>Ga0073932_1000002_pt1 | contig 893181 bp, 830 predicted proteins | sample DewCreD2012metaG_FD_76967 | JGI IMG/M metagenome (GOLD analysis project Ga0073932, IMG submission 76967) | Hot spring sediment bacterial and archeal communities from British Columbia, Canada, to study Microbial Dark Matter (Phase II) - Dewar... ... | reverse complement strand
TTCCTTTTTTACCTCTTCAACCTTAGGTTGAGTGAAAGCTGGAGGGACTCCAAAATCAGGTGTTTGGAAAGGTTGAGTAGCAGGTTTTTGTTGTTGAGGCTGAGCGAAAGGATTAACGAAAGGTTCTTCCTTTTTTACCTCTTCAACCTTAGGTTGTGATTCCTTTTTTGCAAATGGAATTTCCTCAACTTCACTTGAGAATTTTCCAAACTGATCCATATCTGGAAAAGTTGGCATCTCTTCTTCAACTTTTGTTTCCTGAAACTCTGGTGTAATAGAAGTATCTCCAAATCTTGGTTTTTCGAAAGTTTCTTCTATTTTTTCTTCACTTTTTGTTTCAACTGGAGCTGATATATTTTCATCTGCAACTTCTGTCATAGGGATATCTATGGGTTCAACATATATACCAAAAATATTTTTACAGTTTGGACATCTTATAGGAGCACCACCAATTGGAATATACATCTCATCGATTTCATATTTTTTATGACATTTTGGACATTCAACAATCATATCTCTCCTTTTTTGTTATTTTTTAGTATAATAAAATAATACAAAATTTCAATAGAAATTTTTAAAAAAAAACCCTTGACTGACTGGTCAGTTTTGGTTATATTAAAAAAATGGATAAGAAAAATAAAATTCTTGAAGCTTCTTTAGAACTTTTCGGGAAGAAAGGTTACTTTGAAACTGATATTGAGAGTATTGCAAAAAGAGCTGATGTTGGAAAAGGAACAATATACTTGTATTTTAAAAACAAAAAAGACCTTTTCATATCAACTATAAATTATGCTCTCAACAACTGTAATGAGGAGATTTTAAAATCTGTTGAAAAGGTAGATACTCCTTCTTTGAAAGTTGAAAGATATATGGAAACATTTTTTAACATAATGTTGGGAAATGTTTCAAAGATAAAATTTTTCACAATGAACAATATCAACTCAAACAACCAGATCTCTGATTTTTCAAAAAATATAGATAAAAAGATTGTTATTAAAAGGTTTCAGATACTGAAGGATATAATAGAAGAAGGAATAGAAAAAAAAGAGTTCAAAGATTTTAACAGTGAAATAATGACTATGATGATAGTAGGCTTGATCCATATGGAGATTTCAAGGGTGATATTTTTTGAAACTCAGATTGATCAAAAAAGGATTAAATATTTAAAGGATAATGTTATAAAAATTTTAAGTAAGGAGTGAAAATGTATAAAAAGTTGTTTTTTATCTTTTTCTTTCTATATTTTTCATTTTTGGGAGGGTTGACTCTCGATGAAGCTATAGAAAAAGCTTATAAGGACAATCTTCAAATAAAAATATATGAGGAGAATGTCAACATAGCAAATGAGGATCTTCTTCTTTCATTATCAAATTTTCTTCCAAAAGTATCAGCTGCTGGAACTTTTGTTAGGCTTGATACTGTTCCAACAACTTATGTTAACACAATGTATGGACCTGTGAAGATAAAAGTTGGAGAGCAGAACAACTATTCTTTGGATGTTAAATTATCACAACCTATTTTTCTTGGAGGTAAACTCGTTTTAGGTTATTTGGTTTCAAAGGATAAACTCCAAATGTCAAAAAATGATCTTGAAAAAACAAGAAGGGATATAAAATTCTCTATAATTCAGATTTACCTTTCAGTAAAACTTTTTGACAGAATGATAGAAGTTAACCAGAAGATGTTACAATCAAAGGATGAACATAACAAAGTTACATTATCAAAATACAATCTTGGAACATCGAGTAAATTGGAGAAGTTATCATCAGAGATAGATTTACAGAACAGCAGAATAGAGTTGAACAATCTTATAAAACAGAGGGATAATCTTTTAAACAGTTTAAAATTTATGCTCGGCATGGATATATCTGACACATTGACTTTAACAGATTCTTTATCTTTCGATATTGTTGAAAAATTTGACACTATAAAAATAGATTCTATTTCTAAAAACGATCTTTTGGATAAATGTTTAAAAAATAAAAGTGAACTGAAAAATCTTGAAATTTCGAAAAGGATGGCAAAGAAGGGAACTCTAATGGGTATGTCCTCATTTTTACCTAATGTGGCATTTTTTACTTCATACAATTATAAAAACTATTATTCTTATATTCAGGATTCCACATATTTTGATGGTTCTTACAATCTTGGTCTTTCAATTTCCATGGATATTCTATCAGGTGGAAGTAGGGTTTTAAACATTTTAAAATCAAAAAAACAGGAAAAACAGGTAAATATGAGTTATCTACTTTTAAAGGATAAGATTCCTGTTGATCTTGAACTTTTGTTAAGAAATTACGAAAATTCAAAAGAGAATGTTAAAATGTTTGAAAATACAGTTTCCCTTTCAAAAGAAGCTTACATAACAGCAAACGAACAGTACAATAGAGGTATAATAAGTCAGGTAGATTATACTGATGCTGAAACAAAGTATATAAGTGCTCAGGTAGGTTATTTGAAATCTTTATACGATCTAATAGTTAATAAACTTTCAATTTTAAATTATCTTGGAGTTCTGTAAGGAGGAAAAAAATGAAAAAATTTTTTGTTGTTTTATCCGTCATTATAGTGATAGTGATACTCGTTCTATTTTCAAAAACGAGAAATAAACCGATTAAGACCGAAGAGTTTGTTAGAACTGTATCCTATGAAATTGTAAAGAAAGGAGAAATAAAAATATATCAAGATTTTTATGGGAAGATAGAAGGATACAAACAGACAGAGGTTTTTCCAGATGTTCCCGGAAGATTTTTAGAGTATAAAGTTTCAGAAGGAGATTATGTAAAGAAAGATCAGGTAATCGCAGAACTTGACAGATCTATTCCCGGAGTTTCATTTGAAAAAGCTAAAGTTGTTTCCCCTATAGATGGTACAGTTTATGAACTATCCTTGAACAAGGGAGATTTTGTTACAAACCAAACTCTAATCTGCATGATAGTTGATGATGCTAACAAGATAGCTAAGGTAACTGTCTCTTCAGAAATTCTTGGAAAGATAAAAAATGGGACTTTAGCTTTTGTTGAGGTTGATGGACAAAAATTTGATGGAAGAGTTGTAAGAGTTTCAAAGTATCCAAACAACTATACAAATCTTGGAAGTGTGGATGTTTTGTTCTCTGGTAAGGGAAACCTAATAAATAAAGGATGTACCATTAAAATACTTTTGGATAGCAAAGAGAATGTACCTATAGTTCCTTTCGAATCTGTAAAAAATGAACAGGAAAAAGAGTATGTATTTGTTATGAAGGATGGGACCGCAAACAGAATGGATGTAAAAACAGGTTTAAAAAATGAATCTTTTGTTGAGATAATTTCAGGTTTAAACGAAGGTGATACAGTTATCACAATTGGTTCGGATATGGTTAAAAATGGACAAAAAGTAAAGGTAAGGTGATTATGGTTAAACTATCAATAAGAAGACCGATATTGATCTTGGTTGTTTTTTTAGTAATACTTATATTTGGTTTTCTTTCATTTAAAAATCTTTCTCTTGAAATGCTTCCAAACATTGAACTCCCACAGATTTCTGTTATAACAATTTACCCGGGAGCGTCAAGTGTTGATGTTGAGGAGCAGATCACTAAAAAAATTGAATCAGCTCTTTCTATGGTACCGGATGTTACAGAGATCAACTCCAGTTCTATGGAATCCGTCTCCTTTGTTACTGTAACTTTCAACTGGGGGAAAAATCTTGATGCTGCTGCAAACGATATCAGAACTCAAATTGAACTTGTTAAAAGTTCTTTACCTGAAGATGCTCAGACACCAACAGTTTTTAAATTTTCAACATCTATGATCCCTGTCGCTACAGTTGCAATTATTTTTGAAAATGAGGGTGATGTTGCAAAAATGTATGATTATACAGAGAAGTTTGTTCTTGATAAAATAAGACAGATAGAGGGAGTTGGAGCAGTATCTATAACATCTTCAAGCAAGAAAAAGGTGAATGTGAAAGTCAGAATACCTGACATGATAAAATATAACATTTCACTCTTACAGATAAATTCGATGATTTCAGCAAATAATCTGAATATACCTTTGGGAGAGATAAGACAGGGAATAAAAAGTTATTCAACAAGATTACCGGGTGAATATAAATCTGTTGATGAAATTTCAAAAACTATAGTTGGTTATTCCGGCAGAAATCCTATATACCTTTACAATGTTGCTGATATAGATTTTTCACAAGGAGAGATTGAAGGTGTTGCTAAAATAAATGGTAAAGAAGGAATAGTTGTAGTCATTCAAAAACAGTCTAACGCCAACACTGTTAACATTGTAAAAGAGTTGAACAAAAGGTTAGGTGAAATAAAAAATATGTATCCTCAGGGAACTGAAGTCAATGTTGTTTTCGATACTTCAAAACAGATAACAAACTCTATATCAAACCTTTCATCAACTATACTTTACGCTTTTATATTTGTAGTAATAATAGTATTTTTGTTTTTAAGAAATATAACTGGAAGTCTAATAATATCACTTTCTTTACCATTTTCACTTATATTTGGAATAATATATCTCTATCTTGCTAAATCAACTTTGAATATAATCTCTTTGGCTTCACTTTCAATAGCTCTTGGAATGGTAGTTGATAATTCGATAGTTGTTCTTGAAAACATTTATAGGCATAAGGATGAAGAAAAAAAAGAAGTAAACAAAGCAGCACTTGATGGCACCAATGAGGTTATAGGAGCTATTTTTGCATCAACTTTAACAACTGTTGCGATATTTGTCCCATTACTTTTTATTGAAGGTTTTACTTCATTCCTTTTCAAACAACTCGCTTATACAGTTTCTGTTGTCCTTTTCGCTTCACTTTTTATCTCTGTTACCTTGACACCTATGTTAAGCTCAAAACTTTTAAAATACAAAGAAAGATTTCTTGAAAAGTTTCATAATTTGACTGAAAAATGGTTCAACGATTTTGAACAGTTCTATTCTAACCTTTTGTCATACTCTATGAACAACAAAAAATTTGTAATCCTTACTGTGGTTATAATATTTGTTGGTGTTATTTTCTTATTACCATCGATAAAAACTGAATTTTTCTCTTCTTTTGGAGGTGGCAGAATTAGAGGAACAGTTAACCTTACACCAGGTCTGAGAATCGAGGTTACAGATAGTGTTATGACCGAAATAGGGAAAAGGATAAAAAATGATTACCCTGATGTTGAAAATTTTGTTTTTTATGCAGGTGGAAGTGGGTCAAGGATGTTTGGTGGTTCAAGTCAATATTCCTCAACAATCATTATAGCATTTAAAGATGGTCTCTCTATAAGGCAGGTTCAAAGGAACCTTTCATCTTTAAGAAAACTTATTCAGAGTTATCCTGAAGTTAAAAATGTAGAGATGAGTTCAAATTTCGCGGGAGGTTTCACAAACCAGAAGCAGATAGCTGTTGAAATATATGGTGAAGATATTGCAAAAACATTTCAACTTGCAAAAGAACTAAAAAAGATGATCGAAGATGATGGAAGTTTTGTAGATATTTCAATATCAAGAGAAGATGAGATAGATGATATTTCTATAATCCCTAAAAAAGAGAGTGCATCGATTTTCGGTATGAACAACTATTATCTTATGTTGAGTTTAAGGAATGGAATAAACGGTAACATTCCATCAGTTTTCAGAAAGGATGGTTACGAGTACGATATAAATGTTTCCTTTGATAAGAAATATTTAAAAAATATAAACAACCTTAAATCTTTACCTGTTACAACACCAGCAAATTACAATGTTCCACTCTCTTCAGTTGCTACAGTCAAAATGACAAAACAACCACCAACTATTGAAAGAAAGAATAGAACAAGATATATAAGTGTTCAGGCAAACCTTAACAATATATCACTTTCTGAAGGAAACAGAAAAGTTAAGAAGATGATTTCCCAGCTTATTATACCTCAGGATATAACTATTATCAACAGTGGTGATGTGAAGAGTCAGAGTGAATCCTTCAGAGATCTTTCTATAGCGATACTTATAGGAATAGTACTCGTTTTTCTCGTTATGGCTGCACAGTTCGAATCTTTTATTGATCCATTCATAATATTTTTCTCTATTCCTTTTGCTTTCACGGGAACCATACTTGCACTTTTTATAACTAACACAACATTGTCTATAATGGGATTCGTAGGTATGCTTATGCTTGTTGGAATAGTTGTAAACAACGCAATTGTTCTCGTAAGTTATATGAACCAGCTTAGAGAAGAAGGTATACAATTATGTGATGCTGTTGCTCTTGCTGGAAAGAGGAGATTGAGACCTGTTCTTATGACAACCTTAACAACTATTTTTGGTTTGGTTCCACTCGCTTTAAGTACAAAAGAGGGAGCTGAAATGTGGAGATCTCTTGGAATAGTTGTTATAGGTGGACTCTCATTCTCAACTATTGTGACTTTGATACTTGTCCCAGTACTTTACGCTATATTTGAGATAAGAATAAGAAGGTCTAAATGCGATGTATAACTGTTGACATTTAAAATTTTAGGTATTTAATAATATTAGGGGAGCTGCTGTTAGCGGCTGAGAAAACGGTGTAACCGTTGACCCTTTGAACCTGATGCAGATAATTCTGCCGTAGGGAATCTAAAAAAGATCAGGTTCAAAAAACCTGATTTTTTTATTTTAAGGAGGTTTTATGTTAGAGGATCAAAAAATAAGTGAACTTATAATCAAAAATTATTTTGAAAAGTTAAAAAGTAATCTTTCTTTGGATGTTGCTATAGTTGGAGGTGGTCCATCAGGTCTTGTAGCTGGATACAATCTTGCTAAAGATGGTTTTAAAGTTGCTCTTTTTGAGACAAAACTTGCACCAGGTGGAGGTATGTGGGGGGGAGGTATGATGTTTAACGAAATAGTGGTTCAAAAGGAAGCTCTGGATGTACTGAAAGATTTCGATGTTGATATTAAAGATGAAAATGATGGATACTTTATCGTAGATTCTGTCCAAATAACCTCATCTCTTATTTATAAAAGTAGTAAAGCTGGACTAAAAATATTCAATCTTATAAAAGTTGTTGATGTTGTTTTAAAAGATGATGCTGTTTGTGGTATTGTCATAAACTGGACTCCAGTTGAATATATGTCTTTACATGTTGATCCTTTGACAGTTCTTTCAAAGAAAGTTTTAGATGCAACAGGACATCCTGCTGAGATAGCATCAGTACTTGTTAAAAAGGCTAACATCAAACTGAATACTCCATCTGGAAAGATAGAAGGTGAAAGACCGATGAACGCAGAACTCGGAGAAAAGGAAACTGTTGAAAACACAAAAGAGGTTTTTAAAAACTTTTATGTTTCAGGTATGGCTGCCAACGGAGTTTTTGGTGGTTTCAGAATGGGTCCCATATTCGGAGGTATGTTACTTTCAGGTTATAAATCTTACAATTTGATAAAGGAGGAGTTACGGAAAGGATAATCGATGTTAATCTGAATAGGTTTTCTGAAGGTTTAAGGTTGATAGAGGATTTTATCAGATTCGAAAATTATGATGAAAAGATTTTAGCGGATATAAGGAATATAAGGGCGAAATTTTATAATTTAAGAAAAAGAATCGATAGAAAAATAGTTTTAAAAAGAGATTCTGATAATGATCCTGGAAGAGATTATACCTATGATAAGAATGGAAGAAAGAATTTTGAGGATATATTGAGGTCATCTTTCGGAAGGTGTGAAGAATCATCAAGGGTAATTGAAGAGATCTTCAAAGTAAAAGATGTAAAAATTTCAAAAGATTTTAAAGAAATAAGGTTTAAACTTTACACTTTGGAAAAAAAAGTTTTGAAAAGATTATTTAAAAAAAGATTTCCAAAGAATTTTGGGTTATACCTTATAATGACTGACCCGGTTGTTGGTTATGAAAAGTTAAGTGAGATCGCTTTAAAAAACAAGGTTAAAGTGATCCAGCTTAGGGATAAAAAACTTTCTGATAAAAAAATTCTTGAGATCGCAAAAAGGATAAAAAGTATTACAAAAAATAGTGAAACTCTGTTTATAGTTGATGACAGAGTTGACATAACTCTTCTTTCAGATGCTGATGGTGTTCATGTGGGACAAACTGATATATCCGTTGAAGATGTCAGAAAATTTTCCGAAAATATAATAGTAGGCAAATCTACACATTCAATTTTGCAGCTGAAAAAAGCTATTAAGGAAAATCCAGATTATGTTGGCATAGGTCCTATATATCCAACTAACTCAAAAGTTATAAAAGATAGAGTATTAGGTTTGAAAAAAGCGAAAAAAATGTTTGAAATAGCAAGTATACCAACAGTTGGAATAGGTGGAATAAAACCGGATAATCTTTTTACAGTTTTAAGTCAAGGATTTAAAAATTATGCTGTTTTGTCATATATAAATGAAAGCAATGACCCGTCAAAAAGGATAAAAGAGTTTTTTGATGTTGAAAGGAGTTATTATGAAAAATATAAAATTTCATAAGAATGCTATAAAAGATGCAGCTTTAAATGATAATGTCAGTGAAGAGTTTATATTAAAAGGTATTGAGAATGGAACTATAGTTCTTCCAGATAATGTAAAAAGAAAGAAGAAAAAATATTATGCTATTGGACAAGGGCTATCTAAAAAGATAAACGCGAATATAGGTTCTTCTCCCATCCATATGGATGTTGATGAAGAGATTATGAAGATGAAGATTGCTGTTAGATATGGAGCACACTCTGTTATGGACCTTTCTCTTGGAAGAAAGATAAAGGTTATAAGAAAAAAGATACTCGAATATTGCCCAGTCATGGTTGGAACTGTACCAATTTATGAAACAGGTTTTGAACTATCTTTGAAAAGGAAAGATATAGTTGAGATGAGAATAGAAGATTTTTTAAAAACTGTTGAGGAACAGGCGAAAGATGGCGTTGATTTTATGACAATACATTCTGGTGTTACTTTAAACTCTATGGAAAGGATCTTCAAAGAGAAAAGGGTTATGGATGTTGTTTCAAGGGGAGGATCTTTTCTTATAGCATGGATGAAATATAATAAAAAGGAATCTCCTCTTTACACATATTATGACGAGATTCTTGATATTTTGAAAGAATACAATGTTACCATTTCACTCGGTGATGGATTAAGGCCTGGTGCATGTGTTGATGGAACTGATAGAGGACAGATCGAGGAACTTCTAATATTGGGAGAACTTGTTGATAGGGCTAGAGAAAAAGGGGTTCAGGTTATGGTTGAAGGTCCCGGACATCTCTATCTGCATCATATTAAGTCAAACATCGAAATTATGAAAAGGGTAGCCCATAACTCTCCATTTTACGTTTTGGGACCACTTGTAAACGATATTTCGGCAGGATACGATCATATCGCTTCTGCTATAGGTGGAACTTTGGCAGCATATTTTGGAGCTGATTTTTTATGTTATGTTACTCCAGCTGAACATCTTAAACTGCCAGATGTCGAAGATGTAAAAGAAGGTGTTTTGGCGTCAAAAATAGCAGCGTTTTCAGCGGATCTCGCTTTGGGAAAAGAGTATGCTATGAAAAGGAATCTTGAAATGTCTAAATTTAGAAAAAAACTTGATTGGGAAAAGATGGCAAAACTTTCCATAGATGAAAAGAAATTTAAAGAGTACAGGGAAAAATCTGAAGTTAAAGATAGTGAAGTTTGTTCGATGTGTGGAGAATTCTGTGCTGTTAAAAGGTTGAACGAAATAACAGGTTGAAAAATTTCTTTTTTTCTTATAAAATTTATTTGTGAGAAAAGAAGGAAAACTTTTAGAAAAAATTTTCAAAATTTATATAATTTTAACAATAATTTTTCTTTCAATCTTTTTTGAAAAAGAATATGTTTTACCTTATTTTTTGACACTTTTAACTTTTTATCTATTTTCAATTTTTTTGTTTTTTTTGGATATAGAGTTTAAAATTTTTCTTATAAGTTTCCCTTTATCTTTTTTTATCATTTCAATATTTTTTAGAACACATCTTTTTCCAGAGATTTTAATTGTTTCTTTTAACAGATTTTTCTATATCCTTTTTTATTTTATTTTGAAAAAATTCAAAATAAAAATACCAAAAATTGTGAAAATTTTTTATCTTAATTTTATAATCCTATTTTTCTTTTTAGAGTTTATTTTAAATATTTTTTATTTTTTAAAACCTTTGGATATTTTAAAAAGAAAAGACGAACTTTTAAAATTGCAACCGAACACTTATTTCAATGGAGAGATTATAAACAGATTCGGATTTTTGGGAATGGATCCTGATAAAACAAAAGCGAAAAAAAGAGTTCTTTTCGTCGGGGATTCATTTTGTGTTGGAGTTGTAGATTATAGGTACAATTTTATTAAGATGTTTGAGGATTCGTTAGGTTATGAGGTTGTTAATCTTTCCCAACCAGGTTTTTCTCCAAAAGATTATCTAAAACTTTTAGAAAAATATTTTGAAATTGTAGATCCAGATTTAACTTTTGTTGTTATCTTTTCGGGGAACGATGTTAATGAAATATATTATCCTGAAAACAATTACTCTTTTTTCAACCTTAAAATTGTAAATCTTTTTAGAAATCTTTCTTATATTTCAAAAATGGAAAATAGTGAAGGAGACCTTTCAGAGCAGAACTTTTTTGAAGTTGAAAAAAGAAGAGCGAGTTTTATTTTGAAAAATGACCCCAATAAAGATTGGGATTTTTTTGAAAAATTTTTAGTTAAAATAGCAAAGTTCTTTGAACTTAGAAACAGAAAGGTTATCTTTCTTATAATACCTGACCAGTTTGCTGTTGATAAAAATCTACAAAAAAAACTTATTGAAAATAATATAAAACCTCAACTTGGATGGGATTTCATAGACAGAAGGATAGAAAAATTTTTAGATATGAATAACTTCTTGAAAATTTCTTTGATAGATACTTTTAAAATACTTTATGCTAATGGAGAAAAACTATACAGAGAGAATAATACACATCTAAATGAAAGAGGGAACTATATAATTTTCAAATTTTTAGAAAACAAGATAAAAAAGGAGTGTTATGAAAATTTTTAAATGTTCAGTTTGCGGTTATATTCATAAAGGGGACAATCCACCAGAGGTATGTCCAAACTGTAAATCTTCCAAAGATAAATTTACTGAAATAGAAAGTGAAGATCTGACAAAAATTTTTATGTTCTATGGGGAAAAAGTTTCATATGGAGAAAAGATAGAGATAAATCCTTTTTTTGATAAACTTGAGATTCTTTCTCCCTACATATACAATATGCCTGGAAAATCAAAAGCACCTTTGCATAAACATCCCCAAAACGATGAGATATTTTTTGTGATAAGAGGGAAGATAAAATTTTATATTGATGGGAAAATTTTTATTTTAAAAGAGGGAGATTTAGCATACGCATCAAAAGGAGTTGTTCATAACTTTGAAAACATCTCAGATGAGGTTGCGGTATTTCTTTCAGTGAAAGGAGCAAAACCAATTACTACAGAGTTTGTGGAAGGTTCTTGACTATTCTTTTAATAAAATGTAAAATATTTTATTGGATGGAGGTGTTTAGATGAGGAAAATATTTCTTTTAATATTTCAAATCATTTTTGCTTTTTCAATCTTTTCAGTATCATATAATTTAAGAACTCCCAATGGAAATGAAAATTATATTGTTGGAAATCAGATGCCTATACATTGGGATGTTACAGGAAGTGCTACAACTTCAAGGTTGGAATATTCTATAGATGGGGGAACCAACTGGGTTCTTATTTACAGTTCAACTCAAAATGATGGAGATTATTTATGGACAGTTCCAAACAATCCATCTTTAACATGTAAGGTAAGGATATCCAACCCTTCTGACCCAACAGATTATGATGTTAGTGATACCTTTTTTGTAATTTCAAGACCAGAGATATTCATAAAAAAACCTGTTTCAAATGATATTTTGATAATTGGTGAGAATTATCCTATACATTGGGATTGGACGGGAGTATTTTCAAATGTTAAAATAGAATACACAACCGATGGTGGAACAAATTGGGTTGTTATAACGAGTTCTACTCCTAATGATGGAGAGTATATCTGGACAGTTCCAAACGCTCCATCAAACCAATGTAAAATTAGAATCACGAACACTTCAGATCCAAACTCTTTCGCTGTTACACAGAATTCATTTTCTATAGCAAACAACTCTGTAAAACTTATAAGTCCAAATGGTGGAGAACAGTATATAACAGGTAAATACTATCCTATATACTGGGAGTGGAGTGGTTCTTTTTCAACCGTCAAATTGGAATACTCAGCTGATTCTGGAAATATATGGACAAGTATCACAACTTCAACAACAAATGATGGTAGTTACAGCTGGCTAATACCTTCGATAAATCCATCATCAAAATGTTTGTTAAAGATTACCAACACTTCAAACCCGGCAGTTTATGATATTTCAGATTATCCTTTCTCTATACTTTCAACATCACTCACACTTATAACTCCAAATGGAGGTGAAACCTTTGTTGCCGGGACAAAAGCCAATATAAGCTGGGATTGGGAAGGTTCAATAGCAAATGTTAAACTTGAGTACTCGTCGGATGGTGGAACAAATTGGAACAGTATAGTTACTTCAACAACAAACGATGGTAGTTACCTTTGGACAGTTCCAAATATATCTACTTCTAACTTACTTTTAAGAATAACCAATGTGAACGATGTAAACTGTTATGATATTTCAAATTCAACTTCAACTATAGTTACCGCTAAGATAGATGTTACTTTCCCCAACGGAAGTGAGCAGCTTGTTGTTGGAGAAAAATATCCTATAAGTTGGAACTGGTCTGGGACATTTTCAAATGTAAAAATAGAGTATTCAACCAATAATGGCTCAAGCTGGTCAACTGTTGATGCTTCTGATCCAAACGATGGGTCTTTTGTCTGGACTGTTCCTTCTACTCCTTCAAATCAATGTATTATAAAAATTTCTGATGCTGCGAACTCTTCAGTTTATGATATTTCCAACTCAACCTTCACTATAAAAAAGCCAGAGATAAAGATTATAAAAATGAATGGGAACGATACTCTCATAGCTTCAAACAAATACCCTATTGTTTGGCAGAGTGAGGGAACAATTTCAAATGTCAACATTGAATATTCAACCAACAATGGATCAACTTGGAACACTATCGTAACAAGCACAACAAATGATGGTAGTTATGTGTGGACAGTTCCATCAAACCCATCTTCCAACTACCTTTTAAAAATAACAAATTCATCCGATGTAACATCTTACGATATAAGTGATGCGACTTTTATAGTTCTTTCTCCAGCTTTAAATCTTTTGTCTCCAAAAGGTGGAGAAACATTTAAAATAGGTGAGAAGTATCCAATTCTTTGGAGTAGTAACAGTGATTTTTCAAGTGTTAATATAGATTATTCTTCAGATGGAGGAACAAGTTGGAATAATATATCTTCATCTGAAGCAAACGATGGTTCCTATGTATGGAGTATACCTTCCACATTAGCACCATCTTCAAATTATAGGATAAGAGTTAGAAACAGTTCAGATAACAACTCTTTTGATATATCGGATAGTAATTTTACACTTTCACCTGTTCAGATAAAAATTGTTTCACCAGATTCAGGTTCTTCTTTGATCTCTGGAGAGAAAGTTTCTATAAATTACACCTATGATGCTAACTTCTCAAATGTAAAGATAGAATACTCTTATGATAACCAGTCAACTTGGAATGTGATTACAAACAGTTCTACAAATAATGGAACATATATATGGACAGTTCCTTCCTTGAACTCTTCAAATTGTTTTATTAAAATTTTAAACCTTTCAGATACTTTAAACTCTTATGCTATTTCGAAAAAATTTTCAATAAACAAAAGTGTCATAAATGTAATATCTCCAAAAGTTGGTGATTCCTTAATAGTTGGCAATGTTTACCAGATAGTCTGGCAAAATAATGGTGAAATCGCTAATGTTAAAATAGAGTATACAACTGATGGAGGTTCAACATGGAATGTTATTTCCAACTCTACTACAAATGAAGGATCTTATTTTTGGACCGTACCTTCAGTCATGAGTTCAAATGTTCTAATAAGAATTTCAGATGTTTCGGATCCAACAAACTTTTCAACAAGTGGACAATTTTCTATAATCCCAGCCATAATAACTTTGGTTTCTCCAAATGGAGGTGAGAATATAACAGCAGGTGATTATTTCCCTATAGAATGGAATTGGACTGGAAGTTTTTCTTATGTGAAACTTGAATACTCAACCGATGGTGGATCAACATGGACAAAAATAATAAACTCAGATACAACGAATGATGGCTCTTTTATTTGGAGTGTCCCTTCAACAGTAACAACCACAAATGCACTTTTCAGGGTATCAAACAATCTTGATCCGACAAATACTTTTGATCTTTCAAACTCTACATTTTCTATAATTTCACCAAAGGTAACACTTCTTTATCCTAACGGTGGAGAAACACTTGTTGGTGGAGAGGTTTATCCTATAAGATGGAGAAGTGAGGGGAGTTTTTCAAATGTTATGATAGAGTATACAACAGATGGAGTGAACTGGACTGTAATCGATCCATCTGATCCAAATGATGGTGTTTTCAACTGGACAGTCCCATCTATTGTTTCTTCAAATGTTAAAATCAGGATAACAAGTACAACAGATGGAAACACTGTTGATATTTCTGATAATAACTTTTCAATAGTTTCTCCATCTTTAACGATTCTTTCACCAAAAGGTGGAGAAAGTTTTGTATCTGGAGATATATTGCCTATACATTGGAAAAACAATGGATCAGTTTCAAGTGTGAAAATAGAATATTCAACAAATAATGGTTCAATATGGAACAGTATAACTTCATCAACTGCGAATAATGGATATTACAGATGGACTGTTCCATCACTTATTGTTTCAGATTCAGTTAAAATAAAAGTTACAAGCACTTCTGATTCCTTAACGAAAGAAATATCAAGTGGTTTTGTTTCTATAAAAAGACCAACCTTTAAAGTTTTAACTCCAAATGGTTTTGAAAATCTCATTGTTGGTGAATATACCCCAATACACTGGGAAAATGATGGACAAGTATCAAATGTTAAACTTGAATACTCAACAGATGGTGGAACAGTTTGGAAAAATATTTCAACATCTGAAACTAATGATGGAAACTATATTTGGAAGGTTCCAAACGATGTTTCAAATATTTGTAAAATCAAAATAACAAACATTTCGGATAATCTTTCTTACGACTTATCAGATAACAACTTTTCTATTTTAAAACCAACAGTTTCTATTTTCTCTCCAGATAGTGGAGCAGTTTTAAGAGTAGGCAATAAATATCCTATATATTGGAATTGGACTGGAACAGTTGACAGTGTTATAATAGAACTCTACTATAAAGTTTCAGGAGTTGTTCAAAACACCTTCATCTCAACAGCAACTTTGAACACTGGAAGTTTTGTTTTTACGGTTCCAAACTATGTCAGTGATAGTTGTTGGATAAAGGTAACAAGTACTGCCAGTGATTCAGTTTATTCACTATCAAAAGTATTTTCTATAGTAAGACCTATTTACAGTATAGTTCAACCAAAAGGAGGGGAATATTTTTATAGTGGTGAGAAGAGTGAGATAAATTGGAATTGGATAGGTGGTCCAGATTCTGTTTCTCTATTCTATTCGCTTGATGGTGGTTTAAATTATACACCTATAAGTACTATAAAAAATAGTGGATCTTACTTATGGAAAATTCCACACTCAGCCTTTTCAACCTATAAGGTGAAAGTTATGTCAACAAAAGATAACTATGCTTTTGACGAATCTGATAGTAACTTCACTGTAAATAAACCAACCATAAATATAGATCAACCTTTAAATGGTGATTTTTGTTATTATAAATCTTATTTCCCTATTTATACAACAAACAGAGGGACACTTGAGGATTCAGTTCTAATAAAACTTGAAAGCTCTTTAAAGGGAGAAATAAGTTTGGGTAAATTTGACACAAAAGAATATTACATGTTTTTTGATACTTTCTGTGATACTTTAGATAAATTTGTTATCAAAATTTATGACAAAAATGGAACTTACCTTTACGATACATCTGACACAATTATAGTTTTATCTCGACCTACAAAAGATACTATACTTTTCCCAAATCAAAATGACACAATGTATGTTGATGAAAAATACTATTTAATTTGGAACTCTTTTTATGATACAACTTATAGAGCAACGGTTTCATATTCAACTGATGGTATGAACTACATAATTTTAGCCGATAAGATCAAAAACGAAAACTTTTTTTTGATGACTTTGCCACATACAGTATCTTCTAACAATTTTTCTTTAAAAATTGATTTTTACAATGGTGCAGGTGTTTTTGACACAAGTTTAACAGTTGGTAACCTTATTGTTAAAAAGACTCTTCTTGATTTTATATATCCAGATGATACCGACACATTCTATGTTGGAAGGAAGCACAATATAATATGGAGAGATGTAAAAGGAACTGCACCTTATGTTCAACTCTATTACAATACAGACGGAATAACTTGGAAGGAGATAATAAGTCAAACCCCAGATACTGGTTCATACTTATGGACAATCCCAAATGAACCTACTTCTAACGCAAGGATAAGGTTGCAAGAGTATGGAGATACAAACACTACAGTTTATTCAAAAAGCTTTGTTATAAAACCACAAGAGTTATTCATAACTTCTCCTATTTACAACGATACATTACTTTCCGGAAGGAGTTATTATATAAGTTGGTATAATCTTGGCGTTGTTGATACCGTTAATATATATTATTCTATAGATGGTGGAAACAACTGGAGTCTTATAACAAAGCAGGTGAACAACTATTCTTATAACTGGACAGTTCCAAACTATTCGTCGAATAAAGCACTTTTAAAGGTGGAATTTTCAAAAAACAGCAATGTTTTTGATATTTCAGATACATTCACAATAATTCCACAGAGCATTTTTGTAACATATCCGGATAGTTCAACAGTATGGTACTCTGGGAACAAATATTATATTACATGGGATTATACAGGTGATTTCTCAAATGTAAAAATAACATACTCCCTTGATAATGGAAAGAACTGGAGTGTTATTTCAAACTCAACAACAAACTCACAGAACTATATCTGGACAGTGCCTCAGACATCTTCAGATTCAGTTATAATAAAAGTTTCCAATGCCAGTGATACAACAAGGTTTGATCTTTCTCAGATATTCAGAATAGTTCCACAGGAGATAACATTAAAATATCCAACAGTTACAGATAGTTTGATATCCGGTAAACAGTATAATATAACTTGGGTTTATAAAGGACTTTTCGATACATCTGTTGTTGAGTATTCAACAAACAACGGACTTTCATGGAACACGGTTGGAAAAACTCTCACATCTAACAGATACTATCTATGGACTACTCCAAATATCAAAAGTGATTCAACACTTGTAAGGATCGTTAACAAGGACAACAGTTCTGCAAAGGGATTATCTGGATTATTCTCTCTCTCCGATAAAATTATAAATATAACTTCTCCAAAACTGAATGAGGAATATATCGTTGGAGAAAATATGCTTATAACATTTGATTTCCTTGGTTCTTCCAACGATTCTGTAATAGTTTCCTACTCTACTGATAGTGGAACAAGTTGGACACAGATAGACACAATTCCTTCTTCAACACAGTACCTTGAATGGACTATACCAAATGTGATAAGTTCAAACTGCTACATAAAAGTAACTTGTTTAAGATTAACATCATCTTTCTCTGTAAGTGAAAAGTTCTCTATAATTCCACAAGTACTAACAGTAAAATCACCATTATCCTCATCTGAATGGATATCTGGAAGAAAATATTATATAACCTGGAATTATACTGGAAGTTTTTCAAATGTTGATCTTGAGTACTCCACTAATGGTGGTTCAACATGGCAGAGTATTACAACAACAACAAACTCGAAATATTACCTCTGGACATTACCTAACATTTCATCAGCAAATTCTTTGGTTAGAGTTAAGAACAGTTCGAACAGTTCAGTTTTTGGAGTATCTCCAACATTCACAACTAAATATCCATCAATAAATGTTGTTTCTCCAAAAAGCGTTGACACTCTCATTTCCGGACACTATTACTATATTACTTGGTATTCGAATATGGGTTCAGGTGATAGTGTAGTTCTGTCCTATTCAAAAAATGGTGGAACAACATATACTATAATGGATACTGTAAGTGCTTCTCTTAAATATTTCAAATGGAGAGCACCTCAGGGTGGTTCAACAAATTGCATTGTAAAGGTGACAGGTTACGAATCACCTTCCATAGAAGGTTATTCTCAAACTTTTGTTTTAAAAGATCAGACAATATATTTGACCTATCCTTTATCAAACGATACGATTTTGACTTTATCGCCATTCTATCTTACATGGGATTATATAGGAGGAATAGACACACTTGTTGGAGAGTACTCCTTAGATAATGGGGCAAACTGGACAACATTCTCATCATCCATAGTTGCTTCAAGTCAAAATTATCTTTTCAATCCTTTCCCACTTTCAAATTCCTTACAGACACTTATAAAGTTAACAAATAAATCCAACCTTTCTGTCAGTGGAACTTCACAGACTTTCACAACAGTATATCCTTCCCTTGAGATAACTTCTTTCAAAGGTGCTTCATCTTTCGTAATTGAAAGTAAAATCTTTATAACATGGAAGAACAATGGAACAATTGATAAGGTTAACTTATACTATTCTATTGATAATGGAAAGAGTTATAACTCTATAGTTTCAAATTATACTAACTCTGGTTACTATGAATGGACAGTTCCAAACTACATCTCTGATAGTTGTTTAGTGAAAGTATCTTACTCATCTTTTGAAAATATTAACGATATTTCTGAAAGGTTTAGTATAATTCCTCAAACGATTTCCATCCTTTCACCTATAATTAACGACTCTATGATGATAACTAAGACATATCCTATTACATGGTTTAACACTGGAACTGTTGATAATGTTATGTTAGAGTATTCTCTTGATGGCGGAAGTTTATGGAGTACAATTACAGGTTCTACTACAAACAACAAATATTATGAATGGACTCTACCAACAACTTTGTCATCAACGAATAACGCATTGATAAGGGTAAGTAACATTTCAAACCTGAATGTTTATGATAATTCAGATAATTTTAAGATTTCATCTCAGAAAATTGAGGTGACATATCCAACATCGAATTCACAATTTTTCGTAAGTAGAAAGTATTTTATAACATGGAAAACAACAGGAACCATTTCAACTGTGAATCTCTACTATTCACTCGATAATGGAGCAAATTGGAACACTCTCGTTTCAAATCTAACGAATAGTGGTTACTATGAGTGGACAGTTCCAGATGTTAATTCCAATCTTGTTCTCATAAGAGTTACAAATTCAAACGATGAATCGATTTTTGATGATAGTGAAATTTTCTCAATTGTTCCGCAACTCATACTTGTAAACTCTCCTTTATCAACTGACAGATGGGTTGTTGGTAGAAAATATTTTATAACTTGGACTAACATTGGAACAATTTCAAAGGTAAGGATAGAATACTCCTACAATGATGGTATAGATTGGAATATAGTAACAGATAACCTTTCTAATACTAACAACTATGAATGGACTATTCCAAACACTCCATCAGAAAACTGTTTTGTTAAAGTTTCAAATTACGATAATACGAATGTGAGTGGAAACAGTTCAAGATTTGCAATTCCTTTGCAAACTATAGAAGTTCTTTCTCCAAAAACAACAGATATGTACATTTCTGGAAACAAATACTATATAACATGGAAAAATACTGGGACGATTTCTGCTGTCGATATACAGTATTCGAAAGACAATGGAGCGACATGGACATATGTTGCAACGAATGTAACCAACTCTGGTTACTATGAATGGAGTGTGCCAACAGAGAATTCAACTAACTGTCTTGTTAAAATATTAAACAGCAGTAACTCTAATGTTTTTGGTATATCGGAAATGTTTACAATATTACCTCAAAACATAACAGTTACATCTTTAAGCAATTCTGATACTATGTTAGCTGGAAGAAAATATTACATAACATGGAGAAATACTGGTTCATTTACAACCTGTGATATATTCTATTCAACAGATCTTGGTTCACAGTGGAGATCTATAGCATCTGGTGTTTCAAACACCGGTTACTACGAGTGGACTATTCCAGATATAGCTGTTTCAGATATGGCTTTGATAAAGATATCTAACTCATCACAATCAACCATATATGGAATTTCAGATACTTTTGTTATTTCAAAGCCAATAGTTAGGTTCACTTCTCCGGTTTTGGGTAACATATTTGAAACCACAAAAAAATATTATTTCACATGGACTACTCTTGGAACGATTTTACAATATAACCTTGAGATATCTTACGATAAAGGTTTAAGTTGGACTCAGATAGCTGTTAACCAAAGTAATAATGGTAACTATGAATGGACTATTCCTTATGGTCTTTATTCTGATAGTTGTATGTTGAAACTCACTTCGAGTTCCAACAGCTCAATTTTCTACTACTCCGATCTATTCTCAATAGTTTCATATTCAAACTTAGATGAACTCACTGTTCTTAAAAATAGAACTATAAAGTACTTTAACGCAAAGATTAATGGAAATTTCGATGAGAATGTTCTTCTCTATGAGGTTCCTTCAGGTTGTAACACTAAGATAGAAATTTTTGATATTTCTGGAAGGAGTATAGGAAAAATCTATGATGGAAAAATAGATTTTGGAGTTCACAGATTTTCGCTCAAAAATATGTTGAAAAATAAAGGAATCTACTTCATCAAAATTGTCTCTGATAAAGATGGGAAAGTTCTTTATGAAAAGAATATTAAATTGATGAATCTAAAGTAAGGTAAAATGAAAAAGGAAGAACCTGTAATTTTTCTCGAAGGTGAAAAGGTCATCCTCTCTCCACTTGAAGAGGATGACCTTTATTCCATACAAAAAATTCTTAACTCTCCTGATGTCAGGAAAAATCTTGCAGAAAGATTTCCTAAAAACAGGTTGATGTTGAAGGATTTGATAACTTTAAACAAAGAAAAAAAGGGAGTTTTTTTAAAGATTGTTGAGAAGGAAAGTTTTAAAATAGCAGGGATAATAAGTTTATCAGATTTTAACTGGCCAAATAGAAGGGCAATGCTTTCTATATCTTTGGGTAAAGATTTTCAAAGAAAAGGTTATGGAACCGAATCAACAAAAATGCTTGTTGATTATGGATTCAAAAATCTTCAGTTACATAAAATATCTCTTGAAGTTTACGAATTCAACAAAGAAGCTATAAAGATGTATGAAAGGTTGGGATTCGTTAAGGAAGGTCATTATAGGAAACATTCTTTTAAAGATGGGAAATATGTTGACCTTATTTTTATGTCCCTTTTAAATGAATAATAAAAAGATATTTTTTTTCATAATTTTTGTTTTTTCCATATATATTTTTCCTGATATAAAAATTTTTTATCCAGGTGGTGAGAATAGCCCTAAACCTTTCGATAATACTTTTGTTTTCAACTCATCTTCAAAATGTTCTCTTGTGGTAAAGGATATAACACTTTTAAACCATCTTGGGGAAGATCTTTTATTGGATCTAAAACCTTTTATAAAAATTGATGTTTCTGGGAAAAATTTTGTTGTTTTGGATACATTTTCCATTATACCTTATAGAAGAAATTTCTTATGGTATATTGAAAGTTATGAAAACGGAATAGTGGAAAGGAGTAACTTTCTTTTTTTTCATACTGGCAATATATATTTTCCCTCTTCTGAAAAAGATTTTTTTAACGAAAACGATTATCTCCATTTGATTTTTAAATTTTTTGAACTTGCAGGATACCACCCAACAGGTAGAGCTTGGGTTAACGGAGTTGAGGTTGATTTGAAAGAATTGAATATCAGTGGAATGAAAGAGATAAGATGGAAAAGAAAAAGATAATATTTTTTTTACTTTTAATCTCAATTTTTTTGTTTCCAAAAGAAGTGGGAGTTGTAAAAAATTCAAAGGGAAATATTTTCCAAAATGAGGGAGAAGAGAAAGAGCCACTTAAAAGGGGAGATATTGTTAAAGATAGTTTTAATGTAGAACTTGAAAAATTCTCTTTGTTGGAAATATCTTTGATAGATGGAAAAAGCGAACTGTCAGTTTTTGGTGAAAGTGAATTTTCTTTAAACATTTTCGATCTGACAGAAGATAACTTTTTCAGATTGAATATAAGTTATGGTAACTTTTTGATAAAAAGTGATCAAAATAATTTTCAGATAAAATTGTTTGATACTTTCATATTTTCTGATAGCTCTTCCTTTTTTATAAATATGAAAGATTCGATTGCTAAAATTTCAATAATTTATTGTAATAAATTTGATGTAGAGAATCAATTTGGAAAAGTAAGTGGATCAAAAAATGACCAGATTATACTTATAAAAGGTGAAAATCCTTACAAGGTTGAAAAAAAAGAACAATTAAAAGGTATAGAAAAAAACAAAGAGGGTATTGTAGAGATAGAGTTTGAAGATTATAAAAATGATACATTATATATCAATATCGAAAAATAGAAAAATTTTATCAACTTTTCTTCTGTTGATTTTTAGTTTAAAGATTTTCTCTGCTTTTAAGGTGGATTATTCAAAAATAGATGAACTTTATGAGAATGAGAATCTGACGATTTTTTTTATTGTTAAAGATGACCCTTACAAAATTAAAGATGTTAACATAATTATTTCGGATTTTGAAAAAGATAAAAAATTTAGAATGGATTTCGATGGTAAAAAGGCTTTTGTTTCTTTACCATTCGACTCTTTGCCTGAAAAGGGTTTTTATTATTACTTTGAGATTATTACAAAGGATAACAGTTTTGAGTATATTCCTGAAAAAGTGGAAGAAAGGATAAAAAATATAGTTAAGTTTATAAAAGAGGGAAAAAAAGCAAAAAAAGATATAATTCTGCTTCTTCCGGAAAATGAAAAGAATATACCTTTGGACAGGTTCGTTTTTTCTGTATATATACCTTCCGGAACAAAAAATGTAAAACTGGTTATGGATGGGGAAGACATAACGGCAAAATGTTTGATTGGAGAAAAAATATTATCCTACGCACCTGAAAAATTTTTAAAACCATCAAGATACAGATTCGATATAATAAAAGATCAAAAACTTTTAAAAACCTACTATTTAAATATTTCTAAAAAAGATTTTTTTGAGGATTTTTGCAACGGTTTTATCGATTATAATGGTAGATATGAAACCGGTTCAAATACAAATTTTTTTAACTCTTACTCTATTTCTTTTTATGGGAATCTTAACAGATTCTTTTATAAATTTTCTATTTATAACAATATTTTTTCCAACAAGAATTTTTTGAATGATCAAAAATTATATTTGCATTTCAATTTTGCCAAGTTTGATTTAAACATTTTTGATCTATTTTTTTATGATGATTTTTCATATTATAAACTTCTACCTTTAAAAGGGATAAATTTTTCATTCAAAGATTCTTTAGGTTCTTTCTCAAACATATCAGGCAAAATTTCAGGAGAGAATATTCTTCTTTCAAGAACATTTTTTTATAAAAAAATCAGATTGTATGATTTTAAATTTGAAAATGTGCTATATAAAGATTCCGTTCTATGGGTCAATTTTAAATTGAAAAATGGTCTAAATATTTTTGAAAATAGGTTAAAATTTTCTTATACTTTATCTTCTCCTTTCTTTTCTAAAAAGATGGATAGTATAAACTTTTTTTATGATTTTAAAAATTATTCTAATAAATTTGAAACCGACATAGATTTAAAAAAATATTATGCAAATTTTTATATTGTAAAAAAATCAGTATCCAAAACTCCATTTTTTTATGACAAATATGATAAAATTTACCTGAAGAATATCTTTCTGATAAAAAATGATCTGATAATAACTGGGGATTTAACTTTAGAAAATAAAAATGAAAAAAATTATATTTTTAGATTTGAAGGAAGTAATATATTTGATAATATAAATCTCCTTTACAAAAAGAATGACCTTCCAAACATTTATTTTAGCATTTCTAACATTTTCTATCCAAAAGATAATTCAGGTAGTAAAAATTCTATATTTAAAGTATCGACTGGAACATCTTACAGAACTTTTGTGAATGATTTTGATTTTTATGGAAAATTTTTTATAGAACAAACCAACTACAAATTTTCCCAATATGATAAAAAACTTTTAACAGGATACGATCTGTTGTTTTCTCTCCTGTATAAAAGTTTTATAAAAACTTCTTTAACTTTAAAATCTCTTATCGATGAAGGTGGAATAGAAAGGATAATTTTTGAAAAGTATGGCTTTGGTTTTGAATTATTAAATTTACCAAAAAATTTTACTACTGGATTTCTAACACAATTTTTGCTTAAGCAGGATTTCTCTGGGTTCAAAAAAATGGATTTAATCTTAACACCGGAAATAAAATTTAGATTAAAAAATATTGATTTTAATTTTTATCCTTCTTTATTGTTTAACCTTTTAACAGCCGATGGCTATTCTGATATATCTTTTAATTGTTCAATCGATTTTTAATGTTGTATTGACTTAGATTAAAATTATGTTAAGATAAAATATAAAGTATGAAAAAGTTGTTAAACATTTTTACCCTTTCAACAAATCTTCCTGCATTGATAATAGGTGTTCCATTACTTGTAATAATGGTTCCACAATCTGTTGAGTTTACCCAAGAGCAAAGAAATATAATAATATATCTGGGATCTATTTTAGGTTTAGTGCTTGCAATAGAATATGAAATTGTTCAGAGGATAAGATACAGGTTAACTGTAAACAATGAACTTATTGAAAAGAGGGAACTCAAAGAGTATATTTTCATGATAAATTCTCCATTCGCATCAGCTTTTCATATGTTTTTGCATTTTTTAGCAGGTTCAATAATTGTTGCTGTGGTTTTATTTTTTACCGGTTCACCAACAAAATCAATAATTATCGGTGTATCTGATGGGTTTTTGATCGCTATATTTATGGGACTTGTCAACATGCAAATATCAATAATGATTTTCTCAAAAAAACTATCAGAGTATAGAATTTCTACTGATGATTTTGAAAGTATAAAAAAATACTTAAAAAGAATACCTTTAGGTTTAAGGTTTTTCATCACAGTCAACTTTCTTCTAATTTTTATCATTTTTATAAGTTTTGTAATCAAACACAACATTCTTCTTTATTTTATTCTACTTGTTTTAAGTTTTATACTTTCATTGATATTTTTGCTTTCAATAATTCACCCCATAAAGAGCGTTAAAGATTCTATAAAAAAACTATTCTCAGAAGAAATCTATGTTGGAGAGAATATTTCAATATATGTTAACGATGAGATTGGAGATCTTGTAGTTGAACTTAACAAGAGTTTGAAAAGGTATGAAAAATTCATAGAATCACTTTTGAATATGGCTGATGAGCTTTCCACTATAACCAGTCAGCTTGCTTCAACCGGAGAGGAGATAACCGCTTCTTCACAAGAGATCTCATCGACAGTTCAGGAAATAGCACGTGACATGGAAGAGCAATCCAACAATACCAAAATAGCAAAAAATGATGCTTTGAAAATCAAAACATTATCTGAAAGTGTTTCATCTAAAATAAATATGGCTCAGACAGCATCCAAGAAAGCAAACGATGCTACTACACTTGGGTTGGATAAAGTTGATAAAACTATTACTAATTTTGATTTCATCGTGCTAAATGTCAACAAAGCTCTTGAGAAGATAGAGTTCTTACAAAACCGTTCTGAACAGATCAACGAGATAGTTGAAATAATAACAAAAATTTCAGAGCAGACTGACTTACTCGCTTTAAATGCTGCCATAGAAGCAGCAAGGGTAGGTGAGTATGGAAAAGGATTCGCTGTTGTTGCTGAAGAGATAAGGGATCTTGCAGAGCAATCAGCAAGTTCAACAGAAAGGATATCACATCTTATAGATGAGATCAAAGATGATATTAAAATGACAGCTGAACTTATTAAAAACCAGCATAACAATGTTTCTGAAGGTAAGAAACTCATGGATGACACAAAAAATGAATTCCAGCAGATATCGAAAGCGATAACTCTAACAGTAAATATGATAAAAGAGATATACTATTCATCAGAAGAACAGATGGAACTCATCAATAAATACATTGAGAAGATTTCAAATATTGCAGAACTTTCTGAAAAAACCTCCGCCAATACAGAAGAGATAGCTGCATCAATAGAGCAACAAACGGCTTCAATGGAAGAGATCCTTTCAAATGTACAGGAAGTTGACAACAAAGCGTCCTTATTGAAAAGTTACAAAAAGAAAAAATAAGTATTGACTTTATAAAAAAAAGATCTATAATTTATGTTCATTTAACCCCTAAAAAGAAGAGTTTATGAAAATTGATGATTTAAAAAATAAAACTTTTAACGAATTGATAGACCTTGCTAAAAGTTTTGAAATCGACAATGTGAGCACACTGAAAAAGCAGGAACTCATATTCAAGATACTTGAAAAGCAGTCAGAATTGAATGGAAACATTTATGGAGAGGGAGTTTTAGAGATATCCTCTGAAGGATTTGGATTTTTGAGACAACCAGAATACTCATATACCCCGGGTCCTATGGACATCTATGTTTCCCCTTCACAGATAAAAAAGTTTGGACTTGAAACTGGAGATACTATCTATGGTCAAATTAGACCTCCGAAAGATAGTGAAAAATATTTTGCTCTTTTGAAGATAGAAACTATAAACTATGTTCCTTATGAGGAGTCGAGAAAAAGGATACTTTTCGATAACCTTACCCCTCTCTACCCTGATGAAAAGATAAATCTTGAAACGAAAAATAACGATCTATCACTTAGAATAATAAATTTACTTACACCTATTGGAAAAGGACAGAGATCTTTAATCGTATCTCCTCCAAGGGCTGGAAAAACAATAATACTTCAAAAGATAGCGAATGCGATTTCTGAAAATCATCCTGAAATAAAGCTCATAGTTTTACTTATTGATGAAAGGCCAGAAGAGGTTACAGATATGGAAAGATCTGTAAAAGGTGAGGTAATCTCTTCAACTTTCGATGAACCAGCCGATAGACATGTTCAGGTTGCCCAGATAGTTATTGAAAGAGCAAAAAGGTTGGTTGAGCAGAAAAATGATGTTGTTATACTTCTTGATTCTATTACAAGGCTTGCAAGAGCATACAATGTTGTTACACCTCATAGTGGAAGGACACTTTCAGGTGGTGTTGATTCTAACGCTTTGCATAAACCTAAAAGGTTTTTTGGTGCAGCAAGAAATATTGAACATGGTGGAAGTTTAACTATAATTGCCACAGCTCTTATTGAAACAGGTTCAAGAATGGATGAAGTAATTTTTGAAGAGTTTAAAGGAACTGGAAATATGGAACTTGTTCTTGATAGAAAGTTGGCTGATAGAAGGATATTCCCAGCAATAGATGTTAATAAATCTGGAACAAGGAAAGAGAATCTTCTTTTAACAGAGTTTGAACTTTCGAGAGTATGGGTTTTGAGAAAACTTTTGAGTGAGATGAATCCAGTTGAGGCTATGGAGTTTTTGATAAATAGAATGTCTTCAACAAAAAACAATCAGGAATTTTTGAAAGTGATGACAGAATAGGAGGAAGAATGAAAAAAGGAATACATCCGGAATATGTTGATGCAACGATACAGTGTGCTTGTGGTAATCAGATAAAAACCAAAGCAACGAAAAAATTGATAAAAGTTGAAATATGTTCAAAATGTCACCCCTTCTTTACAGGAAAACAAAAATTTGTTGATACAGCAGGAAGAGTTGATAAATACATGAAAAAATTTGGAAAAACTGCAAAAAAAGAAAAATAGTTATATCTCAACTTGATATAAAAATTTTATCTCTTCATCGTTGTAGAAAATTTTTCCATTATCATCTATAAATATATTATCGATTTTAACATTTGTATCAACTACCTGATCCTTATTTTTCTTTAAAGGATAATAAACCCCGTAGAATCTGATTTTAAAATTTTCTACTATGAAACTTTTTTCAAAATTCAAAATTTTTTCTAAATAATCTTCATTTATTTTAAGATCCTTTCCATTCTGGATTTCAATATAATTTGAATTGATTATAGCGGAAAACAATGTTGGATGATCAACAAGGATTATAGATGATGATGGATCCTTTCCCCCTGAAAAGATCTTAGCTTCGTTTATTGTTATTCCATATATATCGATATCACCGAAAGCGTTGATGGAAATGTTAACATCCCTGTTAACGATACCACTCGCTATTCCAACTCCAACTCTGAAAAGTGATTTGAATTCCGGAGGAAGAAGAGCATACTCTATTCCCTCATGTATAAGTTTCTTTTCCTGAACATCAAAAAACCATTCACGATAGTTTATATAATTGTCTTTTATGAACTGTTCAGCACTCTCAACAAGTTTTTGAGAACATTTTAAAGATTCGATAGAGGAAGTTGCAGATTCCTTTATTATTAGGTCAGAACCTGTTGCTATGGAATGTCTGATTAGAACATTTTTTGATGAGACCGATTCCTTAAAAAGTGTTCTGTATATCTCTTTGGAGTTTGAACAGAATATCGCAATTCCACCATCCCCTGTTTCTTTCAAGGGTAAACCGAAATTGTTTTTTATAGTGTTGTTTATAAGATGTTGGAATTTTTTCATTATATATTTCTGCTTTTCAGCGTTGTTCAACTTTGAACTCATATAAGTTGACCCTCTTATATCATAAACCAAAACACTTACAATCTTTGAATAGTTCTTTTTTATAATATTTTTCAACTGTTCAACATCTATATTTAAAAATTTCTTGGACTGTTTCTTTTCACCACTTGATATGTAAATTACTTTTTTGAAAGGCAAAAGATTTAAAAAAAGGTTAAAGTTTAAAAGATCTTTTTTCGTTTCGTCGTCTAAAAGTTTAATGTTATAAATGGTAAAAGAGTCGAAGAGTATAGAAACTATAAGCTTGTCTATTAAGTTTTCAATTATTTCCAAAAACTTTTTTTGTAAAAGCTCGAAGTTAAATTTTTTTTGAAATTTGGATTCAATAAAAAGTTCGGAAATAAAATTGATTTCCTTTTGAATTATAGGTGTCTTTTTTTCAGAGTATTCTTTTTTTAACTCTTCAAAAGAGTTCTTAACAACTTTTAAAATCTGTGGTTTGAATTTTTCAAAAAAGTTTTCAAAATCTTTAGAGTAATCGAAATATATTAAAATTGAAAGGATAAGGTCATTTTTATCTAAAGATCCTTCATTCTTTAATATTTCAATATACTGATCGTAAGTAAGAACTCTCAGATTTTCATTTTTGGTCATCTTTTTTTGAAAATTGTTCCATCTTTCGGAAAGTTTGTTTGCCTGCAAAATATTTGCCATAACACTTCTGTTAAAATCTATTATAAAACTGTTTATTTTATTTGTTACCGTTGGATTTACGGGATATTTTATAGAATCTATAGTTTCCTTTTTAATATTTGTTGAGAAGTTGTTAAGAGAATCAACCATATCACTTTTTATCTGTTCAAGCTGTTTTTCAAGGTCATCTTTTTCCTTTAAAAGGAATTCTTTCGTTTGTTTGGATTTTTTTATAATAGATTTTAAAACTATATCTTTTAACTCATCTCTTAAAAATGGTAGGTAGATTATATTTTCTGGCTTAAGGATATCATCTATTGACCATATTGTTCTGTTTTCAAAATAATCTATAATCTCTATTTCTTTTTCAAGACTTGCAGCAGTATTGAACATTTTTAAAAGGTTAAGGAAAGTATTTAAAGAGAATCCATATTCGTTGAAAAACAACTCTCTGTCAAGTTCAAGATCTTTATCGATTATAGAATTTTTTGTAAACTTTAAATTGTCGAATATTTTTGTCTGAAATTCCCTGTTGAAAATGTTTGTTGAGTAAAGTTCATTTCTAAGATCTTTTAAAATCTCTCTGACTTTGTTTAATTTTTCTTCAAAAAAGTTTTCATTTTTTTCGAGGTTTTCTTTATGGGTATTGAAAACATGGAAAAATATTTTTAGGGAAATGAGTTCAAAGAGCAGGGCAGAGTTTTGATTAAATTCAACAATATTTTTATAAAAATTTTTCAACTGTGAAGTGATCTCGTTTTTATTTACAGAGTCTAGTAAATACAATTTAAATAAAGACTCTAAAAGTTCAAACTGTTCTGTTGGAATATAGATGAATATTTTTCCATTTTGAGAGTTATCTATAAAAATCTGTAACTGTGAAAGATTTACATTTTTCTTTTTTAAAAGTATCAAAAGCCTTTGAATATTTTCCTGATACTTCTCCTTTTCACTCAAACTTTCATCAATGTTTATTAAAAACTTTGATTGGTTTAATGTTGTTAAAAATAGATCTTTGTAATCTATTTTAAGCCCCATTGTTAATCTCTCCTAAAAACTATTTTCCCTTTAAGGATTGTCATATCTATACTACCGAAAAGTTTTTTGTTTAAAAATGGTGTGTTTATAGATTTGGATTTAATGAAGTTCCTATCAACAGTTACCTCTTTTTCAAGATCAACTACTATAAGATTTGCAAAGTTTCCTGTTTTTATATACCTTTCATCAATATTTAGAATCTTTGCAGGGTTATAAGATAATAGTTTTACGAGAGTTTTTATATCTGTTTTGTTCTTTAAAACAAGGTTTGTATATAATGAAGAGAATGATGTTTCAAAACCTATTATTCCAAAAGGTGCATATATGAATTCTACCTCTTTTTCATAAATCTGATGTGGTGCATGATCTGTTGCTATGGCATCAATAGAACCATCATTAATTCCTTTGATCAAAGAATCGACATCCTTTTTTGATTTTAAAGATGGTTTTACTTTGAAGTTTGTATCGTAATTGAAGTGGACACTTTCATCGAAAATAAGATGATGGGGGGTTACCTCACATGTTATTTTTTTGTTTTTTTTCTTAAAATCTTTAATTAAAGATAAAGTATCTTTTGTGGAAATGTGAGCTATATGTAGACCGGTATTAAGATATGTTGCTATCTTTAAGTTTCTGTAAACTGTTATGTCCTCTTCTATAAAAGGTATTCCTGAAAGACCAGTTTTAATGGAGACATCAGATTCGTTTATCTGTCCACCTTCTGATAGATTTTTATCTTCACAGTGAACAGAGACGAAAGAATCGAATCTTGATATGTACCTTAAAGCATTGAGAAAAACTCTTGAATTTTTTGTACCAGTTCCATCATCGGAAAAACCCTTTGCTCCAGCTTTTAACATATCGTACATTTCAGTTATTTCCACAGATTCCATATTTTTTGTCAAAGCACCGAGAGGGTAAATCTCGATCCTTCCAAATTCGAGTTCTCTCTTTTTTAAATAGGTTATAGATTGTGGGTTGTCTATAGGTGGTTTTGTGTTTGGCATTATCACTATGGATGTGTATCCACCACTTAAAGCTGCTTCACAACCTGTAAATATATCCTCTTTGAACTCTTCTCCCGGTTCTCTAAGATGTGAATGTAGATCTACAAAAGAAGGCAAAAGGTATTTACCTTTTAAATCGATACCTTCCCCTTTATAACTATTTTCGATAGAAGTTATTACTCCATTTTTAATAACTACAGTTTTGTTTTTCTCTATTTTATCAAAATTTACTATATTACAATTTTTTAAAATGAGATTATTCATTCTTTCCTCCGTTGAGTAGATAAAGGATTGCCATTCTTACTGCGACTCCATTTGTTACCTGATCAAGAATTACAGATTTTTCACTATCTGCAACATTCCCATCAAGCTCTACACCTCTGTTTATGGGTCCGGGATGCATTATTATGCTTCTGTCTTTTATTTTTAGATATCTTTCATAGGTCATAGAGAATTCTTTAACATATTCTCTTAAAGAGGGGAATAAACCTTTTTCCTGTCTTTCAAGTTGCATCCTTAAAATGTAAATAACATCTTTATCCTGAATAGCCTTATCTATATCATATTCTATCTTAACATCGAAATCGTTAAGGAAAAGAGGCATCAGTGTTGGAGGAGCGCATAAGGTAACTTTTGTATTATATTTTGAAAAGCCCCAGATCAAAGATCTCGCTACCCTTGAATGGAGAATATCTCCTAAAATCAAAACTTTCAAATTCTTAAACTCTTTATATATTTCTTTTATAGTCATAAAATCGAGTAAAGCCTGTGTTGGATGTTCATGTGTCCCATCACCAGCGTTTATTACATTTGAATTTATCCTTTCTGATAAAAATTTTGCAGCACCTGGTGAACTGTGCCTAATAACAACCATATCAGTTTTCATAGATTCTATATTTTTAGCTGTATCGAGAAGTGATTCTCCTTTCATCACTGAAGATGTCTTTGTTGAAACATTAACAGAATCGGCTGAAAGATGTTTTTCAGCAAGGGAAAAAGAGATTAGAGTTCTCGTGCTCGGTTCAAAAAAAAGGTTCACTACAGTTTTACCTCTGAGAGCTGGAACCTTCTTGATAGGTCTTAAAAGTATATCTTTAAATGAAAACGCGTTATCTATTATAAAATCTATCTCTTCTTTCGTTAACTCTTCTATTGATAATAGATGTTTTTTTGTCCAGTTCAATTTTCCTCCTTTTCAACACTATCTTTTCCGTCAAGTTCTTTAAAAAAAACATTGATATTATCTTTTTTGGGAATCTCTAACTCTATACCAGAAAAATCAGGTCTTATAGGAAGTTCACGAGATTTTCTATCTATAAGTACATAAAGTTTTATCATTTTAGGTCTTCCTATATCAAGAATTTCAACGAGTGCACTTCTTATAGTTCTTCCAGTGAAAAAAACATCATCGAAAAGATATATAACTTTATCATTTATATCAAAAAGAACTTCTGTTGATCTTACCAAAGGTTGATAATCGATTAAAGAAAGATCATCCCTGTAAAGATTGATATCTATTTTTCCAATAGGTATATCTATATTTTTTAATTTAGAGATCCTTTCTGCAACCCTTTTTGCAATTATATCTCCTCTTTTTATTATTCCGATAAAAGCTATATTTTTTAAATCTTTTTCATTTTCTAATATAGAGTAAACCATAGAATCTATAATTTTCGAAATTCCATTTTCATTCAATATTAAAGTTTTTTTATTCATATAACCTACTTTTTGAAATTCTGTTTTATAAATTCTATAGATTCATCAACAAGTCCTTTTTTCAACATATCAACGACCTTTTCAATTTTTTCTTTTTCTGAAGATGTTTTTTCAGTTGAAAGATCATCGAAAGTTAAATCCTGTGTTGATGATGAAGTGTTTATAAGGAATGAAGAATCATAAGAAACTGTTTCTTCCTTCTTTTCAAAGATGTTTTCTTTAGATATATCCTTTGAAGGTAAAGGATAGTTCTCATTTTCAGGTCTTTGAGTTTCAAAAATTTCATCCTCATTTTTTGAGGTTGATGAGGTTCCAAGATTCTCTATACCTGAGATTCCTTCTTCTTTTTTTTCTTCAACCGTAGGAACTATTTTTTCTTTCTTCTCCTGAAAAAGTTTTGAAAATGGATTATCCTTCTCATCCCCCCTATTTGATGAAATTTTTTTTAAAAAATCTTCAGACATCTATTTCTCCTTCCTTAAAAATTTTTAATTTTTCTTTTGCTTCTTCAAGGTATGGATTTATCTCCAAAGCTCTTTTCCAATTTTTAATCGCTTCATCATTCTTTTTCAGAGAGTGCAAAGAGTTACCTAAAAAGAGATACGCTTCTGAAAAATCTGGGTTAAGATCAATAGCTTTTTTAAAATTTTCAGCAGCGAGTTCAAACTGATTGTTTGAAAGGTACATTAAACCAAGGTTGTTATAAACTTCAGCAAAATCAGGGAATATCTCCAAAGCTTTTTTGAAATATTCTTCAGCTTTTTGTTGGTTACCAAGTTTTATATATGTCTGGGCTATATTGTTGTATATTTCAGGTGATGAAGAATCCATTTCAAGAGCTTTTATAAAGTAGTTTAACGCTGAAGTGAAAATACCTCTATAGAAAAGAAGAAGCCCTCTTTCATTATAAATTTTTGCCTGCATCATTGCAAACTCTATCTCTCTCTTTTTCGAAAGGTTTTCCTCATATTCAACAATCTTCATTACTGTTTCAGAAAATTTTGCTATATTTGAAAGTAACGAGTCCATCCTTCCCGCCAAAAGTTCATTCTTTTCGTTAAAATTTGTTATCAGATTTTTTAAATTCTCTTTTTCTTCATAGATAGTCTTTGAAATGTTCTCTAAATTGTTTGAAATATTTTCAATCTTAGATTCTAAAGTCATTGCCTGTTCTTTAGAATTATCTGAGTTAATTTTGATAATCTCCTTCATCTCTGGGAGAATCGAAATAGTTTCATTGATAGCTTCAAACCTTAGTAAGGTATCCTTTAAATTGTTTAGAATAGATTCACTTGAGTATTTGCTTTGTTTTAAAAATTCTTTAAGATCTTCATCGATTTTATCAAAATCTTGATTTTTTTGTTCTTCTATTTTAGGTTTTTCATTTTCAACATTGTTTTGAGGATTATTTTCTTCTTTAATCTGTTCTTTCTTTTCTTCTTGATTCTGTCCTTCGACAGGATTTTGATTCTGAAGATTCTCTTCCATATATACTCCTTTTTAAATTATAATCCTATAATCTGAAAAGAGATTCCTATAATATTTTGTTTTTGTGAATTCCGAAGCGAAACTTGTATCATGTATTTTGCTTCTCAACATTCCCTCAATTTCACCATAGTATCCAAGCTTTTTCATAAGATTAATAAGATGATTTAAATGTTTTTTTTCAGAGGAATCTCTTAATTTTGATGCTATTTCAAGTGCATAGGTTATGTTGCCAATTTTTTCATAGTTCTGTGAGAGTAAGTAAATCCTTTCAAAATCTAAATTTTTATCATTGAACTTTCTGTTCAAAATGTTAATTGATTCAAAGTATCTCTGTTGTTTATAAAGATTTAAAGCGTAATCCAATATCATTTTTTCATCGTTTGTAAGGCCATTTTTAAACATCTTTTCAATCTTAGAACCTTTCTTACTCTTTTCCTCTTCATAGATTTGAAAGATTATTTCATAGAAGAGATCAATATTCAAATTTTTAATAAAAGATAATATCTCTTCTTTCTTTTCATTGTTCCCAAGATTTTTAAAAGCTTGCGCTAATAGAATACCATATCTTATCTTTTCATCATCTTTTGTACTTTTTTCATAAATTTCCATAGTGAGTTCTATAAGTTTATCGAATTTTTTGAGATCGTAATATATATGAGAAAGGAGTGATACAATTTTTTGATTCTTTGGATCTCTGCTTATAATTAAGTTTGCTTTTTCGGTAATTTTTTCATACACATCAATATCTGAAGTCAGATAGAGAAAATTCAACCAGTTTGATGCATTTTCGAAATCATCCTTTTCATAATATAGGTCTACAAGGAAAAGTTGTATTTCAACATCTTTGTTTTCAAGGTCTAATATTCTATCTATTATCTCGTCGATATACTTTTTGTTGATTTTTATTATTTTTGAATAAAGTTCAACAGCATCTTTAATCTTATTTGCTTTAAGGTATGAATCTGCAAGTGAAATAAGTAAAAAAGTATTATTTGGTTCATTGATAAGCATCTCTTTGTAAAAACTTATAACATTTTCTGTTTCAGCTGGGTTTATCAATTCTATCTGCCTTAAAAGTGTTATTGCCTGCATATAGTTATGCATATCTTTATATACCTGTGCGAGAGAAAATCTTGGATCAACTTCATCAGGTTGTTGGTTTATAATGAATTGCAACTGGGAAACGACCTTTTCCTTCAATCCTGTTTCAATTGACATTGCGTTGTAAAGGTAATCTGATGCGAGTTTGAAGAGCCCTTTCTTTGAATAAAAAACTCCGGTTGCATAAAGCATTTCTCCGTTTTCAGATTCTTTTTCAATGTAATTGGACATAAGGCTAATTATCGAGTCGAGATATGAGTTGTCCATCTCATAAGTTTCATACATCTTTGAAATGCCTTTCTCATACTGGGCAGTTTCGAAATAAAGAGTACCGAGTGAAAAATTCAATTTAGGATTGTTGCTAATATTTTCATTCCATTTTTCAAGTTCGGATATTACAATATTTATCTGGTTCTGATCGATTTTTACAATTTCAAACATTTCATCTATAGCGAGATCAATATTTTTGTTAAGATAGTACGCTAAAGAAAGTGTGTAATGTATTCTCAGAGAGAATGGGTCATATTTTAAAAGATCTTTTAAGATTGAAAGAGAAATTTCATTTAAAGATTTATCAAGAATTATCGCTTGGTAAAGAAGTGTAGCAGCATCGTTTACCATGCCTTTATTCGCGTAAGCTTTCCCAATATAAAATTTAATTTTGCCTACCTTCTGTTGATCAAGTTTTGATGATAAATTTTCAACCTCCTTAATTATTTTTTCATAAAAACCCATCTCATCAAGTATCTCGGCGATACTTTCAACTATCGAAACATTTTCAGGATTATTTTTGTTAAGGATGTAAAGATTATCAAGAATGTGTCCCAATTTACTTTTATCTTTTTTAAGTTTTATCAAAGATTCGTATGCTTTTTTAAAATCCTTTTTGTTAAGGAAAAGATTAAATTCAAATTCAGCTACAAGTTCATTCTCTGGATAAAAATCTTTTATCCTTTCAAGAAGTTCAAGTAGATCATCTTCTTTTTCAGGATAATTTTCAAACATATCTTTTAACATTCCCAAAGAAAACTCAAGGTCTGAAGCCAAGTATGATATTTCGCATAATGAAAAATCGTAAAGGAATGGGTCAAACTTTCTTCTTTCAAGGTTTTTCAATATTTTTAAAACTATTGATGCAACATCTTTATCCTTTTTTGCAGCATTGTAAAATTGTGGTATTATTATGTAGAATGTTTCTGGGTTTGTTTTGAGTGTTTCAAGTATCATAATTTCTGATTCTTTTATCTTTCCCAATTTAATAAGAGCTATACATAAATTCAATTTTACTTCTAAGTCGGAGCTGTTTTTTTCGTATATAATCTGGAGATATTTTTTCGCAGTAGATATATACTCATCTTTGTTTATTGAGATAAGATAATCGCACAACTTTTTTAATTTATCAACCTCTCCTTTATCAAGGAAAATTTGGCATAATGTTTCAAGAGCATCTATATTTTCTGGATCCTTATCAAGTATTTTGTTAGCTAATTTTTCAACATCGAATGTATAAGAGTTGTTTTTTAAATAAACATTTTTTATTATTTTTGCTGCTTCTTTGAATTCTTCATTTTCTGAAAATATTTTTGCTTTCAGTAAGTATATAACCTCATTTGATAGATTTGATTGTTCAACTCTATTTATTACACCAAGGATAAAATCTTTCTCTTCATTCTTCAACTCATAGATTTTTTCAAGGTTTGTGAAAACTTTTGAAATATCTTTTTTAAGAAGAAGAATTTCAACCAAAAGTTTGTATCCTTCAACAAAATCTGGTGCATTCTGGATTATCTGGTAAGTTTTTCTGACTATTTCGTCTGTAACTTCGTTCTTTTCCTTTATAATTTCATAAATTATGTCAAGTGCTTTTTTATAATCTTTTTTTTCTATAGCTAAATCAACTATTGAATATTTGCTCGATTCCGATATTTCTTTTGTATCAGTAATATTTTCCTCAATCTTGTTAGATATATCAGTTTTTAATTTGGGATCTATAGAGGAAGCTTTCTGAAAATAGTTTATCGCTTTATCTTTGTCGTTTATAAGAATATATAGATCACCTATAGCGATATATGGCTCAGGATTTCCATAAGTTGTTTTTGCTACATTTAAATACTCTGAAAGAATAAAATCTCTATCTTTAACCTGAGTTCTAAAAAGCATTTCAAGAATAGGTTTCGCTTCTTTAAAACTTTTATTGTATAGGTAAAGAATCCCCATAGCTAAGCATATCTCTATATCCTTTTTATTATATTGATCAACAGTTTTAGTATTTTTAACATTCAGATACAATTTTTCAAAATAAGCGAAAAGATTTTTTATTTCATCGGAAGAGAGTGTATCAAAAATTTTTTTTAATGACTCAAAATCTCTTTTTTTGATATACATTTCTATAAGAACAGATGCTGTTTGATCCTTCTGTGAAGTTGCTCTGTAATGTATATCTTCACCAACATTTATTATTTTGTTTATCTCTTCTGGTGAAATGTAATAGGAACTTCTCAATGTATTTATAGCTTCAGCTATTTTTCCCATTTCAAACTGTGTTTTGGAGAGTTCAAGCAGTATAAGAAAGTCAGATTTAGAATTCTTGATGCTCTTTTTTAAAAGTTGTTCAGCTTTATCATGTTTCCCTTCAATCCTCAACCTACTGCTTCTTTCAATAATTTTATTAGGATCACCTGAAGAAAAAAGATCTAACATTTATCCTCCTTAAAGATTCCCATATTTATTTATTTTATATATATACAAAAAAATGTCAATTATTAAATAAATAATTATACTTGTTTTTTTTAAGAATTTTAATAGAATACTTCTTATAAAAAGGGGACTTATGAAAAAATTTTTAACTTTACTTATTATTTTTATAAACTCCAGTTTAATCTTTCCAGAAGAAAAATTTTATAGATTTTTGGAATTCGATTTTATTGGAAGGATTGAATTGATGGAGAAGATAACAAAATCTGAGTTTGGAAAGATAGAAAGTTTTAAAGTATATTTTGATAGTAAGAAGAGAGAAGAGAGAATAGAAATATGTTTTAAAGGTGAAAAAACTGAAAAGGATATTTTTAACTCAGGTTTTCCTGTTTCAACTATAGAAATATCTTATAGTGACACATTTCTAAAAAGTGAAAATGAAAGTTTGTATGCACAAAAAACAGTTTATAATTTTTTGAACAGAAAAGGAGAAACCGTTAAGATTTTTAATGGTGCAGAAAGGATGGTTTTTATTTCCTTTAACAAAAAGAAAGATTTTGAAAATGTTGTATCATATCTTGAAAATGGGAGTGGTAAGAAAGTATTTTTTCCAGATTCTGTTTTGTTTAAAATAACTTCTATCTATAAAGGTAAAAATTCAAAAAGATGGGAAACTTACTTTTATGGATTTGATGAGAATGGTAAAATGATACCTACATATAATATCTTAGGATTTGAAAAAGTAGTTAGGAATGAAAGTTCGGATAATATTTTGGATTCTTTAAAATTATATAAAAAGGATGATTATCTTGTTTTAAATAGTGAAATAATTTTTGATGGATCATATAGAGAGATTAAAAATTTGAAACTTAAAAAAGATGAAAAAGGTAACTTGCAAAAATTTTATGAGATAATATTTTTTGATGAGATAGGATACGAGTTTAAAAAAATTTTTCTTGATTCTCTTTTAAAACCTGTTGATATGGATTCAAACTTTGCGATAAGGATTATGAAAAGAAATGATAATTTTACATTGGACAGAGTTGAATATTTTTCTGCTAATCAGCTTTTAAAAGCAAAAATGCCACCTTCGATAAAATATGAGGGTTATCCATTGTTTAAAATTCTGACGAAAAAATTCGTATACGATAAAGATTATAACCTTTTGGGAGTTGAAAAGATAGAATGAATATATTAATAGTAAACTGGAGAGATTTAAAAAATCCTCTATATGGTGGTGCGGAGATACATATAACAAAGATAGGCCAGCATCTTGCTTTGAAACATAATGTGATTTTTTTAACTTCCAACTATAAAGGTGCAAAAGATGAAGTTGAAAAAAAAGTTAAGTACATTCATATAGGGAACGAGTATCTTTTTAACTTTTCAGTTTTTTTTAATATAAAAAAGTTGGTACAAGAATATAAAATAGATCTTATAATAGAAGATATAAACAAAGTTCCATTCTTTACTCCGTTTTTTGTTAAAGTGCCTGTTCTTGTTGTTATCCCACATATTTTTGGAAAAACGATTTTTAAGCAGACAAACCCGATATTCGGTCTATATGTTTACCTTTTCGAAAAACCTTTAAAGAATGTTTACAAGAACTCATTTTTTGAAGTTATATCTAACTCAACAAAAGAAGATCTTATCAGGAGGGGAATAGATAAAGAAAAGATTAAAGTTATAGAATGTGGTATAGATAAAAGATTTTTTGAATACAATTATAAAAAAATGGAAAATCCTCAAATCTGTTATGTTGGGAGATTGAAAAAATACAAATCTGTTCACCATCTTATAGAAGCTTTCAAAAAAGTTAAAGAAAAAAGTAAAGACTCTATTCTTTATATAGTTGGAACAGGTGATTACGAAAAAAAATTAAAAAATTTAGTGAAAAAACTAAAAATTGAAAAAGATGTAATTTTTACAGGTTATGTTTCAGAGGAAGAGAAAATAAAAATATTACAGGAGAGTTGGATATCTGTTTATCCATCATATATTGAAGGTTGGGGGATAGTTAACATAGAGGCGAACGCTTTGAAAACTCCGGTTATCTCATCAAATGTTATGGGACTTAAAGATTCTGTTAAAGATGGTTTTTCAGGTTTACTTTATGAGTATGGAAATATAGATCAACTTGCTGAAAAAATTTTATTCCTTTTAGAGAATAAAAAAGAACTTGAAAGGATGAGTGAAAATTCTCTTCTTTGGGCAAAAAATTTTGACTGGGAAAAAACTGGACAGCTTACTGAAAATTTTATTGAGTATTTTTTAATAAAAAAGTAAGTACCACTATTGACATAATATAGATAATTAATTAAACTTTTACTATGAAAAAAATATTTTTTTTCTTATTTTCCCTATTTGTACACTTCATTTTCGTTTTCTCACAATGGACAAGTCCAGTAAAAATATGGGAATATGGACTTGCATATTTTCAACCTAACTCATCACATCTTTTTGTAAAAGATACTTTAGGCAATCTTCATCTTGGTTGGTATGATACTTCAAGTGATGTTTACTTTTGTATAAGGAAACAAAAATATGATGGAAATGTATGGGTTTATGATGGTACCCGTTATGATAAACCTGAAAGTGGAACAGGGTATTATCTTTTATCATGGATGCCGACATTATCTGTTGATGAAAACGGGAGGTTCCTTTTTTTATGGGAAAGCAGGCAGGATGGAAATTTCAACATAATGGGTAGATATTTTAACGGTTCTCTCCTTTCGTCTGTTTTTCAAGTTTCTTTTACATCTTCTTACTCATGGTTTCCAAAATCATTCTATAGAAATAATAAACACCATTTCATTTACTGCGATGATTCCACAGGTGTTTTCAACATATATTATGGCTACTTTGATTCGTTAGTTCATACTCCTTCAAATATTACGAATTCTGATGAAAATTGCTTAAATTATGATTTCTATGTTTATCCGAATGAAGATATTTCAATTATATATACAAAAAATAGAAATGGATACCAGAACCTTTACAATAAAAGAAGGATATCGAATGTTTGGCAGGATGAAATTTTAATGTTTGATTTTTCATCCGATGTTTTCTATCCAAATATTATTTCAGATGGACAGAAAGAGTTTGCCGTCTTTACATTGATGTCAAACGGTTTAAGTCAACTTTACATTTCAAAATACTCAAGTGGTATCTGGTCAACACCAAAACTTTTGTCCGATGGTAACTGCAATGTTTACTACCCAACAGGTGTTATTTTGAACGATAAACTACACCTTTTTTATGTTTCAGACAATTACTTTTACGGTGAACTTTTTGATCTTGTTTACGATATTCAAAAAGATGCAATAGATAGTATAAAACTTATCGCCCACCATGATACCTCGTTTATTGTGACACCACAATCTATAGTTGACAATAATGAGAATATACATTTGGTTTATATCCTAAATGACAAAACACCACAATCAGAAAATTGGCCTAACAACATCTATTGGACATATTTCCAAAATACAAAAAAATATGATGACAAAAAGGATGATAAAAAACCTTACTCTTTGGCAAAGTATCAAAAAAAGTTGGTTTTTGATTTTATAAATGTTGGAAATTATTGTATTTCTATATATGATGTGAGTGGGAAAATAGTAGGTAATTTTTCCTGTTATTCAAAAAGTTTTACATTGGATTATTCAAATTTCAAATCTGGTATTTACTTTTTAACAGTTAAAGAAGGTGAAAAAAGATGGAAAGAAAAAATCTTCAATATAAAGTAGTAATTTTTGTTTTTGTAATTTTATCTTTCTCATCCATTTTTTCTTCTTTCTTTTATAGTATTTCTGATGGGAATATAAATGTAAACTATTATCCAGATGGAAATGACTCCATAAAAGTTTTGATACTTCCTCCTACAGATTTCACTTTAAGTGTTCAACCTTCAAGTTTGAAAGATATTGTTGTCGGACAACCTTTTTATTTTAAGGATTTTCATCTTTTACCTTTAAAACCTTACAAAGAAAAATATTCTTTGAATATTTCATATAAGAAGGTTAAAAATTATGGTAAAGTTTTTACTCCAGACAAAAAAACTGAAAAAATCTTATCTTCAATATCCTTAAACAGCAAAGATTTGAAAAATTTTATAAAACCAAGAACAAATTTCAAAACAAAATCTTTAGAGTATGATGGAACACCTTTAGCCAAGATTAAAATCACTGGTAGCGGTTTTTATAGGATCTATTACGATGATATAAAAAGTAAAAGTGGAGTTGACCTTTCCTCATACGATCCAAAAAGTATAAAAGTTTACAATAAAAATGTACAGATACCTATAAACATCTTTGGGACAAATGATAACATTTTTGGAGAGGGTGATTATTTTGAATTTTACGGAGAGAGATTAAAAGGGAAAAATACCTATTTTGATAAATTCCAACTTGAGAATGTTTATGTTATAGTAGCTGGGGGTAGTAATGGTATAAGGTACGTTATTGACAACCAGTTTATAGATGATTCTTTGATAGATTCAACTATATCCTCATACCTTTATGAAGTTCATATAGAAAACGATTCTTTCTATCAGCCACTTGGAGGGAGAACAACCATTGATACATCAGATTTATGGTTTATGTCTTCTGTAAATCTTACGGCTCCATATGAAAAGTATATATATTTTAAAGGTTATGATACCATTTATAACATCTTCAATTTTTCAATATATTTCCATGGTTTTTCCTATAATCTACTTATAAATCCAGATCATATTTTAACCTTCAATCTGAACGATTCTGTAATCGACACGATAAAGTGGGATGATCTTTCACCATACAAATATGTTAAGGACTCTTTGGTTTTTAATAGTGATTCTTGTAAGATTAGATTTGAACTTGTTGGTGGAGATACTTTGGGTGTTGGTTTGAACTATTATGAATATTCCTATATGAAAAATTTGATTCTTGAAAATGGAAGGTTAGATTTTAAAATATCCAATTTGAATTTTGGAACATACAAGTTCCATATAAAAGGTTTAACTTCAACAGATGTTAAGGTATATAGAAATGACCTGAAAAATATAACAAACTTTATAACAGTTTATAATCCTATCTCAAACGATTATGATTTATATTTTACAGACCAGATTTTTTCTTTACCTGTAAATTATTCTGTCTATCAAAACACTTCATTTTTAAAACCTGATACTATAGAAATTTTTAGAAATAATCAGCTCGATTCGCCATCTAATGAGGGGAATTTTGTTATTATAGTTGATCAGAAATTGAAAGAAAAAGCAAAAGAGCTTGCTGATCTTTTCTCCTTAGAAAACAAAGTTTTTCTTGCTGGAACCGATGAAATTTATGATCAGTTCAACTATGGATTTAGAGGCACAAAACCAATAAAAGATTTTTTAATATCAGCTTACAACAATTGGAATCTGCCACCTACACATGTTCTTCTTCTTGGAGATGGTTCTTATGATAACAACAACCATCTTAAAATTTTAGACAACAGTATTCCAGCACCATACTATTATGAAAGTTCCGCATATTCAAGAGCACTTGTAGCTTCAGATAATTATTTTGCAACAATAGTGGGAGATGATCCTATTGAGGATATATCTGTTTCAAGATTTCCTGCAAGAGATGAGAGGGAGATTCAGATAGCTATAGATAAAATTAAACATTATCTTGATTGGAAAAACTCCGGTGCATTCAATCTTAAATTCATTTTTGCTTACGATACAACACCTCCCGGAGATGGTCTTCCTTCATATGTTGATGCAAAGTATCAATCTTATAAACTCGCATCGATGATGCCAGATTATATAGGGGTTGATTTTATGGCAAATCTTTATGACAACAACGGTGATTTTCTAAACCAACTCAATTATGGGACATCAATTTTAAACATTTACTCTCACGGTGCCTCACAATCTATAGGTAGTGGTGTTTACATGAGGATAAGTGATGTTTTGAGGATGAACAATATTAACAGGTTGCCTTTTGTAAAAGTTTATTCATGTGATACAGGATATTTTGATGAACTTTTAAGAGAGCAACAGTCTATAGGTGAAGCTTTTGTTCTCGCTCCTTCAGGAGGAGCAATAGCTTATTATGGTTCAGCAACGGCAAGTACTGATAACCTTAACAATAGCCTTGGTGAATCGAATTTCAGGCAACTGGCTTTTAATGGAATAAAAAATATTGGAGAGATTATACTTTATGGTGAATTAAACTTTTTTATCAACAGCAGTGCTTTTGGTAGTACAAATCAGGATGATCCGAATGTCTATGAGATAAAAAATTATGGTCTTTTGGGTATAAACCTACTTGATCTAAAAATACCTGATATTTCTGAAAAAACTTGTTCCCTTTCGTCATACCAAATATATCCTAAAGATACTCTTGTTGTAATACATTCAGATTCTAATTTAAAAGATGGATTTCTTGAAAGTGTCCTTATTGATTCGGAAAGGAAAATGTTGGTTTTTGATCATTCTGATCTTATTAATGGTTACGGAGAGAATACTCTATACCTTCCTGACACACTTCCAAATTCTTCGATGATACTTGCAACTTTAGCTTATACGAAGGATACTTCAATTCTTTACATTTCCTATCCTACAGTTGGTGGAGATGGTGTTAAAAGTTTTTACATTCAACCTTCAAACCCCGATACTTTGACGGAGTTTAGAATATATGCAAAAAAGGGCGGTAAAAATATTAAAAATTTGGTAGCTTACTATAAGTACCCAAGTTCTACATACTACTATAGTACAAACATGGTTCAGGACTCTTTGGACAGTTTACTTTTTTATACAAATCTTTTACAACCTATAAAAGCTAAAAAGAGTTCATACGATTATTTCAACTATTATATTTCATATACAGATTCTACAGGAAATATAAATTTCACAACCTTCACAAAAAAAATGTTGATCCCTCCATATCCTGATGCAAGGGTTTTTCAAAAACCATACCTTTCATTCGAAGATGGCAGTCCAGCCCTTACAGTTAAGATTTCAAATGGTGGAGAAAGGGAAATAACCTCTATGCCTGTTGGTTTTTACAAGATAGATGAAAATGATGACACAACCGTTATAGGGATAGACACTGTCTCGATTAAGGGAGGAGAAACAAAAGAATCGAAAATAAAAATAGACAGGAACTATTTTGGAGAAAAGATATTAGTTTTTGCAGCAAAAGATACTTTAAATTTTCCTGATAAGAATTTTACAAACAATAAGATTTTAGAATCATATTTTGATTACCTTTATGCTTATATATATGGAAAAGAACCTTTTGACTCGGCAATATCATACCATAATCTTTTAATTTTTAACAAAGGACAAGAAAAGGATGATACAAATTTGATAATAGTTTCAAAGGATTCTATAGTTGAAACTGATCAAAATGTTGTAATTCTTGGTGATGAAAAGAACAGTTATCTTTATAGGATAGATATACTTGATCCTAATCAAAAAAGTATACTTTCACTCTATCCATCTTCAGATCTTTTACCAGCAAACATATTAAAATACGATTCACTTTCAAACAAATTCATTTTGAGTGGAGAGAAAATTGAAGATACTACCATTTTCGAATTTGAAAATAATAGAGAGAAATTTGTAATAGGAAGATGGAGTGATACTATTCCTCCCCTTGTTAAAATATTTGTTGAGAATAAAGAGGTTTACTCTTCAACAGTTTTGGTTAACGATGTAAATTTTGGTATAACTGTTGAGGATAATGAGGGTGTTGATACCAAGAGTCTACAAATTGTAATAGATGATGACACTCTCTCTTCTGAAAATGATTACAGAGTTACAAAGGAAAGTGTTATAAAAAATCTTCCAGTTAAGATCTCAAAATTTCTTGACAATGGTAACCACTCTATAAAAGTTCATTGTAATGATATATATGGTAACTGGACAGATAAAATGTTTGAGTTTCAAGTTTCCAACCAGTTCAAATTTATAAATGTTGCAAATTTCCCTAACCCTGTTACAGGTAAAAGCACAAGAATAGTTTGTGAACTTTCGAAAAATCCACAAACAGCGAAGTTAAAAATTTTCAAGTCGAGTGGAGATTTGTTTAAAACATATAACCTTTACTATCTAAAGGATAGGTTTGTATACACTGATCTTTCTATGGATGGTTTTTCAAATGGATCCTATTTTTATTATGTTGAAGCTGAAAGTGAAGGGGAAAAAATAAAATCAAAAATTCAAAAGATGAGTGTTATAAGATGAAAAAATTTATATTATTTTTGGTTACCAGTTTTTATATTTATATTTTCTCAACCGATTTTTTATCTATATTTCCAACACCTATTGGAGAGGGAGGAAAGGGTGCTGTTTTGACATTCAGTTCAGAAAGGATTCCTCTTTTCTTCTACAATCCATCGAATTCTTCAAATATTTTTAAAGAACAAAGAGAAAACTTTTCATTTTTCTATGAACACAAATTTTTATTTTCAAACATTTCTGATTACAACAATCTTTCAATTCTTTTACCTGAAATAAAAAGAGTTAACTTGGGGTTACAGGTAATAAACCAAAATATTGATAACATTCCGATATATCCAGAATACTCTGATTCTCTTTCTTTTATACCAACAGGATATTTTTCTGATAACTCTTTTGCAGGTATTTTTAATTTTTCATATAGGTACTCCGGTAAAGATTTTTATCAATTGAATTTCGGTGGAAATATAAAAACTATATATCATAAAATTTACAAAAATAGTGGGGTAGGTTTTGGTGTTGATTTAGGAACAACTTTTAGGTTTTGTTTAGATAATTTTAAAAATAGAGTTCCTGGAATTTTCTCTTTATCTTTAGTTTACAGAGATATAGCAAAAACAAGGGTTGTTTGGGATACAGATTCGAATACCGTATCTTTAATAAATGACAGATTCTTTTCCGCTATTTCCTATGAAATAAATGTTGAAAAGATAAGGTCGAAGATTTTTTCAGAATTTTCATTAGATATAGGAAGTAAAATGGTTTCCTCATCTATAATTTATACATACTCTGATTTGATAGGATTCAATTTAGGTTATCAACATATATTGGCAGAAAGTTATAATCTAAAGAATATTGGTTTTGGAGTATTTTTAAATATTATGAAATTTTCAATATATTATTCCTTCACAATGTTTGATATTGGTAACTCAAACTCTTTAGGTATCTCCTACTCATTTTGATGGAAACAAAAGATTTATTAACTTTATCTGAAAAGAAAAATTTTTTCGTCATATCTGGTAACTACTATGAGGATATAAAAGTTATTATAAATAAACTGAAGGAAAAATATATCTCTCCTGGCGCTGAAGATTTTGATTATTTTGAGTTTTATATCCAAGATAGTGAGGAAGAAGATTTTTACAATAAGATTTTAACTCCTCCATTCATGTCATCAAAAAAAATATTTGTTTTGAAAGATGGTCTAAAGGTTTCAAAAAAATTTGCAGAGCAGATAAACGAGTTAGCAAAAAATCTTGATAACAATGTTATTTTTTTGATACTCTGCATAGATGAGGAAGAATTATCTCCATATGAGATAAAAAGGATTTCAGAAGAAAAATTTAAAAACGCAACCCATCTCTATTTTGAGTCTGATCCAAAGTTTCAAAAGAGTATCAACATAAAAAGAATTGTCAGGTTTGCGAAAGAAAGGGAAATCGAAATAGATGATATTATAGCTCAAAAAATGCTCGATTTTACTGATGGCAATATATATTCAGTTTTCAACATCATAAATTCTGCATATATGAATAACGATACGATAACTTTAGATTATGTTGAAAATCTTCACGAGAAAGTCGAGTTTTACGATTCCTATATTTTTGATTTTCTTAACAGTATATCAGAGAAAAAACTGAAAGATACTATAGTTTCCTACAGAAAATGTCTTGAATGGAAGCTTTTAACAAATGATAACCTTGTTATGATGCTTTTAAAACAGTTATCTGAAGCGAAAAAAAATGAAAAAAGCAGATTCAGGAATTGGGATGAAAAGGTGTTGAAAAAAAGCTTTGAAATGGTATATAATCTTTTAAGAGATCTTAGAAAGTATAACCAAAAGTATGGAACAATATTGGTTGAAGAAACACTTATAAAAATTATAAAGGGGGAAGAATGGATTTAAGAGGTTTAATAGCCGAAAAGGAAGAGATTGAAAATAGGATGAATAAACTTGAGCAGATGAAAGGGCAGATAAAAATAGTTGTATATGAAAAGATAAAAAAAGAGTATGAAGAAAAATTGAAAAATATCTTTGAACAGATAAAAAAAGATTCAAATTTTATAAAGAGTGAGATAGAGAGTATAAATAGAAAAAAAGAAAAAATAAAAGAAGAGATAGATAATTTGGATTTGGAAATTGAAGAGATAAGTGTAAGAAATATTCTTGGAGAAATAAATCCCAAAGATTTTGAGGAGAAAAAAAATCTTTTTGAAAGAAAAAGAGAAGAATTGTTGGGAGAGTTTAAAAAACTTCAGGAAAACGAACATGAACTTTCAAAAATCTTACCTGAAGAGAAGTCTTTTTTTGAACCTTCTGTAAATGAGTTTAAAGGAAAAATAGTATATGAAGATAACCTTGTTTATCCTGAAAGTAAAAGCGAACAACCTTTTCCTCCATTGATGGAAACCTCTACCGAAGATGTTAACCCTGAAGAATTGGAAAAGAATATTTCTGAAGGCGTCCAGACTGCTATAGATAATATAATTTCTCCTGATATAGTAAAAGAAGAAAAATTTGAACTCGGCGAAGATCTTCCTAAAGAGGAAAAAATGGTAAAGGATAATCCTCTTGAGATAAACAATAAGAAGTTCAAATCTGAGGAAGAAATAGTTTTTGAAAAGGATTTTGATGTGAATGTTAAAGATGAAAATATTGAAACTATAGAGGGACTCATATGTCCCAAATGTGGGCATGTTAACAGATCCGACCTTTTCAACTGCGAAAAATGTGGGGCTGAACTTCTCTAATGGTTCTTAGAAAGATCACCTTTTATACATTTTCAAATTATATAAACATTTTTCTTTCATTTGTTCAAGGTTTTTTTCTTGTTAAAATATTAAGCCTTTCTCAGATGGGAGAGTTCAGTCAATTCAAAATTATTCTAAATTATCTTATGCTTTTCAATTTGGGATTAACTAACTCTTTTTTGATTTTGCTTCCAAATTCTTCACCTGATGAAAGAAAAATTTTTAAAAATCAGATTTTTACAATAAATACGATAATTTTTATAACAGTTTCTATTCTCTTCTTATCATTGTTTCTTTTTTTTAAAAGAGAAATATTCCTATTCATTTTTTTGGTTCTTTTCTTTTACTCGTCAAAAGAGATTCCTTCATATTATTTGAGAGCGGTCGGTGAATTTTCAAAATATTCAACCAATCTTATACTTTCCCAAACAGTACTTTTACTCTCAACGATAACTTTAACATACCTTTTTGGTCTAAAGGGAGCATATTTAAGTTTTTTAATATATTCTGTTTTTTCATTCTTTTTCGGAATATCTCTTATAAAAGGTATTAATTTTTCCAATTTTAATTTTGGAAATTTTATCTTTTTTATTAAAAAAGGTTTCGATATTTACTTCGTTGGATTTCTAAATCAAATTATATCCAATTTTGAAAGATTATTTTTGAGTTTTATACTTTTAAAAGAAACTTTTGCTATTTATTCAACCGCGGTCTTTTTCCTTTCATTTATTCAGATGTTACCAGTTTCTATAGTTCAATTCTTTTTGCCAGATTTTGTGAAAAATATAGAAAAGTACTCACAGAAAAAATTAAACATTTTTTTTGTTATAATCTCTACCCTAACATTTTTTATGATAATCGTCTCTTACCTTTTCTTAAAGATCATTACAAAAAAAATTTTACCAAATTACGCTGATTCAGTTAAAATCTTTTCAATACTTTCCGTGACTATTTTTTTCGATATATTTTTCTATTTGATGTTCAACAAACTTTTATCTTTAGAAAAATTGAAATACTACAATTATATTCAAATCGTTGGTTCTCTTATAGTTTTTTTGGGAGTTTTACTTTTTTATTTATTTAAGAAAGATATAAACATAATTGAATTCTCATATTACTTTTTACTACTAAAAACTTTATATTTTTTTATCTGGGTATTATTTTTAAAATTCATTTTCAATATAAGTTTGAAATTTTTTTCTCTTATCTTGATTTTCCTTTACAGTTTTATAATCATTATTTTTGAAAATATAAATTTGTATTTATCTTTTGGTATAATTTTATTATTTTTTACTATTTTAATTCTCTTTGCTAAAAAGCTCATTTTATTTATTAAAGAGGGATAAAGTTGGAAATCATTGTTGTTCTGTTTGAAAGAAAAAATGTTGTTCAATTTTTTGAAAAGAATTTAAATATTTTAAAGGATGGGAAAGTAAAACTTTTACTTGTTGATAATGGTGATAATAAAAATTTTTTACCAGAAGGACTGGAAAAGGTTTACATTAAAAATGAAAAGAATTATGGATATGGTAAATCTATAAATATTGCAGCAGATCTGATAAAAGAAGATTATTTTCTTGTTTCAAACGATGATATTGTACTTGAAAAATATTTTTTCAGGAAATTAGAGAAAAAGATTGAAATGTACAGAAAGAAAAATTATGCTATTGTGGGTTTTAACATATTCTCCAATACCAGTTTTAGAAAAGGTATACAGAAAACTGCTTACAATCCGTTCGTTATACTTTACCATTTCTCATTTTTACCTTTTATATTTTCAATATTCGATAGAAAGAGTAAAGGTTATCTTGGAGTATGGGAAGGGATGCATTTTTATAAAAGTTCAAAAGAAGTTTTCGGTGTGAATGGTTCTTTAATGCTTATCAACAAATATGCCTTTGAAAAGATAGGTAAGTTTGATCCAGAGTTTTTTCTAACATATGAGGAGACAGACCTTTTCTTGAGGATGAAAAAGAAGGGATATAAAATATTCTATGATAAAGAACTGAAAGCTTTCCATGAGCATAATATTTCTGCCTCAAAGGACTCATTGAACTATTCATATAATTCAATGGATCACTTTTTGAAAAAACATTATGGAAAATTTATAGCAAAATTTATAAAATTTTATTTGAAAATATTTTTATTTTTTAAAAAAATGATAAAATTATAAATTATGAAAAAAATTGATTTTTCTATTCTTTTTAAAATTTTGATATCTTTTTTTTCTATACTTTTTTTTCTTTTTATTTCTATAAGAGAGAAGAATATTTTTTTAATTATACCTTTACCCATAATATTTTTACTTATACTTTTGAAAGAAAAATTTAAAGATGATATATATTTTTTGATATTTCTCTTTTTTTATGGATTTTTTTCAAGGTTATTCTATTATCTCACATCAGGTTATCCTTATAATCTTTTTTTTATTGTTCCCTTTCTTTACACATTATATTTTTTTAAAGAAATTTACATTTCTTTAAAAGATTTAACAAAGGATTTAAAAAGTTTTTATATTGTACATACACTTATAATTTTTTATATGATTCTTTTACCTTTTAAATTAAACCTTTTGGATTCTTTTGTCCTTTTAAACTACTATTTTTTACCTCTTTTTGTTCTTTTGGATTTTAAAAATTTTAATAAAAGAATAGATAAAATATTATATATTTTATTTCCAATAATAGTAATCTTTGCTTTGTTACAATATTTTAATCTTTATATTTTTTTTGATTCTTTCTATGTGAAAAATGTTTCCTTTTACCAGTACACATCTTTAAAACTTGGGAGTTACAATAGACCATTTTCCATATTTTCTTCAGTTGAAGAGTTTTCATCTTTTCTTGTTTTAGCTTTTCTTATATTTTTAATCAGAAAAAACAAAAGATCTTTCCTTTACTCTATAGTATCATTTATACTTATACTTGTTTTTTCTTTTAGATCAGCTTTTTTTGTTTCAATCATAATTTTTTTTCTTTTCCTTTTATATGAGAAAAAGTATAAAACTTTTTTAATATTTTTTTTGTTCTTATTGATGCTTGTCATTTTTTCAACTTTTTTTATCAAAACGGACACAACAATATATAAAAATGATAACAGGTTTACAACAATTCTTAAACATAATATTGAACCTTTTGTAAGGAATTTCGAAACATATTCTCTTAAAAACAGAATAAACAAAATAAAGAATGACCTTGGAAACTTAAAAAGAAAACCTTTTGGTCAAGGTTTGTACCTTTCGAGTAAGGTTCTTGATAAAAATCTTGATAAGAACAAGTATGAAACAACCTTTTTTAATCTTTTGTTCTCTGGTGGTATAATATTTTTTTTATATTTTCTCTTTTCAATTTTTATTCTCTTTAGAAGGAAGAATATTTTTGCAATTCTTTATATTCTTTTCTTTATTTTTTCAAATCTTTATAATTTTCATTTAGTTTTACCTCTTCTCATAAAAATTATAGTTGAGGATTATTATGGATATTGAAAAAATTAAAGAATCACAGATTAAAAATTACAATTTTACATTGGAAAAAGTGAATAATTTTTTTAAACTGAATCCACAATTTAAAAATTTGGAATATTCCTTCTTATGGACAACTTATGATAGTTTTTCAAAAAACTTTAAATATAAAAAAAAGAAGAAAAACATTCTTTCTATAAATTTAATATTTAAAAATCCACCCGAAAAATTCTTTTTAACTTTTGGAAATATTCCCCCAAGTATAGTTTATTATCTGATTGAAAAAAATATGAAAAACATTTCTGTTAAACTAACGAATAAGCCTTATGGTTTTTTTAACGGAAAAGAACTAATATATTCAAGGATTGGTAGAGTTCCTTTTGATATTGGTTCTAATAAAGTAACATTTAATGATGAAATTGAAAAAATGTATAGAGAGATCCTGTTTGATAACTATTATGATCTTTTAAGGTTTGAAATGTTGCTTGAAAAATTGTTCTCGAAAAATTTACCACTTTTCATTTTGGTCGATGAAGATAGAACAAAATTTAAAAGAGCACTTATAGAATATTTTAGAAAAAAGCGAGTTAAATCTTTTGTTTTTCAACATGGTATAACACCATTCGATGACCAAATCCCTTTACCTATGATGAAGGAATCTTTTGTACCTCTTAATGCTGAACATTTTATATGTTGGGGGAAACATTCATACTCCTATCTAAAGAATTTTATTTCAGAGGATAAAATAATAATAGGAGGGAATCCTACTTATGAAATCGAAAAACCGAAAGGAATTAAAGATATTGATCTTCTACTTATAGATCAGCAGTTTATCGGTTTTGAGGAAGAATTTGAATATGTTTATAAAAGAGTATTCAATATGCTTGAAAAATTGAATGTTGATTATAAGTTGTATTTGAGAAACGAATACAATTATTCATTTCTTAGGAAGATTTTTTCTGAAAAAAGGTTGATAAAATGGGAAAAGGGTAAAATAAAAAGAATTATCGCTTGTTCTGATGTTATAGCTGGCTTCTATTCAACAGCTCTTCTTGAAGCAATGTTTTTATGCAAACCTGTGATTATGATAGATTTTTTGGAAAGGGGAGACTTCTTAGGTTTGACAAAAAGTGGAATGGTTGAGATTATCAAGAGTGAGAGTGAATTTGAAAAATCTTATGAAAATTTTAAAGGTAAAACTTTTAGCGAAGAGGAAGTTAAGCACAGATTAAAATTTTATATAGAGTATTTTGGAAGAGATTCCTCTAAGTTTATAGGGGATAAAATAATGGAAAAATTATGAAGAGAGTTTGTTTTGTTGACCTATCTCCCTATAGAGGTGGAGCTGAGATTTCCTTAGAAAAACTTGTGAACACTTTAAATGGAAGATTTAAAATAGATTTTCTTGTATATGATAAAAAAAATTGGAATTTAAATGAAAATATAAATATTACGAGTTTATCTTTCAGTAAAAAAACTATATTGTTAAAAAAGAATATAGTTAACATTTTGTTATTTTTAAGAGAGGTTATAAAAAACTTGGAAAATGTTAAAATCGATTCTGAAATTTTAATTTCAAATACTTTTAAGTCACATATATTTGTTTTCATTTTAAAAATCTTTAGAAAAGATTTTAAATGGATAATAATGGAAAGGGATATGTATGAAAATATTTTTATAAAAGGTTTAAAAAGATCCATATATGTATTTTCTGATGGTATTATATTTAATTCAAAATTTTTAAGAAAAAGTTATGGGATTAGAAAATCTGAAGTTTTGTACAACATAATAGAAAAAGGAAAAGAATCAAAAAAAGATTTTAGAACATTTCTTTATTATGGTGATCCTACTTATGAAAAGGGATACGATAGGGTTTTCGAAGTTTTTGAAAAAATAAATCATTTATTCAAAGATACAAAGCTGATTATCGTTAAGAAAAAAGATGGTTTTTTCGGAAAAGAGTTAAAGGAGAAAAATTTATCTTTTGAAATTCATTTTAAAAGTTACGATGAAATAGATAGTGTTCTTAAAGAGAGTTCATTTTTGCTTTTCTTTAATAGAAAAACTGAGACATTTTCAAGGATAGTAGCTGAAAGTATGTCATACGGTGTTATACCAATAATTTTAAAAGGAAACGGAATGGATGATTATGTTTTTGATGGATATTCCGGTTTGGTATTAGAAAGTTACGAAATCGATAAAATTTTAGATAGATTTATAGAATTTAAAAATAAATTTAATTTAGAAAAGATATCTTCAAACTGTAAAAAAATTGTGGAAGAAAAATTTTCATCTGAAAAAATACAGAATGATTTTTTGAATATTTTAGGTGGGAAGATCTGATCTTCCCACCGTGGGGGAGGTAAAACTATTAATCGCTCGCTCTTCTTAAAAATGCAGGTTTTTCAATATCTTCTTCTTTTGAATAGTTCCTTTTAACTGTAAATTTATCTTCAAGGCTTTCTTTTACATCTTTGTTCTCTGAGAAAAGTTCCAAAGCTTCAGCTTTTTCAGGTTTCTTTTCAACATTACTGTTTATTCCTGTAGCAACTATTGTGATTCTAACCTCATCCTCAATATTGTTATCGTAAATGACACCCCATGTTAAATTTATATCGTTGTTGTTTGTTCTTTTCTTAATTATTTCTATTGCATCCTCAACATCTCCCCAAGCGAGTCTTTCCGGACCTGTAATAGAAAGTAAAATTGCAGAGGCTTTGTCTATTGATGCATCTTCAAGTATAGGACAATCGAGTGCAATCTGAGCTGCGCTTGCTCCCTTATCATCTCCCTTTGCACTTCCAACACCAATTATTGCATCACCTCTGTGAGACATTATACTTTTCACATCAGCGAAATCTCTGTTTATGTATCCAGGTCTTGTAATTACATCTGAAATACCTTTTGTTGCCTGATACAAAACATTGTCTGCACTTTCGAATAACATGTTTAAAGGTGTTGATCTATCACATATCATTTTTAGTTTTTCGTTTGGAACAACAATCATAGTATCAACTATCTCTTTCAATTTTTTTATACCGATATCTGCTGCTTCGTTTCTCTTCTTTCCTTCGAATTGGAAAGGTCTTGTTACAATAGCGATAGTTAAGATACCAAGTTCCTTTGCAATTTCCGCAACAACGGGACTTGCACCAGTTCCAGTTGCTCCTCCCATTCCAGCTGTAATGAAAACAAGGTCACTACCTTCGAGAACTTTTTTTATCTCATCCTTATTCTCTTCAGCTGCCTTTTTTCCTATTTCCGGATCTCCACCACCACCGAGTCCTTTTGCTATAGACCTACCTATTTGAATCTTTGTCGGTGCTTTTGATAGACTAAGGATCTGAAGATCGGTATTGATCGATATAAAGTCAACTCCTGTAAACTTATAACTTATCATCCTGTTTACAGCGTTTCCACCTGCACCACCTATTCCCAGCACTTTTATTTTTGCTGGTTGGATCTGATCGTTAACTGGCATAAACATTTTTCTCCCCCTTTTTATAATTTAAAAAGATCTTTTATTGTTTCAAACATTTTTGAAAAAGAACCTGAAATGTTCATTCTCTTTTTTCCACTATAACCTTTTGTTAAAAATTTAGGAGTTATATATTCAAGTATTCCACATGCTACAGCAAAGGATGGGTCCTTTATCTGTTCTGACATACCAACATTCAATTTTGGATAACCTATTTTTGCTGGAATGTTCATTTTCCTTTCAAACCTTTCCTTTATACCTTTCAGATTCGCTGTTCCTCCAGTCAAAACTATTCCAGCATTCAGTTTATCGAAGAGTTGTGATGATGCGAGTGATTGCTGGATAAACTCAATAAGCTCATCAACTCTTGGTGCAATTATTTCATAAAGTTCGAGGGAACCTATTTCCCTTTCATCGTTGTCGGTTAAACCTTTTACCTTGAACTTTTCATCTGGGTTTAAGTTATCCTTTATGCAACTTCCATATTTCTTTTTTACATTTTCAGAGTCATTGCTTGTTAATCTTAAACCTATTGAAATATCTTTTGTAATGTTGGCTCCACCAATCTCTATAGTGTCTATCTCCCTTATAACAGAATCTGTGAAAACTGTAATTTTTGTTGTCCCTCCTCCAATATCAATTAAAGCGACACCCAGTTCTTTTTCCTCTTCAGAAAGAACGGAGTAGGAAGCTGCGATATGTTGTGATACATAATCCTCTACTCTATATCCTGCTCTCTCAATCACATTACTATAATTTTGAATAATAAGTGATGGAATTGTTATAACCATAGTTTCGCAAAGAAGTTTTGATCCTATAAGTCCAACTGGATTTTTTATATTCTCCTGTGTATCAACTGTAAAGTTTCTTTCGATAACATGTATTATTGGATTATCACCTATAGACATTACTTTGCTCTGATTTATAGCTCTTAAAACATCGTTTTCAGTTATAACGGAGTTCTGTTTAGGTAACGCTATAGTTCCTTTTCCTGTGATACCTTTGGTTTCAATGCCACCTATAGAAGCAAAAAGATTGTCCGGTTTTATTCCAGCCATGACTTCGGCTTTTAACATTGAATCTTTTATCGCTGCTACAGTAGATTCAACATCGGTTATTTTTGATTTAAACATCTTGTGTTTTGATGATTCTCCAACTCCTCTAAGATTTATAGTGTTTTCATCTTCTAAAGTAGCGATGAGTGTCTTAACAGTTGAAGTTCCAATATCTAATACTGTTATTACCATATTTACCTCACTTTTATTTATTTTTTTACATATATTCCATTTTTAAACCTTAGGTCAAAAATCCTATAATCAAGTTCTTCAAACTGTTCTAATTTTGGTATCCTTTCACCTTTTGCAATAACAACAACTTTATTTTTCTTTGTATGAATTTTAATCCCTTCATAATCAAAAGATATCTTTTTGATATTATTTCTCTCTCTTATTATATCTTTAAAGATTGTGGGAAGACCTGAGATGTCATATACAGATTTAATATTTTTTGTTTCAGTTTCACAGAAAACATAGTTTGCAATGGAATATTTACCACTTTTCCCAATCTCCATATCTTGAAAAATTACAATGTTATCATCTAAAAGTAGTAATGGGACTTTTCTATAAACTATAACTTCCAGTTTTGAAGGTAAACTCTTTTTTATATTTTTAATTTTAAAATCATCATAATTTTTATTTAAAAGTTCTCCTATTTTTTCAGATTTTACTTTAAAAATATTTTCACCTATAAAATCTTTGAATATTTTGTTATCAAGTTCGATTTTTTCATTTAAAACTTTAATTTTAACATTTTTTATTTTAAAAATTTTCATATTTATAAATTTATTTGAAAGGAAAAAAATGATAAAACCAGCAATTGAAAATAAAATAAAAAGCTTAAAAATTTTCAAAGCTAATTGTTTTAACTTCTTTTTCCCTTTTTTCTTTTTATTCTCTTTTTCTCTTAAAAGAAGATCGTATCTTCCGTTATAGTATCTCAACTTCAAGCTCCAGTTCTATTTTTTTTTCTTCGTAAACCTTTTTTTTGATTATTGAAACCAATTTTAAAAAATCGGTTCCACTACCTTTACCTCTGTTGATTATAAAATTCGTATGTTTTGTTGAAACACAAATATCGTTAACACAGAAACCCCTAAGACCAACATCATCTATGAGTTTCCATGCAGGTTGATAGGATGTTGGATTTTTAAAAGTTGACCCTAAAGTTTTTGCATCCTGTGGTTGGTTTCTTTTTCTTAATTTGATAAACTTTTCGATATTTTTCATTATTCTCGATTTTTTACCTTTTACAAATCTGAATGTAGCGAAAGTTATAACACTTTCAATGTTTGTTTCTCTGTATGAAAAATAAATTTCGCTTTTATCCTTTTTTCCATCCAAAGTTTCCAAACTTACAAGGTTGTTTGAAATATTTTTCCCAAACGCTCCAGCATTCATCTTAATCATTCCACCTATTGTCCCAGGTATTCCAACAAGTTCTTCAAAACCTGTAAGATTTTCATTTATCATAAAATTTATAAATGTTGTGAACTTTACTCCAGCTCCAACCATTATAGTCTCATCATTCAGTTTTTCTATTTTCAAAAAATCTCCACCAAGTTTATAAAAATTTTTTTTATACCTCTTTTTTGAGAAAAGTACTTTTGAACAGTTACCAAGAATTTTTGTTTCTTCCATCATTTTTATTTGTGAAAGGTCATCCATATTCTCTGCTACAATAAGTTTACCTGTATGTCCTATTCGAATGTAAGAGATTTTTGAAAAATCGAAATCTTTATATATTTTCATTCTTTATTTCCTCAACGAAAGATTTTGAATAAGTATTTATGTCTCCGGCACCGATGAAAAGAAATATGGTTTTTTCTTCAATGAACCTTTTTAAAAAATCTTTTAAATCTTTTTTATCTTCAACATAATAGACATCTTCATTTTTTATCTTTTTAATCTCATCGTAAAGATTTTTTCCTGAAACTCCCTTTACAGGTAATTCTCTTGCAGGATATATATCAGTTATTACCGTTATATCTGATTTTGAAAGAATATCGGCAAATTGGTTTAAAAGTTTTATCGTTCTTGAAAAAAGATGTGGCTGAAAAATGGTAACAATTTTGTAATCTCCCATATTTTTAGCTGAACTTATAACCGTAAAGATTTCATTTGGATGATGTGCATAATCATCAACAACATATATATCATTTTTTTCATTCTTATAGATTATCTCAAACCTTCTTTTTACACCTGTAAAATCCTTTATCCCTTCAAATATTGTTTTGTATGGAATACCCATCTCTATCGCTACAGAAACTGCTGCAAGAGAGTTAAGGACATTATGTTTACCGGGAATATTTAACTGTATATCTCCTATAGGCATGTTTTTGAAAACGAGAGTATAAGAAGAATTCATAACTCCCATTTTTACATTTATAGCTTTCACATCAGCTTTTCTTAGGAAACCGTATGTTATTATCTTTTTCTCAATTTTTGGTATTATTTCATTGTTGTTAAGATCATCCAAACATATAACAACACAGCCATAGAAGGGAACAGAGTTGGCAAATTTTACGAAATGTTCTTTAATATCGTTTATATCTTGGTAATTATCAAGATGATCCTCATCTATATTTGTAATTACCGCTATAGATGGAAAAAGTTTCAAAAATGATTTGTCACTCTCATCAGCTTCCGCAATAAGATAATCTCCTTTTCCCAAAGTTGCGTTTGAATCGGAAAATATTTTTACCTGTCCTCCTATTATCAATGTTGGATCGAGTTTTGCTTTTTTAAAGATTGAAGCTATCAGAGATGTTGTTGTTGTTTTTCCATGTGTTCCAGCAACACCGATTGAAAATTTCATTCTCATAAGTTCAGCAAGCATTTCAGCTCTCTGTATCACAGGGATTTTTTCTTTAATAGCATAAACGAGTTCAACATTATCCATTTTTACTGCCGATGAATAAACTACAACATCAGCGTTGACTACATTTTCCCATCTGTGTCCAATGTAAACTGTTATACCTATTTCTCTAAGATGTTCAATGATAGGGGAATCTTTTATATCTGAACCTGTAATTTTGTATCCCATTCCAGCAAGAACTTCCGCTATACCGCTCATTCCTATTCCACCTATACCAACAAAATGAATGTTTTCGATATTTTTAAACATACTCTTTTACCATTCCTATCTGTTTTTTTAAATCATACTCTGATTTTTCTTCTACATTTTCTTTCGTTAGAAGTTTTTCCATTGCAGAAATAAGTTTTTCCTTTGTTAACTCTTTTTCCCTAATAACAACAAACCTATCCTTTTTTAGGCCTATCCTTTCAAGATTTTTTATCTGTTCGCTATTTGAAGCATTTTCAAAAGGTATGAATATAGCTTTTTTATTTAAACTTTTAATTTCAGCAACAGATATAGCACCACTTCTCGAAATAACTATATCTGAAACTGAGTACAAAAATCCCATATTCTCATAGAAAGGTAAAATATTAATTTCATTATAATCTTTAAAATCTTCATAATGGTTACCGGCAACAAGGATCATGTTGAATTTTACTTTAAGAGGATAAAGAAAATCTATAATTTTTTTGGCAACATTTTTTGCACCCTGACTTCCCCCGAAAATAAGTATAGTTTTTTTATTTTTATCTAACTTCAAAGAAGGATCATCTTTAAATTCGAATATATTTTCTCTGAGTATATGTCCTATGTGAACTATTTTTCTGTTATCAACATATTTAAACGGTAAAGGAAAACCTGAAAAAATTTTTAATGCATATTTTGAAAATATTCTGTTTGTCTTACCTATAACAGCATCCTGCTCTAAAAGTAGCATCTTTTTCCCAAGAATGATGGATGCTATTCCAACAGGGAATGATATATAGTTACCAGCGAGGATAACTGTTTTAGGTTTTAAGATCTTTAATATTTTTATTGAGTATAAAAGGAGTGATGGGAATTTTAAAATGAAATTTAGTGGTTTAAAAGATTTTATATCGAGTATCAAAGGTTTTATTTTGTAAGTATTATAAATCTTTTTTTCTATATCCCTATTACCACAGATATAGTATACATTGTATTCTGTTAAATTCTTTCCAAGAGTAATTGCTGGTATTATATGTCCACCAGTTCCACCAGCACAGATAATAATGTTACTCTTATCTTCTTTATAATTCATTATACCTCTCTATATTTGCAAGAACTCCAAGCATAATAAGATTCATCAACATTGATGTACCTCCATAGGAGATGAAGGGAAGTGTTACTCCAGTTGATGGAAACATCTGTAAAGAAATCGCTATATGAAACATTGCTTTTATGAACAATGTGAAAGATATTGAAAAAGCGAGTATATAGAAAAATCTGTTTATATAAAGATTCTTTTTCGAAATATCTTTTCCTAATTTGAAAAGAATAACATAAATTATGATTATTAAGATGCTACCAATAAAACCGGTTTCCTCAGCGATTGTAGCGAAAATATAATCACTCTGTATCTCAGGAATAAAAAGTAGTTTCATCTGACCTGAGCCAATACCTTTACCAAATAGTCCTCCGTTTGCTATGGCGAGAACAGAATCTGATATCTGTGAATTATTTGGAGCGTTGTTAAAAAACATCTTTATCCTTAAAAGTGCATGGGGATATTTAATAATTATAATAGGGGAAAGGATAACTCCCAAAACCAATAAGGAAATTGTATAACCTGCTGGAACTTCACTGTATATCATTATAACAATTAAAATTATCAAAAGGGTTAAAGCGTAAGATATGTTCGGTTCTAAAATGATTAGACCTATTACGATAAAGGATAAAAATATAGGAAAAATTATATCATTTTTATCTTTAATGTTTGAAAACTTTTTTGACAGATACACTATCAACGATATTTCTGCGAACTCTGAAGGCTGGAAAGAAAAACCAAATATTCTAAACCATCTTCTTGCTCCATTTATTGGTCTTGTAAATAAAACAACGATCAAAAGGATTATTGATAGTATAACTAAGATAAGATATATATTCTCTTTAATTTTTCTTAAATCTATATTACTGATAGCTATTCCCCCTATTATTCCCAAAAAAATCCAAAATAACTGTCTGTTTAGAAAATAGTATGGATTATTTTTAAAATTTTTATTCTGATAGCTAAGAAAAGTCGTTGCGGATGTTAATATAACAACTCCAAAAATTAAAAGTATGACAACTATCAAATAGATTTTATATAGGTCTTTCATATTTTTTCACTATCTCTTTGAATTTGTTACCTCTATCTACAAAATCTTTAAACATGTCGAAAGAACTAAAACCTGGTGAGAAATTTACTATTTTACCTTCAGGGATCTCTAAGGAAATTTTTATAGCTTCATCAAGTGAGTTTGCTAAGTAAAATTTGTTGTACCCTTTTTGGAGGAGTTTTTCCTTAAGTAGATCTTTCACTTCTCCAATTATGACAACTGACTGGGCATAATCTTTTATTGTCTCTACAATAGTTTCTATATCGAAATTCTTGTTTCTTCCACCTACTATCACTATCTGTTCTTGACCTAAAGATTCAACTGAGACTTTGAATGCCTCAGGATTTGTACACATAGAATTGTTGTATATCTTTTTATTTTTAATCTCCCCAACAAACTCCAATCTATGTTCCATGCCTTTTAGTTGTGATAGATCTTCAGACTTTATTTTTATCTCTTTCTCTGAAATTAAAAAAGTTGATAGGAGAGCAAAAATAAGATTCTGTTTGTTGTGTATTCCTACAAGGTTGAATTTTTGTGTATCGTAAATCAACTCGTTGCCATAGATTTTTAAAAAAATCTTATCATCCTTCAAATATCCACCATTTTCAATCTCTTCTTTTATAGAAACAAAAAAAGTATTATTATCCAGTTGTCCTTTTAAAAATTGGTTATCATAGTTTAAAATTTTGTAACCATCTTTTTTTACACTTTTAAGAAGTTTCACTTTCGTATTGAGATATTCTTGAAATGAATTATACCTATCGAGATGGTCATCAGAAATCGAAGTTATCATTCCAATATTTGGTGAAAACTTTGAAATGTTCTCTAATTGGAAAGATGATATTTCAACAACTATTATTGCTTCTTTGGGAGGGTTCTCTATAACTATCTCACTCAATGATTTCCCGGGACTGATATTCCCCCCAAGATATGCCTTTTTTCCGTTCATTTTTAAAAGCTGGTAAGTTAGAAAAGCAGTTGTTGATTTTCCGTTAGTTCCGGTAATTGCTATAATTTTATTTTTTAAAAATCTTGAAGCAATTTCAATTTCTGAAAATATAGGGATCTTTAAAAGTTTTGCTTTTTTTATTATATCGATGTTGTTATCTACACCTGGACTTATAACTATAATTTCATTGGATAAAAGTTTATCAGAATGACCAATTTCATAATCGAGGTTGTAATCAGCTATTATTTTTAACTGATCCTTATTCATATTTTTATTTTCACTAACAAAAACTTCTGCTCCTCTTGCTTTCAAAATTTTTGCAACATTCTGGCCACTTCTCCCAAAACCAACTATTCCGATTTTTTTATTCTCAAATTCGTTCATATTATCTCACTTTTAAAGTGCTTAATGCTATAATTACAAGAAGTATAGTTACTATCCAGAATCTTATTACTATTTTTGGTTCCGACATACCAGAGAGTTCAAAATGATGGTGAAGTGGAGCCATTTTGAAAAATCTTTTACCTTTTGTTAATTTGAAATAGTATATCTGTATAAGTGAAGAAAGAGCTTCAACAGCAAACAATCCTCCACCTATAAGTAAAAGTATTTCCTGTTTTGAGAGTATCGCAATTGTAGCAAGGATTCCACCAAGGGTTATGGAACCACTATCTCCCATAAAAACTTCAGCAGGATAAGAGTTGAACCATAAAAACCCAAGTGAAGCAGAAGCGCAGGTCAAAGAAAAGACTGAAAGTTCACCAATATTTTTTATAAAAAGTATATTCAGATAATCGCTGAAAACTTTATTTCCCATAATGTATGTCACGATTGCGAAAAGTGTAAAAACGATTGCAAGCATACCTGAGGCTAAACCATCGAGCCCGTCTGTTAGGTTAACAGCATTCGTTGTACCAAGTAAAACTAATATAATGAATGGAAGATATAAAAAGCTTAGATCGAAAAGTATATTTTTTATAAAAAGTATGTTAGTTAGATATCTGAAATTAGAATAGTTTGAATTTTTTGTAATGAAATAGAATATTATGATTGAAATTATAAATTGGAATATCAATTTGTATTTTGGGATCAATCCTTTTTTGCTTTTAAATTTTAAAATATCATCCGTAAAGCCAAGAATAAAGAATAAAGATGTTGCGATAAGCATGAATCTGATAAATGTGTTAGATAGATCAGCCCAAAGTAAGGTACCCAAAAATATTGAAAGAACTATTATGATTCCTCCCATAGTTGGAGTACCCTCTTTTTTTAAATGTTGTTTAGGTCCATCATCTCTAATCTTTTCTGTGAGAGAGAACTTTTTTAAAAGGTTGACGAGGCTTCTTCCAAAGATGAAAATAAAAAGAAGAGATGTTATTGATGACATTGCTGCTCTGAATGTAATGTATTTGAAAAGAGCAACATCCTTAAAGATTGAAGATAAAATTGATGAAATCATTTTAAAAATTCCTTTAAATTTTTAACTGTTTCAAACATTTCAAAAAGATGAGAACCTTTGATAAGTATAGTATCGTTATCTTTAATATATTTTTTCAAAAATTCTTCAAGTTCACACTTTTTTTCAAAATGGTATTTTTCTCCATTAAAAGTCAAATTTATAAATTTAGAGTATTCCCCAACAGTCATAAGAACATCTATTCTGTTCTCATTAAGTATTTCACCTATTTTTTTATGAAGATTTTCAGATTCCTTTCCAAGTTCAAGCATATCTGAAAGAACTGCGATTTTTCTTGAATTGAATTTTGAAAGTACTTCTATACCATTTTTCATTGAAGCTGGATTTGCATTGTAAGAATCATCTATTATGGTTATGCTGTTTATAGATAAAATGTTCATTCTGTTTTCTGATGGGTAAAAGTTTTCAAGACCTTTCTCTAAATCTATTTCTATAATTTTTTCAAAGAACTTTTTTAAAGTGTAAACTATCAAAAAAGAGTATATACCACCGATTCCAGGAACATTTATTTTATAATCTCTGTTATCGATAAAAATTTTTGAAAATGTTTTTTCGATTTCAAAACTTTCAGGGAAAACATCGTTACCATTTTTCAATCCGAAAGTAATATATTTAATTTTATCTGGAAAATTTTTTAAAATATAAGGGTTATCCCCATTAATCAAAACAGGGTAGCAGCTCTTATAATTTTCTAATATTTCAAATTTTGCCGAAATTATCTGATCGAAAGATTCAAAATTCCCTATATGGGATTCGTTGATCGTTGTTATGATAACTATATCAGGTTCAACAGTACTACTCAACAAAGATAGTTCACCGACAGAGTTCATTCCCATTTCAAGTATCAAATATTCGGTTTTTCTATCAACCCTGAAAATATTGATTGGAACACCGATTAGGTTATTCGTATTTCCAATTGTTCCAATTTTGTTTTCACTTTTTATTGTTGAAAAAATCAGGTCTTTTGTTGTTGTTTTACCGTTGGAGCCCGTTATTCCAATTTTTAAAGGGCTAAACATTTTAAGATACTCTTTTGCTAAAAGGTTTAAAGCCTTTGTTGTGTCATTAACCTTTATATATGGAAGATCATCCAGATCCCTTTCACTTAATGATAAAATAGCACCTTTTTTAAAACTATCTTTTATAAAATCATGTCCATCAAATTTTTCTCCTTTGATTGGAACGAAAAGGGAATTTCTTGAGATCTTCCTGCTGTCAGTTGAAATCTCTTCTATAAAGGTTTTAAAATCTTTTATGTTGTAAGCTTTTCCTTTTGTAGCCTTTAAAATAAAATCAAAATTTATTCTTTCCATAACTATTTCATAAGACCTTTTACAATTTCACTATCATCGAGATGGTATTTTTTGTTATTTATTATCTGATAGTTCTCATGTCCCTTACCTGCTATTATTATTGAATCCTTTTCTTTTGCATACTGGAAGGCGAGTTTTATAGCATTTTTACGGTTAACTTCAACCATATAATTTTTTTCTGTTATCCCTTTTATTATATCGTCAATTATTCTGTTAGGATCTTCACTCCTTGGGTTATCTGAAGTAAGAACAACCATATCTGAAAGGTGAGAAGCTATTTTTCCCATTATTGGTCTTTTTTCCTTATCCCTGTTCCCACCACAGCCGAAAACTGTTATCACTTTTCCGGGAGTCAATCTTCTCACTGTTTTTATCAATCTTTCGAGTGAATCTGGGGAATGAGCGTAATCTACTATGATTTTAAATCCTCTTCTATCATAGTAGATTTCATATCTTCCTTTTACAGGATTCGCTTTTTCCAAACCTTCTTTTATTTTTTCAAAAGGAATGTTTAATGAAAAACATGTCAAAAATGCAGAAACACAATTGTATATATTAGGTTCACCTATAAGTTTTGTTTCTATATGATAATTCTTCTTTTCATCATTATCAAATATTGAAAATGAAGAACCGTCAAGTGAAATTTTTTCAATTCTGATCTGAAATCTTGCTTTTGGATTTTTTATGCCGTAAGTGAAAATGTTTTTAGTTTTTGATGCTTTAACAAAATACTCTGAACTTGGATCATCAAGATTGATTATGCTGCTTCCATCATCTTTAACAAGAGAAAAAAGGATCAGTTTAGAATCTCTATAATCTTCCATAGTTTTATGAAAATCGAGGTGATCCTGTGTAAGGTTAGTAAAAATAACTGACTGAAATTCTATCCCGTTTATCCTATTTAATTTAAGACCATGACTGGAAACCTCCATGACAGCGTAATCGACATTCTCATCAACCATTTTTTTGAAAAGTTTTATCAAAGTCAAAGTGTTTGGTGTTGTATTGACAGATTCATATTCTTTGTTATTTATAATAGTTTTTATTGTACCTATAAGTCCAGTCTTGTGATCGATATCGAGTATCGATTTTATAAGAAATGTTGTTGTTGTTTTTCCGTTAGTTCCTGTTACGCCGATAGTTTTGATTTTTTTGAAAGGATTTTGGTAGAGTTTTTCAGCAATATTTTTTACATCGTTTTGAATATCGGTTGAAAGAATTACCGGAACTTCAATCTTTCCCTTTGGTTCCTCTTCAGTTAAAATAGCAACCGCACCTTTTTTCAAGGCATCTTTTATAAAAATGTTGCCATCATAGTTGTTACCTTTTATGGCAACAAAAAGAGAGCCTTTTATGACATTTCTCGAATCATCAGTGATATCGGTAACTTCAACATTTTTAAAATTAAACAATTTCAATTCAAGATCTTTTAGCAATTCTTTTAATTCCATTTTTGTTGATCTCCCTATCTTCTTGAACTAAAAACCTGTACTCATCAAGATTTATTATTCTCTTCACAACTTCTGAAAACATTGGGGCTGTTATTTCACTTGCCCAGTACTGGTTTTTTGGTTCATCTATTAGTGTTAAAATTGTAAATTCCGGATCATCTGCCGGGAAAAATCCTGCGAATGATGATATATAGTATCCTTTTCTGTAACCTACATTTTCAATATATTTTTCAGCTGTTCCTGTTTTACCTGCTACTGAAATGCCATCTACTTTAGCTTTTGTTCCAGTTCCATTCTCAACAACAGCCTTTAAGAGTTCTTTCAATTTCAAAGCTACATCCTCATCGATAACTCTTTTCTTTGTATTTTTTATCGAAGAGTTGTTTCCAATCTCTTTTATAATTTTCGGGTTTATATATACACCATTGTTTGCTATACAGTTATATGCTGAAACAAGCTGTAAGGCTGTTACACTTATTCCTTGACCGAAACATAGGTTGGCAAAATTTATATCTCTACATTTTTCAATGCCTATTAACTGACCAACCTGTTCACCCGGAAAACCAGATTCTGTTTTTGATAGGAAATTCAACCTTTTAACCATATTGTAAACTTTTTCCTTACCAAGTTTTTTACCGAGATTTACAAAAGCTATGTTACTTGAAACCATAAAAGATTCTTTAAAATTAAGTTTTCCAAAATTGTGTGAATCTGTTATTCTCCTTTTAGAAATAATCAATGTATCCTCATTTTCCTCTTTTAAAAGCAAAGAGGTATCTATTCTTGATTCCAGTGCAGCTGCAGCTAAAACAATTTTGAAAACGGATCCTGGTTCAAAAAGGTTTGTGGTCGCATAGTTTTTATAGGATGAGATATCCCCAAGTCCGTGTAGATTAGAATTGTATGAAGGATATTCAGCGACAGCAAAAAGCTCTCCAGTTTTACTTTTTAAAACTATAATAAGAGCTTTTTTGGCTGAATATTTTTCACAATAATCTTTAGCTATGTTGTAACATGCTTCCTGAAATCTGTAATCGATTGTTAAAACTATATCTTTACCTTTTTTTGCAGGCTTATCATCGTTCAAAGGATGTTTGTAAATTTTACCGTTTGGTTTTTTCTGATAGGATATGTAACCATTTTTCCCTTTCAATATTTTATTATACTTGTATTCTAAACCTTCGAGTCCAACATCATCGATTCCAACAAAACCTATAATGTTTGAGAATATTTCTGGTTTATTGTAATATCTTGTTTTTTCCTCTTTGACTATTATGCTTTGGTATCTGTTTTTTAAATTTAAAGCTAAATTCTCTTCAACATTGAATTTTATGGGAACCCATTCTAACCTTGAGTTCAGTTTTTTCAATGCTGTAAAATAATCAACTATACAATTTTCCGAAAGGATCCTTGCAACTTCATTTTTGTTTTTTAAAAGTTTTTTTGATACATAAATGTTGTACGAATTTATGTTGGTTGCTATCTCGTAACCATTTCTATCTTTTATTATTCCTCTTTCAGCTTTATCAAAAAATCTAATGGAACTTTTTTTTCTGTAAATATCGTCGAGAGAATAATGGAGTATTATCTGTTTATAAAAAAGGTTCAGAACTAAAATTAAAACAAAAATAGTTGTAAAACCACTCAAAAAATTTTTTAAAAGAATATTAATACCTTTTTCTTTTCTATTTTTTAGATATCCATTCATAATCTTTTCCAGAAGGGTATCTTAACCCTAAAGTATCGAAAGCATATTTTTCCAACCTCGTTATCGAGGTAAGATAATCTATTTTTAATATCAGCTCAGTTCTTTTCTTTTGGTTTTCCAACAATTCTTTCTTTAAAGAATAATTTGAACTTGTAATCTTTATTATGTAAAATCTTGTTAAAGGAAAAAGCAAAAGATAAACAAGTATAAGAATTATTATGAAAAATTTTTTCATACTCTTTCTAAAACCCTCATTTTAGCTGATTTTGCTCTTTTGTTGGAAATTATCTCTTCATATTTTGGTTTTATAACTTTTTTATGGACTGAAGTAAAATCTGTAGAATTTTTAAAATGATTTTTTACAAGCCTATCTTCAATTGAATGGTAGGTTATTATAACTACGCGACACTTCTGATTCGTTATAATCGGTAATTTGTTCAAAAGAGTTTGAAGTGAATTCAACTCATCGTTTATGAAAATTCTGAAAGCCATAAAAACTCTTTTTAACCCTTTCGATATATCCCTTCCTTTTTTACCTTTTATTATTGCATCTTTTAAATCGAAGGTTGTTTTCAATTCATTCTTCTGGATTTTTTGGAAAATCTCTTTTGCAATATTGTAAGAATCGTATTCATCTGAGTAATCTTTTATTATTGTTGCAATCTGTGAAATATCCATATTAAAAATTTCAGAAAATCTGTTATTTCCCTCTGTATCCATCCTAAAATCGAGTGGAGCGTTGTATCGGTAAGAAAAACCTCTATTTGGTGTATCATACTGAAAAGATGAAACACCGAGATCTAAAAGCACACCATCGAATTTGAAATCTAAAGGTATATCTTTAAAATTCATTTTTAAGACCACAACATTTTTGTTCTCTTTAAAAATTTCTTTCAGGTGCTCTAAAGCAAAAGGATCTCTGTCAACAACTATCAGCTTCCCTCTATCGGATAATTTTTCAAGAATCTTTTTTGAATGTCCACCGAAACCTGCTGTTAGATCCGCATAAGTTCCATCATCCCGTATATTCAGATTTTCGATTACACTTTCCACCATTACGGGTTGATGCATAATCAGATTTTCAGTTCAATAATGTTTTTTGCTGAAACCAAATCTTTTGTTGTGTCGTAAGCTATATCGTAATCAAAGAGCGAAATTACAGTAAGTATGTAAGGATCTTTGCATACAATTTTTAAAGGCAGACATCTTCTTAAAAATAATCTCTTTATCCCTCTTAAAAGTAAACCGATTTTATAGTGGGCATTTTTTAAATTTCTTAGATCTATTATCAGAGGTTTATTCTGATTGGCAAGTGTCTGCAATGTTTCCCTAAGTTCTTTGAGATCATCCAACTCTATGTTTCCTGAGATCTTCAAAAGAGAATATGATGCTTTTTTTTCCAAATATAGTTTCATTATAAACCTACCTTTTTAAATAGATCTATTTTTTCGGAAAGTAATTTTTTGTTGAACTCTTCATGTATATCCGGGTTCCAGAAATCGAGTTTATCTTTTGCACCAACAATTTTTACTTCATTTTTTAGATTCGCATGATCAAGTAACTGTTGTGGTATTGAAATTCTCCACACCGAATCTCTTACAACTTTTCTTGAATTCGCAAAAATTGTGTTGATTATTATACTTTTTTCCTCTTCAGATTCTAACTTCTCAATCTTCTCCTCAAGCTTCAAGAAGGATACTTCTGGGTATATATGTAAAACTTTTTCTCTACCAGGTATTATGAAAAATATTTTTGAAGTGAGATTCTCTCTGAACACTGATGGAATGATGATTCTACCATTCTCTTCTATGTTTACTATTTTAAATCCGATGAACCTCAACTTTGTTTCCATGATACTCCATTTTTTACCATTTTTTACCATATTTTACCTTTTTACTCCATTTTGTCAATAGGAAAAATGAAATTTTTTATTGACTTGTCAAAAAAGTTTCTTATAATAATTTTTATGAAAAGAAGAGTTTCTATAATTTTACATAACGAATATATTTCTTCAGGAAGACCTATAGTGCTCAATTTTGAGATAGAAAAGTTAAAAATCTTTTCTCTTATAGTAGTTTCTCTTTTTCTCTTTTCAATATCTGTTCTATCTTTTTCATTTCTTAACAACCTTAATCCAGAATCTTTGATAGAAATTTATTCGAAGAGAGATTTTTACCTTTCTTCAATTTCAAAAAATTTGAATCTTCTTGAAAATAATATTAACAGAGTGAACAACCTTATTGAGTATGAAAAAAAATTGAGAATCCTTGCCAATCTTGATCCACTTTCCGATGACATAAGGCAGTTGGGTCTTGGTGGTTATCAAAGTGAGGATCCAAGGTTTAAAAAATTTGATCCTTTAACAAAAAGGTTGATCTCGAATGTAGATAACAAGTTAATGCATCTTGAAAAGGTAATAGAATTTGAAAAAAAGAATTTTACAAAGATTGGAAAAACTCTTGATGAACATTATAACCTGTTAAAACATACTCCATCTATTGTTCCAACGGAAGGCAGGATAATGAGTGGATTCGGCTATAGGATAGATCCATTCACAAAAGGTCCAGAATTTCATACTGGAATAGATATAGCGAACCAATCGGCTCCACCTATTTATGCATCTGCGGACGGTGAGGTTATCTATGCGGATTATCTTTCAGGATATGGAAAAACTGTGAAAATTGATCATGGTTATGGCTACATAACAGTTTATGCCCATATGAGCGCTTTCAATGTTAAAGTGGGAGATAAAGTTAAAAGACATCAACTTATAGGTTATATGGGAAGTACAGGTAGATCAACTGGAACTCATCTCCATTATGAAGTCAGGATAGGTGATGACAAAATAAATCCTATAAAATTCATAGATTTTGATTCTATTGTTGAATAGATGGATGTCAGAGGGAAAATCTCCTTAGCCCCCCTTGCAGGAATTACAGATACATATTTCAGAAGAGTATGTAAATGGTTTGGAGTTGATTTCACTTACAGTGAGTTGATATCAGCAGATGGTTTGTATAGAAACTCAAAAAAAACTTTTCTTTTAACAAATTTTTCTGAAGAGGAAAGACCTTTCGGAATCCAGATTTTTGGAAAAGATCCTGAAATACTATCAAACGCTACGATGAAATTGAATGAACTTTTGCCTGATTTTATAGATATAAATTTGGGATGTTCAGTTAAAAAGGTTGTTAAACAGGGATATGGTTCTGCACTTTTGAAAGATTTTAGAAACCTGAAAGATGCTATAATTTCTGTAGTTTCTTCCACAAGGCTACCGGTATCATGTAAAATGAGGCTTGGATACAATGTTGATAAGGGAGTTAAAATTGCACAGATTCTTCAAGATTGTGGTGTTAGTTTTATAGCTGTACATGGAAGGGTTGCAACTTCCTTGTTTTCAGGAAAATCTGACTGGGAATCTATAAAAAAAATAAAAGAGAATGTCAATATTCCAGTTATTGGTAATGGTGATATAAAAACACCGGAGGAGGCTTTAAGTTTATGGGAAGAATCAAAAGTCGATGGTATTATGATCGGTAGAGCATCATTGGGAAACCCTTGGATATTCAAACAGGTAAAAGATCTTATTAAAAATGGTAAATATGAAAAACCTACACTTGAAGAAAGGGTAAATGTTTTAAGACAACATTATAAACTCGCAACTGATGATGGAAAAAAGAAGGAAAATATTTACATAATGAGAAAACATTTCCATTGGTATCTCAAAGGAGTTAAAAATATAAAAATGTTTAAAGAAAGAATAAACAGAACAACAGATTATTCAGAGATAATGGAGATTCTCGATAGAATTGAAAAAAATGGATAAAATTATTTTCGATTACGATAGGATAGCTCCCTTTTACGATTCATTTATGAGGATGGTACCATACAAAAGCTGGGCGGAGAACATTTACGATATTTACAAAAAATGTAAAGTTGAAGGAAAAGAACTTTTAGACCTTGGTGCTGGAACAGGCAATCTTTCAAGATACCTTTCCGAATATGGATTTTCAATAACACTTGTAGATATTTCTCTTGGAATGTTGGAAGAAGCGCGGAAAAAAAGTTACAGGAACGAATCTTTTTTCGTGTGTGGTGATATTGTTAATCTGTTTTTCAGAAATGAATTCGATGTTATTGTATGTATGTATGACACTGTTAACCATATATCAAAAACGAATATGAAAAGATTTTTTTTAAATGTATTTAATGTTTTAAAAAAGGATGGGATTTTCATCTTTGATTTTAACACAGAGTTTGGACTTGAGCTGATGTCAAAAAATTCTCAGATAAGGGATGGTGATGGTTTTATCTCTTTTTGGGAAACAGAGTATGACCATATCAATAAAATTTGTTCCTTGAATCTTAAAATTGAATTTGTTAACAAAAATGTTGAAAATTTTATTTTCAGTGAAAGAGCTGTATTCCCAGAAGAGATTGAAAAAGAAACAAAAGATGCTGGTTTTAAAAGGATAAATTTTTTTGATTTTACAAATTTAAAAAAGTTTGATGATTATACTGAAAGAGGTTTAGTTTTATGCAGAAAATGACCTTTCTTGATTTACATCTACATTCGAAATACTCACTCGCTTCTTCAAAAAATGGTGATATAAAACATTTTGCAGAATTTGCGAAAATTAAAGGGATCGATGTTGTTGGTAGTTCAGATATTCTCCATCCTTCAATGTTTGAAGAGGCACAAAAAATACTTAAAGAGATCGGTTACGGAGTCTACCTTTACGATAAAACAAAGATACTACTCACAACAGAACTCTCATTCTATTATAAAGATAATGGAACCAAAAAAATCCACCTTCTTATTATATTCCCAGATTTTAAGAGCATTGAAAGGTTGAAAAAGGAGTTGAAAGATTCTTCTAAATTCGATAAAGATGGAAGGGGAAGTGTAAAAAAAAGTTTGAAGGAAAGTGTTGAAATTTTGAAGGATATTTCAGAGGATATAATTATAATACCTGCACACATATGGACTCCACATTTTGGTCTTATGGGTTCAAAATCAGGTTATGAAAAAATTCCTGTTGAAAAAGGTTATTTTTCAGCACTTGAAACTGGCCTTTCATCAGACCCTTTTATGTGCATCTCTGTAGACGAGATCAAAGATTTTTCCTTCGTCTCATTTTCCGATTCACATTCTCCAGAGAATATTGGAAGGGAAGCAACGATTTTGAAATTTTGGAAAGATGATATAAAATTTTTAAAAGAGATTTTTGAAAAGAATCTGATTTTTGGAACAGTTGAATTTTTTCCTCAGGAAGGAAAATATTTTTTATCCGGGCACAGGAAATGCGATTTTTTTACAGAAAGTTATTTAGAAAAATGTCCAGTGTGTGGTAAAAAGTTAACTGAGGGAGTTTCAAACAGGATAAAAGGTTTTAAAAAGAGTGATAAGGTTTTAGAAAAAAAAGTTTTCTATACACTACCAATGCAATACTATTATGAAATTTACAAAAAGTATAATAAAAAAATAAAGTTTATAGATTTCTTGAAAATATTCCCGGAGATGGAAATGAAAACTTTTGCTGATGAGAAAACTCTACTCCAATTTTATAATGAAGATTTTGTTATTTTTCTATTGAAAGTTAGAGAAAACAGGATAAAATTTTTACCCGGATACGATGGAGTTTATGGAAAAATAAAGGAGGAATGATGAAAAGGTTGTATGCTCCATGGAGAATAAAGTATCTTGAAAAGGCTGATGAGAAAAGTAAAAAATGTATATTCTGTTACCCTGATAAAAAAATGCTTATTTATAAGGATAAAAAATTCATTATCATATTAAACAAATACCCATACACAAATGGTCATATAATGGTTGCTCCGATTTTACACAAAGTTATGTTAGAAGAACTTGATAAAGAAAATTTACTTGGCCTTATGGAGGGAGTTCAACTTGGGATAAAAATTTTGAAGAAAGCGTACAATCCTTCAGGATTCAATATAGGGATAAACTACGGAAGAGTTTCCGGTGCAGGAATTGAGGATCATCTTCACATTCATATAGTTCCAAGATGGTCTGGAGACACAAACTTCATGCCTGTTGTTGGTGAAACTAAGATTGTTAGCGAATCTTTTGAGAGTGTTAAAAGAAAATTAAAAAAAAGTTTAAAAGAGGTTATCGATGGAAAAATTTGAATGGGTAAGTTTCCCTTTAAAAGATGAGAGTTTAATAAAAAATATTATAGCGTTTCTCGCTTTTCTTTTGATGATTCTTGTTGGATATGTTTACCTTGGAATAGTTGGCATTTTTATATCTTTGATAGCAGTATTGATAACTTTTTTGCCATACATTCTTCCAACAAAGTATATAATAGAAAATGAAAAAATAACAGTTAAATTTTTCTTCACTTCGAAAACTTACGAGTTTAAAAATTTTAAATCTTACTATATTGATGATAAAGGAATACTCCTCTCACCATTTGAAAAACCACACAGATTGGAAAATTTCAGAGGGCTGTATGTTAGATTTGGCAAATACAGAAATAGTGTTGAAAAGATTATTATAGAAAAATTTAAAAAAAGTTAAATTAATACCACCAACCTCCATCGTTAGCTAGATCGTTTATTATCGGGTAAGGTTCTTCCTGATAATTATCAACATACCAAAAATCATATTCCATATCTCCATCAAGATCGTTACCATCCCAGACTGATGCCCATGCGTATATTACTATATAGGAATTTGATTCATCTGAAACCATATTTAAACCTCCCCATTTGTACCAGTAAACATAATAGAAATACCTTGTATTTTTTGGAAATGAGAAAAGAATGTTTTCAGTTTTAATTTCCTCTGGATAATATTTGTTATCTGGTGTAATATACATATAGCCCCAATCTTCATAATCCTCAGGGAAGTATTTACCTTTTTCAAGGTAGTTCAACTGTTCATATTTGAACATTGTTCTTAAAGCATCTTTCATTAAATTCTGTCTAACAAGACCCCTGATACGCATAAAAGCAGGTGTTGAAAGTGAAAATAGAATACCCAATATAAGTATAACAACAGTTACCTCTATTAAAGTGAATCCTCTTTTTTTCATTTTTCCTCCCTTTTAAATATATTGTTTTTTATATCTATACCTTTACCTGTAAAAACTGGAGCTTTTATAGAATCATCTTTCAATTGAAGAATATAACCATAGTTTTTATCTGTTGTGTATGTTACATGTTGTGGCTGTGGTATGGAATATTCATCAGATATCTTTTTTAAATCTTCAGGGAATTTCCCTTTCTCTTTTTTATACCTTCTAATAAAATTATTATATGTAACAAGTTCATTTATCGGATTTGATATTTTATCACTTCTTTTTATCAAAATTTCATTTGTTTGAGAACCTTCAACAGGTAGTTTTGATATTATGATTATTTCTATTATAATAATCGGAATTGTTATTATAAGAAAAAGTCTTAAAAAATTAAACTTGTTTTTTTGCACTTGCATTTTTTTAACTTCTTTTTCTTCTCTTTCAGCCTTTTCAACTACATCCTTGATAAGTTCATCAATCTTTTCTTCCTTTTCATTATCGATATTTTTTTGTCATATTCCATTTTAACCTCCTTTTTATGATAATTTTTAAGCAAAAGATGTTCCATATTTAAACAAAAATTTTTTCATCACTTAAATCCTGAAAAGTTTAAAAAAATGTAAAATTTTTTTTATAGTGTAAAAGAATCACTACATCTTTTTTTAAATTTTCTTTAACTAATATTGACAATGAATAATATAAGTATTAAAATAAAAAACTATGCTTGATGTAAAATTAAAAGATGATATTCAGAGTATCCACAATATTTTTGAGGATCTGAAAAAACATATAGACCTTGTTAAATGGGAAGAGGATATAAAAATATTTCAAGATAAAATGTCAACTCCAGATTTTTGGAATGACCAAAAGAAGGCTGCAAAGATAAACAGGGAACTTAAAATCGTTAAAAAAAGATTGGAACTTTTCCAAAAGATTGAAAGTGATATATCTTACATAGATGAATTTTTGGATATAGTTGATGAACAATCTGTTGGGGAACTTACGAAGATGGTTAGTGAACTAAAAAGACAACTTGAAGATTTTGAGATAGAATTACTTTTTACAGAGGAGTTTGATAACTCTAACGCTATTTTAACGATCCATCCAGGTTCAGGTGGAACGGAAAGTTGTGATTGGGCTGATATCCTTTTAAGAATGTATCTTAGATTTTTTCAGAGAAAAGGTTTTAAAAATGGAATAATAGATTATGAAGCTGGTGATGTGGCTGGAATCAAATCTGTCACAATAGAGATTGAAGGTGATTATGCTTACGGTTATTTGAAATCTGAGATAGGTGTTCATCGCCTTGTGAGAATATCTCCTTTTGATTCAAACCAAAGGAGGCACACATCTTTTGCAGCAGTATATCTGCTTCCAGATATTGAAGAGAATGTAGATTTTGAATTGAATGAGAACGATTTGAAGATTGAGGCTTTCAGGTCAGGTGGACCAGGTGGTCAGAATGTCAACAAGGTTTCTACAGCTATTAGAATAACACATATACCAACAGGTATTTTTGCAAAATCCCAAACTGAAAGATCTCAGATCCAAAACAAGATGAATGCTATGAAAATATTGAAAGCAAAAGTTTACCAATTCTACAAAGAACAGGAAGAAGCTAAGTTTCAAGGAAAACTTGAGAAAAAAAGTTCCATAGAGTTTGGAAACCAGATAAGATCTTATGTACTCTACCCATATAAAATGGTAAAAGATCTTAGAACAAGATATGAAACAAGTGATGTGGATGATGTTCTTGATGGAAATATTGATAGGTTTATAAAAGAGTTTCTAATAATGAAAGCAAAAGAGAGGAGTAAAGATGGATCAGATGAACATTCTTGAAAAACAGATGGTTGAAAACATGGAGAATCTAAAAAAGCTTGGAGTAGAATGTTATAAATATAATTTTGTTTTCACACATACAATTAAAGAACTTATTGAAAAACAGGATGATTTTCTCGAGAAGGATATTCAGGTCAAAGTTGCTGGTAGAATAGTTTCAGAAAGAAAACATGGAAAGGTTATATTCTGGGATATAAAAGATCAGATTGAAAAGATACAACTTTACATTAAAAAGGATATTATAGGAGAAAAGAAATTTGAAGAGATAAAATATTATGATTTGGGTGATATAATAGGCGTTTCTGGAAAACTTTTTAAAACCCATAGCGGAGAACTCACATTGTTTGTTAACGAAGTTGAAATTCTTTCAAAAGCTTTAAAACCTTTACCTGAAAAATTCCATGGTTTAAAGGATGTTGAGATAAGATACAGAAAAAGGTATCTGGATCTTATCGTGAACGATGAATCAAAAAAAGTTTTTTTGAAAAGGACTCAGATAATAAATGGAATCAGAGATTTTTTGAATTCGAAAGGTTTTGTTGAAGTTGAAACACCTATACTTCAACCAATCTATGGAGGTGCTTTTGCACAACCGTTTGTAACACACCATAACGCCCATGACATGACTCTCTATCTAAGAATAGCAAACGAGTTGTATTTAAAAAGGCTTATAGTTGGAGGAATTAACAGAGTCTACGAATTTGCGAAGGATTTCAGAAATGAAGGTATAGATAGAACCCACAATCCTGAATTCACTCAGGTAGAATTCTATCAAGCTTACGCTGATTATAACGATATGATGGAACTTGTTGAGGATATGTTTTTAAAACTTGTCCCTGAGAAAAAAATAATTTATCAAGGAAAGGAAATATCATTTGAAAAACCGTGGAATAGAGTTGATTTTTATGAATCTTTGAACAGTGTAGTTGGTGAAGATTTAAAAGGTTCATCCGTAGAGAAGTTGAAAAGTGTTGCAAAAAAATTCAATGTTGATATTGAAGGTAAAAAAACTTTTGGAAAAATACTTGACGAACTCTTTTCTGAACTTGTTCAGAAAAAAATAGTTCAACCTTCATTCGTGGTAAACCATCCAATAGAGATCTCTCCTCTTGCGAGAAAACATAGAGAGAAGGATGGTGTTGTAGAGAGATTCGAAGCTATCGTTTTTGGAATGGAGATAGGCAACTCATTTTCAGAGCTTAACGATCCTTTGGATCAGAAGGAAAGATTTTTAAAACAGATAGAGGAAAGAAAACTTGGTGATGTTGAAGCTTTTGTGATGGATGAAGATTATGTGGATGCTTTGATGTACGGTATGCCACCAACAGGTGGGGTGGGTATCGGAATCGACAGAACAGTTATGCTTTTGACAGATCAGGATTCAATAAGGGATGTTGTTTTGTTCCCTCTTTTAAAACCTGAAAAATGAACTATTCTTTTTTTATTGCTGTTAAGCATCTTTTCGGTGCAAGAAAAACTTTCTTTGGTTACATAGTTACAGCTATTGCAATAGGTGGAGTTTTTATAGGTGTTGCAGCTTTGATAGTTGTTCTTTCAGTTATGAACGGTTTTCAGAAAGATGTGAAGGAGAGGATAGTTGATGTAAATTCCCATATAATAGTTTTAAAATATTTCAATGAACCAATAGAAAATTATAAAAGTATAAAAGATAGCTTAAAAGAGTTTGATGATATAATCAGTATAACACCTTTCATATATTCAAAAGGTTTGATACAATTTGAAAACTGGACTAATGGGGTTATCATAAGGGGATTTTCAATTGAGGATAGTGTAACTTACAGTATAATGAAAAAACATTTGAAATTTGGAAAATTCCCTGAAAAAGATGATGAGTTGATCTTAGGTGTTGATCTTGCTGAAGAGTTGAGAGTACATACTGGTGATGTTGTAAGGATAGCAACTCCTTTTGGGTCAACTGAAACTTTTGGTTCTCTTATTCCAAAAATAAGTGAATTTACAGTTTCCGGTATATTCGATGCAGGTATGTATCAGTACAACGCTGAACTAGTTTATATACCTTTAAGAAAAGCTTCAGAAATTTTTGGCCTCAGGGGAAAAGTTACAGGTCTTGAACTAAGGATTAAAGATATTTATAAAGCACCACAGGTTGCAAAGAGAATAGAGAAAAAAATAGGGTATCCATATAGAACAAATAACTGGATAGAATTAAATGGATCTCTTTTTGCCGCTTTGGCTCTTGAAAAAAAGATAATGTTTTTGCTTTTACTTCTTGTCATAATAGTTGCAGCGTTCAATATTATAACAACTCTTATTATGGTAGTTATGGAGAAGACAACAGAGATAGGTGTACTGAAAACTTTGGGACTTTCAGAAAAGGATATTTTGAGAGTTTATATATATCAAGGTTTGATAATAAACATAATTGGAACGATAACTGGACTCCTTGTTGGTCTTTTTCTATGTTTCCTTTTATCAAAATACAAGTTTATAGATTTACCTGGAGAAGTTTATCTTCTCGATAAACTACCTGTGGATGTTCAATTCTGGGATATAATTTTTGTTTTGATTTTGACATCTGTTGTTTCTATAGTTTCAACTTTGTATCCTGCATACAAAGCTTCAAAGATGGACCCTGTTAAGGCTATAAAATATGAGTAGTATATTTAAAGTTGTTAACTTGAAAAAATCTTTCTATATCAAGGATAAAAGAATAGATGTTTTGAAAGGAATAAACCTTGAAATAGATGAAGGAAAAATCACTTTTATTCTTGGTCCTTCTGGAGCAGGTAAATCTACACTCTTACATATCCTTGGAACACTCGATTCTCCAACTGAAGGTGAAGTTCTTTTTAAAGGTATCTCTCTCCATTCACTAGATGACAAAAGTAAATCGAGGTGGAGAAACGAAAATATCGGTTTTATTTTTCAATCACATTATCTTTTGAATGAGTTTTTGGCTTATGAGAATGTTATGCTTCCGCATCTTTTTTTGACCAAAAATTTTTTAAAATCAAAAAAGAAAGCTTTTGAACTTTTAGATTCCCTATCACTTTCAGATAGAGTTTTCCATAAACCAAATGAACTTTCTGGGGGAGAACAACAGAGGGTTGCGATTGCGAGAGCTCTAATAAATGATCCAGAGGTAATTCTTGCTGATGAACCAACCGGTAATCTTGACTCGAAAAACTCAGATACGGTTATGCAGATTTTTAAAAAAATAAATAGGGAGAGTGGAAAAACGTTTTTGATAATAACACATAACGAGGAACTTATAAAATATGGAGATAAAGTTATAAAACTCGTGGATGGGATTATAGAGGAATCATAATTTCTTTAAATAATCTTCAAGATAATTTAAAATTTTTTCTTTTTCTGAAATATTGTTCTCTATAGCAAAAAGGTTACCTTTTTCAATAAGTTTTCCTATCAGTGGGCCTGGACTCAGTTTAAACTTCTCTATAATATCTTTTCCTGTAATGAACTCTATTCTTTTTGTCTCTATCTTTCTTTTTATTTTCATCGTTTTTTTATATAGATCTATATATCTAGTATCTATTACACCTTCACTTGAAATCTTATCAGCCATCGATACCAACATTACTCCTTCAAAGTCGTTTCCACAATCTCTTAAAAGTTTAAAATAACCTTTATCTGTAACATTTTTTGAGTTTAAAAGAAAATGTGGTCTCATATGGTTTTCTATTATAGTTGAGATACGTTTTTCCGACTCGTTTGAAATTTTAAGTTGAGATTTTAAAAGTAACTTTATCTTATCTCCACCTAAAATATCGTGGTTAAAAAATGTCTGTTTCCCATTTATTACTTTAAAACATTCAGGTTTTTCAAAATCGTGGAAAAGGGCTGATAGATAAATATCGAGTTTATAATTCATATAATACTTTTTCCATGAACTTGGTATGCCTTTTTGATTTATTATCGTATCTATCGCTTCAACTGTATTTATAAGATGATTTAAAAGATAATTTGATCTATATTTTTTATGAAAAAATTTTTCAGAATTTTTTAAAAATGGAAATAGGATAAGAAGTATACCATCATTTTTTAAATCCCTAAATATCCTATAACCTTTTTCACTCTCAACTATCATCTCAAGTTCGTTCAATATCCTTTCCTTTGCAACATCTTTTAAAAGTGAACTATTTTCTTTTATACTTTTTAAAGTATCTTTGGAAAATTTGAAATTTAAAATATATTTGAACCTGTATGCTCTTAGTATCCTTAAACTATCATCTTTTAAAGAATCTTTGTTTGTAATTTTTATTACACCTTTCTTTAAATCTTTCAAACCGTTGAATGGATCAAAAATTTCCATATTTCTTGAAAAAGCTATACTGTTTATTGTAAAATCCCTTCTTTTTAGATCCGTATAGAGTGAATCTGAAACATTAATGTCAACCTGTTTTCCATTTATAAAATATCTTGCAGTTTTGAATCTTTCATTTAAAATTATAGGATTTCCATAAAGCCTTTTTATTACTTTATCAAAATCCTCTATAACAAGTATATCAATATCTTTTATTTTTCTTTTAAGGATTTTATCCCTTACAAAGCCACCTACGAAGTAATAATCAAAATCTTTTAAGGGTTTTAAAAATGTTTTTATATCTTCGGGAATTTTTATATTCATCAATATATCTCACCATATTTTATATTTACCATTTTAATTATTTCATCTTTTGAATAAGAGTACTCTTTACTTCTTAGGAGAAACTCTTCAGTTATCTTTTCTAAAAAGTTTTTTCTTTCGTTTTCATCAATTTTTTCTAAACCTAAAATTATACTTCCCCTTCTTCCATCAAGTTTTAAGACTCCTTCCCTTTCGAGTTCATAGTAAGCTTTTGCAACTGTGTTTATAGAAAGGTTTAAAATCTTTGATAGATCTCTTATACTTGGTAACTTTATTCCCTTTTTCAACTCCTGTGAAACTATCATTCCCTTTATCTGATTTTTTATCTGTTGGTAAACAGGAATGGTTGATTCAGTATCAACTACTATGTTCATATTTCTCCTTTTGTATTTATTATATAATACAAAAAAAATTTTAAAAATCAAGCCTTTTTTAAGATTTATTGATTTTTAATAAATTTTATTTTAAAATTAAAAAAAAAGGGGGTATTGGGATGAAAAAAATCTTCTTTTTTTTAGTCGTTGTATTTTTGGTTACAAATTTTATCTTTTCCTTAGAATACGAGTATACTTATCCTTTAGAATTTAAAGAAAACAATCTTGATGGTATTGATATTTATAAAGATATTACAGATCCTTTAGGGTGGTATAAAGTTTATGCTGAATTTGCTTGTGGTCTATCTCCAATAAATCTTTATTCTGATCTTAAAATAAATGTTATTTACAACCCTGATTCGGTAATTCAGGGAGAGTCTCTACTTGTTAAAATAATATTACAACCTATTAAATCGAATAAACATACTATATATTCTAATTTTGGTGTTTGTGCTGGTGTTGGGAGTGCTACAAATCTTTTTGGTATTTTGGGAGGAACTTGGGCAAATGGGCCTGGCATCGGAATAGATTTTAATATGAACATCGAATCGGATGACAATCCTCCTTTCTATCCTGGTGAATATGCAAAAGGTGATGATGTTGTAGATTTTTTAAGTTTAATACCTGATATTGCAAGTGCAGGCGGTGGAGGCAAACTAAAATATATCATTGACGAAAATGGGGATACTTTGCCTTTCTATCCAAATAAAGATGATGGTGGAGGTTCAGCATCAGATGTTCTTGGTTTGTTTGATATTCTTTCTTTAAGACTTTCTGGTGGTTTTAAAATTTCAAATGGACTTATAAGATTCTATCTGAATTCTGATGGTCAATACATAAAAACAAATTCTTTTCAGTATGAAATAAACAATAAGTATGACACACTTTTCCTAAAAGTTTATGTTGATTCTTTTGCACCTCAAAACTCTTTAGGTTATATAAGAATCGTTGATCCATATTACAGGGTTGATCTTTATAGAAGGATTGGATTGTGTCTTCAATCTTTTGGAATAACTATAGCATCAACATACTGGATAGATGAAGATTTTTATGAGTTTCTCCAAACAAGAGATTTGACTATACCTGAAAACTTTTCTTACGATGAAAGAATAATAGAGATACCGATAAAAGTTATTGGTGAACCACTCTACAGGGCTGATTTTACAGTAACAAAAATGTATATATATTCACAGGACTATTGGGGAAATCCAACAGATTTTGTGCATGCCAATGTTCCAACAGATATAGGCATCCAATATGATAATAAGGGACAATATTCTACACTTCCCTTAAAGATGAAAATCACGGTTGATAATACTTATGATACAATTGTTAATTTACCTGATCCTAATTCTGGTTGGTATTTTTATAAAAGGACTTTTACTACAACTGGAACACATAAAATAGAAGCACATATCAATTATGATTATTCGGTAAATGAAATAGTTACTACAAACAATAAAATGGTAACTTATGTTGATGTTGTTGAACCAACAAAAGGCATAGTTTTCTCTATACTCGATACTCTTGGTAATAAGGTAAAAGATTTGAAAAGTTTTTATGTTTCTTCAAACAATGGAGTAAAAACTTATTCTTCTGATGCTAACGATGACTATGTTGCCTATGTCCCGGGAAGAGATACTATACTTGTAACAGCGATTCCTGATAGTTTATCAGTTTATTGTCCAACATCATTCTATATTGAAACTAACAATCTTCCGGTAACTGGGAATTACATACAAAAAAAGCTAAACCTTTACAGCAAATTGAAAGGATTCATCAAAAACAAAAACGGAGATCCTATAGATAGTGCCAAAGTTTCACTTGGTGCATATTCTGTTATCAGTGATGATTCAGGTTATTTTGAAATTGAAAAAGTTATTCCTTTACCTGATACTTTCGAATATCTTTTAAAAATAAATCACCCTGTATTTAACGAACACATATCATATTTGAATATCCCATCTGGAAAATTTATAGATACAACCTTCTATCTGACAACATTTGACACCTTGCCACCTTCTGGAAGTGATTCTCTATATTCGAATTATCATTATGTTAACGGCAGGTATATTGTTACTTCAACAAAGGATCCAGTTATGAGATTTAAAATTGAAGATGACTATTCTGGATTCTATTCTGTATTGATTTCTTATGATAATACAAATTGGAAAGAATTTAAATCTGATAATCCAGGAAAGGATAGTATAAAGTATATTTCTCTTTCTTTGGTAAAACCCTTTTCAAACGGATGGACATATTTTTGGTACAAGTTTAAAGATCTTGCTGGAAATATTTCAGCTTCTAAAAAAGATTCTTTGTATATGATAGTTGAAGGGCCAACCGGTGATTTTACACTTGAAAGTTCTACAGTTTATTCACCATCAGCTATTTTGACATTATCTTCTGTTGACACTCTTTTCCCTGTAAAATATGTTGAGATGGGTGTTATAGGTCACCCATCTTTAACAAAAAATATTCCATATATGATAACACCAGTTTCTTTGACTTTACCTGATGAACCTGCACTTTATCAGATCTATGTTATTTTTGGTAACAGTGAGAATATATGGTCAGATACTATCGTTAAAAGTATCACATACGATGAAAAAGGGATGTTGGTTATAAATAATGATGATAAGTACACAAATTCTAAGAATGTCAATGTAGCTGCTTTCCCTAAAAAAATCGCAATATCATTTATAGATAATAATGACTGGAGAGGGGGAGTACCTCTTTCTCAAAAATTTGTTCCAAATACGGATAGAATAATTGGAGTTGGGATAAATTTCGAAAATTTTGTTTTGGATTCAGGTGGAGTGAATGTTGGAATTTATACAGACACTTTTGATGGAATGTTCAATGTTCCTAACAGGTGTTTAACTTTAAAACATATAGATACAGCTAATGTTGGATGGAATTACATACAGTTTGACGAGATTGTAAATGTTTCACCTTCAGAAAAATATCATCTTGTTCTTTATACCGATCTTTCCAGTTCATCTTTAAAAGCTTCCGTTAGAGTAAAAAATGATGATTCTTCATATCCAGATGGAACTTTATTATACTCACCTACATATCCGTACTGGTATCCGTTGAATGTTGATATGAATTTTAAAATATATGATGGAGTTGATTCACTCTGGATTTCAAATTATTATAATCTTTCTAACCATACAACATTAACTTCAGGGTATTCTTCTTTTGATTGGACTTTAACTGATGATTCAGGTTCGAAAAATGTTTATGCACAATTTTTCTCAAAAGATGTGCCTTTGGGAAAAATATCGGATGGAATACTTCTTGACATAACTCCACCTTCAAACTGCTCAATTTCAATCAATAATGGGAATCCTTTTACAACGGAACCAAAATGCACTTTAAAATGTTATTTTGAAGAGGATATTTCAGAGCTCGTATCAGTAAAAATAAATGGAATAAATTATGGAAATATAACACCCGGAAACTCTATTTTGGTTTATTTTTCTGATACGAATGAGGGAACAAAAAAATTTGATGTGAACTTCGTTGATGAATGTGGAAACATTTCTGAAACGATCTCAAAAAGTATAGATTACGATAAGAGTGGTTTTTCTTTTAGAGCCCTTTTCAATGATACAACACTATACTATATTCCTTCAAGGTATCCAAAGCTTTACATTAAAGAGTCAAAAGCGATTATCCCAGATTCTGTTAGATTTTCTGAAAATATAATAGATAAAGGGAATTTCAGGAAATATCAGCAATCTTACCAATGCACACTTTCCTCTGATAGAGATTACCATACATTGTATATTGAGGTTAAAGATAATTATGGAAAAATAAGTAAAGGGGCTATTTCGGCTTTTGTTGATTCTACTCCACCTTCTAACTTTAACAACATTGTTGATGAGGGAAGTATTATTCCGTACCAAAATACATTGAGTTTTATATGGGATGGCATCGCAAAAGATGGGGAGAGTGGGTTATCCTCTCTTTATGGAAAACTTTTTGATGGGTATGGTTTTGTAGTTGATTCTTTTGATTTAAAACCTTTCCAAACGGGAGTAACAAGAACTTGTGATTTTGACAGGTACACAAAATACACTTTGAGAATATATGTTAAAAACAATGCTGGTATTTCAGGAGATTCAGTTTCAAGTGATGGAATAATCTTTGATACTCCACCATCATCGATAAATTTGATTTCACCTATAAATGAAGAGATAGTTTCATCGATGCCTACATTTGAGATGGTTGGTCATGATGATGATCCTGATACAGTTTTAAAATTCAAGGTCGAAATTACAGATGACAGTTCTTTTTCAAATATAATACATATTTTTGATATGAATGTTTCAACATCCCTGTGGTCTAAAAACTCTTACGCTCCAAATGAAATAGCAAGTTTGACTTTAAATAGAGAGAACGAACTTGAAGTTGGTAAGAAGTACTTTTGGAGAGCTTATGTTTTTGATCCTTTGTATTTTGAAAAAATTTCATCTGTTGGGTCTTTCTTTGTTGGTTACACTGGAATAGAATCATCCTTTAAGATTTCCCAGTTGGATACAGTTTTTAAATTGAAAATACCAAACAGTATCATAACATCAAAAAGAGTATTCGTTGATGCAACAATACCGAACAATGATTATTTAAAACTATACATTGTTGATGTTAGAGGTGCAAAAGTTAAAACTCTCTATGATGGAAAGATAGGAAGGGGAGGATTCAGATTCTTCTGGGATATCGGTGGTATAAATGAAAAGAAAATTGGATCAGGCATCTTTTATATAATAGGTGAAAGTTGTGGTAAAGTTTTGAAAAAGAAAGTTAACATTTTTTGATAAAAAATTAAGGGTTGACTTTGTTGAAGTTTAAAATATAATGTTTGGATGAATTTTATTATAGCAATAGATGGTCCCGCTGCAAGTGGTAAGACGACAACAGCGAAAGGTGTAGCAAAGAAACTTAACATAACATACCTTGACACTGGAGCAATGTATAGGGCTTTCGCTTACTATGTTCTTTCAAACAATATAGATCCTGAGGATGAAGATAGTATAAACAGAATAGTTGAAAATGTTAACATCGAACTTGAAAATGTTGATGGTCAAATAAAAGTTCTTTTAAATAAAGAGGATATAAGTGACAAGATACGGAATGAAACGGTATCTCAGGCAGCATCAAAGGTTTCAACATACCAAAAGGTAAGAAAACATCTTGTTAAACTACAGAGGGAAGTTGGAGAGAAGTATCCTCTTGTTGCTGAGGGAAGAGATATTGGAACTGTTGTTTTCCCAAAAGCGGATTTGAAAATTTTTTTCGATTGTTCTGTTGAAGAGAGAGCGAAAAGAAGATATAAAGAATACCTTGAAAAGGGAATCGATATAGATATTGAAAAATTAAAGAAAGAAATTGTTGAGAGAGACAACAGGGATAGAAGTAGAAAAAATGCACCTTTGAGAATGGCAGAAGATGCCATTCTGATAGATACTACCAATCTTAGTAAGGAGGAACAGATAGACATTGTTATCCAGGAGGCGAAGAAGCGCAAGGCAAGCTTATAATTTTATTTATTTCCTTGCAAATTTCTATTATCATTTTTTACTTGGTACCAAAATAAAAGGTAAGATAAAATTAAAAGAAAAAAAATTAATACTTGTAGCTAATCATAGGTCATTCAACGATCCACCACTTATTGGAACATTTGCTTATTCTTTCAGAAGAAGTTTCGATGTTTATATCCTTGCGAAAAAGGATCTTTTTCAGATACATCCATTTTTTACAAAGATATTGAAACTTTTACATGCTATACCACTTGATAGAACTGGAATGGATGCAACAGCTATCAAACTTGCTCTTGAAGCTTTAGAAAAGGAAAATTACCTTGTAATTTTTCCAGAAGGGACGAGAAACAAAACGGATCAACTTTTAGAAGGGAAAAGTGGTGTTGGTTATATAGCTTTGAAAAGTGGAGCAAAGATCGTTCCGATATTTTTGAAAAATACTGACAAACCTTTTTTAAGACAACTTTTAAGGTTGGATAGAATTGAGTTGATAGTAGGTGAACCTATCATTTTACCACAACTGAGTGCGAATTCAAAAAATTCAAAGATTGTTACATCTATAATAATGAAAGAACTTGAGAGGCTTAAAGATGAAGATAGTTGTTGCTAAAAATTCAGGTTTCTGTTTTGGTGTTAAGAGGGCTATGAAAATAATAGATGACCTTGAAAAGTTTTCAAAAGAAAAACCCCTTTACACACTCGGTCCGATAATACATAACCCTCAGGTTGTTGATAGTTTAGAGGAGAAAGGGATATTCCCTCTTGAGGATGTTTCAAAAGTGAAAAAGGGTAGTTTGATTTTAAGAACACATGGAGTTGAAAAAAAACTCTTGGATAAGATAAAAAGAAAAAATATAAAATATATAGATGCTACATGTCCATTTGTTGCAAATGCACACAACTATGTGAAAAAACTTTTTAAAGAAGGTTATTTGGTTGTCATTTTTGGTGAGAAGGATCATCCTGAAATTCTTGCAATAAACAGTCAAATTGATAACAAAGGTATAGTTGTTGAAAAAAAGGAAGATGTAAAAAAAATCTTTAACTTAAAAGACAGAAAGATAGGAGTAATTTCACAAACTACCCAATCACTTGAAAAGTTCAAGGAAATAGTTTGCGAGCTTATGGATAATTTTAAAGAGATATATGTTGTCAACACTATTTGTAACGCAACATCACTAAGACAGAACTCCGCAGTTGAAGTTGCCAAGAAAGTTGATCTTATGCTTGTAATAGGTGGAAAAAATAGTGGTAACACAAAAAGGTTGTTTCAGATATGTTATGCTTTGAACAAAAATACTTTTCATATTGAAACATACAAGGAGATAGAAAGTTTTAAAGAAAAAGTATTAAAAAGTAAAAGTGTAGGTCTTGTTGCGGGTGCGTCAACACCTGATTGGATAATAGATGAAGTGGTTAACTTTTTAAAAAAAATAGATAAGGAGGAAAAGAAAAATGGAAGAAAAAAGAAATGAATCTGTTGAAATTATCATCAACAGAGATCTCGCCAAAGAACATCTAAAGAAGCTCTATGATGATTCATTTAAAAGTTACGATCTCGATGTATTCTCAAAAAAAGATGAGGATGAGCAAACGAGAGTAGTGAATGGAAGAGTTGTAAGGATAACTGACAAGGATGTTATTATCGAAGTTGGTTTAAAATCTGAAGGTGTTATACCTCTCTCAGATTTCAGCGAACCTGAAAAGGTAAAAGTTGGAGATATAGTTCCAGTTTTCCTTGAAGGATTTGAAAATGAGGATGGCTTCGCTGACATATCACTAAAGAAGGCACAGTTTATAAACATATGGCCAAAGATAAATGAGTCATATGAGAAGGGAACAAACATAACCGGAATAATCAAAAAACAGGTAAAAGGTGGAATGATAGTTGATCTTATGGGTGTAGAGGCATTTTTACCAGGCTCTCAAATTGACCTTCAACCTGTAGATGATATGAATTCACTTATAGGTCTTAAAACTGAGTTTAGAGTTATAAAGTTGAACTATAAGAGAAGAAATATTGTTGTTTCAAGAAGGTTGATACTTGAGAATGAGAAGGAAAGCAAAAAGTTTGAATTCTTAAACAACCTTAAAGTTGGAGATGTTGTAGAGGGAGTTGTTAAGAATATAACAGATTTTGGAGCTTTCATAGAGATTGAAAAGGGAGTTGATGGTCTTCTTTATATAACAGATATGTCTTGGGGAAGATTGGTTCACCCTTCCGAACTTTTGAGTTTAAACGAGAAGGTGAAAGTTGTAATTACAGCTATTAACAAAGAGAAGGGAAGAATAAATCTTGGAATGAAACAGTTGACTCCATATCCATGGGAAAATATTGAAGAGAAATACCCTGTTGGAAGCAGAGTTAAAGGCAAAGTAGTTTCGATTGAAGATTACGGCGCATTTATTGAAATTGAGAAGGGTGTTGAAGGGCTGATACATATTTCTGAAATGTCATGGACACAGCATGTTAAGAAACCACAAGAAATAATGCAGGTTGGAGATACCGTTGAAGCGATAGTTTTAAGTATAGACAAAAAGAATGAGAGGATCTCACTTGGATTAAAACAGCTAAGTGATAATCCATACGATAGCATAAATGTTGGACAGAAAGTTAAAGGTAAAATAACCAAGATCCAGAAATTTGGAGCATTCGTAGAAATATCACCCGGTATAGAAGGTTTACTTCATATTTCGAACATTTCATGGGATAACAAGGTATCAAAAATAGAGGATCTATATAAAGTTGGTGATGAAGTGGAATGTGTTGTTGTGAATATTGACAACGAGAAGCAGAGAATATCTTTAGGAATCAAACAACTACAAAAGGATCCTATCGAGAACTACAGGGAAGGAGATATAGTAAAAGGAAAAATAAGTGAAATAAAGGATAAAAGTATTTACATAAATCTTGATGATGGAGTCAAAGGGCTTATCCCTCAGAGATTGATTTCAAAACAATCTGATAATCTTACAAACGATTATTTGAAAGATAGCGAAATAGAACTTAAAGTTGTTGACATCGATGTTGAAAAAAGAAGAATAATATTCACAGATAAGACAGAGTAGGTCTTTATGAAAAAATATAGATTTCCTAAATTTATAGTTGTGACAGGTGGAGTTCTCAGTGGTGTTGGAAAAGGCATAGCAACAGCATCTATTGGTATGATACTTAAAAATTATGGGTATAAAGTTACAACTGTAAAGATTGATCCATACATAAATTTTGATGCTGGAACTTTAAGACCAACGGAGCATGGTGAAGTTTGGGTAACTGATGATGGTGGTGAAATAGATCAGGACCTTGGAAACTATGAAAGATTTTTAAACCAGCATTTCAGCAGAAAAAACAATATCACTACAGGACAGGTCTACTCAAAGGTTATTGAGGATGAGAGGAAAGGAAAATTTTTAGGACAGACCGTTCAACTCATCCCACATATTTCTGATGAGATAAAAAGAAGGATCAAAGAGATAGGAAATGGTTTCGAATTCGTTTTAATCGAGATAGGTGGAACGATAGGGGATTATGAAAATATCCCCTATCTTTTCGCTGTAAAATCTTTAGAAAGAGAGATAGGTGAAGAGAATGTAAAATATGTTTTGATAACATATCTTCCTACTCCGAAACATATAGGTGAGATGAAAACAAAACCAACACAACAGGCGATAAAACTACTTTCAGAGCATGGTATTTTTCCAAATTTCATACTTTGTAGGGCAAAAGAACCTTTGGATAGTGTAAGGAAGAAAAAGATTGAGATATATGCGAATATAGATTCAGAGCATGTTATATCTGCTCCAGATATAGATACACTTTATAGAGTTCCACTCAATTTTGAAAGAGATGATCTTGGGAAAAAGATTTTAAAAGAGTTCTCTTTAAAAAAGAGAAAAAATCCTGATTGGAGTTTTCTTGAGAAAACAGTGAATATTATAGAAAATCCAAAAAATATTGTAAATGTTGCGATGGTAGGGAAATACATAGATATTGGAGAGTTTTCTTTGAAAGATTCTTATATTTCAGTTGCTCAGGCACTCGAACATGCTGGAGCAAAAAACAACTGTGGTGTTAAAATCGATTGGATTTCAGCACAGGATGTTGAAAGTGGTAAGATAGATAAAAAGGAACTTAAAAAATATTACGGTTTCATAGTTCCAGGTGGGTTCGGAAAAGATGGGGTAGAGGGTAAGATTAAAGTTATAAAATATGCGAGAGAGAACGATATACCATATCTTGGATTATGTTTCGGCCTTCAACTCGCTGTAGTAGAATTTGCAAGAAATGTATGTAAATTGGAAAACGCTAATTCTGTTGAGATAGACCCAAATACAAAATATCCTGTAATACATTTTATAGAAAGTCAAAAGAATGTTATTAGAGAATCAAGATATGGTGGAACTATGAGACTCGGTGCTTATGTAGCACATCTTCTTGAAGGAACACTTATATACAAACTTTACAGAGAGTGTGGAAGAATTGAAGAGGACAGATATTATATAGAAATGCTAAAAAAGGATAAGAATAATATGTTTAGGTTAGGTTATATTGAAAAAGATAAACCTTTGGTTCTTGAAAGACATAGACATAGGTATGAGGTTAACAACGAGTTTGTACCAATTATTGAAAAGAAAGGGATGTTATTCTCAGGTTACCATAATATTTCAAAAAATGAAAAGTTGATGGAGTTTATTGAATTGAAAGGTCATAGGTATTTTGTTGCTACCCAAGCTCATCCAGAATTCAAATCGACAATATTCTCTCCATCTCCATTATTTTTTGGTTTTGTGAGAGCCTCTTTAAAATTAAAACTTGACTTAAAAAAATAAAATATTAAAATCTAAGTTATGGCTGAAAAACTTGGAGAACTTTTAATAAATGCTGGAATCATAAACAATCAGCAATTGAATGAAGCGTTAAAAGTTCAAAAACAAACAAATAAAAAATTAGGGACAGTTCTTGTTGAACTTGGATACACCTCTGAGAAAAAACTTATTGAATTCCTTTCAAAACAATATAAGGTTCAATCTGTTAACCTTGAAGAGATTCAAGTTGATGAATCTTTACTTCAAATAATTCCGGGAAAACTTGCAAGACAGAACACTATATTCCCTGTAAGAAGGGAAGGAAAGACTCTTTACCTTGCAATGTCAAACCCTTCTGATATGTTTGTCATTCAGGATATTCAGTTCACAACCGCATACAATATTGTACCTTTGATCTCTTCAGAAAGATCTATTCTTGAGTTCATCAAAAAATATTATCCTGATGAGGATGATGTTGAAGTTGATATTGATAATCTTGACAACATAGATTTGGGTGATGTTCTTGAAGAAAATATAGAGGTTATAAAAAAGGATGAGAACGAACAGGCCGATGAGGTTGTAAGTGATCTTGCAGCATCTGTGGATAGTGGCCCAATAGTTAAGATTGTTAACAACCTTATAACCAAGGCGGTTGAGGAGGGTGCTTCAGATATTCATATTGAACCTTACGATCAGTCTTTAAGGATAAGGTACAGAATCGATGGAGTTTTAAGACCGATAGATAATCCTCCAAAATGGCAATTCAGAAAATCTATCGTTTCAAGAATAAAAGTTATGGCTCACATGAAATTACAGGAATCGAGATTACCACAGGATGGTAGAATAAAGGTTAAAGTACATGGTAAACCTATCGATATCCGTGTTGCGACTGTTCCAACAATGTATGGTGAAAAAGTTGCGATGAGAATTCTTGATAGAGAAAAGGTAGATTTTGAATTCGATAAGTTAGGTTTCGATCCAGATCTTGAAAAAAAATTGATGAAATCTTTAAGAAACCCTGTCGGGATAATATTGATAACAGGACCGACAGGTTCTGGAAAAACAACAACTCTTTACACATGTCTTTCAAAGATAAACAGTCCGGAAATAAACATAACAACTGCTGAAGATCCTGTTGAGTTTTCACTCGATGGAGTTAACCAACTTCAGGTAGCGGAATCTGTTGGTTTAACTTTCGCATCAGCGTTAAGAGCTTACCTAAGGCAGGACCCAAATGTTATAATGGTTGGAGAAATAAGAGATAGGGAAACAGCTGAGATTGCAATAAGAGCATCTTTGACTGGACACCTTGTCTTGTCATCTGTTCACACAAATTCAACTTCTGGAACTATTACAAGGTTGATAAATATGGGTGTTGAACCATTTTTGATCTCTTCAACTGTCAACTGTATAGTTTCGCAAAGGCTTTTAAGAAGGATATGTGAAAATTGTAAAGAACCACATAACATTTCTGAAGAGGAGTTAAAGCGTCTTGGATTTTCTCCAGAAGAGATAGGTGGAGCAAAATTATACAAAGGTGCAGGATGCGAGAAATGCGGTGGAACTGGATATAAAGGGATGGTTGGAATTTTTGAGGTTATGGATGTAACACCTGAGATAAGAAAAGCTATAATGAAAAAATTGACAACAGATGATCTTGAAAAATTGGCTGTAGAGAATGGCTTAATCACTATGAGAGAAGTTGCTTTAAGAAAATTGAAACAGGGAGTAACAGATATACTTGAGGTAGTAAAGGAGACCGCTTTAAGATAATATGCAAACTTTAGCGAACCTTTTCACAACAGCTGGAATTTTGAATAAAGAACAGGTTGGAAAAGTTTTTCAAAGACAGAAAGAGACTGGAGAATCTTTTATAAGTTCTATTGTAAGTTTAGGCTTTTCAACAGAAGAGAAGATAGCAAAATTTCTGGCAAAATATTTTAAGACAGAGTTTGTCCTTATTGACAAAGAGGATATACCGATTCAGATTTTGAATCTTATCCCTGAAGAACTCGCTACTAAACATATGATGATCCCTTATAAAAAAACCGGAAATATGCTTTTTCTTGCTATGGTTAATCCAGCAAATTTGAACGCGATAGATGATGTAAAATTTAAAACGGGACTCGATGTTATTCCTGTTGTCACGACTGAGAGCTCACTTCAAAAAGCACTTGGTAAATACCGTGAGGCACAAACACAGGTTAGTGAATTTTCAGAGGATGATGATATTGATATAGATTTGGATGTTGAAGAGGAAATAGATCTTGATATAGATGAAGGTTTATCACTTGAGGATGATGATGTAGAGGTTGTAGGTGAAGCGGATTCCAAAGAGATGGTTATAGATGGTGCATCAGCTGCAGAAGATAAACCTGTTGTAAAAATAGTTAACTATATTTTCACTAAAGCTGTTGAACTCAAAGCATCAGATATACATATAGAGCCTTTTGAAAACTATTTAAGGGTAAGATTAAGGGTTGATGGAGTTTTAACTGAACTTATAAGACCTCCTTTTGAACTTAAAGCTGGAATTGTTTCAAGAATAAAATTGATGTCTGAACTTGATATAGCTGTTCACAATATCCCACAGGATGGAAGGATAAGGTTAAAAGTTTACGATAAACAGATTGACCTCAGAGTTTCTATAATTCCAGTTCTTTTCGGTGAAAAGGTTGTTATGAGAATTCTTGATAAATCATCTTTGCAGCTTGAGATGACCAAACTCGGCTTTGAACCAGATAATTTAGAAAAATTTCAGACAGCGATACATAAACCTTATGGTATCGTCCTTGTGACGGGTCCAACAGGTTCTGGAAAATCAACAACATTGTATTCTGCTCTATCCTCTTTGAATACTCCAGAGGTACAGATAATGACCGCTGAGGATCCTATCGAGTATAACCTTTATGGTATAAATCAGGTTCAGGTGAATCCTGATATAGGTTTCACATTCGCTTCGGCACTAAGAGCTTTTTTAAGGCAATCACCCAACATTATTCTTGTTGGTGAGATAAGAGATAGTGAAACTGCTGAAATAGCTATAAGAGCAGCTTTAACTGGACATCTTGTAGTATCCACAATCCATACTAACGATTCCCCATCAACTGTTAACAGGTTAATAGATATGGGAATAGAACCGTTTCTTGTTTCAGCTGCTTTGAATCTTATTCAGGCACAGAGATTACTAAGAAAGGTTTGTGAGAAATGTAAGAAACCTGTAGTTTATGATGAGGAAACTTTAAAAGATTATGGTATTGATCCCCTTATATTAAAAGGGCATCAGGTTTATGAAAAGGGAGATGGTTGTGATTTCTGTGGTGGAAAAGGTTACAAAGGAAGGCTTGCAGTAACTGAAGTTATGCCAATTTCTCCAAAACTCAGAGAGATGATACTTGCTAGAGCATCCACTGCGGAACTTAGAGAACAAGCAAAAAAAGAGGGAATGAAAACTTTAAGGGATGATGCCTTGATAAAAGTTAAGAAGGGGCTAACTACTATAGATGAGATAATAAGAGAAACCGCTGTAATGGAATAGGAGGTTTTAGATGTCACCTTTACCTTCAATAGTTCAACTTTTAACTGAGATGGTTGAAAGAAAAGCATCAGATTTACATATAACTGCCGGGCTTCCTCCATGCATAAGGATAGATGGAGAGATAGTTCCAATGAGTTACGATGTTTTGAAACCTCAGGATTGTGAACAACTCGCTTACTCTGTTTTGAATGACCAACAGAAAAAAACTTTTGAACAGAACTGGGAACTTGACCTCTCAATATCTGTACCAAACCTTTCAAGGTTCAGAGGAAATGTTTTTCGTCAGCGTGGAAATGTTGCTATGGTTTTAAGGCAGATTCCTTTTGAGATAAAAGGTTACAAAGAACTTGGACTCCCGCCAATAGTTTCAGAGTTCGCAAAAAGACCTAAAGGACTTATTCTTGTAACAGGTCCAACAGGTTCCGGAAAATCAACAACTCTCGCTGCTATGATAGATCAGATAAATCAGGAGAGGAGAAGTCATATAATAACGGTTGAGGATCCTATTGAATTTTTGTTCAAACATAAGAAATGTATAGTTAACCAGAGACAGGTTGGTTCTGATACGAAATCTTTCGCTTCAGCTTTAAAATACGCTTTAAGACAAGACCCGGATATAGTTATGATAGGTGAGATGAGAGACCTTGAAACTATTCAGGCTGCACTAACAATATCTGAAACAGGACATTTGACTTTCGCAACATTACATACAAATTCTGCTGCAGAATCTATAAACCGTATAATTGATGTTTTCCCTGAAGCTCAACAGGGACAGGTTAGAGCACAACTCGCATTCGTTATAATAGCGATTATGACCCAGACACTTGTTCCAAAAATAAGAGGTGGAAGAGCAATGGCAATGGAGATTTTGGCTGGAACTCCAGCTATAAAAGCTTTGATAAGGGATGATAAAGTTCATCAGATATATTCGATGATACAGGCAGGTAAAAAGTATGGTATGCAAACTATGAACCAGGCACTCTTTGATCTTTATAGAACCGGGCAGATCACTCTTGAAAATATGATGTCAGCTTCTAAGGAACCTGAGGAGCTTGAAAAGATGATTTCTGAATATAGAAAAACCGGAAATGTAAATATTTAAAAGGGGGAATTATGGCTAAATTCAAATACAAAGCGAAAGGTAAGGATGGAAAGATAAAAGAGGATAGTATTGAAGCGCCAAACAAACAAAAAGCTGAACAGATTTTAAAAGCACAAGGTTACCAGATCATCTCTTTGGGTATGGATTGGAGTTCTATAGAGATAGGTGGTGGTGGAATTCCAACTAAAGTTATCTCAATATTTACAAGGCAGTTCTCAACTATGATCGCTGCTGGTTTACCTTTGATGCAATGTTTGAGAATCCTTCATGAACAAACTGAAAATAAAGCTTTTAAAAAAGTTTTGAGTGAAATGATAAGTGATGTTGAAAGTGGTTTAACACTTGCGGATGCTATGAGAAAACATAAAAATGCTTTTTCTGAACTTTATGTAAACATGGTGAAAGCTGGTGAAGAGGGTGGTGCTTTGGAAACGATTTTAAGCCGTCTTGCTACATACCTTGAAAAGAGTGAGGCTCTAACAAGAAAGATAAAGGGAGCGATGATTTACCCGACGATAATAAGTATTGTTATGGTTATAGCGGTTGCTGTGATGCTTATTTTTGTTATTCCAATTTTTGCTGGTATGTTTACAAGTTTTGGTGGAACTTTACCTCTTCCAACTGCTATTCTTGTAAACCTGTCAAACTTTTTGAGAAAAAATATTCTATTTTTGATAATAGCAATCGTAATAATAATAGTTGCAGTAAAATCTTTTCAGAACACTCCCCAAGGTAGATTATTTTTTGATAAACTTGCACTCTCAGCTCCAGTATTTGGAGATCTTCAAAGGAAACAGGTAGTAGCAAGATTTTCAAGAACTCTTGCGACACTGCTTTCCTCTGGTGTTAACATAATATCTGCACTTGAAACAACTGCAAAAACAGCTGGAAATGTTGTTGTTGAAGGTGCTATATTGAAAGCGAGAACAGCGATACAGGAAGGTGAATCTATTTCGCTTCCTCTTTCAAAAGAGAAAGTTTTTCCCCCAATGGTTGTCCAGATGATAAGGATTGGAGAGGAAACAGGTGGTCTTGAATCGATGCTTATCAAAGTTGCCGATTTTTATGATGAAGAGGTTGATGCTGCAGTTGAAGCTTTGATGTCAGCACTTGAACCATTGATAATGGTTGTTCTTGCTGTGGTTGTTGGTGGAATGATGGTTGCTATGTATTTACCGATGTTTAAGATGATAACACTTGTTGGAGGATGATACTTTTTTGAATGTTTAAAGATATCGAAAAGAAATATTTCTGGTACATATCGATAAGATTTTTTATAGTTTTAACACTTCCCATTTTGGGCATATTTTCCCGTTTAAGGGGAATGAAAGTAAACTTGATTCCACATTTTTCGATACTCTTTTTAACACTTCTTTTTAGTTTTTTCTTAATTATTTTACTTAAAACGAAAAAATTTTACACTTTTTATAATTATTTTCAGATAATATATGATAACCTTTTGATTTTTGGGATAGTCTATTTCACAGGTGGATCAAACAACTTTTTTGAAATCCTTTATTTTGTAAACATCATTGCTGCGAGTTTTTTTCTTTTTGCAAAAGGTAGTTTTTTAACAGCTACATTATCAACCTTCGCCTATTCATTTTTTGTTTTCGGTGAATATTTTGGTTTTATAATTTCTCCTTTCAGACCTTTACCACAACCGCAAATAAACCTTGAAGAGTTAATAATCAGAGTTTACATCTATACCCTTTCATTCTTCCTTGTTGCAGCCGTGAGTGGTTTTCTATCGGAAAGGTTACAGGCAAGAAAAGTTGAACTTTTCAAATATTCTGCAAAGTTGAAAGATCTTTTAAACCATATTCCCTATTCCATAATACTTTTGGATGAATATTATAAAGTTACAGATTTCAATAAAAAAAGTAAAGAACTTTTTGAGAAAATAGCATCTAATATAAATATGGAAGAGATTGACAGAGAAGTGTTTGAAATCGTTAAAAATGGTGAGAGAAAAAATTTTATACGGGATAAAAAAACTTTTCAGGTATTAGTTGACAAAATATTCAACGAAAATAGTGGAGAGATTTTCATAATGGTTTTTATAAACGATATTACAGATATAGTGGAATATGAAAGAAGGTTGAGAGTTAAAGATAAACTTGAAACTATAGGACATCTATCAGCGTCACTTGCACATGAGATAAGAAATCCTGTATCAAATATTAAAGAGAGTGCGAGGATACTTTCAAGTGAGTTAAAGGAAGAAGATAAAAATCATCCAATGTTCAATATTCTTTTAGAAGAGGTTGAAAGGTTAAACTCTCTTGTTGATCAGTTTTTGGAGTATGCCAAGGTTAAAAAGATAGAACCTGAACTTATAGATTTAAAAGATTTTGTCAGTGAACTTACAATGTGTGATGAAAAATTTGGAAAAGTAAAATTTGAAAATTTCGAAAAAGGCTTTGTTTATGCTGAAAGAAGTGGACTGAAACAGATATTTATAAACCTCCTTGATAACAGTTTAGATGCAATTACAGGTGTTGATGATGGTTATGTAAAAGTTGTATATGAGAGGGAAAAAGGTTTTGATGTTTTGAGATTTATAGATAATGGGAAAGGTATAGATGAAGATTTGAAAAGTAAGATGTTTCAACCTTTTGTAACCAACAAAAGTAAAGGTACCGGGCTTGGTCTTTCGATAGTTTACAAAATAGTTAAGGATGAACATTCCGGAGAGATTGATTTTAAAAGTGAAAAAGGTTATACTGAGTTTATTTTAAAGTTCAGGAGGAATATTGAATAAATATCATATCCTTATAGTTGATGATGATCTTAACAGATGTAGAGTTCTTGATTATAGGTTGAAAAAATTTGGATACAAAACTACATACACAACAAACCCTAAGGATGCTCTCGAAAAGTTCAAAGATGAAAATATCGATCTTGTTATTTCAGATATAAAGATGCAGGAGATGTCAGGTATAGAACTTTTAAAAAAGTTGAAAGAGATAGACCCACTTGTTAATGTGATACTTATCACAGCATTCGGTAAAACACAGGAACTTTTACTTGAAGCTTTAAGAAATGGTGCTTTTGATTTTCTTGAGAAGGTCGAGGACTCTGATTACCTTATAGAGATAGTTGAAAGGGGATTAAAAAATAGGGATGAGAAGTTAAATTATCTCTATCTTAAAGAGAAAGTAATTTTTGAAATACCTTCAGAGTTCATCGGGGAAGATGAGAAAATAAAAAAGATTTTAAAAAATATAAACGATATTTCAAAAACTGATTCAACGGTTCTAATAACTGGAGAGAGTGGAACAGGAAAAGAATTGATAGCGAGGATGATACATAAAAATTCAAAAAGAAGAGATAACAACTTTGTTTCTTTCAACTGCGCTGCGTTGAACCCAAACCTGATAGAGAGTGAACTTTTTGGTTATAAAAAAGGTGCTTTTACTGGTGCTTACACAAACAAGGATGGACTTATAAAAGTTGCAGATATGGGGACATTATTTTTGGATGAGATATCTGAAATGGACATTTCGCTTCAGGCTAAACTTTTAAGAGTTTTACAGGAAAGGGAAGTTGTACCAGTTGGATCAACGGACCCAATACCTGTTGATGTTAGGATAATATCAGCCACAAATAAAAACATAGATGATGAGGTTAAGAAAAATAATTTTCGCCTCGATCTTTTTTACAGATTGAATGTTATAAGGATAGATCTTCCACCTTTAAGGGAAAGGAAAGAAGATATCCCCAAGATTTTTGACTACTATGTTGATTTTTACTCGAAAAAGATGGGAAAGGTTATAAAAAGAATAGACCCTTCAGTTTACGATCTTTTAAAAGATTACTCTTGGCCCGGTAATGTCAGAGAACTTATGAACATTGTTGAAAGGATAATAGTTATAAAGGATAATTCTGAAATAAAAAAAAGTGACATTCCACAACTTTCAATTTTAAAAGTCCAGCAAACTTCAAAAGGGTTTACACCACAAAAGATTGATGATGTTGAGAAAAAACTTATTGAGGATACTTTGAAATTTTATAACTATGATAAGAAACAGGCGAGTATTGCTCTTGGAATAAATATCTCAACACTTTATAGAAAGATAAAGGATTACCGAATTGAGGAATCATAGATTCTTTAAAATATTAAGGTATACAATTTTTTCTCTTTCCCAATTGTAAAATTCTATAAAGTTTTTATAAGAATTTTCTTTTAACTTTTTAAGATCGACTTTTTTAAATCTTTCCAACTTTTCCAAAACATTCTTCCTTTCTGAAAAATCTGCTGTAAAACCATTATTACATCTTTCAACAATTTTTAAAGTTTCAACATTTTCGTAAACAAAGATAGCAAGAGATGAAGCCATATACTGGAAGATTTTGTTTGGAAGTGAAAACTTATGGTTCAAATTGTTAGTTTTTAAAGGGTGAACTCCTATATCGAAAAGTTTTAAAGTTGGAATAACCTTTTTTTCTTCTATATTATCAAAAATTTTTATATTCTGACTATCTGAAAGTTTTAAAAGATTTTTTCCTATCAAAGTGAGATGGTAATCTTTTTCGAAATTTTTAAATACTTCTAAAAGAAAAGGTATGTTCCTTTCCGAAGATATTGGTCCAATGTATACAAATTTTATCCTTTTTTCGTTTTTTATAAAATCGAAAATAGTTTTTTCAAATTCAGAATAAGAATTTAAATAGGGAAAATTCCTGACAACGAAAATGTTTTTGGTTTGGTATTTTTCTTCAAAATAATTTTTTATTGAATTTGAAACTGTAACAAAATATTTAATCTTTTTTATCAATCTTTTCTCAAGAAGGTACTCTAAATAGTTGAAAATTCTTGTTAAAATATTTTTTCTGACACCAGCCCTTTCACACCAGATCTCATGTGAATCGTATATTATACTATCTTTTTTGTTTATGAATGCAAAATATGATGGTAAAAATGTTTCAAAATCATTTGCATGAACAATATCAGGTCTTACATTTTTAACAGTTATGTATGTTTTAAATCTAAGATAAAAATTGTAGTAGAGAAAATCGAATATGGACTTGTTTTTCCTGTTTAGTTTATAATTTATATCAATATAATGGACTTTTTTATTTGTAAAATTACCATTACCCAAAAGAAAAAGATCATAATTTTTTTCAACGGATTGCAGATATCTTAATATTCTTGAATCATTTTTAACATCTGAAAAAGTTAAAATAAAAATCTTTTTCACAAAAAAATTATACCACTAAAATAAAAAAAAAAAAGAAAAAATTTTTTACTTTTTTGCAAAATGCAAAAAAAGATTTCTCTTTTTTCTAAACTAAGTAATTAAAATAAATAGGTTAAATTTGGAACGATTTTTGCATAAAAATTATCTTATGAAAAAAGGGTTTACTCTCATAGAGCTCATGATTGTTGTAGTGATCATAGGTATACTAGCTGCGATTGCTATACCAAACTATTACAGACTTGTATATAAGGCAAAAGCGGCAAGTGTTATTTCTAACATGCACACAACACAGATGACAGTTGAACTAAAAGCGACAGAAACAATTTATTTATCATATTTCCCAAATGTTGAATCATTTATCGACCAATTACCACAAAATTTTAAAAACCCATTCAACAACCTTTCTCCAGCGTTGCAGAATGCTGAAGAGAACAACCTTGAAGGTGTTGTTGAATATGAAGGAGATTCCTCAACTTATAGAATAACAGGTTATGGTAAAGATACAGATTCAACTCTACTTGAATTGACCCCTTCATCGCATCTTTTTTGATTTGCAAATTGCAAAAAAGTTCTTTTAAATAAAAATTGTAAGTTATGAAATAAACGAGTTTAATTTTGGCACAAAATTTGTTTATAAAATAACAAAACCTAAAAAGGAGGCAAAATGAAAAAAGGTTTTACACTAATTGAGCTTATGATAGTTGTTGTTATCATAGGTATTCTTGCAGCTATAGCTATTCCAAACTTTGTCCAGATTATAGACAAAGCGAAAGTTTCTTCAGTAAAAGCAAATATGCACACATTCCAGGTTGCTATCGAAACATGTGCTGTTGATTCATCAGGAATATATCCTCAGACAGATGTAATGGCAAATTATCTTCCACAGAATTTTAAAAACCCATATACCAATGCAACAGGAGATGGTGGAGCATATTCTTGGGGTGCTGAGGCAGGAGATCAGGGACTTGTTGGTTATGAAACTCCAAACCCAGATGGAACAGCGTTAGCAGGTCAGGATTATAAGATTACAGGTTATGGTAAAAGTAGTTTAATTACCGATCTTATTTTAACACCTGGAACAATTCAGTAAAATTCAGATTTCATAAAAAAGGGGCTTTTCAAAGCCCCTTTTTTTTGTTATAATAATCAAAAATATGAAAGAGATTGAAATTTCAAATGTAAAAAAAATTTATAAAACTCAGTTCCCTTTCAAAACTTTTGTTGCACTAAAAGGGATAAGTTTTGATGTTTACGAAAATGAGATTTTTGGTTTTTTGGGACCAAATGGTGCTGGTAAATCAACAACTTTGAAAATAATCATGGGAATTTTGAAACCAACTGAAGGTTATGTTAAAATTTTGGGTGATAATATTTCAAGCAAAAATGTTAGGGAAAAAATCGGATTTTTACCAGAAAATCCCTCTTTTTATCCTTTTCTAACAGCGTATGAAACACTATTTTATATAGGTTCCTTCTTCAATATAGAAAAAAATATTCTAAATGATAGGATAAAAACTCTCCTATCGTTGGTTGGACTTGAAAGGAATGAGAGTTCTAAAGTTGGGACTTTTTCAAAAGGGATGGTTCAAAGACTTGCGGTTGCAGTTTCACTTATAAAGGATCCCAAAATCCTTGTTCTCGATGAACCTATGTCTGGACTCGATCCTTTGGGAAGAAAGGATATAAAGGATATAATTTTAACAGCAAAAAAAAGGGGGAAAACTGTTATTTTTTCAACACATATTCTTCCAGATATAGAGATGATCGCTGATAAAGTTTGTGTTATAAACAGGGGTGAGATAGTTGGAATAGGAAATGTTTCTGATATAATAAAAAAAGAGATTAAAGAGATAGATATAGAGATAATTTCAAATGAGAAAGTTTTTGAAAAGATAAAAAATTTTGAAAAAATGGCTAAAATTTTTTCAATTCATGAAAGTAAAATTTTTATCACAGTTGAAAAAGAGGATGTAGCAAACGACATAGTCAGTATAGTCAATGAAAATGGTGGAAAGATAATATCCTTTATTCCGAGAGAGTACTCTTTAGAAGATTATTTCATGAAACTTATGGAGAGGTGATGAAAAACATTTATATTGTAGCATCAATAGTTTTTAAAGAATCAACAAGACATAAAATTATTCTGTTCTCTCTTATTTTTGCATTCATTATAATAACTGTTTCAACAACATTAAGACCTCTCGCTCTTGGAGAAATAGAAAGATTGGTTAAGGATAGTGGACTTTCAACTATAACACTCTTTTCACTTTTCATAATATTTTTTTCAGGAACAAGATTGATATTTCAGGAGGTAGAAAAGAAAACTATATTTATTCTTGTAACAAAACCTGTTTCAAGGGATGAAATAATTTTGGGGAAATTTTTTGGTTTACTCTCAATAATCCTCTTTTTTACTTCTTTAACAACATTGTACTTTTTGTTCATACTTCTTTTAAAGAGTATAACTTTCAATACTACTCTCTTCTATTCTATATTTAACATTTTTCTTGAATCCATACTTCTTTCTTCTTTCGCAATATTCTTTTCAACATTCACAACTCCGGTTCTTTCAGGAATATTCACGTTTTTTACCTATCTTACAGGTTTCTTTGTAAACAATATTTCCTTTCTTATAGATAAAGCACCGACTTTTATTTTAAAAGTTTTCTTTAAATTTTTGATGCTCATCATTCCGAACTTCTACTATCTTGATATAAAGGTTTATGCTGTGAACAATATCAATATTTCCTTTAACTTTATTCTTTTTTCATTCGCATACATTCTCATTTACATAGTTTTGTTACTCTATTTATCAGTTTTGATCTTCAGGAAAAAAGAGTTTGTATGAAAAAATTTTTTTACATAATTTTTATATTGGTAATAGTTTTATTTTTTGCAAATATACTTCAAAATCGTCCTGAGAATATTAAAAAATTTGAAAATGAACTTTTGTATTTCCCATCAGGAAAATTTATCAAAGAGATCTCCTTAGATTTTAAAACAACGATGACGAACCTTATGTGGTTTGAAACTGTTCAGTATTATGGTCAGCATATGTTGACTGATAAGAATTTAATCTTTTTGAATAAACTCTTTAATGTAATAACTGATCTTGATTCAAATTTTTTACAATGTTACACATTCGGTGGAACAGTTGTAACTTACGATCAAAAAAGACCAGATTTAGGTTTTGCTCTTCTTGATAAAGGAATGATAAATCTACCTGAAAGCTGGCAGATACCTTTTGTAAAAGGTTTTTTGTATTATATGTACCTTTACGATTATGAAAAAGCTTACAGATGGTTTGTTTTTGCTTCTAAAAAAAATAACTCTCCCTATTTCTGCAAAACTTTTGCCGCTGCATCGAAAAAGAAGGAAGGAGATTATATAACATCTTTAAGGTTATGGAGCGAAATTTACAATGGAACCGATAATAGATTTCAGAAAGAATCTGCAAAAAAAAATATAATTTTTATTTTAAATGAAAGTTTTAACAGAATAGCCAAAAACGATAGAGATACAAAGGTTTTTTCTATAAAAGGTGAGTTGAAAAAACTCACTTTTCTTCCCTTCGGTATTGATGTAAAAATATATGAGGATAGTGTTGTAGTTAAAGAAAAATGATTTTTTATTATTACTTTATCATATTCATTTTTGGTTTAGTCTTTGGCTCATTTTTCAATGTTCTTATATACAGGATACCAGAAAAAAAATCTATTATTTTTCCCTCTTCATTCTGTCCGGTATGTAAAAATAGTATAAAATGGTATGATAATATTCCTCTTTTTTCTTACCTTATTCTAAAAGGTAAATGCAGGTACTGTAAAACAAAAATAAGTGTTATCTATCCTATCGTAGAACTTTTGACAGCAATACTTTTTGTAACTATTTTTCTAAAAATTGGTCTTAACTTGAGTTCAGTTGTTTATATTTTTATTTTTTCCTCTTTACTTGTTAACTCTTTTATAGATATAAAAACAAAAAATCTTTATGTGAATATTTTTATTGTCCCAGCTATAATATATCTTGTTTATAATTCCATTTTCTATTTTAAAATAGTTGAAGAAAATTTTATTCTTAGAGAGCCACTCTTGAATTTTAAAGAATCTGTTATAGGTTTTTTTGTTGGAGGTATTTTTCTCTTTGTTGTAAGATTTTTATCAAACAGGATAATGAAAAGGGAGGGTATGGGAGAGGGAGACATCTATGTATCATCTTTCATAGGTCTTTTTTTAGGTTACCCTTTGATTTTCTATGTTTTTATAATTGCCGGAATTTTTGGAATAGCCTCCTATTTTTTATATTATAAAAAAATCAAGGATCCTTTTATACCTTTTGTTCCATTTCTATCTTTAGGCAGTTTAACAGTTTTTTTTATTTTTGAAATTTTGAGGAATCTTTACTGATGGAGAAGAATATTCTTTTCTGTGGTTTACTTTACAGTGACAGAAATATCAGATACAAAGCTTTGTCTGAAATAAGGGATGCTTTTGGGGAGATAAAAAATTTTTCTCAGACTATAGAATTTTCAAAATTTTCACATTACTACGATGAAGAGATAGGTGAAAATATCACTAGAGAGTGGATATCTTTTGAAGAAACTATTTCACTTGAGTCATTTTTTGAAAAGAAAAGAATTTCCATTGATATAGAGAGCAGATTCAAAATATTAGGAAAGAGAAAAATTAACATTGACCCTGGGGTTATAACTTTAAACAATGTTCAACTTTTGACTACGAAAAATTATTCTCATAGAGTCTATCTTGGAGAGGGTATCTTCTGTGAGGTTACATTTATCTTCACAAAAAATGGCATAAAATATCTTGATTGGACATACCCTGATTATAAAAGTGATGAAGCTAAAAATTTCTTTTTGAAAGAGAGGGAGTTTTTAAAAAATTTAAGAAAGGAGGAGAGATGAAAAAAATTTTTCTTTTTATTCTATTTGTTCTATTGGTTCTTTCCTGTTCTCTTAACAAGAAAAGTGAAGAAACAAATATTAACGAACTCATCTACTCTCTGCAGGATATACTTTTTGAAACATACGATGCAGATCAGGAGACAACACAAGTTAAAACTACAATAGATCCATTTTTATGGTATAGGACAAAATCTTCTGGTGATACTATAAAGTATGATGTTGGTATAGATGTTGTTGGAGATTCTGCTTATGCAACGATAAAGATGATATTCCCGGGAGATCTTAACCTTTGGTATATAGCTGATTCTGATACTGTTCATATTGAAAAGCCTTATATAGATACTTTTATAAAATACTGTTTTTTCAAGAAGGATACAACACTCGATTACCACAATGGATGGAGATTAGTAAAGATAACTAACACTTTTGTAAAAACCAAGAATCCTTCGGATGTTAATATAGATTCAATAAAAATTTTTGCAGATGGAGTTATAGATACTGTTATAAAGATGGATACATCCTATTTTGCAAAAAATGATATAGTCAAAATCCCTTCAGGAACAGTTGTTGAGATAACACTTTTTTCACCTGATACAACATCAAGATTCTTTGCACATACCTCTCTTAAAAGAAAGGAGATAATTTACTCTTCAGAAAATATTTTTACCCAAAATTTAAGGGTTCCATATATCAAAAAAAATTACAGACTTCTTATAGATGGTTTCACGAAAGGTTCTCTTGGTGATGATTCCTGTGATTACTCAACTTTTGGAATAATTTTACCATACACTGTTGAATAAATCTTGACAAAACTCCTTTGAAATTTATATTTCATTGGAGGTTTTTATGATAAATTTTGAAAAACTGACTGAAGGTGCAAGAGAATCTATAAGTGTTGCTCAGGAAATTTTAAGGAAGAAAAAACATACTGAACTTACCCCTTTGCATATTTTAAGGGGTCTTCTTTCTAATGATGAATCTATAGTTCCATCAATAATAGAGGATTTAAAGATATCGAGAAGAAACATAATAGATGATGTTGATAGGGAGCTTAACAACCTTCCCTATGTTGAACATGGATCAGGTTATCAGGTTTATATAACATATGATACGGAACAACTTTTTGAAAATGCTGACAGGGAAAGGGAAAGGATGAAAGATGATTACCTTGGCTCAGAGCATCTTTTCCTTGGACTTTTCGATCTTTCAAATAAAGTAATAAACAATATTTTTTCAAGATACAATATAACTAAGGAAAAAGTTTACGATGTTTTGCAATCCCTTAGGGGAAATCAGAGGATAACCAGTGAGAATGCTGAAAAAAATTATAATGTTTTGAAAAAGTATACACGAGATTTTACTGAACTCGCAAAGCAGAAAAAACTTGATCCAGTTATAGGTAGGGAGGAAGAGGTTGAAAGGGCTATAGAGATACTTTCAAGAAGAACAAAAAACAACCCTGTTTTGATAGGAGAGGCTGGAGTTGGTAAAACAGCTATAGTTGAAGGATTAGCACAAAAGATCGTTGATGGTGATGTCCCAGAAAACCTTGTTGGAAGAAAAATAGTTGGACTCGATATGGGAGCATTAGTTGCAGGGACTCAGTTCAGAGGGGAGTTTGAACAGAGACTGAAACTTCTTGTTGATGAGGTGATTAAGTCAAAAGGAAAGATAATTCTTTTTATAGATGAGATGCATAACCTTGTTGGTGCTGGGAGAGCTGAAGGTTCACTTGACGCATCAAATATGTTAAAACCTGCTTTAGCAAGAGGTGAGATGCAAGTTATCGGTGCAACAACTATAGATGAGTATAGAAAATATATTGAAAAGGATAGAGCGTTAGAAAGAAGATTCCAGCCTATACTTGTTAAAGAACCAACTGTTGAACAGACTATAGAAATTTTGAAAGGTCTTAGGAAAAAGTATGAGGAACATCATAAAGTTAAAATAACAGATGATGCTTTGGTACAGGCAGCTAAACTTTCCTATAGATATATCACAGAGAGAAGGTTGCCTGATAAAGCTATAGATCTTATAGATGAAGCTGCTGCAAGGTTGAAACTACAACTTTTCTCGATGCCTGATGAGATAAAAGTACTTGAAAACAGATTGAAAAGGATACAGGAAGATGGTGAAAGTGCAGTTATAAGAAAAGATTATGAAAAGGTAGCAGAACTAAAGAAAGAGAGTGATAAGGTATCTGAAGAGATAAAAAAGAAAAAGGAAGAATGGATTAAGAAAAACAAACTGAAAAATGAAGTTGATGGAGAACTTGTTGCTTTTATAGTGTCCAAATGGACCGGAATACCTGTTTCAAGGATGGTTGAAAGTGAAAAGGAAAAACTTTTAAAGATGGAAGAGAGATTACATAAAAGGGTTATTGGACAGGATGAAGCTATAACTCAGATCTCAAACGCAATAAGAAGGTCAAGGGCTGGGCTTTCAGATCCCAAAAGACCTATAGGTAGTTTTCTATTCGTCGGCCCAACAGGTGTTGGAAAAACTGAAGTTGCAAAATCACTCGCAGAATTTTTGTTCGATACTGAAGATGCTTTGGTCAGAATAGATATGAGTGAATATATGGAAAAATTTTCAATAAGTAGGTTGATAGGTGCACCTCCAGGATATGTTGGATACGAAGAAGGTGGACAACTTACAGAGGTTATAAGAAAAAGGCCCTTCTCTGTTATTCTTTTTGACGAGATAGAAAAAGCTCACCCTGATGTTTACAACATACTTTTACAGGTTTTGGATGATGGAAGGTTAACTGATGGACAGGGTAGAACTGTTGATTTTAGAAACACTATAATAATTATAACTTCAAATATAGGTTCAAACAGTATAGATTTTTCAGATGATTATGAGATAATAAAGGAAAATATAATGCAAAAAATTCGAAACCATTTCAAACCGGAGTTTATTAACAGGCTTGATGATATAATCGTTTTCAAAAATCTTACAAAAGATGAGATCGAAAAGATTGTTGATATTCAGATTGAAAAGGTTAAAGAGAGAGCGAAAGAGTACGGAATAGATCTGGAAGTTAGCAGTAAAACGAAAGAAAAGATTATTGAAGAAGGTTTTTCAAAAGAATATGGAGCAAGACCTATAAAAAGGGCTATACAGGTTCTTGTTGAGAACAGATTATCAGAGATGATAATAAGTGGAAAAGTCAACAAAGATCAAAAGATAGTTATATAAAAAATATTTACTTTCATATTCTATAGTATATAATTTTTTTTATGCTTTTTTTACAAATATCAGTCTTTTTTATTTCACTTTTTGTTCTTATAAAATCTGCAGATATTTTTGTTCAGGGATCATCTTCTATAGCGAAAAGGTTTAAAATATCACAGATAGTTATAGGTCTAACATTAGTTTCAATTGGTACATCCTTACCTGAGATGGTTGTAAATATTTTTGCATCAATTTCAGTTAACTATGAGATAGTTTTTGGTAATGTTATAGGTTCGAACATAACAAATATACTTTTGATACTTGGAATTTCCGGACTCATAAATCCAATTGTTGTTAAAAGGAATACAACATACAAAGAGATCCCTTTTTCTTTCCTTTCTACATTGATACTTTTTATTCTTGTTAACGATAAAATAGTGAATGGAAATAATTTTGAAAATGTTCTTTCAAGAAGTGAAGGAATGATACTTTTGATAATGTTTTTTGGTTTCATGTATTATGTTATTAAAATTGCAAAGGTTGAACCTTCAATAGAAGAGAATATAAAAATTTTAAGTTTAAAAAAATCTATCATATTCATTATTTTTGGACTTATCTTCTTATTCGTTTCAGCAAGGTTCACCGTTCAATCTGCAGTCTATATTGCGAGGTTTTTTAAAGTTTCTGAGGCTTTGATATCTTTAACTATAATTTCTGTTGGAACATCACTTCCAGAACTTATAACTTCTTCTGTAGCATCTTATAGAAAAAATAGTGATATTGCGATAGGAAACATAATTGGTTCAAATATATTCAACATACTTTTTATTTTAGGAATCTCCAGTTTAATAAGAAACGCTTATTATAAAACTATTTTCAATTTTGATATTTTGATACTTTTCTATTCAACATTTTTACTTTTCTCTTTGATGTTTCTTGGTAAAAGACATATTTTGGGTAAAAAGGGAAGTTTTTCAATGCTTGTTTCTTACTTAATTTATCTTATAATAATAATTTTAAGAAAGTAGGAGGTTAAAATGAAAAGAATATTTTTGGTATTTTCTATAATTTTGTTAATCTTTTCATTTTATGGTTGTAAAAAGTCAGAAACTCAAAAAGAGGAGAAGATGGAAACAAAAGCAGTTGATCCTTTAAAAAATTTTGATTTTAGCAAGGATTATCTTGCTCTTTTCGTATGGCAGTCTAAAGATGGCAAAGAGGAAGATACCATGGTTATAAGGTTTTATCCAGAGAAAGCACCAAACCATGTTAAGAATTTTTTAACTCTCTCTTTGAAAAAATTTTATAATGGCCTAATAATTTTTAGAGTTGAACCAAAATTTGTAATCCAGACCGGTAGTCCTGACAACACAAATATGGGAGGGCCAGGTTATACGATAGATGCTGAATTCAACGATATCAAGCATATTAAAGGAACGGTTGCCATGGCGAGAGCACAGGATCCAAACTCAGCAGGGAGTCAATTCTATATTTGCCTCGATTCAACTCCACATCTTGATGGGAAATATACTGTTTTTGGACAGGTTATTCAAAATATAGATCTTTTGGATAAGATTTCTAAAGGTGATTATATGAAAGAGATAAAGATAGTTAAAGCTAAAGATTTCTATGGTGAAAATTACAAAAAGATAATTAAAAAGAAAGATCCACACGAGGAGTATTAAAATGAAGATCAATAATATAAAAAATGTTAAAAAAGAGAAAGTTATGGATGAAGGCGTTAAAGATGTTGAAAGGCAGATACCTATTGGGATACCTGAAGGTTCAAAGAGGATAATTATGAGACTTTTTACCGTAAAACCGGGTGGTCATTCCCCGCTTCATACTCATGATTATGAGCACCTTGTAAAGGTTGAAAGTGGAAAAGGGATAATTGTTTTTTCAGGTGGGGAAAGGGAGATAAATGTTGGTGATTTTGTTTATGTTGAGCCTAACGAGATACACCAGTTTAAAAATCCTTTCGACGAAGAGTTGAAATTTATCTGTGTTATCCCTAACAAATAGGAGAATTTATGAAAAAATTTTTAATTTTTTTTTCTGTTATAATCTCCGTTACAATTTTTGCCCAATTTAAAGTACCAATAATAGAGAATGATTTTGTTGATATTCAGACAGCGAAGGAAGTCGCTTTAAATAAAGTTAAAAGTATCGATCCCAAATATATACTTAACGAAAATCCTTTGTTACTCTCTTACCTTGATGATCATCTTTATGCTTATATGTTTTTCTTTTCTTATGATAAAATCGTTGATTTCAACAGTTTGGTTAATGAAATTGAAATTATGAAAGATAATGGACAAGATGGTGAGTATTTGTCACTAAAGGATAAAGTAGGTTATATAATAATTTCGGCAAGAAAAGAGAACAATGTTATTCTTGAGTATTCAAAAGGTGTTCCATATTTTATTACAAACTGGAAAAGTTTGAAAAACTATTTCAACTTTGAAGAAGGAAAAATTTTGTACTATACTGGATTTGGTAGATTTTTTTATGAATATAAAGATACTCTTTTTGATCTTGCCACATATAAAACTTACAAAAAAATTGATTATATAAAAAATGAAAGAATAAACCCAAAGTGGGAAAAAGTTCTGAAAGGAAAATATAAGATCTCAAATATTAAATCAACAGCTTATATCCCAAATGTTCCATTTGTTCTATGGTCATACGGGTGTTCACCAACTTCATCCTCTATGATATTTTCATACTATGATAACAAAGGTTATGGGGATTTTGTTGATTACTATTTTACAAGGTATGATAATGTTACCAAATCTTATAAATACAACGTTCCTTCAACACAGAGACAACTTGCAATACTTATGAATACAGATTCAATGTATGAAGGTGGAACATCAGTATACAATATAAAACCAGCACATTCAACATTCGCTAACATAAACCATCCTTACTCTTTCACTCTTGGGCAACATATTTATGGACAAACGGGGGATACATTTTTCTATAGGTATATAAAAAATGAGATCGATTCAATAAGACCTGTTCATTGGGCTGTTTTAAACTATTATTATGGTGGAGAGTATATAGGTCATTCAGTTGTAGGTATAGGTTATGATGATGGTGGAACGGATACTTTAGTTCAGGTACACAACACATGGGATTATACCGAACCTTTCTGGAATCTTTATACGAATGTTAACGGTGAATTATCCTATTCATGTGTTTACGAAGTAAAGCCAAAAGGAGGAAACAGTTATAGAAAAGGTAATCTGAACATAGATAGCAAGATTTATATCAAAGGGTTAAAGGGTAAAATCTATTTTAAAAATATTTCGGATTCATTATTTTCTACAAAGCTTTATTGGACTAACAACAATTTTTCCTCAACAAATTTCATAGGTGAAACTTTCGATACTTTCTCTTATTTTACACCAAATGTTTCAGGGCCTTTACACATATCCGCTGAGTTTTATAATAACCTTTCATCTATAATAGCAACTGATGGTGTTTATAACCCTTTGGATGTTAAAGATTATTCTGATACCAACAATCTTAATATAAAATCTTATACTTTTGATTTAAACACAACTTACGATTTTGATTTTATAAATGGAAAACTTCTTGTTTGCTCTGGAACAAAGGGTATTTTTGAAGTTGACTTATCAGATACTTCAATTCTTTCAACAAAAAGTATATTTTCTGATGGAAAAGATTACAGGAAACTCATACAGGTAAACGACTCTATTCTTATTTTATCCACAGAAACTTACCTCTATTCTGTTAACATGAAAAGCTTATTTTCAAAGATTGACTCATTTTCAACAGGTGGAACAATTCAAGATTTAGATTTTAAAGATAATGTTATCTTCCTTTCAACCCAAACTTTATTCTATCTTTTGAACCTTAAAACTGATTATACTTTTGAAATAGCTGGAAGTTTTAATGAAGGAGTAAGGAAGATGTACACTTCAACTGCAATAGTTGACTCAATTTTTTACCTTACAGATATTTTAAACGGAATATATATAATGAAAACTACCTACCCATCAAATGGTATAGTTAAGATTTCATTGTTAAATACAAGTTATAACGAATCTTTCTGTGAGGTTAAAGATAATAACCTTTACCTTGCGGCAGTTTCTTCAGGTATTGTCAGGTATGATATAACCGATCCATTAAACCCAGTATTTGTTGAAAACAAAAATGTTGGAACTGTGAACAGGTTGTCAGTTGTTGAAAATGGAATAGTTGGATATGATAACACAAAAGGTTTTGGAATTTACACTTTTGATGGATTATCTGAACTTTCAAGTTTTTTCCCACAAACTAAGATAGAAAAACTTTTAACTGATACACTTTCAAGAAGAGTTTACATTTCAAACACTTCAGATGGATTGACCTTTGCAAAATTCTCTCCATACCTGTCAATTGATGAGAATAGAGTTTATAATGATTTTAAATTTGAATTAGGCCAGCTTATTACAGGAAAATTAACATTGTATTATCAGACTGAAAAAAGTTTATATGGAGATTTAAAGGTTTTTGACAGTTTGGGAAGGTTGATATTCTCAGATAAACTCTATTTTAAAAAAGATAGAAAAAGTTTAAATCTTGATTTTAAAATGAAAAATGGGGTCTATTTTATAAGGGTAGAACTTCCACAAAAGGTTTTAACAAAAAAATTTACTTTTATAAATTAAACCTTGACAGGAAGGAAACTTAAATTAAATTAACCATATAAGTAGGGTTTTCTTATGGCAAAAAAAAGAAGAATAGTCAATAAGGAGATAAAACTTTTGAATAAAAGTAAAAAAACTGATTTGATCGAGGATAAGGGTGAGAAGGTAAAACTCCTTGAGGATGATAATCAAAAACTGAAAGAAGAGATAGATACCCTTAAAACTCAGATCAAAGAGTTGAACGATAAATATTTAAGAAAAATAGCTGAATATGAAAATCAGAAAAAACTTTTAAAAAAAGAGTTTGAAAACATTTCTGAAGAAAAGATAGTAAAGATGTTAAAAGAGATATTGAATGTTGTTGACAACTTTGACAGAGCGATAGATGCTTTCAACAAAACTGATGACAAAAAGAGTATAATCGATGGCTTAAAGATGATAGATAACCAATTCCATCAGGTTCTCGAAAAAGTTGGTGTATCAAAACTTGAATGTAAAGGTGAGAGTTTTGATCCATCAAAGCATGAAGCTTTATCTGTTATTTGTAAAAATGAACTTCCAGATGGAGTTGTTGTTGAGGAATGTCAGAGAGGCTACTGTTACAACAGCAAGGTTATAAGGCCTGCGAAAGTTATCGTTAACAAAAAAGATGAAGATAACGAAATAAATAATGATTAATGGAGGAGTATATGGCAAAAGGAAAAATTATAGGAATCGATCTTGGAACAACCAATTCCTGTGTTGCTGTTATGATTAATGGGGAACCTATAGTTATCCCAAATCCGGATGGTGGAAGAACAACACCATCAGTTGTTGGTTTTCAGAAGAATAAGGAAAAGGTTGTGGGAGTTCTTGCCAAAAGACAGATGGTGACAAATCCTGAAAACACTGTCTATTCTATAAAAAGATTTATGGGAAGAAGGTACAAAGAGGTTCCAGAGGAGATAAAACTCGTTCCATACAATGTTGTTGAGGGGCCTAATGGTGATGTTAGAGTAAATATAGATGGAAAGTTGTATTCTCCACCGGAGATTTCAGCTATGATTTTGCAATACCTTAAAAAAGCAGCTGAGGACTATTTAGGTGAAGAGGTTACACAGGCTGTAATAACGGTTCCAGCTTATTTTAACGATTCTCAAAGACAGGCAACAAAGGATGCTGGAAAAATAGCGGGACTTGAGGTTTTAAGGATAATCAACGAACCTACAGCTGCATCACTCGCTTATGGTTTGGATAAAAAGAAGAATGAAAAGATAGCTGTTTACGACCTTGGTGGTGGAACATTCGATATATCTATACTTGAAATTGGAGATGGTGTTTTTGAAGTACTCTCAACTAACGGTGATACTCACCTTGGAGGAGATAATTTCGATGAAAGAATAGTTGACTATCTTGCCGATGAGTTTATGAAAGAGAATGGGATAGATCTTAGGAAAGATAAAACAGCATTACAGAGATTGAGAGAAGCAGCTGAAAAAGCAAAGATGGAACTTTCAACTGTCATGGAAACAACAATAAATCTCCCATTCATCACAGCTGATCAGAATGGTCCAAAACATCTTGAGATGAAGATAACAAGAGCGAAACTTGAAACTCTCGTTGAGGATCTTCTAAAAAGAACTTTGACTCCATGTGAAAGAGCTATAGCTGATGCGAAGATTACAAAAGAGGAGATCGATGAAGTGGTTCTTGTTGGTGGAATGACAAGAATGCCTGCAGTTGTGAAACTTGTTAAAGAATTTTTTGGAAAAGAACCACATAAGGGAATAAACCCTGATGAGGTTGTTGCTATTGGTGCTGCAATTCAAGGTGGAGTGTTGGCTGGTGATGTTAAGGATGTTGTTCTTTTGGATGTTACACCTCTTTCTCTTGGAATAGAAACGTTGGGTGGTGTTATGACAAAAATAATTGAAAGGAACACAACTATTCCAGTTAAAAAATCTCAAATATTTTCAACAGCGTCCGATAATCAGACAGCTGTTACAATACATGTTTTGCAGGGTGAAAGGGAGATGGCTTCAGATAACAGGACTTTGGGTAAGTTCGAACTTATAGGTATTCCACCGGCACCGAGAGGAATCCCCCAGATTGAGGTAACATTCGATATAGATGCTGATGGTATCCTTCATGTTTCCGCTAAAGATAGAGCAACAGGTAAAGAACAGTCCATTAGGATAACATCTTCAAGTGGTCTTACTGAATCCGAAATAGAAAAGATGGTAAAAGAAGCAAAAGAGTATGAAGCTGAAGATAAGAGAAAGAGAGAACTCGTTGAGGTTAGAAACGATGCTGACCAGTTTATCTACTCTGCTGAGAAATTCCTTAAAGAGAATAGAGAAAAGGTAAACCCAGAAAATGTAGAAGAGGTTAACAGAGCAATAAAATATTTAAAAGATGTTATGTTAACTGAGAACATCGATGATATAAAGAACAGACTTGAAGCTCTCAAACAGGCATTCTACAGAATATCAAGTGATGTTTATTCAAAAGCATCCTCTGATACAACAGGTAAAAAAAGTGAAAGTGAAAACAAAAAAGAAAATGAAAAAGGTGAAGCAGAGGAAGCTGATTATGAAGTTGTTGATGATGATGACAAGAAGAAAGAATAATAAAAGATGGAAAAGGATTATTACAAAATTTTAAATGTTGATAGGAATGCAACGCCCGATGAGATAAAAAAAGCTTATCGGGCGTTAGCAAAAAAATATCATCCTGATCTGAACAAGGATAACAAAGAGGAAGCAGAAAAGAAGTTCAAAGAGATTTCTGAAGCTTATGAGGTTTTGATAGATCCTGAAAAGAGAAAAATCTATGATGCTTATGGCTATGAGGGAGTTTCAGGGCAGTTCAGTCAGGGTGGATTTTCATGGCAGGATTTCTCCCATGCTGATGATATTTCAGATATTTTCAAAGAATTTTTTGGTGGAAGGGGTGGATTTAACTCTTCAATTTTTGATGATATTTTTGGAGGGAGTTTTTCAGGAAGAAGAGATGAAAGGTATTATGAAAAGGAAAGTAAAGGTAAAGATATAAAAATAAATTTACGGTTAACACTTGAAGAAATCTTTTCCGGAACAACAAAAACTTTAAAATATTCAAGGTATGAAAAATGTAAAACTTGTGATGGTAAGGGTGGAACAGATATAAAAGTCTGCCCAGATTGTAAAGGAACAGGACAAAGAAAATATAAAAGACAAACTGTGTTTGGGATAATGGTTCAGGTTGCCACTTGTCCAACCTGCTCTGGAGAAGGAAAAGTTGTTGGAAACAAATGTAAAGATTGTTTCGGAGAGGGAATAGTTAAAGTTGAACATAGTGTAAAGGTAGATATTCCTGCCGGAGTTTATGATAACTCTTATATGAGGATAGAGGGTGAAGGGAATGCTTCAAAACATGGTGGGAGATATGGTGACCTTATAATAATTTTTCAGGAAGTTCCAAACAAAAAATTTTTAAGAGAGGAAGATAATCTTAAAACTGAAGTTTACATAAAGTATCCAACAGCTGTTTTGGGGGGAGAGGTTACAATAGATACTATTGATAATAAAAAAATAAAACTTAAAATTCCTTCAGGTACAGAATCTGGAAAAGTTTTTGTTATAAAAGGTAAAGGTTTACCTGATCCAAACAATCCAAGAAAGGTTGGCGATCTACTTGTTAAGGTTAACATAGAGGTTCCCAAAAATCTTGATGTCAGAGCAAAAAATCTTTTAAAGGAACTTGAGAAGATAATCTGATGGTTGATCCAATTTTTTTTGCTGAAAAAAAGGGTGAAAGATTTTTTCTCTCTGAGGATGAGTTACACCACCTTTCAGTTTATAGGATAAAAACCCCCTCAAAAATTTTATTCACAACAGGAGATGGAATACTTTTTTCTGGAATTGTTGACATGAATGGTGAAATTTCAGATTTTGAAAAAATTTCAGCAACCCAAGAGAATGAATTTGTTAACCTTTATTTTGGATTGTGCGATAAAAACAGGATGAAATTCATTTTTGAAAAATGCACAGAAATCGGTGTTAGATCATTTTATCCTATAATAACACAAAAGAGTGAAAAATATCCTTTAAAACAGGATAGAGTTTTTTCAATTTTAAAGTCTGCTGTTAAACAATCAAGAAGGTTTGTGATCCCAAAGTATCATGATCCTGTAAATCTTTTTGATATAAAGTTTGATAAAGATGTTGATTCTTTTTTTGGCTCACTTGAAAAGAAAGAGAATAAAAGTATTGGATTTAAAAGTGAAACTGTAAATATTTTTGTTGGGCCTCCATCAGGATTTACAAAAGAGGAAGAGTTGTTTTTGATAGAGAACGGTGTTAAACCTTTCTTTTTCGATGTAGCAGTTTTAAGAACCGAAACTTTTGCTGTTTCCTTTTTATCTATACTACATTATTTAAGGGGAATAAAATCTTAATTGTTAATTGAAAAAAAACTATTGTTGCAAAATATCTCTTTACTATGAAAATGTGAATTTAAAATTTTAAACAATATTGACTTTATTTTTTTCATCTGTTAATATTTTTAATATACACTGAATTTTGGGAGTAAAATGGAAAATTGTATTTTCTGTAAAATAGTAAATAAAGAGTTGAATTCAAAGATAGTTTATGAGGATGAGGTGTGTATAGCTTTTAAAGATATATCACCACAGGCACCTTTTCATATACTTTTGATTCCCAAAAAACATATAGAATCTATTGATAAAATAAAAGAAGATGACTTAATAATAGTAACACATATGATTGGAAAAATTTCTGAAATAGCTGAAAAAAATGGTATAAAGAGTTATAGAGTAGTTTCAAATGTTGGTGAGGAATCAGGGCAATCAGTTTTTCATCTACATTTTCATATTCTCGGTGGAAGAAGGATGAATTGGCCACCGGGATAATTAAAAGGAGGAAATATGAAATGTAATGTTGGAAAAGTTGACAGGATCATCAGAATCCTAATATCTTTGATTTTTGCTGTTTTGGGTTATTTCACAAAGTTATGGATATTGTACATTTTAGGTGGTATATTACTTTTAACAGCAATTACAGGTTTTTGTCTTCTATATGTTCCCTTTAAAATAAACACATGTAATAAAAAGTAAATTATTTTAATTCTAAGAGGAGGATTTATGAAAAAATTTCTTGCGATGGTAATGGTTTTTATTTCTTTTGTTTTCATTTTTTCAGATGAATGGCAGGATAAATATGATCAAGTAAATGGATACTATATGACAAAAGATTATGAAAATGGATACAAGAAAGGGCTTGATCTTTTGGATTATACTTTAAAGGAATATGATTCAAAAAGTTCTGAGGCAGGACATGCTTACAATATACTTGGTTTAATATCAAAAAATCTTGATAAATTTGATGAATCTGAAACTTATTTTATAAAAAGTATTACAGCTTTCAAATCAGTTAATGATGAAAAAAATGTAGCGATTATCAAAACCAATCTTGGTGGTCTTTACTTTGATTACTTTTATGATGATCTTGCCAAAGAAAATCTTGAGGATGCCGTAATATGGTTTGAGCAGAACAACTCTACCGGAAATTATGATGAAAATTTGATAAATCCTTATTACTATCTTTACGAAATTTACAATTACTCTTACGATTATCCAAAAGCTATAGATTATATGAAAAAACTTATAACTGTTGAAGAAAAAAGTTATGGTAAAGCTGATACTTTAGTTGGAATAGATTATAGGTCTCTTGCATGGCTTTATCTATATTCAGAAGATTACAATAACGCGGAAAAGAATTTTGAAAAATCTTTAAGTATTTTAAAAGTAAACGGTGGGAAAAATAAAAACGCTCTTGGAGTAACATACAATGATTATGGTGTTCTTTACGATTATAAACAGGATTACCAAAAAGCACTTGATTATTATAAAAAAGCAGTTGAAATTTTTGAAAAGAGTAACAATAATATTGAACTTGCAAATACATACAACAATATGGGGCTTGCTTATGAAAAGTTAAATAAAAAGTCAGATGCTAAAAAATATTATCAAAAAGCTTACGATATATCTATAAAAGAGTATGGTGAAAATAATGAGGAGACAAAAAAATATAAGGAAAATCTTGATAGGATAAAATAGAAAATTTTGATTCTGTTAAACATATTTCCCATCATATTGACATATATATTATTTTTATATAAAATAAAAAATCAAATCCGCGAAAGTGGCGGAATTGGCAGACGCGCTGGACTTAGGATCCAGTAGGTAACACTGTGGGGGTTCAACTCCCCCCTTTCGCACAAAATATAAGGAGTATTTATGGAATACAATTTTGAAGAGAAGGAAAACTGGCATGTTGTTCTCAACATAAGTTTTACCAATGAAGAATTTCTGGCAGAGTATAAAAGGATTTTACAGGAGATCAAGAATGAAGTTAAGATGGATGGTTTTAGACCAGGGAAAGTTCCAGAGAATCTTATTGAGAGTAAATATAAAACACAGATAGAAGAGGAAACTGAGGAAAAACTTATCCAGAGAGGTTTTCTCAATGTTTTGAAGGAAAAAGAATTTCATATTCTCTCAAGACCGGTTGTTTCAAAAGTTGAAAAGGGAATTGAAAAAATAAATTTTATCGTAGAATTCGATGTTTATCCTGAGATAGAGATCAAGAACTATGAAAAGATAACTATAGATCTTAAAAAGAAAGAAGTTGATGATGATATGATACAAAACAACATAAAACTTTTGAAAAATCTCTATGCAAAAGTTGAAATAAAGAATGGGGAGATTGAGTTGGGAGATGTCGCTATAGTTGATATGAATTTCAAAGATGAAGAAGGTAAAGTGATGGAAGATTTGAGCTATAAAGATTTTTCAATAGAGTTGAAGGAAGGAGAGTTATTTCCTGTATTCATTGAAAATCTAAAAGGAAAAAAGAAAGGGGATAATGTAGTTTTCGATCATAAGTATCCCGATGATTATCAGGATGAAGTGTTGAAGGGGAAAAAGGTCACCATAGAGATTAATATCAAAGAGGTTATGAGAAAATCTATAGAAAATGATGATGAAGTTTTTGCAAAAAATTTTGGTTTTGAGAACTTCCAGAGTTTGAAAGATATAACGAGAAAAAGACTTGAAAACGATATTAACAGAGAGTATGAACTTGAAAAGGAAGAAAAGGTTATAGATTATATAATCAAGGAAAACCCATTTGAACCACCAAAATCTCTAATCCAGATGCACCTTGAATCTATAATAAATTCTTTAAAGAATTCAGGTAAAAACGAATTTGAAAATGATGAGAAACTTCAGGAACTCTATTTGAATTACGCTGTTTGGAGAGCAAAAAGGGAGATAATCCTTACAAGGATTTCAGCTCAAGAAAATATCAAGGCAACAGAAGAAGAGATCCAAGAGGAAATAACAAAGATAAAACAACATCCTAACTCAAAAGTCAGCCAGATGGCGGAAGATGAAGGAGTGAGAGAGGAGATAGAAAAAAGTATTATATACAGTAAAACTATGGATTTCATCAACAACAGAGTGGAAATAATCCAAAATTAAAAAAGGAGTTAAAATGACTCTAATTCCAATGGTTGTTGAAAGAACGGGAAGGGGTGAAAGGGGATACGATATATATTCCCGTCTTCTTGTTGATAGGATAATATTCCTTGGTGGTCCCATAGATGATGAAGCAGCAAACCTTATTATAGCCCAAATGCTTTTTCTTGAAGCTGACAATCCAGACAAGGATATAAACCTATACATCAACTCAAATGGTGGAGTTGTAAGTAGTGGGCTGGCAATATACGATACGATGCAGTATATTAAATGCGATGTTTCAACTATATGTATGGGTGTTGCAGCAAGTATGGCTGCCGTGATTTTGATGGCTGGTGCTAAAGGTAAAAGGTTCGCTCTTCCAAATTCAAGGATTCTCATCCATCAGCCTATAGGCGGTGTTCAGGGACAAGCTTCAGATATTGAGATACATGCTAAAGAGATTTTGAGAATAAAACAGAAGTTGAATGAGATCATCTCTTTAAATACTGGAAAAGATTTAAAACAGATAGAGATTGATTCTGATAGAGATTTCTGGATGAGTGCTGAAGAGGCAAAAGATTATGGAATAATAGATAGTGTTATAACATCAAGGAAAGTAAATGAAAAAAAGTGAAAACCAGTGTGAGGGATGTTCTAAAGAGTTAACATCAGACTATATTGTTATTGATAATAAAAAATTCTGTTTTGAATGTGCAGGGCTTTCAATACAAAAGGAAGAGAAGGAAAATGAAAACTCTTTTTTATTAAAAAAACTCCCAACTCCAAGAGAGATAAAAAAAGAACTTGATAAATACATTATTGGACAAGAATACGCTAAAAAGGTAGTATCCGTTGGGGTTTACAACCATTATAAAAGGATAAAACTTGGAGTAAAAGGTGGAATAGAAAAATCAAACATCCTACTATTTGGTCCCACTGGAGTTGGAAAAACTTTGATTGCAAGAACTCTCGCACAGATTCTGGATGTTCCTTTCTCTATTTCAGATGCTACATCTTTAACTGAAGCAGGTTATGTTGGAGAAGATGTTGAGAATATACTTTTAAGGTTGATAATTTCATCAGATTTTGACCTTGAAAGAGCAAAAATAGGTATATGTTATATAGATGAGATAGATAAGATAGGAAGTAAGAATGCTGGTAATCCATCTATAACAAGGGATGTTTCAGGCGAGGGAGTACAGCAGGCACTTCTAAAGATACTTGAGGGAACTATCGCAAACATTCCACCTTATGGTGGGAGAAAACATCCTGAACAAAAATACATTCAACTTGATACTACAAATATTCTTTTTATAGCTGGAGGGGCGTTTAACTCTTTGGATCAGATAATTAAAGATCGACTTGATAAAACAACAATAGGTTTTAAAAATAAAGATGTTCGAAACGATGATCTGGAAAGGATGATACTTAAAAAGATAGAGCATAGGGATTTTGTAAATTTTGGTATGATTCCTGAATTCATCGGAAGGTTTCCAGTTATAGCACCACTTTTCGATCTTACACATTCTGAACTTGTAAAGATTCTTTATGAACCGGAAAATTCTGTTATAAAACAGTATGAAAAACTTTTTATACTTGATGGAAAAAAACTTGAATTTACAGAAGGTGCTTTGGATTTTATAGCGAAAAAGGCTGAAGAGAAAAAAACTGGAGCCAGAGGCTTGAAATCCATAATAGAATCGTATATGCTTGATATTATGTTTGAATTACCAGAGAGGGATGATATTAAAGTTGTAAAAGTAACAGAAAAGGATCTTAAAGAATTCTATAAGAATAATTGATATGATCGAAAAAGAAAATTTTTCTTATGAATCATTGTTCCTTTTGATAGATATATCTGAAAAAAAGAGTGATCAGAAGTTTTCCTTAAAAACTTTAAACAGAATCGATATTGTTGATAAATTTGATATCGATTTAAAAAAAACTGAAATTTATGAAGATGAATATTTTGTTTTAAAATGTTTCAATAGTGACGAAATATCAGGTTTACTTCTAAAAGTTTTAAAAAAAGAAAATTTGGGTGAAAGGATTCAAAGGTTATATGTTTTACCTGTTGATTATGTTCAGATAAAAAAGGTTATAGATTATAACAACTATAAAAAAGTTAAATGTGAAAAAGTTTTCTTTAAAGGTTTCTCTGATGAAAATATAAAAAATGGATATTTGAACCTTTTAAGGAAAAATTTTAAAGAGTTATCAGTTTTTTACAAACTCGATAAAGATCTGTTATTAAAGGTTGATAGTGAAAATGATCCATTTTTACTTTCAGAAATAGTTTTATCATCTTTAGACGTTGATAAAGATTTATTTTATAGTTTTGTATTTGAAACAGATTTGGAAAAAAGATTTAAAAAAATTCTGCTTACCATAAAGGAAGAGATTGAAAAGAAAAAACTGGAAGAAAGATTGTATGATGAAGTTTTGGAAAATATTAATGAGAATTCAAAAAAAGTTTTTTTAAAAGAGCAGTTGAAAATAATAAACAGAGAACTTGGTCAGGATGTTGATGTTGAAGATGAATTCTTAAAATTGAAAAATAAGATTTTGAAATCTGATCTTTCCAATTATGCAAAAGAAAAAGCTCTCGAAGAAGCCCATAGATTAAAGTCACTTCCAACTTATTCTGCTGAGTACAGTATTATTAAAAATTATATTGATTGGATTCTTTCCCTTCCATGGAACAGAGTAACTCTTGATAACTTCGATATAAAACTTGCAAAAAATATTTTAACAAAGAACCATTATGGACTCACACAGGTTAAAGAAAGGATTCTTGAATACCTTTCAGTTTTAAAACTTTCAAAAAACAGCAAAGGACATATTCTCTGTTTTGTTGGTGCACCAGGTGTTGGAAAAACTTCTTTGGGGCAATCAATAGCTGAAGCTATGGGAAGAAAATTTGTAAGAATATCTTTGGGAGGAATAAAGGATGAATCAGAAATAAAAGGGCATAGAAGAACTTATGTTGGAGCTATGCCTGGAAGGATAATCCAAATGATGAAGAGAGCAGGTGTGGTAAACCCAGTTTTTATGCTTGATGAGATAGATAAACTTGGTGGTGATTTCAAAGGTGATCCATCCAGCGCTTTACTCGAAATACTTGACCCTCAGATAAACAACAGTTTTTCTGATAATTACCTTGAGATAGAATACGACCTGTCAAAAGTTCTTTTCATCTGCACTGCAAATGTGACTCATACAATTCCTCCAGCCTTGAAAGATAGGATGGAGATAATAAAAATACCAGGTTATCTTGAATTTGAAAAGGTTGAAATTTCAAAAAGGTTTCTTATACCAAAGATCATGAAAAGGTCTGGATTGAAAAAGCAAGATATAATTTTTGAGGATGAAGGTATAGTAAAAATAATAAGGAATTATTCTCCAGAATCTGGCATTAGGGGATTAGAAAAAAATATTCAAACTATAATGGGTAAAAGAGCAAAAGAAATTGCACTTGGGGAAAAGGTTAAAAATAAAAATATTGGTAAGGAAGAGGTTTTGAAATATCTTGGACCTGAAGATTATATTGAAAGGACAAAAGAAAAAGGAAATATCCCAGGTGTTGTTAACGGTCTCGCTTGGACACCTAACGGTGGAAAAGTTCTTACAGTTGAAACTATAATTTTGGAAGGTAACGGAAATGTTCAGTTAACAGGACAGCTTGGAGATGTTATGAAAGAATCAGCATCAACAGCGATAAGTTACCTTAGAAAGAATTATAGGTTGTTTGGTATAGATAAAGATTTTTACAAAAATTTTGATATACATATACATATCCCTGAAGGTGCTATTCCAAAGGATGGCCCATCTGCAGGTATAACTCTGGTAGTATCTTTGATTTCGGCTTTGAAAGAAAGACCTGTTAGAGATGATTTCGCTATGACAGGAGAGATAAGTTTAACAGGGAACGTTCTGCCTGTTGGAGGGTTGTTAGAAAAGATAGTTGCAGCACAGATAGATGGAATTAAAAATATAATTGTTCCACAGAAAAATATGACTCATTTAAAAGGAATACCTTTAAAGGTAAGAAGGGATCTTAAATTTTATTTTGTTAACAATATTTATGAAACAGCAAAAATACTATTTTGAAAGTGATTTTGTGGTTAAAAAGATTAACCCTTCACTTGTTATAATTTTTGGGTTTATAGTTTTTATACTTTCGGGAGCACTTCTCCTCTCTTTACCTATTTCTCTAAATGACCCAAAATCGAGTATAAATTTTGTTGATGCTATTTTTACATCTGCATCGGCGGTGTGTGTTACAGGGCTTATTGTAAAAGATACCGCGACATTCTTTTCACCTTTTGGTAAACTTATAATCATGATCCTTATACAGATAGGTGGTTTAGGTTATATAATGATATCAACCTTTTTCACTTTGGCTATAACAAAAAGGATCGATTCAAATATAAGATTCCAAACTCTTCAGGAATTCCAAAAGTTTTCGAGTAAAGAGATAAGAAGTTATCTGGTAAAACTTTTACTTTTTGTTTTCTCGGTTGAACTTTTGGGAAGTTTTATAATGTTTTTCAGATTTAGCAAAGTTTATCCGGATTTTATGAAAGTTTTGTTCTATTCTCTTTTTCATTCAATTTCAGCATTCTGTAATGCAGGCTTTTCAACATTTTCAACCAACCTTTACGATTACAGAAACGATCCTTTTATAGTTTTAACAGTTTCTTCTCTAATAGTAATAGGTGGATTAGGTTTTATTGCAATAAGGGATATATACAAAAACAAGTTTTATTACAAAAGATTGAAAAGTCACACCAAGATAGTTTTGATAATGACTTCTCTTCTTATAATAATTCCATTTTTCCTATTTTTTATTTTTGAAACAAACAGTTCCTTAAAGGAGTTTGATATTTTCGGCAAAATACTTAACACTATCTTTCAAATTATAACTCCAAGAACAGCTGGTTTTAACACGATAAATTTTGCTTTATTGAAAAACTCTACCATTTTCCTTCTGATGATACTGATGTTTATTGGAGCATCACCCGGTGGAACAGGTGGTGGTATAAAAACTACAACTTTTTATCTTGTTGTGAGTTATATGGTCAATAACCTAAGGGGAAGAAAGAATCTGAACATTTTCAGAAGAAGGATAGATGAAGAGATAACAACTAAATCATACTTTATTTTTACAATATCAATTTTGGTCTTTATACTTGCCATACTCATACTTTTGTTTACTGAAAATCAGGATCCATTTAAGATATTTTTCGAAGTTGTATCAGCGTATGGAACAGTAGGTCTGTCTTTAGGTGGAGATTTGCCAAATGTATCACTTGCTGCGAATTTCACTCCTTTTGGAAAAATTATTATAATCTTCGTTATGCTTGTTGGTAGGGTTGGAGTTTTAACCGCTGTGAACATATTTTTAACTAAAGATAAAAAAGATTCTTTCCAATATCCAAAGGCGAATGTCCTTGTAGGATAAGGAGGTTTTATGGGTGAAAAAAAGTTTTTCGCTGTTATAGGACTTGGAAGTTTCGGTTACTATGTCGCCACAAAATTAGCTGAAAAAGGGTATGAGGTTATTGCTATAGATATTGATGAAAATAAGGTTGATGATATTTCAAATAAGGTTACACATGCTATACAGTTGAATGCTCTCGATGAAAAAGTATTAAGGGAAGTAGGACTTATGGATGTTGATGTAGCGATAATAGCTATAAAGGATATAGCAACAAGTATTCTGCTTTCATCATTTTTGAAAGAGGATTTAAAAATAAAATATGTTGTAGCAAAAGCGAGTGATCAGAAGCATGGTAAAGTTCTTGAAAAAATCGGAGTAGATAGAATAATATATCCTGAACTTGAAAGTGCTGACAGGTTAGCCAACAATCTAATATCTCCATCGATTTTTGATATAATTGAACTTTCATCTTCACACAACCTTGTAGAGATAAAAGCACCAGATATTTTTGTTGGAAAAACTTTAGAAGAAATAGATTTAAGAAAAAGGTTTGATATAAATATTATTGCTATAAAGAGAAACCAACCTTCAACGACAGAAACTTATAAATTGAGTTATGAAGAGAGTATAATAATATCACCATCACCAAAAGAAAGGATAATAGAGGGAGACATTCTTGTTATGGTTGGACTTAAAGAACATCTTGAAAAGATTGAAAAATTATAATAATATATAATAATGGAACCAGATAAAGAAAAAATACTTGAAGCAGGTTACTTTTATTTCCAAAACCAGAAGTTTAAAAAAGCTATAAAAATTTTTGAGAAAGGTTTATCAATGTTCCCAAATGACATTGATATCTATTACAATCTTGGAATAGTTTACGAGAGTATAAACGAAATTGAAAAAGCAAAGGAATGTTTCAAAAAAGTTTTAGAAATCGATAGAGATAATACAGATGCGAAAAAACATCTCGAAAAATTAGTAAACATTTAGGGAAGTTTATGAGAAATGTTTTAACATCCTTTCTCGATTTTTTAAAGTTAAAAAATATTTCTTTTATTCTATCAACCTATGATGGCAGAATAGTTACAGATTTTCATAGTGAGAATTTTTTAAAGAAAAATTTTGATTTAAAATCCTTTTTATCAGATTTGAAACTTAAAAAAGATACTTTCACTGCCAACGCTTATGGTGATTACAACTATCTTAATTTCCCAAATTATGAAAAGGTATTAATATTTTTTAAAAATGAAACAACAGTTTCTTCAATAATGGATATATATCTTCTTGCAGAACTACTTGATAGTATAGATTCAGCAGTTTGTTTTCTCGATAATAACTTTAAGGTTATCCTTTCAAACCAAACTTTCCAAATAAAATATGGAGATACATATTTAGGTAACGCAACTTATTTCAGTGAATATGTTTTACCTGACCATCTTGAAAAAGCGATTAATTCTTTAAAAAAGAAAGCAAAAGATGAACTTTTTATTGAGATGTATGATATCAACGGGAACCCAAATTCAGTAAAGGTGAGTATCTTTCCTTGGGAAGATTATTCTATAGTCATAATTTATGATCTCAAAGAAAAAGAGATATGGAATAAAGAGATAGAGGGATTGAAAAGGATACAGAATCTTGTTTTCGATGCTATAGCACAAGGTCTTATAGTTATCGATCGTGAAGGAAACATAATTAAATTTAACAAATTCACCGCTGAAAAATACAAATTTACAAGTTCAGAGATGATAGGGAAAAATATTTTTGAACTTTTCCCTGATTTACTTGAGTTCAAACTGGATAAAATTCTTGCGGAGATAATTGAAACAAAAAAAACCAAAAGGATACTTGGTATAAGAAGGTATTCTTCAAGGCTTAAAAAGGAACTTGTTCAAAACCTTTACGGTTACCCTTTGATAGAGAATGGAAGATGTGTGGGAGTTGTTGTTCTTATAGAGGATATAACTGAAAAAAAGATTATTGAGGAGGAGTATCATTTCGTTCAAAAAAAGAGTGAAATAGCGAACGATTTAAATAAACTCTTCTCTTCAAATATAGATTTAAATCTTTTAATTCCTCAAGTTTTAAAATACCTTTATAAAAATTTGAAACCTAAAAATATCTTCTATATCGATATTTTGAATTATCAGTATTATAAAATCAACCCAGCTACCACTGAATTACAGAATGTAAAAGATTCTCTGCTTGAATATTTTAAAAATCTGAAAGATGAGAGTGTTCTATATTTTTATGGTCCAAAGTTGAAAGAACTGCAGACGAAAAAAAATGTAAAAAATGTTATATATATTCCTGTAACATACAATAAGAAAATTTTTGGGAAAATAGTTGTTGAATTTTCTGATGAGGTTATTAACGATAGGTACAAGAAGGATTTTATTGAAACTTTTTATGAGCAGGTTGGGATAATTTTCGATAAATCTTATCTTTATGAAGAGAAGAATGAGAGTTTAAAAAAACTTGAAGTTATACTGAAAGTTTCAAAAATACTATCACAGGATAAAGATTACAAAAAGAGTTTTAGAAATCTTCTCGAATTTCTAATTTCAGAGATAAAAGCTGATAGAGGATTTATCCTTGTAAGAACTGAAGAGGATAAACTGAGGGCTGTTTCAGCTATAGGTATAGATGAGAAAGAGTTGATGGAAAAAGATTTTAGATTTGGAAGGGGAGTTTCAGGCACCGTTGCTTTAAAAAAAGAACCTTTGATGCTTGATAACCTTTTAAAATTTCCAAATGTTGAGTACACAAAAGGATATAAAAAAGAGGCACAGGCGGGAATTTGTGTCCCTATAATTTTTAAAGGTGAACTTGTTGGAGTTTTGATGCTAACAAGATTTGGTAAAAAACCTTTTACCGAAAAGGATTTTGAACTTGTAAAAATAATTTCCAACAATTCTGCAAGTTTTATCAAATCCCTTCTCCTTCAGATAGATTCTGAGAACAAGATCGAACAGTTAACGATTCTATATAAAATTTTTACAAGTTTGAGAAGTTCTTTAAATATTAACTTTTTATCTAAAATTGTTACAACAACTCTTGGTAGTCTTTTTAAGAGTAAAGTGTGTTTACTCCTTGAAAAAAACAAAGATGAGACATATTTCATAAAAGAGACTTACTTTGAAAATGAACAGATTAAATCGATCCTTCTTAATAAAAAAAATTACAATTTTGAAAAGAGTATAAATCCAAGTGTTTCCAACTTTTTCGATGATCCAAAGATAAGTAAAGAGTTTTTCAAAAACGAAATTAAATATACCACAGTTTTACCTATTTTTATAAACAAGAATAATAGATTTTTACTTTTGATATTCACTGATAGTAATTTAAAAACAAAAATATACGATTACACTTTCAACGCTATAGTTCAGGAACTTTATATAAAATTCGAGAGTGCTTTGCTTTTTGATGAAAATGAAAGGAAATTGAGACAGTACAACATTATAAGTAATCTGATGGAAAAACTGATTTATGTGAAAAGTATAGAAGAGTTCTTTAAATATCTTCTTGAATCTGCTGTGGAGATAGTTGATGGAACTTACGGTTCCCTTCTTTTTGAGGAGAATGGAAAACTTGTTTTTAAAGTATCACTCGGCATAGATATTGGGAAGTTGAAAAAAATAAAAGATATGTCTGATAGTGCTGCAGGATATGTTTTTAAAAATGGCAATACCCTTATTTTAAACGATGTTTCCAAAAGTAAATTTTTTAAACCGATAAAATCTTTAACAAATTATTATGAGGTAAAAAGTTTAATATATGTTCCATTAAAATTTCTTGGGAAAACTATAGGAGTTTTGTGTGTTGATAACAAAAAGAGTGGCTTTTTCAATCAATCTGATAAACAGTTTCTCGAAACACTCGCAAACACTGCGATAATAGCGATTTCAAGATTTGAAAAATCTTCAAAAGATTTACAGATCTCAGACCTTATTTTGAACAATATTCCTTCCGGTGTTATATATATAAACAAAAACGGTAAAGTTATACATTTTAATAAATCTCTTTTGAAAATAGGGGAATACAATATTGAAGAGATTTACAATATCGATTATACAGATCTTTTTGAAGATAAAAAAGGTATAATTAAAAATGTTTTCAGTACAGAAAAGCCCCTTTTCAGGGATGAGATAATTTTAAAAAGTAAAAAGAGAGGGAATATCCCTTGTGGTATAAGTATAACACCAATAAAATTTGAGCAAGATCTTGAACTTGTTTGTATAATACAGGATCTTTCAAATATAAAAAGGATCCAGAACGAATTGAAAGCTAAAGAGAATCTGGCTATGCTCGGTCAAATGGCAGCTGGAATGGCACATGAGATAAAAAATCCACTCTCCGGAATTTTGACCGGAATGGAATTTTTAAAAATGAAACTAAAAGAGGATGATATTTTAACAGAATCTATCGATCTCGTTATAAAAGAGGTAAAAAGGTTAGACAGACTTGTAAACGATATGACCTCATTTGCGAAAGTAAAAACTGTACTCCTTACAAAAGTAAATATACTTGATGTTTTAAACCATGCTGTCGAGATGGTAAAAAACAAACTTGAAGAGGCGAACATCTCTTTGAATGTTAGCATCAATGATGATATCCTTGAGATAATGGTAGATGAAGAGCAGATGATAGAAGTTTTTATGAATATACTTCTTAACGCTGTTCAATCTATTGGAAAAGATGGTCATATAGAAATTTCTTTAAAAAAAGAAGATGGTTGGCTTGTTATAGATATTTATAACGATGGTCCCAAAATACCTGAAGAAAATCTTTCTAAAATTTTCGCTCCATTTTTTACAACAAAAAGTGGAGGAACAGGGCTTGGACTTGCGATATCTTTCAATATAGTAAAAGAGCATAATGGAACTATTTTCGCTGTTAACAGAGAAAATGGGGTATCCTTTGTAATAAGGTTACCGTTAAAGAATAGTTAAAATGAAAGAAAAGATCCTTGTTGCTGACGGTGAAATCACCGTAGCAAATTTTTTAAAAAAAATAATTGAGTATGAAAAGAAAGATAGTGTAGATGTTGATATATCTACCGATGGAGGACAATTTAAAAATCTTTTGTCCTTAAACCAGTACTCATTAATAATAGTTGATCTGTCATTACCGGGAATAGATGTTTTTGATTTTATCTCCAACTATTCTATGGAAAATCCATTTTCACCAATAATAGTTATATCAGCAACTATAGACATAAACCTTGCAATGACATGTATAAGGAGTGGAGCTTACGATTTTGTTTCGAAACCTTTCACTGCGGATACCATGCTTTTGGTTGTAAGAAACGCATACGAGAAAAGGCAACTCTTACTTGATAAAGAAAAGTTGAGTGCAGATATCCAAAAGATGAACGAAGAACTTTTAAACACAAACCAACTTGTAACAGAGCAGAAGGAGAAACTTGATAACTATCTTAAAGAACTTCTGAAGAGTATAGATGAACTAAAAACCTTTTCAGAGATGATCTCTGTTATAAAATCTTTTGATTCAAATTCTTTGAACATATTTGAAAAGCTTGATACGATTTTTAATCCCCATTCAATAGTACTTTTACTCTTTGATGAAAAGAGTGGAGATTTTGTTGTAAAAAAAGAGAGAAACTTTGAAAAAGAGTTTCCAGTTGGAACAAAGATACATAAAAGTCAGTTCACAGATTATTTTAAATCTTCAAAAATAAATATAGGATACTCTTTGAAAGGAGGAAATGAGAACTCAACTGTTACACTCCCAATATTTATAGGTAAACTCATAATCGGTATTTTTATTTTTGATATAGAGTCTTCAAAAGTCAAGGATGAGAAGATGGTTCTTTTTGAAATTGCGAGATTGGTAATTACCAATTCTTTGGCTTCAGCAAAATTTTTTGAGGATTCAAGGAGAAGTTATCTTGAATCACTTATCGCATTTTTGTATCTTGAGGAAAGGATATTCCCCGGTTTAAAGAAACATAGTGAAAAGGTTTCAGCTCTTTCTGTCAAAATAGCTAAAAGGATGGAACTCTCAGAAGATGAGATAAAGGATGTCCAGTACTCCGCTTTGTTACACCTTTTAGGGCTTTTAAATAAACCTAAAGAGATATTCAATGCCCCAACATATTTTGATCCAGAAAAATCTGTTGAGATCAAGCAAGCCATAGTTTCTGGAGCAGATATTATAGCACCTCTTGTTATGCTTGAGGATGCCCAAAAAATAATAAAATACCTTTATGAGAATTATGATGGAACAGGCTTCAACAGATTGGTTGGAAAAAAGATACCTGTAGGTGCAAGGATAGTTAGAGTTGCAGGAGAATATTGTGTTTTCAGAGATATTTTTAAATTGACTGATAAACATATTGAAGGGATTTTCAACGATAACTCAGGTAAACTATACGATCCTGATATAGTAAAACTACTTTTTGCTATCCTCAAAAACGAATAGATTATTTTTCCCTAAATTCTTGGCTGTATATAAAGCCTTATCAGATTTATCTATAAGTGTTTCAAGGTTATCCCCATCTTTAGGGAAAAATGAAACTCCTATTGAAATTGTTAAATGGGAGACTTTTGATGTCTCAGGGTTGAAATTGAAATTTTCAATCTTACTTTTAAACCTCTCAAGGACAAAAGTTATATAGTTTTCATCTATATCCTTTAAAAGTAGAATGAATTCATCTCCACCATATTTCCCCAATATATCAGTTTTTCTGAAAGTTTGTTTCATTATCTGTGCTATCTGAACCAAAGCTCTCGATCCCATAAGGTGACCATTTGTATCGTTGAACTCTTTAAAATTATCTATATCGAACATTACTATTGCGATTTTGTTGTTGTTAGTTTTTGCAATATCTATAGCATCCTTTGCACTAACTCTAAAATAGGTTTGATCGTAAAGTCCAGTTAACCTATCCGTGATTGAAAGTTTGTAAGTCTCCTGATAAAGGCGGTTCAACTCTTCCTGTTTTTGATTCAGCTTTTCTGAAACATATTTTGAAAGATAGAATAGAAAAAAGTATATTACAAATATAAGGATCATGTTTTCAAACTTTTCAAGTGTTCTATACTCTATATAAGGAAAAGTTTCCTTAAAGGTGAATCTAAATTCAGATACGAATAAAAGAATTAGAAGAATTAAAGTGTAAAAAAGGGTATTTCTATCCTGAATCAAAAAGTTGGATGTTATTATATTGTAAACGAAAAGGAAAAGGAGTGGAGATTTTATTCCACCTGAAAGAAAAATGGTTACAATCGTATAAAGTATGTCAAAATCTATCTGTATCATCCCCAAATACTTGAAATTTTCCTCATTCATCATAAGGTGTTTATTTTTTTGAAGATATTTTAAATCAAAAAAAAGCAAAAGATTGATAAGTATAGAAATTAATTGCCAAAATAGAAGATATTTTGGTGAAAAGGTGTTATTTATTTTTATTCCAAAAATATTTAGAAAAAAGAAAATAACTGCCAAACTTATCAAAATTATTGTTCTTATATTTATTAGCCAGAAAAGTTTGTCATAGTTGAATCGTGTGTAAAAAATATTCCCTTTATCTTCTCTCATCTCTAATAAATGATAATTGAATATTAAAAAAAGTCAAGAAATTACAATATAATAAACAACTTTACATTTCTTAAATTTGGGATAAAATAATCAAAAAGGAGTATTATGAAAAAATTTTATGTTATTTTCATACTTTTAATAATTACCTTTTTATCTTCCTGCACAGCTGTTTCACTTGAACCTTACAGAAGTGCAGATACACTTGGTCCACTCCATTTTAGGGGAGGTATAGGTTTTGTTGGTGGATTTTCAAGTTATGCTACTTTGAATAACGATACATTGTTAGACTTAGGAATTTTTGTTCCTATGGCTTCAGTTTTTGCAGGTATTGGAATTAGTAAAAATATTGATATATATGGAAGTGCTTCATTCCCTTTCATAAATGATCCTGTCTATGGTGTTGGAGTAAAGTACAAATTTTTTGATAGGTTAGGATTAAAAATCGCTACTATACCAACTTTCAAGTATAGCGAAAATAGTGTAGAAAAATATAAAACCTATTGTGCAGAGTTACCTTTTCTTTTCACATACACTTTTTTAAACTTTTTATATCTGACAGGTGGTATACATACAGGTTATTATAATGTTTCAAATTATGAAAATGGCAACACTTCTTACGATTTTGTTTCTTACGGTATTTTTGTTATGCCAGAGGTTAAAATATTCAATTTAAGGATATCTTTAGGTTCCGATTTGAGATACTATAAGAGTTTAAAATATAATCTTGTTTACTCTGATGGTTTGAACTATTTTCAAAAGCATATAAATCCATTCTTAACCGTATCTTTTCAATTCTGATCGTTCAGTTAAAATTTTTAATAAGAATGGTAAGATTTTATTAGCATTGACTTTACTTTATTTTTTCTTTATAATCATTTTTCCTTCGGGGCTGGGTGAAAATCCCGACCGGCGGTAAAGCCCGCGAGCGAAAGCTGAACCGTTGAAATTACGGTGCCGACTGTAAAGTCAGGATGGAAGAAGGATAATAAGCCCCGATTGTAAAATCGGGTTTTTTTATGAATAAGAATGATGATGAAAAATTTATCAGAAAATCTATCAGGTTAGCCCTTAAAGCTAAAGGGAAAACATCTCCAAATCCTCTTGTTGGTGCAATTATAGTTAAAGATGGAGAGGTAATATCAAAAGGTTACCATAAAGGTTTTGGAAAACCTCATGCTGAGATTGAAGCTATAAATTCAGCCCCAGTCCCATTGGCAGGTTCTACTCTTTATGTAACTCTTGAACCTTGTTCTGTATGGGGCAAAACACCACCCTGTGTTGAAACAATAAAAGAGATTCCATTCAAAAGAATTGTTATAGGAATGAAAGACCCAAATCCTTCAGTTAACGGAAGGTCTATAAAAATCCTAAGGGATGCTGGTTATACAGTTGAAGTTGGAGTATGTGAAGATGAGGTGAAGAAACTCAACCCATATTTTCAAAATTATATCAAATGTTTAAAAACTTATATTGTTTTAAAAGTTGCAATTTCAAATGATAATTTTATCTATTCAAAAAACTTTAAAGAAAGATATATAACATCATTTGAATCGAGAATAGATCTACATAGAAAAAGGTTTGAATTTGATGGTATCCTTGTTGGCTCAAACACCGTTAATGTTGATGATCCTTTGCTTGATACGAGGAACATAAAAAGTGAATATAAACCAAAAGTTGTTATACTCGATTTTAGTAACAAACTTGATTATTCTAAAAAAATTTTTAAAGATAAAAAAAGGTTAAAAATAATAATTGTTTCTGAAAAATTTAAAAAGGTGTTAAAGGACAAAAAGGATGTAAGATACATTTTTGTTAAAAATAAAAAGGAAAGCTGGAATTTTGTTAAAAACAGAATATGTGATTTCAGGATAATTTCTCTTTTGATTGAAGGTGGCAAAAAAGTTTTTTTAGATTCTTTGAAAAACAAAGTAATTGATGAGGTATGGATATACCGTTCGGAGGTAAAACTTTCAAAAGGAATAAAGTTTGATATTGAAAAGATTTTAAAAAAAGAAAAATTTAAACTCATCGAAGAAAAAAAGATAAAAGAGGATATTTTTAAGAGGTATATATGTTTACAGGAATAGTAAAAGAAACAGGGAAAATTAAAGAGATAGGAAGAAAATCAGAAGACTATATTTTAACCGTTGAAGTTTCCAAAGGTTTTCTAAAAGATGTTAAGGAGGGAGATTCTATTTCTGTTGATGGTGTATGTCTAACTGTTGAAAAAGTATGGGAAAGTTTTATGAGATTCTATGCACTTAGCCAGTCAGCTGAAAAAACTATAATAAGGTTCTATAGTAAAAACGATGAAGTTAATCTTGAAAAATCTATGAGGATTGATGATAGATTTGGTGGACATATGATACTTGGACATGTGGATACAACAGGTTATGTAAAAAGAATCATAAAACCGAATAGAAACAAACTCGAAATTGAAATAGATGTTGGTTCAAAATTTTCTAAATACCTTGTTGAGAATGATTCTATAAGTGTAAACGGAATAAGTTTAACAATAAAAAGTGTTTTTGAAAATTCTTTCGTTTTAAATATTATTCCTGAGACTATAAAGATAACCAATCTAAAAAATTTAAATGTTGGTGAAAGAGTAAATGTTGAAATAAACCAGATAACCAAAAGTGTTTACAAATTTTTGAAGGAGAAGAATAATGTTTAACAGAATTGAAGATGCTATCGATGATATCAGAAACGGTAAGATAATAATAGTTGTTGATGATGAGGATAGAGAGAATGAAGGTGATTTTATAATGGCTGCGCAGCTAGTTACACCAGAAAAGATAAATTTTATGGCTAAAGAGGGAAGGGGACTTATATGTGTTTCTATGACTGAAGAGATGCTTTCAAGACTTGGCCTTCGTCTTATGTGTGAGAACAACACTGCACTACATGGAACAAAATTTACTGTTTCTGTTGATGCTAAAGAGGGAATAAGTACGGGTATTTCAGCATACGATAGAGCATACACTATAAAACTTCTTATCGATGATAACTCCAAACCTGAGGATTTTGCGAAACCCGGTCATGTTTTCCCTTTGAAGGCAGAAAATGGTGGTGTTTTAAAAAGGGCAGGTCACACGGAAGCTGTTACCGATCTTGCAAGGATGGCTGGATTGAAACCGGCCGGTGTTCTTTGTGAGATAATGGATGATGATGGAAAGATGGCCCGTCTTCCAAAACTTTTGAAGATCGCTAAAAAGTTTAAAATGAAGATAATAACTATAAAAGATCTTATTTCTTACAGATGTAAAACTGATAAACTCGTGCACAAAGAGGCTGAAGCAAAACTACCAACAGATTTTGGGAAGTTTAAAATAGTTTTGTATTCCAACGATGTTGATAGCCATATACATGCAGCTTTGATTAAAGGGAATGTAAAAGGTAAAAAGAATGTTCTTGTTAGAGTTCATTCAGAGTGTTTCACTGGAGATATATTCCATTCGCAGAAATGCGATTGTGGAAAACAACTTGAGAGATCACTTATGATGATAGAAAACCAGAAAGAGGGAGTTTTGCTATATCTAAAGCAGGAGGGTAGAGGAATAGGTCTTGTTAACAAAATAAAAGCTTACCATCTTCAGGAAAAAGGATACGATACAGTTGAAGCTAACATAAAATTAGGATTTGCAGCAGACCTTAGAGATTATGGAATCGGTGCTCAGATTCTAAAGGATCTTGGGCTTACCACTATAAGGCTTTTAACGAACAATCCAAAAAAGATAGTTGGACTTGAAGGTTATGGAATAAAGATTGTGGAAAGGGTTCCGATAGAGATACAACCTAATGAAAACAATTTTGATTACCTTTTAACAAAAAAGAAAAAATTGGGTCACCTGTTAAAAAATATATAGGAGGTTTTATGGAAAGGTTTGAAGGAAAACTTGATGGTAAAGGGATGAAATTTGCTATCGTTTGTTCAAGATTCAACAATTTTATCTCAAAAAATCTTATAGATGGTGCGGTAGATTGTCTTGTAAGACACAATGTTGACCAGAAGGATATAAAAATTTACATTGCTCCAGGTGCTTTCGAAATACCACAGGTAGCTAAGATGGTTATAAAAACAAACAAAGATTTAAATGGTATTATATGTCTCGGGACTCTTATAAGAGGTGAAACACCACATTTTGATTACATAGCATCTGAGGTATCAAAAGGGATAGCCAAGTTGAATCTTGATGTTGATATTCCAATATCTTTTGGTATAATAACAGCAGACTCAACCGATCAAGCTATTGAAAGAGCTGGAACAAAATCAGGAAACAAAGGTTACGATGCAGCTGAAACGGTTTTAGAACTCGCAAACCTTTACAAAAGGATATGAATGTGGGTAAAAGAAGAAAGGCTCGTGTTCTCGCTTTAAAAATCTTATACATATATGAGATCAACGATTTTTCAAACCTTGACAACATAGTGGATGAAGTTTTTAGACTTGAAGAAAATCTGACCGATGATGTTAAAGATTACAGTTTAAATCTTATAAAAAAGGTTACACTTTTTTTCGATAAATTGAACGAAATAATAGATGGGGTTACAAAGAATTGGTCTATACACAGGATGGCTATAATAGATAAGAACATTTTGAGAATCGCATTGGTTGAAATATTTTTTCAGGATAATGTCCCCGATGTTGTTGCCATAGATGAAGCTATAGAGATTGCGAAACTCTATTCAACCTCTGATTCTGGTGGTTTTGTGAATGGAATTCTTGATAAGATATTAAAAAACAAGGAAAAATATTTATCGGAATTTAAATGAAATTTTTGATTCTTTCTGATATACATTCGAACTATGATGCTTTGAAATCAGTTTTAGATTTTGTTAAAAAAAATTATCAAAACAATTTTACTGAAATTATCTGTCTTGGAGATATTGTTGGTTACGGTGCAGAGCCTAACGAATCTCTCGAAACGATTTTCTCACTAACAGAAAAGATACTTCTCGGAAACCATGAGTGTGGCGTTCTTGGAAAAACGAATATTGGTTTTTTCAACTACTCCGCAAAGGAATCTATACTTTGGACAAGGAAGGTTATTAAGAAGGAATATTCTGAAAGGTTGAAAAAACTTGACTACACTTATTCCTTTGAAGATTTTAGGTTCTCCCATTCAACTTTCCAAAATCCATCATATTGGAATTATATAACATCAATATATGAAGCTGAGGATGAGTTCGATTATGATTATTTCAAAATACTTTTCATAGGGCACACACATATTCCTGTAGTTTATGAAAAGGATGCCTATAATGTAAAAATTATAGAACCTAAAGAGTTAAAAATAGAAGAAAAATCGAGATACATTATAAATGTTGGTTCTGTTGGACAACCGAGGGATGGTGACAATAGAGCTTCTTTTGTTCTCTTCGATAGTGAAAGGATGGTTGTAAAATTTCATAGGGTTGAATATGATATAAATAGTGCTATGGAAAAGATTAAAGATAGAAAGTTACCAAAGATACTCGCCGAAAGGTTGGAGAAAGGATTATGAAAAAGGTTTTGATAACTGGAGCTGAAGGTTTTGTAGCTTCCTTTCTTTATAAAGTTTTAAAGGAAAAATATGATGTTGAGGGGACATATTTTGTTGAAAAAGATTTAGGTTACAAATCTTATAAACTCGATTTAACTGATAAAAAAAATGTTTTTGAATTTTTTGAAAAGAACTCTTATGATTTTATCTTCCATCTCGCGGGACAATCTTCAACTAAAGTATCTTTAAAAGACCCATATCTTACCTACAATGTAAATATAAACTCAACTTTGAACATTTTAGAATCTTTAAGGCTCTATCAGAGTAAAACAAAATTTATATTCATCTCAACATCCGATGTTTATGGTCTTCCCAAATATCTTCCAATAGATGAAAAACATCCCACCAACCCACAGAACCCATATTCGAATTCAAAAAAAATATGTGAAGAGATAATAGAAAGTTATGAAAGGTTCGGTATAAATTATATAATCATAAGAGCCTTCAACCATATAGGTGTTGGGCAGAATGAAAATTTTTTTATTCCATCTCTTATAAGGAAAATAAAAGAAACTCAAGATGGAAAGGTGAAAGTTGGAAATCTTAATCTTAAAAGGGATTTCACAGATGTTAGGGATATGGTTTACGCTTACTCTCTATCTATGGAACTAAAAAATGGAATATACAATATATGTTCAGGAAAAAGCTATTCTTTAAAATATATTGCAGATTATCTTGTTAAATTATCAGGCAAAAATATAACTTTTGAAACTGACGAATCTCTTTTAAGAAAAAATGAGCCTGAAGAATTTTTTGGAGATTTGGAACTTTTTAGAAGTATAACAGGTTATAAAAATCGTTATTCAATAGAGGAAAGTTTAAAATGGATTTTTGAAAATTATGACAAAACTGGTAGTTCTTTCTGATATTCATTACAGAAAAGGTGATTATAAAATCTTTTCAAAGATTAAGGAACTCTTAAAAAGGGATGAATTCAAAAAGGTAATTTTTCTTGGAGACACTTTCGATTTTTTTTTTGAATTTAAAGGTAAGTTTTATAAAAAAGAGAATATAGATTTACTTGATTTTTTAAAGGATATCTCAAAAGATTATGAAATTTTTTTTATTAGAGGAAACCACGATATTTTCTTGGGAAAGGGTTTTAAGGAAATTACAGGTTGCAAAGATGTTGTTGATAGGTTATATTTTGATTACGATTGGGGAAAAGTTCTTTTGACACATGGGCATCTGTTGAAAAATGATAGTATGTTGAAAAAATTTTTCTATTTCATTTTGGAAAACAAATTCGATAGATTTCTTTTTTCACTCCTGCCCGAGAGTTTAGGATATAGAGTCGGGATATTGGTATCAAACCTTTGTAATTTAAGAAGGGTAGATAAAAAGGAAAAGATGAAAAAGTTGGAAGAGAGTTTTAAAAAAAATTTCGAAAAGGATTTTCAAAAAATTGTTGTTGGTCATTACCATTTAGATTTTGTTTCGGAGGATAAAAGGATTTACGCTTTATCGGATTTCAAAGAGAATGGAAGTTATATCGTGATAGATGAAAAGGGGGTGTTTCTTGAACATTTTTAAAATTGTTGATAGAGCAAGCATAGAGTTTGTAGTTATGGAATCGATAAAGGAAGATAGAGCATTTACAGATATAACTACACAGATGTGTGTTCCAGAGGAATCTGAAGGAACTGCAAATATCATCGCGAAGGAGAATGGTGTTCTTTCAGGGATACAGATAGCAGAGATTGTTCTTCAAAATTTTGGTGTTTATGTTGTTGAATATTTTGCTGAGGATGGTGAAAATATAAAAAAGGGTGATAAACTCGCAAAAGTGAAGGGAAAAATTAGAGGGATGCTTTCAGCTGAGAGGACAATACTTAATTTCATCCAACATCTTTCAGGTATAGCAACTTATACACAAAAATTTGTAAAAATTGTTGAAAAGTACAATGTTAAAATACTTGATACGAGAAAAACAACTCCTGGACTCAGAGCACTTGAAAAGTATGCAGTTTTATGTGGTGGTGGTATAAACCATAGGTTCGATCTTTACGATCAGATAATGATCAAAGATAACCATCTTTCATTTATGAAGGATGACTTTACAGTTATCCAGAGAATGAAAAATAAATATCCGGATAAAAAGATAATAGTTGAAGTAAAAGATATCGAAGATATAGAAAAAGTTTTGAATTATCCTGTTGATAGGATACTTTTGGATAACATGACACCCGAAAATGTTGAAAAATCTATAAAATTGATAAATGGGAGATGTCAGGTTGAAATCTCTGGTAACATAGATGAAAAGAATATTGAACTTTACGCTCAAAAGTATCCCGATTTCATTTCTATAGGGAAAATAACACATTCAGCGAAAGCTCTCGATATAAGTATGAAGGTTGAAAATGTTTGATCTTTTAAAAATTAAAAAAGGATTCGATTTTGAAGATTATATATATTTTGATGAAACGGATTCCACCAATTTAAGAGGTATTGAACTTTTGAAGAAGGGGAAGAAAAATTTTTTGATAGTTGCAAAAAAACAGAATAAAGGGTATGGTAGATTCAACAGAAGGTGGGAATCTTATGAAGGAGGGCTCTACTTCTCCTTTACCTTTGATTCTAAAAATCTATCCTATCCTGTTCAATTTTTCTCCATCGTATGTTGTATGGGAGTTTACAACTATCTGAAAGGAGAAATTGACAATTTAACTTACAGATGGCCAAACGATATTCTATGTGATGATAGGAAGATATCTGGAATACTTCTTGAATATTTTGATAACATCATTCTTGCCGGAATAGGTATAAATGTCAACAACGATATTTTCCCCGATAGTATCGAAAGTATTGCAACATCAATATATCTTAAAACTGGTAAAAGAAGAGCTCTTTGGGATGTTCTTTATTCTGTTTTAAAAAATATATTGGGTGTGAAAGATTTTGAAGAGATTTTGAACTTTTTAAATGAGAGTGGTATGGTAGGTAGAAATGTTAGTTTAACTTTACAGAAAGAGGTTTTTGAAGGGAAAGTTGTTGGATTTGAAAAAGATGGCTCCATAGTTTTGGAAACACTTTCAGGAAAGAAAAGTTTTCTTGCGGGTGATGTCAAAATTTTGAGGTGAAATATGAAAATTCTGGTTGTTGGTCATATGCACTCTAATCCCCAAAATAGGGAAGTTTTCCAGATGCTTATGGAAGAGCATGAAGTGAAGATAATTTATCCAAAAAAATGGATTGGAGAGTTTGAAGAAAAATATTTTGATGAGAACGGATTTAAAAAGTTAAAAGTTCCCTTTACAAAAAATGGTTATATACCTTTTTTGAAAGAAAAAGAGGAATATGATCTTTTATGGATCGATGAGGAACCTTATCTTCCACAGACATATTTTATTTTAAAAAATGTAAGGTATAAAAAAGCTATTTTAAGAGGTGCTCAGAACATTTTTAAAAGGGATTTTTTCAGGAACATTTTATACGGTTTTGTAAAAAAGAGAGTAGACCTTTTCGTTGGTGTAGGAGAAGGTTCGAAAGATGTTCTTGAAAAGATTTTTAACAAAGAGTCTAAAATAGTTCCACTTCATGTTCCTGACGATTTCTTTTTAAATGAGGATAAAAATTTTTCAAATGATAAATTGACATTAGGTTTCGCGGGAAGGTTGGAAGAGAGCAAGGGGGTTACTCTTTTAATCGAACTTTTGAAAAATTTGAAATTTGATTTCAAAATTAAAATAGCAGGTAAAGGGAGATATGAAAAGTTTCTTATAGATTTTCTGAAAAGCTCAAAAATAGAATATCAGTTTTTAGGATTCGTTGAGCATGAGAAAATGAAAGATTTTTATAAGGATGTTGATATATTTTTAAATCTATCCAAGGATACACCTTCTTGGAAAGAGCAGCAGGGAAGAACTATACTCGAAGCCATGGCTTCGAAATGTGTTGTTATTTCTACCAAAAGTTTTGATATAGAAAAAAACTATAAAGGCAGCGCCATAATAGTTGATTATGATAAGGATGAAATAATAAAAAATTTAAATCAACTTTTTGAAAAGAGAGAAAAACTTTACGAAATTTCAGAACTTGGAAACAGAAAGGCAAGAAGTTTTTCAAGATTTGAGATTTTAAAAATTTTAATTGGGATAATTGAAGAGTATGTCAAACCTTTTATCTGTTGATATAGGAAAGAAAAGAACAGGTATATGTCTTTGTTTAGATGGTATAATTTTACCCCAAAAGGCAATAAAAACTTACGAACTTGAAAAAGTTTTAAAAAAGTATATCTTGGATTACAATATTGAACAAATAATATTTGGTGTTCCTCTCGATAAAGATGGAAAAGATAATGAAATGTCTCTTTGGGTAAAGGATCTTGTTGGAAAAATGAATATTTGTGGAGTAGATAAAATTTTTTTCAACGAAAGGTTAACAACCAAAGAATCTGAAAGGTTGATAAGAGAGAGTGGATTGAAAGAAAAAAAAGAGGAAATTGTTGATTCTATATCGGCTATGATAATTATGAAGGAGTATTTGAATTTTGAAAGGGAAAAGTAAATATCTTGGTTTTTTACTTTTGATAATTTTTTCCGTTATCTTAATAAAGTTGAATTATAATAATTTTAAAGTTGACAAGGATATGACTCCAAAAGAGTATGTTAAGATCGAAATAGAGAATGGGATGAGTTTTAAAGATATTGAAAAAGTTCTTATTGATAGCAGTGTAATAAAAAATCCAAAACTTTTTAAATTTTTTGTAAAAGTTTTTAATGCCGATAGGAAGTTGAAGGCTGGTGTTTATCTTCTCGAGAAGGATCAGGATGAGTTCTCTGTTTTCAACAAGATCTATAAAGGAAAAGTTCTACAAAAGAAGATCGTTATACCTGAAGGATTCACTTTAAAACAGATTTTTAGAAGGTTGAAGGAAGAGCTCGATATAGATTCAATTGAGTTTTTCTCGATATGTTCATCCAAAGAGATCTTAAAAAAGTATGGAATAGAAGGAAAAAATTGTGAAGGTTTCCTTCTCCCTGAAACATACTATTTTACTGATGATATGGGGGCAAAGGAGATCGTTCTGAAGATGTTGAAACTTTTTGAGGAGAAGTATCCTGAAACTATTTTTAAAAAAAATGATCTGAATTTTACGAGGTACTCATATATTATTTTAGCATCAATAATAGAGAAGGAAGCAAAATTGGATGATGAAAAGTATACAATTTCCGGTGTTTATTACAACAGGTTAAAAAAAGGGATGAACCTTCAATGTTGTGCAACAGTTTTTTATGCACTCGGAAGGGAAGGTGGAATATTATCCTATAAAGATCTTGAGATAAACTCTCCATACAATACTTACAAAAATCCCGGACTCCCTCCAACTCCAATATGTTCACCTGGAAAAGTTTCCATAGATGCTTCCTTGAACCCAGAGAAACATGATTTTCTCTTTTATGTATCAAATGGTGATGGAACTCACACCTTCACAAAAACATACAAAGAGCATATAAGGGCACAGAGGAAAAACAAAAAATGATTCATCTTGAAAATAGTTTTATAAATGGTATTATAAAAATGGCGGGGAGATATGTCTTGAACCCTGTCAGATCCGAAAGGAAGCAGCAGTAAAAGCCCTCTGTCTCCGCCGCCTGAAAAAAAGGAAAATATATGTCTTATATAGTTTTTGCCAGAAAATATAGACCTCAGAGATTTGAAGATGTTATTGGTCAGGATCATATAGTAAAAGTTTTAAAGAATGCTGTTAAAAATAACAGGATTCCACACGCTTTACTTTTCTCTGGTCCAAGAGGTGTCGGAAAAACATCAACAGCAAGAATTTTGGCTATGGCTCTAAACTGTGAGAATGTTGAGGATGGAGAACCATGTCTTAAATGTAAATCTTGCAGGGATATAATGGAGGGAAGAGATGTCGATGTTGTTGAGATAGATGGAGCATCAAATAGGGGAATAGATGAAATAAGAGATCTTAGAGATAAGGCAGGGTATGTTGCAATTTCAGCAAAGAATAAGGTTTTCATAATAGATGAAGTTCATATGTTGACAAAGGAGGCTTTCAACGCTCTTTTGAAGATACTCGAAGAACCTCCAGAGCATGTAAAATTCATTTTCTGCACAACTGAACCTTTCAATGTTATTCCAACAATTCTTTCAAGATGTCAGAGATTCGATTTTAAAAGGTTACCTATAGTTGAAATTGTAAAGCAGCTGAAAATTATTTGTAAGGACCAAAACATAGAATATGAACTGGAAGGGCTAAACCTTATAGCCCAGATGGCTGATGGAGGAATGAGGGATGCTCTCTCAATGCTTGATCAGATAGCACTGATGCATAAAAAGATAACTTACGATGATGTGAATTCTATCTTTGGTCGTTTGGATACATACTTTTTTGTAAAACTTGTTCAAAAGGTTATTGAAAAAGATTTGAAAGGAATAATAGAGAGTTTTGAAGAACTTTTGATGAAAGGTTTTGATATAGAGACTTTCGTATCGGAGTTCGCGAACTATTTTCACTACCTTACACTTCTTAAAAATGATATAACAACAGATGAAATATCATCCCTACATCCTGAAATCTTTGAAAAAGCGAAAGAGCAATCGAAACATTTTTCCAACACTACTTTAAACCAGATAACGAGAGAGTTAATAGAACTATCGAACAAGTTGAAGTTCGCTTCAAACAGAAAGATGGTTGTTGAGAATCAACTTGCAAGGATTCCGTTCATGATAGATGGAAGGGATATTGATGAGATAATAAGACTTCTTAACGAAAAAAAGTTTACAGAAAAAAAAATAGTTGAAAAAAAAATCGATGAAAGGATAGAAAAGGTGGAAACAAAAGTTGAAGAAAAAAAAGATGATGAGAAAGAGGATCTCGTATTTGAAAAATTCATAGAGTTTTGCAAAAGAAAAGATCCAGTTGTTGGAACAGCACTTGAAAACGGTGATCTTCTTGAAAGGAAAAAAGATTATATTAAAATTTCTTTTCCCGACTCTTTAGAATATGTTTTAAAAGAGGATAAAATAAAAAATCTTATAAAAGATTTTAACGAAAAAATAAATCTTGAAATTCTTTTTTTTAAAAATGTAAAAGATGATAACAAGATTATTAACAATGGTCTTGAAAAGAATGAAAATGTCTTAAAAATAATTGAAAGGTTTGATGGAGAGATAGTTTACTGAGGAGGAATTATGGACATGAAAAAACTTATGAAACAGGCACAACAGATGCAAAAGATGATGGAAGAGATGGATGAAAAATTGAAAGAAACTATAATAGATGTTAGTGTTGGTGGTGGTATGGTTACAGTAAAGATGAATGGTAAGTATGATGTTGTAGATATAAAAATATCTGAAGAGATTCTAAAAAATGAGGATCCAAACATAGTTGTGGATCTTTTAAAATCAGCTTTCAACGAAGCTAAAAACAAAGTTGATCAACTGAACAAAGAAGAGATGGGAAAGTTGACAGGCGGTTTTCAGCTGCCTGGTAATTTAGGGTTTTGATATGACAAGTTTTGAAAGGTTGAAAAAAAATTTGAAAGAACTGCCTGGTATTGGTGATAAATCAGCTGAAAGACTTATATTCTTTTTGATCTCGAAAGGGAAAGATTTTTCGAAAGAGTTATCGGAATCGATTCTTGAACTCTCTGAAAATATGAAGGTTTGTTCTATATGTGGAAGTATAGATGAAACTGACCCATGTAGTATCTGTTCCAATGGAAAAAGGGATGAGAATATTTTGATGGTTCTTGAAAAGCCGAGGGATCTGTTTATTTTTGAAAGGACAAAAAGGTTCAATGGAATTTACCATATTCTTGGGGGACTTATCTCTCCTTTGGATGGGATAACACCTGAAAAACTCTCATTCGATAAACTTTTACAAAGAGTTGAGAAGGGAAATATTAAAGAGGTGATAATAGCACTTTCACCTTCAACTGAGGGAGAAACAACAACTATATATCTAACTAAACTTTTAAAGGATAAGGTTGAAAGGATAACAACTATCGCAAGAGGAATACCTTTTGGTACAGATTTCGAATATATAGATGATTTCACACTCCAGTGTTCTGTTGAAAAGAGACAGAATTTAGATTGATTCCCCATATCAACATATTGATTTATTTTTATTATTATGATATATTTTATTTTTAAAAAAGGACTTAAAATGGTTTCTTTCTTTAATTTTTTAAAAAGAAAGGGAGTTGTCCAAGAAGAGGAGTTTGATCCTACAGCTTTTGTCTATGCTTTGAAAACAATAAAAATAGAAGATGATGAACTCCTTGAGATAAACAGGAATGCCCATTCTATACTATCCTCAATTTCAGTTGAAGAGAAAGGGCTTATAGAAGAGATAGAAAAAATTGAGGATAGAGGGAATAAACTCTATGCATCAATACAGATAGTTTCAGAGGCAGCAGATGTTTTAATAGATTATTCGAAAAATTCTACAGAAAGTATTAAAAATAGTGTTACAGAATTCGATCAGGTTATAAACCAGTTGAACATATTTACGAGTGGTTCTTCTAAGATACTCGATATTGTGAAACCTTTCAACGATTATTCAAAACATATAGGACAGATAACTGAAATCATAATTGGAATAGCGCAGATGACAGAATCAGCTGCAAGGAACGCTGGTATTAAATCTTACCATGCTGGAGAGAGTGGAAAGGGATTTGAGGTTATAGCTGACAGGATGCTTCTTCTCGCAAATAAAACATTCAACCTAACAAAAAGGATTCCTGAAAGTATAGAAAATATAAAAGTGAAAACTGAAAAAGTTGTTGAATCAGTTGATAATGTTTCATACAAAATAGACACTTTAAAAAGAAATATAGATCTTTTGAGTTTCAGGTTGAAAAATGTTCAGATGAACCTTTCAGATATTGTATCCAAATCTGATAGGATGAAAGAGTATATAAACATTCAGGATAAAAACAAAAATCTCATAAACGATCTTAACAGGAGTGTCCAAAATATAGTAGATGTTTCATTACAATCGACAGAGAAACTTCTCACTATGGTTAAAACACAATCTGATGTTAAAATAGGATTGTCGAATCTGATGCAACAACTTGATCCTCTTTCCGATCTTATATACGAAAAAAAATCTATAGATAATTCAATATCTACAGAGTTGAAGATGTTCAAAAAGATAGAGATAACTCTTGAAAACAGTAAGAATATCATAGATCAGACCATGAGTGTTATAAGGGATTTTATCGAGAGGAATGAGGAACAATCAAAAGTTGTTAAGAACTATTTCCAAGCTATAGAATCTATAGAAGAGAGCGAACAACTTATGATCAAAAATGTTGGTGAGATAGAGGATAATCTGAATCTGCTACTTGGGGCTGTTAACGAGTTCTCAACAAGTATTATCAATGTTAAAAGTGAAATAGAGAAAACTCTCAATATGATTTTAAACCTTAAAGATGATTTCAACGATATATCGATAAATTTGAAACTCATCTTTGAAACCAGTATTGAGTTGAAAGAATTGTCAGAACAGACAAGGCTGCTTTCACTTTATGCTTCGATTGAGGCTGCAAGATCTGGCAAATATCAACAGAATCTTGCCGTTATAGTTTCACAAACAAAGGAATTGATCAAAAAAGCCACAGACGCTTCTTTGGAGATAAAAAATATTGTGAAGAATATGGAAAATCTTCTTTTGGATGTTTTGAATATTGTCGATAAAGAGCTCGATTCTGCTAAAAAGATAATCTTTTCAATAGAAACGAGTAGTAAAGTTGTGAACGATGTAAAAGATTCAGCTGAGAATTTTAAAAATCTTTTAAAAGAGATATACGACTCTATCACCCAGCAGGAAAAATTAAAGGATGATATAGTAAAACTTTATAGAAATATAATAGCGAAATCTGAAAAAATAAACCAGATGGCTGAAGAACTAAACAAGATTTTTAAAAACGATATTTTAAAAAGTGATGATTCTTTGAAGATGTTAAGAGGTATACAGGATACTATTTCACAAAAATTTATAATTAAAAGGAATCCAGAGAAGAACAGATTCAAGTTTATAATGAACAATCTTCCTGTTCATTGGCATCCTGCACTTGTTGGTGATTCTACGAGTAACACAATTTTACAACAGATACATTCAGGTCTTGTAAAATTCGGAAAGGATACCAATGTTGTTCCAGCACTTGCAAAATATTGGCATATAAACTCAGATGCAACAGAATGGATTTTTTTCTTAAGGGAGAACGCTTATTTCCATGATGGCACTCCAGTTACAGCAGAGGATGTAAAAGAGAGTTTTAAAAATGTCCTTTTGACTCCAAACTCTTCTTTCGTTAACATGATAAAAGGAGCACAGAACTATATAAAAAGGAGAGCAAGGGATGTTGAAGGTATAGAGGTTATAGATGACCATACCGTTAAGTTCGTTTTAGATTATCCATATATTCCTTTCCTTTCAAACCTTGCTGTTATATCTCTTTCCATAATTAAAAAGGATATGGTTAAATTTTCAGATGAGAAGATGAAAAATAACTGTATAGGTTGTGGACCTTTCGTTATGAAATATGTTGATGACGAAAGAATTTTAATGGAATCAAACAAACATTATTTTGGTGGTGAACCTTTTGTAGAGAATGTTGAAATTAAAATTAAAAGGGAAGAGGATGAATTTGAGGAACTACTTTCAAAAAATATTGATTATTGTTCAGTCAACGCTGAGGACCTTGAAAAACTAAAAAAATTGAACAGATTGGATATAAAAGTTTTAACTATTCCTTCCTTGGATGTCCAATATGTTGGCTTCAACTTTTCAAGGAAAAATGAGATCACACTTACAAAAGAAGTCAGAAAAGCGATAAACTATGCTACAGATAAATCGAGGTATATAAACGAAACTATGTTCGGGCTCGGCATAATCTCCAAGGGAGTTTTTCCACCATCACTCCCATGTTACAATAAATCGCAAGAAGGTTATCCTTATAACATATCAAAAGCAAAAGAACTTATGATAAAGGCAGGTTTTTCTGACGGTATAAAACACCATTTTGAGATGATATGTTCAAATTCTGAAAGGGTTTTGAAGAGGGCTGAACTCTTACAGGATATGTGGCAACAGATAGGTATAAAAATAAAAATAGTACCTTTGAAGTGGGTTGAACTTTTAGATAGGATGCATTCTGGTAAATGTGATCTTTTTATGATGGGATGGGCTGGTGATACAGGTGAACCAGACAATTTCCTTTATCCACTTTTCCATAGTGAGAGTTTTGGAGATGGTGGTAACAACTCATTCTATTCAAACAGAGAGGTTGATAATCTTATTTTGAAAGCGAGGATGACTACAAACTTTGAAGAGAGAAACAAACTTTATCAGGATATTGAAAAAATTATAGTAGATGATGCTCCCTGGGTATTTTTAACTCATAACTATAAACAGATCGCTATCAGTGAAAAAGTACATGGCTTCTATGCACATCCTTTAAGTGCTTTGCCTATCGAATACACTTGGAAGGAGATTGAAGAAAATGGCAAATGAACAGTATATAACTTTTAAAATTGAAGGAAAGATATACGGGATAAACATATCGGATATCATAGATATATATGAAAAAATGAATGGGATAAGGATTCCAAATGCCCAAGATTATATAGAGAGTGTTATAAATTTAAGAGGAGATGTTGTAGTTTTGATCTCTTTGAAGAAAAAGTTGAAGATAAACAAAAAGGTTGAAGAAAATTATATAATTATTTGTGAAAAGGATAAAGAAAAATATGGACTTCTTGTTGATAATATAGAGGGTATAATAAATGTTACCAAAGTTAAAGAGGAAGAAAGTGAAGGTGAGTATATAAAAGGATTTGTTGAAAAAGATGGTAAAGAGATTATAATATTAAATTTGAAAAATATCATCAATAAAAATTAGGAGGAAAAAATATGTCTACAAGGGTGCTAATCGTTGATGACGCGATTTTTATGAGAAGGATGATCGCAGATATTTTGAAGAAAGAGGGGTTCGAAATCTGTGGAGAGGCTGGTACAGGATCACAGGCTGTTCAGATGTATAGGGAATTGCAGCCTGATCTTGTTACTATGGACATCATAATGCCAGATATGTCTGGAATCGATGCTGTAAGAGAAATCATCAAAGAGTTTCCAAACGCAAAAATTCTTATGGTTTCAGCTATGGGGCAACAATCACTTGTTGTAGAAGCTATACAGGCTGGTGCTAAAGATTTTGTAGTAAAACCTTTCCAACCATCAAGAGTTCTTGAATCTGTTAACAGAGTGTTAAATTTGAAATAGAATATGACAAACTATGAAGAATTGTTCATAAGTGAAGCTGAGGAATACCTCGAACAAGTTTCAGATTCCATCTTGAAACTTGAAAAGGATATGAACGACATCGAGGCTATAAATTCCATTTTTAGAGGTATGCATACTATAAAAGGCATGGCAGCTTCGATGGGCTATTCTTCTATAACAAAAATTTCTCACTCAATAGAAGATGTTATGGATCTTATAAGGAGCGAAAAATTACAGGTCAGTTCTGAACTTGTAGATCTACTTTTAAAGGGAACAGATTACATTCAATCTTTAGTTCATAAAAGTCAGATAGATGAGAACATAATAAAAAGTTTTTTAAAGGTGATAGAATCTATAAAAACAGGTTCTGAAACTGTTAAGGAAAAGAATATAGTTGAGGAAAGGAAAGAGAAAAAAGAACCTGAAAAATTTTCACTTTCAGAAAAGGTTATTAAAATTATTTTTGCTGACGATGTTGTATTAAAATCTGCACGAGCGTTTGTGGTGATTAAAAATTTACAGGATAAAAAACTTTACATAAAAAGTGATCCAGATTTTGATTCCATAATGAAGGAGAACTTTAAAGATGAGATAAAGATCTTCATCAAAGATACACCCCAGATAAACAGTATAATAGAAGAGATAAAAGGGATTCCAGAAATAAAAGATGCTTTTGTTTTAAAAGAGGAGATTAAAAACGAACAGGAAACGGTTATAGAAAAAAAGGATATAAAAGTTTCACTTGAAAGGTTGGATAACCTTCAAAATTATGCTTCCGAACTTGTAATAGCGAGAGGAAGGTTACAACAGATAGCTTACTCTTTACAGAACGAAGAGTTGATAAATTCATTGAATTCAACATCAAAGATCATTTCAAACATTCAAGATGAGATAATGAAAATAAGGATGGTCCCTGTTGGACAGGTTTTTGACAGGTATCCAAGATATATCAGGGATCTTTCAAATAGATTGAAAAAAAAGATAAACTTTATAATAAAGGGAAAGGATATTGAACTTGATAGGGCTATTCTTAATTCTTTGGCTGATCCTTTGTTGCATCTTTTAAAGAATGCTGTTGATCATGGTATAGAAAGCCCGGAAGAAAGGTTGAAAAACAAAAAGGATGAGACAGGTAATATTATTCTCGAAGCTAAGAGAGTAAAAAACGGTGTATTGATTATTGTTTCAGATGATGGCAAAGGGTTGGATAAAAATAAAATAATTGAAAAAGCTCTATCTTTGAATTTGGTAGATGAAGAAAAGGTTCAACATCTGAGTGAAAACGATATCTATTCTTTCATCACGAGTGAAGGTTTCTCAACTAAAGAGGAAGTAAACGATATATCTGGAAGGGGTGTTGGAGTTGGTGCGGTTTATAATGTTCTAAAACAGATAGGAGGAACACTTGAAATCTCATCACAGAAAAACAAGGGAACAACATTCACTTTAAAACTACCTCTTACCCTTGCAATAATAAAAACATTGATAGTTAAAGTTAGTGATGAGACATATATAATTCCTCTATCACATATAGTTGAAACAATAGATATTAAAAAGGAAGATATTTTCACTATAATGGGTAAAGAAGTATTTGTTTTGAGAGATGAGGTTATACCACTTGTTAGGTTATCAAATATTTTCAAATGTGAGAATACTGGAGAGAGAGAAAAATATTCTATAGTTCTTGTTGAAGTCGATGAGTCTTTCTATGGAATACTTGTTGATAGTTTTATGGAACAATCTGAGGTAGTTGTAAAGCCTTTAAAAGGGATACTTTCAGGTATCCATGGGCTTGCAGGTGTATCAATATTAAACAATGGAATGCCATCTTTCATAGTTGATGTTCCCGGAGTTGTATCGATGGCTAAAGAGGGGTAATTTATGATTGATTTTAACAACTTAAAAGATTTTCATCTTGATGGTATCAAAGAGATATCTAATATTGGAGGAGGACATGCCGCAACGGTTCTCTCCCAACTTGTAAATAAGAGGGTTATGGTTTCCGTTCCAAAGGTTCACATAATCTCCTCTGAAGAGATTTACAGAATAATAAACAATCAGGATGAGATAGTCACCGGAGTTCTTGTTAAGTTTCTTGGTGATCTTACAGGTAGAACTCTACTCATATTCCCAAGAGATGAGTCAATGCTTCTTGTTGATATGGTAATGGGAAAAACTGTTGGATCCACAACCATTTTAAGTGAGATAGAGCAATCAGCTATCAAAGAGGTTGCAAATATAGTTATAAGTTCATACCTAACAGCTATGAGTGATTTTTTGAACATGCTGATACTCCCATCAGTACCAAATCTTGTTATAGATATAGGATCAGCGGTTATAACTTCAGCTTATATAGATTTCAGTTCTAACAAGGATGTGGTTTTCTGTGTAGAGACAGAATTCACCTTTGAGGATGATCCACAGCCTTTGAAAGGATATCTTATACTTTTACCTGATCCGATCTCTTTGAAAAAACTTCTCGATTTTTTAAACAGGTAGGTTGAATGAAAAAACAGGTTCAAATTTCAGAAGCTGAAAAGAAAGTTTTAAAATCTTTTGCTCAAAGGATAGATCCAAAGGATGCTGGTGCCCATAACAATTTGGCTGTTGTTTATTACAACAAAGGTTTGTACGATGAGGCGATAGAGGAACTTGAAAAGGCTCTCGCTATAGATCCAAAATTCACACTTGCAAAGAAAAACCTTGAACTCATCTATAAAGAGACAGGGATGTACGATGAGAAGATAAAAGAGTACAAAGATATACTTGAAAAAGACCCTGAGGATATTTCTACAAGGTTTAAACTCGCTGAAGCTTTGAACAATATGGGAAAATCACTTGATGCTATAGCTGAATACAAAAGGATTTTGAAGATTAACCCTTCCTTTATCGATGCGAGATTGAATTTGGCAAAGATATACAAATCGTTAGGTATGTATGATGATTCTATAGAAGAGTACAGAAAATCTTTAAAGGTACAACCCCATTCAGCACAGATACATTCTATGCTTGGAGAGGTTTATTATAATAAAGGAATCTTAGATTCAGCTATTAAAGAGTTCCAAAAAGCTTTAGAACTTGATCCGAATCTTGCAGAGGCACATTTCCTTTTAGGTTTTGTTTATGGAGAGAAGGGGCTTTTTGATGATGCTATCAAGGAAACTAAAAAGGCGATCAAACTTAACCCTGCTTATGGAAAAACACAGGCAAATCTTGGAATAGATTTTTACCAACAGGGTATGTATCAGAATTTTGTTCAGGAAGAATCTAATGTTTCAATTCAGCCAAATAGTTTTTTAACTTACTTTACACTCGGAATAGGTTTCAGAAACAAAGGACTTTTCAACGAAGCTTTGAAAGAGTTCAAAAAAGCTGAAGCTGTTGAACCTGATAGAGCTTTGATACATATCCAGATAGGAGAAATATATCTACTTTTGGGTGAGAACGATAAAGCTATAGAAGAGTACAAACTAGCTTTCAAGGATGAATCATTTGCAGCAAAAGCTTACAACGATATGGGTATAGCTTTCCATAAAAAAGGTGATATAGATAATGCAATAGAATGTTATAACAGATCGATAAAAATTGATCCAACCTATGTTATGGCTTACAACAATCTCGGTATAGCGATGCTTCATAAAAATAAGACTGATGAAGCTTTAAAGATGTTCAACAAATCACTTCAAATAAGGGATGATTATGTTGATGCACTTTTGAACCTATCAATAATTTTCATAGAAAATAAAAATTTTGTTGAGGCAAAAAAATATATAGATAAAGTTCTTGAAATAAAAGGAGATTATCCTTTAACCTATAACTATCTTGGAATAATTTATAGAGAGGAAGGGAAATATGAGGATGCTATAAAAGTTTTTGAAAAAGCTATCCAATATGATGAGAATTTCGCCGAAGCTTACTATAACTTAGCTTTCACACTAACTAAGGTTGGAAGGTATGAGGATGCTTTGAAATACACCAAGGAAGCTTTAAGGTTGAACCCTTACTATGTTGAAACGAGGTATAAACTCGGTTTGGATTACTATGCTGATAAAGTGGATGTACTGATAAGTGGAAGTTTATCAAAAGATGTTCAGGTAACATCTTCAGAACAACTTGAAGGTTTTTCTATGGGTGAAGAAAAAAGTTCAGATATTTTTACAGGTGTTTTTGAAGAGGAAACGGATGATACTTTTGAGAGAGAGGATGTTAAGTTAAAAGAGGTTGATATACTTGAAGAGAAGAGAAAGAAAGCTAAGGAATCCTTCCAAAAAGGTGAATATGACATGGCTTTACAAAACGCTTTCGAGGTTGTTAGGAAGGATGAAAATGATGTTGAGATGTTTGAAATAATAGGTGATGTTTACAACATAAAAGAGATATATGGTGAGGCTGAAGAATATTACAGAAAAGTTGTAGCTTTATCTCCTTTGAATGAGAATGTTGTTTTGAAACTTTCAAAGTTACTTTACAACAAAGGAATCTATTCTGAACCTATAGAATACATTTCAAAAATAGTTGAAAGGGATAGAAACAGGATAGATGTTTTGAACCTTTATTCTATGCTCTTATGGAAGGATGGTAATCTTGAGGAAGCGATAAAAATAATAGGAGAAATACTTTTAAAGGATCCTGAAAATGTAGAAACTCTTACAAATCTGTCTGAAATCTATGTTAGTCAGGGAAGGGACAATGATGCACTTGAAATCTACGAAAGGATCCTGAAAAAGGATAGTGAAAATCTTGATATTCTCTATAAAAAAGCTCTTGTCTTGAGAAGAATGAAGATGTTTGATGATTCGATAAAAATTCTTGAATCACTTATAAGTAAAGATGTTGATAATCTAAATTATCTTTGGGAACTTGCAACCGTGTATGAATTAGTTGAAGATTATGAAAAATCTATACAGATATATACAAGGATTGTTCAGATAGACCCAACGAACCTTAAAGCGTTTTTAAGAATAGGTTCAGTTTGTATAGAGATAGAAAATATTGAAGTAGCAAAGGATGCTTATCAAAACGCTTTAAAATTAGATCCTACAAATCCTGAAGCTAATTTTAACTTTGCAAAGATAATTGCAAAAGAAGGTTATATAAAAGAGGCTATTGAGAGATGGAACTCTGTGTTAAAAAATTCTCCAGAATCTGAATTTGCCCAAAAAAGTGCAAAAGCGATTGAAGCTGCAAGAAACTGGATATCAATTTTTGAATAGGAGTGATTTTGGCTATAGAAGGACCTATCAGTGAACTTAATCTTATAGATCTTTTTCAGATCCTCTCTTTTAACCAAAAGAGTGGTATTTTAAAAATCGATTCATCAAAAGATGAAAAAGCCAATGTATATTTTGAAAATGGGAATGTTGTTTTTGTTAGGCTCGAAGGACAAACCTTACCGTTACTCCTTATAAAAGCAGGAAAAATTACGAAAGAGTTTTATGAAGAAAGGATACTCAACAAAATTCAAAATGATGATGTTGAGATAGCTAAAGAGATCATAAAGATGAACATAATGGGTGAAAATGAGTTTAGAAAATTTTTACAGCTTCGTATAGAGGATACAATTTACAAACTTTTTGAGTGGAGAGAAGGATATTTTAAATTTGAGGAAGGTAATTTTGTGCTTGACAATCTTTTCAGATTTAAAATAAAAACAGAATCTTTGATAATGGAAGGTTCGAGAAGAATCGATGAATGGTCAAGACTATCAGCAAAAATACCAAACTCTTCTGTTGTCCCAAAAATCTCAGACAATCCAGACAAAATGGATCTTCTCGATTTAAAACCAAAAGAATGGGAAATATTTTCAATGATAAATGGAAAGAACACGATTAAGGATATAGCTGAAAAATATGGCGATGAGTTTGAAATAGCAAAACTGATATATGGTATGATTACATTGGGGATAGTTGTTATTGAGGGAAACAAGAAAGATGATGTTGAGAACAGTTTTGATGTAGCTAAACATTATTTCGATGATGGGCTTTTCGATAAAGCGATAAGCGAGTTGAAAAATTACCTTAAAAAGTATCCCAAAAAGGTTGAAGCTTACAGGATGCTTATATATTCATTCTTCGCAACAAACCAGTTTGACAAGATAAACGAGTATTCTCTGATTGCAAAGAATGAAGGTGTCGATGATCAGTTCATGAAAAAATATAACTCTTTTGCATATTTTAAAAGGGGAGATATTAAAAAGAGTATAGATGAATTGATTTCACTTTACGATAATCTTCAAACACCCGACGAGATGAGTAAAGTTGAAAACTTGATTGAATCTCTTAAAGAATGTCAAAAATCATTCGATGAACTTTTAGGAGGTAAAGTTGAATGAAGGGATGAAGGTTGATAGGGATAGTGTGTCATTAATAATAATGATAGCAGAGGATCTTTTTAAGAACAAAGCTCTCAACGAATCTATAAACTACTGTAAACTTATACTATCAGAATTCCCTGATATTAAAGATGCGAAAGTTTTACTTTATAAATCTCTAAAGGAGTTAAACGATCCATCATCAACTGATATTTTGAATGAACTTTTGAAAGAGTTTCCAGATGATCCTTTGGTGAAATCTCTGGCAGAACCGGTAGTTTCAGAAATTTCAAATAAAGTTGAAGTAAAAAAAGATGAATCAAATATTGAACAAAAAGGTGAGTTTCAAAAAATTGAAAAAGATAATGTTATTACAGCAAACGAAACTGAAAATTTGCTTGATAGATCCCTTGAAGAGATAAATTCTATAAACGGAGTTTTAGGAAGTATAATAATAGAAGAATCTGGTCTTGTTATAAGAGCGAAGATACTTGAAAATCTTGACCCTGAAATAACATCAGCTCTTTTCTCAACAATATTTTCAGTATCAGAGGATTCTATAAGTAAAACTGAGCTTGGACTGATAGATAGAATATTCATAGAAATAGGAAAAGTGAGGATATACCTTTTTAAAGGGAATGGATATATTCTTGGTATTTTTACTGAGGAGGTTGTAAAAATTGGACTTATTCTTATAAAAGCCAAACAGTTGTTAAAAAACATAAAACAGGTGCTTGAACAATGATAAAAGAAAAAATTGAAAAATTGATGGATATAGTTGGTGTTAAAGGTGTGGCTGTTTTAACAAAAGATGGACTTATAGTTGAAAAGATATTCTATGAAAGTGATATGGCTGATCTTTTGGGTGCAATGGTGGCAAAAATAAACAGTGAAATGGAAAAAAGTTTAGGGAAAAGCACTGATACACTTCCAATATTTTCAACAATTTATACTGAAAAAGGTGAAATACTTTTCATATCGAAAGAAAAATTTATACTTTTTGCTCTTGCAGAAAAAAATGTAAATATTGGTGCTCTCATAATACAGATTAAAAATATCTCAAACCAGTTGCAAGGTAATCTATAACAAATTAAAAATATGAAAAAACTTGTTCTTGATGAACCAACCGTTAGGGATGTTGAACGGTTGTTGAAAATCTTTATACAGGACACAAAAGTTTTAAATGTAATTATCATTAACACTTCAGGTCAGGTTCTCTTTCAAACAGGAATGAAAAAGGATAACTATTTCACCCAATCTTTGGGTGCTCTGTGCTCTGGTATATACAACGCTACTAAAAGTATTGCCAAACTTGTTAAAGAGGATTATTTCTTTACTCTTTTTCAAGAGGGGAAAAAGTTCTCTTTTTTCTATTTTGCTATAAATGATGATCTGATAATAGTTTCACTTTTTTCAAAAGATACTATAATAGGAGTTGTTCAAACTTTAACAAAAAAGTTAAGTGAAAATATTATTAAACTTATGAAGGAAGAGAGTGAAGAGAAAATGACATTTGACAGTGAATTTAAAGATGAGATTGATAATATAATAGATAATATTTTTAAATAAACATTATATTAATCTTTCAGTTCTTACTATTGACAAAAAACTTTTTTTTGATAAAATAAAACACTAAATTCTGCTCTTTTTTCAGGAGGTATTAAATGAATAGGTTTGTTAGTTTGTTTTTAATCGTTGCTATGATAATTATACTTTTTGTTGGATGTAACAATCAATATATGTCCTCAGGTATAATATATATGCAGCAAAACGATTTTGATAAAGCTATAGTTCAGTTCAACGAAGCTATAAAACTTGAACCGAATAACGCACAAGCGTATCTATGGATGGGTAAAGCTTACGGTTCAAAAAGTGAATTTGACAAAGCTTCCGAATATTTTTTAATTGCACTCGAAAAGGATACAACAAAACAGGTTTTGAAAGAAATGAGAGAAAATGTTGAATTTTACTGGCCTGTTCTTTTCAATGCCGGGACAGGTTTTTTGAGAAACAAGGATGGTAAAGAGAATAAAGCAAAATATGAAAAGTACCTTTTGAAGGCTGAAGAGATAAAGGATACATCTATAAATTACGATTACCTTGTTCTTCTTTATGCGGAAAATGGTGATGAAGCTAATATGACAAAAACTATAGAAAAATCTATTTCAAAGAATCCAGAGAACCTTTCACTATTTTTTAATGTTGCAAAATATTACATAGGTGAAGAAAAGTTCGATGAGGCGAAAAAGTATCTCGATAAGGCAAAAGCTATCAATGCTGAAAATCCACAGATAATTTACTGGCTTGGCGAGATTGCATACTCAAGTAAGAATTTTGAAGAAGCTTTGAAAAATTTTGAAAACTTCAACAAGATATTCGAATCATCAGATTCAGTGATGAAAGCAAAACTCTCAACTTACAAAAACGATGTTTCTTTCAAATTAGGGAAGATTTACCTTGAAGAAAAAAAGAATTATAAAGAGGCTATAACCAACTTTAAAAATGCTTTGAAATTTAAAGAGGATGATTATGAATCTATGTTGAATTTAGGTTTCGCATATTATAAAAACAAAGATTTTGCGGATGCCATAAAAACTATAGATGATTATATTTCAAAAACAGGTATTGAGATAAGTGATCTCTATCTTATAAAAGCTGACTGTTACTCAAGGATGAAGATGAATGATAAGTCACAGGAAGCTTACAAGAAGTATGAAGAATTAAAAAAACAGGGGAAGTAAGGAGTTTAAATGAAAACTACGAGAATAAATGAAAAAGAAATTAAACATAACTGGTATATCATAGACGCTAAAGGTAAAACTTTGGGTCGTCTTTCAACCAAGATTTCTACAATTCTTATGGGTAAAAAGAAGGTCACCTATCAACCTGATATTGATAACGGTGATGGAGTTATAGTTATTAACGCAAAAGATCTTAAGGTAACTGGAAACAAGATGCTAAGTAAAATGTATTATTCCCATTCAGGTTACATTGGTAATCTGAAGGAGACAAACCTTAAAGAAATGCTTGAGAAGAACCCATCAAAAGTTATAACACTTGCTGTGAAAAGGATGCTTCCAAAAAATAAACTTGGAAGAAAGATGTTGACAAGGTTGAAAGTTTATAACGACTCGAACCATAAACATAAAGCACAGAATCCAATTGAAATAAATTTATAAGGAGGAAACTTGGCTGAGAATAATGTTTTTGTTGGAAGAAGAAAAGAGGCAGTTGCAAGGATAAGGTTAGTTGAAGGAAAGGGGAAATTTTTGATAAATGGAAAGAAACTCGAAGATTATATTAAAAGGTATGATCACAGGGAAGAACTTTTAAATGTTTTAAGGTTGTGTAATCTTGACAGAAAAATTTCTGTTTATGCGAAAGTTTCAGGTGGTGGAATAACTGGACAGAAGGATGCTATAAAACTTGGAATAGCAAGATCTATAGCGAAAAGATTCCCTGATTTTAAAGTTGTATTGAAAGATAACGGCCTTTTGACAAGGGATCCGAGAGAGAAAGAAAGAAGAAAATACGGACTTGCAAAGGCAAGAAAAAGATATCAGTTCTCTAAGAGATAATTTAACAAAAAATCACACTGGCCAAATTCTATGGGCGGTGCAGTTTATCTGTTCCCATAGGATCAGTGGAAGTATTAACCGAAGGAGGAATTTCTATGCAGATCACAATTGAAGAACTTTTAAAGTGTGGAGTTCATTTCGGTCATAAAACCGAAAGATGGAACCCAAAGATGAAACCTTTTATTTTTTCATCAAGGAACGGAATCTATATAATAGATCTCATAAAAACACTTGAACAGTTAAAAAAAGCAAGTGAGTTTGTAAAAGAAAAAGTCGCAAATGGTGGTCAGGTTCTTTTCGTTGGTACTAAAAAGCAGGCAAAAGATATAATCGAACAGGAAGCTAAGAATTGCAACTCTTTCTATATCAACGAAAGATGGCTTGGTGGTCTTCTTACCAATTTCTCAACTGTTAAAAAAACGATTGATAAGTTGAAAGATAGTGAAGCAAAGTTGAAAAATGGTGATTATGATAAACTTACAAAGAAAGAAAAAAGCATGAAGGAAAGGGAAATTGAAAAACTTTCAAAGATTTTTTCAGGTATAAAGGATATGACAAGATTGCCTGATGTTATGTTTGTTGTTGATACTAAGAAACATAAGATAGCTATAAATGAAGCTAATCTTATGGGAATTCCAGTTATAGCACTTGTTGACACCAACTCTGATCCTGAAAGTGTTTCGATTCCAATTCCAGGAAACGATGATGCTATAAAGTCAATAGAAATAGTAACAAAAGTCATTTCTGATGCTGTTAACAGAGGACTTGTTGAAAGAAAGGATTTCCTCGAAAATCAAAAGAGAGAGGAATCTTTACAGAGTGAAAGTAGAAGAAAAGAAACTATGGTTGAAGATATCGATGATGATGGTGAAAAAATAGAAAGGATTAAAAGGAAAAAGAAAATAGATTGATCTTATAGAATAATTTTAAAGGAGTAGTTATGAATATTACGATGGATATGATAAAAGAATTAAAAGAGAGAACAGGCCTTGGAATAATGGACTGTAAAAACGCTTTAATAAAGAATGATGGGGATATAGAGAAGGCAATAGAATACCTTAGAAAAGAAGGTATTTTAAAGGCTGCCAAAAAATCATCGAGAGCTGCATCAGAAGGTGTAATCGATGCTTATATACATTACAACAAAAAGCTTGGGGTTCTTGTTGAGGTAAACTGTGAAACAGATTTTGTTGCTAAAACGAAAGAGTTCATAGATATGGCTCACCAAATAGCTATCCATATTGGTGCTATGGAACCTCAGTATGTTAACCAGAATGATGTTCCACAGGAAGTAATAGAGAAAGAGAAAGAGATTTACAAAGAACAGATGAAGGATCAAAAGAAACCTCAGAATGTTATCGATAAAATAATAGAGAACAAATTGCAAAAATTCTTCGAAGAGAATTGCCTATACAAACAGCAGTTCTTCGGTTCAGAGGATAAGAAAACAGTTGAAGATTACATTAAAGAAAATATAGCGAAATTTGGAGAAAATATAGTTGTTAGCAGATTCTCGATTTTTAAAATCGGAGAATAGATGAAAGAAAAACCAAAATATAAAAGAATACTTTTAAAACTCTCAGGCGAAATACTTGGAGACAAGGATTATGTTTTCTCTGAAAAATCTTTATCGATTCTTGTTAATGAAATTGTTGAAGTTTACAGGATGGGAGTTGATATAGGAATAGTTATAGGTGGTGGAAACATAATCAGAGGTTCCAAACTCGTTGATCAACTTCACCTTGATAAAGTTACCGCAGATTATACAGGTATGCTTTCAACTGTGATAAATGGGATGGTCTTACAGTCGATGATAGAGAAAAAGGGTGTTAGCACAAGGATGATGACAGCTATAGAGATAAAACAGATTGCTGAACCTTACATAAGAAGAAAAGCCTTATCCCACCTCGATAAAAGAAGAATAGTTATCTTTACAGGCGGAACAGGGAATCCTTTTTTCACAACTGATACAGCTGCGGTTTTAAGAGCATCAGAGATAGGTTGCGAGGTTCTTCTTAAAGGGACAAAAGTTGATGGAGTTTTTGACCTTGATCCTGTAAAAAACAGAAATGCCAAGATGTTCAAAAATATAAACTATTCCTCTGTTCTTATAAAAGAACTCAATGTAATGGATATGACTGCGATTTCATTGAGTAAAGAGAACAAACTTCCTATAATAGTTTTCAACATATTAAAATATGGTAATCTTATAAAAATTGTAAAAGGTGAGAAAATAGGAACTCTTGTTAGTTAAAGGGGGAATTATGCCAGAAAAACTTTTACATGATTTAGAAGTTTCGATGAAAAAAAGTGTAGATAATTTTAAAAGTGAACTTTCAAAAATAAGAACCGGAAAGGCAACACCTGCATTACTCGATGGAATAAATGTTGAATATTATGGTGTAAAATCACCTTTAAACCAAGTATCAACAATTTCAACTCCTGACCCTAAGATGATAGTTGTTCAACCATGGGACAAAACTATTCTTCCAGCGATTGAAAAAGAGATAATGAAAGCGAATATCGGTCTAACACCAACCAATGATGGTAATGTTATAAGAATTTCTGTCCCACCTCTTACTGAGGAGAGAAGAAAAGAGATAGTTAAAACAATAAAAAAACTTGGTGAGGAATCAAGGATAGTTATAAGACAGATAAGAAGGGATAACATTGAAAAACTGAAAAGTATGAAAAAGGATGGAACAATTTCGGAGGATGATGAGGAAAGGCTTGAAAAAGAGATACAGAAGACAACGGAAAAATATATTGGTGAAATAGATAATTTAGTGACAAAGAAGGAAAATGAAATCCTTGGAAGTTGAAAAAGAAAAATCTATTCCCAAACATGTTGCCATAATAATGGATGGCAATGGAAGATGGGCTAAACTCAGAGGGAAGGATAGATTGTATGGACATAGAAAGGGAGTTGAATCTGTAAGAAGGATTATCAAGTATTCAGCAAAAATAGGTGTAAAATATTTAACCCTCTATACATTTTCTACTGAAAATTGGAATAGACCCAAAAATGAAGTTGATGGTTTGATGAAACTCTTTTCTAAACTTCTTGAACAGGAGATACCAGAACTCTATAAAAATAATGTTAAAATACTTTTCATAGGTAGAAAAAACAGGTTGTCAAAAGAACTTCTCGATAGAATGGTTAACGCACAGGAAGTAACAAAAAACAATACTGGTTTGACATTAATACTCGCATTCGATTATGGAGGAAGGCAGGAGATAGTTGATGCATGTAGAGAGGTATGTAGAAGATTAAAGTTGAACCAACTTGAAAAACTTGATAATGAAGAGTTTTCAAAATATCTATATCTCCCGGATGTTCCGGATCCTGATCTTGTTATAAGGACAAGTGGCGAATTCAGAATCTCAAATTTCCTGCTATGGCAGACCGCATATTCTGAATTTTATTTCACCGAAGTCCTATGGCCAGATTTTGATGAAAAGGAGTTCGATAAAGCTTTAGAGGATTACTCTAAAAGGGAGAGAAGGTTTGGAAAAATCTAAACAGGATAATCTTTCATACAGGTTGTTAACCTCATTTCTTTTTGTACCTTTTTTTCTTGTTATCTTTAATTATGGTTCATTCCCGTACCTTTTTCTAATGCTTGGAATAATAGGAATAATGTCTTATGAATTTTTCTATCTTTTAAGAGAAAAAGGGCTAAACCCTTACCTAAGAACTGGAATTTTTGCTTCAATTGTCCTTGGTTTAATAATGAACTATTCATCCGCTCTTTTCACATATTTTTTGATAACATTACTTTTGTTATTCATATCGGTAGTTGAATTGAGAAGGAACGATCCAACAAAATCAATAATTTATATGTCTGTAACAACTTTTGGAGTTCTCTATACAGGTTGGCTTGGTGGACACATGATCCTGATTGGAAAAACGAGCTATAACCTTTTGAATTCTCCAAAACTAATATATCTGGCCTTCCTTATGATTTGGATGGCTGATACTGGAGCATTTTTTATAGGCAGCAGATTTGGAAAACATAAAATAATTCCAAAGATCAGTCCATCAAAATCTTATGAGGGACTTGTTGGTGGTTTTATTTTTTCCTTTGTATCAGGTTTTTTATTCTCATTATTTTTTTTCAGAGAGTTGAACATCTTGGATAATTTTATCCTTTCTCTGATATCGACTTTCGCAGGGCTTGCAGGAGATCTTGTTGAATCAGCTATGAAAAGGGACGCTCAACTTAAAGATGTATCATCCTTTCTTCCAGGTCACGGTGGAGTTCTTGATAGGTTTGATTCTATACTTTTTGCTTTGCCTCTTTTTTACTATTACTTTATTCTTGTTATAAAAAGCAGGATTGTGTGAAAAGGATAATTATTCTTGGAGCAACTGGCTCTATAGGAAAGAGCACGTTGAATGTAGTAAAAAAATACCCTGAACGATTCAAAATAGTTGGAATTACTGCCAATAGAAACAAAGAACAACTTTTAAAAATAGCGAAAGATTTCTCTGTAAAAAATGTTGGACTTTACAATGAGTCTTTTGTCATTGAAGGGAAAAATAAAAAAAATATAGATTGTGATGTTAATTCTTATTTTGTAAATAAACTTGATTACGACATAATTGTAAATGCACTTGTAGGATCTATCGGTTTTTATCCAACATATTATGGAATAAAAAGAGGGAAAACTATAGCACTCGCAAACAAAGAAACTATAGTTTCCTATGGTGAGATAATAAAAAAAGAATTGAAAAAAAACAAAAGGGCAGTTATAAAACCAGTTGATTCCGAGCATTCAGCTCTATGGCAACTCTTATCTTTTATAGACAGAAAAAAAGTGAAAAAATGTTTTATAACAGCATCAGGTGGTGTCCCTTTCAAAACAAAAAAGGATGACCTCACTCTCGATGAGGTTTTAAAACACCCTGTCTGGAATATGGGAGTAAAAGTCACAGTTGATTCTTCAACTATGGTTAACAAAGGATTAGAGATAATAGAAGCATGCAGGTTGTTCTCCCTTGAACCTGATATGGTTGGAGTTATGATACATCCAAACTCTTTGGTTCATGCTATTGTTCTTCTGAAAGATGGAACCTATATCTCCCATATGGCTTACCCTGATATGATTCTACCGATAGAGTATGCTCTTTTGCATCCTGATAGAGGAGAAACTCCATCAATAAAGATGTTTGATGAGAATGTAAATTTAAACTTATCTTTTCATCCAGCACCTGTAGAGAAATATAAATCTTTAAAACTCGCTTATATGGCAATAAAAATGGGCGGTAACATGCCAGCTGTTTTTAACGCTTCTAACGAGAAGGCTGTTGAACTCTTTGTTAGAGGTGAGATAAAGTTTAACCAGATAGTTGGACTTATCGAAAGAGTTATGAAAAAAATAAAATTTGTGAAAAAAGTAACTATAGAGAATATTCAGGAAAGTGAAAAAGAAGCAAAAAGGTTAACAGAAATTTTTGGAGAAAAATTATGAGTTTTTTAATAATGATTTTGACACTTGGAATAATGGTAATAGTGCATGAGTTTGGACATTTCATAGTAGCAAAAATTTTTAAAATAGGTGTTTTAACATTCTCAGTAGGACTTGGCAAAAAATTGTTTGGGTTCAAAAAAGATGAGACAGATTATGTTTTCTCAGTTCTCCCTTTCGGTGGATATGTAAGGTTAAAAGGTATGGAAGATTTTGAAAGCAAAGAGAGGGATGATGATGATTTTATGAAAAAAAGCCCTATAAAAAGGATACTTGTAATTTTCTCTGGTCCATTCTTCAATTTCATTTTTGCTTTCATTATAATTTTTATAACAATATCTTTTTATGGTATCACCAATATTGAAAATGCTCCACTCTATGATATATCTGGTCCTTACAAAGAATATTTTCAGAAGAATGATCTAATAACTGAGGTTAACGGAAGTAAAGTTAAAAGTTTCAACGATATATTTCTAAACATAGTTCCAGACAGGGAAAATATTTTTAAGGTTTTAAGGGGAGAAGAAGAGGTAGATGTAAAATTTAAAATAGATAAACCTGATTCACTTTTCATTACACCAAAATTTTCTTCAGTTGTTGGAATAGTCAACAAGAATTCCTCTGCTGAAAAGTATGGAATTTTGAAGGGTGATAGAATTATAAAGATAGATACTTTCAACATATCAGCATGGCAGGATATATCAGATGTGATGAAAAATTATTATAAAGAGGAGATGGATTTCACACTTATAAGGGGAAATGACACACTTCTTCTAAAAGTAAAACCTGAAATAATAAAGGATAGTTTGGATGGGGAATATAAAGAGTATGGTTTTATAGGAATAGGATTTTCATATGAAAGTAAAAAGGTTGGATTTCTAAACTCATTAAAATTATCTTACGAAAGGGTAAAATTTATTTCTGTATCAATATTGAAATTCTTAAAGCAGATGTTTACAGGTAAGATGGCTCTCAAAAATCTTGGTGGCCCAGTTTCTATATATACTATGACAGATCAAACTTTAAAAATCGGATTTGAAACATTTTTATCCTTCCTTGCATTCTTTTCCATAAACCTGTTCATATTCAACCTTATTCCATTTCCACCACTTGATGGGTCTTACATATTAATATATCTTTTTGAACTTGTTACCAAGGTAAAAGCGAATAAAAAATTCATGCAGGTTTACCAGTATGTTGGAATATTCGTTCTTTTCACTTTAATAATTCTTGTAACATTCAACGATATTTTAAGAATTTTTAAAGGTTGAAAAAATATTCTTGAAATTTTCTTTTCTTCTGTTATGATTTTTAAAGGAGAAAAAATATGAAAAGAAAAGAGATCTCTCTTGTAATCCTTTCACTTCTCATATCTATTTTTATATCTTTAAACATTTTTGCTAACCCGACTTTAGATTCTCAAAAGATTAAAGTTTGGGTATTTTTCAAAGATAAAGGTTTTGATTCTAAAGAGAAGATTGTTAGTTATTTTAAAAATAACCCTTCCTATGTTACTGAAAGATCAAAAGAGAGAAGGAAAAATAAAAATCTTTCAGAATATAGATACCTTGATCTCCCAGTAAACAAAAAATACATTTCGATTCTTGAAAGTAAAGGTTATAAGGTTGAAAAGGTCTCGAAATGGTTAAACGCTGTTTCATTATATGTTGAGAGTAAAGATGTTGAAATAATTTCACAACTTCCGTTCGTAAAATCTGTTTCTCCAGTTTCAACTATAAGGAAGAAAAAAGATTTTCTTGTAAAAGATGTTATAAAAAGTAAAAGTATAAATAGTTCAAAGGGAGATGATATTTACTTTTACGGTGATTATTCTTACAACCAGATAAAAATGTTGAACATAAACACTTTACACAACAAAGGATATACAGGAAAAGATGTTGTTATCGCTCTTTTCGATACTGGTGTTCTGATGTTGAAAGATTCATCTATGGTTGTTGATACATCCTCAACACCTTTTGAAACAACATTCGTTTACACTTGTAAACCTATACATAAAGCACTCAAAGATGTGAAAATTGTTACATCCTACGATTTTATAGAGAATAAAGATTTTGCAGGTATAATTTATGGAGGATCACCTGATGAGGTTAACCAGCTTAGTCATGGGACAAAGATGCTTGGACTTATGGCTTCTTACTATTCAGGTGAACTCATCTCTCCAGCTTTTGGTGCATCATACATTATAGCGAAAACTGAAATAGCTGATTCTGAGCTGATCTCTGAAGAGGATAACTGGATCAGAGCTTGTGAATGGGCTGATTCTTTAGGTGCTGATATAATTTCAAGTTCAGTTGGATATAAGGATTGGTATCCTTATTCTGTCATGACAGGTGATTCAACAAATATTTCAAAAGCGGCGAATATCGCATCAGATTCTTTTGGAATACTTGTTGTAAATGCAATAGGTAATTTAAAAAATGTTGGTATAGACAGAGCTGACACATCGATAATAGCACCTGCTGATGCTTACTCAGTTTTAACTGTTGGTGGAGTTGATGATTCTATGGTTTATTCACAGTATTCAGTTACCGGTCCAACATACGATGTTTACATTGATTCAACGATAAAAAGGTATAAACCTGAAGTTGTAGCTCTTGCAGAATGGCCATACACTGTTTCGGATAGTTCCAACTCATTCAATTATATTCTTGGGACAAGCGGTTCAACCGCTCTCGTAAGTGCTGGTTGCGCATTGATTTTACAGGCACATCCTAACTGGACACCAGATAAGGTAAAAGAAGCTTTGACAAAGACAGCTAAAAGAGCGTTCGCTTCTTTGATCCCAGATACTACATATTTTTCAGAATATCCAAACCAGATTGTTGGGTATGGAGTTCCAGATTTTTATAAAGCTGTCATGTATGATGATACTAATGAAGTTTACCAAATAAATTCAAGTAAACTTCTACCTCCATATCCAAACCCATACTCTTTGAAAGCAGGTTATGTAAGGATACCTTTTGAGATAAAAAGAAAGATTTCAAATCTTATGTTATACATATACACTCTTGATGGGAAACTTGTTTATTATGATAGCAAAGAAAATATCCTTCCGGGTGTTTATCAGGAAGGTTTTTTATGGAATGGTGTTCCAAATACTTCTGGTAGTTCAGTTAGCGGTTATATAGGTTCAAGTGGTAACAAAGTTTCTCCGGGTGTTTATATAGTTATTCTACAAACAGGTTTTGAAAAAAGTACAAAAAAGATTACGATAATCCCCTAATTCTATCTTCCTCAACCCCCTCCCGAAAACGCCCCTTAATTAGGGGCGTTTTCCATCGATTTTATTTTAAACTGTGAAATATTTTTTTAAAACTTTGTGAATTTTTTAGTGTATGTTTTGTTATTAATATCTTTCACTATTAAAAAGTAAATACCACTTTTTAAATTGTCTAAATCAATAAGAACATTTTTCGAACTTCCTTCTATGATTTTTCTTCCACTTTTATCGATCATTTTAAAATAGAGTATGTTGTTTAACATTATTGAATTGTTTTCAAAAGAAATGTTAAACCTGTTATCTTTTTTCTTTTCATCCAAAAGATTCTCTTCATATAATCTTAAACTTATTCCTTCTGGTCCAGAAACTTTAGCTTGAATTATATAATCACCTCTTCTTTGAACTACCCAAGTTCCGATGCTATCCCAGAAAGAGTTAAAAGATGGTGTTGAATCTGAAAGGAAGTATGCCAAAGCGTTGGAAGGTTGATCCTGACATCTTGAAAATAGTCCAACATAGAATGTGTTACATAGCAATACCTGTGTAACAACAGTATCAGAAACAAGTAGTGGGAAACTATTTGTGTTTACAAGATGTGTATCAGAGTAAATTGTTGAACCGGGAATACCAGAATTATCGTTGAAAATCAATATAGTATCAGTTTCACTTCTTTTTGTGTATCTTCCCCAATATACAACCTTCAAGGTGCATGTATCAGAGAGGTAATATTTGACAGCCCTTCTTACATTACCGTACCAATACAAATCAAAAGTCCCATCATCTTTCTGAAGGTAGTAATCGTAAGAAAATAAAGTTAAAACTGTAATTAATAGAAAGAATAAAAGAAAGAATCTTTTCATATTTTCCCCCCAAAATTTCCCTGAAAAAATTATAATAATTTTAAAAAATTTTTCAATAAAAATTGTTGACATTTTAGAAATTAAATTGTTGACATTATTATCTTGTTAATATAAAATAATTCTTTAAAAATTTTAAGGAGTAGTTATGTATGATAGATTGATTTTTAAATTATCAGATGAAGATACAAATATTGTTTCATTACCTGAAAACCAATTTCCAATAAAACTCTCAGATTGTATAAAAAGTGATAATCTCAGAAAAGAAGAAACATCATTGCCTGTTGTCTCAGAGATAGATCTTTTGAGACATTTTGTTTTACTTTCAAACAAAAACCATCATCTTCAAAAGGGATTTTATCCTTTGGGATCATGTACGATGAAATACAATCCAGTTATAAATGAAGATATCTCTTCAAATCCGAAATTTACAAAATTACATCCATATCAGGATGAGGATGATGTTCAAGGAATACTTCAGATAATGTATGAATTACAGGATATGCTTTTGAAAGTTACAGGATTTTCTAAAATCTCTTTGCAACCAGTTGCCGGTGCTCATGGTGAGTTTTCTGGAATGATGATTATAAGTGATTATTTTAAGAGTAAAAACGAAAAGAGGACAAAGATACTTATTCCAGATTCAGCACATGGAACAAATCCAGCTTCAGCAACACTTTCAGGTTTTAAAGCTGTTCAAATAAAATCTGATCAAAATGGCGAAATAGATCTTGACGATCTTGAAAAGAATATGGATGAGGATACAGCAGGAATAATGATAACCAATCCAAACACACTTGGAATTTTTGAAAGCAGGATAGAGAAGATCTCTCAGATTGTTCATGGTAAAGGTGGACTTATATATATGGATGGAGCTAACATGAACGCACTTATGGGAATAGTAAAGCCTGGAAAAATAGGATTCGATATTTTACATATCAACCTTCATAAAACTTTTTCAACTCCACATGGAGGTGGTGGACCCGGTGCAGGTGGAGTTGCAGTTGTGGAAAAATTAAAAGATTTTCTTCCACCCTACATAGTAAAATTTGAAAATGGGAAATATTCATTAGATTATCCTGAAAAATCTATCGGATCTTTACATTCATTCTATGGTAATGTGAACATAATGATAAGAGCTTGGGCTTATTTAAAAGTTATGGGAAGGGATGGTTTGAGTGAGGCTTCAAAGATGGCAATAGTTAACGCTAATTACATTAAAAGGAAACTTCAGAATATATACGATCTGCCTTACAAAAATGAAACTATGCATGAGGTTGTTTTCAGTGGAAGAAAACATAAAAAGGATTACAACATTACAACTCTCGATATAGCAAAAAGACTTTTGGATTACGGTTTCCATGCTCCAACAGTATATTTCCCACTTATAGTTTCCGAAGCGATAATGATAGAACCTACCGAAACCGAATCAAAGGAAACTTTAGACTCTTTCATAGAAGCTATGAAAAAGATAGATGAGGAAGCCAAAAATGATCCTGAAAAAGTTAAAAGTGCACCTTCATCAACTCCAGTTTCAAGACCTGATGATATTTACGCTTTGAAAAATCTTTTTGTAAACTGGTACAGGGAAAATAATGGATAAGAGTTTTCAACCTGTTAGTCCAAAAGAGATTCCTCTTGAAAGGAAAGAGGAGATATTAAAAAAGATAGCTGAGAATATTGTAAAGAGGAGTTTGACAGCTCCAGCTATAATGTTTCTCGAATCCATAAAACCTATGAATTTCATAAGTGCTCAGATAATGATTTTTCTGGAACCAATAATTTTGACATTTTTTAACATAAAAGAGTACCGTGAAGCATCTCTTATTTTTGAAGAGAGAGATTCTGTTGAAAAACTTATAAGGTATATAGAAGATTTTGAAAATCAACATAAGAGAAAGAAGAAGGATATTAAGGAGGATAAATGAAAGAGAAGGATCAAATTACGAGAATACTTGCAACCGATTGTGGATCCACCACAACAAAAGCTATTTTGATAGAAAAAAGAGAAAACGAATATCGTTTGATAGTTAGAGGTGAAGCTCCCACAACAGTTGAAGCACCTTATGAAGATGTTACAAAGGGTGTTCTCAACGCAATAAAAGAGGTTGAAGAACTCGCTGGAATAAAGATTTTGGATGGAGACAATATAATAAAAAGGGAGAAAAGTGAAGGTGATGGAGTTGACATCTACATTTCAACATCTTCCGCAGGTGGTGGTTTACAGATGATGGTTGCTGGTGTTGTTGACAAAATGAGTGCCGAATCTGCCGCAAGGGCTGCGCTCGGTGCAGGTTCGATAGTTATGGATGTTATTGCAACAAACGATAAGAGGATGGACCATGAAAGGATAAAAAGGATTAGAACATTAAGACCTGATATGATACTCCTTTCTGGTGGAACAGATGGAGGAACCATAACGCATGTTGTCCAACTCGCCGAGATAATCCAGGCAGCTGATCCAAAACCAAGATTTGGTGCTGGGTATAAACTACCTGTAATATATGCTGGTAACAATAAAGCTGTTGATGAGATAAAAGAAAGGCTTGAAAAGAAAACTGCACTTTATATTGTTGATAATTTGAGACCAACACTTGAAAAAGAGAATTTAAAACCAGCAAGGGATAAAATACATGATCTTTTCATGGAACATGTTATGGCTCAGGCACCGGGTTACAGAAAACTTATGGATATGACTGATGTTCCAATAATGCCAACTCCAGGTGCCGTTGGTCTTTTGATTGAAACTATAGGGAAAAGGGATAAGATAGAGGTTTTGGGAGTTGATATTGGAGGAGCAACAACGGATGTTTTCTCATACTTCCAGAACACTTTCAACAGAACAGTTTCAGCAAACCTTGGTATGAGTTATTCCATTTCAAATGTTGTTAAAGAAGCTGGACTTAAAAATATTATGAGATGGGTTCCATTCCATATGGATGAAAAGGATCTTAGAAACAGGATACGAAATAAGATGATAAGACCAACCACGATTCCATCAACTTTGGATGAGTTACAGATAGAACAAGCTATTTCGAGAGAAGCTTTAAGACTCGCTCTCGAACAACATAAAACTATGGCTGTTGGTCTTAAGGGAGTTCAAAAAGAAAGAACGATTTCCGATGCATTTGAACAAACGAGTACTGGAGAAACACTTGTTAACATGCTTACACTAAACCTTATAGTCGGCTCAGGTGGAGTTCTTTCTCATGCACCAAGAAGAGTACAGTCAGCTCTTATGATGATAGATGCATTTTTACCTGAAGGTATAACCATGCTTACAGTTGATTCTATATTCATGATGCCACAACTTGGTGTCTTATCAACCGTTCATGAAAAAGCGGCAACAGAAGTTTTCGAAAAGGACTGTTTGATAAGGTTAGGTTCATGTATAGCACCTATGGGAAATATTAAGGAAGGACAGGAAGCTGTTAGGATAAAATTTGATGATAAAGAATTCGTATTCAATTTTGGTGATATGGGAGTTATACCTCTTGAACTTAACAAAAAAGTAAAAGCTGTAATAAGTGTTGCAAAGGGACTTGACCTTGGTAACGGTAAAGGTAAAGAGGTTGAGGCTGAACTTGAGGGTGGAGTAGTTGGAGTTATAGTTGATGCAAGAGGAAGAAGACCTTTTGTACTCCCGGAAAATGATAATGAAAGGGTAGAAAAGTTGAAGAAATGGATAAAAGCTTTAAATGTCTATCCTGAGAAATAAATGGAGGAATTATGGCACATTCATATACACCTGGTTTAAAAGTTACAGAAAAGGCAATAGTAAAAAAAGAGCGTAGATTACCTTTAAAAGGAGAGGTTCTTGTTAAAGTTGGAGATTTAGTGAAAGCTGATGATATAGTTGCTAGGACAGAACTTCCAGGAGATGTTGAGAGATTGAATCTTGCTGGAAAACTTGGAGTTCCTCCAAAAGAGGCGAGTTCATTTTTGAAAGTTTCTATTGGAGATAAGATAAAAAAAGATCAGATAATAGCTGAATCTAAAGGATTTTTAGGATTGTTCAAAACATCGATACCTTCTCCTATCGATGGAATAGTTGAAAACTATTCTGATATAACTGGAATGTTGACTTTAAGAAAACCTCCAAAAAAGGTCGAAATAGATGCTTATGTTAACGGAAAAGTTGTTGAGGTTATAGAGAATGAAGGTATAGTTGTTCAAACACCAGCGACATTCATTCAGGGTATTTTCGGAATAGGTGGAGAGGTAAAGGGAGAGTTGAAACTTGTTGCTAAATCACCTGACTATGTTTTAACTAAAAATGATATAACTGAAGATTTGAAAGGAAAAATAGTTATAGGTGGATCCCTTGTTACAAGTGAAATTTTAAACGAATGTGTTAAAAAGGGAGTTATAGGTATTGTTGTTGGTGGAATAGATGATAAGGATCTGAAGGATTTTCTTGGTGAGGAGATAGGTGTTGCTATAACCGGGCAGGAAGAGAAGGGAGTTACAGTTATAGTTACAGAAGGGTTCGGGCAGATGACTATGGCGAAGAAAACTTTCGATATTCTTTCAAAGAATGATGGTAAGAGGGCTTCAATAAATGGTGCAACTCAGATAAGGGCTGGTGTTATGAGACCCGAAGTTATAGTTACATACGATATAGATACTATTGTTGAAGAATCGAAACATGCTGAGATGGGAATGGATATCAATTCTATAGTAAGAATAATAAGACAGCCATATTTTGGTGCAATAGGAAAAGTTGTTGGGCTCCCATCACAGTTGCAAAAAATTGAAACTGAAGCACATGTCAGGGTTCTTGAATTTGAATTTGAGGATGGTAAAAGGATAGTGCTCCCAAGAGCGAATGTTGAATTGATTGAAGAATAAAAGGAGTAAAATGAAAAACAAAATCTTCTTTTTCATTTTTATAATTCTTTCTTTTATAATAACATTCCCTCAGAATGAAACTTCAAAAGATGAACCAGTAGTTAGAGTTGATTCAACTATTGTTAAAGAGTTCCAAATTAAAGATGTATCCAACGATGACGGAAGTAAACTCGAGATCTCATGTCAAAAGGTTCTTGAAGGGAACAACTCTTTATTCAAACTTTACAGGAAAGAGTTGAATGATACAGTTTTTAAAAATGTTAAAACTTTTCAGTCCTTTCCGGTAAAAATAGTTGATGAGGGATTATCCTATCAAAAAAAATACCAATATTATCTTGCGGTTTCAGACAGTTTGGGTAACGAATCTGAGAAATGTTTGATAGGTGATTTTTCTCCAAAAGCTGATCTTTTTAAAACTGATAAAACTATACTTTTACTTATGATAATAATTTACACTATGGTAATAATCTACCTTGTTGAAAGTGTTAGAAAGGGAAAGGATCTTTTTGTTAGGAAGATCTCAGGTCTTGATACACTCGATGAAGCTGTTGGAAGAGCAACAGAGATGGGAAGACCTGTACTTTATGTCCCTGGTTCTTCTTCAATGTCAGATATAGCTACTATAGCATCTTTGAATATTCTTGGCCCTGTAGCAAAAAAGATTGCGGAGTATGAAACAAAACTTATAGTTCCAAACAGGGATCCTATAGTTATGACTGTTGCCAAAGAGGTTGTTAAAGAATCTTACTCTGAAGCCGGAAGACCAGATGTTTACAACGATAACGATATATTCTTCTTAACTGATTCTCAGTTTGGATACGCTGCTGCAGTTTCAGGAATAATGACAAGAGAGAAACCAGCCACAAACCTACTTCTCGGAATGTTTTGGGCTGAATCACTCATCATGGCTGAAGCAGGAAATACAACAGGTGCTATTCAGATAGCAGGAACAGATGCTGTAACACAGTTGCCATTTTTTATAACATCTTGTGATTATACTATAATTGGAGAGGAACTTTACGCTGCAAGTGCTTACCTTTCAAGGGAACCACTTTTGCTTGGTACTTTGAAAGCACAAGATTATTTCAAAGGTTTTATAATTATTATTATTACTTTTTATTTTGTAATCCTTTTGATTTCTTGGATAACAGGTGGCAATTTGGTTTTTCTAAATAAAATTCTTGAAATTTTAAGATTCATATTTAAAAGTTAGGAGTTAATATGTTTTTAAGAAGAACATTACCACTTTTAGTATCAGCGATATTTGGTATAGCACTCATTTTGCAATTTTTTGTACCACATCCAGCATCAAAAAGTTTTTACAACATGATGTTAGATTGGCTTATAATAGTATCAGCATTCACTTACCTTATTGCTGTTCAGTCAACAGTTGAACTACATTTTACTAAGATTAAAAGAAAGGTTGAGGGGTGGCAGTATTCTATTATCGTTCTTGTTTCTTTGTTTGTGACTGCTTTACTTGGAGTTTTGGGTGGTGCTTTCATGCCAACAACTTTATGGATGAAGATTTTTCATTCTGTAAAACCAACCGATACAACACCTTTGATGTATACATACCTTTATATGCAGATGCCTATGCAATCCACAATTTTTTCACTACTCGCTTTCTATATGGCTTCAGCAGCTTTCAGATCTTTCAGAGCGAGAAGTTTTGATGCCACTTTGCTTTTGGTAACAGCAGGTATAGTAACTCTTGGAAGGGTTCCACTTGGTGAATTCATTTACAAAGGGCTTCCAGATGTTGTTGAATGGATCTTGAAATATCCGAATATGGCAGCTCAGAGAGGAATACTTATAGGTGTCCAACTTGGTATTATAGCAACATCTATAAAGATTATACTTGGAATAGAAAGGAAATATCTTGGAGGAGGAAAATGAAATTTATAAATTTTATCAGCAATCTTGATAAAAGATGGATATATCTTATTCTCGCTTTATGCATAATAATACCCTTTTTGTTTCCGGTTGGATTCCCTATGAAAACTACACCTCCTGTAAAATCTATCTATGATTTTATTGAGGACTCTATTCCAGAAGGAGGAGTTGTTCTGATAGGTGCAGATTATGATCCATCAACAATGGCTGAACTTCATCCTATGGCAAAAGTTATAGCAGCACACGCTCTATCAAACAATTTAAGAGTTCTCTTTGTAACACTGTATCCACAGGGTGCTGGAATGGCACAGGATGCAATAGATAATGTTTTAAAAGAATGGAACAAAAGCAATCCTGAAAATCAGAAACAACTTGGAAAAGATATAACATTACTCGCCTATGTTCCGGGAGTAAGTGCTGTTGTTTTGAAGATGGGAGAGGATATAACTCAAACTTTCAATGAGGATGGCTATGGAAATAAACTCTCTGAACTTGAAGTTATGAAAGGGATAAAAAATTATAATGATATAAACCTTATGGTTGAACTCGCCGGTAGTTCTGTTGTTTTGACATGGCTCATCTATGCAAATGGAAGGTATGGTTTGAAAATGGGTATTGGAACAACCGCTGTATCAGCAGCCGAGTACTATTCTTACCTCCAGTCAAAACAGGCTATAGGAATGCTTGGTGGTTTGAAAGGTGCTGCAGAATATGAACATTTACTTGATAAGAAAAATGTTTATGGTGGAAGAAAGGATGCTTCTATAGGGATGGATGCACAATCTTCAGCACACATATTTTTTATTATACTTATCATTCTTGGAAACATCGCATATTTTGTTAAGAAGAGAAAGGAGGGTAAATAATGGCTATAGCAACTAATTTTTGGATATGGATAGCTGCTTTACTTACACTTGCTATCTATTCTTTTCTATATAAAGACAATCCTTTCTACAAGTTTGCAGAATATCTTCTTGTAGGAATATCTATAGGTTACGGTGTATCAGTTTACTGGCACAACACTATAATTACGAAAGTTTATAACCCTCTTGTTTACGATAAGAATTTCCTTGTTTTGATTCCGCTTCTGCTCGGTTTATTGATGTTTTCAAGGTTTTTTAAAAATGTTTCCTATCTTTCAAGAATACCTATAGCTTTTGTTGTTGGTGCTGGAACAGGACTTTCAGTTCCTTCATCTTTCGAATTTCTTTTTAAACAGGTATATGCAACTATGCCTTTAAAATTGGATTTTGGAAGTTTGATCATAGTTGTTGGAGTAATTTCAACTTTAGTCTATTTTTTCTTTTCTCTCGAACATAAAGGTTTCGTTGGAAGAGTTTCAAGAGTTGGAATAACTTTCATAATGGTTGCATTCGGAGCAGCTTTCGGATACACTATTATGGCGAGAGTTTCCCTCTTTATAGGAAGAATACAGTTTCTTCTTTCAGATTGGCTTGGAATAATAAAATAGGAGGAGAGGTGTTAAAAAGAACCCTTCTTTTGATAGTTTTTCTTATTCTTTCAATCTCACTTTTCTCTGAAAATGATGGTTTGATTTTTTTAGAGAATCAAACACCTTTTGAAGAATTCGCTATTACAGGTAAAGATATCCCTAACGATGGTGGAGGTGGTATAGAAATAGAGTGGTCCTTTCCTGATTCTTTGGATAACTTTTTTTTAACTGTTTTGAGAAAGGATGAGGCTGGGAACAACTCTATTGTTGCAACAGACCTTCTTGTTTCCTCAAAACAGGTAAGGGATGTCAGCTCAGAAGAAGATCCATCAAGAGTAAAGGATGGAACAAAATATTACTACACTGGAATTTTGAGTAAAAAGATGGTAGATGAAAATTTTTTGAACATGTTGATTTCAAAAGAGAATGGTTACTCAAAAAATGGTATCTACATTTTCAATAATGATACATTTTATGTTACAGCCGAAACAGATGCCATTATTTCAAAAGCTTCATGGTTTAACCTTTCAAGGATTCCAGTAGTGATATCACTTATACTTATCTCTTTCGTCTTTTTATACTATCTGAACCTTGCGAAAAGTGGAAAAGAACTTTACATCAGAAAGATAAATGGACTTGATGCTGTTGAAGAGGCTGTTGGTAGAAGTACAGAGATGGGAAAACCGATAATGTATATTCTCGGAATAGGTTATGTTACAGATATTCCAACTATAGCTGGACTTACAATTCTTAGTAGAGTTTCTAAAAAGGTTGCGGAGTATGAAACAAAGATTCTTGTTCCTTCCTATGATCCTGTTGTTATGACAACAGCACAGGAGGTTGTTAAAGAAGCTTTCACTGAAGCTGGTAGACCAGACCTTTATAATAAAAATGATATAATGTATATAACTCAGGATCAGTTTGGATATGCAGCAGGTGTTGATGGTATGATGATGAGGGAAAAACCGGGAGCAGTTTTTCTTCAAGGTTTATTCTTTGCAGAATCTTTGATACTCGCTGAAACTGGACATTCAATTGGTGCGATACAGATTTCTGGTACAACTGAAACAGCACAACTACCATTCTTTGTTGCAGCATGCGACTATACTCTTATAGGAGAAGAAATGATGGCTGCTTCAGTTTACCTTCAGAAAGAACCAATGATGCTTGGTTCAATCGCTGCTGAAGACCTTTTGAAAGTTTTTATAATGGTTTTGATAATAGTTGGTTTTATTCTATCTATTTTTGCTTATGGATTCAATATAGGAATTTTTAAAAATCTATTCGATCTGTTAGTTAGAGCTTTACAAGTTTAGTAGGAGGAAAAATGTTGAAAGGAAAAGGGATCCCGATTTTTATAACATTTTTGGTTGGAATGATAATGATAATCTCTTTCTTTATTCCTCATAAACCTTTTGGTGATATAGAGAAAATATCTTTGAACTGGTATTCGATAATAGCTGGTTTTACAATGCTTCTTGGGGTTGATTCTTTGATAGGAATGCATTTTAGAAAGTTGAAGAGAAAAGATGAGAACTGGTTCTTTTCATTGGTTCTTATACTTGGTTTCACCGCAACAGTTGTAGTTGGTATTATAGAAACAGTAAGGTTTGGAACAGCGTTCGACGATAAATCCTATTTTACATACATATACAACTATTTTATCGTTCCATTACAGTCAACAATGTTTTCACTTCTTGCTTTCTTTATAGCATCAGCAGCTTACAGAGCTTTCAGAGCAAGAAATTTTGATGCTACCCTTCTACTCATTACAGCCATAATAGTTATGCTTGGAAGGGTTCCACTTGGAGAACAGATTTCACCTTACCTTCCAAAATTTACCGAATGGATAATGCAGGTACCACAGATGGCTGCAAAAAGAGGAATTGGACTTGGAATATCTTTAGGTGCTTTGGGTGTTTCCATAAGGATAATTTTGGGTATAGAAAGAAGTTATCTTTCATAAGGAGTGATTATGAATTTTTTTATAAAACTTTCAAAAATAGATAGAAGATTCATATACCTTTTCATAGCTTTGGTAGTTGTTCTACCTTTAATATTTAAACCAAAATTTCCGGTTGTTGTTTCAAAACCTGTTCAAGATGTTTACGATTATATAGAAAAATTGCCTGAAGGAAGTAATGTTTTGATTTCGATAGATTACGATGCAGCTTCAATGCCTGAACAGCAGCCATTTCTTGAAGCTCTTTTAAGACAACTTTTTAAAAACAAGTTAAAACCAATACTTATAGTTCAATGGCAACTTGGAGCTCCACTTGGAACTATGGGACTTGAGAAAATTGCAAAAGAGATGGGAGCAGTGTATGGTGTTGATTATATAAATTTAGGATACAGACCAGGTTATGTTGCCCAGATGGTCGGTATAGGAAAAGAGATAAGGGACTATTTCAAGGTAGATTATAAAAATATTCTACTTGATTCATTCCCTATGATGAAGAATGTTCACAACTATAATGATATTGCACTTCTTGTTGGTCTTGAAGCCGGTTCAACATATCTTGCATGGATAGAGTATGCAGGTGGAAGGTTCAAACAGAAGATAGCTCTCGCTTTGAACGCTGTTTCAGCACCTGATGCTTATTACTTTTATCAATCAGGTCAGATTGTTGGACTCGTTGGAGGTATGAAAGGTGCTGCAGAATATGAAGTTCTTGTTGATAAACCTGATCTTGCTGTAGCAGGTATGGCATCACAATCCTATTCACATCTTGTTATAATACTTTTCATAGTTTTAGGTAACATTGCTTACTTCATAGAAAAGGGAATGAAAAATAAAGAAGGAGGAAAATGATGGGAACAACAATTGGAATTTGGATCGCTGCTGGTTTAACCCTATTTATATATTCTTTCCTTTATAAGGATAACCCTTTCTACAAATTCGCTGAACATCTTTATGTTGGAATAACTGCAGGATACTGGATAATATACACATGGGCTTATGTTATACAACCTATGCTTCTCGATCCTATGATCAAAAATAAACAGTTCATTCTTATAATACCTGCATTTTTTGGAATAATAATGTTAACAAGATGGTTTCCACAGATATCATGGTTATCAAGATGGTCTATAGCCTTCACAGTCGGAATGGGTGCGGGACTTGGAGTTACAGGTGCTATACAAGGTTTCATACTGCCTCAGGTTCAGGCAACTCTTGTTCCATTGACAGGATTCAATTTTGAAACTTTTAACAACCTTCTGATAATATTTGGTGTTTTGACAACACTCATTTACTTCTATTTCTCAAAAGAACAGAAAGGTGTTTTAAGATGGGGATCAAAAATAGGTATAACCTTCATAATGGTTGCTTTTGGAGCATCATTCGGTTATACGGTTATGGCTCGTATTTCACTTTTAATAGGAAGGATATATTTCCTTTTATCAGATTGGCTTAAAGTTTTAAGATGAAAGGTTACTATTTAGATTACTCTGTTTTTGATGTTTATACAAATATGGCTTGTGATGAATGGGCTTATAAAAACATTGATACTGTTTTTTTCAGATTCTATTCTTTTTCTAAACCTTCAATTACAATCGGATACAATCAAAGGTACAATGTTGGAATAGATTACGATTATATAAAAAGAGAGAGTATTGATATAACAAGAAGGATGACTGGAGGAAGAGCTGTTTTACATAGTGGAGATCTGACTTACTCTTTTGTTGGCAACATTGAATTCTTTGGTAAAAATGGAGGACTTTTAGAAAGGTATAAAAAAATTTCAGAGATCTTTATAAAAGCTTTTGAAAAGATAGGTATAAATGCGAAGCTGACTCAGGGTGAAAAGAAAGATAACTTTATAGCTGATTGTTTTGGATCACAATCTGTGTACGAGATAAGTTTAAATGGAGAAAAGATAGTTGGGAGTGCCCAGACATTCTCTGAAAAAAATTTTTTACAACAGGGAACTATTCTTGTAAAAGAAAGCGTTATACCACAGGAAAAAATTTATGGGAAAAAATTTTCAAACAATATTGAAAATTTAACAGGTTTAAATTATAATATCAAAGATATGTCTTTTTTATTTTACAAAGTTTTTTTTAGGGAGCTCGATTTTGAATGGCAAAAAGTAGAGTTAGATTTAAACGATTTAGAGTTTAAAAAAATTGTTGAAAAATATAAGGATGAGGAATGGATAAAGAGAAGGTAGATTTAAAAGCGAATCTTGAGATTTTCAGTCCAGTTGAATTTATAAATCTCATCTCATCAAAACAGAGAACAGGTGTTCTTATTTTTAATTTTGAGGATAAAGAAGGGAAAATATTTTTTGAAAACGGTTTACCAAAACATGCAGTTTATAACACTTTTACAGGAGAAGAGGCTTTATACAATCTCTCCATCGAAAGGAACGGAGTTATAACTTATATTGATGGTGAAAAAACTGACGAAATCACAATCGAACAACAAAACACATCATCTCTTATAGAACAGATTGAAAAAAGAAGAATCGAGTTTGATGATATTTTGAAAAGGTTACCTTCTTTCGATGCTGTTTTGGAAAAGAGGGCTGAAGGACTTGGAGATAACATAAGTTTGAGAAAAACGGATTGGGTAATAATTAGAATTGTTGATGGTAAAAAAAATATCAGAACTGTTATAAAAGAAAGCAACCTTCCTCTTATAGAATCATATAAATCTTTGGAATATTTGATTTCAAAAGGTCTTATTTTTGATAAATCTTTTGTTGAAAAATTGAGGAAAGATTTTGAAAAAAGTTTAAACAATATTCTTGATACTTTCTCCGTGAAAAATACGAATTCCAAAGATTGGTTCAACTTTATAGTTGATCTTTTAACTAACTCTGGTTTTGAAATTATAGCTGGATTTTTAAAATTCAAAAATGAAATGATTGAAATAGATGACAATGCAGACAGGTTCATCGATGAAGCTAAAGTGAGAAATATGAAAAAGATCCTTTTCGAAAAGATAGTTGAAAAAGGTGTTGAAGAGTATGGAGGAATGATAGCTAAGAAAAAATATAGGGAACTTTTAAATAAAGAAGGGGTGAGTGATGGAACTTTCTGAACTAGTTGAAAAAATGAAAGGTTTCATTCCAGTATTTGGGGCTATGAGATTGAACAAGGAGGATGGAACTATACTTGAAAAAGTTGGAGAACAGCCTAACAATCTCGGAGATATAGGTGCATTTCTTGGTTCTGCGGGAGATGTTATATTTAAAAAATTTCAGATGGGTTATCCTTTAATATCGTTTATAAAGGTTGATGGGAATAACCTTATTTTGATTTCAGAAAAAAATGAATTTTTACTTTTTAAAATCAATGGAGATGTTGATACGAATAGATTCTATGAAGAGTTTAAAAAAATAGCAGAGTCTCCAAAAGTTGAAGAAGAAAAGATAGTTGAAAACAAACCTGCAGTTGAAGAATCTTTTCAAAAACCTTATAATCCTTTTGAAAATGTATCAACCCAACAGGAAGTTAACATGTTGGGAGAGATAGAGAGAAAACTTTTACTTTCAAAAATTCTACAGTTAAATCTTCTTGTTGATGAGTTCTCCCAAGGTGGTGATAGAAAGGTCTGGAACAATTTTATAAAAGATAATCTTTCAAATTTAGATATTTTAGAAAAAGCACTCGATATAAAGGATAAAATAGAGATTAAAGATATAGTTCCAGTTGAAATAAGTAGGGATGATATTCAAAGGACAACTAAAGTTTTGATAGATGGAGTGTGTAAAAAAGCGGTTGAAGTTTATGGGGCATCTGAAGCGAAAAAAATGGTTCAAAATGTTATTGAAAAGTTGAGCAAAAGATAAAGGGAGGCTTGATGGGGTACAATATAGAAAAGATAAGGGAAAAATTTGATGCTGATTTTGTCTTCTCTAATGAAAACGATATGATCCAAAAAACAGGTATTGTTGGTTATACAGATGATGTTGTTAAACAGGTAATAGTTGTTTTAAAACAATCACTCGATGCAGCCAATGTATCCAAAGTTGATAAAATAGAATTCCAGAATGAAGATAAGAAGATAATTTTTTTCCACAAAAAAGGTTCTTTTTTTGGATTGATAGTTAACAAGAATGTTATTGTTGATGATATAGATTTTGCAGAGATTGTTGAAAAAGAGTTTATAAAAGAGGAAAAGGAAGATAAAGTTAAAATAGCTTTAAAGGACAAGAAAAAGATAGTTGTTAAACCTTCACAACCTGTAAAAGAAGAAGTCAAAGAGAAAATTGTTGAAAAAGAGGAAACTGTTTCTACTTTAAATATTGATGGTGATTCTTTCAATAAAATCAAAAAAATCGCTGGTGAGTTCCTTGAGGATTTTGCAGAAGATATAATTAACAACATTGTTTCAGAAATGAAATTGGATATAAAAAACTTAAGTCAGAGTAAACTTGATGAATTTTTGAAAAGATTTTCAAAAGCATCATCAATGATAATAGGTCCAAGTCAGTCACAGAAGATGGTAGAAAAAATTTTACAAAGTATGAAATAATGGAGGAGATATGATGTTTAAACTTTTTGAACTTTTTTCGGTAACCCAAACTGGAATACCTAAATATGTTACAGATTCGAAGATGGTTTCAAGTATACTCACCATAGTTGGTGCTTTTCTTCTATGGTTTTCTCTATTTCTTGTTGGAATAATAGCACAAAGGTATGAAAAGGTTTTGCATAAAAAAACTGATTGGCAGTTCATAATTTTGTCTCCGACAGGTATTATAGTTTATGCTGTTATCCAAGCTTACAGTTTGATAATTGTGGGAAATTTAAAGATGACTGATATGCAGACCTGGATTGGATACTTTTTCTTCTTCCTTTCAGGTATTCTTTCCCTCATAGGTAGTTTAAGGTTTTACAATGTTGTTAAACCACACAAAGGAGGGGCAAAATGAAAGTTCTTTATCCTGCAGAGATAATGCTTGCTTTTGGAATAATACTTTTTTCTATATCTTTATTTATTTCAGCGTTAATTTTGAAAAGATTGTTGAAAATAATAAAAAGACCATCGATATGGATTCTTGAAATTTTTGGTAGTTTACTTGTTCTTGCTGGTGCTATTGTTCATATAATAAAACTAACAGTTTATTTCCCTGCACTCGCAAGATCAAACCCATACGATCTTTTACCACAGATAGCAAAAACTATGCAGGTTGGATCACTTGAAGGGCTTATGATTCTTCTTGCAGGATTTTTTGCTATTTGCGCTTCGTTAATCTATTACATTTGGTCAACAAGATAATTATTGACAAAATATTTTAAGAAAGTATAATTTATTTCTTAAAAAGATAAACTAAAATTAACCAGGAGGATGTCGTGTTAGATTTATTCCAGAGAGGTGGATGGACAATGTGGCCACTACTTGCATGTGCCATTATAGGTGTAGTTTTTATCATTGAAAGATTTGTAACTCTTCTGATAATGAACAAGAATCCAAAAAAATTCGTTGAAGAGTTAAAAAAGAAAATAGAGAAAGAGGGAATAGATGCGGCAATACAGTTTTGTGCAAAGAATCCAAGCCCTTTTGCAAGGATAATAGAAGCAGCATTAACTGAGTTCCAGTATGTTGGAAAGGATAAAGGTGCTATAGAGGATGCTATCGGAAAAGCTGGTATTACAGAACTCGCTTTTCTTGATAGAGGTATGCCATTTTTAGCTGCTGTGATAACACTTGCTCCAATGCTTGGATTTTTGGGAACAGTTTCAGGAATGATAAACGCTTTTGATGCTATAGCACTTGCTGGAACAGTTGAACCAAAACTCGTTGCAAGTGGTATTTCAGAAGCTTTGATAACAACACTTGCAGGTCTTGTTATCGCTATTCCAGTTTCGGCAGCTTATACATATTTCCAAACAGTTATAAATGGTTATTCAAGAACTTTAGAGGATGCATCAAATAAAATAGTTGAAATTTTAATGAGTCTGGAGATAGAGGAAGCATAATCAGGAGAAAAAATGTTATTTAAAAGAAAAAAGAAAGTTGAAAAACCTGAAATTCCTACAGCATCTTTGGGAGATATAACATTTTTGATGCTCATCTTCTTCCTTGTTACTTCAAGTTTTAACACAGAGATGGGACTTCAGATAGTTCTTCCTGAAGAATCTAAAGAGACAATAACCGTTCTTTCAAAAAATATTGTCCATGTTAGGATAAACAGGTTTGGAGATGTAAGGATAGAAAATGATCCTGTTGAATGGACTTCAGTTGCTGATAAAGCTATGGATCTTTTAAAACAACCCAACGGGGATTCTTTGATATTTTCTATAATACCAACAAGATCGGCCAAATACGACTATATGATAAGAGTTTTTGACCAGCTTAAAATAGCTTTTGAAAAAACTCAGAAAAAAGAGAAAATATCTCTATCTCCCGCAGAAGATGATGAGATGTAAGGAGGAAGGATGAGAAAACATTTTGGAAAAGTTGAAGAGAGTTCACCATCAATTCCAACCTCAACAACATCTGATATAGTATTTCTACTTCTTATTTTCTTCATGGTTACTACAGTTTTTAGAACAGAGCAAGGTTTAAGAATAGATCTACCACAGGCATTATCATCAAAAAAGATAGAAACCAAAAATTTAGCACATGTTTGGATTGGATATGATGGAGATAGAGGAGTTGTATCAATAGATGACAGGATAGTTCCTATAGGACAGATAAAAAACATAATAGAGCAGAAGAAAAGAGTAAACCCAAATTTAATAGTTTCAATAATGGCTGATAGAAATACACCATATTGGATTTCAAACGATGTTTTTGGGCAACTTATTAAAGCAAACGCTCTTCATGTTTCTTTGACTGCTAAAAAAGTTAATGCTATCAAATAGGAGAGCATTATGGAAAAATTTATAAAAAACGATTTAAAGGAAAAATATCCAACATTTGTCAAATCATCACTTTTGACAACACTCATACTTTTCATAATACTTTTCCTTTTTGCCCCAAAATTGAAAACTAACCCATACAAGATGAAGGAGAAAAAAGATGTTGTTGTTATGGAGAAGTTGCCTGACCAGATACAGAAGATAAATGAACCACAGGAGATTGCAAAACCACAACTACCGAAAAAGATAGTTGAGACAACAAAGGAATCTGAGGTAACAAAGAATATAGATATTCAAACATCTTTTGAAACAGAGGATTTAAACATTGAAAAGTATGAAGGTGAAATTTTCAGAATCTATGAACAGGCACCACAGTTGGTACAGAGAATAGATCCAGAATATCCACAGATGGCAAGACAGCTTGGTATAGAAGGTACGGTATTCCTTGAACTTGTTGTAGAAAAGGATGGAACAGTTTCACAGGTTAAAGTTTTGAAAAGTGCTCATCCATTACTCGATGAAGCAGCAGTTAAAGCAGCTTACCAGTTGAAATGGACACCTGCTATGACAAGGGATTTACCTGTCAGATGTTATGTGACATATCCTATAACATTCAGATTAACAAAATAGTAAAATTAGATTAAAAATGGAAATATTAAAAAACTCCGCGAAAGCGGAGTTTTTTATTTTACTTCACTTTTAGAATTTTTGCAATTTTTGATTTTTTTCTTGCTGCGTTATTTTTCTTTATAACATTTTTTGAAGCAGCTTTATCTATTATTTTATATCCCTCTTTTAATATCTTAATCCTTTCCTCTTCAGTTGTAGCTTTAAGGGCTTGTTTGATAATCTTTTTGATCTTATCTTTTTCATTTCTATTTCTTTCTCTTCTGACTTTGTTCTGTCTTACAGATTTTTCCTGAGCTTTACTTTTTGGCAAACTACCTCCTATTTTTTTGCTTATTATATAACCAGCTTAGATTTTGTCAATAGTTATAAAGTTTATAACCTTTAACTTTTTCAATTTCCTGTTGACTGGATGGTAAAAAAAGATAATATTTTTTTATGGAAGTAAGGTTTGCAGGATGTAAAAGTGATTATTGGAAGGGAAAAATAAACCAACTGAAGGAAAAATACCCTGAAATTTCATTTTTTGAAATCAACAGAGATTTTGAAAAAGAGGAGATAGAGTTTACCGATATTCTTATAACTTACAGGTTGAAAAAAGAACATGTGGAGTTTTCTAAAAGATTGAAATACTTGTTTGTTCCCTATGCTGGATTGAACAATTTCCCATTACAGGTTTTGAAAGAGAAAAATATAATTGTTTGTAATTCACATGAGAACACAAAATATGTTGCAGAAAGAGCTTTTGCATTGACTCTCGCGCTACTTGGGAAAATAGTTTTATTCCATAATGACCTTAAAAAAGGTTTTTGGCATAGGGAAGGTCTTTACAAAGAGTATTGGGAAACCCTTAGAGGGAAAAAATGTTCTATTATAGGAGCAGGGAATATTGGAATTGATCTTGCAAAATTTTTAAAAGTTTTCAACTGTGAAATAATGGGAGTAAAAAAAAGATTGAAAAATTATGAAAAAATTCAAAATTTCGATCTTTTAACTGATGATATAAACAAAGCTCTTTCTTTTGGTCAAATAATATTTTTAACACTTCCATTAACAAAAGAGAGCGAAAATCTTATAAATGAAAAGAATATATATTTACTTGAGGGTAAATATCTTGTTAATGTTTCAAGAGGTAAAATAGTTAATGAAAAAGTTCTTTATGATAGTTTAAAAAATAAAATTCTAAAGGGGGCTGCTCTTGATGTTTGGTATACATATCCAAAAGAAGGAGAAGAAAATAAGAAACTCCCTTCAAACTATCCCATATATGAACTCGATAATGTTGTTATATCGCCACACAAAGGTGCACACACAAGAGAGGCAGAAGAGGGTGACATAGATTTTACAGTGAGCAACCTTACAAACCTTCTCGAAGGTAAAGATTTGAAAAATATTGTTGATTTGGATAAAGGTTATTAGATGTATACTAAAATCTTGAAAGAGTTGCTAAGTTTGAAAAATGATGAAAAGAGGTTAATATTTGAAAGATTCTTTAAAACTAAAAAGGGGGAATATGGAGAGGGGGATAAATTTTTAGGTATCGATACGCCAACCTTGAAAAATTTTGCAAAAAAATATAAAGATATAGATTTTAAAACTCTTGAAAAATTGATTTCTTCAAAATACCATGAAATCAGATTTCTCTCTCTTAATATAATTGTTTTGAAATATGAGAATAATATTGAAGATGAAAAAGATATTTTGGATTTCTATTTAAGGAATATGAAATATGTTAACAACTGGGACCTTGTTGATACATCATCTTACAAGATTTTAGGTAGATACTCTTTTGAAAATAATGATTATAGTTTTATAAAAAAATTTTCAGAATCAGATAATATGTGGGAAAGGAGAGTATCTGTAGTTTCTTTATATTACTTTATTAAAAGAAAAAATTGTTCTTTCCCTTTAAAAGTATTGAAAAATTTGTTAAAAGATGAAGAGGATCTTTTGAAAAAATCTATAGGATGGATGTTAAGAGAGGTTGGGAAAAATTGTGGAGAGGAAACTCTTGAGAAGTTTTTGATAGAAAACTATACCAAACTTGCTCCAATAACTGTAAGTTATGCAACTGAAAGATTTTCAAAAGAAAAAAGGAAAAGATTTTTAAAGGGTTACAACAGAAAAAAACTCTATAAACATTGACAATTTTTCCTTGTTATGATATTTTATAAAACTATGAAAAAATACTTATTTTTGCTTTTAATTGTTACTCTTTCTTTTTTTACCTATGGAAAGGACTACTGTCCTTTCGATAAAAAAAATGACCCATATCCTGGTATGTGTGGAAGATATACAGATGAGAATAACGATTCTATTTGTGATCTCTCACAGGATTTAAATGACAGTATAGTTGATTCAACTTTGGAGAGTGAAAAGGTTGAAGATTTAAAAAATATCTACGAAAGTAAAACTGTTGAAGATGAGACTCTAAAAAATCAGGAGAATATTCCATCAGATGAAAATAAAGAGGTTAAAGAAGAGGAAACTACTAAAATTAATGAAGGTAATACTTTAAATGATGTTAAACCAAAACAAGCAGATAGAGAAGAAAAGAATGAAGAAAATTATGATGAAAAAGACAGATACTTTCTATTTCTTTTTCTCCCTCTTTTTTTCTTTCTATTCTTTTTGATCTTTTTCTCAAAAAGGAAAAAAGTCCCTGTTGATATATGTGACATAAACAGGATAATAAACATTTTACTTGTAATAGATTTTATTCCGGTTCTTTTTACTTCAACATTTCTTGTTTTGAGAGAGTATAGAGTTCTGAATCTCAAAAATATATCTAAACTCGTTTACATGCACAACTTGACTGGAGTTATATTTGTTCTTTTGATGATACTGCATATATATATAAAATTACAATATTATATCATACTTGTAAAAAAGTTTACCAAAAGAGGTGAAAAGTGAAGAGCCAAATTTTAAGGGAAAAATTTATAAAATTTTTTAAAGATAGAGAGCACAGGGTTTTCGGATCATCATCACTCATTCCAGAAAATGACCCTACACTACTTTTTACGGTTGCTGGAATGGTACAATTCAAGCCGATGTTTGCTGGTCTTGTTGATTTCGATTTCAAAAGGGCAACATCCATCCAGAAATGTTTAAGGGTAGTTGATCTTGAGGAGGTTGGTATATCTCCTTTTCATGATACCTTTTTTGAGATGCTTGGTAATTTCTCTTTCAACGATTATTTCCAGCTTGAAGCGATCGAATGGGGATGGGAGTTTTTAACTGAAGAATTGAATATAGATAAGGATAAACTCTATGTAACGGTACATAAGGATGATAGTGAAGCTTACAGAATATGGAAGGATGTTGTGAAAATACCTTCCCAAAGAATAATAAAGATGGATGATAGAACAAACTTTTGGGGTCCGGCAGGTGGAACTGGTGCATGTGGTCCTTCGACAGAAATATTTTACGATTTTGGAAAGGATCTTGAAAATAAATCTCCCTGTTCTATTGAAAATGATTGCAAAAGGTATGTTGAAATATGGAATATAGTTTTCCCCCAATTCAATCAGGATAGTTCAGGTAACAGAACCTTATTGAAAAATAAAGGTGTTGATACTGGTATGGGACTTGAAAGGTTGTCAGCTTTGATGCAGAACAAAAAATCTATTTTTGAAACTGATCTTTTCATGCCAATAATAGAAAAACTTGAAGAGAAATATGATCTTGATTATGAAAAGTACAAAAAGGAGATGAACTCAATAGCTGACCATATAAGAGCTTTGACTTTTTCTATATCTGATGGTGTTATACCAGAAAATGAAGGAAGAGGATATGTTATAAGGAGAGTTTTAAGAAGAGGAGTCAGATTCGGTTTCAAGATGGGGATTGAAAAACCTTTCCTTTACGATCTTGTTTCAGAAGTTGTTCAGATAATGAAAGAACAGTATCCTTACCTTTTAAATTCTGCCGATAAAGTTAAAAATATAATAAAATCTGAAGAGGAAAGATTTTTAAAAACGATAGGACAGGGAATAGAACTTTACGATGAGTATAAGAAAAATATGAAAGGTAATGTTGTTGATGGTAAAACATTATTTCTTCTTTATGATACTTTTGGTTTTCCTTTAGATCTTATAAAGCAGATGGCTTACGAAGACAACCTTGAAATAGATGAAAAAGGTTTTGAAATTTTACTTGAGGAAGCAAGGGAAAGGTCAAGAAAGGATAAAGTTTTTGTAGGTTCGAACAAGAAGGAGTTTGTAATATTTGAGGGTGATGTATCAAAATTTGTTGGATATGAAAAACTTGAAAATCCATCTTACATATTAAGATACAGAGAACTTGAGGATTCTTTTTATGAACTACTTATGAAAGAGACACCTTTTTATGCTGAATCTGGAGGACAGATCGCCGATACAGGTTTAATTTTTTCAGATGATCTGGAATTTGAAGTTTACAACAGTTACAAATCACCACTCGGAAACATGATAGTTGGTAAAAAGATCTATGGTGAATTTAAAAAAGGTAAAATTTATGATCAGAAAGTTGATTTGAAAAGAAGATACCTTATTCAGAGAAACCATACAGCAACCCATATTCTCCATTCTGTCCTAAGAAAAGTGCTTGGTGAACATGTGAGGCAGGAGGGGTCATTCGTTTCTTTTGACAGGTTCAGATTCGATTTTTTACATTTTAAACCTTTAACAGATCAGGAGAAAGATCTCATAGAGAGTTCCGTAAACGAGATAATTTCACAAAATCTGTTGGTTGATAAAAAGGTTGTCCCTTACGAGGAAGCTTTAAAAGAGGGTGCTTTAGCATTCTTCAACGAAAAGTATGATAAAAATGTAAGAGTTGTAACTATTAATAATGTTTCCAAAGAGTTGTGCGGTGGAACTCATGTTGAGAGAACTGGAGAGATAGGACTTTTCAGAATACTGAAAGAGGAATCTGTTGCAACAGGTATAAGAAGGATTGAAGCTGTTACTTCTCTTTATGCTTTGAAAAGTTATAAGGAACTAAGTGAAAGGATAGATAACCTTCTTTTGAAACATAAGATGAAAGATATTGAAGAGTTTGAAAAGAGGTTTGATAAAGTTTTGGAAGAGAACATTCTTTTAAGAAGAGAGAATGAAAAATATTTTTCATACGAAATGAACAACATAACTGACAGGTTGATAAAAGAAGGGAAATTATGTAAAGATGGTCTTTTCGTGTTCGGATTTTTTGAAGGTTATACTATTGACATACTCAAGAAAATTATGGATAATATAAAAAGTAAAGAGAAAAAGGTGTTTGGTGTATTTTTGACAAAAGATTCTGAAAAGGTAAACTATATAGTTTTTAGCTCAAATACAAATTTTGATGCTAAAAAGAACATTGAGAAAATAAACATTATTCTGAAGGGGAAAGGTGGTGGAAAAAAGGAATTGGCATCAGGTAGTGCTTCTGTAAGAGATTTTGACAAAAATTTAGTTGAAAGTATAAGAGAGAAAATATTGGAGTAGAAATGGAATACATAAAGGTTGATAAAGAAAAATGTGGGCTCTGTGGGGGATGTGTTGCTGTCTGCCCCGCAAAAGTTATAATAATGTACAAAGACAGATTGGAAATCAGAGATGGTTGTTTAAAATGTGATAAATGTATAAAAGTTTGTCCAGTGGGAGCGTTAAGTAAAAATGGATAAAAATTATGATGTTATAATAGTTGGCGGAGGACCTGCTGGTCTTTACGCTGCTTATAAGATAGAAAAAAGTTATAAAGTTGTTCTTTTTGAAAAGGATGATGTAATAGGTGAACCTATAATATGTGCTGAAGGTATTTCTAACAATACTTTAAAACAGTTTTTCAAAGAGAGTGATCTCCCATTTATAAGAAACAGATTTTCAAAATTGAAGGTTAAATACAAAGATCTTGAAGCGAATGTTGATATACCTGATATGGGACTTATAATAGACAGATCAAAGTTTGAAAAATATATAGCTGATAAAGTTAAAAAGGAAAACAATTTTGAAATAAAAACAGGTAGTTTTGTTGTTGATGCTAAAATTGAAAATGATCATGTTAAAGTGATTCTTGAAAATGGAGAGGAGTATTTTGGAAAGATTTTGATAATAGCTGATGGGGTTGAATCGTATCTTCCGAATAAAGTTGGTATTAACTCGGTTTGTAACCTTATCGATATGTATTCATGTTATCAGCAGATAATACATGATCCAAAGGTTAAAGATGAAGAGATTATTTTTGATTTCACACCTTCAGTTGCTCCTGGTGGATATCTATGGGTTTTTCCAAGAGGTAACAATGAAGCAAACTTTGGTCTTGGAATAACCTCCTCTTTGGATTGTGAAAAACCTTATAAACTTTTGAACGAATATAGAGAGAAGAATTACCCTGATGCTAAAATATTGAGAGAGTTTCCGGGATGTGTTAGTGTGAATCAACTTTCAAGGATGTATACAGACAGGGTAATGGTTATTGGAGATAGTGCAAGAGCAGCTGATCCTATAACTGGTGGAGGTATAGATAACGCTTTGAGGACAGCGAATTTTGCTGCAATTGTAGCCAACTCTGTTTTGAAAGGTAAGGATTTTTCAGCGAAAAGGATGTCACAGTATCAAGAACTTGTCGAGAAGGATAACAGCTATTCTATAAAAAAACAGAACCAGTTGAGAGAGATGATTTTAAAGATGAGTGAAGAGGAGTTGGATCAATTCTTTACATCAGCGATAAATCTTTTCAACGGTAAAAAGATACTGTCTACAGATTTTTATTCAACTATATATTCTTTTAAATCATCCTTCAAAGCTATAGGTATGGTTATCAACTTCATGGGTAGTTTGATGAAAGACAAATATCTTTTGAAAGTAATTATGAGGTTGATGTGGAAGTAATCTCTCCTATTGAAAAGATTTTTAAGGAGAATAAAAAGGGATATTTTGTTTTAATAGATCCGGCAAAAAAGATAGATTTGGAAAAGATATTAAAAAATGTAAACACTTCCTCAGTTGATGGAATATTTATAGGTGGAAGTGATAAAAAAATAAAAGGTTTTGACAGATACATACTTTCGGTAAAGAAAAATACGAAAAAACCAGTTTTCATTTTTCCAGGTTCACATTATCAGATTTCAAATAGAGCGGATTTCCTTTTACTTTTGTTTTTACTGAATACGAGAAAACTGGATTATATAATAGGTGAACATGTCGACGGTGCTGAGAACCTTTACAAATCATCTTTAAAAATTATTCCAACATCTTATATCCTCTGTATGGAAAACAGAAAAACTTCTGTTGCGAAAAGGGTACCGATAAATTTTATCAAAGATATGAAAACATTTTTAAATTATATATATCTTTCCGAAATATCAAATTTTAAAACTGTTTACCTTGAAGCTGGTAGTGGTTCGGATAAAACTGTCCCTTTGAAATTCATAAAAAGTGCAAAAAAGATCCTTTCAAAACCTTTACTTGTTGGTGGTGGAATAAAGGATGGGGAAACAGCATTTTCTATACTTGAAAGTGGAGCAGATTTTATAATTACTGGGAATTCAATAGAAAATGATCCTGACAAAATTTTTGAATTCTCAGAGGTTGTGAAAATTTTTAAACGATGAAATACCTTATAAAACCTTTCTGTAAAATAAACCTTTTTTTGGATGTTTTGAATAAAAGGGAAGATGGGTTTCACGAAATTTTAACAATATTCCAATCTATAGATCTTTTTGATGAGATTGAGGCTTATGAAAGTGAAGAGTTGAATATTGAGTTTTTTAACAACGATTATCCTATTGACCCAGTTAACAATACTATTTATAGATCGTACACGATTTTTAAGGAAAATTTTCTAAGAAAGAACAATAAAGGTTGGGTGGATTTCTGTTTCAAAGTTAAAAAGATAATACCACAAGGTGCGGGTCTTGGAGGTGGAAGTGCTGATGGATCAACTATTTTGAATTTTCTGAACCACTACTATGGATATCCGTTTAAAAATGAAGAACTTAAAGATCTTTCTCTAAAGGTTGGAGCTGATTGTCCATTCATTCTTGAAGGAGGAACAGCTATAGGAAGAGGTATTGGGGAAAAACTTCAATTCATCGATATTCCCCAGATTGAGAATTTAAAAATTTTTATAATTTCCCCAGACCTTCATGTATCAACAAAAGAAGCTTATGACCTTTTATCTAAACACTTGACAAAAGAAAGAAAATCTTATAATATTATAAGTTCAAAAATTGATTATAAATATTTGAAAGGATCTTTCAAATATTTTTATAATGTTTTTGAAAATGTTATTTTTGAAAGGTATCCTCTTTTGAAGGATATCAAAGATAGGATTTTAAGATATGATCCTTTACTTTCACTAATGAGTGGAAGTGGTTCTTCTATTTATGCGATCTTTGAAAATGAAGAACATTTTGATGCGCTAAAAAGAGAGTTCGGTGGGAACAGGATTTTTTTTACCACCCCGATAACTCGAAGTAGGATAAAAAAAGAATCACTAACAAAAATTCAGGAGGAAGAATGGAAATTACCGAAGTAAGAATCACATTAAGAGATGAACCCAAGTTGAAGGCGTTTGCAAATGTAACTTTTGACAACGCATTTGTTATCAGGGGTTTAAAGATTATCGATGGGAAAAAAGGTCTTTTCATTTCCATGCCATCAAGAAGGGCTAAGGATGGAACCTATAGGGATATAGCCCATCCAATCAACAATGAGATGAGACAGAAGATTGAGAAAGTCGTTCTTGAAAAATACCAAGAGGAAGTGAATAAGAAGTAAAATTAAATCTAAAATTTAAACTTTTGGGGTGTCGGCAAGCTGGCAAGCCACGGGATTTTGGTTCCCGCATTCGTAGGTTCGAATCCTACCGCCCCAGTAAAGTAGTGAGTTGTTATGAAACTTATAGCAGGAAATTCTAATGCTAAAATAGCAAAAGAGATATCTAACAAGTTAAATATTCCACTTGTTGATTCTCTAATAACAAAATTTTCTGATGGAGAGATAAGGGTTCAGATAAATGAATCTGTAAGGGGAAGCCATGTATTCGTTATACAATCTACAAATCCACCAGCAGATAATCTTCTTGAACTTATTTTCATCATCGATGCTTTAAGGAGAGCTTCTGCTGATATGATTACAGCTGTTATACCTTACTATGGATATGCAAGGCAGGATAAGAAGGATGCTCCAAGAGTTCCAATAAGTTCAAGGGTTGTCGCGAACCTTCTCACTACAGCTGGAGTTTCAAGGATAATGGTGCTTGAACTGCATGCGGAACAGATACAAGGCTTTTTCAATGTTCCAGTTGATCACCTATATTCATCCCCAGTTTTTGTAGAATACCTTTTGAAAAATGAGAAACTTGATAACACTGTTGTAGTTTCACCTGATGCCGGAAGAGTTAACAGGGCAAGAAATATTGCGAAAAAATTGAATAACCTTCCTATAGCTGTAATAGATAAAAGGAGAAGTTCACCTAACCAGTCAGAGGTCATGCATGTAGTCGGTGAAGTAAAAGACAAAGATATACTTATGGTTGATGATATTATCGATACAGCGGGAACGATAACAAAAGCAGCTGAAGCTTTAAAATATAATGGAGCCAAAAGGATAATAGCCTGTGTAACCCATCCTTTGCTTTCCGGAGATGCTATTGCTAAAATTAAAAATTCACCAATAGATAAACTTTATACTTCCAACAGTGTTGTTATTCCTGAAGAAAAAAAGATTGAAAAAATAGAAGTTTTATCGATGGCTGATCTTTTTGCCAACGCGATAAAAAGAGTTTATAATAAAGAATCTATCAGTGCACTTTTTGATTAGGAGGACAAATGCTTCAATATGATTTAACAGTTGAAAAAAGAGAGAAGGGTAAAAAACATAACCTTACCCTTATAAGAAAAAATGGTAAAATACCATGTGTAGCTTATGGACATAAAGAAGAGAATAGATTGTTCTCTGTTGATGAGGTAGAATTGAACAAAATGTTTCATTCGATCGGAAGAGAAAAGTCTTTGATAAATATCAAAATGGGGAATGACAATTTTCTTGCAATCATCAAAGAGATATTTAGAAGTCCAAGAACGAATAAAATCATGCATATCGATTTTCAGATAATTCATAAAACTGAAAAGTTGAAACTTAATGTTCCAGTAATTTTAAAAGGATCTGCAAAGGGTGTTAAAGAAGGTGGAATAGTTGAACACTTGTTGAGAGAGATAGAAATTAAATGTTTGCCAACAGATATCCCTTCACATATAGAAGTTGATATTTCAGATCTTATGATAGGTGATTCTGTTCATGTTAAAGATTTGAAAGTAGAAAAATTCGAAATTATTGAAAATCCTGAAGAGGTTATCGTGACAATTCTTGCTCCAAAAGCTTATGTTGAGGAAGCTCCAAAACCTGAAGAGGAAGCTAAAGAACCAGAACTTATAAGAAAAGAGAAAGAAGAGGGTGAAGAAGAGGAAGGCGAGGAGAAAGAGAAAGAGAAAGAAAAAGATAAAGATAAAGATAAAGGCAAAGAGAAAAAAGAAAAGAAATAATGGAGTAATATGTTTGCATTTGTTGGGCTTGGAAATCCTGATAAAATCTATGATAGAACAAGGCACAACATAGGTAAAGAGATAATTGTGGAATTTGCAAAAAAGGAGAAATTGCAGTTTAAAAGTGGTAAAGGTCACTTTTTTTTTCTGAATGTTCTTTGAAAGATGAACTGTTTTTAATGGTTCCAACTACCTATATGAATGAAAGCGGGATAGCTGTTATGGAATTTGTTAACTACTATAAGATAGATTTAAAAGATCTTTTGATAGTTGTTGATGATTTCAATATTCCACTCTTTACATTCAGATTGAGGTTGTCTGGTTCAGATGGAGGTCATAACGGCTTGAAATCTGTAATATATCACCTCAATACAGATAATTTTGCAAGGTTGAGAGTTGGAATCGGAGAAGATGAAGGAAAAAAGGATAAAGATTTTGTTCTTGGAAAAATGAATGGTGAAGATCACAAACTAATTATTGATAGAGGAGTAAGTAACCTTTACACAATTTTGGAAAATGGATTTGAAAGATCTATGAGTATAATTAATAAAAAAGAAGAAAAATAACAGGAGGAAATTTTGGTTAACTATGAAATTTTGATCATCTACGATCCTACTTTAACTCAGGAGATTCTTGAAGAGAGAATTTCTAATTTCAAAAAATGGGTTGAGGAACTATCAGGAAAAGTTGAAAATGTTGAAGATAAAGGAGTTGAAAAACTCACATATGAAATAAACAAAACAGCTCAGGGACATTTTGTTTTGATCAACTTTAACCTTGATCCATTGAAAGTAGAAGAGTTAAGGAAAGAGATCAAACTCGATGAAACAGTCTGGAGATACATGATAAAGAAAAATGATGAAGTGAAGGTATAAATGGCTGAAAAGATAAACCTTCCAAACCTTAACAGAATAATCATCGCTGGTAGAGTTACAAAGGATGCAGAAAAGAGATACACTTCTGACAACACTGGAGTAATAGGTTTTCGTCTCGCATCTTCGAAAAGATTCAAAGATAAAAGTGGAGAATGGAAAGATAATCCTCTTTTTATAAGTGTTTCTTATTTTACAAAATTTGAAGATGGTTTAGAAAAAAAGTTGAAAACTGGAACTCCAGTTATTGTTGAAGGTTCTCTTGAGGCTAACAATTATGAGGATAAAAGAACGCATGAGAAGAAGATCTCCTTTCAGATAAGAGCAACCAAAATATACTTTTTGTCAAGGGAAACTGCTGAGTATGAAGGTGAAGGGGACAATTCTTATGAAAAGGTTATAGATGATGTTGAAAAAGATTTTAACGAAATAGAAGAAATTGAAAACGGAGGTACTGATGAGTCCATTCCATTCTAAGGAAAATAACGGCTATTCAGATTCAAGAAATGGTGTTAAAAAGGTAAAAGTTTGTAAACTTTGTGCCAGAAAAGAAAAAATAGATTACAAAAATATCCAGTTCTTATCAAAATTCATCAATGATAGGGGAAAAATATTACCAAGAAAAGCTACTGGACTATGCGAAAAACATCAGAAAGAAGTTGTAAGAGCTATAAAAACTGCAAGACAGATGGCTCTTCTTCCATATGTTGATGAAAACATGAGATAGGAGCTAATATGAAAGTAATTTTAAGAGAGAATCTTGAAAAACTCGGTAAGAGGGGAGATGTAGTAAATGTCAAAGATGGTTATGCAAGAAATTATTTGATACCTAACAAACTCGCTTACGAATATTCTGAAAACAATTTAAAAAAGTTTCAACAGGAAAAGATAAAGTATGAACAGAAAGAATTAAAAAATAAAGAGATAGCACTTCAGGTTAAAGAGAAACTCTCATCTTTGAATTTGACTATAAAACAAAAAGTTCACGATGATGATTCTCTTTATGGATCAATCTCAAAGAAGTTGATCTGTGAGGAACTTGAGAAGAATGGAATAAAGATAGATGAGCATGCAGTTATACTTGATGAACCTATAAAAAAACTTGGTGATTTTATTGTTAATATAAAATTACATCCGGAGGTTATTGGAAGTTTGAACCTTTCGGTTGTAAAGGATGAATAATTTTTTACCTAAAGTTGATATAATAATAATTCTTTTGATAGGTCACCTATTTGGTGACTTTATCTTTCAAACTGACATTGTATTTAAACTAAAAATAAAAAGTAAAAAAGGTCTCTTCCTACACTCATCTATTGTTTTTTTAACAACTTTTCTTTTTCTTTATATATTTTCTAAAAAACTATTTTTTTCCTTATTGATTTCAATTCTTACTTTTATATCACATTTTTTTATAGACCTCTCAAAGACTAAAAACAATTTTGATAAAGGTATAAATTTTGTTTTGGATCAACTTTTACATTTTTTTGTTATACTCTTTCTCTCATCGATTTCAAATTTTTTTGTAATCGAAAGTATCAAAAATATTTATGTTTTCAAAATATTATTCCTCCTTGTTGGCCTTATCTTCATACTCTATTTTCTTAAGTATCTTATCAGAAGTTTGTATGAAATTTTGAAGATAAAATTGGTTAAGGATAAATATTACTATTATATGGAAGATGTTGAAAAAATTTTTCTTTTCATTTTTTCTTACATGCATGGATATTTTTTTCTTCTTTTACCTTTTTGTATAATACCGAGAATAATTTATACTATAAAAAATGGAAACGAATACCTTTACTATGATATACTGATCTCTTTTCTCGTCTCATCGTTTTGCGGGATTTTTTTGAGAAAGGTAACACTTTTGTATCCATTTTCATTTTTTGAAATTTTTTCACTCTCTTTTTTGTTTTATATTCTCTTTAAAATTTTAGGTTTTCTTTTGGATAGATCTATCCTTTTATTTTTGAAAAATAAAAACTAAAGATTTCTTGACTGTTACCTAAAAAAAGAATATTATTATTAATTAAATAAGGCTGGAGGTGAAATGAAAAAATTATTCTTTTCTATTTTTATACTAATTTTTATTTCTTGTTCTATACCACTTCCCAAAAAATTACCTGTAGTTGAAAACCTTACATACTCAATTCCTATTGGTGATACTTTGATGACAGTTCTTCAGGTAGCGATGGACCATCCCGAAAGGATATCTGTTAGAGGTGACACAGTTTTTGGTTATACCCAGCATGAAAAATGGATAAATGCTATACATCTAAAAAGTGATACCATAAAAATAAGCATAAACATTGAAGAGTTACTTCCAGAGGAGTGGATAGATACTTCAAGAGATTCCACATATTTTACTTCAACTATTAACAAAGTTCATAACTTTGTAAGATTTTGGGGAAAAGTCCCTTACACAACAGGTGGAAGGTTGATACACAGGATGTATTCGAGCGGAAGGTTGATATACCTTGATACTGTTGAAGTATTTTTCAATAAGAGAGATTTCCTTGATACTGTTTATACCTATTCTGTAAACGATTTCCCTGTTGGTGATTATTACCATGAGATAGAAGTTCAGATAGATTCGGGGCAAACATTTGTTGATTCCCTTGAAGCTTATTCTATGATAGCTTTTCAGGCAAAACTTTCAGGTGACAGGGTTATGACAGTTGTTAAAGAACAAGAGTTGCCATTCTCCCCACCATCAAGTTCACCAACAAATATGATAAACTGGGTAAGATTGAATCTTGATATATGGAACAGATTACCTATAAGTTCAAACTTTATCCTTTTACTTTATGACTCGTTGAACAACATTGTTTTTACAGATACATTTTTGTTAGCTCAGGTTCCAAAGGATAGTATAGGAAGAAGTCAGGGTAATGGAGTATACAGTAATCTTAACCTTGATATAACACATGAACTTGATAGTTTGTTTAAATATTCAACTTTCAAGTTCAAGGGTAGATTTGAAATACCTGCACCAGTTGATGAGGATGTTTTTGTGACACCTGAAGATTTCATTAGAGTTAAGGGAGCCTTACAGGTGAATATGGATTTTGATCCATACTACTTGCCTAAATAAAAATGGAGATTAAAATGAAAAAATTTTTACTGATCTTCATCATAATATTTTCAACAATCCTTCTTTTTGCTGACTACGATTATAGATATATGAATTCACCTTTGAATACAGGTTACATGTCTCTATTCTACAATCCTTCATTTTTGGGAAGGACTGATACTCCTTGGTATTCATGGGAACTTTTCAGATTGAATACAGGGATAACAAACAATCTCATATCCTACTCTTTTCTCGCTTTCCTTTTCAACAATTCCGCAACAGCCCCAATAGATTCTTTCCCAGTAGATACAATAAATGAAGAAAAAAAACAGGCGATTTTACATTATATTGGTCCATATTATTTATTAGATCAATATTTAAGGATGGGGCTACCTTTATTCGGTTTTAAAATAGGGCTTTTCGGTTTTGGATTCGATATAAAGGAAGGTTCATCTTTACAGATACCTGATGCTTTTTTTGATATAATGCTTTATGGAAACCAGTTCGATTCGACTTACGATTTCAAAGATCTAAAGTTCGAAACGCAGGAGATAGGTCAATTTGCTTTTGGTGTTGGTGGAGGTGTTGATCTTGAAAATAATGGAAGGTTAAATTTTGGACTCTCATTATCATACCTTGCTGGAGTTTCATATTTCAACCTTTATGCTGATTCCTTCTATTTCCAGTCAGACTCAAGTTTTTTAAGGGTTGTTACAAGAATGAATCTTGATTATGCTATTCCATTTTCAACAGCACAACTTACCTCTTTCGATAATTTCAACGATTTTATTAACGATATAACTCCCGGTTTTTCTAATTTACCAGGTCATGGTTTCGACCTAACAGGTGGAGTGAGCTGGAATATAGATGATAGATGGATGGTAGAATTTTCTTGGGAGCATTTTCTTTCAAGAATATTTTGGAAATATGGAGCGAGAAGATACACTTTCTTTATGACAACAGATTCTTTGAATGTAGTTAATTTACACAGAGTTATAACAACTATAAATGCTGACTCAACCATTCCAGATGATCAAAAGTCAGATTCTATAATAAGTTCACTTCTTGGTGATTCATTGGTTTACAATGGAAGCGATTTGACGACTTTCCTTGAACCTCAAATTAATGTTGGAGTTTCATATTCAGCAAGATATCAGCCATTCAACGTATTTGCAAGATACTCTCAAGGTTTCAAAGAAACATCATTTTCAACAAAAAGACCAAAATTAAGTTTAGGCTTACAGTATACAGCTTTCCATTTCCTTTTACTTGAAAGTATGGCAACCTTTGGAGGAAGGGAAACATTTAGGTTCAATGCTGGTCTCGGATTCAATTTTGGGAATTTCACATCAGATCTTTCAATTTCTCAGGATCATGGTTTAGTCTACTATACAAAAGGGGCACATCTTAATATGAATTCATGTTCTCATTCTAATATAATATCAGTTTTTTCTGGAACTATAATTGATTCTATTACAGAAAAACCTTTGATAGCTAAGGTAGAAGTTATAAGGGATAATCCACTAAATAAAAAGGATACCTTCTATTCTGATAGTTTAGGGAAATTCAAAAAGTATTTTCCAAAGACAAACGCAAAGGTTATTATAACAGCTGAAAAATATGATACGATAATCGATTCCTTCTTTTTGAAAGCGAATGGTAAAGTTAATAGAGTTTACAAAATGAATCCTTCTATGGGTACTCTAATCGTTCAGGTTATAAGTGGTATTACAAAGAAACCTATAGAAAACGCTTCAGTAATATTCACCGATGGTGACACTCTTTATACAGATACTCTTGGAAATGTTACCAAAAGACTTGATGAGGGAACACATGCTGTAACAGTTAAATCAAATGGAAGGGATGATGTTGTTTTCACTATAGATATTGAAAGAGGAAAAGATTATAAACAGATAGTTGAAATGTTCCCAACACATGGAAAACTTATAGTTAAAACTTTCAACGCTACAACACTTGAACCTGTTAATTCCGTTATAAGAGTGTTCACTTTGGATATGAAGACATTGGTTGATTCTTTTACAACAGGTGAAGGTGGTTTGGATACTACAAAAGCTATAAAGAAGGGATTTTACAACATAAAAATAGATCCTATACCACCAAAATATATAAAACAGGATAAGTTCAATGTAGAGATAAAAGGTGGAATTGTTTCAAATCTCGATGTTGGACTTTTAAAAGAGAAAATGGTATTCGTTTTCAACAATATTCTTTTTGATCTAAACAAAGCGACTTTAAGACCTGAATCCTATCCAGTATGTGATTCCCTTGCTACTATAATGAAAGAGAATCCTTCAATAAAGGTTGAGATAAGTGGACACACCGACTCAAGAGGTTCAAACTCTTACAACAAAAAACTTTCACAAGCAAGAGCTGAATCGGTTAGAAACTATCTTATAAGTGTTCACAAGATATCACCAAATAGGATAATAGCCGTTGGATTTGGAGAGGAAAAACCTATAATATTCCCTGAAAAGAATGAAGATGATTATCAGAAAAACAGGAGAGTTGAGTTCAAAGTTTTGCAGGGAGAGTGATGGATAAAAAAGTAGCAATACTTATATCTGGAAGGGGCTCCAACATGGAGTCCCTTCTTAAAAAATCTTTCAAAGAGAACTTACAGATAGAATTTTTGGTTATCTCTGATAATCCTGAATCTGAGGGATTAAAAAAAGCTGAAAAGTTAAATGTTAGAAGTGTAGTTATAAAAAATTTAAAAAAAGGTTGGAAAATAGAAAAAGAAGGTGAAGAGGAACTTTTAAAAATACTAAGAAATTTTTCACCTGACCTTATTCTTCTTGCTGGATTTATGAGGGTTATTCCACCATCCGTAGTAGATGAATATTACCTTAAAATAGTGAATATCCATCCATCTCTTTTACCTTCATTCAAAGGAAAGGATGCTCAAAAACAAGCTTTTGAGTATGGAGTTAAGGTTTCAGGTTGTACTGTTCATTTTGTTGATAGAGGAGTTGACACTGGACCTATAATTGATCAAAGATGTGTTGATATATCAAAAGCGAAAAGTGTTGAGGAAGTTTCAAATTTGATACTTGAACATGAACATCAGTTATATTTTGAAGTTATGAAGAAACTACTATTTTCAAAATGGAAAATAGAGAATAGAAATGTTTACTTTTATTAGATACATTCTTGTTATCTTATCACCTGTTTTTTTATACCTATCTTTGAAATTTATAGATTTCGGTTTACTTTATATTCCATTTTTTTCTTTTATAATTTTTACTATCTCCCTTTTCAAAAAGAAAAGAAAATTTATAACATTTTTTATTTTTTTTCTATATTGGCTTTTAACCTTGTTCTGGATTTTGAACCTTAATGTTGATCTTACTGGTCTTCAAAGGGTTCTTTTATTTTTCGGTTGGATATTTCTTTCAGCATTCTACGCTTTTCTTTTTTCTCTCCCTTTCTTTTTATGTTCCATAGAAAATTTTGAAATTTTTGTTATCCCTGTTATCTATTCTGTCATAGAGATACTTATGAGCTTGACAAGGGATTTCTCTTTTATATGGATGTTTCCTTCAGTTTCACTTGTGAAATATCCTATTTTAATACAAACAGCAGATATAGGTGGTTCATACATTTTAACTTTTTTTGTTATACTTTTTTCAGTCCTTTTGTATAAAATTTTTGAAGATAGAAAAAATATCAGAAAATATTTTTTAATCTTTTTGATTGTATTCCTTCTGATATTTTATTATGGTGTATACTCACTTAGAAAAGATTTCTCGAATGGAAATAAAAAATTTAAAGTTACTTTGATACAGCCAAATCTTGAAGGTTACATGAAGGAATCTTATAGAGATTTTGTTGATTACAGGATCAATATGATAAAAGAGTTGCTTGATATATCCTTGAAGGATGATGGTGATATTTTGATATTTCCGGAAACATCATCTCCAATATTTTTTTCATACGAATCCCCAACGAGAAGGTATTTAAAGAATTTCGCAGCGGCAAATAACAGATCAATTTTTATTGGTGCTATTAGAGAAGAGGAAGGTAAAGATATATATTACAACTCTATATTCCTTTTTAAGCCTGATGGTAGTATTGAACATTATGATAAGATAAGACTCGTTCCTTTTGTTGAGCATCTCCCTTACAGTGATATTTTGGATTTTATAAAAAAGATAGATTATGGACAAGGTGATTATACTCCGGGAAAAGTTCAAAAAGTTTTTACTTATAAGGATGTGAATTTTTCTGGATATATATGTTTCGAATCAATATTCCCAAAATTCGTTACAAACTTTTCAAAAAATGGAGCCAATTTTCTTATAAATGTATCTGAGGATATATGGTTTATTAAAGGTGATGGACTGAAACAGCATTTTTATTCAGGGATGTTGAGATCTGTTGAAAATAGAAAATACCTTGTTAGAGTTTCAAATCCGGGAATCTCTGCAGTTATAGATTGGTATGGAAATATAATCTGGAAAAGTGATAAAGGTAAAAAAGAAGTTAAGACTGAAAATGTTGGACTTAACGACAGGTTGACTTTTTTTGTTTATTCTGATAATATAGCAGGAAAAATTTTAATCTACATTTTCATTCTTTTTATCTATGTAAAAATTGGATGGAGGAAAAATGACGGTAAGAGTTAGAATAGCCCCAAGTCCAACAGGTTATCTTCATGTTGGTACAGCGAGAACTGCACTATACAATTATCTTTTTGCAAGAAAGAATAATGGAAAGTTCATATTAAGAATTGAAGATACAGATGTTGAAAGATCATCAAAAGAGATGACAGATATTATCATAGAGAGTTTAAAATGGCTTAAACTTGAATACGATGAGGGACCTTTTTTCCAGTCAGATTATTTTTCCCATTATATAGACCACATACCAGAACTTGAAAAAACTGGTGGTATTTACAGATGTTTCTGTACACCTGAAGAACTTGAGGAGAGGAAGAATAAAGTTATAGAACAGAAGAAAGCATGGAAATATGATAGAAAATGTTTAAACCTTTCCAAAGAAGAGATTGAGAAAAAGTTGAAAGAGAACAAACCTTATGTTTGGAGAGTGTTCATCCCTGAAGGGAAAACATATTTTGATGATCTGATACATGGAAGGATAGAGAAGGACAACAGTGAGATAGAGGATTTTATTATAGTTAGAAGTGATAAAACACCAGTTTATAATTTCGCTGTAGTTATAGATGATTACAGGATGGGGATAACACATGTTATAAGAGGTGATGACCATATATCCAACACTTTCAAGCAACTTCATATTTACAGGTTGCTTGGTGTTCAACCACCTGAATTCGCTCATTTGCCTCTCATTCTTGATGAAAAAAAAGCAAAACTTTCAAAAAGGTCTGGAACAGTTTCAGTTTTAGCTTTCAGAGATATGGGAGTTTTACCTGAAGCTTTTGTGAATTTTATTGCACTTATCGGATGGAGTCCAAAGGATAACAGGGAGATACTATCTATAGATGAGATGATACAACTTTTTTCATTTGAAAATGTTGCAAAAAAAGGTGGAGTTTTCGATTATAAAAAACTCGAGTGGATGAACTCTAAATATATAACCAACACGGATGATGAAAAACTTTATGAACTTTTAAAACCTTTTTACAGAGAAGCTGGAATAGATATTGAAAAGTTTGAAAAGGATAAAATTTTTAAGATGATTTTTTCGGTTAAAGAGAAAGCGAGATACTTGAAAGAATTCCCATATCTGACTGAGTTCTTTTTCAAAGATATAACTGAATATGACAAGAAGGGGGTTGAAAAGTATTTCACTTTTGATAAACTGAACCATTTGAAATTTCTTGTTAAGGAATTGGAAAAAATTGAAAATTTCACATCTGAAAATGTTGAAAAATTATATAAGGATTATGTTGAGAAAAATGGAATAAAGGGAGCAGATGTTATACATCCAACGAGGTTGGCTTTATCAGGTAGGACTGAAGGCCCATCACTTTTTTTGATGATGGAGATACTTGGCAAAGAGGAAACTGTTAAACGCTTGACAAAAGTGTTATAATCTGCTATATTTCAAAACCAAATGGCGGTATCGTCTAGCGGCTAGGACGTGTGGTTCTCAGCCATAAAACCGGGGTTCGATTCCCCGTACCGCTATATAATTTGGGGACGGTGCTTGACAGTGTGACACTTTCACCTTGAAAAAATTTTTGGGGAGTCGTCCAACGGCAGGACTCATGACTCTGGATCATGCTATCGGGGTTCGAATCCCTGCTCCCCAGCCAAAATCCTTAAAAAAATCTTTTTACCTTTGACTTGTAATCTAAATATTCATTTTTGAATTTTTCTTCAAGTTCCTTTTCTTCATTAAGAATCATTAGATAGAAAATTATACATGAAGATAAAAAGAAGATTAACATTTCAATAGAACCGATAAGTAGAAAAACTGAAAAGTAAAAAATTATGAAAAAAATATACATTGGATTTCTTGTTAAAGAGTATGCGCCACTTTTTACAAGTTTTTTTACCTTTTTACTATCCGTTCCAATAACCCACTCACTGTTAAGATCAAAAAGTGATATGATATAAATAATGAAGCCAAAGATAAAAATAAAAGATGATAAAGTTTTTACAAAATAGAAAGGGATAAGATCTTTGAATAGAAAATTATCTTTGTAAAAAAAGATATTTCTAAAAACTTCAAATATCCAAGAGTCTGTAAAAACAAATATTAAAAAAGAAAGTTTTCCATCATTAGTTTTTAGATCGAAGTTGTAAGGTTTTATCTTTTCTTTTTTTATTTTGATTATGGTGTTTGATATTACAGTTAGAAGGAATAATGAAAAAAAGATGATTGAAAATATTTTTTTCAATTCCACTAAAAAATTATACATTAAAAAAAGAAAAATTCAAATAAAATCCAATTTGGGGACGGTGCATGACTCTGTGACATTTTTGAAGAAAAACTAATATAACTTATTTTTCCTTTTATTGATGATTTTTTAAAGAATTAAACAACTCTATGAATCTTTTGAAGTGAGATATATGACAGAAAATTCAAGGATTTATTCTTTTATATTATTTTTTATGATTTCACAGCTTAGAGGTTAGTTTACAAACCGTTTTGCTTGCAATAATAAGTATAGTTGAATTCAAGTTTCTCTTTCAAAAGAACAGAGAATTTTTAAAATTATCATTACATTTATAATATGGGTTAAAAATAAACACATGCTAATTTTATTTATAAATACTAAAAAATTTGCAGAAATAAGTGAAAACTAATTTCTGTTTTGATAATAATTTATTAGAATGTAACTTAATTTTCAACTTCCTTTATTTTTACATTGTTGATTTTTTTTTATCGTGGTATATAATTATTTTTCATATAGGAGGAAAAATGGACATAACTCCTTTGGAAATAAAAAAACAGGAATTCAAAAAAACTCTTAAAGGTTACGATGTTAACGAGGTAACAATATTTTTAAATACAGTCTCAGAGCAGTTAGAGGAACTTTTAAAAGAGAACTATTCTCTTAAAGAGGAGATTGAAAACCTTTCGAAAGAACTTGAAAGGTATAGAAACCTTGAAAAAACTTTACAGGAAACTTTAACATCAGCAACAAAGAGTTCTTCTGAACTTAGAGCAAACGCTTTAAAAGAGGCAGAACTTATAAAAAAGAATGCTCAACTTGAAGCTGAAGCATACCTTCAGAGTTCGAGAGCTGAACTTAACAATCTTAAAAATGAGATAAAAAGTTTGATAACCTTAAAAAACAATTTTTTATCGAGGTTCAGAGGAATCCTTGAATCATATTTTAAAACACTCGATCAGGAGGTTGTTGAACATAAGATAGAGGTTAACGAGATAAACAAAGTTTTGAGGGAACAGCCAGAAAAAATAATAAATTTAGGTTCTCTATTCAGTCAAATAAAAAAGGAAGGTGAAAATGATGGAGAAAATAAAAAAGACTTCTGAATTCTTAAAAGAGAAAGGTTTCGTTGATCCAGAGGTATCTATAATTCTTGGAACTGGTATGTCTGAACTTGCTAAAATAATAAAAGTTAAAGCGAAATTATCTTATAAAGATATTCCAGATTTTCCAATTTCAACTGTTGAGAGTCATGCAGGTGAATTGATATATGGAGAACTTGCAGGTAAAAGGGTTATCGCAATGGCTGGTAGGTTCCATTTTTATGAAGGGTATGATTTTCAGACAATAACTTTTCCAGTTAGAGTAATGCTTTACCTTGGAGCAAAACTTTTAATAGTTTCAAATGCTGCAGGTGGAATTAATCCTCTGTTTAAGGCTGGGGAGATAATGCTTATAACTGATCATATAAATTTTCTACCGGGGAATCCTTTGAGAGGGAAAAACCTTGATGAACTTGGACCAAGATTCCCTGATGGTTATGAAGTTTATCCAAAAAAATATCAGGAAATCGCCGAAGAGGCAGCATTGGAAGTTAAAATACCTTTAAGAAAGGGAGTTTATCTTGCTATTCAGGGTCCAAATCTTGAAACAGGTGCCGAATATAGAATGATTAGGATACTTGGTGCTGATGCTGTTGGAATGTCAACAGTTCCAGAAGCACTTGTTGCAAAACATATGAACATTCCCGTTGTAGGATTCTCAGTTATAACTGATATGGGGCTTCCAGATCATATGGAACCTGTATCATTCGAATATGTTGTCAACAACGCAAAAAGGGCTGAAGAGAATCTTAAAAAACTTATAACAAGATTCCTTGAAAAGGTAACATTTTAAATGAAATATTTTAGAAGTTTATTTTTCTTTTCAATCATTTTGACAATATTTATAACTTCATGTTCAAAAGGTAACAGCGATAAGATTGAAAGGATGTTATCTGAAAAAAAATATTTTGAAGTTATAAATATACTTGAAAATAAAAGCAAGAAAACTGGAATAGATTATTACAACCTTGCACAGGCTTACAAAGATTTGAGAAAACTTTCCGTTGCTGATTCTTTATATCTACTCGCTCTTGAAAAGGACCCATCGTTGAGAGGAAAAGTTTTACAATCCTATTCAAACATAGCCATGACAGATTTTATGAAAGGTTACACTGCCAACTCGATAAAATATTGGCTTAAAATAATAGAGATGAATCCGAACTATGATATAAATATAGGTTTCTATCATCTTGGTAAATACTTCTATGATGGTGGTGATTTCCAAAAAGCAAAATCAATGTTGAACAATTCTCTTAACATTCCACTAACATCTTTTGAAAAGATAAATGTATACAAAATGATTATTGAGATATACAAGAGTGAAGAAAAATTTGATACAGCACTTATCTTTGCAAATCGGGCTTCAGATGAGTTTTCAAAAGAAGGTTCAGCAGGTGATGTTGATTTTAAAGTTATCGCTGGAGAGTTGAAATTCTATATAGCCAAAGATAAATATGACAAAAAAAATTATGATGATGCTTTAAACCTTTTTCTCGATTTTATAAATAATCCAATTCCTCAATCTCTACTTGATGATGCACATCTTTATGTTGGAAACATATATTTTGAATTGAACGATTTTGAAAAAGCTATTTTCCATTACAATAAAGTTAAAGAGTACTCTGATGTTAAAGTTTATGGATCATCCGATAATCTTGATGAGGCGAACAAAAAATTAAAGGAAATACTGAGAAGGAATATGCAATGAAAAAAAATTTATATATTCTGCTTTTACTTTTTTTATTCCTTTTTTTAAGTTCATGTGCTAAAAAGCAAAATTTATCGGCGATAGATATTTCAGATGAAGAACTTTACAATAAAGCTTATAATTTTTATGAACAGAAAAAATGGGATAAATCTGTAGACCTTTTTCAAAAATATATATTCACCTATCCTGCAACAAAAAGGACTGAACTCGCACAATACTATCTTGCAGATTCATATTATAATAAAAAATCTTACACTGAAGCTATAGTCGAATTCGAGTATTTCATAAAAAATTATAAAAATTATAATTTGAAAAAGGATGCACTTTACAAACTTTCTATCTCCTATTACAAAATCTCTCCTCCTTATCAGTTTGATCAGAGTTTGACTTTTTCAGCAATAGGGGTTATGAGAGAATTTCTTATGGAGTATTATGATGATGAGAGAAAAAATGAAATAGATTCACTCTTGAATCTTCTACTTTCAAGGATTGAGGAAAAGAAGTTGCATACAGGTGATTTTTATTATAAAGGTAAAAAGTATAAATCCGCTGTAATCTATTATCAACTTGTTGATGATAACAATCTTAAAAATGATCTTAAAGATAGATACTATTTTTCTTATGGTAGAGCGCTTTTCAAAAATAAAGATTACCAAAAATCCTTAGAGATACTTCAAAAGGTGAGTGAGAATAGCAAATATTATAAAGAGAGTAAAAAGATAATAGATAAAATTTCAAAATCTTTATGAAAATAGGAATTTTTGGTGGAGGGTTCGATCCTGTTCATATAGGACATACCTTTTCAGTTCAATATATATTAGATAAAAAGTATGTCGAAAGAATAATAGTTATACCAACTTACAGACAGCCTTTAAAGGAAGAGTATTCAACACCTTTCGGTATAAGGCTCGCTATGGCAACTGAAGCTTTCAGGAAATTTTCAGAGGTTTTGGTTTCAGATATTGAAGGTTCTCTGCCTTTGCCTTCTTATACAATATACACTTTGAAAAAATTGAAGGAAGATTACCCAAATGATAAACTTTTTTTGATAATAGGTGATGATGAGGCATCAAACATAGTAAAATGGCATAGGTATGATGAGTTGAAAAAATATACCAACTTCATCATAATCAGAAGATTCTGTGAAGAAATAAAATATGATAGAACATTTTTTAAAGATGCAATAGTTGTTGATAACCCTGTAATAGAGATTTCATCATCTTTGATAAGAGAACTTATTAAAGAAGGTGTCAGAGTTGATGGACTCGTACCTGAAAATGTTTTAAAAATAATTGTAAATGAGAGGCTTTATACTTGAAGGATGAACTATTTTTAGTGGATCTGACCAACATAATCTATAGAAACTTTTTCGCTTACATTAGAAATCCGTTGAGAAATTCTAAAGGTGAAAATACTTCGGCAATTTATGGAACCACAAATTTTTTAGAAGATCTGATTAATTCAAAAAAAATAGAATATATCGCCTGCACCATAGATTTGAAAGAACCAACATTCAGACATGAAATTTACGCTGATTATAAAGCTGGTAGGCAAAAAGTTCCCGATGAGTTGCTTTCCCAGATCCCTGTTATATACGAAATTGTGGAAGCACTTGGAATAAATATTCTTTCATTAAAAGGATATGAGTCTGATGACCTTATAGCGAGTTTATGTAAAAAATTCTACAACGATTTTAAAAAAATTTATATTGTCACAAGTGATAAGGATATGGGGCAACTCATTGATGAAAAAATAAATATGATCTATCCCAAAAAGGAAAATGGTGAGTATCCTGTTTTTGATACAAAAGGAATTGAAAAAAAACTGAATGTAAAAAAAGAACAGATAATAGATTATTACTCCATGATTGGTGATAGCGTGGATAATGTTCCCGGGATTGAAGGTATAGGACCTAAAACTGCTGAAAAGATACTTGATGAGATAAATTCTCTTGATGATTTTTTTAAAAATCCAGAAATTTTAAAAAATGAAAAAATGAAAGAGAAACTTCTAAAAAGTGTTGATGATCTTAAAAAGTATAGAGAGTTGATAAAACTAAAAAATGATATAAATATAGATATAAATATCGATGAACTTAGAATAAAGGAGAAAAACCAAAATAAGTTGGAAGAGATATTCAAAAAGTATGAGATTTTCTCCCAACTGAAAAATATAGAATCAAAAGAGATTGATAAAAGTGAAGATTTTAAATTGAACGAACTTCTTTTTATAGATGAAGTTTTAAAGGATAAATCTATAGTTATTTTCGAAGATGGAGATAAGATTTTGTTTGGTTCTTCTAAAGGGATCTATGAAACTGTTAAAAATGCAGGTATGGGAGAACTTAAAAAGATATTCGGTAAAATACTCATTTTTGAAAATGTAAAAAATTTTTCTGAAATTTTAGAGAGAGAGGATGCAAACGAGATAATCGATATAAACACTTTAAGACAGACAGAGATGAAAAATCCAAGCGTAAAAAAGATCGTTGAAGAGTATTATTCTGAAAGTTTTGATGATTTCCAAAAAAAAGATTTACTTGTTAAGTTTATTAAGATAAAGGATAAATTCATTCAAGATGCGAAAAATGATATAAATTTTGAAATTTATAAAAATATCGAACTCCCTATAATCCCTGCGATAGTTGGGATGGAAAATAACGGTATAAAAGTTGATTTAAAATTTTTTAAAAATAAAAATGTTCAGATAGATGAACAGTTAAAAAAGATAGAAAAAAATATCTTTGAGCTTGCAGGTACAAAGTTCAATGTTAATTCTTCAAAACAGGTGTCAGAGTTGCTTTTTGAAAAGTTGAATCTAAAACCTGGAAAGAAGGGTAAAACAGGTTTTTCGACAGATTATGAAACACTTGTAAATCTTAAAGGAATACATCCAATAATAGATCTTCTTATAAAACATAGAGAACTTTCAAAACTTTTAAAAGGTTATGTTTTGCCGATAATATCTTTATGTGAAAAGGATGATATAATACATACTACCTTTGAACAATCTTATGCTGCAACGGGAAGATTCTCTTCAAGAAATCCAAACCTTCAAAATGTTCCACCCGAAATTAGAGACGGTTTCATAGTAAGAGACAGAAAGAATATTTTTGTTTCTTTGGATTATTCCCAGATAGAGCTTAGAGTTCTCGCTTTTCTTTCAAAAGATAAAAATCTCAACAGAGCGTTTCAGGAAGGGAAAGATATTCATAACGAAACCGCAAAATATATTTTTAACATAGATTACGAAGATATAGATGAAAAAAAACGAAGTATTGCGAAAATTATCAACTTTTCAGTTCTTTACGGAAAAACATCTTATGGTTTGAGTCAAGAACTAAGTATTCCCAAAAAGGATGCAGAGAATTTTATTAACAAATATTTTGAAGAATACAGTGGAGTTAAAAAATGGATAGAGGAAACTGTTAAGGAAGCTTCCAAGGAAGGTTATGTTAAAACATATTTTGGAAGGTGTAGGTATATTCCGGAGATCCTTTCACAGAATAAAACTGTTAGAATGGGAGGTGAAAGGATGGCTATAAATACGCCTATACAGGGAACTGCAGCTGATATTATGAAGATAGCGATAAAAAATGTTTTCCAGAAAATTAAAGGGAAAAAAGATATAATGATGATTTTAACCGTTCACGATGAATTGATTTTTGAGATGGAAGAGGATATGTTTGAAAAATATTCTAAAATACTTGAAAAATGTATGATAGATATAGAACCTTTCGATAAAATATTGAAAGTGAACATAAAGAAAGGTAAAAGCTGGGGAGAGATTTAAAATTGACTTTTTCTTTATAAAAACTATAATATTTTTATGGGAGTGGAAGAAAAGTTAAAGGGATTAGAACTCGTATACTATGATGATCTGACTGGAATATTCAATAAAAGATTTTTCAACAATCTTAAAAGATTTTTATCAGATAAAATTTTTCTTACTATTTTTGATATAGATGATTTCAAAAATATAAATGATACTTATGGACATCTTGCGGGAGATTATGTTTTAAAGAAAGTTTCAGCTATTCTTGTTGAGTTCACTTCAAAAGGTGATTTCCCAATAAGATATGGCGGTGATGAGTTCATACTAATATCATCTTTGAAAACAAAGGTAGATTTTATAAAAGTTCTTGAAAGTTTTAAAGAAAGAATAGAAAAGAATCCTATAATTTTTAACAACAGTATGATCAAGATAACTCTATCTTTTGGAGTTTCTGAAGGCGATGTAGAAAATGTTGAGTCTATATTTGAAAATGCTGATAGCGCTTTATACTCTTCAAAGGAGAAAGGTAAAAACTGTATAACAGTTTTTGAAAAGGGAAAGGTCGGAGAGATAAAAATACCTTTCAGATGTGAAAGAGAGATAAAAAAGTGTTTAAGTGAAGGAAAGAATGTTATAGTTAAAGGTGGTTTCAGAGCAGGCAAAACATTTTTAAAAAATATACTTGAAAGGGAATATAATAATTTTTGTTTTTTAGATTATGAGAATGGTCTTGACAGTGTCCCAGAAAAAGAAGTATGTTTTTTCTATAATCCTCTTTTAGCTGAAAATGATAAAAATCTTATAAGAATTTTAAACATTTTAAAAAAGAGTGAATATAGAGAGTTCATTATTGATAATCTTAATCTTGATGAGGTTTCAAGAAATCTTGAACTTTTTTTAAAAGAAAAATCAATATTCCTTTTGAACTTTTTATTCGATATAACAACTGGAAACAGATTTCTTTTATCAAAATTTTTAAAAGAGAAGAAGGATCTTTTTGAAATAGACATTTTTGAGTTTTTGAACGATGATTTTGACCTCGGGGATGATGTCGAATCAAGGATAAAAAATATTTTAAAATTTGGACTTTTGATAGATGTTAAAAAAATAAAAAGAAAAGATGAATTGGAAATTTTGGAATATCTATCGAACAGGTTGGTTTTGAAAAATATAAAAGGTTTTTTTAGATACCTTTATCCTCCATTGTATTTTTACTTAACAAATAAATTCAAAATTAAAAGGATCTATTCAGATACTATAAAAAATTTTGAAAATTTAAAGTTTGGGTTGTTGAAAAAAGAGGAGAAAAACCTTTTACAGATATCGGAAAGATTATACTATTATGGTGATAATTCACTTTCGAAAAAGATTGTTGAAAGAATAAAGGGTGAGGATGAGAAGAAGTTTATAATAATGTCTAAAATTTATATTACAGAAGGGAATATAAATAGTGCTGAAATATGTTCTCAGAAGATTAAAAATGAGAAAGAGAAGAATGATATAAAGTTTCTTTTGGATCTTATAAAAGGTAAAAGAATAGATTCAAAATTTTGTAGAACTGATAGCCAAAAACTTTTATATTTGAGTTTTCTTTACAACCATCTTGAACTTAAAAAATTCAAAAACTTTTTAAAAACGATAAATTATAAAGGCCTCGATAACAGGAAGAAAATGACTTACGATTTTCTATTAGGGAATTATGAAACCTTAGTTGAAGATTACAAAAAAGCACTCTTTCATCTTGAAAGATGTAAGGTAAACTGTGAGAAAAATAACTATATGGGAGATCTTGGAAAGGTTTATATGAGTTTAGGGATACTTTACGATGATATGGAAAATTATGATTTATCTTTGGATAACTACAATAAGGCACTTGAGATCTTCAAATATTCAAATATGGAAAACGCTTTACAGAGTTTGTATCTAAATCTTGCTGTTTTATATTCAAAAATGGGAGATTTTTCTACTTCATTAGATCTTTTCTCATCACTTCTCGCTGGAGAACTTGTGAAAAACAACATAAACTTAAAAAGGAATATTTTAAACAATCTTTCGCATCTTTATTTTAACCTTTACGATTTTGAAAAATCGAGGTACTATTTAAACGAACTTTACAAAACTTTTTCAAAAAATGAAAGGATACCTGAACATATTAAACTACATTGCATAAAACTTGATATAATAGAAGGTTCTTTGCCAACCAGAAAACTTGATTATTTGAATAAAAATGATATAATTAACAAATTAGAAATTTATACGATAAATTTTATAATTAAGAATAAAAAAGAGGTAAAAGAAGAGATCTTAAAAAAGTTTTTGAATAAACTTTTGGGCATCGGTCCCGGCAAGAATATTTTAGTAAAAAGTGAACTTTTGATTTTTTTGTTAATTTTTTATAAAGATAGAAAAGAGATTGTTGAAATTTTGAAAGAAAAGATTTTTGAAAATCTTTCTTACTTGAAATTAAATTCAAGAATGGATTCTTTAATCAAATTTTTGGAGTAAATTATGTTTAGATCCACAACAATACTTGGACTTAGAAAAGATGGTATTACAGTTATGGGAGGTGATGGTCAAGTCACCTTGGGGGATACTATTGTAAAGAAAGGTGCTAAGAAGGTTAAAAGGCTTTACGATGGTAAAGTTCTTGCAGGTTTTGCAGGCTCAGTTGCTGATGCTCTAACACTTTTTGATAAATTTGAAAGGTATCTAATAAGTTCAAAAGGTGATATAATAAGGGCAGCCACAGATTTGACTAAAGAATGGAGACAGGATAAAATTTTAAGACAACTTGAAGCTATGCTTGTTGTTATGGACAAAGAACATTCACTTATCATTTCAGGTAAGGGAGATGTTATAGAGCCCGATGATGGTATTGTTTCAATAGGTTCCGGAAGTGCTTACGCATATGCTGCATCGAGAGCACTTTTAAGATATTCAAATTTAACTGCTGAAGAGATTGTTGTTAACTCCTTAAAGATAGTATCAGAGATATGTATCTATACAAACGACAATTTAACCATTGAGGTTTTGAAATGAACAAAGAGATGGAATTGAATCCGAAAGAGATAGTTAACGAATTGAACAAATATATAATTGGACAGGATGAGGCAAAAAAACAGGTAGCTATTGCTGTAAGGAACAGGATAAGAAGGAAACTTGTTGATGAAAAGTTGAGAGAGGACATTTTTTTAAGTAACATCATAATGATTGGACCTACAGGAGTTGGAAAAACTGAGATTGCGAGAAGGTTGTCGATGATTTTGAAAGCACCTTTTATAAAGGTAGAGGCAACGAAATTCACGGAGATAGGTTATGTAGGAAAAGATGTTGAGTCTATAATAAGAGATCTTATGAATATTGGCTATGATATGGTTTTCAAAGAGATGTATAGCCAACTTGAAAATGAGGTTTTACAAAATGTAGAAAATGAAATACTCTCGATAATTTTCCCCGGTTTTGAGTCTTACGAAGAGATCTCAAGAAAAAAATTTCAACAGATGTACAGAGACGGGATAATGGATGAAAGGGAAATAGAGATAAGTGTTATGGAAAATGACAAACCTATGTTTGATATATTCGCAGTTCCCGGATTAGATACACTCGAATCCTTTCAGGAATTCATAAAAGATCTTTCTCCAAAAAAAACGAGAAGAAAAAAAGTTAAAGTCAAAAACGCTAAAGAGATAATAAAGGAGAGAGAGATAAATAAAAAAATAGATAGGGATAAGGTGATAGAAGTCGCAAAAGATAGGGTTGAAAATTTTGGAATAGTTTTTATTGATGAGATCGATAAAATTATAGCAACAGAGAAGGGAGCTGGAATAGATGTTTCAAGGAGTGGAGTTCAAAGGGATCTTCTTCCTATAGTTGAGGGAACTACAGTTATGACTAAATATGGTTCTGTTAAAACTGATCATATACTTTTTATTGCAGCAGGTGCTTTTTCAAATACAGCTGTTTCAGACCTTATGCCAGAACTTCAGGGTAGATTTCCTGTAAGGGTTGAGCTTAATAGACTTGAGAAAAATGATTTTGTTAGAATACTCAAAGAACCACACAACTCAATATTGAAACAGTATAAAAACCTTTTAAAAGTTGATGGTATAGACTTAGAATTTTCAGATGATGCGATTGAACTTATATCCTCTATCTCCGAAGATTACAATCAGAAACTTGAGGATATTGGAGCGAGGAGATTGAGAACCATAGTTAACAAAGTTTTAGAGGATATAATGTTTGAAGGAAAAGATTATAATCCAAAAAATATTTTGATAGATTCGAATTTTGTAAAATCGAAAATCAAAGAGATAAGTATAACAGGTGATAGGAAAAAGTACATATTATGAATGAAAATGGAACAGGTAAGATTGAAATAGAAATAGTTGTAAAAAAATTAGAAGATGAGAGTTTGAAGGAATCTTTTGGAAAGATTTTAAAAGAGAAATTCTTTGATGATAAATATATTGATGAAAAAACAAAAAATCTTTTTAATGACCAGTTCCTTCTGCAACCTTTTCTCTTTGATGATTCGCTTTTTTTAAAAGACGAACATAAAGGAAAAGATGAAATTACCCTTTTCATAGGATTTTCAGAAAAGGGGATAAATTTGAATGATAACGATAATGTGAAATTCTTATTCATCATATCTTTTCCTACAGATTTGAAAAATAAATACCTTGAAATTTTGGGTTATTTAAAAAGGTTGTTATCATCAAAAAATTTCAAACAGAGAATATTGAATTCGAAAGATGAGATGGAAATGAAAGAAACTTTTGAGAAGGAACTTAAAGATCTTGAAACTTAAAAGAATAACCTTGTGGTCATTGCCATCATTTTGGACTATTTTTATTCTTATGGTAGGTTCCGTTAATTTTAACGATGAAGTGAATAATGGGAATTTTCTGAAGAAAATACTTTCAAATTTAAGGAAATTCTTTTTGGAAAAAGATGGAGTAATTTTCAAAATAGTTGGATTGAACCTTGACAAGATTTACCATTTTGTTCAATATTTTATTTTGGCATCTTTGTTAATGTTTGCAGCGAAAAATGATTTAAAAAAAGATTTTAAATTTAATTTAAGGCTGACTTTTTTTATAGTATTTTTGATCGGGATGCTTGATGAAATACATCAGATATTTTTAAAAACGAGGAGTTGTTCTCTTTTTGATCTTTTTGCAAACTTATCTGGTGTTTTTCTTCTATATTTGCTTTTTAACTTTAAAAAGTTGAGGAAAGATGGCATTTGAAAAGATAAGAGGAACTTACGACCTTTTACCTGAAGATTCTTTATTTTTTTACAAGTTAAAGAAGGATATTGAAAAGATTTTTGAACTCTCAGGATTTTATTATGTTGAGTCAGCTATTCTTCAACCTGTAGAGATTTTTAAAAGGAGTATAGGTTCTGAGAGCGATATTGTTAAAAAAGAGATGTTCGAAGTTGTTTCAAATTCACAGAGTATAGTTTTAAAAGCTGAAGAAACAGCACCACTCATGGCAGGTCTGTCTGAGAAAAAAATTTTGGAATCTTCAGTATTCACTAAATTTTTCTATTTTACCAAAGTTTTTAGACATGAGAGACCTCAAAAGGGAAGGTTTAGAGAGTTCTATCAGTATGGTTGCGAATCTATAGGTGATTTCAACAAGTTCATGGATGGAGAGGTAATTGAACTTGGAAAAAGGATTTTAAACCATTTCAAGGTTAGCCATTCGTTGCATATAAACAGTATCGGTTGCAATGTTTGTAGAAAACCTTATCTTGATAATTTAAAAGATTATTTGAGAAAGGAGAAGGATAACCTTTGTGATGATTGTAAAAGAAGAGTTGAGACTAATCCTTTGAGAGTTTTTGATTGCAAGAATGAAAAGTGTAAAAAGGTAACATCAGCTGGGCCAAAAATTTTGGATAATCTTTGTGATGATTGTAAAAATGATTTTGAAGGTTTGAAGGATTTTTTAAATATAAATGGGATAGATTTTATTGTTGATCCAAATATAGTCAGAGGGCTTGACTACTACGAAAAGAGTGTTTTTGAGTTTGTTGAAACTGGTGGAAAACTCGGTTCCCAATCAACTTTGATAGGTGGTGGGAGATACAGGTATAAAAAGGATGAAATATTTAAAAATGAGATAACAGGTGTTGGGTTTGCGGGAGGTGTCGAAAGACTCATTCTATCAATATCTGAGGATGTCAAAAAGAATTTTGTAGACTTCAGTTCTCTGGATATTTTTATAGTTCATTTTGGTGGCGAAACTTTTAAGAAGGGAGTTGAGCTTTTAAAAATGTTGAGAGAGAATGGAGTAAAATCTGAGATATCTTTTAGTGAAGGAAGGATAAACAAGCTTTTAAGTTTAGCTTCAAAAAAGAAAGCAAAATATGTTATAATAATTGGAGAGGACGAGTTGTCGAAAGGAAAAATTTCTTTAAAGGATATGAAAACAAGTTTACAGAAAGAGATCTCTATAAATTTAGAAGATCTCTTGAAAGAGATTAAAAATGGAGATTAAATGTTTAGTACATCTTTAAGAAGCACAATGTGTGGTTATGTTAGCCTTGAATTTTTAGGGAAAGAAATAACTTTGGTAGGTTGGGTTAAAAGGGTAAGGGATCATGGGAACATAGTTTTCATCGATCTAAAGGATAGAAGTGGAATAGTGCAGATATTTACTGATAAAAAGGAACTCATATCAATTGTCAAAGAACTTAGAAGTGAAGATGTTGTTCAGATAAAAGGTGTTGTAAGGAAAAGACCAGAGAATATGATAAACAGGGATATGAAGACAGGCGAGATAGAAGTGGATCTAAAAGAACTTAAGATTATAAACAGATCTGAAGTTTTGCCTTTTGTTTTAGATGATGATGTTAAAGCTGGAGAGGAACTGAGGTTAAAATATAGATACCTTGATCTTAGAAGAAATTGTATGAATGAGACTCTGATCAAGAGATCTGAAATTATAAAAAATATAAGAGATTTTTTGTTTGAGGAAGGTTTTGTTGAAGTGGAAACACCTGTAATGTCAAAATCTACTCCAGAGGGTGCGAGAGATTATCTTGTTCCATCAAGGATACATAAAGGTAAATTTTATGCTCTCGTCCAATCACCTCAGATTTACAAACAACTCTTGATGGTTGCTGGATTCGACAGATATTTCCAGATAGCAAGATGTTTCAGAGATGAGGATCAGAGAGCTGATAGACAACCTGAGTTCACACAACTCGATATTGAAATGTCCTTTGTTGAAAGGGATGATATACTTTCACTCATAGAGAGGTTGATGCAAAAAATTTTCAGGGAGATTTTTAAAACTGAACTTCCAATACCTTTTAAAAGGTTAACATACGATGAAGTTTTTGAAAAATATGGTTCAGATAAACCAGATCTAAGATTTGACCTTAAAATAAACGATTTTTCCGAGATCGTTAAAAAAACAGATTTTAAAGTTTTCAGTGATTCTGAGTATACTGGAGGAATAATATTTGAAAATGAACTTACAAGGAAAGAGATAGATCTTTTAAACGATTTTGTAAAATCAACAGGTGGAAATGGGATCACATATTTAAAAATAGATGATACTACCATGACTGGACCTGTTGCAAAATATTTTAAAGAAAATCCTTTCAATGTTAAAAAGGGAACAATACTTTTTATAAGTGGTAAAAAGAAAAGAACTCTCGAATACCTTGGAATGTTGAGAAAAAAACTCGCTTCTTTGAAAAACCTTTACGATGAAAATGAATTTAACTTTTTATGGGTAGTTGATTTTCCTCTTTTTGAATACGATGAGGATGAGAAAAGGTATGTTGCCTGCCATCATATGTTCACAATGCCAAAGAAAGAACATCTTGATATAATTTCAAAAGAACCTTTGAAGGCAAGAGCTGATACCTATGATCTTGTTTGTAATGGGGTTGAACTTGCTTCGGGAAGTATAAGGATACATGACAGAAACATTCAGAAAGAGATTATGAAGATAATTGGTATGAGCGAAGAGGAACTTGAATCGAAATTTGGTTTTTTACTTGAAGCTTTTAAGTACGGTGCCCCTCCACATGGAGGAATAGCTCCGGGTATAGATAGGATGGTCTCACTACTTTTGAAAAAGGAAAATATAAGGGATGTTATCGCGTTTCCAAAAACTTTAAACGGAATAGGTCTTATGGAAAATACCCCAGATTATGTTTCAGAAAAACAGTTGAAGGAACTTGGGATAAAGGTGGTTAAAGATGAAAAAAATTAGGAAATATCCTGATCCTGTTTTGAGAATAAAATCTGAAGAGATAAAAGAATTTGATAGGTTTTTAAAGAATATAATAAAAACTATGAAAGAAGGGATGCTTTTAGAGGAAGGGATCGGGCTTGCTGCAAATCAGATAGGAATAACTAAGAGAATAATACTTATAGGAGATGAAAAGGAACTTTATGTTATGATAAATCCTGTCATAACATTTCTTTCAGAAGAGAAAGAAAAGATGTTTGAAGGATGTTTATCTTTTGAAGAACTTACAGTAAATATTTTAAGGAGTAAATCTCTTAAAGTTAAATACTTCGATGAAAATGGGAATCAGAAGGAAGGAAGTTTCGAAGGGCTTTATGCGAGAGCTATACAGCATGAGGTTGATCATTTGAATGGGATTTTGATAATCGATTATCTTGAACCAGAGGAAAAATTAAATTATAATATAAAAATATTGGATAATAAGGAGAAAAAATGACAAAAAGAGTTGAGATCGAATGGAAGGAAGGTTTAAGATTCATTTCCAAAAAGGGGACATACGAAATAGTTATGAACTCCTCTGAAGATGAAGAGGTGATGAAAAACAATTTTTCTCCTATGGAACTTCTTTTAGTTTCACTCGCTGGTTGTACTGGAATGGATGTTATATCTATTTTAAAAAAAATGAGACAGGATGTGAAAAATTTTAAAGTGGTTGTTACCGGTGAAAGGGCGGGAGAACATCCAAAAGTTTATACAAAAATAAATATACATTATCATTTTGAAGGGAATGGAATTGAAAAGGATAAAGTTGAAAGAGCTATTGAGTTATCTTATACTAAATACTGTTCAGTTTCAGCTATGTTAAAAAAAAGTTGTGATGTGAGTTATACTTATGAGATTAAAAATAGTTAGTTTTTTACTATTATTTCTTTTTTCTTTTTTACTTTTTTCGCAGGATATAGATAAAATTTATCTTGATGGGAAAAAATTTTTAGAAAACAACGATTTTGAAAATGGAATAAAAATAATTGATTTTTTTATTTCAAATTATCCGGGAAATATAAGGACAAAGGACCTTGCTGTAAATTTTATCAGAAAAAGCCCTTCACAATATTTTTCTAACAAGGTAACATATGCAGAGTTCCTTTCAGAAAAATTTCCCTACGATTCTGTTACAAACAATATAAGAGTTGAGATGGCTAATGTTTATATAAACAAGCAACTTTATTTTGAATCTTTCAAATGGGTTTATGAAGTTTTCAAATTTTCTGATGATAACTCAACAAACAAAGATAACGCTTTAAAAAACTTGAAAAATCTTATTAAAGGGTATCTTAACGAATCGGAACTTGAGTATATTTACTATAATTTCAGTGATGATAGTATAAACCCTTTGATTCTATTAACTCTATATAAGATTTACAAAGAAAAAGGTGATATTGAAAAATCTGAAATTTTCAAACAAAAACTGATAAAAGAGTATGGTGATTCGGATGAAACCAAAAAGGAACTTTTCGGTATAGTTGATACAAAGGGATCAAAATCAAAAATAGCATTACTTTTGCAACTTACTGGAGATATGGCAAGATTCGGTGAACAGGTTCTTAGAGGTTGTGCTATTGCGAGTGAAGAGGAGGATATCACTTTTGATGTTTTTGACACTGAAGGAAGTAGTTTTAAAACAGTTTATTTGATAGATTCAATTTTTAAAGATAAAAGTTATGTCGCAGTTATAGGACCTCTTACGAGTCAGGAAACTGCAATCGTAGGTTCATACCTTTACAATGGAAAAACTTTACCAGTTTTTTCTCCTACCGCAACTGATGGAGATCTTCTCAATTTTGTGGATAACATTTTTCTTGTAAATAGAACTCTTGTTGAAGAAGCAATATTCACAGCTCAAGTTATGAAAAAAGATACAACCATAAAAAATGTTGGAATTATTTATCCTGATGATTCTTTCGGAAGGAGTATGAGTAGTGCCTTTAAAAGGGAAGCGAAGAAGTTAGGAATCAATATAGTTTTCGATATAGTTTATAATCCCGGAACTCAAGATTTTATTGAAAAAATAAGTTTAATCGAGAAGATGAATTTTAATGCTATATATCTTCCAACAAATTATGAGGATGCTATACTTTTAACTACACAACTCTCATTTAAAGATATAAACTGTTATCTTTATGGTTCTTCACTCTGGTATAACGAAAATCTTATAAGACTTGCAAAAGATTATCTCAAAAAAACTTACATAGTTTATCCGAAAGTTGCAAACGAACTATCTTTTAATCTTCAGAGTTTCAAAATGAATTATTACAAAAAATATGGTGATGAACCTGACAGATTTTCTATTCTCTCATACGATCTTCTCAAATTCCTTTCAGGTTTATTGAAAAATGGAATTAAGGATAGAAAAGGGATTAACGAGTATGTTAAAAAAACTGATGATTATAAAGGTATTTCAGGAAAGATTTCTTTTAAAAGGAATAGATTGAATTTTGATCTGTATTATGTAAAAAATTCGGATTTTGTTAAAAAGGAGTTTTGATGAAAGAGAAAAATGATATGATTAAAAATGATTCAAAAAGTGTTAGTTTTTCGAAATTAAGTATTTCAATATTTCTTTTGTCTTTAGTATTTATTTTTTTAGGATATTTTCTCCTTTCAAAAGGAGATTTGAAGGTTGCTCCGGTTCTTCTGACACTTGCTTATATTGTTTTGATACCTATAGCTATTTTTAAAAAATGAAAAAATTTTTATTTGTTTTTATCCTTTTTATATCTTTCACTCTTTTCTCACAAGAGGTCAACGATATATTCAAGCAGGTTATAATACTTGAAAATGACGCTTTTGAGTTGGTGCCTGCTTATGGAAAAGTTTTAAGAGGGGAAGGACTTGTTTCGGATATAGATTTTGATCTTATGAGAGAGAAATATAGAGAAGTCCTTCAAGATGGGGACAAAAATCCTTTTATATATCTTGCTTACGGTTTTACTTTCCACTACAAAAAAGAGAATGATTCAGCTTCATATTATTTTCAAAAAGCATCTCAGAGTGCAGGACTCGATTATCTTCTTCATTTAAGGTTATACCAGATATTTTCGGTAAATGTTGTTAAAAATTATATGAACTATGAGATCGATCAGCTTGAAAAACTAAAATATATGGTCGGAGCGAACTCTCTGCCTGAGATTTCAATCTATCTAAATATTCTCGCTATTGAAAACTACAAAAATAAAAATGTAGATGAAGCTTTTTCGAATCTTCTACTCGCAAACAAACTCGATCCTTTTAATTTTCAGGTAGTCAATAACATCTTAAATTTGAGTTTAAAAGAAAAAAGGTTCGAATATACAAGTTTCGCTTTAAGCAGATACAAGAATTATTTTAAAGATGAAATTATAAAATTCATTTTTGTTTTCAATGTCTTAAAATTTTTAAGGTATTTTATTCTTGTGTTGTTCATTTTTTACACTGTTATTTTTACATTTAAAAATATAGATAAATATTTCTATTTCTATAAAAGGTATGTAAAATTAAAGTTTCTTTTAAGACAGAAAGTTTTTCTCGCTATTCTAATACTTTTGTTGCCTTTGATATTACAAATGAGTTTTATAATTTGGTTTTTTTATGTAGTCATAATTCTTTTCTCTTTCTATGAGAAAAAAGAAAAGATGATAATATCTTTTCTTATACTTTTAATTTTCTTTATACCTTTAATCTATAGATTGGAATCACATATAATCGGTCATCTTAATCCTAACGACAATATAAGTGTGATATTGAAAGTTGAAAATTCTTATTGGAATACTAAACTTTTAAATAAGATAAACTCTTTACTTGAAGAACAACCTTATAACACAGCATTACTTTTTTCTAAAGGAAAACTTTATAAAAAAGGTGGTTATTTTGATGATGCCGAAAGGGAGTATTCCAAAATTTTATTGAAAGGTGAAATTTTCCCTGAACTTTACAATAACCTTGGTAACATTATGTTTTTAAAAGGTTATTACAATAAAGCTATCGAATACTACAACAAAGCTATTGAACTTTCTCCAAAACTCGCTCAGCCCTATTTTAATCTTGGTCAAGTTTATTTAAAACTTTTAAGACTTGAGGAGTCAAACCAATACATTCAAAAAGCCAATGAATTGAATTATGAATTGATAAGTACTTTTCTTGAAAATACAGATGAAAATTTTTACAATACGGTTGTAATCGATTGTAAAATCCCGGAAAGATTCATATACGAAGAGTTCTTGAAAAAGAAAAATGTTATCGATACTCCAGTGATGATGGGAGTTAGAATAAGCCTTTTCAGTATTATTCCGTTTTTGACTTTGCTCCTTTCGCTTATTTTAACAATGGTTTCAAGTCATAGTATAAAAATATACAGGTGTTATACATGTGGTACACCAATTTCAGATGGTGATAAAATAAAATACAACGATAAAAATATATGTTTAAATGATTACAAAATAATAAATGACACCATTTCTGATATTATGAAGATAAGAAAATTTGAGTCTTTTGTAAGGTTGAAAAAGAAAAAATCTTATTTTATTAGAAGGATACTTTCTCTAATTTTTCCCGGATTTGGAAAGATTTATGAAGGTAGATATTTTAAAGGTGGAATTTTGTTGTTTATCTCTTTAATATTTTTAATATCGATAATTTTACAAGGTATTTTCCTTAGAAAAACTACCGATATAATGCTCGAATTGAAATTTTTTGATATCAGATTTTTATTTATATTCGTTATTCTGATTTTATATCTTATAAGCTTTATAACAATAAGGGAAGAAAAATGAAAGGTGAATTAAGATCAAGAGATGATCTGCCAAACATTATAGGTTTTATAGCACAAACAGAGAAAACTGGAGTTTTAGTTTTAAACAGGAAAAACGACAAGATAGAAATAGGTTTTATTAAAGGTAATGTTAATGGTGCGGTTTATACAAGGGGAGGTATTCAGGAACTTATAAAAGAGTATCTTGTTAACAGTGGGAAAATTTCTATTGACGATTTTAAAAAAATAATTGAGATGCATAGGGAAACAAAACTCCCTCTCGAAAAGATCCTTATCGATGAAAAATATGTTGATCAGGAAAAGTTGAAGGAAATAATCAATTTTAAAATTCAGGAAATTTTTGATGAACTTTTTACATGGGACAATGGAACTTACGAATTTATAGAAGATCTTATAATGTATCCAAACTCTATTGTCAAGGTTAGTATAAACACACAAGCGTTGATGATGGAAGGTATGAGGAGAATGGATGAATGGCCAAATATCCAGACAATTCTTCCTTCAACAGATATATTTTTCAAAAAAATTGATAATGTTCAGATACCTGAAAATATAGGTATTGAGGAAAAAAGGGTTTTCGATCTTATATCTCCTGAAAAATCTCTTGGAGATCTGATAAGGGTAAGTGGTCTTGGGAAGTTTTTAACTTACCAATCGGTTTACAACCTTTTGAAAATGAATCTTATTGAAAAAACTAAAAAGATCGAAAACAAAGAAGAAAAAAAAGAAGTTAAGGAAAAATCTCCATTAGATTTAAAAATTGTAATGAACTGGCTTATACTTATAATTTTCGCTATCCTTTTAACAGGGAGTGGTTTTTTTGCAAAAAGATTTTATAATAAAATTTTTTCATATCCAGTTATTAAGTACAAAGCAACTGACCAATATATGTTGGAAAATATAGATAACATTTTAACAGTTTTTTTCTTGCAGTATAAAAGGTACCCTGAAAATTTGAAAGAACTTGTTGAAATAAAATGGGTTGATGAAAAAATTGTTGAAAGATTCTTTTATATGAAAACTGAGTTTGGGTATGTCTTAAAACCTTTGGATGAGTAGGAGTTGTTATGAAATATTTTAAACTTCTTTCAATTTGTTTTTTAACCGTAATTTTTATTTTGTCTTGTGATGTTAAAAATAAAGGTGTAACAGAGATAACTTTCTGGCATGTTATGGGTGGACCTGCAGGTGATGCATTAAGGGAAATAGTTGATTCTTTTAACTTGAAAAATCCAGAATACAAAATTGTTCCCATATCTGTCGGGACCTATGAAGCTTTATCTACAAAACTTATGGCTTCAATGTCTAATCCTCCAGTAATATCACAGGTATACGAATCATGGACGAATGAGTTTTATAGTAACGGAGTTCTTGAACCTATCGAAAACCTGATAGATGAGGATTTTAGAAACCAGATAAATAACGATTTTTTTGAAATTTTTGTAAAAGATAATACTTTCAATGGTAAACTTCTATCCTTACCATTCAACAAATCTGTACCAGCATATTTTTATAACAAAGATATTTTCAAAAAATTCTCTATCGAAAAATTTCCTGAAAATTGGGATGAATTCATCTCTGTTATGAAAAAATTAACTGTTGATATAGACAAAGATGGAAAATTAGATTTACATGGTACAGCGTTCAATATAAATGTTTGGATGTTTGAATGCAGATTATTACAATACAATGGTGAACTCGTTGATTCAAACATGAACCCTTTATTCAATTCTCCTGCAGGAGTTAAATCTATAGATATAGATAAAAGAATAGTTAATGTTGATAAGAGTGGTTATATCACAACAGGTTATCAACATCAGGATGATTTTTTATCTAAAAAAGTTGCAGTTATATATGGATCAACGGTGTCATTATCTTTTATTAAAGAGGCTAAACCAGAATTTGAATTAGGTATAGCACCTGTTCCACAGGGAGATAGAAAAGCTGTTATAATTTCTGGGACCAATGTTGCAATTTTCAAAAAAGCAACTCCAAAACAGAAGGAAGGAGCAATAAAGTTCATAAAATATTTTACATCACCAGAAGTGCAATCTTTATGGTCATATAAAACAGGTTATCTTCCTGTGAGAAAAAGTTCTTTTGATTCAGAACTTCTGAAAAAAAGGTTTGAGGAATATGAAGGATTAAGGGAAGTATATTTACAACTAAACAATTCCTATATGGAGCCTCAGGATAGATTGTGGTACCTTGGAAGAAAATATTTAGGAAACGCTTTGGAGTATGCTATTAAGGGTAATGAGGATAGTAAAAAATCTCTCGATGATGCAGCTAAAGAGATTTTAAAAGAAATAAAGAAATAAAAGAAAGATGAAAAGTTCTTCTATATCCAACATAATTGAAAAGATAAAAGAAAGCATAGTCGTTGTGAAAACTGATAAAAATATAGGAACAGGTTTTATCGCTGATACAACTGGAATTGTCATAACGAATGCTCATGTTGTTGAGGATAGTACCGACTGTGAAATACAGATGTTTGATAAAAAATCCTACGATGCAAAAGTTATAGAATCAAATTTTGATATGGATATAGCTTTCATAAAGATAATTTCAAACAGAGTTTTTAAAAAAGCGAATGTTTTAAAAAGAAAAGATTACAATGTTGGGGATGAGGTAATAGCTTATGGGAACCCTTTAGGTTTTGAAAATACTGTTACAAAAGGAATAATATCAGCGTTGGATAGAGAAATCGGGGGTATAAAATATATACAAACGGATGTTCCAATAAATCCCGGAAATTCAGGAGGGCCTTTGGTAGATAAAAAAGGAAGAATTATTGGAATAAATACATTGAAAATAGCGGATGCTTCTGGAATAGGATTTGCGATACCTATAATCGATATTGTTCCTTTGATAAATTTAACAATTAAAAAATACAAACTTACTCCGGATAGTGTTTACTGTAATGTTTGTGGTCACAGAAATAGTTCTAACTCTTCGTGGTGTGAAAAGTGTGGAGCAAAGTTAGTTGAAAATGTTGAAAAGGTAAAGAATAAAAATAAAAAATGTCCAGAATGTGGAGAGAAGAATCCGGCAGATGCAAAGTGGTGCAAAAAATGTGGACATAACCTTGATTTGGAGTGATTATGGATATTTTGCATATAGTCAAAAAGATGTTTGGAAATGAGAAGAATGACCAGATTGAGGATATTTTGAAAATTATTGAGGAGATACTTTCAACAGTTGGAACAAGTCATGATGAAGCGAAAATCGAAACATCTGATAAAAACATGTTGGGATGGTTTTTTAAAATAGGTATAACACCTATCTATCTTTATCTTTTAAAAGAGGATGGGAAATTTTTTATTAAGATAATTTCTCCCTTGACATTTCTTCCCAAAAACAATATTCTTCCTTATTACAGAAAGCTACTTGAAGAGAATTTAACTCTTGTTGATCTTTCTATAGGAGTTGATAAAAATTTTTCTTTACTCTTTTCAATAAAATCTATAGATGATATAGATTTTGAGAGATTGAAAAAACTTATAGAGACTTTTTCTAAAAAACATACTGAGTTGACTTCTAAATTGGTTGAAGAATTTCAAGCAAAAATATTTGAATAAAAAATGGAGGTATAATGAAAAAAGATCTTATTTCAATTCTTGATTTAACAAAAGATGAGATATTGGAGATTTTCAAATTGGCAAGAAAAGTAAAAAAAGAAGTTAAAGCTGGGAAGTATCGTGATTGCTTTAACCAAAAGACACTCGCTATGATTTTTGAAAAGCCATCTTTGAGAACAAGGGTTAGTTTTGAGGCAGGTTTTACACAACTCGGGGGGCATGCTATTTACCTTGGTCCAAAGGATATATCACTCGGTTCAAGAGAGAGTGTTCCAGATATAGCAAGAAACCTTGACAGAATGGTTGATATAATAATGGCAAGGGTTTTTGCCCATAAATCTGTTGAGGACCTTGCAAAATATTCAAAGATACCAGTGATAAATGGCCTTTCAGATAAAGAGCATCCATGTCAAGTTCTTGCTGATTATCTTACAATAGAAGAACATAAAGGTAAAACCTCTGGGATAAAGTTTACCTTTGTGGGAGCTGGTAACAATATGAGCCATTCTTTGATGCTAATTTCAACAATGCTTGGAGCGGATTTTTATATGGCATGTGCTAAAGGTTATGAACCTGATGGGGAATATGTAGAAAAATCAAAAGAGATGGCAAAGAAGAACAATTCAAAAGTTGTTATCACTTATGATCCTGTAGAAGCAGTAAAAGATGCTGATGTTGTATACACAGATGTTTGGGCATCCATGGGAGAAGAAGCCGAAAAAGAGGAAAGGGCAAAAGCTTTCAAGGATTATCAGGTAAATATGAAACTTTTCAAGAATGCTAAAAGTGATGCAATATTTATGCACTGCCTGCCAGCACATAGAGGAGAAGAGGTTACAGATGATGTAATAGATTCTCCAAACTCTGTTGTTTTCGATGAAGCTGAAAACAGATTACATGCACAGAAAGCAGTTATGTTGAAACTTCTTGGAGTCAATAAATGAAAAAGGTATATAACGAAAAAGCTCCAAAACCTATTGGACCATACAGTCAGGCGGTAAAGGCTGGTGATCTTCTTTTCATATCTGGCACTCTACCTATAGATCCTGCTACAGGGAACATAATAGAAGGTGATATTGAAACTTTAACAAAAAGAACTCTTGAAAATATAAAAATAATACTTGAAGGTGAAAAACTTTCTTTCAACAACCTTGTTAAGGTAAACATATTCATAAAGAATATGTCTGATTTTTCAAAAATAAATAGTGTATATGAGAGATATTTTAAAGATCATCTTCCAGCAAGAGCTGTAGTTGAAGTATCAAACCTTCCCAAAAATAGTCCAATAGAGATAGAAGCGATAGCATCTTATGAAAGTTGATTTTTTTATGAAAGTTTCCGGAAGTGGAAACGATTTCATTATAGTTGATAACAGGGATGGTCTTAAAAGGCCATCCCCTTCATACATAAAAAAAATATGTAAAGAGAAAACTGGTATCGGAGCTGATGGTTTGATACTTCTTGAAAAATGTGAAAAGGGTTGTGATTTCAGAATGGTCTATTTCAATAATGATGGTAAAGAAGCACAGATGTGTGGGAATGGGGGAAGATCTATAGTCCTTTTTGCATATCTTATGAAGATAGTAAATAAAAAGCATGTCATTTTCTGCTCCAAGAAAGGGAAACATACAGCCCAGATCAAGCAAGGTAATGTTGTTAAATTACAGTTATCTCCTCCACATTCTCTGAGAGAGAATTTAAAAGTAAAAACTGAATATGGAACTTTTACAGGCTCATTTATAAATACTGGTGTTCCACATTTTGTGATTGAGGTGGATGATTTGGAAAGTGTTGATGTGAAAAATGTTGGGAGAAATATAAGATTTTCAAAGGTTTTTGGAAAAGAGGGAACCAATGTAAATTTTGTTAAAATGGTAAAAAAGGGAATTATCAAAATAAGAACCTATGAAAGAGGTGTTGAGGATGAAACATTGTCGTGCGGAACAGGTTCCGTTGCGAGTGCGGTTATAATTTCAAAAAAATATTGTATACCTTCCCCTTTAAAGGTTATTGCAAGATCAGGTGAAATTTTGAAAGTCTACTTCGATGAGAATCATTCTGAAGTTTTTCTTGAGGGAAAAGTGACCCCAGTTTATTTTGGCTATAACCTTTTATGAAAAAAATCTTTTTGCTTTTTTTTCTTTTTCCCATTTTAATTTCCCCAAAAAATCTAATAGAAGAACACGATCTTACCCTGACAGAAAAATTTTTTTCAGATAAAATTGATATCATCGATTCTTTAAAAGATGATAAACTTAAAGGTATACTCTTTAGAATTCAAATAACAGATTATCTTAAAAATAACGAATTAGAAAAGATAGTTAAAATAAATTATGATAAAAAAGAAAAATTCTTGAATCAGATTTTAAAAGATGAGAAGGATACGATAATATTGAACTATTTTTTGAAAAACGGTTTAAAAATAGAAAACTATACAACAATGCTTTCAAAATGTGATTTTGGAAATGATTATATAATTAATTTTGTAAGAAAATTTCCCAAAGATACGAATTCTATAAATTTTTTTAAGAGATATCCAAAAATATTCAACCATGAAGATTCCATTTTAATATTTACAAAAAATTTTGGGAATAAAAATTTTGATAAACTTGTGGAGAAAAAAAATTTATCAGGTTGGGTAGATTTCCTTATTGGTTTAAAAATGGATGATACATTGAAAATAAAAGGCTCTATAAACGATTTTTTAGATATTTTTTCTAAGATTGAAGATAAAAAAACAAAAACCAGATATGTAAGATTTATTGATGTAAAAAATTTAAAAGGTAACCTTTTATATTTTCTCGGAAGATTTTATGAGGATAATGAAGATTATATAAATGCAGCAAAATTTTATTCGGAAATTAACGATGATGAAGCTTTATTAAGGATAGTTTCGATTTTGAGAAATGAGAAAAATCTAAAAATATATGATTCAATTATGGAAAGTTACAATGGTGATGATAAAAATTTCTTATACCATAAAGCTAAATACTATTATGTAAAAGGGGAGAAAGAAAAGGGAGATTCTATATTGGTTATAGTTTTAAAAGATTTCCCTTTAACTCTTTACTCAGTTAGAGCTTTTATACAGTTGAACAAAAAACTTGAAATTAATGAAGAAAAATTCGACGATGATAGCACTATTGAAAAATTATATAAGATATTTGATTCTAATGGGGCTAAAGATTACTTTAAAGATTTTCTTCTTTCAAAATATAAAGATGAAACTTCCCAAAAAGATTATATTATATATCTTTTGGATAGATTCGGTTTTTATAATTATTCAATATACTATTCTGAAATAAGGATAAAAGAAGGGGAAGATTATAGAAAATATATCAGATATTTATTCCCAACACCTTATTTCGATATTTTCAAAAAGATTTCCAAAAAGGAGAATGTTGACCTTTCACTTTTAATTTCAATAGCAAGAGAGGAGTCGAATTTTAACATAAATGCGATTTCTAATTCAAACGCAAAAGGAATAATGCAACTCATGGATTTTGTTTACGATTCTTACTATAAAGATAAAGATTATTTCGATTTGGAAAAAAATATAAGGGCTGGAGCAAAACATTTAAAAGAATATTTAGAACAATTCCCAAACTCACCGGTTGAAGGTATAATGGCTTACAATGCAGGAATAGGAAATGTAAAAAAATGGAAAAGAAAATATTCTGATTGGGAACTTTACATTGATGGTATACCTTTTATTGAAACAAAAAATTATGTGAAAAAAGTTTTAAGAACATATTATTTTTATAAGTTCGTATTGAGAGTGTCGTAAAGGAAAAATGTTGGTATCAAAAATGAGAGTTCTGGATCAACAGTTTCATTTCCCCTTATGATTTTATAGAAAACTGATGATGATAATGTTCTACCACTTTTACCTGCAGTTCCTATTTTTTGTCCTTTTTTAACAAAGTCTCCATTTTTTACAGAAACTGTAGAAAGATGTGAATACTCTATTGTAAAGAGTCCATTGTCGATAGTTACAACATTTCCGTTTTTGTCATTTTTGATTCCAGCAAAAATCACCCTTCCAGAAATTGTAGAGAATACATCACTGTTAAGTTCTGCTATGAAAAGTATACCGTTTGAAAATTTTTCAGTTTCAGTGAAGGGATCTTTTACCTTGCCATATTTCCTTAATATCCATCCATTTATCGGAACGAGCGATGGTGTTTTTTCATTTGTGTTGTTTGTTTTTAAAAAAGATATCATTGAATCGGATAAATTTCTCAAATATTTTGTTATAAAAAGTAAAGTATCAACATCTGATGAGATTTCAAAATTTTCTTTTTCACTTCCCATATGGCCTGAGAAGAAGTCAAAAAGAGGAGTTAACTCTTTTATCTCTTTTTTTAAATCTGTTATACCTTTTTCAACCTGAACAATACTCTTTTTAATCTCCTGATCCTTTTTTGATAATATTCTTATTTCTTCTTTCGTCTTCTTAACGGATGAGTACTTGTTTATATTTTTTAAATTTTGAATTGTTGAAGTTGTTAAAAAGATGATCAAAGAAATTGTCAAAATAATAAATACAGGTAAAATTATGAAAAAGATTTTAAAACCTTTCGTGTCTGAAGAATCGTTTGGAACAATAGAAATATTTATCTTCCTTTTTTTAAAAAATCTATCCATCGTATGGCTCCAGTACATTTTTGGACATCTCTTTAAGTTTATTTACTGCTCTATCCTTTATCTGTCTAACTCTTTCTCTTGAAATGTTCAACTCTTTTCCAATCTCTTCAAGTGTATGTGGCCTATAATCTTCAAGACCAAAATATTTTTTTAAAACATATGATTCCCTTTCTGAAAGTTTTTCAAGTTGGCTTTGTAAAGTCTCTTTGTATCTTTTTCTAAGGAGTGTTTCCTCAGGGGAAAGCTCTTTCTCTTCTACTATTGTATCTCCAAGGTAAAGGTTATCATCATCTCCAATAGGATCGGAAAGTGATAATTCTACTTTATTCAAACTCAAAATATTTTTTACCTCATTTTCTGTCATACCTATTTTATCAGCTATCTCCTTGAATGTTGGAACTCTATTCTCATTGTCAAGTATTTCCTGTTGAGCTTTGTTTACTGCGTTAATCTTTGTTATCTGTGAGAGTGGTATCCTGATATTACTGTTATTTTCAAGTATAGCTTTCATAATAGATTGTCTAATCCACCAAACAGCGTAGGAAATGAATTTAACATTTTTTGTTTCATCAAATTTACTCGCTGCTTTTATCAAACCGTAATTTCCTTCATTAATTAATTCCGCAAGTGATAATCCTTTCCCCTGATACTCCTTTGCTATGTTAACAACAAACCTTAAATTACCAAGTATCAATTTTTCCAATGCTTTTTTATCGCCATCTCTTATCCTTTTTGCAAGCTCTTTCTCTTCACCCTCAGAAAGTAAAGGATACTTCTTTATCTCCTTTAGATACATTTCAAGTGAAATATCACTTATCTCTTTAATATATACCTTCCTTAATTTTTATTTAGTTTTCACAACTACCCAGATATTTAGATTACCTCTCTTAACTGTTAAAAGGACATCCTCATTTTTCCCAAATTTCTTTTCTGCATTTTTGTAATCGGTTAAGTTCGTGATCTTCATATCTTCTATTTTTACAATAACATCACCTACTCTAATTCCAGCATCAATAACAGGAGAATCGTTCTCAATTGAAGTTATAACAACCCCTTTATCAACATTTATGTTGAATTGATTCTTATACTCATCTTTAATATCATCAACAACTATACCAAGCCATTTACTTTCAATTTTTTCTTCTTCATTTTTCTGTGCAACATTTTCTTTCAATTCACCTATTTTTGCATCGATTGAGATTCTTTTACCATCCCTTAGAATCAAAATCTTAACATCTTTACCAACTTTTGTTTGAGCAACCAAAATTCTGAATTGACTAACATTTTCAACCTTTTTCCCATCAAACTCTAAAATTATATCTCCTTCTTTTAAACCTGCTTTTGAAGCTGGGGAGTTATCTTCAACCTGTGAAACAAGTATTCCCGTTTCATCTTCCTTCATGCCGAACTTCTTTTTTAGTTCAGATGTTAACTCCTGTGGGTATATACCAAGATAACCTCTTGAAACTAATCCTTTATCTTTAAGTTGATTTATTACCATAACAACCATATTTGAAGGTATCGCAAAACCAATTCCAACATTTCCACCCGATGGGGATGCAATTGCTGTGTTAACTCCTACCACATTTCCATAAATATCAACAAGTGGTCCACCAGAATTCCCTGGATTTATAGATGCATCAGTCTGTATAAAATCCTGATAAACTGGTCCCTCAGAAAGGTTTATGTTGGTTCTGTTTTTTGCAGAAATAACACCTACTGTTATCGTTCCATCAAAACCAAAAGGATTCCCGGCCGCCATAACCCAATCACCAACCTCTATATTATCCGAATCACCAAAATTTAAAAAAGGCATATTTTTAACTTTTTTTAATTTTAAAAGAGCTATATCTGTTCTTTCATCCTTTCCAACTATTTCAATATCCTTATTTTTGAACTCTCTACCATCTGGGAGTTTTATTGAAATCTTCTGAGCACCTTTTATAACATGGTAATTTGTAACAATATATCCATCGGATGAAATAAGAAATCCTGTTCCAAGAGATGTGTTTTTATTTTCAAGCTGTGGGAAATCTTTAAAAAATTCTCTGAAAAAAGGATCATCGAAAGGAAGAAATGGGGACACTTTAACAACAGATTCTGATGAAATGTGAACAACAGAAGGTGTAACTTTTTTGGCAAGATCTCTGAAATTTGGGTAACCAGAATTTTGATAATCTAAAGAGACTGTTTTTATCTCTCCAGATGCTGATTGTGCCTCTACTCTGTCAACAATTTTTGCAGAAATTATACCTAATATAAAAACTGATAGAATTATAAAAAATATCATAACATTTCTTTTCATACTATACCTCCTTTTTTCTAAAAAAATAATTTTATATCTATTCATTTTAAAGTCAAGAATATAAAGATAATATTGAATAATATTTACTTTTTTGTATAATGAGTTTATGGAAAATAAAAAAAGAATGGATGAAGGTATAAAGGTAACAGTTATAGGACTTTTAATAAATGTTATCCTTACATCGCTAAAAATAATTTTTGGTATCGTAGGGAGAAGTAGAGCATTGGTTGCTGATGGTTTTCACTCACTTTCAGATTTTATTACAGACATTGTTGTGATTTTTGGTTTAAAATTTTCTTCAAAACCTGTAGATGAATCACATGATTATGGCCATGGGAAAATAGAAACATTTGCAACTTTTATTGTAGGTATATTTTTAATTTTGGTTGGTATCTATATTTTTTATTCATCGGCAACAACAATTTTTTTAATTTACAAAGGTAAAGAAGTAAAACAACCTGAATTTGTGACCTTCATTTTTGCATTTCTTTCAATAATAGTAAAGGAAGGGCTTTATAGGTATACAGTTTTTGTTGCAGATAAAATAAAGAGCCAGTCTATAAAAGCCAACGCCTGGCATCATAGATCTGATGCTTTTTCATCAATTGCAACAAGTATTGGAATAGGACTTGCAGTTTTTAATAAAAATCTGATAATCTTTGATCCTATTTCAGCAATGATAGTAACAATTTTTATAGTAAGGGTGGGAGTTGATATCGTTAGGGATTCTTTTGATGAACTTACTGAAAAATCTTTAAGTTCGAAAGAAGAGGAAGAGATATTAAAGGTTATTGAGGGTGTTGATGGGGTAATAAATCCACATAGTATACAAACAAGAAAAGTAGGGAATTATATAGCAATAGATTTACATATAGAGGTTGATAAATCTATTTCGGTTGAAGAAGCACACAGGATAACTGAAAAGGTTGAAGAAGAAATGACAAAGAAGTATGGAGAAAACTATTATATCAATATCCATATAGAGCCAAATAGTTAATAAAAAAGGGGAGTTAGAAAACTCCCCTTTTTTATTTTTTAAAAGAATTATTTACTTTTTGTTTACGAGGAAATGTGACTCGGATGTGAGACTTATTTTGTTTATAGAATCTACAACTATCTCTGTTGAAACTATAAGATTGTAAACATAGCCTGCTTCAAGTTCTTTTCCCGTATATGTTATCTGTGTATCTGCACTCTCTATGTTCCAGACAAGTTCATTTTTGTAGTTTAACAATGTAACATTATATTTCTCTGCACCGTTAACTTTGTTGAAATAGATTGTAAGATTCTTTGTTGAAACAGCCGTATCTTTTGTTGAAGGTGAGTAAATTGTTAATTCTGGGATTTCAATAGAATATTTATTAATAAGATTTTTATCTATTGAAACTTTATAGAAATATTTACCAGCGTTAGTGATCTGATCTTTGAAGTTATCGGTCTTTTGAAGCTGATATAATATTGGCTGCTGGTAAGCGGAATCAGCACCTTCAGCTTTTTCAATTATGATGTTGGTGCCTTTTGGTTCTTCTTTTAGATCCCAGTAAAGTGTTACTTCGCCTGAAGTGTAGGTTGTGTCACCCAAAGTAACATTTTTGATATCCTTAAAGTTAACCTTTTTTAAGAAAGAAACAGAGTAGTTGTAGGTCCCTTCAATTTTTACTTCCTGTTTTGAACAGGATATGGCAAATATTGTAAGGATAACGACTAAGTAAATAGAAAGTTTCTTCATTTTTTTATACCTCCTGAAATTTTGGTTTAAGAAATTATATGTTTCAAATTTTAAAAGTCAATACCATGATTTTTTTGGTTTAGATATATTTTAAAATTTATTTTACAAAAAATATTTCATATTGAAAAATGAATTTTAGTAGATATAATCGAAATTAAAAAGGAGAAAATATGAACAATTTTATCTTTTATAACCCTGTGAAAATTATTTTTGGTGAAGATAAGTTTTACTCTTCTTCCGAATATTTAAAAATTTTAGGAAAAAAACATCTAATAGTTGTTGGAAAAGGCTCTGTTAAAAAGTATGGACTTTTAGATAAACTTGAAAGTATGATAAAAGAGAATGGCTCGAGTTATATTATTCTTGAAGGTGTTAAGCCAAATCCAGTTATAGAAAAAGTCAGAGAGGGTATAGAAATCGCTAAAAAGGAGAATGTCGATTCTATAGTCACATTAGGTGGTGGAAGTGTTATAGATACTGGAAAAGCTATAGCTGCAGGATATTTTTATAATGGTGACCCTTGGGATATGTTTTCAAAGGATATTAAAATTGAAAATGCTTTACCTTTGATGGTTATTCTTACAGTTTCTGCTACGGGAAGTGAATTCAATCCGATCTCTGTAATCCAGAATGATGCTTTAAAACATAAGATACGGATTCAAGGTGAAAAGCTTTTTCCCAAATTTTCAATCCTTGATCCGAAATTGACTGTTACACTTCCAAAAGATTACACCGCTTTTGCATCTGTTGATATAATATCCCATGTTCTTGAAGGTTATTTCACATCTGATGATGAGAATACTCCCATTCAGGATGGTTTTACGGAAACAATTGTAAAAACTGTTATAAATTCAACATACAAAGTTTTAAATACCCCTGAAAATGTAAAAGAGAGGGCAAACATAATGTGGGCTGCTGCTCTTGGTCTTAGTGGTATTACAACTGCAGGTATCGGTAAATTTAAATTTGAAAACCATCTTATCGAACATGCTCTTAGTGCACTTTTTGATGTTCCACATGGCGCTGGCCTTTCAATAGTGATTCCAGCATGGATGAAAGTTAACAGTGAAAAATATTCGAGAAAATTCTACCTTTTTGGTAAGAATGTTTTTGGAATAGATGGAGATAAAAATTATGTTGTCAAAAGAAGTATCGAAGAACTTGAAAAATTTTTTGATGATATAAAATCTCCAACAAGGTTGTCTTTCTATGGGATAAAAGATTATGAGGAGATAAAAAAGAATGTTATAGAATGTGCACCAACAAGAAACCTTAAAATAGATTATGATTACATTTCACAAATAGTTGAACTTATGAAGTAAACTTTTCCTGAAGTATTTTAAGAATTGTTTCAAAATGGAATCTCATATCCTCATCCATTTCGGTCTTCAGTTCTTTAACGAATTTATCTGATATTTCTTTGTTATCCAATCTTATCTCTTTTAAACAAAAACCTTTCAATATTTTAACGAGTATGTTGACTGTAATATAAGCGTAAGGGTCACATGGTCCACATTTAGCGGATATATCTTTTATAATCCCATTTTCATTCAAAATATAGAAAGATACAACATCTTTAAACTTTGATGAAGTATCACAAACTGAACCTTCTATAGAAATGTTGAATTTATCAATAATTTTAGGTTGTTCTTTCTGGATTCTGATAAGGTATTTTTTTATTTCTTCCTTTTTCATAAAGTTGGCCATCCTTTAAGAGAGTTAAGGATCCCCTTAATACTCTTTTCAAGTTTCTCAAGGTCATCTTCATCGTTGTAAAATCCAAAAGATGCTCTTATAGCTGGATAATATAAAGGGTTTATTTCTCCTTTCCTCTCCCTGTTATCGAAATATGGATTTACACAAAAAAAACCGGTTCTTAAAAGTATTCCATATTTTCTGTCCAGTTTTTCACCAATAGTTTCCTCATCTTCTGAAAATCTTGTGAATTTTTTTATAAAAAATGTTGTTATTCCTTTGACATTTTTATCATCAGTATCTCCAACTATCATTATCTCTTCATAATTTTTTAGAAATTTTCTGAAAAGGGTGTTCAGATAGTTAACTCTTTTTTCTATATTCTCATAACCTATCTTTTCAACGAAATCAACTATTGAGGATACACTGTAAATTGCAGAAAAGTCAGCAAGACCTGCTTCATATCTGTATGGGTATGATCTATACTCTGGATCCTTTTTGATGAAAGTGTTCCTTATAGTATCACCACCAACATTGTAAAGATCAATCTTATCGAAAAGATCATTTTTTACATACAAGACACCAAGTCCAGTTGGACCATAAATCTTGTGTATTGAAAAAGCCATAAAGTCTATATTGTTTTTAACAACATCAACCTTTGTATGTGGAACAGATTGAGCACCATCGATAAAAATGTATGCACCATATCTGTGAGATATATCAGCTATTTTTTTTATTGGGTTTTCAATACCATCAAGATTTGATATGTGAACGGTTGAAACCAAAATAACATCACCTTTTCGAAGTTCATTTTCCAGAATCTCTAAATTGAAGGTGTTATCTTTATTTATATCTATTATAGAAAGATCTATTATTCCCTTTTTTGAAAGTTCCTTCCATATACAATGGTTTGAATTATGTTCCTTTTCAGTAATTATTACCCTTTTCCTCTCTTTTTCATATTTGAAAGATCTTGCAAAAAGGTTTATAGATTCGGTAGTGTTTCTTGTCCAAACTATTTCCCTTTTACTTTTAGCATTTATGAGTTTTGCGATTTTTTCTCTTGAAACATCAAGTCTTTCTTCGAGTTCTTTGGATAATCTGTAAGTTGATCTGCCTGCACAGATAGAATATTTTAAATAATATTCATTGATACTTTCTATCAATATGTAAGGTTTAAGTCCCATACAAGCAGAATCGAGGTAAACTTTTTTAGGGTTGTATTCAAAAAATGGGAAATATTTTTTGTAATTTTTCATGTGAAATATATTATAGATTACAATACTTTTGTCAATAAACTACTTGATTTTATTCGAAATTATAATAAAATAAAAATCTTGAAAAATTTTCAAAAATCAGGAGGTTAAAAAGATGGAAAAAATGATTTACTTCTTTGGTAAAGGAGTTACCGAGGGAAACGCATCGATGAAGATGCTTTTGGGAGGTAAAGGTGCCAACCTTGCCGAAATGGCATCTTTGGGATTACCTGTTCCTCCAGGATTTACTATAACCACAGAAGTTTGTGCCTATTTCACAAAAAGTGGCGGGAAATACCCTGAAGGACTTGAAAATGATGTTGAAAGGAATTTGAAAAAGTTAGAGGATATTTTAGGCAAAAAATTCGGAGACCAGAATAATCCTTTACTTGTTTCTGTAAGATCTGGAGCTCCAGCTTCTATGCCGGGTATGATGGATACAATTCTTAACCTTGGACTTAACGAAACAACAGTTTTGGGATTAGCGAAATCAACAAACAATGAAAGGTTTGCATACGATGCTTACAGAAGATTCATACAGATGTATGGAGATGTTGTTTTACATGTTGAGCATAAACATTTTGAAGAAATATTAAGCAAGGTAAAAAAGGAAAAGAATGTCACCTTGGATGTTGACCTTGATGTTAACGATCTTAAGAAAGTTGTTAAACTCTATAAGGAACTTGTGAAAAAAGAAACAAAAAAAGATTTTCCTGAGGATGTGAAGACTCAACTTTGGGGAGCTATTGAGGCTGTTTTCAAATCATGGAACAATGAGAGAGCTATAGAATACAGAAAAATAGAGAAGATCCCAGAAGACTGGGGAACAGCTGTTAATGTTCAGTCAATGGTGTTTGGAAACATGGGTAACGATTCAGCAACAGGAGTTGCATTTACAAGGAATCCATCTACAGGTGAAAATTATTTTTATGGTGAGTATCTTGTTAACGCTCAAGGTGAGGATGTTGTTGCTGGTATAAGAACACCTCAACCTATAAATAAAAATTCTAAAACTGATGATTCTCAAAAAACACTCGAAGAGTTGATGCCAGAACTTTATAAAGAACTTGAAAGTTATAGAAACCTTCTTGAAAGACATTATAAAGATATGCAGGATATGGAGTTCACAATAGAAAAAGGGAAACTATGGATGTTACAAACAAGAAATGGAAAAAGAACTCCACAGGCAGCAATAAAGATAGCTATTAACCTTTATGAGGAAGGAATAATCGATAAAAAGACTGCTGTTTTGAGAGTTACTCCAAAAGATGTTGATGGAATGTTACATCCTATGATAGATCCAAAAGCTAAATTGAATGTTCTATCAAAAGGTTTACCAGCATCCCCCGGTGCAGCGAGTGGAAGGATAGTTTTTTCAGCAAAAGAAGCTGTTGAAAAGAAAAAGAACGAAAAGGATCTTATCCTTGTTAGAGAGGAAACTTCTCCTGAGGATATAGTTGGAATGAACCTTTGTAACGGTATCCTCACAGCAAGAGGTGGTATGACTTCACATGCTGCGGTTGTTGCAAGAGGTCTTGGAAAACCTTGTGTTGTTGGTTGCTCAGATATTGAAATAGATCTCGATAAAAGGATAATGAAGATTAAAGATAAAGTTTTAAAGGATGGAGATTATATCACTATTGATGGTTCAACTGGAAGGGTTATCGAAGGAAATGTCAACAAAGTGAAACCAGAACTTAAAAATGAATTTGAATCTTTGATGAAATTTACAGACGAGTTCAAAAGGCTTGAAATAAGAGCAAACGCTGATACACCTTCTGATGCTCAAACTGCAAGAAATTTTGGAGCGAAAGGAATAGGGCTATGTAGAACCGAGCATATGTTTTTCGGAGAGGATAGGATTGAAGCGATGAGGCAGATGATACTTTCTTCTACTACTGAAGAGAGGAGAAAAGCTCTTGAAAAAATACTACCTATGCAAAGGGAAGATTTCGTAGGAATTTTCAGAGCTATGGATGGTTATCCTGTTGTTATAAGAACTCTTGACCCACCATTGCATGAATTCTTACCAAAGGAAGAATCACAGATAAAAATTCTCGCATCCAAGATGGGAATATCTGTTGATATACTTGAGCAGAAAATTGAGAGTTTGAAGGAAGCTAACCCTATGCTTGGTCATAGAGGTTGCAGATTGGGAATAACATATCCTGAGATAACTGAGATGCAGACAAGGGCTATAATAGAAGCGGCATGTATAGTTACTAAGGAAGGTAAAAAAGTTATTCCTGAAATAATGATACCTCTTGTTGGTAATGTTAAAGAGTTACAGTTGCAGAAAGAGGTTGTTGTTAACACAATGAAAAAAGTTTTTGAAGAGTACAAGATGGAATTGAAGGTTTTGATAGGAACAATGATTGAGTTACCAAGGGCTGCCCTGACTGCATTTGAAATTGCCAAAGAGGCTGATTTCTTCTCCTTCGGTACAAACGATTTGACTCAGACAACTTTAGGATTTTCAAGGGATGATGTTGGACCTATTTTGAAAACATACATAGAGGATAAAAAGATTTTAAAAGATGATCCTTTCCAGACACTCGATCAGGTTGGTGTCGGAAGATTGATAAAAATCGCTATAGAGGATGCGAAGAAAGTAAATCCAAATATTGAACTTGGAGTTTGTGGAGAACATGGTGGAGACCCAGCATCTATAGATTTCTTCAATAAAAATGGTTTCGATTATGTTTCCTGTTCACCTTTCAGAGTTCCAATAGCGAGACTCGCAGCAGCCCAGAGTGAATTAAAAAAACAGTAAGGAGAAAATATGTTAGACAGGGAGTTTATAGTATCGAACAGAGAACTTGTAGAAAAGAGTGCAACAGCAAAAAAATGTAAGATAGATTTTGAATACCTTTTCAAGGTTATAAACAAGAGAAAAGAGTTGATAAACTCACTAAACTCCCTTAGAGAAGAAAAGAATAAAAATAGTTTAAAAGTTTCAACAACAAGAAAAGAAGGAGGGGACATAAATCCCCTCCTTGAAAAAGGTAAAGAGATTTCAACAAAGATAAAAGAAGATGAGGAAGAGTTAAAAAAGATTGAGGAAGAGGAATTTAACCTTTTGAAATGGATCCCCAACATACTCGATGAAGAGGTCCCTTCAGGTGAAAATTCAAATTTCAAAATCGTTAAAGAGTTTGGGAAATTTGAAGAGAAAAAATTATCATATTTTGATATAATACAATCTGATGAAGGAATAGATTTTAAAAGGGGAGCAAAGATTTCCGCATCACATTTTCCACTATATATGGGTAAAGCAGCATATCTTGAAAGGGTTCTTATCAATTTTATGCTTGACCTTCATATTTTGAAACATAACTATAAGGAGATCTTCCCACCTTTTCTTGTTAATTACGATTCACTCTTTTCAACTGGACAGTTACCAAAACTTGAAGAGGACATGTATAGGTTGAAAGATGATGATCTATTTTTAATACCAACTGCGGAAGTTCCAGTAACGAATATTTTTAAAGATGAAATACTTAATGAAAATGAATTACCAAAAAAATTCGTTGCATACTCAGCTTGTTTTAGAAGGGAAGCAGGTTCATATGGAAAGGATACAAAAGGTTTAAAAAGGTTGCATCAGTTCAACAAAGTTGAACTTGTCAGATTCACAAAGCCGGAGGAATCAAAAGAGGCACACCTTGAGATGCTTGAAGAAGCACAGAAGGTGCTTGTTTTACTTGGTTTATCTTACAGGGTTATACTTCTACCTGATTTTGATACATCCTTCTCATCATCGAAAACTTACGATATTGAAGTTTGGGCAGAGGGTTCGAAAGAGTTTTTGGAAGTTTCATCAGTAAGCAATTTTCTCGACTTTCAAGCAAGAAGAGGGAGGATAAGGTATAAGAGTAGAGATGGTAAAAATCTTTTCGTTCATACCTTAAACGGTTCAGGTCTCGCAACACCAAGAACGGTTATAGCTATAATCGAAAAATATCAAACAGGTGATGATTTCGATTTTCCTCCGATTTTAAAAGATTACATAAAATTCGGAAGAGAGATTTTTAAAAGTTTATGAATTTAAAAAGAAATTTATTTTTTTTTCTCATTTCTCTTTTTTTTGTTACAGGATGTGCGAAGAGAAATTTTAACGATTATGGTAAAGATCTTGTTGTAAGAATAGCTCTTGATCATAAAGTAAAAGAAGCTTTCATAACTTCAAAATCTAATTTTAAACTTATAACACAGGAAGGTGAAATAGAATTTAAAGCTAACGATACATGTTTTATATATTCAGGATACGATTATCCTTCAGTTTATATTAACAGAAATAAAAGGATAGTTTTAAAATACTATCCTTTGAAATTCGTTCCAACACAAAGGGATGGATATTTGATCTATAAAGGTATGGTTTACAGGGGAGAGATAATTTTTATAAAGGATGTTGATAATTTTACATTACCTATAAATAGACTGTATATGGAGGATTATCTTAAAGGTGTTGTTCCTGCAGAAATAGGGAAACTGGACAAAAAAAGGATAGAGGCACTTAAAGCACAAGCTGTTGCTGCGAGGACTTACGCTTACAGTAGATTAAACAAGAACTATGATATGGGTTATGATCTTGAGTCAACTGTGCAGGATCAGGTATACAGGGGAGTTCTTGTTGAGGATAGTTTAGTTAACATTGCCATAGAGATGACAAAAGGTGTTGTAGCTTTATACAAGGGAGTTCCAATTGATGCCAAATACCATTCAACATGTGGCGGTTATACAAGTAACAATGAGGATGAATGGAATGTTAACCCCTCTTTATATCTTAGATCTGTTGTTGATGCACCGAAAAATTGCATTTTTGGATATGGAAAACCTTACTGTTCAGAGTCAAAACATTTCAACTGGGGTTATCAGTTTGAAAGGGAATATTTTTACATGATGATTTCAAACAACGCTTCTACTATTTTTAAAAAGGAATTAAATATAGTAAATTTCAAAATTAAAAAATATGATAAACATAAAAGGGTTGTTGAAGTGGAACTTGTAGATAAGAGTGGTGAAAAATTTTTAGTTAAAGGTCTTAATATAAGAAAACTGATAACATTTGAAGAGTATCAAGGGGGATTTCTAAAAAGCAGGATGTTTAATTTTGAGGAAAAAGATGGTAAAATATTTATATATGGGAAAGGTTTCGGACATGGAGTTGGAATGTGCCAGTATGGAGCTATGGAGATGGCAAATCAGGGCAAAAGTTATAAAGAGATATTAAAACATTATTACAGGGGGATAGAATTAAAAAAGTTATACTGATAATTTTTATTTCATTTTTTTTTATCAGTATATTTTCCGAAAAAATAAGAAGTATCAGAATAGAGGGTAATATATATTTACCGGAAGAAAAAATAAAAAAAGTTTTGAAAATGAAAGTTGGTGGGAATATAGATAAAGTTACTTTTAACGAAAGAAAGAATATTTTAATCTCTTTTTATAAATCTAACGGATTTTTGGATGTTGATATAGAAAGGTATGAGATTTTTACAGATTCAAACAAAGCAGATATATTTATAAAAATAAATGAAGGTTTCTTAACTCTCATATCAGATGTAAAAATATATGGAAACAAAGTTTTGGATGAAAATGAAATACTTTCAATACTTGACCTGAAAAAAAATACTCCTCTTGATATCGCCAAAATCTATCAAAAACAGATTAACATAATTGATAGATATGCTTCCTTAGGTTATATATACTCTTCTGTGGATTATGAACTTGTTCCTCAGGAAAACAGATACAGGGTTGCTCTATATGTTAACATCGATGAAGGTGAAAAAACTTATATCAAAGATATCAGTTTTGACACGATTAATTTTAAAAAAACAAAAAAGATTTTTGAAATCGAAACAAAAAGTTATAGAGGAAGAGTTTATATACCTGAAGATATCTATTATCTTCAACAGAAGATTTATTCTTCAAACCTTTTCAATTCTTTGAATTTTAAAGTTGAAGGTATTGATGAAAAAAAGGAATCCTTAACAGTTTTTTTTTACGGTGATGAGAGAAAAAAGAATTGGATATCTTCAGCCCTATTGTACCAATTTCCAAACAATCTTAAGATTTCTACGGGAATAGGAAACGATAACCTTTTCAACAATTCAGAAAAACTCTCCTTAGAAAGCTCAGCATCTTCATCTTTTGTCTCAGATCCTTTTATGATGTATGACAAATGGTTTTATTCAATTTTGAGGTACAAAGTCCCATACCTTTTTAGTTCATTTTATTCTTTCAATTCAAATGTAGGTTTCAATATTGAGAGTAATCCATTCTATCTAAAAAGGGATTTCGTTTTGAATGCTGGTATAAGCAGAATTTTTAACCTGTACTCTTTTTCAAACAACTGGTCATACAGGTTGAGTACTATAGATACATTTTTCGAAGGACAGAGTTACAGATATGAAAGGGTAACTACAAATTCTACAAACCTTATAGTATATTTTGATTCAAGAGATGAAATTATTTTCCCTATGAAAGGTGTATATTCGATGGCTAAATTTGATTTTGCTGGTGGTTTTTTGAAAGGTTATAACAATTTTTTAAGATTCGTTTATGAGAATTCAAATTATTATGGTTACAAAGAACAGATAGTTAACATGTTGAGGGTTAGGTTTGGAATCATATTACCTTATGGATCATCTTATGAAAGAGGTATATCGATAAATGAGCAGTTCACTCTCGGAGGGCTTACGAGTGTAAGAGGTGTAAAGCAGGATTCTATAGGTCCTTTAAATGATCTTGGAACAAGATCTGGAAACTTTATGATAAATCTCAATTACGAGTTGAGAGTAAAAGCTTATAAATCTTTTGGAATGGTCTATTTTTTTGATACTGGATTATTAAAAAGATATTTCGATTTCAAAATCAATATTAAAGATTTTGTATTTTCAGGTGGTGTAGGAATTTTTTACAATACTATGTTTGGAACTTTAAGGTTTGATGTTGCAAAACCTTTTAATGTTGTTGAGGATATGAAATATTATTTCAGTATAGGGAATCCTTTCTGATGGAAAGAAGAAAAAAAACTGTATTGATAATTCTTATTGTTATTTTCGTTATCTACATATCCAATTTAATTCTTTTGAATTTTGGCGTTTTTAACAGGTTGATAAAATCTGGATTGGAAAATTTTATATCAAGAACATTTAAAGGAAATTGCCAAATAGAAACATTAAAGGGTAATCTGAACAGGTTTCAGGTAAAAGGTTTAAAATTTGAAAATGACAATTTTTCGTTAACGAGTAAAACTACAAACATTTCACTTAGTTTATTTTCATTGTTTTTCAAAAGATTTATAGTGAACAAGTTTTATGTTGAAGATATTATTTTTGAAATAAAAGAGGATAAGAGAGTTTCCCAATCGGTTGAAAAAAACAGATTCGATATAAAAAATTTTAAATTTGGATTCGTTTTGCCAGATTTTGATAGTAAAATAAAAGTTGAAGTTAACAATATAGAAGTAAAAAATTTAGAAGTACATTACAAGGGTTTTACATTAACGAACAAAAAGTTTTTATCTTCTTTAAATTTGGATAAAAAACTCCTTTTCACCTATTATAAATTTTATGATATTTCCTTTGATACTTTTAACCTAAAAAATCTTGAGGGAGAGATCTCATATTTTTTGAAAGATTCTATAGTGATAAATAACACTATAAATTCAGATAATATTTTTTCAACTTTTAAGGTAATCCTTAAAGATTCTTTACTTCAAATTAACAACTTTGAAACAAAACTTTATGATAAAATTTTTTATTATGGGAAAAACAGATACATTTTTGATGGTAAACTATTTGGAGATTTTATCCTTTCACCTTACCTTGAGAATGGAAATTTGAAATTTGAGATAAATAAGTTAGGTTACAATGAATTTTCTTTTGTGGATATAAATGGAGAAATCTCTTTTAAAAATGATACTCTTAATGTTGAAAATATGAAATGTGATGATAAAAATCTTTGTATTCTTGCAAAAGGTTTTGTAGATTTTGAAGATGGATTCAACGGTGAGTTCACATTAAAACTTGACTCTTTATCACTTGAGAGTTTTTTGAAAAAAATAGAGTTTAAAAAGAACAGATTCTATGGGAAAATTAACTTTAAAACGAACTTTAAAGATTATATAACCTTAAATTTTGACTCTATAAAAGGCTCTTATGGAGAGTTTGAAGACTTAATGTTAAATGGTTCTCTAAATATAAATAAAGATAATATTTTCGCAAAAGATCTTGATTTGAATCTTAAAGAAGGAAAAGTTTTGTTTAATGGTGATTTTGGAAAAATAAATGATAATCTAAAAATTACTTTTGAAAAGTTCCCTCTCAGTTTTGTTTCTGAAATAAACAGAAAAATAAATTTGGGTGGGAATTTGAATGGTTTTATAAATTTGAAAGGTAAAAGAGAGTATTTTTCTTGTGAAAATTCTTTGGAGATAAAAGATTTTAATATAAATAACAATTTTATAAACTTTCTTTCCTTAAATTCTAAATTCCTTTTTAAAGATGGTTACTTTGACCAGTTCGTAGGTTCTTTTTATGCTATCAATGGGAAATTTTTCAAAAAGAGTCTGGATATAATGTATGCTGAAGTTAAAAAGGAAAATGAAAGAGTTTTTATAGATATTGATGCTATTTCAGAGATAATATCTTTAAGTGCTAAAGTAGAAGGCCAGTTAGATGAAAAAAAATTAAAATTCCTTGGGAATGTTACACAACTTGATCTTAAAACTGATGTTGATTCTTTGAGATTAACAAAACCTATTGAAATAAAAATATTACAAAATGATTTTTCAATAAAAGATTTTTCTCTTGAAGGTAAAGAAGGTTATGCACATTTTGAATTCACAAAGTTAAAAGATTCTTTCACATTCAATTTTGAGATTATGGATAAAAATCTTTTACTAACGAGATATTTCTCAGGTTATGATATCAAAGGGGATGCCTTAATCTATGGTAATGGTTTTATATCCAATAAAATAAAAAAATTAACTTTTTCAGGAAAATCAAAAAACTTGAACTTTTATGAACTTGTTTTTGACTCTCTCGATTTCAACTGTGAACTTGAAAACAGTATTTTAAAATTGAACCGTTTCAATCTTTACAATGAAGATAACCTTTCTTATACTTTTGGTGAACTTTATATAAAAGATTTTTCAAAAATTTTGGATTCTGAATTGAATCTTCAGGTAAAACTTTCTAATATTGGTGGGAAATATTTTGTTCCTTTAAAAAATATTTTCACAGTTGAAACTGAAAGAGGTTTGAGCTTTGAAGGAAAAATTCTTGGAACTCTGTATGATCCTAAATTGTATGGGAAAGTTAAGGTTGATTCTTCAAATATATATATTGTTAAGCTTGGTACTAAAATAAAGAATGCTGAAGGGTATGGAGTTTGTGAAGGTGATGTTTTGAAAGATATTCAACTGAAAGGGTTAACTGAAAAAGGGAGAGTTGAACTTTTGGGGGAAGTAGAAAAGAAAAAGTGGGCTCTTGGGACATATCGTTTCGATATTTTTGCTGATGGAGTTCATTCCAATGGAATAGATTATGTTGATGCTTTTGTACAATGTTCATTAAAAATTTATGGTGATGAAAATCAGGTTACAACATCAGGCTTGATATTCTTGAATGAGGGAGTTTCAGATTTTCCATTCTTTGTTAAGTCACAGGAAGAAGGTGCTTCATCATCAAGATATATTTCAAACCTTGACCTGAAGTTTGTATCTGATGGAAACTTATGGCTTAAAAACAGTTTCGTTGATGTTGAGTTAAAAGGTGAGGTTAATTTAAAGAAGGAGAATTTCAAATACAGTATAACTGGTAACGCTGAAGTTATAAGAGGTACATATTTTTACCTTGGAAAAAGGTTTTCCATAGAAAGAGGTATTTTCACATTGAGACAGAGTTTAAAAGATATTGATCCATTTATGGATATACTTGCAAGCACTAATGTTTATTTTAATGAAGGTGATGAGAGAAAAGAAGCTAAAATCAACATAAAAGTTAAAGGCAGCACTTCAAATCCTGAAATAGTTGTAAGTTCGGATCCTTTGATGTCTCTTGAAAATATAATAAGTGTTTTAAGTTTTAACAGCACTTTGAACAATATTACAAACCTGAACGATTTTACAAGATCCCTTCCTGAAAAAGCACTCCAGATATACCTTAGAAACAGGTATTTGAATATAATATCATCTTCGATAGGTGTTGATCAACTTGATGTTAACACAACACTTTTAGAAAAGGAAAAAAGTGCGAAGTTATCTGTAGGGAAGTATATAGGCAAAAAACTTTACCTTTCATATACACATGATATATTTTCATTTTCTAAGGATCAATTCAAAATAGAATACAAGTTCGGTAAAAATGCGAGTGTTGTAACTGAAAGAGATGAGCAAGGAAATTTCAACAGTGGTATAAAGTTTATTTTGAGGTTTTGATCTTCTTTTCAAGAGGTTTCAAAAGTATAAGGTACAATATCGAAGATGTAAAATAACAGAGTATTGTGAAAGTAAATGGTATCCTGTATCCACTTTTTTCAATAAAATAACCTCCAAAATTTGCTGTCAGTCCCCAAGATGCAAGCCATGCCAATGAAAGCAGTCCACTTGCGAATGGTCTATCCTCAGAATCAACTATTTCCAAAGAGAAATTTGTAGAAAGTGGGGAAGCCATGTTCATCAATGCGTTTCTTAAAAAGAAAGATGTTAAAACGAGAGGAAAAAGGGAAGAAAAACCAAGTATGAAAAGAAATGGGATTGAGACGAGTTGTGTTATTATTATAGTATTTATAAGACCAAATTTTTTTGCAAATAGAGGTGATAGTAGAGAACCTAAAATTGTTAGTAGTTGTGCTATTGAGAATATGATACCGATTGTTGAGGGTGAAAGATGGAATATAGTTCTAAAATAGATGTTCAAAAATGGAATAGTCATCCCAGCACCAAGACCTATTATAAGTGGGGGCAGTATAAGATAAAAAAGTATTTTCAGGTTTGTATTGAATTTTACCTTATCTTTAAAGGAAGAATTATAAATCCTTTTCATCTTTATTTTTGAAAAGAAAAAGAGTGATATGATAACGAATAAGAGATGAAAAAATATGGCATACTTTAATGATTGCACTTCAGAAAATCCAAACTTTTTTATTATGTTTGGTAAAAATCCTGAAACCAAATTGCCACTTATTCCGGCAGCTAACATTGTAGCCTGACTCAATGAGAAAAGAAATGTCCTTGTAACAGAATCAGAAACTGACATTATAAAAGGTCCACCTATAACAGAAGTGAACGCACCAGCTATTCCAGCAAGAACAAAACCAAATATCCTTAGTTGGAATGTTGAACTCTGGATAGCCAAAAAGTAACCTGTTACAGTCAAAATTGGAGAGATTATAAAAAATTTTTTTACATCTGTTCTTTTAACTATGTATGCGGCAGGCAAAATCAGTAGAGCTGTTGTGAAAGTTCCAATTGATAGAAGGTTTCCTATTTTCGATTCACCTATATTTAAACTTTTTAAATAGATATTAAATAAAAGAGAAAAAGCGGAGAATCCAAAACCTGAAAAAAGGTTACCCAAAAGATAATAATAAGCGTTTCTGTTTATCTGTTTTAAAATATTTTTATAATAATTTAAAGTTTTTTCAATTTTTTCCATAGTGTTATATTAATCATTTTTTTTGAAAAGTAAATATTATTAAATATTGATTTATAATAAATTTTTGTTAAACTTATAAATTATGGAACAAGCGAAATTAAAAGTCGAATGTTTGATAAATGGTGAGCTCGAAACTAACACCTATTTTATCATCTCTAAGGATAAAAAAGTACTAATAGTTGATCCAGCTGATGGGGAGATGGTTTTTGATTTCATAAAAAAAAATGAGCTTATCCCAGAAAAAATAATAAATACACATGGACATTATGATCATATTTCAGGTAACCAGTTCATTAAAAACCATTTTGATTTACCTATATGTGTTGGAGTTTTGGATTACGATTACCTTTTAGATCCTGAATTGAACATGTCCTATTATATTGGTGATAACTATATTTCACCTGAAGCTGAGATACTTTTGGATGATAATTCTAAAATAAATTTTGGAGGAGAAATTATAGATGTTGTAACAACTCCAGGTCATACACCAGGTTCTATAAGCTTGGTTTTTGATGATAAAATTTTTTCTGGAGATTTAATCTTTACAGAAGGGATAGGCAGAACTGATCTTACCGGAGGGGATCCGAAAATGATAATCGAATCTATAAAAAAACTTTTTTCAAATCCTAACAGAGAATCGAAAATTTTCCCCGGGCATGGTATTTATGGTGATTTGAAACTTTTCAAAGAAGTTTTGAATGAATTCAACATAAAGGTTTAAAATGAGAATAACATTTTTTGGTGCGACCAAAGAAGTCACCGGTTCAAAATTTCTTTTAGAATCTGACAACAAAAGAATACTTGTTGAATGTGGACTTTTTCAGGGAAGAAGGAAAGAGAGTGAAACAGCAAATTTGAATTTTCCATTCGATCCAAAATCTATTGATCTTCTTCTTATTTCACATGCTCATATAGATCATTCCGGGAATATACCTAATCTGATAAAACAGGGTTTTAACTCTGATATAATTTCGACATACGCAACAGTTGATCTTTTGGGTCCAATGCTACTTGATAGTGCACATATACATGAAAAGGATATAGAATACTTAAACAAGAAAAATAAAAATCCAGAAAATAAGAAACCACTATACACTGTTGATGATGTTGAAAAGTCACTAAAATATTTCAAAGGTGTTAACTATTATAATGAAATTTCAATTGATAAAGAACTGAAAGTAACATTCATAGATGCAGGTCATATTTTAGGCTCATCTCAGATTATTTTTGAAAAGGATGGCAAAAAACTTCTTTTTACTGGTGATCTTGGAAGGAAACATCTCCCAATAATTAGAAATCCTGATATTGTTAAAGATGTTGATATCCTTATAACTGAATCAACCTATGGTGACAGGTTACATCCAGATATAAGCGAGAGTAGGGAAAAGTTGAAAAAAGTCATAGAAGAAGTTAAGATGAAAAAGGGGAACCTTATAGTTCCGGCTTTCTCCGTAGGAAGAACACAGGAACTTTTATATGATCTTTTTATGTTGAAAGAGGAAGGGTATAATCTTGGTATGAAGATTTTTGTAGATTCTCCTTTGACAGTTAATATAACGAAAGTTTTCAAAGAGCATCCTGAATGTTATGATAAAGATATGGTAGAACTTTTTAACTCAGGAAAAGACCCTTTCAATTTTGAGGATCTTTTTTATATTGAAAATGTTGAAGAGTCAAAGAAACTGAACAGTATGAAAGAGCCGAAGATAATTATTTCAGCAAGTGGTATGTGTGAAGCTGGAAGAATATTACATCACCTTAAAAACAATATTGAGAATCCAGCAAATACAATTTTGGTTACAGGTTTTATGGCTTCAAACACTCTTGGAAGAAAAATAGTTGAAAAAGAAGAGAAGGTAAAAATTTTTGGAGATGAGTACAGGTTAAAAGCAGAAGTTGTTGTTATGAACGAATATTCAGCCCATGCTGATAGGAATGATCTGATAAACCATATAAAAAGTGTTAACCCAAAAAAAGAGATATACCTTGTGCATGGAGAAGAAAATCAGATAGAATCTTTGAAAGGTGCTTTAAAGGAAAACGGTTATAAGAATGTTATAATACCATCAAAAGGAGATTCGTTTGATATCTTCTAAAAATGGATTACTTTTAGATTTTAAAAATTATCTTTTAACCGAAAAGGGATGTTCTGATCTTACGGTAGATGCTTACCTAACTGATGTTAACCAGTTTCTTATTTACTGTGAGGATAAAAATATTGAACTGAATAATAGTGATGAGAGTTCTGTTGAAAATTTTTTAAAGGAGCTCTCTATGGCAGGAATAAATGGCAGGTCTCTTTCAAGAAAATTGACATCGATAAAAAATTTATACGATTTTCTTTACAGGGAAAAGATTATAGATAAAGATCCCACTGAAAATATTTTACCACCAAAGTTATCAAAGAATTTACCAGATTATTTGACTGTTGAAGAGGTTAGTTCAATTTTAAATTCTATAAATGGGGAAACACCTTACGATAAGAGAGATAGAGCAATTTTAGAAACAATGTATGGTGCTGGATTAAGAGTATCAGAACTTATAAATCTAAAATTGGAATCAGTTTTCTATGAAGAATCTTTTATTAAAGTTTTAGGAAAAAGGATGAAAGAAAGGATAGTCCCGCTGAATCAAATAGCTTTGAAAAGTATCGAAGAGTATTTAAAAAAGTATAGAAGTTTTTTTGAAAAGGAGAAAAGTGAATTTCTGTTTTTAAGTAGAAGAGGGAAAAAATTAACAAGAATGGATGTCTGGAACATTTTGAGAAAAAGGGCTAAAGATGCAGGTATAGAAAAAGAATTGCATCCTCATATTTTAAGGCATTCTTTTGCGACACATCTTATAGAGGGGGGAGCAGATCTTAGGAGTGTTCAAGAGATGCTCGGGCATTCCAGTATTATTACAACTGAAATCTATACACATGTTAACCAAAAACAGTTAACTAAAATTTATGATACATTCCATCCAAGAAGTTAAAAGGGGGGATGATGTTTTTTAGAAAAAAGGATGAATCTGAAAGAGATGAAAATGAAATAAAAAAAGATGAGGAACAGAAAAAGATAACTTTGAAAAAGAAAAAGGGAATTAAGGTCGCTTCAAACAAAAGTGAAAAAAGCGATAAAAATGAAAAACCGGTTATTGAAGATGAAAATATAACGAAGGATATTGTTTCAGACCTTTCAGATATGCTTGATGCTTTTGATACAGGACTTTCCGATGAAACAACTACTTCAACAGAAAAGGTTGAAGAGGAAAAAGCTGATAAAGAAGTTCATGAGGAAACGATTGGTGATCTTCTCGATGCTTTTGAGAATATTGAGGTTATTGAAGAAAAAAGAGAAGAAGATAAAGAGGAAATAAAAATAGAAAATGAAAAAGTTGTTGAAGAGAATGTTGAGGATAAAAAAGATAGTATACCTCTTGAAACCATAAAAGAGGAATTGTCTTCAGAGGAAACAGGTTATAAAACCGAATATATTAACGAAATAGACCTTGATAAAATACCTAATGAGAATGTTGCGGAACTTGTAAACCAACTTCAGGAGATTGAAATTGAAGACCTTAAAATTGAAAAAACTGGGAAAGAAGAGTTAGAAAAGGAAAATATCAAAGAGATCTCTTTTGAAAATTTAAATGATAAAGTAATTGAACAGATAGAAGAAAAGGAGAAAAAGGATGAGATAATCGAAAAGACAGAAGAGGAGAAAGAAGAAAAAGAAATTAAGGAAGAAAAGGAAGAGATTTTTATAGAGGAAGTTACTTCTTCTGAGGAAACAAAAACAGAACAAAAGGAATTTGAGAGTAAAACAGATTTTGAAGAATTGGAGAATGAGATAATCAAGAAAAATGAGGAACTCAACAGGATAGTTTCAAATCTGATGAAAAAATCTTTGGAGGAGAAAGAACTTAGAAAAAAAATAGATGAATACAATTCTCTTTTAAAGAATTTCACTAAAGAGATTAATGAAAAAGAAAAAAAGTTGGAAGAACTTAAAAAAGAATCTGAGAAAATAAACGAAGAAAATAAGAAAAGTATCGATAACTTAACTCAAAAGAAAAAGAGCATAGAAATAGAAATTACAAATCTTGAAAAAGAAATAGATGATAGGAAAAAAGAAAAGGAAAATTTTTTAAAGGATATAGAAAAGATAAACAAAGAGAAAAATACTCTTTTACAATCATTTGAAGAAATAAAAACCAAATACGATTTTGAAGAGAAAACTCTTTCCGATCTAAAAAAGGAGAAGGAAGAGGAAAAAAGAAATCTCGAAATAATAAAAGGTGAAATCGAAGAGAACAAGAAAACTGCCGAGAAGATAACTAAAAATCTTGAGTCTTTAAAACAGGAAGAAAAAAATAAGACCGAGGAGATTAAAAATATTGAGAAAAAATATTTAACTTTGAAGAAAAAATTTGATGAGGATGAAAAGAGTTTAGAACTTTTAGAACAGAAGATTAAAGATAAAAAGAAATATCTTGAAAAGATAGAATCCGGGATGGGAGTAACATTAGGTGATGAGTTGGAGATGACAGAGAAGATTAACGATCTAAAAAGGACTGTGAAACAGTATGAGAAAGAAAGGGATGAACTTAAAGTTGAAAATGAAAAAATCAAAAAGATTATAGATGAACTTGAAAAGGAGGAAGAGAATCTTAAAAACAGAGTTAAGATTGTCAACGATGAGATTGAGGAAAAATCAAAAGCTCTCAAGAAGGTTGAATTGGAATACAATATTCTTATAGAAAAGTTTAATGAAAAAGAGAAAGAGATAAAAAGCAGGGAAACATATTTCAACGAACTTTCCAACCTTATCAAAAATGATGAGAAAAGGAGAGAAAGTATCGAAAAGGATATAAAAGCGAAAAACGGGGAACTCCTTCAGCTTATCAACTCTATAAAGAAAGAGGATAAGAAACTTGATGAATTGATGAGAGAATACTCAGGATTTTCGGATAGGTATACCGAAATAAGAAATGAGATGAATGAGTTTGAAAAAGAGAAAAAAGGGCTTATTGTTCAAATAGATGATTTGAAAAAAGAAAGGGAAAACATTTTTGAAGAGGTATTAAAACTTAAAAAAGAGAAGGAAAAACTGATATCCCAAATAGAAGAGGATAAAAAGGAACTTGAGCAACTAAAGGTAAACGCTGAAATGATCCTTGAAAATTTCAACGGAAAAGAGCAGGAAAGAAAACAACTTCTTTTGGATATAGAAAAGATAAACGAAGAGAAATCAAATCTTGAAAAAGAAATAGAGGTTAAAAATTCAAAGATCAGCGAGTTACAAAAAATTATCTCTGGTCTTGATGAAAAGATAAAAGAAAAAGAAAAGGAATATGAGAATAAAGAAAATGAACTCAAGAAATCTATAAGTGAAAAGGAAGTTGAACTCGAAATTTTGAAAGAGGAAACCAATAAAATCTTACTTGAAAAAGAAAAGATAGAAAAAAGTATTAAGGAAGGGGAAAACAAAATAAAAGATCTTGAAGAGAGTTTCCAGAAAAGGATAAAGGAAACATCATCTGTTATTGAAGAACTTGAGAAAGATAAGAACAGGATAGATGAAGAGATAATTGAACTTAACAACGAACTAGTGTCTCTAAAAAATGATAAAGAGGATGTAACGAAGTGGTTGGCCGAAAAAGAGAAAGAGGCAAAGGAGATTGGAAATAAGATAAACAATGAAAACCAAAAACTGGAAGAGATCCAGAACACACTTAAAATGGCTTCGGTAGATATTGAAGATCTACAGTTACAGAAAGAATCACTTGAAAGCGAGATAGAATCTTTGAAAAGGGAAGAGATTAGATTAAACACAACGATCAATGAGAAGAGGATGGATCTTAATGAACTTGAAGAAAAAATCCAAAAGATTGAGTCAGATTTCCCTAATATAAGAGAGTTCAAACCGGTTGAGGGGGATTCACCTCAGATCGTTGAGACAAAGATGAGTTTAAATCAGCTTCTTAAAATTAAAAACAAGCTTGATGAGATAATAATCCTCAGAAAGAATCAGGAAAGGAAACTCGCTGCGGTTTTAGGAATGGAAAAGATTGAAAATATTAAAAAGAATATTGAAATGGAACTTGCTGAAAAAGAAAAACTTCTTTTAAACATGAGAAAAGAACTCTTTACAATAAATGAAGAATTGAACAGTAAAAATAATGAGATTGCAAAAATAACTAATAACAGACAGGCACTTCAACAGGAATTCATAGATTTACAAGTTAAGAATGAGAATTTGAAAAAGGAGTTTACAGAAACTACTCAAAAAATGATAAAGATTGCAAACATTGAAAAACAGATGCAGAAACAGTATGAGCAGATTAAAAATGAGATTGAAAAGATGAAAGGCATTTATGAGCAGATGAAAAATGAGGTAGAGGTTTCCAAAAATGAAAAAGAAAAAATTGAGAAAGAGAGTAAAAAACTTATAGATGAAATTGGAATTTATAAAGGACAGCTTAAAGAGTTGACCGAAAAGGTTGAACTTGCAAAGAGAGATAAAACATTGTACCAGAAGGATCTTTCTTCTGAGATGAAAAAGAAAGATGATATGATTGAAGATCTGAAATTGAAAGTTGAAAATCTTATCAAAGAGAACAACAGGTTAAAACATGATGTCTCTTCAAAGAAAGTTGTTTTTGAAGAGAATAACGAAAGGATAAAAAATCTTGAAGAAGAAATAAGGAAATTGAACGAAAGTAAAAAAGATGAAAAATTCATAAGAGATACTAAAATAGATTTTAAAAAGATAGAATCTGAAGAAGTTAAAAAGCCTGAAATTATTGAAAAAGAAAAAGAATTAAAACAAGAAGAATCTAAGGAAAGAGTTTCTCTCGAAAAGTGGTTTGAAGAGAAAAATCAGGAGTTTGATAGAAAAGAGGAAAAGGTAGATAAGGAAACTTTTGGAGATATCTTTTTTGGATAAAAAATGATTTACGCTTTAATACCTGCTAAAAGTGAAAGTAGAAGGATTAAGAGGAAAAATTTTATAAGGATTTCAGGTAAAACTCTTTTAGAATTTACCTTAGATTTAGCTTTAGAATCTGAAATATTTGATAGAATAATTGTTTCTTCTGAAAAAAGATTCGCATTTTTAAAATATCCATCAATTCTTTTTGACCAAAGACCTAAGAAACTTGCGAAAGATGATACAAAAACTGATGAACTTATTTTATATCTTATAAAAAAATACAGAATGAAAAAAGATGATATAATTTTTTTGCTCCAACCTACATCTCCTTTAAGAAATATTGATGATTTAAAGAGATCTTTTGAACTTTTTTTAAAAAAAAGGAAAACTGTAATCTCTGTAGAGGAAATAGAAAACAAAGGTCATATTTACATTTCAAAAAATAACAGGATAGAGCCATTGCCTTACGGTAAATTTTTTAAACAGAATGGTTCCATATATATTTTTTCAGTTAGGGATTTTTTAAAAAACAAAAGTATACCTGAAAATTTTCAACCTTATCTTATGGATAGAGTTAAATCTATTGACATAGATGAGTATTTGGATTATATAATAACTTTGAATTTAATATAAATAAAGGAGGATTTTGATGAGTATTCTACTCCAAAAGGTTAAAGATAAAAAATGTGTAATTTCAGTTATAGGCCTTGGGTATGTCGGACTACCGTTGGCTGTTGAATTTGCAAAATCCGGTTTTTCTGTTTATGGTATAGATCTTATTAAGAGAAAAGTAGAATTGCTAAAAAAAGGGAAATCTTATATCATAGATGTTGATGAGAATGATGTTAAAAATGTAGTTGGAAAAAATTTTCACCCAACAACCGATTACTCTGTTATAAAAAAATCGGATTGTGTTTTAATAGCTGTTCCAACTCCTCTTCAAAAAAGTAAAGACCCAGATGTTTCATATATTACAGCTGCAATGGATGGGATTGTAAAATATCTCCATAAGGATATGTTGATAGTTCTTGAATCTACAACCTACCCTGGAACTACCAGAGAGCTAATAGCTGACAGAGTTTCAAAGTATGGTTACAAAATAGGTAAAGATTTCTTTGTCGCTTTTTCACCTGAAAGGGTTGACCCAGGTAACCCAAAATATAATACAAAAAACACTCCAAAAGTTGTTGGTGGAATAACTGGTAAAGATACTCTTATAACAAAAATGTTGTATGAACAAGTTATAGAAAAAATAATAACAGTAAATTCTCCAGAGGAAGCTGAAATGGTAAAGCTTTTGGAAAACACCTTTAGAGCTGTGAATATAGGGCTTGTCAATGAACTCGCAATAATGTGCCATAGGATGGGGATAGATATATGGAATGTTATTGAAGCTGCATCATCTAAACCTTTTGGATTTATGCCTTTCTATCCTGGTCCAGGTATAGGAGGTCATTGTATACCTCTTGATCCTATGTATCTTTCTTGGAAAGCAAAGATGTACGATTATTATAACAGATTCATAGAACTCTCTTCAGATGTAAATTCTAATATGCCAAGATTCGTTGTGAATAAAGTTTCAGAGATATTGAACAAACATAAAAAAACTCTAAACGGTTCAAAGATACTTCTTATGGGAATAACATATAAAAAAGATATAGATGATCTTAGAGAATCACCATCTCTTGAAGTTTACCATCTTTTGAAAGAGATGGGGGCTATAGTTACAGTTTACGATCCAATGGTTAACAGTTTTATAGATGAAAAAGGGGAGCATAAAAAGGTTAAAGTTATAACGAAGATAAATGAAAATAAAGTAAAAAAATTCGATTGTGTTATTTTGCTTACCAACCATTCTTCTTTTGATTACAGAATGATAGCGAAGAATGCAAAAATAATATTTGATACTAGAAATGGTTTCAAAGGAATAAAAAGCAAAAAGATTATTAAACTTTAAGGAGATTTTATGCCGGAGAGGGTGATAGAAGATGAAGGAAAGGAGTTAAAAACATATTTTTTCCTTTTGCTTGAGAATAAGATTCTGTTTTTAACAACCTTTTTTGTTGTAATCGCAATGGTCTTTATAATTACTAAGATTACAAAACCAACATACCAGTCAACAGCATTGATACTTATAGAAACATCTGATAAGGGACTTTCATTTTTGCCAATGACTGATATGAATCCAAGACAAACGGTAATTAACAACCATATGGAGATGATCCAATCGAGAACTCTTTTTGAAAGAGTTGAAAATGCGATTTCAAATAGTGGTTATATGGATTCCCTTTTTATAGGAAAGTTTAAAGAAAGAGAGGGAAGAATTTCCTACCTTAGAGGAAACCTTATGGTTATACCTGTAAAAGATACCGACATTCTAAAAATTGTCTATAAAGATAGAACACCTGAGGATGCCTTTTACATTACTAAAATAATCGTTGAGCAGTATTACAACATAAATCTTGAAATGACACGAGGAGAACTTAGCGAAGTTAGAAAATTTCTTGAAGAACAACTTGTTAAAATCGAAAGTGACCTTCAACAGAATGAGGAAAATTTAAAAAGGTTTAAAGAGAACAATTCAATAATTGAGCTTTCCGAAGAGACATCAAAACTTGTTGAGATGATTTCTAATTTCGAAAGTCAAAAAAAACAGTATTATGTTGAAAGAGAGATGCTTTTGGCAAAACTTAACTATCTTAAGGAAAATCTTGCACAGTCAAATAAGATGATAGCTGAAGGTTTTTTGAACGAACTTGATCCTTTCCTTGAAAGATCTAAAAGGGAACTTGATTCTCTACAATCAAGCTATGCATATTTCCTTTCACTCGGTTACGATACAGCACATCCGAAGATGAAGGAAATTAAAATAAGAGTTGAAAATTTAAAAAATAATATAATCCAAAATAGTAAAACTTCATTTCAGGAAAAATATTTTGCTTCCAATCCTCTTGATTACTCAAAAAATCTGATGGATGAGATTATCATAGTTCAACTTGATGTTAAAGTAAAAGAATCTATGATTGAGGCTTTAAACAATGTTTTAAAGATATTTGAAGAGAAGATGAAAAGAATTCCATTTCAGGAACTTATGCTTGCAAGACTTGAAAGAAACAAAAAAGTATCTGAAGAACTTTATCTTATGTTGAAGGGGAAATTTGAAGAAGCCAAGGTAGCTGAAGCAGGGAAATTGGGATCTGTAAAAATAATTGATAAACCTGTTTTAAACAAAAGTCCGGTTTTACCTAAAAAGAACAGGAATTATCTCTTTGGATTCTTTCTCGCTATAATATTAGGTGTTGGTATAGTTTTTCTTAAAGAATATATTGATGACTCTGTCAAAGATATTGATGAGATTGAGAGAGAACTTAAAATAAACATCATAGGTAATATACCTTTGATCAAAATCAGAAATGGTAAACAGGTTTCTACTGAAAAGGGAAAACTTTTAACCGAAGTTTCAGAGAGTTCACCTATTGTTGAATCTTACAAAATTTTGAGAACAAACCTTTTATACCATTCAGAAGAAACCAATCCCCCAAAAGTTATAGTAGTTACATCCGCAACAAAAGGTGAAGGGAAATCAACAACAGCATCAAACCTTGGTATAGTTATGGCTCAACTTGATAAAAAGGTGCTTTTGATAGATGGTGATCTTAGAAGACCAGTTTTAGATAAAATGTTTAATCTTGATTTTGATAAGGGCTTTACGAACTTATTGAAAGGTGAAACATCTGTTGAAAATGTTATATATCCAAGTGGAATAGATAACCTTTGGATAATACCATTCGGCGAAAGAACTTCACATTCAACTGAGTTACTTGAGGGGAAATTAACAAAAAAGATTTTTGAACAGTTAAGGGAAATGTTCGATTTTATTATAGTTGATACTTCTCCAGTTCTTTCTGTTGCTGACCCAACAATAGTTTCAAGGTTATCAGATGGATTACTTTGGGTAGTTCAATTCAAAAAGGCAAAAAAAAGAGAATTGCATTACACAAAAAAATTGTTGAAAAATTTGAATATACCAATACTTGGTTTTGTTTTCAACAATATTAACACTGAAAGTTTTTATGGGAAATATTATTACTATCATTACTATTACCATTATCATACAAAAGAGGGTGAAAAATGAAAATTGCCGTTTTTGGTTTAGGTTATGTTGGGATTATTTCAGCCGCCTGCCTTGCTGAACAGGGATATAAGGTCATAGGAGTTGAGGTTAACGATGTAAAGATCTCTGATGTGAACAATGGTAGATCTCCAATCGTTGAACCGTATGTTAACGAGATAGTATCCAAGGTAGTAAAATCAGGGAATCTTGAGGCTACAGATGATTTTGAGTATGCTGTCAAAAATACAAACATAGCTTTGATCTGTGTTGGAACACCATCTTCTGAAACAGGTGAGGTTGACCTCTCATACATTTTTAAAAGTGCACAACAGATCGGTGATGCTTTGAGAAAAAAGGAAAATTTTGAGAGAGAATATATTATCCTTATAAGATCAACTTCGATGCCCGGGACAGTTGATAAATTTGCTGAAATAATCCAAAGTATAAGTGGTAAAAAAAGAAAAAAAGATTTTGATGTTATTTCCAACCCGGAATTTTTAAGGGAAGGAAACGCTGTAAACGATTTTTACAATCCACCTTTTACTCTTATAGGTTGTGAATGTGAACAGAGTGAAAAAATTATAAGGCAGATGTATTCTTTTCTTGAAGCACCTTTTATCGTAACATCTATAAAAACAGCAGAAATGTTAAAATATGTTAACAACACTTTCCATGGTTTAAAAGTTGGTTTTGCAAATGAGATTGCAAGGATTTGCAAAAAGAAGGGAATAGACAGTAGAGAGGTTATGGAACTTTTTCTTATGGATAGGAAACTCAACATTTCTGAATATTATCTAAGACCAGGTTTTGCATTCGGAGGTTCCTGTTTACCAAAAGATGTAAGAGCTTTATCTTATGAATCAAAAAAGAACGGTTTGTCTTTACCTATAATTGAAAATATTATGAATTCAAACATTATACACATTGATTGGGCTTTTGATATAATTTTGAAAGAGAAGTTTAATAATATTGGAGTTATGGGGATCACATTCAAAAGCGGAACAGATGATCTTAGAGAATCCCCAGCGGTTGTTCTTGTTGAGAAACTACTTGGGAAAGGTAAAAATGTTTTAATATATGATGAGAATGTAAAATTATCAAAACTCGTTGGTTCCAACAGAGAGTATATTGAAAGGGAAATAAAACACATTTCCGAAATACTTGTTGAAGATGGAGAAAAATTTTTGGATAGTGTCGAGATTGTTGTTATTGCAAATAGGGACAATTCTTATAGAGAGATTCTAAATTCTTATCAAAAAAAAGAAATCTTAATAATTGACCTTGTTAACATGTTTCCAGAAAAGAAAAGTTCAAAAAATTATAAAGGAATCGGATGGTGAAAATAACAGTTATAACAGGTTGTGCTGGTTTTATTGGAACAAATCTATCTTTAAAACTTTTGAAGAATGGGGAAAGGATTTTAGGAATAGATAATCTATCATCAGGTTCAGAAAGAAATTTAAAAATTTTAAGAAAATATAAAAATTTTGAATTTTTAAAAAAAGATGTTTCAAAAAATATAAAAATAGAGTATAAAAATATAGATAAAATTTTTCATCTCGCTTCGATGGCTTCACCAAAGTTTTATCAGAGATACCCTATAGAAACATTGAAAACTAACTTTACGGGAACTTTGAATATGCTCGAAGTTGCTAAAAAAAGCGGGGCAAAATTTATTTTTTCTTCAACTTCTGAAATATATGGCGACCCACTTGTTCATCCTCAGAACGAGAATTATTGGGGTAATGTTAACCCAATTGGAATCAGGGCTTGTTATGATGAGGGGAAAAGAGTAGCTGAAACCTTGACTTTTGAATATTTTAGAAATTTTAAAATTAAAGTTAAAGTTTGCAGGATATTCAACACTTTTGGTGAATTTATGTCAAAAGATGATGGAAGGGTAGTATCAAATTTTATAGTTCAGGCATTAAAAGATGATTATATAACTGTTTATGGGGATGGTAACCAAACCAGATCCTTTTGTTATATAGATGATCTTTTGAAAGGGATAATAAGTTTGAGTGAGAGCAAAGATGATTTTACAGGTCCTGTAAACCTTGGTTCAGATGAAGAGATCAAAGTAATAGATCTTGCAAATATAGTTATAAAATTGACAGGATCAAAATCGAAAATAATTTTCAAAGATTTACCTAAAGATGATCCTGTTAAAAGAAAACCTGACCTTTCTCTTGCAAAAAAAGTTTTAAAATATAAAAACAATATTCCTATAGAAGTTGGGATTTTAAAAACTATTGAATATTTTAGAGGTGTTTTATGATAAAGGTTGGTCTTGTTGGGTGTGGAAGAATATCTGAAAAACATTTTGAAGTTTATGAGAATTTTAAAGATAGGATAAAATTGGTTTCAGTTTGTGATATAGTTTTAGAGAAAGCCAAAAAAGTTTCTGAAAGATTTTCTGTTCCATACTACAAAAATTTAGAAGATATGATTTCAAAAGAGAGTATGGATCTACTTGCAATATGTACACCTTCAGGTTTACATCCAGTTCATGGTATTATGGCAGCCAAAAAAAAGATAAATGTTTTAACTGAAAAACCTATGGCTGTTAATCTAAAAGATGCAGATAAACTCATTTCCGAATGCAGAAAGAATAAGGTGAAACTTTTTGTTGTAAAGCAAAACAGGTTGAATCCGACAATACAACTTTTAAAAAGAGCTATAGAGAAGAATAGATTTGAAAATATATATTTTATAAACTCAACGGTATTCTGGAATAGACCTCAGGAATATTATGATCAGGCTAAATGGAGAGGAACTTGGAAATATGATGGAGGTGCATTTTTAAATCAAGCTTCCCATTATGTTGATCTTATGGTCTGGCTCGGTGGAGAAGTAAAAGAGGTGGTTTCAATAACAGCAAGACTTGCAAGAAAAATAGAAGCTGAAGATTCCGGTGGAGCAGTTCTAAGGTACAAAAATGGGGCTTTAGGTGTTTTACAGGTAACGATGCTTACATATCCAAGAAATTATGAAGGATCAATAACAGTTATTGGAGAAAAGGGAACAGTTAAAGTCGGGGGAACAGCCCTAAACAGAATAGAAAAATGGGAATTCGAAAAATATGATGATGACGATTCATTGGTAGAGAAGGTCAACTATATTCCCAAAAATGTTTATGGAGAAGGTCATTTCGCATACTATGATAATGTTTTAAATTCACTTGAAGAAAAGGGTTCCCCTTTAACTGATGGAGATGAGGGAAGAAAATCTTTAGAGCTTATTATGGCTATATATGAAGCTTCCAAAAATGGAAAAAAAATTTTTCTGAAAAAAAGGTAATATGAATATTCCCCTATCAAGTTTATATTTAAAAGGTAATGAAAGAAAGTATGTTAATAGGTTACTTAAAAAAGGTAACCTTAGCATGGGAGAGTTCACGGAAAAATTTGAAAATATCTTTAAGGATTACATTGGAAGAAAATTCGCTCTCGTAGTTTCATCTGGAACTGTTGGTTTATTCTTACTTTTGAAGGGTTCTGGAGTAAAAGATGGTGATGAAATTATAACTACTCCATTTTCTTTTATAGCATCTTCAAATGTTATACTCCACTCTAACGCAACACCAATTTTTGTTGATATTGATGAAAAAACTTTTTGCATATCTCCTTTTCTTATAGAGGAGAAGATAAAAAAAGATTATAAAAGGAAAGGTAAAAATATAGTTAACAAAAAGAGTGGGAAAATATTGAAAGGGATTCTTTCGGTTGATATTCTTGGAAACATCTGCGACTATGAAAAATTGGAAGATTTGTGTAAAGATTACAACCTTACACTTTTTGAGGATTCGTCAGAATCTCTTGGAAGTGAAATTAATGGGAAAAAATCTGGAGTTTTTGGTAAAGGTTCTGTTTTTGCCTTCTATCCTAACAAACAGATAACTACAGGTGAGGGAGGAATTATATTAACAGATGATGAAAAACTATATTTTTATATGAAAGCTTTGAGAAACCAAGGGAGAGTTGAAGGTGATCCAAATTACATCCATAGGTATCTTGGATACAATTTTAGGGTTAGTGATATAAACTCTGCTATAGGTTTGGGGCAGATGGAAATTCTGGATAAAATTTTGAAAAAAAGGAATAATGTAGCAAAAAGATATTATAAAATTTTGAAAAATATTGATGGTATTAAGTTACCTTTAATTCTTGAAGGTCAAAAAAATTCATGGTTTCTTTTTTACATTCTTGTTGATAAAAAAATCAGGGATAATTTTATAGATTTTTTGAACAGAAATGGTGTATCTTCAAAAAGGTATTTCTATCCAATTCATCTCCAACCATTCTATAAAAGTCAATTTGGTTATAAAAAAGGAGATTTCCCTATAAGCGAAAAAATATCGGATCAATTGGTTGCAATACCTTTTTACACAGATATGAAATATGGAGAGCAGTTATATGTTTATGAAAAGATTGAAGAATTTTTTGAAAGAGAAGCTTTTTAGGCCGAATTATTTTAAAAGGGCTATATTTTTTGTACTTTTCGATTTTATTTTCTTTACATTTTCATATTTTATTTCTTTCAGTATCAGATTCAGTATAGGTGAAGTTTTTTCAAATTTTAATATTTATAAAAATTTTTTCCCGATATTTATCCTTTCAAAAATTTTGTTCCTTTTGATTTTTGATATATACTCTTTCAACTGGAGATACTTTTCTTTCAACGATGCTTTGAAAGTAGTTTTTTCTTTGACATTATCTCAGGTAATCTCCTTCTATATATCACTTATTTTTCTTAAACAAGAGATCCTATCTTTTTTACCAAGGTCAGTATTCTTCCTTGATTATTTTCTTTCCCTATGGTTTCTATTGACTTTTAGAAGTTTAAAAAGAGTTTATCTCTCTTTTCAAGGAAAAATGGATATTGAAAAAAGAAAAAAGATAATTATTTATGGAGCAGGTGATGCAGGGGAACAGATAGTAAGAGATATGTTATCGAGGAAGAGTGATTACAATCCCATACTTTTTATAGATGATGATCCAAATAAAAAAGGAAATACTATCCATGGTCTAAAAGTTGTTGGTGGTATTGATACTATAAAAAGTGTTATGAAAGAGAATGATTGTTATTCTGTTCTAATAGCTATTCCATCTATAGATAGTGAAAATCTGAGAAGAATTTATCAGAGTTTAGAAAAAAATGGATGTAAAGAGATAAAGATTCTTCCATCGGTTGATAGTATTGTGGATGGTAAAGTCTCTTCGAAAGATGTTAAAAATATAGATATAACTGATCTTCTTGGAAGGGAAAAAGTCTCTTATGATATAGAGTTTATATGCGAATATTTAAAAGGTGAAAATGTTCTTATAACTGGAGCAGCTGGGTCTATTGGGAGTGAGATTGTTAATCAGGTTATTAAATTCAACGCGTCTAAAGTTTATGCTCTCGATATAAACGAAACTGAACTTTTTTACTTGAAAGAAAGGATAAAAAGAAAATATTCAAAAGATATAGATATAGTTTTTGCTGATGTTAGGGATTTTAATCTTATTGAAAAACTTATCGAAAATGAAAAGATCTCTTTTGTTTTTCATACGGCTGCATTAAAACATGTTCCTATATGCGAATTATTTCCATATGAGGCAGTAAAAACAAACATTCTTGGAACTTTCAACCTTGTAAAAGCATCCAAGGGAAAGGTGAAAAGTTTCCTTTACATATCAACAGATAAAGCTGTGAATCCAAAATCTGTAATGGGTGCTACAAAAAGGATAGGTGAAATAATTGTTACCTCCCAAAAGGATCCTGTGACAAAATTTTTTGCTGTCAGGTTTGGAAATGTTTTGGGTTCAAGAGGTAGTGTTATCCCAATTTTCGAAGAGCAGATAAAAAATGGAGGTCCTTTAACAGTTACGGACAAGAATATGACGAGATATTTCATGACAATACAAGAAGCGGTGACATTATGCCTTGAAGCAACTGGAATCGCCGAAGGTGGAGAAACTTTCATGCTTGATATGGGGAAACCTGTTAAAATTAACGATGTTGCTGAAAATATTATCAGAATGTATGGATACACACCACACAAAGATATAAAAATCGTTTATACTGGAATAAGGAAAGGTGAAAAACTTCATGAGGAACTTCATCGTGAAGAGGATAAAATAGAAAAAACCAGATTTGAAAAGATTTATAAACTGGTAGATTGTAACGATAGAATTGAAGAGAAAAATGTTGAAAAGATGGTAGAGGATTTTAAAGGTTCTAACGGAAAAGTTGTCGATATTTTAAAATTTTATATAAAAGATTTCAAATATGAGTGAAATAGAGATATTAGGAGTTTCAGCATTATTTCATGATTCTTCAGTTACATATATAAAGGATAGTAAGGTTGTTGCTGCTCTCCAAGAGGAAAGATTTTCAAAAATAAAGTTCGACGAGAGGTTACCTGAACTCTCTATAGATGCACTCGTGAAAAATTTCGATTTTGATCCTAAAAATTTAACAGCACTTGTTTTTTATGATAAACCGATTTTAAAATTCGAAAGGATAATTGAAAATTTAATATACACTTCTCCAAAAAATTTTCAGTTCGCTTTCAACTCTTTACCTATCTGGCTTAAAGATAAACTCTACACTGAATCTAAACTTAGAAAACTTGTAAAAGGTGATTACAAAATTTTTTATGTTCCACATCATATTTCTCATATCTCTTCATCATTTTATCCATCAGATCTTGACAGGGCAGCGTTCATTGTCAATGATGGAGTTGGAGAATGGGAAACAACCACAATAGGTGTTGTTGATGATAAAAAAATAAATATTATCTATTCTATAGATTATCCACATTCTTTAGGGATGTTCTATTCGACATTCACTTACCTTGCTGGTTTTAAGGTTAACTCTGGGGAATACAAACTTATGGGTTTAGCTCCCTATGGTTTGCCGAGATATGTCTCTTTGATAAAAGAGAATCTTATCGATATAAAGGAGGATGGCTCATATAGATTAAACATGAAATTTTTTGATTACCAAAACGGTTTAAGAATGTGTGGTAAAAGGATGGAACAACTTTTTGGTGTAAAAATAAGGAAAGATGGTGAACCATTAAATGAGAAGTATGCTGATATAGCATCATCAGTTCAAGTTGTTTTAGAAGAGATTTTGATAAAAATGGCTTTGAGATTAAAAAAAGAGAGTAAAGAAAAAAATTTGATAATAGGTGGTGGAGTAGGCTTAAACTGTGTTGCTAATTCTAAAGTTCTTGAAGCATATCAGCCTGAAAAATTTTTCATCCAGCCAGCTTCAGGGGATGCGGGAGGCTCTCTCGGTGCTGCTCTGTATGTCGCGAACAGGTATTATGGATTGAATATAAGAAACTGTCAGAACTATTCTTTTTTGGGAACAGAATATTCAGATGAACAGATAGAGGAGAGTTTAAAAAAGTTAAATGGAGTTTATAAAAAGATAAACTTTCCAGAAATAGTTGCATCTGAAGAGATAATTAAGAAAAAAGTTGTAGGTTGGTTCCAAGGTAAGATGGAGTATGGACCAAGAGCGTTGGGGAACAGAAGTATCTTGGGAGATCCAACAGATCCTGAAATGCAGAGGATAATGAACCTTAAAATAAAATTCAGAGAATCCTTCAGACCTCTTGCTCCAGCAGTACTTGAAGACAAGTTTGATCTTATTTTTAAAAAAGGATATCCAACATTCTATATGTTAACGGTATGTGAGATCAAGGATGAATTTAAGAATACTCATGAACAGATAAAACATGATTTTAAAATTTTAAGAAAAAGTATAACACAGTTCCCATCGGTTGTTCATTCTGATTTTACATCGAGGGTTCAACTTGTAAGCAAAGAGAGTAATCCTCTTTTTTACTCTCTTATAAACCATTTTTATGAAAAAACTGGATGCCCTATGGTTATAAACACTTCCTTTAATGTCAGAGGTCAACCTATAGTTGAAAGTCCTGAGGATGCTTTTAAAACATTTATAGAAACAGATATTGATGTTTTGATTATAGGTAATTTCATTTTGAAAAAAGAGGAACAGGTAAGAAAAAGGGGAGATTTTAAAATTGAAAAAAGAAACGATTGAAAGGTTAAAACTGCTTCAAGTTGTTTTATTATTTTTGATCCTATCTTTCATTTTTAGAAAGATTTTTTTAGTGAAAATCATTTTTATATCCTTGTTCTTTTTTTCTCTATTACTTTTTATCTTTTTACCTGAAAAGTTAAAGAGAGTTAAAAATTTTACCGATAAATTTTTTGAAATTATAACTCTGGTCTTTACCTTCTTGATAATAGTTTTTCTTTATTATATAATTTTTTTAATGTTTAAACCAATTCTTTTTATTATGGATAAAAGGTTTTTCAGAAAAATTGATAAAAATTTAAAAACTTATTATAATAAAAATTCTGATAACGAATTTGATATTGAGGAGCCTTTTTAAATGGGAGTTTTAAAAACTTTAAAATCTTTGGCAAAATTTTTGATTAAAAAGAAAAAATACTGGTTGTTGCCTTTGATTATAATAATTTTACTTTTAGGTATTCTTATATTCGTATTCTCATCATCAACAATTTCACCATTCATTTATACTATCTTTTAATCTGTTTCATCAAAGAAAATAGGTTTATATCTGTTTTTTTTAACTTTTATTCTTTTTCCGTAGATCAGTTCTGCTTGATCTGCTCTGATACCTATTTCAGGTCTTAAAAGAATTGTATTTTGGGGAGTCAGAATTTCACCGCTTTTAAGTTCATCTTTTGAGAATAGTGATTTTCTAATGAACTTTCTAATTTTGTCCTCACGGGGTGTTATCTTTCTAATATCTTTCCCCAAAGCTTTTTTTGTTTCTGATAAAATTTCAACCATACTTTTAAACTCTTTAAAATCGAGTGAAGATTTGTGATCTGGACCGGGTAAATTTTTATCAAGTGTGAAATGCTTCTCTATAACTGTTGCACCAAGTATATAAGCGATTGATGGTGTAAATATTGAAGTGGTATGATCTGAAAAACCAATAGGACAGTTATATTTTTTAATCATCTTCTTTATAAAGTTAAGGTTCAGCGAATCTATATCAGCTGGATATTCAGATATACAATGTAAAAGAACAAGTTTTTTATTTATAGGGTATACAGTTTTATATATCCTATCTATCTCACCTTCTGTGCAACAACCTGTAGATATAAGTAGAGTTTTTTTCGTTTTCGCAACTTTTTTGAGAAAAGGTAAATTGTTAGCCTCTCCTGAACCTATTTTTATAGCTGGTAAATTCAAAGACATCAAAAATTTTAAGGAATCCTCCTCGTCTGGCGTTGAAAGAAAAATTATATCATTTTTAACAGCATATTCTTTCAGTTCTATAAAATCTTTTTCTGAAAGTTCAAGATCCTTTATCATTTTGAAAAAATCTTCAGTTTTGCTATTCTTTATCACCAACTTTTCGGTTTTATATGTTTGGAATTTTATAGCATCTGCGCCAGCTTCTTTTGCTTTTACTATCAGTTCTTTTGCAAGATTTATATCCCCGTTATGGTTAACACCGCCCTCAGCAATTATAAAAATTTCACCTTTTTTTATAACCTTATTTTTGATTTTTACTATCATAAATCTCCCTTATCCTTTTTAAAATTTTTTCCTCATCGTTAAAATACATACTTTTGTTTGTCAGATAAATAAAATCGGTAATTTCAATAAAATTTTTCGGTGGTTGGAAATTTTTCGCCTCCCTTTTATTTTTGAACTCAACCTCAACTATTTTAACTCCTTTGTATCTTTCGGTAAAACTATCAAGCATAGCCTTAAAACCATCCATGATGAATTTTTTTCTGATCTTTTTTAAAACTTTTTCATCATTTTTTAAAAAAGAGTAAATTTTTTTGTTAAAATCCAGTTTTATTTCAAACTCATACCTTTCAACTCCTTTTCCTCTCTTTAAAGTCAGATAAATATCTTTCTTATTCTCAATCCTAATTCTTACGATTTCTTTTTTCAGAAAAGGATATTTGAACAAGTTTTCTTTTATCGGCTCAATCTCAATTAAATTTTTTAAGTTATAGTAACCTTGGATTATCCTTATCTTTTTTGTGAATTTTACATTTTTTAAAGATCCCTTTTTTATAAGGAATCTTCTTTCAACCTCTTTTTTAAACATTTTAAAATTATACATTCTTGAAAAAACCAATCAAGTATTGAAATTGATTAAAATGAATATATAATGAAAAAATGGAATATAAACTATTTATTAAGTGTATTTTCGACAGGGCTGACGCTGTTGAAAAAAATTTTTTTGAACAAGTTTTTAATGCAACAAATATTGATATCTATACTCTAAAACAAAAGTTCGTAGGTAAGGGATGGGCGATTTTAAAAAAATCTGAAGATGAAGAAGAAATAATAAAAATAAAAAATGGTTTGGATTCTCTGAAAATAGAATCCGTTATACTTTCAGATAGTGATATCTTTTCATACAAAATTATCGATGTATCATCCATAAGACAGGTTGATGATTACAATATTAAATTTCTTTCAGGAAATGATGAAATAACGATATCAAAAAATGATACGATTTTTTTCGTTGCCGGGATAGATCAAAAAAGGATAGAGAATGTAAATTTAAAGAAACTTCTACTGGAAAACAATTTTGTGTTTTATATTTTTACCAAGAGTAATGAACTCATATTAAGGTGCGAACACGAAAAGTTAAACTATAAAGAAATTAAAAACTTTTCTAAATATTCCAAAAGTGAGAATTTTTTTAAACTCTATAATAGTTTAAAGGAATTTTCGCAAAATTTTGTTGAGGATCTTAACTATTCTGAAAATTATGTTGAGGATCTTTTTTTTGATTTAAAAACTTATTCAGTTATTTCATCTTTACTTTTTAAAAAAGGTTTATATTCATTTTCATACAATAAAAATTTTGTTAACAAAGATAGAGAATCTGATATAAACAGTTTAGTTTACGAATTCAATTATAATATTTATAAACCTCAGGATATCATCTTCAAAAAAAAGAGTATATCGATAAACAGGTTCAATTTGCTTGAAATATTCTTTATTCCATTTGGAATAATATTTTTTGGTTTACTTATATTTATAAGAGTAGGAATGTTGAATATTTCATCCTATCTTTTCCTTTTGGGATCAATCTACTATATTTTTTACTTTTTTAAAGTTTTGAAATTAAAAGTTTTTCTCGAATCCATACCATTTTCGAAGTTGGAATCGATAAGTGTGGGATTAAATGAAATCAAAGGTTTCATAACTGATGATTATTCTATTCCATCTCCCATATCTGGAACAAGGTGTGTCTATTTCCAGTACAAAAAGTACAGAAAGGTTAAAGATAGTGAAGGTAAAACGAAATGGCAACTTGAGCATATAGGAGAATACTTACCTGAAAAATTTATAGTTCAGGATGATGAAGGGAACAGGATATCTGTAAAAACTAACAATGCGACATTCAATTTGAAGAACAAAACTGTATATACAAGAACTTTTTATAAATTTTTTTCAGTAGAGGATTCAAATGATGTAAAATATGAAGAGGAAATATTGCCTGTGATGAGTGAGGTCTTTGTTGTTGGTTCTGTAGTAAATAAAGACTATTACAAGGAAAAAAATGATTATATTAAAAACAAAAAGCTTGATAGAGATTATATGAAGAATTTTGATTATAATAAAGATGATGTGATAGATCAGGATGAATGGGAGAGTGCAAAAGTAAACATTGAGAAAGAATTTGAAAGAAAAGTCAACCAGAGAAAAGAGACTGACAGTCTTGAGATAGTTTTTTCAAAAGATGATAAAATCCTTTTTATTTCAGATATAAGTGAAAAGACCTTTTTGAAGTATTCCAACATATTTCTTATATCTTCCTTACTTATGGCTGTAATACTTATAGTTTTAATCTTTATTTTTGGAGGTTTTTAATGATTTTAATAATTTTGATTGCGATTGTTATTTTTTTAATCATTACTTTTGTTATCCTTTACAACGATCTTGTTTTTTTAAAAAATAGAATTTTTCAATCCCTTTCAAATATAGATGTTCTTTTAAAACAGAGAAACGATGAGTTGACAAACCTTATAGAAGTAGTTAAAGGTTATGCATCCTATGAACAGGAAACATTGTCTAAAATAATAAAAATTAGAAGTGGTTATTCTGATGAAATGGGTGTGAATGAGAAATCAGAATTCAACAACAACCTTACCAAAGAGACAAAAAATCTTTTCGCACTTGCGGAGAAGTATCCAGAACTAAAAGCCAATGAAAATTTTTTGAACCTTCAGAAAAGGATCACAACAATTGAAAACCACATTGCCGATAGAAGGGAAAATTATAACTGGTGTGTCACAAATTTTAATACGAAAATTGAACAGTTTCCTTATAGTATAATTTCTTCAATTTTTAATTTTAAAAAGTATCCCTTGTTCAAGAAGTGAATTTCCCTTTCAACTGTCCACAAGCTCCAGAAATGTCTTTCCCCTTGCTTCTTCTTATTGAAACTGCATCTTCCAAAACTGACACTTTTCTATAAAATTCTTTTATCTCTTTTTCTGTTGGTTCCCTAAACTGGTCATCAGTTCTGTTGTATGGAATCAGGTTTAGTTTGCAGTCAAATTCTGAAAGGAATTTTAAAAGTGCTTCTATATCTTTTTCGCCATCATTGTATCCGGGAATTATAATATATTCGAATGTGATCCTCTTTTTCTTTACTTCTTGATATTTTTTTAGAACTTTTTTAAGTTGGGAAAGATAGTTTGTTTTTGTAACAGGCATAAGGTACTCTCTTTTTTCCTCTATAGCGCTGTTAAGTGAAATAGCAAGTTTTATCTGTAATGGGAATTCAATTATTTTTTCAATTCCTTCAACTATTCCGGCTGTTGAAAGAGTAATTTTTCTTGCACCGATCTTTATCCCTTTTTCTTCGTTGAAAATTTTTATAGCTTCAAAAACATTTGAATAGTTTAAAAGCGGTTCTCCCATTCCCATAAAAACTATGTTTGTTATCCTTTCAGGATTTAGATAATAGATTGTTGTGAACTCTTTAACTATCTCTTCTATTGAAAGATTCCTTCCATTTTTCTTACCTGTTGCACAGAATCTGCACTTCAAAGGGCACCCAGTTTGGGAGGACAAACAAACTGTTACCCTTTTATCCTCCTTCATAAAAACTGCTTCAATACTTTCATATTCTGAAATGTTGAAGAGGTATTTCTTTGTTTTATCGATTTTAGATATGAACTCTTTATAATCTGTAAAAAGGGATGTATCATAAAGATCTTTTAAAATTTCTCTATCTTTTAAAGAAATATCGGTCATTTTTGTAAAATCGTTAATTTTTTTACAATATATCCATTTGAATATCTGTTCCGCTTTAAAAGGCTTAAATCCCTTTTTCTCTATATCTTCTTTTAAATTTTTTAAAGTGAACCTATAAATTGATTCCATAAAAGATAGTTTAATTGTTTAAATGATAAAATCAATAGAAAAGAAAATTTTCTTGACTTTAAGAATAGTTAAAATATAATATAGGTTTAATGAATTGGAGGTTTAATAATGAAAGATTTTTTTGAAATAAGATGGCATGGAAGAGGCGGACAGGGGGCAAAAACTGTGGCTCTTTTATTCGCTGATTCAGCGCTGGCAACAGGGAAATATATTCAAGCTTTTCCAGAGTATGGACCAGAAAGGATGGGTGCACCTGTTCAATCTTTTAACAGGTTATCTGATAACAAAATATCTATCCATTCCCCAATAAAAAATCCTGATGTTGTTGTTGTCCTTGACCAATCTCTTATGGATACAGTTGATACTACATCAGGTATGGAGAATGGTGGAACAATTATAATAAACACTGTAAAAAAACCATCTGAGATTAGGGAAAAATACAAGATAAATAAAAATATTAAAATTTTTACAGTTGATGCTTCAAAGATTTCATTGGAAGAGATAGGTGCTAACAAACCGAACACACCGATGTTTGGAGCACTTGTGAAGGTAACAAAAATTCTTGATTTCGAAAGGATGTTGAAAGATACAGAAGAAAAAATGAAAAAGAAATTTGTGAATAAGCCGGAAGTAGTTGAAGGTAATATCAGAGCTATAAAAAGGGCTTATGAGGAGGTTGTTTCAGAATGAAAAAGAATTGGAAAGAAGTTGAAATCGCTCTTATAGTTAAAGGTGGAACAGCCGAAGAGTTCAAAACAGGTGATTGGAGATCTGAAAAACCTTTATATAAGAATGATAAATGTAAACAATGTTTACAATGTTGGCTTTTCTGTCCAGATTCATCAATAATTGTAAAAGATGGCAAGATGTTGGGAATCGATTACGACCATTGTAAAGGTTGTGGCATATGTAGTAAAGTTTGTCCATTTGATGCTATAGATATGGTAAAAGAAGAGAAATGATTTAAAGGAGAATAAAATGTCTAAAATAGTAGCAAAAACAGGTAATGAGGCAATGGCTGAAGCTATGAGGCAGATAAATCCAGATGTTGTTGCTGCCTATCCTATAACACCTGCTACGGAGATAGTTCAAATATTTTCATCTTTTGTGAGTAACGGAGAGGTTGATACAGTTTTTGTTCCAACAGAATCAGAACATTCTGCAATTTCAGCCTGTGTTGGTGCTGCAGCTGCCGGAGCAAGGGTTATGACTGGAACATCCTCTCAAGGACTTGCTTTGATGCACGAGATACTTTTTATAGCTGGTGGTTTAAGGTTGCCTATAGTTATATGTGAAGTTAATAGAGCTTTATCTGCTCCTATAAATATTCATTGTGATCATTCTGATACGATGGCTTCAAGGGATGCTGGATGGATACAAATATTTTCTGAAGATCCTCAGGAAGCTTACGATCAGACTATTCTTGCTATGAAACTTTCCGAACAACTTTTCATACCTTCGATGGTAACGACAGATGGTTTTATAATATCACATGCTATGCAGAGAGTTGAGATGTATGATGATAGAGAGGTTAAGGAATACCTTGGTGAACCTAAATCACCTTACAATCTTCTTGATCTTGACAATCCGATAACTGTAGGTCCACTCGCTTTACAGGATTATTATATGGAGATTAAGGTCCAGCAGGCAAACTTTATTAAGGAGTCAAAATCTAAGATAAAAGAAATCTTGAACGACTTCAATAAAAAGATGAAAAGGGATTACAGTGTTGTCGAAAAATATATGATGGATGATGCGGAGTTCTGTTTTGTTGCTTTGGGTTCAACAGCTGGAACTTTAAGGTATACTGTTGATAAATTAAGAAAAGAAGGGAAAAAGGTTGGATTGTTGAAAGTTAGATTTTATAGACCATTCTTTGAGGAGGATATATTTGAAGCTTTGAAAAATATTAAAGGATGTGCGATTTTTGATAGAAGTGATATGTTCGCTGGTACAGGTGGTCATCTTTTCAACGATATAAAATCAGCACTCTATAACTCTTCTTCAAGACCATTTTTAAGAGATTATGTTTATGGCCTCGGTGGAAGAGATATCGATGTTGAGGACATTGAAAATGTTTATAATGACATAAAAGATTTTACAGAAAATCATGGTAAAGGTGAATCTGTAAAATATATAACTGTAAGAGAGTAGGAGTAAAAAATGGCTAATATAAAAGATTTAGCAAGTAAAGGAAATCTTTTCACCCCCGGACATAGAGCATGTGCAGGGTGTGGTGGAACAATAATTTTGAGACTTCTTTCCGCTGCTGCAGGTGAAAATAGTGTATTCGTTGGAGCAACAGGATGTATGGAGGTTGTTTCAACAATATACCCATACACTTCATGGAAAATCCCTTTTATGCATAATGCTTTTGAAAACTCAGCAGCAACTGCAAGTGGTATAGAGAGTGCTTACAGAGCTTTGAAGAAAAGAGGGAAGATAAATAAGGATATAAATATAATAGCGTTTGGTGGTGATGGTGGAACATACGATATAGGTTTGCAATCTTTATCTGGGGCTATGGAAAGGGGACATAAACTTCTTTATGTGTGTTACGATAATGGAGCCTACATGAACACAGGTATCCAGAGGTCTTCAGCAACACCTTTTGGAGCTAACACAACGACAAGTCCAGCTGGAAAAGAGATAAAAGGTAAGATGCAACATCGAAAGGATCTAACAGAAATAATGATAGCACACAACATCCCTTATGTTGCACAGGCATCAATATTCTATTGGAACGATTTTGTTGAAAAAGTTAAAAAAGCTTTAAAGGTTGATGGTCCCAGTTTTATAGATGTTCTTTCACCTTGTCCACTCGGATGGGGTTCAGAACCTTCAGCATCTGTTGAATTATCGCAACTGGCTGTATCAACTCACTTTTGGAATGTTTTTGAGTACGAGAATGGAAAATATAAAGTAAATGTAAAACCTAAAGAGGAAAAACCTCTTGAGGAATTCCTTTTCAAACAGCAAAGGTTTAAACATCTTAAGAACAATCCAGAACTTGTTGAAGAGTTGAGAAGATCTCTGAATGAAAAATATCAGAGTCTTCTAAAAAAAGAGGAATGTTCAAATAGATAGGAGGATTTTTGGGATATGAAAATCTGAGCATCTTTGAACAGGATTTCTGGGATATAAACAATTCTCTGAATAAATTGTTGACTTCTACAAACGCAACAGCTCTGCTTCTTGTAGATAAAGCTGGACAACTCATAACATCTGTTGGAAACATTTCGAATTTGGATCTTGTTTCCTTTGGTTCTCTTGCAGCAGCTGATTTTGCAGCAACGAGTCAACTTGCAATGCTTATTGGAGAAGATGAATTCACTGAACTCTTTCATCAGGGTAAACAGGAAAATATATATATTACAATAATTCTTTCAAGAATAATCCTTGTTGTGATTTTTGGTAAATCAACAAATCTTGGACTTATAAGGATAAGGATTAAAACTACCGTTACTGAACTTGAAAAGATTTTTACAAACATTTTTGCAAAACTGAACAGTAATTCTGAAAGGATGAGAGATACTTTCAATGAGGATTTTAAAAAGGCAGCGGAGAGTGAACTCGATGATCTGTTCAAGTAAAATTGGAGGATAATTTGTCAGTTATTAACTACTCATCAAGAGAAATTACATTTAAAATAGTTTACTATGGAACAGGTTTAGGGGGGAAAACAACAAATCTTAAAGTTATATATAACAAGATAAGTCCAGAAACAAGGGGAAAGATGATATCTCTTGCAACAGAAATGGATAGGACATTGTTTTTCGACTTTCTTCCTATGGATATTGGTTCAGTAAAAGGATTTAAAACAAAGTTTCAGCTTTACACTGTCCCAGGACAAATATATTACAATGCATCGAGAAAATTGATCTTGAAGGGAGTTGATGGGATAGTTTTTGTTGCTGATTCACAGATAGAAAGGTTTGAAGATAATATAGAGAGTGTTGATAACCTTCTTGAAAATCTTGCTGAACATAATCTAAAAATAGAAGATATACCTTTCGTTATGCAATACAACAAAAGGGATCTTCCAAACATTTCATCCATTGAAGATCTACAACAAGCCCTAAATCCTTGGAATGTCCCATACTTTGAAGCTGTTGCTACACAAGGGATAGGAGTTTTTGAAACCCTTAAGGCAGTTTCAAAAATGATACTTCAAAGGTTGTGATCAACCTTGGAATTTATCAACGACCTCTTTAAGTTTTCCAACTATTTCATATAGATGTTGAGCACTTGAAGCTAACTCTTCTATTGATGCACCCTGTTGCTCTATACTTGCTGCTATTTCCTCACTCGCTGAAGCGTTGGTTTCTGAAATTTTAACTACTTCATCGATCGTTGAACTGAACTCATCTATTACATCTTTAACATTCTTTATCTGATCTGAAATACTTTTACTGTTTTCTGCTATAGAAGAGATACTGTTACTTATATTTTCAAGAACTTCGGAAGTGTTTATTATAACCTCTTTACCTTCACTAAGAACCGTTTCATTCTCTCTACTCTGATTTATCAAGATCTCTATTGAATCTTTAATTTCTTTTATTATCGAATGGATAGAGAGAGCTGACTGTTGTGATTTTTCAGCAAGTTTTCTAATCTCTTCAGCAACTACCTGAAAACCTTTTCCATATTCTCCAGCTCTTGCAGCTTCTATAGATGCATTCAAAGATAGTATGTTGGTCCTGTTCGTGATAGATTCTATAGTATCGGTGATTATTGATATCTTTTCCTGTTTTTCATTTATGTCCTTAATCTTTTCATAAAGTTCATTTGAACTGTTTATTATAGTCTCAATTTTTTCAACAGCCTTTTTGGAGAGTTCTTTACCTGTTAATGTAACCTGATTTATCTTTGATGAGAACTCTTCATTCATTTTTGTTTTTTCAAACGAAGTTTTGATATTATTTTTAGTTGATTCAGTTTTATTGAATACTTCTTCTATTTTTTTAGCTTGGTCAGATGAGTTCTGGGAAATTTCTTGAATGGTTGAAGTGATCTCTTCTGAAGAAGCTGTAAGTTCTTGTGATGAGGATGAGAGGATCTCTATATGTTCGTTAAGCTGATTTGTAACAAGGGAAACATCATTCTTTACGATGTAAAGCATATCGAGAACTTTGTTGAATTCCTCGATGAGATCGTTGATCTCCCTTTCAGCTTTTACAGTGATTTTACGATTTTCAATATTTCCTTTGCCTTGATTTATCTGCTCCATCTGGTTTGTTATCATCATGATAGGGTTTCTGATCCTTCTATAGAGAATAAGAATTACTATGAAAAAGAGGACGAGAGAAAATGCTATTATAAGAAGAGTTTGAAAGATTATTTTAAATATAGATTTCACATTCTCACTTCTTGATAACCCAACCAAAAAGACTCCGACAGGATACTTTTCCCCATTTTTTTCTGAAAATATTGGAGCATAGTATATATCCGTCAAAATATTCTTATCGAACTCTTTTATAACTGAAAATTCCTCAAGAGATCTTTTTGCTGTTTCTTTTGAAAAATCAATTTTATCTTTATCTTTTGCTTTCAAATAGGTGAAAATTTCAAAATTAGAATCAAGTATGAAAGCGAATTTGAAATCCTGAATTTTGGAGATATTTTTGAGTATCAGAAAGATATCTAAAGTATCATTATTTTCTATGTAGTTTGTTGATGAAACTGAATAGTTTTCTATAATAGTTTTAAAATAATTTTCAACATCTCTGTTATGTTTTGAAATATTGTTAAATTCGAGGAAAAAAAGAATAATAAAAAGGAAAGCGACATAAAAGGGAATAACGGTAGCGATAATTGTTGTTAAAAGACTTCTTCCATATTTTCTTTTTTTCATCTCAACTCCTTCTTTCAAGAATTCTCTTTATATCAAAAGATTGTGTATTTGGCAACTGTTGTGCGTTAACTTTTTTAAATTTTAAATTTTTAATAGTTTCAAAAAAATCGTTAATGTCATTTTTATCCATATAAATGAAATCTAAAATCTTTTCTTTATCAACTTTACTTCTCATACCTCCAAGATTGAAAAGATCGAAAGAGATATTTTCAAATTTTTGCAAATTGTTTTTTAATAACTTGATGTTCTCTAAAAGATAAATCGAAGAATTTTTATCGATAATCTTATCAACTTCGTTAATATTAAAAATTAACAGGTTAATCTCAACAGGAAGCATATTCTTATAGATCTGTAACATATCTAAAGGTATAGAATCGTTTATGAGTATAATGTTTGATATAGTGAAAGTGGGTATCCATCCAGCTATTATCTGGCCATGTATCAATCTGTCATCAACCCTTAATATTTTCATCTTATACCTTTCCTTCCAACATCAATTATTTTTTCAAAAAGTTGTTCACCTTTCAGTTTATTCCTGTGAAGGAAAAAATCTATTACCATTGGAAGATTGTAGCCAAAAATGAGTGTTATACTGTTTTCTGAATTTTGTTTTATTCTGATAGCTGGAAGTGAAATGGATGAGCCGTAAAAATCAATGAAAATAAAAAATTCTTTATGTTCGGGATGTTTTTTTATAATATTTTCAAAATTTTTATATATCTCTTCATTTGAAAGATCTCTGTTAGAGATTACAGAATAGTTCTCCTGATTTCCGATTATACTTTCACAACTCTTAACAGTTTGGTAAGCGAAATCACCATGACCTGCAAATATTCCATATATCATTCTTCATCCTCATCGAGTCTTGCCAATTTTTTTGCTTTCTCCTGCATCAGTTTTATAAGTGTAGCGTTGAATACTTTACTTGTATCGTAACCGGAAATTTTTAATAGATGGTTCAAAGCTACAACCTCTGCAATAACTGAAATATTCTTTCCGGGTAAGAGTGGTATCTTTACAAGAGGTATTTCAACACCGAGGATGTTTGATGTTTCCTCTTTTAGTCCTACCCTTTCAATGTCTGTATCAGGTTTCCACTCAATAAGGTTAATTTCAATTTCGATCCTTTTGTGTAACCTAACACCTCTAATACCAAAGATTTTGGCTATATCGAGTATTCCAACGCCTCTAACTTCCATATGGTACTGTATTGATGAATCTGGTGCGATACCTGTTCCCATAAGGATATATTCACCTCTTTTGTATATTTTTACCGCATCATCAGCTACCAGTCTATGTCCTCTGTCAACCAAGTCCAGCGCACATTCGCTTTTTCCTATTCCGCTTTTACCTGTAAGTAAAACTCCCACTCCATAAATATCAACGAGAGTTCCATGTTTTGTTACAGATTCTGCAAGTTTACTCGATAGGTAGAGAGAGAGTTTATTCGTGGTGCTGTATATAGATCTGTTACTTGTAATAACGGGAATATTTTTTTTGTTTGAAAAGATCTTTATGATTTTTGGGATCTTCTTTTCTGTTATAATAAAGAGGGCAGCACACCCTTTATCAAAAATTGAAGATAGAAAAAGTTTTCTTTTAGAACCGTTAAGGTTGTTAAAAAAATTTAGTTCAACATCTCCAGCAACAACTATTGAATTTTTTTGAATATGTTCTGTGTAGCCGGCAAAAGCGAGTCCAGCGTTCACTACCTCTTTGCTCTTTATCAAATTGTTCATTCCCAAAATTCCCGAAACAATGGTCAAAGATAGTTCTTCTTTGTTATCTTTAAAAAGATCTTCAACAGTCAATTCACTTTTATGTTTTGTTTCATCTGTCATGTTTTTTCTCCTCGAACTTTTTAAGTTGAGTTTTCATTTTATCTATAGCTTTATCTATCGATGTCATAAGATCATAAGATTCATCCGAAGAGACGAATCTATGTTTTTTAACATCAACATCGATTTCAACTTTATACCTTCTACCATTAAGTTCTATAATAACTTCACAATCCATAACATTATGCTCAAATTTCTCTATATGTTTTAAAGATTCCTCAATAAAATTTTTAATCTCAGGTGAAATTTCCAAATGTTTTCCTGTGATTTTAATATTCATAAAACCTCCTTTTGAATGATTGTGTCATGTAAATATTCATTTTTTTCTTCAGGAAAATCTTTTACATAGTGTAAACCTCTCGATTCTTTTCTTTTCAAAGCTGAATTGATTATTATTTTGGAAACTATTAACATATTCCTTACTTCAAAATATTCGACATTATTATAGTTCTCAAGACTGAAGAAAGTTTCAGAAAGTATGTTTACCTGTTCGTCAGCCTCTTTTAAAGATTTTACGGTTTTTACTATAGAAACTTTTTTCCACATTATCTCTTTCAACTGTTTTCTAATTCCCATAAGAGTATTTTTTGTTTCATCATCAATTGGCCTTGGTTGGCTGTAAAAACCGGGAACTGTTGTTTCGAATGGTTCCTTCAATTTTTCTCTTACATCCCTGAAGGCGAGATCAGCAAAAACGAGGGCTTCTAAGAGTGAATTGGATGCCAATCTGTTTGCTCCATGAACACCTGTGCAAGCCACCTCTCCGATAGCATAGAGATTTTTTATTGAACTTCTTGCGTTTGTGTCCGTGCAAATACCTCCACAGGAATAGTGCGCTGCTGGAACAACAGGTATCGGTTCATAAGGAACATTTATATTCATCTGTTTACATTTCTCATATATTTTAGGAAACCTCTCCTTAAACTTCTTTTCTGTAAAAGGAGATAAATCGAGATATACAAAATCTTCACCTGTAAGTTTCAACTCTGTGTCTATCGCTCTTGCAACTATATCCCTTGGAGCCAAAGATTTTTTTTCACTGTATTTATGCATAAAAGGTCTATTGTCTTTCAGTTTTAAAAATGCTCCTTCACCTCTTACAGCTTCAGATATTAAAAAAGATCTTCCCATCTCTTCAGAATTGTATAGTGCTGTTGGATGGAACTGAAAGAATTCCATGTTTGCAATCTTTGCGTTGGCTAAGTATGAAATCGCTATTCCATCTCCAGTTGCTATCATAGGATTCGTTGTGAATTTGTAAACCTGACCGCATCCACCGGTTGCGATTACAACGAACTGTGAAAAGTATGGCTCAATCTCATTTTTTTCAACATCGAGAACATAGACTCCCTGACATAGATTGTTCTCATCAACAATAAGGTCACATACGAAATGGTTCGTATGCATAAAAACATTGTTGTATGTTTTAATATTTTCTATCAATGTCTTTTCTATCTCATATCCTGTATAATCTCCCGCATGAACTATTCTTCTTCTTGAATGCCCTCCCTCTTTTCCGAGTTTGAATTTACCATTTTCATCAGTTTCAAATTTTGCTCCAAGTTCTTTTAACTCCATCACGAGTCTTGGACCATTGGTAACCATTATTTCAACAGCGTCCCTGTGAGATAAAAATCTTCCTGTTTCCAATGTGTCTTTTATATGTAGTTCAAAAGAATCATCATCCCCAAATACTGCTGAAATACCTCCCTGAGCATAGTTGGTGTTTGAATCCTCCATACTCTTTTTTGTAATAAGACAAACATTGTTAACATATGGTGCTATTTTGAATGCGAAAGTTAAACCTGCGATTCCTGAGCCAACAACTATAATATCAAAGTTTTTCATATCAATTTCTATAGAATTGTATTATATTGTAATCATCAATATAATTAGACCAATTCTGAGGTATATCCTCCTCAAGAACATTTGTATATATAAGTTCATATTTACCAAATCCTTTAATATCCATAAATATAAATTGCATCCCACCTTTAGAATAGTATATCCAAGAATCATAATTTTTTGTTCCTTTACTCATAGGGACAAGAAGAGTTTCATCCGGTGGGCCATATTTCAAATAAATTCTTCCCCTTGCTGAAAGGTATCCATCCTCTCCACCTGAAGAGAAGTTTTTTCTGACATATTTTACTTTTGTTATGAATTCTTTCAAAGATTCCAATTTATCATTTGTCTTATCTTTATCCCTTCTTTCCCAGAAATTTATAAGGAAATTGTGTTTTGCTTTTTGATCTTTTAAGGAACGATATTGTGTTAACTCTGAAGGTGATGCTATATAATCGATTAAAGAGTAGTATTTCAATTCCTCTTCTGTGAGATTGTATTTGGATTCCTGACCAGAGTAAAGATTTGATAATTTTTCAAAATTCGTCGATGAAACAATTTCTTTGTCATCATATTTTATTTTTACATCCAATCTGTATTTCCCATCTTTAAAACCGAGTGTATTAAAAAAATTGTTAACTACAAAATCAAACTGCGGAGAGATTTTTTTGTCACCATTTATTATAGTAACAAGAGAATCATTTTCGTCGTAGATTAGATAATCGATAGTGTAGTCTTTGTTATGTAGATTATAAATTTCAAAATAAAGGTATATGAGCGGATTTACCAAAGTAAAGATTTTAGATGGGTTCGGAGTTACTGAATATCCATTCCTTGTAAACTTTCCTTCCAATGAATCTTTCTTTACTGTGTATCCTACAAGTATGTTTGACATTGATGGAATGTTGTCAAATGGTTTTAAACTTATTGTATCAACTCTTGAGAATTCCTTTTTTGAAAAAGAATCAACAACCAAACTTCTAATCTCATACTTAGCAGGGGATAGTATGAATGAAGCCCTATCGAGAAGAAACATATCCCTGTGTAGCTGTTCTGACTGTGATATATAGGATTTTGAATTCCATTCATCGAATATTTCCTGTGATGTTTCAATATTTTTTACGAAAACTTTGAAGTGTAGTATTCCGGTATTCTTTCCATCAATATTTTTGTATGTTATATCTTTAGCATAGAATTGGATATCATAGAAAATCTGGTGTATGTTATCTTTTGCCTTAAAAGAAGTTATAGAAACATCATAGTTAGAAAAAATACTAATAGAAAATAGTAAAACAAACATAAATTTAAGAACCCTCATATTCACCTCAACTGTTCAAGATAATTTTGTAAAACATATTCACCGTAACCGTTAACATCAACAAAGATGAAATGTATATTGTTCGAATAATAATACCAGATCTCATATGGTTTACTATCCTTATCGAATGGATGTCTTTCTATCTCATCAGGTTTCCCATACATTATGTATATCTTTCCAAAATCTGTTCTGTAACCTTTTTTGTATCCGGAAAAATTTTTGTTCGAATAATTGTATCTTTCCATAAACTCAGAATAAGATATATTTGTTGTAATGACAGGTTCAGAAATCTGTTTTATCCAGAATCTGTTCCATTCTTCTTCTCTTTTCTCTTTTGGTGCTTTTTTCAGTTTATCAAGTTCATCCCATTTCGCTATATAGGAGAGTGCATTCAGTATATCCTGAAATTCACTCTCTGAGTTCATAAAAGAAAATTTTATGAGAATATCCTTTGTCAGGAAGTTTGTAATCTTGTTATCTTCAATGTATTCAACTTTCAGTTTGTATTTCCCACCATAAAGTTCTTTAAAGATAAGAAGCGTATCATTTATTCCAAAAGATGGGAATTTATTTTTGTAAACTATCCTTTCTGTCTGATCAACTATCAATACATTGAAACTGCCTTTTTTTTCTTCTCTTTTTACAAGGTTTGTCTCAATTTTTATTGTATCTCTTGCGAAGAATGTACCATCTTTACCATTAAATATGGAAAAACTTTTCAGGTAATTACCTGTTTTTGGTATTTTTGGAATATCGAGTTTGAAAACAAAACTTTTAGATCTATCGGTCTGTTTATCAAAAATGTTTATCGATATTTTATTTGCTTGTTCTGGAACTTCAAAATTAAGGTTTCTGAATTTCAAAACTACTGTATCGAAAGATGATGGAAAAGTATCGAAACTGAAAGAAGTATCAACATTTCTTGTAACTATTGGATTATCATTATCTTTTAAAAAAGTAAAAGTTATACCGATTTTTGAAGTGAATTTTGAACTATCTTTCAAAAAAATTATATCCTTTGAAGGAATATCTATATTCAAACTCAAAGATGGTTTATCTATTGAATCTACATTTATCTCACTTATTATTATAGCATCCTCAAATGATGAAAAGAGATGTAAACTTGATAAAAAAAGAATAAAAAATAGTATTTTATTTTTCATATACAATCCTTTCCGCTATTTTTATACCGTTGAGAGCCGCACCTATCCTTAAATTGTCAGCTGTAACGATAAAATGAATCACATTATCTCTAAATTTATCTTTCCTTAGTCTTGAAACGAAAACCAAATTTGTTCCAGAAACAGAAATCGGATCAGTTTCAGGTAAAAGAATAAGGTATGGTGTTTTATTTATAACACTTTTTATCTTTGCAAGACTTACATTATTTTTGAACTCAACATTCACAACCTCTGTGTGTGAATTCACAACAGGTACTCTTACTGTTGTTGCTGAGATCTTGAGATCCTTTTTGTTTAAAATTTTTCTTGTTTCGTTTATAATCTTATTTTCCTCTTCACACCATTCTCCCTTAAAACTCCCTATATGTTGTATAAGGTTGTTGTAAAATATTGGAGAACCTTTTTTATTTTTACCTTTTGCTTGTTCAAAAAATGTAGATAAAGCATCCCTTCCAGCTCCGGAAATCGCCTGATATGTTGAGACATTTATAGAATCTATCTGTCCAAACTGTAACAAACTCTTCAAGACCAAAACGAGTTGTATTGTTGAACAGTTTGGATTCGCTATTAATTTCGTTGTTTTTTTTACATTTTCAAAATTTATTTCTGGAACGATTAGTGGAATATCCCTTTTCAATCTAAAAGCTGATGAGTTATCTATAGATACAGTTTTAAAATCTTTAATTAAGGATATGTATTTTTTGGACTCTTCAGCAGATGTAGCGAAAAATGCTATATCTATATTTTGAAAAAGATTCTTATCAAACTCCCGTACAGTATAAATTTTACCTTTCACTTTCAACTTTAATCCAGCACTTTTTTGGGAAGAAAAAAGATACAACCTGTTGAAAGGAAAATCCCTTTCCTCAAGAAGTTTTAAAAACTCAACTCCAACGAGTCCCGTCGCTCCGACGAGAGCTATGTTAGCTTTTTTATTTTGTAAGTTCAAATCTTTTTCCTGCCTCTTTAACAATTTTCTCTTTATAAGCTTTCTTTGTAACTATCGTGTAAGAAATTTTATTAGTAAAAATTCCAAAAACATCTTTGTCATATTTTGAAACGATATCGATTATATTTTTTATTATGTTTTTGTCTTCAGCTATCCCTTCACCTATGAATGAGATGAGAGATATATCACTGCTTATACTCAAAGAATTTGAAAAATTCTCAACTAAAGATAAAAGTTCATTGACCTTATCCTGTGATATGATTAATGAAATATTTTCTGGACTTTTTGTCATAAAAAGTTCAATCTTAAGATCCTTATCATTTATTTCATTCAACAATTTAACAAGTCCCATATCCTGAATTTTCATGTTCACCAAAGCGAGATCATCTTTAACACTTATACTGTTTACATTTGTGGATTCTATATTTTCTATATTTGTTACCATAGTACCTTCTCCTTCATTAAAAGATGATTTAACAACTATAGGTATATTGTATTTTTTCGCTATCTCAACAGATCTTGGATGTAAAACTTTTGAACCGAGATGTGACATTAAGAGCATCTGGTCATAAGGAATTTTATCTATTATTTTGGATTCTGGAACTATCCTTGGATCAACCCTGAAAACTCCATCAACATCAGTGTAGATTTCACATAGATCCGCTTTCAAAAATGCAGCTATAGCCACAGCGGTAGTATCTGATCCACCTCTTCCAAGTGTTGTAATCTCTTTTGTTGATGAAACACCTTGAAATCCTGCAACTATTGGAGTTATTCCGTTTGATAGAGCTTCGAGCAATCTTTCACCCTTAACAGTTATTATTTTTGCATCCGTATGTGTTGATGTTGTAATTATACCTACCTGAGAACCTGTGAAAGAGTAAGCTTTTATATCGAGAGAGTTTAAAGCCATTGAAAATAAAGCCATCGATATCCTTTCACCTGCAGTTAAAAGCATATCCATTTCTCTCTGATCAGGTGTTGAAGTTAAAGATTTAGCCATAGAAATAAGTTCATTTGTCGTTTTTCCCATCGCAGAAACAACGACAACAACTTTGTTTCCAGCCTTTATATCAGAAGCTACTCTTTTTGCAAGATGTTTTATAAGATCACAGGTTGCGAGAGATGTTCCACCAAATTTTTTTACTATTAATGCCATTTATATTTTCATTCTTTTTATTTTTTCTATACCTCTATAAAAATCTTTTTCATTTAGAGTAATTGAAAATCTAACAAATCTGTCTCCATCCTTACCGAATCCAATTCCTGGTGTTGTCACTATACCTGCTTTCTGAAGTAAAAGTTTTGTGAAAGATAAAGAATCCATATTTTTTAAAGTTTTAGTGAATATATAGTAGGTTGAGACAGGTTTATGAAATTCAAAACCTTTAGAGTATAGATGCTCAGAAAGTATCTCCATCCTTTTTTTGAATATTTTAATGTTATTTTCTTTTATCTTTTCAATATTCTTTAAACCTGCAATGGACGCTTTTTGAATAGGTATGAAAACTCCGGAATCTGTATTAGTTTTGATCTTTTTAACCATCTCTATCATCTTTTGATTTCCAACCAAAAATCCTATTCTCCAACCTGTCATGTTGAAGACTTTTGAGAATGAATGGAATTCGCATGATAAATTTTTATCCCTGTCTGATTGTAAAAATGAAGGAGGTGGGGAATCATCGAAATATATTTCAGAATAAACATTATCGTTTAAAACCATAATATTTTTTTTAGCACATAGTTCATAGATTCTGTCATAGAATTCTTTTTTTACTTTTGCACCAGTAGGGTTGTTAGGATAATTTAAAAATAGGATTTTTGTTTTTTTATCTATTTTCTTTTCGATTTCGCTGATTTCAGGAACAAAATTGTTTTCAAATCTTATCTTATATTCTACCGGTTTTCCACCCTTAAGGATAGTTTGATTTTTATAGACTGGATAACATATTGAAGGGATTAAAACTTTATCGTTTCTGTTCAAAAACGCTTCAAGTGAATGGGCTATACCCTCTTTTGAACCTATAAGTACCAAAACCTCTTTTTCAGGATCGAGATTAACAGAGAATCTTTTTTTAAAGTATTCAGATATTTCCTTCTTTAGTTCTAAAATTCCATCGTATGGAGGGTATTTATGGTTTTCTGATTTTTTTACATTTTTTATCAACTCATCAACAATAATTTTTGGTGTCGGAATATCTGGATCTCCCACACCGAAATCTATTGGATCAGGTATACTTTTTTTCATCTTATCTATCTGATCGAATAGGTACAAAGGGAGTTTGTTAAGATTTTGAGAAAACATCCTATCTCCTTTTGATGTCTAAAAGAGAGTACAATCCTTCCTTTTTATCTATTAAAAATCTTATACTTTCTATAACTCCGTTTGCAAAAGTTTCCCTTGATAACGCTGAGTGGGAAATTTCTATAGTTTCACCGTTTCCTGAAATTATTATTTTATGGTAACCGTATATCTCTCCAATTCTTAGAGAGTGTATCCTTATCTCATCACCCCTTGGGAATGTTATATTTCCGTTCTTGTTTATATCCCTTTTTGTTAGTGCGGATATTTTTTCAGCTATCATCAACGCTGTTCCACTCGGAGCATCCTTTTTTTTGTTATGATGGTATTCAATAATCTCAATGTCCCTTTTTCTATCGTTTAAAATATCTTTCATGTTTTCCAAAATTTTCAATATAGAATTGATACCTGTTGACATATTTGAAGAATAGAGTATAGGAATATTTTTAGAATATTCTTTCATTTTTTTCATACTTTTTTCTGATAGTCCGGTTGTTCCTGCAACGAAGGGAATCCTATGTGAAAAAGCGTATTCGAGAGAATTTAAAAATCCTTCCTCAGATGAGAAATCTATTATAATATCCATTTTGTAATTTTCAGAACTTTTAAGTTCTTTGATATTAAGTTTCCATTCCTCAATACCTAAAGCTAAACCAAGATCCATTCCAATAAATTCTGAACCGGATCTTTCAAAAGCTTCGGTTAAAACTATATCGCTTTCGTTAAGGATTTTATAACATATTATGCTGCCCATCTTTCCCGCACAGCCATTAACTCCAACTCTTATCATAATCTATTTATAACACAATATAGTTAAATAGTCAATACAACCTTTAATATTCTTGACTGTAATTCAATCTCTGTTAAAATACTTTTATGATAAATTTTGATCTTGTAGTTGAACTCATAAAATCTGACCTTAAAACAAAATATAAAAATTCAATTTTAGGATTTTTATGGATAATTTTTGAACCTTTGTTTCTGATGTTTATCATATATATAGTTTTTAACAGATTTATGAGATTCAACATGAAAAATTATCCTTTATTTATTCTTTCTGGAACAACCTTATGGAGATTTTTTGTTAACACTACATCACAATCTTTACATCTTTTTTACAGAAACAGAGAGTTGGTTTTAAAGGTAAAGATAGATAGATTAATTTTACCTTTATCACTTGTTATTTCAAACCTTATAATAACTTTCTTTGAATACCTGATATATATTATTTTCTATATAATTGTTACTAAATCTTTCCCTTTGGTTTTTCTTTCATTCATACCTTATATTATTGTTTTTTCATTTTTCCTTTTTGGCTTATCAACGATACTTTCAGTTACCTATGTTTTTTTCAGAGACATTAAAGCTGGTTGGGAGATATTGGTTCAAGCTCTGTTTTTTCTTTGTCCAATATTTTATCCTTTCGAATATGTTCCTTACAATTTCATACATATTTATCTTTTAAATCCTGTGGCAGTATATATAATAGGAATTCAGAATATTCTTTTCTATTCTACTTTCCCAGATACAACTGTTATAATAAATTCTCTCTTCTTTTCAATAATATTCTCACTTTTTGGATACCTTTTCTTCAACATTTTTGAGGATAGGATGGTAAAAAGTTTATGAACAGAAATTTTGTAGTTTCATTGAAAGATGTTTCCTTAACTTACTATCCAAACATAGGTTTTTTCAAAAAGAAGAAAATTGAAGCTTTAAAAAATATTTCTTTTGATGTTTCGAGAAATGAGTTTTTTTCTATAATAGGTGCCAACGGTTCAGGAAAAACAACTCTATTATCTATAGTTTCAAAAATTTTAAAACCTGATAAAGGTACTATTAGAGTTTATGGAAATGTTTCTTCCTTTCTTGGTCTTGGAATAGGTTTCAATCCAGAACTTACTGGAAAGGAGAATATTTTTCTTTATGGAACCATAATGGGGTTTTCAAAAAAATATATAAGTTCTATAATAGATAATGTAATAGATTTTTCAGAACTTGAAAATTTTATAGATATGAAAGTCAAAGAGTATTCTACAGGTATGTATGTCAGGTTAGCTTTTTCTGTTGCTATATTCACAAAGCCTGAAATACTTATAATAGATGAGGTACTTGCAGTTGGAGATATTCATTTCCAAAGAAAATGTCTTGAAAAAGTTGAAAGTTTAAAAAATGAAGGTGTAACTATTCTTTTCGTTTCTCATGATATGGGAATGGTCACAAGATTTTCAGATAGGGTAGCATTGCTTGATGAAGGGGAACTTGTAAAGGTGGGTGATCCGGAAGAGGTTGTATCTTCATATCTTTCCCGAAAAGAAAATGATCCTATAAAAAATGTTATTAGAAGGGGAAGCAGAGAGATAGAGATAACAGATATAATATGTGAAAATGATACTTACTCTTTTTATGAAAAGAAAAACATAAGTTTTAAAATCAAATACAAAAAGAACGGAAATGTTGAAAAAGCGATATTCGGTTTCGCTATAACCGATCAGTTTTCAAATGTTATATGTGGTCCAAACACTTACGATTATGAAGGGAAATATATTGATGTGAAAGATACAGGTGAATTATATTTTTCTTTTCAACCTTTGAATCTGAATCCCGGGAAATATTACATATCTGTTGCTTTTTATGATATTTTTAATAGATTCCCTTACGATCATATAGATTTTGCTTCTTCATTTGAGATTGTAGGTAACAGAAAAACACATTTAGGTTTTGTAAAGATACCTGTAAGTTGGAGATTATGAGATTTTCAAATATCATGCTATTTTCTTTAGTTCTTTTTAAAAATAAGGAGGGGAAATGAATGTTTTGATTTTGGGGAGTGGAGGTTTGCTTGGGAAATATTTGTCTGGGATTTTTGAAAAGAGTAACAGAGTTTTTAAACCATCGCATAGTGAGTTGAATATCTTAAATTATGAAGAGTTTCATTCTTTTATTAAGAAAAACAAAATAGAAGTTTGTATAAACTGTGCAGGTTTAACTAACATCTATTACTGTGAAAAGCATCCTGATGAAGCTTTGAAAGTGAACTCTTACTCTCCCGCAGAAATGGCAAAGATTTCTAAGGAATCTGGTTGCAAATTCATTCATCTTTCAACTGGATTTGTTTTCAACGGGGAAAAGAAAACAGAGTATGTTGAAAGTGACCTTCCTGAACCAAAAACAGTTTACGGATTTACGAAATACAAGGGGGAGATTCTGATACTTGAAAACAACCCGGACTCTTTGATAATAAGAACTGATGAGATTTTTGGGTATAGCAATTTTACACCAGGTCATAATGTGATAGGGTTCACGATAAAAAAGATACTTGAAGGAAAGGATGTTTCTTTATACAACATAACCACTTCACCAACATACGCTTTGGATCTCTCTTTGAAGATCGAAGAGATATTGAGAAAAAAACCTAACTTTTCAGGTATTTTGCATCTTGTTAATAAAGGTTTCGTTTCATATATAGATGTTGCAAAGTTTATAAAAGATTTTCTTAAAAAGGATGTAAAAATAAATGTAAGGAACGATGAACTTATTGAAAAGATTCCAAAAAATTGTGCTTTAAAAAGTGAAAAACTTGAAAATCTTGGTATAGAAATTATGCCAACATTTGAGGATGCTTTGAAAAGATCTATTAAAGAGTTTTTATGAAAAAAAATCTCTATATAGTTCAAATACTCAACTACAATGGGAGTTCATTTTTAAAGGATGTTTTTTTTGAATCTATAGGTTCCATTTTTAAACAGACATACAAAAATTATATAGTTCATCTTATAGACAACTGCTCAACAGATACATCTGTGGAAGATGTTCATAAGAATTTTCCCGCTGTTAAGGTAACAAGAGTTAACAAAAATCTTGGCTATGTTTCACATAATTTTGGACTCAAATATTTTCTTTACGCCCAAGCCGATATCCTTTTGGTTATGAACAACGATATAATCTTGGAAAAAGATTTTTTAGAAAAACTGGACCCAGTTTTTAATAGAAAGGATGTTGGTGCTGCAATGCCACTTATAAAATTCAACAGAAAAAAAGATATTATCAACTCAACGGGTCTTATACTTAACCTTACCGGTTTTGCAAAGAACAGAGATTATGGATTAACCGATAATGTTGAGATAAAAAGTGATTCCAATATTTTTTTATCTGGTGGTTGTTTTGGAATAAAAAGGGAACTTTTAAAAAAGGTTTCACTTTTCGATTTTTCCTACTCTTCATTCTATGAGGATGCTGATCTTTCAGCAAGAATTTTAACTGAAACTGATTATAAAATTTCTTTTGTCAAAGATGCAGTATGTTACCATGAGTATTCTGGGAGTTTCAAAAATTTTTCAAAGAAGAAAGATTTTTTAATATTGAAAAATCAGTACCTTTTTCTTCTAAAATTTCTATCCTTCCCATATCTTTTAAAAGCAAAAATACACTTTCTGAAAACAAGATTTTTGAAAAGAAACCTTTTACATATAAAAATTTTTGTTTCTTTATTTTTACTTTTACCTAAGATTTTATTTTTTAGGTTTAAAAGGAAATTTATCATAAAAGCAAAAAGGATAGAACATTTTCTTGAAAAAAGTTATAAACCTTTTCAAACTGAAGAAATTTTTGATGAAAGGGTAAATGTAGTTTCTACTTTTGAACAGATACCTTCTTTAAAAAGCTCAATAACTTTTGGAATAGATGATTTTTATATTGGAAGGGGATTCTCTTTTTTAGATAAAAATTTTCCTGTTGGTAGATACATTTTCTTTGAAGGTGAGATCTTTTTGGAAAGTAAGGAAGATTGTGAATATGTTCTTATATATTATCCTGAAAATCAGCAAGTTTACATTTATTACAACGGTTTTGAAATGGTTTCAAAAAGATCACCTTTCTATTTTAAGGTAACAAAAAGGAAAATAAATATTAAAATAAAAACTGAAGAAAAAGTAAAAATAACTTACATTGGAAGGAAGGATGGGTAAAAAAGTTTTACTCGTTTTCAACAGATTTTACCCTGTATTATCTGGTTCAGAAAAATTTTCAAAAATGATTTTTGATAACCTGAAAGAAAAAGGTTTTGATATTGATGTTTACACTTTAAGAGTATCTGACGATTCTTATAAATTTAACGATTCGAACTTAAAAAGGGAAGAGAATATAAAAGGTTCTACGATAAAAAGATTTTCTCTTATTGATTTTAGATACAAAAACAGAATTTTTAAATTTTTTGAAAATTATGGAATTTTAAAATACTATTCTTTGAACTTTAAAATAGTATCCCCATCTCTTCTTTATAACCTGAAAAAAAATATTCTAAAATATGATATTGTTATAACAGGTTTCTTACCTTTTACTTCAGTTGTTTATCCGGCACTTTACTATTCGAAAAAATATAAAAAAAAATCTATTTTTATACCCCAAATACACTCAACTATTCCAAAAACTGAAAGATTCTCTTACGAATTTTTTCATCCATATTACAAAAGTTTGTATGAAATGGCAGATATTCTTGTGTGCTTAAACACGAATGAAAAAGAATATTTAAAAAATTTTGGAAATAAAGTTTTTTACCTTAACTCTTATATAGATATTCCTGAAAAAGTTTCAAAAGGTGGGAATGGCCTTTTCAACATACTAACTATTGGAACACAGAATTATGAAAAAGGTATACTAACAAGTTTAAATGCTGTAAAACTTTTATACTCAGAGTTCAAGAATATAAAGTTCACTATTGTTGGTAAAATGGATGAAAAATATTTAAGTATGGTAAAGGGAATGGATTTTATTGAATACCATCCATATGTTACAGATAAAGAAAAAGATGAACTCTTTTTAAAAACTGATATTTTTATTTTGCCTTCAATAGCAGAATCTTTTGGGATAGTTAGTGTTGAAGCTCATTCTTATGGTATTCCAACTATAAACTCTTACTGCTGGGGGTCAACTTATATTGTGAAGAATGGTTTAAACGGATACCTTGTTCCTTTTGGAGATTATCTTTTAACATACAACTATTTAAAACAACTATACATTAACCAACAGCTTAAGAAGAGATTATCTGAAAATGCAAGGAATATAGCTTTAAATGGGAGTGATCTCATCGATGGTTACAGTGAAGGGCGATTTGATAAAAAAAGGTTTAACAAACAGTTAGATAAAATTTTGGAGAATCTTTTATGAAGATTTTACATTATATAGATCATTATAAAGATGATGGTGGTTCATCTTGTTTTGTAAAGGAACTCGCTTTGGTAGATGAAACTATTTTAACTACGAAATCAGATTTTGAGGATGGAAGAGTAAAAAAGGTCCTTTTAAAAGGAAATTTTTTGGATGAAGAAGATTTTTTCAAAAAAATTGATAAAGAAAAATTTGATCTTTTTTTACTTCATTCTTTAAAATTTTTAACTCCAAAAATTTTGAGTGAATTGAAAAAAAGAAATGTTAAGATAGGATATATTTCACATGATTATTATTCTATATGTGAAAGGGTTGTCCTGATAAATAACAGAAATATGTTATGCTCTGGTCCATATGGTAAGAACTGTATTTACTGTTATATGGATAAATACCTTTTTATTCCTATAACCAGACAGATAAGGGATCTTTTGTTCCCATTTCTTTTATTAGTTTTAAAAAGATTAAAATGGTATAAAGATAGAAAAAATTTTTTTGATGAAATTTTTACATTTATCGATAGAATAATTTACCCTTCAAAAAAATCTTTTGAAATAACTGACAGATTTTTAAAACAAAAAGAGAAAAGTGTAATTATAAACAATTTTCAAAAAGATATTGATTGTGAAAAAAGGGAAAAAGGAGACTATCCTGTGTTTGCTTTCATAGGACATTCATCTTACCACAAAGGTCTTCAAACTATCCTGAAAGCTTTTAAAATTCTTAAGAATGAAAATATAAAACTTCTTCTGTATGGAAATATCAAAATAAAAAATAAAGATAAAAGGATAGTTATAAAAGGGAAATTCAAAAGTGAAAAAATAGATGAGGTTTTAAAAAGTTTCGATGTTCTTATTTTCCCTTCAATTTGGCCTGAAACTTCCGGAAGGGTTATATTTGAGGGTGCCAAATGTGGTAAAGTTATAATATCCTCAAATCTGACAGCAGCGAAGGAGTTACTTAAAGGTTATCCAAAACTTTTTATTTTTGAAAATAGAAACCATTTGGATTTGAAGTCTGTTATTGAAAAAGTTCTTAAAGATTGGGGAAAGATTGATATGAATTTAAAATATTCAAAATTTTATTCTGTTGAAATTTATAGAAACAAATTGGAAGATCTGTTTTTAGAAGGTCGAAAATAGATAGCCAAAATAATAAAATTCTCCCAAATATTATTTTTTAGATTTTTGAAAAATTTCTAATTTTAATCATTGGATTTTTCGAAAGAGAATAATATTAAAGGTTTTTGGAGACTAACTACCTGTATAAAGTTATCTCTATCCTTCTATTCTTTAACCTGTTGTCTTTCGTTTCGTTGTCGAAAAGATTCATGGTCTCTCCAAAACCTTTAATAGATATTCTCTCCTCTTCAATACCTTTCTCCAAAAAATATTCCCTAACCGTCTCGCACCTTTTTTCTGACAGTTTTAAATTTTCGGAAGCTTTTCCAGAGTCATCTGTAAAAGAATGGATCTTTATTTTTAAAAATGGATAATCTTTTAAAATATTAACTATTCTATCAAGTTCTTCAAAAGAATTTTTTTCTAAAATAAAACTGTTATTTTTAAATTTCACCGAACTCAAATTTTTTGTAATGTTTCCATTACCATTCACTATATATATATCAGGGAATGTATCACAATCTTCAGTTAAATTTATTTCTCTTAACACAGGTAAATAATCACCATAAGGATAAATCTGTAAGGTGCAAAGGCCTACAAAACCGCTTATCCTGAATATCCCTGTTAAAGAATCGTAATCGCAATCGTAATAGTTCTTGCAATTTGTCGCATCAAAATAAAAAGGAATAGGTTTTGAATTCTCAAAATCTAAAATTTTACCTTTTAACTCAACCTTTTTTCCAACAGGTTTCAGTTGAAATATTTTAACTGTAGTTGAATCCTTAAAAATTTTTACACTATCTTCGAAAGGTTCCATCTCATCGGATAACAATTTTACTTTGTATTTCCCCTCTTTTAATTTAATCTTTTTGTTCCCACCTTCAATAAAGAATTTTTCTTTACCTATTAAAATCAAAGCATCCAATTCAGAATCATCCTCTAAACAGAAAACATTAGCGACCAAAAATCCTTCATGCTTTTTGAAATTGAGAAAACTTTTTGGGGAAGAAGAATTTGAAAATAAACAACCCCCTCTATAATTATAAATCCCCTTTATAAATTCTATCTCCCCCAACCCATTCCCGAAAACAAGTAAAGAGGAAAAATGAAAAAAGATTAAAAAGATTTTAATTGTTCTTTTCATTAAAAAAAATTATATGAGATTTTTTTATTTTGTCAATACCCTTTTTTTATTTTACCAAAAAAAAGAAATTTTTACATTTTCCAAATTTTTGTTGACAATTTATAGATTTTTAATATAATACGATAAAAAATTAACCAAAGTGAGGTGATTTTAATGCCAGGAGTAAAAGTAAGAGAAGGTGAATCTTTTGATGGAGCGTTGAAAAGGTTCAAAAGATTGTGTGAAAAAGCTGGAATATTAAGTGAGATTAAAAAACATCAATTCTATGAAAAACCTAGTGAAATAAAGAAAAGAGAAAAAATCCAAGCTGTAAGGAAAAGCTATCGTTCAAACATGATGAAGGATTAAATTGATGAACATAGTCGATATAGTTTCATCGACTTTAATCCTCATTAGTTCTATTATAGGTTTTTTTAAAGGAATTTTACAACCTTTCGGATATATTTTCGCTTTTTTGGTTTCATTCTTCATTACATTAAAAAATTATATACCTTTTGCAAATGTTTTGGTAAGATATATAAAAATTGATGGGAATCTTTTAAAATTTCTATCATTCCTTATCCTTCTTATAATAGTTTTTGTCATTATAATTCTTGTAGTTATGATAATAGTCAATATATTGAAAAAAACACCTCTGACAATATTCGACAAGATTCTTGGCTTTTTGGTTTGGGGTTTAATTACTTTTCTTCTGATAGGTGCTATTTTGAATTTTTTGGTATCTTTAAATTTAGGTGTAAGTTTTCTGAAAAGTTTTGAGAAGAGTTTAATTTTAAATTATTATAAAATTTTTATAAGTTCTGAGATTTTAAAAAATGTTAGAAAACATTAGGGAAAGGGAAAAGTTAGAACTTTCTCTTATCTTGGAAGAGTTTAAGAAAAATTCCCTTTTAAAATCTACCAAAGAAAAATTTGATAACCTAAGTTATATAAGGGATAAAGAAGAATATTCAAAATTAAAAGATATTGTAACCGAATACAATAAAAAAATCTTTTTGAAACTTCCTTTTAACGGTTTTTCTAAAATTGATGAAATAACTGAAAGGCTAAAGAATTTGAATGGGCATCTTGTAGAGGAAGATCTTTTTGAAATAAAGAGTTCAATTGATTATACTTTAAAATTTTTCAAAGCTGATAAAAACTATTTTTTTTCATTTTTTGATTTTCAATTCGATATTCAGAAAGTATACCTGTTTAAGGATAACATAGAAAAGATAGTTGATGATGATGGGAAAATAAAAGATGAAGCATCGTTGAAACTTTCACAGATTAGAAAAAATATAAATAAACTTATTTCCTCTCAGGACAGAATCATATCAAAGATACTTAAAAAGTATGAAAAATATCTTACAGAGGCAAACATTACTCTTGTTGATAACAGGATAGTTCTTCAGGTGGATGTTCATGAAAAAAACAGAGTGAAAGGAGTTTTCCATTCGTATTCGAACACGAAAAGAACAGTTTTTATTGAACCCGAAGAACTGGTTTTTTTGAACAATAGGTTGAACGAATTGAAAGAGGAGGAAAGACTTGAGATAGCAAAGATACTTGAAGAGTTGAAAGATAATATCTTGTCTAATTCTTCAATTTTCTCTATTTTTATAAGTTTTATTCCGAAGATAGATTTTATAAATTCTATTCTTCTTTTTATGAATGAGTATGATGCAAACTTTATACAGATAGATGATGATATTGAACTTGTAAGGGTTTTCCATCCTATAATAAAAAAAGTAAAAGGTAAAGATGCAAAACCTGTAAATATAAGGATTGAAAAGAATAGATCACTTCTGATAACTGGACCCAACATGGGTGGTAAAACCGCAGTGCTTAAAACTATTGGAGTTTCAGCACTCTTAACTAAACTTGGGCTTCCTGTATGTTCAAGTGAATTTTCAAAGATAAGGTTGTTTGATAAAATTTTCTGTGATATAGGTGATGACCAATCTTTGGAGGATGGTATTTCTACTTTTGCTTCTCATCTCTTAAACTATAAGGAAATAGTTGAAAATTGTGATGAAAACTCTCTTATACTTCTTGATGAGGTTGGAACTGGGACTTCTATTAAAGAGGGAACATCTTTTGCTATATCACTTATAAAAACTTTTTTGGAAAAAGAATCTACCTTAGTTTTCACAACACATTTTGACCCTATAAAAGATTTTTCTTTAAAAAACGAAAAAATTTCTACCTGTGCTATGAAATATGATTTTGAGAATAATATCCCTTATTTTGAACTCGAATATGGAACTGTAGGGCAATCTGGGATGTTTTCTCTTTTAAAGAAATATGGTTTTCCAGAAAAAATAATTGAAGAGAGTTATAAAATAGTTGGTAAAGATTTTTTGGATTATACCCAGATAATAAGAGATTACCAGATAAAGATAGAAAAATTGGAATCTGAAAGAGAAAAAATAGAACTTTTGAAAAAAAGTCAAATGAAAATAGAGGAAATAACAAAAAAAGAGTTGGATGATTATTTGGATAAAAAAAATATGATGGAAAAAGAGTATAGAAATAGGATAAACCAAAAGATAGAGAGTTTAAGGAGTGAGTTTGAAAAGGTTGTTAGAGAATTAACCGAGAGTAAAGAAAAGAGTAAAAAGAAAGAGATAATAAAAAATTTTAGAAAATTTTTGGATGAGAATGTTGTTATTAAAGAAGGTGAAAAATCTTCAATTAAAGAAAATTTAATTATTAAACCGGGAGATACTGTTCAGCTTAGAGATAAAGTTGAAGGGATTGTCAAAAATATTGATGGGGATAGAGTTTCTATAGATATAAATGGAGTTATTTTGAAAACCAATCTGGCAAATATAGTTAACATAATTGAAAGAAAGGATGGTGTTGAAAAGAGATACTATGTTGATGAAGATATAAAAGAGGAGATAGATCTTAGAGGAAAATTTTCTGATGAAGCATTGGAAGAACTTGAAAACTACATTTTGAAAGCTTCAGGTTCTGGAATTAAAAGGGTAAGAGTTATACATGGACATGGAAAAGGTATTTTGAAAGATAAGATACGGTCATTTTTAAAAGGGGTGAAATTCGTTAAAGGTTTTTCTCCAGCCCCATTAGATGAAGGGGGAGATGGAGTGACAATAATTGAATTTTTTTAACTTGAAATTAAAAATTTATGGTGTATAATAAAAACAATTTAAAAAGGGAGGTTATATGAAAAAAATCTCTGTCTTTTTTCTAACTCTTTTTATTTTCTCATTTCTTTTTTCATCATCTTTTTCTGGTGGCTATGAAGGGCAAATTGGAAATTTTAAATCTTTAGCTTTGGATGGTAATCCGATAGATACGTTTAACTACCAGTGGTCACAATCAAATGGTTTAGAATTTGATGGCAGATATTTTTATCTTGCAAACAATAAAACAAACCCTGCATATGTTTTTAAAATTGACTATATTTATGGTATTTTAGATTCTATTCCTATGCCAAACCTCGGTTATATTTTTGGAATAGGAATTGTTGGTGATAATCTTTATATTTCAAACTTTTCTAATGGTACCATAGAGAAAATAAATAAAAATCACACACCTGTTGCTACTTATATTTCACCCGGTTCAAATTATACAAGAGGAGTAACAAGTGATGGGGAAAAACTCTATATAGCCTCAACTGGAGGAGGTGTCAGTAGCGGTTTTATTTTTGTAACCGATACTCTTTTAAATATTATAGATACTTTGCATATTGCAACAATTATTGGATGGCCTATGGATATAGCATATTGTGATATAGATTCAACTCTTTGGGTTTTAGATGATGTAAACGAGAAGGTTTACAAACTTGATATAAGTGTAGATCCACCAGCAAAAATTGATAGTTTTCCATATCCTGAGCCATCGAATGGGGGGGAAGGAGTTGCTTTTGATGGAAACGATATTTGGGTTACAACTTATTTGAATACTTATGCATACAGGTTTGATGTTGGATATGCGAAAACAAGGGTAGCATACTTTGAAACCCAAGCCCCGTGGGGTTTAGCATCGAATGAAGATATTCTTTATAATCATAGAATAGCTTTTCATCATTTTATCGGAAGTGAAATTTATCTTGTAGATCTGACAAGATTTCAAAAATGTATATTCGCCTCAGCTCAGCCTAATAGCTTTTATCAAGCGTTATCTTCAGATAAAGTAAGGTATGAAGATTGGGTCAGGAATGGAGGTGTTTTACAGATCAATGGTGCAACTTACAGTTCTAACGATTGGAGTGGTGTTGAAATGCCTTTTGGTTTTACTATGCATTTTGAAACAAAAGATAGTGTTTCAATTTTGAAAGAGTGGCATCCATTTTTAAATGAGTTTTCTGATGAAAACAGTTCAACACTTTCAGGTTGGAATCACTCTTCTCATGGAGGTTTGATCAATTTACCTGAGAATTCATACCCTGTAATTCTTACATCAGACAATATTGATACTATACTTTTCATAAAAAGGATAGAAAAAGGTGGAATTATAGCCACAACAATGCCTTTTGAGTATGCTTATGGTTATGCGTACTCACAAATTGGTGAAAATATAGATATGTACTGGGTATATGGAAACAATCCAAATATAATGTGGGCTGTTGCTGATTTTAATGGTTCTCAAAATATAATTCAACAAATTGAAGAGTATCCAGATTTTGGAAATATAGATTACTTCAATGCTGCACTTTTTCTTCCAAACAGAGTTGACCTGTCAATATATGATCTTGTTTATACCCAGCCAAATATGAATTATCTTGAACCTGATAGCCTTGGAGATACCTTACTACAATTTGTTAATGAAGGTAAATGGGTTATAACAGGAACTTTTTGTTGGTTTACTTCATTTGGTTGTGATCTCCGTGGTGGTATAATGGATACGCTCATAAATCCTTTTAGACCTTTAAACGGAAATAGCCATTACTCTTATAGTGATCTTGGTACATATATTGCCTCACATCCATTTATGCAAAATGTGGACTCACTTGTTTCTTATTTTAGAGATTATTTGGTTTTAAATGCTGGTGCTGATTCTGTCGCAAGATTTAGTGATGGTGAATGGCTTTTAGGGTATAGAAATCTTCCCTCCCCTAAGGGTGGTGTTATAGGAGTGAATATCTTCCCTGCTGACGGGTTTGTTGGAGATGAGATTTCTGGGGATTTTCTACCACTTCTGCACAATCTTTTCAAGGCATCTGAACTTACAGGTATAGATGAAATTTCGAAAGATGGTAAAAAAATACATTTTGTGAAAAATGTTTCAACAATAACTTCAGGAATATTTTCAATCTCATTTTTCGAAAATCTTAAAGAAAATGTAACATTAAAAATTTATGATAACAATGGAAGAGTAATAAAAAGTGTAGATTACAATCCTAATGTTGACAGGATAAGTTTAGATCTTGGGAAGGAAAAGATCTCTGGTGGTGTTTACTTTTTCAAAATAGAGTCAAAAAATAATTTAGCAAAGGGAAAATTTTTATACTTAGGTAAATGAATTTTCAAAACTTTTCCAATAAGGGGGTCTTTAAAGATCCCCTTTTTTTTTTATAAAAATGTTGACATAAAAAAGTAGAGTTATATATTAAAAGAATGAACAATGATAGAGAAATTTTAATAGTTGGTAACGGAGAGGATCTTTGTTCCAAAGGAACTATAAAAAATTTTGAAAATATAGTTGCTGCGGATGGAGGTTATAATAATATTCCGAAAAGTGTAAAACCTTTATGTGTTATAGGTGATTTTGATTCTATAAATGAAAAAGATCTACCTGAAAGAATAGAAAAAATAAAATTTTCTCAAAGGAAAGATTTTACCGACATTGAACTCGCAATAGTTTATTCTATCAGAAAAGGCTATAAAAATATTTTTATAACAGGGATATCCGGTTCAAGAAAAGATCATTTTTTTACATCTTTAATGCTTTTAAAAAAATATGAAAAGTATAATATCCATCTTCTGACTTCAAAAGAAGAGATATTCATTTTAAAACCTTTAACAATATATAAATTTTTAAATATGAAAGATAAAAGAGTTTCTTTTTTTTCAATAACACCAAAGAGTGAAAAAATAGTTTCAAAAGGTTTTGAATATGAATACAAAAATAGAACTCTCTATTTTGATTCACCTATAGGTGTCAGTAACAGGATAATAAAAGATAAAGTTTTATTCACTTTTAAAAAAGGAAAAATTTTATGTTTCTTAGAAATTTGATCAAAATCTTTATCATAACTTTATTTTGTCTTTCAATTTTTGGAAATATTCCGCAGGACGATTATAGAATAATTAACGAAAAGATGAAAAATTTTGGTTTGATAGAAAAGGATCTAAACTTTAAAAAAGATTTTTCATCAAACGATTCTTTTCTTTTCAAACTTGCTGATACACTTTTGAATTCACCACTTTTGCTTGTTCAGAAAAGGGAATTCTATTTAGATTCAATAGTTGAATTGAAATTTTTAAAAGATAAAAAGAATGTTTACGAAAATTTCACAAACCCTTTTGAACTAATAGATGCTTACACAAAAGATGTCAATCAAATTTTAAGGGAGAAGATAAAAATTAATGTTGATAAGAGTAAAGATATATTACAACTTATTCCTCTCCTTTTTTTCGAAGAATCCTTATCCTATATTTACAAAGGAAGAATAGAACAATCTTTTGGTTTGAATGTTGATACAAACTCTTTGAAAGTTGATTCTCTTATAACATACTCATATTTTGTTGATCCAGATTTTGATAGGATCAAAATTTTAACTGATCAGTTCAAAGCCAAGATCACAGAATTTTTTATGAAGGGTCTTTTTTATCCTATTGACACATTCCTTTCAAATGGAAGACTTTTTGTAGGTGATATCTATTCAAACACATACTATGATGAATACGATTTTATAATAGATCTTGGTGGTGATGATAAATATGTTAATAGTGGTGGAGTTATATACCCTTATACAAACAGAGTTAAATTCATAATTGATTTTGATGGTAACGACCAGTATTTATCAACAGATAGTTTCAGAGTTTCATTCGGTTCAATAAATGGAGTTAGTTTTCTCTACGATCTTGCCGGGAACGATATTTATATAACATCCAATTTTTCTCTTGGTGCTGCATTTATAGGGTTCTCCCAACTTTGTGACCTTTCAGGAAATGATTATTACAGATCTGGATTCTTCTCTCAGGGGGCTGGTTATTATGGAAGGGGAGAGTTAATAGATCTATCGGGTAACGATATTTACTACTCTTCAGCATTTTCGCAGGGTTTTGGATTCGTTAAAGGATGTGGGATACTCGTAGATTCTTCTGGTGATGATAATTATACATCTGGAACTTTTTTTAAACATACACCATTACTTGAAAATGATTACCTTTCGATGAGTCAAGGATTTGGTTTTGGTCTTAGACCAAGAACATGTGGTGGAATTGGGATACTTGTTGATTACAAAGGGAATGATAACTATTTTTCATCAGTATTTGGACAGGGTGGAAGTTATTGGCATAGTATAGGATTACTTTTTGATTTTTCAGGAAACGATTATTACACATCAGCACAATATGCTCAAGGTTCTGGAATACATCTTTCAACAGGTGGGCTTTTCGATTACAGTGGTGATGATAGTTATTTCTCAAGGTTTGGACCATCTCAGGGAGAAGGTCATGATTTCGCTTATGGAGTTTTGATAGATCAAAAAGGTGATGACAACTATACGGTTTCAGGTGGACAGGGAGTTGGTCTTAACAATTCCGTTGGGATATTTCTCGATAAAAAGGGTAACGATTCTTACTTTACCAGTGAGAAACTTTCAAATGGAGATGTTAACGAATCGAGAGGATTTTCAGGTATTGGACTTTTCATAGATTGTGAAGGAAAAGATTTCTATTCGAGAAGTGGTAGTAGAGATTCTATAAGCTGGATAAACAGATTTTATGGCTTTGGAATTGATGTTGGATTTGTTGAAGAGAAAAAGGAACCCGATACTTTTATTGTTAAAAATGATTTTCCGATAGAGAAAATTTTTGAAATATCTTCAGAGTGGGCAGTTAGGGATAACTCTTATAAGGTTCAAAAAGCAAGAAAGATATTACTTGAAAGGGAGACTGAATCTGTAAGGTATATACTTGATAAAAAAATCTCAACAGATGATGGTCTTGAACTTGAAGCTATAAATTTCTTTTTCAAAAATTGTTCAGATAGTTTGAAAAATAAAATAGTTCAAAAACTACAAAAAGTTGAAGATAAAAACACTAAGAAAAATATCATTTATATACTTTCACAGATGAAATACAATCCATCTTTCAATGTTTTGAAAGAGAATGTTAACTATCCTGATTACAAAATAAAGGAACTTGTTGTCTACGCGATAGGTGAACTTGATACAAATGTTGATCTCTCCTTCCTACTCGAAAATTTCGATAATGGTAGTTACAGGTTGAAGGTTGAGATAGTTGAATCTATGAGAAAACATAAGTTTGATAAGGTTGAGTATTTCGTTAAAAAAATTGATAGTGAAAAGGACAGGATAGTAAGGCAGGCTATATCTAACTATCTTTCCGAGTTCTCCTCAACATTAAGGTATATGCAGAATGTTGGAGATTTAAAAAATTATGAAGAGTATATTACTATTTACAAACTTATCTCTAACGATAAATACAGGTATCTGATAAAAATGTATAAAGGTTATCTTGAAAAGATTTCTAAAATTGAGAAAGATGATAACACTTCTATAAAAGGTTTAAAGAAAAGGATAGCAGGTTTAATTGAAAAGGATGACAACTGAAGCAACAGCGTAATCTTTGATATGTGATATTGATAAAGAAATCTCTTCTATACCATATTTTTCTATAATATCTTTTGAAACTTCAACCTGAGGCTTACCCGTAATATCGTTACTTATCTGGATATCTTTCCAATCCAACTCTTTCCCAATACCAGTTCCAAGTGCTTTCGAAAAAGCTTCTTTTGAAGCCCATTTTCCGGCAAGAACTATATATTCTATTTCAAGGCCTTCAACCTGCTTCAACTCTTTTTGTGTGAATATTTTTTCTTTGAATTTGAGATCTCTTTCAAATTTTTTTCTGATCCTTTCGATTTCTATAATATCTATTCCATTTGAAATTCTCATAATCTGTCCATATTCTTTTTTAATTTAAAGTAAAGGTATATCGCGTGTATCCAGTATGATAGGGATGTTGCAAACGCTATTCCAGCGATGTTAAATTTTGGCATAAGAATTATATTAAGAAATACATTAATTAACATAGCGAAACCTGAAACATAAAGGGGAGTTTTTGTGTTTAGAAGAGAATAAAAACCTTTTGCAAAAACTTGTATCAACCCCATTGGTATCAGTCCCACTGTATAATATATGAATGGAAGGTAAGTCATATTCAAAGAATTTATGTTGAATTCACCTCTTAAGTAAACTATCCTTATTATACTTTTTGCAAATATTATAAAAAATAAAGTTATTGGTAAAAGTATCATCACATTTAAAATAATACCTCTTTTTATATACTTTTTGAAATTATTTTTTGAGGAATAAACTTCTTTCTCTGAAATGTAAGGATGGATGACTTTTGAAATAGCTATCGAAAAAACTGCAAAAGGGAGGTCGGTTAAAAGAAAGGAAAAATGCAGTGAGGATATAGCACCTGTACCAAGTATTGACCCAAAAATCCTGTCAATATATATAGCACTTTTTTCTATAAAACTTGCAAGTATTATTGGGAGAAGAAGATAAAATGTTCTTTTTATCCTTTCATCTTTGAAAGAAATTTTGAACCTGAATTTAACAGGTAAATTTTTTAAACCTAAAAAAAGTATAGCTGTTTGAGCTATAACTCCGACAAGAACTGAGAAGGATATTGTTAGAACTGGATTTTTTTTATAAAAGAGTGGAATAGCCACAACCATCACAATGTTGAATAAAAGAGGAGAGATGTTATATAGAGAAAATCTTTTATAAGATTCAAGAAGAGAACCTAAAAAACTGTATATTCCTATGAAAAACATGTATGGAAGAATTATGTAGGTTATCTTCAAAGATATGTTAAAAGTTTCTTTGTCAAAACCCGGAGCAAGGATTTTTAGTATTAGAGGAGAGAATATGTAAAGAACTATTATTCCTAAAATCAAAATAATTGATACTGTTGTGAAAAAAATTGACATATAATCGTTAGCATCTTTTTCACTTTTTTCTCTCTCCCTTATATACATTGGTAAAAAAACTGATTCAGCTGCCCTTTCTCCCAATATCCTTCTGAAAAAGTTGGGTATCAGAAAAGCAACTAAAAAACCATCCATTATCCTTGATGTCCCGAGATATGCTGAGTAGACAACCTCTCTTAAAAAACCTGTAAATCTCGATATACCTATCAGTATTGAAGTTGAAAATATGGACTTAAAAAAGTTCGATTTAAATTTCTCTGATAATAATGATAGGTGTTTTTTCATCGTCCTGTCCAGCTGGATTTCCTTTCATAACATTATATATGATTTTTTCTATTTTTTTATCTTCAGGATAGAGTGCAAGTACATCTACTGAAACATTGTTGGCATCTACAACAGAGACAAAAATATTTTTTGAAAATTTTTTGTAAACTTTTTTTGCAAAAATCTCTGGTTCTTTTGGTGAAAGGACTATATAGTTGTTTGAACCTTTGAAAGGTATAGGATGGTTCTTCTTAAAATCAATGCTCTTAACCTCTTTCCCTGCTATCCTATAGAATGAACCACTTTTTTTTCGTATTCTATCCAAAAAACCAAAAAAGGTAGCTTTTAAAATCCTTTTCAAACCTACCTCTCTGATAGCACATTCCATAGTTTCAGCCATACCAAGTCCAGTTCCATAATCAACATTTGATACCCAAGGGTATAAAAAGTAAGCCCATTTTGATGGTTTTATCTCATCAACTCTATATGCTCTATTCTGTGTTACACCTATTATAGATTCAGCAACAGTTAAAATATCATTATCTTTTAAACTCTCTTTTAAGTTTTCATATATGTAACCAATAAGATCCTCTCCACCCTGAAAAATTTTTGTCTTTATTTTTATTATTTTGAATTTTCTATTTTCTATTTCAACTATTTCTTTATCTTTTAACTTCAAATACTCTTCATATCCCTTTTTTAAATGGGGATGCATCTTTTTGATGTTCTTTTTTTTATTTATAAATTTTCTTACAATAAAGGCGTAAATTTTTAAAATTTCATACATATTAAAAAAGTATAAAGATAAAAATTTTTAGTTCAAGAAAAAAGTTATATCAGATTGAATTTTTGTGAGAAATTTATTATAATTAAAAAATGGGAACTGAGAGAAAGAAGGAATATTTAAGATCTGTTGCGAGTTTTACCCCTTACAATTTTGTATACTCTAAGATAAATGAAAGAAAGGAAGTGGATTATTTTGAATCAGTGCTTTTATTTGCTGACATATCTGGATTTACGGCGATGAGTGAAAAGCTTACGAGTTTAGGGAAAGAGGGGTCAGAGGAGGTAAACAGGATAATAAATCGTTTTTTTGATCCTTTGATAAATGTTATATATAGATGGGGAGGGCATATATACTGTTTTGGAGGGGATGCTTTTTTGGCATTTTTTCCAACTTTAGGGGATAGTAGAGATGCGAGTGAGAGAGGTATGAATGCTGCGATAGAGATAATGAGATATGTAAAGGGTAATTGTGAAACGGAGACTAAGATAGGTAAATTTAAGATAAAGGTTCATATAGGTTTAACGAAAGGAGGGGTATATTTTCAGGATTTGGGGAGCAATTTTTTTATAGGTGGTAGAGTTGTAAACGAATTGATGGAGATGATGGATAGATCGGAAGCTGGAGAGATAATAGTGAGTTCGGAAGTTAAGAGTGAAGTTAGAGGATATATTTTTGAAAGGAAGGGGGTAATTTTTAAGTATATAGGAATAAGGAGGAGAGAGAAGGGGAAATCAAAAGGATATGATATCAGATTAACTGAAGATTATATAGATTTAAGTGATTATATACCAGAATGGCTGTCAAAGAGGATAGAGGTGAGACCCACATTTGATTATAAAGATGGGGAGCATAGGAAGATAAGTGTGGTATTTTTACATTTTTCAGGGATAGATTATGATGGGGCAAGAGATAGAGCGAGATTATTAATAGATAAGTTTTACAGAATAGTAAGAGAGAGTGTGGATAAATTTGATGGTTGGATTTGCAAGATAGATAATTATAAGGATAGTGATAGGGTTTTAGTAGTTTTTGGTTTTCCGGTGACATATGAGGATGATGAAAAGAGGGCGGTTTTATTTACATATGAGATATTAAATCATCCAGAGTTGAGAGGTATTGATTTGAGAGCTGGGATAAACTCTGGGTATGTTTTTGCATCACCGATAGGCAACGATATAAGGAGGGAATACGCGATACTTGGAGATAGTGTGAATATATCAGCGAGGTTTGGTGCAAATGGAGAGAGGAATAGTATAGTTGTTGGAGAGGGTATTTTTAATAAGACATATTCAGAGTTCAGTTATGAATATTTAGGAGAAAGGGAATATAAGGGGAAGAGAGAAAAGATAAAGGTTTATAAATTGGTGAATAAGAAGGAGTATAATCAAACATCTTTAACTAAATGGATATCTGAGAGTGATAAGATAATAGGGAGAGATGTTGAGATAGAGATATTTAAGAGGTCGATAAGGGGTTGTTTTGGAGGTAAAGGTAGAATTATATCTATAGTTGGGGAACCGGGAATTGGGAAATCGAGATTAGTTCAGGAGTTGATTTTATTGTCAGAGAGGGAAGGTTTTAATATTTTAAAGGGGAATTGTATATCTTATGGTAGTGCGTTTTCCTATCATCCTTGGATAGAAGTGTTAAACCAGTTCTTCAATATTCGATCAGATGATCTGAAAGATATTAAATATGAGAAAATAAAAGATAAAATTAAAGAGGTCAATGAAAACCTTCTTGATTGGCTACCTTTGATAGGGGATATTTTGGGAGTCAATTTCCCTGAAACATCTGTAACAAGAAATATTGATTTAAAAATAAAAAAGGAAAAAATTTTCGAAATTGTTTTTGATATTATAAAATTTCTTTCCAAAATGAAACCTGTTACTTTAATAATTGAAGATTTCCATTGGGCTGATAGTATGTCATTAGACCTAGTAAATTATATTTCCAAAAAGGTTGAAAATTTACCTGTTATTTTGACTCTTGTCTATCGCCCACTTAAAGAAAAAGAAGATTTTTTGTCGTTTGATTGGGTTGAAAAGATATCTCTTAAAGAACTCCCTGATGAAAGTATTGTTGAACTTATTAAAAATCTTTTAGGGACAGTAAAAATTCCAAAAAATATTGAAAACATAATTATAAAAAAATCACAAGGCAATCCATTTTACATAGAAGAACTTGTAAAATCACTAATAGAACAGGGATATATTTTTGAAAATAACGGAGTTTGGGAAGTGAATGAAGATTTTGAAACTGTCGAAATCCCTGATTCTGTTGAATCGATTATATTATCAAGAGTTGATCGACTTGCTATTCAGGATAGAGATGTCCTTCAATTCGCATCAGTTTTAGGAAGAGAATTTGATGAAATATTGTTAAAAAAATTGTATCCTGACAAAGAAATATTAGAGAAATCACTTCCCAATCTTGAAAGGTTTGATCTTTTAAAGAAGGAAACAAAGGAAAGGGAATGTAAATATATGTTCAAGCATATTCTTACGCAGGAAGTAGCTTATGGAACTCTTTCTTTTGGTCGTAAAAAAGAATTACATCGTAAAGTTGGTTTTATTTTAGAAAAAGAGTTTAAGAATAGGAAAAATGAATTTCTTGGACTTTTGGCTCATCATTATTATGCTGGAGAAGATTATGATAAAGCGTTGATATATTCTGTTGAAGCGGCAGAGAAATCAGAAAGAGTTTATGCAAACGAAGAGGCTCTTGAATTTTTAGAAATAGCTATAGATTCTTATGAAAAACTTGAAGGGAAAATTTAAAACAATTTTTTAATTAAAAAAAGAGGCTAAATTTTGAAAAAAGTATTAACACAAGAAAAAATGAAATCTGACCTTTCAACTAAAAGAAAAGAATATTTAATAAGAGCATTGAAAGATAGGATAGATATATTCAGTGTTATTGGAAGATACAAAGAAGGGATAAATGATTGTGAGAGGTTAATTTCATTCTGTTCGAAAGATAAGAATAAATATTCTAAATTGATAGAAAAATCTAAGGTTACGATTGCGAGTTTGGTTGCAAGAGGAATGGGCGATTATGAAAAAGCTGAAAAAATGTTAAAAAGAATAATAAATAAAAAAATAGATGAAGAAACTTTTGCTTCCGGACTTTACACGATGGGCATTATCTACTTTTATAAAGGAGATTTTAAAAAATCTTTAATATGTTACGAAAGATCACTTGAAATTTTTAAAAGGTTGAATAATAAAAAATATATTGAAAATATCTATAATACTATGGGGATTCTTTATCATAATATGAGTGAATATGATTTAGCACTTAATTCATATAAAGAATGTTATAAAATATCTAAGAAAAATAAGGATAAGGTTTTAACTATTTCTTCTTTACACAATATTGGTCTTGTTTATTTTTACACAGGTAAAACAGATAATGCTTTAAAATACTTTTTAAAATCTGCTCAGATGAGTGAAAGTATAGGTTATAAACTTGGGACAGCAATATCTTACAATAGTTTAGGAATGGCTTTAGAAAGAAAAAATTTGAATAATGAAGCATTTAAATATTATGAAAAATATCTAAATCTGTCAAATGAAATAGATTATAAAATGGGCTCAATAATCGCAAATGATAATATAGGGAAATTTTATTTAGAAGAGTCAAATATTGAAACTGCATTGAAATATTTCAGAGAAAGTTTAAATCTTGCGGAAAAAACAAACTATCATGTAGGTAAAGTTATTATACTTGAACATTTGGGAGATACTTATTTTTATAAAAAGGATTTTTCTTATGCTCTTGAAAATTATAATCTGGCATTAGCTTTAACAGAAAAAATGAATAATAAAAAAGAATCTGGGAAATTTTTGTTAAAGATAGGGACAACATATCTTATGGAAAATAATTTTGATAAAGCTGAAGAATTTTTTAAAAGGTCAGAAGAAATATTTTTAAAAATAAACGATTTAGAAAATCTTGCTCTTTTCTATTCAAAAATGTGTGATTTGCATTTTATAAAAAAAAATTATGCTCTCGCTTTTGATTTTGCAAAAAAAGGGTATCAAATTATTTTAGAAAATCCAAAATGCTCTGAAAATGTAAAAATGAATATTTTTGTTTCTTTAGCAAAATCGAGATTGATTACTGAAGATCAAAAAATATTTGTGTATATTAAAGAAATTTCAAAGATAAGTAAAAAATTAAGAAAGACCTTGGAGTTATCAAACACCATAAATATTCTTTATAATTCCATAGAAGAATTATATGAAAAGAAAGATAAAGAAAAGATATTAAATTTGTTAAGGGAATTAAAAAGTGGGGACGGTGCTTGACAGTGTGACACTTTTGATCTTGAAACAATTTTGTCAAATTGGTCAAAGACAGGACTCATAACTCTGAAATCTATTATTGAGTTTGTAATCACTGCTGCACGGCCAATATTTTTTGTTTTTAAAAAAACTTTATCTACTTATAATAAGAAATTTATAAACACTTAAAAATATATTGTTTATTCAAAAAAGTTGACAATAAAATAATTGTGATTTATAATAACCAAATTAAATTTATTTTATAAAGAATAAAAAAATATCAAGATATTAATTTAGGGGAAAAAATGTGGATTCAGATTTAACATTTATTACCAACGAAAAAGATAAAAGCCTTCTTGAAAGATTCAAAGTACTTATAAAAGATACTCGTTATTTTGATGTCTTGGTTGGATATTTTTATATGAGCGGTTTTTATGAACTTTATAAATCTTTAGAGAATACTGAAAAAATAAGGATCTTAGTTGGAATATGTACTGATAAGGAAACTATGGAAAATATTGAAAAAGCAAGATTAAATGAACAACTAAACCTCTACTATTCTTATTCTGAAGTTAAAGAAAAAATTAATGGCTCCATTATAAAAGAAATGGAGTATTCGGATGATAATCATAATGTTGAAGAAGGTGTGTCAAAATTCGTTGAATGGGTAAAAAAGGGGAAAATAGAGATTAAAGCATATCCTACTGAAAATATACATTCAAAACTTTATATCATGACTTTTAAAGAGAATGATAGAGATAGAGGAAGAGTTATTACAGGTTCGAGCAACTTTACTAAGGCTGGTCTTAAAGAAAACTTAGAATTTAATGTTGAACTAAAAAACCCGTCTGATTATGAATTTGCTATCACTGCATTTAACAAATTGTGGGAGAATTCAGTGGATATCTCGCAGGAATATATTGAAACAATCAAGACCAGAACATGGGTTAATGAGAGTATAACTCCTTACGAACTCTACTTAAAATATTTGTATGAATATTTTAAGGAAACAATAAATATTGATCAAGAGGAAATAAACACACCTGATGTTCCGCACGGTTTTATGAATTTTGAATATCAACGGGAAGCAGTAAGTGATGCTAAAAATAAATTAGAAGAATATGGCGGTGTATTCCTGTCAGATGTAGTAGGTCTTGGTAAGACATATATTTCTGCAATGCTGGCACAACAGTTAGATGGTCGTAATTTAGTTATCTGTCCACCAATCCTTAAAGATTATTGGGAAAGCACATTTCAGGATTTTCATGTTCCAGTTATTGTAGAGTCGTTAGGGAAGTTAGATGATATAATTGAAATAACAAAAAAAAGAGAATACAAAAATGTTTTTATAGATGAAGCACACAGGTTTCGTAATGAGTCAACGCAAACTTATGAAAAATTAAAACAGATATGCTGGGGGAAAAGGGTAATTTTGATTTCAGCTACACCGCAGAACAATACTCCAAATGATATATTAAGTCAGATAAAACTATTTCAAAAAGGAAGAAATAGCACAATTCCTAATATAAAAAATCTGGAAAAATATTTTAATACATTGCAAAAACGACTAAAAGGAATAGATCGATTAAAAGAATTAGATAAATATATAAAAATCATGAAAGATAATTCAAAAAAGATAAGGGAAGATGTCCTGAAATATCTTATAGTTCGCAGAACAAGAGAAGATATAAAAAAGTATTTCAGTAAAGACCTGACAAAAAAAGGGTTAAAGTTCCCCGATGTAAAGACACCTAAAAGACTATATTATAAATTTGATGAAAAGACAGATTTTATTTTTAATGAAACAATAAATAAAATAAAACTATTTAAGTATTCCAGATATACACCGCTCTTATATTTAGAAAATCCTATCCAAGAGGAGGAAATTGGACAGAAAAATTTAAAAGTATTTATGAAGGTGTTGCTTGTCAAAAGGCTTGAAAGCAGTTTTTTTGCGTTTAAAAATACACTTGATAGATTTATATATTCTTATGAGCAATTTATCAATATGTTCGATAAAGGAACTATTTACATCAGTAAAAAATATACCAATAAAATATTTGACCTTTTAGAAAATGACAATATTGATGAAATAATGAAATTGATTGAAGAAGAAAAAGTTAGAAAATATAAAATAAATGAATTTAGACCAGAATTTATTGAAGACCTGAACAATGACTTAAAAATTTTAAAAGAAATAAAAACGCTTTGGGAAGATATAACAACAGACCCTAAAATCAATGAGTTTATACATAAACTATCAACAGATAAAATATTGAAAGAAAATAAGATAATTGTTTTTACCGAATCAATGGAAACAGCGGAATATCTTGAAAAGAATTTAAAGAGTATGTATAAAGACGCTGTTATATCATTTTCCAGCAAATCAGGTGCTCCTATAAAGGAAAAAATAATTGAAAATTTTGATCCAAAAAGCAGTAAGCCAAAAGACGATATAAAAATTTTAATTACCACAGATATTCTTTCTGAAGGAGTTAATCTTCATCGTTCCAATGTTATTATAAATTATGATATTCCTTGGAATCCTGTTCGTATAATTCAAAGAGTAGGTCGTATAAACAGAGTAGATACACAGTTTGATAAAATTTTTATTTATAATTTCTTTCCGACAGTCCAATCAAATGAAGAAATAAAATTAGAAGAAGCTGCTATTGGAAAATTGCAGGCTTTCCACAATATTCTTGGTGAAGATGCATCTTATTTAACTGAAGGGGAGGAGGTCAATTCATTTGAACTTTTCATAAGGTTAAATTCTAAAGAAGTTATTGAAGGAGAGGAATCAGAAGAGTCCGAACTTAAATACCTTTCTGAACTCAGAAATATCAGGGACAATAATCCTGACTTATTTGAAAAAATAAAACGCTTACCTAAAAAAGCACGAAGTGCTAAAATTCATTCTGTTGATAAAGAATCTGTAATAACTTTTTTTAGAAAAGGTAAATTAAGAAAAATGTTTATTAGTAACGCAGAATCAACAAAAGAATTGGATTTCTTTCAAACAGCAGAAATATTGAAATCAAACAAAGATACTAAACGAGAAAAAATAGGTCAGAAATATTATGACTACTTAGACAAGAACAAAGATGCTTTTAAGTCATCATTAGTTGAAGATATTCAAGAAGTTAAAACCAAAGGTGGTAAAAGTAGTGATGTAAGATTAAAGAGTTTAATAAAGGCAATATCAAAAATGAAAGGTTTTACTGAAGATGATGAAGAGTATTTAAACAAAGTTCTAATTCTACTTGAAGAAGGAGTTATACCTAAACAAACAGTTAAAAATATAATAAAAAAAATTGGAAAAGAAAACAATTACTTAAAAATATATGGAATAATAAAGAAGAATATTCCTGAAACATTTTTTAAAACACCAAGCTCTGAGTTACCAGGGCAGACATCTGGTCCGAGAGAAGTTATTCTTTCAGAATACCTTATTAAAGAAGGCTAATTTATGGATAAACAATCTGCTATAAAATTGATAAGAGAAACATTTGAAAACTCTTTTGAAAAGGAAAGATTTGTCTATTTTGTAAAGAACTTATTTAATAAAATTTCTTTGGAACCGTTTGAATATCATGGACAATACATACCAGATACATATGAGCCATATATTAACAAATACGAACGAGTTGGCAAATATGTATCAGAAGACAAAAGAATTGATATTTTAATAGTTTACTTAAAAAAAGAAACTTCAATTGAACGTGCCAGGACAATGCAACGAAATTTTATTGCAGGTTATCTTGCTGGTAAATATGGTTCTGATAAAGAAAAAGATGCTGCTGTTGTTGCTTTTGTTTCACCAGAACTTGACGATTGGCGTTTTTCTCTGGTTAAAAAGGAATACAAATTAACACAAACAAAATCAGGCAAGCCAAAAGGAGAAGAAGAGTTTACACCCGCACGTAGATACTCATTTCTGGTTGGCAAAAATGAGCCAAATCATACTGCTCAACAACAATTACTCCCTATTTTACAAGATGATGTAAATAATCCCACATTAGAACAACTTGAAAAAGCGTTTAGTGTTGAAAAAATTACAAAAGAATTTCTTAGTCAATACCTTAGCCTATATCAGAAATTAAATAATACCATTGAAACAATTGTTAAAAATGATAATAATGTTAAAGAAGAATTTGAAAATAAAAAGATAAAAACATCAGACTTTTCCAAAAAACTTTTAGGTCAAATAGTCTTCCTCTATTTTTTACAAAAGAAGGGTTGGCTTGGTGTTCCAAAAGATAAAAACTGGGGAGAAGGGGACAGGAATTTTCTGCGATCATTATTTAAAAAGTGCAGTGAAGAAAAGAAAAATTTCTTTAATGATTATCTTGAAGTATTGTTTTATAACACATTAAATAATCCAAGAACAAATCAGGCAGATTCAACATATTCAAACTATTTTGATTGTAAAATCCCATTTTTAAATGGTGGTCTTTTTGAACCAGTAAACAACTACGACTGGCAAAAAACAGATTTAATTATTCCTAATGAATTGTTCTCTAATAATGAAAAAACGAAAGAAGGAGATATAGGCACTGGCATTCTTGATGTTTTTGATAGGTATAATTTTACTGTGCAGGAAGATGAGCCACTTGAAAAAGAGGTCGCTCTTGATCCTGAATTACTTGGTAAGGTCTTTGAAAATTTGATTGAGGAAAATTTGCGTAAAGGTCAGGGGGCATATTATACTCCTCGTGAGATTGTTCATTATATGTGCCAGGAGAGTTTGATAAATTATTTAGCAACAGAATGTGAAGGCAAGGTGAAAAAAGAAGATATTGAAATACTTATTAAATACGGAGATATAACAATTGAACACGATAAACTTGTCATTGCAAGGATAGAAGAAAACCCGGAATATAATGGGAAATATAAAAAGATTAAGATGCCTGAAAGTATAAAGAATAATGCTAAACTTATAGATGAAAAATTAGAAAACATCCGTGTTTGCGATCCTGCCGTTGGTTCAGGCGCCTTTCCTGTTGGAATGATGCTGGAAATTGTAAAGGCAAGAAATGTTTTAACAAATTTTTTATCTAACCAAGAGGGACGAACATCATATAATTTCAAACGTCATTGCATTGAAAACTGTATTTATGGGGTAGATATTGATTCATCAGCAATAGATATTGCTAAACTCAGGTTCTGGCTTTCTCTAATAGTTGATGAAGAAGATGTTACAAAGATAAAACCTTTACCAAACCTTGATTATAAACTTGTTTGTGGGAATTCACTTTTGGGAGTAGAAAGGAATTTATTTAACTTAGAAGCATTCAATAAACTAAAGGAACTTAAACAATTATTTTTTAATGAAATTGATACAAGCAAAAAACAGGAACTAAAAAAACAGATTAATAACTTGATTAAAGAAATAACGAACAATGATGAACATTTTGATTATGAAGTGTATTTTTCTGAGGTGTTTCATGAGAAGAAGGGGTTTGATGTTGTGATTGCAAATCCACCATACTTAGAAGCAAGAAGTTCAGAATTTTCAGAATTAATGAAAGATGAAGCTCAAAAAGGTGCAAAATTTAGATGGGGTTGTGATGCAAATTTCATTACACGTGGCTCTGATCTTTTGATTTATTTTCTTGAGATTGGAATTTATTTACTTTCAGAAAAAGGAATTTCGGTATTTTTAACCCAAAATGCTTGGCTTGATACTGATTACGGGAAAAAATTTCAGAAGTTCTTATTACGAAATACTAATGTAAAGGCTATTATTGATAGTGATTTTAAATATTTTGATAACAAAGATGGCCCGAAAATAAACACAGTAATTTCCATTTTTTTCGGGAAAAAGCCAGAAATAAAAAATTCTATAATATTTGCTCGTTATCATGAAAATTTTGAAAAAATTAATCATACTATCTTATGTGGTAAAATTAAGCAATTCAATTCTCAAATTGAAATTAAGCAATTTGAATATACCAATCCGATACTCAAAAATATTAAATGGGGGGTATTAATTTCTTCCTCGGAAGAAATTCTGCAAATAATTTCTCTGTTAAGACAGAAAGGATCACGATTAAATGAATTATCAAATTATAATATCACTATTGGTCAAGGGCTCAATCTTAAAAAATCCTTCATTGTAGATGAAAAAATTACAGATAATTTTCCTTTTATTTCAAAACATTTAATCCCATTTATGACTACAGAAGATGGATCCCCATTTGTCCTTAGAAGAACAAAATACTATATAATAAATGGAGAAAAACTTAATAAATACCAAATAAAGGAATTTAAAAATATTGGTATAGAGATATTCTTTCCAGAATACACAAATAAAATTAAACCATTATTGATTTTACCTAGAGGAGTTAGTAAACATTTTTGTGCAATAAATTTTATTTCTGCTTATTCGTCAAGTTGTGTTGACATTTACGATATTAAGGGAAATTTTCCTAAAGAAGGTATATTAAATCTATGGTTATTTTTGAATAGCTCTATTGGCTGGCTTATAAGAGAACTTACCGGCCGTAAAAATCTTGGTGGTGGTCTTTTGAAAGCGGAAGCTACAGATTTAAAGGAAGTACCCATTTATTTTAACTTTGAGAGATACCAAGACATAAAAAATATATTTGAAGAACTAAAAAATCGCCAAGCATTATCTCCTATGGATGAAATTGATACTGAGGAACACAGAAGGATTGATGAAATTGTTTTTGATTATTTAGGTGTTTCACAAAGGCGAGGTGAAATGATAGTTGAATACCTTAAAACAAAAATATTTGAGAGATTAAAAAAATCAAAGACATAAAAACGGAGAGCGCAATGTGGAAACATTTTATTTAGATTGTAGATAAAATTCTTTCACCTATAAAAGATGATAATTATTTAGAAAATGAGAAAAACAGGCCAAAGTTAAAGAATACGAGCGCCAGATTGACCAGATGGTTTATAAATTATATGGTTTGACTGAGGAAGAAATAAAAATAGTGGAAGGGAGACAATGAGCAAGGATTTATTTGGTAATGAAATAAAAGAAAATCCTGTTACAATTAATATTTATGCCGATGAAATCCAATCCAAATTTTGTTCATATACTGGGAATGAATGGCATTACATAGGGTTGATTGTTGAAGATATTGACAATCCTTTACTTGATGATATTATTCAGGAACGATTTAAGGGCAATTTTGATACAGCTTCACCTTATTACGTAAAAAACAACCATATTATGCATTGGTCAGAAATTGAAAATGCAGATGAAAAAAATATATGTAAAAGATGGTTTGAGTATATTTTAAACCCTGATAAAAGTCAAAAGAAATTTTATTCATATATTCTTGGATTAAATAACTCATACCTTTCAAAAGAAGAATTTGACCAAAAAAATGACTTCAATAGTAAATACAATCGTTTTTTTCGGTCAGCATTAAAATATGCCATAAAAACATTTTTTGGGAATAAAAAAATTATTGTTGAGAATATTTATCACGAGGATGGACAACAAAAACAACACGAATATTTCCCTTGGCACTGTATTTACAAAATAAGTGAACAAGAAGATATATTCTTCAATTGTAAAGAAATAACTTTTCTTCCAAAAGACCATAAAGTAGACAGACGTTCCAACCTAATACAATTATGTGATTGTGTTCTCGGTGTAACAACAAGTATTATTAATGGTATTGAAAAGAGTAAAAAATCAAAATATAGAGAAGAACTTGCTGATTGTTATTTGCCATTACTCATTGAACTAATTGATAATACGAAAAATAGTTCTTATAATAAGAGAATAATGGTTAGATTTTTCCCAAAAGAAAAAACAGATATTGGCGACCCAAAAAGATATAGGAACCAGTTTTATACTAATAGAAATTTAAAATATGTTGAGGAAAAATCTGGACAAGAAGAATTGCCATTATTTTAAAATTTGCCAGGCAAAAGTTAAAGAATATGAACGCCAGTTTGACCAGATGGTTTATAAATTATATAGTTTGACTGAGGAAGAAATAAAAATAGTGGAAGGGAATGAGAAATAAAAATTGCAAAAACTGTTATAAAATAAGATATTATTGAGAAAAGGATATTTTTAATTATAGGACTTAATGTAATGTTAGATAAAGATCTTTTACTTTACTATGTTTAAATGATTTTTATTATGATTATTTTAAGTTTTATAGATAAATATACCATCACTTATTTCAATGTAGGTTATTCAAAACAAGTAAATTGACTTAAAATTTTTGCTTGATTTAGTAATTTTATTGTTTATAATTTTAAAAAAGTATAAAGGGAATGAAGTTAGGAATAAAGTTTTTAAATTTCAAAGATTGGTTCCTTAAAATAAGATATAAATTGTCGATGTGGTTTAATTCAAATAAAGAGAAGTTTATAAATAGAATAGGTTTAATAATCTTTTTTCTATTAATTTTGTTATTAATTTTCAAAATTAAACTTTTTTACAATTATTTTCTAAATTTGTTAAATATAATTTTACCATTACTGTTATTGATTATTTCTATTTTTATCTTGTATTTGAGAGATACATTTTTCAATAATGTACAATATTCAGATGATGAAATTAAAAATACTCATTTGAGTAATATAGATGAACCTGCATATAATATCAAAAAGAATTGTGAAGAATTAAAGAGTATTATTGAAAATGTGGAGATTAATAATGCAACAATTGCTGTAGTAGGGAAATGGGGAACAGGTAAGTCAACTCTATTAAAATATTTTCAAAAAACATTTTGTAAAAAAAGTAATGGAAGTAAAAAAGATAAAGAAATAGAAATTGTTTATCTTAATTTAATAAGTTTTTATTCTTCTGAGCAGATATATTACAATCTTATAAAATTTATAGGATTAAAATTTAGGTATCGTTATTGGGAAAATATATTTAGAAACTATGATGTAACAGTTAATGGTTTTAAATTTTACATTGATGATCTTATAAATTTTGAAAATAGATTAAACCATTTTAAAAATCATATTAAGAAAAATATTAAATCTAAAAAATTTATACTAATATTAGATGAATTAGATAGATTAATAGATAGTGAAACAATTTTGGAGATATTTAAATTTATAAACTGCTTTAGCAGGATTCCAAATTTTTACCTTATAACAACTATTGATAGAAATGCTTTAATGAATATTTTTGAAAAGGAATATTTAATAAGTGGTTATTTAAATAAAACATTCGATTATAAAATAGAACTTGTTAATCCTATTGAAATTTTGAGAGATTTTTTTCAAGAAAAAATAAAAATAGAAATAATTGATGAACATTTATCTAATGACGATTCTCAAAAAGAATTGATATTGGCTTTATTAAACAATATCTTAACATCAACGAGTATTTTTGATTTTGATGATTTTAGAGATGTTATTATGTTAACAGAAAATGTGAAACAAATAATAAAAGGTAGAAAAGAAATAGCAGAGAATATTTTTTTGTTAGATATTATCCTAATTGAATGGTTAAAATTTAAGCATCCTTTAATATGGGAACATTTAATGACCCAAAGGATTTTATTTATCCATCAATTAGATATAAATTTAATTAACCTTAAAGAGAAAAATGAACAAATTTCGGGTAAGATAGTAGGTCAGTCAAGTGATAAGGACGAAAAAACTAAAGTAAACAATTTTATTGAAAAAGTAGAATTATTACTTAATAAAAATATTGTTGAGATTAAAAGTGTAATGGAACTTATATTGTTTTTAATTAATTTTAAAATAAAACATAAAAATAATGAAGAAGAACAAGAAAATGTGATTATAAATTTTATTAGAGAAATATTTAAAGAAAAATTGGATTTTAAAGACATATTTGAAAATACTATTAAGGGTATGAAAATAAACGATGAAAAAGTAGTTCAATTTATTTTATTCAAAAGATTATTTAGAATACATAATCTGAATTTATATTTAGGTTTAAAAGAAAATCTTTTAGAAATAAATGGGAAAAAATTTAAGTCAATAAATGAAATTTTAGAATTTTTTAATAAAGATTTTGATAACTTTAAAAATGAAATCAAAGAACATTATTTAAATAATCTTCGACTTGTAAAAGAAGGATCTCGTTTAAGTATAAGAGATCTTTTATTGGAAGAGATTTTGATTAATATTATTAGTAATTATGATAAAGCAAAAGTCAAAGATATTTTTCAAAATATTTTAGATGAAGTAAATGATAAAATGAAAGAAAATTTTGATGAAAATCTCAAAGAGGATATTAAAAATAGTTTAAATAAACTTAAGGAAATAGTAAATAATTCCAATATTGGTAACGGTATTTCAAATTCAAATATTGGGGACGGTGCTTGACAGTGTGACATTTTTGAAGAAAAAAAAATATTACTTTTTTTCCCTTTATTGATGATTTTTTAAAGAAATAAAAAACTATGAATAGCCATTAGATTATCGCAACGATTAGAAGTAAGTTTAAAAAGGATGTTTTTTGAAATGATTTTTGGAAACTCTGTTTGCCATTAATACAAAAAGTTTTAATCATAAATTTTTAAAATTTGAAAGGTTTCCATTTAAAAAAAGTCTTGACTTTTTGGGAGTATTCGTTTAAAAAATTTAATAGGGTTTTTATGAAAAGATTTTTTAACAGAGTTTATAAAAAAATTGAAAAAGAAACTCTTCCCAAAAAACTTAAAGAGAATTTTAGAAATGTTGATGAAGAAAAATTGGAGAAATTTAAAAGACTTCTTGAAGAAGAATTTTTCAAAGGTTGGAGAGGAAAAGATAATTTTTCTAAAAAAGTTTTTGAAAATGATTTAAAAACTCAACTCTATCTTAGGCTTTTTGAAAATAGATACCATTATATACCTTGGATAAATAAAACTGTTAAACTTAAAAACTCAAATATACTTGAGATTGGATGTGGAACAGGTTCATCAACTGTTGCTTTAACAGAACAGGGTGCTTTTGTTACAGGAATAGATATAGATGAGAGTAGTTTAAATATAGCAAAAGAGAGAATGAAAATTTATGGGCTTGAAGCTGATTTTTTATCTGGCAACTGTTTAGAACTTTTTGAAAAAGTTAAAGAAAAAAAATTTGATGTGATAATTTTTTACGCATCTTTAGAGCATATGTTGTATGAAGAAAGGATAGAATCAATTAAAAAATATTTTTCGATACTTTCAAATGGTTCTTTCTTAATTGTTGTTGAAACTCCAAACAGGTTATGGTATTTTGATGAACACACATCTTTGCTACCATTTTTCAACTGGCTACCTGATAGGTTGGCGTTCGATTATACTAAATTCAGTGAAAGAAGTAATTTCAGAGAACTATACAAAGAATTTTCAGATGAGAAATTCCTTCATTTTTTAAGAAGGGGAAGAGGTTTGAGTTTTCATGAGTTTGAAATTGCTTTAAACAGTAAAGTTGAAAAAATAAAGGTAGTTTCATATTTGAAACAATTTTTGGTTCCATTTTCAGTTGAGCGGAGATATTTAAATGTTTTAAGATCTATATACCCAAAAATTAGTGAAGGATTCTTTTATCCATTTTTGAACCTGATCATAAAAAAACAATAGAAATTTTACCTATTGACAACAATATTTTATTATGTTAACTTATTTTTTTTATTATAAGTAAAAAATAGTTTTAATTTTAGGAGGTTTAGTTATGAAAAAGAGAGTTTTGATTTTAGGTGCTGCAGGGAGAGATTTCCATAATTTTAATGTTTATTTTAGAAATAATGAAGAATATGAGGTTGTTGGTTTTACTGCTACACAGATCCCCGATATAGAGGGAAGATTGTATCCACCATCACTCGCTGGAAAACTTTATAAAAAAGGTATTCCAATCTATGATGAAAAGGATATGGCAAAAATAATAAAAGAGAAGAAGGTCGATCTTGTTGTTTTCTCTTATTCTGATGTTTCAAATCAATATGTTATGTCAAAAGGTGCAGAGGCTATGGCTGCTGGTGCAAGTTATATGCTTCTTGGTCCAGAACAAACATACATAAAATCAACAAAACCAGTTGTATCTATAGTTGCGGTTAGAACAGGTTCTGGAAAATCACAGACAACAAGGGCTGTCTCTTCAATTCTCAGAAATATGGGTTACAAACTCGTTGCGATAAGACATCCTATGCCTTATGGAGACCTTGAAAAGCAAAGAGTTCAGAGGTTTGCTTCAATAGAAGATCTTAAAAAACATAACTGTACAATAGAAGAGATGGAAGAGTATGAACCACATATAAATAATGGAACAGTTGTTTATGCTGGTGTTGATTATGAGGATATAATAAGACAGGCTGAAAAGGAAGCTGATATAATTCTTTGGGATGGTGGAAACAATGATTTCCCATTCTATAAACCTGATCTTGTTATAACTGTTGCCGATCCACATAGACCGGGACATGAGTTAACATACTATCCTGGTTGTGTAAACATTAGACTTGCAGATGTAATAGTTATAAACAAAATAGATTCAGCGAAACCTGAAAATGTCGAGATAGTTAGAGAAAGTATTGCAAAGGTAAATCCAAAAGCGACAGTTATAGAGGCAGCATCACCTGTCTCAGTTGAAAAGCCAGAACTTATAAAGGGAAAAAGAGTAGCTGTTGTCGAGGATGGACCAACACTCACACATGGTGAAATGAAATATGGTGCTGGAGTAGTTGCAGCAAAAAGGTTTGGAGCAAAAGAGATAATAGATCCACATCCATACGCTGTCGGTGAAATAAAAGAAACATACGAAAAATATTCTGAAGCAGGACCTATCCTTCCAGCTATGGGTTATTCTAAAAAACAGATCTCAGACCTTGAAAAAACAATAAACAAGATACCATGTGATACAATAGTTATTGCTACACCTATAAATCTTGGTAGACTTGTGAAAATAAACAAACCATCAGTAAGAGTTGGTTATGATCTTCAGGAAATAGGAAGACCGAATCTTGAAGATGTTTTGAAAAATTTTGTGAAAAAGATTAAAAAGTAAAATATTATGGCAAAGATAGCTGTAGTTGCTCTTGGTGGAAACGCTTTGATACAGGATGGACAGAAGGGGACTATTACTGAGCAATTCGCTAATACAAGAATGTCTCTTGACGGAGTAGTCCAGCTACTCCGTCAAGATTTTTCTGTAGTTATAACACATGGTAATGGGCCACAGGCAGGTTTTGAACTTTTGAAAAATGAGATGGCTGAAGGTGAAGTCCCAACACTCCCACTTGGTGTAATAGATGCTGAAACTCAAGGATCAATTGGTTATATGATTTCACAATCCTTGATGAACAGGTTAAAAAGAGAGGGCATCCAAAAACAGGTGGCTGTTGTTATAACACAGGTTCTTGTTGATCAGAATGATCCATCAATTAAAAATCCATCAAAATTTGTTGGTAAATTCTACAAAGAGGAAGATGTCCCTAACCTTTTGAAAAAAGGATGGGTTGTCAAACATGATGTTGGAAGAGGTTACAGAAGGGTTGTTCCATCACCTGAGCCTAAAGGAATAGTTGAGAAGGATGTTATAAAAACATTGCTTGAAAACGGTTATATAGTTATTGCAGCAGGTGGTGGAGGTATACCTGTTTATTATGATAGTAAAGGTAACCTTGAAGGACTTGATGCTGTTATAGATAAAGACAAAGCTTCTGCACTTCTTGCTGAGGAGATCGGTGCGGATGAATTCTACATTCTAACAGCTGTTAAAAGGGTTTGTATAAATTTCAGAAAAGCTAACGAAATAGAGTTGAAAGAGTTGACGGTTTCAGAAGCGAGAAAATATTTTATAGAGGGACAATTCCCAGCAGGTTCTATGGGACCAAAAATCGAAGCGATGATAAGATTTGTAGAGAATACAGGTAAAAGGGCTTTGATAGGTTCAGTTGAGCTTGGGAAAGATGTTGTAAATGGAGAGTCGGGAACACTTATCAAAAGGGGGTAATCTGGAAAGAACCCTTATGTTGATAAAACCTGATGCCACAAAAAGAAACCTTGTTGGCAAAATACTTTCGATAGTTGAGGATGAAGGTTTTAAGATAGTAAAAATAAAATCCCAGAAGATGTCAAAAAGTTTAGCAAAAGAGTTCTATGCTGTGCATAGAAAAAAAGATTTTTTCAAAGATCTTGTAGATTACATGTGCTCAGGTTTAACTGTTGGAGTTATACTTGAAAGAAAGAACGCTATAAACCATTTAAGAGAAATTGTTGGTGCTACTGATCCAAAAGAAGCAAAAGAGGGAACCATAAGGCATCTTTTCGGAGAGACTTTTAGAAGAAACTCTGTTCATGCTTCAGATTCGAAAAAATCTTTTCTTTATGAAAAAAAAGTTTTTTTTAAGGAGAGATGATGGTAAAGATAACTAAAATAGGTTTTTATGGTATAAGGAATTTGGGAGCAGGTCTCGTTCAAACTGTTATAAACAAAGGATTAACTGCTGTGATATATGAAAAGGATTATGATGTTTACCAGTCAGCACTAAATATAATTGAAAGAAATATTGATAATGAGATTGAGCACTGGGGATTAACTTTAAAGGATAAAAAGGTTATGCTTTCAAGGATGGAACATATCGAGAATCTTTCAGATTTTTCAAAGCATGATATAGACATAATAATTGAATCTGTTGAAGATAGATTACAGAGAAAAAGAGAGGTTAGAGAGAAGATAAAAAATGATGTTAATATGAATATCCCCGTAATATTCACATCCCAGACTAACAGTTTAAAAGATCTTCTCGAAGATAGTGATATAGCATCAAAATGTGTCAATATACATCCAGTTCCTTCAGTTCCAATATATAAATTGATAGAACTTTTTAAAAGTGAGAATACTTCTGATACGACATTTGAAATAGTAAAGGAATTTATTACAAAAATAGATTTAAAAATTGTGGAACTTAAAGATGGTGCAGGGCTTATCGGTCCAAGAGTTCTTATAGCAACAATCCTTGAAGCATGTGATGTGATGAGAGAAACTGGAGTTTCTCCTGAAGAGTTTGACTATGTTATGAAAAAAGGACTCAAAATGTACAAAGGTCCTCTTTCAATGGCTGATGAGATTGGTTTGGATAATATAAAAATATGGATTGAAGAGTTATCGAAAATAGATAGTTCTGTTTATAAAGTTCCAGAAATATTAAAAAACCTTTTAGATAAAGGGTACACTGGAATAAAGGTAAAACAGGGATTTTTAAATTACAGGTAGGTCAAAATGAAAATTTTAGTTTTAAATTCAGGAAGTTCATCTTTAAAATATCAGATAATAGATACATCAACTGGAGACTCTCTTATAAGAGGTCTTGTTGACAGAATAGGTATGACAAGTTCAGTTATTAAACAGAAGAGGTTTGATGGTGATATTTATGAAGTTGAGGAGGAGATAATAAGTCACTCCTATGCAATAGAAAATGTTTTAAAACTAATAGTTGATAAACAGCATGGTGTTTTGATGTCAATCAACGAGATAGATGCTGTTGGACACAGGGTGGTACATGGTGGAGAAAAATTTTCAAGATCAGTACTCATAAACGATAAAGTTATTAAAGCTATTGAGGAATACTCTGAAATAGCACCATTGCACAATCCATTCAATTTGAGAGGTATACAGGCTGCTATAAAAGCACTTCCAAAAGTTCCACAGGTTGCAGTTTTCGACACAGCTTTTCATCAGTCACTTCCTGAAGTGGCTTATATCTATCCTATCCCATACATATTCTATGAAAAGTATAAAATAAGAAGATATGGGTTTCATGGAACGAGTCATTACTATGTTTCAAAAAGAAGCTGTGAGATACTTGAAAAGAATATTAACAACTTTTCAGTTATAACCTGTCACCTTGGGAATGGCTGTTCTATAAGTGCTGTTAAAAATGGAAAGTCAATCGAAACATCTTTAGGGTTTTCAACTATAGCTGGAGTAATGATGGGAACAAGATGTGGAGACTTTGATCCAGCAGTGATTTTAAACATTATGGAGAAAGAGGATTTGACAATAGAGCAGGCAACATCACTTCTAACAAAACATTCTGGACTTTTAGGTGTTTCAGGTGTTTCGTCAGATATGAGAGAAGTAAAGAATGCTGCTAAGAATGGTAATAAGAGAGCTGAGTTAGCTTTTCAGATGTTCTGTTACATAGTTAAAAAATTCATTGGAGCATACTCTGTTGTTCTTGAAGGACCAGATGCTGTAGTTTTCACAGCGGGAATTGGAGAGAATGACCCTGATGTTAGGGAGTTATCTTTAAAAGGACTCGAATTTATGGGAGTGAAAATAGATGTTGAAAAGAACAGATCATGTGTTGGAAAGGAGATGGTAATATCAACGGATGATTCAAAAGTAAAAGTCCTTGTTATTCCAACAAATGAGGAGCTTGTTATAGCTGAAGATGTTGTAAAAGTTTTGGAGGAAATGGAAGATGAATAAAAAAGTTACCTTAGATATGGAAGTTGAGGATATAGTTAGAGAATATCCACAACTTATCTCCTATCTTATGGATAGAGATATAATATGTATAAGATGTGGAGCACCTGTTTGGGGGAGTTTAAGGGAACTTCTTGAAAGTAAAGGTATTGAAGATGTTGAGAATTTTGTAGAGCAGATGAACTTATTCCTTGAAAAAGAAAGTTAAAAAACTATTTTTTCAAAATGTTTGATACTTTCAAAGCACCATACGGACATTTTTTAACACATTCAAAACATCTTATACAATCAATATCTTTTGGATTTTCATAAATATTTATATCCATAGGACAAACATAGTTGCAGACACCACATTTTGTGCATTTGTTTTTATCATATTTTATTTGTAATAAACTTATTTTGTTGAATAATCCGTATATGGCACCTATAGGGCATATTGTTGAACAGAAAAATCTTTTTGTTGTGATTGAGAAGAAAATAAAAGAAATACCGAAAAATATTTTCAAATAGAATACCCAACTTATGTTAGCAAGAAGAGCCGGGTTAAAAATTATTTGTGGCAAACTCGCTTCTATAGTTCCTGCAGGACAGATGAATTTACAAAAGAAAGGCTCTTTATAGATAAAAGGCACAACTATAGAAAGAAGAAGAATGAAATATTTTATATACCTTAAAGGTCTTTTAACTCTGAATTTAAAACTTTTTATCTTATATAAAAGTTCCTGTAAAAATCCAAATGGACAAAAGTTCCCACAAGGATATCTTCCGATGAAAATTCCGATAGTACCAAAAAAACCAACTATAAGGTAAGGAATCTGGGAAATTTTTATAGTTTGCTGTAAAGCCCCGAGTGGACAACTACCTATAGCGAGAGGACAGGAATAACAGTTCAAAATTGGAACACAGACACTTTTTATTTTCCCCTGATATAGAACCTTTCCCGTTTTTGGATTCAAAAGGATGTATGGATTAAAAATGATAAAGGATATTATCTGTATTATCCTTCTTGTTGAAACCTTAAACTTTTTTTTCATAACCCTATACAATCAAAACAGATGAACCTTCCAAAATTGTATATCTGCTCGTACTGCTTAAAATATATACCTGTGAAAAGAAGGAATAGGAAAATAAATAAAAGAATTAAAAAAAATACCTTTTTTTTCATCTGTACTCAACAGTTAAATTTTTTATTTTTGAATATGATTTTGTTTTCATATTGACAGCTTCTATCTCATAACTGTCTGGGAGAATTATTCCATTTTTCAAATACCTGTTAGTTATAACTTTAAATACCACCTGGTCATAGATGTTTTTTAAACTCAACTCTTTTAGAGACAGGTTATTTCTATCGAGTTTAATATAAATTAAAATTTCATTCTTCTTAACATTTTTTAGAATTAAGTTCTTCCCATCATCTTCAATAGTGAAAGTATCTGGTAAAAGGTATTTAAAGTTAAAACCTTTGAAAATATTTTCAGGGTTAATTATAAGATTATTTTCTTCAGGTAAAAGTTCTTTTATCAATGGTGAATTCTTTTTCATTGTGTAAAAATATTTTATTGTATCCTTAAAAGAAGTGTCATAAAGCAAAGATAATATTTTTAATGAATCTATAAAATTTTCAACGGTAGAATTGTAATAAAGAACTTCACCGTAATCGAATTTAGTAAATGTTTCAATCTTTAAATATTTTACTGTTGAGTTGAATATCTTTTCTTTCTGGTCAAAATTATTTATAAGAGTTTCTTTTGTAACTTTTGAAAAAAGGAATGAAGGTAAAAGAAGAAAAAATATATAATAAAATTTTTTCATTCAACAGTGACAGATTTCGCAAGGTTTCTTGGCATATCTACATCAAGCCCTTTCTTAACGGCAGTTTTGTAAGCTAAAATCTGGAGTGGAATAACTGAAATGAGTGGTGAGAGCTCTTCTATTGTATCAGGAATATATATAACATCATCGACAATTTTTTCAATCTCTCTATCACCTTTGTTTGCTATTGCTATGACATAACCTTTTCTCGCTTTTATCTCTTTTATGTTGTTTATTATTTTTTCATAAATGCTATCCTTTAAAGCTATAAAGAGGGCTGGCATAGATTCATCTATTAGAGCAATTGGGCCATGCTTCATCTCAGCGGCAGGATAACCTTCCGCATGGATGTATGAAATTTCTTTTAATTTCAAAGCTCCCTCGAGTGCTACAGGGTAATTTATACCTCTACCAAGATATAAAAAGTTTGTTTTTCTGTATATTTTTTCTACAATCTTATCTATCTTTGTTATCGTTTCTTTATCATTTAAAATCTCATTTATTTTATCAGGAATAGACTCAATATTTTTTATGAAATCTATACCTTCTTCAAAAGTTAAAACTTTTTTTCTCCCCAAAGCTACGGAGAGCATAAAGAATACCATAACCTGTGCTGTGAAAGCTTTTGTAGATGCTACTCCTATCTCTGGTCCAACATGTGTATAAATACCACAATCAGTTTCTCTCGTTATTGTTGAACCAACAACATTACAAATACCTATAGTTGTAGCACCTTTATTTTTACTCTCTTTCAAAGCAGCAAGAGTATCAGCTGTTTCACCAGATTGACTAACAAGGATAACAGCAGTTTTCTTGTTTATTATTGGATTTCTATACCTGAACTCTGATGCGTAATCAACTTCAACAGGTATCTGTGCAAATTTCTCTATAAGATATTTCCCTATCAGGGAAGCATGCCATGAAGTCCCACAAGCTGTTATGAGTATCCTTTCGGCGTTCAAAAGATCGTTGAATTTATCTTTAATACCGTTCAACCTGAATGTTGAATTTTCTCTATCCAATCTTCCCCTGAAAGTGTTTTTCAAAGCTTCAGGTTGCTCGAAAATCTCCTTTTCCATAAAATGGTTGTATCCGCCTTTTTCGATCTGGGAGAGTGTTATATCTATCTGTTCGAATTCACTATCAGTTATCTTATCAGTTTCTATGTTGAATATTTCAACATCATCTTTAGTAATTTTTGCTATATCGTAATCCTGCATGTAGAGTATCTGGTTTGTCAAGGAAACTATAGCTGAAGCATCAGATGCTGCAATCATCTGATTTTTAGCTTTTCCAATTATAAGTGGACTACCTTTTCTCGCAGCAATTATGGTATCAGGTTGGTATGATGAGAGAACAAGAATACCGTAAGTTCCTTCAACCATCTTTAAAGACTTTTTTACAGATTCAAGTAGGTCTCCTTTATAGAAATGCTCTATAAGATGAACTAAAACTTCGGTATCGGTTTCAGACCTGAATTTATGTCCCTTATCTATAAGAAAACTTTTTAAAGTTCTATAATTTTCAATTATCCCATTATGAACGAGTGCTATCTTCTCATTACAATCAAAATGTGGATGTGCATTTATATCGTTTGGTTCACCATGTGTAGCCCATCTTGTGTGTGCTATTCCTATGTATGAAGGGCATGGTTTTCTTTTTTCTATCTCTGAAACTAAATCTTTTATCTTACCTGTTTTTTTTATTATCTCGAGTTTTTTTTCTTCTTCACAGTAGAATGATATTCCAGATGAATCGTATCCTCTGTATTCAAGTCTTTTTAATCCGTTTATGAGAATATCAACAGCTTTCTTTTCCCCAATATAACCAATAATACCACACATTTAAAGTAATCCTTCAACCCTTTTTATTATTTCATTAGTCCTTTCAAGAGTTGTGAATTCACATATTATTCTTATGAGTGGTTCAGTTCCAGATCTTCTTATATGTAAGAATCCATCTTCAAATATGAATCTAAAACCATCAGAGTTATCTAAAGGAATACCTTTAAACTCATTTTCTATTCTTTCAAGAGCAGCCGATGAGTTGATATCATATTTTTTCTTAACCATATATAGTTTTGGAAGTTCTTCTACAATTTCATCTATATCCTTTTTACTTTCTGCAATATAACCTAATATAAGGGTAACTGCGACAAGAGCATCTCTTGTTAGATTTACAGATGGAAAAATTACACCACCATTTCCCTCTCCACCTATAGGAGCTTTATTCGATAATATTGAATCAACAACATTAGCTTCACCAACAGGTGCTCTCAAAACTTTAAAATTGTTTTTTTGGGAAAGTATTTCAAGCATTGCACTTGTTGATTGGTTTATAACTATCTTTTTTGGTCTCAATTTTGAAAGAGCGTAAAGCCCTGAAATCGTTATAGTGTACTCTTCTGAGATCGCCCCATTTTGTGGTGTAACTATAGCAATCCTGTCTCCATCACCATCAGTCGCAAAACCTATATCAGCTCTTTTATTTTTTACTTCCTTAACGAGTCCTTTTAGATTTTCAGGTATAGGCTCTAAATTCCTGTTGAACTTTCCATCAATGTTTGTGTTGATAGTATAAAGTTTAACTCCAAGATTATCGAGAAGTTCAGGTATTACAAGACTTCCCGCGCCACTGCCACCATCGAAGACTACCTTCATTTTTCTTCTTTTTATCTTACTTTTGTTAACGAATGGAATAGAAAGTACCTCTTTAATATGTTTTTTATAAAGGTTGAAATCATCAATATTTTTTTTGTAATTCTCTTTGAATGGTAGGGGGTTCTGCTCATAGTTTATAAAAGTTATGTAATCTTTTTTGTTCAAGAACCTGCCACTACTTGAAACTAATTTTATACCATTATACTCTTTTGGATTATGGGAAGCTGTAATTATAAAACCACCTGCAAGTTTCAATTTTTTTACAAGGAAAAGTATTGTAGGTGTTGGAACTATACCCGAAAAAATCGTATCTATACCTTTAAAATTTAGTGATTTGATAAAAATATCGGAAAGGATTTCACCTGAAGCCCTTGTGTCCCTTCCACCTATAACTGTTCCTTTTCCAATAAAGTCTGCAAAAACTGAAGCAAAATGTGCAACATTAACATTGTTGAGGTCTTTACCTGTTAACCCTCTTATTCCCGAAACACTTCTTATTAAAGTCATAAGTTTCACTATTATAGAAAAAATGTTATTTAAGTCAATAGAAAATTTTACAAATGTTGACTTTTATTTTTTTGATTTTAATATTATTAATATGAGATTTTTATATATCTTTTTCATTTTATTTTTATCCTTATCACTTTTCTCCCAAGTTTTTGAAGATACCGGAAAAATTTCAATACACAGGTATGAAAAAGAGTTAAATGAAACATCAAAGATAGATACAGGTAAGATCTTTGACAAAAAAGAGATTAAAGGTTTCAATTGTTTTGTTTTCCTTTTGCCCATATTTTTGTTTTTGATAACATTTTTGATTCTTTTTTTATTTATAAAAAACAAAAAAAAGATTTTTTTCTTAATCCTTCCACTTTTGATTTTTATAAATATTTTTCCATCAATACATTATGAGGATTATCAAAAGAACCTGAAAGATGTTCTTTGGGGTTTCCCAAACGGTTTGAATGAAAAACTAAATGAGAGTAAATCAAAAGGTCTTCTATTCAACTATTATGGATATCTTCCTTACTGGATAGATACTCTATATTACTCAAACTTTCAATATGATCTTTTAACACATATATCATATTTTTCCATAGATATTAACTCTGATGGAAGTTTGAGTTCATTCCCAAACCCTTCAAGATTTTCAAAGATATATAATGATGGACATAAAAGGGGAGTAAGGATACATTTAACTTTCACACTTTTTGGAACTACAAATGTAACAAATCTTTTGAATAGTAAAACTTCAAGGGATAACTGCATAAACAATATTTTAAACTATGTTAGCACATACTCTTTGGATGGAGTTAATATAGATTTTGAATTCGTTTCATCATCTGTAAGAGATTCTTTCAAAATTTTCATCCAAGATCTTAGCAACAGGTTGCATACACAATTTTCTAAAAGGCTGGAACTTTATATAGCGGTCCCACCAGTTTATCAATGGTATCCGGGATATGATTATATGAGCCTTTCAAATTACTCTGACGGGCTTTTCGTTATGTGCTATGATTACCATTGGTCAGGTTCATCTGAAGCTGGTCCAGTCTCTCCAACATTCAATTCAACATTTTGGGGTTACTATGCTGTAAACACTTCTTTAGATGATATCTTATCTTTAGGTGTTGACCCAAAAAAGATTATAGTTGGAGTCCCTTATTATGGATACGATTGGCCAACAGAGAGTGATACTTTAAAATCGAAAACAACTGGAAGTGGGAGTTCTGTTATTTTTAAAAATGCTAAAGTTAACAGTCAAAATTATGGAAGAAAATTCGACTCATATTCTAAAACACCATATTACACTTACTACTCTACATCCTACCATCAATGTTTCTATGATGATTCATCATCTTTAAGGTATAAATTCGGTATAGTCAAAGGAAAGGATTTACAGGGTAGTGGTTGCTGGGCTTTAGGTTACGATGATGGTGTATCCGATCTCTGGGCAGTTTTAAAAGAGGAACTTTCAGTTACATCACCTTCCAAACATTTTGTTGTAAAAGTTAATACAACCAATTTGAATGTTAGAGAAGGCCCATCAACATCATACGATATTTTGAATGTTGCAAATTATGGGGAAAAATTTGTTGCTTTTGATTTTGATGGATACTGGTATAAGATATATTACCCTTCAGCATCATTCCCTTACTATGCTTATATTTATGGTGGAGATGGAATAAACATAAAATATCTTGAAGGTGATAACTCTTCCTCTGTTGTTAGGATAACAGCATCTCTTCTAAATGTTAGGGAAGGACCATCAACTTCCTATCCAATACTTACTCAAGTATCATACAACCAGAATTTTGTTGTAGACTCGTTTGTTTCAACATGGGCAAGGATAATTTTACCTGACTCCAACAAACTCGGCTTTATCAGTTACTCTTCATACTCTCAGTTGTTCGATTCTTTGTCGGTTTTTAACGATTGTGAAGTTTTAATAGATTCTATGATAACTCCTGATACTGTTTTTTCAGGAGATTCTTTTGAAATAAAAATATTTTTGAAAAATGTTGGATATCTTTCTTTAGATTCTATTTTTGGGATAAGTTTTTCTGAAAACTCTTCCTTCTTTTATGAAAATTTTTGGTTAGATTCAACTTTCGCAAAAAGTTATGGTCATAAAACTTTACCAGGACAAAATGGTGTAAAAACTTTTTATTTCAAAGCTCCTCTAATACTTAAAGATTCTCTTTTCGATTACAACATTATTTTAAAAAGGAACGGTGATATATCCTCAGATTATTTTAAAATAGAGATATTCGTTAAAAGTAAAAGTTCAGGAAAGGTTGATGATGAAAATTTTTTAAGGGATGAAGATGCAAATTTATACAAAAAATTCTACACTATATATGATATATCTGGAAGGTTGGTAGAAAAAGGGGAAGGAGATTTTTCATCATCTAAGATGAAGGGTCTTTCCAAAGGCTTATATTTTATGATATTTTCAGATGGAAAGAGTTTGAACAAAAAAAAGATTTTGAAGTTAAAATAAATTTTCACTTGATAAAAATTACATCTCTTATAAAATATAAAACCAAAAAGGAGTTTAAAAGATGACAGATATAATATTTTCAGTTAATCCAGGTGCTACAACTACCAAATGTTCTCTTTATAAAGTCAACGAAAAAGGGATCGAGGAGATAGTATCAGAAAATATTGAACACCCGACAGAAGATATAAAATCTTTTAAGGATATAAAATCACAGGTTGATTATAGGTACCAGAAGGTTAAAGATTTTTTAGCAAAAAACCTAAAAAAAGATTACAGGATAATTGCAACAGCTGGAAGGGGAGGAATGCTGACTCCTGTTCCAAGTGGAGTAATTAAGATAAATGAAGAGCTTGTAAATTTTTCTCTATTTACTCCCGTTTATCAGCATGCATCAAACCTTGGAGCACCTCTTGCTTACATGGTTGCACAGGAAAACAATGTTGATTCCTTTATAGTAGATCCTGTTAGTGTTGATGAATTCTCTGAAGTTGCAAGGATTTCTGGCGCCCCAGATTTTCCAAGATTTTCATTCGTTCATGCTTTAAACATAAGAGCAACCGTTAGAAAACTTTCAGAAATGTTGAATATAGATTTCCAAAAAATCAAATGTGTTGTTGCCCATCTTGGTGCTGGTTTTTCGATAGCAGCATTTGTTGAAGGGAAGATAGTTGATAATGATAACAGGATGGAGAGCGCTCCTTTTACCGCAGAAAGGGCTGGTGGAGTTCCTCCGATACCTTTGATGGATGCCTGCTTTTCAGGGAAATACACTAAAGATGAGTTGAAGAAAAAACTTTATGGTGAAGGTGGGCTTTATGGGTATCTAAAAACGAAAGATTTGAGGGAAGTTTTGAAGATGATAGAGAATGGTGATAAGTATGCTGAACTTATCTATAACGCGATGGTTTATCAGATAGCAAAAGAAATAGGGGCTATGGGATCCGTTATGGATTTTGAAATAGATGGTATAATATTAACTGGTGGAATGGCTTATTCTGAAAAACTTGTTAAAGATTTGACTAAAAAGGTTGGTAGGATCGGAAAGGTTTATGTTTTTGCTGGAAGCAATGAGAATGAGGCTTTAGCTTTAGGTGTATACAGAGTTTTAAAAGGTGAAGAAAAATTTTTAACATGGCCTGTAAAAGTTGCTTCTAATAAAGTTCTTTAAAAATGTCACACTGTCAAGCACCGTCCCCAAAAAGGAGGAACAAGCACCGTCCCCAAAAAGGAGGAAAGATGTCTATTACAAATTTTGATGGTTTAAAAGAAAAAGTTTTAAAGATGTCAGCAAAAAGGGTGTCAGTTGCAGCAGCCCACGACAGGGATGTAATAGAAAGTATTATAGAATCTATGAAAGTTGGAATAGTAAAATCTCCTATTCTTATTGGTGATTCGAAAAAGATAGAGAGTATAATAAAAGAGTTTACAAAGGATCTGAAAGATTTTGAGATAGTTGATTCGAAGAGTGATGAAGAATCTGGAAGGATAGCTGTAAAGTATGTTAGAGAAAAAGAAGCTGATATACTTGTGAAAGGGAAACTTGAAACTGTCTTCTATCTAAAACCGATCCTTGATAAAGAGAATGGGATAAAAAGATCTGGAGTTTTATCAAACCTAACTCTTTTTGAAATGGCTTCCTACCATAAATTTATTTCTGTAACTGATAACGCGATAATTCCAGTTCCGACACTTGAAGAGAAAAAACAAATAATAGAGAACGCAAAAGTTCTTTACGATGCTTTAGAGATAGAAAAACCAAAGGTAGCTTTACTTTCAGCACTTGAAGTTATAAATCCGAAAGTTGAATCAACTATAGATGCAGCATGTTTAACCCAGATGTATCAGAGAGGGCAGATAAAAGGTTTCATAATAGATGGGCCATTAGCATACGATACAGCGATAGATAAAAAATCTGCTGAAAGTAAAAAATTGAAAGGTTCTGAAGTGGCTGGAGATCCAGACATTCTCATAGTTCCAAACCTTGAAAGTGGAAATATACTTGGTAAAGCCTACAAATTTCATGCTGATGCGAAAAGTGGTGGAGTTGTTCTTGGAGCATCTGCCCCCGTAGTATTAAACTCCCGTTCTGACGGATCAGAAAGAAGGTTCAACTCTTTGCTTATCGCAAGAGCTATAGCTGAAATAATCTGATCAGATACCAAGTTCAGTTTTGAATTTTTCAACTTCAACTTTATCTTTTAGATTAGCAAGTTCAAGCCCTTCTATGAAAGATTGGATAGGATAAATATCATTCTCTTTTAAAAGGTAGAAGAGTGAGAAAACTGAACTATTCTTTGGCCCAAACTTTCTGAAATCATACCTTTTTATTTCAGCTTCAGTTTGTGGAGTTTCAAGGGAAGAGTCAAGATAAAGTTTCCCTTTAAATGTTTTCAATTTTTCTATGTTGACCGTTAGTCCATCTACTGATGTTATAATTATTATATCAGGTGAGTTTACATTGTATGTGCAATCATCTTCAGGTGAAAGTATAACTTCAGATGTTGAAAAACCAACACCAACAGTTACAGGATAACTTCCTCTCTGGTTAACAGAAAGCCCTGCAACTATTCCTCCGTAAGAAAAAGCTTCCCCTGCTGTTTGAACTCCCTCACCAGCGGAACCTGAAAGTTGAACACATAGAGTTTTGTCTATTTTGGATTCATATTTTTTCTCAATCTTTTTTATCTTTTCGAGAAGATCATCTGTTGAGTTTGTATAAAAATCCCATCTGTAATTTTCATTTTTAACTACAAACTCTTTTTCACCTATATTATCAAGTATTGTTTGGAGTTTCATCCCTTTATTCATTTTTAATGCATAACTTGGGCATAGTTCAAGAGTTTCTATCAAACTGAAACCTTCGTTTTTCAAAGCCTCTTCAATAACATTTGAAAAGTCTGGTTTTGCAACAACCCTTGCCACAAAACTCGCTTTCGCTGCAAGAGCGATTTGACAGATATCATAGTTTCTGGTTTTACTTTCCGAAGGTGTTGTTGTTGTAATGAAACCTTTTGGAGTGAAGCCACTCGCCTGCCCACCAGTCATACCGTAAAGCATGTTGTTATGTATTATAACTGTAAGGTCTATATCAAGACGGGCAGCTTCAAGAATATGTTGCATCCCGATAGTTGCTCCACCATCACCTATAAAAACTATAACTTTTTTACCTTTATTTTTTAAGCCTAAAGAAATTCCAGCTGCGAGTGCAACTGACCTACCATGTAAACCATGAACAGTATGTGAATTTGAAAATTTATCTATTATGCCGTGACAACCAATATCTGAAACGAGTATAACATCGAGTGGGTCAATGTTTAGATTTTCAAGTGCTTTTTGAGTATTCTGTGCTATAAGATGATGACCACAACCTGCACAGAACGGCAGTTTATTCGAATTTAAAAGTTTTTTATCCATTTTTTCTGACCTCTTCTTTTATTTTATCTATACTTATCATCTTACCAATAGAGTTTATCTTTATAACATTATTTGGAGTTTTGTTTCCGAAAAGGATTTCACACAACTGGCCATTCAAATTTTCTTCAACAACATAAACTTTTTTGTATTTTGAAATTATTTCGTAATAAACTTCTGGAACTGGAACAACAGTTTTTGCAACAAGAAGGGAAACTTTTTTGTTCTCCTTTCTCAACTCTCTTATCGCTTCTTTTGAAATATTGGAACTAACATCGAAAGTAACTATAAGGTTTTGGTTACCATCTTCAATATATTCATAGAATGTGAAATCTTTTAAATTTGAAACTATCTTTTTTTGTAATCTCGCCGTGTTTTCCAAAGCTTCTTTTGTTGAGTGTTGTAATATTCCTTTCTGATCATGTGTTGAGGCAGTTAACCTTACCTGATGTTTGTTTGAATATAATGGTAAAAATTGTGGGACAAAATTTTCTTCTGGTTTGTAAGGGATATAGGTCTCTTCTGAGTTGTAGAATTTCCTTTCGATTTTTTTTATATCTTTGAGTGTTTCAATATCAAAACTTCTGTTTGTCATAGTTATCTCTTTTGAAGTTAGAACTATTACGGGAGTTCTCAAAGTTAAAGCTGTTTTTACCGCTTCCTGTGGGAGTTCCCAACAATCCTTAAAATCTGATATTGCAAAGGTTGGAACCGGATAACCACCTGAAATCATCCCTTTTATAAGTAAAAGATCTCCGGATGCACCACAAGTTGCAGTCCCTGTTGAGGGACCTAACCTTTGAGCAAGAACAATCACCATTGGAAGTTCCATCATGTAAGCCATATTTATAGATTCGATCATAAGAGCAAAACCGGGAAAGGATGTTGCTGTTACTGGTAATTTCCCTGAAGCTGAAAGTCCACACATCCACTGAAGTGTTGTAATCTCATCTGGTGCATGAAAGGTTAAAGGTAACCTTTTGGTGCTGTAAAGGTAAAGGTAATTTGATGGAGTGATAGGATAACCTACAAAAACATCAGCCCCACTTCTTGCGAGGGATTCAACTATTAGAAGTGAACCGTTTACAAATATTTTTTTTGAATTTTTCATATAATTACTCCGATTTTTTCATTATCAGTTTATCCCATATATATCCTATAGCTATAAAAATAAGTGTTGAAACTATTGCACCGTATGTTTTATCTATATCGAACCATTTCATCTGTTTTCCAAGAAGACATAGGAATATAACAACAACACCACCTATGAAAGAGAGTTTTACACCAGTTTTTGTTATGAGTCCTTTAAAGTATAGAGCGAAAATTATAACTATAGCACCTATACCTCTTATAGCGTAAGAAATGTATGCTGTGTCAAGAATAGCATTTCTTAAAAGTAAAGCGAGTGGTATCGTTATAAGGTTTATTAGAACAACAAGATTTTTTGCTGTTTCCAATATTTTTGAATCATCTTTTCCTTTCTTAGAAAAGTTTTGGTATATATCTTTTGTTGCAATAGTAACAACAGCAAAGTTAACGGGACCTACCGTTGAAAGTATAGCTGCTATAACACCTGCGAGTGCTATACCACCCAAAATAGGGTTTATAAATGAAGGTGTTGTTAAAATTGTTCCAAGTGCCTCATTCCCTTTAATAGTTGACGGATCAAAAAATTTACCTGTTCTTGCCATAAGTCCTAAAAGTCCTGTCATTATACCGAATGGTGCAACTATTATTCCAGAAAGAACAGCTGCCTTTTTCGCTGTCTGTGGATCTTTAGCTGAGAATATAGGTTGGATACTTGCCTGTCCAGCCATTCCACCAAGTACTCCACCTAAAAGTAGACTAAATGCTGCTGAAACATTCCCTGAGAAAGGGTTGTAAAGATTTGTGGGTGCCCCAAAAGATTGGAGTGTATTATGTAAATTTGCAAAACCACCAACTTTGTAAATCCCTATTATTGTAGCTAAGCCCAAACCAAAATACATCGCAACAAGATGAACTATACCTGTTATAGTCAAAGCATACATACCACCCACATAAGTGTATAGGGTAATTATAACAGCTGAAATTATTACTGAAAGTGTCCAGTCGATTTTGAGTATCGGAGAGATAACACTTGCACATGTCTGTAACTGAACATAGGAAAGAACAATGTATGCTATCAAAAAGGCAAATGCTGATATTGCTGCTATCTGATCTCCAAAAATAGATTTTAACATTTCACTGACTGTGTGAACATTCCTCGTTCTGTAATGGTATGCAACAGTAAAACCTATTATTATCATTCCAGTTGCGGTTGCGAAGTTGTAAAGAATTGGCTGAAGTGTCATAGTTTTGAAAGCTTTTTCACTTATACCTATCGTTGACATCCCACCAAGCCATTCTGCAGCTACAACAACAGCACAAACGAATGTCCCAAGATTTCTTCCAGCTATAAGATAATCCGCTGATGACCTTTGGGCTATCTTTTTTGTCACAAAAGATATTGAAACTATTAGAAAAAAATAGAGCAAAACTATAATTGAATATATGTTCATATATAACTCCTTATAAAATTTGAATTAGAATTATATCCCATACAACTTTTATGTCAACAAAGATAAATTTAAGTTATTTTTTTATAAATGTTGACTCTTAAAAATCTTTAGCCTATACTTAAAAGGGAGTGTATGCTAAAAATTATAATAAATCTTGTTTTGGTTTTACATCTTTCCTTTTTATATCCTTTACTTGATAGAGTGTTAGATCTTGATAGGAAAAGATGGAAGATATTCTCCGGAATAGTTTTTTCAATAATAACTATAATTGTAATGAAAACATCTTTCCACATTTCAGAAGGAATTATATATGATGGTAGATCCATAATAATAGGTTATGTTGGATTTTTTGCAGGCTTTCTACCACTTTTAATAACAACTATAGTTTCAGTTATATACAGGTTGATTTTAGGTGGGAATGGCTATCTTGCAGGTATTTTGACTATAATTTTATGTGGTTTTTCTGGTTATATTTTGAGAAAATTTTATTACGACAAAGTTTTAAATTTTTCATTTTATAAAAATATTCCTTTTGTAATAATATTCTCCTATCTCCTTTCATTTATGATGTTGTTTTCGCAAATATTCCTGTTACCACTCTTTTCAGGTTTTGGTATTATTAAAAAAATGTCCTTTATTATTTTAACATATTATCCTTTAATTTCTTCTCTGACTTTTTTGTTATCAATTTATATCCTAAAAGTGAACAAAGAAAAAAAAGATTTGTTAAAAACTTTACTTTTTCAAAATGATGTTATAAAGGAAGCGAATTTAATTTTTGTTCATCTTGATATGGAAGGTAGGATTGTTGATATGAACAGAGAGTCAGAAAAGATAACAGGATACAAAATAGAAGAGGTAGTTGGGAAAAACTGGTTTGAACTTTTTGTACCTCCAGATTATAAAGAAAGAATTTCCCAAATTTTTGAAGATATTACAAAAAAAGGAATACTAATTGAAACTTTTGAAAATCCGATAAAAACAAAAGATGGAAAGATAAGGTATATACTTTGGAAAAATAACTATATAAAAGAAAAAAGCAGGATAAAGGGAACTATATCTTTTGGTATAGATATAACTGAAAAAAAGTTACTTGAAAAAAAGTTGGCTGAAAGTGAAGAACTTTTTAGAAAATCTTTTAAAGAACACAATACTATCCAACTTTTAATAGATCCTGAAAGTGGTCAGATTGTAGATGCAAATAATGCGGCAACAGATTTTTATGGTTATTCTTTTGAGGAGTTGACTTCTTTGAAAATAACTAATATAAATACACTTCCAGAAGAAGAAGTTAAAAAAAGGATGGATGAAGCAAAAAGTTTAAAAAGAAACTATTTTCAGTTCAAACATCGTTTGAAAGATGGAAGGATAAGGGATGTTGAGGTTTATTCAAGAGGTTTTGAATATAAAGGGAAACATCTTTTGCATTCTATAATATTCGATGTAACTGAAAAAATTCAGTTTGAAAAAAGGTTAAAAGAATCTGAAGAGAGTTTCAGACTTGCAGTTGAAAGTAGTGATGCTGGAATTTTCGATTGGAATATTCAGAATGGAAAGATGATTTTTTCAAAAAGGTTAAAAGATATTCTTGGATATGGAGAAGATGAAATTGAAATAAGTATATCTGAGTGGGAGAACAGAATACATCCTTCAGATTATGAGAGTGTAATGAAAAATTTGGATATCTATTTTACAGGTATGGTTGAAAAATATTATTCTGAATACAGGTTGAAAAGAAAGGATGGAGAGTATGTTTGGGTTAGATCTACTGGAAAGATAATCTCTTATACTGATGATGGTAGACCTTTAAGGATGGTTGGAATAGTAATTGATATCGATTCGATTAAAAAGATTCAGGAAGAGTTGAGAAGGAAGGAAAAATATTATAAGGATCTTTTTGAACTTTCCCCCTATGGTATATTCATATTGAAAAATGATATTATTGTTGATTGTAATAAAAAATGTGAGGAAATTTTCTCTTGCAACAAAAAATATATAATTGGTAAAACCCCTTACGAACTATCCCCCAAAACACAACCTGACGGAGTTATTTCAAAAGAAAAAGCACTTTATTACATAAACAAAGCATTTGAAGGTGAGAATATATCTTTTGACTGGATGCATAGAAGTATAGATGGTAAAGAGTTTGAATGTGAGATAAATTTGGGAATACTTGAAAAGGAAAACAACCTTTTACTCGCTTTTATAAGGGATGTTAGTGAAAGGGTTAAAAAAGAAAAAGAGATTTTCGATTTAAGGGAGCAACTTTTCAGATCACAAAAACTTGAAACTGTTGGTAATTTTGCAGGTGGAATAGCTCACGATTTCAACAATGTTTTGAGTGTAATAATTGCAAACTGTGAGTTACTACTTGAAAGTTTAAAAGAGGAAAAGGACAGAAAAAATATTGAAACTATTTTAAAAGTTTCTTTGGACGCATCTTCGATTGCAAAAAGGTTGTTACTTTTCGGAAAAGAAAATGCTGGCAAACCGGAAGTTTTAAATGTTAATAGAGAGATTAAAGATATGGAGATGTTTTTGAAAAAGGTTGTTGGGGAGAACATTGAACTTGTTTACAATTTAGGTGAAGATGTTAAAAATATATTCTTGGATAAAGTAAATTTGGAACAGGTAATTTTAAATCTCCTACTTAACTCGAAAGATGCAATAGAAGGTAATGGCAAAGTTGTTATTGAGACGATGAATGTTAACATAGATGATTTGTATGTTAAAAAACATTATGGGGTTGAAAGTGGAGAATATGTGATGTTATCAATATCGGATAATGGTTGCGGTATTGAAAAGAGTATTATGGATAAAATCTTTGACCCATTCTTCACGACGAAAGGTGAAAAAGGAACAGGTCTTGGACTTTCAGTTGTTTATGGAATAGTTAAAAATGGTGGCGGTTTTATAAATGTTTATTCTGAAAAAGGAGTTGGAACAACATTCAAGATATATTTACCTGTTACACACAAAAAGAAAAATGAAACAATTAAAAAAGAAGAAAATATTGATTTGAACGGGTATGAAAAAAAAGTTCTTGTTGTTGAGGATGAAAAAATTTTAAGAGAGGTTATAGAACAAATTCTAACTAACAATGGTTATGATGTCACACTTTCAGTTGATGGGGAGGAAGGACTAAAGTGTTTCAAAGAAAAAAATTATGATCTTGTTATAACAGACATGATTATGCCGAAAATGAACGGAATAACTCTCTATGAACAGATGAAAAAGATAAGAAGTGATTTCAAAATACTTCTTATGTCAGGTTATTCGAAAAATGGCTTTGAGAACAAAGATCTTACAAACATATCTTTACCTTTCATAACGAAACCCTTCAGAACCTATGAATTTCTAAAATTAGTAAAAAAAATAATTGGGGACGGTGCTTGACAGTGTGACATTTTTGATTGAAAAATTGGAATAATTATTTTGATTCATTTTTATAAAGATACCATTTAAAATACCAAAACTTTCAATATGAGTTTTAAAAGTTGAATAGTATGATCAATATTGATAAAAGGGGATATAACTGTTATAATATACCTGAGTCGGAGTGGCGGAATCTGGTAGACGCGTTAGATTCAGGTTCTAATAGGGGCAACTCTGTGGGGGTTCAAATCCCCCCTTCGACAGAGGGTTTTATGGATAATGAAAAAGAATATTTGAAATCTTCATTGGAATCTTTCAAAAAATATCTTCCCAAAAGAATAGTTGAAAAGATACTTACAAATCCATACGATGTCAGAGTTGATTCTGAAAGAAGAGTTGTTACAGTGCTTTTCGGTGATATTTCAGGTTTTACAGCACTATCTGAAAGATTGGACCCTGAGGATGTTATAAAAGTCATAAATAAATATTTCAAAAAGATGGTGAGAATTGTTGATAAGTATGGAGGGGATGTAGATAAATTTATAGGTGATGCTGTTTTGGTTGTTTTTGGAGCACCTGTTGCTCATTCTGATGATCCTGAAAGAGCAGTTAGGGCTGCCCTTGAAATGCAAAAAGAGATGGAAACTATTGAACCTGTCTATGCGAAAGGGGAGTATGTTAAAGTCACAATGCATATAGGAATAAATACTGGAGAGGTAGTAGCACTCAATATGGGTGTTGATGACAGAATGGAATATACGATAATGGGAGATAATGTTAACTTAACATCAAGACTTGAAGGTGTTGCAAAATCTGGCGAAATAATAATATCTGAGAACACTTACAAACATGTAAAAGATGTTTTCGAGTTTGAAAAACTTGAACCTGTCATGGTAAAAGGTAAAAAGGACCCTGTTCAGATTTATAAGGTGTTATCTTTGAAAAAAGATATTGTAAAAGAAGAGGATCTCAATTTTATTGGTAATGAAGAGATTATAAAATTACCTGAAAAACTCCTTGAAAGATTTATTATTCAAAACAAAAATTTTTCTCTATATGTAAAAGGTGATGAAGGTTGTGGAAAAACAAAATATCTGAATATTCTTTATGATAGGTTTGACAGGAAAAATGTAAAGATTTTTAAACTTAACGGGCAAACCTTCTTTTCAAATATACCTTTCAAAAAATTGAAAGATTTTGTCTCAGAACAACTCAAAATAGATGAAACTGATTCAAAAGATAGTATAAAAAACAAGATAGATAATTTTCTTTTGAGTGATGAAAGTGATGGTTTTTATCTCCTTTTCGGTTTAGAGGATTTTGAAGGTGATCAAAAAGTTTTCGAGACAAAAGTTTTTACAACTTTAAAAAGATTTTTAGAAAAGATTATCGTTTCAGAGAGAACTCTTTTCCTTTTAGATGATTTTGATCTATTCGATACCCCTTCGAAAAATTTATTTTTAAAACTTTTTAAAAATTTCTTGGAAAGTAACAATTTTTCTGTTGCTTTGAGTTCCAAAGAGAAGATTGAATTTGAATTTACAGATGAAGTTCTTTTAGAATCTCTCTCTTATGAGTATTTTAAGCAACTTATATTATCAAAAAGTTCAAAACAAATTAACGGTAATGATGTTGAGTTTCTTTTCAAAAGATCGGAAGGTAATCCAAAAAGGTTTGTTGAGATCTTTAAATTTTTGACTGAGAGGAAGTTGTTTTTCGAAAAGGATGGAGAACTATTTATAACGAGTGAAGGGAAAAAAGTAATTCCAGATTCACTGAAATCTGTATTCATATCAAAGATAGACAGTTTGAAAGAGAATGAGAAAAAACTTATTCAGTACACCTCCCTTGTTGGATACAGGTTCAAGAAGAGTGAAATTCTTGAATACTTCGGTTTCCCGCAAAAAGATGTTGATGAGAGTTTTAGGATTTTTGTTGATAAAGGTTTTTTAGAATTCTTTGATAAAGATACATACTATTTTTCATCTGAACTTTTCTATGATGCAGTTTACAATTCACTATCAATGGAGAAGAGGAAAGTTTTGCATAAAAATGTTGGTGATTATATTGAAAAAAAATTTGTTGAAAAGAATGAAGAGATATTTAGAAAATTAGCTTTCCATTACTCAAAGAGTGAAGATCCACAAAAGGGGTCTTACTATCTGGAAAAGGTTGGAGATATAAACTCAAAATATTTTTCCTACATTCAATCAGTTGAGAACTATCAGGAATCAATAAATTTCCTTGAAAAGGGAAAGATTATTGAAAAGATAATTCCAGTTGTTATTAAACTTGTAAACATATACATTAATCTTGGTTCTTTCAACAAAGCTTTGGAAATTTTGAATTCCAAAAAAGAACTCTTTTCTGAAGATGAAAATAGAGAGATAGATTATCTTCTTCTTGAAGGTGTCATTTATGATAGGATGGGGGATTATTCAAAATCTGAAGAGATATATACTGAAGCGTTAAGAAAATCTTTGGGAATTAAAAACAAAAAAAGTTTAGCCAAAATTTATAACTCTTTGGGAATACTTAAATCATTTGAAGGAAAATATGAACAATCTTTAGAATTCTACAATCTGTCGTTGGATCTAAACATTAAGGAAAACAATAAAAAGGATATAGCATCCATCTATCTTAACATAGGTAAAATATATCTTGAACAGAACAGGTTTGATGAAGCTAAAAAATATTTTGAACTATCTTTCAATGTTTTCAAAGATGTTGATGAAAGAAGAGGGGAATTGCTTGCTCTTATAAATCTTGGAACAGTTTACGATCTAACAGGTAACTATGAAAAAGCAGAAAAATTTTACACGGATGCTCTTCAACTTGCAAATCTTGTAAAGGATGAAATTCTCAAAGCGAGAATCGAAAACAATTTAGGGAATATAAAATTTTTAACTGGTGATTATGATGATGCTATAAAAATTTATCAGAGAGCATCTTTTATATTAGAAAAGTATGAGGAATTTAAAGGTCTTTCAGAGATATACTGCAATATGGGTGAGATAAATTTTTTTTTGGGTGAATTTGACCTGTCAAGGGATTATTATGAAAAGAGTTTAAATCTTCTTGAAAAAATATCTTATAGACATCTGAAAACTTACACATCTTTAAACTATGCAAACCTTCTGTCATTTTTAGGTTATCTTGAAGAAGGTGAAAAGATTATCAACGATAATAAAGATTACATAGAAAAGAATAACCTTATTGATTTTAAAATTATTTCATTGAACATCCTTGCTAAAATAAATGGATTAAAATCTTTTCTTGATAAGGAGACTGAACTTGTTATTGAAGGAATAAACCTTGCCAAAAAATATGGTATAAGGGAACTCGAATACAATCTTAACTCAACATATGTAAAAACACTTATAGAGATGAATCAGCTTAAAGAAGCAAAAGAACTTGCAAAGGATCTTCTCGATTATGCTGAGAAAAATAACAACGAGATACTTATCGCTGATATATTGGCATCACTTGCTGATATATACATAAGAACTCAAGATATGGAAAACATTTCAGAGATCTCTTCAAAATCTTTTGAGATATCTCAAAAAACTAAATCCAAACTTTCACTTTTAAGAACATATATTTCCCTTTCAAGATTCTATCTTTTAACAGAAGATTTAACGAGTTGTGAGGATGTATTGAAAGAAGCTGAAAAGATATCTGAAAAGATAGGCTCATTGGAACATATACTTATCGTTCATAAAATTTTTGATGATCTTTACTCAAAGTTAAATAATGATAACCTGAAATATATATCACTTCTTAAAGGTGTTTCCACTGTTGAAAAATATATTTCCCGTGCCGGAGAAACCAATAGGGATAACCTTTTATACAAAAGGGGCTTTATAAATTTCTATAAACATCTTTTTGGTATTATGGAAAACCTGTTCGATGTTGATTTTATTAAGAATGTTTTAAAAGATTTTGATAAAAAAATTGTTGTTGAAATTTTGAAAGATTTTAATAAAATTGAAAACTATAAAGATTCTAAAGCGAAAATACTTTTGAAAGAATTTGAAAAAGATGAAAAAGATATTTAATTCTAAAATAGTAAAAATCATTTTTATAGTTTTAATAATTTTTGTGGTTTTATACTCTATAAGTTTTTTCGTTTTAAAAAAATTTTTAACAGAAGATAAGATAAAAAACCTTATATCTCAGAACCTTTCAAAAGCAGGTTTTCTTGTAAAGATAGAAAATCTTTCATACAACTTTGGAATTTTTAACACATCGGTTTCCTTGAATGATTTCTGGCTTGAAAATGAAATCTTTTATTTAAAATCTAAAAATGTCAGGTTGAGTTTTAACCCTTATAAAGTGATATTCAAAAAAGAGATAGATTTGAAAAGGGTTGATCTTTCAGATTTTGAAATTTTTATAAAGAAGGAGAGAAAGGATACTTTAAAAGAAAAAAATGAAAAAGTTGATGAGAAAAAAGGTGGAATCGAGATATTCTCTAACATATATTTTAAAAATGGTAGTATAGTTTATGACACTTTCAATATAAAAAATCTGAAAGGTTTTTTAAAATTTTCGTACAACGAAAAGATAGATTTTGAAACCAATCTGAATTTCGATTTCTCATTCAAGGGGAACTATTTAAAGAACAATTCTATAATAGCGAAGGGTAATTTGGATTCCAATTTGAATATACAAAAGATAAATGTCAAAAACGAACTTCTTGAGGTTGATGGAAATCTTGAAAAGAAAGAAGAAGATTTAAAATACTCTTTTAGTTTTAAAACGATTTCACTTGAAAATATCGTTAACCTTTTTTATAAGAATGAAAAGTTTAAAATTCATGGTAACACTTCTGGTATTTTAAGAGGTGAACTATCAATTAAAGATGATTTTAAAAAGCAAATCGATAGTATAATCCAAGAAATGGAATTACAATTTTCTTCTTTTGCTCTATCTTATGAAAAAGACACTATATATGTTTTTGAAAATTCAATTTTGAACAAACAGAGGGATAAACTTGTTTTCTTTGGAAACATATTGTTTAATAAAGATACCCTTGACGCCCAAATTACATTATCGCCACAGATGTTTTTAAATGATACAATTGATCTTGTTTTAAATCTTGATGGAATGGACCTAAAAATCTCTGAAAGGTTTTTGAAGGATAAAAAGATTAAAATCTCAGGTAAATCTAAAATAAGTTTTAAAACTCTATGTGATAAAAAATTTATAACAGATATAGACAGTTTGGTTTCAAAAAGTTATATAACGTTCAATTCATCTACCGTAAGATTTTTTTATGATACTTTGAATTTAATTTTAAAACAGGCAGAAGTTAACTTGGATAAAGGTATTTTAAAAGGCTTTTCAAAAGTGGAGGAGGATGGATCCTTTGGGACTCTTTCTATTTCTGGAGATTATTTGAAAAAGATTTTTGAAATTTCAACACTCTCAACATTCCCTGTTCAAAAATTTTTGAAAGGGTATCAGGGTAATGGAGAGTTGAATGGAAAGATTACTTTAAATCTTAAAGATAAAAAGAATTATGGACTTTTGAGTATAAGGTTGAAAAATCTTAAAGTTCCAAATTTAAGCGACATTTTCACTTTGAATGTTCAGGATGTTAAATTTAAAAATTTCGCTGAGAATGTTGAATTGAAAAATATACTCTTAGATGGAAAGAATCTCTCTGGAGTTGTAAAATCTTTGAACTTTAGTTATGGGAAAAATTTGATAAGTTTTTCAGGTGAAATTTATGCTGAATATTTAAACTATGATTCCCTTTTCGTTCAGCAAAAAAAAGTTGATCAAAAAGAAAAAACAAAACCACCGAAGATAGATGAAAAACTTAAGGGTAATTTAAAGGTCACAGTTAAAAGGTTATTTTTCAAAGATGAACTTCTCGAAAATATAGTTATGATTATAAAAGTTGAAAATGGAGTTTTAACTGTTGATCCACTAAATTCCAACTTTTTGAAAGGTAACCTTGCCGGTAAGTTCGTATACAATTCGAAAAATAGCGGATACATTAACTCCAATTTTGAAGGTAAAAATGTATTTCTTGATGATTTTATGAAAAGAAAAAAATATCTCCCATTCGATATAGGTGCAAAAGTAGATTTGAAGTCCGATTTAAATTTCTTTCAGGATAAGGTTAAAGAAAGTATTAACGGTAAAATAGATGTTAAAGCAAAAAATGGATGGATCCATTTCACAGGACTTGTAGAAAAGATCTCCTCTGTTCTAAAATTGCCACTCGCTGATACCTTCTATTTTGATGATATGTATGGAGAATTTGAAATCGATTCACAGAAGGTAAAATTTGAAGATTTCGAAATGGAGAAAAATGGACACAACCTACTTTATAGTGGTGTAGTTGATTTTAACAAGAGTATGAATGTAAAGGGAAGGTATACTATTGACATGAGAGTCGCTGATACAGGGCTTCTTGAAAAGATTCTGAAGATGACGAACTATCCATCAGATACCATCTATGTTGATTTCGAGATAACAGGGAATTACTCAAAACCTAATATAAATATAAAATACAACTCAGTTGGGGAGTATCTTAAAGATAAAACCAATGAATCTGTAAACCAGATGATCGATGATCTAAAAAATATGTTTAAAAGATGATCATTTTAAAATATTAATAGAATTTGTTTTATCAAGAATGATCTCATAACCATACTTTTTGTCATACTTCAAAAAACCTTCAACTATTATGTTTTTATTTTTAAAATAAAGGATATTTAGATTCTTTTTAAAAAACTCTTTACTTAAATTTTTAAAGATTACTATCGTAAAATTTTTATCACCTTTCAGTTTTATAAAGTATGTATCACTTTTTTTTGATCTGTAAACATCTACAACATAAGCTTTAAATCTTATCCAACTATTCTCATAATTTTTGTAATTTTTGATTATCTGGTTGAAATCGAGAGTGTCTTTGAAAGAATCTATGGAAAAAGAGTATTTTCTTATATGTAAATATTTTTTGTAAAGATTTTCAAACATTGAAGAGTTGGATGAATTTATGTAAAAAAGATCTTTTGAATATTTTTTAGGTTGTATAGCTTTGTTACATATTATAAAACTTTTCGAAGTGGAGAAAATTATTGTATAGTTTATAAGCGAGTCGTCAGCAAAAAGTAATGTGTCAACGAATAGAGATAAACTATCTTTCAAAGAATATTTTTTTGATATAGAACTTTTTGAAAGTATAACAGTTTTATTTATATCCTTTTTCTCTTTTAAAATATCGAGGAAATTTTTATCAGTGAAATCTGGAGAAACTATGGTTATCCCTTTTTGGGTTGAAGAAATAAAGTTTATAAAACTATCAAAAAAATCTTTATGTTCAAAACCTATTTCGTCTGAATAGATAAAGATGTTAAATAGAAAAATGAAAAAAAGAAAAATTTTTCTTTTCATGGGAAAATTTTATCAGGGTTAAAAATATTGTTTGGATCTAAAAGTTTCTTTATATTCTTTTGGATCTCAATCTCCTCTTTTGTAAAAACGAGTTTCATAAATTTTCTCTTGTAAATCCCTATACCATGTTCACCTGAGAGTTTTCCACCAAGTTTAACAGAAATTTCCATTATATCTTTTACAACATTTTCAATATTCTTTTCAAAATTTTTATCATCCTCTTTGAGTTTTAAAATGTTTATGTGAACATTACCATCACCTGCATGACCAAAAGTTATTATAGGTATTCTGTATTTTTCTTCCAAAAGGTGGAGATTTTTTATGAGTTCAGGGAGAGAGTTTATAGGGACAACAACATCCTCCCTTTCCCTTTTTACAGAGATATTAACCATAGCATCGTGCATAGATCTTCTGGCTTTCCATATCTTTTCCTGAAAGTTTTTATCCTCAGCTACCAATATATCAACACATCCTAATTTTGATGATATCGAATCTATCTTTTCTATACTTTTATCAACTATATCCCTGTCGAACCCATCTATTCTCAAAAGGAGTTGTGCTTCACCTTTCTGTGAAGCCATCTGGTTTCCAAGAAAATTTTTTGCTGCCTCCAAAGCCCTTTTTTCCATAAACTCTATAGCTTGTGGAAAAATGCCTGAATGGATAATCTTTACAACAGCGTTGGAAGCATCATCTATCCTATCAAAAGCAAGTAAAAGGTCTATGCTGTATTTTGGTAAAGGTAAAAGTGAAAATGTTATCTCAGTTATGAAACCCAAAGTTCCTTCTGAACCTATAAAAATATCCTTCATATTGTAACCTGTAGCATCCTTTCTTACCTTTCCTCCGAATTTTAAGATTTCACAATTTGGAGTAACGATTTTCAAACCTTTAACATAATCCTTTGTTGTTCCATATTTAACCGCAGAAGGACCTCCGGAATTTTCAGCAACATTACCACCTATAGAACATGAATCTAAAGATGCGGGATCCGGTGGATAGAAAAGTTCAAAACTCTCAACTTTCCTTTTTAACTCACCTGTTATTATTCCAGGTTGAGTTGTTACCATAAAATTTTCTCTATCTATTTCTATTATTTTATCCATTAGTTCTGTTGAGATTATTATTGAAGGGTATAGTGGTATCGCACCACCTGAAAGACCAGTTCCTCTTCCTCTTGGAACAACTGGGATCTTTTCTTTGCTTGAAAATTTTATTATCTCTATTGTTTCTTCTTCATTTTCTGGAAGAGTTACGAGTAATGGATAGGAATACCTGTTACCTGATTCATCAGAATAGTATTTTTCAAGTAAATTTTCATCGAAAACTATTCTTTTTTCAGGGATGATATTTTTCAAACTGTTATAAATTTTTTTCCTTTCCATTCTTAAAATATATTGTCTTAAAAGTTTCTGTCAATAGAAGTTGTTTTGTTTACTTTTAAAAAAAAGTATGTATAATTTTTTTGGAGGTGTTATGGAAAGGGAACCGATAGTTGAAAAGTTTATCCAATCTTATACATCCTATAAAAACAATATCGAAATATTTCATGATCTCTCCACCTTCAAGGTAAAAGAGATACTTCTTGTAGCAACCTTTTATGATGGCTTTATCCTTGAAGAGGAGGGAAGGTTAGCTGAAAGGATTTTTGGAGAGTACCATAAACTATCTTTGCCTGATGCACCAAGAGTTACAAACGCTACCAACGGTGAAGAGGCTTGTAATTGGCTTAAAAGGGAACATTTCGATATGGTTATTTTGACTATGAGGATAGATGGAATGTCTCCCTACCAATTGAAAGAGAAGATTAGAAGTGTGAATAAAGATATACCTATAGTAATACTTTTGAATGATAATGGAGAGATCCCACTAATCAGAGATCAACTTGAAAAAGATAAAGATAAAGACCTTGTTTTTGTCTGGAATGGTGATTCAAAGGTTTTCCTCGCTATGATCAAATATGTTGAGGATAAAAAAAATATAGAAAGGGATACATTTGTTGGAAATGTGAGGGTAATACTTCTTGTAGAGGATTCTATAAGGTATATTTCAAGGTATCTGCCTATCCTTTACTCTGAAATTTTGAAACAGACACAGAGGTTGATAATACAGGAAAAACTTGATGACATGAAAAAACTTTTGCGTTTAAGGGCGAGACCAAAAATAATCATAGCTACAAATTTTGAAGATGCTGTTTACTATTTTGAAAAGTATAAAGATAATCTTTTAACTGTAATTTCAGATATGAAATTTCCAAAGAACAACGCTACAAATTATAACGCCGGATATGAGTTGATAAAATTTGTAAAAGAGTCGATGCCTGAATTACCTTGTCTTTTACAATCATTCGAAAAAGAGAATATGAAAAAAGCTAAAGAGTTGAAAGTCCCATTCATAAACAAAAACAGTGAAAAGTTGAGTCAAGAGCTGAGAAGTTTCATATTCAACAACCTTGGTTTTGGATCTTTCATTTTCAAAGACAGAAAAGGTAAAGAGATAGTTAAAGCGAGTAACATAGAATCTTTCAGAAAGATCCTATCAACTATTCCATCAGAATCTTTAGTTTTCCATGCTAACCTAAATCAGTTCTCCGCTTGGCTTATGGCAAGAGGTGAAATCAAGATCGCAAAAAAACTACAAAAACTGAGAGTTTCAGATTTCAAATCTGTAGAGGATTTAAGAAAATATCTTATCGATATAACTTTGGATATTGATAAGGAATCGATAAAGGGGAAAGTTGTAAAATATTCTGAAAATCTAAAAAAGGATGAACAGGTTATAATTCAAATAGCTGATGGCACTCTTGGAGGTAAGGGAAGAGGTATAGCTTTCGTTAACAACATACTTCAAAACACAGACATATTTGAAACTTTTGAGAATGTTAAGGTCACTATGCCAAAAACCATGTTGATAGGTTCTGAAGAGTTTTCTAATTTTATTGAAAGAAACAACCTTTCACATTATGTTTTGCATGAAAACGATTACACAAAATTAAGGAAAAAATTTTTGAAAGGGAAACTTTCGAATGAACTTATATACAAGTTGAGAAAAAAGCTGAAAAGTTTCACAAGACCTATAGCTGTAAGATCATCAAGCCTTTTCGAAGATTCAATATCACAATCTTTTTCCGGAGTTTTCGAAACATATATGCTCCCGAACAATGATGAAGATTTTGAAAAGAGGTTGAAAGATATTGAGGATGCTATAAAACTCGTTTTCTCATCAGTTTTTTCACCATCAGCGAGAGCATATTTTAACGCTATAAACTACAAGATAGAAGAGGAGAAGATGGCTGTTATAATTCAGGAGGTTGTAGGACATCCATATGGGAAATACTATTACCCATCATTCTCTGGAGTTATGCAATCAGATAATTACTATCCTATATCACATCTTAAAAGAGAGGATGGGATATGTGAGGTTGCTGTTGGGCTTGGGAAATATGTTATCGATGGAAACGATTCTTTTAGATTCTGCCCAAAATATCCAGATATAGATATAAACATAAATAACAAAACACAAAAATTCTTTTATGCTATAAATCTTGAGGATAAAAGAAACTTTAACCTTTTGGAGGGAGACAGTTCCACACTTGAGAATGTTGATATTGATTATGCAAGAAAAAACGGAAGTTTGAACTATATTGGATCAGTTATTGATACTTTCAGTGGAACTCTTACAGATGATCTTTCGCAGAAAGGTCCTCTTGTAATAAACTTCAACTCTATAGTAAAATACGAATATTTCCCATTATCAAAGATATTGAACCAGATAAGTTCTATTGTGAAATTCGCTATAGGTTCTCCATGTGAAATCGAGTTCGCTGTTGATCTTAACCCTGATGAAAATGGAAAGAAGAGATTTTATATTTTACAGATAAAACCTATAATAAGAAAACACTCTGAAATAGATGTTGATATAGAAAGTATTCCAAGAGATAGGATAATATTTTTCTCAGATAATGCTATGGGGAATGGGCTTTTGGATGATATAAAGGATATAATACTTATCAATCCTGAAAAGTTCGACAGGTTAAAAAGTGTTGAACTTGTTCCAAAGATAGAAGAGATAAACAGAGAGTTCGGAAGTAAAGGGAAAAAATATATTATCGCTGGACCTGGCAGATGGGGGACCAAAGACCCATTTTTGGGAATACCAGTTTTATGGTCATCAATATCGAATGTGAAAGTTATTGTTGAAATAGAGATGAAAGATATGCTTATTGAACCATCTTTAGGTTCACATTTTTTCCATAATGTTGTTACAATGAATGTATTTTATCTTACAATTTTTAGTCAAAAGAAATCTGATTCCTTCATAGATTGGGATCTTTTATATAAGGAAAAAAATATAAAAGATCTGGGGAACAATATATTACATATAGAATTTGAGAAACCTCTAAAAATTTTGATAGATGGGAAAAGAGGGAAAGGTGCAATAGTAAAAAGTGATTAAACCCCTTGACAAAAATTCCCCATATGTTTTAATTTTTATAATTAAGGAGGAATTATGTACCAAATAATTGAACATCAAAAAATAGGTCAAAATATCCATAAACTGGTTATAAAAGCACCATTGATAGCAAGAGAAGCAAAACCGGGTCAATTCGTCATACTCAGATCTTATGAAAATGGGGAAAGAATACCCATAACTATATGTGATAAGGATAAAGAAAGAGGAAGTATAACTCTTTATATTCAGGAGGTGGGGAAATCTACCGCAAAGATAGGAAGTTTAAAAGAGAACGATTATATCGTTGATGTTGTTGGACCTCTTGGCAAAGCTGCAAACATTGAAAAGGTTGGAACTGTTGTAACTATCGGTGGTGGAGTTGGATGTGCTATCACCTATCCTGAAACGAAAGCTTATAAAGAGGCTGGGAATTATGTTATATCTATAATGGGATTTAGAAATGTTTCATACAAGATACTTGAGGATGAGATGAAAAAAATCAGTGATGAACTTTACATCACAACGGATGATGGTTCTTATGGAGAGAAAGGATTTGTATCAGATAAGTTGAAAGAACTAATAAATCGAGGTAAAAAGATCGATGAGGTTCTCGTAATCGGTCCTGCTATAATGATGAAAGTAGTTTCAGATATTACAAAAGAGTATGGGATAAAAACTATAGCGTCTTTGAACTCAATAATGGTTGATGGGACTGGAATGTGCGGTGCATGCAGGGTTGAAGTTGGTGGGAAAACAAAATTCGCCTGTGTCGATGGTCCGGAATTTGATGCTCATCAGGTTGATTTCTCACTTTTAATGAAAAGATTATCCATGTATAAAGATGAAGAAAAACTCTCTTATGAAAAATTTATTAACGAGAGGTGAAATATGGCAAAGAATAAAGAAAGAATCGATATGCCAAGACAGGAAATAGAGAAAAGGATAAGAAATTTTGAAGAGGTCGCTCTTGGTTACACTGAACAGATGGCTTTACTTGAAGCTGAAAGATGTTTAAACTGCAAGGATCCTCTCTGTGTTAAAGGTTGTCCTGTTAATGTAAAGATACCTGAATTCATCAAGTTGATAAATGAAAAAAAATATCTCGAAGCTTTGAAAAAGATAAAAGAGACCAACTCTCTTCCAGCTGTTTGTGGAAGAGTATGTCCACAGGAGGAGCAATGTGAGGCTGCCTGTGTTTTGAGTAAAGCGAAAAAACCTATCGCTATAGGAAGACTTGAAAGGTATGTTGCAGATTGGGTATCTTTGATGGGTATAGAGGAAGAGATCCCTAAAATAGATAAAAACAATATTAAGGTAGCAGTTATAGGTTCAGGCCCCGGTGGGTTGACTTGTGCTGCGGATCTCGCTTTGATGGGCTACGATGTTACAATTTTTGAAGCTTTACATAAGGCTGGCGGAGTTTTGGTATATGGTATTCCAGAGTTCAGATTACCGAAAAGAATAGTTGAAAGGGAAGTTGAATATCTGAAAAAATTGGGTGTTGAAATAAAAACTAATGTTGTTGTTGGTAAATCTATAACTTTAAAGGATCTTTTCGATGAAGGTTATAAGGCTGTTTACCTTGGATTGGGTGCTGGACTTCCAAAATTTATGAATCTGAAAGGTGAAAACCTTTTGAACATCTATTCAGCAAACGAGTATCTGACGAGAACAAACCTTATGAAAGCTTACAGATTCCCTGAGTATGATACTCCGATTAAGAAAGGTAAAAGGGTTGCGGTGATAGGTGGTGGTAATGTCGCTATGGATGCTGTAAGAAGTGCTTTAAGATATGGAGCAAGTGAAGCGATGATAATTTACAGAAGATCAAAACAGGAATTACCAGCAAGGGAAGAGGAAGTTGAAAATGCTGAAGCTGAAGGAGTGAAATTCAATTTTCTTGTGAATCCTCTTGAATTCATAGGTGATGAGAATGGGTTTGTAAAAAGAATAAAACTCCAAAAGATGGAACTTGGTGAACCTGACGAATCTGGAAGAAGAAGACCTGTTCCAGTTGAGGGAAGTGAATTCTACCTTGATGTAGATGTAGTCGTAATAGCTATCGGACAGACAGCGAACCCAGTTTTATTAGATGTAACACCTGAGGTTAAAAGGAACAAATGGGGATACATTGAAGTTTACGATCAGTATGGAAGGACAAGTATGAAGGGAGTATTTGCGGGTGGAGATATTGTAACAGGTGAAGCCACTGTGATACAAGCGATGGGATCAGGTAAAAAATCAGCGTTGGGAATAGATGAGTATGTAAAAACTGGAAAATGGGTTTGAGAAAAAATGTAAAAAGTTTAAAGCAGAATAAATTTGTCTGTATACCTCAGGATGACTCATACATATTACAGAGAAACATCCTGAGGTATGCAAATGAGGGAGTATATCTTTCAGAGTTTTTGGAAAAGGTTTCAAAAGATATATTGAAATTTTCAAGTACAGATGCACTTGAAATTTTAACAATAGGTCCATCGATTTCATATTTATGGAAAATAGAGAAAGAAAGGATAGAAGAACCTGAATTTATAAGGTTTAACCATGATGATATATACAACAACAGATACCTTCTCTGTTCTGATAATAATTCAACAATTCTATGCGAAATTGTTTTAAAAAGAAAAAAATGTAGGAGTAAGAAATTTTTTACAAAACTTGGAAACATCTACATACCTGATACTTCACAGTCATCAATAATTGAAGTTTATGAAAATGATGGATGGAAGAAAAAAGTTTTGAATTTAGATAAAAAGTATAAATCCTTACTTATAATAAAATTCGATATAGATGAAATTAATACAGCTATACTTCAGATGAAATCTGTTAAAAAGGATTTTTTCAATCCAGTATCAATAGAGTTCTATGAAGGTTTAACGAACACCTTGGGAATGGCTATATCTGACAGAAGGGCACAATATTTTCTAAGGGAGAGGGTTAAAGAGCTTTCCTGCCTCTATTCTATTTCAAGTACTTTACAGAAAACAGATTTTGATTTTGAAAGGGAGATGGATAAAATCATAAATATGATAATCCCTGCATTCCAGTTCCCTGAATTTACAAATGTCAGAATCAAACTTGATAACAAAATTTTCGTTAACAAAAATTTTATTGATAGTGATAATTTTATAAGATCAGATATATTCGTTGAGGATAAAAAAAGAGGGAGTATAGAAATTTTTTATTCACAGAAAAGTTTTAAAAAGGACACAGTTTTCTTCCTTGATGAAGAAAAAGCTTTAGTTAACGCTATTGCGAACCATTTTGGATATGTTCTCGAAAGACAGAAACTCGAAAAGGACAAAAATGATCTACATAACCAGCTTTTACATGCTGACAGGCTTGCAACCATTGGTCAGCTTGTTGCTGGAGTTGCACACGAGATAAATGAACCTCTCTCAAGTATTTTAGGTTTTGCACAACTCATAAAAAAGTCAGACATCCCAGAGCAGGTCAGAAGTGACAATGAAAAGATAATAAAATCAGCGTTACATGCGAGAGAAATTATCAAAAAGTTGATGTTCTTCGCTAAACAGATGCCTCCTCAGAAAGTTGAGGTTGATCTAAACGAAACTATTAAGGAAACAGTCTATTTTTTAGAATCACACCTGATTCGTTCCTCCATAGAACTAAACCTGAAACTATCATCAGATATACCTAAAGTTGTCGCGGATCCTTCACAGTTGTATCAGGTGATAGTTAACCTTACAGTTAACGCTATACAGGCTATAAAAGGGAATGGGATTTTGAAGATAGAAACCTTTTCCGATAAGGATTATGTCTATTTCACTATTGAAGATAACGGTATAGGGATGGATAAGGAGACTCTCGATAAAATTTTTATCCCATTTTTCACAACAAAAAAGGATGGGACAGGACTTGGTCTTTCAGTTGTTCATGGAATTATAACTAACCATAATGGAAAGATAGAGGTTGAGAGTGAACCTGGAAAGGGGACAAAATTTATAGTAAAACTTCCCTCTGGGGAGGTATGATGGAAGAAAAAAAATATAAAATTCTTATTGTTGATGATGTGAAAGATAGCATTGAACTTGTTAGCAGAAATTTGGAGCAGGCAGGTTATATAACTTTTACAGCAACCTCACCGATAAAAGGTTCGGAGATACTTAAAAACAACGATATAGATCTTGTAATTACAGATTTAAGAATGCCTGATATAGATGGAATAGCTTTCACAAGGTATATAAAAGAAAATTATAAAAATGTTGAAATAATAATGATAACAGGGTATCCATCTATAGAGAGTGCTGTTGATGCTGTGAAAACAGGTGTTAGCGAGTTTTTACCAAAACCTTTCACAGATGATGAACTTTTCGCAACTGTTGAAAAGGTACTTTTCAAGTTGAAAGTAAAAAATGTTCTAAACAAAGAGGATAAAGGTAAAACTTTTGTTTTTCAGGGAATACTTGGAAACAGTGATAAGATGAAAAGGATATTTGAACTTATAGATAAAGCGTCACAAACAACAGCAACAGTTTTAATCACAGGGGAGAGTGGAACCGGAAAGGAGATGGTTGCAAGAGCGATACATTACTCATCTCCAAGAGCCAGCCAAAGTTTTGTTCCAGTCAACTGTGGGGGTATTCCTGAAGAGTTACTTGAAAGTGAGCTTTTCGGATATGTTAAAGGTTCTTTTACTGGTGCAAATGAGACGAGAGCAGGATTTTTCCAGACAGCGGATGGTGGAACGATATTCCTTGATGAGATAGGAGAGACAAGCCTTTCCATGCAGGTTAAACTTTTAAGGGTATTACAGGATAAAACAGTTTATATGATAGGTTCGAGAAAACCTCAAAAAATAGATGTAAGGGTTATCTGCGCTACAAACAAAAACCTTGAAGAACTTGTGAAAAAAGGTATTTTCAGAGAGGATCTCTATTTCAGATTGAATGTTATAAATATTGAACTTCCTCCTTTGAGGGAAAGAAGAGAGGATATTCCACTACTCCTTGAGCATTTCTCAGCAAAATATAGTAAAGAACTTGGTAAAGAAAAACCAACCTTTACCGAGAACGCTGTTAAGAGTTTAAGTGAATACTTTTGGCCCGGCAATGTTAGGGAACTGGAAAATGTTATTCAAAGATTGATAATAATGAAAGAGGATAATATTATTGATGTCCCCGATCTCCCATCACTTATGAGATTCAACCTTCCTTACAAAAATGATCTTACAAGAAAACTTTCAGAGATTGAATGTGATTATATAAAGGATGTTTATGAGAGTCAGGGGAAAAATAAAAGTAAAACAAGTGAGATACTTGGAATCGACAGAAAAACTTTAAGGGAAAAGTTGAAAAGGTGTCAAATAGAGATTGATGAGGAGTAAAATTTCCCCTCTGAGGAAAATCTCCCCACCTAAAAGAATTTAAAAAAATTTTTTTAAAGCTTAAGACCCCAAAAAATAAATAATTTAACTATTGAAAAATTTTGGCACGATTGTTGCTTATTTATTTGGAAAAGAAAAAGGAGGTCTTATGATGACAGTAAAAGAAAGAATAGAAGAGAAAAAGGAAACAGGTTTAAAAAATTTTGAAGGGCTCTGTGTTACATGTAAAAATAGTAATACCTGTATTTTTCTTCAGAATTCAACAAAGCCAATAATAAGTTGCGAAGAGTTTGAAAATATAGAAACTCTTGAAACAACAAAAAAAGATTTGAAAGAGAATCTTGAAAAGAAAGAAAAAGTTTACGAACTCAAAGGGCTTTGTGCAAACTGTGAAAACAGATTTGATTGTAAATTTGAAAAACCTGAAAGTGGTGTTTGGCATTGTGAAGAGTACAGATAATATTTTATGGATATTTTAAATTATTCTTCTTATCAAAGTGAAGATGATCTTTTAAAAATAAAGGAGTTATCTGAAATCGCACAAAAGAGTGTTCTCGATAAGGATATGCGCGCTATCCTTATCAAACCTTCAAAAGTTATAAAAAACTCCGAAAACCTTTTATTTGAGGATAAAGTTGCCCAGTTGAGATCAATATTTGTAAAACACACTTTTCTTAACGAAACTGATGTAACAACACTTCTTTTTGATGATGAAGAAAATTTTGAAAAATTCTTTTTAAAATCTTTTTACTCTTCTTTGAAGTACTCTTTCCTTGATATTCCTTTTGGTGGTTCAACTTTAGGTTTTATAGTTCCAAAAGGTTTAACTCTTTCAAACGAAAAGGTTAAAAGGAAGTTGAGCTCATTACTTGTAAAAAATTTTTCAGATATTTTGAATGATCAGAATTATTTGAAAATAAAAGAAGATGATTTTGAAAAAAAGGATTCCATAATAAAGTTGATAGAGAACATAGATAAGCCAAGGATTTCAAAAAAATTCAAATTTCTTCTTAAAAACCCTTTAAGAAAAAAGATAGTTAAAGAAAAATATGATGCATTATGGTTAAAAAGCTTTGTTAAGTATTTTTATAAGAAAGAGAAGGTAAGGGTAATTATAGATTCTATAAATCTTAGATCCTATAATTTTTTAAAAGAAATTTTAAACGATGAATTTTTTGTTGTTATAGGAATTGGAGAAAGGGACTACTCTTACTATTCTTCAAAGGGAATCGATTGTAAAGATATAACATTCATTGAAAAGAGGGAAACAAACGAAAAATGCATAGATTATGTAGATCTTTTGAAAAAAGAGACAGATATATTTTTGGAATTTGGTGGAGAAAACAATTTTAACGAAACTATGGCTAAAATTTTAAACTGCACTATATACTGTGAATTTGAGGATCTTTCAACATCTTTTCAGAGTATAAAAATTTTAAATAACAGAAAAGTATTATATTTGCCTTCTCTTCTTCTTGATTGTGTTGATGAGATATTTGATTATTTTGAGGTTATAGAAAGAAAAAGGGAAGAGGTAATGAGTGTCGATGAAATTGATCTTAGGACGGAAACATACATAAATTTTGTTATTTCCTACTTTGACTCCTTTCTTGAAAACCGGCAGAAAGTTTTTGAAACAATACTTTTGAGAAGTTTTGAAAATTACAGAAAAAAATTTTCACTTGTTTATGGGTGATTTATGGTTGATGAAAAAGTTGTTTACCAAAAAAATGAAAGTTTTGGAAAAATAGATTTACTTCTCGAAAATTATAATGAGAAAGAAAAGGAAACTCTTTTAAACCTTTATAACTTTAAAGAGATTTTTGTTAACATACCTTTGAAAAGTTCAGATGGTGAGATAAAGAATGTTACTGGAGTTAAGGTTGATAATTTTTTATCTTACAACAACACATTTTCAAACCTAAGGATACACCCTTATTTTGATATTAACTATTTCAGAGATTTTGCTTTTCTAAACACTATAACATTTTCCCTTTTCGGTATACCTGTGAATGGGAGTTTTTCATCTATCCTTATGGATCCTTTTGATCTTTCAACCGATGAGAAGGAAGAAATTTTTAAGATGTTCTCATCACTTTTGAAAAATGAAATTTTAGAAAAAGATATATTCTTCTCTACAGATATAAATTCGAATTATAACGATATAAAAATATTTACAGATTCATTCCATTTAGATGAATTTGACAGAAAAAAGATTATAAGTTTTATCGATTATTATAATGATTTAAAAAAAGATATAGATATAGACAAGTTAAACGAGTATTCGATTTTTTATTCGATTCTTAAATACTGTGAACTTAAGAAAAAGAGTGTTGATGATCTTTCGGTTGTGATTTACGGATTCGGAGAGAAACCTTATTTCCTTTCCAAAATTCTGAAAAGGGAAGGTTTCAACATAGTTGGTATATTGACTCACCTTGGTTCATTTTATGATCCTTATGGTATCCAGATAGATGAATTTTATAAAAATTATCTTTCAAATTTTTCAAGCAGAGAGGAAACGAGGTATAAGAAGATAGACCTTTACACTTTTGAGAATGTTAGATCAGATATTTCGATTTTTTATATAGATATTTTTAAGAAAGATTTTCTGAAAAACATAAATACATCTTTGATAGTTGAAGGAAGGAAGATGTTGTTTGGCGAGATGGAAAGTGAAATTATGAAAGAAAAAGGTATTGAACTTTTGCCATCAGAGTTGACATGTTCAGGGGAGATAATACTTTATGATGAGTTAAGAAAAAACAGGATTCCAAAAAAGATTGAAATTATGATACAGAAAGAGATTTATAAAAAGATGGATGAAATTTTCAAAGCTGATGGGGAAGATGTTAGAACAAAAATTATAAAAATCTCTTTCAAAAATATACTTGAAAATCTCTCATAAACGCTCATATACCTCAAAAAAAGGAGAGAGTTTAACTCTCTCCTTTTCATAAAAACAATGTAAAAAGAGACTATTAAATAACACCCTGATCTATCATAGCGTCAGCGACTTTCTTGAATCCAGCTATATTTGCACCGTTGACATAGTTGCCGGGTGTTCCATACTCTTTTGCAGCATCATAACAAGATTTATGGATGTTTATCATTATATTGTGTAGTTTCTGATCAACCTCTTCTCTTGTCCAGCTTAACCTTATTGAGTTCTGTGACATTTCAAGACCACTTGTTGCAACTCCACCAGCGTTTGCAGCTTTTCCAGGTGCATAGAGGACTTTGTTAGCAAGGAATACCTCCACAGCTTCAGGTGTTGATGGCATGTTTGCACCTTCTGAAACACAAACGCAACCATTTTTAACAAGTTCTTTCGCATCACTCTCATCAAGTTCATTCTGTGTTGCACATGGTAAAGCTATATCGAACTTACCAAGTTTCCATGGCTTTTTACCATCATGGTATTCAACATCTTTAAACTTATCAGCCATCTCTTTTATTCTTCCTCTCTTAACATTTTTAAGTTCCATCATAAATTCCCATTTCTCCTGATTCAAACCATTTTTGAAGTAAACGGACCCGTTAGAATCTGAAAGTGTCATAACTTTTCCACCAAGTTGCATTATCTTTTGTGCAGCATACTGTGAAACATTACCTGATCCTGAAATTGCAACTGCCATTCCATCTATTCCTTTTTTGGCAGTTTTTAACATCTCTTCTGCAAAATAAACAGCACCGTATCCTGTTGCTTCAGGTCTTATCAAAGAACCACCCCAGTTTAGCCCTTTTCCTGTAAGAACTCCTGTGAATTCGTTTTTCAACTTTCTGTACTGACCGAACATATAACCTATCTCTCTTGCACCAACTCCAATATCTCCAGCTGGAACATCTGTGTCAGGACCTATGTGTCTGAAGAGTTCATTCATAAATGCCTGACAGAATTTCATTACTTCGTTATCAGATTTTCCTTTTGGGTCAAAATCACTTCCGCCTTTTCCACCGCCCATTGGAAGACCTGTTAGTGAGTTTTTGAAAATCTGCTCGAAACCTAAGAATTTTAAAACACCTAAGTTTACTGTTGGATGGAATCTCAAACCACCCTTGTATGGACCAATAGCAGAGTTGAACTCAACCCTGTAACCGATGTTTACCTGAACTTTTCCGTTGTCATCAAGCCAAGGAACTCTGAAAATTATCACTCTTTCAGGTTCCACAATCCTTTCAAGGATAGCATGTTTTTGGTATTTTGGCTCTTTTTCAAGCAAAAGTTCAAGGGACTCTAAAACCTCTTTCGCTGCCTGAAGAAACTCTTTTTCCCATGGATACTTTTTGGAAAGTTTATCGTAAACCTCCATTGCATAACCGCTCATTATACCTCCTTTTTTATAAACGCTCATTTTAATTATAAAAATTTTATATTATAAAGTCAATAATTTTATAGAGGTGCTTTTTTTTCTATTGACTTTTAAACTTAATGGTGTAAAATACGGCTATTTTACAAACAAAACATATTCAGGAGGATTAAATGAATAGTTATGTATCACAGGTAATAGAAGAAGTAAAACAGAGATACTTCTGGGAAAAAGAGTTCATACAGGCTGTTACAGAAGTTTTAGAATCTTTATCCCTCGTTATGGATAAAGAGCCAAAATACAAAAAATACAGAATACTCGAAAGAATAGTTGAACCAGAAAGAATTATATTCTTCAGAGTTCCATGGACAGATGACAAGGGTGAAATACACATCAACAGAGGTTACAGAGTAGAGTTCAACTCAGCACTTGGTCCATACAAGGGTGGATTGAGATTCCATTCTTCCGTAACATTATCTATCTTAAAATTCTTAGGTTTTGAGCAGATATTTAAAAACTCACTTACAGGTCTTCCAATGGGCGGTGGAAAAGGTGGAAGTGATTTTGATCTTAAAGGAAAATCTGAAGGTGAAGTTATGAGATTCTGCCAGTCATTCATGACAGAACTTTTCAGACACATAGGTGCTGACACAGATGTTCCAGCTGGAGATATTGGAGTTGGTGCAAGAGAGATAGGTTACATGTTTGGACAGTACAAAAGATTGAAAAACGAATTCACAGGAGTTCTTACAGGAAAAGGGCTAAACTGGGGTGGTTCTTTGATAAGACCCGAAGCAACAGGTTTTGGTGTTGTTTATTTTGCAGAAGAGATGTTGAAAACAAGAAAAGAATCACTTGACGGTAAAAGGGTTGCGATAAGTGGTTTTGGTAATGTTGCATGGGGTGCTGCTATTAAAGCTAACGAACTTGGTGCAAAAGTTGTTACATTATCAGGTCCAGATGGATACATCTATGATGAGGATGGAGTAAAAGGTGAAAAGATAGATTATATGCTTGAAATGAGAGCAAGTGGAAGAGATAGTGTTAAAGATTATGCTGACAAGTTCAAAGTCAAATTCGTTGCTAACAGAAGACCCTGGGAAGTTAAAGTTGATGTTGCTTTACCATGTGCGACACAGAACGAGATAGATGGAAACGATGCAAAGAATTTGATAAAGAACGGATGCAAGTATGTAGTTGAAGGTTCCAACATGTCATCAACACCTGAAGCTGTTGAAGCATTCCTTAACAACAATATACTTTTCTCTCCTGGTAAAGCCTCAAACGCAGGTGGAGTTGCAACAAGTGGTCTTGAGATGTCACAGAATTCTATGAGATTACAATGGCCAAGAGAGGAAGTTGACAAAAGGTTAAGAGAGATTATGGTCAGAATACATCAGTCATGTGTTGATGCTGCAAAAGAGTATGGAACACCTGGCAACTATGTCAACGGTGCAAATATAGCTGGATTCAAGAAAGTTGCTGACGCAATGATAGATCAGGGACTTGTTTAATTTTTCAACAATAGAAATATTACAAAAAGGGTGGCTTAAAAGCCACCCTTTTTATTTTCCCACTTGACAAAAAGATTTTGAAAATTAAATTATTCGTGACCAAAAAAAAGAAATAAGTTTAAAAGGAGGTGAGAATTATGAAAAAGGAAATTCAAAAATTTTCACCATTCTCAGAACTATTCGATTTAAGGAAAGAGATAGATTCGTTGTTTGATGACAGATTCTTTGGCAAGATGTTACAGCCTTACTATGAATCAAACTGGACTCCTTCTATGGATATATCTGAGACGGATAAAGAGTTTCTGGTTACAGTTGAACTTCCTGGAATGAAGAAAGAGGATATAAACCTCTCCATTGACAACAATGTTTTGACCATAGAGGGAGAAAGGAAGAGTGAAAAGGAAGAGAAGGGTAAAACTTTCCACAGAATAGAAAGGTCTTATGGTAAATTCTATAGGTCCGTGACATTGCCCAAGAAAGTTGATGAGGAGAATATAAAAGCATCTTTCAAAGATGGTCTTTTAAATATAACTCTTCCAAAAGTTGAAAAAGAAAAGGTTAAAAATATCGAGATATCTGATAAGTAAGTGAGGTTATCCTCACTTACTTATATCTCGTAATCTATCCTTTTTAAATCTTTATAATTTTCTGAAAACCACCTGTAAGTTTTTTCAATTCCCTCTTCGAATGAAACCTTTGGGCTGTATCCTATAAGTTTTTTTGCAAAACTGTTATCTCCAAGAAGTTTATCAACCTCACAAGATTTTTTTCTTACCCTTTCATTTTGAACGACAACTTCGAGTTTTTTGTTTGAAACACTCTCTACGATTTTTATTATATTTTTTATGGAGTAAGATTTTTTAGAACAGATGTTGAAAATCTTTCCAAAAGTTTTTTCATTGTATATTACTTTTGTGAAAGCATCTGTAAGATCATCTATATAAGTGTAATCCCTCTCAGTGTGTAAGTTCCCGATATAAATTTTATCTGATTTTATAGATTGCAAAATTATCTGAGGTAAAACGGATCTTAAAGATTGCCTTGGTCCAAATATGTTAAAAGGTCTAACTATAGTTACAGGTAAAGAGAACACTCTACTGTATGCAAGAGCCATCTGATCCTGTGCTATCTTTGTCGCTGCGTATGGAGAATACGCATTAAGAGGGTGTTTCTCATCCATAGGTGTATATTGTGCACTTCCATAGACCTCCGATGTTGACATTATAATAGTATGTTTTATTTTCCTTTCTTTCGCTACATCGAGTATATTTTTTACACCCTTTATATTTGTTTCAATATAGGAGTCAACAGCTCTGAAAGAATAAGGGATTGTAATAAGTGCTGCTAAATTAATTATACAATCAACATCTTTTGTCATAGAGTACATAAGTTGGTAATCTCTTATATCGCCCTTTTCTATTTCAATATTTTTGTAATTTTTCAGATATTTCAGATTACCTATATCTGTAGAACTGTTGTAATAAACAAGAGCTTTTACTTTATAATATTTTGATAACTTCTCAACAAGGTGGCTCCCTATAAAACCACAACTACCTGTTACAAAAATTTTTTTCATCTATCCTCCATAAACTTTACTTATCCTTTCATAAGATTCTTTGTTACCAACATCATACCAGAAGCCATTGTGGAGATAGTATCCAACCTTTCTCTTCTCTTTTATTTTTTCATTCAAAAGTTGATCCATATCCAAATATTTTTCTTTTAAATTTTTCAAAACATTTTTCTGGAAAACATTTATCCCTGAAAGTATGAAAAATTCGAGAGTAGGTTTTTCAACAATATTAAGTAAACTCTTTTTGTCAACTGATACTACACCATAATCTATTTGAATTTTTTGAGGGATCAAAACTGAGGTGATTTCATTTTTATTCTTTTTATGAAATTTTATCAGTGTTGAAAAATCTATATCGTTAATTATATCTGCATTATGTACAATAACAGTCTCCTCTTCGATTTTTCTAAGATGAAACAAAGCTCCGGCAGTTCCAAGAGGTCTTTTTTCCTTAATAAATGATGAGTCGTCGAAAATGTCTGGATATTTTGATATCAATTTTTTTTCGATCATCTCCTTTTTATAGTTAAGGGAAACATAGATGTTCTTAAAACCTTCAAGTATAAAAGTATCCATAATCTTTTCTATTAGACTCGTATTTCCTATCTCAAGTAAAGGTTTAGGTTTTATCTCTGTCAAAGGTAACAATCTTTTCCCTTTTCCACCAGCCATTATAAGAACAGCAATTTTTGAAAAATCATCTTTCTTTTTTTCATTCTGATAGATTTTAATTATTCTTCCTTTATCGTCTAAAAGAGGAATAAATTTGATTTTATATCTCTCCATGATTTTTTTTGCTTCATGTTCAGAATCTTTACGAAGAAAAATAAAATCCTTTTTAGCTATATTTTTAGCACTGTAATTAACTGTAAGCCCTTTTATTATAGCTCTTCTTATATCTCCATCAGTCAAAGATCCTTTAACTTTTAAATTTCTATCTACAAGAAAAAGGATCTTCCCACCGATGTCATTCAGTTTTTTCAAGCATTCAAGTATTGATGAGTTTTCATCTATTATGAATTCTTTAACATTCATCCTTTTCTCCTGAAACTTTTTTGATTTTATCAACAACAGTTGAAAGGTCTTTTTTCGAATACTCTTCATCTATTGGAATGTTCAAAATCTTTTTGGAAATTTCATTTTCACATCTCCACAGAATGGGAAGAAAAATTTTGTATTTTTGTAATTCTCTTTTAACAATATCTCTATCCTTTATTTTTATTGGGAAAGATTGGGGCACAACATCTTTTGGAAGACTTTTGAATATAGCTTTTTTGGAAATATATGGATCTAAAAGTAAATAATTGAAATTGTTTTTTCTTTTTGTTGAAGCATTTTCAAAATCGTAAATTTTTAATAAATTCAGAGAAAATTTTGAAATATTTTTAGGGGTATAACCTATACTTTCCTCTCCTTTTATAGAGTAGTAGAGATACAAATTTTCAAAATGATCACTTTTATACTTATAGTTTTCACAGATCTCTCTATAAAGTTTTGAAAAAAGTTTTTTAATGTAAAAATCCTCCTTACAATTTTTTTTGATCATTTCAAAATTTTTAAGGTTTGTGAAAAGTATACCACCATCAACAACTGGAAACAATTTCCTTAAACTTCCTAAAACTATATCTGAAGAAGAAAAATCAAAATTGGATAGAAAAGAATGTGTTATATCCCTTACAGTTAAAATCCCAGATTCTTTTGAAGATTTTATTAAGTTCTCATCCTGAAAACCAAAATAGTCAACTATATATAACGCTATTTTTTCTTTTTTGACTTTTTTTAAAAATTTTAAATCCGCTTTGAAATCAGGTAGAATTTTATAAAATTCTATTTTTACATTTTCCTCTTTTAAAGGTTTTAACATCTCAACACAGTAATAATCAGGGAAAAATATTTTGTACCCGTTTTTTTTTAAAAAATAAGCTACATTCTTTATAGCACCTCTCCCTGAAGAGTAAAAATATTTTCTACTGAACTTGAAGTTTTGAAAAGGCTTTTGAAACTCTTCTTTGAAGTTATCGTATATTATTCTTTCACTTCCCAATATTTTCATCTTTAAATTTCACCTTAATGTTCATCTCTTTTAAATATGAAATAATTTGTTTAAAATTATTTTGATCGAAACCTATTATCTCTGGGGGAATGACACCTTCTTTGAGTTTGTTTGTGAGGACTATGTAGGAGAATATACCGAGTGAAAAACCTGTTGTTCTTTCCATAGCAGAATGTTTATCATCTCCCCTGTCAACAACTTCATAGGTTAAAATTTTTTTCTTATTTTTTATTTTCCCTTCACCAACTACTCTCAAAAGTAAAACATCTTTGATATCAGGATACTTTATACTTTTCAGTATCTCAATAGTTGTTTCACGAGGTTTTTTACCGTTCAGTTCTTCCTTAAAATATCCAAGATCTTTTAAAAGTTTTATCTTTTCTATATGTCCTTTGTATCTTAAAGTTTTCTCTTCAAGATTTTTTACATCTTTTAAAGTTTTTAAGAGTGTTCTCAAACCATCTGTATAGAAACCTTCAAGTTTATCAAAACCTTTGAACTTCACATCCTCTTTACCTGTTAAAGGTTCAACTATTTTAAGTTTTCCGTTTTTTCTGATTTTTACAACCCTTTCATATTCTGATATTAGATCTTCCGGAGACCATGTTACAGTGTATCCAAGAGGAGGCAGATTTTTTTCTGGCATTCCACCAACCAATATCTTTATCTTTTCACATCTGTCAAAACTTTTATATATCCTTCCTGCAAAAAGGTTACTCAAGCCTGGAGCAACTCCAGCATCGGGAACTATAGTTATGTTGTTTTTCTTCGCTTCCTGATCGAGTTCGAACGGATCATCTTCAGAATATGAGACATCAACAATATTTTTTTGTGATATTATAGCTCCAACTTGTGCTATTTTACCAAGTTTCGCTGGAAGTGCTGAAATTATCAGATCGAATCCTTCTGAAAGTTTTTTAACCTTTTCAGGTGAATCGATGATGTCTTTTATAGTTTTGAAACCGAGTTGTGAAAGATAGTTCAGGTTATCTGAATTCAGATCAACAAAAGTCACATCAACATTTTTTTTGAAAAGGAATTCTCCACAGGCGATTCCCTGCCTACCACTACCAAGAACTATACATTTCATAAAAACTCCTTTTTTTAATTCTATTTCATTAAAAGGTTTTGTCAACAACACTTTTATTTTTATTGACATTTACATCTATATTGATAACATTAAATAAAAAGGAGAATTTATGAAAAATGATAAAGATTTTGCTAAATTGATTTTAGGTATAATTTTGATTTTTATAGGTGGGATGATATTTCTTTCAACTTTTTTCAATATTTCCATACCTATTTTCAAAACGATAATCTCTTTTCTTTTAATATACTTGGGAGCAATGATACTTCTTGGTAAAAAAACTTTCTTTATAGTAAACGAAAAATTTGATGGCAGAAAAAAAGATCATCTTGTTCTTTTTTCTTCTACTCATATTGATGCATCAGAAGTTGAAGAGTATAAGACGCTGAATATAGATGTTATTTTTGGAGAGGGAAAAGTTTATATAAAAAAGGGAATGAACTGTAAAATCTACTCTACCTCTATACTCGGACAGATAACTACCCCTGATGGTGAGAACATAACATTTGGAAGTAAAGATATGAAGATTGGAGAAAACCCTGATAAAGGTGTAACAATAATTGCAACAGTTATTTTAGGAACCTTAGAGATTGTAGAAAAATAGGAGGGGTTTATGGGACTTCTAATAATAACTTTTTTTTCTATAATTATTTTTTTAAGTGGACTTAAAATCATTTTTAGCAAAAATGGTAATCTTGACAGATTTTTTGATAGTTTGATTTTGATAATCTTGGGAATTTTACTTCTTTCCTATAACTATTCGAAAAAGTATGAAAATATAATATCTTTCAAAGATGGTACTTTAACTTTAAAAAGTGAAAACAAAAATTATATTATTATCTTTTCAAAAACTCAGATAGATCTTTCTTATCTTGAATCCTTAAACGATACAACAAGTTATGATATAAAAATATTTTTTTCAAATGTGAAAGTCAAAAGTAACAGCTACCTGCCTTTCGATTTTGATTTGAAAGGATTTTTATACTCATCACAGTTGCATTCAGGGATTGGATATTTAACAGGTCAGATAGATGAAAATACATCTGTAGATTCTTTGAACATCCCAATAAAAATAAAATTTAAACTTTATTTCAGTAGTTTAAAAATTTCAAAAGAATAGTGTTTAAAAAATTTTTTTCTTTTTTGCTTTTACTTTCATTATCAATCGTTTTGGCTGGTCAAATTGATGAAGGGAATTTTTTGTTTATCGAAAAAGATAGTAAAAAGGTTTACAATGTTTCTGTTGAAAAATCAGGTGATTCTCTTTCTTTATCGATAAAGGGAAATAATCTCTTCTATCTTGAAATATATCTTATGAAAGGTGATTCAACATTTCTTCTTAAAAGGAAATTCAAATTAGGTTTTTTGAACTATGTTTTAGATTATTCACCGATAAGGTTAAGGTTTTTACTACCTTTTGAGGATAATAAAAAATGGCAATATGAAGGTATAGAAACTTCAACTTTCCACAAAACTAAAATAAAATCTTATGGCTATGTTTTTGAGAATGATGATGGATATAAAATTTATAACATAACTTTCAGGGATGGCTCTGTTGATACTTCTATAGTAGAATTTGATAAAATGTATAAAGTTAAAAAGATTTCGATAGATTTACCTAAAATTTTTCTTTTAAGGAAGATGTTAGGGTTTAAAACTACAAAACTGATTTTTGAAAATTATGGAAAGAAATAATATTTTTGATGATATAAAATATCAAAAGGGTATTGGTCCGAAGGTGGGTGAAATTTTAAACCAGATGGGTATATATACAAAATATGATCTTTTGACATACCCCCCATTCAGATACATAGATAGAAATATCGTTGAAGATGAAAATATAAAAGATGGTGAATATGTAACAATTTTTGCTCAGGTTATCACTTGTGGTGAGATATTCACAAGAAAAAGGAAATATATATTTCAGGCACTCGCAAAAACTAAAAAGGATAATTATATTTTTCTTACATGGTTCAACAACAGGTATATAAAAAATTATCTGAAGAAGGGAGATATAGCACTTTTCAGTGGTAAGGTGAGGGTAAAAAGAGGGTCTTTTGAAATTTTACATCCAGATTTTGAAATATTTCAGGATGATTTTTTTGAACTTATAAATACAGGTAAAATAGTCCCCATATACCATACCAAATCAAAATTGACGCAGAAATATTTAAGGAAACTGGTTTTCAACCTTCTTAAAAGTTTTGATCGGATAGAAGAGGATCTGCCTTATGAAATTGTTATGAGAAAAGGGCTTGTAAGTTTGACGGATGCTATAAAAAATTTACATTTCCCTGAAAATGAGGAGAAAAAGGAAGAAAGCTTAAGAAGGTTGAAATTTGGTGAACTCTTTTATGCTGGATTGGTTGTTGCAAAAAGAAAGTTAGAGATAAAAGAAAAAAAGGTTGAGAAAAACTATATTTCGAAAAGTCAACTTGTTGAAAAATTTATTTCAACGCTGAATTTCAAATTGACAAACGATCAGATCAAATCTATAGATGATATCTTGAAAGACCTAAGATCTGAAAAGCCTATGAATAGGCTTCTTATGGGTGATGTTGGTGTTGGAAAAACTGTTGTGGCAACCGTAGCGATGCTGTATGCTGTTGAGAGTGGTTATCAGGCTGCTCTTATGGCACCAACTGAAATTTTAGCCCAACAACATTATTTGAAGATAAAGGATTGGGTTGAAAATCTTGGAGTTGATGTTGAACTTTTAACTTCATCTATAAGTGAAAATAAGAGAAGGTATAATCAGATCAGTGATGGGAGTATAAAAATAGTTATTGGTACACATGCTCTTATAAGTGAAGGTGTTGTTTTCAAAAATCTTAAACTTGTTATAGTTGATGAACAACATAGGTTTGGAGTTATTCACAGATCATCTCTTAAGGAAAAGGGTGTTGATGTTGATTATCTCGTTATGACAGCAACTCCAATCCCAAGATCACTTTCACTCGCAATATACGGCGATATGGATCTTTCAGAAATCAGGGAAAGACCTTCTATGCAGAAGGAGATAAAGACTAAGTGGGTTTCACCGAAAGGTATAGAAAAGATGTACGATTTTATAAAAAAGAGGATCGAGAATAGAGAGAGAGTTTTTATAGTTTGTCCAGCGATAGAAGGTGGAGATGAAGCTGAATATGAATCCGTGAAAAAAGTTTATGAAAACCTTTCAAAAACATATTTGAAAGGGTATAAGTTAGGTATAATCCATTCGAGGTTGAGTCCTAAGGATAGAGAGAAAGTTATGTTAGAACTCAAAGAGGGAATAATAGATGTTCTTGTAGGAACTACCATAATTGAAGTTGGAATAGATGTTAAGGAAGCAACAGTTATGGTTATTCTTTCAGCTGAGAGGTTTGGATTATCACAACTCCACCAGCTAAGGGGAAGGGTTGGAAGGGGAGAGAAACAATCTTTCTGTTTTGTAGTATCTTCAGAAGGTATAACTGATGATGCAAAAAAAAGGTTACAGGTTTTTTGTAATTACAACGATGGTTTTAAAATATCTGAATATGATCTCAAACTTAGAGGGCCCGGTGAAATATGGGGAAAAAGACAGAGTGGAATACCTATTTTCAAGTTTGCAAACTTTTTCGATGATTTTGATCTAATGAAAGAAGCTTTTAAAGATGCAGAAAAATTTTTGTACTCTGATATGAATCTATTGAAAAAAGAAAATAGAATGGTTAGAATTAACTTTGAAAGGAGATTGAATGAAAAGATCGATTAAAATATCTTTGATAATTTTTTTGTTTGTGCTATCTTTTTTTGTGGTTTCCTGTGAGAAGAAAAAAAGGATCAAAGATTTCGCCATAGGAAAGGTTGAAGAGATAGTAATAGCTGCAAATGAAACTGTGTATGCGAATGTTGAAAAAGAGTTGCTCGATGCTTTATACATCGAGATTGACCTTCCAGTTAAAGAATCGATATTCTATACAATCTACTCTCCACTTGAAAAGCTTCATATACATAAGAGAAATAAAAATATAGTTTTCGTTACCAACATAAACAGAACTGATGAGTACTCAAAGATAATAAACGAATTTTTGAACAGTGAAGATATAGAGTTGATAAAAAAAGAGAAGGTCTCATATTTTAAAGTTTTTGACGGTTTTGCTGAGGGACAGAATATTTTAATAATAGCTGGAACGGATGAGGAGAATATTAAGGAATCTATAAAAAAGAACAAAGAGAAGATCCGACAATTTTTTCTCGAGAATTCTTACAGGTGTGTTGAGATGATGGCTTATTTTACAGGTGAAAACAACAGGGTGTCATCCTTGATAAATGAAAAGCTTGGAATAAAAATAAAAGTCCCATCAGATTTTCAGACATCATTCTATGATAAAAATCTTAACTGTTATGCAATAGTTGGAAGGTATCCGGACAGGTTCATCACAATTCTAAAAAATTCTGATATGAAAAATTATAACTATGATTTCATCATAAAAACAAGAAACAAAATCGGCAAAGAGAAATATTATGGAGATTTTGTTGATACTTCTTTTGTTCCGTTGAAAAAAGAAGAGGTTGATTTTAAAGGTTATAAAGCACTTTACATTATGGGTGTATACTCTAACGATAAAGAGAATTTAGGTGGACCATTTTTCACATATCTTGTCAACACTGGGAAAGAACTCGTTTATATAGATGGTCATATCTTTTATCCTGGGGAGAGAAAATATTTTAAACTTATGGAACTCAAAGCTATAGTAAACACTATGGAGTTTTGATGAAAAAGGTAATACTCCTTTTTGGGAACTGGTCCAAAGAGTCACAGGAGGTTAAAGAATTTTGGTTGAAGATGAAGAAAACAAAAAAGTTTGATTTGAAGATTTTTGATGTTTCAACAAAAGAAGGTGCTGACCTAATGGATAGGTATGAGGTATCCGTTATACCTGTCACTATAATAGATGGAGAAATAAAGTTTATAGGTATTCCTGATATAAAAACTGTTGAGGAGATTTTTGATGAAGAAGGTTAGTTTCATTTCGATACTCTTCTTTTTTTTATCTTTATTCTCGAACGAAAAATCTATAATAGAGGCTCTATCCTACCTTTCTTTAAAAACTGAAAACCTTTCGATTCCAATTGAAAATGTGAAAAGGGATAAATATTCTTTTTATATTAACGATTACCTTTTAAAGTATCCACAGAAGGTTGAGGAGTGTTCAGAGAATCTAAAATTCTTTATTGAAAAGGGAATGTTTTATAACCTTTTTAACTATATCAACATTGGTAAATTTACTAAAAAAAATTTAAAATATGAAAAAAATTTTTCATATATAAAACCTTTCGTTAACTACGATTATCCATCATTTTTGATAGATACATCTTTAAAAGATTCTATTTTTTTCGTTCAGGCTGAAAAGTTCCTTTCAGGTTTTGACGAATATTTTTTAAGCGGTTCTTTTGAAAATATTTTGAAAGAGGTTGAAAGGTTATCTTCATTCGATAAAGAGCAATTAATAAATTATCTGAAAAAAAATTTTGAAAATTATAGAAATGCTGGGATCGAGATTATTATAGATAGTTTAGGTGAGGATAATTCATATTATATAGATAAACCGAATGTTTTAATAGTGGATATCGGTGGTAACGATCTTTATTTTGCAAAAAAGGAAGGTTCTCTTGCTACAGGTCTTAAAGGTTTAGGAGGAATAATAGATTTTGAAGGTGACGACAAATATTTTGGAAAAAATTTTGATTTAGGATGTGGGGTCTTTGGAATAGGCTTTATTTACGATTTGGAAGGAAACGATATTTACCAATCAGATTTTGCAACAATTGGAAGTGGTTTTGCAGGTTTTGGTTTTGTTATCGATAATAGTGGAAACGATAATTACATTTCAAAAGGTTACTCCCAAGGGTTTGGTTTCACGAAAGGTGTCGGTTTTATATATGATAAAAGTGGTAATGACTTTTACCTTGTTCAAAATGGAATTATAGACAACAGGGAAGTTGGTTACCATTCACATCTTTCTCAAGGTTTTGGTTTTGGAATAAGAGATATAGCATCAGGTGGAGTTGGAATAATTCTTGATCTGAATGGAAATGACATGTATAAAGGTGAGTATTTTGTTCAAGGTTCCTCATATTGGTTCTCTTTTGGTCTTTTGTATGATAGCACAGGTAACGATACCTATTCAAGTAGAAGGTACAGTCAGGGAGCAGGAACTCATTTTACTACAGGTGTTCTGATGGATAGGGAAGGTGATGATTCACACTATTCATGGGGTGTTTCTTTGGGATGTGGGCATGATTTCTCTTCAGGTTTTCTTTTCGACTATAAAGGAAACGATCTTTATATCTCCGATTGGTTAAGTATTGGCGCAGGTAACGCTAACGGTAATGGAATTCTTATAGATTTTGATGGAGATGATTTTTATAGTTCCAAAAATAAAGATTGTATGGGTTATGGTAATCCTGACAGGAACACTTTTTCTATTGGAATACTTTTTGATAAAAATGGTAAAGATCTATACAATGGTAAAGAGTTAAAAACAAATGTCAGGTCAGATTTGGGGGTTTTAATAGATGAAAAATAAAATATTTTTGTTATCTTTGATATTCTTTTCTATCAAAATTTTCCCTTCCTTTGAAGAACTTTTAAATAAACTTGATTTTTATGAGGACTCATTGCAAACAAGAATAGATTCTACTTTATTATCAGATTACAAAGAAAAAACTGTTGATTATATGGTTAACACTCTCAAATCTTCCAACTGGTATTTCAAAACTATTTCCATAAGGGTTCTTAAAAAAGTTAAAGATAAAGATCTTCTACTATCGAAACTTTTTCAGGAAAATGTTGAAAGAATATTTGTAATGAGGATTTTTGAAGATGATACTATTGACCCTTACAAAGATTTGGATTTTGATGATCTGAAACCTTACGAGTACCAAACATATATATCTTACATTGAAAAGAGAAAAAAGTTTGACACTCTTGTTAATATACTTCAAGAAGAAAATAATGATTATCTTACCGTTAAGATCTTACAATCTTTAAATGGAATCTGTTTGAAAGATACCTTTTACAGGGGAAATATCCTTAACTATAAAAATCTTTTTGAAAAACTTGTAGAAAGAGGGAATATAAGGTTGAATAAAAGTTTATCTGTAATTTTTGCAAACTTTTTTTCAGATTCTTTAAATATTATTTTTAACGAAAAAATTTTAAAAGATGTGCCAACTTCTTCTCTCTATATTGAGAGTGCAACTCTTTCTGGGAAAAAGGTTGAAATCGGTAAGATAGAAAAATTTTATAATGGTTTCAGAACAAAAGATTTTTACTATCTTGATTACAATGTTAAAAATTATTTTGAAAAATTTTCAACAGAAGAGTTGAAAAAAATAAAAGAAAATCTTGCAAATGAATCTCTAAAATGTATAATAGAAGAAATATTGGGGGAGAAGGATGAATAAAAGACCATCTTGGGATGAATATTTCATGGAGATAACAAAACTCGTTGCTTCAAGAGCGACCTGCCTTAGAAGGAAGGTTGGTGCTATAATTGTTAAAGATAGACATATCCTTTCAACAGGATACAATGGACCACCTAAGGGAGTAAAACATTGTGATGAACTCGGTGGTTGTTTGAGGGATAAACTGAATATTCCTTCCGGTGAAAGGATGGAACTATCAAGGGCTGTTCACGCTGAACAGAATGCTATTATTCAAGCAGCCAAACTCGGTATCAACATTGAAGGGGCAGATATGTATGTAACCAACCAGCCATGTTTTATATGTGCAAAGATGATAATAAACGCTGGAATAAAGAGGGTTATAATAAATGAAGGTTATCCAGATAAATATGCTTATGAAATTTTGAAAGAGGCAAATGTTGAACTTATAGTTCTTAATGAAAAAAAGGAGGAAAAATGAAAAGGATTTTATCTTTATTGATGGTGATTTTTTTGTTGTTTGCAGTTGGCTGTTCACTTTTTGCTATAAAACCTGTAAAAGAAGTTTCAGTGGTTGGAACTCCCTATGTTCTATCAACATTTTACAATGATGGTAAATTTGTTTTGAACATCCTTGCACTTGATGCTGACTCAAACCCTGTTGAATTGAATTCATCCAATGTAAAAATAATAATCGATTCGGTTGTTGATTATTATGGTACAAAGACAACAAATTATAGTGTGAAGATAACCAACTTTGACAAGATAACATTCAAAGATGGAGATATGGGACTTGCTATGCTTTTTGACGGAAGTGGAAGTATGTCATCTTCTGATCCGAATTGGCTCAGGAAAGATGCAGCGACAAAGATGATAGATTACCTTGCAAGTGACAGACCAAACTCAATGGTTGGTATCTTCGATTTTGCGGTTGGTTATGATACAGCATACTATTTCAGGGTATTACAAGATTTTGTTGAGGTTGGAACAAACAAAACACTTCTTATCGCTGCTTTAGATTCCTTATCAAATTCTGGATCAACCCCATTGTATGATGCAATGGTTTTAGGTTGCAGAAAACTTGAAAGGGATATAGATGATTCAGAATATAACAGAGTTTTAATGACTTTAACCGATGGTGGTGATAACGATTCCTACTACCTGAATTCAACAGCCCAAAGTGTTCTATCGGAAGCAAAGGATAAGAATGTTACACTTATAAATATTGCTTTTGGTGATTATGCTTATACACCTGACCTTTTGATGCTTGCAGATTCAACAGGAGGTATATTCGTTAAAGCACAAACAGCAACCGATCTTGAGGATCTTTTCTACCAACTCGGTGTTGGAACAAAAGGAACTATACAGAAAGTCACTGCACAGTTTACAGATACAATCCCATCATACTCTTCTGTTGTTTATGGAAGAGTTGAAATATACAAAGGTTTGTTACCAACAATAAATGTTGTTTCAACAACATTTATTATGAACATCTCTTCCTATAAGGGTAAACTTGAAGATTAAAATGGAGAAAAAATGTCACAGATAAAAAAAGTTTCTGTTCAGTGTAATTTAAAAGAAAAGTTCACTATAGAAAGTGATATCAGAGGGCATAAAATTTATGTAGACCAGCCTCAAGGTATGGGTGGAGTTGATAAAGGACCAACTCCACTCGAATATCTTTTTGTTTCTTTAGGAGGATGCATAGCTTCTATAGCAAGAATTGTTGCTAACCAGAGAGGTTTGAAAATTGAGAATTTTAAGGTTGATGTTAGTGGAGATGTTGATCTTGACACACTTCTTGGAAAGTCAAGAGAGAACAGGGCTGGATTTTTAAAGATAATAGTTAAAGTTTCTTTTGATAGTGATATGACAAAAGAAGAGAAGGAAAAATTTTTGGAGGAAGTTGACAGCAGATGCCCTATATCTGACAACATTTCAAACTTAACTCCAGTTGAAATAATTTTAGAATGATATTTTGAAAAGCAAAATATTTTTCATTTTAACTTTTCTTTTTTTAATTTCTTGCAAGAGTGAAAAGATGGCAAAAAATGAAGAAAATTTTAGAAAATTAACACCTGAGGAGGAGTTTGTAATAATTCATAAAGGTACTGAGAGACCTTTTTCAGGTGAATACAATGACTTTTTTGAAAAGGGGACATACTATTGTAAAAGATGTAATGCTCCCCTTTTCAAATCTGAGTTTAAGTTTAAATCTACATGTGGTTGGCCAAGTTTTGATGATGAGATACCGGGTGCTGTAAAGAAGATTCCTGATAAGGATGGGATAAGAGTTGAAATCCAATGTGCTAACTGTGGTGCTCATCTTGGGCACATTTTTAAAGGAGAAGGTTTTACAAAGAAGAATGTGAGATATTGTGTAAACTCTATATCTCTTCTTTTTATTCCAGAAAAAGAAGAGTTAAAAAAAGCTTATTTTGCAGGAGGTTGTTTCTGGGGAGTAGAACATCTTTTTGAGAAAAAGGAAGGTGTTAAGGATGTTGTTTCTGGGTATATGGGTGGAAATGTAAAAAACCCTTCATACGAACAGGTTTGTTCAGGAAAAACAGGTCATTATGAAACAGTTGAAGTCACATACTCTCCACCAGAAATAAGTTATGAAGAACTTGTAAAATATTTTTTCGAGATACACGATTTTTCACAGGAAAATGGACAGGGACCAGATATCGGAGAGCAGTATAAGTCAGTTATTTTTTATAATGATGATTATGAAAAAGAGACAGCTTTAAAAGTAATTGAAATTTTAAAATCCAAAGGATACAAAGTTGCAACGAAACTTTTAAAATCATCAGAATTTTACAGAGCTGAAGATTATCATCAGGATTATTACAAAAAACATAACAAAACTCCATACTGCCATTTTCACAGAAATATATTTTAATACAACTTCCAAAATCTTGCTAAAAGATTTATTTTATGATAATATATAATGTTTTAAATTGAGGAGGTTTAATGTATATTTTAGGACTTAATATAGGTCATGATGCTACTGCAACACTTTTGAAAGATGGAAGGATAGTTTCTGCCATAGCAGAAGAGAGAGTTTCAAGAGTTAAATTCCATTTTGGTTTTCCATACAAAGCTATAAAAGAGTGCATAAGGGTTGCGAATATAAATGGGAAAGATATTTCAAAGGTCGTTCTATCTTTTGATAATGATCTAAAAAGGAGTCCTTTCCATTACACGGACCTTATTATTAAAAGGAGTGGAACTATAGACCCATCCAATGAAATAGATAATAGAAAAAAGTTCGATACTGTGAAAGAGATTATATACAGAAAGATTATCGGAGAAAAAAAATATTGGGAAAAAGCTTCAAATTATGCAAAAACTGAGATAACTGAAGCTTTGAAAAAATGTGGTCTTGAAAATTTCACACTTGAAACTGCTGACCATCATCTATGTCATGCAGCTTCATGTTACTATGAGGGTGGGAAGAGTAAAGCTTTGATAGTTACAATGGATGGTGCGGGTGATGGACTTTCAGCAACAATCTCGATTGGTGAAGATGGTAAGATCAAAAGGATACTTGAAGTTGAGGACATATACTCTGTGGGAAGATTCTATTCAGCTATAACCAAATTTTTAGGATTCAAAAGAAATAGACATGAGGGAAAGATTACTGGTCTTGCAGCTTACGGTGATCCTGATAAACTATACAACCTTTTCAAACAGATGATAGATATTACTGAGGATGGAAAAAGTTTCTATTCTCCTCTTGCAGGTAATCTTAAAGGTGATCTTTTAAGATTAAAACAGCTTAAAGATTTTATGAAAGGGAAATATTATGGTCACAACTATACAAACCTGTATTTAGATTTTTTGAAAAAGAATTGTTCAAAAGAAACTAAAGAGGATATCGCTGCTGCTGCACAAAAGTTGACTGAAGACCTTGTAGTTAAATTCATTCAACCACATGTTAAAAAAACTGGCATTAAAGATATAGTTCTTGCAGGTGGGTTGTTCTCAAATGTGAAAGTTAACCAGAGGGTTCTTGAAATCGATGGAGTAGAGAGTGTTTTCATACATCCGAATATGGGTGATGGAGGAACTTCAGCTGGTGCATGTTATGTGAAATGGGCTGAGGAAGTTGAAAAGAGAGGAGAAAGATTTTTACCTTTCACAATAGATAATGTTTACTATGGACCGGAATACTCTGATGATGATATTTTAAAAGTTTTAAAAGATTTTTCAGATAAGATTGAATTCAGAAAGAGTGAAAATATAGTTGAAGAAACAGCAAAGATGATAAAAGATAAAATAGTTGTTGGTTGGTTTCAGGGTAGAATGGAGTATGGACCAAGGGCTCTTGGAAACAGATCTATTCTTTTCGATCCTACTGACAGAAAGATCAACGATTGGTTGAATAAAAGGTTGAAAAGGACAGAGTTTATGCCTTTTGCTCCATCATGTATCTATGAGGATGCTACTTTGGTTTTTGAAAATTTTGAAAAGGGAAGTTATCCTTCATATTTTATGACAATAACTTTCAATGTTAAAGAAGAGTGGAGAAAAAGGATAGATGCTGTTAACCATGTTGATAATACAGCGAGACCACAAACTGTGAAAGAGGATCAGAATCCTTTATACTATAAACTTTTAAAAAGGTATAAGGAGTTGACCGGATTACCACTTTTCGTCAACACGAGTTTCAACATGCATGAGGAACCAATATTATGTTCACCTCTCGATGCTGTCCGTTCTCTTCTTAACAACTGTGTCGATGTTCTTGTTATAGGGAACTTTATAGTTAAACAGAAAAAATAATGAAATTTTTTTCAATAGTATGTTTCGCTGGTGGTGATTGGTGGTATCATCACCCACATTCTTATAACCACCTTATGGCAGAGTTTTCAAAGGAGAAGAAAGTTCTTTATGTTAACTCTCTACCTGTTGGGATCGGTGTTGGTGGTGGGAAAAAAGGTTTTTTCAGAAAGGTTAAAAATAAGCTTTTTAGTGTTTTAAGGTTTTTAAAAAAGGAGAATAAAAACCTTTACATTTTTACTCCATTCTTTATCCCTTTTAAAGAAAACAGTATAATTCTTAACATCAACACTATACTTTTACTTTTCCAAATAAAACTTATAGAAAAAATTTTTAAATTCGAAGATCCTCTCTATTGGATAACAAACCCAAACGGTTATATATTTGTTAGAGGTATAAAATCTAAAAGAATTGTTTATCAGATAGTTGATAAGGTTCAAGAATATAAGTACGCTGGAAGTTTGGTTAGAAATTTTGATAAAAATTTGTGTGAAAGGGCTTCCCTTATCTTGACTCCTGGTAAGATGATATATGAGGAAAAGAGAAAAGATTATGGTGAAAAAGTTTACAGGTTGAAACATGGAGTAGATATAAAACATTTCAGTAAAAAAGTCGGTACTATTCCCAAAGATTTCCCAAAAGTAGATAAACCTGTTTTTACCTATTGGGGATCTATAGATTACAAGAAAGTTGATTATAAACTTTTGAAATTTTTAGATGAAAAAGCGAAAGAATTCGTTTTTCTTTTCATAGGTAAAATTTTCGATTTCAAATATGAAGATTTTAAAGATAGTAAAAACATATTTTTTGTTGGAGAAAAAAGTTATTCACAACTCCCTTCCTATGCTACCTTTTCTTATGGTTTTATAATCCCTTGGGATAGTGAGGATTTGATGAACAGACACGCTTCACCAATAAAGTTGAGGGAGTATCTCGCAACAGGGAAGCCTGTTGTCACAACATATATTCCTGAGTTTGATGAGTTTAAAGATGTGGTTTACATATCCAAGGATTATGGAGAGTTCTATGATAACCTTAAAAGATCACTTTTAGATGATTATAGTAAAAAGGAAGAAAGGAAGAATAAAATTTTTAAGGATGGTTGGGAAAATGTTTATAAAGAAGTTAACTCTATTATCGGTAATATTTAGTTTTTTCATAGTTATCTTTTCGGAGGAAACTACACTTATAATACCACCTTTTAAGCATTCTATGGGTTACTATAAAGCTAATTCAACTATCGCTAAGATGATTTTGAAAAAGAATGTTAGTTTTGAAAGAGTTTCAGGTATTTGTGCATTGAAGTTGAAACAACTCGATGATAGAACAACCGATAAAGATGATGCTATACTTTCACTTTTCGGGATTAACAACCATCAGATAGTTTACAATGTTGGTTTAAACAGAATTAAAATTTATGGTTATAAAGGAAGGGGAGAGTCGCCTGAATCTTTATATTATCCAACAGATATAGTTGTTACTCCTGATGGTGAACTTTACATCTCTGACACATACAATTTCAGGGTTTTAAAATTCTTGTATGATGAAGACTCCCTTCTTTTTGAAAATTCTTTTGGATCCTTTGGAATGGATTCCTTTTCTTTGAATCTACCCGAAGGTATTGATTACGATGGGTCTGGAAACCTTTTTATTTGTGATAGCAGAAATAACAGGATAGTTGTTCTAAACAGGTCATTCTATCCCTTCATGATATTGGATAATATACAGAGACCTCGTTCTGTATGTGTAGTTGATAGTAAAAAGGGTTATCTAAATTTGAAGGATAAAATCTTTCTTATAGTTTCATCAGATAGAAGAAGACTTTTGAAACTCGATTTCTATGGAAACATAATGAAAGAGTTTTTCTCTTTCGATATAACTGCATACAAAGATGTTGATTTCAATTTTATTGATTATGATCAGAATGGAAACATATATGTTACGGATACTATAAACAGTTGCGTTCATAAATTCGACAGTGAACTAAAATATATAACAAGTTTTGGGAGAGAGGGAAGCGGGAAAAATCAATTTTATAAACCTGAAGGTATTTCAATTTACAGAAAATATGGACAGGTTTTTATTTCGGAAAGGACTGGTTTTCAATACTATTGGATAGGTGTAGATGGATACATTAAAGAGTTTACTCCTCCAATAATTTCAGATACAACTGAAGGGTTAACTATTTCTCTCTTCACTACAGAGCAATGTAGGGTAACAATTCAGATAACAAAGGATGGTAAATTCGTTAGAGAGTTGACATCAGATCTTAGAAGGAATATCGGACTCAACTATATAGTATGGGATCTTAGAGATGAAAAAGGTAACAGAATTGTTGAAAATGGGAAATATAGATTCAAAGTTACACTCGAACCTTTATACTCTTCGAGAGGTTATTTTAAAAAGGAATTCTATGGAGAGATTGAAAAATTTTAGTTTTATTTTTCTTTTTTTCATCTCAAATTTTTTAAACGCGCAAAGGATAATTTCTTTTGCACCAAACATAACGGAAACACTCTTCTTTCTATCATACGATAGATACCTTGTTGGAAGGACATCTTTCTGTAACTATCCAAAAAATACTGAAAAGATTGAAATCGCCGGGTCCTTTATCGATATAGATTACGAGAAAGTTGTTTCCTTAAAGCCAGATATCGTATTCTTCTCAGGTAATCTTACTGATAAATCTGAAAAATTCTTGAAAGAGAAAAATATAAAATATTACGATATAAAAATGGAAAAAATCGATGATATAACAAAAGGTATAGATAGCATAATAAAAATAGTTGGTAAAGATTACGATACATCTAAAGTTGAGAAGATAAGAAATAAAATTTTAGGTATTAAAAAATTGGGAAAAGATCAAAAGGTTTTAATAGAGGTTAGCGAGAAGCCATTTATTATTGCTACCTCATCAAGTTATATAGGGTCGATTTTAAAACTTTTTGGTTTCAAAATTTTTGAAGATGAAAAGCCATACATAAACTTTTCCTATGAAAATATACTTTCTTTCAAACCTGATATTGTTATATTTATGCATAGTTTCAAAAATGGTAAGGATAAATATTCGATTTTAAAAAATTTTGATAAAATTAAATTTGTTTTTCTCGATGACGAAAAAATAGATATATTCTCAAGGTCTGGTCCAAGGGTAATAGATGCTATTGATATAATAGAAAGGGATTTTTGTGAAAGGTAAAAAACTTTTAATATTTTTAACGATTTTCTTTCTACTCTCTTTTTTTTACATTGATTTTAAACTATCCAATTTCGAAAAGGATGTAAGGAACGAAATCATAAAAATGAGGATTTTCAGATACATTCTTGTTATTACATCTGGAATGGTTTTAACTTCATCAGGCGCTGTTATGCAGATCCTTTTCAAAAATCCTTTATTGGATTCTTATGTTCTCGGTATATCTGGAGGGGGACTTTTCGGTTTTATACTTTCATCCGTTTATTTTAAAGGCAACCTTCTTATTTCAATTTTTTTCTCATTCTTCTTTTCATTACTATCGGCTTTGATCTCCCTTTCATTCTCTTCAAATATAAAAAGTGATAGAAAAGTTTCAATACTTATCTCTGGACTACTTGTGAATATACTATTCTCTTCCTTGGTTATAATATTATCGATTTTTTCAAAAAGGGATATAACATTTCTTTTTTACGCTTTGATGGGATCTTTCAACCATATATTCATTTCTAAAAATTTTTTTCTATACATATCATTTTTTGTAACCATCATTTTAACAACAGTCTTCATAATTTTTAAATCGAAAGAACTTGATATAATATCTATAGATGAAGATATTGCGAGCACAAGTGGAGTTAATGTAAAAAAGAATTTCTTTTTTATACTTTTGATTATCATTTACCAAACATCGTTAATTGTTTCTTTCGTTGGAATGGTTGGATTTGTTGGAATAATTATTCCAAACATTTTAAGGATGGCAGGGGTTGTAAAAAGTAAAGATTTGATTTCAGGATCTTTTTTAGGTGGTGCATCTTTAATACTTGTTGCAGATTTTATAAGTAAATATTCTTTCTCTTTTGAGATCCCTATTGGAGTTGTTCTATCACTTTTTTCTTTACCTTTCATCTTCTGGATAGTTAAAAATAATTTTGAATGATATGGTAAATATAGAGAATTTAAAATTTTCATACACAAAAGGAAAAGATTTTTTAAAGATAGAAGATCTATCAATAAAAGAAAATGGGATATACTCTATAATCGGAGAAAATGGGTCAGGTAAAACAACATTTTTAAAGTTACTAAGCAAACTTCTTGAAGGGTACGAAGGGAAGATAGATCTTTTGGGTAAGGATCTGAAAAGAATAAAGGAAAAAGAAATCGCTAACATAATCTCATATATTCCTCAAAAGATTTACCTCCACTATGATTTCCCTGTTTACGATTTTATCAAATACGGAAGGTACTCGAAGATGGATCTTTTTGGAAATTTGACTTTTAAGGATCTTAAGGATATAAACTTTTTGTTGGAAAAACTTGAAATAGAACATCTTAAAAAAAGGAACTGTTTTTCGTTAAGCGGTGGAGAGATGCAACTCGTTCAACTCGCGAGATCTATTTTCCAAGGTGGTAAAATACTTATAATGGATGAACCTTTTTCGAATATAGATTTCAGACATAGAAAAAAGATAATAGAAATTATTCAAGAGTTAAAAGGTGAAAAGATAGTTTTAATATCGAGCCATGACCTTGGAATATGTTTCAACATATCAGACACAATTGTTGGTTTGAAAAATGGAAAGATGGTTGGAATAGGTAACAAAGATCTTATGAAAAATGAGCTAAAGAAAATATTCGATACAGAAATAAAGTTTATAGAAGATGGTAGGAGAATCTATTTTTATGAAGGAGTTTAAAATGTTAAAAAAATTTTTAATTCTCTCTTCCTTAATTTTTTCTCTTTTAGTGAAAGGAGAATATGTAAAGAATATAACTCTTGAAAATAAAACTTACACAAAAGAGGATTTTATAAAAAAACAGTTAACATTCGGTTGTTTAGAATCTATAGATAGTTCTGATATAGAGAAAAGCAAACTCAACATTTTAAAAACTGAACTTTTTGGAGAGGTTAAGATAGATGTTTTTAAGGTTGATAGTGGTTTTGAGGAAAATATTTCACCTGATATTTTAAGGAAAGAGAATAAAGATGATTCTGTAGAAGTCAGGGTAACTGCGAAAGAGATGCTCGTCTTTCTCCCATCTCTGGGATTTTCGACAACAAAACCTTACTCTATAACCTTAGGTGCATCCTATGGTAACCTTTTCAGAGAAAGACATAAGATAGAATTGGCTTTCACATTTTTAGATGTTAGGGGAGTTTATCTCCTTTACACTATTCCAACAGTTTATTCAAGAAAATATTCTGGAGAATACAAAATTTTTTACACACAGAACAACAGAGACATTTTAAACATTGTTGAATATCACAAAGGAGTTTATCTTTCAACAGGTTATTCTTTTATACAGGATCTCTCACCACAATTTATTTTAGGTTTCGATAGGGTTAGTTTTAAAGATGATACATTTTCTCTCTCATACAAAAGCAACGATTTGAAAGGTTATGACGAATTTTTGCAATCTGGAATAAAACTTACCCTAAACAAAAAGAACAATCCATTTTTCCCAACATCGGGGAATTTTGATGAATTGACTTTTCTATATGAGAGAAATTTTTGGGGAACTGAAATTAACAGAATAAAACTCAGCTTTAACAATGTTAACTTTTTTAAATTCTTTAAAGGGACATTTGCTTTCAGGAACAAATTTCTATTGCAGAATGGAACTTTAACATACTATAACCTTGCTGAACCGGATCCATTCGAGAATAGGGCAGTTTCAGAAAAGGATATAACTGATTTTAACAGGTATTCCGGGAGTTTGGAGATAAGGTACCCTATTTGGAAGATACCTTTCGAGTATCCTATAATAGGAAAAATATCTTTCAATTACATAGTTACTCTTTTTGCTGATTGGACAACTGTTGCATCTGATTATAAAGATTTTCGATTTTTTGAAAAAGAGAGTTATCTTTACGGTTACGGTTTAGGGTTTATGTTCTTTACTGAAATTTTTGACCCTATAGGAATTCAGATAGGATTTTCACCTGTTAACGGTTACGATGATATATTTAAAAAGTTGAAATACAATATTTTTCTTCTCTGTTGGAATTTTTGATCAATTCCTTAAAGTGTAACCTTTATCTTTTATGAAAGAGATGAAAAGTTTCTGGAACTCTTCTATCTCTTCTCCAGTTAAAGTTTTTTGATCACTTCCTATAGTGTATCTGACAGTGACTGATTCAAAACCTTCAGGAATGTTTTCACCTGTATATATATCGTATATTTTGAAATCCTTTATAAGGTCATTTTTAAACTCTTTCAATTTATTTTCAAAATCTTTGAAAATCTCTTTTTTATTCTTCAATATTGAAAAATCGAGAGATGTTTGTGGGAATGTTGAGAACTGTTTGAATAGAATGTTCTTTTCGAATCTATACAACCTTTCTATTTCAATTTCGCAGAAAGAGATAACAACTTTCTTATCGAGTAGGGAGTTAATCTTTGGATGAATTATGCCTATGTATCCAATAAATTCAAAATTCTTTTCATCTTGTGAAAAATATATATCTGAAGATATTGATGGGTTTATAAGTTGATGTTCTGTTGGTGTTCTATATTCTGGTTCTTTACCTGTAAGTCTTTCAAAAATATCGTTGATTATGAGTTTCATCTTAAAGAAGGATTTTTCTTCTTGATTTTTGGTTTTCCTATCTACGGATATTATTCCAAGTTTTTTTATTTCAGTATCTTTATGGAAAGTTTTTCCTATCTCATAAAGAGAGAATTCATCGAAATATTTAAGATTTTCAAATGAGAATTTTAGAAGGATTGGAAGAAGTGATGATCTCAAAAATTTGTTATCTATTGTAATAGGATTTTTTATCTCAATTTCATCACCTGTTTTATATCCGACTTTTTTGTTGAACTTATCATCGAACCAGGGATGTGAATCTACTTCGCTTAGATTGTATCTGTATGTTAAAAGATCTTTTATTATGTTGTCTTTTTCATTTTCAACATTTCTAAGAGGTGCTTTTATTTGAAGTTTTGGAAGGGCAGGTTTCACATTATCAAAACCGTAAATCCTTACTACCTCTTCAACTATATCCTCTTTTATAGATATATCTTTTGTGCTCCTATATGTTGGTGCTGTTATTTTTATTTTATCTTTTTCATCTTCAACTTCAAATTCGAGTGATTTTAAAATATTTTTGATTTTTTCGTCTTCTATATCTATTCCTATAGTTTTCTTTATGTATGTATAATCTGTGTATATAACATTTTTTTTGAATGGGTTATAATTTTTATCTGTTATGCAACTTGCCATCTTTATTTCTTTTTGATTTTCCTTTAAAAGCTGAACATACCTTAAACAACCTATCAGAGCGTTTTCTGGATCAAGTGATTTTTCGAATCTTGCACTCGAGTCTGTTCTTAAAGCAATTCTTGTGCTCATCTTTCTTATATGGGATGCATCAAAATTGGCACTCTCCAGGAATAATGATTTCGAATTATCTTTTATATCCGAATTACCACCACCCATTATACCTGCTATTGCAACAGGAGTATTTTCGTTTTTTATCAAAAGTATCCCTTTGGGAAGTTTTCTTTCAACCTTATCGAGAGTTGTAAAAATAAAATCATCCTTTGCACTATCAACAACTATCTTTTTGATACTCTCTCCATCAAATGCGTGTAGAGGTTGACCGATTTCAGTCATAACATAGTTTGTAAGATCAACGATTATATTTCTTGGAACATGACCTGTGTTTGACAACCTTATTTGTATGTTTAGAGGGGATTGTTCAACTTTGATGTTATCTATCTTTACTCCAACATATCTATAGCATTTTTCACGATCTATTATTTCTATTGGAAATTCAGGCAAATTTTGAATTTCATTTTTTTCAAAAATTTTTGGTGTTTTGTTTTGTCTTCCAAGTATAGCTTTAACCTCTCTCGAAAATCCAAATATTCCCCATAGATCAGGTCTGTGTGTTAAAGATTTGTTATCTATTTCTATAATATCGTCATAAAAATCTGTAAATTCTCCTATCTCTAATCCTACTCTTGTTTCTTCAGGTAATTGGAAAAGACCAGAATGGTCATTGTTTATACCGAGTTCTTTTCCAGAAAGAAGCATCCCTTCAGAAATTTCTCCAGAAAAAGATTTTGTTGAAATAGTTGCACCATCAAGCTTCCCACCAGGTTTAATATGAAAGGTTTTTAAACCTTTTTTTGTGTTTGGTGCACCACTGATAAGTTCATATATCTTATCTGATTTTACTTTACATTTGAAATGTTTTTCATCTATTTTCACCGCTTCAACAATCTCGCATGTGTATATATTTGAGTAATAATCTTTTTTTGAATATATACCCTCAGTTTCAGCAGTTTTCATGGTCAAAAGTTGTGAAAGTTCTTTTGGCGAGATATCATCAACTTTTACAAAATCGTTCAACCATCTTAAAGATATTTTCATATTTTACCTGAACTGTTTTAAAAATCTTAAATCACCACTGTTTAAAAATCTTATATCGTTAATTTTGTATCTCATCATAGCAAGTCTTGTTAGCCCAAGACCAAAAGCGAAACCGTTATATTTTTCTGGATCTATTCCACCATATTTCAAAACATTAGGATGAACCATTCCACATGGAACAAGTTCAAGCCATCCGCTATGTTTGCATGTTGAACAACCTTTACCGTTGCATATTATACACTTTATATCCAATTCGAAACCAGGTTCAACGAATGGGAAATATCCGGGTCTCAATCTAACATCTATATCCTCTCTATGGAAAATTTCGGAAAGTAATGTTTTCATTGTTCCTATTAGATTAGCTATAGTTATGTTTTGGTCAACAACAAGCCCTTCAACCTGATAGAATGCGGTTTCATGTGATGCATCTATGGATTCGTACCTGAAACATTTCCCAGGTGCAAAAATCCTTAAAGGAGGTTTGTATTTTTCTAAAGTCCTTGATTGACAACTTGAAGTGTGTGTTCTAAGTATCATCCCATTGAGAAGAAAAAAAGTGTCCTGCATATCTCTTGCTGGATGTGTTGGTGGGATATTCAAAGCTTCAAAATTGTAATACTCTGTTTCCATTTCTGGACCGGTTACAAGTGAAAAGCCCATTCCTGTAAGAATCCTTTCAACATCTCTTTTGATGAAAGTTATTGGATGTAGGGAACCATCGTTCTGAGAGAATACAGGTTTTGTGAAATCTATACTCTGTTCCTTTAATCTTTTTTCGATTTCCTTCTTCTCAAAATTCTCTTTTAAAACTTTCAATCTCTCTTCAATCTCAGATTTTGTTTTGTTAATCAAAAACCCTGCTTCCTTTTTCTCTTCAGCTGTTTTAAAATCACCTATAAGTTTTAAAAAGGAATGGAGCTGGCTCTTTTTACCAGAATATTTTATCTCAATATCTTTTAATTTTTCCAAAGAATCTAAATTTTTTATTTCATCTTCAAATTCTTTAAAAAAAAGTTCAAGTTTTTCTTTTAATTTTTTCATAACTTTTCAATTGTATATAAGTAAGAAAATTTTTCAAGTGGGAAAACCCCCTTTTTAAAAGGGGGTTTATTTTTAATCTCCGTTAACAACTATACAGGTAACTGTTCTCTGGATGCCATCGATTTTTTGAATTTTGTTAACTATCTCATCAGCAAGGTGTTTTGTAGAATCAGCGTTTACAAGAGCGATGATATCATGTAAACCTGTTACCACATGTGCATTCTCTACCTCTTTCAATTTTTTCAACTCTTTTAAAACCATTAACGCCTTTCCAGCCTCAGTGTTGATAAGAAGATAGGATAAAATTTTCATAAAACCTCCTTATAATAGAATTGTTACCTTAGTTCCTTTTGGTTCTCTATCTTTTATTTCGATATATCCACCAACAGTATCAAGTATCTCTTTAACTATTGTAAGACCAAGACCTGTGCCTATTTTCGTATGAACCTTTTCATCATCTCTCTGGAATGGTTCAAATATTTTTGATTTAATCTCATTGGGTATACCGGGTCCCTCATCCTCTATGCTTATAATTTTTTTCCATTTGTTTTCAACCAACCTTGTTCCCTCATAGATTATCTCAACTTTTCCACCATCTGGAGAGAATTTAATAGCGTTATCGATCAACTGATGGAAAATGTGTTTTATAGCGTTCGAATCAGCTCTTATCAAAAGTTCTGAATCGAAGTTTGATAATTTAAAAAATATATCTTTTTTAAGAATCTTTATTGTGAAAATGTTTCCAATTTCGATAAGTAATTTTGAAAGATCTATCTCTTCCTCTTTTAAACCAAGTAGGTCCGATGATTCTTTATAATCGAGGATAGTTGAAAAGATCGTAGAAAATCTATCAGTCTCATTTTTCAATATAGTCAAAAACTCCTTTTGAGTCGGCGTTAATTCTGTTCCTTCAAAATCTGAGAGTAATATCTGAACAGAGCCTAAAATCGCGGTCATAGGTGTTCTCAACTCATGTGAAAGGTTGGTTACTATTTTTTGTTTCTCCTCGTTTATATCCTCAGTGTTTATAAAGTAAAAGAGTATATTGTGTATCATCCTATCAGGATTTATATATTTTATAGTAAGGTTGTATATCTCTTCGAAATTGTTGTTTATCCTAACATTTTTCAAAGTTCTTTCGGTAGCTTTTGTCGCTACCTCTTCGAAAATAACTTTTAGATCAACTTCCTCTCCAGTATTATTAGTTATCTTTATTATCTCAAAAATATCTTTACCAAGAATATCGACTCTTTTTAAAACATTTTTTGTTTTTTCAGAAAAATTTTCTATCTTACCTGTTGTGTTTGTAAGAAAGAATGGGAAAGGAAAACCCTCGATTATAGTTTTGTTTATCAAGAATAGTTTTTTTTCAAAAAATTGGAATTTGTTTCTGTTCTCATCTAAAAACTCTCCAATCTTCAAAGACAAAGATTTTAAGATTTTCAAATCATCTGTTGTGAAAAGAGTATTCTTTTCCCTGTTGAAAGCTATTATTCCACCAATAGTTTTGTTTCCAGATACTATGGGTGTTCCAACAATAGTTATAGGCATAACGGATATCGCTGAAGATGAGTTAGGTTTAAAATGTTCGAACTCAAGTGATTTTGGAATCAAAGCATCGTTATTTTTAAAAATATATCCTTCAACAGATTCTTCTTCAAGTAGAGATTGAAAAAGGAGAATATGGTCGTTTTTGCCATAAGTAGCTATATATACAAGTCTGTTTTCAATATTTAAGAAAATTCCAGATGTTTGAGCTTTTATTATTCTGTTTAAAGCAGCAAGAATATATGTTAAATCGAATGGACTAACCAGAGGAAGGTTTTCTATTTTTGAAAGAAGAGTTTTGGGATCACTTTCCTGTTCAAAAATCATTTTTGCTCAGGATTCAATGCTTTGTTAATTCTTGAAACTAAATCTTTTAGATTAAAAGGTTTCACAACATAATCGTTTATTCCTATATTGAAACCTTTATTCTTATCTTCAACATTCGATTTAGCTGTTAGAAATATTATTGGAATGTTTTTTGTGTTCTCGTTTTGTCTCAGATTCGCAGCGAGCTCGAAACCATCCATAACAGGCATCATTATATCTGTTAGAACAAGATCAACATGTTCTTTGTTTATAATATCTATCGCTTCCTGACCGTTATGTGCTTTAATTATATCAAAACCGTTCTGTTTCAATGTGAAAGCCATTATGTCAACCAAAAAGAGATCATCATCAACGATCAAAAGTGTTTTCTTTCTTTCTTCCATTTAAACTCCCACTTTTTTATTTAATTATAAAATCAGTTTCCCATTTGTCAACAAATTAATTATAGATTTATTGATTAAAAAAATCAATAGGTATTTTATCTCTTTACAACTAAGAAAAAAATGATAATATATAAAACCTATGAAGATAATAAGAAATTTTTCAATAATAGCACATATAGATCATGGTAAAAGTACTCTCTCTGATAGGTTTTTAGAGCTATCTGAAAATTTTGATATGAGGGAGTTCAGAGAGCAGGCACTCGATTCTATGAGTGTTGAAAGAGAGCATGGTATAACAGTAAAAGCACACCATGTAAGGATTAATTTCAAATGGAAAGGTAATGATGTTCAATTCAACCTTATAGATACCCCCGGGCATGTAGATTTTTCATATGAAGTTTCAAGATCTCTGGCTGCATGTGAAGGTGCTGTTTTACTTGTTGATGCTACTCAGGGAGTTGAGGCACAATCTATATCACATCTACATGAAGCACTCGCAAACAACCTTCCCATAATTCCAGTGTTGAACAAAATAGATCTTCCGGCAGCTGATATTGAACTTTCAGGGAAAGAGATTATGGAACTTTTGGGATGTGAGGAGAACGATATAATACTTATTTCTGCGAAGGATGGGACCGGTGTTGACCAGTTGATAGATGCTATAATTGAGAAGTTCCCACAACCAAAAATTGAAGTTGATAAACCTTTGAAAGCTTTGATATTCGATTCAACATACGATAATTACAGGGGTGCTATTCCTTATGTAAGGATTTTTGAAGGTGAGGTTAAAAAAGGTGACATTGTAACTTTTCTTTCGACAAAAAGTTTTTATGAGGTTGGTGAAGTTGGAGTTTTCCTTCCCAAAATGAAAAGTGTTGAAAAGCTTATCTCAGGTGATGTTGGTTATTTAATCTGCAATATTAAGAATATAGATGAAATACATATAGGTGATACTATAACCTTGAAAGGTATGAATATTACTCCATTGAAAGGCTATAGAGAAGTAAAACCTATGGTTTTTTCTGGCTTTTATCCATCCAATGGAGAGGATTATGAAAAGTTGAAGGATGCTTTGAAAAAATTAAAGTTGAACGATGCTGCTTTCACTTTCATGCAGGAAAATTCTGAAGCTCTTGGTTTTGGATTCAGATGTGGTTTTTTAGGAATGCTCCATATGAAGATAGTCCAGGAGAGACTTGAGAGTGAGTTCGGACTCGATCTAATAGCTACGATTCCAAATGTTATTTATAAACTTATAGATGTAAAAGGCGAAGAAAGGTTGATAGATAATCCAGCAAGGATGCCTGATATAACAAGGAACGAAAAGATTCTTGAACCATTTCTTTTGGTAGATATATTCACTCCACCGGATTATATTGGACCTATAATGCAACTCGTTATGGAAAGAAGGGGTGTTGGGAAGAGCATGGATTACATAACTGACAAAAGAGTACTTTTGAAATATGAAATGCCTATGGCAGAAGTTATATTCGACTTTTTTGATAAATTGAAAACTATCACAAGAGGTTATGGCTCTATGGATTATCAGTTTCTCGATTATAGGGAATCTGATCTTGTTAGACTTGACATCCTTATAAATGGGGATAAGGTTGATGCTTTGTCGAGTATAGTTCCCAAAGAGAAAGCTTACAATGTTGGTAACAGGTTGACTCATAAATTGAAAGAGGTTATACATAGGCAACAGTTTGAAGTTTCAATTCAGGCAGCCATAGGAAGTAAAGTGATAGCAAAATCTATAGTGAAAGCTGTGAGAAAAGATGTTCTTGCAAAATGTTACGGTGGAGATATTACGAGAAAAAGAAAATTGCTTGAAAAACAGAAGGAAGGAAAGAAGAGGATGAAGATGTTGGGAAAAGTGGAGATACCTCAGGAAGCATTCCTTGCAGCTTTAAAAATAGATGAAGAGTGAAGATATACTTTTTTCACTTACAGTTTCGATAGTTTTAATAGTAATTATAAAATTTTTTTTTCTTTCTCCAATAATTGTAAAGGGTGAATCGATGTCATCAACTTTTAATGATGGTGATATATCTTTTTCCCTTCCATCAAACACTTACAGAATTTTTAAAATTTTTTTAAAAGATAAGAACTATTCTTTTTTGAAAGATAAAAATGTTATAGTTGAACATGGGAATAAAAAACTTATAAAAAGATGCGTTGGAATACCAAACGATACTATAATACTTAAAGAAATTTCAGGGAATGAGAAAAAAATTATCGTACCACAAGATTCATTCTTTCTTATAGGTGACAATTTTAGAGATTCCTACGATTCAAGGTATTTTGGTTTTGTTGGTTTTAAAGAGATAAAAGGTATAATCGTTTTTGAAAAAAAATTATGAAATTGATTTTGGATTGTCAAAGTGTTGATATTAAAAGAAGAGTTGAACAGTTCATAAAACATAAGAAAAGTGGAAAGATTTATCTTGAAGGTGATCAAGATACCTTTATAAACTTTGACTGTGGAAAGATAGTTGATATTTCTTTTAAAGGGAAGAGAGATTTAGATTTTTGTTTAAACTCTTTTTACAGGTTGAAAAAGGGTAAAATAGTTTTCATAATAGACAACACGAAAAAAGATGATATATTTACTGCTCTTAAAAGATTCGAAGGGTTGAAAGATTACCTGATAGTTGATGGGGATGATGCGAAAACTACACTTAATGAAAAGGATTCAAAAGTTTTTACAAAGTATATTGATAGGATTATAAAATCGAACATTTTAAAATCTGAATTCATATTTTTCAACTTTAAAAAATGCACTCTTGTTTTTATATTCAAATATGGGATGAAGATACTTCTGATTTTTGAAAGGGTGACATACAATAAAATGTTTTTGAACAGAATAAAAAAAATTTTTTATGATGAATAATAAAGGTATCTATATACATATTCCTTTCTGTAAAAGTAAATGTTTCTACTGTAATTTTGTATCTGGGAAATTTGATGATATTGTGATAAAAAAATATTTTGAGAGTTTACTCTTTGAAATAAATGATAGAAAAAAAATTTTTGAAAAGGTCGATACTATATATTTTGGTGGAGGCACACCTTCATTTGTAGATAAGAAATATATAAAAGATGTTATGGATGTTTTAAAAGAAAATTATGATTTGAAAAATGTGAAAGAGGTTACTATTGAAATGAATCCTGAATCTATTGATAAAGAGAAGTTGAATTTCTATAAAGAGATAGGTTTCAACAGGTTTTCTTTAGGTGTGCAATCTTTTAACGATGATCTTTTAAAAGTTCTTGGAAGGGTTTCAGATTCAGAAAAGATTTTTAAATCTCTATCATGTTTTGAAAAAGAGGATAACCTTTCAGTAGATTTCATATACGGAATAACAGGATACTTTATTGATATTTCACCTGTTAAAGATTTTCCGATAAAACATATCTCATCCTATCTTTTAACACTTGAAGAAGGGTCAAAACTTTACAACTCCTTTCTTGAGAAGGACGATGTTTGGGATGAGTATTTTTATCTTCTTGAAAAGTTGAAAGAGTTTGGTTTTTTAAGGTATGAGGTTTCAAATTTTTCAAAAGAAGGTTATAGATCTTTGCACAATCTTTCCTATTGGGATACCTCATCAGTCTATATAGGTTATGGAGTTTCGGCAGCATCCTATGACGGGAAGGAGAGGATGAAAAATAGTGATAATATAAAACTTTATATGAAAGGATACATGGAATCGATGCAGAGAGAGTTTATTGATGAGGATAAAAGGAATCTGGAATATCTGATGCTTGGTCTTAGAAAAAGTGAAGGTATCCTTTACGATGAAAAATTTTTAAATGTTGTTGATAAAGATAAGGTTAACTATTTTATAGATGAAGGTTATCTTAAAATAGAAAATGGAAGGATATCCTGCACGGATATAGGTTTTCTTATTTTAAACAGGATATTGAGGGAAATTTAAATTTTTACCATAAGAGATCTTATTATATCCAATATCTCTTTGTCTTTCTTTTTGTTGTAGAGTAGTGGAATGTTGTTGAAAAATATACCTGAGGATAGAGTTTTATCCAAGGAATGGATCTCCTCAATCTCAACCTCTTCGAACTCTTTTTTAACAATCTCTTTCAGATGGTCGAATTTCTCATTTTCGAGTGGGCAGAGAGGGTTATAAATTATCAAAATTTGGTTTGTCTTTGTTTGGACTCTATTCTTATCATCAGAAATTATCCTGAAACTCACCTCTTTATCGAAAGATTTATAAAGTATTTTCAAAAGATCATCTTCTGTTGGAGCTTCGACAAAACCATTTTTTATAAAGAAATTTTTGCTCATCCATTCATTTTCACCGATGGAATGTGTAAAAATAATTTTTTTCCCCTCTTCTTTTATCTGGTTTTCAATATGTTTTAACACCATCGTTCCAAATTTTTGATTTCTTAAACTTTCGAGGATGTATATACAGTTCAGGAAAACACCATCTTTACTTTCAACCATAGATAGAGGCTGTTTCGTGTCAAAAAGAATAACATGACCTGCCAAAGCTCCATCTAAAGTTATTCCGTAAGCATAAATTTTATAATCCAAATTTTTTAAAAGGAAATCTATACTCTTCTGATGAGAATGTGAACCCCAAAGGTTTGTTTCCTTTGTGCAAGAGTAAGCAAGTCCAAGGTTATCTTTGTTGAGTTTAACTATTTTTATTTCCATAAATATAATTTAACTTTTTATTTCAAAATGTCAATATTATAGATACTGCATAAGTTCATCTCCAATAACCCCTGCAAAAAGCTCTATGTAAGGTTTTACGGGACTTGAACTTATTTTTGGGAAAAGTACCTCTTCAATCTGGAAGAATCCAACCGATTCTCTCATAAGAACAGTTATCTTTATAGGTTTTATGATACCTTTTTCTATACTGACTGTTTGGATCGCAGATGCAGAGTATTTGTGAATATCACCGACTCTTGGTTTTCTTTGGATCATTGATGTGATTCTCGCCCTGCCTTTTTCCATGTCGCAACCATCACCTATAAGGACGAGTCCTGCTTCAAGTGAATTTATACTTTTTGTTGCCATATGTCCTATTATACCTTCGATAACCATAGACCTGACTATTATATGTTTTTCAAATTCGTGCTGGTAAATTTTCTCAAGTATCCTATCGATTATATTTAATCCAATAAGTGAAGAATAGATCTCATGGTTTTCTCTGCTAACACTCATCCCTATGTCATGCAAGAGAGATGCTATAATTACAGCTATTTTGCTATCATCAACATTTCCAATACCTTCATTTTCAAGGTTAAATTTGACTCCAGCGTTATGTAAAAGTTCGAACATCAAAAGTGAGTTAAGACATGCTCTTTTCATATGAACAGGCCCATGATCGTTGAACCCTAACCTTTTTATCGAAACATTGTTTGAGTAGTTCATCAGGTATTCTATCTCTTTATCCTGAAAAATTAACTTGGCTGTTTCAAGGCATTTTCCGCTAAGTTTTGAAATTATAGTTTTTTCAAGTTCCAACTCTTTTTTTGATTTCATATTCACCTCAACTTAAAGATTTTATATAAAGAAAAATTGAAAAGAAATGGGTTATTGAACCGATTAGAACGAATATATGCCAAACTATATGGAAGAAGAATAATCTGTCAAGAATATAGAAAATTGTCCCTATAGTGTAAGAGATACCACCTATAACAAGAAAGATAAAGGATATTTTGGGAACCGATAGGTAAACCTGTTTTATGGCTATTACTATCATCCATCCCATCAGTATATATATTATTGTGGAAATTATGTCTGTTTTGTTTATGAAAAATGTCTTGAAAACTATTCCGAAAAGAGCTAATCCCCAAATTACACCAAAAATTGTCCATCCGAGAGGTCCTCTAAGAGGTAAGAGAGTAAATGGAGTGTATGTACCTGCTATGAGAATATATATTGATGTATGATCGAAAAATTTAAAAATTTTTTTAACATTTCCTTCCGGAAAAGAGTGGTAAAGTGTTGAACTTATGTAAAGGAGGATCAACGAAGCACCATATATCGAAGATGAAACGATCGCATAAACATTTTTCACTTTAACAGAAAATATAACACATAGAACAAGTCCAGTAATACTTAGCAGTAAACCTAAACCATGTGTTACAGAATTAAAAATTTCTTCAATTAAACTCATTTTTCTTCTTTTCATTTTCCATCATCCCATAAATATGAATTATTGATGAAAATATAAGCCCTGCGAACATGGGTTCAACAAGGTATAAAATTGAATTCTTTTCCAACCTTTTTCTTATGAAAATCCAAATTATTGGAACAAAGAATCCAAAAATAATTTCAAAAAATGTTATTCTTTTTGATATTTTAATTTTTTTGTAATAAGCTCCAAGTAAAGGTAAAATAAGACCAGGTATACAAACTGAACCTATAAGGTACCAGAGGTTTACAACCGATGGAACAAGAATGGCGAGTATAAATCCAACTATAGTTGAAACAATTATTCCCCAAATCGTAACCTTCTTGTGGTCTATATCATCCTTGAATTTTTTTACAATGTCTAAGGAGAAGGTTGTTCCACTTATAACGAGAAGTGAGTTTAAGGTAGAAATTACTGTTGCAAATATTGCAGCATAAAATAGACCTTTAAATCCAGAAGGCATTATTTTATCAGCGAGGAAAAGATAAGACCATTGGGGGAATTCCAATGATGGAAAGATTATCCTTGAATAGAGTGCTGTTGTTGTTGTTAAAAAATCGAAAAGCATCCAAAAAAGTATTGATATTAATATCCCATTTCTTGCTACATTTCCATCTTTTGCACTGTAACATCTCTGATGGAAACCTGGATCTACAAAAGTCCATGATGCTATAAAAAACCAGACGATAACATAAAAGAAGGGAAGTCCTCCTGTAACTGATAGATGTTCTTTTGGTAAATTTTCCTTCAGAATTGTAAAATCACCGATATTTTTATAAGAGAATAACAAAAGTAGGATAAAACCCAAAAACATAACGAAAAATTGGAAAAGATCAGTTTTTATATCTGTTACGAATCCTCCTTTAAGTATGAATGGAAGTATAAATAGAAGTGAGATTATCATTGAAAATATAAGGTTGAGAGAAAATATTTTTGCAAAGATTATACCTAACATTAAAATATATGGAGCTGGGGATGAAAGAATAAGAACAATCAGAGCTGATAATATTGAAACTTTTTTCCCATACTCTTTTTCCATCTTTTGCGGTATAGTTATAAGTGAAGTTTCCCTTATCCTTTTTGCGAAAAGAAAAGCGAAAAGGAAACCAAAAATATAATATGGAACTCCCTGAGTTACCCAGTTAACTATACCATAATTGTAAGTGAATTCACCAACTCCAAGTATTCCACCATACCATGTTGAAACATTTGTTGCAATAAAAAGAAAAAGACCAGTATTCCTTGAATTTATAAGAAAATCTTCATCTTTCCTTACATTTTTTGATGAAAAATATGAGATTAAAATAAGTATTACAAAGAAAAGAATTAGAGTTATAAAATCAAAAAGTATAAAATTTTCCATAAAGATGAATTATAATCTTTTTATTTTTTGGTTCAAGGAATTTGTTGAAAATTTAATCTAAAAAAGGAAAAATTTTTCATATTGACAAGATTTTGAAAAATTATATAATACAAAAACATTTGGGCCCATAGCTCAGTTGGTTAGAGCGGATGACTCATAATCATCAGGTCCTAGGTTCGAGCCCTAGTGGGCCCATTTGAAATCAGATTCCCCATCTAAAATATTGACTTAACTTTATAATGATTTAAAATATTTCTTTTAATTTAAAAGGAGAATATATGAAAATATCAAAAAGGTTTGCGAATGTAGGAGATTCATCAACATTAAAGATAACATCACTTGCGAAAGGCATGAAAAGTAAAAATATCGATGTTGCGATACTCGCTGCTGGGGAACCTGATTTTGATACACCTGATAAGATCAAAGAGGAAGCTATAAAAGCTATAAAGGAAGGTTTTACAGGTTATACTGCTGTCAGGGGAATAAATGAGCTTCTTGAACTTATCTGTGAAAAATTTAAAAGGGAAAATGGGCTTGAATATAAGCCTGAAAACATAATAGTTTCAACTGGAGCGAAACAGTCAATATACAATGTGTTACAGGCTTTGTGCGATGAGGATTCAGAAGTTATTCTTCTTGCTCCATACTGGGTATCATATATTGAGATGGTTAAAATGACTGGAGCTTTGCCGGTTATAGTTGATACTTCACTTGATAATTTTAGAATAAATGTTGAAAGGATAAAAGAAAAAATAAATAAAAAAACAAGGATGATAATAATAAATTCTCCAAATAATCCTACCGGAGTTGTCTATACTGAAAAAGAGTTAAGAGAACTCGCAGAACTTATTGTTGAACATAACATCTATTGTATTTCAGATGAGATATATGAAAAGATAATATATAGTCCTAACAAACATTACTCCATAGCATCCTTTAACGATAAGATTAAAGATTTAACTTTCACAGTGAATGGACTTTCTAAAACTTATGCTATGACAGGATGGAGAATAGGTTATCTTGGAGGTGAGAAGAAACTTGTTGAAAAAGCACTTATGGTGCAAACTCACTCAACCTCATGCACATCTTCAATATCACAAAAGGCAGCAGTTGCAGCTTTGAAACTTGATGAGAAGATAGTTAACAGGATGATTGATGAGTTTACAAAGAGAAGAGAATTTCTGATGAAAAAGGTTGAAAAGATCGAAGGGCTGAACTATGTCCAACCAGAGGGTGCTTTCTACCTTTTTGTAGATTTCAGAAATTTCATTGGTAAAAAATTTAAAGATTCAGAGGAGATCTGTACAAGATTACTTGAGGATTATAAGGTCGCAGTTATACCCGGAGGTGCTTTCGGTGCTGAAGGTTTTATAAGAATTTCCTACGCTGCTTCTATGAGTGAAATTGAAAAGGGAATTGACAGGATTGAAAAATTTTTAAAAGAGAATGTATGAAAAGCAAATACCTTGATAGAGTAACATTGTTTCTTCAATCTGGGAAAGGTGGAGATGGTAGTTGTTCATTTAGAAGAGAGATCTTTGTTCCAAAAGGTGGACCAGATGGTGGTGATGGTGGTAAGGGAGGAGATGTTATTTTTAGGGTTGACAAAAGACTTTTCACTTTAAACCATTTAAGGTATAAACATCATTTCAGAGCAGAGAATGGAGAGAATGGAAAGGGCCAACAGAAACATGGAAGGGATGGAAAAGATGTTATTATAGATGTTCCTCCCGGAACTGTTATTCTTGATAAGGATGGTAACGAGTTAAACGAATTGATAGAAGGGGAACTCGTTTTTTTGAGAGGTGGAAGGGGAGGAAGAGGGAATGTACATTTTAAGAGTTCAGTCAATCAGGCACCGAGAAGGTTTGAAAAAGGGAAAGATGGAGAGAGTGAAGAGGTGATACTTGAACTTAGACTTATCGCTGATGTTGGACTTGTTGGACTTCCAAACGCTGGGAAATCCACTTTCTTAAAAGTTGTTACAAAAGCTAACCCTAAGATCGCAGATTATCCTTTCACAACACTTGAACCTAATTTAGGAATTCTAACGGATGGAGTAAAAATAGTTAGGATTGCTGATATACCTGGAATTATAGAAGGTGCAAGTGAAGGGAAAGGTTTGGGAAACAGGTTTTTAAAACATATAAGCAGGGTTAATATTCTTGTATTCATAATAGATGTTACAACCGATATTGAGAAAACTTATTCTATTCTTTTAAATGAACTTGAAAAATATGATAGAAAACTTTTGAAAAAAAAGAGGATAGTGCTTTTAAACAAAATAGACCTTCTTGAAGGTAAGAGGTTTGATGTTGGAGAAATTTTCAAAGATGTGAAATATACTTTTGCATCTCTTATAAATAACGATTCTGGTAATGTTGAGGATATAATTTTAAAAGAGATGGAAAATTATGTTTGACGAAAAATTTTTAGGATACCTTAAAGAGCAGATCATCTTATACAATCTTCCACTTTTAAATTTTGATAAGAGTTTAAAATATATTGAAAGGGAAGGTATAGAAATAATAGAGAGTGAAAAATTTTTTCAAAAAAGGATAGAAAATTTTCCTGAGTATCTTTTCGTTTTAGGGAATAAAGAGATTTTAAAAAAATTCAAAGTTGGAATAGTTGGAACCAGAAAGCCTGATAGCTATGGTGTTAAAGGTGCTAAGGATATTGTTGATGGTTATAGAAACAAAGATATTGTAACAGTGAGTGGATTTGCACAAGGAATAGATTCATTGGTTCATAAAGAATCTATTCTGAAAAATTTGGGAACAGTTGCAGTCTTACCATGTGGATTTGGCATCAACTATCCTGTTTCCAACATCAATTTGAAAGAAGAAATAAAAAAGAGTGGGGTTTTAATTTCAGAGTATTCACCTTTTATAAAACCTTACAAACACAATTTTATTAAAAGGAACTTTATAATATCAGCATTATCCGATATAATAGTTATAATACAGGGTGCTATCAAAAGTGGAACCCTATCGACACTCTTTTTCTCTTTAAAATTGAAAAAACAGATTTTTGCTTTACCGGGAGAGATAACCAATAAACTCTCCTATGCCCCTAACTATGCTATTTTTAAGGGTGGAATTCCACTTTATTCTTTTGAGATACTTCCCGGAATTTCAAAAGGAAAAAGGTCTGATGTTTCTTTTCTACTAAATGATGATGAAAAAAAGATTGTTGAACTTATAAAAAAATATGGTAATCTTGAAAATATACTTAATGAAAAAGGATTTGAAAAATCTAAAATTTTATCTCTTTTAACCTCACTTGAGATGAAAGGGATTGTTAATAAAACTTTTAACAACAGGATTACTGTAACGGAGGATTTTGATGGAACGGATAATACCTCAGGTTGAAGCTATACTTTTTTCTTCATCCGAACCGATAGATAAAGATGAACTTGCAAAAGCACTTGGAATAGAAAAAACTTTACTAATACAGGTGATAGAATATCTAAAGGAAAAATATTCTTCATCAGATTCAGGTATAATGATAATAGAAGTCGCATCAGGGTATCAGCTTGTAACTAAGCCACAGTTTTCAGAAATATTGGAGCAATTCTTTGGAAACAAGAAGGCACCTCGTCTCTCAACTCCAGCTTTGGAAACTCTCGCTATAATAGCATACAAACAACCTATAACAAAACAGGAGGTTGAGGAGATAAGGGGTGTTAACTGTGATGGGGTTTTTAAAACTCTTCTTGATAGAGAACTTATAGTTAAAAGAGGGAATGCCGATCTTCCTGGTAAACCATCCCTTTACCATACAACAAAGAAGTTTCTCTCATATTTCAAAATTTCAAGTTTAAAAGAACTCCCTGCTTTAGATGATATAGCAACTGAAAAACCGAAACAGGAGGAACTCTTTGAAGATAAGGATCAATAAATTTATTTCTCAAATAAGTGGGATTTCAAGAAGGGAAGTTGACGAGATGATAAAGGAATCGAGGATTGCAGTCAACGGAAAACTGGCTACTTTAGGTCAGATGGTTGATGAGAATGATGATATTGAAATAGATGGGATGAGGTTGAATATAAAAAAGAAAGATTTTACTTACATTCTATTTTATAAACCAAAAAATTGTATAACCTCAAGGAGTGATGAAAAGGGAAGACCGACTGTGATGGATTTTTTACCAAAAAATTTTGAAAGGCTAAGACCAGCGGGAAGACTTGATTTCGATACTGAAGGTGCTCTAATTTTAACTGATGATGGTGATTTTATAAACTTCCTGATACATCCAAAAAATCAAATAGTAAAAGTTTACAGAGCGAGGATTTTTGGTAATTTGGGTGAAAATGAAATTAAAAGGTTAAAAAAGGGAATAAATGTTGAGGAAAGATTCTTGAAACTTGATAATGTAAAAACTATTCATTATGATCCTTCCAAAGATAAATCCGATATAGAGATAATTTTAACTCATGGTAAAAATCATGAGATAAAAGATATACTTAAAGCTATAGGCCATCCTGTAATATATTTAAAGAGATTATCGGTTGGAAACATGACCATAAAAGGTTTAAAAGCGGGAGAATTTAAAGTTTTCAAGAAGAATGATTTTAAAAATGTTTAAAAAAAGTTTTTTTATTCTTTTAATCTTTTTCTTCTTTATAATCTTTCTATCATCAAAGCAGATTGACTTTTTAAAAGATCCTGAAGGTAAAGATATTTCAAACAATAGATCTATTTTAAAAAACAATTTAAAAAATTTTGAATTCAAATTCGTTTCTCCTGAAGATACAGCATATTCTATTATTTGGGGTAAAGGTGATGATACTATTTTAATTTTACCTGATTCTTTAAAAATATTCAGAGTTTCAATAAATCCTTCAAAACTTGAACCCGGTTGGTACCATATAGAGATTTTGAATAAAAGTAAAGAGAAAAAACTCGATTTCAATTTTAAGGTTGAAAATTCTTTTTCAATATTTGAAACTTTCCTGAAACTTTTCTTCGGGTTGATACTTTTCATGCTTGGTTTAAAATTCTCTTCAAAAGGTATTTCAAGAATTTCAGGATACAGATTGAAAGAATTACTTTGGAACCTTTCGGGATCAAATATTAAGGGTTTTCTTTCTGGGATAATATTGACATTGATGATGCAATCATCAACACTTTTCTCAATAATGGTTATGTCCTTTGTTTCGGACGGCTTGATTTCAATACCGGGTGCTATATACATGTTTGCAGGTTCAGCAATAGGAACCTCTATAATAGTGCAGATTATTTCTTTCAACATATCTTTTTTCTCTTTTCTGATGATAATTCTCGGCTTCTATCTAAACGATAAAAGTAGAAAGTTGAAGTATGTTGGATTAGTTATTATGGGTTTTGGGTTCATATTTTTTGCGATCCAATACATGGCAAGTACTATAGATCCTATTAAAAACTCTCAGGTATTTATAAATTTCTTATCTCTTCTTGAAACTAACCTTTGGATACTTTTTATTGTGTTCGCTTTGTTAACATTCCTTGTTCACTCATCAGCTGTTACGATAGCTTTTGCAATCAGTTTGTTTACAACAGGTATTGTTGGTTTTAAAACTGCTGTAGTTATGGTCAGTGCGGCTAATCTTGGAACATCCTTAACACCATTTTTTGCAGCCTTAAAAAGTGGTAACAAAGCTAAATACCTTAACAATATAAATATTTTGTCGAGAGTTTTAACTTCAATAGTTTTTATAATACTGATGTTTGAAATAGAAAGGTTGACTGGATACGGATTAAAAAATGGCAGGGATATAGCTAACCTTCATCTTTATTACAATATTATGTTTTCTATTGTGATAATATTTATACTTCCTCTCATAAACTATTTTTCAAAATTTTTAAAACTTGAAAAATTAACAAAACATCAGGAGAAGATAATAAAAGAAAATATTGTTCAGAACCCAACACTCGCACTTGGAAAGGCTCAGAGAGATATAATAAAAATGTTTGAAGTTGTTGGAAAAATGCTCGAAAACAGTATAGAGATTTTAAGAACAAACGATACAAAACTTCTATCTGAAACTATTGAGCTTGATAACATAGTTGATAACTTTGAAAAAGAAATATCACTTTTCCTTGTTTCCATTTATGAAGAAGATCTTTCGGAAACTATTTCCAAGAAAACTAAAGATCTGCTTTTTATAGTTGATGAGATAGAGCATATAGGTGATATTGTAAGTAAAAACCTTATGATCTCTTTGAAAAAGAAGATAAATGAGAATTACTATTTCTCTGATGAAGGTATAGATGAGATTAAAGAACTTTTCAATGAGGTTTTTAAAACATACACTCTGACTCTTGAATCTTTCACTCTTTTTGATAAAAATATAGCATCCTTGGTATTGAAAAGGAGAGAATCAGTTTTGAACAAACTTACTGAACTTCAGAATAGACATTTAAACAGATTGAAAGAAGGGCACAAAGAATCTATAGAAACATCAACATTACATCTTGATATTCTGAACGATTATGAGAGGATAAATTTTCATCTATATAAAATTGCTACAAACATTTTAAAGTGATGAAGGAGGAATTATGATAGATGGTGTTTTCATCAAAGATCTTAAATACAACTGTGATGAGAGGGGAAGGGTGATGGAAATTTTAAGAAACGATGATAAATTTTTCACTAAATTTGGACAGGTCTATATGACCACAAACTATCCAAAAGTCGTGAAAGCATGGCATTGCCATAAAAAGCAGATGGATTTTGTATGCTGTGTGAAGGGAATGATAAAACTGGTACTTTATGATATGAGAGAGGATTCGAAAACATACAAAGAGCTGATGGAACTTTTTATAGGTGATTTCTCTCCAAAACTTGTTGTGATACCTCAAGGAGTTTACCATGGTTGGAAGAATATTGGAGAATCTGAAAGTATAGTTATTTCAACTATAAGTGAACCATACAACAGGGAAAATCCTGATGAGTTGAGATTACCTTACAATACAGAAAAGATCCCATACGATTGGGAAATTGTTTTTAAATAGGAGTGTTATGAAAATATCAGTAATTGGAACCGGTTATGTTGGACTTGTGACTGGAGTTGTTTTCGCTCACCTTGGGCACAATGTTATTTGTATGGATAAGAATGAAGAGAAAATTGAAAAACTTAAAAATGGAATTATGCCTATATATGAACCTGGGCTTGATGGGATGGCTAACAAAAGTTATAGAGAGGGTAGATTGTCTTATACAACTTCGATTAAGGAGGCTGTTGAAAAATCAGAGATAATCTTTATTGCTGTTGACACAATGCCGAAAAAGAACTGGCAGACAGATCTTTCAAGTGTAAAAAAGGTCGCAGCAGATATTGGTAAATATATCAACGGTTACAAAATAGTTGTTAACAAATCAACGGTTCCAGTTGGAACAGGTGATCTTGTTGGTGAGATAATAAAAAAGAATATGAGAAAGAATTATCGCTTCGATATAGTTTCAAACCCTGAGTTTTTAAGGGAAGGTCAAGCTATAAATGATACACTTCATCCTGACAGAATAATAATAGGTTCTGAATCTGTTGAGGCTGCTATGAAAATAGTCGAACTTTATCAGGAAATGAACAGTGTTATAAAGATTACAAAATTGAAAAGTGCTGAACTTATAAAATATGCTTCAAACTCTTTTTTAGGTATGAAAATATCTTTTATAAATTCTATTGCTGATTTAGCTGAAATAACTGGTTCAGATGTCACAGAAATAGCAGAAGGTATGGGTCTTGATAAAAGGATAGGAAAAGAATTTTTGAATGCAGGAATAGGTTATGGTGGTTCCTGTTTCCCTAAAGATATTGGATCTTTGATTTACACAGCAAAAAGTTTGGGTTACGATTTTGGTATTTTGAAAGAGGTAAAAAAGGTTAACGATAGAAGGGTAAAAAGATTTGTTGAAAAAATAAAAAAGGTAACAAAACTAACAAACAGAAGAGTAGGAATTTTAGGTCTCTCTTTCAAACCTAACACTGATGATATAAGGGAAGCTCCATCTTTGAAATTGATAGAACTCCTTTTAAAGGATAAAGCGAAAGTAAAAGTATATGATCCTGTTGCTATGGAGAATGTTAAAAAGGTTTTGAAAAATAAGGTTGAATATTCAAAAGATCTTTACGATTGCGTTGATGGTACAGATATAGTTATTCTTGTTACAGAGTGGGATATTTTTAAAAATGCTGATTTGAAAAGGATTAAAGATAGTATGAATGGGGCTCTCTTTTTTGATGGAAGAAATGTATACGACCCACAGATAATGAAATCTTTAGGGTTCAGATATTTCTCCGTTGGAAGGTAGAGAGTTGTTTTTAAAAAGGAATGGATTGAAGTTTGTTTTTCTGTCAAACCAATCAACCTTTTCAACCTTTTTAAGAAAGTTCACAACAGTGTAGGTTATTGGAGTGAAGAATATCTCTACAAGAGTTTTAAAAACATAGTTTGAAATCGCTATAGCGATAAGAACTCTGCCTCTATATAGTCCATAGAAAGCGATAAAAACAAAAAATATTGAATCTAAAAATTCACCAACTATAGTTGATGAAATAGTTCTTAAAAAAAGAAATTTCCCGCCAGTTAAAACTTTCATCTTTGCAAGTATGAAAGAATTTGAAAAATTACCAATAAGGTATCCTATCAAACTTGCAAGAACTATCCTTGGTGTTATTCCTAAAATTATATCGTAATAATCCTGAAACTGCCATTCTGGTGAAGGTGGAACTTTTCCAACTATGTAAATGTTTACACTCATCAAGAGTGCTGAAACGAAACCTATCCAGATAACTCGCCTTGCTGATGAGTATCCATATACCTCTGTTAAGATATCTCCGAATATATATGATAGTGGAAAAAGAAATGTCCCACCATCGAATGTGAATTTATAGAATGTAACGAGTTTAGTTGAAACTATATTTGAAACAAGTAAAACTGAAATGAAAAGTCCTGAAACAATATCAAGAGTTTTCCAATTTTTCATTTTCAACTATCTCCTTTAACTTTCTTGCAAATAAAACTGCATTCTGAAAATCCTCAATATTAGGCCTTCCTCTGTTTATTCCACCAAAAAACTTAAAAATACCTCTGTCATACTCTCCAAAAGTTTGAAACCTACCAAGATATTTTACCCCTTTACTTTTAAGTTTCATCTCCAATTCATCAAGGTAACAATCCTGATTCTTTCTACTTGTACAGAATATGAAAAAATATTTATCTTTGAAACTTTCATCTAATTTATCAACTAACTCCAAGATAGACTTGTGCGGTTTCCCATTGTAAATCCCTGACCCTAAACCTATAAGATCATACTGCTTTAAATTTTTAAGAGTAGCATCTTTTGTCCTTGCTATATCACTGTTTAACTCTCTACCTATAACATGTGCGATTTTACTTGTATTGCCACGATGGTAGGAAAAATAAACTATAATAGTGTTAACCATACTTTTTTTATAACACATCTTTAGGAAATGTCAACCGATTTCTGTTGACAATCTCAAAAAAATATATATTTTATAAATCTTATGGAAAAGTATTTGAAAGATCCTGTCATAAAAAAGACGGTTAATATATCCTATATTGATGGAAGTTTTGCACAGGTGTTTGCATCGCTTGCATCTTCAGGTAGTGTTTTTTTGACAAAACTTCTTGTATTTTTAAATGGATCTCCTATACATTTTGGACTATACTCAGCTATAGGACAACTTTCACAGATCTTTCAGATCGTTGGCGTTATTTTAACAAAAGAGTTGAAATCGCGCAAAAAACTTGTTGTTCAATTCGCTTTATGGGGGAGATTATTAGTTATATTTTTTGGTTTGATTCCATTCTTCTTCTCAGGTAAAAGTGCGATATATATCTTTCTTTCAATATTTCTTATAAGTAATATTTTTCAGACTATAAGTGCAAATATGTGGATAGCATGGATTTCAGACATGATACCACTCCAGATAAGGGGAAGGTTCTTTTCAAAAAGATCACAACTTCTTATGATAGTTGGACTTTTAACTGGATACATATTCTCTCTACTTTTCGATTTCTTTACAAAAAATGATGGATCTTTTTTCAAGAATTTTTCAGATTTAAAATTTAATCCAATTTCTTTTATATTTCTTTTTATCTTCACTTTTGCCTCTTTGATGGGGATAATTGGAATAATAGTTTTACAGAAACAACCTGAGAAAGAGAAGGATATTGAGAAAGAGAGTATAAAGGATTTTTTAACAGAACCATTTAAAGATAAAAATTTTATCAGATTCCTTATCTACAATATATGGTGGATGGTTGCTGTTGGAGTTGGTTCACCTTTCTGGCAACCTTTCATGCTTAAAAATTTAAAGATGTCTCTTTTTGAAGTTCAGATATATGGAACTATAAGCACAATATCAGCATTGTATTTTTTGAAACCGTGGGGCTTATTTATAGATAGGTTTGGAAACAAAACAGCGATGAGATTTGCTCTTGTTCTCGGTTCTATAAACCCTTTCGTTTGGGTTTTTGCAACTGAAAAGATAAAGTGGATAATATATTTTGAAGCTTTCACCTCTGGAATGATGTGGTCTGGAGCAAACATAGTTGCAACAAATTTTGTTCTATCGATAGCACCAGATAAGAAAAGACAGATATACACCGCTATACAAGGAACGGTTTCAGGGCTTGCTATGATGTTTTCAATGCTTATGTCGAGTTTTTTCATACCAAAACCTTTAACTTTCTTTAATTTCAATATAACCGGTGAGCAGATACTTTTCGCTTTAACTGGAATTTTAAGGTTGACAACTGAGATCCCACTTACATTTGTAAAAGAAAAAAGTGGGAAATCTGCAAGATATGCTATGATTTATTTACAGCAGTCTTTGAAGGTTCGTTTTGAAAATTTAATATTTCCTTTGAAACCAAAAAAATAGATTGAAATTTAACATTTAAGTTATATAATAATTAGTCAATTTGATAGGAGGAAGAATGAAAGTAGATATAAAAGACAGAGATTTTAAATGGATCGATTTAAAATTTTCAGATCTTGTAGGTAATTTCCACCATTTAACTCTTCCAGCAAAAAATTATGAAGAGATCAAGAAGAATGGAGTTGGATTCGATTCATCGAGTTGCCCTGGTTTTAAGAGTGTTGAAGGTGGTGATATGGTTTTGATAATAGATGAGGATTCAGCTTTCATAGACCCATTTTTTGAGGAACCTACTATTTCATATTTCTGTTACATAAAAGAGGCAGATACAAAAGGCGAATATTTGAGGGATCCAAGGACAGTCTCTTTTAAAGCACAGGAGTATATGAGAAAAGAGGGAATCGCAGATAATGTTCTTTTTGGCCCTGAATTCGAGTTCTATATATTTGATAGAGTCATTGTTAACAATAGTGAAAATATTTCAGAGTACAAGATAGAATCTTATGAAGGGAAGTTCGGTTTCGATGACACATATATCAATGAGAGTGGTGAATTTTTGATGAAAAAATCAGGATACCACTCTATTCCACCAAAAGATAAATTTACAGATATAAGAGGTAAAATTTCAAATGTTATAATTGACTATGGAATAGATCTGATCTACCATCACCATGAGGTTGGATCAGCTCAGAATGAAATAGAGATAAAAAGGTATCCACTTTTGAAAACAGGTGATAACATTCAGATAATAAAATATTTCATAAAGAATGTATGTTACAAAAATGATCTTTCCGCTACATTCATGCCAAAACCTTTATATAATATGCCAGGAAATGGGATGCATTTTCACCAGCATCTTTTCAAAAATGGAAAGAACCTTTTCTTCGGAAACGGCTATGGTGGACTTTCCCAGATAGGTGAATATTATGTTGCAGGACTTTTGAAACATGGTAAATCTTTACTCGCATTTACAAACCCATCTACCAACTCATACAAGAGACTTGTAAAAGGATTTGAAGCACCTGTTAAACTTTTCTATTCACTTGCTAATAGATCCGCAGCTATAAGGATTCCAAAATATGCAATATCAGAAAATGAAAAGAGGATAGAGTTCAGACCACCGGATGGAACATGTAATCCATACCTTGCAACTGCAGCTATGTTGATGGCTGGTCTGGATGGGATCAAAAATAAGATATCTTTGAAGGATAACAACTTCGGTCCATTCGATCAGGATCTTGAAAAGATGGATAAAAATGTAGTTGAAAAAATAGATTCTTGTCCAACAAACCTTTTGGAAGCACTTGAAGAACTTAAAAAAGATCATGATTATCTCTTGCAGGGCGGAGTATTCTCTGAGGATCTTATAAAAGGTTATATTGAGTATAAAGAAAAAGAAGCACTCGAGATGGCAAAAAGACCCCATCCATACGAGTTTGAATTATATTTCTGATTGACAAAAAATTTTTGGTAAATATACTTCTTTAAAAGACGGAGAGGTGGCCGAGTGGTCGAAGGCGGCGGATTGCTAATCCGTTGTAGTGGTAATACCGCTACCCCGGGTTCAAATCCCGGCCTCTCCGTATAATTATTCCAAGATTTACATAGTATCATTTTGGTTTATAATAAAAACGAGGGATTTTTATTCTTTTTGCGTCAAAAGGGTAAAAGGAGAAAAAATGAAAGAAAAAATCTTATACATAGTGGTTGCTATTTCAGTAGGGATAAATGTTGGACTTATAGGTATATTTTTATTCATCCTAATCAACAGACCTTTTAGAGATTTTCAGCATTTCGATGGAAGAAGGTTTGATAAGGATGGGAGATTCGAAAATATAAGGAGTTTTATGGACAGGGTAGATGATTTGAACAGGCCATATTTTGATAAACTTGAAGAAGATAGAGAAAAGATTAGAGAAATTTTAAAAAGTGATAACCTGATACTTCTATACTCGATTCATTTTTAAGGGAACAGGCAAAAACGAGATATTTTATTGATAAGAATCTCACATTCTCTATAGTGAACTTCAAAGGTAAGTTGAGTGAAGATGAAAAAGAATTGTTGAATTCTTTTCTTGAAAATAGAGGAATGCCAAAAAAAATGATGAGGGAAAAAAAGATCAAAATCATAAAATAAAAAGGAGGAAAAATGAAAAAATTCTTAACTATCACAACTTTAACTCTTCTTGTTCTTTTACTCTTCGTTCCATCATACTCTCAAGGGATGAAGATTAAGACTAAAAATTGCGAGGTTATTAAAAGCAAGGTTTTTGCAGATAACAATTTTGAGATGCTAAACCTTACAGATGACCAGAAAGATAAAATTGATGATCTACAGGCACAGCAACATAAGAGTATGATAGAATATCGTTACAAACTCTCATTAAAACATTTTGAGCTTGCTGAACTTATGAGAAAAAGTCCAGATGAAAAGAAAGCTTTGAAGTTGGTCGAAGAGATTAACAACATAAAACTTGATATTGAAAAGTCAAGAATTTCTAACCATTTCAAAATTCGTGCGATTCTTAATGACGAGCAGAAAAAGATATTCGATAAAAATTTCGGTTTCGGATTCGGTGGATTTAAAAGTTATAATGTAAAGGGCAGAGGAGAAAAAATAATGCTTAGAGAGAATTGCCCTTTTAACGATGATGATGAAGATTAAACAATAATAAAAATGTGGGGGATTTCCTCCCCCACATAATTATTTATGGAAAAGAACAATTTAAATGATGAAATTCTGATAGAAAATTTTTTAAAGGGAGATGAGTATAGTTTTAGGATGCTTTTTGAAAGGTATTACGATAATGTAAACAGGATAGTTTACTCTTATACAAAAAATTATGATGATGCAAAAGATGTAACACAGGAAATATTTTTAAAAGTTTATGAAAGTTTAAAAAGTTTTAAGAAAAAATCTAAGTTCTCAACATGGCTTTATAGGGTAAGTGTGAACATGTCGATATCTTTTCTTAGAAAAAAGAGTAAGGAAAAGAATTTTTTTTCCTTAGAGGAAGTTGGAGATTTTGAAGAAAAATTTGAAGAGGATAAACCTTCCTATGACAGAAATCTTGCTGAGAAGATATTATTTGAACTTCCTGAAAAGCAGAGATTGGCTTTTATCCTTTCACAGAAAGAAGGGAAGAGATACAAAGAAATTGCTCAAATTCTGAATGTATCTGAAAAGGCAGTTGAAGCATTAGTATATAGAGCGAGAGAGAATATAAAAATTTTATTGGAAAAAAATAAAAGTATGTGAGGTTTTTATGAAACATATTGAAAAAATTTTATTATCTAAATATGTTGACGGAGAGATTAAAAAAGAGGAAACAAAAAAAATGATTGAAGATCATTTGAAGGTTTGCAACTATTGTAAAGATGTTTACAATTCTTATATCAACATAAATTCTTTGATAAAAAATTATGATGTAAAAAGTGATGAAAATGCTTATCTTGCTTTTGTTGAAAAGAAAGTCAATTTTTTAAATTCAAAGAAAAGCAATTTCAAATTTTCTTTTTCTTTTGGTATTGCACTTGTTTTAATATTCTTGTTCTCATTCTCCTTAACACTTTTTACAACAAAAAGAAGCATAAGTACAACAAATAAAGTCTCAACCACAGTAGTTGACAAATCTTTTAACAATTTATTTTCAGAAGATTACACTTCTGTTGTTTCAACTGTAAATTTCGGTAGATAATTTCAACATTTTACCTTAAAACAAAAAATCTCTGACAGGTAATCTTTTTATTGATTTTTAATCTTAATGATTTATCATTTTATCTGGAGGTTCTATGAAAAAATTTTATATATTGTTAATTTTTATTTTTTTATCACTTTTAACTTTTGCTGAAAGGATTGAAATCCCAATAGATGAAGAAAACAGTTTTGATGCTAACATTTCTAAATATAATGAAAATTACTTTTACCATATAAAAAAATCTTATCCTGTAATTCCATCTTTAAAGTTTAAAAAAGTATTTGAAAATGATATAGATATTGATTCTATTTATTTAGTAAAAGAAAAGATAATTAAAATAAAAGTTTCAAATATTTTGGTGGGAGAAAATCCTTTGCCAAAGGAGTTCGAAAAATCAGAAAAATCGAAGTTGGAAAAGATAAAAGGAAAATTCCCCATCGAAGATTATAAAGTTTTCAAAACCTATTATAAAGGTAAAACTATTCTTTCTGGTTATGTTTGTGATTATTTTTATCAGAATGGAGAAGTTTTCAAGATTACCGGTAAGCTTGTTATAGAGTATAGAAAGAATGATAAAAATCTTATAAAGGGAAATAAAGGTATTAAAAAATTTTTGATAATCACAGATGATAGTTTGAAAAGCTTTTGGAATGACTATGTAGATTTGAACAAAACTTATTCTTTTGATATAAAAGGTGTTAACGAAATTTACTCTATCTATCCTTCTATAACAAAGCCTCAAGCGATAAGGGAATATATTAAATCTTTATATGAAAGCGGATCTCTTGAAGGTGTTTTACTTGGAGGAGATGTGTCAGTGGTTCCTCCTTTCTATGTTCAGCTAATTATAACACCACAGTTGAGTTCTTCAGAGCAAACAATTCCAACGGATAAATTTTTTGCTTGTCTTGATGGTAATCCAAATTTTGTGAATGATACTTTTTTTGATGATGGAAGTGATATAGATATAGGAATGGATATACTTTTGGGAAGAGTTCCAGTAAAAAACAGAAACGATATTTTGAATTTTATCCAGAAGGTAAAAAATTTTGAAAATATCACAAACGATACTATACTTTTGGCAGCATCTTATCTTGATGTTAATACGGATGGTAGCCAGAATTGCGAGAATATGATAAAAAACATTCCAATTTACAATCCAACCATAAAGCTTTATGAAAGATATGATAATCTCAGCTCATTTTCTTTTATTGAAAATATTAATAAAAGTCCATTTCTTGTATCACATGATGGGCATGGTAACTATTCTGTTATCCAGACAGGTATAGATTATACTACGAGAGAGAATTTTGATACCTTGAAAAACTCTAAACCTATTCTTTTCTATTCTATCTCCTGTTTTTCTGCAGCATACGATTATGATTGTGTTGCAGAACATTTTATCCTTTCTCCAAATGGTGGAGGATACTATATAGGTAACTCAAGGTATGGGTGGTACACACCATATTTCTCCGGATTTGGAACCGGGGACATTTACAACTACACATTTTTCAAAAAGTTTTTCAACGAATCAAATAACCCTTCAGAGGTTTTAAGTAAAACTTTTCTTGAATTCGTTGAGGAGATAAAACTTAAAAACGATTGGAGATGGCAATTCTTTACTCTGAACTATTTTGGTGATCCTTTACTTAACCTGAAAGTTAACAAGGAAAATAGTTATATTAAATTTATCCAACCTATATATAAAAATGGTTATCTTAACTTTTCTGTAAAAGTTTTGGATAGCTGTCTTGTAAAAATTGAAGGTAACACTTTTACCATAGATACGGTTCTATATAAGGATAAAAATATTTTCTGTTGTAGAATTGATAACTCTGACTCTATAAAATTATTTTTAAGAATGAACGAAAGTTTAACTTTGGATACTTTTGTATTACCTTTAGATGCAACTCAAAAATCTGTCTACATTTCAGATTACAATTTTACTCTGTTTCAGGATACTTTGTTTTTAAACCTTTCATTGAAGACAGATTCAAATGGTTTTTACAATATAAAGGCGAATGGAATATTAGATACTTTAATATTAATTGAAGGTGATACTATTTATTATTTGGAAAATGATACAACGATAAGTTTTAAATTTATCAGACAGAAAGGGTTGGATGATCTTTCATCAATTCCTTTGGATTTGAATGGTAATTCGATATATTTACAGTATGGTAAAAATATTTCTAAAAATCTAAATGTCAAAATATTTCCAGAAAAACAACATTACGATTATGGAGATCTTGTAAAATTAAATATAACAGCTGAAAATTTGCTTTTTGATACATTGCATCTTCTTTTCAACAGTAAAAGTTATCCTTTGATAAAAGGCTTAAACATTATTTCTGATAGTTTTGTATTAACAAATTTCGGTAGTATAGAAAGTTTAAAAGTTGAGGTTGTTTCTAATCTTGAGAAATCCGATTTAATGTATGGATTGAATATAAATGGGAATACCTCTTTTCAAAATTTTGAAAATTCCCCAACTTTAAAGGTAGATTCATCAACAGCGTTTTTCCATCTTTCAACGAGAAGGAGTCTCTCTGGTTACTATTCCTTATTTTCAGGTTATAAAACTTCTGAGACATATCCACCAAATTATCTTACCTCATTCTACTCAGATACTTTTATCTTTGACACAACATACATATTCGGTTTTTCAGCTTTCGTTGATATTGAACCTGGTATGGATTACTTTGTAGTAAGGATATTATCAGATTCTTTTAAGGTCCCAATTATAACACTATCTGATAGGTTAACAGATTTTAAAAGTTACATATTTAACGCTTCAGATTACAGAATGCTTCAAGGTAAAAAATCTTTGTTACAGTTTTCCTTCTATTCTGAAAATGATAATGTTCAATACAAAGGGGTATATATAGATGATCTTGTTTTACCTGGTATTTTAGTAGAGAACTCCGGTTTTTATTTAAAAGGTATAGATTCACCAAAAAGATTTGAATTATACTATAAAAATGGTTCGATTTTAATCGAATCTCCTTTTGATGAATACACTTTAAAAATTTATGATATCTCCGGGAAACTCATTTTTAAAAATGAGTTAAGGAAAAATAGAAACACTATAAAATTTAACTCTCCTTCTGGAATATATTTTATAAAGGTTGAAAGTAAGGGGGAAATTTTTAAGGAGAAGATTTTTATTCTGAAATGATCAGAGTTTTCTCAATTTTAAAGATAACAAAAATGACATAACGGAAACCAAAAAGGAAAGCAGAAAAGCGAAGTTGAAAGATAAATTATCTATGATCATTCCGTTTATCACAGGGAAAAGATATATTGGTGAAAGCAGAGTATTGTAAAAACCTATATAGGTTTCCCTCTTTCCTGATGGTGAAATTGTGAGAAGAAGCGATGGACTCGCTACCTGAACACCTGAATAGAATATGCCATTCAAGAAGAAGAGTAAAAATATAAGAAAATGTTTTTGTGAAGAGAGGTAAGCAATTATGGGAATTAAAGATCCAACAATTGAACTTATAACAAAAAGATATTTCAAAGATTTTTTCTTCTGAATGTAATCCCACAAAAAGTTTGAAATCAAAAGTCCAGCCATCCTTAATGAGATGAGTATACCTGTAATTTCAACTCTCATATTTAAAACTTTAACAACATAAACCATAAAAAATGGCTCAAGTGCTAAAGAAATTCCTGTTAGTATTCTCAGTGAAAAAAGAGTTGTAAACATTTTATCTTTCAATATAGTCGAGAAACCATTTTTTAAAAATTTTAGAAAATCCCTGTTAACTTTCCTTTCTATATCATCAGGCTCGTTAACAAGACAGAAGGAGTATAAACCTATACCTACGAAAATTGATGCTATGAAGTAAAGCAGGGAAAAGTTTGTTGGGAAATTGTATTTTGAGAGGATAAATTTTATTAGGACTCCACCAAGAATCGATAAAAATCCACCTATAGATATTCTTAAACCCCAAAAAAGATGTTGTTTCGTGGAAGGTATAGTTCTTCCAACTATATCCATAAAAGGCAGCCCAGCTATACCACCAGATATATGGTAAACGAACATTGAAAAAAGAAATAAAGGTAAAATATTTTTTGGATTTTTAAAGATTAGAAAAGCCATAAAAAGTATTGCAAAAAATCTTATATACGCTGTTATATCGTAAAGAAATTTTTTTCTCTTTTTACCTTCAAGGAAATAGGCTGTGAAAAGTTGTGGTAATGGCCATAAAAAATTGTATAATGATGAACCAAAACCTATTAGAATCGACGAACTCGTTATAGAACTTAGGTATAGAGGTAAAACTGTTGATGAACCTGTTATAGCATCAACAAAATTCATCAGTATTCCGTTTACAACTCCAAGAAAAAAATTCTTTTTATACTTTTTTTCTTCCATAATGTTTTATATGTTAACAGGTTGGAATTTAAAGTCAATAAATTTAAAACAGGGAAAGTGTTAAACCGAAATTTGGTTTTTTCACTATATGATCGAATGAAATAAAAATTCCGGGTGCGATGGTTGCGAGTGCAAATAGGTCGGATACTAAATTTATTGAAAATTTAGAGTATGATAATCTTAAATCGGTATCTATGGAATAACCTTCAGAATGAGTTAAAGATAAAGTCAAATAAGAAAATTTTATAGGTGAAGAGATAAAAATGTTTATAGGTATTCCTCTGTTTATATTTACAAGAGTGTAAAGAAAACCGATTTTTAGTATATTTAGATTTTTCGATGAGAAGGATGTTAAGTTGGCTTCATCAAAATAAGTGTATTTTAATTTCGCTTTTTCTAAGAATATTTTTTTATAAAAGGATGGTCTAAAAACATCTACATAATCATTATCAGTTAAGAATGTTTCAAAAATTCCTAAAAATGTTAATCTCCAGTTTGCTGATTTGAATTTTTCAAAATGTATGTTTAGACCTTTATCGAAAGAGGATGAATCATTTTCCAATATTTTTGAAATATAAAGGTTAGTGTTAAATATAAAACCTTCCGAAGAGATTATACTCCTTGTAGAACTTTCCGTTTTTGAAAAGTCAAGATCCAAAGAGAAACCCATTTTTTGAATAGAGTCATTCTTTAAAATCGAAATAGATGGTAAAAGGGAATATGACCTTTTAAACTTTAAATCGTTGAAAAGTATTGCGCCTGAAAGAGAATAATTCTCAGGGAGATATTTTTTTATACCCGAATTTTTACCTTCATTATAAATTTCATAGGTGAAAAGTAAATCATTTTTTAACTGTGAAAAAGTAAACTGTGACAAGTTGTAGTATTGGATATCATTTGAAAGGTCTTTTATGTTATGGGTTAGTGAGAATATGCCATAGGTCATAAATGAGAATGATTGTGATATATCAGAATTCACATTAAAAAATGGGAAAAGAAAAAGATAATCCTCAATTTCAGCAGAATCGTTGAAAAGTGGCAGAAAAAGAGGTAAGAAAAAATAAGTTCCTGGACCTGAAAATTTTGGGAGAATATATCTTTGACCTTTTATCTGGGAAACAATTTCTTCTGATATTGGTATGTAATTTTTATACTCTTCTTTTTGGAGATTATAATTATTTACTACAATGTTTTCTAATTTCCCTTTGAATATGTTATTCCCGTACTTTGTCAGATCCTGAAAATATACCGTTTTATTATCTTCATCTATATCATAGTCAGAAATATTGTATAATGTTCTAAAAGATGGGTAAACAATGTTTGAATCTAAGTTAAAATAGAACAGTGTATTTAAGCCATCCCTGTCAGAGAGAAAATAGAAACCATTATTTTTTTCACTCCATTTAGGTGAAAAATCTGTAGCCCTGTCTGTTGTCAAAAATTTTTCCGATCTTTTCTCTAAATCTAAAACCATTATATCCGTATAACCACCTTCCCTGTAAACTGAAAGTAAAAGCTCTTTACCATTCTTTGTTGAAATCGAGTAAAATCTATAATTTGTTGGGAATTCTATTGAATCCTTTACCTTCTCTTCTTTCAACGAATAAATTATTATTAAATTTTTGTCTGCCTTGTTTCTTATAAAAAATAAAGTGTCACCATATATTTCTGGAGAGAAACCTCTTAAAGTGGAAGGTAGATTTTTGATATTTTTCTTTTTAAAATCGTAGATGTAGATAGAAAAAAAGTATGAAATGTTATCATATATATCTAACATATCAAAAATTATAAAATCGTCAGTCACTTTAAATTTTGTTGTATATGATATTGTAAAGAGTTCTTTCTTTTTATTGTTAGAATACTCAACCATCCTATTTCTTTTATGATAATATGATTGGATGAAATACAATTTACCTTTGTGAAAAACTGGAAGTGACCTTTCATTCTCTCGATCAAAAATACTTTCTCTTTCATTAAAAAAGTAATTTTTCTTCATCTTTTCTGTCTTTTCTTCTACATCTTTATAAACAAGATTAAGCAGTGTTGAAGGTAGATAAGAGTTTTTCATAAGGAAAAATATGTCAGGAAAGAATATATGAAAGGGAAGACATGTAAATGGATCTAACTGTGTTATATAGGATAGATCATTTTTGGAAATCTCTTTCATTTTATCAAAAATGTATGGACCATATATATAAGGCAACATCCCAAAAGGATATTCTGAATCAAAATAGGATACCGCTCTATCAAGTGAAGGTCTCTTGTTTTCAAGGAAAAAGGTTCTCAGAATCGCTTCAAAATTTGTATCTTTCAATCTCCCGCTCTTTATTGAAGATTCGTTGTAAACTGTATAACCTTCAAGAAAATACATTGGCTGTGCTACAGAAGGTAGATACAAACAAGAATTTTTTGTTTCACTTAAAATTTTTGGTTTAGTTTTCGTCAGATGGAAAGTGTGAGTAAGTTCATGTATAAGAACATACTCAACCCAGTTTTCATGTTTAGTTATAAATGTTGGGTCTGGATTTGCGAGGTAAATATTTACTGTAGGATTCAATATAGGAGTTGAAAATCCGTTAGGTACATCCGATTGGTCTGTTATCAAAAGATTTATCCTGCTTGGAGGTTCACTTTTCATGATAGTTTTCAAAGTATCATAGACCCCTTCGCTTATCTTTACTATATTTTCAATTTTGTTTGACAAATCTTTTTTATAGATGAAGTTGAAGTGTTTTGAAGAATAGATGTAAGTGTTTGTTAGATCTGTGAAAACTCTCAGATTCAATGTCTGGGATGATATTATCGTTGCCACAAAAATTATTGATGAAATGATGATTTTTTTTATCATAAAATTTCTATATCTGATAAAAATTTTTCAACAGTTATTGAAGCGTTTCCCTCGATAAAAACATCTATATCTTCATTGTAAATTTTTTCTTTGTTTAAAAATACTGTTTTAGCTTTGAAATTTTTTGCAATTGAAATGAATGCAGCTGCTGGATAGACCTGTCCACTTGTTCCTATCCCTATAAAAAGTTTCGTTTTCGAGAGTAGTTCATATATCTGATTTAAAAAGTAAGGGATCTCTCCGAACCACACAACATCAGGTCTTAATATGTTTCCACACTCTTTGCATTTCGGTATTCCAACTATATCTTCAAGATGTTCCTCAAGATAGTTACATCTTGTGCATCTTATTCTTGTTAAGGAACCATGCATATGTATAACATTTGTTGAACCAGCCCTTTCGTGAAGATTATCAACATTTTGTGTTACCAAATATGTTTTTGGATGTTTTTTTTGAAAATCAGCTATTGATATGTGAGCTTTGTTGGGATAAACATTTTTTAACTCTTTTCTCCTTTTGGAATAAAATTCCCATACAAGTTCTGGATCCTTTTGAAATGCTTCAGGTGTCGCTACATTCTCTACTCTGTATCTATCCCATAATCCACCCGAATCTCTAAATGTTGAGAGTCCACTCTCAGCACTTATTCCGGCACCTGTTAAAATAAAAACAGTATCATCTCTTCCTATTGAAAATTTCATACCTTACTATAATATAAACTATATGGATAGATGTCAATATAGAGTTGGTTTTTCACAGATAAAAATAAACCATAAAGATGTTGAAAAAAACATTGAAAAGATTGAAAAGATAACAAAGGAAAACAGTTTTGATATTCTCGTTTTTCCTGAACTCTCAACAACAGGTTACTATTTTGATAATAGAAAGGATCTAAAAAAGATATCTTTCCAAAAGGATGATGAGATTTTTGATACTCTTGAAAAGTTATGCAAAGATGGTTTCAAGAATATAGTTTTTGGTTTTTCTGAAAAGGATGGAGAAAAAATCTACAATTCATCAATGATGATAACTTTTGAAGGTAAAAGGTTTGTTTACAGAAAGACGCATCTGTTTTTCAAAGAGAAAGATCTTTTTGATAGTGGTGATACTGGTTTCTTTGTTGTAAAGTTAAAAAATATAAAAGTTGGTATGATGATATGTTTCGATTGGTTCTTTCCAGAATCAGCGAGAACACTCGCTTTGAAAGGTGCCCAGCTTATATTACACCCATCAAACCTTGTTATGCCATATTGTCAGGATGCTATGATAACAAGGTCAATTGAGAATAGAGTTTTTTCTATAACATCAAACAGAATAGGAAGAGAAGGTGGATATAATTTTACAGGTAAAAGTCAGATAGTTTCTTTTGATGGCAAAATAATCCATAGGGCGAAAAGTTTAACTGAAGAAGTTTTTATAACAGATATTGATTTAGAAAAAGCAAAGAATAAAAAGATAAATGAAATGAATGACCTTTTTAAAGATAGAAGAGGTGAATATTATGTCTGTTAAAAAGTTACCACATTTTGAAGGTTGTATCGCATGTGGACAAAAAAATCCTTTAGGTTTAAAAATCACATTTTTCTTTGATGAAGAAAAAAAAATGGTTTTTGCAGATGTAATTTTTGAGAAACATTTTATAGGTTACGATAACATAATACATGGGGGAATAATAACAACAGCCCTTGATGAGTCTATGGCATGGGCAAATATTGAAGTTACTCTCAGGATGGCTTTAACCAAAACTATCAAAGTTAATTTTTTAAAACCTGTAAAAGCTAACATTAAGTATAGAGTTGAAAGTTATGTAAAACAGGTAGATGAGAATAAAAGTTTAACTTATGCGTGTTTAAAAGATCAAGAAGGAGAGATATATGCTGAAAGTGAAGGAGAGTTTATACTTATGAGTGAACAGAGAAGTGAAAAGATGAAAAAAGGTTTAACATATTAGGAGGTCATATGGCGTTTGAAAGGGAGAAGGTGAAATCACTTATATTCACAACAAACACAGAAATAAGGGGCTATGTTCACATACCACCAGGAGGAAGGTTAACAGATTTTTTAAACAACATCGCAAAACCTTTTATACCAGTTACGGATGCTGAAGTTAGAACTGCTGATGGAAGAACTTTCAAAACTGAACTTATGCAGTTGAACAAAGATTTTATTATTATAATTATCCCAGAAGAGGCAATGGGAAAAGAAGGATCATTGTGAAAACTTTTTGAGTAGGTCGTTTATATCCGTTGCTTTTCCTGTTTTTACTTCAAAAAGTGAATCATCTATTTGGGTGTTGAATTTTATCTTATCGATGTTCATTTCCATAATTTTTTTACCTTTCGAATTCGCTTCAATTTTAAAAGGCATATACCTTTCTTTATCTACAATTTTATAGTCTGAAAAAGTCATGATAACTGTATCCTTTTCATCATTCTGATAATCGATATATTTTGAAGGGAATAGGTTCTCTTTACCTATGAACAAGAGTGCTTTTGTTTTTTTATGTTGGAAGATATAAGAGTTATCCTTTTCGTAAAGGTAATCGTATTCATCGTTAAGTTGTTTCCACCATAAAACTCCTTTATCCTGATTGTAATTACTTTTTTCTTCTTCTGACAATTTAATCTTTCCTACAATTGGATTTACGAGAAAAATATTTTCCCCATCATTTATTATAGTAGTTGCCATCTGTTGAACTTCATTTATTTCAGATGAATCTGGAATTATTTCTAACTTCATCTTTTTATCCTTGACGAATATTTTCATTGTCATTGGAACTTTAACATCGTTATTATAAAAAATACTCTTATAGATTGCATCTATACTTTTTATATCAGAATAGGAAGAGTATTTTGCTTCAATCTTTTTTAAAATTTCATCAGAAGTTTCAGCATAAAAAATGATTGCAAAAGTTGCAATAAGAAAGAGGAAAAATTTTTTCATATTAACTCCTTTTTTTAGCGATTTGATTTTATCACTAAAATTTTTATTATCAATACATATTAACATTTTCTTTAAAAAATTTTTGAATATAAAATCTCTTTTAGAATTTTAGGCTCAAAAAGTAATAAAATCAAATCGATTGTAAAATTAACTATTGTTAATATAATGTTATAATGGCTAAAAACAAAGTAACATATTTTGGAAAGGTTTTCTTTTATATAAAAAAAGAGAAAATATTCTTTATCCTTGGATTGATGATAACTATATTGATTTCAATTTCAAGGCTTATAGATCCTTTGATATTAGCACATATAGTTGATAAGACTATACCTTCAGGGAGTACAAAAGATCTTTTAAAATTTTCTTTGATCTTTGTTATCGTTATTCTGTTGTCAGGTTTTTTAACATACATTCAGAATATAATATTCGCAAAACTTGGATTAAAACTTATAACAAGGTTGAAGATGGATCTTTTTTCACACATGTTGAAACTCCCTGTTAAATTTTTTGATACAAAAAAAGTAGGTGAGTTGATAGCGAGAGTAGAGAGTGATGGGGAGAGGGTGAAGCAACTTTTTTCTAACCAGATGATTATGATTTTTGGTAATATCCTTTTCTTTGTTGGGATGATAGTTGTTCTTCTAATGAAAAACAGTTTTATAACATTGATACTTCTGATACCTTTGAGTTTCGTTTTTGTTCTTTCTTTACTTCTTATAAAGTATCTGACAAAATTTTTCAAAAAGGTTAGGGAACTTTACGCTGAACTTTCCGCACAGCTTACAGAATTCACACAAGGTATGATGGTTATACAGCTTTTCAACAGGGAAGAAAAAATAAAAAAAACTGTTGAAAATAAATCGAAAGAAAAGTTCAATGTTGAAACTAAAACATCTTTTATAGAGTACTCCTTTTGGAGTTTGCAGACATTTTTTGTAGAAACTCTGTTTATAATAATAGTTATCCTTTTGGTTTCACCTAAAATAATTTCTGGAGTTTTAACACTTGGAACACTCGTGATCTTCATTCAGTACGGATTGAGGCTTTTCGAGCCAATGATGCAGATAGCTGAAAACTTCAACATGTTTCAGAGAGCGTTTGTTTCACTCCAAAGGATTTTTAACATTATGGAAAATGATGATGAAAGCACCTCATCTGGTGTTAAAAAGATTTTTGGACTTGAAAGGGATATAGTTTTTGAAAATGTTTCTTTCTCTTATAAAGAGGGAGAGGGTGTTTTGAAAAATCTTTCTTTCAAAATAAAGAAGGGAGAAAAAGTTGCTTTTGTTGGACCTTCTGGGAGCGGGAAGACAACAACTGCAAATCTACTACTTGGATTTTACAAAGATTATAAAGGGAAAATATTAATAGATGGAGTGGAACTCAGAGAGTATGAGCTAAAATCTTTGAGAGAACTTTTTTCTTACATACCTCAGGAAGGGATTATTTTTCCAGGCGATGTTCTTGAGAATGTGAGATTGTATGATGAAAAAATATCTGAAGAAGTTGTAAAAAGATCTGTTAAAGATGTTTACGGTGATAGTTTACTTTACAATGAGTTTGGGATATACAGAGAGATAAAAGAGAAGGGGAGAAACATTTCATCTGGTGAAAAACAGTTAATAAACCTTGCAAGGGTTCTCGTTTTTTCAAAAGCATCGGTTGTTATTATGGATGAAGCAACATCATCTATCGATGAAATGACTGAACAAAAGATAATTGATGCTCTTGATAGAATACTTGAAAATAAAACTTCAATAATAATAGCACATAGATTATCAACAGTAATAAACTGTGACAAAATTTTTCTTTTCGATGATGGAAGGATAATAGCATCAGGGACACATAACCAGTTAATTGAAACCTCCGAAGAGTATAGGAAAATAGTTTCACAACATATTTTGAAGGAATGATATGGAACATGTAAAATGGGTTTGGCGTGTATGGAAAGATGAAAAAAAGTTTTTATTTTTACTTTTCTTAATGACTTTACTTTCAACTTTTGTTACAGTTGCCTATCCATTCATTTTTAAAATCCTTTTTGATAATCTGAATAAAATTTTGACTTCAAAGGTAAAAGTTGAAAACCCGATGGCTGAAATTTACAGAATAGTATATTTCCTTTTGGGAGTTGGAATTGTTAGAATATTTTCTGGAATGTATCCTACACTTAGAGCGTTTATGAATTACAGATTTGAACATAAACTTAGGATGAAATACTTTTCATACATTTTAAAGAAAGATTTTTCGTTTTTCAACAATTTTAGAACAGGTGATATAGTTACAAGGTTAACTGATGATCTATCAGATTTTCCCAAAATATGTTGGTTTCTCTGTTCAGGTATTTTTAGAGCACTCGATTCATCATCAAAGATATTTTTCTGTCTTTCAGTTATGTTTTTCTTAAACTGGAAATTGACTCTATTTTCAATTCTACCGATTCCTTTGATGGTTATAGTATTCTATATGTTAAGCAATAAACTTTATCTTTCTTTCAAGATGAATCAGGAAGCTATAAGTGAAATTAACAACCAGCTTGAGATGAGTTTTTCAGGAATAAAGATAATAAAGTCATACAACAAAGAGAACCAGTATAACAGGTTTTTTGAAAAAGCGTTAAGAATAAGAATGAAAACTGAAATGGATCTGATAAGACTCAACTCTCTGATCAACCTGATTTATGAATATATAGATAGAATTGCACAGATCGTTGTAATACTTTATGGTGGAATGCTTGTTTTAAAAGGAGAAATTTCCGTAGGAACATTTTATGCTTTCTATACATACCTCTCAATCCTGATCTATCCGGTTTTGGATTTACCACAACTTTTTGTTTCCGGGAAACAATCTTTTGTAAACATAGACCGTCTTGAAGAATTAAAAGATTATCCTGTAAAAACTTATAACGGCAAAAATAATATAAAGATAGATAAGATAGAAAGTGTTGAATTTAAAGATGTTTCTTTCGGTTACGATGAAAAGAATATTATTCTTGAAAACCTTTCATTTAAAATAAAAAAAGGTGAAAAGATAATAATAGTCGGGCAAGTTGGTTGTGGAAAGTCTACTTTACTTTATCTGCTTTCTGGTTTTCTTATTCCAAAATCTGGAAAGATACTAATAAATGGAATTCCTATTGAAGATTTGGATTTGAAAAGTTATAGGGAAAATGTTGGTTTCGTATTACAGGAACCTTTACTTTTCTCTGGAACATTAAGGGAGAATGTTCTTTTCGGTGTAGATACTTATGATAAAGATTATTATGAGAAAGTTTTGAATATAGTTAATATGGAAGGTGAGATAAACAGGTTCACATCTAAGGATGAAACTATCTTGGGACAGAGAGGGACATCTTTGAGTGGTGGTCAAAAGCAAAGGATTTCCATTGCGAGAGCTTTGATGAAAAAACCACAGATCTTGATTTTCGATGATATAACTTCCTCACTCGATACTGGCAACGAGAAAAAACTCTGGGAATCACTTGAAGAATTTTTGAAAGAAAGACTAACTATAGTTGTTTCACACAGGTTGGCAACTATAAAGTATATGGATAAAGTTATATTTCTTGATGAAGGGAAAGCTAAGGGGTGCTGCAGTCATGATCAACTTTACAAAAGTGAACCTGAGTATAGAATATTTATAGATAAGGAGAGAGAATGAAAAAAGGGGGAATAATATTTTTCAAAACGAAAAAACTTGATCAGATAAAAAATTTTTATATTGAAAATTTTGATATGGAGATTTTCCTTGATCAAAAAAAATGTGTAATTTTAAAGTATGAGAATCTTCTTCTTGGCTTTTGTGATTCAGAAGAAGTTGAGAACTCATCCACAATTACTTTTTTTTATGAAAGCAAAAATAAAGTTGAAAAAATGTATGAGAAGCTAAAAAAATTAGTCACTGTTGATTTAAAAATAAACCCTTATTTTAAAATATACCATTTTTATATAAAAGACCCTGAAGGAAGAAATGTAGAAATCCAACATTTTCTTGATAAAATTTCAGAAGTTTGTTGAATATGAAAATAGATGTTGAATATATTTATATTGAATCCTTAATTTTTAGGGAAACTTTACAGTCTATTATAAGGAGGTAAAATGAGATATATACTTTTTGGAATTTTTTCTCTATCTTTCCTTGTCATAACTATTTTGAGTGGGTTATTTTTAAGGAAATTGAAACTAAAAATAATACATCATAAAATTTTGGCAGCGTTATCTTTGATATTTGCTATACTGCATTTAATTGCGATTTATATTTTAGGTTGAAAAGATTTTATTTTAATTATTTATTGAGAATCAAAAAGTAAATTAACTATTGACAACAAAAAAACTCTTTGTATAATAAACAAAAATTAAACTCCTCGGTAGCTCAGTCGGTAGAGCGAGTGGCTGTTAACCACCAGGTCGGGGGTTCGAGTCCCTCCCGGGGAGCCAAAAATCAAATACAAAATTGAATTTTAGGGTATTCAAATTGTGGGAAGGATGAAGAAAAATCATTTTATAAACCAAAAAATAATAAAAAACTCATTTTAAAGGAAGGGAATACCTCTCTTAAAACAGAAAAAATCTCTATTAATAATATTTATAACATGGATTGTGTTGAGGGAATGAAACATCTACCTGATAAGAGTATTGATCTTGTAATTACAGATCCACCTTTTGCCATAGAATTCAAAGCAAAGCGCAATAATTACAATCGAACACAGTCTCGTGTCTTGGAAGGATATCAAGAAATTCCAAAAGACAGATATTATGAATTTACTTTGCAATGGATGAAAGAAGTTTAAAGGGTTCTTAAAGACTCTGGCAGTATGTATGTTTTTTCTGGTTGGAATAATCTAAAAGATATTTTAATAGCAATTGATGAATTGGGTTTTATCACAGTAAACCATATTATCTGGAAATATCAGTTTGGTGTAGTAACAAAAAGAAAATTTGTCACCTCGCATTATCATTGTCTTTATGTCTGCAAAAATGATGAAAAGAGGAAATTTTTTCCTTATTCACGTTTTAACAAAGATGACAAAAAAGATAGTGGAAGAAGTTTACATTACGAAGATAAAGAGGATGTATGGTATATAAAAAGAGAATATTGGAATGGTGATCAGAAAACACCCACAAAATTACCAGCAGAATTGATAAAAAAGATATTACAATATTCAAGTGAAGAGGGAGATATAGTTATGGATCCTTTTTTAGGTTCTGGACAAGTTGTTGTAGTGAGTAAAATGCTTAAACGTCAATATATTGGATTTGAGGTTGTAAAAGAATATTATGAATTTTCCCAAAAAAGATTAGATGAAAATATATATAGAATAAAAGAGATAAACGAAGACTCTAAAAAACAAACATTATTGACACTATTCGATATGGAGAAGAGAAAATGACTTTTTCAATATCTGCTAAACAAATTGGAGAGAAATTAAGAATAATTCCAACGATTTGGGATGGAAGGAAATCAATTTTGGAGATGAAAGATGCCGATTATCCACATTGGAAACAGATGGAATGGATTGGATTTTATTTTCAATTTCTCTGTGAAAAGCATTTGTCAGGTTTTATGGAAATACCAGGTCCTAAGTATGGAAATACCCGATTTGACGGTTTCAAAGATATACCGTGGGATTTCAAAGCACATGCCATGAATACAAGCAGTCACCAAATAATTGTTAATGATAGTGAAGCGACTGCAAATGGGATTAAGGATTATGGTATGGTTGGTTTAATACTTGCTCTTGGAAAAGTTTTATACAACGACGAAGACAGAACATTTCAGAGATGGCATGAAGAATTGAAAGGTGGTTTGTCAAAATACTCCAATGAGAGAAAAAAAGGGGCGCATGGTCGAGATTGAGAAAGGTATCTTTTTATTTACAGCAAATTTATTTCCTTAAAATCACAGATGATACTTTAGTTAAATGTGGTTCGTTTCAAAGAGATTTCCTAAATGCTAACGGTTCTCCAAAAAGAGAAAAGATTCTATTGGATCTTGAAAAAATTGACGAAGAATTGGTTTATGTTATTGAATTCTAAACTTACACCATATAACACACCATAAAAAGATTAGTACATTATTGCAAATATTCAAATTTTTGATTCGCAATAACTTCTTTTATGGTGGGTACTTTCCATAAATTTTTTCTTGACATTTAATTGAAGAAATATACAATAAAACTATGGATTTGAGATATATACTGGGGAGTTTAGGTCATAAAAGAACAAAGACAACCGGGATTTCCACTTATGTAAAAAAGAAGTTATTAGGGAAGATGAAAACTCTATTAGATATTTTAAACTTGAAGAAAGAGGTTAAAATATGTCAATATTTATAACTAAAAAAGTGAAATCAGGGTTCTCCCCCAGAGTAAAAAAATACACATTTTGTTTATATCGCCAAATTTTAAGTAAATACTCAATAAATGAAAATATTAATAAGTTAGGCGAAAAAACCTGCCTTAAAATTAGGAGGTTATATTTATGAACAAAGGTTTAAAAGAAAGGTTTTTAAATGCTTTAAAAGCTACTTTTTATGCATATAATAAATATGGGGCAAGAAGTAATAAAAAGTTGATTCCAATTCACACATGGTTCGCAAAGGAAATCATTTCAGAACTTGGTAATGATTATTCGAGTATGAGTTTAGGAACAGGCGGAGAATACGAAATAGAAGGTAAATATTATCCTAAGTTGTTGGATATAACAGTTTTCAGCAATGAAAAACCGATAGTAACTTTAAGTTTTAAATTTGTGACTTCTAATTATTCTCAAAATTCAAATAACTATTTTGAAAATTTGCTTGGAGAAACTGCAAATATAAGAAGAACTGGAGTTGGTTTTTCTCATTTTCTTGTATTAAGAGGACATACTCCATATTACGATAAAGCAGCTGGAAACAAACGAGGGGAATTAAAAAAGACGGAGATATTGTCCGAACACCATATACAAAAGTACATTAAACTTTTTAAAGATTGCGATTTTCCACATAGACCAGACGTGTTGGGTATAGCAATTATTGATTTTGACACAAAAAATAATCCTTATTTTACCGATTTGAAAAAATTAGGATTACAGGATGAAACTATAAAAATAATAGAATCTGAGTTTTCAATTGAGATATTTATAAAAAAGGTAAGAGCATTATGCGAACTGAAAAAGTAAATAGTTTACCTTTGTATATGAAAGTTACCAAGAAAAAGACAAATGGGATAGTATATACTCCACAATGGATAGTCGATTTTATTCTAGATAATATTGAGTATAAGAATAATATTTATGATAAAAAAATTATAGACCCATCATGTGGAGAGGGCAATTTTTTAATAATTATTATAGAAAGATTTTTGAAGGATTGTATTGAGAATAATTTAAGTTTAGATGAAATTAGAAAAGCGTTGCATAATAATATATTTGGTTTTGATATTGATAAAAATGCTATTAGTAAATGTAAAACCTATCTAAACAATGTTACTCAAAAATATGGAATAGATAAAGTTGAATGGAATGTTCTGCAAATAGATAGTTTAGATAAAAATAAGGTTAAACAATATTTTAATATTTTTGATTATGTTGTTGGAAATCCACCTTATATTAGAATACAACATCTAGGAAAAGAGAGACGAGAAAGAATCCAAAAAGATTGGTCTTTTTGTAGAAATGGTTCAACTGATATGTATATCGCTTTTTTCGAACTTGGTGTTAATCTTTTAAACGAAACAGGTAAATTAGGTTATATTACTCCTAATACTTATTTTAAGACAGAAACTGCTAAAATGTTAAGGCATTATCTTATGGAGAATAAAATTATTAAAAAGATAATAGATTTTAATTATCACCAAGTTTTTGATGACGTGACAACATATTCAGCAATCACTATATTGGATAAGAGTTGGAGAAAAAATAAATTTTACTATTTTAATGGGAATAAAGAAAGTGTTAAATATATTGATGAAATAGAATTATCAAATATTAATTCTAATAAATGGGTATTAGCATCAAATGATATTTTAAAAAGAATTAAAGAAATTGAAACAAGAGGAATACCGTTGGGTAAGATTGCTAAAATACATGTTGGCATAACAACACTAGCAGATGATTTTTATATTTTCAAAGACCCAATTATAAAAGGTAATAAAGCAACAATAAAACTAAAAGATGGTAGGACATTTACAATTGAAAAAGATATACTAAAACCAATAGTAAAAGTATCTATATTAAAATCACCAAATGAAGAACAAAACAGATGGATAATTTTCCCTTATAAAAAAATTTATGGAAAGCATTCAATTATACCTGAAAGTGAATTAACAAACTTATATCCGTATACTTATAAATACTTCTTGGCAATCAAAGATCGATTATTATTAAGAGATAAGGGTGAAAAAAATCCAGTAGAGTGGTATGCTTTTGGTCGTTCACAGGGGCTTGATACAACTTGGGGGAAAAAAATTCTAGTATCACCACTAAGTTTACATCCCAATTTTATAGTATGGGAAAAAGAAGAATATACTTTTTATGCTGGCTATTGTATAAAATTTGAAGGTGATTTGCACTGGCTGGCTAAACAATTAAATTCAGAGGATATGGAATTTTATATTAAATATGTTGGTAGAGATTATCAAAATGGATATAAATCATACGCTAAATCATTTATCTCTAATTTTGGAATAATTGGATATCAAAATGAAAAACATAAAGAACTTACACTTTTTTAAAATTGATACGATTCTTGGTATAACTCAGCATAAATATAGCCTTGTAAAAACTTTTTTTAGGCTGAGAAGGTTAATCTACTTATTCCTTGGACAGTTTAATAAAGATTTAAATAAAATTTTTTTCATATAAATAGTAAGGAGGTCTTAAAATGACTGAACAAAACTATAGAATCAGGATTAAACTCGGCGAAGCTGAAATTGAGGCAGAGGGAGACAAGGAGTTTGTAGAAAAACACATTGAAGAATTCAAGAAAGAGATGCCGAAGATTGCTAAGGAGTTGCCACCTAAAGAGAAAATTATCACTCCAGAAATTCCAAAAGAGAAAGTTGAGTTGGAAAAACTCTCTTTAGCCGAATTCTATAGACAAAAGCAACCAAAAGATCATAACGAAACTGTTGTTGTTTTTGCTTATTGGTTGACAAAAAAAGAAGGCAAAGAAGAATTTACCCCCAAAGATATTGAGAATTGCTATACCCAAACTGGAGTTAGAAAGCCAAGAAATGTGCCACAAACAATGAAGATATTAGCAAGTGGAGATAAAGCATATCTTATTAAGGGTGAAAAAAGAGGAATATATAAAATAAGCATGTTAGGTAAGGATTTGATTGAAAAAGAATTAACGATAAAAAGTGAGGAATAATGGAAAAGATAAAGGAAACTCTTTTAGCCAATATTGATGCAGACTTAGTTGAACGTCTCTTGAGGCATTATAAAGAGTTAAAGCAAAAATTTTCCCTTAGTCAATATGAGCCAAGCCAGCTGAATTGCGCCAAGTTTGGAGAAGTAGTAATGCGGATTCTTGAATATATTACTACGAAAAATTACACTTCATTTGATAAAACTGTTTCTTTAGATACCCTTGCAAAGAAACTTGAACAGTTGCCCCGGGATAAATTTTCAGACTCAATTAGAATTCATATTCCTCGGATTCTTCGAGCCATTTATGACATCAGAAGCAAGCGTGGAGTAGCACACATAGGAGAGATAACCCCAAATCTTATGGACGCTACTTTTGTTGTTTCTGCATGTGACTGGATTATGGCAGAATTTATAAGGCTATATCATACTGGCAACTCAAACGAGGCGCAAATAATAATGGATTCCATAATAGAAAGAAAGATTCCAATTATAGAAGAATTCGGTGATAATCTCAAAGTTTTAAACCCAACTCTTTCTGTTCCAGATAAGATTTTGCTTATTCTCTATAAAAAGCACCCTAATTCCGTTTCAACTAGCGATTTAAAAAAATGGATAAGAACTAAATCACCAAGCCACATCACCACTGTTTTACGCCGCCTGGATGATGATGCAAAGGTTCACAGTAAAGGAAAAGAGAATATAATTACCAATAAAGGAATTGTATATGTCGAAAAGAATCTCCCTAAAGAAATTTGATGTCGTCCAAGTAAAACGCTTCGCTACTATCGAGGCTTGCCCTTTGGGTCATATAACAAAGGATAAAAAACTTTGCTATGCTTGGCCTAAACTGCCTTCGGCAACTTCTTTTATCAGTAATGTGTTAATTAAATTTTGTAACATGGAGGAGATAAAATGAGAATTTATATTACTCACTGTTCAGCCAAAAAGGACCAGTCATTAAAAGTTAGTGGTGATAAAGTAACTCCAGATAAGTTATACACTGCAAAGCCAACTCAACGTTTTATGAACGAATGTAAGAAGAAAAATGTCAACTGGGCTATTTTTTCAGATTTATATGGCGTTTGGTTCCCCAAGATAAAACACAAGTGGTATGATAAACATCCTAACAAAGTTAGAAAGCAGGAATTCAGAAACCTTTTAAATGATTTTGATCAAAAACTCCAAGACTATGATGAAATATGGTTTTATTGTAACCCTGCGCGTTTTCATAAATTGTATAAGAGGTTATTAAAGGAAACAAAACTAAAAAAAAGAATAAAACTATTTACTCATTACAAAGAGATTATATAAAAAAGGAGGTAAAAGTGTCAAAAATGTGTAAATGGTTACATGAACAATTAGAACAACTGCCGATAATTAAGTATCCTTTCAAGTTAGAAAAATTGCCCGAAAATGGAATATATTTCTTTTATGAAAAAGACGAAATTTGGGGCCATGGGAAAAATAAACTAAGAATAGTTAGAATTGGCACTCATAAAAAACAGGGAAATTTCAGAAACCGTATTAAGGAACACTACCTTTTGGGTGAATCAAAAACGAACTTTGACAAAAATAAGCCTAAACCTTCTGATAGAAGCATTTTCAGAAAAAATATTGGAAGAGCATTAATAAACAAACAAAAAAAATATAAAGAGTATTTGCCAATTTGGGAGATAGATTTTACGAAAAGTAAAAATAGAAAATCTTTTGGAAATAAACGAAATATAGATGAGGAAAAAAGAATAGAATCAGCAATTACAAAGACACTTATAGATAGATTTTATTTTAGATTCATCAAAATTGACACTCAATATAAAAGAAAAAAACTTGAGAGATTGCTTATTGGAACAGTGGCAAGTTGCGATTCGTGCAATAAGTCTGATAGGTGGTTGGGGAATTACTCTCCTAAAATGCAAATAAAGAATAGTGGGTTATGGTTAGTGCAGCATCTAAAAGCAAACGGAATAGACGAAAACCATAAAAAAACTATTTTAGAGGCAATCAAGAGCACTAAAAAATGGATAAAAAAAACTTATAAAGAACCATAAAAAGATTCTTGCTTTAAATCGCTCACCCAAATTTTTGCTTTGCAAAGACTTCTTTTAAGTGTAATTTATTTAAGTTAATTTTTCTTGACATTTAATTGAAGAGATATACAATAAAAAATAGATAAATTTTTGTTTAAAAGACTTATTTTTATGCTGGGAATATTATGTGAAAACGAGTGATTGCTTGAAGAGAAATATTTGAAAATTTAGAGGTAAAATAAGAATATGGAAAAAGAAAAACAGAATAACAAACTTTGGATGAACGGTTTTTTGGGCTTTTTGGGATTCCTTGGCTTCCAAGCATTTAGTTTACACGATTCTTGGCAGCTATTCTACTTTTGTTTCTTCGCGTTCTTTGCACATTTTAAATATCTTAAAGAAGAACTCAAATATTTGGGTTTACTTGGTGTAATAGGTTTAGTCGTAGCGATACTTGGAGTTATTGGAATAATAAAAGTGTAGAAAGATGCAATTGTTTCGAATAACTCTGTTGCACTTTGTGTAATAACTCACTCAGTTTGGTCATTTATTATATAAAAGGCTTCGGTGCTTCGCAACCTTGCTCTTTGCATATAACAGCGGATAAAACGTTTCTCTACGCTTTGCCCAAATTTCCTTCGGCAACTTCTCTTATCAGTAGGACGTTATATAAAATTCGGCTTAGCGGAGGATAAAAAATATGAATACTAAAACTATGAATGAAAATATCAGTATGAAATTAGACATCGGATTTAAAAAGACTTGCTCTTGTCCTGATAGTCATATAAATTGTCTTACTCCAAAAGAATGGGTAAAAGGTCAGGTCGCTATTTGGGAACTTTATTATGAGGGGAGAGACATCAGAGATAAAGACATACATCCTGCGGTATTCCCAATTGCCTTACCTAAAAAATGCATAGAACTTTTTACTCATGAAGGAGAATTGGTATTAGACCCGTTTGTAGGTATTGGAACCACTCTTATTGCGGCACGAGATTTAGAAAGGAATGCCGTAGGATTTGACCTTAATCAAAAATATATAGACTTCACTGATAAAAGATTATCACAATTAGATATGTCACTTTTTACGCATGGTACGAAACAAATTGCAATCTGTGATGATGCAATTAATATTCCAAAATATATTAATGAAGAAACAGTTTCACTGTGTGTTACTTCTCCTCCTTATGCAAATATGTTAAATCACGAAAGACTGAATAAAAGTTTAAGAAGTGACCTTCGAGAAAAAAAACACTATAAGAAGGTCCAGCAATATTCAGATAATCCCAGAGACCTTGGCACAATGAAAATTAAGGAGTATGTATATGCACTTTCCGAAATTTATAAAGGGATATTACCACTCTTGAAACCAAAGGCTCATTGTGTAATTAATGTAAATGATTTGTGGGAAAATAATCGTCGTTATCCAACGCATAGTTATATTATTGAGGCAATGGAAAAAGTAGGTTATGAACTTAGGAATATTATCATCTGGGATAAAAGAAATTTAGTAAACAAGGTCGGTATATTTGGCTGGCCGAGCAATTACATAACTCTTAGCACAACTTTTGAATATATACTTGACTTTTGGAGGCCCCCATTATGAAAGGATACAATGAGTTGATAGAAAAACTGAAAAAAATAAGCGATATAGGATGGATAAAAACCCATAGGGTTGGAAATACAGGTATAGGAAAGACATTAGAAGACCTTTTGGGAATCACAGAAAATAACATACCTGGCCCCAATTCCGCAATGATTGAACTAAAATCAGCAAGAAAAAATGCATCAAGCATGCTTACGCTATTTACAAAATCGCCTCTTCCACCGAGAGCCAATTCTTTACTGTTTGAAAAATTTGGCTATGCCTCTACAAAGAAACAGGGGACAAAAAGATTAGAAACCACAGTAAATGCTTTAAATTTCAATATCATAAAAGGAAGATCTGGGTTCAAAATTAGTATTGAAGAAGATAGAATAAATCTCATCACATCAAGTAATGAAATTGTTGCTTATTGGGATAAAGAAACACTTAAAAACTCTTTTGAAAGAAAGCTTCCAAAATTATTATATGTAAAGGCAGAAGTGAGAGGTAAAGGTTCTGATGAAGAATTTTGGTTCAACGAAGCTTGGTTATTGAGTGGATTTGATTTTAATAATTTTGTTCAATTATTAAAAGACGGCATTATTCTTGTAGATATAAGGATTGGACAATATCCTGATGGTAGAACACACGACCACGGCACAGGGTTTAGAGTCTTCCCAGATAAACTGGATTTATGTTTTAGTCACAGGGAGAGGATAATTTAATGGAAAGAAAAAAAATAATATCCGCTAATCTGAACTTTGCAGTTGCTTCGCAACCTTGCCCTTTGGGTCATATAACAGCGGATAAAAGGTTTCGCTCAAATTGTTTTCGGCAACTTCTTTTATCTGCAAAATGTTATGTGCAATTACTGTATTAATTCTTTTTAAAGAGGGGAAATATTAAGAGATTTTTGTTGTTAGTTATTCTGGTTATTTTAATCATCCTAATTTTGGGATGCACTAATCATGATCTAACTAGTGAGAGAAACTATCGACAGGACATGCGTGATTTTGTCCAAGGAATTAGTGCCTATGCAAAGGGAATTAAGCCCAAGTTTATTGTTATTCCCCAGAATGGGCACGAACTGCTAACTGAAAATGGAAAAGCAGATGGACCCATAGCAAAAGCGTATATTGATGCTATTGATGGTGTTGGACGTGAGGATTTATTCTATGGATATGAACAAGATAATGTAGCCACACCTGAATCCGAACGCGACTACATGGTAGCCTTTATGAATATCGCTGAGAGTAATGGCATTGAGGTTTTAGTCATTGACTATTGTTGGACTCAGTCATTCATAGATGACTCTTATAATCAGAGCGCAGCCAGAGGTTACATATCATTTGCAGCAGATCATAGAGAATTGGACAACATTCCATTATATCCAGTAGATCCTTATAATGTCAATGCAAACGACATTACTTCATTATCTGAAGCCAAGAACTTTTTGTACTTGATTAACCCAGGCTCTTACACTACAAAAGAAGATTTTCTAAATGCAATCAAAAACACAGATTATGACATGGTTATTATTGATCTCTTTTACAATAGCAGTGAGCAGCTAAACCCTACTGAAGTAGCTTCGTTGAAAGTCAAGGCCAACGGTGGTGCTCGTTTAGTAATTGCTTATATGAGCATCGGTGAAGCAGAAGATTACAGATATTATTGGAAGGCAGAATGGGAAACGAACCCACCTTCATGGTTGGCGGAGGAAAATCCGAATTGGCCTGGTAACTATAAAGTTCGCTACTGGGACGAAAATTGGCAGTACATTATCTACGGAAATGATGATTCCTACCTGAAAAAGATTCTTGATGTGGGATTTGATGGTGTATATCTCGACATCATTGATGCATTTGAGTATTTCGAAGTCAATTAACAGGCTAACGCAATGAAACTAGAGATTGCAACAGCAGTTAACAGAGCATATCTGGCTTTTACCTTTGGTACTCTGCACAAACCCGCCTTTGGCTGGCATCAGATAAGATTGGGATGTTAAATGAAATCTGACAGGCGAGGAAGAAAGATAAGTAAGAGAGAATGAAATCGAAAACTGATGAACTTAAATTAACAATAGAATTAGTTCCTTCTACATCTTGGTATAATAATCTAAGAAAAGTACTACCCCAATCAGAATGGGACAAAATACGAAAAAAAACTTATGCCAATTATGGTTACAGATGCGCTATTTGTGGAGCTGAGGGAAGATTGAATTGCCATGAAATGTGGGAATATGATGATAAAAATCATATTCAGAAATTGAAAGGTTTCATTGCACTCTGCGATATGTGCCACCATGTGAAGCATATAGGACTGGCTGGGATTCTATCAGCTGAAGGAAAATTAGATTATGAAGAAGTCGTTAAACATTTTATGAAAGTGAACAACTGTGATTACAAAATTTTTAAAAAACATAGAGAAAGGGCATTTGACGAATGGCGTAATCGGTCGCAACATGAGTGGCGTGTAGATTTAGGAAAATATGAGCATATGATTAAAAGTGCTTCAAAGAAGGGATAGAATAAAAAAGAAAATTAAGAGACACAAATCTATCAAAGCCAAACAAAGAGGAATCTCTCTGCCTTATTCTGACCCCAAACCCTCTGAGGTAATCGATGACTACTGGATTTATGCAATAAGAAAGAAAGGGAAGTATCCTAAGTCAACTCAAAGGAGTGGGAAATGGCTCATATTTGTTGACCCCAAAAATTTAGACGAAGTATGGGCAAAGATTAAAGAAGCAACAGAGGAAGGCAAATTGGGTGATTGTGCTAAAGTTGCAACAGCAAAGCCTAACCCGCTATCTGGAAAATCAAAAGCGAATGTTATTTGTGTTTATACTTACAATTGGGCTGACGAAAAGGATGTAAGAAGGGTTCGCGAAGAACTTAGAAATCTTGGTATAAAAAATAAAATACCTTATAAGGCTGATGAGGATACATTTAATGGAAAATATGGTATAACTGGATACACAAGAATCAGTAAGTACTATGAATAAATCGATTTCAAAAACTGTCTTTGCCCGATTACACTCACTATTGTTAACAACAAATCACAGAAGATATACAAAAAATTTTGTAAAAACTATTAGCTGGCTTGCAACTGAAATTCCTTCTCAGGGTTTCCTTAAAATAAGTTCTGATTTCATTCAATATTAGAAAAAAATCAAATAAATTCATAAAAAATTTTCCAAACAATTCCCCAAAAATTATAAAATCACTTAGATAAATTTTTATTGATTTTTGGGTGGAGAAGGTTTAAAATAAAGTCGAAATGAAAAAAATCGAATATTTAAAAGAACAAGCAAGAAAACTAAAAAGTGAAGTTACAACAATTTATTATGCGTACAAAAATCCGAAAACAAAACTTTTACCAAAGATAATAATTTTTATTACCTTAGGTTATGCTCTAAGTCCTGTTGATCTGATTCCGGATTTTATTCCTGTTTTAGGTTATTTGGATGATATTTTAATAATTCCAGCTTTGATAGCTCTTTCGATAAAACTTATTCCAAAAGATATTATTGATGAATCAAAAGAAAAAGCGCTGAAAGAACCTGTAAGATTAAAAGATAACTGGCTTTTTGGATTGATATTTGTTTCAGTGTGGATTTTGTTGTTAACTTTTATTGTTATTAAAATTTTAAAACTTGTTGGTAAATAGTTCAAAAAGAAGTTTTAATATTTTGTTTATTCCAATTTCCAAAAAAAGAAAAAATTTTTATAAAGTTTTTTTTAACTTATAACTAACTTTTTAGTTTAATAAAACTTCTTTTGTAAACCATTATTAAGAGTTTTGATGGTGAGTTTTATTTCTATTGACTAAAAATGAATTAAGGGATACAATATTATAAATGAAAAAAAGTAATACAAAGAATATTTTAACATTTCAGTTTAATTTGAAATTTTGGTAAAAGTTTTTGATAAGGATATAAGAAAAGTTCTATAAATGAAAATTTTATTCGGTTGGGAATTGCCTAAGTTTAATTTAAATCCTAAAATAAAATCAAAAAATCTGAGTTCAACTCTCTTTTCCTGTTTTACCAATATTTTAAAAATTAAAAAAATTGTTGAAAAGTTAAACATTTATTTTTTGTTTTACTGTGAAGAAAGGATAATTTAAATGAATTTTATCATCATCTATAAAAAATATTCTGTTATTACAAAATTATCAAAAAATTTTGAAAGACTATTTTTTTAGATGGAGAAAAGAATAAAAGGAGAATTTATGAATTTGAAAGGTATACCTCAATTAAAAATAGGTAACCTCATTGCGAAGATACCTATAATTCAAGGTGGGATGGGAGTTGGGATCTCTTTATCAAGGTTGGCTTCAGCAGTTGCTAATGAGGGTGGTATAGGTGTTATTGCCGCAGCAGGAATAGGAATGCTCGAACCAGATTTTGTTATGAATTTCAAAGAAGCTAACAGGAGAGCTTTAAGGAAAGAGATAAGAAAGGCGAGAGAGAATACCGATGGGATAATCGGAGTTAACATAATGATGGCTCTTTCAGATTTTAATGAGCTTTTGCTTATATCTCTTGAAGAGAAGGTTGATCTTGTTTTTCTTGGTGCAGGGCTACCACTTTTGAACCCAAACATAATATCACCTGAAATTTTAAAAAATTCGGAAACAAAATTTGTGGTTATAGTTTCATCAGCAAAAGCTGCAAAGATAATTTTCAGATACTGGGAAAGGAATTATAACTTAATCCCTGACGCTGTAGTTGTTGAAGGTCCTATGGCTGGTGGACATCTTGGCTTCAAAAAAGAGAATTTGTTCGATCCAGATTTCAAACTCGAAAAGTTGGTTGTTGAAGTTATAGATGAGATAAAGGATTTTGAACAAAGATTTGGTAAAAAAGTCCCTGTTATAGCTGCAGGTGGTATATATACAGGATACGATATTTACAAATTCATCAAACTTGGAGCTTCAGGTGTGCAGATGGCAACAAGATTCGTTGCTACATACGAATGCGACGCATCGGATGAATTCAAAAAAACTTATATTGATTGTAAAAAAGAGGATATAGTCATAATAGATAGTCCAGTAGGTTTACCGGGAAGAGCTATAAGAAACAAATTCATTGAGGATGTTTTCTCCGGAATAAAAAAGCCATTCAAATGCCCTTGGAAATGTTTATCAACTTGTGATTTTAATAAAGTCCCATACTGTATTGCATTAGCTTTGACAAACGCTAAAAAGGGAATGTTAGAAAATGGTTTTGCTTTCTGTGGAGCTAACGCGTATCTTGTTGATAAAATAATGTCGGTGAAAGAACTTATTAATACACTTTTAAAAGAGTATCAGGAAGCTGCATCAGTTTCAGTTGAAAGTGGCTGTTGAAATTTTTTGTATTAGTTTTGTAAGTTCAATGTTGAATTTGAACAACTTTTTTAAAAAGGTGTTTTTATGGAAAGTAAACCAAAAATTCTTGTAAGCAAATGTCTTGGGTTTGATGCTTGTAGATGGAATGGAGTTGTTATTGAAGAAAAGTTTATAAAAAAGTTGTCTGATTTTGTAGAATTTATTACAGTTTGCCCTGAAGTTGAAATTGGTCTCGGTGTTCCAAGAAACCCAATAAGGATAGTAAGAAAAGATGGGAAAAATTTTTTGATTCAGCATAAAACTGAAAAGGATATAACTTCTGTGATGGAAAATTTTTCTAAAAAATTTTTGAAAAATATTGAAAGGGAAAATGTAGATGGAGTTATTTTAAAGGATAGATCCCCTTCATGTGGTATAAAAGATGTTAAAATTTTCAGTGATAAAAATATTGTGATACAGAAAGGTTCCGGCTTTTTTGCTAAAGATGTTGTTAACACTTTTACAAATATCCCAATTGAATCGGAAGGAAGATTGAACAACATCTATCTTAAAGAAAACTTTTTAACAAAGATTTTTATAATATCAAGATTTAGAAATCTGAAAAAAGAGATGAAAGAACTTGTGAAATTCCATTCACAGAACAAGTATCTTTTTTTATCATATAACCAAAAGATGTTGAGAGAACTTGGCACTATAGTAGCAAATCGAAAAAAAGAAGATGTTGAAAAAGTTTTCAAAAGTTATGGTGAAACACTTTTATCAGGGCTTAAAAACAATTATAGAAAGAATTCATACTATAACACTCTTTTACATATTTTTGGTTACTTTAAAGATTCTTTAAAAAAGGAAGAAAAAAATTTTATTCTAAAAAATATTGAAGATTTTAAAGATGATAAAGTCGGACTTTTGACAACATTGATACTTTTGAAATCTTATGTAATAAGGTTTGACATAGATTACCTTAAAGAACAGACAATTTTTAAACCATTTCCTGAAGAGTTAATTTAGCAAGGGAGGAATATGTGGTTTGCTATACTTCCTTCATCACAACTTAAAAATAAACCTGTTGGTTTGAAAAGGCTTGGTAAAGATATAGTTCTTTGGAAAGATGCTCAAAACAGAGTTAACTGTATTGAAGATATATGTGTCCATAGAAAAGCTAAACTTTCAAAAGGAAAGGTTGTTAATGGAAATTTACAATGCCCTTTTCATGGTTTCGAATACTCCGGTGATGGGAAAGTAACCGTTATTCCAGCTTATGGCAGAAACTATAAAGTTGAAGATAGATTTAGAGTTAAAAATTATTATGTTTTTGAGAAATTTGATTTCATATGGATATGGCTTGGAGAGGAAAAACCTGAAAGTGACCCGAAATTTTTTGACGATATTAACGAAAGTTTTTCATACTCCGATTATGGTGAATTATGGAGAGTCCCTTTCACAAGGTCTGTTGAAAATCAACTTGATGTTATGCATCTTCCATTCGTTCATCACAATACTATTGGAAAAGGTGGTAAAACCGTTGTTAATGGCCCTGTTGTGAAGTGGATAGATTCAGATAAATTCTTTTTCTATGTTTTCAACGAAAAAGATAAAGGATTTATTGCTAAAAAACCTGAAGAGTTAAAAATAGAAGATAGTTCTATTTATCTTGAGTTCATCTTTCCAAATGTTTGGCAGAACCATATTTCAGAAAATGTAAGGGTTGTCGCTTTTTTCTCCCCGGTTGATAAAGAAAGTAGCGTAGTTTACATCAGATTCTATATAAAATTGAGTAAGATAAAATTTCTTGATAGATTGGTTGCAAAAGGTGGAATGGCTTTTAACAAATTAATACTTCATCAGGATAAAAGAGTTGTTGAAACAGAAAAGCATAATATTTTTGATGATCTTTTAGTTCAAGGTGATTTACCTATAATGGAATTCAGAAAAAGGATCGTTAAAAATAAAGAGCTTTTCAAAGATTTTTTACCTTAACAGATTTTAAATCATTTTTTGTATTATTCTTTTGTGAACATAATATTTAAAAATTTTAAGTGTTATATATTTTTTTGTTGTAAAATTGTAAAAAAAAGATAAAATAAAAATATGGATATAAAGTTTTTTGATCAGTTGAATATCGGGATAACCGTTTGTGATAGGGAAGGGAAGATAATATACATGAATGAAAAATCGAAAAATATTTTTAAAGATTATGGAGATGTTATCGGTAAATCACTTTTGGATTGTCATCCAGAAACAGCAAAAAGTAAATTGAAAAATCTTATGGAGAAAGAGGAAAAGAATGTTTACACGATAGAAAAGAATGGTATAAAAAAATTGATTTTCCAATCTCCATTTTATATTGATGGTAAATATTCTGGTTTTTATGAACTATCTTTAGAGATACCTTTCCATATCAAGCATTTTAATAGAAATAAGGAGTGAATATGAAGAGAAAATTTAACAATCTCTTTCTTTTAGGGATTATAGGTGTTTTGATCGTTGGTTCTTTTTTTATCGCAGATATTTTGGGGACTTTTTTGGGGAATAAGCATATATATTGGACTGCAACGAATATGATGCTTAAATTCGATAAGAGTTCAAACGATTTTGAGATTTATGTTAAAGGTGATCTCATGCAAAAAGCTCTTGATAGAAAAAGGTTACTATACTATGAAGATAATGGAACATACTCTACTCTCTCCGCTAACGATTTTGAATACAGGTTGAACAACTATTATAAAGTTAAATCTTCAAACCTTACGAAACTTCTTTTTACTTCATTCTTTTTTGGTTTCTTTTTATCTTTCCTTTTTACTGGTTTTTTCAAATATGTTCCAGAAGTCCAAGAAAAGTTGGTTGAAAAAAATGGAGATAAAAAGTAAAAGAAAACTCTTTGATGATTTTGAATAGATTGAAAGATTATTTTTCTGATTTTGAAACAACAAATTTTTTTCTTTTCTTTTTACTTTCAAAATACAGGTTCAAACATTTTTCCAAAAAGGATATAGAGAATTATCAAAAGGTTAAAAGGCAGTTTATTGTTGATTACGCTTTTAGGAATTCTAAATTTTTTAGAAAACTTTATGAAAATTACGATTTGAAAGATTTTGATAAACTTCCGATAATAAACAAAAAGATAATGATGGATAATCTTTCAGATTACAACACCTTGGGATTAAAAAAAGAAGAGATAATAAATTTTTGTTGTGAGGTTGAGAAGAGTAGGGATTTTTCGAGAAGGTTAAAAGGACTCAACATTGGGATGTCTTCAGGAACGAGTGGGAACAAGGGAGTCGAGATTGTCACAAGAAGGGAAGAGATGTATATGAGGGCTGCATTCCTTTCAAGGTTTGATTTCCCTGAAGGTGAAAAGATGAATGTAGCTTTCATTTTGAGAGTAAGTGCACCGGCATTCAATCTTAACATTTTGGGAAACAGACTCACTTATATCAGTCAACTCGACAGTATAGAAAACATTATGAAAAAACTTGAAGATTTAAATCCTAATATAATTTCAGGTCCACCATCTATTTTAAAACTTATTGCAAAAAATATCATAAAAGGTAAATATAAAGTAAAACCAAAAAGAATAATCTCCTACGCTGAAATTTTGTATCCAGATGTAAGAGATTTTTTAAAGAATGTTTTTAATTGTCCAATACATGAAATTTATAAAGCAACTGAGGGACCAATAGGTATAACTTGTGAAAAGGAAAAACTGCATATAAATGAGGATCTCGTTTATGTTGAAACTTTAAACAGGGATCTTAGTGTTGCTGAACCTGGAAAGGAGTGTGAAAAACTTGTAGTAACTGATCTCCATAAATGGGGACAACCTATAATAAGATACAATCTAAACGATGTTATAACTATAAGTCCTAAGAAGTGTTCCTGTGGATCAAATTTCAGAGTTATAGAAAAAATAGTAGGAAGAAACGACCATCTGTTCTATGGTAAAAGGAAGGATGGGAAAGGCTTAAATTTCATATCTCCAGATTACATTTCAAGAGCTATAATCTCAAGTTCTGAAAAGATTGAGGAGTATCAGGTTTTTGAAAAATCACCAGAAGAGATCCTTGTGATGATAGAGTTGAAAAAAGATGAAAAAGAGAGTTTTTTTGAAAAAGATATTCTTACTAAAAATCTGAAAGAGATTTTCAAAAAATACGATTGTGAAGAACCTAATGTTAAAATCTCTTTCGAAGATATAACAAACAAAAAAGATTTTAACAAATTTATAAGGATGAGAAGAGAGTTCGAAGTAAAGGAGGAAATGTGAAAGATAGAATAGTTACATTCGACATTATAAGAGGTATAGCTATGATATTTATCATCTTCTTCCATTCTTCAATTTACAACTATGACAAAATACATCTTATTGACTTTTCAAATCCCCCACTTTTTATAGTTTTGATAAGTTTTATGGCTCTCTGGGGTGGTATTTTTATAATCTATTCTTCAATTTTAAACACTTTCGTTTTTTTAAAAAGGGATGAAAAAAATGAAAATAGTAATTTTTTAAAACTTTCTTTTTTTACTTTTTTATTTTATATTCTGATTCACTTTTCTTTAAACCTGATTTTTGGAAGATGGAATGTAGATTTTGTTAATAACACTCCTTCACTAACATTTGTAGGGGCCATTTTGAGAGATAGAATCTCCCAATTTCATCCATACGAAAAACTTTTCGATGGTTCATCAATATCAACAATAGCTTTTAACATACTTTTTATTACTTTTTTGCAATCATTTTTCAAAAAAATGAAATTAAAAAGAAATCTTATTTACACTTTTTTATTTTTAACCTCTTTTTTAACTATTTTTCTTTCTTTTACAAGAGTCAGTCTTTATAGTTATTTTTCCATTTTAAAAGAACAAAACAATTTTTTACCATCTTTACTTTTAACATTTTTCCTCTCTAACCCTTACCCTTTAATAACATATTTTTCTTATGGGCTTTTTGGAATGTTGATAGGTTATCTTATATTCGATGGTAGGAAGGATCTTTTGAAAAAGTTAATTTTGCCATCATCCATCCTTCTTATTCTTTATGGAATTTTTGGCTTGACAAAATTTCCCAAAACGATTTCGAAACCTGATTATTTCTGGTATTTTAAAACGAATTTTGAGCTTGGTATTTTTATTTTGAGTATCGTTTCGCTTTATCTTATTCTTGAAAAGAGAAAAAATAGTTTAAAAAGATTCTCTTTCGTGTATAATTTTAGCAGGGTGAGTCTTACAATATACTTTTTGGAGGTTTTGCTTTCTGAGTTGTTTAGAAAATTTTATCTAAAAGTTAATGAAGGATGGAATATGGATATGAACTCAACTTTCCTGTTTGGATTTTTTAATGTAATTATTTGGGTCATTATAGTTAATGTTTGGAGTAAATTTAATTTCAAATATAGTTTTGAATACTTTTGGGTAAAAATATTTAAAATTTTAGGGAAGGATTCTTCAAAACTTAACATTTGAAAGGAGATTTTTATGAAAAGAATATTTTACATTTTTATTTTTATTTTTTTTCTTTTCTCATGCGCAAAAGCTGATATGGGTAAAAAAGTTGAAGATAAAAGCAGTGATATAAAAGTTGATAATTTCTATAATGTTTTTGGGTTTGAGCTTTTGAACAGATTATACGATAAAGATGAAAATGTTGTGATTTCTCCATTCAGTATCTCAACCGCACTTGCGATAACTTATGAAGGGGCTGGTGGAGAAACTGAAAAAGAGATAAAAAAGGTTTTTCATTTTCCAGATAAGGAGAGTTTGAGAAAAATCTATTCTAACCAGCTTAAAAAATTTGATAAGGAAAGCAAAGAGATAACTATAAAGATTTCAAATGGACTCTGGATGGAAAAGTCATATAAATTCAGAGAGGATTATCCTGAAAGGATAAAAGAGAGTTATAATTCCTTCGCACAAAAACTTGATTTTATAAATGAAACTGAAGAATCAAGGTTAAAAATAAACAAATTTATTGAGGATTTCACAAAAGAAAAGATAAAAGATTTTATTCCAAAAGGGATGATAGATGAATCTACCGCACTTGTGATTACAAACGCTATATACTTTAACTCTTTATGGGAAAAGCAGTTTGAAAAGAAATATACTTTTGAAGAAGATTTTTTTGTTGATAAGAATAAAAAAGTTAAATGTAAGATGATGTCAACTGAACTTGAGAAACCTTTAAAATATTTTGAAAATGAGAAATTTTTTATAGTTGAATTTCCTTATGCCGATTCAAATTTTTCAGCATTCTTTATTGTTCCCAAAGAAGAGATCAAAACTCTTTTTCCGCTTAAATATAGTGAAATTGAAAATAGTATAGATTCGATGAGTTTTGAAAAATTTGATAGGATCTCTTTCCCAAAATTCAAACTTGAAAAAAAGTATTTACTAAACGATATCTTGATAAAGATGGGAATGAAAGAATCTTTCACTCCAGATGCTGATTTCTCATTTATAACAGATTTTTCAGACCTTTATATAAGTAATGTTATACACCAATCCTTTTTAAAAGTTGATGAGGAAGGGAGTGAGGCCGCAGCGGCAACAGGTGTGATAATAGTTAAAGAAACTGCTGTTATGTCTAAAAGAATTTTAAAAATTGATAAACCATTCCTCTTTATAATTATGGAGAAGCAGACGGGTAATATGCTTTTCATAGCAAAAGTAGAGAATCCACAATTTGAAGAGTAATATTTATCTGACAGTGTAATTTTTAAATTATCGTTTTTTTATTTTAAAATTTTGTAACACAACTAATAGTTTAACTTAAATTTGGCATAATTTTTGTTTATAATTTCTAAAAGGAGTTTTTATGGATGAAGTAAAAAAAGATATCGATGAACTCATCCAGAAAGTTGAAGAGGAAGAGGATAAAAAGAGTAAAGAGGTAAAAAAGGAAAGAAACAGTTTAAAACAGATTTCACTTGTAGTTACTTTTTTTGTTTTCTTGATCCTTTTTGTATCTTCAATTTTTTTCAACATCAAAAGATTTGAAGATTTGAATAGTTTGAATTTAACTGAAAGTGAGATTGAAGAAAATAAAAAAGTTTTCCTTTACCTCACAGTTATGAAGGTTAACAATTTTAAAGAACAGAACGGTTTTTTACCAAAAGATTTGAAAGGTCTTGTGAAAGATGAAGATTCAGTTTTATATAAAATTTTAGACGATTCAATTTTTCAGCTTGAAATCGAGAATAATGGCAAAAAGATAATTTACAATTCTAACGAAGATCCTGTTACACTTCTTCCAGAAAAATTTAAAAGTTTGATTTTGGGTGGAGGCGAAAAATGAAAAATGGATTTTCTCTTATCGAGTTGATGGTAGTTATTCTGATAATATCCATTCTTGTTAGTTTTGCTGTTCCATCATTCTATGAAGCTAAAAAAAGTGCCGAAGCTGCGAAAGTTATTACAGATTTTGAGGTAATAAGAGATGCTGTTGTTGCTTATTATGCTGATTATGGGGAATTTCCGCAAGATATGGGGCCCGGAACAATACCTAAAGATTTAAAGAAATATTTACCTAAAGGATTTAAATTCGATTATAGACCTAAAAAGGATATAAGGTATGATTGGGAGAATTGGATTGTAAACAATAAACCAAAACATCCAAAAACTGGAATACTTTATGGGATTTCTTTAACAACAAAAGATAAAGCTTTGGTTAAAAAGATTAAAGGGATATTTAAAGGGGCTTTCCAGTATTCACTTAATGATAATTATACCTTTGTTCTCGAGTATATAACAAAATAAAAGGTTGATTTTTGGTTTTAATAAAGTATAATTTTTTTAATGTTAAAAAAATTTATAATAGTTTTTTTAATAGTTTCTTTAAACCAACTTATTTTGTACCCAAATAGAGAAAACTATGATAGTCTGAAATCTTTAGATAATAAACCTGTTTATTGTATTCATTTCCCCTTTCTTTCAAATAATTTGAATATTGCAAAAGATAACCTGATTTTTGGATGTTGCATTGGTACTCCTGTAGCAGGCACAATAATTGTTTCAGCTTTCGGATTGATCTTTCTTCTGATAGTTGGAATTTTAGAAATTGTGTTTACTTTAGGTCAGAGTAAAAGTGTTATAAACTCTATAAAGGATTTTGTAATTCCAACTTTTATCGTATTACTTTCATTTTCAACTTTGTTGAGTTTATTATCTATTATTTTTACTCCTTATTATGATTACTCTACAAAAGAAATAAAAAAAGGTTATAAAAATTTTATAGTTTTATTAGAGAGGGGATCAGGATGTTTGGGTTCCATTTTATTCTTTTTGCTAACAGGTTATCTTATTTTTAAAAATAGAGAGGATTAAAAATGGAAGTGGTAAAGGTAGAGAATTTGCAAAAAAACTTTGGGAAAGTAGAAGCTTTGAGAGGTATAAGTTTTGAATGTTTTAAAGGTGAGATATTTGGACTTATTGGACCAAATGGTGCAGGAAAATCAACATGTTTGAGAATACTTTCAACGATTCTTTCCAAAAGTGGTGGTGAAGTAAAAATTTTTGATTACGATATATCCAAAAAGATGGAGATAAAAAAGATAATTTCTTATCTTCCAGAGGATGCTGGTGCTTACAAGAATCTTAAAGGTATAGATTATTTAAAATTTTTTGTTAATTTTTTTATAGATGGGAAAGATAGGGAAAAAACTTTGGAGTATGGAATAGAGTTATCATCTCTTAATGAAAGGTTGAACGATAAGATTGAAACTTACTCTAAAGGAATGGTGAGGAGATTATTAATAGCGAGAAGTTTGATGGTTGAGCCAAAACTCGCAATACTCGATGAACCAACTTCCGGATTGGATGTTATAAACGCTACCCAGATAAGAGATATCATTAAAAAGAAAGCGAAAGAAGGAACAACTTTTATAGTTTCTTCTCACAATATGCTTGAAGTTGATTATCTTTGTGACAGGATATCTCTTATAAACAATGGATTGATAGTTGAAAGTGGTAATATTGGGAAATTGAAAGAAAAGTATAAAGCACAAAACATTGAAGAGATTTTTGTAAAAGTTGTTGGAGTTAAAAATGATTTTTAATATTATAAAAAAAGAGGTTAAAGAACTTTTGACAAGATCAACAATAATCTCTCTTATTTTTGTTTCTTTCATTTTAGGCTCTATTGGGAATTTTGTTTCAAAAGCTGAAGAAGGAGTTTCAAATAGAAGTGCAAACATAATTGTTGATGATAAAGATTCAACAGAGTTATCAGAAGTTTTTTCATCTTTACTTTTAAAATTTTCAGATAAAGATTTTTTGGAAAAGAGCTTGGATGAAAAAATAAAAAGATTGGAACATGAAGGTGGGGCGATTTTAATATTAGAAAAAGGTTTTCAGGATTCTATTTTAAAAGGGGGGAAGGGAGATGTAAAAATAGAATGGGTTTTGAAGGGAATTGGACTTTACGATTTTATTTCTTCAGATATTATCGGGAATGGTTTAAATTATTCAAAAAATGATCTGACAAAATATCTTCTTTTGAAAAAAGGTATAAAAGATGAGAATATTTTAGAACCATTAAAATTAAAAAATGATAATGTTAAGGTGAAGGGAAAAGTTTTTAAATCTGTTGATCCCAAATTACTTTATTCGTTTCTCGGTAAGCAGACAAACTTTGTGCCAGTAATAATAATGATGCTTTTAATAATGTCTGGCGGAATGATAATTTCTTCTATGGGAATGGAGAAGGAGAATAAAACTTTAGAAACACTATTAACTATGCCTGTTGAGAGAAGAGATATAGTTCTTGGGAAAATAATCGGAGGTGGATTTGTTGGAATAATAATGGCTTCAATATACATGATAGGATTCTACAATTATATGAAAGGTTTTAAAGGCTTCATATCAAACAGTTTCGATATAAAAGTTTTTTCTATTCTTGATTACACTTTTATAGGTGTTTCTATTTTTTTATCTTTACTTTCGGGACTTTCCCTATGTTTACTTTTAGGGATCTTTGCAAAAGATTACAAATCAGCACAGACTTTAACAATGCCTGTATCTATTCTCGCCTTGATACCTTTCTTTTTAACAATGTTTAAAGATTTTGATTCCCTTTCATTACCTTTAAAAGTTATTGTTTTTTTGATACCATTTTCCCATCCTATGATGTCTTTGAAACTTATTTTTTTCGAACAGTACAGGATGCTTTTTTATGGAATAGCATACAATCTTTTATTCTTTATACTCCTATCAATTATACTTGTAAAAATTTTCAACACTGATTATATAATAACAGGTAAAGGTTTCGAAAAGTTATTCAAAAGAAGATTCTTTTAAATTTAAAACCCCATAATGAATATGGGGTTTTTTGAGTATATATGTTTTTGGAAAAGAGATGGTATCATTTCAATATAACAATCTTCTCTCTGTAAATTTCATTTCCATTTTTCAAAAGTAAAAAGTATTTTCCAGTTGGAAGAGAATTTATATCACTTTTTATCTCAACACCATTTACATTGAATATGTGTATTTCAAAATCTTTTCCTATATTTTTAATATCTATAGCTTTTGAAATTGTAACTGGATTTTGTGGTGGAACAGGATGTGGTGGAATTATATTATGTCTTCTTCTATCTGGAGATGATTTTGTTTGTGTTGCATTGTCATCATCAGGTAAAACAGGCTGAGGTGGGATAATATAATTTCTATGTCCATCAGGTAAAGAGTAAATTTGTGTTGCGTTATCATTATCAGGTAAAACAGGTTGAGGTGGGATAATATAATTTCTATGTCCATCAGGTAAAGAATTTATATAACTGTTATTATCATTAACATTTTCATTAGAAAAAATTACTAAGATTGTTGTGAGTAAGATTAATGAAATTGTTAAAAGTTTTTTCATAAAACCTCCTTTTTTTGTTGATTATGTATATACAATATTTGTGCCAAAATTTAAATTCACAAAAAAACATAGTTTAAATTTCAAGTAGTTAAGCAAAATGTAAAAATATATTTACAGATGTCTTATCGATTGTCATTTTAAACCTATTGATTTTTTTGTTTTATATGTTATACTTCCCCATAAAAAAGGAGAAATAAAATGGCTAACAGATGCGAGATTTGTGGAAAAGGACCTCAGTTTGGCTCAAATGTTTCACATGCTCATAATGTGACAAAGAAAAAAAGAATGCCAAATCTTAGAAGGGTAAAGGCAAAAGTAGATGATCAGGTTAAATATATCTATGTTTGTTCAAGATGCCTTCGTTCAGGTGCTGTTAAGAAGGTTGTTTAACTATTGACAGAGAACTTATATTCAATTATTATCCTAATATATATATTAGGAGTTGATAATGAAAAAAATTATATTTTTTATAATTTCGATCTTTACATTTGTACTTATCTTTTCAACCGCCTCCCAGGCAGGTGCAGTTTTTTTGCTCATATATCCTGGTTCAAGGGCAGTTTCCTTGGGAAACTCTTATACTGCAATATCTGATGATGCACTCGCTTTGTATTATAATCCTGCGGGGATGGGTTTGCAGGAAAAAAGAGATATAGTACTAATGCATGCTCCCTGGCTTACCGGGCTTGGAGAAGGCATGTATTATGAGTATCTTTCAGCAGTTATTCCAACCAATTATGGTGTTTGGGGTGGAAGTATTATATACCTTACAACTGGAGAAATGTCTGCAGAGGAGAACAACGACCCAACAGCCATTTGGAATACTTTTGATCTTGCTATAAATCTTTCATACTCCTACAGGATAAAAAAAGATCTATCCGTTGGAGTTTCAGGCAAATTCATCTATTCTTTTTTAGCACCAGATTGGATAATCCAGAGATATATGGGTGAGGAGAGGGGAGGACAGGGACAATCTGTTGCTCTTGATTTAGGTTTACTGAAAAAATTTGGTGAAAAAACATCTCTTGGAATCTCTCTATCAAATTTGGGACCCGGATTAAAATACCTTGCTGATGGTTCAACTGATGATCTCCCAAAGACTTTCAGGATAGGTTTTGCTCAGACTATAATTGAGAACGAGTTGAATAAACTTCTTTTTACAACAGATCTTACAAAAGTCATAGCCGGGATAAAACTCGATTCACTTTCAAAAGAGGATTTCACATTCGAATTAACAAAAATCATCGCAAAGTATAATAGAGATGTTGACCCTGTTACCGGTGACACTTTACCTCAGCTTTCTATGCTTGAAGCTGAATTCCTTGATACCTGGCTTGGGGCTGGTTTTGAGTACACCTATTACAATCTTCTTTCTCTGAGGTTAGGGTATTTTCTCGATTACTATGGACAGAGGTATGGTTTCACATTCGGTGGTGGGCTCCTTGTAAAAAACAGTTTCAGGCTTGACCTTGGAATAGATTCTGATATCTATTCCTTCCCGACAACAAACTACAGGATCTCTATTGGTTTCAGGTGGTAAAGAATAGACAAAATCTTATTTTCAACATAGATAAAGAAGAAAATATCCCATCCTTCAAAATAGTAAAAAGGTTCAGAGATATTTTCAAGGAAAAAAAGGTTGGTTTCCTTGGAACTCTCGATCCTTTCGCTTCAGGTGTTTTACCTCTATTTTCAGGGAATTTCACAAAACTGATAAGATATTTGGAAGGTTGTGACAAGGTTTACGATGCCAAAATCGAGTTTGGTATACTTACAGATACTTTTGATATAACAGGTAAGATAGTTGGAAAAAAGAGTAATATTTTGAATTTTGATTCAAAGGAGATTGAAAGGATAATTCAAAAGTTTTTTTTAGGAGAAAGGTTGCAAATTGTACCAGATTACTCAGCAACGAAGATCGATGGAGTCAGGTCTTACAAACTTGTTAGAAAAGGGTTGAAGTTGAAAGAGAGAAGGAAAAAGGTTATTTTGAAAGAGTTTACTGTAAAAGATTTTGACGGAAGATTCCTTGATTTAAGTGTAAAGGTTAGTAAAGGTTTTTATGTCAGATCTTTTGCTAAAGAGCTTGGAGAAAAACTTGATACTTTTGGAACTCTTGTGAGTTTAAGAAGAATAGAGAATGGACCTTTCAAAATAGATGATGCTAAGAGGATAGAAGATGTTAAAATTAAAGATTCAAAATTACCTGAGGAGATTTTAAAAGGATATATGGATATGGTTGAGTTGGATGATAAAAGTTTTGAAGTTTTGATGAAAGGAAACAGTTTAAAATTTGATTTTCAAAATCAAAAATTTTTACTTGTTAAAAATGGAAGAGGTTATATTGTTGTTGAAAGTAAAGATGGAACGATATATCCAAAAAGGTGCATCGTATGAACATATATTATGGTTTAAACAAAATAGATGATAATTTGAAAGGAAAAGTAATAACTATTGGCTCTTTCGATGGTATTCATAGAGGGCATAAAAAGATACTTGAAACTTTGAAAAAGATATCTGTGAGAGAAGGGAAAGAGAACCTATTGATAACTTTTGAACCACATCCGAGAATGGTTCTTGAAGGGATTAAGGAAAATTTCCTTTTAACAACACTTGAAGATAAAATGTATATGTTCGAAACTTCAAATCTTGTTGATAACCTTCTTATAATACCTTTCGACAAAAGCTTCGCTCAGATTTCCGCTGATGATTTTGTCGACAAGATAGTTGTTGATAGACTTTCACCTTCTATATTCGTTGTTGGTTATGATACCCATTTCGGTAACAACAGAAAAGGTGACATAGTGAAATTGAAATCGATACTTTCAAAAGAAAGAATCAAAATTGAAATAGTTGATCCTGAAATAGAAGATGGACAGATAATATCGAGTTCAATAATCAGAAAATTTATCAAGTTCGGCAATATTGAAACTGCGAACAAATTTTTGGGTTATAAATATTTTGTGAAAGGTTCTGTTGTAAAAGGAGAGGGTAGAGGAGCGATACTCGGTTTTCCGACAGCAAACATTGAGTTCGATGAGAAGATAAAGATAATGCCACAGAATGGAGTTTACGCTGTTGGTGTAATATATGAAGGGAAAAAGTATAAAGGGATGATGAATGTTGGAAAAAGACCAACATTTGATGAGAAACTCTCCCTTGAGGTTCATATTCTTGATTTCAATGAGAATCTATACAACAAAACTTTGAAAATAAATTTTATTAAAAGGTTGAGAGATGAGGTTAAATTTCCAAGTGAGAATGAACTGATAGAACAATTAAAAAAAGATAAAGAAGAAATAAAAAGCTTAAAGGAGGAATTATGGCTTTGAAAAAGGAAAAGAAAAAAGAGATCATTCAGAAGTTTGCTGTAAAAGAGAATGATACAGGTTCACCTGAAGTCCAGATCGCTCTCTTGACTGAGAGGATAAATCAGGTCACTGAGCATCTGAAAAAATTCAAAAAAGATATCCATTCAAGAAGAGGACTTCTTCTTATGGTTGGAAAAAGAAAAAGATTGTTAAACTATCTTATGCAGAAAGATTTTGAGAGGTATAAAAAGATAGTAAAAGAGTTAAATTTAAGAAAATAAGAGGGGTAACTAATGGAAGAAAAAATAGTGAGCGGGCCTTATGGCCGGTTCAATCTTGAAATATCAACTGGAAAGTTGGCTAAACAGGCTAACGGTTCTGTTGTAGTGAAACTAAACGAAAATATACTTCTCGTAACAGCTGTAGCGTCAAAAATGAAAAAAGAGGGACAGGATTTCTTTCCTCTAACGGTAGATTACAGGGAAAAATATTTTGCAACTGGAAAGATACCTGGTGGTTTTTTCAAAAGAGAAGGTAAACCGAGAGATAGAGAGATCCTTGCAAGCAGACTTATAGATAGACCTATAAGGCCTCTTTTCCCGGATGATTTTATAAATGAAACTCAGATTATTGCTACACTTTTTTCTGCTGATGGAAAGATAGATACGGATGTTTTGGGAGTGATTGGAGCATCAGCATCTCTGATGATTTCAGATATACCTTTCAAAGGTCCAGTTGGTGCATGTAGAGTCGCACTCGTTGATGGACAACTTATAGATTCTCCAACTTTTGAGGAACTTGAGGATGCTGATCTTGAGTTAGTTCTTGCAGGAACCAAAACGACAGTAACAACTATCGAAGCTTCAGCAAATGAGGTATCTGAAGAGGATATGTTGAAAGCTATAGAGTTTGGACATAACATAATAAGGCAATCAATCGAATTACAGGAAAAACTCATATCCCAGTTTGAAATTAAAAAGATGGAGTATGAACCTTTCGTTATTCCACAGGATTTAAAAGAGAAAATAAAAGAGTTAACAACTGAAAGGTTAAAAGTTTTAAACAACATTTTTGAAAAACAGAAAAGGAATCAGGAATTTGATAAACTCGTCAAAGAGGTATTGGAAACTCTTAAAGATGAGTATGAAGATTATGTTGGAATTATTCCATCATTGATTGAGGATAACAGAAAAGAAATGATAAGAGAAAGGATAATAAAAGAGGGTATAAGACTTGATGGAAGAAAGGTAAATGAGATTAGGAAAATTACATGTGAAGTTGGACTTATGCCAAGAACCCATGGTTCTGCACTCTTTACAAGAGGTGAAACTCAATCTTTAGCATGTCTTACCCTTGGAACAGCATCTGATGAACAGGTTATTGAAGACCTTGAGGGTGAATCGAAAAAATCTTTCATGCTCCATTACAACTTTCCACCATTTTCGGTTGGTGAGGTATCACCGTTGAAAGGACCAGGTAGAAGAGAGATAGGGCATGGATTCCTTGCGGAGAAATCCCTTCAAGCTGTCATACCTTCAGAAGAGATTTTCCCATACACTATAAGGATAGTTTCTGAAATACTCGAATCTAACGGTTCATCGAGTATGGCTTCAGTATGCTCTGGTTCTTTATCTTTGATGGATGCAGGAGTACCAATCAAATGTCATGTCGCAGGTATCGCTATGGGACTTATAGTTGAAAAAGATCATGAGCCTGTTATTCTTTCAGATATAATGGGTGAAGAGGATCATTATGGAGATATGGATTTCAAAGTTGCTGGTACAAGAGAAGGGATAACCGGTTTACAGCTTGATACAAAGATTGAAGGAATAACAATTGACATTTTGAGAAAAGGTTTCTATCAGGCAAAAGAGGGAAGAGAATTCATATTAAGCATTATGGAAAAAACTATATCAAAACCGAGAGAACAGTTGTCACAGTATGCTCCAAGGTTGATCCAGTTCACTATAGATAAGGACAAGATAGGACTTGTTATCGGTCCCGGTGGAAAGATGATAAGGTCAATAATAGAAAAGACTGGAGTTAAAGTTGATATAGATGATACTGGAAAGGTAACAATTGCATCAACAGATCTTGCAAGCGGTGATGAAGCTAAAAGAATGATAGATTCTTTGGTTAAAGATATTGAGATGGGTGAAATATATGAAGGAAAGGTAACTAAGATCACAAACTTCGGTGCATTCATTGAACTTTTACCTGGTAAAGAAGCTTTAATGCACATTTCACAATTCTCGCACGAAAGGGTGAATGATCTTAACGAGCATCTAAAGGTTGGAGATAAGGTATCTGTAAAAGTGATCAATGTTGATGATAATGGTAAAGTTAATGTTTCAAGAAAAGTTTTAATAGAAAACAACAATCCGAATCAGAACGAGGGTGAACAAAAACACCATTACAGAAAATTTGGAAGAAAGGATTACAAAAAAGATGGATCTTAAACAGAATGTATCTATAGAAAAATTGGAGAATGGAGTAAATTTTGTTGGAGAACAGATAAAAATATTCCATTCTCTGATTTTTGGTTATTATGTTAGAGTTGGGTCAGATTATGAGAGTGAAAAGTTAAACGGTATAAGCCACCTTACAGAACATCTTGTCTTTAAAGGAACGAAAAAAAGAAAATCTGATGAAATTTCAAGACTGATAGAACATTATGGTGGAAGTGTAAACGCATACACTTCAAGAGATCACACATCATTTTATTTCAAATGTTTACCTGACAATTTTAAAAGGATACTTCCAATATTCCAAGAGATGCTTTTTGAACCTCTTATACCTGAGGAAGAACTTGAAAAGGAAAAAAATGTTGTCATAGAAGAGATAAGATCAGCTGAGGATGATCCGGAGGATCTTGTGTTTGAGAATTTAAACAGGATAATTTTCAAAGGCTCACCTTTTGAAAAAACTATTCTTGGAAGTGAGGAGATAATAAAATCTATAACGAGGAAAGATGTTATAGATTTTATCGAAAAAAATTATGTTAGTAACAATTCCTTCTATTCTTACATAGGACCTCTAAGAATTTCAAAAGTTAAAGATCTCATAGATAATAAGTTTTTTAGAAAAGGTGAAGTTAATTCTAAAATTTTTGATCAAAAAGTTAAGGATAACTTCTCCCAAAAAATTTATGTTTACAAAAATTCTTTACAACAGTTCCATGTTGCTTTAGGATTCAAAACTCAAAATTACAGTTCTGATGAAAGGTTCCCACTAACTATACTCTCCGCTATTTTGGGAATAGGGATGTCTTCAAGACTTTTTAAAAAGTTGAGAGAGGAAAGAGGACTCGTTTACACAGTCTACTCTTTTGTTGATATTTTCAAAGAGTCAGGTATGGGTGGAGTTTATTTTGTTTGTTCACCTGATAACTACAAAAAGACGATGGGACTTATTGAAAAAGAGATGGCCGATATAATAAAGAAAGGTGTTAAAAAGGATGAGATGGAGAAAGTAAAAAATCAGATCTTGGCAAATGTTGTAATGAGTTATGATTCCCTTTCTGGCAGAATGGGTTTTAACGCGAAATCTTTTCTATATAAAAAAAGAATAGAGAGTGTAAACTCTGTGATAAAAAAATTCAAAAATGTAAATCCAGATGATATAAAAGAAGTAGCTAAAAAATATTTCAAATTCGATAAATTGAACATCTCAGTTGTCGGGAACAAAAAAGATTTTAAGATATGATTGATATAAAAATTGAAATTTCAGAAACAGGATTTTTGCCTAAATATATGACTGATGGCTCTTCTGGTGCAGACTTATACTCTTCATCTGATATCTGTATTGAACCTTTTGATGTCTCTTTGGTACCAACTGGTATAAGGGTTCAGATACCTTCAGGTTATGAGATCCAGATAAGACCAAGAAGCGGTTTCTCTTTGAAAAATAAAATATTGATTTTAAACACGCCTGGAACTATAGATTCAGATTATAGAGGTGAAATAAAAGTTATAATGTTCAACCTTAACAGAGAGAAGTTTTGTATAAAAAGAGGTGACAGGATAGCACAGATGGTTGTTGCCAAAGTTGAAAAAGCTAATTTTGTTGAAGATAAAATAGATGATACGGAAAGAGGGGATGGCGGGTTTGGCCATACTGGATGATGCTTTTATATTACTATTTTAGGATAATGACTATCTTTTTATATTTTGTTCCATTTGAGGTAATAGATTTTATATCTATGATTGTTGGAAACATTATTTTTCTTTCAAACAACTGGAGGGTTAAAAGTATAAGTGATAACCTTAAAAGGATAGGAATAGAAAATTTTGATGTTAAAAAAGTTTTTATCAACATGACAAGAAACCATTTGGATCTTTTGAAATTTTATTATATGAATAAAAATTATCTTCTCAAATTAACAGATTTTTCTGAAGTCTCTCTAAAAGAGATCCAAAATGATAAATATGTTCTTGTTACAGCACATTATGGTAATTGGGAACTTGGCGGAATGATTTTTGGTTTTCTTGTGGAGAAAAGTGTTACAGTAGCAGAATTTGAAGGAGTTGGTGAAAAGAGGTATGAGATTTTAAAAAGGTTCAGGGGTAGAACAGGAATGAAAGTTTTGCCTCTTGAAGACCTATCTACCGGAGCTAAAATAGAAGAATTGATACAGAAAGGATACATTCCTGTTCTTCTTTTTGATAGGGATATTAATAAAACAGGAAGTTTATCAGATTTTGGAAAATCTAAAGTTTATATTCCAAAAGGTCCTTTCTATTTTTCTAAAAAGTATTCGAGAAAGATTTTATTCGCAGCTATTTACTATGAAAAAAATGAAAGGTTCAGATATAAGGTAAAAATCTATGAGATTGAAAGGGATGAAAATTTAAGAAAATATGCTAACAACGGATTAAATAAACTTTATGAAGTTATTGAGAATAAACCAGAAGAGTGGTTTGCATTTTCTATGAGATGGGAGTGAAAATGGCTGAAAGAAAAAAATTAAAAATTTTGATGGTTTCAGATATGTATTATCCTCTTCCAGGTGGTATCTCTGAACATATACACCATCTTTATATAGAGATGAAGAGAAAAGGTCACAATGTTCACATACTAACCGGGAATCCTCTTTTTAAGAGTGTTAAAAATGAAGGTACTGATATAAAGAGGGTTGGATACTCTATCTCGATTCCAGCTAACAAATCTTTCGCTCAAGTTTCTGTAGGTTTGAAAATGATATTCGATATAAAAAATCTTCTTGAAAGGGAAAAATACGATATTATTCATATACATGGAGCTTTAGCTCCAACTTTGCCTTTAATTACTCTTTTCTTTTCTAACTCAACAAACATTATAACATTCCATGCTGCGTTTGACAGATCTATAGGTTATGAGGCTTTAAGATCTCCTCTTAAGAAATTTTTTGAAAGGATAGATGGAGTTATAGCTGTTTCAGAAGAAGCGAAAAGGTCCGTTTATAGATATTTCCCAGGAGAATATACTATTATTCCAAATGGTGTTGACCTTAAAAGATTCTCTCCAAATAATCCTAAACTTGAAAACTATATTGATGGAAGGATAAATCTACTGTTCGTTGGGAGACAGGATCCAAGGAAAGGGATCAAATTCTTGTATAAAGCGATGGATTATATCGTTGATGAGATAACTGATGTTAGATTGATAGTAGTTGGAAAAGGATTTTTGAAAAAATATTATGAGCTTTCTATAAGTGATAAAGCTAAAGAACACATAATATTTGAAGATTATGTTGATTGGTCACTTTTACCATTGTACTATAACACTGCTAATATCTTTGTTTCACCGGCAACTGGTGGTGAGAGTTTTGGTATTGTACTGCTTGAAGCGATGGCATCTGGAACCCCAGTTGTTGCAAGTAATATAAGGGGATATAGACAGGTTATAAAACATAAATATAATGGATACCTTGTAAAACCTAAAGATCCAAAAGATCTCGCTGATGGAATAATAGAGGTTTTGAAGAATAGAGAGTTGAGAGAGCAACTTAGAAAGAATGGACTTGAATTCGTTAAGAGATTCTCATGGGAAAATGTTTCTGATGAGATATTGGATTTCTATTACAGAAAGATTGAGCAAAAAAATAACAACAAACATAACAGATTGAGAAAATGGTTTTAAAATATATTTTGCCTGTAATTTTCGTTTTTTTACTCTACATTTATGGTTGGATTTATTGGTATTTTAAATTTTACAAAAGAAAAATCTATGCCAGAAATATAATCTCTTTTCATAAAGTTTCAAAATATCCAGAATTTGGAGGAACAACCAACCTATTGTTCCAATTTGAAAACTATTTGAAGTTTTTAAAAGAGAATGGCTTTAAAACTACAACTATAGATGATTTTTTAAAATCCAAAGAAGAAAGAAAAATTTTGATTTTTTTTGATGATGCTTATGAAAATGTTTACAGGTATGCTTTTCCTATAATGAAGAAATATTCTTTTACAGGTGTATTATCCCCTGTTGCAGGTTATATTGGAAAAAGAAATGTTTGGGATGCTAAGACTGGAAAGTTCAAACATATGGATTTAGGAATGTTAAAAGAGATGGGAGATTATGGTTTCGAGATAATTTCACATTCTTTTTCACATAAGGATTTAAGAAAACTCAATTCTGAGAAACTTGATCTTGAAATTTTTGTTTCAAAAGAGATACTTGAAAAGTCTCTTAAAAGAAAAATAGAATATTTTCTTTATCCTTATGGTTTAACAAACGAAAGAGTTAAAAGAAAAGTAAAAAGTGCGGGTTATAAGGGTGCTTTCACATCCTACGCCGACAAAGAAAAATTTGATCCTTATGAGATTCCAAGAAACACCCTATACATAATCGATGGAAATATAACTTTAAAAACTCTTCTTTTCAAAAAACCACTATTTCTTTTCGGCCATTTTGATATGAAGGGAAGGGTAACAAACTGGTTCGGTAGATTTTCACCTGTTATAAAATTATGAAAAAGAAAAGTATTTTTATAGATTATCTTTTTCTTTTAAGACCAACTATTCAGGTTGCTCTATGGACTTTTTATTTTATAGGTGTTTATTTGGGATATAGAGACTATAAAGAATTAAAAATATTCAACTTCAATTTTGATTTTAAAGTTTACTATATCCTATTTGCTTACTCACTTCTTATGGGTGGTATTTACATACTAAACCAGATAACGGATATTGAAACTGATAGGTTGAACAAAAAACTTTTTCTTTTACCAGAGGGAATAATAAGTGTAAAAAATGCTTACATCACTTTCGTTATAGTAGTTCTTGTAGGTTTTACTATGGTTTTTTTCAATTTCGCAGTTCAGAAAACTATTATAGTTCTTTTTATAATATCTTTTATTATGGGATATTTGTATTCTGCAAAACCTTTCTATTTCAAAAGCAGACCATTCCTTGACCTTTTTTCAAATGTTGTTGGATACGCTTTTGTAGCTTCTCTTATAGGTTATCTTTCGGTAAACGACAGTATACCAAATTTTACAATCTTTTTACCCTATATATTTTCTATGGCTGCGATTTTTATAAATACAACGATTCTTGATTATGAAGGTGATAAAAAAGTTGGTTTGAAAACAACCGGGATTTTTCTTGGAATTAAAAGTTCTCTTATACTATCAACTATTTTTATGCTCTTAGCGTTCATCTTTGGTTTTTACTATAAAGATTTTCTTGCAATTATAACAACATCGTATTCACTTATTTTCTTCATAATATCCTTGATATTTAGAAAAGAAAAATTTATAAAATGGTCCGTTATGTACACATCTCCATTCGTTTCATTTTTACTTGGTATAATTTTTCCATATTTTCTCATCTTATGTGCTCTCACTTTAGTAATTTCGATAATATACTATAAAGAAAGGTTCAAATATAATATAATATGAAAAAATTTATTCTGATAATTTTTCTATCATTTTTTTCTATATCTCTTTTCTCCTATCCTTTATATAAGGATGATGTAGATACTATAGTTAATCTTTTGTATAAACAGGATTATGAAAAAGCTTTAAAATATAATGAGAGTATAAAAAACAAATATTCACCAGTTCTTTATCATTTTCTTAAAGCAACTATCATTTCAACTTATATGAGTGATTTTGAAACCGATTCTTTATCATATTTACTTTTTTCAAGTTCAGATTCAGTTTTAAAATACGCTGATCTGAAAGATTCTTATGATAACTTTTTTGTTGGTGGAGTTTTTCTTTACAAAACTTATTACTATGTAGATAAAGGAAATTATACAAAAGTTATAAATAACGGTTTATCGGCATTAAAATTTTTTAACAGGTCAATAGATATAGATAAAAGAATGTATGATAGTTATCTTGGGAAGGGTGTTGTCACTTATTTCGTTAATAAATTTAAAGATAAGTTACCTTTTGTTTCAGGTAATGATGATGGAATAAAGTTGATAAAATTTGCTGCAGACTCAGGTATTTTTGTTCAGTATCCAGCATACAATGTTCTATCTATTCTTTATCAGTTAGATAAAAATTATAAGGAAGCTGAAAAGGTTTGTGCGAAGTTAAGAGAAATATATCCTGAAAACAGAATGTTTCTTTTTACACATATAAAGATACTTCTTGAGCAGAACAAATTTAAAGAAACTCTACCTTTACTTGAAAAGCTAAAAGATGAGGTTGAAAAAAATCAACCAGAAACTTATGTGAATCTATCTTTCGTTTATTACAATCTAACTTTGGTATATACCGAACTGAAAGATTTTGAAAAAGCGAAACTCTATCTTAGAAAACTAAACAAGGTATATATGTTGTCAAGTGATAACAGAAAGGTTAAAGAGTTTTACAGGAAGGGAGAAATTTTAAAGAAAAGGATAGATGGATAGAAAAAAAGTTCTATTGGTCTCATACTATCTTTATCCCTATTATAACTATGGTGGTGGTAGAAGATTTATTTCTCTGATAGATTATTATAAAAATTCAAAAATAGATTATCTTGTTATAACTTCATCTTTTAAAACTTTTCAAAAAGAAAAGATCCTTTTTATAAAAGATCCCTTTATCAAAGGTAAAAAGGTTGATAGAAAAGAATCATTTTTAAGATATTTTAACCCTCTTCCAGATTCTATGTTTTTATGGTCTTTTGAAGTCTTTAAATACATTATTAAAAACAAAGATGATTATGAAAGAATCATAATAACTTCACCTCCATTCTCATTGCCTTTGATCCTATCCTTGAAACTAAAAAAATCTGATCTTGATAGATTTGTTCTTGATGTAAGAGATGTTTACTATAATGGGACTTTAAGAGAATATAAAATAATTTTCATCAAATTTATCGATTATATTTTTGACAGGATAATTTTCAAAAAATTTGATAGAATAACAACGAATATACCACAATTTGTTTCATTGATAAAAAATAGATATAAAAAAAGAAGGGTTGATCTTATTTTAAATTCTTTTGTTGAAGAAAAAGATAAAAGGGGTGATTTAGATTTTAAAGGTAAGTTTTTACTTTATGCTGGTAAACTTGACAGATACAGATTCAACAAGGATTTTTTTGAAGAGTTTGAAAAGATCTATTCCAAATTCGGTTTAAATATTTTTATCGTAGGGAAAGTTGAAGAGAAGATAAAAAATTATCTTGAAGGAAAAGAGTATATAAAAATATTAGGTGAAATGGATTATGAAAAAACATCTGATTACATTTTTTCATCTGACATTTTTCTTATAATGCATCCTTTCGACCTGAAAGATGGTAACTCTATTTTTTCATCTAAACTTCTTGATGGAATAAAATTCAAAAAAAAGATATTGTATGTTGGCCCTGAAAGTGAGGTATTCAAATTCGTAAAAAAATACAATATAGGAGAAACTCTTAACAAATCTGAAATTTACAATCTTGAAGAGAAATTGAAAAAATTAATTGAAAGAGATTACACCTATGATGAAAAAGTAGTTGAAATATTTAAACAACCTTATAAAAACAGTTATTTCACTGAAGGTCTTTTTTAAAAGTATCAGGATGTGGTGATTTAAAAACAAGTAAGGAGCTCTTTCTTTCAGAAGTATTTTCAATAAACATTCTGTCATTGAGATTCACCAAAAATATAGAACCTTCCTTCAAACTGTTTTTGATTCCATTTACAGTTATCTCAACCTCTCCTAAAATTGGTATTATTGTAAGATATGAGTTTGCGAAATGTTCCTTAACCGATTGTTTTGGGTTCAACGCTATCTGCAATATCAAACAATAGTTGTTTTCAACAAGTTTTCTGTAGCCAAAATTTTCCTCCTGAAATGGAATATCTTCAAAAATATTCATAATACCTCCAAATTTTATTATCTTTTGATTTTCCCTAATGTCAATATTTACAATCCTTGAATATTTACTTTTATATTGTATAATTAATTTATGGAAAATTTAATTTTGCATACATGTTGTGGTCCAGATTTAACTTACTCCTATAAATTTTTCAGTCAAAAATATAAGGTTATTTCTCTTTTTGTGAATGATAATATTGATACTGAAGATGAGTTTGAAAAAAGGTATGAAGAGGTTTTAAAGGTAGCAAGACATTTTGGTTTTGAAAGTAAGAAATTAAAATATGAGAGTAAAAATTTTTTGGAAAATGTTGTTGGACTTGAAAATGAACCTGAGATGGGAAAAAGATGTGAAGTCTGTCACCTAACGAATTTTAGAAAGGTTGCTAAATTTTGCAAAGAGAATAACTACAATTACTTTTCCACTACTCTTACGATAAGTCCACATAAGAATGTTGAACTTATTAACAGTATTGGAGAAAATGTAGCTAAAGAGTTTGGTATAATTTTTATTAAAGAGAATCTCAGAAAAAATGATGGTTTTAAAGAGTCAGTAAAGATTTCTAAGGAGTTGAATCTTTACAGGCAGAATTATTGTGGTTGTATATTTTCAAGGGGGAAATGTGGACAGAGAGTTAAAATTTAAAAAATTCCTTAAAAAGATGGAAGATTGCGAAGGCTGCCCTATGAGAAGTTATGGAGAGCCTGTATTCTCAGGTAATATTTTACAGGAAATAATGATAATAGGGTATGAACCTGAAAGTCACAATTTTTCAATAGATTCGAAATTGATTGCAAAAGCATCTTCACTTTTGACTCTTTATGAAACTGAGGTGAAATATGGTGCTTACATAACCTATCTTTACAGATGTTCACTTATAATACATGGTGATTTGACGGAGGAAGCCAAGAAAAGGTGTAGAAGGTATCTTGAAGAGGAGTTTGAGATAGTAAAACCAAAATACCTTATCGTTTACGATGAAAGGGTTTTGAAAGAACTTGTGGAAGATTATGAAAAGATAGTTAACTCTAAAACACAACCTGTTGAATGCAATGTTTTTGATAGAAAGGTGAAAATATATTTTATAAAATGAAAAAAGTATTCTCTTTTGAAATATCAGATTATAACATTGAAAATATAGATGAATCTTTAAGAAAAGTATTCGATAGTTTAGATCTTATAAAAAAATTTTCAGATGGAAAAAAGATAATTTTAAAACCTAACCTTCTCACAAAACCTAATTCTACTTTAAACATAATAACAACGAATCCAATAGTAGTTGAATCTGTAATAAAAATTCTGCTTTCAGGTGGAATTGAGAAAGAAAAAATATTCATCGCTGATGGGTCATCTGCGATACATAAAGATATGGAGCAGATTTTTAAACAGACAGGTTTCTGGGAACTATCCGAAAAGTATGGTATAGAGCTTGTTAATCTTAACAGGACAAAATACTTTATAAAAGACAGGATTAAGGTAAGTGAGTTTATTAAAGATGAACCACATATAGTAAACATAGCGAAGTTGAAAACACACATGCTTACAAAGTTAACCTTATCTGTTAAAAATCTTTATGGCCTCATTCCCGGTGAAAGTAAACTTTACTACCATACGAGGTTTCCTGATCCGGAAAGTTTTTCAGATTTTTTATCAAAACTTTACAACTCTGTAAAACCTGAATTAAACATTGTTGATGGAATAGTTGGAATGCAAGGGAATGGGCCGGGTGGTGGAGATTATGCTAAAACTGAACTACTTTTAGCTTCAGAGGATGGGTTCGCTTTGGATGATTTTATAGCATCACTTTTAGGTTTAAAAACTTCCGATATACCTTTTTTGAAAATGGCTAAAAGGAATGGTTTCTATGATGGCAGATATGAGGTTTTAGGATCATTCCATAAACTTGAAATGAGGATGCCAGATAAAAACAATTTCTCATTATCTTTAAATTTTGCAAAACAAAAATTTGTAAAACATTTCACATCCAATTTCCCTCAGATAGTTACTGAAAAATGCAAGAAATGTTACAGATGTTATAAATCTTGCCCTGCTGGTGCAATAAATCTTGTTGATGGTTACCCACACATAAGGGAAAGGTTGTGCATAACCTGTTATTGTTGTGTAGAAGTTTGCCAATACAAATCAATAAAAGTTAAGAAGAGTATTCTTGAAAACTGGTATGAAAAATTCAAAAAATGACCCAGTTGTTAAAATTTCACTTTTTCTACTAAAATATTTTCCGTTAAAAGTATTGATTATCTTGGCAAAATTGATCTCCATACTTTTTTACAATTTTGGAATAAAAAGCAAAAAGAGGGTGAAGGAAAATTTAAAAAAATGTCATATAAGATTTTCCATAAAAATATACCTTAATAATGCAACATTTTTAGTAGAAAACCTTTATCTTCTTTACCATCACCCTTCTGAAGATAGATACGAATTCCAAAACCTTGAATTACTCAAAAATTTGGTTATGAAAAATGAAAAGGTATCTATAATTTCGGTCCATTACGGGAGTTGGGAGGTTGTTGGTCAGATTTTGCAAAGAAAAGGTTTCAACATTTCTGTCGTTTATCAGAAAAGGGATGAATGGTTTTATGATTATTTGGATGCTATCAGAGTCAAATATGGAGTTAAACTCATAGAAAAGAGTTCTCCTTTATCTGTTTATAAAGGACATATAGAAAATGGAAGGATTCTTTCTTTTTTAATAGATCAAAAATTGAACAACCTAACAACAAAAAATGTTAACTTTTTAGGAATTGTTCAGAATTTACCTTACGGTTGGTATAGAGTGATTGAGAAGTTCAAATTACATCCAGTTTTGATGGTAACAAGATTTGAAAAAGGAAAACATAAAGTTTACTTCTATGATGCTTACGGCTTTTCATATGAAAAGATATATAGATTTTTCGAAAAGGAAATAAAAAAGGATATATTCCAGTATGATTTCTTCAGTAAGATATTTCAGGATAGTAACGGTTAGTATTTTCTTCTTTCTTTTATTCTGTGGAAGAGAGAATACAGAAAAGATAGAAAAATATCAGGAAGATATTGTTACAGGTTTCAAATCAGAATATTTTCAAAAAGATGTAAAAATTTATTCAATAAAATCTGATACAGGTTACTATATAGATTCTATGAATATGTATATTCTTAAAAATGTTGAGTACGATAGGGAGGATGGAGAAAAAGTTAAGATTGTTGCGGAAAGTTCAAATGTTTTTGAAAAAAGGATAGAATATTTTAAGAATGTTCGAGTTATTTTTTCTGACTCTATGGTTCTTTACACTAACCATCTTCTTTACGATATAAACACTGATACCTTAAGAACTGACGATTCGATAATGATAGAAAAGAAGGATGATAGGATGTTAACAAAAGGTTTTATCTGTTTTGATAATTTTAAAAAAACTCTATTCCTTTCGCCAGTTTTGATATATGATGAAAATAAATAAAACTTTGGCTTTTATCATATTGTTTTTTTTACCAGAAATTTTCTATGCTTATACACTCTATTCTGAAAAAGCATCCATAATTGGGGATACTATATTTTTCTTTAAAAATGTTGATTTCAAATCTGACGATTACTCCCTTAAAACTGATTCGTCTTTCATTTTGAAGAAGGATTCTTTGATCTTTTTCCCAAAAAGTTTTATTTTGGAGAGAAAGGATTCTGTTAAAATCTTTGCAAAATATGGAGTCTATTTTATAAAGGAAAAAAGATTCTATATTAATTTTCAAAGAACTGAAAAAGAGAATAGATTTTCGATTGAGAGTGAAACTTTAAAAATTTTTCTTGATGATTCTCTTTTTATTTTTACCGGAAAACCTTGTTTTGATAATGTTGAAGAGAAGTTAAAAATTTTTGGAGATAGAGTTGAATATTTGAAAAATGTTGAAAGGATTTATTTTAAAGGTAACTCTTTCCTTCAAAAGTATGACTTTTCATATTCTATAAGATCTGGTAACATTGTGATAGATGATAAAGATTCTGTTAATATTTTTTCAAATGGAGTTGAAATTTTTAACGATAGTTTCACGATAAAATCTGATTCAGTGAATTATTATAGAAAAGAACCCTTTTTTAAAACTTTGAAAAGGGGAGATATAGTTGCAAAGAACTCTTCCTTTCAGGGAGACACTTTCTTTTTCTATTTTGAGAATGACAGTTTAAAAAGGATGGTTGGGAAAAATAATATTGTATTTAAAAATGAAGATGATAATATTGTTAAAATAGTTTGTGATTCACTTGATGGTAGTTTTAAATCATCAAAAGTTGATATTCTTAAATTTTATAAAATTAAAGAGAGTGAACTTGTGAAAAAGGAAAAAGATGAAACTGAGAAGTGAAAACCTTGTGAAGTTTTATGGTAAAAGAAAAGTTGTTGATCGACTTTCAATAGAAGTTGAAAATGGTAAAATCATTGGGCTTTTGGGTCCAAACGGTGCTGGTAAAACTACAACATTTTACATGATGGTTGGAGTTGTTCAGGTATCTTCAGGGAATATATTTCTTGATGAAAAGGATATAACAAATCTGCCTATGTACAGAAGGGCAAGGTTGGGGATAGGATATTTGCCACAGGAGAGTTCAATTTTCAGGCAACTGACAGTATATGAGAATGTCTACTCTATTCTTGAGATGCTTTACAAAGATAAAAAGAAAAATAAAGAAAGGACTTTTGAACTTCTTGAAAAATTCAAGGTTTCCCACTTGAAAGATCTTCCAGCTTACAAACTTTCTGGAGGTGAAAGAAGGAGAGTTGAAATTGCGAGAGCTTTAACTTCCAATCCAAAATTTTTGCTTCTTGATGAGCCTTTTACCGGAATAGATCCAAAAGTTAAAGAAGAGATACAGAATATGGTAAAAGAGCTTGCAAAGGAAGGTATTGGGATTTTGATAACGGATCATAATGTCAGGGAAACACTTGAAATAGTTGATATCGCTCATATAATATATGAAGGAAAGATACTCCTATCTGGCGATGCCCACCAGTTGATAAATGATGAAAAAGCCAGACAACTCTATCTCGGAGAAAGATTCAGATTATGAAACAAAAACTTGAAACCTCTTTAAGACAGGAGATTAAATTAACCCCTCAACTTCTAACTCTTGTAAAGATATTGCAACTGCCATTACTTGAATTACAACAGGTTATAACAAATGAAATAGAACAGAATCCGTTTTTAACTGATGATATACTTGAGGAGGAAGATGTCTCCTATGAGGAGGTTGAACCTGAGCTCCCTTTAAAGGATGAGATAGATTATGAGTATTTTTTTCATGATGAGTGGAAAAAAGCTTCTCTGCCATCTGAGAGGTATAACAGAGAGGATGAAGAGTTCGATCCGATTTCGAATGTTGAGGAGCCTGAAAATTTGCAAGATTATCTTCTGACACAATCACATATTTTTTTCGATGATCCAGATGAGATAAAAATTGCAGAAGAGATAACTTTTTCACTTTCCGATGATGGACTTTTGGAAATCTCTTTGTCTGAATTAGCTGAGAATCTAAAACTTCCGCTTGAAAAGGTCGAATATGTTCACTCAAAGTACAAGTTTTTTGAACCTGTTGGAATAGGAAGCAGGAGTGTTCAAGAAGTTTTACTTACCCAACTCGAAAACCAAAAGAAAGAAGAAACATTGGAATACAGAATTATAAAAGAGTTCTATGAGGAGTTTTTAACAAACAAATTGTATATAATAGAAAATAAACTCAAAATAACAAGAAGTAAACTTGAAAAAGCTTTAGAGTCAATAAAAAGTCTAAATCCAAAGCCTGCTAATGGGGTTTGGGGGAAGAGTACTGATTACATAATACCAGATGTTATTGTTGAGCAGAGGGGAGAAGAACTTTATGTATCTTTGAACCTTCAATCATTTCCGGAAGTTCATCTTAGCAAAAGTTATTTTGATATGTACAAAAACAAAGAAAACCTTTCACAGGAAGAAAAAAGATTTTTAAAAAATAAATTCAATGCGGCGTTATTCCTTTTAGAAGGGATATATAGAAGGAACAATACACTTTTAAAGATATCTGAAAGAATAATCGCTGTTCAAAAAGATTTTTTCTTTAACGGTATCTCTTCGTTGAAACCTTTAACTTTAAGCGATATAGCAGGTCATATAGGAATGCATGAAGCAACAGTTTCAAGAGCTATAGAGAATAAATATATGGATACTCCTTCAGGTATTTTTCCTTTAAAATTTTTCTTTTCAAAAGGAGTTAAAAACAATTCAGGTTTTGAGGTTTCAAACAAGAATATTATGAATATAATCAAAGAGGAGATTGAAAAAGAGGACCCAAACAATCCTTACTCAGATTTAGATCTTGTTAAAATACTTGAAGAAAAATATTCTATTAAAATTGCAAGAAGAACGGTTGCTAAATACAGAGAAAATTTAAATATTCTCCCTTCCTCAAAGAGGAAAGGGACTCTCAGGAGGTAAAATGAAATATCTATTCTTATTCTTTTCAGTAGTTTCTCTTTTTATAGTTTCTTTTGGGCTTACAATTTATGATGTTCAATACACTGAAAATATTTCAGGAGCATCACCTTATGCTGGACAAACCGTTACAATCTCTGGAATAGTTACAAGAGTTTTCGGTGTTAATGTTTACATTCAGGATGATACTTTACCTTGGCATGGAATATTAGTTTACAATCCTCCAACACCTGTTGAAGTTGGTGATTCTATAATTGTTACTGGTCAGGTTGTAGAATATAATGGAAAAACTGAAATATCAAACCCAACAACTCTAACAGTTCTTGCAAAGGGTGTAAAAGTCCCAGGTCCAGTTATTGTGAAAACAGGTGATGCTGGGAAAGAAAAGTATGAAGGTATGTTTATACAGGTTGAAAATTGCGCTGTTACACAGATAACATCAGCAAGGGAATGGCAAGTCGATGATGGGTCTGGGCCTATGATAATCTATGAAGATAATTCTTACCCTGTAACTGTTGAAGCTCTCAACGATACTTTTATTTTCATAAGAGGTTGTATGGATGAATACAACGGGAAATATGAGTTAAAACCTTATGGTAACGATGATGTTTTAAAAACTATTGATGGTAGTGGTTTGGTAAATGTTAATCCTAAATTTTTCAACGATTCATCCTATAACGATATAAGGGTTGATCTTATTCCAAATGTTGACACTATATATGGAACCATTAAGTATTTAAAACTCGTTTTTAACAAAAAGTTGTTAAAAGATTCAATAAAGGTTCTTTGTGATTCATCCTTTATCTTGTTTGACTCTTCTAAGATATCAATAGATACAACATCAACTACAACAACAGTTAATATAAACAATATTATTTTCAAGGACTCTATAAAAATTTATGTTAAAAATTATTACTTCACAAACAGTGATACTGTGAAACTTTATACCGGTGTTAGCCAAACACAACTTTTACCTGTTTCATCATTTTTCATAATGAAGAAAACACCTTTTTCAAACCTTATGGATATCACTGAAGTTCAATCTACAAATGATGGTTACAATTCAAAGTATGTTAATCAGGTTGTTTCAGTTAAAGGAGTTGTTATAGGATCATCGAGTATTTTTTCTCCGACCGCAACATCGACAGGATTTTTCATTCAGGATAAAACTGGTGGTGTTGATATATACTCATCATCAGATCCTGCGAATCAAAAATTCAAAGAAGGTGTTGAGGTAATGGTCAGGGGAGTTGTTACAGAGTATAACGGTTTAACTGAGATAAAGTACTCATCACCCGATACCGATGTTTACATTTTAAATGATACTTTCGCTTATGTACAACCGGAAGAACTTAAAAACTCTCAGGGTATATCGGAGCTTGTTGAAGGAAAACTTTTGAAAGTAGTTTATGGTAAGATTTTAACATATCCTGTCGATGCGGGAACAGGTAAAAATTTCCAGATTCAGAATGGATACTCTGTTATAGATGTTAGAATAAACAAATCAACAGGTCTTTATGAAGATGAAATAATGGGTTCTATAGTTCCCGGTAAGATAGTTGATGTTATTGGAATAGGTGGCCAATATGACAGTCAATCACCATATACATCAGGCTATCAATTACAGGTTAGGAAAAAATCTGATATAAATATTTTGAGTTTACCTGAAGATTCAACATCTTCCGTTTCACTTTTCCCGAATCCATTTTCACCAGATTATGGACAGGTTTTAAGGATAGAGGTGAAAGGTTTGAATGATGAAAGGTTCACATTGAAGATTTACGATATAAATGGAAAACATATAAAAACTATAGGTGAAAACCAACCTGGTTCAGGTATATACCTTTGGGATGGTAAGGATAAAAATGGTGCATTATGTAATTTGGGCATCTATATTTTAAATGTAACCAAGATAGATAGTAAAGGTTACAGTTATTCTATAACAAAACCTGTTGTTATATCAACAAAATTAAAATGATGAGGTAAAAGATGAAGAAGATTATTTTAATTTTCATAATTTCTTTTTTGACTTTTATCTATTCTTATGCTGCTTTCGAATATATACCCGGTAATGTTCAGACAAAAAGTATGTCCTACGCAACAACCGGTATGATCTCTGGAATAGATAATATCACAGTAAATCCAGCATCTATAATGGGGCTTGATAAATATCAGGTATCAGTTTCTTATGAGAATCTTTACAGGTTCATACATGCTGCTTCTCTATCGGGAGGATACTTTTCAGATTATGGTAACATTGGTTTAAAGTATTCTGAACTTTTCGTAATCGGTGATTATTCAAACGGTGACTCTTTATTAAGTACTAACACGAGATTGCAGACAGAAAGAGTTGTCCAGTTAACATACGGTCTTGGATTCAACGATCTAATATTTTTTGGAACAAATTTGAACTTTCTTTTTATCGAACAGAAGATGGAAGGTGTTGATGCTAACAACAATATATTCTATACAGCTGATTTAGGAATGATAGGTAAAGTTTATGATAGATGGTTTATTGGGCTTGCGGTTTCGAATTTCACAGACACATATATTGTTGGTGCTATGAGTAACCAAAGATACTATATAACAAGAAAGGTCTCTGCTGGTTTGACTTACTTACCTTATGAGAGTTTGACCACAAATTTTGATATTTCAAAAGTCAGTGGTGAACCTACTTCTTTCGGTTTTTCATTGAAATACCAGTTAATAAAGAATCTGTTCACAATATATTCCGGAGTAAGAAGTTATCCAACAAATCTTGGAATAGGATTTGAAATGAAAATAAAAAATCTATCTATAGATTATGGTTACACAACAGTTGTTAACCTTCCTTCAAGAAACCATATCCAGCTGTCCTATTCCTTTTAGGAGTTTTTTATGAAAAGGATATATATTTTTCTTTTAATCCTTGTCATCTTTTCTATAACTTTCTCTCAGGATAAGATAGATATAAACAATCAAGACCCATCTGCACTTGATACTCTCTTTATCCCTGATGAAGTTATAAACAACATCAAAGTTTATATAAAAAATCATGGAGAGATTAAATCTATATATGAACTTATGAATATAGAAGGTGTTGATTATGAGATCTTTTCAATATTGAAAGAAAAGATTATGATAAAACCTGACACTACTATAGATTCAACCTCAATTTACATCCTAAGAATTCAAGACAGGTTGGCTGGAGAGGAAAACCCTTCAAGAGGTGCTATAGATCTATGGGAAAGGCTGCTTGTTGAGAAACTCAATGTTAACAGGGTTGGCTTTGAAGAACTTTTACAGATATATGGAGTAAGGTTAACTGATGTTGAAGCTATAATGCAGGGGAAAAAATCAAGAACATACAGATACCTTACAGATCTTAGAAGAACACCTAATCTGACCTATTATGCCTATTCCAATTTGAAAAACTATATTTCCTTCAAAGATGAAAAAAGAAGTTTTTTTGACCTCTCAGGTTATATAAGAACGAAGATGAAATATTCCAACGATGATACTTATGGATACTCATCATTTTCTGCTCTCGCTAATGAACTATCATACAGGTTGAGTCAACTTGAGGTAGTAAATCCTGATTCGGTAAATTTGAGGAATACTCTTTTAAAGGCAGGTTACACTTCAGAGGAAGTTGATTCTTTGAAAAGTAGAATTGAAAGTGAGTACTCGCAGTTACAGAAAAGAAAGATAGGTTCAAACCTTTACAACAAAATAATCCTGAATGTTGGGAACAATCTTTCTTTTGGGACATTGTTTTCAGATTATTCAACAATCGGAGAAAGAAATATTAAAGGATATTTTCAGGTAAGAGATATACCTTTTATAAAAAATTTGATATTTGGGAATTATAGGGTAACTCTGAATGAAGGTTTAATATTCGATAATACTGATGAGAAGAGCTCAAGAACATATGACAGGAGTTCCGGGCTTTTCGTTGATTTAAATGAATCTTTTGCAAACAACCTTTTCGGTATAGCTTTGGAAGGAAATGTTAAAAGATTATACTACCTTTTATTTTTGTCTCAGATGAAAAGGGATGGAATTTTAAACAGGGATTCAACCGTAAATCTACCACTTTTAACAAAAACTTATATAGATCAGTTTACAGATGTTTATGGTGAAAAAACTTTAGGTGGGAAAGTAGCTTTAAATATAGGTGGGATCCTTAACCTTCCACTTGTGACACAAATCGGATTTTCAGGTTTCAACTCTTTATTTGACAAAGATTTCAAACAGGATAGTTTAAATTTGGATATACCTTTCGATAAAGACAACCTGAAAATACCTGTTTACCTTAACGAATTTAAAAATGATAGGTTGAATGTTTACGGAGTTAATTTCCAAACAGCTTACAAAAATCTATTTTTACAAGGGGAGTTCGCTTTACAGGATAAAAGTAAAGCTTATGTTATAAAAAGCGGATTGGTTTACAGTGATTTTTATTTTGTAGGTCTTTTAAGAAGGTACGATGTTGGTTACACAAATTTTTATTCGAGACCTTTCTATGAGCAGTCAAGATATGATGATACGGAGTTTGAAAAAACCTATAGACTTATAGATCCGCTTTTCACATACATTCTCGATGACCCAAGGCCAAGACCTGAGGAGGGTATATATCTTGAAACAAGGTATAGGATTTTATCAAATTTAACACTAAACTACACATACCTTGATATTTGGAGAACTCTCGATTATAACCTTCTTAACTATAGATTCCAGAGCGAAATAGAGTTAAGACCTGTTTTCCCTGTTAGGATAAGGTTAAAATACAAAATACAGGAAAAGAACATTTATAAAAATATTGTTTCAACAAACTCTGTAACTAACGAAACAACTTTGAGGATATTCACCGTTCTTTCCAACAACGATTATCTTAATTTTGAAGCAAGGTATGGAATGGTTAAATTAACAACAGGAGGAAACACGGATAATAATTTCATAGATGGTTCTTTTGTAAACCTCTCCTATGAGAAGAGGATAACCGATTTCTTTTCCGTTCTTGGTGGTTTTGCGACATGGAATACTAACGGTATGAGTCAATGGATACTTGAGGATAATGGGATAGATTTCCTTTATGGAAAAGGTGATAAGATGTACTTGAGTTTTGTTGATAGGATATCTGATCTTCTTTCTATGAGGATGAAACTATCCTTAAAAAATCAGGAAACTACATTTTCAGGTATATCTGTTTATAATAACAAATACCGTTACATAGATTCAGATTTTCAGGTTATATCAGATTTTGATGAATACAAAAACCTTATTGGTTTATCTTGTCAGATAGATATCAGATGGTAGGAGGAAAAATGAAAAAGTTTTTTTATATTATTTTAATCTTTCTTTTCTCTTTAACTCTTTTCCCTTACACTTCACTTTATAGAACTGGACTTGGTGATTTTAACACATCACTTTTCAGTAAGGGTGCTGCATTAGGTAACAACGATTTCTTTTTCAACCCACTTTTAAACCCAACCGTTGAATGTAAAACCCAAAACTATTTTGTTTCACTCGGATTCTATGGACTCCAGACCAGAGAAACGAGATCAAAATATATTTTTGATTCCTATGAAAACAGTGTTGCCAAAAAGAATGTTTACGATAACAGTTTCCTTTATGGTGAACCTGCATACATTTTAGGTTATATGCCAATATCTGATTTTGGTTTATACATAGGTTATGAAAATTATATAAACAACGATTACACATACAGACAGATATATAGAAACGATAACTATGTTCTTTTATACGATGAGAGTCAGATTAGGATTGGGAATGTGAACACATATTTTTTGAGCTTGAATTACAAGATTTTGGGTTTTACCCTTGGAATGAACTTTTCGATTATGCAGGGTGATGGTTCAGATGATTACTCAAAACTTTTCGTTGATCCTTCATACACAGACTCAACTTCTTCAGCGAAAGAGAATTATTCTGGGATAAGAGGTAATTTTGGCCTTTCATATAATTATAAAGATGATCTTAAACTTTCTTTCGTTTACAATATCAGAACATACATTACAGTTAACAGGGTCACCGATGTTATAGCTTCTGACACCAACCTTTTGACTGAAACCGTTTATTACATAATTCCAGATATATTCTCATTTGGTTTGGAATACAGGGCTAAAAATGTTGCACCTGCCGTATTCTATTCTTCAATAACTTATGAGAGGTGGAGTGAATTAAACGGTCAATTTATAGATTACAATGATCTTATAAAATACAACATAGGAGTTTTACATCAACTGAATAAAAATATAGATATGATGTATGGTTTTATGTATGAACCTTACAGGAAGGACAACAGATTGGTTGATATAGGTTTTACAACAGGTTTAACTTACAAAATCGGTATGACAGATTTTACACTTGCCTTAAACTATAAGAATGTTAACTATGAGAAGGAAGATGTTTACTATACTGACAGAGTTTTAAAATTTGTTGGTGATGTTTCAGTTAAATTTTAGGAGTATTATGAAAAAGATATTTTTAACTTTATTCGTTTTTATATTCTTTCTGTTTTTAATCTCCCAAGAAAAGATAAATTTACTTCCAGTTGATGGAGTAATCCCTATGAACAACAGGGATTACACTCCAACTCTGATAAAACTTTTTAACAATGCACAAAAAACTATTCATGCTGTTATCTATCAGGTTGGCTATTATCCGGATTATCCAGAAGGGGAACCTACTGAACTTCAGAACTCTTTGATTGATGCTGTAAAAAGAGGTGTGAAGGTTGTTTTAATTGTTGACCAGTCATCATGGAATCCATCCCTTTCGGTAAAAAATAACGAGTATGCACAATATATGAGAAAATTTGGTGTTGAGGTTTACTTCGATATGCCAGACATAACAACCCATGCGAAATTTATAGTTATAGATTCTTCCATAACGGTTGTTGGTTCAACAAACTGGAGTTTCTATGCTCTTGCAAAAAATGATGAATGTGCGGTAGCTTTGAAATCAAAAGATATATCTTTAAAGTATGAGGATTTTTTTGAAAAGATTTATGAGTTCAGATCAGATACTTTAACAATTACACCTTAGGAGTTGGTATGAAAAAACAATTTTTTCTAATTATATTTTTGTTAACTTTCAAACTTATTTTTTCAGACAGTTTAAATTTTCTTCAGGCTGATGGTGCTATTACAATGAATAACAGAGAGTATTCAAAAAATCTTATAAAACTTATAAAAAATTCATCTAAAACTATTCACATAATGATGCTTGAAGGTGGTTACTATCCTGAAAGAAAGGATGGAGTGAACCAGAAAATTTATGAATCCCTTTTCGATGCTGTAAAAAGGGGAGTTGATGTTAAAATAGTACTCGATCAGTCAGGTTTCAATCCAAATCAGAGCACGAGGAATAAAGATCTTGGAGATTTTTTGAAAAGTGGAGGAGTTAAGGTTTTCTATGATGATCCTGAAGCAACCCTTCATGCAAAAACGATGATAATTGATTCTATCTTTGTAATAGTTGGTTCAACAAATTTGAGTTACCAGGCTCTTGATAAAAACAATGAAGCTTCAGTTCTGATTAAATCGGATACTTTAGGTAAAATCTATGAAAGTTATTTCACAAAGATTCTTGAAAAATCTGTTGACAGAATAACAGTTTTCTAAGAGGTGAAAATGAAAAAAAATTTTTTCTTCTTATCATTTTTTCTTACTGTTATTTCCCTTTTTTCAAAAGAGATAGTTATATTACACACGAACGATATAAGGAATGTACTTGAAAGAAGGGAAGCTACATTTATAAACCCTGAGTTTCCACCTGTTCTTGGTGGGATATATTCACTTTCAACAGCTGTAAAATATGAAAGGGAGCTAGCTAATAAAAAGAATCAGATATTTCTCCTCTTTGATTCTGGGAATTTTGTTTACAAATCTGTAGATTTAGATTCAACAGATTTTACTAAACCTTCCCTATACTTTAATTATATGGGTTACGATGTTGTAAATATAGGTGTTGATGAAATAATCGCTGGTCCTAAATTTTTAAATGAAGCCTTTAATTTGTTTAATCCAAAACTGATATCATCTAACCTGAAGATAGTTGATTCACAGATACAACCACAAAAATATGTTATAATAGAAAAGGAAGGTATCAGAATTGGAATTTTTGGATTGGTTTCAGAGTATGCTACATTGAATATGGATGAAGAGGTAGCTAAATATTACATTATAGAAAAAGAGATTGAGAAAGCTAAAGAGGTTGTTGATATATTGAAAAAAAACAGATGTTCAATTATAATAGGTCTTACATCCGTTGGTCTTGAACATGATAGGATAATTGCGGAAAATGTTCAAGGAATAGATATTATGCTTGGTGGATTCGATGGGATTGGTTTAAGAAATGCTATCGAAACACCTTTAAATCATACAATTATTATGAAAGGATATGGAGAACTTTCAAGTTTTGATAAATTGACCCTTTTTGTGGATGATTTTGGAAGGATAATAAATTATGAATCTGAAGTAGTTACACTTTTTGAAGAGAGATACCCTTCAGATTTAGAACTTGAAAAAATATTAAAATAGATTGGAGGTTTTATGACTCAAAAATTTAAGAATTACATTAACGGTGAATGGGTTGATTCTGTTACAAAAGAAACTTTTGAAAGCAGAATGCCAGCCGATTGGAGTAAAATAGTAGGTGTTTTCCCAAAATCAAATAAAGAGGATGTTGACCTTGCAGTTAAAGCTGCTAAGGAAGCGTTTAAAAGTTGGAGAAAGGTCCCAGCAGCCAAAAGGGGTGAACTGCTCGGTAAAGTTGGTGATATAATGGTGAGAAGGAAAGAAGAGATAGCAAAACTTATGACCGAAGAGATGGGAAAGATTATGAAGGAAGCGAGAGGTGATACACAGGAAGGTATAGATACAGCCTATTACGCTTTTGGTGAAGGTAGAAGATTTTTTGGAAGAACATCCCCATCAGAATTACCAAACAAAGTTGCTATAACATTTTTAAGACCTATCGGTGTTGCAGGTCTTATAACTCCATGGAATTTCCCTATAGCGATACCAACATGGAAAATGTTTCCCGCATTACTTTCTGGGAACACTGTTGTTTTGAAACCAGCATCTGATACACCTGCTCTTGCAACCAAACTTGTTGAGATAATGGAAGAGGCAGGATTTCCAAAGGGAGTTGTGAACCTTGTTCACGGTCCAGGTAGTGCTGTTGGTAACGCAATACTTGAGCACAAAGATATTGGTGTAGTATCCTTTACAGGTTCATCTGAGATTGGAAGACATATAGCATCAGTTTGTGGAAAGACATTGAAAAGAGTTTCTCTTGAGCTTGGTGGAAAGAATGCTCAAATAGTTATGGATGATGCTGATATTGATCTCGCTGTTGATGGTGTTCTTTTCGGTGCTTTTGGAACAGCGGGACAGAGATGTACAGCTACATCAAGGTTGATCCTACATGAAAAGATACATGACCTTTTCATCGAAAAACTTGTAAAAAGAACTGAAGATTTGAAATTGGGCTATCCATGGGATGAGAGTGTTGATGTTGGTCCGGTAATCAATGAAGCTTCTATGAAAAAGATTTTGGAATATGTAAAGATTGGAAAGGAAGAGGGAGCAAAACTTGTAACAGGTGGTTACAGGTATGAAGAAGGTGTTTGCAAAAATGGATGGTTCGTAAAACCAACTATTTTTGTTGATGTTAAACCTAAAATGAGAATAGAGCAGGAAGAGATATTTGGCCCAGTCCTATCTGTCATTAAGGTAAAAAGTTTTGAAGAAGCGATAGATGTTTTAAACGATGTTGAGTATGGACTCTCAAGTTCAATTTATACTAAAAATGTGAATTTAGCTTTTAAAGCAGTTGAAGATATAGATACAGGAATAACTTATGTTAATGGCCCAACTATAGGTGCCGAATGTCATCTGCCATTCGGAGGAACAAAGAATACAGGAAATGGACATAGAGAGGGTGGATGGACAGTTTATGAAATATTCACAGAACAGAAAACTGTTTACATCGATTATTCAGGTAAATTGCAGAAAGCACAGATAGATGTGAGTATAGAAAAGTAAAGGGGGATTTTTCCCCCTTTTTATAAAAGGAGAGTTATGAAAAAATTCCTGTTTTTATTGGTATTATTTGTTTTATTTTTTTCATCCTGTGTCTTACTTCCCGTTCCTAAAATTGCTGAACTTGAACTTACCTTTAATCCAAATCCTGTTACAGATGCTTATTATGATGCCAACAATGGTTGGTCCTTTTACTCTGATGTAATTATAAGAGAAAAGAATAACATTTCTGTGGCTCTCGGAAACTATGGACCAAATGGATGTTGTTGTTATGGACAGATTATAGTTAATGGTAACATAATAGAAACCTATTACTATGATGAAAGTGAAGTCAGAAATTGGTTTGGAACTTTAAATGTTGAAGGTGGTAGTTACATAAAAGAAGAAAATGCACTTTTCACAACAGGTAATTACCCTTTAGCAAGGATTTATGAGACATATTATGGGAAAGATGAAAATGGGAATTTGGTTAGTTGTTCAAACACGATAATCCTTGACGCATCAAAAAAGATGAAAAAGATATGAAATGTCCATACTGTGGTTTTGAAGAAAATAGAGTTATAGATTCGAGGGCAAGTAAAGATGGGCAAAGTGTTAGAAGAAGAAGAGAGTGCCTTCAATGTAAAAAAAGGTTCACAACATATGAGTATGTTGAAAAAACACCTCTCCTTGTTATAAAAAGGGATGGTAGAAGGGAACCTTATGCGAGGGATAAACTTATTGAAGGTATAAGAACAGCTTGTAGGAAAAGGCCTGTCTCGAATGAAATAATAAACAGAATAGTTGAAGATGTTGAAAGAAAACTTTTTGCAAAAGAATCTGATGAGGTTGAGTCAAAGGTTATCGGAGAGATTGTTATGGAACATTTAAAAGAGGTTGATGAGATTTCCTATGTAAGGTTCGCATCCGTTTATAGGCAGTTCAAAGATATGAACGAGTTTATAGATGAATTAAATTCACTTTTGAATAAAGGAGAAAAAAATGGTAGTAAAGGAAACAAACATAAAAGAATTAAGGATGATTTCAAAGGGAAAAGTTAGAGACATTTACGAATTTGAAGATGATAAACTCTTGATAGTTACAACAGACAGAATATCAGCATTCGATTATGTTCTTGAAAATGGTATAGATTCAAAAGGAAAAGTTTTGAACAAAATATCCAAATTCTTTTTTGATTTAACTAAAAATATTGTACCAAACCATTTTCTTTACGATGATTTTGATGCTTTGCCTAAAGATTTAAAAAAGTATGATTTTCTAAAAGATAGATTCATGGTTGTTAAGAAAGCGAAACCTATACCTTTCGAGTGTATTGTAAGAGGTTATATAACAGGTAGCGCTTGGAGTGAATATTTGAAAACTCAAACTGTTGGTGGTAATTATATCAGGGGTGGTTATGTTGAATCTGAAAAGTTTGATGAACCACTTTTTACACCAACAACAAAAGCAGAGAAAGGGCATGATGAAACAGTTTCTTTCGACTATATGAGAGAAAAACTTGGTGATGAACTTGCAAATAAGATTAAAGATGTTTCTTTACAACTTTACAGGTTCGGTTCAGAATTCCTTCAAGAAAAAAATATAATTTTGGCTGATACAAAATTTGAATTCGGTTTGATTGAAGGTAATCTTCTGCTAATAGATGAGATCTTCACACCAGATTCTTCGAGATTCTGGTCAACGGAAACTTATCAGGCTGGAAAGAAGCAGGAACCATTCGATAAACAGCTTATAAGAAACTATCTACTTTCAACAGATTGGGACAGGAAGTCTCAGCCACCACAACTTTCAGATGAGATAGTTCAAAAGACTTCACAGATCTATAAAAAAATTTACAAGATTATAACAGATGAAGAAATATCCTGATAGTTTATTAAGAAAGGTTAAAAATCCTTTACAGTACATAGGCAATGAATTCAATGTTATTAAAAAGGATGGTGAAAATAAAATCAGGGTTCTTCTTTCTTTTCCTGATCTTTACTCTATTGGGATGTCATCATATGGGCACCTTCTGAATTACCATTATTTCAACTCTTACGATGATGTTTACGCAGAAAGAGTTTACGCTGTTGAAAATGATATGGAGGAATTTTTAAGAAAGGATCAAATACCTCTTCTTTCACTTGAAACTGGAACACCACTTAAAGAATTCGATCTTGTTGGTTTTACAGTTGAATACGAATTAACTTTCACAAATATCCTTCAGATACTTGAACTTGGTCGGATACCTTTATTTTCAAAAGATAGAGATGAAAACTCTCCAATAGTTATTGCTGGTGGAACTGTAACTTACAATCCTCTTCCAATAAAAGATTTTATAGATGTTTTCTTTATAGGTGAAAGTGAAGGTATGGTTGAGGATATTGTTTTAATAATGAGAAAGTTGAAATGGGGAGAGATAACAAGATATCAGGCACTTCAACTTTTTGATCAACTCGATTATACATACATTCCACAACTTTCAGGTAAAAATAAGGATGTTTTCCAAAAAGTTGATGAAAATTTTTTTGAAAGAAAAAGTATTCAAAAACCTTTAGTCCCAATAGCAAGAACAGTTTACGAAAGGGATGTTGTTGAAATAAGCAGAGGATGCACGAGAGGTTGTAGATTCTGTCAAGCAGGTTATATTTATAGACCTTTAAGAGAAAAGAAAAAAGAGATAGTTGTTTCAGATTGTACAGAGATTGTAAAAAATACCGGCTACGATGAGGTAACCCTTCTATCCCTTTCAGCGACAGATTACAGGGAACTTTTTCCTCTTTTGAAGAGTCTGAACAAAAACCTTTCCAAAAACAAGATATCAATATCTTTACCATCTTTAAGAATAGGAGAAATTAAAAGTGATCTTTTAACAGAAATATCTGATATAAGAAAATCAGGTTTAACAATAGCTGTGGAAACGGGTTCTGAAAGATTGAAAAAAGTAATAAATAAAAATATTTCCACAGAGGAAATTTTTGAAACTATAGAGAGAGGGAAAAAACTCGGCTGGAAACATGTTAAATTATATTTTATGGTTGGACTTCCATATGAAGATGAAAGTGATTTAGATGAAACTGTAAAACTTTTAAACGAACTTGGTAGAAGATTCAAAGATATTGTTTTGAATGTTTCATTTTCTCCATTTGTAGCGAGACCTTTCACTCCTTTCCAGTGGGTAAAGCAGGATGATATTGATACAACTAAAAGGAAGATAGAAAGAATAGTTGATGGTGTTAAAAGTAAAAATGTATCTATAACATACAGGGATCCTGATATATCTTTTCTTGAGGGAGTTTTTGCAAGGGGAGACGAAAAACTTAACAATCTTGTTTTTAACGCTTATAAAAAGGGATGTAGACTTGATGAATGGAGTGAATTTTTTGATTTTAAAAAGTGGGAAGAGGTTGCAAAAGATTTGGGTATAGAACTTAAAGATTATCTAAGGGAAAGAGCAATAGATGAACCTCTACCATGGGATTTTATAAATTGCAAAGTTTCGAAAAGTTATCTTGAAAAGGAATTTTTGGCATCACAGAAAGAGATTTTTACTGAAGATTGCAGAAGGGATAGTTGTACAGGTTGTTCTGCCTGTAAGGGAGATATAGCTGGGGAACTTATCAAAAATAATGTGGAACAGTTTTCAAGTGTGAACGATTTTGTTAGAAGGAAACAGAAAAAATTGATAAACCCTCTGATAAAAAAAACAAAGATACTTTTGCTATACTCTGTTGATCAAAATTTACAGTATTTATCACATCTTACTATGATAAATATTTTGAACACAGGTTTCAGAAGATCTAAACTCCCTTTCATCTATACACAGGGTTTCAATCCCAGAATTAAGATGAATTTGGGATTCCCAAAACCTGTTTTCGTTTATTCACAGATGGAGATGGTAGAAGTTTATCTTGAAGGTTTATTCGTTCAAAATATTTTAGATACTTTAAACTCATCTTTCCCTGAAGGGATAAGATTTTTTTACGCTAAGGAACTTTTAAGTGAAAAGGATTCTATAATATCCAGAGTGAACAGAGCAAAGATGGTTTTCGAATTTGATGTTGGGAAGGGAAATGTAGAATGTATAAAGAATTTTCTTGATAGTGAAAAGTTTACGGTGGTTAGGAATATAAACCAAAAGGAAGAGGAAGTTGATATTAGAAAATATGTTGATATAATAGAAGTTGGAAAAGGTTATGTTAAAGTTGTTTTGATTTTGGGAAAAGATGGTAATATTAAATTCGAAGAATTGTATAGAAAAGTTCTTTGTATAGAAGAGCTAAAAGATGTCTCCGTTTATAGAGAAAAATTTTTCATAGTTGAAAATGGAAAGGTTATAGAGGTTATTTGATGAATGAACTTTTTATTTCTAAGTTGGAAAACAGTATAATTATAGCATTAAAAGAGGACTCAAAACTCGTCGAAATATCTGTTGATGATACAACGAAAAGTTCTCTTGTAGGTAATATATACAAGGCGAGGATAGAGCATATCGCTGGAGGTATACAGGCAGCCTTTGTTGATATAGGAGAGAAGAAAAAAGCTTTCCTTCCTTTGAACACTCCGGATGGAAAGGTGAAATTTGAATATTTTGGAGAGATAGATGAGGATATTGAAAATTACATGGAGATAAAGGAGGGTGATGAGATACTTGTTCAGGTTGTCAGGGATGAGATCAATGCGAAAGGTGCTAAACTGACATCTTATATTTCAATAGCAGGTAACTATCTTATACTTGTTCCCTTCGTCCATTTCGTTGGTGTTTCAAAACAGATAAAAGATAGAGATTTCAAATCATCTGTAAAATCTTTCATATACTCTTTTTTATCCTCAGATATGGGAGTTATAGTTAGGACTGCAGCTATTGATGCGAAACCTTCTCTTTTGAAAAAAGAATTTTATGAACTTCTAAAAATATGGGACAAGATTGTAAAAAATATTGATAAAAAGAAATCCCCTACATTACTTTACAGGGAATCCTCACTCGTTATAAAAACTATAAGAAACCTTATGAAAAGAAACCTTGATGCTATTTATATTGATACGAGGGAGATTTTCAATGAGGTAACAAACTATTTAACTTTTTTCAACCCTATCCTGAAAAATAAGGTTAACTTTTACAAATTCAAAATACCGATGCTTGCCTATTTTGATATAGATAAAGAGATCGATAAGATGACAAAACCTGAAGTTTATCTTAAAGGTGGAGTCTCCATAGTTATTGAGACAACTGAAGCTTTAACAGCAATAGATGTGAACTCCGGAAAGATATCTAAAAGCAGGGATGATGTTAATCTTGTGAAAGATATAAATCTTATGGCTGCTGAAGAGATAGCAAGACAGTTAAGGTTAAGGGATATAGGAGGTCTCATAGTTATCGATTTTATTGATATGGAGGATGAACAATCGAGGAAAGAGGTTTTTAACTACCTAAAAAAATGTTTGAAAAATGATCGTTCAACAACGAAAACTTTGAAACTCTCACAGTTCGGTTTAGTTGAGATGACAAGAAAAAAGATAGGTCCATCTGTTACGATGAATTTTGTTGAAAAATGTGAATGTTGTGATGGAAGAGGTTATACTGCAAAGCCGATATTCTTAGGTATGAAACTTATAAGATGGATAAAAGAGAATATAAAAAATTACTCAAACGATACACTTGTTATAAACTGTAATAAAGAATTATCTGAAGTTATTGAAAAAGATCTTTACAAGTATTTCGAAAGTTTGATGAAAGATTATAAAGTTAACATTAAGATTGAAAAGATAGAATCTTCAAAAACAGGATTTGAAATATACTCTTTGAATAAACTTGAAAAAATCGCTTATGTATTTTAAAAAATAGGAGGTATTATGTCCATTAGAATAGGTATAAATGGTTTCGGTAGGATTGGAAGATTGTTCACAAGGATCGCACTGAAAAGGGAAGGTCTTGATATAGTTGCTATCAACGACATAACGGATGCAAAAACATTAGCCCATCTTTTGAAGTACGATTCTGTTCATGGGATCTATGATAAAGATGTTACCTTTGATGATGAAAACATCATAGTTGATAACAAAAAGATAAAAATCTTTTCAGAAAAGAATCCGGAAAATTTAAAATGGGGGGATCTTGGAGTTGATGTTGTTATTGAGGCAACAGGTCTGTTTACAAAAAAGGATGATGCTTTAAAACATATAAAAAATGGTGCTAAAAAGGTTATTATTACCGCACCAGCAAAAGATAAGGTGGATGCTACCATAGTTCTTGGGGTAAACGAAGAAGTTTACGATAAAAATAAACATCAGATTGTATCAAACGCTTCATGCACAACAAACTGTCTTGCACCTCTTGTAAAAATTATACTTGAAAATTTTGGAATAGTTAATGGATTGATGACAACTGTTCATGCTTACACTAACGATCAGAGGATTCTTGACCTGCCACATAAAGATTTAAGGAGAGCGAGAGCTGCTATGCTTTCTATGATACCGACTTCAACAGGTGCTGCAAAAGCTTTAGGACTTGTTATACCTGAAGTTGAAGGAAAGATGGATGGTATTTCAATAAGAGTTCCCACTGCGGATGTGTCCATAGTTGATCTTTCGGTCATAACTGAAAAGAAAACCTCAGTTGAAGAGGTGAACTCAATTTTCAAAAAATACTCGGAGAGTGAAAAGATGAAAAAATATTTAAAATACAATGATCTTCCATTAGTTTCAGCAGATTTTTTGGGCTCTACTTACTCTTCAATATTTGATGCTCCATCAACATTCGTAAAAGGGAACCTTGTAAAAGTTTTCTCTTGGTATGACAATGAGATGGGATACTCATGTAGGGTTGTTGATTTAACAGAATACATAATGAGGTGATTATGAGATTTAAAAGGATAGATCAAATAGATGTCAAAAAGAAAAATGTACTAATAAGAGTTGATTACAATGTTCCAATTGAAAATGGAAAAGTTTTGGAGAACAAAAGGATCGTTGAGAGTTTGCCAACATTGAAATATCTTATTGGAAATGGAGCGAAAATAATTATTCTCTCACATCTTGGCAGACCTAAAGGATTAGATAAAGAGTTTTCACTTCTCCCTGTAAAAGAGGAACTTGAAAAACTTTTAAAGATGGAAGTTCTTTTCATAGATGATTTTTATAAAGATGGAGTTAAAGAGAAGATAGATTCTTTGCCTTACCCTTCTCTTGTTATGTTTGAAAATGTGAGATTTTACAAAGGGGAGAAAGAGGGTGAGGAAATTTATGTAAATAAACTATCCTCTTTTGGTGATATTTATGTGAACGATGGTTTCGCAGTTTCACATAGAAAAGAGGCATCTATTTACCATCTACCTTTGAAGATGAAAGAAAAATGCGCAGGTCTACTACTTTCCAAAGAGATAGAGAACCTTTCGAAGTTGAATGAGAACCCAACAAAACCTTATGTTTTTGTTGTCGGTGGTTCAAAAGTTTCAACCAAACTGACAATTATTGATAACATTATGAACAACGCATCAACAATAATAATAGGTGGAGCATTATCTTTCACTTTTTTGAAATCGCAAGGTTTTTCTGTTGGGAAATCTTTAGTTGAGGATGATATGATAGATGAATGCAAAAAGATTTTCAAGATGGCTAATGAAAAGATGGTTAACATACTTTTACCTTTGGATTTCGTTGTTGCAAAAAATCTTGAAGGTAATGGAAAAAGAATTGAGAAGAGAGAATCCTTTAAAGATGATGACTTGGGACTTGATATAGGCCCACTCTCGATTGAAATATTTAAGGCAGCTTTGAAAGATGCAAAAACTATAGTCTGGAATGGCCCCATGGGTTATTTTGAAAATCCTCTTTTTGAAAATGGAACACTTGAAATAGGGAGATCTATATCTGAGGAAACAAAAAAAGGTGCATTTACAGTTGCTGGTGGAGGTGATAGTTTGCTGGCTATAGATAAACTTAACCTGTTCTCTTCTTTCTCATTCATCTCTACAGGTGGAGGTGCTATGCTTGAGTTTTTAGGTGGAGTTGAAATGCCTGGGATAAAAGTTTTAGAGGAGGATTGATGAGAAAGGTTTATGTTGCCGGAAATTGGAAGATGAATCTTATAGATGATATTCTTCCTTTAAAAGATTTTTCAAAATATGTTAAAAATGATTTGGAGGTTATAGTTTTTCCACCTTTCACTCATCTTCAAAGATATCGGGAGATTTTAAAAGATAGTAAAATAAAAGTTGGTGCCCAGAATGTTTTCTATGAGGATAAAGGTGCTTTCACCGGTGAAATCTCTTGTAGATTTCTTGAAGAGTTTGGATGTGAATATGTTATATTAGGTCATTCTGAAAGGAGAAACATATTTAAAGAAAGCGATGAATTGGTATCTTTGAAGATCAAAAAGATACTTTCAACAAATATTAAACCGATACTTTGCGTTGGAGAAAAAGAGGAAGAAAGGAGTTTAAACAAACAAAAATTCGTTGTAGAGAACCAATTAAAAATCTCTCTTGGGGGTATTGAAAATAATTTCAAAAACATTATAATTGCTTATGAACCTGTGTGGGCTATAGGTACAGGAAAAAATGCTACACCTTATGATGCACAGGAGATGCACTCTTTTATAAGAGAGCAACTTTCTTCTTTATTTGGGAAGAATATATCTTTTGATATTTCCATATTGTATGGTGGAAGTGTCAACGAAGAGAATGTAAAAGATCTTTTCAGAGAAGATGATGTTGACGGTGTTTTAGTAGGTGGTGCATCGTTGAAATGTGATAAATTTAAAAAGATAATAGAGATAGTTGATAAAAGTTTAATTTAGGAGGTTTTTAAATTGTTTACTTTGATTTTAATAATCCATATTTTAGTATCAGTTCTGCTTGTAGTACTGATACTTTTACAACAGTCAAAAGGCGGGATGTCTGAAATGTTTGGTGGTGGAGGACAGGAAAATCTTTTATCTGGATTTGGTACTGAAAATTTTCTTACTAAAGCTACAGCAATACTTGCAGTTGTTTTCATGCTAACAAGTTTTTCTTTGGCAATTATGACAAGTAAAGCTAACAGGAGTGTAAATATTGAGAACAGGATACCTGTCCAGAACAATGTTCCACAAAGTACTCCAGATCAAAATACACAACAGCAGAATCCAACAATACCATTAAATAATTTACCCACAAATGAAGGAGGAAAATGATGTTTGCTATAGTAGAGATCAACGGTTTCCAATACAAGGTTGAGGAAAATCAAACTATAAAATTGACCAAAGTTGATAATTTTGAAAAAGGTAAAAAGATTGAAACCGATAAGGTACTTTTGGTTTCTAATGATAAAGGGTTCAACATAGGTAAACCTTATGTTAAAGGTGCAAAGGTAGTTCTTGAACTTGTTGAAGAAGAAAAAGGAAAAAAGATTGAGGTTATGAAATTCAGAAGAAGATCAAACTATAAAAGGATTAAAGGATATAGGGACAATTATACTATTGCAAAAATAGAAAAAATAGTTACCCCCTAAGGAGGAGTTATGGCACACAAGAAAGGAGTAGGGTCATCGAGGAACGGAAGAGATTCGAACCCAAAATATTTAGGTGTAAAGAGATCTGAGGGAGAGTTTGTTAAAGCTGGAACCATTCTTGTGAGACAAAAGGGAACAGTTTTTCATCCTGGAACAAATGTTGGGATAGGTTCTGATAATACTCTCTTTGCTTTGATAGATGGAGTAGTTAAATTTCATAAGTATGGAAAGTTTAGAAAAAGGGTATTTGTTGAAGGGAAGGAATGATGAAAATTGTGTGGTATGGCCACGCATCTTTTCAACTTAATATAGAAAATAAAAAAATAATTTTTGACCCGTATCAGAAAGATGGATACGGGTCTTCTTTTAGGTATAAAGGGAATTTTGAAGATCCAGATATTGTTTTAATTTCTCATAACCACTCTGACCATAATTTCAGAGATTTTAAGAATTCACCAAAAATAATAGACAGAGAGGGTATATATGATTTTGGTGAAATTAAAATAGAAAGTGTAAAAACTTTCCATGATCAGGAAAAAGGAAAAAAGAGAGGGGAGAATTTAATATTTATAGTTCATACCGAAAAAGGTAAAATAATACATTTTGGTGATTTAGGACATCTACCTTCACCTGAAACTTTTAAAAAACTCTCCGACCCTTACGCTATAATGATCCCTGTTGGTGGATATTTTACTATAGATCATAATGATGCTAAAAAGATAATAGAAAATATTTCTCCGCTTTTTGTTTTCCCTATGCATTACAAAACTGAATTCATTGATTTTCCAATAGAGCCAGTTTCTAAATTTCTTGAAGATATTCCAAATTACAAGATAAAAAGAAAAGATCTTTTCGATGATTCTTTGGAAGAACTTGAAAACTCTATATATCTTTTAAGTATCGCCTGATTACTCTCTGGAGGAAAAATGAAACCATTCAATATCAAATCCCTTTTCAATTCATTTATTTCAAATGATATAGCTATAGATTTGGGAACAGCATCAACTTTAATTTATATGAAGGATGAGGGGATAGTTTTGAACGAACCTTCAGTTGTAGCGATAGATCTTAGGACAAACAAACCTTTGGCTGTTGGTTTTCAGGCAAAAGAGATGCTTGGAAAGACACCACAGGAGATTAAAGCGGTAAGACCTATGAAGGATGGTGTTATAGCTGATTTTGAAGTTGTAGAAGAGATGTTGAGATATTTTATAACAAAAGTTGAAAAATCGAAGATAATAATAAGACCAAGGGTAATAGTTTGCGTTCCATCTGGAATAACAGCTGTTGAAATGAGGGCTGTAAGAGATTCTGTTGAGCACTCTGGAGTTAGGGATGTTTTCCTTGTTTCAGAACCTGTTGCTGCTGCAGTTGGAGTTGGTCTTCCAGTTGATAAACCAAAGGGAAGTATGGTTATAGATATAGGAGGTGGAACAAGTGAAATAGCTGTTATAGCTTTGAACGGTATAGTAACTAACAACTCAATAAGAGTTGGTGGCGATGAGATGGATGAAGCTATAATACAGTATGTTAAGAAAAACTACAACCTTCTAATAGGGGAGCAAACAACTGAAAAGATAAAAACTACAATAGGTTCTGCATATAAACTTGATGAAGAACTTGAACTTGAAATAAAAGGAATAGACCTTGTTGAGGGAATTCCCAAAACTATAAAGTTGACTTCTGAGGAGATAAGGGAAGCTTTAAGAGAGCCAGTTTATATGATTGTTTCAGCTATCAAACAGGCACTTGAAAAAACTCCACCAGAACTTGCATCGGATATAATAGATCAGGGTATAGTTATGACAGGTGGTGGGTCTCTTTTAAAAAATTTTGATAAACTCGTTTCAAAAGAGACTGGACTTAGGGTAACCATAGCTGAGAATCCTATAGAATGTGTTGTCAGAGGAAGTGGAAAGATCCTTGAGAATCTCTCTTTTTATGAAAAGATCATAATTCAAACATCAAGATAAAATGAAATCAAGATCAAAAATTTTTTTCTTTTTCCTTTTGTTTATCTCATTTCTATTTATGATTCTTTCAAACAGGTTCACATTCTATTCTTTTAAAAATATCCTTGTTTATCCTTTAAAACCTTTCAATTTCATTGTCGATTATATCGGATTCACTTTTCAGGATAGAAAGATATTGAAGGATGAAATGGTAACAATATTTCAAAAGAACCTGCAGATAAGCAGATTAAAATATCTTGAATATGAAAATGAAAATCTGAAGAATCTTTTGATGATGAAAGAGAGGTTCAAAGAGGAGTTGATATTCTCTGAAGTTATAGCACAGGATAAGGTAGCAGGTGAATTTTTAACTATAGATAAAGGGAAAGTTGATGGTGTTGAAGAAGGGATGCCTGTTTTATCTTTGCAAGGTATTGTAGGAAAAATAGTTTCAGCTGATAAATACAGCTCTGTTGTTGAGACATTCAACAACTCGAATTTCAGAGTTGGTGTAATGGATAGAGAAAAAAAACAGTTTTTATTATGTTATTTTTATAGAACCGGGCTTTTGAAAGTTGAAAATATTCAATATGACTCTAAATTAAAGATTGGGGACTCTATTTTTACAAGTGGATTCGGTAAAATTTTTCCCGAAAATATTCCTGTTGGAAAAGTAATGAAGATTGATATGCTTGAAGATGGTGATTTTTTTTATGTTATAAAACCTTTTGAAAATATTTTATCTTTAAAATATGTTTTTATTGTTAAAATGGATAAAGGGTTTTATAGAAACAGATTCGAAAAGGTACAAAAGAGAGAAATAACAAAATTTGGTTGGTATACTATTTACAAAAGGACTTTTGAATGAAATATTTCCTTTTAACTATTCTTTCTCTTATTTTCATTTATTTTGTTTCAACGGTTCCTCCTTTTCTTTCAATAAATGGCGTTATACAACCGGATCTTATAATAATACTTCTCATCTTTGTCTGTTTGAACTTCAATGAAATATTTACTTACCTTTTCTCTTTTATTATAGGTTTTTTCTGTGATGCAATTTTGGGAACATACCTTGGTTTCCATTCATCAGTTTTTCTTATAATCTCATATTTTACTTCAAGATTTGGAAACTTTTTTTATAAAGAAAAATTTTTCAACAGAGTTCTTTTGGTTTTAATTTCCGATCTTTTTTATAGGATTATTCTACTTGTTATAAATTTTCAAAAATCAAAAAGTATAGTAACGGTTTTTGTTTTCATCATTCTTATTCCATTTTACACAGTTTTTTTATACTTTCTTTTACATTCTCTTAGGAATTTGTTAAAGAAATTTTATGTCACAAGATAGATACACAAATTTCATATTTCTTATAGTATTACTTTTTTTCATACAGGTTATCTTTATTATCGATTTACAATTTTTTGAAAATCGTTATTACAAAACTTTATCAGAGGGTAACAGTTATAGAAAGGTTATTGTTCCAGCTGTCAGGGGTAACATAATAAGTTCAGATTCTGTAGTTATAGCTACATCTAAAAAATATTTTTCTTTGTTCTGCAACCTTGATAAATTCGATATAACAGCGGATAATATTCTTAACATTTCCAAAATTATAGAGGTTGATCCTGACTCCATAAATCAGATGATAGGTGATGCAAAAAGAAACAATGAAAAGGAGATATGTCTTAAAAACAATTTGAATATTGATGATGTAACATTCATAGAGGAGAATAGAAATCACTTCCCGGAATTCGATATAAGGTATCAGCCAAAAAGATATTACCCTTATGAATATTTATACTCTCATATTGTTGGCTATGTTGGAAAGATCACGGGGAATGAACTCTATGAGTTGAAGATGAAAGGTTACAGTATTTCAGATTTTGTTGGTAAAACTGGAGTTGAAAAAAGTTATGAGAGTTTCCTGAAAGGAAGAAATGGAATTAAATATTATGAGGTTGATGTAACGGGAGATATTGTAAGAGAGGTTGAACAAAAAAATTCTTTAAAAAAAATAAATGGGGATGATATTTTTTTAAGTATAAATCACAAGTTACAAAGTTATATAGATACTATTTTCAAAGATTTTCAAAGTGGAACAGCGATAGTTTTGGATTGTCAGAGTGGGGGTATATTATCTCTTTATTCTAAGCCATCTTTTGACCCGAATATTTTTATAACAGGTATAAGGAATGATGTTTGGGAGTATTTGAGAACAAACATTTTTTCACCTTTTCTTAATAGGGCTACGAATGGATTGTATCCTCCAGGTTCAGTTTTTAAAATAGTCACATTCCTTACAGCACTTCAGGATGAAAAAGCTGACTCTAATACATTTTTCCAACCATGCTATGGTAGCATAATGATTTCAAACAGAATTTTTAAATGTTGGAAAGTTCACAATGAACTAAACCTTTTCGATGCTTTGATAAATTCATGTGATATATATTTCTATCAACTGGGAATGAAGGTTGGTGTTGATGCTATTTACAGAGGAGCAACTGAACTTGGTTTTGGAGATTTAACGGGAGTAGATATATTTGAAGAGAGTAGAGGGATAATTCCAGATTCAAAATTTCTTAACAAAAAATATGGAAAAAATATGTGGGGGATGGGACAGATTGCAAATCTTTCAATAGGGCAGGGAGATATTCTTGTTACACCAATACAGGTTGCATCAATGTTTTTGATAATAGCGAATGATGGAAAAGTTATAAGACCACATGTTGTCGATTCAGTCAAAACGAAAAATGGTGAAAAAATATTCGAATATACAAAAAAAATTCAAAGGGAAGTAAAGTTTGAAAAAAAATATTTAAAACTTTTAAAAAATTCTTTGTACAATGTTGTAAATTCTGATAATGGTACTGCTCTTCTTGCAAGGATAGATAAAAATTTGGGATATATAAGTGGTAAAACCGGAACAGCAGAAAATTCATCAGGTGAACCTCATGCATGGTTTGGTTCAATCTATACTGATAATGATGGTAATAACAGGTTGGTTATTGTTGTTGTAATTGAGAATGGTGGACATGGTGGTGATGACCCAGCAAAGATAACAAAAATGATAGTTGAAAAGTATTTAAGGATTAAAAATGGATTTTAAAAAAAAGTTGGATCCTTTTATAGTTTTACCTCTGTTAGCACTTTCAATTTTTGGACTTTTGGTTTTGTTCTCTGTTGTCCATAATGATAGTATCTCTATATTCTATAAACAGCTTATTTGGTTTTTTATATCATTGATTCTTTTTGTTGGTATCCAATTTATACCTATAAAAATTTTTTACATAAGTGCTTACCTTCTTTATTTCTTTTCTATATCTTTACTTGTTTTTTTGAAAGTTGTAAATAAAGCTCCAGTAGAAAGGTGGTTTGATTTTGGTATAGCATACATTCAACCTTCTGAATTCGCAAAAGTATCTCTTATTCTGACACTGCCAAGATTTTTGTTATCAAGAAAGGAAAAAAAGGACAGCTTTCTAACACTTTTCATCTCATACATCATTGTTCTTATTCCATTCTTCCTTATATTTTTTCAACCTGATCTTGGAACATCTATTCTTTTTATAATAATCCTCTTTCTTATTTTATATCTTTACGGTATAAAATTTATAAATCTTTTTATACTTTTTACACCAATCCTTTCGATAATTTTTTCTTTTTTCCCTATATTTTGGATCTTTTATCTTTTTTTCATAGCTTTTGTTCTATATTTTTCAAAAGTAGATTTTATTAAACTTCTCAAAGTATTTTTTGCAAACATAATATTTGGAGGATTGGCACCGGTTGTTTGGAACAGTTTGAGAGATTATCAGAAGAATAGAATAATTTCTTACCTTTCTCCACAAAAGGATATTCATGGTTATGGATGGAATCTCTTACAATCGAAAATAGGTATAGGTTCTGGAGGAATTTTTGGAAAAGGATTTTTGAATGGAACGCAAAAAGGTTTAAATTTTGTTCCACAACAACACACAGATTTTATCTTTTCAGCTGTTGGTGAGGAGTTCGGTTTTTTAGGTTATCTTTTTATACTTATGATGCTTTCAATAATTTTGCTTAGAGTCCTATATAATGTTAACAGGATAAAATCAAAATACACGAAACTCGTAGTTTACTCTTTCACAATATTTATTATAGTTGAATACTTTTTGAATATAAGCATGTCTTGTGGTTTGATCCCGATAGTTGGTGTTCCCTTACCTTTATTTTCCTATGGTGGTTCATCATACTTAACAACATTTATAATGTTCGCTATAATAAATAGAGGTATCGATGAGAGGGATAGATATTGGTAACCCTTTCAAACTACTTTTTCCTGATAACTGTATAGTATGTAAAAAAGAAAGGTTCATTAAGGATATACCTTTGTGTAAAGATTGTTTTGTTGGTTTAAAAAGGGTTGGAGGTAGTTTATGTAATATTTGTGGGAAAAATATAGATGAGGATGAAATTTTGTGTGACAAATGTAAAGATAATGGATATGATTTTGATTATGTCAGGTCAGTTTACTATTATGATAAAATAACTTCAACGATCATAAAAAATTTCAAGTACTATAACATAAAATCTTTGAGTTCATTTATTTCGAATTCTCTTTATATGAAATTACAGGAGGATGTTAATTTTCAAAATGTAGAATTCATAACCTATATACCACAGAGTTTTTTCAAAAGTTACAACAGGTATTACAACCAATCTTTTATTTTGGCAAAAGATCTATCTGAACTGACAGGGATCCCAATCGCCGAAAACATTTTAAAACAGAAAGAAAGAATTGTAAATCAGGCAGTTCTACCAAGATTTTTAAGGGAAAAAAGAGGAGAAATATTTTATCCATCAAAAAAAGATTTTACCTGTTTTTCAATTCTTGTTGTTGATGATGTTTTCACCACAGGCAAAACTATGTCTGATGCTGCAAGAGTCTTAAAATCACATTTCAAAATAGAAAAAGTTTTAGGAATTACTTTCGCGAGATCTTAAATGCCGAAGGCCGGAGTCGAACCGGCATGATGTTGCCATCATCGGTTTTTGAGACCGACGTGTCTACCAATTCCACCACTTCGGCATAGAAAGAATATTAACAAAAAAATCTTTTTTGTCAATATAACTATCTTCAATCAAAAATCTATCCAAATAGTTTAAAAAAGTAGTATAAATTAAAAAAATTATTTTTAAGAAAAATATTTTTGTCTCTTATACTTTTTTGATATATTCTTATTACCTTTATTTTATTCATTTTGAACAATAGTTATTAAAAATCTCACAAGTCTACCATTGAATTACTCTTATACTATGATAAAATTTAACATAAGGAGAATTAAAATATGGGTAGAAAATTTTTTTATTTTGTTTTTTTGATATCTTTCCTGAAAATATCCGCTTTTGAACAAAAGATTTTCAATATCCCTTCAGATAGTTTTAAAAATGTATCGGATCTTTTAGATTATGCTTCAAAAAATGATTTAAAAGATATTAAAATCAACATAATTTCAAATTTAGAATATGATAGTATTGTTATCAATGAACCTATAAAAAAGTTAGTAATTTTTGGTATGAACACTCCATCCAATTGTGATCTTGGGGGGAGTGTAATAATAAACAGATCTGAAGATGTTACAGTTCAGATGGAGAATCTGACTTTTAAATCTTTTATAAATCAGGGTGGGATTGATTATTTTGCAATGTTTTTTTGTATGTGTGAGAATTTGGTAAATGAGAAGTTAGTAAAATTTTCAGATATTTTTGGATGCGAGATATCAAATAGTTTCAAATGGCTTTCAAACGGTTATCTTGCAGCAAGTCAGGGCAAATATGTAGGTACAAATTTCTGGGGAATAAAATCTTTACTTCACGAGACAGACGGAGATAGTTTCATAATATATGGAAATAAAAAACAGAATATTCTTATTTTGAAGGAGAAGGATGATATACACAATCTTTTGCAGATGGAAGGTGGAATAATAGCAAAAGATAGATACATAGCAAAAAATTTTGTTGATTCTTCTATATATGCAGCATCTTTTATGCAAATAAATGGTGAAATGAAGGTCAAAAGTGAAAAGGATTCAATATTTTTCAAAAAAGAAGATGGCTCTTTTACAGTTTCAGGGAATCTGAATGTTGGAAAAGAAATAAGTGTTGGTAATAAAGTTAAATTAAATCTTTCAGGTGATGGTATTCTTTCATTTGTTTCAAGCATAAGGGACACTATTACATTCAAAGATAACAGGTTGGATATGAAAAATGTAAAACTTTATACTTCTGAGATTTACACAAAAAATTTAACAAATTTTTCAGATCAACCTTTGATATTTATATACAACAATGGGAAAAATCAGAATATTAGATGGGGATTTTCAAATCTTGATAAAATAAATGATCTCTCTTTATTTGAGGATAGTTCAAACAATATAATTTTTAGAAGAAATATTTTTGTTGATCCCAATTTACCTTTTCTTGAAGTTAATCTAAACACTCCCTTGAAAATTTTCACTTTGAATGAGAATAGTAGTAAAAAAAATATTTTCAAAAATTTCAATTTTCAAAAAGTAGTTTTAGAGAACAACTCTGAATATTTTAAAGTTTCAGAAAAGGATGTCGGTAGTTTATATTTTTTGAAAAGCGGTTTTTATAACATTTCCTATAAAGTAACTTTCTCTTCGAAAAAAGAAAAAACGGATCTGTTTTTGAGAGTAAAAATTGATGGTAGAGAAGTTGCTCACTTAAACTCTGGTTATAAAGGGACAATAGAAAGAGGGAATTTTATAAATTTGAGTGGAAATGGAATAGTTAAGATTGAAAAAGGTGATATTTTAACATTCGAATATTTTACCGATGATGATTCTCTCTATTTTGGGAATTTTGATATTTTTGAAAACAGGGAAGGTGTTTTTCTATCTGTTTTAAAGATAAATTGAGATTGTAAATGGAAAAGTTTATGGTATAATGCTTTTTTAAAAAGGAGAAAGGATGGCTAAAATTCTTGTTACAGGTGGTGCTGGATTTATCGGAAGCAATCTTGTAAAAGCACTACTTGAGGATAACAATCAAGTTAGGGTTCTTGATAACTTTTCAACAGGTAAAAGGGAAAACATTCTTCCTTTTATTGATAGGATAGAACTTGTTGAAGGTGATATAAGGAGTTACCATACAGTTATGCTCTCTCTGAAAGATATAGATTATGTTTTCCATCAGGCAGCACTTCCTTCAGTTCCAAGGTCAATTAACGATCCAATTACGACTAACGATGTTAATATTGTTGGAACTTTGAACCTTCTCCAATGCAGTAAAGATATGAATATTAAAAGGTTTATTTTCGCATCATCTTCTTCAATTTACGGTGATAATCCTTTAATTCCTAAAGTCGAAACACTTGAACCCAAACCAAAATCACCATACGCTCTGACAAAGTTGACTGGCGAATACTACTCTTCAATTTTCTATAAAATTTACGGTTTGAAAACTATTTCACTCAGATATTTCAATGTTTTTGGTGAGAATCAGGACCCAATGTCACAGTACTCCGCTTTTATTCCGAAAGTTTTTTCAGCTGTTAAAAATAAAACTTACATCACTATTTTTGGTGATGGAAACCAGACAAGAGATTTCACTTATGTTTCAAATGTAGTTTATGCTAACATCCTTTCACTCAAAGCACCTGATGAAGCTTTTGGAGAAACTTTCAATGTGGCGTGTGGAGAAAGGATCTCTGTAAATGAACTCGTAGATTATGTTTCAAATATAACAGGTTATAAAATAGAGAAAAGGTATCTCCCACCAAGAGCAGGTGATGTAAGGGATTCTTTGGCTGATATAGAAAAGATAAGAAAAATATTGAAATATGAAGTTCTTGTGAAGGTAAAAGAAGGTTTAAAAAGATCAATGGAATTTTATCTATGAAAAAAACTGTTGACCTTATAATAGGAGCAAGACCAAATTTTATAAAAGTTGTAAAACTTAACAGAATTTTAAGAGAAAAGTTTAATGTTAGGTTGATACACACAGGTCAGCATTACACAAAAGAGATGTCAGATATATTCTTTAAGGATCTTTCAATTCCAAGACCAGAGTATTCTTTTGATGTTAAAAGTGGAACACATGCTTACCAAACATCTAAGATAATGGTTGAGTATGAGAGACTACTTTTGAAAAGAAAACCTAACCTTTGTGTTGTTTTTGGAGATGTCAACTCAACTATGGCAGCTACGATTGCGGCGAAAAAACTCTATTTGAAAGTTGCACATGTTGAGGCAGGTTTAAGGAGTTTTGATAAAAGTATGCCTGAAGAGATAAATAGAATTGTTACAGATTCTCTTTCAGATTTTCTTTTCGCTCCATCATCAGATGCTATTTCAAACCTTTTAAAAGAGGGCAGGGAGAAGGAAAATATTTTTCTTGTAGGGAACATAATGATTGATACTTTAAAAGAAAATTTTGATAAAATAAAAAGTATCGATATATGTAGGGAATTTTCCGTTAAAAGAAAAAATTTCATCTATCTAACATTACACAGACCTTCAAATGTTGATGACAGAAAAAGGTTTATAAAAATTTTGAATTTTGTTAACACTCTTTCAAAAGATTACCCTGTGATATTTCCACTTCATCCAAGAACAGAGAAAATGATAGAACTTTTCAATTTAAAAAGATATATTTCAGAAAAAATATATGTTGTAAAACCAGTCTCATATCTTAAATCTGTTGCTTTAGAGATGAACTCAAAATTCGTTTTAACCGATTCTGGTGGTATTCAGGAGGAAACTACATTTCTTAATATACCTTGTTTTACATTGAGAAAGAACACTGAAAGACCTGTTACAGTTATAGAAGGAACCAATACTCTTTTGGAACCTGATATTGAAAATGTTGAAAAGATTTTCAGGATTTCTGAGAGAGTGAGATGTAATAGAATCAAATATTGGGATGGAAAAACATCTGAAAGGATTTCAAAAATATTAGAAAAATTTTTATAAATCAATTAAAGGGGTTTTTTATGAAAAAGAATCTCAAACTTTTTTTAATTTTCCTTTTTCTTTTTATTGTTAAACTTTTTCCATCAAACCAGATTGCTGATCCTGTCTACACTGGTAATATTCATTTTCAATACAATCTTGCCTATGCCGGATATTTTTCTGAAAAGGATAAAAACTTGGCTGATTCTTTGAAAGAGAGTAAAGGTTATTGGGGTTTTTCTTTCAACTATGGACTTGCACAATATCTTGACCTTATAGTTGGATACCAGAGTAATTCTGCGGGTTTTGGTCTCAAATACTCTCCAGATTTTAAAATTCCTTTAAGGTTTGCTCTCCAAACAGATCTTTACACTAATGTCTCAAATGTTTTAGTTTATCCGATATTCTCGGGAATAATGAGTTACCACATAAATAGAAACATATCTTTCACAACGGGTCTTTCAACTTATCTTCATTTTACAGAGAAGATAAAAAACGAGTTATTTTTGACTCTTGATATTGAAAGGGGAGACCTTTTCAAACATAAAGTTCCAGATTTTTTTGTTAACATTTTTATCCCAAAATCTTTCCAGATAGATGTAACATATCCATTCTCTGATCAAGCGAAAAAATTATTTATAGGTTTTTCAATAAGGCATGAGTTCGAATTGAATTCCAAAGAGGAAAGTATATAATAAAATTGCGCGCCCGTAGCTCAATTGGATAGAGCACTTGACTACGGATCAAGAGGTTGGGGGTTCGATTCCCTTCGGGCGCCATCTTGAATGTGTAATTTTTTATGATAAAATATTTATTATTAAAAAGGTGGGCTTATGAAAGATTATTCAACATATTTTAATCAAAGGGATGTTTTATATTTCAACTCAGCATCATCAGGGATTCCTACAAAAGAGAGTGTTCTTAAAGCACAAAAGTTACTTGAAAAACTTTCTTTCGAAGGAGATATACCACTTGAAACTTATTTTTCCACAATAGAGAATTGTAGAAAGGAAATAGCAAAACTTATAAACTGTAAACAAAGCAGTATAGGGCTTGTTCAGAACACTACATCCTCTGTTCATATAATAAAAAATGGATTTTCTGAAATAAAGAAAATTATTATTTATGGAAAAACTTTTCCATGCACTTTAATCCCATTTTTAAAAGATGACAGATATTCTGTTGAGGTTATAGCCAAGAATCCGAACAATCTTGATAGGGAATTATCTAAATATAAAAAGAGTTTGGTTTTTGTTGACCTTGTGGATTACCTTACAGGAGATATTGTTGATTTAAACATTTTGCTTGAGATAGTTCATAACAGAAATTCTATAATTGCTGTTGACGCCATACAGGCGGCAGGTTCAGTTCCGATAGATATTGGGAAAACACCTGTAGATTTTCTTTTCGCTGGTGCCTCAAAATGGCTTTTAGGTCCTCAAGGTATAGGATTTTTATATATTGATGAACAACATATAGATAGAGTTGTTAAAAGGAATTGTGGATGGCTTTCTTTGGATTATAAAAATTTTGATTCTTTTGAAAATTTACCTGAATACAGGATGAATGGTTCAGGTATAGAAGGTGGAACGAGAAACTTTTTAGGTATTACGATGATGGGTGAGAATTTAAAATTTTTAAACAGTGTAGGAAAAGAAGAAATATATTCTCATAATCTTGAAGGAATAAAAAATATAGGGCATATGCTTGAAAATTTTGGTTTTCTTTCCCAAAATATTATAGAGATAAAAACTCCTATAATTTCTTTCAAAACGAAAAATACAAAAAACTTTTTCAACTACCTTATCGAAAAGAATGTCAGAGTATCTTTCAGAGATGGGATGGTCAGATTCGCTTTCCATATTTTCAACAATGAGAATGAACTTTCAAGATTGAAAGAATTAATAGAGAGATTCAGCTTTTGAGCAGTTTTTGATAAAAATCTTCAAGTTTTTTCTTCTCTTTGTTCCAGTTGAATTCATTGAGAAGTTTTTCATAAGCGTTTTCAACAAGTTTTTTTGAAATCTCTTTGTTTTCAATTAAATACAATATTTTTTCCTTAATATCATCTGGTGATAATGGATCAAAAAATAATGCTATATCTTTGAAAGTGTATCTCCAGTAATGGAAATCTGACATAAGAACTGGGATTTTGCACAGAAAATATTCGAAAGGTTTGTTTGGCAGTGTTGTAAGATGGTTTTGTGCTGGCAAAAATGGAACTATTCCAATATCACCATTTTTGATGTATTTGAAATGTTCTCCATAAGGGAAGTTCCCTAAATACTTCGTATATCTAAACCCTTTCCTTTTTTCACAATCCTCTTTCAATCCTTTATCCTGCCATTCACCTAAAAGATGGAGTTCAACTTTACCATCCAAAAGTCCAACAGCATCAACGAGTTGTGTTATACCCCTTATATAGGTCAATCCACCTGAATAGACTATTATAGGTTTTTCGTTAACTTTTTTTACACCATTTTCTATTTTGAAATCTATATCGGGGAAATTTCTGAATACAAGGATATTTTTGTTTCTATAAAGTTTTTCAAGGTCAGGTCTTGCTACAATAACTCCATCGAAAAAATGGGATGTTGCAAGTTCAAAAAATCTTACAGATTTCGCTATAAAAAATTTTAGGAAATATGGTTTTAAATATGTTTTTTCAATTATCAAACCAAAATTGTTCTCATGTGAATCGAAAACTACTTTTTTCCCAAAAATTTTAAGAAGGATACCGGTAATTAAAAGTTCAGGATCATGGAAATGGTAAAGAGAATAATCTGTTTTTACAAGTTGAAAGAAGGTATCAAAAGGTGAGAAAATGATCCTTAAAAATCTGTTTTTTCTTCTTTTTAATTTTTTCAGGTAAAGATTTTCATCCTCCTTTTTCTCTTCTTCTATATATGGGTTAAAATAAAAAATTTTGTATGATTCTTTTAGTGCTTTTATCTCTTTATGGAATATCCTTACATCGTAAACTTTATGTACAGTTGAGAATATCGCAATACTTTTCATAATTTAAGAATTTTAACAACATTTAAAAAATAATCAACAAATTTTTAAACTCTTGACTTTAATTTTTAATATGATATTTTATAAATTCAAAAAAAGGAGTTTTTATGAAAAAATCAAATAAACTTTTTGAAATCGAAAAAAAGTATGGAGCAAACAATTATCATCCACTCGATGTTTGTTTAACAAAAGGAAAAGGTATATGGGTATGGGATACTGAAGGGAAGAAGTATTTGGATTTTTTGAGCTCATATTCTGCTGTGAATCAGGGACATTGTAATCCAAAAATCGCATCAGCAGCAATAAAACAGATGAAAAAACTAACATTGACAAGCAGAGCCTTCCATAACGATCAGCTCCCGTTGTTTTATGAAAAACTTTGCAAACTTGCGAAGATGGATAAAATGTTGCCGATGAACTCTGGTGCTGAAGCTGTTGAAACAGCGTTAAAAGCGATAAGAAAATGGGGTTACACTGTTAAAGGTGTTGAAAAGGATAAAGCTGAGATAATAGTATCAAGAAACAACTTCCATGGTAGAACTATTACAATAATCTCCTTCTCTTCTGAATTCCAATACAAAGATGGATTTGGTCCTTTAACACAAGGTTTCGTTGAGATACCTTTTGGAGATACGGATGCCCTTGAAAAAGCTATAACACCAAACACTGTTGCTTTTTTAACAGAACCTATACAGGGAGAGGGTGGAATCATAATACCACCTGATGGATTTTTGAAAAGGGCACAGGAAATATGTAGAAAGAATAACATTCTTTTCGTTTTAGATGAGATACAAACTGGTCTTTGCAGAACCGGAAAACTTTTTGCACACCATTGGGAAGATGGAGTGAAACCTGATGGACTTATACTCGGAAAAGCTCTCTCTGGAGGATACTATCCTGTTAGTGCATTCCTTGCAAAGAAAGAGGTTATGGATGTATTCAAACCTGGTGATCATGGTTCAACCTTTGGTGGAAACCCCTTGGCAAGTGCTATCGCTGTTGCTTCTCTCGATATACTTGTAAAAGAGAAACTCGATAAGAACGCTTTGAAGATGGGTAACTATTTTATGAAACTTTTGAAATCAATAAAATCTGATTACATAAAGGAAGTGAGAGGAAAAGGACTTCTTATCGGTGTTGAATTGAATGAAAACGCAGGTGGTGCAAGGAGATTTTGTGAAGCTTTGATGAAAGAGGGGCTCCTTTGCAAAGAGACACATGAAAACATTATAAGGTTCGCTCCACCACTTGTTATAACTAAAAAAGATATTGATTGGGCTTTTGCAAAGATTGAAAAAGTTTTTAAAACTATATAAAAGTATTGACATTTTTTATAAATTTGATATAAAATCTTTTCAAAGAGCGGGAATAGCTCAGTTGGTAGAGCGTCACCTTGCCAAGGTGAGTGTCGCGGGTTCAAGTCCCGTTTCCCGCTCCATTTTTTTCTTGGCGGTATAGCCAAGCGGTAAGGCGACGGTCTGCAAAACCGTTATTCTCCGGTTCAAATCCGGATGCCGCCTTATGCCGGAGTGATGGAATTGGTAGACATAGCGGACTTAAAATCCGCTGGGACTTCAATCCCGTGCCGGTTCGAGTCCGGCCTCCGGCACTTATAAATATGTATTTAAAGAAAAAATTTTATCCTTTTATCATTTTAATTTTTTTAATTATACTTTCCGGTTGTTTCCCAAAAAATGACAGATACCTTTCATTATTTATTAGTAAAGTTGATAAAGAGTATCAATTTTTGAAAGGTTTAGAAAAAAAGGATGTTGTTACAAAAAGTGATATAGCTTACCTTTTTGGAATATATTTCCCAGAAGAGATTTTTGTTTACAAAAATGAAATACCATTCGATATAAAAATGTTTCCCAAAAGTGAGATTCTGTATGCACAGGTTAAAAGGGGAATTTTCAAACCACTTCCAGATAGTACATTTAAACCTGATACTCCTGTTTTAAGATACCAACTTGCAGTATTTTTTTATAACTTTATTTTGAGCAAAGGTTTCCTTTCTAATTTTAAAATGAATGTTGTAGATATTAAGGATGTTGATGAGAAATTTTTCGCATACAAACCTATTTCAAATGTAGTATTTTTGGGGATTATGGATGTTGATGATGGATATTTCAATCCTTATAACACAATCTCAGGGTATGAGTTGATAAAATTTTTTTATAGATTAAACAATCTCTTTTTAAAATAATGTCAGTAAAAATTTCAAAGATAGAAAAAGGTTCTATATTTAAAAAGTACTCAGTATCTGAAGGGGATAGAATAGTTTCAATTAATGGAAGAGAGATTTTCGATTTTCTTGGTGTTCTTTACGAAACATCTTTTGAAAGGATGCGTTTCATTATAAAAAAGAAAACTGGTGGTTTGACAGAATTTGAGGTCTTGAAAAAAGATTATGGTAAAATAAAAGTTCAGTTTGATGAGTTTGAAAGAAGAAGATGTAACAATAGATGCATTTTCTGTTTTGTTGATCAGAACCCGGAAGGACTAAGAAAAAGTTTATATTTTAAAGATGACGATTATAGGGAATCTTTTGAGTATGGTAATTTTATAACACTATCCAATTTGAATAACAAGTTACTTCTAAATATAATTGAGCATAAAATATCACCACTTTACATTTCAGTTCATTCTGTCGATAATAGTTTAAGGAGAAGAATTTTTGGAATAGAAAATGGAATCGAAAAAATTGAAAAGTTGTTAAATGGAGGAATAAGGATACATGGTCAGGTTGTTCTTATGAGGAATATAAATGATGGTAAATACCTTGAAGAAACGATAAAGTACGCACAAGAGAAAAGATTCTTGTCTTTGGGGATAGTCCCTTTAGGTTTAACAAATTATAGAAAAGATTTAACTGAATTCACTCCAATTGATAAAGATTACGCAAAAAATCTTATCGATATTGTAGAGAATTTAAAAGAAAAAATTGGATACAAAAAAGTTTATATAGCCGATGAATTTTTTCTGAAAGCTCAGATGAAAATCCCTCCAAAAAGTTATTACCATTCTTTCCCACAGTATGAAAATGGGATAGGTATGGTCAGAAACTTTATTGAAGAAACTGTAAAATTCAAAGATAAAAAACTTAAAAAAGGTTATGCCATCGTTACAGGAAAAAGTTTTGGAGATTTTTTGATAAAAAATTTTTATTTTAAATCTGAAGGTATTCTGCCATTAGTTAACACATTTTTTGGAGATATGGTTACAGTAACAGGACTTTTAACAGCTTCCGATATTATAAAAATTATGAGAGAAACAGATTATAAGAATTACCTTATCTATAAAAGTGTTTTTAACATTGATGGTTTAACACTTGATAATTTCACAAAAAAAGATATTATTAAAAGGAGTGGGAAAAACCTTATAGTTTTGGAAAAAAATATTGATATTAAAAGGTATCTTTTATGAATGTTGTATCTATAATAGGAAAACCTAATGTTGGTAAATCAACACTTTTCAACTCCCTTTTAGGGAAAAGGAAAGCTGTTGTTCATTCAACACCAAACCTTACAAGGGACAGGCATTATGAAAGAATATCTATAGATAATAAAAATTTTGTTATTATAGATACAGGAGGAATAGAGGAAAATCCAAAAAATGTAACTTTCAGTGACCTTGTAGAACAGCAGGTTGATATAGCGATAAACCAGTCAGATATAATACTTTTTGTTATAGACAACAGAAACGGTGTTAACGCTGATGATTATTATATAGCAGAGAAATTAAGGAAAAGGAAAAAGGATGTAATTTTGGTTGTTAACAAATGTGATGAATATGATAATTTACCTGATCCTGATATTTTTAAACTCGGTTTTGATACATTTATACAAATTTCAGCTGAGCATAAATTAAACCTTTCAACATTAAAAGAGATGATGGTTGAAAGGTATAAGGACAAGGGAAAAGATGAGTTTTTTAAAGAGGGGCTTAAGATTTCGATAGTTGGTAAACCTAATACTGGCAAATCTACCATAGTCAACTCTCTTCTTAATGAAAACAGAATGATAGTCTCTCCCATACCCGGGACAACGAGAGATTCTGTAGATTCTTACCTTGAGTATGAAAATAAACCTTTCATTCTTATAGATACAGCTGGAATTAGAAGGGCATCTAAGATTAAAGAACCAACAGAATACTATACAATTTTGAGAAGCAAACTCGCTATGGAAAGGTCTGATGTTGTTGTAGTTGTTATGGATATAATGGAGAAAGTTACACATCAGGATAAAAAAATTCTTGGAGAATCTTTATCTCTTTTAAAACCAACAATAATAGTTTTTAACAAAACCGATCTTGTAACTGAAATTGAGAAAACAAAGTTTTATAAAGAGGTACTTGATAACCTTGAATTTGGCGATTTTTTGCCAAAACTCTTCATATCTGCAAAAGAAAAAAAACATATATATAAAATACTTGAAAAATCTTATGAACTAAAAAGTAAATTACCGGTAAAATTTAAAAATAGTTTACTCAACACGATCCTTTTTGAAAGAATAATACCAAACTTTAAACATCCTCTTTTAAAGAGTGGAAAAAGGCCAAGATTCTATAGTTTGACACAAAAATCTCAAGACCCGATAATATTTATTTTGAGAGTTAATGACCCAGAGAATATTGACAGAAATTATAGAAGATATATAATTAATAAAATAAGAGAGGTATTGAACTTGTCCGAGATTCCTTTCGATGTTGAATTAAGGAGTAAAAATGATAGTTAAGATAATAATATTTTGTCTTTTATCATATCTATTTTCAGGTATTCCTTTTGCTTTTATCGTTTCGAAATTTTTTTTGAAGACAGACATCAGAAAGGTTGGTAGTGGTAATGTTGGAGCCACAAATGTTTACAGGATAGGAGGATGGAAGTATGGTATACCTGTATTTGTTCTTGATTTTATGAAAGGTTTTATCCCAACTTTGATTTCAGTTTTCTATTTTGATAAAAATCTTGAAATATCAACAATAGTTGCGATATCAACCGTTTTAGGTCATATGTTTACACCATACCTAAAATTCAAAGGTGGGAAAGGTGCTGCAACTTCCTTTGGAAGTTTTATCGTTCTCTTTCCATTCGAAATTTTAGTTTGTGCAATATTTTTTCTAATTTCAGTTATAACAACAAGGATTGTTGCTGTTGGAACTATTATTTCAGCTTTCTTCTTTCCAATAGTTTACTTCGTTATGGGAAAACTTTTAAATATTACTTTTCCTTTTAAAAAATTTTCAAATATAGATTTTTTATTGATAATCCTTGTTGTTGCTTTTATAATTTTAAAACATAAAAGTAACATTGAGAGATTGATTAAGGGAAATGAAAACAGAATATAAAAAAAGATACTATTCAATAAAGGAAGTTTCGCAGATGACAGGTCTTAGAAGTTATGTTTTGAGGTATTGGGAGACAGTCTTCCCTAAGTTAAAACCTCTGAAACATTCTGTAAATGGAAGAAGGATGTATACTGAAAAGGATATAGAAACTGTAAAAAAAATCAAAGAACTGCTTTATGAAAAAAAATATACAATAAAAGGAGCTAATGAAGTTATGAATTCAAAAGTTGAAATTGTTCAGTTAAACCTTGATTTCGAAAATGAAAAGAATTATTTGAAAGGGGAGATAAAGAGGAATCTGAATGAAGTTATAAACATATTAAGGGGGGGAAAATGAAAAATAAAATTAGGGTTTATCTTCTCGATGACAGTATAACTGTTACAACCTTTGTTAGCAAATCTCTCAGTTCTTTAGGCTATGTAGTTTATGCAGATAATGACCCAAACAAATGCATAAAAAGGATCAAAGAGTTTTTACCTGACATAATAATTTTGGATATAGATCTTAATGAATTCAACGGAATAGATATCTGCAAGGATATACAGGAAGATGAACAGTTAAAAGAGATCCCTGTAATTTTCCTTTCACACCTAACAGATACAGCAACTGTTGCTGAAGGTCTTGAAGCTGGTGCTGTTGATTACATATACAAACCTATAGATATAAACCAACTCGATTCAAGGATAAGAATAATTTTAAAGATGATAGAGGATATGAAGGATAGTGTAAAACTTGCTAAGATGAACATAATAAAAGCATCGGTCATAACGATGCATCACGAATTGAACCAACCACTTTCAGTAATACTTCTATCTACAGAGATGCTTGAAAAAAGAATGGGAAACAAGTTAACAGACAAAGAGAAGAAACTGATAGAGAGGATAAAGAATAGTTTGAACAAGATAAACGATATACTAAAAAGGTTCGCTGTTTTACATGAACATGACCCTGAGCTTGTTCCATACACTGATGATTCGAAAATGCTAAAACTACCTCCATCAGCAACATCTGAAAAGGTTCTTATTATAGATGATGAAGATGAGGTTAGAGAGTCTATAATAGATGTTTTGAATGAGGAAGGTATAGAAACAATACAATCTGAAAATATAAAGGATGCTATCGAAATCATAGAAAAAGGAAAAGAGAGGATTTCTATAATATTCTGTGATATAAGGATTAAGAACGAATCAGGATCAGAAGTTTTCCATCTTGTCAGAAAAAGTTATCCAGAAATAAAATTCGTTTTTATAACAGGTTATTCTATACCAGCTGAAGTGAAAAGGATAATCAGAGAGTTTAAAATACCTCTTTTAAAAAAGCCATTTTCAAGGAGATCTATACTTTCACTTTTGAAAAAGATGAATCAGTAGGGAAGAAGAATATCTTTATCCAAAATTTCAAAAGAGTCTGGATAGATCTTTTCTATCTTTGATAAAGTTTCATCGTTAACATAAATTTTTGCTTTAACCTTTTCTTTGAAATCTTCAAATAAAATTTTATGTTTTGTCCTTTCTATAAGATGTAAAATTTTGTTGTATTCGTTGTAGTCAGCTGAAATCTCTAAAAGATAAAAATTCTCAAGTTCCTTTATAATAGAATTTTTTAAAGTTTCTATAGCACATTTTGAATATGCTCTAACAAGGCCTGATGCACCGAGTTTTATCCCGCCAAAAAATCTTATTACAGTGATTAGTGAAAAGAAAAGTTCATTCTTTTCGATAACATTGTAAACAGGAAGACCCGCACAATTTTTAGGCTCTCTGTCATCAGTATAATAGAATTCGTTAGATGTTAATCTGTAAGCATAAACTATATGTGTATATCCCTTCTCCTCATTTCTTAATGATGAAATAAACTTTTCAACATCATTCTTATCTTTTACGAAAAATCCTCTACCTATAAATGTAGAATTTTTTTCAACTATGATTATCTTTTTTGATTCTGTTATAGCTTTCAATTTTAATTCCCTTTTTAAAATCTGTTAAGGATAAGATTATCAAAAATATTCCAAAAATCTGACTTGAGGTCAATTTTTCTTTTAAAAGGATGATTGAAAGTAATGTTGCTATAAATGGCTTTAAAAAGAATAGCATAGAACCATCAACAACATTCAACCTTTTGAAACCTTCATAATATAAAAGGTATCCAAATCCTGTAACGAAAAATCCGAGGTATAACAAAAAAGGAATGTTAAAAGAGTTCAAATTTAAAAGATAATTTTTTTGGTAAAAGAAAAATGGGGATAGGAATAAAATTCCAGAGAAGAAAGATATGAAATTAGTTATAACCGGAGAGTTATCCTTTAAAAATCTTTTTGAAAGGAAGGTAAAAAGTGCAAAGAAAAATGATGATAAAAGCCCAGCAAAATATGATAGATAATCTATCCTGTTGAGTTTTTTAAAAAATATTAAAAGAAAAGATATCCCCAATATACCAATTAATATTTTAAAAAGTTTAACTTTATCAAACTCTTTTAAAAATATTAAATTTAAAATGTATACGAATATAGGATGGCTTCCTATAAGAACAGCTGCAACCGAAGCGTTTCCTTTCTCAACAGAATACTGGAGGAGAACCATTGAAAGAAAAACATTTATAAAACCCAAAGAGGATATTTTTAAAAAATTTTTTATTTTTAAATTTCCCAGTTCTTTCTTTAAATCTTTATTTAAGAGAATAAAAAATATGAATATGAAAATACCAAAAAAAAATCTCAAAAAAGTTAACTGTAAAAAGTTGAAATCTTTAGAAATAAATTTAGAACTTATCTCCATCGTTGAAAATAGTAGAACCGAAATAGAAAGAAAAATTACTCCTGTCATAATTAGGATAATAAACTTTAAAACCAAATTGTCAACATTTTAAACATTTGTAATGTGTTCATAACTTTTTATTAACTTTAAGTTATAAAAAATAATAATTTAGTTTGGCACAAATAATGTGTTTAAGTGAATTAGAAAAAAAAGGAGTAATTATGAAGATAGGATTAATTGAGGATAATGAAACTTTTGCAAACGCTTTAAAAGATATTCTTATTTTAAAAAAACATGAAGTTTACCTTTTGAATAAACATCCTCTTTTCATACAGTCTAACGAGATTGAAACTCTTGATGTTCTTATAATAGATATCTTCTTGGGTTCTAACTATGGTATAAATATAATAAATCAGTTAAAAAGAATGGAACTATTTTTAACTTTTATTGTTGTTACCGCAAGTCCAAATCAAAAAATAAAGGATCTTTTAAAAGAACTTAATGTAAATTATATAATAGAGAAACCTTTTCATTATGAACAACTTGATAGGATACTTAAAGAGATAGAGGAGTATAAATTTATAATTGAAAATTTTTTGAATGATGGCAGGATGGAAAAGAATATTTTACTTTTAACCAAAATCCCAGAAATCAAAATTTTTAAAAGTTTAAAAAAGATAAAAATTGAAGATCTTGAAAATATCGATTTTGAAAAGATGGATGGAACAAATTTTTACATTCAAATTGAAACTTTAAATATTTTTAATAACTTCTTGATAATAAAGAAGTTAGAAAGTTTGCCACAAAATAAAAAATTAATATTGAAAACGAATGTAAACATTGATGAACTTAAAAAAAGTTGCGAAACAAATACATTTTTGAAATCTTTAGTATTAAGAAAATGTTATCTTGTTTCTGAAACTTTGAATGTGTCATAAAATTATGACTTTTGCAAATTCTTTTTACAAACTATAAGTCTATAAAAACAAATACTTAATTGTAAATGATTCTCAATTTAAAAAAATCCAGAATGTCATATAATCATAACATAATGAAATTGTTACACTTATATTTGGCATTTTTTTTGTATATGGTAGGTGTAAAAGGAGGAATTGTGCAAAGGAAGATGAGGGTTTTGATTATTGATGACAACAAAGATCTTGCAAACTCTTTAAAGGATGCTTTGAACAACTATTCTTCAGATTATGAATGTCTTGCTTTTTATGATGGTACTTCGGCTATGAATTATATAACAAACAATCCACCAGATATTGTATTTACAGATATAATACTTCCAGACATTTCAGGTCTTAATATCTTAAAAAATGTTAAGGAGATTGATAGTGATATTCAGGTAATAGTTATGACTGCATACGCTTCCCTCTCAACTTCTATTGAAGCTTTGCAATATGGCGCTTTCGATTATATCCCCAAACCTTTACATGTTAATCAGGTTATGAACGCATTGAAAAGTGCTATCAACAAGAGGAACAGTTTGCTTGAGAATAAAAAAATAATTGCAGATATTATTAACAAGAAGGAAAAAAATCCGGAGAGTGATGAATCGAGAAAAGTTATTGAGAGGTTGATACTTTTGAAACGGTTCCAAAAAAAGATTTCTAAGATAGATGATATAGAAACTCTATTTAAAATATCTTACCTTGAATTTTCAAAAATTTTTTTAACACAGTTTATATATTTTTTTGTAAAAGAGGATGACTTTTTTAAAGAGATAGTTGGTCCTTCTGTTGGTGAATTTAAAGTTGGTGAAAAAGTGGATCCAAAGTTACCAATATTTTTCATACCGGTAAAAAACAATATTGGTTGTATTTTTGCTGGTTCAAAATCTATGACATCAGTTATGAGTTATGAGAATGATATTTTGGGAGTTGTTTACTTAAAAAGGGAAAATGATTTTCTTGATACGGATCTTGAAATCGCAGAAGTTTTATCTTTTGTTTTATCACACAAATACTATGAAATAAAATTAAACAAAAAGTTGAAGTCAACAAGGTATGGTATTATATACACTATGCTTACTCTTACAGGTTTATCGGATAGCAATCAAAAAAGGTTAATAGAGAAAAAATCTAAATATTGTGAAGATTTTTCTTCTTTTTTGAAATTAGATGAGGAAATTATAGAAAAGATAAAATATTCATCTATTCTTTTTGATATAATACAATCTTTTGGGAAAGATAAAAAGAGTAGTTCAAAAGAGGTTTCAGAAAAATTCAAAAATGTTATTGAGGATATAGAGTTTTTAAAGGAACTTGAACCTATAATCGGATCTATAAGTGAAAATTATGATGGCACTGGTTTCCCAAAAAGATTGCAAGGTGCCCAGATCCCAATCGAGTCACAGATAATTAAACTTGTTCATACTTATATACTTCTCACAGAGAATAAGAATTATAGAGATGGTGTTGGGAAAAACAACGCTTTTGAAAATCTGCAAAAGTTATCTGACAAATATTTTCAAAAAGATTTAGTTGAAAAATTTATAAATTTTATAGGAGAATATGAAAGAACAAATAATTGATTATTTAAAAAACTTTCCTGAAATATTTAAACTCTATCAGAAAGAGAGTGAATCAAAAAGTTTTGATCAGATAAAATTTTTTACAAACCTTTTATATGAGGGAAAGTTAAAGGTAGATGAAAAACTCGCAAAGTTAATCGAGGAGAATTTTAAGGTAGGTTATGTTGATTTGAAAGAAGTTCAAATAACTGAAGGTTTATTATCTCTTTTCATACCTTCTTACATTAAGAAAAATAGATTTATTCCTTTTGAACTTTCCCAAAAAACTTTAAAGATAGTTTCTGATAATCCTTTTAATCTTGAACTCATTAAAGATATTCAGTTTATAACAGGTCTTGATGTAGACATTTATGTAACTACTTCAGAAAACATTGAAAACAAATTTGTTGAAATTTTTGGACAGGAAAAATTCTCTTATGAACTTGATGAGAATATACTTAAAATAGATGATTATGAAAATATTGAAGAAGAGGTAGTAGAGGATGATGAAATAAGTGCTAAACCTATAGTTAGACTTATAAACTCTATAATTATAGATGCTATAAAGTTGAACGCTTCAGATATACATTTTGAACCACAGGCAAGTAACCTTATCGTTAGATACAGGATAGATGGATTTTTACAGGAGCACTTGAGGTTACCAAAAAAGATAGAAAAAAGAGTAATTTCAAGAATAAAAATTATGGCTAAAATGGATATAACTATAACAAGAAAAGCACAGGATGGAAATATACAGATAGTTGTTTCCCAGAAAGATATCTCTTTAAGGGTTTCAACCATTCCAATAATGGATGGGGAAAAAGTAGTTATTAGGATTCTTGATAAAAGTAAAATAAAAGTTTCGTTAGAACAACTTGGATTAACAGAAGAGAATATTAAAATCATCAGGAAAAACTCGGCAAAATCGCAGGGAATAATTCTTGTCACAGGTCCAACTGGAAGTGGGAAAACAACTACACTGTATTCTATTTTACAGGAACTTGACTATAAACATTTAAACATCACAACTATTGAGGACCCCATAGAGTACACTATTAAAGGTATAAATCAGACACAGATAGATCCTAAAAACAATGTTACTTTCTCTTCAACTTTAAGAACTCTGTTAAGGCAGGATCCAAATGTTATTTTACTTGGTGAAATAAGGGATACTGAAACAGCACAAACCGCATTCAAAGGGGCTATCACAGGACATCTTTTACTTTCAACTCTTCACACCAACAGTGAAGTATCAACTCTAATAAGGTTGAAAGATTTAGGTGTTGAGCCATATCTTATAGCTGACGCTTTACTTGTTGTTATAGCACAGAGGATAGTCAGAAAAGTTTGTAAATTTTGTTCACATAAAATCAAGCCTGATGAAAAGGTAAGAAAGATTTTAAAAGTGGATGAGAATTTTGAAATCTTTGAAGAGAACAAAAATGGATGTGAAAAATGTAACTATACCGGATTTTCAGGGATAATTGGAATTTTTGGAGTTTTAGAAATAGATCAGAAGTTGAGAGAACTTATTGAGAAGGGAACAAATTTGAATGAGATAGTTTCTTATCTTAAGAGTATAAATTATAAAACTGTTTTTAATGATGGACTCGATAAAGTAAAAAAAGGTATAACGACTTTCAGCGAAATTGAAAGGGTTCTTGATGTGGACAGGTTTCTTGTTGAGGATGAAATCTCTTACAGTGTAGAAAAAAGAGAAAGGGGTGAAAAGGGAAAGAGTATTCTTGTTGTTGATGATGTAAAAACGATAAGAACAGTAATTAGTGCACTTTTTAAATCTGAAGGATTTTTAACATTAGAAGCTGAAAATGGTAAAGAGGCTTTAGAAATATTGAACAGCAAAAATGTTGATCTTGTTATCACAGACTTGTCTATGCCCCAGATGGGAGGATTTGAACTTCTCGAAAGGATTAAAAATGATGAAAATCTATCCAATATCCCTGTTGTTGTTCTCACTTCAAAATCTGATTCTGAAAATGAAATAGAGGGACTTACAAAAGGTGCTGATGACTATATAACAAAACCTATCGATCCTCAGAAGGTTTTGTTGAGAGTTAAAAATATCTTAAAAAGGGGGAAATGTTGATTCCCAAAACTGTTATTGAGATAATAGATATTTTACAGAACTCTTTCAATATAAACATAACAACATCTTTGAATGTTAAAATCCATGATCTTTACAACCTCGGAAAGATACAGACAAAAGAAGATTTTGAAAAGATACTTTTCGCACTTTACAATTATCAAAACCTCTTTTTTGAAAATGAGGATATCAAAAAAGTTACAAAAAATATTTTTGAAAATCTTGAAAAGGATAATTTGAACATCCTCATTTTCTCATCAGATATAGGTAGTTCTTTGCTTTCATTCGTAATAGATTGTGAACTGATTTTAAAGAACCTAAAGAAAAGGAAAAACGTAAACTATTTTGCAGTTTATCCATCGTTTTTTATTGTTGATAGGATAAAAAATGGGAAGATAGAATACCAACAACTTATAAAAGCAAACGATGATGAACTTAAATATTTCATAGATATGATAGAAAATTACACTATAAGAACAGACCTTTTAAACAGAATAAATTTTATAGTCTCAAATCCCTTTAATAACTCTATAAAGAGTGAATTTTTTGATATGATTATTGTAAACAATTTTGCCAAAATATTTTTGAAAGATAGGTTGGTAAATTTTTCAAAAGAGAGTTACAGGTTGCTGAAAGGTGGTGGTTATATTGTATCGGATTTTAAGGAGATGAACATCTTTTCAACCGGTTTGTTCGAGCAGGTGGGTTCTGAAGGGTTATTCTACTTCAAAAAACCAGAGAGTGATGAATTTTTAGTATCAGATTATACTTTTGAGGATGCTTTAAATTTTTTCAAGGAGAAAAAATACAATGAATCTTTAGGTATTTTACAGGCACTTTTGGGAAAAGATGATCTGATGAGTGTTGAAATTTTAAAATTGATGCTTCTTATATTTACAAGACAGAACGATATTATGAAAATAGAATTTCTTGAAAAACAGTTAGAATTGAATGGGATAAAAGACCCTGATTTCGATTTTATTCTTGGTACATATTACTTTAACAGATTGAACTATTCTATAGCGAAACTCTATTTTCAAAAAACATTAGCACAAAACCCAAACAATATATATTCTCTCTACTATATTGCTCTTATAGATAAAATGGAAGGGAAGAAAAAATCTTCGAAAGAAAATTTTAAAAGGATAGTTGAACTTATAGATCGTAACGATTCCTATTTACCAAAATTGTATACAAATGACATTTCAAAAGATATGATAAGGTATATAGCTGAAAGTGAAATAGAGGAGGGAATTTTATGAAACAGATAATACTTTTCAATGTACAGCAGGATAATATATTAAAATCTAAAAAATTGGGTGAAAACAACTTAATATTTGAAGATGATTTCAGTCAAATAGATAAGATTTGTAGTGAGGTGAAAATAGATATAATTTTAACTTCATCTGAAAACGGAGAAATTTTAAAAAATACAAATCTTTTAAAAAGGTTTTTTTATTTGAAGATCCCTATACTTGTAATTTTAAAAAAAGATGAGGATATTTACAAGTATGAAAAACTTTTTGAATTTCCCTATTTAGATTTTATAAGTCAAGAGGATTTTGAGATAGAGTTTGAATATAAGAGTGAAAAATTGGTTGGAATCAGAAATTATATATTTTCCTGTGAGAGTATGTCCTCTTTACAACATGAAATTGGGAAAATTTCAAAACTTTCAGTAGCTGGGGAATTGATATCAAGTATAAGTCATATGATAAATAACCCTGTTACATCTATAATCCTTCAACTCGATATGTTGAGATTGGATAAGAGTTGCCCAAAGGAGTTGCATAAAAAGATAGATATGATCGAGCAGAATGTTGATAGGATAGTTTCTATAGTATCAACTGTAAGGGAACTTAAACTCGGTATCTCTGAAAGGATGGAACTTGTCAACATCGAGGATGAAACTGTAAAATTTTTACCTATAATAAAAGATTATTTTATAAACCATAATGTTGAAATTGAATACTCTTATGACAAAAAGATCCCGCCCGTAAAGTTACCACATGGATTTTTGAAATATATTTTCCTTGAACTGATGCTTCTTCTTTTTCACAGAAGTGAAAAAGTTAAAGGGAACAAAGTATCGATAAGTTTTTCTCTTTTCGATGATAACATAAATTTAATTTTCAACACAAATTTTAAAACAGATATTGAGAGACTTGCAGAGCAAGATGATGAAAATAGCAGGTCTGACCTTCTGACTGTTAACTCTATAAAATTCGATATTGAAAATGTTTCTGGAAAATTGTTGATGAAAGATTATGAAAACGGAACCGAAATAAAAGTTGTTCTTCCTTTGCCTACGATATAGGAGGTCTTATGAATATGAAGAATGTTTTGATAGTTGACGATGATCCTTTCATTCTTGAATCTGTTGGAGAGATACTTCTTGAAAACAGGTACAATGTTTTTAAATCGTCAAATGGAAAAGAGATGTTTCAAATTTTAGAAAAAAATTCGATAGACCTTATTTTACTTGATGTTAAATTACCTGACAGAACTGGATTAGAGTATCTGCCTGAGCTTAAACATTTTTACCCTGATGTTTCTATAATAATAATAACAGGTAATGCTGAAATAAATGATGCTGTTAAAGCGATAAAAATGGGCGCATTCGATTACCTTAAAAAACCCTTCAAAGGAAAAGAATTAATAATAACAATTGAGAAAGCTTTGAAATGGAACGAACTTATTATAAGGAATGAAAATCTTCAGGAACAGGTTGAGAAAGATTTTTCTTTTCAGGGGATCATCGGAAAAAGTGATAAGATGAAAGAACTCATAAAGATGATTAAACAGGTTTCTAAAACTGACTCGAATATTTTGATTACGGGTGAGAGTGGAACAGGTAAAGAACTTGTTGCTAAAGCCATTCATTTCTCCGGGAAAAGAAAAAATAACCCTTTTGTTCCAATAAACTGTGCTTCTTTACCTGAAACTTTACTTGAAAGTGAACTTTTTGGATATGTTAAAGGTGCTTTTACAGGTGCTTACAACAATAAAAGTGGACTTTTTAAAGTCGCAGATTCTGGAACAATATTTCTTGATGAGATAGGAGATATGCCTTTAAGTTTGCAGGCTAAGATTTTAAGGGTTATTGAAAGTGGAGAGTTTACCCCACTCGGTTCAACGGTTGTTTTAAAAACCGATGTAAGGATAATTTCAGCAACAAATGTTAATCTTAGAGATAGGATATTAGAAAACAGATTCAGAGAGGATCTGTATTACAGATTGAATGTTGTCAATATAAATATTCCACCTTTAAGGGAAAGAAGGGAAGATATATTGTTGATTGCCCAACATTTTCTTGAAAAATATTCTATAAAGATGAACAAGAAGATAAAAGGTTTTTCAGAAGGAGTTAAAGAGATATTTTTAAGATACGATTGGCCGGGTAATGTCAGGGAACTCGAAAATGCTGTTGAAAGTAGTTGCGCTTTAACAACCGATGAAACGATAGATGTAAAAAATTTACCATCACACCTTTTCGGTAATGTAATACAATCTAACAAAAATGAATTTATCCCCATAAACAGGCCTTTGAAAGAAACTATGGATTATTATGAAAGGGAATACCTGATCCAACTTTTAAAATTTTGCAATGGGAATATAACAAAAGCTTCACAGATAGCTCAGATAGCAAGGCAGAATCTTCATTCAAAATTAAAAATTTATAACATAAATGTGAAGGATTTTAGAAAATGAAAAAAAATTTAAAAGATTTCATTTCTACATTCAAATTAAACTATTTTTCAAAATTTTCAACTAAAGAAATTTTCCCGATTTTAAAATACAATTTTCTGATTTTTATTATTTTTATAGGTTTGATTGGGACTTTCTATTTAAGTTTAAAATATCTTTTTACAAAATTAATTTTAGCAAATTTTTTGGTAACATTTTCTTCCTTTATTCTAAACCTTTTACTTCTTTTTTCCCTGATAAGAAAGAAAAAGGTTGAGATAGTTGGAAGGATTTTAGTTTATTTTTTATTTTTTGTTAATCTGTACATTTTGTTTTTTACAAATTTAGAATCAAATAAAAGAATTATGGTTTACATTTTCCCATTGATATCTTTTCTTTCAATTTCATTTTGGGAAAGTTTCATTTTATCTTTTATTTTAATGTTTACAATAATTTTAAAATTTCCTAATTTTTACAATATATTCAGCTACGACAGATCACTAAATTTTAGTTTTTTAATAACCTATAGTTCAATCTTTTTCATTACTGCCATATACAAATATTTTTTAGATATTTTTCAAAAAACAGCTCTTGAGAATGAGGAGAGACTTGATTATGAAAATAAAGTTTTAAAAGTTTTGAAAGAGAATTTTCAGAAAAAAAATAGTGAGTTTCAAAAATTGTTCGATGTTGTTCCGAGTGCTGTTTTTATGACCGATAAGGATGAAAAAATAGTTTCAATCAATAGAAGAGCACTTGAAATATTAGGTTACAAAGAAAACGAAATTGTTGGAAAAAATTGTACTTTTTTTGCTCTTGAGCCTTGTAGAAGTGGTTGTAGTTTAAAAAGTAAACATGATGATACTCCAATTTTTAACAAGATTTGTACTGTTATTACGAGTTCCAAAAATATAAGAATAATCTCGAAAAATGCTCAAATCTTGAAAGATGAAAATGGAAATTATTCTGGTTCTATAGAAGTTTTTGATGACATAACGGAAAAATACAATTACGAAAGAGAGATTGAAAAGTTGATGTTTTCAGTTAACCAGAGTCCTGCAAGCGTTGTGATAACAGATATAGATGGTAACATCGAGTATGTTAACAAAAAGTTCACAGAGGTTACTGGTTACACCTTCGATGAGGTAAAAGGGAAAAATCCAAGAATTTTAAAATCAGGCGAAAAAAGCAAAGAGGAATACAAAGAGTTGTGGGATACTATTAAATCAGGTAAAGAATGGAGGGGCGAGTTTCATAACAAGAGAAAAGATGGCACATTGTATTGGGAATTGGCTCTTATCGCTCCAATAATTGACAAAGATGGGAAGATTATTAATTTTGTTGCTGTAAAGGAGGATATAACTGAAAGGAAAAGGATTGAGAATGAACTCTTCGAAGCAAAGTTGAACGCAGAACAGGCTACGAAAGCGAAATCTATTTTTCTTGCAAATATGAGTCATGAGATAAGAACTCCCTTGAATGGAATTGTTGGAATGGTTGACCTTTTACTTGGAACTAAACTTGACAAAGAGCAGGAAGATTTTGTAAAAACTATTAAATACTCATCTATAACTTTGCTTACACTTATAAACGATATCCTTGATTTTTCAAAAATAGAGTCTGGGAAAATGAGTTTTGAGGAAATAGAGTTTGATCTTTACCAACTTGTTGAACTTTCTTTAAAACCTTTGATTTTTGAGATATCCAAAAAAGGACTTGAAATAATTGTAGATATTGATAAAAATGTCCCAAGGTACATAAAATCTGATCCCGTAAGGTTGAAGCAAGTTATCCTTAACCTTGTTGGCAACTCTTTAAAGTTTACTGAAAAAGGTGAGATACTTGTTGAGGTGAAACTTTTTGAAAAAAGAGGTAATGATATTATATTGAAATTTATAGTTTCAGATTCAGGAATAGGTATAGATAATGATAAGATAGAAAAAATATTTGAGCCATTTGAACAGGCTGATAATTCTATAACAAGAAAATTTGGCGGGACAGGTCTTGGAACAACGATTTCAAAATATATTGTTGAAAAATTGGGTGGACAGATATATGCTACTTCGCCTTCCAAACTTTCAAAAGATGGTGGTAGAGGGAGAGGAAGCGAATTCGGTTTCACGATTAAAACTGTTGAGGTTTCAGCGGATGATATCAAAAGAACATATTCAAAAATAAAAGGTCTTGAAAAGGTTCTTGTGATTGATGATAATAAGCTGAATCTAAAAATAATGCAGAACATGTTATCAGTTTGGAATGTTGAGTGCGACACTCTTACTACTTTTATAGGTTTTGATAAAGTTTTAGAAAATTATGATTTAATTTTTGTAGATTATATTATGCCTGATATTAACGGATTTGAAGTAGCAAAAATGATAAAAGAGAGAAGTAAAAAACCAAAAGTAGTGATATTCACATCTGCTGTATTGAAAGAGGATAAAGAAAAGTTTGATTCTATAGGTATAGATGGGTATCTACAAAAGCCAGTCACCCAATCCTCACTTTATGATCTGCTTGTTTCCATATTCGAGTTTAGAGAAAAAACTGGTGAGGTAAAAGAGATAAGAGAAAAGGTTGAAAAGAAGGATATAAAGATTCTTGTAGCTGAAGATAATCTTGTAAACCAGAAGGTTGCAAAAAATATGTTGAACAAGTTAGGATACGATGTAGATGTTGCTGAGAATGGGAATAAAGTTTTGGAGAAGATGTCAGAAAATGGTTATGATATTATACTTATGGATGTTCAAATGCCTATAATGGATGGACTCACTACCACAAGGATAATTAGAGAGGTAGAGGATGATCTTAAAAATAACAGAAATCTTTCCTATAACCTTATTCTGAAAAAAATCCCAATACCTATAATCGCTTTAACAGCTAACGCGATGAAGGAAGATAGGGATATATGTTTAGCTAACGGTATGAACGATTACCTTTCTAAACCTTTAAATTTAAATGAACTCAAAGAGGTTGTTGAAAAGTATAGTGGAAATTGATATAATAAAAAAATGTGTTCAAAAGTATATTTTCTTGATATCCAAACATTTTCAGGTAATTTCAAATTATTTGAAAATATTTTACTTAAAGAGATAAAGATAGATGAAAAATTCAATAAAAACGATATAATTGGTGTCAAGATACATTTTGGGGAGAAGGGAAACAGAGCTTATATAAAACCAGTTTATGCTAACTGGTTTTGTGATTTTTTAAAAAGAAAAGGTTATAAACCATTTTTAACTGACACCAACACACTATATAAAGGTATGAGATCAAACTCTGTGGATCACCTTGATAATGCATTTTTCAACGGATTTTCATATTTCCCGGTTATAATAGCTGATGGATTGAGAGGGGAAAGTTATGTTAAAGTTGAAAAGGAATTGGATATTTTAAAAGAGTTCTATATTGGGGCTGATATTTTTTACTCTGATGGTTTGTTGTTTCTGACACATTTCAAAGGTCACGAGTTAACAGGTTTTGGTGGTTCTATTAAGAATATGGGGATGGGGTGTGCTGCTAAAAGAGGAAAATTGGTTATGCATTCAAACCTTACCCCATCTGTTGACAGAGATAAATGCAAGGGTTGTTTCAAATGTTTAAAATGGTGTAATGTGAACTCTATAAAAAATGTTGGGGGGTTAGCTGAGATAGACAAAAATATATGTGTTGGATGTGGATTATGTCTTGAGATTTGTGATTATAAAGCGATTAACATAGATTGGCAAATAGAAAGCTCTATTATGCAAAAGAAGATGGCCGAATATGCTAAGATCTCTGTTGAAAAGAAACCTTCGGTTTTTGTTAATTTTGTTATGGATATCTCTCCAGTATGTGATTGTTATCCTTACAACAAAAATCCGATAGCAAAAGATGTTGGAATACTTTTTTCAGATGATCCTGTTGCTTTGGATAGAGCATCGTTCAACCTTGTTTGCGAAAGAACGGGCTATGATCCTTTTAAAAAAACTCATCCTTCTGTTGATTCTCTTATCCAACTTGAACATGCTGAAAAAATAGGACTTGGAACAAATGAGTACGAACTTGTTCAGATCACTTAAATTAACATTTGTCCTTCTTTTTTCAATAAAATTATTTTCTTTTGGTCAATATTTTGATGATACCGAAAATGTAAAAAAATTTTTCGAAATGGATTTAGATTTTGAAAAAGTTTTAAATACAAAAAGCGTCAAGGAACTTGAAAGGTTATCATCCTTAGAAAGGTTTATCTCTTATAATGATTCTTTGTTCAAAAGTGTAAAGATACCTCAAAATTATGTTCAAGAATATCTTTACCTTAAAAATCTTTTTTATGAAAAAAATTATGAAAGGATAATTTCCTATAAACCAGTTTTTTTGAAAGATTCGATGGAAATAATTTATAAGATTTTTCTTGGATACTCTTTTTTATATCTTAACGATTATGAAAAAAGTATTGAAGTTTCATCAGATTTTAATGGTGATTTTTCAGAGATATTAAAAATAATTTCTCTATACAGGTTAAACAGATTTGATGAATGTATAAAGTCTATTGAAAATTTTCAAAACTTTTCCAATTATCCTGAAATATTAAAAATCTATATTCATCTTAATTACACAAGAAAAATTTTTGACAAAATAGATAATCTCTGTGATCTCTTTTTAGAAAAATACAAAAATGATCAAGACTACAACTATATCCTTTACATAAAAGGGCAAATACTTTTTAAAAAGGGATATTTTCAAAAGTCTCTATATTTCATTAATCAGGTTATCTTGAATGAGGTTAAGGATTCTGTCCTAATCGGTAACGCTTACTATCTTGCAGGGAAAAATTATTTTATGCTTGGTGATTACGACAGGATGGAAAACTATCTGAATGTTTTTAGAGAATCAAACATCTCTTCCGACTTTAAAAAGAACGCTCTATTTTTAGATGGAAAGGGATTCTTCTTGAAAGGTGATTATAAGAAAGCTATAAAAAAACTTGAAACTTTTTCTAAAGATTTCCCAGATGATGAACTCACGGTATATTCAGATCAGATGATAACCGAATCTTATTTCAACCTCAAAAACTATAAAAAGTTTAAAGAGTATATTCAAAAGAGGAATTATCCTGATTTTATAAATGAAAAGTTAATTTTTTTGAAATATTTTGTAGATTATAAAGATGGCTTATACCCTGATAGTATTGATGCCTATATATCTTTTATAGAGCATGAAAAGAACAATCCTTTTAGAAAAAATGCTTATGAAAGGATCATTGAAGAGACGAAATCAGATTCTTTAAAACTTTTTTATTTAAAAAATTATCTTATTGAATTCAACAGAGGTGAAAAGATTTATCAGATATTTGAAAAGAATATAACCTTTTTGTATGAAAACACAAGTTATGAATTTTTTATGAATTTCTTCAAAAATATGGATTTTTCTAATGAGAAAGTGTGTAAACTCTTTTTACTTCTTGTAAACGATATTTATCGGAAAAAGAAAGATTACCTTTTTGTAATTAACCTTACCCAGAATTTTTTGGATAACATCAAATTTTATAAGGATGAGATAGAATTTGTTTTTATAGAATCTCTAAGTAATATCGGTAACTATGATGCTGCACTTTTGCTTATCGATAAGAAGTTAAAATTTAGAAATGATTTTTATGATTCTTTATACATTACAAAATTTTCAATATACTCAAAAAAGAATGATATTGAAAATCTAACAAAGATTGTTGAAAGCTACGATGGAGGTAATATATATGTTGAAGGTGAGTTGAACAGATTTCTTGCTGAAAAGTTTTATTCGATAAAAATGTTCCAGCAGGCAAAAGAGTATTTTAGAAAAGCTCTTGTTCTTTACGGAGATGACAGAGAAAAAGTAGCTTTGGTTTTGACTGAACTTGCAGAAACTCATTATGCTCTTGACGAAAAGGAGAATGCTTCTATAATTGCTCAACAGGCGTTATTTTTTACTAAAGATATAAACCTTATAAACAGGATAAAGCTGATAATTGAAAAATAAGAAAAAATATTCATTCTTCCCTTTAACTTTAGGTTGTTCGAAAAATCAGGTTGATATGGAATACCTTTTAGGTGAAATTAAAAAAAAGGGGCACATAATTGTTGGAGATTTGGATAAAGCTGATTTCGTTCTCCTGAATACATGTTCTTTCATTCAGGATGCGAGATTAGAAAGTGAGAAGGTAGCAAAAAAGTTATCCAAAAGAAAAAAGGTTATCCTGCTTGGTTGTTATGTCCAAATGTATAGGGAAAAAGTTTTTAAAATTTTTCCAAATATAAATCTTTTCTTTGGAACTGAAAGTGGAAAGTTCACAAAAAATATTCTTGAAAATTTAGAAAGAAGTGAAGAAATTTTGAAAGTGAATGGTAATGAAAATATTTTTTATAGTCTTGAAAGGTATCCTTTGAACAGATTTCACACATATATAAAAATTTCAGAAGGTTGTATAAGGAGATGCTCATTCTGTAATATACCTATGATAAGAGGTAAATTGAGAAGTAAAAAAATCGATGAAATATTAAAAGAGGTTGAGAAATTGGTAAATATGGGCTTTCAGGAGTTTGAAATAATTTCTGAGGATACATCTTTATACGGAATTGACCTCTATAAAAAAAAGATGATTTTAAAACTTATTGAAAGTTTAAATAGAAATTTCACAGATAAAAAATTCCGCCTCCTTTATGTTTACCCGGACAAAAGTATATACGATATTGTATCAGCTGTGAAAGAATCAAAAAGTTTTATCAAATATATTGATGTCCCATTCCAACATGTTTCTAAAAATGTACTAAGAAGTATGAACAGAGAAAAAATAGATGTTGAAGAAATATCCAAGATGATAAAAAATATGGGACTTACTCTAAGGAGTTCTTTCATTGTAGGTTTTCCCGAAGAGAAAGAAAAAGATTTCAACATGTTAAAGGATTATATAAAAAAAGGGTATGTTGATAAACTCGGTCTTTTCATATACTCTAATGAAAATGATAAGATTGAAGATACTGTTGATTACTCTAAGAAAATCGAAAGGTTTAACAGTTTGATAAATATCAACAGAAAGATAGCTTTAAAAAATATGAAAGAAAAAATTGGCAAATTTCATGAAGCAGTTTTTTACTATTCTGATGGTAAATTCACTTATGGAAGGTTACTTGAAGATGCCCCAGATATAGATGATATTATCATATCTAAAGATATCAAGTTGCAAAAATTCGAATCGATAAAAGTTAAGGTAAAAGATGTTAAAGATTACTGTTATATATGTTAAAACTTTTCTTGACAACAAAAAAGTTTTATAGATAATACTCTTATGGCTATTATTAATTATGATCTTATAGTAGTAACTGATGATAAAAAGAAAAAGGAAAAATACAATTTCCTTAATGGTGAGGAAGTAGTATTTAACCATACGAGATTCAAAATCAGACTGATCAACAAATTCATCTATTCTGAGACAGGACTGGACAGGTTGATGTACGATGGAGTGATAGTTGATGTTAGACAGTTTGAAGATGATATAATAAACACACTGCTTTTTTACAATAACCAGAGCGAGATATTCATTTTCGATTACAAATTCAAACCTAACATAGTTAACAGAAATATAAAATATTTTTATGAACTCCCAAATTTGAAAGATCTGATAATCCAGTTTTTTTATGAAAGAAGGTACAATACACCATTTTTTAACGCTTTAAAGAGGTTGGCAAGAAGTAAAAAACAGAGATGGCATACCCCCGGTCATGTTGGAGGAGAAGCGTTTGAAAAATATACATCTGTCAGGGATTTCAAAAGGTTTTATAAAAACAACATCTTTTTAACAGATACATCTGTTTCCGATCCTTCATTCGGTTCGTTGCTTTCACACAATGGCATTTTCAAAGAGGCTGAAAAACTTTTATCAACTGCCTATGGAACATTGTACTCATTCATAAATGTTCATGGCACATCAACCTCCAACAAAATAATTTTTATGACTCTTCTTGATAAAGGTGACAAGGTTATTGTTGATAGGAATATACACAAGTCAACTATACATTCGATTATAGTTTCAGGTGCCATACCTGTTTTTTTGAAAGCCAATTTCAACAGAGAGTTTGGAATAATTCTTCCCACAAGAAAAGAGGAAGTTTTAAGATGTATAGAGGAAAATAAGGATGCGAAATTGTTAGCATTGACAGTCCCAACTTACGATGGACTAAGATACAACCTTCCAGAGATAATTTCTCTTGCACATAAGTATAAGATAAAAGTTCTTGTCGATGAAGCTTGGGGTGCACACATGCATTTTCATCATGATTATTATCCTGATGCTTTACAGAGTGGAGCAGATTATGTTGTTCAGTCAACACACAAAGTTATGGGGGCTTTTTCTCAAGCATCAGTTATACATGTTAACGATAAAGATTTCAAAGAAAAAAAATATGAGTTTTTTGAAAATTACATGTTTTTCTCGTCAACTTCCCCCTTCTATCCAATGGTTGCAAGTATTGATGTTTCAAGGAAACTACTCTCATGTGAAGGGAAAATGATACTTGAAAAGCTTAAAAAATATTATGACCAACTCGTAGTTGAAATAGATGCTCTAAATGATTTTAAAGTTTTAAAGAAATCTTATCTGAAAGATTATTATGATGATAAGAATGAGATATTGCTTGATTATACAAGGATACTCGTCAATTTTTCAAAAGCAGGCATTGGCAAAAAACAAATTTACTCTTACCTTTTGAGAAACAAAATAGTTGTTGAAAAGATAAATTACAACAGTTTCACATTACTTCTTGGCGTTGGAACAACTCAGAACATGGTAAAAAAACTGATAAAAGTATTGAAAGATTTTAAATATGAGAAAAGGGATTTGGGAGAGAAAAAGATACAATTTATATGGAACGATCTTGAGGCGACTATACCACCATTTGAGGCTTACCAATCTAAAGGGGAATGGATAGATTTAAAAAATGCAAAGGGAAGAATATCTTCAAACATGCTCGTTCCATACCCACCAGGTATCCCACTTATAATACCTGGGCAGATTTTCACTGAAGATCTTATAAACAACCTTCTTGAGATAACATCTTTTGATGAAATAGAAATACATGGTTTAATAAAAGGAAAAGTTAAGGTGTTGAAATGATTAAAAATAAAGAATTGTTGACAGAGTTCGAAGAACTTTTTGATTCCTTGGGTATAGTTATAAGGTATGATAACATTCACAATGATGGGGGTTATTGTAAATATAAAGATAAAGAGTACATAATTTTAAACAAAATATTACCGGTCAAAAATAAACTTGAGATTTACAAAAAGATTTTAAAAGATATTTTACAGGAAAGAGGAGATATTTTCATAAAACCGTTAATAAGGGAGTTTTTAGAAGATGATAAAGATTCTTGAAGATTATTTTTTGAGAAAAAGAGTTGAAAGTTTAGGGACTGAATGGAAAAGTCAGATAAACACTTCATCCATTTTCAAAAATGTTAAAAATGTTGTAGTAATTTTAAACGATGATTTAAAAGAGTTTGAAGATTTTTTAACATTTGATAAGAGTTTAAAGGACAGGTTGGATAACCCAAATATTTTCTATTTCTGTTCTTCATATTTTACACTTTACAAAGATCTTTTCAAAGGGAATTTTGAAGAGATAAAAAAGCCAAAACCTTTGAAATTTTCAGAATTAGATCACATATTTGATTTTTTAAAAAAGGTGAAAAAAATAGACCTATATTTTGATCTTTCATCTTTTGAAAAATTTGATAGAAAACTTTTAATAAGAACTTTTAAACCTTCAGTTTCAATAACCTTTTTTGAAGAAAAACTTGAAGAAGATTTTAATATACTTTTTAAAAGTGATGATAGAAGGATATTAAACATTTTGAAACTATTAAATTTTGAAATTCTTTCTGAAGATTTTTCCCCATTTTTAAAAGATAGAATAAAACAACTTAACATAACTGTTTACCCTATAGTTTTAATCGGGACATCTTCCAAAATTTTAAATGAAAAAAAGAGAATTGAAAAGGAGGGGAGGAAGTTCCTTTATATTAAAAACTTTAAGGATGACCTTAATATTGTAAACCTTTACCATATTTTACATACAAAAGAAATTTTTTTTGATGATAAATTATTAACTGAAATAGATTTTCTTAAAAAATTCAAGGTTTAAAATATTGACATTCATTTTTTAAACAATATAATAGAAAAAAAATTAATTTTAGGAGTTTTGTATGAATGATAATCTATTATTAATTTTGCCATTTTTTGGCTCTCTCTTATCTTTAACTTTTGCTTTTATTTTTTATAAAAGTATGCAATCACATCAAAAAGGTGATGAGAGAATGGAAGAGATTGCATCTATAGTGAGAAAAGGTGCTTTCGCTTATCTAAAAGAACAATATAAATCTGTTGGGATTTTCTTTGTTTTCGTTTTTATAATACTTTTTATATTATCCTACTTTTTTAAACTCCAATCACTCTGGACTCCATTTGCCTTTTTAACAGGTGGTTTTTTCTCTGGTCTTGCTGGTTTTATAGGTATGAACACAGCTACACAGGCAAGTTCAAGGACAGCACAGGCAGCGAAAAAATCTCTCGATGAAGCTTTGAAAGTAGCTTTCAGAGCTGGTGCAGTTATGGGACTTACTGTTGTTGGACTTGGGCTCTTGGATATAACCGTATGGTTTTTTATTTTAAGATTGTTTTACCAAAATGATCTTTACATAATAACCTCTACCATTTTAACATTTGGAATGGGTGCTTCATCACAGGCACTTTTTGCAAGAGTTGGTGGAGGGATTTTTACAAAAGCTGCAGATGTTGGTGCTGATATAGTTGGTAAAATAGAATCTGAAATTCCAGAAGATGATGCAAGAAACCCTGCAGTTATCGCTGATAATGTTGGAGATAATGTTGGCGATGTTGCCGGAATGGGAGCTGACCTTTATGAGAGTTATTGTGGTTCAATATTATCAGCGGCATCTTTGGGAGCAGCTGTTGCAATTCCTCTTTCCTCATCAACAACACTATCTTTAAAACTTGTTATACTCCCTCTTTTGATAGCTGCGGTTGGAATACTCTCTTCAATAATTGGAATCTTTTTTGTAAAAACCAAAGAGCATGCGGATCAGATACATCTTATGCAATCTCTTAACAATGGTATAAACATTTCAACTCTTTTGATTTTTATCCTTTCATTCATTCTAATGTGGATTTTGTTCAGAGAATCTTCGATAAAATATTTAAATTTCTGGTTGTCTCTTATAACTGGATTACTGGTAGGAATTTTTATAGGAAGGATAACAGAGATTTACACTTCCTTTTCATATAAACCTACAAAATTTGTTGCCGATCAAACAAAAACAGGAACAGCAACAGTAATACTTGCAGGTTTTGGTGAGTCTATGATATCTACAGGTTATGTTGTTTTGGTTATTGTTATTGGTATTATTGTCTCATATTTGTTCTCTTCAAACTTTGATTTTAAAAATGTTACTTTGGGACTTTATGGAATCGCTCTTTCTGCAGTAGGAATGTTATCAACTTTAGGGATCACTCTTTCTACAGATGCTTATGGACCTGTTGCTGATAATGCCGGTGGAAATGCCCAGATGAGTAAACTGGATGAAAAGGTGAGGGAAAGAACAGATGCTTTGGATTCCCTTGGAAATACAACAGCAGCAACAGGAAAAGGTTTTGCTATAGGTTCAGCTGCATTAACTGCACTCGCTTTTATAGCAGCATTTTCAGAAGCTATAAGGGCTGCTCTTATAAGGATAGCACAAAACTCTAATGGATTCGTTGATATTGGTAACAGATTCTTATCTTTGGCAGAAATAAAATCTATGGATATCGTTGATGTTTTGTTAACTTACGATGTTCACCTTATGAATGTTAAAGTTATTGTCGGTGTTATGATAGGTTCTATGTTACCTTTTGTATTCTCAGGTCTTACTTTGAATGCAGTAGGAAGAGCAGCAACAAAGATGGTTGATGAGATTAGAAGACAATTCCACACAATCCCCGGAATTCTTGAAGGTAAGAATAAACCTGACTATGAAAGGTGTGTTTCAATAGCAGCGAAAGCTGCTGAGAAAGAGATGATAGTTCCAGCCCTGATTGCTGTTATAGCACCTATTTTTGTTGGGATAACAATAGGAGTACCTGGTGTTTTTGGACTTCTTGCTGGTTCACTTGGAAGTGGTTTTGTTCTTGCCATAATGATGGCAAATGCTGGTGGTTCCTGGGATAATGCTAAAAAATATATAGAGAGTGGAGAACTTGGAGGAAAGGGTAGTGAGAATCATAAATCCGCTGTTGTTGGTGATACTGTTGGGGATCCTTTGAAAGATACCGCAGGTCCATCTTTGAATATTCTTATAAAACTTATGAGTATTGTTTCTATAGTAACAGCAGGACTTATGGTTTTCTTCCATATATTTTAGTTCTTTATAAATGGAGAGGTGTCCGAGTTGGTCGAAGGAGCATGATTGGAGATCATGTATAGGGGAAACTCTATCCTGGGTTCGAATCCCAGCCTCTCCGATTTTTAAAAGGAGGTAAAGATGGTTATTTTAATCATTGTTGGTATAATTCTTCTTGTAATAATACTTGCTATTATAGGGATTTACAATAATCTCGTAAGGGAAAGAAACAGAGTAAAAAATGCATGGTCACAGATAGATGTACAACTGAAAAGAAGGTATGACCTTATCCCTAACCTTGTTGAAGTTGTAAAAGATTATATGTCATATGAACAGGAAACTTTAACAAAGGTTATAGAGGCAAGAAATTTCGCAATGAACGCTAAGGGAGTTAAAGCACAGGCTGAAGCTGAAAATATGCTTTCAGGTGCTTTAAAATCACTTTTTGCTGTTGTTGAGAATTATCCACAGTTAAAAGCTAACGAGAATGTTATGAGATTACAGGAAGAGTTAACATCAACTGAAAACAGAATCTCCTATGCGAGACAGTTTTATAATGATTGTGTTATGCAGTTCAACACTATGGTTGAAACATTTCCAGCAAACATAATTGCAGCGATTTTCAATTTCAAGCGGATGGAATTTTTTGTGATACCTGAAACTGAAAAAGCGAATGTTAAAGTTGATCTGAGGTAAGAAGTATGGCAGCAAAGGTTTGCCCAAGATGTGGTTTTTACAACAATGTTTTGAGAAAAAGATGCTCTTTGTGTGATACACCTTTGGATGGTTCACAGATGACAGATATTCTTTACAACAAAAAGGAAAATTTCTATAGGATACAGAGTTCAAACAAAAGGAATTCGATTCTTTTAATAATATTTCTTTTTATTTTTCTTCTAATCTTAGGTTTTATATTTGGATACATTTTTGATATAGTTTATGCAGGTCCTATATTTGCTTTTATAATTTCAATAATCACAACTCTAATATCCTACAATATGGGCAAATCTATAGTTTTGAAGATATCAGGTGCAAAAAAAGTAACAAAAAATGAAGAACCACAGTTTGTCAATGTTGTTGAAGAGATAGCACTCGCGGCAGGTCTTCCAACCCCTGAGACTTACATAATAGAAAGTGATGCTTTGAACGCTTTCGCTACTGGTAAGAATCCAAACGATAGTGCTATCGCTATAACGAGGGGACTTTTGAATAAACTGAATAGGGAAGAACTTTCAGGAGTTGTTGCACATGAAATGTCCCATATCTCAAATCTTGATATAAAATTTTCTATGCTTGTTGGTGTTATAGTTGGAACAATAGTAATGCTTTCAGATTGGCTTTTAAGATACCTTTTTTGGGGAAGGAGAGGAAGAAGGGATAGAAGGGAAGGTGGCGGAGGAGTTGAATTGATCGTAATCGTTATCGCTATTCTTCTTGCTATAATAGCACCAATACTGTCAAAACTTATTCAAATGTCAATATCAAGAAAAAGGGAACTTATGGCTGATGCGAAAGCCGTAGAATTTACAAGAAATCCTGAAGGGTTGGCTTCAGCACTCGAAAAGATAGCCCAATCATCTGTAAAACTCGAAACAGCATCGAGAGCAACAGCCCATATGTTCATAGCAAATCCTTTTAAAGATTTTTCAAAAAAATCATCAGCATTATTTTCAACACATCCTCCTATAGAATCAAGGATAAGAATATTAAGAAGTATGTGATGGATAAAGTTCTCGCTGTTGTTTTAAACTACAATGGTAGTTTTTTTACAGGTGATCTGTTTTTAAAAACTATAAAATCACTAAAAGAGCAGAGTTACAAAGATTTAAAAACAGTTGTTGTTGATAACTGTTCAACCGATGATTCTATTAAACTTATAAAACATAATTTTCCAGAAATAGAGATTATCAAACTATCAAAAAACCATAAAACTTCAGCATACAATTTCGGTTTATCATACTCTTTAAAAAACCGATATAAATATACACTACTTTCGAATAACGATATAATTTATAGAAGTGATTTTATTGAGAATATGGTTGATTTTGCAAAAAAATTTAAGGATGGTGGCATCTTTACACCTAAGATTTTGTTTTTAGATAACAAAACAAAAGTGAATTCAACAGGTCTTGTAATAAATAAAACTGGTTACGGGTATGACAGGGATTTTGGGAAAGATTTAAAAGATTTAAAAAGGGAGAGTGGAGAGGTTACAGGTGGTTCTGGTGGAGCGATGTTTGTTAGAACCGATATTGTAAAAATTATTGGATATTATGAAAAATTTTACTTGGCATACTATGAAGATTTAGATTTTTCTTTCAAACTTTTAAGATTTTCAAACTTAAAGATCTATTATAACGGTTCTGCCATTTGCTATCACAAATTTTCTTCATCATGGAAAAACGAAAAAGTTAAAAATTTTTACATGAATAGAAACAGATTTTATTTTATTATAATACATTTCCCCATTCGTCTTATTCATAAATCAATTAAATTTTTAATATTTAACCAAAAAAATAAAAGTAAAGAATTGAATTATTTTATGTATCTTGATATATTATTTAATTTACCTTTTTTAATACTGAAAAGGTTAAAGTATTCAAAAAAAACAAAAAAGAAAAATTTCACAAAATTTTTGGAAGATTACACAGGTTTTCCAAAAATTTGATGTGCAAATATTTCCTTATAATTTAATTTTAATAATTAAAATCTGCAAAAAAATCATACTTTCCTTTTTATCAAAAATAATTATATTATAAATGAAAAAAATACAGAGAAATAATAGAATGTTTGGAATGAAAATTGCAAAAAAATTAATACAAAAATAGAAAAAAAGTAAAAGGAGGATAAATGTTAAACAAAAAAATTTCCATTTTACTTTTAATCTTACTTCTCTTTGGGGTGTTTTATCCTGAGAGTATGATAAGGTTAAAAGTTGCTAAGTTTTCTACAGATTTCGAACCACCATCATTCGCAAATCTTGGACTTGAAAGAAAGCAGGTAAAAGGTGATTATGATTACTATGTTGTTCAGTTCAACGATCTTTCAAGGGAGAGTTATAAAGAGGAGATAAAAAGGTTGGGTGGAGAGATATTTGATTACATACCAGACAATGCTTTTATAGTAAAACTTTCCAACAAAAGTTTTGAGAATATCAAAGAGAAAAAATTCATAAAATTCATTCAAATTTGGCAACCTGCATATAGAATTGCCCCCAATCTTATATATGAAAAACAGGAGCCTTTAAAAGGTGATCTGCCTGGCAAGATTAACCTTCTTGTTGCTGTTTTTTCTGGTGAGGATGTTGAGAGTTTTCATTCAAAATTGAAAAGTATTCCAGATGTAACTATTCTTGCAGGTCCGATGCCTGTAAGAATTTCAGTACCAGCAGAAAAAGCAAACGATATTGCAAAATATCTTGCAAATCAGGTTGAAGTTTACTGGGTTGAAAGGGATTATCCAGTTGAACTTCATAACGCTTGGTCAAGGTGGATCTTGCAAACTTTTGATACTTTAAATATGAAGGCTTCAACTGATTCTTGGAAATCTCAACTTACGATATCATCTTCCGCAGATTCTTTGAGATTACCTTTTTATGCAAGATCAATATATGGTCAAAATCAGATAGTCGGAGATGATGATACAGGTATGGATTGGGATAATATTTATTTTAGAGACCCATCGGGAACAAAACCTGTTTACGATAAAGATAAGGATAGAGTTTGCGAAACAACTGGAACACATAGGAAAATTGTTGCATACAATGTCCACGCTGATACTTTTGATCTTAACTCATCTGGACATGGCTCCCATACATGTGGTTCAGTAGCAGCAGATTCAATGAACTCAGGACTTCCAAATGTTACAGCTTACGCAAGAGTAATGGGAATGGCACCACTTGCAAGGATAGCTTTTACGGATATAGGAAGCAGTTCAGATGCACTTGTTCTCCCAACAAACTATCAGGATATATACCAGTGGGCTTACAATGCTGGTGCCAGGATACACACATCATCTTGGGGACAATCATCAGGTGGATACAGTAGTTATACTTTGAATGCACAACAGATAGATTCATGTGCTTGGGACAAGAAAGATTTTCTTATGTTCAGATCAGCTGGAAACTCAAATCTTGACAGGGATTCAGTAAACACTCCAGCAACAGCAAAAAATATTGTTTGTGTTGGTGCTACAGAATCTGGATTTGGATCAGGTTCAACAACATGGGCTGTTAATGGAACATCAACAAGAAATGAACTTTTGGATGTTGCGGAGTTCTCTTCACATGGCCCTACAAAAGAAGGTATGATGAGACCAGATCTTTGTGCAACAGGTGGATGGTATATCTGGTCTGTTGATTCTGATGGAAGTTTAACAACAAACAATACTGGAATAACCTATATGGGTGGGACTTCAATGTCAACTCCAACAGCTGCAGGTTTTGGTGCACTTGTTAGACAATATTTTACTGAAGGATGGTATCCATCGGGAACAAAAAATAGTGCAGATGCTTTCACTCCTTCAGCAGCACTAATTAAAGCTATGATGATAAACTCTACAAGAAACTCCCCTGGTGCTTATTCTATAAGTACAATTAATAATTCTGGGACCCAAAATGCACCTTCACAAGGACAAGGATGGGGAAGAGTAGTTCTTGATGATGCTGTTTATTTCAGTGGTGATGTCAGAGATCTTAAAATTTGGGATATAACTTCAGGTTTCACATCTTCTGGACAATACCATGAGTATACAATAAATACAGGTCCATCGACAACTGAGTATATAAAAATAGTTCTTTGTTGGACAGATTATCCAGCAGCGGTTGGTGCCGATCCACTTGTTGTGAACAACTTAAATTTAACAGTTACAGCGAATGGTAACACATATCTCGGAAATGTTTTTGGAACTAATGCAAGGTCAACAACTGGTGGTTCTGCCGATGTTGAGAATGTTACTGAAGTTGTATGGCTTGATCCTATACCAAACTCAACAATAACAATAAGGGTAACAGCTGCAAACATTCCAAATGGACCACAGCCTTATGCACTTGTAGCAACAGGTGATTTTGTTACTACAGCACCTGCAGGAAAAATATTGTATAAGAAGACCTCTGTACTTGATTCACCAACACCTGTTCTTGTAGATGGAAAATTAAACAATGGTGAAACAACAGATCTTAATGTTTGGATTGTGAACAATACAGGCTCAACTCAGAACAGTGTAACCGCAAAACTTAGAGAAGGTTCATCTTATGTTACAAATCTTGACTCTTTAGGATCTTATGGAAATATAGCTAACGGTGATTCAGCTTATTCAGTTTACAGGTTCCAGATTGCAAACAATACACCTGATGGAACTTCTATACCATGTACACTTTTTGTTACTTATGGAACCAAAGTTGACACTTCAACATTCTCTTTAACAGTAACTGGAGTAAAAATAGCATCACTTTCCACATCACAACTTACATTCGATTTCTCAAAGAAGAAAGCAACCACAGAAATTCTTTCAGTTAACAATGTAAAAAATGAAAATATTTTCTATGGTGGTTCTTTCAAAAATGTTGGTTTTGTAAACCTTTCAGAAAAAGATATCTCTTCGAAAGGAACTTGGGATACTTTAAAATGGGATGATGCTGAAAATGAGGGAGCAGCATCATGGTATGGTGTGAGTTATTTTGCAAACAAATTTTCAGTTGCTCAAGGATGTTCATTAAGAGCAATATGGTGGGGTAGAGCGATAGAGGATGGACTTGCAAGAACAGATACTCTTTATGTATGGAGTGACAATTCTGGAAATCCTGGAACACTTCTTGGAAAATATGTTGTTTCTTCTTTAACAACAGGTGGAACAGCACAGCTTTTCAGAGCAACACTTTCAACTTCAGTATACCTTAATGGAACTTTCTGGGTTGGAGTTTATGCTGCAACTAACAATAGTACAACACCTCCAAACAGAAGATCATATATGCTTTCAGATACTATAGGTGGAACATATTCTTACTATGCATCTTCAAGTAGTGGACCTTGGACAAATATGTCTCCAAATGGAGATCTTATAATAAGGGCTGAAGTTGAGTATCCATTAACTCCAGCAGCATCGGGAACATTCTATATAAAGAATACCAACTCAGGTTCAGTTCTTCCATTTGATGTAACAGGTATAACAAAAGCAAGAAACTCATCATGGATAATTTCTATAAATCCAACATCTGGAACTGTGAATGTTGGTGACTCTTTGGGAGTTACTGTTCAGGTCGATACAACCGGTCTTACTTATGGTGCTACTTATTATGATACACTTCTTATAACAACCTCAGCCGATATTTCAAAAGCTGTAACTTTAAGGTTGCCTGTTACTTTGATAATGCCAACAAGTCAGGGTATACTTTCAACATCTCTTGTTGCGAAAGTTGAAGGTAAAGATGTTGTTTTGAAATGGAGTGCTAACTCAACTGAAGCAAAGGAATGGATAATTGAAAGGGATGATGTAAAAGTAGGAACAGTTTTTGGAAAAGATAATTTGACCTATACGGATAAAAACATATCTTACGGTTCTCATAATTACAAAGTAGGTTTCAAATATGGTGATAAGATAATCTATTCTGACGCAACACCAGTTTTTGTTTCAAAACTTATAACTTCTCTTTCAGTTAGAAAACTGACTGATGAAAATAAAATATCTGTCAGATTCATAAATGGTGAACAAGGTAAAGTTTCAATACAGATAGTTGATCTTGCTGGAAGAAAAGTTTCAACTCTTTATGAAGGAACACTTTCAGAAGGAGTATTCAATTACACTGTTGGAGATCTTTCAAAAGGAATTTACTTTGTTAAAGTTGTCACAGGAAACCAGACTCTAAAAGAAAAGTTTGTAGTGATAAGATAATTAAAATGCACCGGGGCTAATCCCCGGTGCAAAATATTCCCCAAAAGATTTTTTATTTTATTTATAATGCAAAATTTGCGCTTTTCTAAATTTTTTATTATTTTTTATTTATAAATTCAAATTTTTAAATAATTTACTTTATTAATTTGGTATAAAAAATGTATACTTTTATTTAAAAAATGGAGGTGCGATGAAAAAATTCATTATAGTATTTTTAATTTTGTTGAACTTAGTTCTTTTTGCAAGTAGTAAAGTATTTTATTTAGGTCCAAATTCGTTGAACCTATTCAAAAGTATAGACATTTACAAATCAACTATAGATTTTGAGGTTGATAAATTTTTTGTTGAGAATGATGGAGAGTATGATATAATAAGTATAGATGGTCTTTCACAATTTAGTTTCGAAGAGGGGTATCCCTCTTTACCTTTTATTATCAAAAATATAGCTTTACCTGATGAAGGGGATCTTGACTATAAAATAGAAATTTTGGAGGAGATTCAGATAGATGGTCAATTTAATATTAAACCATTTCAACCACCACTTTTTGATGTACCAGGATTTGTTCCAAATTTTGTGAGAGATGATTATTTTTATAGTTTAAATCAGTTTTATCCATCTTCGGTTGTTACTATTATTGAACCAACAGGTATAAGAGATGTAAGATTCTCTAAAGTTTATTTTTCACCTTTTAGATACAATCCTGTAACCAAAAAATTAATTTTGATAAAAAAAGCGAGAATAACATTTTTCGTTAACAGTTCAAAATCGACAAACCCTATAAACAATTCTCCTTATTTGACAGAAGAGTTCGTTCCACTTTATAAAGAGTTTTTAAGTAATTTTGATGCAGTATTAAAATATAAAAGGGTCGAAACATTACAGGAAAGGAACGAAAGGATTCAAAAGATAAGAGAATCTTTTAAAGGAGATGATTTTACACCACCGGGAGATTATCTTATAGTTGTTGGTGGAACAACTTTAAGTAACAAAGTCAAAAATTTTGCATCATATAAAGCTAAGTTAGGTTATTCTCCAGTCATAATGCATCTTCCTAACTATTCATCTTCTATTGTGATAAAAGATTCGATACAGTACGCTTACAATAACTGGAGTGTAAAACCTGTTTATATACTTATAGTTGGTGATGCTGATTCAACAAGAACACCATCTGACAACTGGGTTGTTATGAGACCTCTGTGGAAAGATTTTAGATCAGTTTATTCTTATGGAATCAAAGATGGTTTTGTCCCAAACGATCACTGGTACGCTTGTTTGAATGATACCAATTATTATCCTGATGCTTATATTTCAAGGTTTAATGTGAAGGATACTATCACTTTAAACAATATCGTTAATAAAACTATAAAATATGAAACAAACCCGCAGCTAACTGGGAATGCTGATTGGTTTACAACTTATGTGGGTGTTGCTGGTTATGAGAGTGGGAGAATATTTGATACAACAGCAACAAGAGTGTGGAAAAATTATTTGAGACCTTACGGTTGGACTGATTGGGATTCAATGATAGAAACAAAAACTTGGAGCCCTGGTAGAGCTGCAGTTGCAGATTCTATAAATGATGGACAGAACTTTATACTTTTTAGAGGACATGGTGCTGAAGGGTATGATGGTGATGCTGATGATGGAAAAGGTTTTGGATGGATGGGAGGTGCTGACCAAGGTTATAAAGATTTATATACGAATGAGGATATAGCTGTAAGAGCTAATGGTTATATGGGTGGATTTGTTTTTGCACCAACATGTCTTGCAGGAAATTATGCTTATCCTAATGATACAAATTCGATGGGAGATTACTGGACACATCTAACCTCAAACAATGGAGGTGTTGGTTATTTTGGAGCGACAAATGTTTCCTTATCATATTACAACGATTCTATGTCTTTAGGAATTGGCAGGGCTTTTGCCAACTATAACAATGTGATGCCTGATAGAACTTTTGGAAAAGTGACAAACTACGCTAAACTCTATATGGAAACTTATGCTGGAACTGCAACATATTTCCGTCTTGAAAATTACCTTATGAATACACTTGGGGATCCAGCAGTGAAGATTTGAACAAAAGTTCCTAAAAATTTAATCGTTTCCCATGATAATTCTGTTTTAACAAGAACAGATACTATAACAGTTACAGTTACCGATAATACTAAAGCAGCAGTTTCAGGTGCCACAGTTTGCCTTTACGATACACTTGAAATTCCGGAGATTCATATTGTTTCAACAACGGATGCATCAGGAAAAGCAACTATAATTGCAACATATTCAAAAATTGGTAGTGCTTTTTTAACAGTTACTAAACAGGATTATATACCTTATATGGGAACCGTTACAATCAACACAGCAACTGAACTTGAGGAAATATCTTTCACAGGGACATTAGAAAATGGCAAAGTTGTATTAAAATGGCATATAACCAATCCATCTTCAGTCAAAAATTATAAACTTTACAGAGATGGTAAAGAACTCGCAACACTTTCTAACAGTGAAATGGAATTTGAAGATGTATTACTTAATGAAGCAATAAATAAAGTTGAATACAAACTTGATATATATTATGTATCTGGAAAGGTATCAGAATATAAACTTCCTATGATAATTGATAATAAAAAATCTGTTCAATTTAGTAAGAATAGATTATACCTTAACAATATTGAAAAAGTTGGAATTTTCAATATTTCTGGTCAGAAAGTTAAAGATTTCAAGATCGATAAAAAATCTGTACTTATAGATATTTCAAACCTCTCAACAGGCTTTTATATAATAAAAGCTGATAATCTTGAAAACAAAAAAGTGATGGTTGTGAAATAACAAGTTTAGGGTGGGATTAAAATCCCACCTTGAATTCCCAGAAAAGTTTTATATAATTTTTTTAATATGAGATTTTTTTTTATCATATTTATTTTTTTCTATTTTAATAAAATAAATTCAAAAATAGTTTTCAACGAAGTTATGTCAAATGTATTAGGTAACGAATCTGGGATAGGTTCTTGTGGTGACAGAAATGAGTTTATCGAACTTTATAACAACTCTTCTGATAGCATCAACATTTTGAATTATTATTTTTTCGATGGCTCTTCTAAAGATTATATAATACTTTATCCTGAAAGTTTAAAATACCCTGGTGGTATAGTCAGAGAATCTATAGTCCCACCATATTCCTATATAGTGATACTTGATCCAGAATACACCAGTATAGGGGATAGTATCAATTATATGTTGTATGATATACCAAATTCTCCATATGTTTTTACGATTTCAAACACTACCTTTGGAACTTCTGGACTTACATCTTCTACTTCACTTTATCTTTATGATAAATATGATAGTTTGATTGATACTTTTGGAACTCCAAATACTGATGATCTTTTTCCTTACCAGACAAAAGATGGATATTCTCTTGAGAAGAAAAATCCATCTTTTCCAGATGGTATTAATTATTACAGTGAATCGGTTGATCCTAAAGGGAATAGTATAGGAAGAAAGAATTCTGTTTTTATTGGTGGTGCTCTGATCGATTCTTTTAAACTTAGCGAGGAAAATCGCGAAAAATATTTTATTGTTTATTTTTATGGAGATTATCAAAATGATAGGTTAATAGTTGAATATGAAAATTTTACTGACACATTTTTAATAGAAGAAAATTTTTTAAAATTTAAACTTCTCCAAAATGAAAGAGTATTCAACTTTTATACGATAGGAGAAAATAAAAAAAGGAGTTTTATCTATAATGGTAATATAAATCCAGGTTCTATAACTTTAAATGAGTTTATGGTGAAAGGTTTTGAATGGCTTGAAATATACAATCCATACCTTATAGATTTCAATTTTGATTCTTTAACCCTTTCAACATTGAATGATACAGTTATTTTAAAAAATGGAGTTATTCCAAAAGATTCTTACATTGTGATAACTTCAGATACTCTAACTATAAAAACATACTTCCCTTATGTTAAGATGAATCTTTTTCAAACAAAACTCTTTTCTTTGCCAGATAGGGAGGATACTTTTATTTTGAAATATTTCACTAGTACCATAGATTCGGTTGTTCGGGGATTTGAGAATAACAACTCTTCTATAGAAAGAATAAATTATCTTGTTGAAGGTTACAGGAAGGATAATTGGGATAACAGTATAAGTTATCTAAACGCAACTCCATCATTCAAAAATTCGATTTCGTTTTTTTCAAAAGAAAAAGACTCTATATCCTTCTATCCAAAGATAATAGATGAAAAAAATCCTATACTTTTTATAGATTACAAAACAAATATATACAAAGCAACATTGAATGTAAAAATTTTCGATAGTATGGGGAAAGAGATCTTTTCACCATACATTGACAGAGTAAGTTCTTCTGATGAAAACCTTTACATAAAAAATTTAAGATCAATCCTTAAGGAGGGAATTTATATTTTATATTTTGAACTTAAAGATGAAGAAAAGGTAATAAAAAGGAACTTTACTTTTTATGTGAGATGATTTTTCCATATTGACCTTAAAATCTTTATACATTATATTAAACCTTATGAAAAAGGATGATATATATTTTATGCGTTTAGTTTTGAAAGAGGCTAAGAAAGCAGAGAAAATTGGGGAGATACCTATAGGTGCTATTGTTGTTAAAGATGGGAAGGTAATTTCAAGATCTTTCAATAAAGTTGAAAAGAAAAATAGTTCGCTAATGCATGCTGAAATTGATGCTTTGCTGAAAGCACAGAAGAAATTAAGAAACTGGCGTCTTAACGGTTGCACAATTTACACTAATGTTGAACCATGTCTTATGTGCACCTACGCTATTATTCTTTCAAGAATGAATAGAGTTGTTTTTGGATGTAGAAATGAAAAGTTTGGTGGAATATACTCATTGGTCGACATTGAAAATTTAAAGTTGAATCATAAAATAGAGATAACAGAAGGTATTTTGAAGGAAGAGTCTATAAAACTTTTAAAAGATTTTTTTAAAAATGTTCGTAAAAAAGGAGAGGTGGTCGAGTTGGTTTAAGGCACCGCACTCGAAATGCGGAGTATCCGAAAGGGTACCCCGGGTTCGAATCCCGGCCTCTCCGCCATAAATAGATTTTTCTTTATCTCAAATTATCTGTGTTTTTCTCTGAATTAACTCTTTGTTATAAAATTAAGATTTGTTCCCACAATAATAATTTTTAAAGCGATTAAACCAATAAGAGTTAATCATTTTTGTAACTTTAGTTGTTATTTCTAAATATCTCCTTTTGAATAATAAGATTAGTTTTTTTCTATATAATTTAAAATGATATCATTTGTCCCAATTAAAAAAAAACTTTCTTGTTTTCAGTTAAACTAATAGGATGAATTGATAGAAATGTTTTATAAACAATAAAATTATATACATATTAACAAATTAAAGGAAATATTTATAATAAAAAAATCAAAGGAGGTTGTATGATAAAAAAAATTTTTTGTTCTGATATTTATATTTATTTTTACTGTAACTTTTTCACAAGAGCTAAATGTTAAAAAAAGAAACTCTTGACAGTTCTAAGAATAATGAAGAAATTAAAACTGAAATCACTACTGAAGTAGAAAAAGCACTTTTAGAATCACAAAAAGATGTTAATAAAAATGAAAGTGCTTTAAAATGGATATTTATCAGTTCTATGATATCTTGTTTACTTGGAACAAGTAGTTCATTTTTATTATTCTTAATGTTTTATCCTGTAACTATTACACATATAAAATTAGTATGTTTTCTGAATTAGCCTTTGACAAATCGAAAACTGAAAAAGATTATGCTATGTATGGTTTAGGTTTAAATGAAAATGAAAGAGAATTAAAAAAAATGGAATATGAAAATTATCAACAGATTTTAAATATGGGAACTGAAACTGTTTTTTTAACAAAAGATGGAACTCGAACAGTTTTTATAAGAAATAAAACTGTTAATAACATGTTTAAAACAAGAGATTTTACTGCTTTAATTTGTTTAAGTGGAACATGCTTAGGACTTACCGGTTTGTTTGTTTTAATAGGATTTATGTTCATTTTAAGTCTATTTAACAGTTAAATAGGTTATATAATTTTTCAATTTTTTGTTGACTTTTTTGTTTTTGTTTTTTAAAATCTTTTTTTAAAAGGAGTAAAGATGAAATTAAAAGAGTTGTTAAAAAATAATGATGTAAAAAGAGCATACATAATCATTCTGCTTTTTGGAATTGTTAGTTTATTTGGTGATATCATATATGAAGGTGCAAGGGGAGTAAATGGACCATACCTTAAAATTTTAGGATCAAACGCTTTTATCTTGGGTCTTATAATAGGTATTAGTGAGTTTGTTGGATATGGTTTAAGATTCTTTTCAGGTTATCTTTCAGATAAAACAAAAGCACATTGGATATTTCTTTTTGTAGGTTATTCTTTATTGATTTCTATACCTTTACTCTCTCTCACAGGTGTATGGCAATTTGCTGCTCTTTTAATAGTTATCGAAAGGTTAGGTAAAGGGCTTAGAAGTCCAGCGAGGGATACTCTCGTTTCTTTTGCTACAAAAAAAGTTGGAACTGGAATAGGTTTTGGAATATCTGAATTCTTTGACCAGATTGGAGCCACAGCTGGTCCTTTGATCTTTTCATTATTCTTTATTTCAAAAGGGGCTGGGGAGAGGAGTTTAACTGACTACCAAAATGCATACAGAATAATGTTTATACCTTACATTTTACTTATAGCTGTAATAATAACAGTATATCTTATTTACAAAGGTAACAAATTTGAAACAACAACTAAAAAAATTGAAAATGAAGGTTTATCAAAATTGTTCTGGATATACTCTTTATTTACATTTACAACAACATTTGGTTTTGTTAATTTCGCATTGATCGGATACCATATGAAGGATACGAAAATAGTTTCAGATAATTTAATTCCTTTTTTTTATGCTGTAGCGATGCTAATTGATGCTTTCTTTGCTATAATAATAGGTAAATTATATGATAACTACAAAGAGAACTCTAAAAAAGATGATGCTGGGTTAAACCTTCTTGTTGTTATCCCAATATTAACATCTTTCATAATTCCTCTCGCATTCTCTTTAAACTATTACTTGGTTTTGGTGGCTGTTATTTTATGGGGAATCGTAATGGGTGCTCATGAAACTATAATGAAAGCAGCAATTGCTGATATAACATCAATAAAAAAGAGGGGAACAGGTTATGGGATTTTCAATCTCATCTATGGTTTATCATTCTTTCTCGGTAGTAGTTTTGTAGGATTTTTATACGATTTTTCAAAAGGTATACTTATAACATTTTTGATAATATCACAAATAATTTCAATATATCTATTCCTGCTTTTAAAAAAGAATCTTTCTTAAAATAGATTATTGACAGGGAAACTAATTTTAATATAATGAAGCAAACGGAGGATTAGTCTAATTGGTAAGGCAGCGGATTTGAAATCCGCCGGGTGATGAGCCCTTGGGGGTTCGAGTCCCTCATCCTCCGTATTAAAAATAACTGTTGACAAAAAAAAATTTTAGTGTAAGATTAGTTTAAATGAAAAGTTTTAGTAGTAAAAAAAAGTTCGGAAGTGTTTGATGTTTCAAAAAGTTTTTAAGGGAAGGAATATTTCCAATTAAAATATATTCTCAGATGAAAATGAAATTAGGCGATTTTCCATATATAAAAATCAATTTAAAAAAGAAAAAGGAGAACAAATGAAGATTTACGTAGGTAATCTGTCTTTCTCATTGACAGAGGAAGAACTCAAAAAAGAATTTGAAGTATTTGGTGAAGTTAATTCAGTCACAGTTATCAGGGACAGAGAAACAAACAGATCAAAAGGATTTGGTTTTGTTGAGATGGCTGATGACAATGCACAGAAAGCAATCAACGAATTGAACGGAAAAGAGGTAGCAGGAAGAAAATTGGTAGTTAATCAAGCAAAACCAAGAGAGGAAGGATTTAGAAGACCAAGAGGAAATAGTTTCAGAAGAGGTAGATAAAAGAAGGAAAAATCGCCTAATAACTTCTTTTGATTCTATTGACATTTGGTCTTTAAAATATATAATTTCCTTAAAAAGGAGGTTTTATGAAGAAAATTCTATTAGGTATTCTTGCATTATCAATTCTTCTGTTCGTTGTCTCTGGTTGCACAGACACTCAGATGAAAGCTGATGTTAAGAAACTTCAGGATGATGTTGCAAAACTTCAAGAGACAGTTACAAAACTTCAGACAACTGTTGATTCTTTGAACATGAAGTTGATGCCAAAAGAGGAAGTTAAGTCAACAACAGGTGCTCCAACAAACACAACAGATAAACCAGTTAAACAAGCACCACCAAAAACAAAATAAGGAGGAAAGATGAAAAGGTTACTCACATTAGTTTTTGTATTAGTTTTGGTCTTTGCTGGTTGTTCAATAATCCAACCACCAGTTGTTGATCATTCTGACACTGTTGAACATTATACAAACATAACTATTTATGACTTCGATCAGACAGGTCCATCAGGTTTCTGGATTTCAAATGATGCAACAGGACAAGGAGAAGCGATTTCTGTAACAGGAAATGGTGGAGTTATAGATTTTTATTATAACGATAGAGATTATAGCTCTGGAGCATATTTTGTTTCAGCTGATGGTGATTCTGAAGTTTATTACTGGGGTACAGAAAACGATCCAAAGACAACATATTTTGAAGTGATTTCAGATACATCAGTTACAACAGCACCAGAAACAATGACTGGAATTTCAGTTGTAGTTAACGCTGATGCATGGTATTGGGTAAAATTTGAAAATGGTTGCTATGCAAAACTCCATATAACTGAGTATGCATCACCATACGACTATGTTAAATTTGAATACTGGTATCAGACAGACGGAACAAGATATTTTGGTGTTGAAGAATAACTAAATTTAAGGAGGGTTTTAAAACCCTCCTTTTTTTTTATGAAAATTAAAAATTATCCATTTTTGTTTTTATTATTAATTTCCTGCTCTTTAAGTAAGGGACCTTCAATCAATATAAAAAAATATGAAGATCTTGTAGTTTACAACAACTCTTTTAATAATAAATCTTCAATTTCTGTAGAATATTCTATTCTTTTAGTTGATACTATTTCAAAAAATTCAGATATAATTATCACATCGTTCGCTTCAAACTCGATAGTTTTTTTATCTCCATCAAAAGATACTATTCTTTCAAAAGGCAACAACAGAGTAACAGGTTTTTATAACACTGGAAAAGAAAAGTATAATGAACCACCTCTTGAAGGTTATTTTGATATGGAATATCCAATAAAAGACAATTGGTATTTTGTTAAAACTTTTGATGAAAGATATTTAAGGATTTATGTTAAAGAGGTTTTTCAGGATAGTGTTATACTTGATGTAGAACTTTTGAATGACACAACTCTGATCTTTCCATGAGATATTTACAAATTCTTTTCTTTACCTTTTTAATAAATTTAAATCTCTTTCCAGAAAAAATCTCATACATTATTTTTAAAGATGATAAAATTGTTGGTTATTCAAGTTTTGAGATAAAAGATTTTGTAATCTTAGAAAGGACCATTTTTTTAGATGGTTTTTCAAAAGAGTATATATTTTCAAAAACAGATGTTAAAGAAAATTATTTTAAATCTTACAGATATTATGCCGATAAAAATTTCCCTGATTTTATAGAGTTTAAAGATGGTATTCTTGTTAAAAAAATCGGGCAAAAAATATTTAAATATAAAATAAAACTTAATAAAATATTCGGTATAGAAAACATCTTGACAGTTTCATATCTTGGAGGTATTTCGGAAGATTCGATTTTTAATTTTGACAGGAACGAAATTTTAAAAGTCAAAAAAGATGGGGAGAAGTTTTCTTTTGGTTTTGGAGATTATTCTATTTTTAGATCTAAAGGTATTATAGACTCAGTTTTTTATCTAAAATATAAGTATTTGAAAAGTGGAAACAATTTTGAGATAAACAACCCTTATTACTTAGATTTAAACTATTTCTACCAACCAAAAGATTTTTTCAAAAAGAAGAATAGAAAAAATATTGAATTGAAATATACAAAAATCCAGATATCTTATAATGATGAAAATAAAGAGGTTCTTCTTATAACTCCATTCACATTTACTTCAGATATGTTTGGCAACATTTCTAATTTGGTAACTCCTTTTACACAGCTTCAACTATCTGAAAATTTAAATATACCTACTCTAATTTTTGAATTTAAAACAAAAGATGTTAACCCTGTTACAGTCAAAGAGGGAATAAAAGAGATTTATGAATTTTTGAAAAAGAATTACCAGAAAGTTAACCTTTTAACATTCAACCATCTTTTTCTTTTTTGTGATATTGAAAAGTTTGACAAGGTTTTGTTGATAAATCCACCACTTGAAGATATGAATTTGTGGAGCGAAGATTTTTTCAAAAAACTTTCAGTAGAGAAGAGATACCTTTTTAATAATTATGAAAAATTTTTAAAATTTGAAGTTGTTGATACTACGATAAAAGAGAATGAGATTAGAAATTTTTATGATAAAAAAGAAAATCTTATCTTTATATTTTCAAAAGATATTCTTTCTAAAAGTGAAATAGAAAAAGCATGTAAACTTAAAGGTAAAATTTATTTCGTTAAAAATATTGACAGAAGGTTGAATTCATACTATAAATATGATTTATGGTCTTTTGAAAATAATGTTTTTATAGACCAGAAAATTTTAAATTTTCTTGATGAACTATTAAATACAAAAAAGGAGTGATATATGATAACGAAACCTTTCGAAAACACAAAAATAATTCTTTTCAAAACTCCAGATGAACAGAAACTGATGAAGGATGCCATAAAAAAGGTTGAATCTGAGTTTGGAAAAGAGTATCCGATAATAATCGATGGAAAAGAGATTTTCAACTCTGATAAGATCAAATCAACCAACCCATCGAAACCTTCAGAGGTTGTTGGTCTTGTCAGTAAAGCAACAAAAAATCAGGCAATAGAAGCTATCGAAAAAGCTTATAAAAATTTTTCTTGGTGGTCAAAAGAGAGTCAAGCCAAAAGATCAGCGATACTTTTAAGAGCAGCTGAAATAATGAGACAAAGGAAGATGGAACTTTCAGCTACTATGGTTGTAGAAATCGGTAAGAACTGGGTAGAGGCAGATGCTGATACCGCTGAAGCTATAGATTTTATGGAATACTACGCGAGGGAAGGGTTAAGATATTCACAGGAGACACCACTTGTTAAAATAAATGGTGAAGATAATCATCAGGTTTATATACCACTTGGAGTTGGTGTTGTTATTCCACCATGGAATTTCCCTCTTGCTATAACAACAGGTATGACAACAGCTGCACTTGTTACAGGCAACACAGTTGTTTTGAAACCAGCATCAGATACACCAGTCATAGCATATAAACTTGTAGAGATTTTGAAAGAGGCTGGTCTTCCTGATGGTGTTTTGAACTTTGTTCCTGGAAGTGGTGGAGAGGTAGGAGATACATTGGTTGACCATCCTTTGACAAGGTTTGTATCATTTACAGGTTCGATGGAAATTGGAATGAGAATATATGAGAGAGCATCAAAAGTTAATCCTGGTCAGAAATGGTTGAAAAGAGTTGTGGCTGAAATGGGTGGAAAAGATTATATTATAGTTGATGAGGATGCGGATCTTGAAAGTGCAGCCAACGGAATTGTTCAAGGAGCTTTCGGTTTTCAGGGACAAAAATGTTCAGCATGTTCAAGAGCTATAATACATGAAAAAGTTTACGATAAAATGGTAGAACTTATAAAGGAAAGAACTGAAAAGATTAAAGTTGTAGATACGAGAGAATTCCCTGTGCCTGATGTTCATTATTACAACATGGGACCAGTTTCAAGTGCTTCTTCAAAAGCTAAGATTATGAGTTATATTGAAGTTGGGAAAAAAGAGGGAAGACTTGTTACAGGTGGAAAAGAGATAGATAAAAATGGTGGTTACTTTATCGAACCTACAGTTTTTGCTGATATAAAACCTCTTTCAAAACTTGAACAGGAAGAGATCTTTGGTCCAGTTCTTGCTATAATAAAATCTGAATCATTTGAAAAGTCTATTGAAATAGCTAATGACACAATTTATGGTTTAACTGGTGCAGTTTACACAAAAGATAGAAAGAAGATTAAAAAGGCAACAGATGAATTGTTAACAGGTAACCTTTATATAAACAGAGGTTGTACAGGTGCACTTGTTGGTGTTCATCCATTTGGTGGTTTCAATCTTTCAGGAACAGATTCAAAAGCAGGTGGACCAGATTATCTTTTGCTTTTCTTACAGGCAAAAGTTTATAGCGAAAAAGTTTAAAAAGAGGGGGCTTTGCCCCCTCTATCCAAAGTTGACATAAATATAATTACTTATATAATTAAGAAAATAATGAAAAATTTTATATTAAGTTTTTTTTTGATATTATTTAGTCTTAAAATTTACCCAGAATCTTATAATTTTACTAAAATAGTTGATATTGGGAACTCATTAAAGAGTTTTAATGAAAATATTTTCATAACCGAAATAGGTTTTTTTTATGATGATGTATATTTTACTCCTTTTAAAATTTTCGATAAAAATATAAAGAAAATAAGCAAAACTGACTCTTTAATTTCTATTCTATTTTATGATAACACTTTTGAAATATATAAAATAGATTCTTCACCAATACTTTTATTTTCAAATTCTTTTGATAAAACTATTGATGACATTTTTAGTTCAAAAGATTATTTTCTTTTTAAAAATGGCACCACATTTTATTTATATAGATTTGAAAAAGATTCTTTAAAAAGGATAAGACATTTCAACCTTACAGGTATAGATGGTTTTTATTCAGATAACAATAATCTCTTTTTTATACTTAATGATGGTGAAATTGTAAAGTATGGTAAAGTTGAAGGTGATTCATTTATAATTAAAAATTTTGTTTTAACCAACAATTCAAAATTTTTATATTTTAATAAATTTTCAACGATAATTTCTAACTCTACAGGCAAATATCTTTATTTTTTCTGTTTGAGGGATGATTCTTTGAAACTTTTATATGAAGTCCCAGATAACAGAGTTTATGAGAATGGTTTTTCTGTTGATTCTTTTTTAATTTTAAAAAGTTCAGATTCTCTATTCATAAGAAGTGTTATAGATTCTTTTATAACATATTCGGTTGATTCTTTCCAGTTTGAATATCCCATAAAAGATATATTTTTAAAAGAGGATACTATTTTTATAAATACTGGAGTTAAAATAATCAAATATTCATTAAGTTCTAAAATTTTTAAATTAGGTAAAAACTTTTCAAAATCTTATGAAGGCATATTGAGGGGAGATGTCAGAAATGGTTTTTATTCAGAAGATAGTTTGTTCATCTTTTCAAATGATACGATAGTTGAAACTGTTAAGAAAAATAAAAGTTTGTTAAAAAAAGATAATTTGCTTCTTTGTTATGACCAAATAATTTTTTCAAATAATGATTCTTTTAATTTTATTTCAACAAAAAATCCTGTTAAGAATATCAAAATGATAGATGGGCAAGTATATTTTATAGAAAACGATAACTTTTTAAAAAAGTTAAACTTTTTTGATAGCTCTATTGAAACTATTTTAAGGGTTGAATTTGACATGACCGATTTTGAAAAAACAGATTCGAATTTTTATTTTAGTTCAGGTCAAAATGGAATTTTAAAAATTGATAGTAATGGAGGATTCAAAAAATCATATCTTGATGGTTCCTATTTCCAAAAAGTTGTTGAGTTCAAAGGCATGTTATTTTCAATTAAAAATGGGAATATGATCTCAACTTTAGATAAAGAGAATCTTTTGGAATTTGATAGATACATTATTTCAGATTTCATTGATTGGTATAATTATGATGATACACTTTTAATATTTTTAACTGAGGATTCGGTTTTGTTATATAAAGATTCTTTTGAGAAGGTAAATTTTAATGTTATGAATTTAAAAAATATTAAGGATATTCTTTTAGAAAAAAATGGTGTGTACATTATACTTAAAAATAGTGCTACATTGTTTTTTGAAAAAAATGTTTCCCTTCTGAAAGATGATGATAAAAGAGGTTATGATAATAATCTTTCTTTGAAAAATGAAAAAATATGGTATGATATATTAGGAAGGAAAGTTTCGAGAGATTTTAAAGTCAATGGTTTTTATTTTATAAAACAAAAAAATGGAACAAAAAAAGTTTTTAATATAAAGTGAGGTTTTAAATGATAGAAAAATACATAGAAGAACTTGTAAAAATAGATTCTCCATCTGGTTTTACAAAAGAAGTTATAAATTATATTGAAGGGGAAGTATCAAAAGCTGGATATAAAACTTTGAAAACAAACAAAGGTTCTTTGAAAGTTTATACAGGAGAATCACCAATATACGCTTTAACAGCACATGTTGACACTCTTGGTGGAATGGTAAAGGAGATAAATAGTGATGGAACTTTGAAAATAACACAGATAGGTGGTTTCCCGAACAATTCCTTTGAAGGTTCATACTGTAAAATAAGAAATTTTGAAGGTGAAATATTCACAGGGACATATCTTATAAAAAATCCTTCAACTCATGTTAACAGAGATGTTTCAAAGAGTGAAAGAACTACAGATAATATGATAATAAGGCTTGATGAAGAAGTTAAAAGTAGAGATGATGTTTTAAAGTTAAAAATAAATGTTGGTGATTATGTTTTCTTTGATCCAAAATTCGAACTGACAAAATCTGGTTTTGTTAAAACAAGATTCCTTGATGATAAAGCATGTTCTGCGATTCTTTTAGATATCCTTTTGAACGAAAAGGATAAACTGAAAAACAAACCATTTCTTTTTTATTTCTCAACCTATGAAGAGGTTGGTCATGGTGGTGCATCTGGTTTTGATGAAACTGTCAAGGAACTTATAGTTGCAGATATGGGTGTTGTTGGTGATGGAGTTGAAGGGGATGAATTTTCAGTTTCGATCTGTGCAAAAGACTCAACAGGTCCTTATGACTTTGATATAAGAAATGAACTTGTTTCAATTTGTAAATCTTTCAAAATACCTTATAAAATAGATATATTCCCATTCTATGGTTCAGATGGGTCAGAAGCACTTAGGGCTGGTTACGATATGAAAGTTGGTCTTATCGGTCCGGGAGTTTCAGCGTCACATGGTGTTGAGAGAACACATATAAAAGCTTTGAAAGCTACGAAAGATCTTTTATTAAAATATATTGAAAGAAGATGAAGAAAATATTTCCAATCTTTTTTGTTGTTCTGTGTTTATTTTTATTAAACTTTTCTCTTTATAGAAAAAATATTCTTTTGATAATCCTTTCTATCATATCGATTACAATTTTTTTGTTTATTTTTCTTCTTTTTCTATCAAAAGATATGAAAGTTTTAAAAAAAATTTTTAATATGACAGTAATGAATTTAGATATAATTTTTGATATTTTTTTAAAAAACTTTTATTTCTTTTTTTTACTCATTTACGATAAAAATAAAGAGGAAGATATTGTTGAAAGAAAATTTGAACTGAAATCTAAAAACCAATTTTTTAACGATTTCATTAAACTAATTTTTAGTATGGATCTTTCTATTTTAAAATTATACCTTACGGAAGAACATTTGATTTTAAAGACAAAAAATATTTTCAACCTGAACATTTACCAATTAAGATATGATAGGATAACAAAAAGGTTATGAATTATTTTTACTATCTTATAACATTTTTATTATTTTTTTTAAATTTAAGATTACAATTTTTAAAAAATTCAAAAATCGACAGAATCTTTTCCTTCATAAATCTTTCAAATATCTTTGTCTTTATAATTTTTGTTTTTACCGATTTTAAAAGTTTATCTAACCAGAAAGCACTATTTATTATTCTATTTTTTGTTCAAATCGGACTTTTATTGAAATTTATTTTTGATAACTATAAAGAGGTTTAAATGTATTTTATCTGGGCTTTATTTATTTTTCTTCAGACTTTAATAATTTTTAAAAAGGATGATCCTTATAAAAAGAAACTTTATATTTTCACCAATATTCTTTTTTCAATTTTTTTAATTTTTTCATCATTTGTTATAGCTTATAAAGGATTTTTTATTGAGAGTTTACTTTTGTTATTATATTTCTTGCTAAATATAATAATTTTTATATTTTTAATAATTTACAACATTTTGTTATCAGGAGAGGAATGATGGAAACAGGTATAATAATCTTACTACTTTTGTTATCCATAATTAGTGCAATTTCCTTTTTATTTTCAAAAAAAGATTACATCAATTACTTTGTCATTATTTCAAATATTTTTTCTCTGATATTCTATTTTTTGGGGAAAGATACTATTTCCTTATTCTTTTTGATTTTTAATTCAACCTCTATTTCATTGATATTGATTAAATTAAAAAAGGATATTGAATTTTAATTATGTTTAATCAAAATTATTTCATTATGTTAGAGTTGGGACTTTTTATCTTTTTTAACATTTTGATTTTTATTAAAACTGACTCTATAGCAAAAACCTTTATATCTCTATTTCAAATTTTCCCCCCATTGTTGATTTTATTTTTAACAAAATATAAAAATATCAATAATATAACCTTTTATACCACTGTTATCTTTTTGGTAAATTTTTTAATACAGTTAACTGTAATACTTTTGATAAGAAGAATTTCAGAGATAAATAAAACTGATAGGAATTTTAGACCTGATGAATATGATAAGTGATCTAATATTTTTATTTTTAACCTTTTTCATTATACTTTTTTCATATATGAAAATTTTGAATAAAAAATCTGTTGAATCCATTCTGTTTTTAACAGTAATTTTTTATCTTCTCTTTGATTTTTTGAACTTTTATCTTTACAAAGTTGAACAGTTTTCAATTATTATAATCAAAGGGATATCTTTTTCATTCGAATCTTCCCAATCGATTATATTGCTCGAAATTCTTTCAATAAGTTTTTATACTTTATTTCTATTTTTATCCAAGAGTTCTGAAAAAGATTTTTCAGAAGATACAGATATCCATCAGCTCCTTTATTTTATCGTTATACCTTTTTCTACCTTCTTATATAAAACAACAGACATTTTCTTATATTCATTTCTAAGTGTGATTATATTTTTAATCCTGATTTTCACAATAGAAAATATAAACTTAAAAACAATCGTTATAAATGTTAAAGTCGGATTTATATTTTATTTTGTATTTTTAATTTCTGTTGCTACAACTATAATTTTTTTAAAAAACTATGGAACTACTGATGTTTTAAAAAGCGCTTCTTTAAATATTGACAACATTTCTAACAATTTAACATTCTATCTTTTCTATCTAACAACTTTACTTTATTTGTTTATCTTTCCTTTGAACATATTTCTTTTTGATCTTTTCAATTCTTTTAATTCGAAACAGCTCTCACTTATAATTCTTTTTATTACATTTCCTTCTATAAATTTTATCAACAGGCTTCTTTTTATAACTCCCAAGAATGTAATCGAAACTCTTTTTATCCTTTCATTGTTAAGTTATTCTGTTACAACAATACTTTTACTCAATTCGAAAACAAAGTATTTCAGAACATTTCTTTTCTTCACATTGATCAACGAGATAAATTTTTTAATATTATTCCAACATCGTTTCAAAACTTTTGTTGATTCAGGTTTTATTATATTTTACTCAGGTTTGTTTTTCTCTTTTCTATATTCACTCTCTAAACTCAGTTTTGAGAATGAAGAGGATTTGAAAAACTCTTTTATAAAACAGCCAACAAATTCTATAATATTTTTTGTAACAAGTTTTACCTTCACTTCCTTACCATTCTCAATGATTTTTTTGTATCAATACAGATTTTTGTTTATCCTTTACAATGGTTCTAAATTATTTTTCTGGACTTATCTTATTATAATTATGTTAAAAACCTATGCAATTTTAAAGTTTGATTTAAAAATGCTACTTGTAGAAAGAAGGGAAAAGAACCATCTCATAAGTATGATAAAAAATTTTCAGAGAACGGATTTTATAATACTTGTACTTATTATAATTCTGTCTGTAGTATTTTATCATAACAGTATAAACAGAAAAAAAGAGTATTTCGGAGAGTATAGAAATATATATTTGAAGGAATATAATATTCAAGGTAAAAGTAATAAATAGAATATGAACAGTGTTTACTTCCATTCATCGATTATCTCTGCGATTTCAGTATACATTTTAGGTAACCTTAACAGAGTTCTTAGAAATGTTTTTTTATTGATATTCTTTTCTTTTTCATTTCTATACTTTATTTCAATAGGTAGTGGTAGTTTGGTTTTAAAATTGTTTGGATTTGAATCTTTGAATCTTGTATTTTCCAAAACATCCTTTTCTTTACCTTTTTTACTTGTTAACCATATCATATTTTTCTTCTTTTTCTTAAGAGAGATGTTTAGATCTCCAAGGGAGAGTGAAAACAGTTACTTTATGAATATTTGTATCCTTTTCATATTGCTTAATATAATATTCGTTTCATCAGATTTTATTACAATTTATATTTTTTTTGAGCTTTTATTCTTTGTCCTGGTAATAATGATAACTATAAATATAAACGATTATAAAAACAGCGAAAATATTCTCCTTGTAAATCTTTTTGGAACTTTGATTCTTTTATCAGTGATAGTTGTTATTACTTCGAGTAAAACTTTCATAAATTATCCACCAATCTTTTATATAATTCTTTACATTTCTGTTGCATTAAGAACACTCGTTTTACCTTTAAGTATTTTCTTCAAAAAAGAGCTGGTAAAATCTGATCATAGTTTTATTGGTATTTTCACAGTATCTATATTTCTTTCTGGTTTTTTTGTAATGAGTTTTCTTTTTAAAAGTTTTTTAACTTCCCAACATTATTTACCTATTCTTTCCAAATTTTTTATTTACCTTTTTTTCCTTATGACATTACCTATATTTTCGTTCGATTTTTTAATCTCTAAAGATATTAAAAGAATGATATTCAGTTTTTCAGGTTCAATCTTTGTGACCAACCTTCTTATATACCTTTATTATGAAGATTTTTCATCAAAATATCTTATAAATTCTCTTTTCTATTTTGTTCCGTTATCATTTATTTTTATATTCTTCGATTATATAGAAGAGGAATTCAAAACTTCAAATTTTGATTTTTTAGGTAACCTTTTTTATATAAAACCTGTATCTTCAACTGTTATATTTTTGTCTTTGATTTCACTATCATTTATATATCCAACCTCTGGTTATCTTCTTTTAAAAGAGAGATTTTTTGACTCATCTTATAATCCTTTCCCTATTTTTATCGTTTATTTGATCTATTTTTTGTTTTATTCAATTTTATTTTTTAAATTATTTTATCTTCTATTTATTCAGAAAAATATTACCAGAGAAAAGAAAATAACAAAAGATTCAGAATTGTTTTTATCATTCTTAACTTTTCCATTTTTGGTTCTATTTTCGTTCGCTGTTATTTTTTCTTATCTTTTTAGTTCAAGTTCTGTATTATTTTATATTATTTTTTCATTCGTTACTCTTATAGTTATTTTGATAGTCTTAGTTTTGAACGATAAAGATCGAAAGACCTTTTTTATACATACAAAAAATTCTGAAGAGTATTTCTTTGTTCAAAACAGAAAAACAACTATAATCGGTGATCTTGTGAATTCAAAATTCGATATATCTTTAAGCGAAAGATTTTTAGAAAAAATGGTTGAAAAAACAGACCTTAACAAAATTTTTTATTTTTTGAAGAACTTTATAGATGATCTCAGTTTGACTCTTTTCAAGCTTTATCAGAGAAGTTTTACAGCTTCATTTTTTATTCTTTTATTGTTTTTGATTTCCTTTTTTCTATATCTTTTCTATAGAGGTTTTCTATGAAAATATTTTTGGATTTTATCTTTTTCTATCTTTTAAACTTTGTTATAATTGTTTGGATTGAAAAATATTTCTTTTATAAGATATCAAGAGGGGAAGTAGATGAAATAATTTTAAATGAGATAATTTCGTTTAAAAGAAACAAGTACCATAACTTGTTAAAAATATATTTAAATATTATATCACTCCTTTTGATTTATATCTTTTTGTATATTTTTGTATCTCAAACCTTAACCTTAAATTTAAGTTTTATATTTCTAATACTTTTTTATATCTTTTATGTTAAGATAAGAAATAGTCAAATTTATTTCCATCAAGAAATAATAAGAGAAAATGAGATAATATTATTTTCATACATCATATTTTTTTGCTCTCTTTACGCGTTTAATTATTTACCAAAAAATAATTCTTATGGTCTTAAAATTCTGATATTTTTAACGAGTTTTCCATCCCTCTTTGTTTTAAATGTTAACCAAACAAATAAAGGACAACTCCATTACATTACATACAAAGAGAGTATAATTTTGAAAAGTTTTAACAGAATATTTTTTACCTTCATAAACTCATTTTTCATCTTCTACCTTACAGGGAAAGAAATAGATTTTATAACATTATCAATATTAGTTTTTGTTTTCAGGATAATTTTATATTTTATCAATCTTGTTTTTGTAAGTTTTTCAAAGATCTTAACTTTTTTTATTTTATCCATATCATTTTCTATAATAATTTTGATAAACATTTTAATAAAATATGTTATACGATAAGGTTAATTTAAGGTACATAATTTTCGGTTCTGGATGTTGTATAGATACTTTTTTTTCACTTGATTCTGAGTATTATAGATCTGAAAAGATAATACTTGAAAGAACAGAATCTTATGAAGAGGCTGATATAATTATTTTGTATGGCTGTTTTAGCCAGAGTTCATTTCAATTTATCGAAGATGAAATTTTTAAAAAATCCAAGAAAAAAATTTATGTTGGTAATTTTACATTTTTGGATGAGAGTATGAAGGATGAAATTGTTAAAAATGTTGATCGCTTGATTTTAGGTTGTCCTGTAGATTGTAAAAGTTTGATAGAATTTCTTGAAGGGGAATTTTATGACAGAGAATAAATATGATGATAGCACTTTTCTTCAGCAGGACATTAAAGATTTGATAACTGAAAATATAACTTTAATCGGTGATTCTATCTATTTTAAACTTGATGAAAAGAAAGTTTTAACATACACCTTAGATTTTTTATTCAACAAATGGAATTATAAATACCTTTCAACTATAGTTGTTATTGAAAAGGAAAAAGGGTTTGTAATAAAGTATATTATAAATTCAACTACAGTTAAAAAAAGTGTTATCGTTGAAGTTTTTCTTGATAAAACCAATCCTGTCTTTACATCTATAGATATGATATATCCTGTTGCTTCGATATTCGAAAAAGAGATAAATAAAAAATATGGGATCATTTTTGAAGGTAATCCTGAAACTAAGAACATTATTTCCAACTATATTGAGAAATCTGGGGAGGATTCTTGATAAAAAAGTTTCCTTTCATAGTTAACAATATTTCACCTGATATTGCTTTAGGGAACATAACTTTTGAATTCAACCTTGATGGCTTTTCTTTTCAGGATCTGAATTTTAATTTTGAGTATGAAAGAAAAAACAGAAACAGATTCTTAAAAGGGCAATCTATTAAAACTGCAACAAAATTGATACCGAAATTTTCTTTTGTTCAATCCCATCATTTTCAGGAAGTTTTTTCTTTAGCTGTTGAAGATATTTACAATGTAAAAATACCTGACAGGGCAAAAATTTTGAGGATGATAATTCTTGAAATTGAGAGGATATCTGCATCTCTTTTATTCCTTTCAGCCATTTCATCCTCTCTTGGTTTTGAGACATTCAGATATTGGGTTTTAAAGGATAGAGAAAATTTTTTATCTGTTTTAAAAACTTTCAAAAAGGATGAAAACATTTTAAACGATATTATAGTTCCGGGAGGGATAAAGAAAACCATCTACAATGTTGAAATCGAAAGGCTGAATGAATTTTTAGAAAAATATTTTGAAAGGATCTTACTCGATTATGAAAAGATATTTTTTAAAAACATTTCACTTATTTCTAAAACAAAAAATTTTGGTGTGTTCAAAAAGGAGATTTTAAGAAAGAATAATGCAACAGGTTTACTTTTAAGAAGCTGTGGGATTAAATTCGATCTTAGAAAAAATGCTCCCTATGAGATGTACAACAGAGTTGATTTCCCGATTTACAATTTTGAAATTTCAGATCTTTATAACAGAATATTATCCCTTTACTTTGAAATTAAAAATTCAATTACGATAATAAAATCATCCTTAAAACTTCTTAATGAAACTTCGGATGAAAATATTTTGGAGATTATAGATTATGAAGAAAAAATAGGGAATAGGTTCTCATTTAAAAGGATAGAAGGTGTTAACGGTGAACTTTCCATATATCTTGAAGTTATCGATTCAAAGATAGAACACATTAAGTTCACTTCACCATCATTCATAAATGGTCTTCTTCTAATAAATAAATTGGAAGGTGATTACAAACTTTTTGATATTCCTGCGATTTATTCTTCTCTTTTCATAGTTCCTATGGAGGTCTATTTATGATAGATCTTGTTGGTTTCCTTGAGACATTTTTCCAGTTAAAGTATATTGTTAGGAGTGAAAGAAAAGAGTTTCTATTTTATGGGAAAAATGATATAACTTTCCCTTCTCTTGAAAAAGATAAGTGCAATTTGTGTAAAATTTGTGTTGATATTTGTCCAACGAAAAGTCTAAAAGTTGATGAAGGTGTTCTTCTTTTTGATATTTCAAGATGTATAGGATGTAATCTATGTATAGAAGAATGTCCACATAATGCACTTGTAAAAGTTTATAGTAAGAGGATAATTTTAAAAGATGTAAATGGTATTAAAGAAAATTCTGAAAAAATATTTTTAAAAAGGAGTTAAAAGATGTTGATCAAATTAAAAGATAAAGAACCGCAGAGACCTTTTTACTGTTCAGAAAACGCTGTTCTTATCGGTGATGTTAGATGTAAAGAATTTTCATCAGTCTGGTTCAATTCTGTTTTAAGAGGGGATATAAACTATATAGAGGTTGGAAGGTATTCTAATATTCAGGATCTTTCAGTATGTCATGTAACTTTCGAATTGCCTTGCATAATAGGTGATTATGTGACTGTTGGTCATAACGCGGTTTTGCATGGATGTAATATTTCAAACTATGTTCTAATAGGAATGGGAAGTGTTATACTTGATGGTGCGAAGATAGGTGAAGGTAGTATAATTGCAGCTGGAACTGTTGTAAAAGAGAATAGTGTTATACCGCCATTTTCTCTTGTTGCTGGTGTTCCGGGACAAGTTAAGAAAACTCTTCCGGAAAGTATAATTGAGGATTTAAAAAAACATGCTGCATCCTATTTTGAGTTTGCAAAATCTATTAAAGAGAATGGTGAGATTCTTAAATATTGACTTGATAAACATTAAAGTTATAATAAAAATGTGGGTAGATGCTGGCTACAAGTTATTACTTGAGGAAAGTCCGAACTCCATAGGGCAGGATGCCGGGTAACTCCCGGAGAGCGAAAGCTCATGGAAAGTGCAACAGAAAATAAACCGCCTGTGAAAACAGGTAAGGGTGAAAAGGTGAGGTAAGAGCTCACCATCTGTTCAGGTAACTGAGCAGATTGGCAAACCCCATCCGGAGCAAGATCAAACAGAGGTTGGCTTGCCCGGCTAAAACCTCGGGTAGATCGCTTAAGATGGCTGGTAACAACCATCTTAGATAGATTGCCAGTTGAACAGAATTCGGCTTACCGTCTACCCACAAATTTAAAATTTGGAGGTAATTTGAAATATCTACTTGTTGATGAACTAAAAAATCATATAGGTGAAGAGGTTGAACTGAAAGGGTGGGTATACAATACCAGATCGAGTGGAAAAATTTCCTTTTTACTTTTTAGGGATGGAAGTGGAATAGTTCAAGCTGTTTTATACCATCCAAACCATAATGAAGAGATAATCAAAAGATTCGATGAACTCACTCAGGAAACAAGTCTTGTAGTTTGGGGAAAAGTAAGAGAGGATAAGAGGGCACCATCTGGAGTTGAATTAGATATAATAGATTTTAAAGTAATCTCACCTTCAGTTGATTATCCAATTTCTCCAAAAGAACATGGTGTTGACTTTTTACAATCTAACAGACATCTTTGGTTAAGGTCAAAAAAACAGGCAGCTATAATGAGGGTAAGGAGTGATGTTGTTTTTTATGCGAGAGAGTTTTTCAACAATAGAAAATTTTTATGTATAGATGCTCCAATATTTACACCTTCAGCATGTGAAGGAACAACAACACTTTTTGAAGTTAATTATTTTGATGAAAAGAAAGTTTACCTTTCACAATCTGGACAACTTTATATGGAAGCAGCAGCATTAGCTTATGGGAAGGTTTACTGCTTCGGACCTGCCTTTAGAGCTGAAAAATCTAAAACGAGAAGACATTTGACAGAGTTCTGGCAGATAGAGCCTGAGGTGGCTTTTTTCAACATAGACGATGACATGGAACTCGCTGAAGATCTCGTTATATATCTTGTCGAAAAGATACTTGAAAGAAGGCAGGAGGATTTAAAAACACTTGAAAGGGATATAAAACCTCTTGAAAATGTTAAGAAGCCATTCTATAGGATCACATATGAAGAGGCAATAAAGATTTTGAACAGGAAAGGTATAGATATAAAGTTTGGTGAAGATTTTGGTGCACCAGATGAGGCAGCTATTTCACTAGAATTCGATAGACCTGTCTTTGTCCATAGATATCCTGCTGAAATCAAAGCGTTCTATATGAAAAGGGATGAAAAGAGACAAGATCTCGCTTTGGGATTCGATATGTTAGCAGGTGAAGGTTACGGAGAAACTATAGGTGGAGGGCAGAGAGAGGATGATTATGAAACACTTTTAAAAAGGATTGAAGAACATAAACTGCCTGTTGATAATTTCAAATGGTATCTTGACCTTAGAAAATATGGTTCCGTTCCACATGCTGGTTTTGGACTTGGGATTGAGAGGTTTGTGCAGTGGGTTACCAAAACACAACATATAAGAGAGGTTATCCCGTTCGCAAGAACACTCGATAGAACTGAACCTTAAAAATTTATATAAGGAGGAAAAATGAAAAAAATCGCTCTTCTTCTTTTCATCTCATTTATTTTTTTCAACATCTTCGCTTTGAAAATAAATGAATTTATAGTAACTCCAACCAGTGCAGAAAAGATAGAACTTTACAATGATGGCTCAAATCCTGTAGATGTTACAGGATATAAACTCTACATAAAAGGGACAAGTTCAACATCAAGCACAACCTTTAAAAGTTATACTATTTCAGCGGGAGGATATAAAGCTTTTGACCTTGGAACTGCAGAATTTAACGATTCTATAGGGCTTCCAAACGATGGTGCAATAATAATTATAAAGGATAATACAGACAATCTTATAGATTCTGTCGGGTATGGTGATCTTGGTGGAGCACCTTCACCTATATACAATTTCTCAACAGCGAGAGTTGATAGTACAGGTGATAATGCATTAGATTTCAATATGGATTTTACTCCTACTATGGGAAGTGCTAACGACTGTCCTTCAAATATGCTTGGAAATGGAACTGTTTTTATAAATGAAGTTTATCCATCAGATTCTAACGATAATTCAGCTTCAGTAGTTGAATACATAGAACTTTACAACAATTCAAATACACCTGTTGATATTAGTAACTGGGTTATAGTTTGCGATGATGATTATTATGTCCCATCTGGAACTTCTGTTCCCGCATACGGTTATTATGTGTTGTATGACTCATCCTTCCCACAATATTTTTACCTTGATGCTTTTAGAGATAATATATACCTTTACAACAACCTTGGAAACAGGATAGATCAGGTTGGTTGGCACAACATTCCAGTTGATTCATCTTTCTCAGTTATACCTAATGGAGTAAGAACATTCTTTAAAGGTTACGATGAGATAACTTCTGTTGATTTTAAGATAGATAAGCAAACTCCTGCAGCTTTGAACGCGATAGAGGAAGTTTTAAACAAAGAGAATACAGACAAAGATGTAAAAGTTTACTCTTTGAGTGGAATTGGAATCAGAATAGAATGTGAGAAAGATAAATCAGGGTCAATAGAGATTATTGATAATTCTGGAAGAGTCATATATTCATCATTTTTGAAAAATATGATTTTCTCAGCAAAATCAGGCATCTATTTTGTGAAAGTTGAAAGTGAAGGTAAAAGTTCAACATATAAAGTTAACTTAATCAAATAGGAGTTATTATGAAAAAATTGTTATTTTTATTACTTATTTTTTCACTCTCCCTATTTGTATTTTCAGCTCCTGTTCTATATATAAACGAGTTTCGCTATGATACTCCTGGTACTGATACAAACTGTTTTGTTGAAATTAAAGGTATACCTGGAACATCACTCGATTCAGTTAAACTTTTGGGAATAAATGGAAATGGTGGTGCTGTCACTAGTACAATAAGTCTTTCAGGTTGTACAATACCTTCAGATAGTTATTTTGTTATAGCACAGTCAACAAATGTTCCAAATTATGACCTTGTTACAGCACTTGTAGATTTTCAAAATGGTCCATGTGATAATATAATTTTAAGGTTTGATTCCCTTGGTTCATACACTACCATAGATGCTGTCTGTTACGGTTTACCTTCAGGTACAGACACTGTTTTTAGGGGTGAGGTTTGGCCAACATATGATCCAACTCCTTCAACAAGCTACACTGCTATTTTGGCAAGATATAATGATCCATTTTTATCAGATTTTAACAATAACTATTTAGATTATGCTCATTATAATGTTAAAACACCCGGAACTGCAAACAAACCTTTGAAACCTGTAACTATTGTTCAGATTCAGCAATCACCAGACTCTTTCTCATTATACAAAGATTCAACAGTTTTTATTATTGATACATGTATAGTTACTGCCGTTTTTGGAGGTCAATACTATGTAACATCAACAACAGGTCCAAAAGAGTGGGATGGAGTTAATGTTTATGGTGATATAGTAAATTACACATACAAGGTTGGTGATACTATTAATTTTATTCATTGTTTTGTCACAGAATATAACAATAAAACTGAAATAGTATTTCCAGGAACAGTACTTTACAATTCTGGAGATGGAACTTCTCCAAACCCTTATTCTGTATCACTTTCCCAAATAGGTGAAAGTTTTGAGGGAGTTCTTATAAAAGTTGGGCCTGTGGATGTATTAACAGCACCTGATTCAATTACTGGTGAATGGATAGTTTCAGATGGAGTTGACAGTTTGATAATAGACAATCTTGCAACATACACAGTCCCAAGTGTTGGCTCAAAAGTTTTTATAACTGGAATTCTCGATTATTCTGGAAACTATAAATTACAGCCAAGGAAGAACAACGATATACAGTATGTTTCTTTCTATAATCTTTCAGGTATTGTTGGACTTGATGATACTTTAGATTGTTCTGGAATATCAGTTATACTTTACAACAATGATGTAAACGATACAATTGTAACTGATTCAACAGGTAATTATGATTTCGGTTCTATACAGGAAGGCACTTACACTCTTCTTTTCAAAAAAACTTATTATGAAACTGATTCGATGGAACTTGTACTTTCACAGGATACAATCATATCTGTTGTTCTTCCAAGATCTAAGGGTGAAATAAGTGGAACAATTAATCTTAGTGATAATCCATCAGACCTTTCAAATTCAGTTGTTTATCTTAATTCGGCAGACCCTTATTTACTTACTCTTTCACTTATAGATACGACTGGGACAGATGGAAAATATCTTTTTGCAGATCTACCATTTGGTTACAACTTTAAATTGAAATTTGAGCATACAGGTTACGCTTCAGATTCTTTTGAAATTTTCCTTGATGATTACACAAAAACTTATGACCTGACTTTAACGAAACTGACAGGTATAGATGAGGTTCAAAAAGTTGAAAAGATAGTTGTTGAAGAAAATGGTGGTGGAATTTTCTCATTCCTTTACAACAAAGAGGTTGAAAATCCAACGAATATCCAGATTTATGATCTTACCGGAAGAAACATAGTTAATAAACCTGTTAACTCAGGTAAAGGTGTTTACAAAGTTACTCTTGATAAAAAATTATCTAAAGGTGTTTACTTCATCCAGATAACAGGTGAAGAGAAACCTTTTGTGAAAAAGTTCATTATAGTTAACTGATAAAAGCGAGGGGAAATCCCTCGCTTTTTTATTAAATCTACTATATAATTATTGACTTTTACCCATTTATTTGATATATTTTTCTTTTAATTTCCTTTTACACAGGAGGTATGATGACTAATAAAATATATCCTAAAAATGTTCTTGAAACATTGTCAAAATATATGCTTGTTGACGGTTTTGACCTTGTTTTCGATGGAGAGAAATCACATGGATCATATCTTTATGATTCAAAACACAACAAAGAGTATTTAGATTTTTTCACATTTTTTGCTTCATCACCTATAGGTTTCAATCATCCTAAAATGAACAATGAAGAGTTTATTAAAAAAATTGGAAAGGTATCAATTCATAAACCATCCAACTCTGACATCTATACTGTTGAGATGGCTGAATTTGTTGATACTTTTGGAAGGATAGCGAAACCAGATTTTATGAAATACCTTTTCTTCGTTTCAGGTGGTGCACTTGCAGTTGAAAACGCTTTAAAAACAGCGTTCGATTGGAAGATCAGAAAAAATTTGAAAAAGGGAAAAGGGGAGAAGGGAAGAAAGGTTATACACTTTAAACATGCTTTTCATGGAAGGAGTGGATATACCTTGAGTATGACAAACACTTTTGACCCAAGAAAAACAAAATATTTCCCAAAATTTGACTGGCCAAGAGTTGATAGTCCTGCTTTAAATTTTCCTGTAGATGATAATGAGATAAAAAGAGTAGAAAAAGAAGAAGAGAAAGTTATCAACCAGATAAAGGATTTTATAGCAAAAGAAGGTGATGATATCGCTGCACTCATCCTTGAACCTGTGCAGGCAGAGGGTGGGGATAGACATTTCAGGAAAGAATTTTTCAAAAAATTAAGAGAGATAACTCTTGAAAACGAAATAATGTTTATTCTTGATGAGGTTCAGACAGGAATGGGATTGACCGGAAAATTCTGGTGTTTTGAGCATTTTGATATTAAACCTGATATAGTCGCTTTTGGTAAAAAATCACAAATATGTGGAATAATGTGTTCTGACAGGGTTGAAGAGGTAGAAAACCATGTTTTTGCAGAATCTTCAAGAATAAACTCAACATGGGGTGGAAGTTTAACAGATATGGTTAGAGCAACTAAAATTCTGGAAATAATAGATGAGGAGAAACTAATAGAGAATGCTAAAAATGTTGGTGAGTTTTTACTTGAGAATTTGAGAAATATAAAGAGTGAAAAGTTGAGTAATATAAGAGGAAAAGGTTTATTGATAGCATTCGATCTTGAAAATAGTGAAAAAAGGGATAGGATGTTTGACAAACTTTTTGAAAATGGACTTTTCACGATAAAATGTGGAGAAAAGAGCATAAGGTTTAGACCACCTTTAAACCTTTCAAAAGAGGAAGCATTGAAAGGTGTAGAAATAGTTGAAAAATCTTTGAAGGAGATATGATAAAATGGGTACAATGAAAGCAGTAAGAAAATTGAAAAGGGAGAAAGGAGCAAATTTAGTTGATATTGAAATACCAAAAATTAAATCTGATGAGGTTTTGATTAAGGTTCTATCAACAAGTATATGTGGAACTGATGTTCATATATACAAATGGGACACCTGGTCTGAAAACAGGATAAAGAATATTCCACAAACACTTGGTCATGAAGTTTGTGGTGAGGTTGTTGAGGTCGGAAGTTCCGTAAAAAAAATCAAGGTTGGAGATTATATTTCAGCTGAAACACATATTCCATGTAAAAAGTGTATAAACTGTTTAACTGGAAACGAACATATTTGTATGAATGGACAGATACTGGGAGTTGACAGGGATGGAGTTTTTGCAGAATACGCTGTGATACCAGAATCTGTTGCTTGGGTAAATGACAGAGCTATTCCACCAGAGATGGCTTCAGTTCAGGAACCACTCGGTAATGCTACTTATGCTGTTCTTGGTGAGGATTACAATATATATGGTAAAAGGGTTGCGATTTTTGGTGATGGTCCTACAGCTTTATTCGCTGTTGGTGTTGCCAAACTTGCAGGAGCATCAAAAGTTTTCCATATTGGTGTTTTTGATTTCAATATGGAAATAGGTAAAAAGATGGGTGCCGATTATTCTTTAAAAGCTACCGACAATATGGATAGGGTCCAGTTTATAAGGGACAACACTGATGGTTACGGTGCGGATATAGTTGTTGAGATGGCTGGAGCGAAACAGGCAGTTTTGGAAGGTTTGGACTCTTTAAGAAAAGGTGGAAGATTCTCTGCATTTGGAATTACTCCTGAACAGAAACTTGAAATAGACTACAACAACCAGATAGTTTTTAAAGGGATACAGATACATGGAATTTCAGGAAGAAGGATGTTCGATACCTGGCTTAGATTGAAAAATATGCTTGCATCGAAAAAACTCGATATAAGTCCAGTAATAACAAATCTTTTCGCACTTGAAGATTTTGAAAAGGGTTTCGAAGAGATGATGAAAATCCCAAGAGTTTCTGCAAAGATAGTTTTATTCCCTGATAAAAAACTTCTTAACGAAAGGTTGAAAGAATTTAAAAAATAAAAGGAGAAAATATGTACGGGAAAATAAAAGATGATCTAAGAAAAGAACTCGATAAGATAAAAGCTGATAACCTTTACAAAGAGGAAAGGATAATAACATCAAGACAAGGTGTTGAGATAACTTTGAATGATGGCAGAAAAGTATTAAACTTTTGTGCGAACAATTACCTCGGTCTTGCGGGAACAGATAAACTTGTTGAGATAGCAAAAAAAGGTATAGAAAAATATGGTTACGGATTGAGTTCTGTAAGGTTCATCTGTGGAACTTTTGACATACATAAAAAACTTGAAGATAAAATTTCTGAATTTTTAAAGAAAGAGGATACTATTCTATATGCAGCATGTTTTGATGCCAACGGTGGTGTTTTTGAGCCTCTTTTGAATGAGCAGGATGCTATAATTTCAGATAAATTGAACCACGCATCAATAATAGATGGTGTTAGATTATGCAAAGCACAGAGATTCGTATACGACCATTCCAATATGGAACAACTCGAAGATATTTTGAAAAATACACAAAACCTGAGATACAGAATGATAGCAACCGATGGTGTCTTCTCTATGGATGGAGATATAGCGAAACTCGACAAGATAGTTGAACTTGCTGAAAAATATGACGCTTTGGTTATGGTTGACGATTCACATGCAACAGGTTTCATAGGAAAAACTGGAAGGGGAACAATAGAACTTATGAATGTTATGGATAGAGTTGATATTGTTACTTCAACTCTTGGTAAAGCACTTGGTGGTGCTATGGGTGGTTTCATTTCCGGAAGGAAAGAGATCATTGAACTTTTAAGGCAGAGATCGAGACCATACCTTTTCTCAAACTCCTTATCACCAGTTATAGTTTATACAGCCTATGAAATTTTTAATATGCTCTCAGAAACAACCGAACTGAGAGATAAACTTGAGGAGAACACAAAATATTTTAGAGAGAGGATGACTGAAGCTGGTTTTGATATTAAACCTGGGATACATCCAATAGTTCCAATAATGTTCTCTAAATTTGAAAATGATGCTCAACTCTCGCAACTTTTCGCAAAAGATCTTCTCGCTGAGAATATTTATGTTATAGGTTTTTACTATCCAGTAGTTCCAAAGGGAAGTTCAAGGATAAGAGTTCAGATTTCTGCAGCCCACACGAAAGAACATCTTGATAAGGCTATAGACGGGTTTATTAAAGTTGGTAAAAAGTATAAGGTCATATAGAAAAATATGAAGTTAACGAATTTTCTTTTTAACAGTTTAAAAGAGATACCGAAGGATGCTGAAATAGTAAGCCATAAATTGATGCTTAGAGGTTGTTTCATCAGACAGAACGCAGCTGGAATATATTCCTATCTACCTTTGGGCCTTATGGTTATTGAGAATATAAGAAGGATAATAAAAGAGGAGATGGATAGAATTGGAGGTCAGGAACTACTTCTCCCAGTTCTGACACCAAAAGAGATATGGGAAGAGAGCGGTAGGTGGAAAGATTTTGGTGATGAGATGTTTAGGGTGAAAGATAGGAAAGGGAGAGATTTCGCGATGAGCCCGACACATGAAGAGATAATTACAGATCTTGCGAGAAGAGAGATAAAATCTTACAGAGACCTTCCACAGATCTGGTATCAGATACAGACAAAGTTCAGGGATGAACCAAGACCTAGGAGTGGATTACTTAGGGTGAGACAGTTCGAGATGAAAGATTCATATTCTCTCGATAAAGATTTTGAAGGGTTGAGTATCTCCTATGAAAAACATAGAGAGGCTTACACGAGGATTTTCAAAAGATGTGGACTAAACTTTGCGGTTGTCGAAGCAGCGAGTGGTTTGATGGGAGGGAGAAAATCTCAGGAATTTATGGCTTTTTCTGATGTGGGCGAAAGTAATGTTGTGATATGCGAAAATTGTAATAATGCTATGAATACTGAGGTCGCGAGACCATTCATAGAAAGATCAGAAGATGTTGATGGAAATCTGAGTGAAGTTCATACACCTGTTGAAGGTTCTATTGAAAGTATAAGTGATTTTTTGAAAATCGATAAGAGTAAACTTTTCAAATCAATTCTTCTTATAGCTAACAGTCAACCTGTATTCGTTATTTTGCCAGGTGACAGGGATATAGATGAGGATAAGTTGGTTTTGATATTCGGTGAATTTTTTAGATACGCAACGGATGAAGAGATAGAAAAATATTGTAAAGCACCAAAAGGTTATATTTCTCCTGTTAATCTTGATATACCTGTTTATGCTGATCTATCGTTGAAAGGTAGAAAGGGACTTGTATCCGGTGCAAACAAAAAAGATTACCATTTCATAAATATAAACATCGATAGGGATATAAAAAATGTAAAATATGTTGATGTGATAAAATTGAAAGAAAACGATAGATGTGAAAAATGTAAAGGTAAATTGCACATCAAAAAGACTATAGAGATAGGACACATATTCCAGCTTGGAACAAAATATTCAGAATCTATGAAAGCTGAGTATCTGACACAAAATGGTGAAAGAAAACCGATAGTTATGGGTTCATATGGAATAGGTTTAGGCAGAGTGGCATCAACAATAGTTGAACAGAATAATGATGAGAATGGGATAATATGGCCTATATCTGTCGCTCCATTCAAATTGATAATAATACCTTTGAATGTTAAAGAGAAAAAAATTATGGATGAAGCTATAAATCTTTACAACAGATTTTCAATTTATGATGCTCTACTTGATGATAGGGATCTGACTCCCGGAAACAAGTTTAAGGATGCTGATCTTATCGGTATACCATACAAAATAATTTTTGGTAACAAATTTTTGAATGAAGGTAAAGTTGAAATCGCAAGAAGGAGAGATAATCAAAGGTTTATTGTTGATAAAGAAAATGTTTTTGATAAAATAAATCAATTGATAAAAGAAGAGATGGAGAGATACAATGTATGAAGAAAGAGAAGAAAAGATAAAAAATCTTGCGGAAAAACTCTTAAGTAGAGAGGATTACATTGAAGAGAAGATTAAACTTGTAAAAGTTTTTGTCTCGAAATCAATAAATCCACATATTAGAATTTTTCTTGACAAGGAAGGTGGAATAAAAATTAAAGATCTTGAAAAGTTTCATAAAGAGTTTGAAATTCTTCTTGATGTTGAAAAGATATGTGAAAAGAATTATGTTTTAGAGGTCTCCTCACCAGGGGAAGAAAAAGATAGGAGGTAAAGTGAACAAGGAAAGAGAAAGGGAAATTATTGATGCTATAAAAGAGATAAGTGCAGTTAAGAATATCGATAAGAGTAAACTTTTAAAGATCGTTGAAGAATCTTTAAAATATGCCGTACAAAAGCACTATGGAGAAGATGGGGAATATAAAGTTACCATCAATGAAGCAACAGGTGAAATAAAGATAACAAGAGCATTAACAATTGTCGAAAAAGTTGAAGAACCAAACATCGAGATAAGTTTGGAAGAGGTTTATGAACTTGTTCCTGAAAATTTAAGAGACAAGATAAAGTTGGGAGACAAATTTTTTGAAGAACTTCCTGTTGAAGAAGTGGGGAGAAGTGCTATAAATAAAATGAAACAGCTTATCAACCAAAAGGTTCTAACTGAGGAAAGAGAATCCCTGTTCAGCGAGTTCTCAGCAAAAGTTGGTATGCTCGTAAATGGTCATATAAAAAAGATAGATAAAGCGAGAGGATATGTTTATATTAACCTTGCGAGACTTGATGCCAAAATGTCTTTTGATGAAGCAATACCTGATGAGATTAAAAATTTCAGACAGGGTAAACTTTTGAAAGCAGTTATAATAGAGGTTAAGAAAAATAACAATAAGGATCCGGAAATATTTTTATCAAGAAAATCTGATGAGTTTTTGAAAAAATTACTTGAATTTGAAGTTCCAGAAATAGAAGAGGGATCGGTTATTATAAAAGGTATAGCTCGTGAACCTGGGAAAAGAGCAAAAATATCTGTCATTTCCCTTGATGATAAAATTGATCCTGTCGGCGCTTGTGTTGGTGTTAAAGGTTCAAGGATACATACTATCATAAGAGAATTGAACAACGAACATATTGATATAATACAGTGGTCATCTGATCCAACTCTTTACACTCAAAGAGCCATCTCTCCGGGAACTATAATAAGAGCTTTCAAAAATGAAGAGATGAAGACTATGAAACTTGTTGTAAAAGATGATACGAAAGATAAAGCGATTGGTAAAGATGGTGTAAACATAAAACTCGCTTCTAAGTTGACAGGTTGGAATTTACAGGTGATTTCTGAAAGTGAATTCAGAGAAGAGGTAGGAAAAGGACTTGATATAAATCCTATATACGAGTTAAAAGATATCACTGAAAACCAAAAGGAAAATCTTGTTAAGGCTGGATACAAGAGTGTAGAAGAGATTGTTGAGAAAGGAATAGAAGAACTTGAAAATATACAGGGTTTTGGAAGAAAAACTGCTGAGAAAGTTATGAAAAGTGCACAGGAGTATTTAAAAGAAAGGGAGTAAGATAATGCCTAAAAAGAAAGAGAAAGAAATTGTTTTGAAAGAACTTGCAAAAGAGATAAAAGTTAAAAGTGATGAGATAATTAATTTTCTTAATAAAAAGGGGAAAAAGAATTTAGAAGAGAACTCTTTAATAGATAGTGAAACAGTTATTGAAATAAAAGATCATTTTAAAGAGTTGGCACAGAAAAAAAGTAAAACGAAAAAAAGTGAAGTAAAGAAAGATAAATCTGAAAAAGAAGAGAAAAAAACAACAAAGAAAACTACCTCTAAAAGTGGGAAAACTGAAAAGAAAAAAAAGGTAGCAAAAGTTGAAACAAAAAAAGAAGAAGTTGAAGAGATAATTGAGGATGAAGAAGTTGAGGAAACAGAAAAAAAACCGAAGAGAAGATTTTCTGGTATTGAATTTATAACTGAGGTAAAAGAGGAAGAGATAAAAAAGGAAGAAAAGGTTGAAGAGGAAAAGAAAAGTGTTGCTGAGGAAATAAAGAAAGAAGAAAAGGTTGAAGAAAAAATCCCAGAAGTTAAAGAGGTAAAAGAGATTAAACCTGAAGTTAAACCATTAGAAGAAAAGAAAGACTTCAACATAAAAAACATGCAGGAAGTTGAAGTAGAAAAGAAGGAAACTATTGAAAAACAGAAAATAGAAAGTCAGAGGGTTGAAAAGAAACCACCTTTCGAGAAAAAAGTTGAAAGGTATGAAAAGAGAGAAAGGAAAGATTTTTATAACAAAGGAAGACAAAATTATCCCCCGAAGTTTGAAGAAGTTAAACCTATTTTTGAACCTGATAAAAAGTTCGTTACTTCAGAAGAGATAACAAAAGGGAAAAAAGGGAAAAAGAAAAAAGTAATAGATGAAAAGGTTATTGAAAAATCGATACAAAAAACTATTAAAGCGATAAGAGCTGGAGAACTTTCTCATAAGAAAAAATATAAAGAGAAACCTAAAGATATAAAAGAAGAAGGCGAAACAAAAAAAATTGCTATCTCAGATTTTATAGTTCTTTCAGATCTTGCTGACAGAATCAATGTTGATCCAGTCGAACTTATTGAAAAAGGTATTGAACTTGGTTTAATGGTTACAATAAACCAAAGAATAGATTTTGAAACCGCATCTTTACTACTTATGGAGTTTGGATACGATGTTGAAAAAATAGCACCAGAAATAGAAGAGAAAACAAAAAAGGAAGAGGATGAAGAGAAGGAAAAGTATGAACTTTTAAAAAGGCCACCTGTTATAACTATAATGGGTCATGTTGATCATGGAAAAACAACGCTGATTGACTTTTTAAGAAAATCGAGAATAGCTGATTCAGAATATGGTAAGATAACGCAGGATTTGGGAGCTTACACTGTAAATACAAAACATGGATTAATAACAATTCTCGATACTCCCGGCCATGAAGCTTTCACTGCGATGAGGGCAAGGGGAGCACAGATAACAGATATAGCAGTTATTGTTATAGCGGCCAACGATGGTGTTCAACCTCAAACTATAGAAGCAATTAACCATTGTAAACTTGCAAATGTTCCAATCATAGTAGCTATCAATAAAATAGATCTTCCTGAAAGTGATATAAACAGAGTGAAGAGGGAACTGCTAAATATAAATGTTGTTCCAGATGAATTTGGTGGTAATGTCCCTGTTGTTCCAATCTCTGCAAAAACTGGTAAAAATATTGAAGAGTTACTTGAAACTATAGCTATACAAGCAGAATTACTTGATCTAAAAGCACCATACGAAGGTTCTGTTAAGGGAACTGTAATAGAGATAAAACAGGATAAAGGTCTTGGTGCAATTTTCAACTGTATTATTCAAAAAGGTACTCTGAAAAAGGATGATTTTTTTGTAGTGGGAAAGGTTTATGGAAAAGTTAGGAAGATGTTGAACGAATTTAAACAGGAAGTACATCAAGCTACACCAGGGATACCAATAATGATAGTTGGTGCTAACGAGTTACCTGAAGTTGGAGATATTTTAACAACAGTTGAAAATGAAAAGACAGCTAAAGATATTGCAAGGGAGAGATATTTCGCTTATAGAGAGCAGCTCCTCAAAAAGAGAGAGATAACATCTCTTGATGGTTTTGAAAAACAACTTGAGATAATGAAGAAAAAGGAACTTAATATAATTATCAAAGGAAAGGCTTACGGTTCGATAGAAGCTCTTGCAGATTCCTTACAAATGTTATCAAATGAAGATGCTATCGTTAATGTTGTTTTAAAAGATGTTGGGATTGTCACGGAAAATGATGTTAACGCAGCTGTAGCATCAAAAGGAATGATAATCGCATTTGACACTTCCGTTGATCCAAATGCGAGAGCAAAAGCCAAAACTGAAGGTATAATAATAAAACAGTATAATGTTATTTACGATGTTATAGACGATATTAAAAATGCTTTAAAATCTTTCAAAGAAGTTGTTTATGAAAATAAAATTATTGGAACAGCTGAGGTAAGGGAACTTTTCAAAATTTCAAGGTTGGGAACAATCGCAGGACTTTATGTCCTTGATGGGAAAATAGTTAGAAACTCTATGATAAACATTTTAAGAAATGGTAATGACCTTGGTTCATATTCAATCAAAACTTTGAAAAGGTTTAAAGACGATGTTAAAGAGGTCGAAGCCGGATACGAATGCGCAGTATTACTTGATGGTTTCGATGATATTGAAAAAGGTGATATATTCAAATGTATCATTAAAGTTGAAAAGAAAGATTGATGAAAATCACAGCGTTAAGAATAGAACTTTTTATTAAAGAATCGCAGAGTTTAAAAGATAAGAGGAGAGTGATCAAATCTTTGATCGAGAGGATAAAAAACAGATACAATGTTTCTATAGCAGAGGTGGGAGATAACGATTCTTATAAAAAATCTACAATCGGTCTTGCATTAGTTTCTAACGATGTGAAATTCAACGACAGACAGGTGAAAGAGATTTTAGATTTTATCGACGCGAATCCTTTAGTAATGATAATTAAAAGTGAGACGGAAATATGGTAAGTGAAAGAAGACATAAAAGGATAGAATCCGAAATTTTAAAGGTGGTTTCTATTTCCCTTGAATATATAAAAGATCCCAAATTGAAATTGATAACCTTTACAAGAGTAGAGGTTACCGATGATTTAAAATACGCTACCATCTTTTATATAGCACATAAAAAGAAAGATTATATTCCAGTCCATCTTGAAAAAGCCAAGGGTTTTTTTAGGGGGCATATAAGTGAAAAAGTAAATTTGCGAAAAACTCCTGAAATTAAATTCAAATATGATGATGGACTTGAATACCAGATAAAAATCGAAAATATTCTTCAAGAGTTAAAGGATGAAGAAGATAGTAGAGAAAATTAAAAGAGCAAAAAAGATCCTTGTTGTTTCACATAAAAGACCTGATGGTGATTCGATAGGATCACAGATAGGGCTTCTTCTTGCGTTAAAAAAGATTAAAAAAGATATTTACTGTCTCAATGAGGATGAAGTTCCAGAAACTTTTCTTTTTTTGAAAGGTTGTGAATTAATAAAAAATGAAATCCCTTTGAATAAAAAATTTGATCTTATAGTGACCCTTGATATGTCAGACTTATCGAGATCTGGAGAGAGGATAGAAAAATTTTTGAAAGAACTATTAGAGAAAAAAATTTTTCTTATAAACATTGACCATCATGATTCCAACACAAATTTTGGTGATGAGAATTATATTGATATACATTCAAGCTCAACTTCAGAAATAGTTTTTAAAATGTTAAAAAAATTGAATACAAAATTCGATAAGGATATTGTCAACTCTCTTTATACTGGAATGGTTTCAGATACTGGAAACTTTCTTTTTGAAAACACAAAATCTGAAACATTTAAACTCGCTTCCGAGATGATAAAACTGGGAGCGGAAAGGCAGAAGATCTCAAATGAGGTCTATATGTCAAGACCTTTCCAAAAAGTGAAACTCATTTCAAGAGTTATTGAAAGGGCAAAATTTATTGATGATAAAGTTTATTCCTTTATAAAACTTTCAGATTTTAAAGAGTTGAATGCTAAAAAAGAATATACGGATGGAATTGTTAACGAACTTTTAAAAATAAAAGGTGTTGGTTTCGCTGTTCTTTTAACTGAGGAAGATGACCAAATCAGAATATCTTTCAGAAGTAAAACGGAAAGATACAATGCTGATCTTTTCGCGAGAAAATTTAATGGCGGTGGACACTATTATGCTGCAGGTGGCAGATCCGAAGATACTATTGAAAATACGATCAAAAATCTTGAAAAAGAACTCTACTCATTATGAAAAAAATTGTTGTTCTAATAGGAGCAAGACCACAGTTTATTAAACATGCTCCAGTAAATATACAGTTAAAAAAATTTTTTAAATTGATACTTGTCCATTCTGGTCAACATTACGATTATGCTATGTCAGAAATATTTTTTAAATCTTTAAAACTACCAAAACCTGATTACAATTTGGAAGTTGGTTCAAAAACTCACGCACAGCAAACAGGTGAGATAATGGAAAAGTTTGAAAATGTTCTAATCAAAGAAAAACCTGCTGGAGTTATTGTATACGGTGATACAAACACAACACTCGCTGGTGCTATAACAACTTCAAAACTGAACATTCCTCTTGTTCACATTGAAGCTGGGCTTAGGAGTAAAAACATTTTTATGCCAGAAGAGATTAACAGGATAGTAACTGACAGGATATCGGATCATCTTTTCGCACCATCTAAATCTGCTCTTTTGAATTTAAAAAAAGAAGGATTGGATGGAATATTTTCAGGTGATGTCATGTTTGATCTTTTTCTAATGTGTGAAAAAGATATTGAAAGAAAAATAGATAAGGATCTTATAGAAAAAGTAAAAGCCAAAGATTTTGCTTTATTAACCATACATAGAGAATCCAACACAAAAAAAGAAAGTTTGAAAAGAATTTTAAAAAACATTTCAAGATTAAATTATAAAATAATTTTCCCAGTGCATCCAAGAACAAAAAATGTTCTCACCGGTCAAAAGAATTATAAAAATATTGAATTCATCCAGCCTGTAGGTTATTTTGAAACTCTCTTTCTTTTAAAAAATTGCAGGATGGTTTTAACAGATTCTGGAGGTTTGCAGAAGGAAGCTTATTTTGCAAAAAAACCTTGTGTCACACTTAGAAGTGAAACTGAATGGGAGGAAACTGTAAAATCAGGATACAATATCCTTTCTCCTTTTGGTGAAAATGTCGATGAGAATATTGAAAGAAAATTCAAGAAAAAAAAGTATGAAAATTTTTATGGTGATGGAAACGCATCAAGGATAATAGCGGATAAACTGAAGGAGTTATTATGAAAATAAAAAACGCTTTGATCTCTCTTTACAAAAAAGATGGAATTGAAGAACTTCTTGAAATTTTGAAGAAATACTCTGTTAATATATATGCCACAAGTTCAACAGCAAAATACATTAAAGAATGTGGCTATGATGTTCATCAGACAGAAGAGATAACCGGAATCAGCGAACTTTTAGGAGGAAGAGTAAAAACTTTGAACACGGATCTTTTCGCTGGAATACTCGCCAGAAAAGATAAGGATGATACTTCAAAAATAAAAGTCCTTTTTGATCTTGTTGTTGTTGATCTTTACCCGTTCGAAGAGTATTTCAAAAATTCTAAAAATCCAAAAGAAGATTTAGATGAACTTATAGAAAAGATTGATATAGGTGGAGTTTCTCTGATAAGGGCTGCTGCAAAAAATTACAAATATGTTGGAATAATAGTTGATAAAAACGATTACAAAACAATTGCAAAACATATTGACGAGAATGATGGAGAAATTGCAGATTACACTTTATCTTTACTCGCACAAAAAGCTTTCAACAGAGTTGTTGAATACGATTCAACAATTTTCAAATTTTTTAGTATAATCAATGAAAACGAATCTATGTTACCAAACAACTTGAATCTTATTTTGAAAAAGAAATCTGATCTCAGATATGGTGAAAACCCTCATCAGAAAGGATCACTCTATGTTGTAAGTGGTAGTAGAAATTCTCTTGCAGATCTTAAAGTGATTCAAGGTAAAGAGATGTCATTTAACAACTATCTTGATCTTGATGCAGCAATCAATATAACTTTATCTTTTGAACAACCAGCATGTTCTATAATCAAACATTGTAACCCTTGTGGTGTCGGAGTTGGAGATACCATTTCTGATGCTTTTCAGTTCGCTCATATTTCTGATCCAAAATCAGCTTTTGGTGGAATAATCGCTTTAAACCGCGAATGTGATGAAGAGACAGCTGAAATGATAAGTCCCCTTTTCATGGAAGTCATTTATGCTCCATCCTTTTCTGAAAATTCTTTAAAAATTTTATCTAAGAAAAAAAATCTTAGAATAGTTGAAGGGGATGTTGAAATAAATAAGGAAGTAGAACTTAGATCGCTTTCCGGTTGTTATCTTGCACAAAATAAGGATAACATTCAGGATAATACTTCTTTCTTTCAGGTTGTTACAGAAAAACAACCAACCGAGAAAGAGTGGGCCGCGATATACTTTGGATGGAAAGTTGTAAGATTTGTAAAATCGAACGCTATAGTTGTGGCTACACCCAATAGAACTATGGGTATATGCGGTGGACAAACATCCAGAGTTGATGCTGTTGAAATAGCTTTAAAAAAGGCAGGTGGTATGGCAGCATATACAGGTGGTTCAGCCCTCGCTTCTGATGGATTTTTCCCATTCAGAGACTCTATTGATATTATCGCAAAAGAAGGGATATATGCTATCGTCCAACCGGGTGGTTCAATAAAAGATAAAGAGGTGATAGAAGCGTGTAATGAGCATGGTATCTCTATGGTATTTACAAATGTGAGACATTTTAAACATTGAGGTGAATATGGGTTTCCCTGTTTATAGGAAAAGAAAACCAGTTATTGGGCTTGCTTTAGGATCTGGTGCTGCTAAAGGTTATGCTCATATAGGAGTTTTAAAAGTACTCGAAGAGTTGAAGATTAAGCCAGATATAATAACTGGAACTTCTATGGGCGCCCTTATTGGAGCTTTGTATGCTTCTGGTTATCTTGCAAAGGATATTGATGAACTTGCAAATAAAATAGATAAAAAGGAAATGAGAAAACTTTTCAAAATAACTTTTGATGGTGCCGGACTTGTTAACGGTGAATTACTAAACAAATATATTGATTCTTTGCTCCCTGTTGAAACTTTCAATAAACTGAAAATTCCTTTCGGTTGTGTAGCATGTAATATAATAGATGGAAGAGAGTTCAACTTCACAAAAGGTTTTTTAAGGGATGCTTTAAGAGCATCAATATCGATCCCAGGTATTATAACTCCAAAAGTTTTAAAAAATTATGCTCTTGTTGATGGAGGTTTAGTTAATCCTGTTCCAGTATCTTTATGCAGAAAACTTGGTGCCGATATAGTTATCGCTGTGAATGTTTTGCATACACCTATTTTAAAATGTAAATGCACAGATTTCCCCGTTATAGAAAGAATAGAGAATTATGATTCAAATAAGGATGAAAAAGTAAAAAACTTTAATGAGAAGATTAAACTGATGTTAAAACAGGAGATCGAAGTTTTAGAAAATAAAGCAAAAATTATTGGTTCCCTTTTAAATCTCAACGATAAATTGAATATAATGGATGTCATTTCCCAGACATTTATGATAGCAGAGTCTAACCTTGCCAACTTTAGATTGAGTTTTGATAAACCTGATTTTTTAATACAACCTGATATGAGTTCTATAAAACATTTTGATTTTTATAAATCTGAAGAAGCAATACTTTTAGGTGAGAAGGAGATGTGGAAATTCGCAGCGGAAAGTAAAATATCTGACAGGTTAAAAAACTATGAGCCAGTTAAAAGATTTTTACATAGATAGATGTTTCCTTTGTGGAAACATGTGTGGTGCAAAAAGGATAGATGGAGAAAAGGGTTTATGCAATGCTGATAACACATTGAAGATAGCATCAAGAAATCTCCATTTTGGAGAGGAACCACCAATATCAGGAAAAGATGGTTCTGGAACGATATTTTTTTCGAACTGCTCTATGAGATGTATTTACTGTCAAAACTATCCTATTTCTCAACTTTCTGTTGGAAATCCAACTGATGAGAAAGGTTTGGAAGAGATGATTCTTGAACTCCAGAAAAAGGGAGCCCGTAACATCAATTTTGTGACTCCTACACATTACACTTACCATATATATAAAGTTTTAAAAAATATAAAAGGAAAAGATTTGAAAATCCCTGTAGTATGGAACACATCATCTTATGAAAATCCAGAGATAGTTGATTATCTTGATCAGGTTGTAGATGTCTACCTTTCAGATATAAGGTATTCGAACGACAAGGATGCGAAAAAATATTCTTCTGTTGATAACTATTCTTCTATCGTTTTTGAAAATGTTAAAAAGTTTTATAAGCAGAAAGGGAACTTGAAAATAGATGAAGATGGTTATGCAAAGCAAGGTATAATAATAAGAATACTTCTTCTTCCCGGAAAGGTAAATGAGATGAAGGAAATTATACGATTCTGTTATGATAATTTTGGAAAAGAGATTTATCTTTCTTTGATGTCACAATATACGCCATATTTTAAAGCACTCGGAGATCCTTTGTTGAAAAGAAAAGTTTACAGTTATGAATACGAAAATATAGTTGAGTATGCAGACAGTTTAGGGCTTGAGAACTGTTTTATTCAGGAGTTTGAAAATCTGGAGGAAAGATGATATTAGAAGTTGTTCCAAAACAAGATTATTTCGATTCCCTTGGACAGATAATAAAAAATGAAATTAAAAAATCTGAACACTCGATAAAGAAAGTAAGGACATCCAATTTATACTTTTTTGATAAAGATGTTGATCTAAATTTTTTAAAGGATCTTCTCGTTGATTCTATAACAGATGATTTCTATATCCATCCACAGCATCCTTTCGAAAACACATTCTATATTGATATCTATTACAAAGATGGAGTTATGGATCCTGCAGGGGAAACTTTAAAAAATTATCTTATAAAATCATCCTTTCAGGTAAACGATGTAAAAACTATAAGGAGATTTTATCTTTTTTCTGAAGAAAAAATTAACAGTGAAAAGATAATAAAATTTTTTAAAAACAGATATTTCAATCCTCTCGTTGAACAGGCAGGAGAGTTTAAAGAAAAAATAAAGTTCCTTTCAACGGATAAAGAATTCGAACTAAAATATATAGATCTTGATTGTGATCTTGAGAAACTTTCAAAAGATATGGTTTTATCTTTGAACCTTGAAGAGATGAAAATGATAAAAGAATACTTCTATAAAAAATTGAAAAGAAAACCAACTGATGTTGAACTTGAAACTATTGCACAAACATGGTCAGAACATTGCGTACATAAGACTTTCAAATCACCATTCAGATACAAGAATAAGAGGATTAAAAACCTTTTTAAAGAAACTATAATGAAATCGAGTTATGAAATTAACCATCCAGATACTGTTTCTCTTTTTACTGATAACGCAGGTATAATAAAATTTGATCAATTCAACAATATATGTTTTAAGGTTGAAACACATAACCACCCATCCGCTTTGGAACCATACGGAGGAGCTGGAACAGGAATAGGTGGAGTTATAAGGGATATTATTGGAACCGGACTTTCAGCGAAACCTATTGCCAACACTGATGTTTTCTGCATTGGAATAGATGAAGGGGAGTTGGCAGAAAATGATTCTATAATCCCTCCAGATGAGATATTGAAAGGAGTTGTCGCAGGTGTCAGGGATTATGGAAACAGGATGGGAATCCCAACAATAAATGGTGCAGTTTGTTATCATAAAAAATTTTTAGGGAATCCACTCGTTTTTGCAGGTAGCATAGGAATAATGAAATCAAGAAACAGTTTTAAAAAAGTAAAACAGAACGATTACATAGTCCTGATAGGGGGAAGAACTGGAAGGGATGGGATCCATGGTGCAACTTTCTCATCAACATCTTTAACTGAGGATTCGCAGGAAATTTCAAGTGGTGCTGTTCAGATAGGTAACCCTATTGAGGAAAAAAAGATGCTCGATGCTATAATGGAGATGGATGGACTTTTCAACGCAATAACCGATTGTGGTGCAGGAGGGCTTTCCTCAGCAGTAGGGGAGATGGGAGAGGAGACGGGAGCAATAGTATATCTTGAAAAAGTTCCATTGAAGTATGAAGGACTTTCATACAGCGAAATATGGATCTCTGAAAGTCAGGAAAGGATGGTTCTTTCAGTCCCACCTAAAAATTTTGAAAAAATAAAGAAGATCGGAGAAAAATATAATACTGAAGTTACACATATTGGTTATTTCAAAGGGAAAAAACTCGAGCTTTACTATAACGAGAAAAATGTTCTCTCACTCGATATGGATTTTTTGCATAAAGGTGTTCCTCTTTATGAAAAGAAAGCTTTACCTTATATAAATTTCAAAGAGAAAAAAAGAAAAACAAAATATAAATTTTCTCTCGATGATGCTCTTTTAAAAGTTATATCATCTAAGGATGTAAGATCAAAAGAGTGGATTGTAAGACAGTATGATCATGAAGTACAATCACAAACTTTAATCAAACCTCTTGGAGGAAAGCCGAACAATTCCCCAAACGATTCATCAGTTTTGTATCCACTCGATTCAAAAGAAAAATGTATAGTGGTTGGTTGCGGAATAAATCCAAGATATGGAGATCTTAATGTTAAGAAGATGACATACGCAGTTATTGATGAAGCTATAAGGAATGTCCTTTCACAGGGTGGAGATCTCGAACATACATTTTTACTTGACAATTTCTGTTTCGGTGATGTAAAGAATCCCCATACTTTGGGTGCTATAGTTGAATCAACTTTTGCGTGTTACGATTACACTGTTAAATTGAAAACTCCATTCATATCTGGGAAAGATTCACTTAACAACTATTTTATTATGAAAAACAAAGAGATCGAAATTCCACCAACTCTTTTGATATCAGCTTTATCGATTTCAGATGTTGATATGATTAGAAGTTCATATTTTAAAATAACACAAAAACCTTCCTCAATTTTAATTTTGGGAAAGGAAACAAAGGATGAACTTGCAGGTTCCATACTTTACTCTGAATACAAAATCGATGAAGGATTCGTTCCAGATATAGATATACAAGAGTCAGCAAAAATACACAAAAATTTTAACGAGTTGAACAAAAGAAGACTGTTAATATCAGCTCATGACATTTCCGATGGAGGTCTTATTGTAACTCTATTTGAAAGTTGTATTGGAAATGATGTTGGATGTGAGATAAATACAGATAGTAAACTTGAACTTATCGATTTTCTATTCTCAGAAACTCAAACAAGGTATGTTGTACAAGTTTATGATGATGATTTGGATTATGTTGAAAAGATTATTGGTAAAAAGTATATGAAAATTATTGGAAAAGTTGTTAAAACACCTTCTATAAAAATAAAACACAAGAGAAAATCTTACACTTTCGAAACAAAAAAACTTTTGAAATATTATAGGTGATATTATGGATAAATTTTATTCACTCGTTATAAAGGCTGATGGGACAAACTGTGAGTTGGAAACATCTTTCATTCTAAAAAATGTTGGCTTCAAGAATGAGATACTAACAGTTGGAGAGATAATTCAAGATCCTAAAATTCTTGAAAAGTTCTCCTTCATAGTTTTCCCGGGAGGTTTCTCATATGGTGATTATACTGGAAGTGGAAGGATAGTTTCTTCAATAATAAAACATCATCTGTTTGAAAATTTCCAGAAACATATTAAAGATGGTAAACTCATTCTTGGAATATGTAACGGCTTCCAGATACTTGTAAAATCTGGACTTCTTCCAAACACATCTGGCAATTGGCAACAGGAGGTCAGTTTAATATTCAACGACTCTTTCCATTATGAGGATAGATGGGTTAAACTCCTTGTTAACAAAAATACTATATTCACAAAAAACCTTCCAGATTACATATATCTTCCAGTTGCACATGGGGAAGGGAAATTTATTCACAGTTTCGATAAGGAAAAAATTGAAAAACTTGGAGCTTTCTTCTATGTTGATGAAAAAGGTAAAAAGAGTATGGATTATCCACAAAATCCAAATGGTTCTTTTGATTCTATAGCTGGAATAGTTGATGATACAGGGAAAATACTTGGAATGATGCCTCATCCAGAAAGGTTCAGGGATGAGAAACAATTTTACTTTGATGAAAAAAATGATCCTTATGGTATAATAATATTTGAGAACGCTTATAGATATATAAAGGAGGAACTATGAAAAAATCGATATTCAGAATGTATGATGTAAGGGGAATAGCTGAAACAGATTTAAATAGTGGTGATGTATATAAAATTGGAAAAGCTTTTGCAACCTATATAAAAAGGAGAGGTGGTAAGAAGGTTGTTGCAGGAATGGATGTCAGATTGTCAAGTCCAAGGATTAAAGAAGCTTTTGTAAATGGTGTTTTAGATACAGGTATTGATGTTATAGATGTTGGATTGGTAACAACACCAATGCTTTATTTCTCCCAGCATTATTTTAAAAGTGATGGTGGAATAATGGTTACAGGTTCTCACAATCCAATAGAGTACAATGGATTAAAGATGGTTGATCCAGATGTGACGATATATGGTGATGTTATTTTAAGTTTTTATGAGATGATAATGAAAGGTGATCTTGAAAAAGGTGAAGGGAAACTTACAAAAGAGAATATAGATGACGCTTATATAAACATGTGTGTTGAGAAGATAAAAATAAAGAAAGAGTTGAAAGTCCTCGTTGATCCGGGGAATGGAACAGCAGGTCCAATTGCGAAAAAGATTTTTGAAAAACTTAATGTTAAAGCTGATTTTATCAATTTTGAAAGGGATGGTAATTTCCCAAACCATTTACCTGATCCAACAGTTATGGAGTTTATAAAAGAGTTGAGAGAAAAGACAGTAAAAGGTGGATACGATATCGGAATCGGATACGATGGAGATTGTGATAGGGTAGGAATAATAGATGAAAATGGTGAAGTTGTTTTCGGTGATCAAATACTTGGAATTCTATCAAAAGATATGCTTTCGAGGAATATGGGAGAAAAGGTTATTTTTGATGTAAAATGTTCTCAGGGACTTGAGGAGTTGATTTTGAAGGAAGGTGGTGTTCCAATTATGCATAAAACAGGGCATTCTCTTTTGAAAAGAAAGATGAAAGAGGAAAAAGCACTACTTGCGGGAGAGATGTCTGGACACATGTTTTTCGCTGAAAATTATTTCGGATTCGATGATGGACTTTACGCTTCCTTTCTCATTTTAAGGATTATGTCGGAAAGAAATAAAAAAGTTTCAGAGCTGAAAAAAGAGATGCCTTACTATATTTCAACACCAGAGATAAGAGTTGACACAACAGATGAGGATAAATTTAAAATTGTTGATGAGATTGTTAAATACTACAAAGAGAAAAATTACAGAGTAGTTGATATAGATGGTGCAAGAGTTTATTTTGAAAATGGATGGGCTCTCGTTAGAGCTTCAAACACACAACCGATACTTGTTGTAAGATTTGAAGCAAAAGATGAAGAGAGTATGGAAAAGATAAGAAAAAATATTAAAGAAACACTTTCAAAATATAAATCTGTTGATATAAAGAATGTATAAACTTATTGGTGTTATCGGTGGTTCATCAATTGATGAAGAGCTTTTCAATGAGGCTGAAAAAATAGGACAGATGCTTGCATCTTTCAATGTGCCCGTTATATGTGGTGGCGGGAAAGGTGTTATGGAGGCAGTTTCTAAAGGTGTAAAAAGCAAAGGTGGAACAACTATAGGAATACTTCCTTATGGAAAAGAAAGTGCAAACCCATACATAGATATAGCATTAGCAACAGGTATAGGATTTGCAAGGAATTACATTATTGTAAATTCATCCGATCTTATCATAGCGATTGATGGCAAATATGGAACTTTGACTGAAATAGGATACTCTTTACAGTTTGAAAAGCCCATTATAAGTTATAAGTCAAACATAGCTAAAGAACTTGGAATCAGAGAGGCTGAGAGTATAGAAGATATAAAAAAATTTGTTGAAGAAAATTTATGAAAACTTACGAGATACTTGTAAAAGGTTATGTTCAAGGTGTAGGGTTTAGATATTTTGTTCAAAGACTCGCGAAAAAAATTGGAGTGAAAGGTTATGTGAAAAACCTATTTTCTGGAGATGTTTTGATAATAGCACAGGGAGAAAATTTCCAACTTGAAGATTTTATAAAGAGAGTAAAAATAGAACATCCTCACGCTGAGGTTAACGAGATGTTAATAAACCAGATCGAATCATCAGAGTTTGATGATTTTACAATAGAATATTAAAGGAGGTAAAATGGATCTTAAAAGTTTTATAAGGGATATTCCAGATTTTCCAGTTAAAGGAATAATATTCAAAGATGTCACACCTGTGATACTTGATCCTTACGCTTTTAAATACGCAGTTGATAAAATGAGTGAAGATTTCGATTTTTCAAAAATAGATAAAATAGCAGGAATAGAATCGAGAGGTTTTATATTTGGAATAGCAATAGCGAATAAATTCAACAAAGGTTTTATACCGATCAGAAAAAAAGGAAAACTTCCTTATAAAACTTATATGGAAACTTACTCTCTTGAATATGGAACAGCAACTATAGAGATGCATACCGATGCGGTTTCGAAAGGGGAGAATATACTACTTGTTGACGATCTTCTCGCTACTGGTGGAACAATGAAGGCAGCTGCTAAACTTATCGAAAAGGCAGGTGGAAAGGTTGTAGGAACATCATTTTTAATAGAACTTGATTTTCTTAATGGAAGAAATAATCTTGAAAATTACAAAATATCAAGTATAATTCACTTTTAAAAAATGCCCCTGTAGCTCAGTGGATAGAGCATCTGTTTCCTAAACAGAGGGCCACAAGTTCGATTCTTGTCAGGGGCAGATAAAAAAGGAGATCAATATGGCTATAGTTAAGAAGGTAAAAGTAAAAAGGTCTGAATTGAAAAAGGATAAATTCGTAGAAAGTATGCAAGAGCTGATAAAATGGTCAAAAGATAATTGGAGATACCTTTTTATAGGAGTATCGGCAATAATTCTTGTTATAATTGTTGCTGTTTCGATAAAATCAAGTTTTGTTTCAAAAGAAAAGAACTCATCACTTGAATTGACTGGTGCAATAGATATTTTTGTTTCAGGAGATTTTAAACAGTCTCTTGAGCTTTTCAACAATATAAAACAAACTTATTATGGCACAAATTCTTCAAAAAAGGCAACTTACTATATTGGGATGTGTAATCTAAATCTTGGAGCGATGGATCAACAGAACTCACAAAAATATTATGAAGATGCTATTAAGAGTTTTAAACAATTTATTAAATACAAATATGGACTTGAAGAACTAAGATGCGCATCCTATATAGGTATTGCAAAAGCTTTTGAAGGTTTAAGTCAGGTTGATTCAGCCCTTGTATATTATCAGAAAGCGATAAAGGAAGTTCCAGAGAACTCCTATACACCTGAAGCGTTACTTGGAATGGGAAGAGTCTATGAAATGAAATATGATGTTGAATCAGCTTTGAACTGTTATGAAGAGATAATATACAAATACCCAAATTCAAGTTTCGTTCAACAAGCTTATGTTTACAAAAATTTACTTGAAGGCGCTATAGATCCTTTGACTCAACAATACAACGAGAAAAAGAAGGAAGGAACGGTAAAGTAATTTTTGGCGAAAAACCCTTATAAATTATATATATACAAAATTCTCGATAATATATATTATGTAAAGTAGAAGGTGTAAAAAGGACAACTATCTGGGTTTTAATTTTAACCTAACTACAAAATAATAAATACCTGCAATTAATAAACAATCACCTGCAGAAATAATAATATTTATCAACAAAATATTTTTATATGTGTCAGGATCTATCTTAAAAATCACAAAAATTCCGCCAAAAATTAAAGATATAATCTGTTCGTGAAAACCCAGAATATATATTGTACTCTTAGAAACAATTTCAAATACTCTATTACTTATACCAGTTTTTTCAAAGATTAAAGATAGATTTATAACGATCAAAGACCCAACAATTCCGTTTAAAATATATATCAAATAGTTGTTTCCAAATAAATTCCCAACAAGATCTACAAATCCGTTAATTTTTATAAAAAATAAGTTAAATATAAGTATTATAATTGTTAAGTATATTATTTTACATATATTTAGATTTCTTATAATAACCTGATAGTTTATTCTTCTAAGAATAATACCTATTAAAAAGAATATTTGACCAACAAGAACTTTCTCTATCCCATATATTAATTTCATTTTTAATATATTTGAAATAAAATAACCAGAAAATGATAATATTATTGAAATTATTACTAAAATTTTTATATTTTTGAATTTTAATAGAAAGAAATAAATGATTTCTATCAAAAAAGAACATATAAAAACCATAATGAAATATCGTGAACTAAATAATCATTATGACTTAAGCCTAAAATTGTGCCGATTAAAGGTTTTGTATACCCAATTTCAGAAATGAGCCCAATTCCATACCTCCCACCTACCGTTACCCAGAAAATGTAAGTTATAATACTGAAAATATAATAAGGTATAATAAATCTCTTAAACTGTTTTATGAAAAAATTTTTAAAATTATCATTCGTTTTAAATAAAAAACCTGATATCAAAAAAAACAAAGGAATATGGAATGAGTAAATAAAAATTTTTAAATTCTCATTGATTGAAGTATGGCCAAGGACTACTAAAAATATACCTATTGATTTTGCTATATCTAACCAATACTCTCTTTTATCCATAATTTTCAAATTATATATTTTAATTCTTATAAATCAATAAAAACTTTAATACTTTTCTTTACTTGACTCAAAATATAATTTCATTATTATAAATCTATGAAAACTAAAACATTTATTTTGAGTTCAATAATTATCACTATTTTTTTCTTTTCAATAAACTGTTACCATATCCCTCAAAAAAATATACTCGATTTAACAAAAGATGTCCAGTTGCATAAAGGTAAAATAGATTGGTATTATACTTATATATTGACTCAAAATGAGAATAATGATTTCAACTTTTTTATTATAATTTTCCAGTACTATGATGCGAAAACATTTTTTTCAAATATATATATTAAGGATATTTTAAAAGATACTTTTTATTATTATGAAACTAATGTCCCTATATATTTTGGAATGAAAAATTTAAGCAGAACTGAAAACCTTAAAGATCTTGGTTTTTACATAGATTTTTCTCTTGAAGATTTAAAATGCTCAATAAATTTTAACCATGATTTTAAATTACTTATAAATGGCAAGGATGGGTATGTTATCATGGGAGATATTGAGGATACTGCAGGATATTACTCTTTGGTTTCTAACAAACTAACAGGTTTTATAAAAAATGAAAAAATTGATATAGATTTTTCAAAGAAATCCAAAATTTATGCATGGTTTGATCACCAATGGGGCAATATAAAGCTCGATAGCAAAAACAGATGGGTTTGGAGCGGTGTTTTTTTAAATGATGATGAATTCCTTCTTTCTGGAAATTTTAAGAATAAACAGTTCAATTTTTTGAATTACCATGATACTAAAAACAAAAGGTCTTTAATATTTGAAGAAACTTCACTCGATCCTATAACATATAGAAAATCAACTTTAGCAAAAAAGATTTATGAATATGGATTTTTGATAAGAAGTAAGAATGATTCTATATACCTCTTTTATGAACCTATCTATGAAGAATGTTATATTCCCGGTGTTATATTCACAGGGCCATGCAAAGTTAAAGGGTTTATTGGTGATAGTTATTATGAAGGAATTGGGACTTTTGAATACTCAGAACCTGTTGATTCTAACTTTTTTTACCCTATAGATTTTTACAAAGACATTTTCAAAAATTCCAAAAAAGAAATAGAAAAAATTATTGAGAAAAGAAAAGAAAAAAGCAAGAAATGAAATCATTTAAGTAATCGTTAAAACAACCATTCCTTAAACTTTCTATTTCTCCAAAATTAAATTTCGAGTTCTCAGTAAGGTTTTGATTCATATTTTATTAACGCTATAAAACTTATTATCTGTAAATGTAAATATGTGAATTCATTATCTGAGCGAGACAATCTACTATTATTGCTTTTATACTTCCAAAAAAGTCACACTGTCAAGCACCGTCCCCAACTATTACTATTGATTTTGGGGAAAGATGGGGTATACTAAAGTGTGTGGTAGTGTTAAAAATAAAAAAGTGGAAAAGTTGTTTTATGAAATTTTAAACTATGTGGAAAAGTATGGTAAGTGTCCTGAATTTAATAAATAAAGATGTAAACAAGGTGTGGATAAATGGTCAATTTCTTTTCTTTGTCAAGTTGTTCTGATGGAAATTCGTTCGTTTTGTATACAAAACCAGAAGAACTTATACTTATAGATGCTGGTATTTCATTCAAAAAAACTAAAAAACTTTTAGAATCCAAATCTCTTTCAATAGAAAATGTAAAATCAATAGTGATAACTCATTTCCATAAGGACCATTACTTTGGTCTTGGTACTATCCTTAAAAGGATACCAACTATAAACCTATATTTCAACGATAATTACACTTCACATTTCACGGACTACCCTTTTAAAAGACATTTTACTTTCGAAAACACATTTCAAGTTCTTGATTTCAACTTCTTCCCTTTTCAAATTGACCACGATATGTTAAATTCTGGATTCATTATCACCTATAATGACTCAAAGATAGGTTTTCTGTCAGATATGGGGAAATTTGATGATAAATTATCCTCCTTTCTAAAAGATGTAAAACTCCTTGCAATAGAGTCAAACCACTCTAAAGAAGGTTTACATAATTCAAAATATTCTGATGATTTGAAAGAAAGGATACTTTCAGAAAAAGGGCACCTTTCAAACGATGATACTGCAAAAGTTATAGAAAAAGTTTATAATTCTAACATCAAATATATACTTTTACATCATTTAAGTAAAAGAACGAACTCATTACAATTTGTTCAGAACGAAGTTGTTTCCCGTTTCAGTTTTCCTGAAACGAAATTTGTAATCTCTCCTTACGACTCACCTTCAGAGACAATAACTTTATAATTTACCTTTGTATATTCCAGATATAATAAAGTAAAAATGCATTATCAAATGCTATCTCTTCATACCAGTTATATTTACCTGAACTTCCACCATGTCCACCACTCATTCTCATTTTTAATAACAAAACATTGTTATCAAGTTTATTATCTCTCATTTTTGCGACCCATTTCAAAGGTTCCCAATACATAACTCTTGTGTCAAAAATTGAAGATTTTACAAGAATATTTGGGTATTTGGTTGGTTTAATATTATCATAAGGGCTGTATTTAATCATATAATCAAACTGCTCTTTTATTTGTGGGTTTCCCCATTCCTCAAACTCCCCTGTTGTAAGTGGCAAAGTTGTATCAAGCATCGTGTTTATAAGGTCAACAAATGGGACACTCAAAATAGCACCTTTAAAAAGTTCTGGTTTTAGATTTAATACTGCTCCAATCAAAAGTCCTCCTGCACTTCCACCTTCAATTACAAGTTTTTCTGGGGAAGTATAACCCTTCTCTATCAAATATTCGGCACATGATATAAAATCTGTAAATGTGTTCATCTTTTTGAACATCTTTCCATCAATGTACCATTTCCTTCCTTTATCACCACCACCTCTTATATGTGCTATCCCAAAAATGACTCCCCTATCGAGCAAAGATAGCCTTGAAGTTGAAAAATAAGGATCTGAAGGCATTCCATAAGCACCATATCCGTTAAGTAGTAGTGGCAAATTTTTTGGGTCATATTTTTTGTTGTATATCAATGATATTGGTATCAACTCCCCATCTTCAGCTTTTGCGTAAATATATTCGGTTACATAGTTATCTTTTTTGTATCCTTTTATCTCTTCGACCTTTTTTACAACTCCCTTCAAACTTTTCACATCTATATCAATAACTGTTGAAGGTGTTTTCAAAGACATATATGAAACTCTCAAAGAATCCCTTTTAAAAGAAGAGTTTGAAAATGGGTAAAAGGTGCAATTATCTTCACCGAAATCAAAATATTTTGAATCACCTGTTGCAAGGTAATAGAATTTTAATTTTTTTCTTCCGTTGACTCTTTCGTAAACTGAAAGAAAACTTTCAAAAGCATCGAATCCCTCTATCATCAGTGAATCAGACCCTTTTATAACTGTTGTTGAATTCTCAATTGTTGAATCTATTCTGAACCTTTTCAGATCAAAATTTATACAATCCTTGTTTGTGAGATAGTAAAAATAAAGCCCAGAATGATCGAATGAGTATTCTACATCTTTTTCCCTTTTGACAAGAAGGTTCAATTTCAAATCCCTATCATCAGATTTTATGTAATAATACTCTGATGATGTTGAACTTGAAACTGAAAGAAAAATGTAATCTCTATCCCTTGTTTTATTAACATAAACAGAAAACCTCTCATCATCTTCTTGAAAAAGAAGAGTATCTTTCCCTGTTTTCATATCATAATAACGCAAAGCATAGGATCTTGATATATCGTTTTGGACTGTGTAGAAAAATCCATCATTGTATTTGTTGAATGCAAAAGAAGTTATGTTATCTATAACAGGAATCTCAATGTTCTTTTTTGTTTTAAGATCAAGAATTCTTAAAGTGTAGTTCTCATTCCCAAGAGTATCGAAAGAATAAGACAGCATCCTATGGTCCGATGAGATTTCTCCAAAATTTAGATCGAAGAATTGGTAATTTTTGGCAAGTTCGTTAACATCAATGATAATCTCTTCCTGAGAGTTTTCCTTGTCCTTTCTTCTACAAAATATTGTATAATCTTTACCTCTCAGATCTTTGTAGTAATAAAGAAAAGAATCCCTTCTTTCTGGAACTGATATTTCATCCTTATCAACTTTTTTCAAAATTTCATTGTATAGTTTTTTTTGGAGTTTTTTTGTTTTAAGCATCATTTTATCAGTATATTTATTCTCTTCCTCTATATAATTCATAACCCTTGGGTCATCTATATTTCTGAAATAATAATAATCATCAACGAGTGTTGTATCGTGAATAGTTAAATAATGTGGTTCTTTTATAGCATCTGGTGGAGTCAATGTCTTCAGTTGTTTAGATGAAATACTCAATGTAATAAGAACAATTATCAGTAAATAAAAACTCTTTTTAAAATTTTTCACCATAAACATCTCCTTTTATTAAATAAAAATATTAATCCTAATAGAACTAAATTCAATAGAAAATTTAATATGGATTTTTTGTTATAAGTTAAAGTTGAAAAAAGCTATATTTTTTTCATCCAAACAAATTTATCTACGATCCTTGTATAACTTTGTATTATTTTAACAACCTTAATTGAAACATCTTTATCAAAATAATCAAATGGGATTTGATTTTTGTCTCTATTTTCAAATGTTTCCTTTGCAATCTTTATTGAATTTACCATATTTTCTTTTTCAATTCCACCAATAACTATTGTTCCCTTATCAAGAACTTCAGGCCTTTCGGTGCTTGTTCTTATCAAAACCGCAGGAAAGCCAAGTATAGATGATTCCTCACTCAGAGTTCCACTGTCGGAGAGAACGCAATAGGAATGCATCTGAAGTTTGTTGTAATCTATGAAACCGAATGGCTTCATTTTTTTCACAAGTTTGTTGAATTTTATCTTTTTATCCTTTATCTTTTTTTCACTTCTTGGATGAACAGAATATATTATCGGCATTTTAAAAATTTCAGCGACAAAATTTATCGCATTCACAAGTGAAGTTAAATTATCATCAATATCAAGGTTTTCCTCTCTATGTGAACTCAAAATTATGTAATTGTTCTCTTCTAATTTTAAATTCTCAAGTATTTTGCTTTTTGAAATTTTATCAAAATTTTTTAATAAAACCTCAGTCATCGGCGAACCTGTAACAAAAATGTAATCTTTCCTTATTCCTTCTTCAAGCAGATACCTTCTGCTGTGTTCGGTATAGGGAAGATTTATATCACTTATATGATCTACTATTCTTCTGTTTAACTCCTCAGGCACATTCTGATCGAAGCATCTGTTTCCAGCTTCCATATGAAAAATTGGTATCTTTAACCTTTTTGCTGAAATAGCTGATAAAGCACTGTTTGTATCACCTAATATCAAAACAGCATCAGGTTTTTCCTTCAACAAAACCTCATAAGATTTTTTTATAATGTTTCCCATAGTTTCACCAAGATTTTTTCCAACTGAATTAAGGAAATAATCTGGTTTTCTTAAGCCCAACTCTTTAAAGAAAATTTGATAAAGGTTATAATCCCAATTTTGACCTGTATGCACAAGAATGTGGTTAAAATATTTATCGTTGGCTTTAATCACTTCTGATAATCTTATAATTTCAGGTCTTGTCCCCAAAATGGTCATAACTTTTAGTTTTTTCATTTTAAACCTCTAAGAAAAATGTATCAGGGTTATTTTGATCAAATATCTCCATACTCCAGAAGAGAGTTATAACTTCATTTTCCCCTATATTGGTTATCGAATGGGTGAATCCCGGTGGTATATCAACTATCTGGACTTTATCTCCACTCACTTCATACTCAATCTTTTCATCAGTTACAATATTTCTTAATCTGATAAGGGCTTTACCAGTTAAAACACAAAATTTTTCAATTTTAGTATGATGATAGTGGTTTCCCCTTGTTATCCCCGGTTTTATTGTAGAAAAAAATATCTGTCCTATATGTGAAGATTTTAAAACTTCTGCAAGAATTCCCCTGTTATCCTCTTTTGTAGTTAAAGGATATGAGAGATTGTCAACCGGGATATAAGAGATATAAGTTGAATAAAGGTATCTTGTAAAAAGATCTGAAAAATCTGGAAGCATCAGATTTTCTCTTATTTTTTTGAATTCATAAATTTTATCTGCAATTTCACCCAATTTCTTTTTAAAACCTTTATCAATTTTGTAATAGAACCCATCATATTCTTTTTCATCTTTAACAATTTTAACAAACTCGTTAACTACATCATCGATGTATAAAAATTCAACCTCATTCTCTCTGTTTGATATTTGGATAGGTAGATCTCTTGCAATATTATAACAAAAAGTTGCAATAACAGAATTATAATTTGGTTTTCCCCATTTACCAAAAAGGTTCTGTAATCTGTATATAAAAACCTTAGCACCAGTTTTCTTTGCGTATTCTATAAGAGCATCTTCTCCCATTTTTTTGCTTTTCCCATAAGGATTATCCAACTCTACTTGAATGGATGATGTCATAACAACTGTAGTTTTCTTACAAATATCTATTAAAAAATCTGTCATCTTTTTTGTAAACTCATAATTACCTGTAAAAAACTCCTTTTCATCTTTTGGTCTATTCACTCCCAAAAGATGTATTATAATATCAGATTGTTTTAGAAATTCTTTTAAATCATTTTCATCATTCTCTATATCATATTTCAGTATCTTTATATCTTTTAAATGGTTTAGACCAGCAATAAGGTTTTTGCCAACAAAACCATTAGCACCTGTTATCAAAATAGTTTTCATTTTAGTTCCTGTTTAACATAATCCAAAGAAAGAAGGAGTTTTTTAATCTGTTCAACATTCAATCGAGTTGTGTTATCAGAATTGTATTCTTCTTTTAAAGTTAGAAGTTTCTTTTCCCCTTCTTCAAAATATTTATCATAATTCAAATCCCTATTATCAGCGGGAATTCTAAAATAACCTTCCATATCCTCTGCTTTAACCATTTCCTCTCTTGTAACAAGAGTTTCATAAAGTTTTTCACCATGCCTTGTTCCAATAATTTTTATCTTTGCTTTTGGATCAAATATTTCTATTATCGCTTGAGCAAGATCCTTTATAGTTGATGCTGGAGATTTTTTTACAAAAATATCTCCGGGATATGCATGTTTGAAAGCATGAACTACAAGTTCAACTGCTTCATCAAGAGACATTAAAAATCTTGTCATCTCAGGGTCAGTTATAGTTAAAGGTTGTTTTTTCTTAATCTGTTCTATAAACAAAGGTATTACTGAACCTCTTGAAGCCATAACATTACCATATCTTATTCCACATAAAATTGTGCCTTTGGAATTCGAACATCTCGATTTTGCAATCATAACTTTTTCCATCAACGCCTTTGTTAACCCCATAGCATTTATAGGATAAACAGCCTTGTCAGTGCTTAAAACAACTACTTTTTTTACACCCATTTCTAAGGAAACATTTAAAACATTTTCGGTGCCAATTATGTTCGTCTTGACTGCCTCCATCGGATAAAATTCACAAGAAGGGACCTGTTTCAACGCTGCTGCGTGAAAAACATAATCAACATCAACCATAGCATCATATATAGATTTTTCATCCCTGACATCTCCGATGTAAAATTTGATTTTGTCATTTTTATATTTATTTCTCATTTCATGTTGCTTTAATTCATCTCTTGAAAAAATCCTAATCTCCTTAACTTCAGTATGCAAGAATCTGTTGAGAACAGCATTTCCAAAAGAACCTGTCCCTCCTGTTATCAGAATAATTTTATCTTTAAACATCCTATCCCCTTTTTTGTTTTTTATAATATATTTTATTAAAATCCATTTGTCAACAAATAATAAAATTATTAAAAATCATTTTATCTGTTGTTGTTTTAATTTCTAATATTGAAAATTTGTTTTGCTTTTCTTTTTACATCATAAAATAAAGATTTTTCATAATCATTTAAAAAGAAAAACCATAATAACAAAAAATATACTATTGAAAAAGAAACTATTTTTAAAATGAAAGTATAAAAATTATTTAATGTAAAATATTTCTGTATGAAAAACCCAAAAATCAACATTATTAAAAATAATGGTAGATTTTTCAGATGGCAATCTATAAAGAATTTAAAAATGTCTATTTTAAATAATCGGTAATAGATTATATTTAAAAATAATACTAAACCAATTATTCTTGCGACCATAACTCCCAATGCAGCTCCAATAGCACCCAATTTTATTGAAAGTAATGAAGATAACAATATAGAGACAAATGTTAAAATAATTGTTGAAATAGCGTCGAATTTGACATTATTTGTAACTAAAAGTGATGTTTTCATAATATCTTGAGTTTTTATTAAAAACCAAGGAATTATTAAAAATAAAGCAACCCAATAAGAATTATTAAATTCTTTTCCCATCCATAACAACATAAAATTTTTACCAAAAATAAAGAATGTGATTATAATAAAACCAACTATAAAAAGTTGTATCCTTCCCATTTTTAACATAATCTGATTAAAATGTTGAGTGTCCTCTTTAACTAATATCCTTGTAATTTTTGGTAAAAATAAACCGTTAAGAGCATTTGAAAGGGAAAAGGTATACCCATCTACAGTCATTCCAATAGAAAAAATTGCTATTTGAACTGTATTTGTAAATTTTCCTATAATTAACGGCATTAAATTCGTTGTTAAGTTGTAAAAAATTACTGCGATAGAATACCAAAAAGAAAATAAAAAAACCTCTTGAAACAATCTGTTATCCCAAAATTTAAAATCAACTTCAAAACCAATGAATTTCTTTATATAAAAAAATCTTGAAGTTATTACTAAAAGGTTAACAAAAATATTTGTTAAAACCAAAGCATAAAGCCCATAACCAGATTTTAATAGAAAAATTAGTAAAATAACTGTTGATAATTTATTAATTATATCTACAGACTTTAAAAAAATAAATCTTTCTGATGCTATTAAAATTCCCTCAAATGGTTTAGTTGATAGAGTGATAATGTTGAAAAAACCAATTGTTAGTAAAATAAACTTTAATTTTACTATCTCATCTTGAGTAAAATTTTTATAAATGTTGCTTACATTTAAATATATTACAACAAAAATAATAAATATTAAAAGGCTTAGTGAAAAGTATAATTTATAAATAATTCCTAAAAATTTTTTAATTTTATTGTTTTCATTTTTTGAAAAATATAATGATAGAAACCTTGATACGCCAATACTTAATCCAAAATCAAGTATAAAAAGACTTATCAAAGAAATACTCAAAGAATATAATCCATAATCCGATTGCCCTATTTTCCGAACCAACCAAGGGGTAAAGAAAAGACCAACTATGATGTTTAAACCAATAGAAAAATAAGAAAGTATTGCTGAATATTTAATTTGTTTATTAGAATCTATCATTTTGGTTTATTAAATTTAACAGATCCTTTTTAAACTTTTCATCAATTTTTTTTATCTCTTCTTCTAAAAACTTATCATAATTTTCATCAATTTTGATTTCTTTTATTGCTTTAGCAATTGATTCAGGATTATCTTCATTGTAAAATTTTATCAAATGTGAAAAAGGAGATTCAACAACAGATTTTAAATCACTTGAAACAACATATAAATTGTTACATAAATAAGATAATATTTTTGATGGAAAAACAGAATCAATAAAACCCTTCCTTTTAGAAATTGTTGAAAGACCGATATGACATCTTTGAATAAACTCAATATAATCATCCCCTTTTAAACATCCATCATAAGTTACCTGACAACTCGAATTTCTATTTACTTCATTAATTAAATTCAAAACATTTTCGGTTTCTTTTTGTTTTCCAAATCCAATGATATGTAAATGATAGGTTTTATCAAGATACTTAGCAACATTTATACTTTCTAAAACACCTATTATTGGATCAAAAGATCCCGCAAAAACAAGATGGATTTTATCTTTATATTTTTCAACTTTCTGTTTATTGTGTTTTAACTCTCCATAGGAAATTATATAAGGTTTTATATTATTTATTTTGTCAACCAAAGTATGGGTTGAAAAAATATAAGAATCAGCAGATTGAATTAACTTTTTTTCCAATATTGTAAATAGTTTCCTTTCTTTCCAAACATCCGAATATATTTCTTCAACTTCAAGTATCAGTTTAATTTTTTTGATACTTTTTAGTATAATAATAGGAACACTTAAAATAATAGAATGATATACTAAAATTTTATCATTTCTTTTAGTATTTTTTAATAGATAAAAAAATAATTGTAAAAGAGAAAAAGTATATGAAAATATTCTTACAACTTTAGTTTTAGAACCAAAAGAATTAAATGTTTTTAAGAATGTTCCATCACTTATTTTAGCAAGTTTCCCTTTATAATAGCCTTTACTATTAATTGTCCAACTTAATGAAACGATTTCAGTTGTAAAATTAACTCCGATTAATGCAGAATTCAAATATTTGATTTTATTTATTGATGCCAAACTAATTAGTCTATTTTGAGTATTATTTTCAGGGTTTTCAAAAAAACAAATGAATTTTATATTTTCTTTATTCAATTGATTACCTTCATTCATTTTGTGTTTGATTAAAAAAATTTTTATCATATATAAATGGGAAAATTAAACCTAAAGCGAAACCAATTGATGGTGTTACATTATCAAAAGCAAAAATCATTAACACAGAAAAGAAGAAAGGAATTGTTAAACTTTTTAGTTTTTTGTTTTTATTTCTTAATGCAAATAATTTAATTAATAAATATATTTGAAGTATACCCGGAAGAAAACCTAAAAAGGCAAAAGTATCAAAAATTTGAGAATGTTGACCGGATGAATAAATCGCATTTAATATATCCACACTATTATTTTGAACTAAACCAAAAATTGGGTTATTAAAAAAAGAATTCAAACTGACTTTTATTAGATCGAATCGTGATTTTTCAAAAACTAACTTCTTTTCTACAACAATACTATATTCCAAAAGATTCAATCTTTCAACATTTTTGCCAGAAGGTAAAATATCTTTTAAAAAATCAATAATAATAACTAATAATGAAGTATTAGAAAAAATTATTATTAATGATATCAAAACTATAACAGCGATTAATTTTTTAACACGATACATTTCAATTATAAGCATCAGTACAAAAGAAAAAATTGAAATAATTATTGCAAGAAAATAGTTAGATAACAAAATCAAATAAAATGAGGCTAAAGTAAAAAAGATTAAACCGAGTCTTAACGATTTGCTTTTAATAATATTGCTAAAAAAAATTAAATGAACTAAAACAGGCATTATAATTACAAGAAAATAGATAAAACCATAACCATCATAACCCTTTTTATACATAACCATACTATAAAAACCCTCTGATATCAAAGTTCTGCTTAAATAAGGATTTTGAGATAATCCAATCATTGTTCGAACTAAAGTTATTACAATAAAAGGAAGAGAAAAAAAAATTATTAATAAATTATTTTTATTTTTATTAATATATATATTAAAATCATATACAATTTGTAAAAAAAAGACAGGTAATAAATTCAAATATCTATTTCCAATCATTTCTTTATTGAAAAAATATGGAATAAAAAAAGAATATAAATAAAAAATAATAATAAAAATTAAATAATTATAATTTTTTTTAAAATAAAAAGATGGCGCTCTATAAAAAGAAAATAAAAACCAAAAGAAAATACTAATTGTATTAACCAAGGTATTGTTAAAAAAAACTCTAAGAGGGGGATATATGGATGAAATTGTAACATATAAAATAAGAACGACATTAAAAAAATCTAAAATATAATCTTTATTAATATATTTTATTCTCATTCTCTTTTTAAAACTTCTTTGTACAATTCGAATATTCTTTTTAAAATTTTTTCTTTATTGAAATTAGCTTCTATTATTTGTTTTGCATTAATTCCCATCTCTTTTCTTTTAAATTCATCTTTAACCAATATATTAATGGAATTAATAAAACCTTTTACATCATTTGGATCGACAAGAAAACCATTAAAACCATCAATTACTATTTCAGGAATACCACCAACTTTAGAAACAATAGAAGGTAAACCGTTATACCCTGCTTCTAATAATGATATACTTAAAGTTTCATGTTTTGTACAGAGAATAAAAATATTACATTGTTTTAAAATATTATTAATATCATTCCTATAGCCCAGAAATTTAACTGAATTATTTAGTTTAAACTCTTCAATTTTATTTTGAAATTCCTGAAGAAATTCTCCGGTCCCTATTATAACAAATTTTAAATTTTCTGGGATGCTCATATTAAGAATTACATTCAAAAGAGTATTATACCCCTTTTCTTTTGTAATTCTTGAATGTGAAACAATAATAATAACATCTTTTTCCCATCCAAAAACACTTCTTATATCAATTGAATTTTTATTAAAATTATCATCTGGTACATTATATATTATTCCAAAACATTTATATGAATATTTTTTTACTTCATCCCAATTACAAATATATTTACTAATTCCATAAAAAATAAATGAATTTTTTAAAGTAAATTTTTCAATTACAAACAAAAGATATCTTTTAAATCCATTTAATTCTGTAGATTCAATACTACTTCCATGAATAGCAAGAACTGTTTTTTTTACACCTGCTAGTTTACAAGCAATTAATATATAAAAACCTTCTAATTGTAATCCTCCAAAATGAACAATGTCAGGTTTAATTTTTTTTATTTTGTTATAGATATATAATAACATTTTTAAATTAAAAATTCCAAACCTTTTATAAGGAAGAATAAGTGGTTTAAAATTATAATAATTCTTTAAATTACTTTTCATAATAGTTTCATGACTTTTATTTGGGCCACTTGGTATAGAAGACCCTCTAAAAGTTATTAAAATAGTTGGTCTCTTTTTCATTTTTCCTCATTAACAAAATATTCTCATGTTCTTTAATTTCTTCTTCTGAAAATCTTTTTTTTATTTTTATATTCATTGGTGGCGACCCTACATATAATGAATAAGGGGGAACTTCTCTGTTTATGATACTTCCGGCACCTATTACAGAACCTTTGCCAATTTTTGCCCCTTTTAAAATTATGGTGTTTGCACCAATCCAACAATCTTCTTCAATAACAATTTCACCATCCCAACAATTATTATTTTTGGTAATTTCATTAATATAATATCCTATTTTTTTGAACTCATGGTTTCCACCATGGATATGACAACCTGGACCAATCATGACATTATTACCAATTTTTATTAATCCATGAGTAGATTGAAATATACAATTTCTTCCTATATAAACATTATCACCTATAATAATATTTTTTTCCGTAAAGTGACAATAATCTCCAATATAAACATTTTTCCCTATTCCTTTAAATTTACCTTTTTGATAATTTTTTAAACAATAATTTGAAAACCTCTTTACTAAATAAAATATTTTACCTAAGTTAACTATAATAAAATTCATAATTTTATAATAGACAATTTTTTTTAATGGTCAACATTCTTTAAATTTTAACATTTTTTTAAAATCTTTTTTATAATTATCTATATCAAAAATTGATTTATTTATATTATTTTTTAATCTATAAATATCAGATTTTTTTAAATTAAGAATCTTTTCTAAATCATTTCTTAAATTTTCCATTTTAACAAAATAGCCATTATAACCATCTATTAAAAATTCATCTAAATTACTTGTTCTCGTTGTAATTACCGGAATTCCCATAGAGATACTTTCTACAAATTTTGTTGGAAATCCATAATAATTAATTGAATTATTTTCTCTTATAAAAATTGTAAAATCAGATTTATATAATAATTTAAAAGTCTCTGGTTGGTTCATTCTACCATAAAAGAATATTTTATTTTTTAATTCGCTTAAAAAATCTTTTTCTTTTTTATTAATTGATAAATAATCTTGAATGCTTATACCAACAATATTTAAAATATAATCCCTATGTTTTAGCGAATAAAAGACAGATATCAATTTTTTTAAATTATCTTTTTTACCAGTTTTTCCAGGTTCTCCAAAATAAATAAATTTAATTACATTATCAAATAATTCTTTATTTTCAATATTATTAATATTCCATTTTTTCTCTTTTTTATCCACAAGTGGAGGTATAAATATTTTATTTTTAACACTGTTATAATAATTAAATAGGTTTTTACTAACTAAAATTAAACCATCAACTTTTTTATTAAGATAAGTCATTCTGACAAATGAATCTATACCTTTTAATAATTTATCAATAAAACCAACTCCTTGAAATCCATACCATTCAGTACTATCAGAATAAATTTTTATTTTGTGTTTTTTACAATAAAATAATATTATCAGAAAAGGAACACAAGGAAGATCGTATAAAATAATTGCGTTAAGATTATTAATTCCTTTTATTCTTTTTAAAAATATATCTGGTTTAAACAAATATGATATCCACTGTAAAAAACCGTTGGGGTATGAAAGTATGATCTGATTATTGACTTTTTTTGTTATTTTTTTATTTTTTATATTCATTCCAATGTAAATTACATTGTAATTAAGAGAATTTAATATTTTACCATTCGAACTTACTCTATACCATGCTGCATTTTTATATTCTGGATCAAAATGACCAATATAAAGTATATTTTTCATTTTTCATTTGATAATCTTTTTTTATTATGAAATAAAAAATCAAATTGGATTTGACTTCTATCTAAATTTCTATAAAGTTTCATCGTCTTTGCTCTATCTATATCTGTTCTACCAAACACTTGCAAAATTCTAATTTTACCTTTCATAATAACCCTATAGTCTTACAATACCATTTTTCAAAAATATATATTGTCCACAATTCACTTGTTCTATCTTTTTTAAAAGAAAAATGTTCATTTAAAATTTTTTCAATATATTCATAGTTAAAAATTTTTTGTTCAACTATTTGGTCTTTATTTAAAGTTTTTAAAAGTTCATCTTTTAATTCATCTCTAAACCATTTACGAATTGGTACTGAAAATCCTATTTTATTTGCATTTATTAAATGCGATGGGATCATGTCTGAAAATGTATCTTTTAAAATTATTTTCCTTCTATTATTTTGAATTTTGTAGTTAACCGGTATATTAAATGAATATTCAACTATATCTTTATGTAGCATTGGTATTCTTGTTTCAAGTGAATTTAACATACTTGCTCTATCAACTTTTGTCAGCATATCACCTTCTAAAACTATTTTAAAATCAGTATAAAATACTCTAAAAAACTCATCAAAATCACTAAATTTATTATAATAGTTATCAATATTTTTTGTTGAATCATTATATAAATAATTCTGTCTTAATAAATTTTGCAATTCTTCATTCTTAAAACCAAGACACATCAAATTTTTTCTTTGTTGAAATGTATCCAAATAGAAATTGTCTAATACTTTTCTAATTTTATGTGTTAGATAAGTTTTATCAGGTAAAGAATGAATTATTTTTTCAAATGATTTTCTAAAGATTATTGGAACTTTTTTATATCTGTCAATATAGTGTTTTATTAAATATTTGTTATAACCACCAAAAAGTTCGTCACCTGCATCACCAGTTAAAACTACTTTAACATAATTTGATGCATATTTTGAGATCACATAAGTTGGTATAAATGAATAATCCGCAAAAGGTTCATCTATTCCATTAATAATGTTATCAATTTCTTTTAAAAAATCGTTTACACTCAAATAAATTAAATGATGATTAACTTTATGCTTTTTAGCACTCAATATTGCTCTTTTACTCTCATCAAATTCCTTCTCCTTAAAACCTATTGAAAAAGAATCTATCTGTTTTTTACTTATATTTGAAACAAGACCAGTGATGATACAAGAATCTATACCACCACTTAAAAAAGTGCCAATTGGAACATCTGAGACCATAGTTTCTTCTACTGCTTTATAAAATACTTCCCTCAATCCTTTTTTACATTCATCATAATCATTTATAGGATTAAATTTAGAAGGTTCTATATCCCAATATATAGTTTCTTTAATATTCTTCTTTCCTTTTATCTCTATAATTTGACCGGGTAATACCCTTTTTACCCCCTGAATAATTGATTTTGGTGCTGTTAAATATGTTAATTGTAAATATTGTGATAGTGATTCAAAATCGATATTGTTTTTGATAAGACCTGTTGATATTAGTCCTCTCAATTCAGATGAAAAGATAAAGTAATTCTCATCCATAAAGTAATATAATGGTTTTTCTCCTGCTCTATCTCTTGCAAGGACCAATCTATTTTTTTTGATATCATAAATTGCTATTGCAAACATTCCAATTATTTCTTTAAAACAATCTATATCTTTATCTTCAAATAGATGTATAACAACTTCAGTATCAGAATTTGTAACAATTTTATGACCTTTAGAAATTAATTTTTCTCTTAAAGTTTTATAATTATAAATTTCTCCATTCATAAAAATAAAAAGAGTTCTATCTTCATTAAAAATTGGTTGTTTTCCTTTCTCCAAATCAATAATAGATAATCTTCTCATTCCGAGTGCGAAATTATTATTAATATACTTACCTTCATCATCTGGCCCTCTATGTTTTAATGAATTGTTCATCTTATCAATAATAGAACTTAATCGCTCCTTCTCTAATTTATTTTCAAAATCTATAATTCCATTTATACCGCACATATTATATTCCCAGTATCTCTATCAACTTTTCATTTACTTTTTTAACATCAAATTTTTCTTTGCAGAGATTGTATGAATTTCTACCAAAATTTTCAATATTATTATTTATTATAAACCATTCCATCTTTTCAACAAGTTCATCAACATCATTTAATGGAACCAAAAAACCATTGTAATTTTCTATAACTGTTTCTCTGCAACCAGGAACATCTGTTACAATTATAGGTCTTGCACAAGCCATCGCTTCAAGAACAGTCCTCGGAACACCCTCTCTATAAGATGTTAGAACATAAACTGAACATTGCTTATAATATTCTAATACATTATCAGTCTCTCCAAAGAGTTCAACAATATTTGAATTAACATAACTCATTATTTCTTCTTCAGGTATAGCATCTGGCATATCTTCTATTTTCCCAAGCAAAATACATCTAACATTTGGATATTTCTTTTTAATTTTTTCACATGCTTTCAAATACTGCATAACACCTTTACTTTTCAAAAGGCGTGAAAGCATAAAAAATGTTACCTTTTCTGGATACGGCAAAGGATAGAATTTATCAAGATTTACTCCAGATCCGTTAACAACAAAAGATTTTTCTTTTGAAACAATCTTCTGGTTTACAAAATCATTTAAATCATCAATATTGAAAAATATTATCTTTTTTGAAAAACTGAATGCTATTCTGTAAAGATTTTTTACAATGAAATTTAACATTTTTGCTTTAAAACTTTTAGAAATAAAAACATAGCCTGAACCGGTCATCATTGAATAAAAGTTGTTTCCATTAGAGATTTTGTTTGCAATTGAACCATAAATGATTGGTTTTACTGTATAAGCAAGAATTTTATCTGGCTTTATTTCTTTTATGAAGGAAGAGAGTTTAAAAAGATATTTTATATCTTCGAAAAAATTTAAACCATGTTTTGTTAAAGGAATTATTTCATATTTTAAATTTAATTCTTTAATTTTGTCTAAATTATCTCCATTTGGTAATGTAACAAAAACCTCATAACCGTTCTTTTGGATTTCTTTTATAAGGTCTCCCCTAAAATTGTAAACTGTTCTATTTTTTGGAGAAATTATTAAAAACTTTTTCATTTTTTTTATAAACTTCTTAAATTTTTCACTATTAATTTAAACAACCTATCATTTACTTTATCTGATATAAAACTATTATGTGGAGTTATATATACATTTTCAAAATCCCATAAAGGGCTATCTGAAGGAAGTGGTTCATTTTCAAAAACATCAAGGTAAACTCCTTTAAATTTTTTACCTTTCAGAATTCTTATTAAATCTTTTTCTTTTATCACCTCTCCCCTCGATATATTTATCAGGATTGAATCTTTTTTCATAATTTTTAATTTTTTATAATCTAATAAACCTTTTGTTTTTTCTGTCAATGGTAGTGAGATTACCAAAATATCAATGTTTTTTAAGAATTCATAAATATTTTCAGTGTTGTATCTTTTTTCTATGAGTTTATCCTTTACATCCCTTATATCACAAACAAATATTTTTACTCCAAATGGTTTCAATCTTTTTGCTATTTCTTTTCCTATATCACCAAAACCGAGTATCCCAACTACTTTCCCAGTCAATTCCTCTATATCCCTTATCTTTTCCCATTTATGTTGTTTTTGTAATTTTTCAAATTCTCTCGTTTTTTTGTATATTTCAAGTATCCTTAAAACAACCCATTCAGATATAGGAACAGAATAAACTCCCTTTGCATTAAAAATTTTTATCCTTTTCTTTTTGATATAATCAATAGGAACTCTATCAAAACCAGCACTCGTTAATTGAATGAATTTGATATTTTTAAAATCTTTTATATTGTTGTAAAGGAATAAACTGTTGCAAATAACGCCGTCAACATCATAAAATTTAGGAGATATTTTCTTTTTTTCATCTTTATGGAAATACAAAGAATATCCAAATTTTTTTAATAATTTTTCTTGTTCTTTATTTATTTTAAATGCACCAGTAATTAAAATTTTCATATATTAAAAAGGTATTGAACTATTTATAGTAAAATAAACATTTGCAAGAAATTTTCTAAATTTTGTTTCATTTAAATTTATAACTCTTAAGTTCATATCATAAAGTTCTTTGTTTAAATATTTCGTCATGTCGAGATGAACTTTATCACTTATTCTATCCTGAATATTTGTTCTTAAAAGGATATCAAGAAATTTTCTATTATTGTATGGAATGGTTATATCAAAGCAAAATTTCATAACACCTATATTAAGTCCATTTTTTCCACCATCAATCATCTCCCAAACAAAAAAGTCAGATTCATCATAATTGAAAAGTTTTTCTTTTAAATTCGTTTTTTCTATATACTCTTTGAAGTATTTATCTGTTTCATAAACGAGTTTTCTGTTTAAAAAGAAAATTTTATATAAAGAAGTATAATGTCTTGGTTTTAAACTTTTTGGCATTTTTGTCCTTCCAAAATATTTATACGCGTTTCCCCTGAAAGTTTCACCTATCCAGTTTTTTACTTCTACATCATATTCAAAGTTATTCATAAGATATATCTTTTTTCTGATATCATTATCCTTGTTACTTCCAATATCTCCTTCATTATGTTGCAAAATCCTTTTCAATATATCGAAATCTTCAATTTCATTGTTATTATCAGGAACCTTATAAATAGAATGTTTAAGGTTAAATTTTTCCGCTCTCTTCTTTGCAACTTCGGCATCAACACTCTCTCTATACATAGATATATAACTGAAAGTAGCATACTTATCATATAATCCATTCGCTGCTGCAAGTGTTGTTTGACTATCAAGTCCTCCAGTTAAAGAGATCGCTGGTCTGTTCCACTTTTTTAAAATCAATTGCATGTTTTTCTTCATTATTTCAGATGCTTCTTCAATTACTTTCTTATAACTGTCATCATTTTTTACATATTCTAAAGGTTTCTCTGGATAAAATCTTTTTATCGCGAAATTACCATCTTTATAATCTACAAGTGTGTTTGGAATTATCCTTTTAAATTCTTTAAAAGGTGTAAGATCTCCAGGAAGATAATTGCCCTTCATATAATGATACCATCTATAGTTTATCAACTCTTTTACATAATCTAAAGTATCTAAATTCAAAATATCGTTTACAAGTTGAATATAGGATGAAACAAAAATATCGTTTCCAACCTTACCATAACAACCATATTGCATTCCAGAAGCATCAAGTAAAACTCTGATATTTTTATTTTCTGTATATCCAAGTAAAAATATCCCTGTTAACTCATTAACCCCATCAATAAATGCGCTTTCACCTTTTTCATTCTTTTCAGCAAGATATTTAAGTATATTTTTTTCATCAAATTCCATAGTAAAAGGATTGTAAGCATGTCCAATTCCAAAGTATGTTTTACCTTTCTTTTCAAAAATATTGAATGGAACATTTTTATATATCCAGAAATTAAATCCGTTAATTTCTTTTAATTCAAAATTCGAATAAAAAGGAAAGTTATCTTTTATATTTTTTAAATCCTTTGATGTAATTAAAAAACCTTTGATAAATAAAAATTTTTGCAAATCTTTTCTTTCATCAAGTATTTTTTTAAGTTCTAAATTCATAAATCCCCCTGCTTTATTTTTATTACCATTTCTTTTACCTTTTCCCTGTTTTTTTCGAAAAAGTTTTTATCTTTTAATGCTATTTCTTTTTCATAATCCCTGATCTTTTTAATCTCACTGCTAAAAATTTTTTCTATTTCATCTTTTCTTTCTATTTTTTGAACATTGCAAAAACTTCTTGAAAGGATAACCATAGATGAACCTAACCTGTAATGTTCAGCAATAATATACTCAGCTGGTATAGCCCCTCTACCTAAAGATGCTATTCCTCCAAAACCGAACCTTTTTTTCACTGAACTTATTTTTGACGCAATTTTATCAACAGTTCCATTAGCAAGTGGTTCAAACATAAAAGAAAAACCGTAACCAAGTGAAAGGTCATTTAAACCTATATAAAAATAATCTATTTCATTTATTTTTATAAGTTCATCTGTCAATTCAACAGATTCTGGTGTTTCGATAAGAATAATATTTTTTAAATTTTTTCCTGAAAGATTTTTTAAAAATATTTCAACTTCTTTTAGAGTTTTAAAATAAGGAAGCATTATTATATCAGCACCATAATCGCAAACCTTTTTTATCTCATCAGGGGTATTTTTATTGATAGGGTTAACTCTAACAAGAACTTTAGATTTTTTCAAAACATTTTTTAACTTTTTTAAATCATCAACACTATGATTTGAAATAACAGAATCCTTCCCCTTCTGTCTTTCAATCTTTCCTAAAATTTCAAGATCAACAAAAATCCATTCAACATCATTATTTTCAGCTATAAGAGCAATTTCTGGATCATTTGTTATATACATTAAAGTTAAACTCAAATATTCTCCTTAAGAAGTTTTTTCTATATTTTCATTATCCTTCATTAAAATAACATTTAAAAAGGTTTTAATCAATATTTTTAGATCGAGAAAAAAAGATAATTTATTGATATATTCGATATCATACTCTATTCTTTTATTCCAATCAACAGCTTTTCTACCATTTATCTGTGCAAGTCCAGTTATACCAGGTCTAACTAAAAACCTTTTCTTTTTCTCCTGTGGATACTCTTCAAATTTCCAAGGATGGTAAGTTAAAACAGGTCTTGGACCAATAAAAGACATCTCTCCTTTTATAATGTTTATAAGTTGTGGTAATTCATCGAGTGAAGTTTTTCTTAAAAATTTACCTACTTTTGTAATTCTTTTATCATTTTTAAACTCATAAACTCCACCCTTTTCTGCTCCGACAACCATGCTTCTAAATTTTATCATTTTAAAAACTTTTCCATCTTTACCAATTCTATCCTGCAAAAAGAATACAGGTCTTTTAGAATCTACCAAAATCAAAATAGATATAATTAAAAACAATGGAGAAAAAATAACGAGTAATATTGTTGCAAACAAAAGATCCAATCCCCTTTTTATTTTTTGATAATTCAGAAATCACCTCTCTTTTAATGTCAATTTTTAAAAATTTATTATACCCACATTTCCCTTTTTTTCAATATTTTTTTAAGTGGGGACGGTGCTTGACAGTGTGACATTTTTTAGATTAAAAAAATTCTATTTTTAACAATCTATTAGTTGGATTAACATTCAAATTACTTTTACAATATCTTATTTTTTTATTTTTTCAATATACTCTTTTATAACTTCTGCAAGATGTTTGTAACCTTTAGTATTAAAATGACTCTCATCCAAAAAGAATGAATCTTTTTTATAAAATTCTCGTTCAACATCTATTATAGGTATATTATTTTCATTTGCAAAAATTCTAAGTGTCTCATTATATAAAGGAACAAATCTTCGGAATGTTGAGTCTGTTTTAAAAAATGTAGAATCGTAAACATATGGCCTTGTTAGAACAACAAATTGAATTCCCCTTTTTATACAAATATTATATGCGGCTTTTATATTTTCAACATAATCAACTTTGTTTACCCTTGGAAGATATTTAATATTTTTTGTTCTATCTTTTTTCAGAAAATTCAAGAATAACAATGTTGTTTTATATTGAAGTAAAAATCTTTGAATTGAAACAATAATCTTTGGTGGAGGAGAATACTCTTTGTCCTCTTTACCTATAGCATTGGCACAATCATTCCATCCAAATGAGAAGAAGACTATATCTGGATGCCATACATCACACTCAAATTCAAGTCTTTTTAATCCTTGATAGGATGTCCATCCAGCAACTCCTGCATTGAAAATTTCAAAAGAATCTCCCAATAAATCTTGAACAAATTTAGGATAATATATTTCATCTTGCCCATCAGTATTGGAGTCACCATAAAAGAAAATCCTTTTTTTACCTGTTTTTGTTTTATCAAAAATTTTACCCTTAAATCCATAACTGTTATAAGGATATTTGTTGGATGGTTTCCAAAAAAGCAAAGGATCATAAACTTTTGATTTCTCTCCAGTAATATGCGCTTCCCTCCAATCTTCACTCTTCCCTCTACCCATAATAATAAGTGGAGAATACAATTTTATTAAATTAAATTCAGAAAGAATAAAAACTATTCCTTCAATAGTTCCAATAGTTATAATTGAAAGTAAGAATATCTTTGTTAATGATTTTATTTTCAACAACAAAATTAGTTTCTTAAAAACTTTCTCGATTTTACAATAGAGATTTAAAATAAATGCTATATCAACAGATAACATTAAAAAATAGGTTAACCTTTTTGCATTTGAATTGATAATTGGTAAAATCAAAAAATAGAATGAAAAAAGTAATAAGATAATATAAAATAATTTTTTTAAATTTTCTTTTTCCTTTTTTATTATTAAAACAACCAACAAAAATACTGTTAAAATGTAAACTAATAAATTAAAATAAATCCACATAACTTATTTATAACAGAATATTTATTGTTGTCAATAAGGGGGGACGGTGCTTGACAGTGTGACATTTTTTGGCATATAAATTTTTTATATCATCTGTTTATTACTTTATTTACGACAAATCAAAGAAATAAATAAAATATAAATAGTCAATAAGAAAATTAAATCTATTAAAGATAAAAACCAATCAAAAAACACTGATAACTAAAAAATAAACTCTTGCTAAATTAAAAGAATGAATTTCATTATGGGAAAAAGCTATAAAACAAAATTATTAATACTAAAAAAAGAATAATAACAATTAATATAAAAAGTGATTACTAAAACTTATTAGTCTTTTTCAGCAAACTTTAAATGCTTAATAGTTAAAAGTCAAACCAATTGCAAAATTCTCTTTTAATCTTAATTTAGGATCAATCTCTTTATCAAAGAGTGCCTGAATGTTAATATTGACCGTAAAATATTTTCCTATTTTTATACTTAAAATATTATCAAAACCTAAATCAACCATTTTCCAGTCATTCTCTTGAGGGTTCCCGATAAGTTCTTTGGATTTTGAATAAAAAACCGCTTTATAAAGGGAAAATCTACCTGTATACATTACATTATCGTTTAGATGTAACAAAGCATCAGTTATAAACTCTATACCACCATCATTTGACAAATCTGTTCCTCTCGATAGATCGATCGTGTCAACTATAGCATTTCTGTTTAAATTCTGATTAAATGAGATACCCAATCTTGAAGATATTTCCATTTTTTCCTTTTTAAAAACCATTCGTGCTATACCAAAACTCTCAATAAATTTTATTGGATTTACATAACAGGTTTTTAATGTATCTGAATTGTCCAGAAACTTGCTCTCAATTCTCATTGATACAAAAGGATCTACAAGCCAGTTCAATGTAATTTTTTCAACACTTTCCAACTCTATCACATCGTTAGATTTTGTAAAATCACTCCAAAGAGTATCAGTTTTGAGTTTGTTTGTAGATTGTCCAAATGACAACTTTACTCTATTTGTAGAATTTAACAACTGGTTTACCTGTTTTTGGAAATTACCGTTGCCAACAAAAGTCCAGTTAAAGTTTGATGCTTCCTCCCCTGCCCAATTATCTGAATAGTTGTTTAGATTTATCAGTAAAGATGTGTTGATTGATTTTTCCCAGCCAAAAAGTGAAATTATAGTAAATAGGATTAAAAATATTAATAAAAACTTTTTCATATAAACCTCCTTATTTAATTTCAGATGTGCAGAATGGACATCTTGTTGCTTTTATGTTTATCTGAGAATGGCAAAATGGACATTCTTTGGTTGTTGGTTCCTCTGTTTTTACTTGTTCTTTTTTTCTGTTCAATTTGTTAACCTGTTTTATCAAAAGAAACATAGCAAATGCTACTATAACAAAATCGATCAAAACATTTATAAAAGCACCATAATTAATAGTTGCAGCTCCCGCAGCCTTAGCATCCTGAAGAGATTTGTAGCCCTTTCCAGATAGATCAATGAAAAGGTTTGAAAAGTCCACCTTTCCGATCAAAAGTCCGAGTGGAGGCATAATGATGTCATTTACAAGAGATGTGATAATTTTTCCAAAACTTGCTCCAATTATCAACCCTACAGCAAGATCAAGCATGTTTCCTTTTAATGCGAACTCTTTAAACTCTTTTAACATTCCTCCTCCTTTTAAAATTTTTTTCCCCTCTAATTAAATATTATAAAATAATTTTAAGTTGTCAACATTTTACTTAAAAATATTCACTTCATATTTTTTTATTGACCTCTATTTACAAAAAAATATAATAATTTTGATAGAAAGGAGTTGAAATGATAAATGAAAAATTTAAAAAGATAGAGCCAAAAGGTTTAAAAAATAATATTTTTAAACTATGGGACGATGAATGGTTTTTGATTACAGCAGGAAACAGAAACAAGTTCAATTGCATGACAGCATCTTGGGGAGGATTTGGAATACTATGGAATTTGCCTGTTTCTTTTATATTTATTAGACCTACAAGGTATACTTTCACTTTTCTTGAAAAAACAAAGCATTTCACATTGACAACATTTTATAAAAAGGATAGAAGAATTTTGAGTTATTGCGGAAAAGTTTCAGGAAAAGAACATGATAAAATAATTGAAACTGGATTAAAACCACTATTTTTAAGTGATGATGTTATACTCTATGAACAGATAAAAATGGGAATAGTTTGTGAAAAATTGTATTTTGAAGATCTTAAAGAGAAAAACTTTTTGGATAAAATTCTTTTAAAAAATTATCCTAAAAAAGATTACCATAGACTTTATGTTGGAAAGATAAAGGAAATTTACATTAGAAAAAAATAGAGAACAAAAGATGGATTCTTCCCTGCAAAGGTGTTATATCTTTGTTTAAAGCGTAGAAAAGAGATGCTTTGTAGTTTGAAAGATTAGTTGATAAAAAAATTCCATAGGAAAAAAGGTCTCTGTAATTTTTAAAATCTTTTAACTTTTCAATGTTGTAAAGAATATTATCAAAAAATAACCCAGATTCTATGCTTTTCCCAAGGTAGCCTATTTTTATTTCCTGATAGAAAAAATTGTAAACTTTTAAAAAATTTTCTGGATAACCTTTTAAGTTGTCGTTACCACCTATCTGAACTTTCATATAATCCTTTAGGTTTGATGAAAAATTGATATATGAATCAAAAGTAAACCAATATCCGAAAGTTTTAATACTATTTTTGTATCCAAACTTTTGAATCATAAAAGCCCAGCTGTTTTTTATGTCACTATAATTTATGGATGATCTGTTTGAAAAGAAAAACTGTTTTGAAAGATAATCGATTGAACCCAATAAAGAATTTTCAGAAATATCTAAAGAATCTGAACTGAGAAAGTTAATATTCCTTTTACCATAACCTGTTGAAACTGAAAACCTTTCAGTTATAAAAACTTTAACTCCAAAATTGTATTCCTCTTTGTTGTAATAGGTCTCTATCGATTCAAAATTTATATTCCCAAAAAGTCCAACAGGTGTTGAAAAAATGTATGGGAACTCTGTAGAACCTGTAAGGTAGGTGTTGTTTTTATTAATCCTTTGATAGTTTATTGAATACACATCAAAAAATCCAAATGGACTTTTAAGATAGATGTTCAAAAAACCATTTAAACTTAAAGTATCAAGAGATGATGTTAATATACCTGAAATTGAAGAGAGTTTCCCCTGCTTTATTTTTGTTTTCACAACAACAGAAGTATCTGAACACTTTTCAAGAAAAAATGTTGTATCTATTATCAAATCCTCATTGAAAGAAAGGTTCTTCAATTTTTCAACAATAAGACTCTCTTTGAAAGGTTTATTTTTTAACCTTAGAACACCGTTTAAATATGAGTTTTTAACATTGTAAACATTTTCAATTCTGTCAATATAAAATCTACCATTCTCCTTTATAGTTAAATAATATAAGTCAAAATCACCAACCATTAAAACAGAATCTATATCAATTTTTATAAATGGATATCCGTTTTCAAGATACAAATCTATTAAATTATCAATTCCTGTTTTCAAATCATTATTTTTAAAAATAGAGTCTATTATTTCATTCGAAACAAAAAGATTACCATCATAAAAAACCCTGCTCTCTTTTGAAAAAAGCAGGGTTGAAAAACTCAACAAAAATAAGGAAAATATAATTTTCTTATTGTGGGGTAACAGTTGTATTTACCTCCTTAGTGAAATAGAAGGATTTGTTGATAAGTGGGATAGTTATGGAATCAACATAAGTGAAATCTACATGACAAGAATTATAACCATTTTTTGTAATATTAACATCATCATAGGTAAGGTTTATCCCCTTGTTTGACAGTTTTTCCATAACCTTATCTTTCACAAGATACTCATCACTTCTTATTTCTCCATAAAGAATTTTGTTAATCTCTTCTACCAGTTGGTAATTTTTTATCTCCAAAGAAAGATATTGCCACCCCATATAACCAAGCAAAGCGATTATGAGCAAAAAAATAGCAAGTTTTATAAAACCTAAAATTTTATCACCCATTTTACCACCTTGTTGGATCTATCTCCTTTTTCCTCTTTTCTATATTTTCAAGACCTGTTTGGGCTTCCTTTACATATTTCCCTTTGAGTTCTATTATTCTATTGAAATAGGATGCTGATTTTTCGAGAATTTTTAAAGCTTCCTGATAATTTTCATCACTCTTTTTTGCTTTTATTGGATCAACCTTTAAAAAGTATGCTTGTGCCATCAAAAGGAGCGCATTGGGATCATTCGGACTTTTTGCGAGTGCTTTTTCGAGATAATTTATAGCTTTGTCATACTCCTTTATCTCCATATACATCTGTCCAAGATATAGATAAGGAACAGTTGAATATGGCATCAGGGAGATCATTTTGTTATAGTATTTTTCAGCATTAGTGTAATCTTTCAATCCCTGATAAGACCTTGCAAGACCAAGATATGTGTTAATTATTGTTGAATCGAGTTGATTGACTTTATTGTAAGTTTCAATAGCCTTATTATACTGCTTCGTTTCAAGATAAGCTTCTGCAAGGTTTGAAAGCGGTTCAACATAAGTTGGGTGATTATCTGAAATCTTTTTCAGAAGATCTACCGCTTTCTGATACTCTTCAACTTTGATCAACGCTTTTGCATAACCGTAGGCTGCGGAAAGATTTTCTGGATCGAAGTTGCATGCCTTTTCATAGCATGAAAGTTTGTTAAACTCTTTTTTTGATGGTGGTAAATTTTCATAAAGTTGGGCAAGTCCATAATATGCTTTTGAACTTGTTGAATCAACTTTTAAAGCATCAAAATAATACTTCTCAGCTTCATTATATTTTTTCAATTTTGAATAGAGGTTTCCCATATTTACAAATCCTTCTGGATTTGATGGGAATTTTGTTATCATATAACTATATAAAGATTCTGCCCTTGTATAATCCATCTTGCCTTCAAAACTTTTTCCAAGTCCATTATACGCTTCTATAAAATCCAAACTCTCCTCTATTGATTTCTGGAAATTTTTTATGGCTGAATCATATATTTTGTTTTTTAAATACTCTTTTCCAAAATCAAAATATTTTATAGCATCTGAAACCTGTTGGTTTGGCTGGTTTGTTTTATTTGTAGTTTGGGTTGTTGCCTGACAACCAAAAATAAGTATAAAAATCGCCAAGAATATAAACAATATTTTTTTCATTTTCATCCTCACTTTTTCTTCTTTTTATTATTTCCAACGGTTGCAGTTGTATCAACATGTTGTAGTGGTGGTCTGCAAAAAACTATAGTATTGTTGGAGTCTTTCGCTTTCCCATAAGCAAAATATGTTTTCTTTGGATCTGTTGTCTGATAATGTATTGTCTTATCAGCGAAAACATGTTCAACCATTTCTACCCATTTATCAACATCCTGTCCTTCTGCATTTTTAACTATAAAATATGGCCTTATCTTTTCAATAAATTCCTCTTGTGTAGCAGGATATGTCTCATGTTCAACATAATACTGCTCCATAAGGTTTGTCAATTTTGTCATTGTTCTCTGTGCATCCTTTATAGCTGCAAAATCCATGAATGATCCCTTATTTTTAGAGCAGGATGTTAACAGAACAACTATTAGTAAAAAAGTCAATGTCAGAAAAACTAACTTCTTCATTTTAATTAACCTCCTGATGTTAAAATGGAGCTAACGGGAGTCGAACCCGTGACCTTTTGACTGCCAGTCAAACGCGCTCCCAACTGCGCTATAGCCCCATATAGAACTTATATTTTAATTTATTTTCCTAAAAAAGTCAATTGTTTTCAAAGGAACAAATCTTATCAATCCTTTTCTGATGTCTTCCACCTTCAAATTTTTCCTCTGAAAAAACTTTCACTATTTTGCAAAGATCTTTACCTTCAACAACTTTTGCACCAAGGACAAGGATGTTTGCATTGTTATGCTTTTTAGCAAGTGAAGCGAACTCTTCATCAATAACATAAGCTGCTCTAATTCCTTTTATCTTGTTCGCTGCAATAGACATACCAATTCCAGAATAACATATCAAAATTCCAAAATCAGCTCTATTTTGAAGAACATCATCCGCTACCAACTTAGCATAATCAGGATAATCTGTTGATTCCTCAGAAAATGTCCCCCTATCTATGAATTCAAAACCTAAGCATTTTTTTATCTCTTCTTTAACTTTAAAACCTCTATGATCACTACCAATAGAAACTTTCACAAAATCCTCTACTTTTACTTTTTAAGCATCATTAAAGCTAAAACGAGTGACCAGTATTTTATCTCCGCAGTGTCTCCCCTTGATGTTAAAACAACAGGTGCGGCAGTCCCAACAAGAATAGCAGCAAGGTCTGCTTTTGCAAGTTTTGTGAGTGATTTGTAAAGCACATTTCCAGCATCTATCTCGGGAGTAACAACTATATCAGCATCAGCTCCAACGGGGCTATGGAATTTCTTTTCCTCACATGCTTCCTTTGAAACTGCAAGATCGAGAGCCATTGGCCCTTCAACTATAGCATCACCGAAATCCCCTCTGTCACCCATCTTCGATATTATTGCGGCATCAACAGATGACTGCATCTTTAAATTGACTGTCTCAGCTGCTGCAAGTATCGCTACTTTTGGTTGTTTTATATCAAGGTTTCTTGCGAGTTCGATTGCGTTCTTTACAATTTTAACCTTTTCTTCAAGAGTTGGAGCAATATTTATAGCAACATCTGTCACTATAAGGAATTTGTGGTATGTCTCAAGTGAAAAAACGGAAACATGTGAAACGAGTGAACCTGCTTTCACAATTCCATTCTCTTTACTCAAAATCGGTCTCATAAAGTTTGATGTTGTTATAGAACCTTTTAGAATAACATCAGATTTCCCTTCTTTAACAAGAGAAACAGCGATTTTTGCAGATTCGACTTCATTTGGAGAATCTATTATTTCATATTCTCCTTTAAAGGAGACTTTTTTCAACAAATCTTCAACTTTATCTTTTTGTCCAATAAAAATTGGATAGGCAAAACCTTTATTTGCCGCTTCAACAGCAGCATCTATTGCTGATTCTATTGTAGCGTTTACAACAGCAACTCTTGCTTTTATTTTTCTTTCTTTTAACTTTTCCTCAAAAATTTTAAATTTACTCATTTTTTTTCTCCTCTTTTTCTTCAACAAATTCGATCAATATTCCATCTGATGATTTTGGATGCATGAAGGCTATCGGATGTCCTTCCGCTCCCATTCTTGGTTTCTGATCTATCATCCTGTAACCTTTTGCTATGAATTCCTCTATCGTTTTTTGTATGTCATCAACAGAAACAGCTATATGGTGGAGAGCGTTTCCCCTGTTATCAACAAACTGTGCTATAGATGATTCCATATCTGTTGGCTGTATTATCTCAAAAAGAACTCCACCAATGTCAAACATAGCAACTTTTACCTTTTGGTCTGGTACATCAACTTCCATGTCACACTTTTTGTTGAAAATCTCTTCAAAAACCTTTTTGCTTTTTTCAAGGTTTGAAACAGCAATCGAAATATGGTTAAATTTTTTAATCATTATCGAATAACCCCCATTTTGTTTTCATTACATTTATTATCTCTCCCATCGTTGCTCTATTTTCAACAGCCTCTATAACATAAGGGAAGAGATTCTCCTCGGTATCACAAACCTGTGATATCTTTTCGAGAATATTTTTTACCTTTTCGTTATCCCTATTTTGCCTGAACTCTTTTAAAAACTCCTTTCTTCTTATCTCAACACTTTCATCTATCTTCATAAGGTTGGCTTTTATATTTTCTTCTATTTTGAATTTGTTGAGTCCAACGATAATCTTTTCGCCTGACTCTACCTCTTTTTGGAATTTGTAAGATGAGTTATGTATCTCATTTTTGAAATAACCTGATTCAACACACTTTACCGCTCCACCCATCTTTTCAATCTTTTCAAGGTATTCCCAAACAAGTTTTTCAATTTCATTGGTTAGCGTTTCTATATAGTAACTACCTCCAAGTGGATCCACAACATCACAGACACCTGTTTCAAATGCTATTATCTGCTGGGTTCTCAAAGCTATTCTAACAGATTCCTCCGTTGGCAAAGCGAGTGCTTCATCATAAGAGTTCGTATGCAAAGATTGTGTTCCACCTAAAACGGCTGATAATGCCTGTAAAGCAACCCTGACAATGTTGTTCATAGGTTGTTGAGCGGTCAACATCGAACCTGCTGTTTGAGTATGGAATCTAAGCATCATACTCTTTGGATCTTTCGCTTTAAACTTTTCCTTCATTATCTTTGCCCATATCCTTCTTGCTGCTCTGAATTTCGCTATTTCTTCGAAAAAGTTGTTGTGAGCATTAAAGAAGAATGATAACCTTGGAGCAAAAGAATCAACATCGAGTCCTTTTTTCAATGCGTATTCTACATAAGCGATAGCATCAGCGAATGTGAATGCAAGTTCCTGAACAGCGGTTGAACCTGCTTCTCTTATGTGATAACCTGAAATAGAAATCGTGTTCCATTTTGGAAGATTTTTTGAGCAGAACTCAAATATGTCCGATGTTAATCTCATAGATGGCTCTGGAGGGAATATATAGTTTCCCCTTGCGGTATACTCTTTAAGAATATCATTCTGAATTGTTCCAGAGAGTTTGTCCATTGAAACTCCCTGCTTTTTTGCGACTACTATATACATTGCGAGAATTATCATAGAGGAAGCATTTATTGTCATCGATGTTGATACCTGATCGAGTGGAATACCATCGAAAAGAACCATCATATCATCAACTGTTGATATAGCAACTCCAACCTTTCCAACCTCTCCACTTGAAAGTGGATCATCTGAATCGAGTCCAAGCTGTGTTGGCAAATCAAAAGCAACTGAAAGACCTGTCTGCCCATTCTTCAAAAGGTATTTGAACCTTTCGTTTGTTTCTTCAGCTGTTCCAAAACCAGCATATTGCCTCATAGTCCATGGTTTTCCCCTATACATGGTTGTATAAACACCCCTAACAAATGGATACTCACCAGGCTTTCCGAGTTCTGGTTCCTCTTTTAAATCACTCTTATCGTAGTAAGTTTTCAACTCTATTCCAGATGAATTAAATTTTTTATCTTCCATATATCCTCACATTTTGTTTAAAATTTTATTCTATAAAATATTTTTTAAATGTCAACAAAGTTTATTTATAATTTTATTTCGCCCTTTTCGTTTATAAACATCTTCAAAGCGGATGGTTCTTCCGGTAATCCCGGCATAGTCATAATATTTCCAAGATAGACAACCACAAAACCTGCTCCACTTGAAACTTTTATATCTTTTACCTCAATGTTGAAATTCTTTGGCCTTCCAAGTAACTTTTCATTATCAGAGAAGGAATACTGTGTTTTAGCGATACAAATCGGAAGTTCTGAAAATCCCCAATCCTCAACCATCTTTATCTTATCTTTAACCTTTTTGTTAACTACAATACCATAAGCTCCGTAAATTCTATATGCTACCTTTTTGATTTTTTCTTCTATCGAGTCTTTGAAATCGTAAACATAGTTAATTTCATTCTTTGTAGTTTCTGAGTTAATAATATATTGGGCAAGGTCAACTGCCGTTTTATAACCCTGATTGAAAACATCTATTTTGAAAACTTCGCATCCTTTTTCTCTGATAAGTGCTTCAAGTAGTTTCAACTCTTCTTCATCATCATCTGAAAATTTGTTCAAAGCAACAACAGTGTTAATGTTGAAAGATTTCATATTCTCAATATGTTTCTCAAGGTTTGAAAAACCTATCTTAACGGCATCTAAGTTTTTCTCACCCATATCTTTCATTTTAACTCCACCATGATGTTTTATCGCTCTAAGTGTTGCTACAATTACAACAAAATCTGGTGGAACCATATATCTGTTTCTGCTTACTATATCAAGGAATTTTTCAGCCCCAAGATCACTTCCGAAACCTGCCTCTACAACAGTGTAATCTGAAACTCTCATAGCAAGGTCTATCGATGTTATAGAGCATGTCCCATGCGCGATGTTTGCGAAAGGACCTGTGTGGATAAAGGCTGGATTGTTGTTCAAGGTTTGAACTATATTTGGGTTTATAGCATCCTTTAGAAGTATAGTCATACCATTTTGGGCACCTATATCTTTTGAAAAGACCGGTTTATTATCAAAAGATATTCCAATCATTATTTTCGATAATTTTTCTTTTAACTCTTTAAGATCGTAAGAGAGTCCAAGAATAGCCATCACTTCTGATGCAGCGGTAATTTCAAATTTTGATTCTCGTATTTGACCGCTATCTTCTCCAACACCTATTATAACCTTTCTCAAAGCACGGTCATTCATATCAATAACCCTATGGACAAAAATGTCCTTTGGTTGGAAATGTGAAATATTCTTTCTCGAATAAACATTATCAAGAAGGGCTGCAAGAAGGTTGTGTGCTGAAGTTACAGCGTGAATATCACCTGTAAAATGCAGATTGATTTCATTGGATGGCTCAACTTTTGCGAGGCCACCACCAGTTGCACCTCCTTTTACACCAAAGACCGGACCAAGGGAAGGTTCCCTTAATGAAACTATGCTCGTTTTACCACATGAATTTATTGCATCTGAAAGACCGATTGAAACTGTTGTTTTCCCTTCACCATAAGGTGTCGGGTTCATTGCTGTTACAAGAATAAGTTTTCCCTTTTTTTCTCTATTTTCTCTCTCTTTAAGATCTATTTTCGCAATATACTTCCCATAAGGAATTATATTATCTTTATCAATACCAATTTTCTCACATATCTCCTCAATTCTTTTTAGCTTTAACATTCTTTCTCCTTTTAAGTTTTTAATTTTAAATTAAAATTACTTTTTTTCAAGTGATTTTTAGGATATAATTTTGATATGATATTTGTTGAAAAAAAATTTTAAAATAATATAATAAAATTACCAAAATTAAGGAGGTTTAATGGATAAAATATCTCTTTCAGATTTAAAGATAATTAACTATAAAAACATTTACAGAAACCTTCCTCCGGCAAAACTTGTGGAAATAGCAGTTGAAAAAAAAGAGGGAGTTTTTACAAACACAGGTAGTTTCGTTGTTAACACAGGTAAATACAACGGTAGAAGCCCTGATGACAGGTTCATAGTTGATACACATTCTGTTCATAACGATATAGCTTGGGGAAAAGTTAACAAACCAATTTCTGAGGAAGTTTATGAAAATCTCTATCAAAAGATGAGAGCTTATGTTCAGGGTAAAGATCTTTTCGTTTTCGATGGATTCGTTGGCGCTGATAGAAGGTATGGCTACTCTTTAAGGGTTGTTACCGAACTCGCAAATCAGGCATTAGCTTCAAATTCACTTTTCATAAGACCAACAGAGGATGAGTTGAAAAATTTTAAACCAGATATAAATGTAATATGTCTTCCAAACTTCAAAGCTATACCTGAAATAGATAAGACAAACTCAGAGTGTTTCATAATTATAAACTATGACAAGATGACTGTTCTTATAGGTGGGACTCAGTATTTCGGTGAAATAAAAAAATCTATCTTTACTATGATGAACTATCTCTTGCCAAAGAAAAATATATTCCCTATGCACTGTTCAGCCAATACTGATAATAATGGAAATTCAGCAATATTCTTTGGCTTATCCGGAACAGGAAAAACAACACTTTCGGCAGATATTGAAAGAAAGTTGATCGGAGATGATGAACATGGATGGTCTGAAGATGGTGTTTTCAATTTTGAAGGTGGATGTTATGCCAAAACTATAAATCTTAAAAGAGAGACAGAACCACAGATATTCGATTCTCTTAAGTTCGGTGCAGTGCTTGAAAATGTTATCGTGAAAGAAAATGGAGAACCTGATTATACAGACAACTCTTTGACTGAGAATACAAGAGCAGCATACCCTATATACTTTATTCCAAACGCTGATCTTTCCGGAAAATGCTCACATCCAAAATATATAATATTTTTGACTGCCGACGCATTCGGTGTTCTACCTCCAGTTGCTTTACTTTCAGTTGAAGAGGCAATGTATCATTTCGTTTCAGGATATACGAGTAAACTCGCTGGAACAGAAAGAGGAATAGTTGAACCTCAAGCAACATTCTCAACATGTTTTGGAGCACCTTTTATGCCTTTGAGTCCGGATAAGTATGCAAAACTACTGAAAGAAAAAATTTTGAAACATAAAACAAAAGTTTACCTTTTGAACACGGGTTGGACTGGAGGTCCTTACGGTGTTGGAAAGAGATTCAATCTCCCATATACGAGAAGGATGGTTAAAGCGATTCTTACCGATGAGTTTGGGAAAATAAAATTTGAGAAGGAAGAATTTTTTGGACTTATGATTCCAACAGAGTGTCCAGATGTACCAAAAGAGGTTTTAAATCCGATAAACACATGGGCTAACAAAGAAGAATACAAAAAAGCAGCATTGAGTTTGAAACAAAGGTTTGATGAAAATTTCAAGAAGATGAACATTTCCTTAGATTGATAGATGTTTTTTATATTTTCAATTACTCTAACCCTTCTCGCAATTTTTATATTAGCGAGGAGGGTTTCTAAAATAAAGCTTTATATTTCGATACTAATTTTTATAATATCCTTTCTAATATTTTTCCTTCCATACTTTCTTCAAAATACACAAAGATTCGTCGTTATCGATGATGAAGAAGAAAATTTTTTAATAATCAATAACCAGAAAAAATATGATACTATAAAAAAATTTTTTGGTTCATTTCATCCTTTCTACATTTCAGATAAACATTATAAAAATGACATATCCATAAGTTCCAAAACAAAAACTTTTAATCTCAAAGGGAATATAGATTTTGGAGTTGATAGTGTTATACAAACTGATAGCTTAAAAAGAGTGATATTAAAAAATTATACCAACTATGATACATTAGGAAGTGCGAAAATCTACATTCAGGATAAGATATACGGTATTGAATTTAAAAGAGATACTTCTGTTTCTTTAAAAGAGAAAAATTACATAGATTCTGTCAAAATTTTAACTGAAGATCAGAACAACTTTAACAACACATACATTTATAAAAAATACCTGAATGTTTTGATAGTTGATGATTATTACAACAAAAATCTACAGAACATTTCAAACAAAATAGCATTAATATACGATTCGGTAAAATTCAACACAGGGATTTTAAAAGATGGCAAAATTATAAGTATGAAAAAAAATTATGATGGAATAATATACATAGGAAAGGGTGGTTTTGGTGTTATAGGCGGTTTACACAGGTTAAAGTTCAACGGAGTTAACATTGACTTTTTTAAAAATGTTGAAGAGATTTTAGGAAAAATAAAAGGGAAAAACATAAATGTTAAAAATCCTTTCAACAGCAAAAAATGTTATAAAAATAATATCTTTGAAAAATTTCTTTTCTTTTCAAAAAGTTATACAATTTTGATAATTCTTTTTATAATATTATTTTCTTTATTGGTGTTTTTATTTTAAGAATATTATCTTTTTCCTTTCTAAAACTTTACCAGAAATATCTTTGACTAAAATAAATTTTACACCATCACTTTCAAGCTTAAGATCCAACCTATAAATGTTTGCAGAAAGTAAACTATTTTTAAAAACAGATTTTTTTCTTCCAAGAAGGTCATATATCTCTACTGAATAGATACCACTTTTTTTCACATTAAGATAAAACAAATTTTCTTTAGGTATTATTTCAACATCAACTGAAACTTTCTTTGAATCCTCTTTATCAAGATCGAAGAATTTGCTTTTCAATTTAGGTTTCTCTTTTGTGAATTTCAAAGCAACACCATTTTTGATCAAACTCTCACCATTTATATCTACAAAAGAATCACCTGTTAATGAAAAGGATGTGAAATCTGCAAACTGCAATCCAGAGATGAACCTGTTTTGCTGGGGGATATTTTTGAAATAAACTGTTATTGATGTTGTATCTATTGAAACTATAAAAGTGTTTTCAAGATAATCCGGACTTTTCACTCTGTTGAAATATATTATGTATGAAAAATTTATTGTATCAAAATATGTGAAGATGTTGTTATAGGTTTCGCTCCTTTTTATAAAATTATCATAATAGTATGAAGGTCTGAAATCAGCCCAGCAAAAAACTACAGAATTTATCTGTGATAAATATTCTGATGGCAAAACGGAAGGGGTGAAAAGTTCATTATCGAGTTTTGTAAACGAAATTATTCCGTTTGTGTTTAAATATATGGAATCCCTTTCCATTCCAAAAAATTTGAATTTGAATGGGAGTTTAATTAAAAGGGTTGTATCATCCTTTGTGTTCAACTGCTTAAAATTAAATGAATCAAGATTGTAATCTTTAAACTTTGGAGAGTTTTCAAGGTAATCCATACTGTTTGTATAGATGTAGTATCCTTTGAATGGGCCATAATATTGTGGTTTTTGGATGTATACCAAAGGTAAAGTTTGTTCTATAACTTTCTCCCAATCACCCATCTTTATCGTTATATTTACTTTACAAACTTTTGAAAGGGTCGATGATGTGTAAACATCAAAACCAATAACTGTTGAGCTTTTTGGCATCAAAGATGCTATCGTAAAATTACCATTTTCAATGTATATATCTTTTGAAGTAACACTAATTTTTAAATCCTTCACTTGCAAAAGTGAATTGTTGTTCACTTTAAAATAGATTTTCGAATAGAGATTTTTTGGAATCCCATCCAAAGTATCATTTTGATATAAAGAATAAAGAAAATTCATCGAAAAATCTGGAGTCATTATATTCAATGGTATTATACTTTTTATAGTATCTGTTCCTGATACTGTGAAAACTGAACATATATCAGTAATCAGAGAATCTGAAAAATCATTTATCTTTAAAACAAGCCCTTTTTCAAACTTGAATATTGATTCACTTTCAAGAGATGGGATGTTCAGAGTATCAGAGATTATTTCAAAATTTGTAGAATTTGTTTTGAAGAAAACTCTTGAATTTGTTGATGTAGTATCACCATAATTTTTGAAAGTAAGATCAAAGAAAAAAGTATCAAGATAATAATCTGTCAAAAAATACTCTTTTAGAGTGACAAACTGACCTGAACCTATAACTATCGCAGTATCACAGAAAAGTTTTCTCCCTTCTATGAAAGTGTATAAAGAGAGAGTATCCCCTACAATTGAACTTGTGTTAAGATAAATCGTTGAAGGTGCATTAACAAAATTAGAATCTATAAGGGAGTTGTTTTTAAAAAGAGAGAGGAATATGGGAGAATCCAATGAACCATCGAAATTTATACTAACATCCAAAAGTTTATTATACGGTATATACCTGTCAAAATCTTTTGAAAAATTGTAAATTGATCTGTTGCCCAAAAATCTTTCGGGTGTTGAGAAAAAGTTATACCTCTCAAAATAACCTTTTGTAAGAGAGTTATCTCCAAAATATCCAAAATAGGATTTTTTAGCTTTGTTGAATATGTCAAAAAGATAACCAGAATTTTTTAAAGAATCTATAAAGTATCTCTGTAATACATCATCCTCATTCCAATATGTTTCAACCGATGAACCAACGAAAGTAAGTGAACCTTTTGAATTTTTTGAAAGCCAGCTGTTTCCAAAGAAGTTAGTATAGGAATAATTTCCTGTTAAACAGGCAAAAGAAAATATATCAGGATATATAGTGTTTGTAAGATTCTCAATGTCAGAGTCATAAAAAGTTGGACCCGCCCAATAGTATGTTGCACCATGACCTGAATAAACAACTATATCTTTCCCTTTGTTGATAGCACTATCTATCCTTGTTCCAGTTTGATAGTAAGCAAAAAAAGAATCGCAGACAAAATTTACACTTCTTAATACACCCATAGAATATGTGTGTGTTGACTCAACAAGAGAATGGTAACCACCATCATCTGTTGCTATAAAATATGCTGAAGGTGTCCTGTATATATCTTCTTCAAAAAGATAGTTGTTGTAATTATCCAGATAGTTTTTCAAAGACAAACTATCTGAAAAAGGTAACCTTGAAATTATTATATCTGGGAAATAGTCAAGAGAATCCAAAAGAGAATAGTAAAGATCTGTTGGAGCAAAGTTATCACCACTTCCATACTCAAGAGGTATCATTGAAGAGCTACCGAGAAGGAGTAAAAATGAGAATGGCTGACTTGAGTATTCAGTTTTTATAAAATTTTTTATATCTGTTGAGGTTGAACCGATAACTGATTCTTCAGCGAATTTAGGTTGGTATCCTCTAACAAGATAGAAAATTTTTAAAGATAGTGTATCAGTTTTAAAAATTGAATCGTATACGATCAAAACTTTTCTATTTAGACTTTTATCATACTTCTTTGTTTCATATAAAACATCGATTGTCTTTACTATCAAAATATTTTCAGAAGGGATATAATCGAACGGGTATATCTCAAGAACACCATTATTGAAGGAAAAATCTTTTCCTATCAGTCTATTTTTTTCTTTATAAATTCTTTCATCAGGATTCAATTCCATTTTAAATTTTTCATTTTTACTTATAGGTTTTGGTATAGGCATCAACCTTTCAGAAAGTTTTATACTCTCCTCTTTTAAAACTTCAACTTTAAAAAGTTTATCAACTGAAATTTTTCTTATTACAGGTATTTGTGGAAAGCCTTCTTTTTGCGATACCAACTGATAATCTGATAAGATTCTTAAATAACCATATTCTTCTTTTAAAGAGAATTTTGGTTTTATCTCTTCACCATATGAAATTGTTGGGAAGAAGAGAAAAATCAGAAATCCGAACCAAATGAAATATGATAATAAGTTTCTTTTGATATTCTCCATAGATCTGTATTTTTTGCTATATCTAATTTCAGTATAGCAAGGTAAAGGTTTATCCTGAGTCCTATTCCAAATCCAACTTTCAAATCATCAAGAAGAAAATCTGTTGTAATGAGTCTCAACCTTTTCAAATCATCTTTTGCAAATCCGAGATCAACAAATCCAACTCCCCTGATGTTATAAAATCCAATATTCAAAAAGGAGAATTTTATAGCATCTATCAAAGGGAATCTCCATTCGTTGTTTGAGTATCCTATAACTTTTCCATAGAACTGATAATCTGAATAACCTCTCAAAGTTCCAGCACCACCAATGTAAGAGTATGAAGGATATGGTCCAAAATTCTGCTCATAGTAGAGTTTTGTTGCAAACTGACTTCTTGGAGTTGTTACAAAATATTTTCTTAGATCGAAAGAATAGAATCCACCATTGTATAAAAGATTTGAACTGTCTGAAAATAAATCGAAAGAGAAACCAAGATCAGCCCTTGCAAGTTCACCGTTAACAGGTCCATACTCACCCCATATAGCGTTATCATAAACAAAAGAGAGAATATGGTTTGTAAAAAGAGATGAGTAAATGTTGGTAATTATTGTTGTATCTGAATAATACTGGTTATAATCCAAAGAGTATTTAAAAAGATCATTTTCAAAATCTATCCTTTTATACCTGTCAAAAGGATACCTTAAAAGTATTCCGCCACCATTGTAGGACTGTGATACTGTTGAATAAAAGTTATAAAGGTATTCCTCTTTCATATTGAAATATAAAAATGCAAAATCCATCCTATCTTTTAGATACCAATACTGGAAGGAAAAATATCCGGCACCAGTAATGGAAAGTTTTTGCATCTGAATGTATATCCTGTTATCTCCCATAATATCACTTATTCCAACATCAAGAAGCCCAAGGAAACCAGAAATCGGTGAATATGAGAAAGCACCTGCAGCCCAATCTATTGAGAATGTCAGAGGAATATTTTTTGATCTATAAACAGTTCCCTTATTTTCAAAATTGACGCTCTTTATTACATAATCTTTAAATTTTTGCTCACCTTTAACTTCATAGGTAGAATTCAATGGATCATTTACCAAAACAATGTCCATAGTAAAACCTTTGAAATAGGAAAAAACCATTTTTGAAAGGTCTTTTGTTATAGTTGGATTGAAAACTCCGGTAACACTATTTGTCAACCTTTTGATCTCTTTACTTTTCAGATTGTAGATGTATACATCAGAAACAAAATCTATATATGATGAGAAAATTATCAAAGAATCATCAACAGGATAAAACTTGTTCCCAAGTTTGTAATCTATTTGAACATTTTCTATACTTCCACTATTCAGATGGTAAAGGTAAAGTTTATAATCTCCATAATGCCAAACTCCATCGGATGTTGTTCTATCGCTTAAAAAGATAACTGTTGAGTCGTCATAAAAATATGGTGAGATATCATTAAAAATATCTTCGGTTAAAATTTCCTCTTTCCCTTTTCTCATATCGTAAATACATATATCGTTTCTTCCATCTTTCTGTTTAGTGTAAACAACCCTTTCATTCTTAAAATCGAGTGAAGGAGAGTATATACCATCAGCATCCAGTTTTATTTTTTTTATTGTCTTCCCTTTCTCAACATCATATAAAAATATTATCTCATCCTTCCCAGACCTTAAAGAAAAAACCAAAATCCTGCTATCCTTTGACCAGTTAAGATTCCCATAAGAAAGATGGAAAGATTCATAATTTCTAACAAAATTTCTCGGTAAAATTTTTCTTTTCTTTTCAGGGTTGAAAACTGGAAGAAGATAGATATCAAAATAACCGTACTTCTCACTTATAAAAGCCACATAATTACCATCTGGAGATATAGAAGGAGAAACATTGTAAGTTGAAGTTTTTATGAAATCACCAAGTATAGATTTGCCATTTTTAAGTGAAATCTCCCTTTCTTGAACAAGAGGGAAATATCTCTCTTTCAAATAATTTTTAAAATCGTAATTTAATTTTTCAAGTGTGATTCCACATTTTCTCTCAAGTGATTTATAAAAAGATTTAGAACTTTTTATATCCTTATATATCTCAGGTATCTTTTCTCTACCATACCTTTCAGATATATATTTTAAAACCATCTGTCCGGCTTTATATATATAAAAACCACCATAGTAGGAAGAGAGAGTAACGAGATCTATATATCCATCGTTAAGCAAAGCATCTCTCATATACATATCACTCTCTTCGTCAAACTCAACAGAATAAAATTCAGCGGAACCTTCTATGAACCATAAAGGAATATCGTAAACAACAGAACCAATTATCGCTGAGGTTCCACTTCCCTCATAAAGAAGTTGAAACTGTAAAGCGTGAACCAGTTCATGGTTAACAACATGTCTTAAATCTTCATATGAACCTGAAAATGGTAAAACTACCCTATTTTTTACAGATTCTGTAAAACCACCAACAAACTCATCAAGTATTTCAACAGTTATATTCGTTTCTTCAAAATCTTTGTGCGAATTGTAGATTACCATTGGGATTCTATTTCTAATCTTGTAGTTGAATTCTTTTTCTAACATAGTTATAGATGATTCAGCTACTATAGAAACGAAGTTGAATAAAGAATCTGCCCCCTTTGCATAATATATGTTGAAATGTTGTGTGTAGCCAACTTTCCATCCATAATCTTTATACTGTATCTTATTTTTACCAAAGTTGGTTGTTTGAGAAAAAACCAAAAGAGTCGAAAAAAGTATAATAAAAATGATATTTTTTTTCATATTATTTTCCCCAAAATGTATCCTAAGAGAATACCTAAAAGTAATGTTGTTGTAAATGACCTTGATTTTAACATTTCAACTTTGTAGCCTTTCCTTAAAGCGAAGAAACTGACAAGATATGTTATTCCATTCAAAAGAATAATAAAAGGAAGTGAAATTATCTTGACTAAAACAGGTCCAAAAATAGGAACAAGAGCAAGAAGAGATAAAAGTTCGGTGAATATATGTGTTACTATTCCTACAAGAAGTATCAAGATGGCTGCTATAGGTTTATTAAGATGAAATTCGAATACTACAAAGACGAGTAAAAGCAAAGATAGAAAAACGAGTAAAAGAATTTTGTTCCTTTTGTAATAATCTTTAAAAAATTCTATCTTTTCTTTTTTAGATTTGAAAAAAAGAACATCAAAATATTTGAAGACACCCATCATCTCAAGAGTGTCATAAACATTTTTGAAAAGTGCTATAAAGAAATTTTTAATAAACTGTATCAAAACTTTACTCCAATATTGAATTTAATTTCATTAAAGTAGATTCGAGTATCAAAATCTATATTCCTTTTTTCTTTTGAAACAAAATATGTATAAATACCGCTAACTATATGGTTAACAGAAATAGCTATAAGAGTATAGTATGAAAACTGCTTCAACTCTCTTGAACTTTTTCTAAGATCAGAATAGTATAACCTCGCAGAATCTGAAAAAAACTCCCAACCAAGAGAGTCGGGAACAATATTCTCATTTATATAATCCAACTGTTTTCCATAATCTGTTGGATAAATAGATCTCGCTTTTGATATGACTTTTATATTGTAATCTTTATAAGAAGTGTAAAATTCCATCTTTGTTAAAATTTTTTCAGGATAATTGGATATATTTTTTGAAAGTATGTATGAAGCGAAATTTAAAGCATCCTCTCCTGTTCTATTAGCATCATAAGTTAAATAGGTAAAAAATGGTAAAAGTATTGTCTCAGATACAATGAAAGGTATTGAATTTACCTTTTTATCTATCCCCCAAAGACCATAGCCAGGTAGAATTAAAGATTTACCTGTATCAAAAATTACATCTCTTTGAACTGATGAGAATAAAAAGAAAGGTAGAATCAGAATAAAAAATATTTTTTTCATCTTATAACCCCAAAATTAAAGTTTCTATAAACTGTTCTCTCTCCATCAGAAAGGAGCAACCTCAATCTGTAAAATCCGGGTGATAGAAAATCAAGTGAAAGATCCATCTCGTTGATTCCAATTTTTGCCTGATATTTTGGTGATGAATATTTTAAAGTTTTACTCTGATCGAAAATCATAAATGAGAACTCTTTGGCTGCTTGAGTTGAAAACCTCAATTTAGCAATCCCATTTGTCGGGTTAGGATAAATATAGTTGTTACCATCATCAACTATCAAAAGATCACCTGAAGATTTTGTTGAAGAATATTTGAAATACCTGTTGTTTGAATTCAAGTAATGTAAACTGCTCCAATTTTTCTCATTCAATTTTGACTTTATTTCATAAGCCATTATAGTTGAGTCAGAGCATGCAACTATATCAACCAAGGAATCGTTATCAAGATCACAAACAAGTGGTGTTGAGTTTGAATATTGTCCAGTTGATAAAGGGAAGCCCGGGGATTGTGCCCTATTTGAAAAAGAGACGAGAAGACCATTTTTTGTATGAACAAGTATTTCATTTACTCCATCATCATCAAGATCAACAGATAAAGGAGATGATTGTATCTGGTCATTAAAAGTTTTTGGAAATCCATTAACTATATTTCCATTAAGATCAAGAAGGTAAAGATTGTTTTGTGCTATAAGAGCAATTTCAAAAATACCATCACCATTATAATCTATAGGAACAGGTGAAGAATAAAAATTATCAAAAGGAAGTTTTTTAGAACTTTTTATTCGCCCATCTAAAGATGAAACTATAAAGAAGGTCCCATCACCTCTTACAAAAATCACCTCAACGGAAGAATCTCCATCAATATCACATGCTATAGGTGATGAAGTTGTTGGGTATGGATATTCAGTTTTTGAATAAAATAACTGGTTAAGATCAAAATCGAAAAATCTTAAAACTCCATCGAAACCGAGTGTAACTATTTTATCATCAAGAACTATAGGTAAAGACCATGATGAAGAGTATAGATATGTTGAATCCTTTTTGTAAAAACCGGTAGAGTCATAATCAAGAAGATAAAGGTACATATTCTCACCTGTAACAAGAACCTCGTCAAAAGAGTCCCTGTCAACATCGTAAAGAACAGGAGAAGATAAGATTTTTCCTTTTATATTTTGTGGAGAATTTTTCAAAGGCAGGAAATAACCTCTTGAATTTAAAGAGTCTGTTCTTAAAAGGTAAATATTGCCATCATAATCTGTAAAAGATATCTCTTCTCCGTAATTATCTGAAACATTCCCTATCGCTATAGTTGAATATGAGTATGAGTTTACATTGTAGGTTCCAACAACACCCTGACCGGAAAGTGGTTTCCCTTCATAATCAACTGCATAAATTTCGCCATTTTCAGTTTGAACTATTATATAATTTTTCCCATCCTTTTTTAAAATTTTTGGACTGTTGACATCTGGTGCTGATTTTAAAGTGAATGGAAACCCTTCCCTTCTGAAATCGAAAAGAACAGAAAATGTCATCACAGTATCTGAAGATGAAATATCGTAAATATAGATATGTGTTTTTCCAAAATTGTTTGCGTCGGTGTTTGGATATGTTTTAGGAGTGAACTTGTTGGAAACTCCACCAGATCTGAAAAGGTCATCATAAGTTCCATAGAAAGTTTTTTCCCAGTCAACAACATCAGTATAGTATAGTTCGAAATCCTGAACCCTATCAGCCTCTTCCATATCAACCCCAAGTATTGGTCCAGCATTGATCATATTGTATCCTGAGTCGTTAACTATTATTGTTTCATCAACATGGTATATTGCGAGTCCACCAGAATCTATAGGACAAGGCAAAGACATATCGTAATCATTTATTTTTACAAGAACTCCATCCTTCCAAACTCTAAAACCATTTGAATCGATTGAATTCGAAATTGTATCTTTCGATGAAAAAGCGAATCTGTTTTCAACCAAAAAATATTCATGCGAATTTAAAGGAATCTTATAAAATTTGATAGATGTATCTTCATCTGAACCAAGGAACTTTATTCTGAGCCCCGTTGTATCTTTGTAAATCGTTTTTGTCTGGTTGAAATGGATCCAGTTTGAATAATCATTGTTTGGTTTTGTGTTAAACCTGCTCGTACTGTTATAACCACCCTGATGTGGTGGAACAAGTCCAGCAAGATTCCAGTTCCCTGTCCCTTGTAAATTCCATCCTCCCATCCCCATCCTTCTATTGGAAGTATCATACATATCATATATTCCAAGTTGGTGTGCAAACTCATGAACGAGACCACCCTGAATGAAAGCATAACCTCCATCCTGAATAGCGGTTTCAGAATAGATTATTCCATCCTCAAAACTCTTTCCACCAACTGTAACAGGTTCACCAAAAATATATGAAGCGCCCTGAATATAAACTGCCGGAAGATCAAAAGGTGAATCACCGTTATAATCTGTTTGCCACATACTACCAGCATGGAAAACTATTACAGCATCAAATTTGGAAAAATCTACACCACCTGCAATCTCTGCTTCTTTCAAAGCATCCCTTAAAAGATAGAACATTCCATAAACTATATTAAGTGTATCCCCATAGTATTGCATCTGATGTTTAACCGTATAACAATCGTAAAGCCCCTTGGGATAAATTTCAAAATCAACATAAAGTTTACCTCTTGAATCATCAAGGTAATAGTTTCTCAAAGCTTCCATCTGCCTGTGAAAATATAAAGAATCGTGTGCCGGTTTATAATATATGTTAACACTCGTATCAATTAAAGTATCACTCCCATTAACTATCGTATCTATAACATAAATATTATCGGTAGACCTTCTTAAATCCATCTTTCCATTACCTGTTGTAAGTGATGTTGTATCCTCTAAAAATTCAACTTTCAAAACAAGAACCCTTATAGTATCCTGCCCCTTCTTTTCAAAATCTATAATAGATCTTTTTGATGGTTGAAAAAACTCGGGGTAACTATTTTTTAAATCATAAGTTTTTTTATTCGCTTTAACAAAAAAATCCAAATTTTTTTTATAATATTTTTTGTAAAATTCTAAATCTTTAAGCTGTAAACTATTCAAAGATAAAATGATAAAAAGGAATGATAAAAATAACAATAAAATCCTTTTCAAAAAACCTCCATTTAATATAAATATATATTTATATTAACCGTTGTCAATAGAAAGATGGCTGCTATTTCAATTTTAAAGAGATTTGATATTATTATTTAGAAGTGTTGACTGGAAAATTTTTAAAGTTAAAATGGAATAAATTATAAAAGGAGAAGTATGGAAAAACTCATAAAAATATTTATCGCTCTTTCAGATGAGACAAGTATAAGAATAGTAAAACTTCTTATAAAAAAGATGTGCACAATTTTTGAATTATCAGAGATAATGTCTAAAGATGAAGATTATATAAAAGAAAGGTTAGATAAACTTATAGATGTTGGAATAGTTTCAAAAATAAATGATGGTAAATATGAAGTCTTCTTTGTAAAAAATACAAATTCAATTTTTGATAAATTTGCAAAGGATGTTGTTAACCTTCTTTCTGGATATTTTAACTCAGACAAGATAATTCTTGATGATTATCAAAAGGCAAGAAGTATTAACAGGGATGAACTTTTCAAAAGAAAAAATCCTCAATAGTTCAAAATAAAATCTATCAAAATTTCCTGATATTTTTTTTCAATTATATTGTATAACTTTGAAAGATACTTTTTCCGTATTTGCTCATTTCTTTTTTCAGCGAGTGTGTAGGCGTTACTCTTAGAACCATTTTGAAATCTCGAAACAAGAGAAGAGTAGATAATAAGAGTAAGGAAATAATCTCTATTTTTAAAATAATCTGCTGAAAATTCAAATTTTTCAAGTTTATAACCTTTAGGGTCCTTAAAGAAAGAGTAGACAAAAAGAATATTTGAAAAAGTAGTTATCAAAAAATCCCTTAAAGCATAAGAAGGATAACCAGAATAGAACTCCCCAAGACCCGGAATAAAAGATGATAAAGCAAAAGAAAACTCTGGAGATTTCAATTTAACTTTTTCATAATCTTTCAGATCAATTTTAACAGAATCATCCAAAAAATCTAAAATCTCAACACTCTCTTTGTTAACATTTTTCTTTAAAAAATTTAGCAACAACTTTAATGTATCAATACCTTCAGTTTCGAAGTCCTCTATTTCAAAAATAGCAGAATTGAAATCTCCCCTTTTAAAATTAAGATATGACCTGACAACCCCATCATAAACAAAACAACTTTCAGAAAGATCAACTTCTGTAAGTAGATCAAGGTATTTGAAAGAGAATGTGTCATAACCTGATAAAGCGTAAAGTGAACTTATTTTTAAATAATACTTACAATCCTTTTCATAACCTTTTTCAAAATATAACTTTTTAAACTCCGTTATCGCTCTATAATAATCTTTTTCTTGCAGAAGTTTTATAAAATAATTTTCTTCAGAAAGAATAATAAGGGAGAAAAATAGTGTTAGAATAATTATCTTTAATTTCATAAAAATACCTGTTTACCTTTTTTTCGTAATATATTTTTGCAGAATTGAAAGAACCATAAAGTTCACCAAGATAAAAAACAGCGGCAACGGATGTTGAAATTACAAAAAATGTTTTATTCTCATTTATGAACTTATAATAGATAGAACCCAAAATAGGTGTCAAAATAGTCATCATAGAGAAAAGCCCATCCCCATTTCTTTCAGAGTAGAATCTGCCACTTCCCGGTAAAAATGTTGAAAAAAGAATGGCAAGAAAGGGATTTTTCTTTTTTATTTTGAAGAAATTATCTGAGATCTCTTTCAACTCTTCTGAAGAATTTATGAAATCCTTTTCCTTCACTTCTCCCAAAAATAGTTTTGAAAGTAAAACAAAATCGTTATTTTTTTCAAAAGTTATTTTAGTTTCTTTTAAATCTTTGAATTTTTTTTGAAAAAATAATGTCAAAAGATAATTTTTTTCATAACCTTCAGATATATCTTTTATCTTTGAAAAACTCTCTTCAGCTGATTTAAGATCACCCATAAAAAGATAATTCACACCTATAAGGTTTACTATCTTTTCCTTCATCTGTGTATCCTGACAGAAAAAGAGTTCTCTTTTCAATTCAGTTAAAGACCTGTAATAATCTCCATCATCGAATAAAAATTTTGCAAAATCAAGTTCTGATGTAAAAATCATTAAAGACAAAAGAGAAATCATTGTGATAAAAAAAATCTTTCTCATAAATTTTCCTTAAGGTTTATCTATTACTTTAAAGCCTCTCTCCTCTATAAGAACAATAGAGTCATAAAAAGTCCCCACATAATCTCTTACAGAGAAATTGCACCTCTGTAACCTATCTATTCCTTTTATAAAACCAAAGATTGGGCCATATTTTCTAATCGATTGGAACATATAATTTGAACATGATGGGGAGAAGTTGCAAACTTCACCCTGTGATGGGGATATAAAGATCTGGTAGAATCTTAATCCAAAAAGAAGGATTATGTTCACAGAGTTATCTGTCAATTTTTTATCGTAAGATTCATCATAATAGATCTTCTGTGTATCACCCTTCTCAAAAGGAACTTCGTAGGAGTAATCACTTAGAAGAGTTGAAGCGATTATTAAACTGAGTAACAAATTCATAAATTTTCTCCGAGGTAATCTCAAAACCGGCAGCCTTTTTGTGACCTCCAAAACCAACAAAATAATTCTGGAAAAGTTTTAGAGTATCAAGCCAATTGAATTTTTCACTTTCAAAACGACATTCACCACCGAAGTTTTTACCCTTCTTTCCAATTAAACAGACAGGTTTATTATACTTTTTGGATAAAATTGAAGATAAAACTCCAATATATTTATAATCTATATCCTTTCTAAATATTAGAATAAATTTTTCTTTTTCGAATGAATCTTTTTCTATCTCTTTTAAATATTTTTCTATTTTCTTTCTATAATTTTCTATTTTTCTTTTTACACCTTTCAGGAAAATATAAAAACTTTTTTTGTAATTTTCTTTAAAAATGTATTCAACAAGAGGATTTTTAAAAGAAACAGTTTTTGAGTTAGCAAAAACTCCACATAATGTATTCTCATTAAAATCGAGTTCTTTTAAATAAGGTATATGATAAAAAATTCCATTATAGTATTTTAAAATTTCTTCATTTGTCCTATCAACCTTAACTTTATCACATTGAGTTCCAACGGCGGCGAGTGAAATGTTGAAGGGGTCATAAAAGAAAGATTGGGAATAATCTTTGACTATTTTAAATTTTTTTAAAAGGTATAAAGAAAATATTAGAGAGACACCACTACCGGAAAGATTTTTAAATTTCTTTGAACTCAAAAAGTAAGGATTTATATATGGAACCTTCTCAACCTTTTTTTTGTAAGGTATATGATGGTCTGTAACGATTATATTTTTTTTTGAGAGTTTTATTTTCTTTATGAGTTCATAGTTTACAGATGCACAATCCACAGTTATAAAAGTATCAATATCTTTCTTTAAAAATAGATCAACTTTTTTTTCAACAAGACCTATTCCATCATTAATCCTTGATGGTATAAAATATTTTGCATTTTTACCAAGAGTATTTAAAGTCCTTAAAATTATAAGTGTAGATGTTATTCCATCCGCATCCTCATCTCCCCAAACAAGTATATTTTTGGAATTTTTGATAATCAAAAAAGCTTCTTTGAAATCTCTATCGATAAAATCTCTATCATTCACTTCAAGCATATTTTTATATCATCGAATTGTGAATTCTGTTCTAAATGAAGGAAACCTTTCAGAGAAAGATCGAGAATAGCTATAAAAGTCAAAATCACCTCAAAAAGGTTATCAAAATTTTTTATATACTCAAAGAAATTGAACTCCTTATGCTCTTCAAGATATTGAACAATCTCTTTTGTTTTATCAACGATAGTTTTTTTTACCTTAGGATCCCTGTAAAGTTTAAGTGATTCTCCCTTTTTCAAAAGTGGTATGAAAACATCCATAAGATCTACAAGAGAGTAAGGGCTCTCTTCCTCTTCAGTTTTACTTTCAAAAATTATACTCCTTGAGAAAAGTTTTGATGATTCATGTTCTATATTCCTTAAAATTTCAGTTATCTTCTTAAATTTCTGATATTCCAACAATCTTTCAACAAGTGGTTTTCTTGGGTCCTCAACATCCTCACCATCAACAGGATTTGCTGGAATAAGCATATCAGATTTTATCTTTATAAGAGTTGCTGCCATTATTATATAATCACTCGCTATATCTATGTTTAACTCCTTCATCCTGTCAAGTATCTCAAGGTATTGAAGAGTTATTTTTTGGATAGGAATATCGTAGATGTTGATCTCATTCTTTTTTATAAGGTATAAAAGAAGATCAAGTGGCCCTTCGAATTTATCCAATCTTACATTCAGAATATCGTTTACCATTTAAAAACTCATCTTTAAACCTATTGATTGTGAAACACCGAGTTCTCCCCAGAATTTACTTGACCAGAGAACCGATACATTGTTGTAACTTAACTTAAAACCAGCTGTCAATGCTGATGTCAGATCTGTCGGATAGCCAAGTTGCAAATCTGTTCTGTCAGATGAAACACCTAAAATGATGTCAAGAGAAAGTGGTGAAAAGATATTTTTTTTCACTTCTGGAAGTTTATCTTCACTCTTTTTGACATAGTTCTCAGTTTTTTCCTCTTTAACAACATTTTCAATACTGTCATTCTTTTCATCCAAAAATTCAGCGTAAGATTTGTACTCTTTATCAGTTTTATCTTCACTTTTCAGAGTGTCTGCAAACGAGTCAGTTGTAACGGTCAAAATTGTATCAGAAATTTTCTCCAATTCAAAACTATCTTTCTTTACAATTAAAAGAGTATCAACTCTACTCGTATCAAGAATACCAACTTTTTCTTCCTTCACTACATTTTTCTGATAATTTGGTCTAATCAAAGAAAATTTTAAAGCGAAAGAGTAAAAATATTTTCTGTCAAGTATTTTTCCAACATCAAGATTTACAGAAAAAGGCATATCCTCTTTATCTATTGAAAAACCTAAAACGAACTTTGCAGGTGTTAATGAACTTTTTTCAAAGTTGTATACACCACCAACATTCAAAATCTGGAAACCTAAATTCAAAAAATCAAAATATACTTTTTCATAAATCAAACCTAAATTTAAAGATGAAAAAAGAGAGTTGTATTCGAGAACTTTTTCAAGTCCCAAGTTTAACCCACCACCTACATATAAATTTTTCTTGATTTTGAAACTTGTTGAATATTCTAAAAGTAAATCTGATGAGAAGAATTCACCAAGATCATTGTTAAGAGAATCCCTTCTTTCCATAACACCAGAATTGAAATATTTCAAAAGGATCTGAGAGGATTTAAAGTTGTATGTGAAAAGTCCAAAATGGGAGGAAACAAGGAAAGGCATATATGTAAATGAAAATGTATTTTCATTTTTTGTACTATACAGTGATGCTGGATTTATAAGATCTCCACTTCTTCCCTTCACCGCTGAAGATGTAGTGGAATAAGCTTGACTTAAAGGATCAACTGGAATGTTCAAAAAATATAAACCAAGATCACCACTATAAAAAGCTGGGAAAATTAGAATGGAAAAATATATGCTTATAAATAACAAAATGAATTTTTTCATTTTTCCTCCGAATTGATAAAACTCATAGCCTCTTCAACAAAAGATTTCGTCCCAATGTAGAGTGGAACCCTTTGATGGATCTCTTCAGGCTTTATATCCAAAATTTCATTTTTACCATCAGTAGCCAATCCTCCAGCATTCTTTGTTATCAAGGAGAGAGGGTTAGCTTCATACATCAACCTCAATTTTCCTTTAGGTTTCTCTTTATTCTTATAATCCAAAGGATAAAAGAATATTCCTCCATAGATCAGGTTCCTGTGGAAATCTGAAACAAGTGATCCTATATACCTTAAAGTGAATGGTTTTTCATTGTTTTTAAGGTAATCAACATATTTTTTTACCCTTTCATCCCAATATTTATAATTTCCTTCATTAACAGAATAATATCTTTTTGATGGTTCAGGGAATTTCATGTTAGGATGTGATAACAAGAATTCGCCGAGTGATGGATCGAGAGTAAAACCATGAACTCCCTCACCTGTTGTAAAAACAAGCATTGTTGATGAACCGTATACAATGTATCCTGCGGCAAGTTGCTCTTTACCTTTTCTCAAAAAATCATTCTCCGTGCATTCACCGTCGTTCAAAAGCTTATATATTGAAAATATAGTTCCAATACTCACATTAACATCTATATTTGAAGAACCATCAAGTGGATCAAATATTACACAATATTTTGCATTCACATGGTTGTGGAAGAAAACAGGATCAGCCATCTCTTCGGAAGCACATCCACCAACAGTATCGTTCCTTGAGAGTATATTCACAAGAGTTGAGTTTGAGAACTCATCGAGTTTTTGAACCTGTTCTCCCTGAACATTCTCTTTACCAGTTAGTCCCAAAATTTCAACAAGTCCAGCTTTGTTTACTTCCCTTGAAATTATCTTTCCAGCAAGTGCAATATCGAGTAAGAGAAGTGTGAAATCACCTTTAGCGTAAGGGAATTTTTTCTGTTCGTTCAATATGAAATGTTGCAACTGTAAATTGCCATTCATATTTCCTCCTACAAACTTTTTATAAAATTTTCAATTTTTAAAGGATCATCGGTTACGAGATCAGGTTTGAACTTTTCAATATCTTTAAAAAGGTATGTTTCTTTATTGAAATGAACACTCCTAATTCCAACATCTATAGCACCTTTTACATCGGTTGCAGGTATATCACCTATATGAACAACCTCTGAAGGTTCACAACCAAAATATTTTAAAACGAACTCAAATATCCTTCTATCAGGTTTTGAAACTCCCATCTCATCTGAAAAAATGAAAAGTGAGAAATGCTCAAAAATTCCAACCTTTTTTAAAACTTCTCTAAGATATTTACCCGGTGTAAAACCTGTATCAGAAATAAGAACAAGTTTATAATCCTGACTCAACCTTTTTATCAGAACATCCATACTCTCTATAAAAGAAACTTCCGAATGTGTAAAGGAACTTTCCATAAAATCAACCAACTCGTGGAAAAAATTTTCAGGATAATTTTCAAACGAAAGGTAGGATAGAAAAGTTCTAACAGATGAACTTGTTGTTGGTGTATATTTTTTTTCAAGCCACTCTCCGTTAAAAAATATATCCCATGTTTTATCTATAGAAGAATAATAATCATCCTTTTTCAAATCATATCCATATTTTGAGAATATCTTTTGAAGATTTATGAATCTGAATTCTTTAAAATTCTTTGAGTCCTTTCCAGAAAGTATTGTATTCCAGAGATCAAAAGAGACAACTTTTATCATCAAAAATCCTTAAATCCATCTTTGTTAGACTTCGCATAGTTGATCATTCTGTTAACGGTTTTATAAACATTCTCTTCAATATTTTTCAACCTTTCATTCTTTCCATCAGTTTCATTCTTAATAACGGTTAAAAGTTTCAGTTCATTATTTTCTATATTCTTTATATTTTTTTGAGCAAAGGAGTAATATATGCTGTATTTATCAACGAGTTTAAATGAACATAGAGCGTGAAAATAGGATTTCTTCATCAAAAAATAAAAACCCACAAAGTAAGCTATATCAGCATCAGAATTAGTATTTGAACCATAAAGACGCAAAAGGTTTATATATTTTTCACTATCTCCGGTCTTATACATATACTCCATGAGTTTTGCGATAACTTCCCTGTCAGAGAGTGAGTTTTTTATAGTGTAGAGATATATTTCAAGTATCTCTTTCCTGTTGTCGTTTATTATTGCTTTTTTCAGTTTACTAAAAATTTCTATTTTTTCCATATTATTATTTTATTTTAAATAAATCAAAAGTCAATATAATGGTTTAATTTCAGGAAAATCCCCTCTCGATTTTTATGTTGTTATAAGCTTCATTTATCTCTTTGATCCTATTCTCAGCATCCTTTACAACACTTTCCGGCATATTTCTAAGTTTATCCGGATGAGTTTTTTTAACAAGATCTCTGTAAGCTTTTTTTACATCCTCATCAGAGCAATTTTCAGAAAGTCCTAAAATAGAGTACCACCTTTTCCTGTTATCAAAATCTTTTTTAATAAACTGATCGTAATAGTTAAGAATCGAGTTAATATCATAAATATTCACGTTCAACCTTTTTCCAATTCCAAAGAGAGTTTCCCTTATCCTTTCATTTTTTCTGCTTTTCAAAGAAAAATCAACAACAACTGAAAAAAGAGCTAACTTCTCCTCATATTTCACAAATTTGTTTATATTTTCAAAAGATTCATTCAAACTGAACCTATCAGGATTTTCGTTGAAATTTTTATAATGGTTCATAAGTGTTTGGACTCTCTCCAAATTGTTTGGATAAAGAGAAACAAGGAAACTTTTTACATATTCTACCTCTTCTTTCGAAACAATTCCATCAAGAAGAGTTATGTAAGAAAAAATTTTTATTATATCTATGAATGGATCGTAAGATGAATAAGCTGTTCTTTTATTTGCCTTATTAGCAAAAATATTTTTTTGGTCTCCATTTGATATCGAATAAATTATAATTATCACAGTAAGGACAAAAGTTCCAACTGGACCAAAAATGGAGGAAACTATTATATATAGAAGAATTAAACCAAAACAGGACATTTTTTATAGATTGAATTTGAATTCTATTATATCTCCATCTTTAACAATGTAATCTTTTCCCTCAAGACGAAGAACACCATTTTTGGCACATTCCTTCAAACTTCCATACTTTTGAAAATCATCAAAGGAAACCACCTGTGCTTTTATAAATCCCCTTTCAAAATCCGTATGTATCTTTCCAGCTGCTTTCTGTGCTGTTGTCTTATCTTTTATAGTCCAACCTCTGACTTCATCCTCTCCCACAGTCAAAAAAGTAATAAGGTTTAAAATTTTATAAAACCTTGAAATAACTTTTTCGATAGCGAACTGGTCAATCTTCATATCCGAAGCGAACTCTTTTTTCGATTCATCATCCAATTCGTTCAACTCCTTTTCATTAAGAGCTGAAACTATAAAATAATCCCTTTTCTTTTCATCAAGAAACTTTATAAATCCTTTATCTATCTGGTCATCCATAGATGAAACATTAATCAAAACTATCTCTTTTTTAGCTGATATCAAAGAATAATTCTTTATTAGTTTTTCCTCTTCCTGAGAAAACTCAAACATATTAAGATGTTTCCCTTCAGAAAGAATATTTTTGAACTTTTCAAGAGAGTTAAGTTCGAATACCTCATTTGTTGATAATTTGTATTTTGCATTCTTCAACTTTTCATACCTTTTTTCCACAATATCAAGATCAGTCAAGATTATATGATCATCAAGTTCCTCAAGTTCTTTTTTGGGAGATATGATACCAAAATGTGGTGGGAATATATCACTATCAAAATTTCTCACAACTTTTAATATCCCATCACACTCTTTCAACTTTGCAAAATACTCATTATCTATAAATTTCTCTTCCTTTTCACCAACACTGTTATAATCTAAAAAATCTATAGTAGGAAATGTAGTCTTCTTCGGATTAAAAATTTTTGATAAAAAACTTATCCTACTATCTGGGACCTTAACTGAAGAAATATGAAACTTTTCTTTTAAATTATTACTTAAATTTAAACCAGTTAAAGCCTCAAAAACAGTAGTTTTACCTGATTTAGATAAACCTAAAATTCCAATTTTCATGATTATTTGAAAGGGGGTTTTAAACCCCCTTTTTATATTTATACTCCTGCTAACCTTTTAAGCTTTTCCCATCTTTTGTTTACATATTCCTGAATAGTTTTTATATCATCCTCTTTTAGATGTCTGAATCTACCCTGTTTAAGAAGGTATTCATTTACAGGTTTTAAATCTTTTTTTGGTGAAGGCATATTTATTGTGTATTTTTCACCATTTTCTATCTCATACAATGGGAAAATTCCACTTTCAACAGCCATTCTTCCAAGTTTAATTGTATCTTCTGGATTAGTTTTCCACCCTGGTGGACATGGAGCAAGTATGTGGAAAAATTTGAAACCTCTTACTTTTACTGCCTTTTCTAACTTTTTTGTTAAATCTTCAGGATATGATACTGATACTGTTGCTTGGTATGGAACATTGTGGGCTGCTACTATCGCATCAAGATCCTTTTTAAATTCTGACTTTGGAAATGTTGTTGGTGTTGTTGTTGTCCATGCACCTTTAGGAGTTGCTGATGATCTTTGAACTCCGGTGTTCATGTAAGCTTCATTATCATAAACAAAATAGAATATATCATCATTTCTTTCGGCAGCACCTGATAATGCCTGTATACCTATATCGTAAGTTCCACCATCACCAGCCCAAGCTACTGCATTAACATACTCTTTTTCAACTTTCTTTGCACCTGCTTTAATTCCTGCTGCTGTAATGGCTGCGGTTTCAAAAGCTGTGTGGAAAAGAGGCACTTTTACCGATGAGTATGGGAAGGGACCATCTATAACTGACCAGCAACAAGCAGGGAATGTTAGTATAGTGTTCTCACCTAAAGTTTTCAGAACAAGTCTTAAAGCCAAAGCACCACCACATCCCTGACATGCAAGATGTCCCGGATTCAAAAATTCTTTCTGTGGAATTGAATACTTCATATTTTCACCTCCATCCACTTTATATCAGCAGGTTCTGATTTTTTAGCATCATCGAATAGTTTGCCTATTGTATCTACTGTAATATCCCTTCCTCCAAGACCCGCTATGTATCCATAAATTTTTGGTTTAACTTGTTCATTATAAAGTGCTGATTTAACCTCTTGGAAAACTATTCCACCAGCACCAGGTGAAAGGTTTCTATCAAGTACTATAACTTTTTTAGAATTTTTAAGATATTTTCTTACCTCATCGTAAGGGAATGGTCTGAAGAATCTTATCCTCAAAAGCCCGACCTTTTCACCTTTATCTCTTAGTTCATCTATAACCTGTTTTGCTGTAGAAGCAGCTGTTGCTACTGAAACAAGTATAGTTTCAGCATCTTCACATCTATAAGGTTCAACCAATCCATACTCTCTACCAAACATATCTTTGAATTCTTTTTGAGCATCTTTTATTACATCAATAGAATCTTCCATCGCTTTCTGGATTTTATATCTAAGTTCCATATACCAATCAGGTCCAGTTAATCCACCGAAAGTGTGAGGATTTTTTATGTCAAGTTTGTATTTTGGATTGTAGGGTTTCAAATATTTATCAGCATCTTTTTGGTCAATCAAAGTTACATTTTCAGATGTATGTGACAAAAAGAAAGCATCAAGAATTATCATAACAGGTAAAGATACTTTCTCATTTTCTGCAACTTTGTATGCTATCAAAACTGAGTCGTAAACTTCTTGGTTATTTGAAGCATATATCTGAAGCCATCCAGTATCTCTCTGTGATAATGAATCTGTCTGCTCTGACCATATAGTCCATGGTGGTGCCATAGATCTGTTTATATTACCCATCACTATCGGAAGGCGTGCACCAACAGCCCAGTGTAACATCTCATGCATCAAAGCAAGTCCTTGCGCACTTGTTGCAGTAAAAGCCCTTGAACCAGCTGCAGAAGCACCAATACATGCTGCCATAGCTGAATGTTCAGATTCGACCTTTATAAATTCAGCATCAAGAGTTCCATCAGCACACATCTCTGAAAGTAATTCAACTACCTGTGTTTGAGGAGTTATAGGATACGCTGCTATAACCTGAACTCTCGATGTAACTGCTCCATAGGATAGAGCATGGTTACCCATTATAACTTTCTGTTCACTCATTTTTCCTCCTCAATCATTGTTATCGCTTTTACAGGGCATTCCGCTGCACAGATTCCACATCCTTTACAAAATACATAATCTATTTCAGCTTTTCCTTCGGAATCCTCTTTTATGGACATATCTGGGCAATATTTCCAGCATATACCACAAGCGATACATTTTGCTTTATCAACAACAGGTCTCTCATTTCTCCAAGAACCTGTTTCATTGAACTCAGTTGTCCCCAAAGACATCGCATTTGGAGGTAGATCACTCTCTTTCTCAAAAATTATCTTCTTTCCTACTCTTTTCATAAACTCTCCTTATTACATTATTGTAGAATTGTAAGCATCTATAGCAGCCTGTGCATTTTCTTCAGGTTTTATTGGAACCTCTTTTTTTATCGCCTCAACTATAGATTCGATCTTAACAAAACCTGTTGCTTTCGCAAATCCTCCGAGAATAGCAGTATTTACTATAGGTGCAGCAGATGAACCTAACCTGTGTTTCAAAGCAATACCTGTAGCATCAACTGTTGCTATCTTACTGTTATTTACTTTGATGTTTAACTCTTCAGGTTTTTTCTTTGTGTTGATCACAATAAAACCACCCTCTTTTAAACCTTCTGTAATATCTATAGCATTTAGAAGTGTTGGTTCGAGAACAATAAGATGTTGTGGCTCATAAATTTTGGAACGAATATTTATTCTTTCGTCAGCAACTCTTATAAAAGCGGTGACAGGTGCTCCCCTTCTCTCAACTCCAAACTCAGGGAATGCCTGAACAAATTTACCTTCCATAGCGAAAGCGTAAGCAAGTATCTTTGATGCGATAACTCCACCCTGTCCTCCTCTTCCATGAACTCTTATTTCAAGCATTATTCCTCCTATTAAACTTTTATTTATACTCCTTTGCACTCTCTTCCTTTGTAAGAACCCTCAATCCACCTAAAGCCAAAGCTTGCATCTCATTTTCACCGGGATAAACTTTTATAGGTGCTATGAAGGAAATCATCTCTTCTATCCAGCCTACAAACATTTTATCGTAAGCGAGTCCACCTGTAATTGCAATAAGATCAACTTTTCCATGCAAAACAGCCGCCATCATTCCAACCCATTTTCCTATGTTGTAAGCCATCGCTCTATATATTTTTTCATACTCTTTGTTACCAGCCTTAACTTCATCCTCAACTTTCCTCATGTCGTTTGTTCCTAAATGTGCAACTATTCCAGCTTTACCAGCGAGTCTTTTCTTGAAATCTTTTTCTTCAATCTTACTCTCAGTTATAAATTTGTAAAGACCCCATGCTGGAACTGAACCTGCCCTTTCTGGAGCAAAAGGACCATCACCATTCAAAGCGTTATTGACATCAACTATCTTTCCCTTTCTGTGAGCACCTATAGATATACCTCCTCCGAGATGAACTACTATCATATTTATTTCTTCATACTTTTTACCTAAATCTTTCGCTGCTCTCCTTGCAGTTGCCTTCTGGTTCAAAGCATGAAAAATTGATACCCTCTCTATCTCCGGAAATCCTGTTATCCTTGCGATATCATCCATCTCATCTACAACTACTGGATCAACTATGAATGCAGGTTTACCTGTCTCCTTTTCAAACTCGAAAGCAATCATACCACCAAGGTTTGAAGCATGTTCACCTAATGGAGAATGTTTCAGATCATCTATCATAGTTTGATTTACTTTGTATGTCCCTGAAGGAATAGGTTTAAGAAGCCCTCCTCTTCCTACAAAACAATCGAAATCTTTAATGTTGTAACCGTTTTCCTCTAAAGTTTTCTCTATCGCTTCCCTTCTGAACTCATACTGATCAACGATATGTTTGAATTTTGCTATCTCACTTTCAGGATGAGATATGGTCTTTTTGAAAACCTCTTTATCATCCTCAAAAACAGCTATTTTTGTTGAAGTTGAACCCGGATTGATAGTTAATATTTTGAACATATAACTCCTTTTTAGTTTTTATAATTAAAATTTTTTTAAAATAGTATAATAACATTTACCTTATTATATGTCAACCTTAAAACTTTTCTATCTCTTTTTTTAATATATCCTTTACAAGTTCAGCCCCATCTTTTGAAAAATGCTTATCAAACTTTTTTGTTAGCTTTTTGTTTACATCTGCCCTTAAGTGGATATATGTACCTTATACCGTTTCTTCTCAAAACATCCTCTACACTATCCATTACCTCTTCATACCTTCCATCATAACCATACAAAAGTTTTAAACTCTCCATCTTCTTTTGAAGTTCCTTCTGGTATGTCCACTCCGATGGTATCATAAAAACTATCAAATCACACCCTCTCTTTTTACACTCCTTTTGAACCTCTAAAATTAGTTTTTCATATATTTTCAAAGCAAGAGGGATATTCTCATAGTTTGGAATATACCATTCAGGTTTCATATACTCTGGAATTTCCATTAGATTTTTTTCATAAAGAAGTTTTCCAAAAGAGTTATACTGCAAAATAGAAAATATTAATTTAACAATGTAAGATTTGTATAAAATTCTTTTTAAAACCTCAGATATTTTGTATCTTATTCCCAAATTTGAATCCTTTTTTTCAACCTTAACGATTTCTCTTTTTTCCCCAATTGGAGAGTTGGTAAGGACAATTGAATCATTCTGAATAATAAATTTAGGTTTAGGTTTGTACGGAGTATCAAGATTATCATGCAAAACATCTCTAAGATCGTTCAAATAAAAGAAAAAGAGAACCAAAGAGCTGTCCTCTACACTATTTTTAAAGACAAGATATTCCTGATCTGTCCCATACCCAACCATTCCGTAGTTCTTCACCTCTACATTCAGTTCTTCCGATAATCTGCTTGATATCAACTCTTCATTGTTTAAATGGAATCCCCATAAAAATGAATCCCCATACATCAATATCTTTCTGCCATTTTTTTTGCCATTATAAGGATTATTCCTAAACCCCAACGAGTCTGTTTTTACTAAAAATTTTGACTCAAAAGTTTTTACATAAACTGTTCTGTTAGGTGCTCCTCTCCAACCAAGCAAACTGTCATACACGAAAAGTCCACTCTTTTCCTCCCACTGGGAGTATCTCGTAAAACAGAATAGGAACAATCTTAAAAAAATCTCAACAGCCAATAGTATAATAAAAAGGTAGAAAAAAAATATTTTTATAAACTTTTTCATAGTTGACAATTATACTATAACAAATATAATTTTCAATAAAATTAAATAATAAGGAGAAACAATGAAAAAGATAACAGTTTTGATTTTGGTAGTTTTTTTATTTTGTTCAATTTTTGCAAAAGAAAAAGATGCCGGAAGTGTTTTGCATTTCGATTTCGTTTTTTCTAAACCTGCAAACACAACATCATATTTAGGAACTTTTGGCATTTCTTACGGTCTTGATATAAAGAGTGTTTTCGAAGTTAAAAATTTGAGTTTGAGACCTAAAGCAGGTATCTCCCTTGGAGCTGGAATAGTAAAAGAAAAAATAGGGCTTGTAAATGTTGAGTCCAACTGCTTATACACTCTGATAATTCCAGATCTATCTTTCTATTATTATTTAAGGGAATTGAAGGAAACAACAAAAGAGGGAATACTTTTCTATTTTGGTGGCGGAATCCTAATGCCAATAAGAATAGTATCATACTCTGATGATAGATTTACTGATATTTTCACTAACGATTTCCCATTCCCTACATTAAAATTTGGTTTTATTCTAAAAGAAAAATATGATTTTGAATTAAACTTGTCTGCACCATCTTCGCTTTCTTTTGGATTTATCTTTTAACCATACATAAGGATATGGCAGATATTTAGAATAACTAATAGCAATATAATAAAACCAACAATATAAAATGTTATTTTGTTCATTTTCAACCCCTTCAACCAATTATATCGTTTTTATAAAATTTGTCAATGTATATTTAATTTGAGATAAAAATAAATTCAGGTTGACTACAAAAAAAATATTTTTATAATAGATTTATGAAAAAATTATCACTTTCAATAATTTTACTATTTATAACAGTTTCTATCTTTTCTCAAGGGATTATAGATTTTTTTTCAAATTCACTTGACTCCCTTGAATTTTATGTTGAAAAAAACGATACTATAAAAAGTTTAAAGTTTTTTAATATTTTAAAGGAACTCGATTCGACAAGATATGAACCATACTATTTTACAGGTTACCTTTATTACCAAAACAAAAATTATAACAGAGCTTTGGACTACTTAAAAATTGCTGCAAGTTACAATGAAAAAGAAGATGTTTTATACCTTTTCAACAGATCTCTTTTTGAAACCGATGATAAAAATTTTTTGGATAAAATAAACTACTCTTTAAAAATTTATCCTCTGAGTTTGAAACTGAACAAACTAAAACTTTTCTATTTTGAAAAAACAAAACAATACGATTCAATTTTTTCTTCAGCTCAAAAAATTTTATCTTTCGAAGATAAAGATGTTGATGCTCTTTTTTCTCTTGCTAAATATTATTACAGATTACAGAATTATTACCTTTCTGAAAATTATATTACGGAAGCATTAAAAATAGAAAACAGTAATAAAAATTATTTATTCTGGGCTGGGAAAATTTTTTCTAAATCAAAAAAATATGACCAAAGCAATTTTTATTTTAAAAAGCTGATAGACTCCGAATACGACTTTTACTCTTTAAATGGCATCATCGATAATTACCTCTCAAAAAATACAATAGATTCTTTTGAAATATTCTGTAATATGGCTTTGAACAAATACCCGGATTCCATTTTAACGGTTAAAAAATTTTTCAACCTTTATTTAAAAACAAAAAATTTTTCGGTTATTTTTAAAATAGATACTATTTTAGAAAAAAATAAAATCTTCGATGAGGAACTTTTTGAAAATATCGGAAGAGAATTTTTTATAGTTGATTCCCTAAATCTTTCCAAAAAATATTATGACAGATTGATAGAAAAAAACAAAAATTATTTTTCGAAAGAATCTGTCCAGAATTATATTCTTCTTAACGAACTTGAGAAATCTGAAAATATAATATCTAATATGGTTCTTAAAAATCTTTCAGATTCAACATTTTTTCTTAAGTTCAAAGGAATAATAAAATACAAAAAAGATGAGAACGATTCTGCGGAATTCTATTTTGAAAAACTTTATAGTCTGAACGATAAGGATACAACAAATATAAAATATTTAGCATCAATTTTTAACAGGAACAAAAAATTTTTAAAATTGTCTGATCTTATAGAAAGTATAAAAGATAGTTATCCTGATCTCTATGAAAGATTGAAGAGTAAATACATACAGTGAATCATTCAACCGTTACGATCAAATAGGTTTGATGGTTTTTATATTTTGCTCTAATACAGAATGTTCCCTTTTTTACACATTTGATTTTCAACAAATTCTTTTCCTTCTTCTCAACTATAAAAATATTTTCACCCTCCACTTTCCATTCAACATCTTTTATGTTTGATGTGTTCTTTAAAACATTGGAATTCTCATCGTAACCAACAATATTGAAAACAGCTTGCTCACCAACCGAAATTTTAGATGGACCATTTATTCCTATCATCGAGCAATTCAAATCTTCCAATTTTCCAGACTTTGCACATGAAATCATAAAAATAATTAAAAAAATTTTTAACAGATCTTTTTTCGACATTTTCCCCCCTTTTTTATTTATAATAAAACAAAAATTTTTTCTGTCAACAATAAAAAAATAAAATTTCCTATTGAATTTACAAAAAAAAAATATATAATACCATCAAAACAGGAGTTTTGTATGTGTCTTTTTTTATGTAGGTTCGAGTTAAACCCTTTAACTTCAGATTATGGAGGTATGAAAGAATGCAAGCCTTAGGTAAACACATTCTTGCTGAGTTCTATAAATGTGACTCAGCTATACTTAACGATGTTGCTCTAATAGAACAGTTGATGGTAGAAGCAGCAAAAAGAGCAAGAGCAACAGTAATCTCAAGTTCTTTTCATCACTTTTCACCATTCGGAGTTAGCGGAGTAGTAGTCATAGCAGAATCCCACCTTACAATTCACACATGGCCAGAATACGGTTACGCATCAATTGACATCTACACATGCGGAAACACTCTTGATCCATGGATTTCATTCAAATACCTTGTAAAAAAATTGAAAGCAAAAGAAACTTCTATGATGGAAGTTAAAAGAGGACTTTTTGATGTTGAAGGAACTTTGAAACACAAAACTGACAAAATTTCAAACGAAAAGATGGGAGTAATAAAATGAACCTTTTCACACCAAAAAGATTTTTTTTCGTTGCCGGGCACTCTGAAGGATTTTCAAAATTGAACTCTTTCGATTGTGCATTGTTGAACGCAAAAATAGGAAACATGAACCTAATAAAAATCTCTTCTATAATCCCACCATACTGCAAAAATGTTAAATTCATAAAAATACCACAAGGTAGTTTTATACCTGTTGCATACGCTTCAATAACTTCAGATATGACTGGGCAATACATTTCAGCTGGAGTAGCAGCAGCGAAACCTGATGATGATTCTCTTCCCGGCGTTATAATGGAATATTCTTCAAACGGAAGAAAGAAAGATATTGAACAGATAGTAAGAAGTATGGCAGAAGAAGCTATGAGAGTGAGAGGAGTTTCAAACTATTCACTTAGCAGCAAAGCAACTGAACATAGAGTAAAAAGAATAGGAACCGCATTCGCGGCAGTTGTACTTTGGGAGTAAAGATGAAAGAGTTCAACACTTCAGGACAAACAGAGATCTGGTTTACAGAATACCATACAAAAAATACTGGAATAACCTTTAAAATAAAAGAGACACTTTACAGAAAAAAAACTAAATATCAAGACCTTGTTATACTTGACACATACGAATACGGAAAAGTTATGATACTCGATGGCCTTGTTATGCTCACAGATAGAGATGAGTTCGTTTACCATGAGATGATCACACATATCCCGATAAACATAAGCCCATCTATAGAGAATGTTCTTATAATCGGAGGCGGAGATTGTGGAACTTTAAGAGAGGTCTCAAAGTATAAACATATAAAAAAAATTAAAATGGTTGAAATAGATGGCGAAGTTGTAAAATCATCAAAAAAGTTTTTTCCTCAGTTAACGAAAGGACTTTCAAAAAAAGCACAAATTATAATTGGAGATGGTATAGATTTTGTTAATAGAACAAATGAAAAATTCGATCTAATAATAATAGATTCATCAGATCCTGTAGGTCCCGGAGAAGGGCTTTTCACAGAAAAATTTTATAAAAATTGTCATAGGATTTTAAGTAGCGATGGTTTTTTAACAGTCCAGGCTGAAAGTCCTTATCTTCACAAAGAATCAGTTAAAATAATATATGACAGGATGAGAAATGTTTTCAAAGATGTAAAGCCATACCTTGCATTCATACCAACCTACCCTTCTGGAATGTGGAATTTCATAATATGTTCAAAGAACAATTTCAACATAGAAATTAAAAATAAAAATCTGATAAAACCTTTTGAAAAAAGTTTGAGATACTATAACCACGGGATACACTACTCTTCATTCGCATTGCCTAATTTTGTAAAAAAAATTTATGATCTATAATTTTCTCGAATCATCAACAGATAAAAAAAATTCAGATATAGTTATTGTTGGATACCCTTACGATTCAACATCATCTTTCAGATCTGGTTCAAGAAATGGCCCAAACTCATTAAGATTTTTCTCTTGGAATCTTGAAACTTTTTCCAACTATCAAAAAAAGGATATACACACAAAAAAATATTTTGATATGGGTGATGTTGAGCTACCTTTTGGCGATATAAAAAGGACAAACTCTATAATATATAAAACAACAAAAAAATTGTTAAACTCCAAAAAGAAGATAATATCATTAGGTGGAGAGCATTCTATAACATACCCTATCATAAAAGCGTTCAACGAGTATTACGATGATTTTATACTTGTTGTCTTTGATGCTCATGCTGATCTCAGAGAAGATTATATGGGTGTCAAATTTTCTCATGCATGCGTCACCAGAAACTGCGTGAAACTTTTAGGTGAAAAAAGGGTTTGCCAGTTAGGTATAAGGTCTTATACCAAAGAGGAATTTGAGTTTTCGAAAGAACTCCTTTTCTTCAATGAAGATATCAACTCTTTCAACTTCAACCTTCTAAAAAATAAAAAACTTTACATATCGATAGATCTTGATGTCCTTGATCCTTCCGTATTTCCCGGAACTGGAACACCAGAAGCTGGTGGTTTGAATTTCAAAGAGTTTATAAACTTCATTTTAAAATTTAAAGATTATGAAATCGTTGGAGTTGATCTTGTAGAACTATCTCCAGAACATGATATTTCAGGGATATCTCAAGCGGCAGCTGCAAAAATAGTGAGAGAAATCATACTCCTTTTATAGGACTTTTTTCCCCAAGAAGTTCATAAATTCCAAGATAAAGAGTTAACATAGAAAAATTATAGAAAAAATCCTCCAAAGGAACGGTCCCCAACCTTATATTTAAAATAGCATCTTTTGAGTATGATACTATTGGAATTCCTGTAAGGATAGAGTTGAATATGAAAAAAAGGATGAATGTCAAAATAATGAATATGTAATAGTGAACAGTTTTTAAAAGAAAACTGAAACATAAAGATAACATCAAAAAGGTAAGTCCGGTAACAAAAAAGACTGTTGATGTATATGGGGTGAAGATAAAATAAAATCCCAAAAGAACAAAAGCAAGACCTATAGAAAGTATAAATAACCTTGATGGTATTTTTACTTTTGTATCGAAAATGAAAAATTTAATCCCTTCATAAAGAAACAAACAAGCATAGGGCACGGTTAAAAAGAAAAGTATTTCCTCTAAAGGTAAACCAAATATTCTCAAACCGTTTACATAAGAAGAATTGAAAGCCCAATCTCCCCTTTTGGAAGCTAAAATGTCCCAAATTATGAAAGGTATTCCAACTGATAGAAATGATATAAAAAATCTATGCAACCTTTTTATAGTATGCTTGTAAAATAACATTGAACCCAAAAAAGGAAAAATTATTATAAGAAAATTTATTAAAAGGTATCTACTCATTCAAAATCCTCAACAATTTTAAATTTTGTTCATCTTTTAACCTTTTCGTCGAAACGATATATTTTACCATATCTATCTGTATTTTTTTAGGAACAAATGAAAAATCTCTGTGAAGGAGAAAATCGTAAACAAAATTCAAATCATCGTTCCTTCTTTTTGCAACATTGAAATAATCTGGAATGTTGTGGAAAAAAGAAAATCTCAAAAATCTTATCTCGAGGCAATCCGGGAATTTGTTAACTGAACTGTCTATTATTGAAATAGCTTTAAAAACAAGCTGCACTTTTTTAGCAAGATTCTTTTCAAATTTTCCTTCAAGTCCTGTCAGGCAAGCGTAGTAAGACATAAGTATAGGATTGTATTTTGAAAAATCTTTTCCAAAATTATTCTCCATATAACTTTTTAAAAATTTAGTTGTATCTATGCTTCCAATTGCAACATAATATTTTTCCCTTATGAAATTGAGTTTCTCATAATCGATTTCTTCTTTGTAAGGACTATTGGGAAACACAATTAAAAAAATAAAAAAAATTAAAACTAAAAAAATTTTTTTCATATTAAAACGCATCAATAAAATTAAAAAGTCCTGATACAATTATCCTTCTTATCCTTGGTTTAACTTTTTCCCTATAAACAATAAATGGATCATCTAATATTTTTTTGGCAGTATACTTATACATATCCGATGCAGTTTTTATCGGAACGATAAGATAGTTTGGTATGTATCTATAACCTTTTTCACCAACTTTTTGCCATTTAAAGTAAAGATCGAGTTGCTCCTTTAAAAATAGTTTAAAATTTTTTTCTTTTTTTGAAACTTCCTCATAAAGCAAAGAATTCAGATCATATTTTCTTAATGTATCTAAAGGCAGATACAACCTTCCCAAATTATTATCCTCACTTATATCCCTTATAAAGTTAATATACTGCATCGCTCTTCCTAAATTTTTCGCATAATGGTAAGATTCTTTTTTAAGCCCCATTATTCTACACATCATCAGCCCAATAACTTCAGCAGAGCCATACATGTATTCTATAGTCTCATCAAGGTTATTATAAGTTTTTTTATTTAAATCCATCTCCATAGATTTTAAAAACGAATCTACCCATTCTCTCTTTATATCAAACTTTTTAATAAGTTTCACGAAATTATCTATAACAACATCTTCAACCTTTTCACCATTCAAAGATCTGTAGTAATCAGACTTGAACTTATAAAAACCTTCCTTATCCTGAGGTATAGCATCAACAAAATTATCAGCCTTTCTAACAAAAGTGTAAAGGATAAAAACTCTGCTTCTCACAGTCAATGGGAAAAATACACTCGAATAGAAATAGGTTTTGGAACCTTTTTTAAAAATCTCGTATGATACACGGTTAACCATATATTTTTCTTATTTCATTTGATAAAACTTCCGCAGCTATTGTTACCATTGGAACACCTATACCCGGGTGAGTGTAATGCCCAACGAAGAATAAATTTTTCACTTTTTTACTTTTATAAGGTAATCTGAAAATCGCTGTTTGAAATTTAGCATGAGAAAGGCCTAAAGCATTACCTTTGTATGAGTTGTAATCTTGAATAAAATCGTTTATTGAATATATCCTTTTTACAATAGTGTTTCCTTTCAAATCGTAGTCAACTATTTTTGAAATTTTTGATACGATTTTATCATAATACTCTTCCCTTATTTTCTCATCATCCTTTATTCCAGAAGCTATTGGAACAAGAACAAAAAGATTTTCATCATTCAAAGGTGCAGTTATCTTGTCAGTTTTTGAAGTAACGGAAATATAGAATGAAGGATTATCAGGCATCTTCTTATCATCGAATATAGTTTTAAAATGTTCTTCCCAATCACTCACAAGGTATAGGTTATGATGTTTGAGTTTTTCTATTTTCCCCTTAACACCAAGAAAGATTAAAAATGCAGAAGGCCCAAGTATCTTTCTATCCCAATATCTCTGTTCAAAACTTCTATAACTCGGTTCAAGTAGAGAATTCTCAGTAAAATAAAAATCCGCATTTGAAATAACTATTTCAGCATCATAGAAACCATTCTTGGTTTCAACACCTATTACCTTTCCATTTTTTACAACAATCTTTGTTGCCTGATTTTCAAGAATAATTTTTGAACCATACTCTTTTGCTAATTCAGCATAAGATTTCGCTACTTCAGAAAAACCACCAGAAGGATAAAATACTCCCAATTTGAAATCAACATGGCTCATTATAGAATAAAATGCTGGTGTATTATAAGGTGATGAGCCTAAAAAAACTGTGGTATATTCAAGTATCTGTCTTATCTTTTTGTTTTTAAAGAATTGTTTAACATATCCATCCATATAGTGGAAAATGTTCAATTTCAATCCATCTATTAAAAGCTTTATATCGATTATATCTTTAAGATTTTCGTATTTTCTATAAAGAAATTTATCTATGAGATTGTATTGGTATGTAGAATTATCCATATATTCTTTCAATCTTTTAGAACTTCCCTTTTCAAGATTTTCAAAAATATCGTTAATTCCATTTATATCGGAAGGTATATCTATTACCTGTCCATCTTCAAAAAACAATCTGTAGTTGGGATCCAATTTTATAAGTTTGTAATAGTCATTATAATTTTTATTAAAATTCTTAAAAAATCTCTCAAAAACTTCAGGCATAAGATACCATGAAGGTCCTTTATCAAAAAGGAATCCACTCTCTTTGTATATCGATGCTCTACCACCGACCTGTGGATTTTTTTCTATTACGGTAACATCGAATCCATATTTGGAAAGATAGCATGCAGTTGAAAGACCTCCAAAACCAGCACCTATAACAACCACTTTTTTCATAAATCCATCCCCTTTAAATTAAAACCTATAGAAAAATATTGGAAAGTCGAATATATTTTTCCATAGCTTGAAAATATTTTAAAATTATCAGATAGTGAATAGAAAAAAGAAATATTAAATTTTTCAGAAAAGGTGTTAATGTTTATATCAATATTTTTATAAATGTAATCTATAGTTAAAGAAGGAGACATAGAGGTATTTTTATAAACGAACATAAAATGGTCGCTTTGGTATGATAGAAAGTTTAAAATTAAAGATAGTTTTAAAGTTGAATTTTCCTTTTTTATAATTTTAGATAGAGAAATATTACCTTTAGGTTCAAAAAATGAAAGATAATTTTTACCAAAATTTTGAATCGGAATAAGGTCATAGAATGTTAAAGAAAATGAAAAATTATTATGTGTTATTTTCAAAATGAAAGAATTGTTGAAAATTATTGGATTTTCGAGAAAATTTAAATAGTTAAAATTCAAATTAAAAATATAATCGAAAAAGTATAATTTATCACCGTAGAAAAAATCAAAACCCATTTTGTTAAGATTTTTTGTTTCGTATATGTATGGATAATTGATAGGAGAGATAATTTGGGTTGTATCTTTAAGAGTTGTATAATCTATTTTCCCATAATTCACGAGTTTGATGCCTAAACCGATCAAAGAATTTTTATTCCATAGATACAAAAAATTGAAAGAGTTTGACAACTGTGATGTTGTTAAATTAAAATTTATCCCATTATTTGAACTTTCAAAATATCTGTAATCAAAACTCGCATCAGGCAAAACTATCTGTGAAAAAATATTGTTAAAGATTAATAGGATTAAAACTAAAAAAATCTTTTTTGAAAAAAATATTTTTTTCATCATCTGTTTATTTTATATCCCGATGGTACGACGAACTCCCTCTCAAAATCACCTTTTTTATAATTCAGAAGACGCATGTAAAAAGTCTCATCCTTCCCTTCATAAAGTTTGAATAAAACTGGAACACCTCCAAAGATGGAATCAAAGATAAGATCAAAATCAACATTAAGATAACTTTTTAAAATCCTGTTATATCTTTTTATTACCTTTGAAAGATCAAATTTTTCTTTTGTCACGAAGAGTTTAATACCAGAAGAAGAATCAAAATCTATTGTAAAAAATTTTACAGGAATACCTGAAACGGTTGTATCAGTTATAAAACTGATTTTCCTATTCTTCACAACGCTTTTATCAACATAAGATGAAAAGAAATCGAAAAAAGAAAATGAAAGGTATGTGACACTTTTTTTATCTTCATCTACAAGATAGAAAGTGTCAACATTTTCTTTAAAAATGTATCTTAAATTTTCACTTTTAAAAGTTAGAAAACTCTCTCTTGTATAAATATCAAAATTGAAACTCGTTGAATCGTTATCAAAATATTCTTTTATATTGTAAGAAAATTTGTAATCAGCAAAAGTTAACAAAAAAATAGGGGAAATTATAAAAAAAATTAAAAACTTATTCGATCTTACAAAGTTTTTGATTTTTAACAACCCTTTCTCCTTCTTTAACAAAGATTTCCTTAACCTGTCCTTCAACCTTAGAGTAAACTTTATTTTTCATCTTCATTGCTTCAAGTATCATCAAAACTGTTCCGCTTGTTACCTGATCATTCTCCTTAACGAATATTTTCGTTATTATTCCCGGTATCGGTGCACTTATTTCGAACGGATCATCAAGTTTTGTGTCTATTGGCAACTTATAATCTTCAGGTATTTTTGTTGGATACTGGTCAAAATCTACCGAGATATTATCTTTTTTCTTTTCCATAATCACACCGGCATGTTTGAATGTTTTTTGAAAGGTAGTTGTTCTTTCTTCTCCTCAGCTATTTCAAAAGCACTAACAAGCATATTCCTTGTTTCGTCTGGATTTATAACAGAATCTATATAACCTTTTGAAGCAGCGACAAAAGGATTTGCGAATTTCTCTATATATTCCTGAATTTTCAATTGTCTCATTTTTTCCTTATCTTCACTCTCATCGATCTCTTTCTTGAATATTATGTTAGCAGCCCCCTCAGGTCCCATAACTGCAATCTCAGCTGTTGGCAAAGCGAAAACAAGATCAGCCCCAAGGTGTTTTGAACACATCGCTATATATCCACCACCATAAGCTTTTCTAAGTATAAGTGTTATCTTCGGAACTGTTGCTTCAGAATATGCATAAAGTAATTTCGCTCCATGTCTTATTACTCCAGCGTACTCCTGATCTATTCCAGGCAGATATCCGGGCATATCAACAAGTGTTAGCAAAGGGATATTGAATGCATCACAGAATCTCACAAACCTTGCAGCCTTATCAGAAGAATTAACATCGAGAACTCCAGCAAGAACATCAGGCTGATTGGCAACTATTCCAATACTTCTTCCATCCAATCTTGCAAAACCTATAACAATATTTTCTGCCCAACCTGATTGAACTTCAAAAAAGTCTGAATCGTCAACTATACTGTATATGACTTCCTTAACATCGTAAGGTTCTTTTGAATCATGTGGAATTATTTCATCCAAATTTTTATTCTCTTTTGGAGGTTTTGAATCTATCCTTTTTGGTTTTTCGTTACAGTTATCTGGAATATAGGAAAGGAGTTTTTGAACTTGGAAAAATGATTCATACTCGTTAGAAGCGAAGAAATGTATATTACCAGTCTTAGTATGGTGAGTGTAAGCTCCTCCAAGTTCTTCCATCGATATATCTTCACCTATTACTGTTTTTATAACCTGTGGACCTGTAATAAACATCTTTGAAAGATCGTTTACCATGAAAACAAAATCCATCAAAGCTGGTGAATAGACAGCACCACCAGCACAAGGTCCAAGGATAACTGATATCTGTGGAATAACTCCAGACAATCTCGCGTTTCTAAAAAATATGTTCCCATATCCTGCAAGTGCTGAAACACCTTCCTGTATTCTCGCACCGCCGGAATCGTTAAGACCTATAAGTGGAACTCCCATCTTTGCTGCAAGATCCATTATCTTTGTTATCTTTAAAGCATGCATTTCTCCCAAAGAACCACCTGCGACAGTAAAATCCTGTGCGAATATACAAACTTTTCTTCCATTTATTTTACCATAACCAGTAATTACTCCATCACCAGCAAGGGATTTTTTAGATAACCCGAAATCTTTTGCACTATGTTCTACAAAAAGATCAGTTTCCACAAAACTATCTTTATCAAGTAGCATCTCTATTCTATCCCTTGCAAAAAGCTTTCCACTTTGAATCTGTTTCTCTATTGCCTGCTCTCCACCACCTTCAAGCAGAACCTTCTTTTTGTTAAACCATTTTGTCATTCTTTCGATAAATTTCATCATCTCTCCTATTTTGATTCTTTTATTATATAAATAAGTAAGGTTATGTCAATAAATAGAATTCTACAATTTACTGTTGATAAGAGAAGATTTCCTAATATAATTTATTAAAAAAAAATTAAAGGAGTCAAAGATGGAATTATATTTAAATTTTGTAAAAAACTACCCTCTTATATCTTCATTTATCCAGTTTGCAATCCTCGGATTTCTTGGAGAGGTAATTTCACATTCCTTAAGAAGAAGATTAAAAAGTATAGGGAATCCTTTTCAGATTTTTTTGAAAATTTTAGCATGGGGAATACTTGGAATAATAATAAAAATGGGTTTCATTGGAAGTAAGGGCAGTTTAAAAGCATTGATAGAAAACAACCTTTTCTTTAAAATAAAAGAAGGTTCCTTTTTTTATGCATTATCACTTTCAGTTTTGACAAACACTTTTTTTGGACCACAGATGATGTTATTCCATAGGATCGAAGAAAACCTTATCATGGGGAAAAAAGATTTTAAAGGAATAGAATTCTCTCTCATTTCTCTTTTATGGTTTTGGATACCAGCACACACTTTTACATTTTTGCTTCCAAAAGATTATCAGATAGGTATCGCTGCTGTATGGTCTATAGTATTGGGAATAATTTTGAGTATTAAAAAATAACTATTTTAAAAATTTTTTAAACTCTTTTCTGTTAAAGAAAAGAAAGAGAGATGTTGATGCACAAACAGTTCCAAGAATTATTAAAGTTTTTGAAATCCCAAGAACATTGTCTTTTACCAAAAATCCAGCTAACAAACTACCAAGAGGTGCTGAGCCAAGAAAAGCCATATTGTATAAACTCATAACTCTTCCCCTTTTCTTATCATCAACAAAAAGTTGTATCAAAGTGTTTCCAGAGGAAACCTGAGAAACTACACCAAACCCTAAAATGAATAAGAAAAAGTACAAAAAATATATGTTTGGTGTAAAGGATATAGTTATAAGGGAAAGCCCTAAAATTGAACCAGCCAAAAAGAATTGTCTTACAATTATGTTGAAATTTTTTAAAGATGCTATAAAAATTGCCCCGGATAGAGCTCCGATACCTATAATTGAAAGGAGAAAACCTAAAGTGTCACCTTTTTTGTGCAAAATCTCTTTTACATATACAGGTAAAATAACAGGATAACTCATACCAAAAATGGAAACTATCACAACTATTAAAAGTATAGAAAGAATTCCTTTATGTTTGACAGTGTAATCCAACCCTTCCTTGAATTCATCTAAAAAATTTATCTTTTTTAATTCAACCTTATCTTTTTTTTCAAGTTTCATAAAGAACAAAGCTATCAAAACAGCCACAAAACTTATTCCATTTATTAGAAAACAACCACCTTCATTCCATTTAGCTAAAACTATTCCAGCGAATGTTGGCCCAAAAAATCTCGCACCGTTGAACATGGCACTATTTAAAGCTATAGCGTTAGGTAGATCTTGTTTATCGTTAACTATATCAAAAACAAATGCCTGTCTTGCAGGTGCATCCAAAGCGTTCATTATACCAGTATATAATGAAAGAAGAAGTATTACTGGATAGGAAACATATCCACCACCTTTAAAATAAAAATAGGTTAATAAAAAAGCTGACAACATCATGTTTATCTGAGTGAAATAAAGGATCTTTCTCCTATCTATCCTGTCAGCTATAACACCACTGAAAGGGGTTATAAAAATATTTGGACTCAAAGCTACAAATGATGTTAAACCCAAAAGAAAAGAGGAATTCGTTAGCCTGTAAACAAGCCATGGAGAAGCAACCTGTTGCATCCATGTCCCAATCAAAGATAACCCTTGACCAACAAAAAACAACCTGTAATTGTAATATTTGAACGATCTGAAAGTGTTTTTAACATATGCAAACATTTTAACTCCTATAAAGAATCGTTATCGATGTAAAATTCAAAATCCAGATTTTTTAACTTATCGAAAAGTTCTTTGATGTTATCATACTTTTTATAAAAAATGAATATCTCCGTCCTATAATAACCTTTAACCTTTTCTATAAAATTAAAACCTGGTGGATAAATCTTTACATCACGATAAGAATTATTTCTGGTTAATATTTCATGTATCCTGTTTATATTTTCCCATGCTTTTTCTCTTCTCTTATTTTTATGGGTTATCTTAACTATTCTTCTGAACGGGGGGAAATCTCTTTCTTTCCTTTTTTGAATTTCAATATCAAGAAATTTTTGGTAATCGAGATTTTTTATTATCTCAAAAATCTGTTCATTTCTTATAGCAGTTTCAATTATTATCTTCCCTCTCTTTTCCCTTCTCCCCGCTCTTCCTGATGTTTGTATCAAAAGTTGCATAAACCTTTCGAAACTCCTTAAATCTGGAAGATTTATAGTTGAATCAAAATTCAGAATCAGAACTGTGGAAACATTTGGAACATCGTATCCTTTTGAAACCATCTGAGTTCCAACTAATATATCTATATTTCTGTTTATAAAGTTCTCGATTATTTTATTCCTTTCACCTTTTCTTGATGTGGAATCTATATCGAACCTTTCAATCCTTTTATCTTTATAAATTTTTTTAAAAATCGTTTCAACCATCTCTGTTCCCCATACACCAGCAGGAATAAGTTTACCACCACACTTTTTGCACTTTGAATCAAAAGGTTTTTCATCAAGGCAATAATGACATAAAAAACTATTTTTTGACTTATGAAAAGAATATGAAACAGAACAGTTATCACATTTAAAATATTCACCACAATCTGCACATTTGTATAAGTTTAGATACCCCCTCCTGTTTAGAAAAACTATAACTTGCTGTCCATCTTCAAGAGAATTTGATACTGCATCAATTGCGTTCTGCGATATCTTTTTCCCATCATACTCATTATAAACTATATCCACTTCAGGTTTTTCTGTTCCCAAAAATCTTTTCTCGAGTTTTAAAAGTTTATACTTTTTGTTCAAAACATTGTTATAGGTCTCGCAAGAAGGTGTTGCAGATACGAGTAATACTGTTGAAGAGAAAATTTTTCCAAGATAAACAGCACAATCCCTCGCATTGTAAAATGGAGCCATATCATACTGTTTGTAGGAAATATCCTGTTCTTCATCGACTATGATAGCACCAATATCTTTGTATGGTAGAAAAATCGCAGACCTTGTTCCTATTATTATTCTCTTTTCAAAAGATTGTATCTTTTCGAACAAAAAATTGAATTCACCTTTTGAAAGTTCTGAATGTATTTTTGCAATATTTAAAGACCCAAAAAGTTTTGAAAAAATATTGTATGTCTGTTCAACAAGGCCTATTTCAGGAAGTAGAACAAGGATCTGTTTTTTTGAGTTTTCAAAAACATGTTTTAAAAATTTTATATAAACTTCAGTTTTACCTGTAGCAGGCTGACCGAAAAGTAAAAAAGTTTCAAAAATTCTCATATCGAATGAGTTTTTCAAATTTAAGAATGCGTTCTCCTGCTCTTCAGTCAAAACTTTTGAAACATAATTATCTTTCACATAGGGAAAAAGTTCCTCTTTAATAATATTTTTATTCAAAAGGATTTCGATTTTTTCTTTAGTTATCTTTTCAATCTCGCTTTTTGATAATGCTCTTTTTAAAGTTTCATAATAAAGTTCAGTGAACTTTTGATTTTTGGAAATACAAACAAATTTTTTAGGATAGGATAACTGGTATGGTAAAAAGTTTTTTACAACAAGCCCTTTTGAAACGAAATAGTATTGGCTCAGCCAATCTATAAAACCAAATATTTTTTCGGAAATAACAAGTTCATAGATCTTTTTTTCTACAGGTTTCAGATTTTTTGCTTCACTTAGATTTGAAAGTTCATAAACTAACCCAAAATATTTTTTGTTTTTAAAATCTACCTGAACTATATCCCCTCTAAATATTTCATAACCAAATCCTTCTGGAACATAATAATCAAAAGTTTTATCTGTATCTATCGGAAGAATTACTTTTACTATCTTCATTTTGAAAAAAGTAAATAGAATGTTGATTTAGGGATAATATAGAAAAGGTTGTTTCCATAAGTGATGAAAAAATAGAAAAAAAATATGAAGAAAAAAAGAGAAATCAGAATTATTATATAGGAAATAAACGGATACCTTTCAAGATCAGGTTGTTTTACAAACAATGTGTCCTTTACTGTTGCTGAAAGAAATTGGGCAAAGAAGAACCCAGAGAAAAAAAAGAGTATTCCTAAGTATTTTTCCTTTACAATGAAAGTAAGAAGTATAAAAAAAAGAGAGAACAAAGGTATAGTGTATGGAGACAAAGCAACAATAGGATTTATTTTCTCAGTTTTGATCAATCCACCACTGTTGGATGAAGCTTTAAAAGAGTAAATGTTTTTGAAAGTAATGAAAGCAAAAAACATATGGGTTGTCTCATGTTGGAATGTTTCAAAAAAGTTTATATTCTCTTTTAAAGGTTTTATAAAAAACCTTATAATCAAATATAATAAAAAACCAACTATAAAATTATAGTGTCCAAAGCCAAAAGAAAATGAAAAATCCTTACTCTGGAAAACAAATATTCCAAAACAGAAAGAATAAAAAAATATTAACGAATATACTAAAATAGAGAGAATCATTTTTTGAGAAGTGCTTTTGCGTGTTTCAAGGCTGTTTCATATGACTCTGAACTTCCAAGCAACCTTGCTATTTCTTCAACTCTTTCTTTTTCGTTCAACTCTTTAACAACTATATTTTTGCTTTCTTTCGATACAAGTATATGGTTATCAGCCTTTGCCGCTATTTGGGGAAGATGTGTTATGGTTATTATCTGTTTGAACTTTGAAATATTCTTCATCAGTTCTGCAACCTTGGAAGCTGTATCACCGCTAATTCCAACATCTATTTCATCAAAAATCATAGTCATAACAGGATCATTCTTTCTCAGGTAATCTTTAATACTCAACATAACTCTCGATATCTCACCACCTGATGCTATTTTTTTTAATGGCTGTCCTTCCTCATTGAACCTGTTTGCTATAAAAAATTCGATATCATCATTTCCCATTTCGTTGAAAATTTCAGGTGAAAAAATGATTTTAATTTTTAAATTTGTATCCTTCATATTAAGTTTCTTAAAAGATTCGTTCACATACTCTTCGAATTTTTTAGAACCAGATTCTCTTCTTTTGTGAAGTATAAGAGCGAGTTCATCCAGTTGCCTTTTTATTTCAAGCAACAGATTCTCTTGATTTTTTAACTCCCCCTCAGGATCTGAAACAATTTTTAACTTCGATATTATCTCTTCTTTGAATCTAATCAATCCGTTCAGATCTCTGTTGTATTTTCTTTTCAAACTTTCAAGTTTATCATATTTTTCTCTTAAATTATCAAGTTCATTTTTATCGTAGAACAAGGTTTCACCATAACTGTAAAGTTCTTTGTAAAGGTCAGAAACATTTTCTATAATAAGATCAACATTCTCAGTAATCTTCGAAATTTTTGAACTTTTGTTAGAAACATCTTTAAGTGTTTTTTTCAATTCGGAAAGTAGAGAATTTATGTTTATTTCATCTTCATCAATAAGTTTCAAAGAGTATTCTATTTTTTCTTTTATGTTTTCAAAATTTTCCATCTCTGAAAGATCATCTTTCAATTTCACTTCATCTATCTTTTCAATATCTATCTGTTCAAGTTCTTTTAAAGCGAATTCATAAAATTCTTTCTCTTTCAAAAAAGATTCAAGTTGTTCTTTCAATATTCTTAACTTTTTGGATTGTTCGTTGTATTCTTTATATTTTGAAATGAACTCTGAAAGGATCTCGTCATTTTCAGATATCCTATCAATTATCTTTATATGATTTTCCTTTTTCAAAAGTAATTGATGGTCATACTGACCATGAAGATCAAAAAGTAATGTCCCTATTTTTTTCAAGGTTGAAGAACTTATAACCGAATCGTTCAAATATATAGTATGTTTGTTGTTTGGTTTTATAACTTTTCTTATAACAAGTTCATCCTCAGCATAGATATCGATATTTTTAAGTTCCTCTGCAATTTCATCGGATATCTCAAATATCCCTGTAATAGTAGCATCACTTTTGGTATTTCTCAAAGAGATATCAGTTTTTTCACCAACAAGATTCAACAAGGTATTAACGAGAACAGTTTTTCCTGCACCAGTCTCACCGGTGACTACATTGAAACCCTTTTTAAATTCGATCTTTGTGTCCTCAAAAAATAAAAGATTTTCAATTATCAACTCTCTGATCATATCCTTGGATCCTTTCCTAAATGGAATTTTTCCTTTAGAATATCAAAAAGATCAAAATCTTTAAACTTGATAATTTTAATTTTCTTTGAATAGTTTGAAAGAACAACTTTTTCATTTTCAGAGACCTTTAAAACTTTTTGGGAATCAGCAGAAATTATCGCATTTTTTGAAATGGGAACAAGTGTTATCTTTGAAGAACTTTTTACAAGAATAGGTCTTTGAACGAGAAGATGTGGACAAATCGGTGTTATTAAAAAAGCATCTATATCTGGATAAACAATAGGGCCACCAGCAGCAAGGGAATATGCTGTTGAACCGAGTGGAGTTGAAATTATAACTCCATCAGCTGAAATTGTTGAAATCTCTTTATCATCCAAAAAAAGCTTTATCTTTATCATCCTGTGAATATCAAAAGATTTCATAACTATGTCGTTTAGTCCAACTAATTCTTTCCCTTTCACTTTGGTGTAAAGGAGATTGCACATTTGGAGATAAAACTTTCCTTTTTTAACCATATCCAACCTTAGTTCGAGTTCATTCTCTCTTATGTTTGAGAGAAAGCCCAAAGAACCAAGGTTTACACCCATTATAGGTAGAGAGTGAGTGATAGCAGTTTTAGCAGCTGAAAGCATAGTCCCATCACCACCTAAAGATATTACAAAAGAATCCTTTAAATCCCCTTTAAAATTTTTTAATTTTTCAATCGGGTAAACTTCAACACCATTCTTGTTGCACCACATTTTAAGCAGATCTACGGTATCAAGACAGCCTTTCTTTTGTTTGTTTAAAAAATAAAAAATACTCTTCATTTCTTTTTAAAGAAGACAACCCTTTTTATGCCTGCTAAATCTTTTAAAAACTTAATATCTTTATATTTGGCAACTTCCCTAACCATCTTTTCTACAATGTCACTTTGATCATATCCAATCTCTATTAGACAAACTCCATTCTTGTTTAAATGCTTGTAAGCGTTAAAAACTATATCTTTGATAACTTTCAACCCATCCTCTCCCCCATCGAGAGACATTAAAGGTTCAAAAGATTTAATCTCCTCTGGGAGTTTTAAAATAACTGATGTTGGAATATAGGGTGGATTTGATACTATCATATCGAATCTAAAATTACTATTGAAAGATGAAAACCCATTCGATTGAACAAAAACTATATCTTTATCAACTCCATTCAATTTCGCATTCTCTTTTGCTAAAAGCAACGCTCCCCTTGAAATATCTATAGCATAATACTGGAGATTTGGTGAATATTTGGCAATTGAAATTATTATGTTTCCACTACCAGTTCCATAATCGAGAATCCTGTATTTAGAATCAATTTTATTTTCAAGCGAGTATTTAATCGCGAACTCAACGAGAGTTTCAGTATCAGGTCTTGGTATAAGAACATTTTTGTTCACTTTGAACTGGATGCCCATAAACTCTGTTTTTCCAATTATATATTGGACAGGTTCTTTCTTTATCCTTCTTCTAATAAGGGATCTGAAAAGGTTCTGTTCTATCTTTGTTAAACACTTATTATAATTCTCATAAAGGTATATCCTGTCACCATTCATACAATGTGACATTATTAGCTCAGCGTTCAACTTGGCATCTTTTATCTTATGCTTTTTCAGAATAAGTATAGATTCAGTTAGAAGATCTTTTGGTGTTACATTAACCTTTCTCATAAAACTCCAATAGTTTCATCCTGATGTCCTCATCTTTCAAAGGTTGGATAATAAGATCAAGATTACCATCGAGGATCTCCTCAAGTCGATAAAGTGTAAGATTGATTCTATGATCTGTAACTCTTCTTTCAGGGAAATTGTATGTTCTTATCCTTTCAGATCTGTCTCCTGTCCCAACAAGATTTTTTCTGTTCTTTGAAATCTTCTCCTGTTGTTCCATCATAAACTTCTCATACAATCTCGCTTTAAGAATCCTCATCGCTTTCTCTCTATTCTTATGCTGGCTCCTTTCATCCTGACATACAACAACAGTGTTTGTAGGCAAATGTGTTATCCTTACAGCTGTTGCAACTTTGTTCACATTCTGTCCACCGGCACCAGATGAATGGAAAATATCTATCCTCAGATCTTTTTCATTTATATCGAGTTCAACATCCTCAACCTCTGGAAGAACTGCGACAGTTACAGCTGAAGTGTGTATTCGTCCATTTGCTTCAGTTTCAGGAATCCTTTGAACCCTATGAACACCACTTTCGAATTTGAAATTTCCATAAGCATTTTTACCCTTCAAAGCAAAAATAATTTCTTTATATCCACCCAATTCGGTAGGATGAAAATCAATCTGTTCAAATATATACCCTTTACTTTCAGCATACCTTTTATACATCCTGAAAAGATCCGCTACGAAAAGTGCTGCTTCCTCTCCTCCGGTTCCAGCCCTTATTTCAAAAATTATGTTTTTTTCATCCTCAGGATCTTTTGGTAAAAGGAGGATTTTTAGCTCCTCTTCCATTTTTGCTATTTTTTCATTTATCTCTTTTATCTCCTGATTTATCATATCCTTCATTTCAAGATCTTTTTCCTGTTTTAGAAGTTGAGTGTTCTCTTCGAGTTGTTGTAGAATTTTAAAATACTCTTTAGTTTTCTGAACTATCGCACCCATTTCAGAGTATTTTTTTGAAATTTCTTTATACTTTTTATTATCTGAGACTATCTTTGGATCGGAAAGCATACCTTCCATCTCTCTGTACTCTTTCAATTTCATCTCTAAAGCTTCTTTAAGCATTACCATCCTCACCGTTGAATTTTAAAGATTCTTTTAAAGATGTTATTGATACTTCAAGCATATCATCCGTTGGCTCTTTGGTTGTGATGTATTGAAAAAGTAATCCCGGGTAAATAAGGATTTTTATCAAAATATTTTTTGAAAATTTTTCTGCAAGAAATAACAACTCATAAGATATTGTAGCAACAATCGGTAGAAAGATAATATGATTTATGAATCTGTTTAAAGGAGTGTTGACTATTTTAAAAACTGAAAAAATTATAGTATCAACAAAAGAATAAAAAATTATCGCGAATGCTAAAGTTATGAATAAAAAACTTGTTCCACAACGGGGATGTTTAGTTGAATATTTTTTTGTATTCTCTACCGTTAACTCTTCTCCATTCTCATAAGCGAATACCGTCTTATGTTCAGCACCGTGGTACATAAAAATTCTTTTTATATCTTTAATCTGTGAAATTAATAAAAGATAGACTATAAAAAATATAAACCTTATCAAACCAATCAAAAGGTTAAAATAGAACTGGTTTCCTATTTTTAAAAGTTGAACAAGCTGAATAGGTAAATAAAGAAAAATCGCAAAACCTATTAAAATGGCTATGATAAAAGTAAAAAAGGTTTCGAAAAAAGTTTTTAAGTCATTCTTTTTATTAGAATCAGTTTCGTAATAAATATCTGCACTCCTATTTAGACTATCAAAACCAATTTTTAAAGTTTCTATGAAAGTAACTATTCCCCTCAAAGGGAAAAAATCGAGTTTTTTGTTTCTTTTTACAAGTTTTGTAAAAGGTTTTGACTCAGTAACTATTGTTCCATCCTGTTTTCTTACACTCAATGCGTAACCATTATCAGCCATCATAAGAACACCTTCAATCAAAGCCTGTCCACCAGCTTTTCTTTTCTTATTCTCCATACTTCTCCTTCAAAGAAACATATTTCAAATACTCTTCAAGATTTGTTAAATTGTTTATAACTATTTTATCGTTGAAAACTTTTATAAGATTAGATTTTTCAAGGTTATCTATAAGTTTTTTTAATTTTTCAACTCCCATACCAACTATAGGAGCGATATTTTCATATTTGAATTCCATGTTTATAAGATAACTTCCATCTGGTTGTTTTATACCCTCATCCTGTGCTTTCATTATCAGAAATGCTATCAACCTTTTTTCATCACCTTTTATCATCAAAAATTTTATCTGTTCATCAGCCCTTCTCAACCTTTTTGAAAGTTCAGTTATAATGTATTCTATCAAAGGTTCCTCTCCTATTTTTTTTCTGAAAGCTACCTTATCGAATGTTATAAGCTCAGTATCTCCTTCAGCTATCGCTGTCGCAGATCTTGGGCTTCCATCTATAAGTGCCATCTCACCAAAAAAATCTCCTTCTGAAAGAACCGCAAGAACCTTCATCTCATCTCCAACTTTTTGGACGATTTTTATCTTTCCAGATTTTATAAGATACATTTCATCTCCAATTTCACCTTCTCTAAAAAGAATCTCTCCATCCTTTAAAACTTTTTCGATTTTGCTGATCTCCCCCATATACTCTCCTTTTAAATATTTAAAATTTTAGGTAACTCTCTTTTAAACCTGTTGCTTTCATACCTCGATATTACTTTCAATATTTTGTCTTTTTCAATACCAAATTTTTCAATCCTTGGGATAGAATATTTTTTATCAAAAAGAAGATAAGAGATGATATCTATAGTTTTGTAATCTATCCCCATCTCACCTTCATCAGTTTGACCTTCCCAGAGATCAGCTGAAGGCTTTTTTCTAATTATCTTTTCAGGTATATCAAGGAATTTAGCAAACTCAAAAATCTGTGTTTTGAAAAGTTTTCCTATTGGATTTATCGAACATGCGAGATCTCCAAAAATTGTTCCATATCCCATGATGATCTCAGACCTATTACTCGTACCTATCACGAGTGCTCTGTATTTTAAAGCCCTGTCAAAAAGTATAGACATCCTTTCCCTTGCACATTTATTACCTATTCTCAATTTCAAAAGTTTTTCATCATCGGTTTGGTTCTTGAAATATATGTCAATCTGTCTTGTTATTTCGAAAGTTTCATAATTAATGCCAAATTTTTTTGTAAGTAGATCAACATCCTCATAAGAGATTTTTGATGTAGTCCTGTAAGGCATGAAAACAGGTTTTATACAATTCTTATCGAATGTTTTTAAAAGTATCGCAAGAACTGTAGAAGAATCAAGTCCTCCGGAAAGTCCAATAACACAATTCTCAAAATTTCTTTTTTTAAACTCTTTCTTTAAATTTCTTACTAATCTGTTTAAAACTTCTTCCCAGTTCCTATCGACAATTTCTTTTAAAATTTTTTCTATATCCATAGTTTTTTATTTTAAATCAATAAAAATTTTAGTCAATATTTAGATTAAATTATTATTTTAAATTAAGAAAAATAACACCAACTATCAATAAAAAGAAAATTATGTATTGTTTTAAGTTAGGACGAGCTTTCCAAAAAATTATATCTGTTAAAATTCCTCCCAAAACAACCCCACCTCCAAGTAATGGGTAAGCAACTGATGCCTGGACCTGTTTTAAAGATTTTATAAAAAAATATGACATAAACTGGTTTGGAATTCCGACAAAAAATCCATAAAGAATACTTTTAAAATAAAATTTTTTATCTCTGATAAGAAAAACTATAAGATTTATTAAAAAAGCTGAAAGGAAGAGAATAAACAAAAAGAATGAGATATTATTTTTTCCAAATACTTCAAAAATTTTAAGCCCTGCATCTGAAATGCCTGTGTTCAAAAAAAGAAGAAAAATTAAAAATAAAGATATTTTTCCTTTTAGGTTACCCATAAGCATAAATGCGATAATTATTAAAATCACTCCAACACAGAGATTTATCGTAAACTTTTCTTTAAAAAGAAATATAGATAAAATCAAAGGGATAACAAGAGAGACTCTCATTATAGATATTGATAGAGAGATACCATTTTCTTTGATGTTTTTATCATAGATGACAAAATTCAAAAAATACAATATACCAATAAAGATTGCAAAAATTATATCAAAAAGGTTGAAAGTTACTTTAACTCCATTTAACTGAAAAAAACTTATTAAAGATGCAACAAAATAGTTTGAAAGAAGTATAAGGTATATCGATGAATTTTTATCCTTTTGAAAAAGTTTAAGAAGATTCCCTATCAAAACCGATGAAACTATACTCAGAAGAAGGTAAAACATTATTTAAAAATCTAAAATAACTTTTTAATGTTAGATTTTAAACTTTCAAGTTCTTCATTAGAAAAACTCTTTTTCAGTTTTTCAAAAATTTCATCTATATTTTTTTCTAATTCAGGTTTAACCTTTTCATACTTATCTTTACCCTTTTCTTTTAATTCATCGAGCTTTAAATTGAGATTATCAATTAGATCTTTAAATTTTTTGTCATTTTTTAAAGAATCTATCTTCCCTTGAAGTTTTAAAGAAAAGAGTTTTATATAATAATCTATCTCATCTCCCCCTTTGAAAACATTATCATCATCAAACTCTTTCAAACCTTTTGATGGATCATTTACTATAACTATTTTTGTTTTCGAATTCAAATCTACAAGATAAAAAAATGGATTGTAGTTCAAAAGTTCTTTGTTTTCTGTTATCTTTACATGAACAAGGTAATTGGAATCTAAAAATTCTATTTTTTTAACGAATCCAACTGAATCACCTTCAAAAAAAACAGGTGATTTTGGTTTAAGATTTCCAATTTTATTGAAACTTATTTTTATATCATCATTAGAGCATCCAAAGATTATTAAAAGAAAAAGTATTATAGAAAATATTTTAAAGATTCTCTTCATTTTTCCCCTCCTCTTTTTCTATACTTAAAATACTTTTAAAACTTTTTTCAGTTTTGTTAAAAGATTTTTGTAAAAGATCATAGTTCTTTTCAAGTTCGTCAATCTTCTTTCCAAGATTTTCTATATATTGAGAATTCTCTTCAAGATTTTTATTCAACTTTTCAACATTCTTTATTATCTCTTTTGAAATTTCTACGAACCTATACTGCTTCAATCCTGCAAGGATAACATTTAAAAAAGCAAAAAAAGTTGATGGACCAGAAAGAAGGATTCTCTTTTTGAGAAGGGATTCAAAAAGATCATTCTTTTCTCCACTTGGATATGTATCCTGAATAGATTCAATATAAATAGAATCTGAGGGAATAAATATTATCGCGAAATCTGATGTTCCCTCTTCAGGTCTTATATATTTAGAACTAACATCTTCTCCAATACCTTTCAACTGTTTTATGAAATTTTTGAAATAATCATTTTTTAACTTCTCATCTTTTTCAAAATAGTATCTTTTATATTCCTCAGAAGGAAATTTCGAATCAACAGGTATAAGCAGGTCTCTATACTTTATAACCATATCAACTTTTGACCTGTTTGAAAACTGATACTGCTCTTCATACATACTTGGTGGTAATATTTCCGAAACTATCTGACTTAAAATAACCTCTCCAAACCCACCACGAAGTTTTGGCCTATCAAAAAAATATTTCAGGTCCTTTGAAAGTTCATTAGCAACCTTTTGATCTTCACTCAATTTACTCAAAGATTCTGTCAGATTGTTTATAACTTTGAAAGTTTCTAATGCGTTATTTGAAATAAGATCCTTCGTCCTTTCTATTTTTTCTACATTCTGATTCAAAGATTGTATTATCTGTTCTTTCGATGAATTCTCATAATCTTTGATCTTTGAGAGTATTCTCAATTCAAAAAATTTTAAAAAAATAAAATTTATTGCAACAAGTGCTATAACGATTAAAATTAGTAATATTATCTGCATAAGAAAATTATAATAGATTTTTTTATATTAACAAGTATAATTAAAAAAAAAGGAGTTTTTATGGAAAGAAGAATCGATAAACTAAATTGGAGAGATATAAAAAAATTGAAAAAAAATTGTGATTTAGCTTTACTACCTATAGGGACTCTTGAAGCGCATTCTATAACATCGAATGGAACAGATACAATAATCCCTGAATACATATGCGAGAAACTCGCAGAAAATTTAAACGGGCTCATTTATCCACCAGTTAATTACTCTATAACATCATCCCTTCTCCCTTATCCCGGAACAGTTACATTAAAAGATGAAACTTTTGAAAAACTTATCTTTGATATAGCCTTATCAGTAAAAAAAGATAAGTTCAAATATCTTGTTATAATTAACGGACACGGTGGAAACAACAAAGTTCTGTCAGATTTAAAAAAGAAAATTTTTTTAGAAACTGGAATGTTTGTTATAATAATCCATTGGTGGATAGTTGGATATCCAGTATGTAGAGAAGTTTTTGGAAAAGAAGGTGGACATGGTGGAGTTGATGAAACAGCGATGGTGAATGTAATTGATGAAAAACAGGTTTTTAAAGAGTATCTGAAAGATGAAAAACTTTATTATAAGGTAGTTGATGGAGTTGATACTATACCAGCCCCAGCATCAACAATACTTTATTCTGAAAATGATGGCAAAATAGACCTTGATACAAAAAAATCTAAAAAATATTGCAATCTTGTTATAGAAAAAATAAATAAAATAATAGTTGAAGATCTTGAAAATTTCAGAAACTATTTTGATTGAAGATTATTAAAATTTTATCTGAAAATAACACTCTTTAAACTTATATTTCCACTTAACAATTTTATTTGTTTTCACTGCAAAGTTTTATTAAGTTTTCCATCAGCCTGTAAAGAAAAGTATTTAAAAATCCTATTTAAATTCAATGAGAATGGCAATTACTTGCTTAGTTGGTTTGGTCGGGGTGACTGGATTTGAACCAGCGACCTCTTGGTCCCGAACCAAGCGCGCTTCCATCTGCGCTACACCCCGTTATCAAAAAAACCATATTTTCCTAAAAGTGGAACAAATCTACAGTAATCATATTTTTCTATCTTAATCTGATCACCGATTTTAGTTACCTTTGTTAAAACTTGTAAAGAGATATCACCAAGTGGCAAAATCATTATACCTTTATCAGCCAACTGGTCAATAAAATTTTTTGGTATCTGTGGTGATGCTGCTGTTACCATTATCTTATCAAATGGAGCATAGTTTGAAAGACCAATAGTTCCATCTCCAGTTATCAAAAATACATTGTTAATTTCAAGTTTCTTTAGATTCAATTCAGCGAATTTCCTTAGTTCATTTATCCTTTCAATAGAAAAAACTACTTTTCCAAGTTTTGAAAGTATTGCTGTTTGATAACCAGAACCTGTTCCTATCTCAAGAATTTTATCACTCTTTTTTACATTTAAAAGTTCCGTCATCTTTGCAACTATATATGGCTGCGATATAGTTTGCCCATAACCTATGGGAACTGGAGAATCATCATAAGCAAGATTGGTTAGTTCTTTTGGTAAAAACAACTCCCTTGGAATTTCTTCCATAACTTTCAAAAGTTCTTCATCTTTAATTCCCCTTTTTTTCAACTGGTTTTCAACCATCTTCTTTCTCAAATCTTCAAAAGACATTTTTCGCTACCTTCTTTAAATTCTCTAAAATGCTGAAATCTGTCAGGTCAAAAGTAATTGGAGTAATAGAAACATATCCTTTTTCTATAGCTTCAAAATCTGTCCCCTTTTTCATCTTGAATGTTGGTTTTTCTCCACCTATCCAGTAATATTTTCTTCCTCTCGGATCAACTTTTGTTATAAGGGAATCAGAATAAATTCTACTTCCAAGTTTTGTAATCCTGTATCCATTTATTTTTCCATTTGGAATGTTCACATTCAAAAGCAACCTTTTCTTTTTTCCAACCTTTTTTAAAAGTTCTATTATCTTTGGAACCACATTTTTAGCATTTGAAAAATCAATATTTTCAAAAGCAGCCATTGAAAATGCAACTGAAGGGATATCCATCAAAACACCTTCCATAGCAGCAGCAACTGTTCCAGAATATATTACATCTTCTCCCATGTTTGGACCATGGTTTATACCTGAAAAAACATAATCGAATTTTTCCTTGATAAGTCCATGAGTTGCTATCAAAACACAATCTGTCGGGGTGCCTGTTGTTATATATTCGTTTTTGTTTACCCTGTTTATCCTTAAAGGAATAGTTAAAGTTAAAGAATGACTCGTTGCAGATTGGTTCTGCATTGGAGCAACAACAAAAACCTGATGTCCTAAAGAAAGAAGAATCTCCTTTAAAGTTTTTATTCCTTCAGCATAATACCCATCATCATTCGAAATAAGAATTTTTAAAGACATAACATCTCCAATGACATTTTAATGAATCTTAAAGTATCCAAAACTTTATTTATTTTGGATCTTTCATCACCATATATTGTTTGTATATCAACATACCCAATATTCATCTTCATCCTTCCAGCTTTAATAAGCATCTCAGATTCTATTTGGAACCTTTTATACTTTAAATTCAACCTTTTCATAGAATCCACTTTAACCATTCTAAAACCTGATTGTGAGTCAAAAACTCTTTTCGTTGCAAGTAAAGATGTTACAAGAGTTGTTGTTCTGTTTGTAAGATACCTGTCGAAAGGCATATTTTTAAAATTCATTTTTCTTTTACCTATAATCATATCGTATTTTGAAAAATCTGTTCCAATGAAATTTTTGATATCTTCAGGAGAATGTTGGAAATCTCCATCCATAAGGATAAGGTATTCACATTTTGTGAAAGCGAAATTCAAACCATCTATTATCGATTGCCCTTTCCCCTTATTTATATCATGTTTTATAACAAAATCAGCAAATTTAACAGATTCATTATAGGTATTATCTTTTGAACCATCATCAACAACTATAACTTTAAAATTGTACATCTCTTTTATCTGTTTAATAAGTTTCCCTATAAACTTTTCCTCATTACATGCAGGTATCAAGACCATTATCTTTTCCATAAATTCCCCTATGATACTGATACATTTTCAAAGCATCTGGAAATAGATACTTCTCATCTATTGAAGGAAGGAAATCTTTTGCTCCTTCACCTATTATAAAAAATTTGTTTCTTTCAATATAACTTTTAAGATCATTACCAAAAAGTTCAAAATCCTTAGAAATCCTTTCAAAAATATTTTTGTTTGAAAATAATGCTAAAGAGTAAGAATTTTTTCTAATTTTTATTACAGAAAGAATCTTTTTTTCACTTTTTGAAAAGAACCCTAAAACATCGTGTGGATTCAATCTTATAATTTTACTTTCATCATCTCCAAAAATAAGCCCTTTTGCAAAAGATTCACCTATTCTCATCCCTGTTAATTTCCCTACTTTCGAAAGTATAAAAACATTCCTTAAACTATCATTTTTTAAAATAAATTTAACATCATCGTTATCAAAAATTTTTGGTAGTTCTACCAAAAAATCTTTATCTTCGATTTTTTTAAAATAGTTTATCTTCTCACCAACTATGAGAACAGATAATTGGGATGTGACAGATGAAATAAAAATATCTAACATAAAATTTTAACCTTTCTCTTTTCATCGACGATTTCAATAAAAATTTTTATCAAATTGTAATCTTTCAGGTCAAGTTGTTCAAGGATCTCCGGCCATTCTATAAAAGTAAAGTTTGAATCCTCGAAAAGTTGATATGGATCAAGTTCTAAAAAATGGCTTAAAGTTGTTATCCTGTAAAGGTCTATATGTGTTATTTTAACTTTATCATTCTCATAACGATGCACTATGTTGAAAGTCGGGCTTGAAACATTCTCTATGCCAAAATTTTTAGAAAAACTTCTCACAAACTCAGTCTTCCCTGCACCAAGGTTACCATACAAAAAAATCAGAGGTGAACTAATCTTCATACTTAAAATAAAATCAACTATTTTGGATAAATCTTCTACCTTTTCAATTATAAAAATCTTTTCCATATTCATATATCGATTTTAAAAGAAACTCTCTATCAAGCAAAGAATCTTTAACATAATCTTTTACAAGATAGGAGTTCCCACCTGTGATTATTATTTTTGGGTCACCGAGAATTTTTTTACCAAAACTTATGAAAGTTAAAATTCCAGAAAGCCATTGTAGGAATATTCCATTTTTGAGTGCTTCTTCAGTATTTTTCCCAATTCTTTCATCAAAAGAATCAATATCAACTTTGAAAAGTTTATCCGTTCTTTTATCAAGTGCAAAAGATATGGTTTGTAAACCAGCTGATATGAAACCACCGAGATGTTTACCTGATGAATCTATATAATCACATGTATCCGCAGTCCCAAGGTCTATTATAGTTGAAGGATAAATTTTATTTTTTACAGCATAATATATTGAAACGAATCTGTCTATACCTATATTTTCAAAAGAATATTCAGATTCAAAAAGATCCTTCTTCTTTTCAAGAAAAATAACCTGATATTTTAACTTCTTAACCAAAAGATCTTCAAAGATTTTTTTATTTTTTCGGTTTACCGATATGGCATATATTTTTTCTGGAGAAAATTTCAAAATTTTTTTTGATATCTCTTCATCAAAATTATAAACTTTAGAAATTTTTTCTTTTGAAAAAAATCCAAACTTTATTTTTGAATTCCCAATATCAACAACAATTTCTTTCATTTCAATCTTTCCCTCGTTATTTTGTCGAGTAGTAAAAAAAGTTTTTTTAAATCTCTGTCATACAGATTTTCAGAAATCTTTTTTATCAGTTTCAAATCACCCCTTTTTGAAGGCCCTGTTATAACTTCTTTTATGCTTTTCCTTTCAACTTTTTCTAAAAGTTTTTTCAAAACAGGTAAAAATGGGCTCTTTGAAAAATTTTTGGAAGTTGATTCTTTCAGGAGTTTTTCAGATAGGTAAAGTAATGTCAATGTATAATTCAAAGCCAACATTGAAGAAAGGTGATATTTTTTTCTATCAACATTTTTCAACTCTATAACTTTTATTTGATTCAACTTTGAAAATTTTTCCAAAAATTTGGACTTTTTTAAAGATTGGACTGTCGCATATATATTTTTAAATATATCAGCATCATCAGAGTATGTGAAGGATTGAATAGGATGAAAAATGGAAATGTTTGATGCTTTCTTTAAAATCTTTTTTGCTTTTTCAAACTCAAACGATGCGGAAACGATAATAACCTCTTTTTCATAATCTTTAATATTTTTCAAAACATCCAAAATAGAATCATCGTTAACTGAGATAAATATTATATCAGAGTCAAAAAGTTTTTCCCTGTCAAGTTCCCTTTTAAAATTTTTATCGTAAGAGTAATATATTTTTTCACCTTTAAAAACCTTCTCAAAATTTTTTTTGAAAGTTTTACCAAACCTTCCTAAGCCGATTAAAGATAATTTTTCCATAATTTTATGAAAAGTTAACTTTTATGAATTTCGAATATTTCTTTGGTATATAAAATTTCACTATATTTTCCCCATCACTTTTTATATCTTTTATTATTCCGTATCTGTTAACATAATTTAAAATTTTTTTTAGATTTTCATCATCGGTTGAAATTTCAAAATAATCGAGTGTTTTATAAAACTCTTCTAAAATAACCTTTTTTAAAAGTTCAAAATTCTCGCCAGTTTTTGCAGAAATAAAAATTGAATTTCTGTATAAATCTTTATAATAGTTTATCCTGTTAAAATTTAAAAGAAGATCTATTTTGTTGAAAACATAAATTATATCTCCCATGTTAAGTTTCAACTGTTCTATAACCTTTGCCATATCTTCAAGAACAAGTTCAACATATTGGTCTGATATATCGACAACAAAAAGTTTAAGATCAGAGTCTGATGCTTCTTCTATGGTCAATTTAAAAGACTCTATTATCTCATGCGGAAGATCTCCTAAAAAACCAACAGTATCAGTTAAAACTATATACCTTTCAAATTTTCTTGTTACGGTATCAAGTGTTGTGAAAAGTTTATCATCAGTAAAAAAGTTGTTCTTCGTCAACCTGTTCATAATAGTTGTTTTCCCAGCGTTAGTGTAACCAAAAAGAGCAACCCTGAAAAGATTTCTTCTTCTTTCACTTTTAACTTTTATACTTTTCTGATAATCTTTAATCTTCTTTTTTAATATCTCTATCCTTTTTTCTATATACCTTCTGTCAACTTCAAGTTTTTTTTCACCGGGGCCCCTTGTTCCGATTCCTCCTCCTGTCTGTGACATCATAATACCTTTACCTGTCAGTCTGGGTAACATATATGTCCATTTTGCAAGTTCACTCTCAAGTTTAGATATTGTTGTTTTTGCGTTCTTTTCAAATATCCTCAAAATCAATTCTGTTCTATCTATAACTGATAAATCAAGATATTTTTCAAGATTCCTTTTCTGTAAAGGTGTTAACTCGTTAGAAAAAATAACAAAATCAACTTTAAGATGTAGTGAAATCTCTTTAATCTCATCAACTTTTCCTCTTCCTATATAAAAAGCTGGATTTATCTTTTCTATCCTTTGGATAACATCCTCTTTACTTTTTATATTAAGAGATGATGATAGGTCTTTCATTTCAAGGATAGTTTTGTTGATCCTTTCCTCACTATCACTTTTTGTAAAAGTCCCAACTATAATACAACTATTTTGCATATCTTTTTGATTTGATGATCTCTATTATATAAATTAAGATAAGAAGTAAGGATGCTGCAACAACACCCCATTTTCCCATAAAAACAAATATTGAAACTATAAAAGAAGCAAGAATTATACCTAAAGTTATTGCGATAAGAGATCTTTTAAAATCAAGGTTTAAAATTACAGCAGCCAAAGACCCAGTCCATGCACCTGTCCCCGGAAGTGGTATTCCAACAAAAACAACAAGCCCCCAGAATTCATACTTTTTTATATCCTTTGACTTTTTTTCAGTTCTTTCTATTATCCAATCGAGAAATCTCTTAATAGGTTTAACCTTTTCAAACATTTTATAAAAACCTTTCAAAAGTAAAAGTATAGGAATAACAGGGATAAAGTTTCCTAAAAGAGAATAGAATAAAGCTGTCGGATAATCTAACTTGAAAAGGGTTAAAGCGAGTGGAAGGCCAAGCCTTAATTCAAAGATTGGTAACATCGAAAGTATTAAAACTATTATGTTGTTTGGAATATTTTTACTTCTCAAAAAATTTATAATAGGGCTGTCAGATTCACTTGCAAAAAGTATAAATGAAAAAAATATGATCAACAAAAGAATGAATATTTTATTTTTCATTTTTATCCTCAATTAGAACTATCGATACAGCACATATACCCTCTCCTCTTCCTGTAAATCCCATATACTCTGTTGTGGTAGCCTTCACTGAAACTTTACATTTTTCAACAGATAGAGTTTCAGATATCTTTTCAACCATAGTATCCATGTAGTTTGAAAGTTTTGGCTTCTGACATATTATAACTGTATCAAGATTAACTATCTTGAATGAGAACATATCTTTTATTTTTTCAAGTAATTTTATGGAATATATACCACGATATTTTTCTTCAGAATCTGGGAAAATCCTCCCTATATCACCTTTTCCTAAAGCCCCGAGAATAGAGTCAATAATAGCGTGTACCAAAACATCAGCATCAGAATGCCCATCGAGTCCCATCTCGTAAGGTATCTCTATACCACCAAGAATAAGTTTTCTGTCCCTCGAAAATCTGTGTGCATCTATTCCTATTCCAACTTTCATTTCTCCCATCCTTTGTAAATAGTTTCAACAAGATTTATATCGGTTTGATCTGTTACCTTTATGTTGGTCCTTTCCCCTTCCACAAAATTGACTTCAAAACCTTCCCTTAAAAGATATTCAACATCATCTGTCAGATACAAATTTTTCTCAACATATTTCTTTAAAATCGGAAGGTATAAACTCTTTTTCAAAATTTGTGGAGTCTGAATAAGCATAACATCATTTCTGTTAAGAGTTATAACTTTACCATTCTCATTAACTCTTACAGTATCAAAAGGTTTTGTATATGGAGTTAGAGGCTTTTTGTTTTTTTTATATGTTTCAAATATAGATAAAAGAAATTTCTTACTCAAAAAAGGTCTCGCACAATCATGTATAAAAACGGTATCGTTCGAACAAGATAAAAGACCATTAAACACAGATAAGGGCCTCTCCTCTCCACCTTCAACAAGTTTAACATTTTCAATTTTGTAATTTTTTAATAAATCCTCAATTTTGCTTTTATCCTCTTTTGAATGAACGAAAATCAACTCAGCATCTTTCCCGAAAGCATCTATAATATTTTTAAGTGTAAAAATCAAAAGTGGTATTTTACCATCAATCATATAAAATATCTTTTTACTTTTAAACCTTACAGATTTACCAGCACCAACAACGATGAACGATATCTTATCAATAACTTCTTCTAACATATATAATCCTTTTTTGGGGAGTTTCAAAAATATTTTCAACTTCAACATCTATTTCCTCACCAATATTCAAAGGATATTCACCATTCTTTAAAAAAAGTATAACATCTTTCAGATCTTTCCTTTTGCAATAATAACCATCCTCTACCTTTTCAGTTATCTTAACTTTTAATTTCATACTCTTTAGATCTTCCTTTTTCTCTTCTTCTACAAAAGAAAGATCAATAATTTTTATATTAAACATTTTCATAAGATTTTTTGGTATCTTTTCCTCAAAAACAATAAGTATAAGGTTATTTTTATAAGAATATGAAAGTATGTCTGTTATCCTGTTCTGGATGTTGGAATAAATAACATTCCCCTTTTTTTTCAAAATCTGAATATTTTTCAAAGTAAACTCGTTATGACTGTCGATACTCTCTTTGGAGAGGATATGAAACTCACCTTCAAGGACATTCGAATTTAGAAGTTCTGAAAGTAGTTTACTTGAAAGTGATGATGGAGTTATAAAATACTTTTTATGTATGTTAGGTTTATTATCCTTCTTCAAAGTTACAAAAATTCTATGAATGAAAAGTAAAGATAAAAGAATTATAACAAAAAATTCTAAATGGAAAACAAGAAGTATTATTGAAACTATTATTACTATAAATTCGAAAATCATTCTACTAACTCCAAAATTTTCTTTTCCATCACTTCCAAATTTTCGACTATCTCTTTCTTTTCCAGAATCTCTCTTGAAATTTTAGAATCAAGGGATAAAACATTTTTACAGAATTTTTTGTAGAGGTGAAGTTTGCCACTACCTTCTGAAGAATCCAACTTTGTGCTGATACAAATATCGGCATTTTTCAAATAATAAGGCAATTCTTCATAAGGGACTTTTTCAAGAAAAATAATTTTATCTTTGTAATTTTTAAATCTCTCTTTTATCAGTTTATCAACTGGAAAAGTTATTATATAAAAAACCACATCTTTTTTCTTTACAATATTTTCAGCAATTTTGAGAAAAGCTGAAAGATTTTGAACCTTTGTGTTAACTCCAACCCAGATAATCTTTTTTTTAGATGGAAAGATAAAAGGTTTTTCCCTTACTTCATTTTCTAAAGTAATCTGATCATCTATAAAATATTTTTTAATCTTTTTAGATTTTGAAAAACTGAAATTTGTATTGTAGATTATAGCGAAACTGTATTTTTCAACTAATCTTTCAATTAAAATTATTAAGAAAGATATTGGTGGAATTTTGAAGATAAAGTTTGATGTTGAAATTTCAGAGTAAAGTGATCCCTGATAGTCGAGTATATATTCCTTTCCATAAAGAAATTTTAATAACAGAGAAATTATTCCAGCTTCATGGGTAAAGGATAGAATATAATCGTAATCTTTTTCCCTAAACATTTTCACAGCTTTAAAAAATATCTGAATATCAAAAAGAATTTTCAAAAAGTGAAACCCAACAGGATCAAAATCTTTATAAAGTTTCTTTATTCTGTAGATCCTGTAACCCTCTATATCCCTTCCGTAAGAGTAAGAGATCAGGTCGATTCTGTTATTTTCATTTTCCATATATTTTAAAATCTTTAAAATTCTTGTATGACAACCACGATCATTAAAAAAAGCGGTTGTGCATAAGGCAAGGATATTTTTATTTTTTATCATCACCTATGAATCTTTTTATTCTGTATGTATTTTTTCTTGTTGTTTCAAAATATGTTCTTATTATTATTTCACTCAAAAGTCCTATCATTAAAAGTTGAATAGATATCAAAAACAAAAATACCGAGATCAGAAGAAGAGGGTTACCGGTCATATCAACATTTTTGAAAATCTTCATCAGAACTAAAACCAGAAATGATAGGATCCCTAAAAGGAAAGAGAAGAATGATAGACCACCTATGACATAAATTGGATTAGTTGAAAAATCGTTTAGGAATTTTACTGTGAAAAGATCAAGTAAAACATTAATTATTCTTGAAAAACCATATTTACTCTTCCCCTTGTACCTTTCCCTATGTTTAACCACAACCTCACCTATACTGTAACCTCTTGAATATATAAGGTAAGGGATGAACCTATGCATCTGTCCATAAAGATTTAAATCTTCCAGTATAGATTTTTTAAAAACTTTTAAACTACAACCTGTATCATGTATTTTTAATTTTAAAACTTTTGAAATTATCCTGTTCGCTATCAGAGATGGAATTTTTTTTGAAAATAAAGGATCATGTCTATTCTTTCTCCATCCAACAACCATATCAAAATCGTTCTCTAAAAGATAATCTATCATTGAAGGGATATCTTTGGGATCATTCTGCAAATCACCATCAATTGTAACAATAATTTCATTTTTAGCATTATCGAAACCTGCTTGAAAAGCAGCAGATTGACCAAAATTTTTTGCGAGTTGAACTACTTTTACTTTCTGGTCTTTTATAGAGATATTTTCAAGCATCTTAAAAGAATTATCTGTTGAACCATCATCGACAAAAATTATCTCATACTGATAATCTTTTAAATTATCTTTCAACTCGTTATACAGTTTATCGATGTTCCCATCCTCATTGAAGATGGGAACAACAACCGATATTTTTATGTCCCTTCTTCCCATGATCTTAAATACTCTTCCTGTTCTTTTGTTAATTTATCAAATTTTACACCCATAGATTGCAACTTTCTTTTCGCTATATCTATATCTATATGATCTGGTAGTTTGTAAACTTTTTTGGAGAGTTTTTTGTAATTATCCTTTATGTACTTTACGGACAACGCTTGATTGGCAAAGGACATATCCATAACACAGGCAGGATGACCTTCAGCTGATGCGAGATTTATCAACCTTCCCTCAGCGAGAAGATATACCTTTTTCCCATCTTTAAATGTGTGTTCAACAAGGAATGGTCTTATCTCTCTTTTTTTAACTGTCATCTTTTCTAAAGCTTTTTTGTTTATCTCAACATCGAAATGTCCTGAATTTGCAATTATACAATTGTTTTTCATTATTTTAAAATGCTTCTCATCAACAACATTTATATCACCAGTCAAGGTAACAATAAAATCTGCTTCCTTACATGCATCATCCATCTTCATAACTCTGAAACCATCCATCAAAGCTTCAAGTGCTTTAACTGGTGCTACTTCGGTAACTATGACATTCGCTCCAAGTCCCCTCGCTTTGAATGCAAGTCCCCTACCACACCAACCGTAACCAGCAACAACGAAAGTTGATCCTGCAAGTAACCTATTCGTTGCTCTTAAAATTCCATCAATGGTGGATTGTCCGGTTCCATACCTGTTGTCAAACATATACTTTGTGTAAGAATCGTTAACCGCAACTATAGGGTATTTCAAAATACCGTTCTTCTCCATACTCTTCAACCTTATCACTCCGGTTGTTGTCTCCTCAGTTCCACCTATCACTTTCGTAGATAAATGAGTGAACTCTTTATGAAGCATAGTAACAAGATCAGCTCCATCATCCATGGTTATATCTGGTTCAGTTTTAAGAACACTCTTTATATGCTGGTAATAGCCCTTATCATCAATACCCTTTTTTGCAAAAACAGGTATTTTGAAATCTTTAACCAAAGATGCTGCAACATCATCCTGAGTTGAAAGAGGGTTTGAAGCACACAATGAAACTGAAGCTCCGCCATCCTTCAAAACTCTCATAAGGTTTGCGGTTTCTGATGTAACATGTAGACATGCACCTATAGTCAGATTTTTTAGGGGTTTATTTTTAGAAAACTCCTGATGTATACTTTTTAAAACAGGCATATCCTGATAAGCCCATTCGATCCTTTTTAAACCTTTTTCTGATAGTTTAATATCTTTTATATCATAATTCATCATTACCTCTTTATTTTAAAAGCTTTTTTATCTCATCAATTTTATCACAAACTTCCCATGTGAAACCTTCCTCCTCTCTTCCGAAATGACCATAAGATGCTGTCTTTTTATATATAGGTCTTTTAAGTTTCAGCTGTTCTATTATTCCACCTGGTGTAAGATCAAATATTTCTCTTATAACTTTCACTATTTTTTCATCATCATATTTGGATGTATTGAAAGTATCGACGGCAATTGATACTGGTTCTGCAACACCGATAGCGTAGGCGACCTGTATTTCAACTTTTTTTGCAACACCTGCTGCAACAAGGTTTTTAGCAATGTATCTACACATGTAAGCTGCAGACCTGTCTACTTTTGATGGGTCCTTTCCGGAAAAACAACCACCACCATGTTTTGCCATTCCACCGTATGTATCAACTATTATTTTTCTCCCTGTCAAACCAGTGTCAGCAAGAGGTCCACCTACAACGAACCTTCCGGTAGGGTTCACAAAAATTTTTGTGTTAGAATCTATTAGTTTGCTTTCTATAACTCCCTTTATAACCTTTTCAACCATATCCTCTTTAATCTTTTTCTGATCAACATCAGGATTATGCTGAACACTTAAAACAATTGCATCTATTCTTTTGGGAACTCCATCAACATACTCAACTGTAACCTGTGATTTCCCATCAGGTCTTAGATATTTTAATTCACCAAATTTCCTGAGTTCAGCAACCTTCTTAATGAGTTTATGTGCATAAGATATAGTCATAGGCATAAGCTCAGGTGTCTCATCTGTAGCATAACCAAACATCATACCCTGATCACCTGCACCACCAACATTAACTCCCATGGCTATATCTGGAGACTGTTCCTGAATGGATGTAACAACAGCGCATGTCTGATAATCGAGCCCATAATCAGGGTCTATATAACCCACCTCTTTAACAACATTTCTTACAAGTTTCTGGGTGTCAACATAACAGGTTGTGGTTACCTCACCAGTTATTATTATCATTCCTGTTGCTGCCATAGTTTCTGCAGCTACCCTTGCATTCGGGTCCTGTTCAAGTATTGAATCGAGAAGGGAATCAGAGATTATGTCACAAAGTTTATCAGGATGCCCTTCCGCAACCGACTCTGAAGTTAAAAATCTTTTCATCTTTTACTCCTTTCTTTATTTTTTTATTATAGTATTTTCACCACATATAATTGAACCTTTAAAATTCTCTATGTTAGAATTATCTCCAATTATAGAATCTTTTAAATTACAATCTTTTAAAATCACATTGTTTCCAATTATTGAATTTTTTATTTTGCAATTTGAAATTTTAACATTTTTGAAAATTGAACTATTTTTGATCACATTAGATTTTTCTAAAGCTGCCGTTTCATCGATGAAATTTTTCTTCTTTTCCATCTTTAGTAACAAATTGTTTGCAACAAGAAGTGTTTTAAAATCTCCACAATCGATCCATTTCTTTACATCACCGAACTCTATTTTCTCTCCATCATCTATCAATTTTTTTATCGCATCGGTTAACTGTATCTCCCCTTTTGTTCTTATATCTTTTTCGTAAAGATAATTTAAACTTTCAAAAAGTTTCTTCGATGATTTAAAATGGTAAAATCCAACTATAGCTTTATTAGAAACAAAATTTTCAGGTTTTTCAACAACATCCGTTATAAACTTACCCTCTATCTTTGCAACTCCAAACCTTTTTGGATCATCGACATCCATCAAAGCGAGTTTTGAATTTACAGTTTTTAAAAATTTCTTCACATTCAGATTAATTATAGTATCGGAAAGTAGTATAACCAAAGGGACATCAAAATCCTTTATCCTTAAAAGTCCTTTGAAAACAGCATCACCAAGACCAGATTGTTTTTCCTGATCCACGAAAGTGAATCTTTTTTCAGGATAATTTTTAAGAAGGTAATCCATTAAAATTTCTTTTTTATAACCAACTATAATGATGTATTCATCTATATCAACATCCGAGAGAGAAAAAAGGACATAATCGATTATCCTTTTACTTCCAACATAAAATAAAGGTTTTGGTAGAAAGAAAGTTAAAGGTTGTAACCTTTTCCCTATTCCAGCTGCAGGTATTATAGCTTTCATTCTTTGATCCTCTTTTTTAAAATATCGATCCTTTCAATTTTCATCGGATCGACTCTATTCTCAACTGCAAGATAGTAAGAGAGAAGATCTAAAGTCATAATACTATCAAGAATATTGAAAACTCTGTTATCATCCTCAAATTCAAAAATCATAGTTTCAAAACCAAAATCTTTCAATATTCTTTCTGTTATTAGAGTCCTCTTTCTATTCTTTTCATCCATCTGCTTGATGAGTAAAAAGATTATAAAAATTTTTGTTTTTATAAAATCAGGTTTTTCGAGACCAACTATCTCGTTGTGATCCATTTCAGGTAAAAAGTTGAAATGGGAGAAATGTTTTGAATTCTCATGAAGTTGGTTTGCAAACCTTTTCGCAACAGAAGAGAAGGCTGAATCTGTATAAACATTTACTATTTTCCCTTTTAAAATTTTTGCAACCTTTTTTGCATTGAGATCATCAAAATAGTAATCAGAAAGTTTTAATAAACTTTCTTCAATCTGATCACTGAAATTTTTCTCTTTAACAAGTAATGTCATTTTTTTCAACAAGACCCCAAGAGTCATTCCAAGTGCAGCCCTCGGTGGGCAGTCCAACTTCAGTTTTATATGTTTTATATGATTCTTCTTCGCTATCTTTTCAACATCACCACCACTCGATAAAGCTAAAATCTTCGATTTTCTTTTCAAACCATCTTCAAAACATTTAAGAGTTTCTTCAGTGTTCCCTGAAAAAGATGAAATTATTAAAAAAGTTTTACCAGAGACATAATCAGGTAGTTCATAATTCCTAACAACTTCAAAAGGATATTTTGAAATAGGATAAAGCATTTCCTTCAAAATGTCTCCTGCAATAGCACTACCACCCATTCCAGCATAAACAATATTTTCTATACCTTTTAAATCAATTAAATCTTTATCGATAGAAAAACCTTCGATGAAAAATGATGGAAAACTTTTTATCAGTGATAACATATCTTTATCTGTCATAAAACTCTCCCAAAAAATATTTTATAAGGTTAGGGAACTTTTCAGAAATTATTCCTTTCATATATTCTCTAACTTTATCTGAAGATTTTAAAAGAAGCGCGTTTTTTGCAATCTCTTTGGTTTCCTCATAGGAAAGTTGTTTCAATATCATTTTTATCTCAGGGATGAAAATTGGTGACATCGATAACTCATCAACACCAAGACCAACAAGAATTGGAACAGCAATAGGATCGGAAGAAAGTTCACCACATATACCAGCCCAGATGTTTGCATCATGTGCCGCATCGATTGTAAATTTTATAAGTTTCAAAACAGCCGGATCCAAAGAATCAAAATACTGCGAAATATTCGTGTTGTTTCTATCAACAGCGAGAGTATACTGTGTAAGATCGTTTGTTCCCAACGAGAAGAAATCAACATACTTTGCAAATTCCTCAGCAAGTATTGCAGCTGATGGAACCTCAACCATTATACCGAGTTCAATATCCTTATCAAAATCTATCTGCTGATTGAAAAGTTCTTTTTTAACATCATCTAAAACCATCTTAGCTTTTATAACCTCATCTATTTTTGAAACCATAGGAAGCATTATTTTCAAATTTTTCTTACAACTCGCTTTTAAAATAGCTTTAAACTGATCTTTCAAAATCTTTTCATTAGAGAGTGAAACTCTAATACCTCTAAAACCTAAGAAAGGATTCTCCTCTTTGTTTCTTACATATATAGGTTTATCACCACCTATATCAACGGTTCTTATTATAACTGAATCAGGGGAAATAGCCTCACTTATCTTTTTGTAAATATTTTCCTGTTTTTCAACTGAAGGGTAACCATTCTCTTCTAAAAATATGAACTCCGTTCTGAAAAGTCCAACTCCCCTTCCACCATACCTTTTTACCTCATCTATCTCTTCCAAAAGTTCAATGTTTGCAGAAAGATCTATATTCCTCCCATCTATAGTAACAGACTCCTCATCTTTCATCTCCAAAAGTTTCAAATTGTAATTTTTATATTCTTCCTTTCTTTTCTTGAAAGTTTTTTCGGAATCTTCATCAGGGTCTATTATAACAGTTCCAGTGTAACCATCAACTATAACGATATCTCCATCGTTAACATTTGAAAGAAAGTTTTTTACATTCACTACAGCTGGTATACTCAACGCTCTTGCAAGTATAGAAGAATGGCTTGTCATACCACCACTTTCAGTTACTATTCCTAAAATCTTTTTCTTATCGAACTTCATCGTTTCGGTAGGTGTCAGGTTGTAAGCTCCTATAACAATTTCATCAGATGTTTCTACACTCTGTTCATCTCTGTTTTTCAATTTTTTCAAAACTCTGTTCATTACATCAACTATATCAAAACTTCTCTCCTTCAAATACTTGTTATCAGTTTTTTGCATTCTATCAAGGATTTCGGAAATAACATTCTTATAAACTGATTCGGCATTCTTCTTTGTCTCCCTTATATTTTTAACACTCTTTTCAACAACACTCTTATCCTCAAGTGCAAGTATCTGAGCTTCAAAAATATCCTCATACTGGTTTCCAACTGTATCTTTAATATTCTCTTTGCTTTTAAGAAGTTCCTTTTTAGATTCTTCAAGAGCTTTTAAAAATCTTTCAACCTCTTTTTCCGTATCAACAACATCATATTCCTGAACAACCTCAAGTTTATTGCTTAAAATCTTCAATTTACCCTTTACAAGACCGGGAGAAGCTGGATAACCCCTAAAAATCTTGTTACTCTTCATAAAACCTCTTTTCGAACAATTCTATAACAGCATTCATAGCTTCATTTTCATCTGGACCATCGATTCTGAATGTAAGTTTTGCACCCTGCTCTGCTGCAAGCATCATTATACCCATAATAGATTTACCATCAACCAAAAGATCATCCCTTAAAATCTCAATTTTAGATTCAAATTTACCCATACTCTTAACAAGAAGAGCAGCAGGTCTTGCATGTAATCCGAGTTTATTTTTAACTATCAATTCCTTTTCTATCATTATAAAATCCAAAACAACAGTTCTACCAAAAAACCTAAGATAAACAAAAAAATATAGGCAAACTCACCGAAAATCAAGTTTACCCATACAACCAAAAATAGAATTATAACATAAATGTAAATTGAGTTCAATATTTTTAAATTAAAATATAAAAATAGAATAACCAAAAAACCATATAAAAAGTATCTTATTTTTGGAAGAAAAAATCTAAACCTCTTAAAAAAGAAAGATGAGTAGAAATTGGACATATTCTCACTATTCTTCCTACCATAATCATAACCGAAAAACCTTAAAGAATTTGTTGAAAGAAAATATATTGAAAAAGGTATTAAAAGTAAATAAAAATTGAGTTTAAAAATATAAACAATTAAAGAAAAGATCAAAACTATAGGCTTTAAATTACTCCAGAAAAGATCATCCCCAACAAAAGCTGTTATACTTGCAAAAATTTCAACCTTCTTTAAATCGTTAACCTTTGAAATGAATCCAGCCATAATAGTAGAAAAATAAGGATTCGTATTAATGTTTTGATTGAACTTATTATTTGTAAGTATATTATAACCTTTAAGTTGCATATCTTGTTCATTTAAAAGAATCTGAACTGAAAGAGATTTCAAAAATAGTTTAAAATTATCTTTAAACATAAAACTCCAATTAAAATTCCAAATAAAAATATAATAGTTTCAACCTTTTTCCCAAATCTAAAATATTTAACCTGCGATAGAACCAAAAAGAGTGAAAGAGAATAAAAGTTAGAAGAGTCTGGAACTTTGAAATTTTTTAAAATTACATACTGTAAAAAAAGTGCAAAAATATATGAAAAATATGATATTAAAATTGAAAAAATTAAAGCGAATTCTATTTTAACCAAATTTGAAAGATGGTAGTTGATTTTTCTTTTTAAAATATATAGGTAACCAAAAATAACAGAAAGAAAAACTCCGACAAGAATTGAAAATGATAATGGATTTTTAATGAAAATGTATGAGATCAATGATGATATGAATCCAAGTTGGAAATTAGGCGGAGATACTTTTCCAAGTTGTAAAGAGAAGATTGAAAATGTTTGAAAAACTATTATCAAAATGAGTATAGACCAATCTAAATGGATATTGAAAATAAATGAAATTATAGGGAATATGAAGACAGGTTCACATATCAAAGATTGAAAAAACATCCTATTATCAAGAAGCAAAACAGAAGCAAAAAGGATCAGATAATAGGCTCTATCCGTTTCGAGTCCTCCATATTGAAATAGTGGAATTTATTTCTGTTGAAGAAAACCCTGTAAGTTTCACCAATCTGAAATCTTTTGTGTAATGTAGTTTTAAGAACAATATTCTTTCCAAGAATATTAATATAAAGGAAAATTACATCACCAAGAGATTCCGCAAGTTCTACAACTCCATCTATGTAAGTATCAGTCTCTTTATCTATGTATATATCTTCAGGTCTTACACCTATATAAACTCCCTTCAATTCCTTTACATTGAAATTAACCTGAAAATTGAAGAAATCTGATTTGACCTTACCATTTTCATAAAGATTTTCAAAAATGTTCATCTGTGGTGAACCTATGAATGTAGCACAAAAAAGGTTATCAGGTTTGTTGTAAAGTGTATCTGGGTCAGCTACCTGCATTATCTGACCATTGTTCATAACAACTATCTTTGACCCCATAGTCATCGCTTCGGTCTGATCATGTGTAACATATATTATTGTTGTGTTAAGTCTTTTATGTAATTTTGAAATCTCAGCCCTCATCGATACTCTCATCTTGGCATCAAGGTTTGAGAGAGGTTCATCGAAAAGGAAAACTTTAGGTTCTCTCACTATAGATCTTCCTATGGCTACTCTCTGTCTCTGTCCACCAGAAAGTTCCCTCGGTTTGCTTTTAGCATATTTCTCTATTCCAAGTATTTCCAAAGCTTCTTTTACCCTTCTATCGATCTCTTCTTTCAAAAAGCCTCTTGTCCTTAACCCGAAAGCTACATTATCGTAAACACTCATATGGGGATATAAAGCGTAGTTTTGGAATACCATCGCCACATCTCTGTCCTTTGGATGTATAAAGTTTACAACCTGTCTATCTATTATTATTTCACCATCAGTAACCTGCTCAAGTCCCGCTATACATCTTAAAAGTGTAGTTTTCCCACATCCTGAAGGACCAACGAAAACAACGAACTCTTTATCCTCAATCTCAAGGTTTATTCCCTTTAAAGCTACAAAACCATTTGGAAAAACCTTGGTAACATTTTTTAAAATAACATCAGCCACTTTAAACTCCTATTCTTTTCCTATTTTAAAATATATGTTAGGTTTACCAGATTTTTTTGTTGCCAGATCAGAATTGTCTATAACAAAATATAACTTTTTGTCTTCAAAAATGTAAAACCTTTCATCCATAAAAGATTTTGAAACATAGGTAAGAGGATATTCCAAATACTCAGAGTAGAGTTTTGAAGAATCCTTGAAAAGTTCCAAACCTTTCCTTGAAGAGAAGAAGAAAATGTCTATCACATAATCTGAATTTAAAAATATAGAATAAAAGCCCGGTTCAACTTCAATTGAATCAGCAATTATTTCCCCTATCTCCATGATCTTAGAAACTTCATAAACTGTTGGATTGAAAAGAGAGCAACTGAGAAGAGAAAACAATATAAAAATAAGAATCAATCTCTCAATTTTTAACAACATAAAGATGAGCCCCTTCAACCCTCTTTATAGTAACAAAACTATCCTTTTGAATAACTGTTCCATCATCAGAATAAGCTCTCCACCTTACACCATCTATTTCACATATACCTGTATCTTGAGAATTATCTATAGTTGTAATGACTTTACAACTTCTTCCAATATAAGAGTCAACATTAGTCTTTAAACCACCCTTATCATCTTTGGAAAGATATTTTATAAAAACTTTTCTTATTGTGAATGCAAAAAGAATCGAGAGAAAAACGAAAATGATTACCTGAACAAAAATAAGTTTTGGAAAGAATATTGAAAAAAGTGATGAAACCAAAGCAGCAAAAGAGAATAGAACGAATAAAAAAAATGGAGTTAAAACCTCTATTATAAAAAGTATTACAGCAACAAGAAGCCAAAAAAGTGATGGAGACATTACTCCTCCTTGTTTTTCCTCAAATAATAAGCGGTATAAGAATCTTTAAACTTTAAAAAATCATCATATCTTCCCTGAAAAATAAGCTTCCCACCATCATCACCACCTTCAGGGCCAAGGTCTATTATCCAATCAGCAAAACTTATTATATCAAGATTATGTTCTATCACAACTAAAGTATTACCTTTTTTAACAAGTTTGTCAAGAACTTTAAGTAGAAGTTTAACATCGTAAAAATGCAGGCCAGTTGATGGTTCATCAAGTATATACAATGTCCTTCCAGTATCGGTTCTTGATAACTCTTTTGCAAGTTTAATTCTCTGGGCTTCACCACCTGAAAGTGAAACAGCAGGTTGTCCAAGTTTAATATATCCGAGTCCAACCTCATTCAAAATTTCTAACTTTTTTGCAATTTTTGGAATATCTTTAAAATGTTCAATCGCACTCACCACCGTCATCTCCAAAACATCCGCGATATTTTTTCCTTTATATTTTACCTGCAAAGTTTCCTCATTGAACCTTTTGCCATTACATACATCACATTGGACATAAACTGGAGGCAAAAAATACATCTCTATTTTTTTATATCCATCCCCTTCACACGCTTCACATCTTCCACCTTTCACATTAAAGGAGAATCTCCCAGGTTTATATCCCCTTATTTTTGACTCTTTCAACTGAGAGAAGAAATCTCTTATATATGTAAAAACTCCAGTATAGGTTGCTGGATTTGACCTCGGAGTCCTTCCTATAGGTGATTGATCTATATTTATTACCTTATCTATAAGATGGAGATTATCTATACCCTCATGTTTACCCGGTTTTATCCTTGACATCCTAAGATACCTTCTCACTGCGTTATAGAGTATGTCGTTAACAAGTGTTGATTTACCACTTCCTGAAACACCTGTAACACATACAAAAGAACCGAGTGGTATTTTAACATCAATATTTTTCAAATTATGCTCAGATGCTTTTTTTATAAGTATATAAAAGTTCTCATCTATTTTTCTTTCCTCTTTTTTTTCAAAAACTTTTTCCTTTCCACTTAAAAATTTACCTGTTAAAGAATTTTTAGATTTTAAAATCTCATCATAATTTCCCTGAAAAACAATATCACCACCAAAATCCCCAGCACCCGGACCAAAATCTATTATATGATCACTCTCTTTAATAAAATTCTTATCATGCTCAACAACTATTACAGTGTTATCCCTGTCCCTTAAGTCTTTCAATGTTTTTATGAGTAAACCAACATCCCTTGCATGCAAACCTATAGATGGCTCATCGAGAACATATAAAACATCGTTCAAGCCACTTCCTATCTGTGTTGCGAGATGAACTCTTTGAGCTTCGCCACCTGAAAGAGTTTCAACAGATCTTTCCAAAGTGAGATACCCAACTCCAACATTTATCAAAAATTCGAGTTTTTTTATTATCTCTTTTATAATATCTTTCGCTATCTCTCTTTTTGTCTGATCGAGTGAGATCTTATTTTTAAAAAAATCAAGAGAGTTGAAAATGTTCATTTTTGTTATCTCATATATGTTGTATCCGTTAATCTTTACAGAAAGATACTCTTTTTTCAGCCTCGCACCATCACAGACTTTACATTTTGCAAATATGAGATATTTCCCCATCTCCTGTTGCATCCAATCTGAATCTGTTGAATGGTATATCCTTTTTAAAAAATCTGTAACCGATTCGAATGTGAAATTTTGAGGTATACTATAGGAGACTCTATCATCCTCTTCTAAACCATAAAAAAGTATCCTTTTAAAAAATTCTGGAAGTTCTTTGTAACTCTTTTTCAGATCAACTTTTAAAATTTTGGCAAGTTCAAGAAGATCAGTTCTTTTCGAAATATCCGTCCAGAGATGCAAAGCACCTTCCCAAAGTGATAGTTCATCGTTAGAGATTATTAGATCCTCATCAGCTTCTATATTGTAACCGAGTCCATGACATGCAGGGCATGCTCCTATGGGTGAATTGAATGAAAAGCTCCTTGGAGATATTTCCCCATAAGATATGTTACAGTAAGGACAGGATAAAGATGTGTTGAACAGTTTCTCTTCATTATCTTCATTTAAAATTGAAACTATACCTGATGATTCTTTCAATGAAAGTTCAAGAGATTGGGATAATCTCGTTCTGTTTGTGTTATCAACTTTTAATTTATCTATTATTATTGAAATGTTGTGCATCCTATTTTTCTCAAGATTAATCTCTCCATCGAGTCTTTTTATCTCTCCATCTACCAAAACCTTTGTGAACCCTTTTTTAGTTAAAATTTTAAAAAACTCTTTGAACTCACCTTTCTTGTTCCTGACTACAGGAGAAAGTATTGTAATTACCTTACCATTATATGAAAGCAGATCTTCAACTATTTGGTCAACACTCATCTTTTTTACTGGTCTTGAGCAGTTATAACAGAATATTTCCCCAACTCTTGCAAAAAGAACTCTCAGATAATCGTATATCTCAGTTGCTGTTGCAACGGTTGATCTGGGATTTTTAGATATACTCCTTTGCTCTATTGAAATCGCTGGTGAGAGTCCATCTATCCTTTCCACCTCAGGTTTCTCCAAGACACCCAAAAATTGTCTCGCATAGGATGAGAGTGATTCAACATACCTTCTCTGCCCTTCGGCATAAAGAGTATCAAATGCAAAAGAAGATTTACCAGAGCCACTCACTCCGCTTATCACTACAAATTTTCTTTTAGGGATTTCGCAGGAAATATTTTTTAGATTGTGAACCTTTGCACCCTTTACAACTATTTTATCCATTCATCAAATAAAATCGTTTTTGTGTTTATTGTTCTCTTCAAGAATTTTGTTTACCTCTTCAAATATCTCTTTATCTATTATCCTTTCATGTTTTCCTTCAATTCTTCTCTCTTCTATAAGAACAGGTTTTCTTTTGTTCTTTTCAGTTTCAATATATTTATAAAGGTTGTAAGACAAGAATCCTATATAGAATTTGTTTGTAAGAATATTGTAAAGAGCCTGCCTTGAAAAAATTTTTCCTCTTTTGGATCTAATGTTATTCTCCTGTAGATACTCTTTCAACCTTCCTAAAGATTTGAATTCAAGGTATTTGTTGAATATCAATCTTACAATTTCAGCTTCCTCTTTTACAACTATTATCCTTTTATCATTAACCTTTCCAACATATTTATATCCTAAAGGACAATTCCCACTCGCTTTCATCCTTTTTTCAACTATTCTTAAAACTCTATGTGCCGCGAGTTTGTTTGGTAATTTCTCCTTTTCATACCTTGCAAAAGCACCAATTATTTTTTCCCTTAATATCTCATAATCCAAAGATTCAGAGATCTTCTCTTCAACATACCTTATAGTAACACCATATTTGAGAAGCTCCTTTTCAACCCACATAGTAAAAATATCATCGGGTGATATGTTTTCCCTCGAATGTGCGATTATCTTTTTTACATTCTCATTCACTCTCGCATAGTTTAAAAGATCCGCAAGACCTCTATCCTCTGAATCAGGACCATCTATGAATTTTTTTATCACTCTGTAAATTTTTTGTTCTTTTAAAAATTTCTCAACACTCTCTTCAACCTTTTTATCACGATCTTCATCCTTAGAAAATTTTAAATAAAGATAAACATCGATTATTTTCAAGTGAACTCCTTTTTTTTTATATGTTATATTAATTTGTCAAAAAATCAATATCCAATTTTACTTGACAATTTCTTTTTTTTAAATATAAATAAATAAGGTAAACTAAATTTTAAAATATGGAAGGATTAAATGAAAAATGTAAAATTACTATTTTTTATTTTTCCAATTTTAATTTGTCTGGACATTGGTTCAACAAACCTTTTGCAGAACAATAGTTTTGAGAACTGGAGTGATATCTACCATCCAAACAACTGGTTTGCAGATTCATTATCCAAAGATACTTTCTATGTAGAAAGTTCAACATTTTCCTTCTCTGGAAATTACAGTATGAAGGCTAATGTTTTTACAAAAACACAAGCTTTAACAGATGTTGTTTCTGAATATATTCCAGTTTCACAAAACACAACATACAAAATTAAATCTTATGTTTACGACAATGATCAATATCTATATGCTAAAATCTACCTTTATTATTATGGAAGCACTTATAATCTTTTATCAAACAATTTTACCCTCGACTCAGTTGGAAACTCAACATCTTGGCAATTTTTTCCAGAAACACTTATAACAACACCTGCAAACTGCTATTATGTGAGAGTTGGTTTTCGATTCTATGATATGACAGGTTTTTCAGGATCTGGAGTAATATATATAGATTCTGTATTTTTTGGTGATACTACTTCATCAACTTCACCTGTAATAACAAATATAATTCAAACCCCAACATCGGTTACACAAAATGATATTGTAACAGTTTCAGCAGATATAACAGATGATATTTCTGTCACAACAGATTCGTTATATTTTAGAGTTAACTCTGGAAGTTGGAACAGTGTTTACAACGATAGTATAAAAGTTAACAAAAGATTTTATACTATCCCAAAACAAACATCTGGAACCGTGCAATACTATATAATCGCTAAAGACAACTCAGGTAACAGGACAGAGAGTTCAACATACTCTTACGATATTCATATTTCGACATCCTCAAAGATTAAAAAAGTTCTTTTTGATTATACGAAAAATCAAACCGCATCAAACGCTGATTGGGTTATAGATAGAGATTACCCTACTCCTTTGCCAGTATCTCCAACAAAAGAGACTGACTGGGATGGTGCCATATCCTCTTGGGGATTTGAACTCGATACAGCATTAATAAATTGGGAAAATAATAAAATAACTTTTGAAGTTTACACCTTACCACCAGATTCACCTATAAGATATAATTCATCAAGTCCACTCGATCTAAAAAATTTTGACCTTTATATAAACTGTGAACCACAAAATCCTTTCACTTCAACTGAAAAAACAAATATTTTCAACTATGTGAGAGATGGTGGTTCTTTGTTTATGATCGCAGACCATGTTTCATCAGATAGAGATGGAGATGGTTGGGACTCTCCTGAAATATGGCAAGATTTTGGTTCAGATTCTTTTGGCATCCATTTCCAACAGGTTGGAGAGGGGTACAACAACAGTTCAGATTCTACAAACATCTATGACACTACAAACGACACTATTATAAATGGACCTTTCGGAAATGTTTCAGGTTATTTTTACTACCATGCTGGAACAATGATACCCAAAAATACTAAATCGAAAGCTATAGCACTATTTGGTTCAAACTATTCTATGCTTTCAGTTGCATACTATGGAAAAGGAAAAGTTGCAGGCTGTGGTGACTCTTCACCTTTCGACGATGGAACTGGAAACCCTTCAGATAATCTTTACGACGGTTGGAATGAGGGAGTCTCAAGAAAACTTTTACTAAACACAACATTCTGGCTTGTTATAGATTCATTAGATAACACAGGTTTAAACGAGATTTCATACATTTGTGAACAGGTAAACGAAACACTTTTCATTGAAATAAATGTTGATTCCCAACAGATGTATAAAACGATTAAACTTTACAAGAAAAAGAACAACCTTTATAAACTAATAGATTATTCAAAGAGTGAAGAGAAAGTTATACTAAAAGATAAAAATTTAGAAGGTGTTTCTTACTACATGGTAGAATTTGTTTCTAACGAAGGACAAATAGCAAAAAGTTTTACTTTCACATTCTCCCCAAAAAAGTTGAAAAATGGGAAAATATATTTCGATGTAAAAAAGGATTTACTCACTCTTTCAAATATTGATGGCAAAAATTTAAAAATTATCGATGTAACAGGCAAAATTATTTTAAATGAAAAAATAAAAAAGGAAGAAGTCGATTTAAAAAATTTGAAAAGAGGAATATATTTTGTTACAATTGATGGGAAACCTTTATATAAATTTTATAAATTGAAATGAAAATTTTACAGAAGAATAAAAAATTATTTTTCGATTATGAAGTTTTCGAAGATTTTGAAGCAGGTATTGTTTTAAAAGGTGATGAGGTCAAATCTATAAGAAGAGGTGCATTTTCCATTAAGGAAGCATACTGTAAAATAGATAAAGAGAAGATGGAGATTTTTCTCTACGATATGACTATAGATAAAAACCCTTACGGTACCCACACAAATATCGAACCGAAAAGGAAAAGAAAACTTTTACTCCATAAAAACCAAATAAAAAGGTTGCAAAGGAAAATTGAAGAAAAGGGTTTGACTTTAAAACCTGTTGAAGTATACTTAAATGATAGAAATTTGGTTAAAATCAAGATCGCTTTATGTAAAGGTAAAAAGATGTACGATAAAAAAGAGAGTATTAAAAGAAAAGATTATGAAAGAGAGATTTCAAGGGATCTTAAAAATCACAGGTAATCTTTTCAGATTACAAACATTTTTAATTTTATTCATTTGTCTTTATATACATTCTGAAAACTATTTTGAGATAAATAAAAATGGTAAAGTAGATTCTTTGCAGATACAGAATTTTGAAGGGATAGAGTATGTAGATCTTAATATTCTTGTAAACCTTTTGAATGGCAAAATAAAATTCAAAAAGGTTCAAGAAGAGATTACAGTTGAAACAGAAAAAAATTATGCTATTTTACTTATAAACTCCCCTTTTGTAAAAGTCGGTGGAAACACTTATAAAATATCTTACACTCCAATTTTGAAAGAACAACAGATATTTTTCCCTGTAAAAGGTATTAAGCAGATTTTTGAAAAACTTTTGCCAAATGAAACAGTTTTTTTGGATTACTCTATAAAATATTTTGAAAAGTTATCCCTAAAAAAAATAAAAGAGGATGAAACGAGTATCACTCTGCTTTTCAACAAAACACCACAAACATCCTATGAGTTAACCCAAAGGGATATAATTTTATTCTTTAAAGATTGTTTTATTAATGAGGACTCTTTCAGAATAAAAAATTCAAAAAATCTTATAAGGGTAGCACAACCTATAAATGATGAAGATGGTTCAACATACATTATAACATTCTCTCCGGAATTTTTGTTCGACACTTTACTTTTATTTGATGACTCTATAAAAATCAATTTTATCAAACTTAAAAAAAGTGATAACATTAACCAACCTCAAACAATAAGAACTATAATAATAGATCCGGGACATGGTGGAAAAGACCCGGGTGCTATAGGATACAATGGAACGAAAGAGAAGAATCTTAATCTGGATATGGCACTAAGACTAAAAGATAAAATTAAAGCAAACCTTTCAGGAATAGATGTTGTTCTTACAAGGTATGATGATAGGTTCCTTTCCCTTAAAGATAGAACAAATTTTGCCAATAAATACAAAAATAGTCTCTTCGTCTCAATCCATTGCAACGCATCAAAAAATACGGAAGCGAAAGGTTTTGAAACATATTTTCTTTCAACAGCAAAAACGGATTGGGAAAGGGCTGTGGAAGCAAGAGAAAATGCTTCTGTAACTTTTGACCTCCCTGAAACTGAAAAAAAAGGTATAGATTTTATATTTTTTGATCTTGCCCAGAATGAGTTTTTACAGGAATCTTCAAGGTTGGCGGAACTTGTCCAAACAAAATTTGAAAAGAAATATCAGGATTGTGAAAGAGGAGTTAGGCAGGCTGGTTTCTATGTATTAAAAGGAAATTTTATGCCTGCTATTCTTGTTGAATGTGGATATATTTCAAATAAAGAAGAGGAAAAAAAGTTGAACAACAAAAGTTATAGAGATGAATTAACACAGTTAATATTTGAAGGTATAAGGGATTTTATTAAAGAACATGAGAAAAAATTCACAAAGTAAACCAATTGGTATATTCGACTCCGGTATTGGAGGTTTAACAGTTTTAAAGGAAGTAAGAAAAGTTTTGCCAAATGAGGATTTGATATATTTTGGTGATACTGCAAGGGTTCCATATGGTATAAAATCTGTTGAAACTATCCAAAAGTATGCTATACAGGATGCTAATTTTTTACTTCAAAAGGATGTGAAACTTATAGTTGTTGCGTGTAATACAGTATCCTCAAATGCTATGGATCTTTTGAAATCAAAATATAAAAATATTCCATTCGTCGATGTGCTTATTCCAAATGCACTTTACGCCTCACAGATAACTAACAATTTAAAGATAGGTGTTATAGGAACTCCCGCAACCATAGGATCAGGTTCATACAGGAAAGTTCTAAAAAGGTTCAATCCTAAGATAAAAGTTTTTTCAAAGATGACACCACTTCTTGTTCCACTCGCTGAAGAGGGATTTTTTAAGGGAGATATAACAAGACTTGTTTTAAAGAATTATCTTAGTGAACTGATAAATAAAAATATCGATACCCTAATTCTCGGATGCACCCATTATCCTCTATTTGAAAAAGAGATATCTAAAATCTGTGGTAAAAAAATTTCAATAGTGAATTCCGCATTACAGACAGCAAGAACTGTGAAACATATTCTTGAAGATAATGGTATTGAAAATCCAAAAGAAAGTACAGGCGATATAAAACTGTATCTTTCCGATATACCTGCAAACTTTTCAAAAATAGTTTACAAGTTTCTTAAACTCGATCTGAAAAACAGGATAGAAAAAGTTGATATTGACAAGTATTAATCTGTACTTGTTTTTTCACCCTGAATAAAGAATACTTCCAACTTTTCACCAGTCATATCTTTTGTAGTTACTGGAAGTGAATCCTGTTTGAATCCTATAATAGTGTATTTCTTTACTTCAGGTTTAATCGATTCCAACTTTTTAAGATCTTCTTTTGTTTTGTTTGGTTTGTTAGCAAGTTCATTGTAAGAAGTTAAATCTGGAATGAAGAAACCTATAGCGAATGTGCCGGGTTTGCCCCTCTGCAAGCCATGTTTACCTGAAAGTGTATTATCGACTATATCAAGAGTATTCTCAAGATTGTATATTTTTATATCTCCCTCTTTGTAATCTTCGTTAGTGTAAGGATTTTTAACACCAAATTCTTTAAGGTACTGATAGATTTTACTATCGATCTTATCTGGTAATTCTCCCATGTTATCGAGTGATACATACTTTTCGTATGCCGCTCTTAAAGCGTATATATTTGAAATCATGTTGTAATTGTTATTAGCTTCTTTATTTTTAATATACCCAGGATATATTAAAATGTAAAGAAGAATTGCTGTAGCTATTACTATACCGATTTCTAAAAATGGAAATTTTTTCATCTATTTACTCCTGTTTTTTTAGTAATTTATTATAGTAAATGGGTAGATTTTGTCAACATCTTTCTACAATTCAAATGAAATTTACATCTTTCAGATCTTTCAATATTTTTTTAAAAAAGGTTCTCTGCCTTTTTACAAGTAAAAGTGTATTTTTAACTATTTTTTCCTTCATCTTCTCTTTCGTGATCAACCCTTTCATATACTCTAAGGTTTCGAAATATCCTATAACAGGTTTTTCATAAAATATAGTTTCTCCATAAATAGAGATAACCTTTTCGACCTCTTCTATTAGCCCTTTTGAAACCATACCATCTACCCTTTTGGATATTCTTAACTTTAACTGCTCTTTATCCCTGAAAATATACTCCACCTTTTTGATTTTGAAATCAACGGTTTTTCTCTTTTTAAAAAAAGAACTTATAGGCTTCTTTGTTTCGAAATAAACTTCAAGAGATCTCAATATCCTCTGTTTATCATTTCTATTCAACTCTTCTGCTCTTCTCGGGTCCACCTTCATTAGAAGGTCATAAAGATAAAAAATCCCTTTATCCTTTAAAATGTTTTCAACCTTTTTTTTCGTTTCTATTGAAACCTCTGGAATATCATCGAGCCCGTAAAGTAGAGAGTTAAGGTAGAAAGGTGTTCCAACACTCAAAATTATTTTTCCATCCTCATTTTCAATATATTCTCTGAATTTCCTTAAAAAATCTCCTGCTGAGAAATTCTGGTTATACTCAACAATATCCACAAAATAATGGGGGACTCTTTCGAGAAAATCTTTTTCAGGCTTTGCGGTTCCAATATCGAGATATCTGTAAATCTGCCTTGAATCACAGTTAAAAACAACGAACTTTTCTTTTTTTGATCTTTCTTTCAAAAGCTCAGTTTTCCCTGATGCGGTTTCTCCGAGTAATAGTTCTATCTCCTTCTGAACCATTTTTCAAAATCATCAATACTAAAAGTTATGAATGTTGGCCTTCCATGTGGACAAGCATGTGGATTTTCACATTTGAAAAGTTGATTGAATATTTCCTCCATCTCAACAGAATTCAACTTCTTTCCTGCTTTTATGGAAGATTTACATGCGACAATCTTTAAAATTTCATCGAACTCACTTCCAAAACCTAAATTGTAAATTTCATTAACGAATTCCTCAAAATCTTCTTTATTAAAATCATCCTCAATTATTGACGGAACAGATTCAACAAGGATTTTGTTGTTATCAAATACTCTTACAGAAAATCCCAATTTTTCAAACTTTTCAATATTCTCATTAACAAAAATATAGATGTCGGAATTCAACCTTAAAGTGAAAGGGAATAAAAGTTTCTGAGAAGTTATTTTCTCTTTCTCTTTTAAAAGTTTCTCATAAGATATCCTTTCGGCAGCTGCATGTTGATCCAATATGTAAAGTTTATCCTTCACTGAAACGAAAATATAAGAGTTCTGAAATTGCCAGAATTTTGAACTCTCAAAAGAAATGTTTGTAGTCTTTTTTTCAGAAAGATAAAAATCAACATCTGAAAAAAGTTTCTCTTCCCTAACAAAAAAATCAGGTTTTGAAAGATCTACAGGTTCTAAAGTTCTATCATTTTCAACAAAATTTCTATCAACAGCTAATCCACTCTTCACGCTTCTATTAACAACAAAGAAGAGATCATTCTCTGAAGAGAATTTCACCTCTTTTTTCATTGGGTGGACATTAAAATCAACAAGATGGGGAGAAATATCTATAAAAATTATGTATGGGGTAAAACCTCTTTTAAGTTGTGTTCCAAAAGCACTGAATATAGCTTTTTTAATCTGAGGATAGTTTATATACCTTTTATTTACAAAAACCATACTAAACTTATATTTTATATTGTTGAAAAGTTTGGGATTACCAACAAAACCTTTAATCCTGATTCCCCTTTCAAAATAATCCAAAAAGAAGGTCTCTTTAATGAAATTCTCTCCCTTAAGTTCTTTTATCCTTTCCCTTAAATCTGAAGATTTAAGATTGTAAACGATATGACCATCAACTATAAATTTGAAACTTATTTCAGGATTCGCAATAGAATGGAATACAAATTCATCCTCAACCTTTTTTTGTTCATAAAGATCTGACTTCAAAAATTTTTTTCTCGCAGGGATATTTTTGAAAAGGTCTTTAACAACTATGCTTGTTCCTTTTTCAATAGATGATCTCTCTGTTCCTTTTACTTCACCACAATCTATTATAATACTGTTACCAAGATCATCCTCTTTCACCTTTGATTCAATAGTTAAGTGTGAAACGAGCCCAACAGAATATAACGCTTCTCCTCTGAATCCATATGTTATAATATTTTTAAGGTCGTCAAGTGTATTTATTTTACTCGTTGCATGTTTTTTTGTTGCGAAAAGAAGATCATCTCTATCCATCCCCTCGCCATCATCGATGATGTTTATAAGTTCCTTTCCACCTCTGTTTATTGAAACCGTTATGCTTGATGCCTTAGCATCTATAGAATTTTGTATCAACTCTCTGACTACAGAAGCAGGTCTATCAATAACCTCACCTGCAGCGATGAAAGAGTAAACCGACTCAGGTAAAAGTTTAATTTTCACTTTAGTTTTTAACTTTTATCTTTGGGAAAGGATTTTCAGGTATAGCGATGAAGAAACCTTGACCATATTTTATTCCTATACTTTTCAAGGTTTCGAACTCATCTTCAGTCTCTATACCTTCAGCGATAATTTCCGCACCAAGCCTTTCAGTAAAAGGTATCAATGTTTCAAGCAGATCCTTTTTTATAAGATTTTTATGAATATCCCTTATAAGTGCCATATCGTATTTCAAAAAGTTCGGCTTCAATTCAGAAATGGTTCTCAAAGAAGAATAGCCTGCTCCCATATCATCGATAGCAATTTTAAATCCTTTATCCTTTAAAATCCTTACAGATTTATCGAATGACTGGTAATCGGTAACAGCAAGTTTTTCTGTTATCTCTATCACTACATTTTCCTTTGGTATAGAATGTTCTTCAAGAAAATTTTCAAACTTTTTTGATTTAAATTCAGGGTCATAGATTCCTTTAGCACTTGAATTCAAAAATAATAATCTACCGTTTAGTTTTTCTGGTAGGTGAATAACAGCGTTGGTTCTACAAATTCTTTCAAGGTCAAGTAACATATCTGTTTCAACAGCATAGGAAAAAAGAATTTCAGAATTGGATAAAAAAGAATCGTTACTTATCCTGGATAAAGCTTCAAAACCAAGGATATCACCATTTTTAAGATCTATTATCGGCTGATAAACTGTTCTTATCTCATTATTTGCTATTATGTATTCAAGGTTAAGATCTCTATCCAACCTCGATTCCTCTTTCTGCCTTTCTATTATCCTTCTGGCTTTATCTATCGCTTGAAAAATTGTTCTTTCCATCCTTCTTGTTGGACTCTTTGTAAAAAATGAATATCCTGTTCTAAAAACTTTTGTAGCGAAAATATAGTTAGGTTCCCATCCCGGTAATTCATTTTCAATTTTAGACTTTATCCTTTTTTCTATTCTCTCAACTTCATCGTTCGAAAGTATATTCCCATTCTTATCTGTAGAAAGGAATAAAAGTATTTCACCACTTCTTACTCCAGTCAATGTTATGATAGTGTTTTCAGGAAGAATCTCTTTTTTTAAAAATGAAATAGAGTTAACAGTTTGCCTTATCAACTTGTCATACATCTGCCATCCATAGAGTGATTCTATATCTTTAGTGATATCGATATAGATAACTACAACTTTACCATAATCATCGGAGAGTTTTCTTATATCTTCGATTACAAGTGGAAGAACGGGAAGCCCAGTATTCATATCGTAAAGACAGCTTTTAAATCTCAACCACTCCGTATGCATCTGAAAATAATCTTTTTCGTTCATCGATTCTCCATCAGTTTAAAATTTTGAATATTTTGTTTACTCTTGTTATCAACTCCTCGGGTGAAAATGGTTTTGTGATATAATCGATCGCTCCTTCCTGTAAACCTGTCAACTTATCTCTAACATCAGTTTTACAGGTTAACATAGCAACAGGTATCTTTCTCGTTTTTTCATCAGTATGAAGCATTTTCATAACTTCCCAACCATCGGTTCCGGGCATCATGATATCAAGAAGAATCAAATCAGGTTTTTCTTTCAACGCATACTTTATTCCTTCATCACCATTCAAAGCACCTATAACTGTGTAGTTTTCATTCTCAAGAATAATCCTGATCAAACTGATTATGTCCTCGTCATCATCGATTATCAGTATCTTTTTTACCTTTTCATCCTTTTGTTTCATTTTCCCCTCCTACAACTTTTAGAGGTAAAACTATCTTTACTTTAGTCCCCTTTCCAACTATGGAAGATACATCAATAATTCCGTTGTGTGCATTTATTATTGTTTTTACAATAGTCAATCCAAGCCCCATTCCTGGATATTTTTTTGAACTCGACTGTTCTACCTGATAGAATCTGTCAAATATTTTTTCTATCTTATCAGCAGGAATTCCTATTCCTGAATCCTCAACTATAACAACTGCGAAAAGATTTTTATTATCCATCTTTTCATAACCTGTTATTATAATGTTACCATCCTTTGGAGTAAATTTCAAGGCATTATTTATTATGTTATCAAAAGCCTCGATGATGGCGTTTTTATCAGCATAGATTGGTGTTTCAAGGTTTGAGATATCAAGAACAATTTTAATATTTTTTTCATCAGCAAGTGTAGTATAAGTATCAACAACTTCTTTAAGAACTTTTTTAAGATCAAAAATCTCTCTATCTAAATTTATAAATTCAGTTTTTGCATATTTTATTATCTTATCGATCTGGTTTAAAATCGAGTTAACATTTTTTATTACAACAGTCAACGCATCCTTCTGAGATGGCTGAAGATCTCCCATCTTACCTGAATACATATAATCAAGGTAACCTTTTATTTTTGTCAGTGGAGTTTTGAGTTCATGGGAAATATTCTCTATAACACTCGTTTTGGCACTATCTATCTCTTTTAAAGACATATTCTGATCTTTAAGAATATTTATAACACCTTTCAACCTTTCAATCTCATCAACATTTTTTTTCAATATTTCGTTTGTAGAATTAAAAATATCATAAAACTCATCGTCGATTTGAACATTTTCACTTTTACCACTTTTAATATATTCAACAATCTGTTTTACTGTATTCTGCCTTCTATCTTTTAGAATGAACATGAAATAGAGAATAGACAAAACAAGAAAAGTCCCAAGAAGAAACTGCATAATTAAAGCGAATCTGAACTTAGAATGTGTATCTTTGTAAACGAAAAGTATAGATTTGTTTTGCCCTGAAAGATTGTACTTGTATACTTTTGGGTATGATGTCAAATCGTTTATATCAAACATATCGCTTTTATATATTATCTCATTTTTGTAGAAATTATCATTATCAAAAATTATGCAGGCAGCGAGATCCTCATCTATAGGCGATATTCGATTCTGGGAAACTGTCTGTTTCAGATAGTTTTCACTTTTATTTTTTAAATGTGTATCTACAAGTTTATCAAGAATTATATTAGTTATAACTGAAAAGAATAACCAGAATATCAAAAAGGAAAATATAAAAATAATTATTAGATAATATTTTCTATCCTTTTTCATTTTTATGATTATAAATCTTTTAAAGGAAAAAAACAATATGTTAAAATCTGAAGAGTGTCCAGAAACCCAAACTTATAAGTTGTCTCTTATCTCCCCTTTTCATATCCTCACTTCTTGAAAAAGTTATATTCAATCCACCTGAAACATTGTTCGTGAAATTGTAATCAGCTCTCGGCTTTATATCGTAAAGTATTTTATCTTCAACAGTATTGTTGTTGGTTATATCAACATCCTGAACCTTTGTATAAGAGAAATCTATTCCGGTGTTCAAATTGGATTTGAACTTTATCACCTTTTTTATTACAGGTATATTGAAACCTGATGGTGATGAAAAAGAGTAGTTTAAAGAAAGTGTGTTTGAAAATGTTTTATTCTCTCTTGAAATTGTAACCGATGAGTATGAGTTTGAAATAGATTTTGTATAGTTTAGATTGTAGTTGAAATTCAAATTGAATGAAGTTGATCCTGAAAGTCCGACAAGAGGATAAAAATCTAATGTTGTGCTGTTTCTGTTCAACATTGTATCGTTAATGAATGAGGAAATTTCTCCTTTTGCAATAGATGTGGTGAAATTTAAGAATCTAAGATATTTGCCCAATAAACCTATCTGTTCGATATTTGATAAAGTGAAGGATAAATTTGGCCATTTTCTGTTTATATCTTTTATGATATTTTCATTCTGACCGCTCATAGTATATGAGTAATTGTATGATCCTCTAAGATCTATATTCCAGAAAGATATTCCAGAAGAGAAAGAATAGCTGTAATTTGAATTTTTTCTGTTTTGAGAATATGAAGAGATGTATCCTGTTGGTAATGTATCCACAAGACCTATTTTATAAATAAAAGGTGGATTCTCTCTTACATAGTTGAAAGATGTGGTTCTGTTTGTTGAATAAGAATAGTTCACTCCTGACAAGTTATCTAAAAATTTGTCAAGATTTGAAGCTAACCATTGAGGTGAACCAACAAGAGCCACAGAGTCCTTTGATTCATCCCTGATGCTTGTAATAAGTTTTAGAATTTTTGCGTAATCTATATTTCCATTCAAGGATAATCTGAAATTCTGTGAGAGATCCGTTGAGAATAAAGAATCAAGAGAATAGAGATTTCTATTGTTCCTTTCAGAGAAGTTTGTTGAAATGTTTAAGGTATGGGTAACATATTTTATAAATGAAGGGTTATAGTTTAAGTTTAAGTTGCTGTTCTGACCAATCCTTTTTCCCAAAAAACCAAAAAACTCGTTATCATCTTGCAAAAGATCATGGATCTTGTTTTCAGAATAATTTATTTCAAGTGATCTGAATATTCTATACCTTGTTGAAAATGACCTGTTAAAATTCTTCAGGTAATTCTCTCCAACATTCACAAATCCATTTTCCCCAAGCAGGAAAGATTTTGTCTGGTTTGTTGAATATGAAAGGTTGTAGGAAATGTTTGACGGAAAGTAATATATTTCAAAACTTTTAAAAAGCTTTAAAGGAACTATACTGAAATCGTAGCCAAAATTCGATGAAAGTGAGTTTGTTTTTGTGGTATCCGTCCTGTTATAAGTAAAATTGTTTGAAGAAGAGTTTGAATAGGATAATGAAGGGATATCTAAAAAGTAATGTAAAAATCTGTTAGTAAAATTTTTCCCTCTTTTCAAACTTACACCAAAAGATGTTGATGTTGAATAGTTTGAAAACCTTTTCACTTCATCATTTGAAAGAGTGTAATCTGAACCGATATAGTAAACTGGTCTATTTACAGACCTCGAATATGAATATGTTACAGGAGAAACTATACCTATAAATTCTGGGAAAAGTTTTTCACCATTCAGACTTGCAGAAAACCTATAATTGTTGTTAAGGTTACCTGATCCATATTTTTCATTTATAGTTTTGAAATAAGGGTTTTTAAATCCTGTCAAAAATGATAAACTTAAAAGTTCTGGAATTTCAAGGTTAGATGATATGTCGCCAGCATATCCTGTTTCGTTTTTTGGCCCAATCACCATAATGTCATCCACCCATACTTCAGTTGATTCTGCCCTGTTAGCATTATTTTGAATATAGAGTTCAAGATAACCTATATTTGTTAAAGAAGGTGAGCCAAAAAATCCATAAATATCTTTTTGAGCAAAACTTTTATCCAGATTGTTTTTTTTAAGATTAACTAAAGAATCAAGATAAACTGTAACTGTATCCCATTCACTTTTTGGATTGTATCTTATAAAATAATAGTTCAGAGAATCTCCACCAAATTTTAGATAGAAATTGAAGGAATCGGAACCGGTTGATCTGATATAGAACTGTAACATTTTATATCTTTCATAACTTTCCTTCAAAGGAAGAATTTTGTATATTTTTCCAGCATCGTTGTGTTCGAAACCGTTACAATATATGACCATCGATTGTTCCCTTTTAGGTTTACCGTTGAAATCAACTCCGGGATTGAATGGAGGATAATAGTCAGGATCTGTTTGGTTGTTTTTAGCACCAAAGAAAAATTTTGTGCTATCACCACTGACCATCTTGCTTTTCCATTTGTTAGTTACCATCGATAACTGATATATTGATAGAGTATCATCTTTTGAAACTCCATACCAGTATAGTCTTGTGTATTTTATATATTTTAAATCTGGATTTCCAACTCTCACAACTGATGATGATTGCAATGGTATCCTGTAAAGTTTCCAACCTGATGAAGGGTTTTTATAGACAAGATTTTCATCGGAGCTTAAATTTATACTGAACCTGTAATAATCTTCTCTCGTATTCAATGAACCATCCCTATCAAGATCCTCACTATCAAACATGTTGTTGTTCTCCGTTCCATTTATCTTTTCGTAATAATACTGTTGTGAAAGAGAGTAATAATAGTCATCGTTTCCATCATCACCAAAAATATTCAAAGAATCCTCTCCATAAACTCCATCGAGTCCAGTGTCCTCATTTACATCAAGAATTCCATCGTTATTCTTATCCTCTGTTTGCAGTATACCATCAGGACCTAAGAGAGTTCCATTTTTATTCCTTCTTGTCATATCTTCGGGGATATTCTTCCCAACCTCAATAACAACATTCCCTTCGTTACCTTTTACCCAAACTTCTAAAAACATCATATCGGTTAAATCTATTCCAGTTCTTGAAACCAGCTGGTTTAATGTCACAAAAGTGTTTGTTGAGGATGGAGAGTTGTCCATAAAAATCTTTAGAACTGAAACATCCTTTGTTTTTTCAACATCAGGTAATAGTGAATTGATATTTCCGTTGAGTTCAATAGCGTTATACCAATAATATTTTTCTGAAAGATCGTTTGGATCAAAACCTGAAGGAAGAGAACCAAAAACCCATGCTTTTCTATCTATTGATATATCGTTTGAAACTATAACTGATTCCATATTTTCTATAGATGCTTTCTTGGCACTGTTGTTTTCAGGTTTAGAAAGAGCTACCTTTGAAACAACTGAAAATTTTGAAGGTGAAGTTGTGTTGTAAAAAGGAAGAAGGTTTGCAAGATCACTCAAAGAATAAAATTTTTCATCATATGTTATATCACCCTCTCCGAGGAGTATCTCCTGAGGCTCCTCACCAATCCTTGGATAATCTTCAAGATTGTATGATAGAGTGTTATAAATCCAGTTCGAATTTGCAAAAAGTTTATCCGAGAGTTGATAATCAAAATGCATACCAACAAGATTCTTTGAAGTTAAAGAAAGGAATGGGGAATACTGGTAATCGATTGTAATCAAAGCATTAGGTGAATTAACGGCATCAGTAAAAAAATTAACGATTCCATACTCGTAATCTATTGTATAATCTTTATCTTTAGTTAAAATAACACCATTTACTTTTACAACTTCAGATCCTTCGATTATGTTGAAAGTACCTAAAGAATAAACAGATTGGCTGCCACTGTATTTAATATCGAGATAATATTTTCTTCCAACAGAAGTCCCACTCTCAAGAGTCCAGTAAATTATAGAATCTTTATCTATAAGGCTATCAGAATCGAAAGGATACAATGAAGGAAAAATCAAAAATCCTCTATTAAAATCTATAAAATTCAAATCAACATTACCGTCGCCATTTTGATCAAGCCCAAGTAATTTTAGGTATGTGGTGTTTCCCTGCAATTCGTAATCTTCGCCTGAACCAGTGTTAACCTTTTTTATGGATAGTTTAAAACTCGAAGGTATTATATTCTTTGAACTGAAAGAATAAACATTTTTCATCATATATTCCCAAGTTGGAGAGAATGGATAATCATCCTTCTGTTTAATTATTTTAAGAATTAAAGTATCGACAGTGCCAAAACTACCAACAGTATCTATACTCCCATCTGCCCTTTTTACAATATAAGATATCCCTATAACTTCAGATGAGGCGAGTGTTGTAACAAATTCTATAAACTGACCATTTTTGTAATATATATAATCTTTATCCTCTCCTGGTATCATAAGTGAGAAATTACCAACGAAGAACAAAGAATCCAAAGTTGAAGGATTGAAATATAGCTTTGCTGGCAAAACTCCCTCTTCATCGTTATTAGTTCCTATACCATCATCTTTATAAACATTTAAAAGTATTATAGAATCTGACTGGGAAAGACCCAAAAGGAAAAACCTGTTCTTCTGGTAATCCATATCATATATTTTAAGAGAATCAACTCTGGTGTTACCAACAAACTGTTTCTGCTCATTTTCTCCAGATTCTTTTGATGCAACGAATGTATAGTTCAAACCTCCAAGTTGTCCACTCCCCTTCAAACCAAAAAGTCCTTTATGTTGCGGTGTCCCTCCGATAAGTTTTATACCCGGCAAAGAGAGAGATATATCTCCAGCCTGAACCGATTGTAGTATATCATCATCAAGCCCTTTATATTCAAGGACAACGGTGTTATCACTTTTTTTCTCTGTTTCACTGTTATGTTTAAGATTGACTTTTATTCTGTCTCCAACACTTCCAGTAACATTAACTATTAACTGCTGTTTAAGCATGAATTCAGGTATCCATGAGATGTTCGATGTCCCCTTCTCGATTGCAGTTAGATCGAAGGTTTTACTACCTGAGTAATCTATCCTCTCAGATCCTTCAACAACAAGTTTCCCACCCTCTCCAAAAAAGGACTTCATTTTTCCAAAAGTTATAGGAATATCTATATCCCCGATTAGCCCACTCGATGAAGAAGTGCTAAAAGATTGTTTAAAACTTGCGGTAAGCATTTCCCTTATCATATTTTGATTTTTTTGGGAAAGGTAAAGATCTTTGGTTTTTATAGAATCAATGAACAAAAAATTATCTTTATAGAAACTTTTGAATATGACAAGATCTTTTTCCTCATCGAACTCTACAACCTGTTTATAACCATCGAATTCTTTTTTGTATTGTAAAAATTTATCTTCAAGATTGTTTTCCTGTTGTGAAAATAAGAATATAAAAAAGAAAATCGGAAAAAATATTTTTAAAATTTTCATAACATAGAGTACAAAATTTTTAGATCATGTTCATAATCTTTTACATCACCTGGAACTTCGAGAACCATAGGATGGTTTTTAAACCTTTTATCTTTTAAAATGAACTCGAAAGGTTTTAATCCCAAAAAACCTTTTCCTATAAACTCATGTCTGTCCTTTTTTAAACCGATATCGAACTTCGAATCGTTAAGATGAAAGAGTTTCAACTTTTTTAAACCTATTATCTTATCGAAATCTTCAAATGTTTTTTCATAACTCTCTTTTTCCCTTATATCGTATCCAGCTTCAAAAGTATGGCATGTATCGTAGCAAACGAAAACTCTTTCCTCTTTTTTAACTTTAGCGATTATATCCCTTAAATGCTCAAACCTGTATCCTATAGAACTACCCTGACCTGCAGTAGTTTCAAGAAGGATATTCCCGTAACCAACATTTTCAAATATGATATTTAAAGCCATAGCAACCCTTTTTATTCCAAAATCTTCTCCAACTCCAAGGTGGTTGCCCGGATGGAAAACAACATCTTCTATTTTAAGTTCCTCAGCCCTTTTTAAATCATCTGAAAGATTGTTTATACTCTTTTGGAATATCTCTTCATCATTTGTTGCAAGGTTTAAAAGGTATGAAGCATGTATGTTAACATACTTTACCTTTGAACTTTTAAAACCTTTTTTGAAATCATCAACTTCTACATTTCCAAAAGATTTACTCTCCCATCTCCTCTGATTTTTTGCGAATATTTGAACCGCCGAACATTTTATTCTGTCGGCGGTTTCAAACATCTTTAAAAATCCATCCGATACGGAAAGATGTGCTCCAAGAAAAGGCATATCATTTTCCCTTAAGAATAACCTGATTTCCCCAACTCTTAATCTCTTTTCTTATCTGTCCTACCTGTTCATCATTTGGTTTTATAAGATCCCATATATCAAGCAATTTTCCTAAAAGCTCTGGTTCCTCTTTCTCCATGTAGAAAAACCCTATAACATTTCCAAGAGTTTGAACATCTGATTTCAAAAGCTGAACATTCTTTTCAAAATTCAAACTATCACCTTTTTTATAGTAAACTTTTAAAAGCCCGGAAAGGAACATAGCATTTTTAGGATCCTTTTTAACATACATGTTAAATATTTCTAACGCTTTATCATAATCTTTCAACTTGGTATATATCTGACCAAGGAGAAAATCGAATATTTCGGTTTTTTCACCTTTTCTATCAAGCTTTTTACCATAAATTATCTCTTTTTCAGCTTCATCATATTTGCCAAGATCCATCAGAAACCTTGTTATTTGAAGCGTAACAGCGTTTCTATCATAAACATAGAATTTTCTTCCCTCTCTAAGATAATCTACAGATTTCTGGAGTGAATCTACCTGAGCATAATAGATACCAAGTTGCAAAAATCCTGCAGCATAGTTTGTCATTATCCTGTCTATGTTATCATCTTTAATTATACTCTCATCAAGAATGTATCTGTATTTGTAAACATTGTATATGTTGTTGTTAGTTGTCTGAACATCTATAAGGTATGGGAATCTCTTTGCCTCATCTGTTGAAACAATTCTGTAAGCTAAACCTTCAAGAACAAGGTTGGTTTTGTAGGAGACCTTTGCATCATCAGAGACTGTTACGGAGAAATAAATTTCAATAGAATCAGCCCTATAGTTATCCAAAACCTTACTTTTAAACTCATCCGATGTAGCGTAAAGGATATCCCTTGTGCATTTGATTCCAGATGTTGTACATATCATATTTCTTATAGCGAGATCTCTAACATACAGGACTTCTCCATTTGGCAACCTGACAGGCATAAGGTTATCTATCTCATCATCCGAAAAACTTATAGGAACACCAAAAGATTTCATCTGTTTTATATACCAAGGTGTATTCAAAAGTGAAAGGTTACAAACCATAACACCTTTTTTATTTTTTCTATCAAGTGTTCTATAATCCCTTACAACCTGCTCAAACCATAAAGGATATGTATCGTTATCACCGTTAGTAAACATAACTGAACAATCCTTTGGAGTATCAAGCATATTTTTAGCATATTCATCAGCGATCCAGTTATTCCTTCTGTTTGCGTTAGATCTTATATTTGCAAAAATAGGAGAAATTGAAAGTATAACGAGAAGTGTTATCAAAGAGATTGAATAGTAGTTAAAACTCTTTTTATGGTTTTTTAACCTCTCAAAAAACTCTCTTATTCCGAATGCGAAGAAAAAGAAGAACAGGAAGTATGATGGTCCATAGAAATAATCCCTTTCTCTGACCTCTTTTTCTACATGTAGAGGATTTGGATCCGATGGGGAGTATTTAAGATTAAGATATGTTATAAGTCCAAAGGATAGAAGAAGTAAAACTATTCCAAGAAGTATAAAAGTTTTTTTCTCTTTTTTATAATGAACATATATACCAAAAAATCCTATCAATGTTGTTATAGAGACAAAAAGTGATGAGAGGATTCTCAAAACCATAGATGGATGTAAGACCTCTTCAGGCCTGTATATAGGTGAAAATTGCCAAGTGTAGTATTTTATAAAAACTTTTATCTGCTCTAAGTAAGCTGGAATAGTTCCAATACCATAATCAGTTTTTCTTGGAAGAAGGTTCATAGGTCCATACTGTTTTCTATTAAAAACATCCCAAAGTTCACGCATGGTGACAGGTGCAGCGATATTTATGTATGGATTCTGTTTCGCTCTTATTATCAAAACAGCGTAAGTTGACACAGATATAATTACTAATAAAGAGTATATCCCCAAGTATGAAAAAACTTTTTTATAGTTTACCTTTCTATCAGAGTTAAAAGAATCTATTATAACAACAGCAACTATTGAAAGGAACAAACCTACCAAAAGAATTATTAAATTCTCTTTTGTAACAGCAAGATATAGGAATGAGAATAAAATACCAAAAGAGATCAATGAAACTGAAAGGTCATAATATTTTCTCCAAGCAACAACTATAAAGAAAACGATGGCAGCTGGTAAAGCTAAAAGTGAAAGCATGTGTATACCTATTGAAAGTAAAGTTATATAAATAACAAGCATAACATACCTATCATCATTTTTCTCATCTATCTTATCCCACCATACAAGGCAGAAAAAAACTGAAACAAGTATCATCAAAACAGCAGGATTGTAAACTTCAGCTTCAACAGCTGATTGCCAGAAAGAGTAAATGAATGAGGCAAAAAGGGATGAGAAAAAGGCTGCAATATAGTTAAACTTCTCATCTTTAAAAGTTGAAACTCTTCTGAAGACTTTTAAAATTATAAAGAAAAGAAAAACTGACGCTAAAGCACTCGAAATGGAAGAAAAGAGGTTAACCCTCAAAGCTACCTCTTTTACAAAGAAAAGTATCCTTATTATCATATTCCCAAGAAGTATCATAAGAGGAGTTCCCGGAGGATGTGGAACACCCAAAGAGTAAGAGCAGGAGATAAATTCACCACAATCCCAGAAAGGTAATGTTGGAGTAACAGTGTAAAGATAAACTGAAAAAACCAAAACGAAAAGTAAAGCTCCAAGGAGATAATCTATTCTCTTCATCTATCCTCCTATATTTTATCTTTCATACTTTAATTTCCAGAATGTTTTGAAATCTGGTAAATAACCTAAAGTTTCCACAAGATTATAGAGTATATTATCTTTTTTAACAAGATTTTTTTCAATATAAGGATAAATATTTATGTTGATATAGAACTCATAACCAGCCATGTATATCCACCACGGCCATTTTTCATAATATTCTGAATTTTCAAAAAGTTCTCTGTTGAAAGACCAGTAAAAAGTAACATTTTCAAGAAAACCATAATGCTTTAAAACACCAACAGTTACACCTGAAATGTTTGCTGCAAGATCGAAAAGGTCAAAACCCTCTCCTCTCTGATGACCATCCATATACTCTTCGAGAAGACCAAAACCAATTATAACAGAAGATGAGAGAATAACTGACCAGTTTGAAATTTTTCTTGGGATCTTCCCCCTTACAACAGCGTTATAAGATCTATCGAAAAGTGTTGCCAGAGGAACAACAGGTAGATAGGAGAATATATAGTGAACACCTTTATCACACTGAGTTTCCTGTAATATCTCTTCTGACCATGGTTTTATGTAAAAATCAACTGCCTGAGATGGATCTGCATGGTTTGGACTTGTGAACCTTGTCCATCTATCAGCGAAATACCATCTCAGATCTTTGTTTAGTGAAACTAATATAACCCCACCAACAACTATTGAGGGAAGAGCTACTTTCATAACATCAGAAAAAGTTTGATTGTTGAAAATAGTTAAAGTATCATCGTAATTTATATTTTCTTGTTTTTCAAAAGAAAAAATATTTATAGATAAAAAAGAGATCAGAAAAATTTTAAAGATAAAATCTTGAGATCTCTTTTTCAAGGGTTGATGAATCGACATCTCTCTTCAAAACTCCTTTCTCAGCAATAGATATCATTCTTCTCTCTTCCGATACAACTATAATAAAAGCATCACTCTCCTCAGAAAGTCCCAAAGCAGCTCTATGCCTCGTTCCAAGAGTTACTCCCTGAATTGGATTTTCCGATAGTGGAAGGATAGCTGAGGCTGCAACAATCTTCTCATCCTTTATTATCAGTGCACCATCATGTAGTGGTGATTTTGGGGAAAATATAGAAACAACAAGATCTGAATTTATTGATGAATTCAAAACTGTTCCGGTTTCATAAAAATGCTTAAGTCCAACATCACCCTCAAGAACTATCAATCCACCAAGTCCCCTATCAACTAGTTTCTGAACACTCTTCACTATTTCATCTATGTAAGTCTTTCTTTCCTCTCTAATAAAATATCTGACAAATTTTGATTTCCCAAGAACAGTTAAAACTCTCCTTATTTCAGGTTGAAAAACAACTATAAAAAATATTATCCAAATAGATTTGAGACCATTCAAAATCCATGTTAAACCTCTAAAATTAAGTATATCGGAAAAGAAAGTAACAAGAAAAATCAGGAATATTCCGATAAACATCTGGACAGCCCTCGTGCCTTTCAAAAATCTCAATGCCTGATAAACTATTACGGAAACTAAAATTATATCTATTAAATCTAAAACAGTAATATTTATTAGTGACACAAAACCTCCGATGCTATTTTTAAAGCATCATGATTTTCTCTAACATTGTGCACTCTAAAAATTTTTGCTCCATTTAAAAACCCACAAATATTCGCTCCAACAGTTCCATAAACTCTTTCATCCTTTTCCCTATTCAAAACCTTTCCAATAAAACTTTTGTTAGATACCCCAAGAGTTATAGGTTTTTTCAATGTTGAAAAAATTTCAAGATTGTTAACTATTTTTAAATTATCCTCAACACTCTTACCGAAACCTATTCCCGGATCTACAGAAATTTTTAAAGGATCTATTCCGCAATTTAAAGCTTTATTTATTCTATCCTCAAGATAATCCACTATTTCAATAAGCAAATCATCATAAGTTGGGTTAACCTGCATATCTTTTGGAGTGCCTTTTATATGCATCAGTATCAGAGATGCTTTTTTCTTTGAAACAACATCTCCCATATCCGGGTCGAAAGAAAGGCCACTTATATCGTTTACTATTTTAACACCAGCGGATAAAGCGTTATATGCTGTTTTTGAGTTGTATGTATCAACTGAAAGTAAAAGAGAAGGAAACCTTTTTAAAATATTTTCAAAAACAGGTAAAACCCTTTTCATCTCTTCATCAACACTCACAGGTTCGCTGAAAGGTCTTGTGGATTGTCCACCTACATCTATAATATCAGCTCCCTCTTCGACCATCTGTTCAACTCTTTTTAAAGCACTTTCAACATCGTTGAATTTACCACCATCATAAAATGAATCTGGAGTTACATTTAGTATTCCCATTATCAAAAACTTCTTTTTCTCTAAAAGATCCGTTCCATCAACATAAAAAGAATCTTTGAAATCAATAGTATCAACAATATAATCCATACTCTTTTCAAGTAAGAATGGTTGTCCTTTCAACTTTTCTTTCATCTTCAAAATCTGTGATTTAGATGCAGCGAGTAATATATCAGACTTGTCAGTTTTACCTGAAATAACATCCCTTCCAATAGAACAATCACAACCGAGTGAAAGAGCTGTCTGTTTCAAAATATTGGCAAACTCTATTTTAGCATCCTTGAAAAATATAATGTAATAGAAAGTTTTTTTCTCCATCAACTCTATTGAGTATGGATCACATTTTGTTTTTTCTATCCATTCCTTATAACTCTTTCTATCCTTTTTTAAAAGATAAATTTTCATCTACTTTCACCAGCCTTAATTAGATTTAACGCTTCCTCTCTGGTTATAGGTTTTTTCATTACACCTCTTATCGCACTCGTAGTAGTGTATACACCGGGTTTTTTTATCCCCCTCATATAAAGGCACATCTGCTGAGCCTCAACAATAACTAAAAGCCCCATAGGTTTCAAAAGTTTGTTCAAAGTATCAGCTATATCTGTTGTCATCCTCTCCTGTATCTGTGGCCTTTTGGATAAAGTATCTACAACCTCAAGTAGATTTGAAAAACCTGTTATCTTGTTATTCGATGGAATGTAAGCGATATGCACATAACCAAAAAATGGAAGAAGATGATGTTCACACATGGAGAAGAAAGGGATATACCTTAAAACTATCATCTCATCCTGATTTTTTGTTTCTATGAGTTTTATCTCTTTTTTCACATCTTTGAAGAGTCCAGAAAAAATCTCCTCATACATCAAAGCAACCCTTTTGGGAGTTTCCTTCATACCCTCTTTATTTATATTATCTCCAAGTGCATCTATTATAAGTTGAACGCCTTTTTCAATCTTTTTTAAATCCAAACTTTTAGACTGTTTGGTCATTTTTTACCTCTTCTTTCTTTTCATCCTTCTTCAAAGGTTCGAGTTCTTCTCCCCTCATTATTCTGTCAATATCATCACTATCAAGTGTTTCCCTTTCAAGAAGGTAATTCGCCATTTTATTCAGTTTATCAAGGTTGTTTTTCAATATCTCTATAGCCCTGTTCATAGATTCATCAACTATCCTTTTTACCTCGAAATCTATCATCTTTGCAGTTTCATCTGAAAAATCTTTCCTTTGGGTTATCTGTCTTCCAAGGAAAATAGAATCGTTTGGATCAGCATACTGTATTGTTCCAAGTTTTTCACTCATACCCCATTCACAGACCATCTTGTGGGCTATCTCGGTAGCTTTTTCAATATCGTTGCTTGCTCCAGTTGTAATATCACCAAGTGCAACTATCTCTGCAGCCCTTCCACCTAAAAGTGAAACGAGATTATCGAGAAGATAACTTTTTGAATACATGTGCCTGTCATCTATAGGTAAAAATTGTGTAACACCAAGTGCCATACCTCTTGGGATAACTGTCACTTTAAAAACTGGATCAACATTTTTTAAATTCTTGGAACATATAACATGTCCAGATTCATGGTATGCACTTATTTTTCTTTCATTTTCAGATATAACAGCAGACTTTCTTGCAAGACCCATAAGGATCTTATCTTTAGCTTCTTCAAACTCTTCCATATTAACTTCATTCTTATCTTTTCTTGCAGCAAGTAAAGCAGCCTCGTTAACCATATTAGCAATATCAGCACCCGTGAAACCAGGAGTAGCCTTAGCCAGTATAGAAAAATCAACATCTTTTCCAAGTGGAATTTTTCTTGTGTGTATGATGAATATCTCCTCTCTTCCTTTGACATCAGGCCTATCTATAACTATTCTTCTGTCAAACCTTCCTGGTCTTAAAAGTGCAGGGTCAAGTATATCTGGTCTGTTTGTTGCAGCCATAACAATCACAGCCTCATCGGTCTGGAAACCATCCATCTCAACAAGAAGCTGGTTTAATGTTTGTTCCCTCTCATCATGACCACCACCGATTCCAGCACCTCTATGTCTCCCAACAGCATCTATCTCATCTATAAAAACTATACATGGAGAATTCGCTTTCGCTTTACGGAAAAGATCCCTTACCCTCGATGCACCAACTCCAACGAACATCTCTACGAAATCTGAACCTGAAATTGAGAAGAAGGGGACTTTCGCTTCACCTGCGACAGCTTTTGCCATCAAAGTTTTTCCGGTTCCTGGAGAACCAAGAAGAAGAACACCTTTTGGAATTCTTCCACCAAGTCTGATATATTTCCCAGGATGTTTCAAAAATTCTATTATCTCCTCAAGTTCCTCTTTAGCTTCTTTGGCACCGGCGACATCCTTGAAAGTAACTTTTGGTGTTAAGACCATAACAGCGTTAGAGTTTCCAAATGTGAAAGCTCTATTCTGACTGTTTGAAAGAGATCTTGTGAAGAAGTAAAAAAGAACAAAGAATGAAATCAGTGGAATAAGATATGGTAAAACTTCTCCCCAAAAATTTGAAGGAACTTTTACGGTAATTTTTACATTCTTCTCAACCATCTTTTGAACGAGAGTGTTATCATCGTAAGGGATTATAGTTTTAAAATGTCCACCATCTTTGTATTCACCTGAAATATTCCTTTCAACTATGGTTACATTTTTTATCTTTTCCTGCATCAGTTCATTGTAAAAGGTTGAATAGTCTATATTTTTTACCTGAGATGAAAAAAATCCAATTATGTTTGGAAGGAAGAGAAGAATTATTAGTGTTACTATCCATAATGTCCATTTGGCTTTCTCCTCATTCCCTTTATATATTTTTTTGATATTCCTTTTTTTCATAAAATCATTCCTCCTTAAGAATTCCAATATATGGAAGATTTCTATACATCTGTTTATAATCGAGACCATAACCAACTACAAAATGATCATCTATAACAAAACATGAATGATCAGGGTTTTCATCAACTTTTCTCTTACATCTTTTATCAAGAAGAGTTACCAGTTTTAGACTTTTCGGAGAGTTGGCAAGTAGTTTCATTTTTAGATGTTTGTAAGTGAGTCCTGTATCAATGATATCCTCAACGACAACAACATCCCTACCCTCTATATCTATTTTTATATCCTCTTCTATCCTGACCTTTCCAGAACTTTTCTTTTCACCTTCATATGAACTGATCATCATGAAATCAACATTCATTGGAAAATTGAGTTTTGTAATAAGGTTAGCTGCGAAGATGAAAGCACCTTTCAGAATAACTATAAAAACCGGCTTTTTACCTTTATACTCTTCATTTAGAATTTTTGCCATTTCTTCGATCTTTTCTTTTATCTTTTCTTCAGGTATCAAAACATCAACATACTCTTTTGACATAAACTTCAAAAAACTCCTTATCATTTTTAAAATCAACAGGGTAAAGATCACTCCTTTTCAAATTACCTAAAAGTAGTATTTCCCCTTTTTCGTTTACAAGAACAGGCATTTTATCTCTCAAACTCTTTTCAATTTTAAGATCGATAAAAATTTTACTCAACCTTTTACTTCCGACCATTTTAAAAATAGTCATCCTATCACCTTTTTCAAATGTTTTGAGAAAAAACCTTTTACCACTTTCAACACTGAAGTAGAATTTAGAATCTTCGAAATAAAAACCTTTTCCGTTTTCAACTTTTTTAATTTCAAATTCAAAACAGTTGAAAAGAACTCTTTTGTTTATTTCAACTTCCAAAAATTTTTCTCTTTCAAAATTCTCAAAATTTTTAGAAATAAGAAGTTTGTCATAAGATTTAACTATGAAAAAATCACCGCATTTTTTTTCAACATTCTTCTTTTTTGAAACTAAAACTTTTTGGACTTCATCTATAAGATTTTTGTTAACATAAAAAAATTTTGAAAGAGCAAAATATATTAAAATTTTTCTTAATTTTTTATTATAACTTAAAACTTTTGGAATATCAATAAGGATGTAAGGTGAACTTTCATCATATTCAAAAATCTTAAGATTTTCAAAAATTATTTGATCAAAACCTTCCTCCAATTCAGAGATATTTTCAAAAAAAGTTTTGAAGGAAAGGATTCCATCCTTTAAAGAACTTTCAAGTGAAGGGATAAGTTCATGTCTTATTTTGTTTCTAACTATCCTTCTATCAAAGTTTGTCTTATCCTCTATATATTCTATTTTTTCTTTTTTCAGAATATCGATAATTTCATTTTTTTTCAAAAAGAGTAAAGGTCTTACATAACTCTTATCGACACTTTTCATCGGGGTAGCACCCCTCAAACCCATATTCCTTTGAAGGTTTATAAAAAAAGTCTCAACACTATCTGTGAAATTATGACCTGTAAAGATATAATCAAATTTTTTTTCTATAAAAATATTTTCAAGAAATTTTTTTCTCAACTCTCTTCCAGCCCTTTCGAAACCAAGAGATTTTCTCTCTTTTGAACTCAGAATTTCAACATTTTTATAGTTAAGAAATATCCCATTCTTTCTGCAAATATTTTCAACAAAATATTCTTCATTCTTTACATCATCCCTTTCGTTATGATTAAGATAAAAACATTCAAAATAGGTGTTTAAATTTTTTCTACAAAAAAGTAAAAAATAAAAAAGTAATGTAGAATCAGGTCCACCTGAAAAACTCAAAAGAACCTTTTTGTTGTCTAATTTTATACCTTTTTCATTCAAAAAAGATAAAATACTTCTAAAAATTTCCATTTTATTAGTATAATTCAAAAATCATTAATATCAATAGTTAAAGGATTTTAAAAAGATTAGAAATTTTTAAGAAAAATTTAAATTTCAACTATGTTTATACTTTATAACTTTCACCTCTTCGAGTGTTACAAGTCCCTCTTTAACAGTTTCATCTATAAAAGGCAAAAGTGTATCTATCTTTTCCTGAGTATCAACTATCTCAATTATAATGGGAAGATCGATAGAGAGTTCAAGTAATTTTGCTGAATGTATCCTGCTATCGGCACCGAATCCCAAAATTCCTCTTATAACTGTTGCTCCTGCAAGATTCAACTCTCTCGCCTTAAAAACTATCTGTTCATACAAAGGTTTTCCATTATATTTGTCAGATTCACCGATGAATATTCTAAGTAAAATGGATTTCTCTGGAAGTTTCAAGATTCACCTCCTAATTTTTATAGATCAAACCAACAATTATAAACCCTAAAAAAACAAAGATGATTCCAAAAATATTTGTAAGTAGAATGTTGATAAAACCGAGTTTAAATTCACCATCTTTAAAAAGGTTCATATTTTCAAAAGCGAATGTTGAAAATGTTGTAAAAGCGCCAAGTAAGCCAACAGTTATAAAAGCTCGCAGAGTGTTACCTATAATTATCCTTTCCGATAAACCATAAAAAATACCTATTAAAAGTGAACCTGAAAGATTTATCAAAAGTGTTCCGAAAGGAAATATTATACCAAAAATATTTGATACCCACCTTGATATAAAAAACCTTAACAATGCTCCCAAAGCACCACCAAACATTATAGATAAAATTATTTTCATAAAACCTACTTAAATTTTAACATTCTTTATTTCAAAAGTAAAATATTATACAAAAATTAATTTTAAAGTAAAGAATTGTTTTTCTTTCGATCTTTGTATAAAAATCCAATTTTGGAATTAAGAGAAAAAACAACAAAAATTTTCAAGTTTTTTAAAACTCCCTCTTACCTGAACTATGGTATGACAATAATCGATACTTGGAGTTTTTTCAAAATCAGATTCTGTTTGATTTTTAAATGGTAAAAATATCACAACTCAAACAAGATCACCGGTTCGGTTGATTATTCTTCTTCCCTTTATCTTTCTATCAGAAACATAAAGATCACGAAGTTTAATTATAGATGACTCACCGAACTCTCTTTTTATAGAATTTAAGCATTCTTTCAACCTACAATCTTTTTCATTTTCAAAAAATGGGAGTGATCCATATACTCCCCTTTTCCTTATACCACCCAAAGAAACTCCTACAAGTCTTAAAGGCATAACCAAATTTACACTATCAAATATTTTGGATGATTCATCAAAAATCTCCTCTGAAGAGTAGATATACCTTTCAAGTTTTTTTTGTTTTGTGAATGTTTGAAAGTTTGAGTACCTGAAAGTCACAGTCAACTTGTTACCTTCAAAAAAATCCTCCAACAATCTCTGTTCCATATGCTGAGATATTATAGAAATGTATGATAAGATCTCTTCCTTTTTGAATGTGTCCTTTTCAAAAGTATGGGTGTTACCAACAGATTTAACTTCATCGTAAACAAAAATATTATCAGATATTTTTAAAGTTGCTATCTCTTTCAAAAAATATGAATACTGTTTGAAATGTTTTCTAAGTATTGTAAAAGGAATATCATCGATCTGTTTAACATAATATATTCCCAAAGAGTTCAACTTTTTCTTCAACTTCCTCCCGATGCCTGGGACATCCCCAACATCTTTTTCCCTTATATATTTTAAACTATCCTCAACCACAAAGAAACCATCAGGTTTCTTCTCATCCGATGCAATCTTTGCAACTATCTTTTTATCAGCTATACCACAGGATGCTGTTATCTTAAACTTTTCTTTTATAATCCTTTTAATATACAAAGATTTGGAAATTATATCATCTTTACTTTTAGAATAGAAAAAACATTCATCTATTGAATATGGTAAAATATTTCCAGCCAAATTTTCAACTAAACCGAATATATCTTTTGATATAGAGATATATTTCTCAATATCAGGATTAACTATAACAAGGTGTGGACACCTGTTCAAAGCTTCATAAAGAGGCATACCTGATTTTATCCCATACTCCCTTGCCTTATAAGATGCTGATGCAACAACAGTTCTCGAATACTCGTTACCTCCAACAGCAAGAGGCGAATCTTTATAATAAGGTCTCGATGCTATCTCAACAGATGCAAAAAAAGAATCCATATCAAGGTGAGTCCACCATATCATATAACTGTACTCTCCACATCTATAAGATACCATCTGCTCGATGAAAGTGAGTATAAAAGGTGGTAATAGAATGAACCTGATATTATAGAAAAATGTATCTTTATCCCACCTTCATCAACAGTTTTCCAAGAATATGTCAACTTTTCAACTTTTATAACCTTTCCTTTCCAAAAAAATATTCTTGGTACTATTTTACCTTTTCCAAAATACGCTAGTACAAAAATCTGTTCTTTATTCATAATTTTTTTAAAACTCCGATTACCTTTCCAAAAGGCTGAAAATCATCTTCACTCTTTATCTCTATCATCGGATATTTAGGATTCTCAGCTTTCAAAAAAGTTTTGCCTTTTTCAAAAACAAACCTTTTTAAAGTGAACTCTCCATTCAAAAATGCAACTATTATATCTTTATTTTTTATATTCACCTCTTTTTCAATAAGGACAAGATCCCCTTCATATATCATAGCACCTTCCATACTATCCCCCTTAACTTTTAGAAAGAATTTCCCTTCAGATTTTTCAGGGAATAAAAATCTTTCCTCAAAATTCTCCTCAGATAGAATAGGTTTACCAGCAGATATGTTCCCAAGTAGAGGAACAGATGCCGTTATGAAACTTTTTTTTATCTTTATTCCCCTCGATAAACCTTTCAACCTCTCTATATAACCTTTCTTTTCGAGTTTTATAAGATGAAAAAAAACACCTTTTGTACTTTTCTTATTCAAACCTGAACATATCTCCCTTACTGTTGGAGGATAACCATTTTTCCTGTTATAAGAGTTTATGAAATCCAAAACCTCTTTCTCCCTTTCACTCAAAATTTCCATAAAAACTCCTATGTAAACATTTGTTTACATTATCAACATTTTTTGAAAAAAGTCAATAGATATTGACCTCAATCTTTTTGGATATATAATTTTTTTATGGAAAATAAAATTTCCTATTTCTACAAAAAACTCGATAACGGTAAAGTGCAATGCACCCTATGTCCCCATCAATGTATACTATCACCTTCACAAACAGGATTATGTTTTGGAAGAGAGAATATAAATGGAGAACTTGTTGCGATAAATTATGGTAAGGTTATGACAATAGCTGATGACCCTATAGAGAAAAAACCTCTATACCACTTCCATCCAAAAGAGTATATAATTTCTGTCGCTCAATTCGGTTGTAACCTTAGATGTCAATTCTGTCAAAATTACAACATATCACAAAACTATTTTGATGCTGAATTCATACCTGTTGATGGATTATTCAGAATAATAAAAAACAAAGGTAGAAAAAGGATAGCGTTCACATACACTGAACCTTTAATGTGGTATGAGTATATTTACGATTTTGGTGAGATCTATTCAAAACAGATTGATATAGTTCTTGTAACTAATGGAACAATAAATGAAGAACCTGCAAAAAAACTTTTACCTTTTGTAAAGGCAGCCAACATAGATCTAAAATCTTTCAATTCTGATTTTTATAAAAAAGAACTAAAAGGTGATCTCGAAACTGTAAAAAATTTCATAAGGTTATCCTATGAAATGGGAGTTCACATAGAGATAACGAATCTTCTGATACCACAAAAAAATGATAACATTGAAGAATTTTCATCTATGGTTGATTTTATTAGTTCTATATCCCCAAAAATACCTTTACATATATCAAGATATTTCCCAAATTACAAATATAAATTGCCACCAACATCTCCCGAAGAGATGGTTAAATTTTATAATATCGCTAAAGAAAAACTTTTTTATGTTTACCTCGGAAATCTTTTTGATAACAACTATTCAAACACTTACTGTCCAAAATGTCTAAATCTACTTGTTGAGAGGAATTTTTACGACATCCAGATAAAGGGAGTTGTTAACAAAAAATGTTCAAAATGTAACTCTGATGTTGATATAATAATGTGAAGATCTCTTCACATTTTCTCAAAAATTTTCATTTTTAAACGGTTTTGGTTTTGTAAATACTACATTTTTCAAAATTTAAAATCGAAAATATTTGGCATAAAATTTGCTCTCTTGTATAAACAAAAAGGAGTCTTTTATGGTTAAAAAAGGATTCACATTGATAGAAACTATGATAGTTATAGTTGTTATAGGAATAATGTTAGGTTTTGCTCTCCCAAGGTTCAATTCAAGACAAGCTAAATACAATGCAACTGTTGACAACATCATAGATCAGCTAAACACGGCAAGACAGGAAGCAGCCACAAAAAATATAACTACTTCCTTCTATCTTTCAAAAGATTCTTTCAAATATGGTGATAATGTTTATAGGTTTCCACCAAAAGTTTTTACCTATGATTACATAAATGAAGAGGATTTTACTTTCGCATCTCCGATACAATTTTTACCTGGTGGTAAGACCGATGCTGTTTTTGCTATACAGGTTATAGATTCTGTTGGATCAAAAGAGAGTATAATTTACATTTTCCCTTCAGGATATATTTTAAAAGGAACAGATTAGAAGGAAGGTTCACAAAGATGAGAGGAGGAATGATGAAAAAAGGTTTTACTCTACTTGAACTTCTCGTTTCTTCATTGATACTTGCTATAGGTGTTATAGGACTTGCAGCGATTTTCCCTGCAGCGATGAGATCAACACTTCTGACAAGACAGAATACTCAGGCTGTTGAAATTTGTCAGGCAACCATAGAGTATTTAAGGTCTTTACCCATAACTGCCGATGAACTTGAAGAGGGAACACATGGCCCTGATACAATAGATACAAAATTTGTTAGAACCTATAGTGTAACAAACGATCATCCAGCAACAAATATGAAATTGATTGAGGTCACAGTTACTTGGCAGCAACAAGGTGGTGCAGGCGGTATAGAACATTCTCAGAGCATGAAAACATATATTTCAAAATAAAGGGAGAAATTATGAAAAAGAAAGGTTTTACCCTTATAGAACTTTTGGTATCTATCACTATCTTTTCTATAATTGTTGGTGCTGCTGTAACAGTTTTCATAAATTCCCAAAATTCCAAACAGAGAGTTGACCTTATGACACAGGCACAACAATCAGCAAGGATAGCAGTAGATTACATGATAAGGGATATAAGAGCAGCTGGATATAACATAGATGTTGATGAAAGCTCAGGTACTCCACAAAGAAGGTTGGTTTATGCTTCACCTTACGAGATAGTTTTCAATGCTAACCTTTTACCTTATCAGGATACGCCTGACAACCCAAAGGAACCGAGAGCTATGAAACCCGCAGCGTCCATCTCAGAAAGGCCAGCACACTATTATCCACCTGTCCAATACCAAACAGGTGCTGAAACTGTTGTTTATACACTCGATTGGAATAATGATGGAATAATAAATCAGGATGATAGGGATAATTCTCCAGCATCTTTGACAAGAAACCCTAACGATTATTGTCTTGTTAAAAGAGTTTACGGTCTTTACGATTCCGGATCAAATGTAGAATATATATTACCACCCGGATCCCCTTTCAACTGGTCAAACCATCAGGTTGTTTCAATAGTTGCTGGACCTGACAGATACCCTTCACAAGCGAGTGGTATCCCAATATTTTACTTTTGGTACGACGACGATGGTGATCCAACTACTCCATTAAAACTTTATGGTGATTCTGACAACAATGGAGAGATAAGTAGCACTGAAGCACAGGCTCTTTCTCCTATAACCGATTATGAAATTTTAGATAAAATACAGATAATTACTGTAAAAGTAACTGGAGTTTCACAAACACCTTATAAAAACAAATATCTAACATCTTCAGTCTCAACAGATGTAAATATTACAAGAAACGCTTCTATAGATGTTTTTGTGGTTAAAGGACATGTTTATGTTGATCAAAACAAAAATGGTGATTACGATTCAGGTGAAACAGGTATTGAAGGGATGAAAGTTAAACTTTCAACAGGAGAGGTTGCTTTAACAGATGCTAACGGTGTTTGGACTTACGCTGTTGTCCCTGGTGTTTATACAGCATCTATAACACCACAACTTTTCTACAGGCCAACAACCCCATCAAATTTTGATTTCACTATTACCAACTCTTCTATAGATTTTAGAGCAGAGGAGGATTATAAAAAATTCTTCGGTATGGAGGAAACTCCGGCAGCGAATATTTCAGGTATAGTTTTTGAGGACTTGAATGCTGATGGTTTCTGGCAAAAAGATTCAGAACCTGGAGTACCAAATATACAGGTTGCTGTATGGAACAATGCTGTTACAACTTATTCAGGTCCGGGTGATTCTGTTGGTATTTTCCACCTTGATGTGAACGCTACAGAATCTTTGTATGTATGGGTAACTCCAAACGATTCTTTTGGTCCATCAAATGTTGATCTAAACGATCAGTTAGGATTCACCCAAGGTTCACCTTTACTTTCACCTCTTTCAGAGTCTGCAGTTTTAGGATATCTGAATGAAGGTGATGTTGGATATGTTGCTTTTGGCTTACTTAAAGCAACAGGAACAAGACCGACTTGTAGAGTTATAGTTCCAAATGGTGGAGAAATATGGCACACAGGATCATCTTACGATATTAAAGTTTATGCGACTTCAAACGATTCTGGAGAAGTTATAAAAAAGTTAATCTATTATTACTCTGTTGATGGTGGAGACAACTGGAGATACATAGATGAACAAACATACCCTTCACCTTCATCTGGAGATACTCTATACACTTATTACTGGAACATACCTGATACTATACAGGGAAGCCAGATATGTCTTGTTAAAGTATTCTGTATAGATGAAGGGAACTGGTCTGTTTACGATTATTCTGACAACTATTTTATGATAGTAAACGAGTCAGGTTACACATACCTTTTCTTAACTAACGAATATGTTGATTCGTTGTATGATGATACACTTTACCTCTACGCTTTTGGTGGAACATACTATTCTGGTGTAGGAACTTCAGGGCAGTACCCATTACCAAGATATCTTAACACAGTAAACTCAAGAACTATGGGTATAGCTGGGGATTCTATTGAAATTTTTGGAGTTACGATACATAAGCAATTCAAAACACAACTCGATATGTATGCTGAATGGATAACAAAAAAAGGTATACCTTATGCTGATTCTATATACCCTGGTATTTGGAGATTTGTAGGTTATGGTATGACGGATGACCCTGATGTTACTACAAAACCAAAATATTTTGATATAGAAGTTTTTAAAACTGACTCTTTTGGTTCTAAAAATTCAAGAGTTCTTCTTTTTTCAACACTTAACGCTACAACTTACGATTCTATAAAAAGAACCGGTTCGATAGTAAATTTAGAAGATGAATCTTCTATGGATATTTATATAAACCATGGTTTTTCAATTTCAAGGGCTGACAGGTTGTATATAAAAGTTTACTATTCTGGTAATTTCTCAAACACTGGTGGGCCATCTGGAAGCATTTCACCAAAAATATGGATGACTTTTGGTGAAACGAGAGGAACAAAGTTATCATTACCACCTAAAAAATAAAAGGAGATTTTATGAAAAGAGAAGGAATAGCACTCGTTACAACTATAATGATTCTTCTTATGCTTTCCCTTTTGGCTGCAGGGATGTTTTTTACAGTAAAGAATGAAATGGCTATTTCAAGATATCAGGCAAATTCGGTTCAAGTCATTTCAGTTGCAGAATCAGCACTCGATGAGATAAAACATAGGATGAACCTCCCACCATCCGATCCATATTTTATAGGTGACACATCTGTTCCTTTGAATCCGAACTGGAAAACAATAATACTTTTTGAAGATAACTCCAACAGTGATGATTCTTTAACAGGTATATTTTATAAAACTTCCTTACAAACAAATTTACCAGATTTTGATCCAGACAACCCTGAGATGGATTATACTACAAAAGAACCTGATTCTTTGCTTTCATTAACTATCAGGCACAAAACAAGTGAAGATGGCACACAGATATATTTTTATGATTCAAAAACTGAAAAACAATTTTTGGGACCACCATCACTTGTTGTTGAATATCCACCAGTTGAAGTTATCCAGATAACAGCAAGATCTGGAAAAGCGGTAAAAAAGATACTCGCTGAGATTTCAAAACAGGAAGTAAACATTAAAGTCCAATCAGCATTATCATCATCAACAATAGCATGGCAGATGACAGGTAATACTGATGTTTATGTTTGTGGACATAACCACCTTCTTTCAACTCCTTACAATGTATGCCCATTCGATCCAACAACATCACCTCCACATCAACCAGGTTCTTCAGACCCTGCCGTATCATGCTGGGCAGTTGCAAGTGGAAGTGGTTCCTTTCAGACAGGAACACCTTTATACCATGTTGAAATAGATTCTTGCGATTCACACCCTGGTAAAAACCATTATTTTTACAACTATTACAAACACACATGGAACATAAACAGACTTGAGTACGACCCATACTGCACAAGGGCTGGATGTCTTGCTGGTATAGCGACAACTTCATCAAGTGTTGGTAATTATGGAGCAACAAAATCACACATATTTGGAAATCCAGATATAATAATTAAATATGATCTGACTATTCCGGAACTCTATCAGGTCTTAGGATATTCCTCAGAAGCTGAGATGAATGAAGCTATAAATTGGGAAACAACTCTTGTAAATGACCCAACAACTATAAGGTATTTTAAACTCGGTTCAGGATTAGGTTCTGTTGTTGAAATCCCTTCGATCAGCTCTCAAACTATGGGAATAATATGGGTTAACGGTAGTGTAAGATTGCGCGCTGGTTCAAGAAACTTTCAACACAAAGGACTTCTATACATACAGGGAGATCTTCTTGAAACATCAACACCTGGTGGTAACTATGATTTCTGGATTCTTGGTGCTATGATGGTTAAAGGATACATAGATAATATCCATACTTCTGGAAACAAGAGGATGTTTTTTATGTATTCAAAAGATGCTTTGACACAGACAGTAGAGCAGGATTTAAGATTTTACAAACTCATTGGCTGGAAAGAGGTTTATTGATGCATAATTATCTAAACGATGAAATAGCGTTATATAAAGATTTTATTGAGGAAGTTGATATAGCGAAATTTATAATACAGGCATATTCGGGTCCTTTCCATATTTTAAGGGAAAGGCCCGACATAAAATATATTGGAGAAAGGATTAAAAATGAATATCTACAAAACCATCAACTTGTAAGAACACAGGAGATATTTCAACAGATCTCGGATAAATGTTCAAGAGTTCATATAACACCTTTCTTAAGAAAATACAAATCCGCAAAGTTACTCGCAGAACTTTTTTTACAGAATTTTGATTTTTACTCTGATGAATATATTTTACCTATTGACGATCAAAAGATAAACCTTTTCCTTTCCCAGATAAATGGTTATAACATTGAAATAATAAAAAATCTTTTAAAAAAGTATAACGACGAAGGTTTTGTTCCACACCATTCTGAAACATATAAAAATAATGTCCACCCTTCATACCTTATAATTTTAAATGATGTTATTAAGGGAAATATTACTATATTATGAAAAAGAAAATTTCTCTGCTTTCAGTTATTTTGTTCTTATTTCTTTTTTCAGTTTATTTTACTTATCTTAAATACCAAAACAGAATTTTATTCTCTCTTGATGAAAAAAAAATAACAGTTGATCACTTTTTAAAGTATAAAGAGTTTTATAAAAAGGTTTATAAACTTGAAAAGGTACTCGATTGTGACATTGTAGATGAAATTATAAAAGATATAGTTTTTTTCAAGATCGCAAAAGAGGAAGGATTGGATCTTTCAGATAAAAGTATAGAATTTTATTTTAACATTCATAAAAGTGATTTGGATTTAGATTTTAAAAATCTGAAAAATAATTTTACTGAGAAAGAGATTTTTGAATTTTTGAAAAAACCTTTTGTTGTTAAAAACCTTATTATAGAAAAAATAAAATACGATTCCAATTTTATTCAAAAGGAAAGATACCTTTATTCAAAAAAAATTTTTAAAGAATGGGATGGGAAAAATGTTGAAAAGAATTTTTTGAACGAATTTACGGAATACTTAGAACAACATAAAGATGAAAATGATACAGGCGTTAATATAAAAACAGGTGAAAAGAATTTTTATGAGGATGATGGTTTTTATTATGTTTTTTTTGCTAACAAGGATGCTCTTTTTGGATACAGAGTATACAAAATACCTTCAGATGAATATATAAAATTAAAATATTCCAAAAGGTTCAAGTTAAAATTTTATGATGAAAAAAATAAAAGAGCATTTCTTTTGACGAACAAAGATAACCTACTTTACAACATAGTTGAAGTTAAATGAGAGATATCTTCTTCGATGAAAAATTCATAAGATTTTTCAAACTATCAAAAATAGAAACTGAATCCTTTTTATACCCTTTCCTTCTTTTTGAATATAAAGGTTACAAGTCAATTTCCTCCTTAGGTTATCAGGGGGTAATAGTTAAAAAAGATTATTCTAAAAATGAACTGGAAGATTTTTATAAAAAATTGGAACTATTTAGAAAAGAGAATGGTATAATAACTGAATTTATTAGATACAATCCATTTTTGAAAAATTTGTTAGAATTTCCGGAAAAAAAAGTTTCATCAACTTTTTTTATAGTTGATGTGGAAAAAGACCCAAAAGATTATTTCGATAAACTCCCTTCAAGAACAAGATATTCTATTAAAAAAGCACAGGAGACTTTGAGAGTTGAAATCAACAGGGATGTTGGAATACTGAAAGGTTCTTTAAATTATAAAAACGAATTTTTCTATGATGAAAAGAGTTTAAAAAATCTTTTAAACACTCCATTCACAATAAAACTTTCAGCCTTTTTAGATGGTAAGGAAGTAGGGGCAAGTTTATTCTTTTATTCAAAAGAAACATCCTATTACATAGCGAACTTTTCAAATGATGAGGGGAAAAAAAGTGGAGCGAACACGCTTTTGATCTACGAATTTTACAGATACTGCTATGATAGCAAAATAAAATTTTTAGGTCTTGGAGGTGGTTTTAGAACTGATGATTCTTTATCATTTTTCAAAAGTCAATTTTCTACCCGTAAAAAAGAGATATACCATTCAAAATTAATTTTAGATAGAAAGGTATATGATTATCTTAGCAAAAATATAAATGAGAATTATTTCCCACCTTACCTTAAAGATGTAAACCTTTTAAAACTTTCCAATACTTGCGGCGAAAGCGATTGACATCATCTTATTCTTTTCATTATCCGATCTTGAAATCAAAACAACAGGTGCTTTTGCTCCAACGATAACACCTGCGAATTTACAGTTAGTCCAGTATATCATAGTTTTCGCCATAATGTTACCACATGCTATATCTGGGACAACCATTATATCAGCATCCCCCGCAACTTCACTTTCAACCTTTTTATGTTTTGCAGATTCTTTAGAAACTGTAACATCGAAAGATAAAGGCCCATCAACGATACAATCTTTTATTTTCCCTTCCATATTCATCTTTTTTAGATTCTGGGCATCAACAGTCTCAACCATATCAGGATTAACCTTTTCTATAGCTGCAAGTATTGAGACTTTTGGATTGTTTACTCCAAGTTTTTTCATAACCGTAACAGCATTTTGTATAATGTTAACTTTCATATTAAGATCAGGTTTTATTATAAAACCACTATCTGTAAGAATAAAAGGTTTGTGATACCTATCTATTTCAAAAAGTGAAACATGCGAAAGTATATTACCTGTTCTAAGCCCCCATTCTTTGTTAAGAACAGCCTTTCCGAGTACTGAAGTATCAACAAAACCTTTCATCAAAAAATCAGCCTTTTCATCTCTTACAATCTTAACAGCTTTTTCACATGCAAGAACTCTATCCTTTTCATCAACTATCTCAAAAAGACCTTTCTCTAAACCGTTCTTTTCAATGATCTGCTCTATCTTTTCTTTATCTCCAACAAAAATTGGTGTGCAAAGATTTTCCCTATAAGCATCGTAACAAGCTTTTATGACTGTATCATCATCTGCACATGCAACTGAAAGAACCTTTCTATTCTCTTTCGCTTTTACTACTATATCATCGAACCTCATCTAAAACCTCCTTTAACCTTTCAACAAATATTCTGTTACCTTTTTCTGTTGATGTAGTTACCCTTAAAAAAGTTTTTAGTCCATAATTATCTATAGGCCTTACAATAACACCTTTCTTTTGCAACTTTTCAAAAATTATCTTTGAGTCACAATCACAATCGAATGTGACAAAATTGGTGTAACTATCTATTACAAAAAAACCCATCTTTTTTAAATTGTCGGTAAGGAATCTGATCCCTTTATCGTTCAAATCTTTGCTTTCCTTTAAATGTTTATAATCATCAATAGCAGCAAGTGCTGCTTTCTGAGCAAGAAGGTTAACATTGAAAGGTAACCTTACCTTTTGTAAAATTGAGACTATTTCACCATTTGCAATACCATAACCAACCCTTAAACCAGCAAGACCATAAATTTTTGAAAATGTTCTAAGTATCACCAGATTCTTATATTTTTTCAAAAATTTTGTTGAATCTATTCTAACTCTATCATCTATGTAATCGTTGTACGCTTCATCAAGTAAAATCAATGTATCTGAAGGAACATTTTTAAGTAAATATTTCAACTCATCCTCAAAAATCATACTCCCTAAAGGATTGTTTGGGTTATCAAGGTAAACAATTTTGAATTTTGATTTTTTGAGAGAATTCACTATAGATGCTACATCATTTTTAAAATTTTTATGAGGTATCTCCACAACTTTACAACCATTTATGAGGGCGGAGATTTTAAACATTATGAATGATGGTGAAGGTCTTAATACTCTATCCTTATTCTCTGTAAAAGAAAAAATTATGTTGTTTATTATTTCAACTGAACCGTTACCTAATATTATCATCTCCTCTTTTATATTTAAACTTTCTGACAGCCTTTTTTTAAGATAAAAGTTGTTATCATCAGGATAAAAATTGATCTGGTTTAAAGAATCTTTTATAGCTTTTAACGCTTTTGGAGATATACCTAATGGATTTTCGTTTGAAGCGAGTTTATATATCTCACCCCTCAACCCCAACTCCCTTTTTACCTCTTCTATAGGTTTCCCGGGAATATAATTTTGAATATTTTGAAGTTGTTTTTTAAAATTAATCATTTTTACTCCATTGAAATTTGTTTTTAATTGCTTCAGATATATTTGTAACATGGTCACCACATCTTTCATAGGAAGTTAGAATATCTGTAAAAATTGCAGCGGATTCGCTTGAACATAACTTATCAGATATCCTTAAAAGATGGGCTCTGTTATACCTTTTCTCAAAATCGTTCAACTTATCCTCAAGGATAAATATTTCATTTATCCTTTCAACAGAAAGATCCTCAATAGCAAAATACGCTTCCCTCATCATCTTTTGCAAAATTTCATGCATACTATTTATCTCATCGTAGGCTTTTTTTGTTAATTCTATTCTGTTGTCTTTTATCATAGTTGCGAACTCAAGTATATTTATGGAGTGGTCCCCTATCCTTTCTATATCATTTATACAATGTATTAGAACAGGTATCTGGGAAAATTCCTGATCAGTCAAATCCTCTTTTGAAATAGAAATAAGATAATTTGTTATTTCATTTTGTAAAATATCAGTTTTCATTTCTAACTTTTTAATCAGTTCAACATTGTCAAAATTCTTTTCAACAAGAGTTTTTGTAGCAAGATCTATAGAGTTTGAGGCAACATCTATCATCTCCATCATCTCTTTTTTTACATTGTAAAGAGCAAGGTGAGGGTTTAAAAGTAGGTTTCTGTCAAGATATTTTGGAGCGAAGAAATTATCTTTCACTTCCTTTTTGTCCCTGATTATAAATCTGCTCATATTCTCCAAAACTTTTGCGAATGGTAGAAACAATATTGTGTTGAATACATTAAAAAATGTGTGAGAGTTAGCTATATACCTTTGGACATTTTCTCCTGAAAGATTGTTACCGGGTGTTATAAATTCAAGGAATCTATAGTATAAAGGAACACCATTTATTTTAACAAAATAAATACCCAACATCATATAAGAAACACCTATTACATTGAAAAGTGAATGAATTATCGCAGCCCTTTTCCCATTTATATTTGACGATATAGATGCAAGAAGAGCAGTTATCGTTGTTCCAATATTTTCACCAAGTACTAGTGGAACCGCAGTATTTATGCCTATTAAACCTTGAACTGCGAGAACCATAGTTAAACCAACTGTTGCTGATGATGACTGAATTATCATTGTTATCAACATACCTGTTAACATTGAAAGTATAGGTGAATTATCAAACTTTGTCATAAACTCTACAAGTTTATGAGATTCTTTTAGTGGCGATATAGATGATGACATAAGTGAAATTCCATAGAATAGAAGACCGAACCCAAGAATCGTTTCACCAGTTATTTTAACTTTCCTCGACCCAAAAAGAATCATCAGAACACCAATTGTTATTGCTGGTAAAGACAAAGATTCTAATTTAAAAGCTATGAGTTGAGCAGTCATTGTAGTTCCTATATTCGCACCCATTATTACACCAATAGATTGTGTTAAAGTCATGATTCCAGCATTCACAAGTCCAACTACGATGACTGTAGTTGCAGATGATGATTGGATGAAGGATGTTACCAAACCACCAGTTAAAACTCCAAAAAAAGTATTTTTTGTCATCTTTGTTATAAAATATTTCATCCTCTCACCTGCAAAGTTTTGCAATGAGTCTGACATAAATTTCATTCCAAAAAGGAAAAGTCCAAGTCCTCCAAGAAGTGTTACAATTATCTCTAACCAGTTCAATCCAACAACTTTAAAATCACACTTATCAACCTGATAACCGTTATAAAAGATGTTTGCTCTTAAAATATTAGTTCCCATCTTTTTACCAACTTTTGGGTGTACTATCACTTTTCCATCTTGAAAATGTAAACTCTCCTCTTCAACTGAAATATCTCCATAAACTTTTTCAAAAACAACAAGGAAACCTTTTTCTTCAACAGAATCATTTTTTTCAATATAAAGATTCAATTTTAAAGGTTCTTTTAATATAGAATTGGTTGAACAATCGAATTTGTTCTTTTCAACTTTTATTTCATAAGGGAACAAAAAAATAAAAGAAAAAACAAAAATGAGAAAGAGAAAAGATCTTTTCATATTAAATTTTCCTCCAAATAACAGAGATGTTCCTTTTTAAAGTATCCCCTTCCCTGTATGAAAAAAGAATATCTTTACTACATACATTACAAAGGTCAATATTTTTAACATAAGCATCTTTATCCAATATATCATTTATTATTTTTCTAAGATCAATAGAAAACTTATTTTCTACTCTTTTAATATAACTATCTTTAAATCTTTTTCTGAAAATTTCCATTACATCATTTTCTACAACAAAATGTTTCTCACATATTCCCTGAAGCACAACAACTTCAGTTTCTCCTTTAAATAGTTTCAAACTCTCTTCAACTATACCTTCTATTATTCCCTTCCACCCTGCGTGCAAACAACCAAAAGTCCTTCCATTATCTGTTGTGAAAAAAATGTTATAACAATCCGCTGTAAGTAGGTATAAAGCATAATCGTAATCTGTCGAGAATAAACCATCTCCCTCTTTTGTAATGCCTTTTTCAGCTCTATGTATTATCTTTGAATGTATCTGTTTATTCCTTACTTTGAATAAATCGTTAATACCTAATTTTGTAAAAAAATTTTGCCTGTTCTTTTCATTCTCATCAGAATTGAAACTCATATCGTTTTCATTCACATAATTTTTGTTTTTTAAGGATAGTGCTATGGTGTAACCTTTAAGGATATCATAAGTCAAAAATTCGTTATTTTCACTTTTCATGCTGACTCCATTATGTCTATTATCCTTAACTGTAAAAGTATCTTTCCACTATACTCATTTTTCATAATGTTGTAAACAACATCGAACTGTTTACCAGGTTGAGTCAACTTTGACATCATCTCTTTCCCATTGTTGAACCAAATAGCATCATAGGAATATTCTTTCTGTTTTAAGCACAACCTTAAATGTTTATCTTTAAGCATAAGAGGGTATCCAACAATATCAACATTTTTTGAAAGGAATACAGGTTGAGGGTTCATATATCCAAAAGGTTCAAGCTTTTCCAATTTTTCATAAAAATCGTGATCTATTCTATCAAGTGGGAGAACACAATCAATATCTATATTTTTCTCATAATCTTTACCTTCGCTAATCAATTTTGCATACTCTTCAAACCTTATTTTAAATTCTTCTATATTTTCTCTTTTTAAAGTTATACCGGCAGCAAGACGATGTCCACCAAAAGATAAAAGTACATCTTCAAGTTCTTTTAAAGCGTTATAGAGATGGAAATTTTGTGTTGACCTACCTGAACCTTTTCCAACATCATCAACTATGGAGATCATTATCGTTGGCTTGTTATATTTTTCTACCAACCTGCTTGCAACAATACCTATGACACCTTCATGCCAGTTCTCCTTAGCAATAACTATAGTCTGCTTTTTATGTAAAGAATCCTTCTCTATCATCTCAACAGCTTCATCAAAAACATCCTGATCAACCTCCTGTCTTAACCTGTTCTTCTTATTCAGTTCTTTTGCAAGTTCCTCAGCTTCATTTTTATCATCGGTAATGAGAAGATTCACAGCTTTTGTTGCATTATCCATCCTTCCCATAGCGTTGATCCTTGGAGCGAGAATAAAACCAACATGGTAAGAATTTATAAGATCCAATTTTAGATCTGAAACTTCTATCAAACTTTTTATACCATAATTTTTTACATTTTTAAGATGTTTCAGCCCTATAGAAGCTATAGTTCTATTCTCATCTATAAGTGGGACAACATCAGCTATAGTTCCAAGTGTTACAAAATCTATGAAATTATCTATTACAGAAAAATCTACTCCGATAAACTTATCGAGTGCTTGTATAAGTTTGAAAACAACTCCACAACCAGCAAGTGATTTGAATGGATATGTTTCATCCTCTCTGTTTGGATTTACTATCGAATAAGCTGCAGGTAGTTTATCAGCAAACTCATGATGATCGGTAACTATAATATCCAAACCTTTTCTTTTAGCGTATTCTATCTCTTCGAATGCTGTTATGCCGCAATCAACTGTTATCATAAGTGAAACATTTTTGCTTAAAGCGAAATCTATTCCATTTCTTGAAACTCCATACCCTTCCTCAAGGCGATGTGGGATGAAAAAATAAGGTTTTAGTCCAACCATCTTGAAAAATCTGTAAAGCATAGCTGTTGAAGTTATACCATCAGCATCATAATCTCCATATATAAGTATATTTTCCTTTCTTTCTATAGCTTCTTTTATCCTTACAACACTATCTTTCATCCCTTTCATCAAAAATGGATCATAAAAATTTTTTTCATCAGGATTTAGAAACTGCCCTATTTTAGATGGTTCGATTCCCCTGTTTATAAGTATTTTTATAATATACTCATCGGTGTTAAAATCTTTTGCCAAATCTTTAAATCTGAAATCATTTCCAACTTCTTTGTAAACCCAATTGTATATCATAAAATTTCCTTAATCTGTTTTATATTTTTTATCCTTACAACTTCAACCTTAGTTTTTATCTTTTCAACATCAGGTATATAAACTTTTTTTATCCCAATATTTTCAAGATGCTTTATCCTCAAATCGAGATTTCCACTCGCTCTTAGATCTCCCGTAAGTCCCACCTCTCCTATGAAAGCACTCTCCTTGCTTATAATTTTATTTTTAAAAGATGAAACCATCGAAACTATTACAGGTAAATCTATCTGTGGATCTTTAATTGAAATACCGTTTGAAACATTTATAAAAATATCCATATTGCCAAAGCCAACCCCAAGGTACTTCTCACATATTCCGACAAGCATCTGCATTCTTCTTATATTAATTCCTGTTGGAACTCTCTGTGGAACTCCATATTTTGAATAGAAAATTAAAGATTCTATTTCAAGTGCTATAGGCATACTACCTTCAACTGTGCATGATATAGCCCTTCCAACTCTATCTGAATCTGATAAGTTTAATTTATCTATATTCTCAATACTTGTAAGGCCGCCCTCATCCATTTTAAAAATAGCCATCTCATCTGTTGAGCCAAATCTATTCTTGTTAGATTTTAAAATCCTCAAATTCTCATTCTGTAAAGTATCAAGGTATAGAATAACATCAACAAGATGCTCAAGAGTTTTTGGACCCGCTACACTTCCATCTTTGGTGATATGTCCTATTATTATAACTGAAATATTTTTTTTCTTTGCTATCCTGATCAATTCTCCCATTATATATTTAACCGTTGTGGGAGATCCTGCTATAGTTGGTATCCTTTCAGAACCAACCATCTGTATAGAATCAATTATTATAAGATCTACAGAATTTAAAAGATTTTCATCGTTAACAAGATCTTCAAAAAAGTTAGAAGATATTATTTTAAAATTTTTATTTTTCAAAACTCTGTCTGTTCTCATTTTTATCTGTTGGAAAGACTCTTCTGAAGAAAAGTAAAGAACATTAATATCATCAGGTAACTTCTCTATTATTTTTAAAGATAGAGTTGATTTCCCTGCACCGGGATTCCCAGCCAAAAGTACAAGAGACCCTTTTACAAGACCTCCACCGAAAATCCTGTTTAAAGAGTTGTCAAAAAATTTTATCCTGAAAAAGTTGTCGAGTTTTATCTCATCAACAGAGAGTGGTTTTATCGCATCAGGTCTTTTTTCTTCTTCCTTTTCAAGGATGAATGTATCCCACATTCCACACTCGGGACACCTTCCAAGCCACTTTACACTTTTAAAACCACACTCCGAACAAACAAAACTTTTGTTTTCCTTTTTGCTCACAAACAACCCTTTATTATTTTATTTTTTTCAAGTTCATCGAGTATTCTGTTAAGTTTTTTCAAACTCTCATTCAATCTAACATAAACTGTATCCTCTCTAAGTATCCTTTTAACACTTCCGCTTCCCTCAGAAAAAATTTCAATCTCTTTTTTCAAAGATAACATCGCAGGGTAAAGGGAATCAACTATTGTGGTTATCTTATCTGAACTGTAGGATAATTTTGTAACTATACTGTTTATGTCCTTATCATTCTTTTCAACTATATCGTTTATCTTTTTCAGAGCTGAAAAAAGAGTATCAACAATTTCGTCCACCCTTTCTTTTGATGGTATAGCGTTAAAAACCATCTCCCTTATATCTGATACCATAACACCGATCTCAGAAATATTGAAGTCTCTGTTAAGCCCAACGAGAGTGTCGTAAGGGTATCTGTAAAGTGTATCATCCGAGGGCTGTATGAATATATATTTCGTTCCACCTATTATTCCAAGATCCTGTATAGCTACAAGAGAGTTCTTCCCAACTGTAAAATCTTTCCTTAGCCACAGTTTTAAAAGAACAAAATCCCTTTTCAAAACAACATCAACCACAGTTCCACACTTAACCCCTCTGTACCTTACTTCATCGTTTACCTTAACTCCATCAGCATGTGAGAATTTTACGAGAACATAATTGTTGTCAGTAAAGAATCTCACTCTATTCATAAAAAAACTCAAGAAAATTACTATAGATACTCCAATAAAAACTATTAATCCGATAACGAAAACTCTTCTATCTTCCATAATAACCCGCCATTTTAAGGTAAGATTTTGCTATATCATTTTCAAAATTCAAAAATTCATCCATTTTCCCACAAAAAAGTTCTCTACCATTATCAAGAAGTATTATACAATCAACAAAATCAAGAAAACCTCTTAAATCGTGTGTAATTATAACTGTAGTTTTCTCAAGTTTGTAATGAATATTTTTTATTAGTTCAATTATCTTATTTCCAGTTTGAGGATCAAGACCAGTGATAGGTTCATCATAGAAAAGAAGTGTCGGGTTTGTTATAAGAGATCTCGCTATGGCAACCCTTTTCTGCATACCACCTGAAAGTTGTTTCACACTTTTATCTCTTATATCTGGAAGTGAAAGTAATGATAGTATGTTCAAAACTTCATCGTTAAGTTTTTTCATATCATAATCTGGAAAATTGTAAAGAATAGGTAAAGAGATGTTTTCAAAAACACTCATAGAATCGAAAAGAGCGTTGTTCTGAAAGAGAACTCCGAATTTTTTTCTTATCTCTTTTATTTCACTATCTTTTGCTCTGTGAATATTTAAGCCATCAATGCAAACTTCTCCCCTATCAGGTTTCACAATACCAAGAATATTTTTAAGAAGTAAACTCTTTCCAGATCCACTCTTTCCAATAATAGCACATACCTTTCCATACTCTATATTCAGATTCACATCAAAAATTCCTTCCTTTCCAAAACTTTTAGTAAGATTTTTAACTTCTACCATATAAAAAGGATCCTTGTTATAAGATAATCAAGAATTATTACAGAGATAGTTGAAACAGTAACAGATGATGTTGTCGCTTTTCCAACAGATTTAGCCCCGACCTTTGCTTTCATTCCAAAAAAACATGCTACCATGGTTATGAAAATACCGAAAACTATAGATTTGAAAAGCCCTCCAAAAAGTTGATAGAACTGAAAACTCCTTTTTGTCCCTTCCAAAAATTCGTTTGGACTCAAACCTAAAGTCAAAACTGAGATTATAAAAGAACCAAAAACAATAGAAAATTCACATATAAGAGTCAAAAATGGAATTATGAACATTGTTGCTACAACTTTTGGCATTACTAAATATTCAACAGGGTCTATAGACATAAGTTCCAAAGCATCAAGTTGATCTGAAATTTTCATAGATGCTATCTCCGCTGATATTTGACTCGCAACTTTTCCAGACAAACCTATTCCAGAGATTAAAGGTCCTATCTCAAGAACAACTGCTTGGGTGATGAGTGTTGGAATGTATATCAAAGGTAAAAAGTTTCTTGCTTGATAAGCTGTTTGATATGCAGCAACCATACCAGCGAAAAGTGAAGCGAGAACGAATATTCCTAACGATTCATTTATTATTTCAAATATCTCAAAAATTATTATCTTTCTGTTTTTGTAAATACTTCTCAAAGATTTAAAAACATTATAAAACAGGAGAAAAAATTCTCCAAAAATAGTGATGAATTCATCAAAAAAACTTTTCATATTTAAGCTATCTGTTTGAAGAGTGTTCTTGCTGAATCGAACAAGATTTCTATCTCTCCGGTTGGACCATTTCTCTGCTTTGCAACGATAAGGGTTGCTTTATCGAGTGTAGTTCCCGGTTCGAATTTTCTATGAATGAAAATGACAACATCAGCATCCTGCTCGATACTACCAGAATCTCTTATATCTGAAAGTATAGGTTTTTCTTTTCTCTTTTCAGTTGATCTTGAAAGTTGTGCAAGAGCTATTACAGGTATATGCAACTCCTTTGCCAAAAGTTTCAAAGATCTTGATATTTCAGATATCTCAACCTGTTTGTTTTCAACTTTTTTATCAAGATGCATCATCTGTATATAATCGATAATTATAAAATCTATTTTTTTATCCAAAACCATCCTTCTCGATTTCGCTCTTATATCAAGAGGTGTTCCTTTGGTTGAATCATCTATATAGATCTCCGATTGAGAGAAATGTTTGTAAGCTACCGAAAGGTTGTGAATATCCTCTTTTTTCAAAATCCCCTGCCTTAAAGCTGTTCCAGTAATATTAGCGTAAGAGCATAACATTCTCTGAATAAGTTGTTCAGATGTCATTTCGAGAGAGAATATAAGCCCTTTTCTTTTATCCTCGTCAGGGTTAGTTTTTACACACTGGTTCATCAAAATATTTAACGCAAAACTTGTTTTTCCAACACCAGGTCTTGCAGCAATAACTACGAGATCTCCTTTTTGGAAGCCTGTTGTCATCTTATCAAGATCAGAAAATCCTGTTGGGAGTCCTGTTACAGGCTCTTTTCTTGATATGTAACCTGTTATCATCTTTTCAACTTCGTTTATTTTTTCAGATATTGGAACTATATCAGATTTGTATCTACCTTCCCTGACTTTGAAAATTTCATTTTCCGCCTGCTCTATAATAGCATCAACTTCAAGGTCACTCGCACAGTTGTCACTTATCATCTTTGCAGTCTTTAAAAGATGTCTTAATACATAGTATTCCTCAACTATCTTCAAATATTCATCTACATGTGGTAGAAGATCGAGTTGGTCATAAAGTTTATTTAAATACTCTTCTCCCCCTACCTCATTTAAAATATTTTCTCTTTTAAGCCTGTTTTTAAGTGTTACCGCATCAACCTTCTCAGCGTTGTTATACATCTTCACAATAGTTGCATATATCTTTTTATTCTCAGAGAAATAGAAATGATCCTCTTTCAATTTCGGAATTATATCGTTTAAAATATTCTGCGCATCAAGAATCATCCCACCAAGAAGAGCCATTTCAGCCTCTCTCGAATAAAAACTTTTTTCTCTCAGCATATTTCATCCATCCTTGATTTTAACTTTTTCATGTCTTTTGCTATCTGTTTTCTTATAATTTCAAGTTTTTCACCCTTTGAATGAAGAAGTACAGCAGGATGATATGTAGCGATAACAGGTATACCCAAAAATATAGAAGTTAAATCCCTATCAAGGTAATCAGCCATCCTTAAAGATTGACCACCTGTAACAACACTCGCTGCATACCTACCTAAAGTCAAAATTATTTTTGGTCTTATACTCTCTACCTGTTTTTTCAAAAAAGGAAAACAGTTTGAGATCTGTTCAGGTAAAGGGTCTGCATTTTGAGGAGGTCTACATTTAAGGATATTTGCTATAAAAACCTCATCCCTTGATATACCTATATATTCAAGCATTTTTGTAAGTTTTTCCCCAGCCCTTCCAACAAAGGGTAAACCTTCCCTGTCCTCATCTGCACCCGGTGCTTCACCTATAATCATAAGTTTGGCATCAACTGGACCTGTTCCAAAAACCTTGTTGTTTATTGTTTTATGTATTGAGCAACTTTTACATTTTAGAATCTCTTCTTTTAAATTCTCAAAAGAAGAAATAAAAGTTATTTCCTCATTCAAAATGAATTTCCTGTTATAAAATTTTTTTTCGAACTTCAATATATCTGAAATATTTTTTAAAATTTTATCCATTCGATAACCTTCAAGGCTATTTCAAATTTATCAGCATTCTCTATACTCAGTTTTTCTCCATCTTTTGAAATAATAAGAATGGAACCTTTCTCTTTACCTAAATTTTCTTTATCGTTTATAATTATGTAATCTAAATTTTTTTCCTTTAATTTTTTTAACCCTGATTCCAAATGTTTTTCACTTTCCAAAGCGAAACCAATTTTTAAGATTCTTTTATCTTTCAAAGATTTCAAAATGTCTTCAGTTTTGAAAAGTTTAATATCAAGTTCTTCCTTTTTCTTTATCTTTTCTTTATTGTAATCGGTTTTAAAATCTGTAACCGCTGCAGCCATTATAAGTATATCGTATTGGTCAACCTTTTCTTCCAAAACATTTTTCAAATGCTCTGAACTTTCAACATAAATGTTTTCAGAGAAATCAAAAGGTTTTTCATCCATCCTTCCATGAACGAAAAGTATCTTCTCTGCTTTATTGAAATAAGCTGCTTTTGCAAAGGATAGAGCCATTCTACCTGAGGAAAGATTGGTTATAACCCTAACAGGGTCTATCCTTTCGAATGTCCCACCACCAGTTATAATTATTCTTTTCCCTTTCAATTTCTCTTCAGGGAAAAGTAACCTCTTTGTTAAAAGGAAAATTTTTTCGATCTGAGGGAACCTGCCTTTACCTTCCTCTCCACAAGCAAGGAAACCTTCTTCAGGTTCCATAACAAAAACTCCCCTCTCCTTTAAAACTCTTATGTTTTCAACTGTTGCTTTATTTTCATACATAGTTTTGTTCATCGTTGGAACAACTATAACATTCTTGTCGAAAGATAAAAATGTTGTGGAAAGTAGGTCATCAGCGATCCCTGACGCGAACTTCCCTATAATATTTGCTGATGCAGGAGCAACAACGAGTATATCAGCCCATCTGCTTAAAGTTATATGTTCTGTTGACCATTCGTTCTCATCATCGAAAAGAGATGTATAAACTTTATTCTCAGATAGAGTTCTCAAAGTTAAAGGTGTTATGAATTTCGATCCATTAAGAGTAAGTATAACCTTTACATCATCACCATTCTTCTTGAACTCCCTTATAAGTGATGCAGCCTTATACGCTGATATACAACCTGTGATCCCTAAAAGGATATTACTCATAATCCTTTATTCTCTCATCAAGAAGTCCATCAAAGAAATCGTTGAAAGCATCCTTTATAGGTTCATTTTTTATTAGATTGTCTGATTGCTTTTCACTTTTTGAATTAAAATAGAGGTAGTTTTCCTCATTGTATTTCTTCGCTCTTTTTGCGATCAGAACAACAGCGAGATATTTATTCTTTACCTTTTTATAGATCTCATCGATTGGAACAACTTTCATCTATATCCTCCTTTTTTCATTTTCAATTATTTCTTTTATCTTTTGAAAAGCATCATATAAATTTTCATTAACAACAGTATATTTGAAATGTTTAGAAAATTCAATCTCTTTTTTTGCATTTTCAAGACGAATTTTTATATCCTCATCTTTATCCCTGCTCCTTCTTCTTAACCTTTCCTCAAGTTCCTGAAAGGAAGGTGGCATTATGAAAATTGAAACAGAATTTGGGTATTTTTTCATAATATTCATGGCACCAACAACATCTATATCCATAACAACTATCTTTCCATCTTTAACCATATCCTCTATAAATTTTTTTGGTGTCCCATACCTTTTCCCATGAACCATGGCTGTCTCAGCAAAAAAACCTTCCTTCTCTTTTTTCAAAAATTCATCCTCACTTAAAAAGAAATAATCTTTCCCATCAACTTCACCTTTTCTCTTCTCTCTTGTTGTAGCGGAAACAGAGTAAACTGTATCCTTAACATTTTCAAGTATCATTTTGCACAAAGTAGTTTTTCCTCCACCAGAAGGTGATGATAGGATAAGTAAAAATCCTCTATTCGACATTCGCAACCTGCTCTTTCATCTTCTCAATTATTTCTTTTATCCTTATAACTTTTTCAATTATTCTGATATCTTCAGATTTCGATGATATCGTGTTAGCTTCCCTTTGAAGCTCCTGTAAAATGAAAGTTATGGAAGAACCTGATTCTTCCTTTTTCAACCTTTTTAAATGTATTTTAAACCTGTCTATCTCCTCTGTTATGTCAACTTTTTCAGCATAAAGGATGAGTTCATTTTTTAACTGCTCGTTGTATTCACCAAGAAGTTTTTTAAGTTTTTCCTTTTTTTCCGCAACACTATTTTTGGAAAGTCCTTTTATTGAGTTTATGTTTTGGTTCAAAATCTTTATATACTGGTGGAGTATTTTTTTTATCTCCAACCCTTCCTCTTCCCTGTATTCAACAAAAGATGAGAGTGAAAGTTTGAAAAGTTTTATTACTGAAAAGAGGGTTTTTCTTTCAACTTTCTTTACAAGTGGAATATAGTTAGATACATCAGAATATACGAGAGGTAAAAATTTTTCATAATTTTTCATACCGATAACTTTTTCGAGCGATTTTATTCTCGTCTCAACAAAATTCTGTATGTAATCACTCGAATAGTTAACAAAAAAATTAACAGAGATATTACCCTTTTTGATCTTTTTAGATATTATCTTCCTCAATTCATTTTCAAGTATGGAAAGTTCATAGGGAACTTTAAATGTTGTACTCAAACCTTTTCCATTAACTGATCTGATCTCACAGGTTACACTTCCGTAACCTTTTATACTTTTAGAAAGTTTAACATAACCTGTCATACTTTTCATTAAAACTCCAGTATAAATGTTGCTGGTCCATCGTTAACAAGATGGACTTCCATATAATCACCAAAACTTCCTTTCTGGGTCTTTATCTTTTCTGAAAATTTTATGTAAAGCTTTTCAAAGAGGATTTTTGCATCTTCGAATCTTAAAGAATCATCGAAGGAAGGTCTGTTACCATCAAAATTTCTGCTCGCAAGAGTGAACTGAGAAACAAGCATTATCTCTCCTTTAACATCCTCTATAGACCTGTTGAATTTTTTGTTTTCATCCTCAAACACTCTAAAGTTCAAAACTTTTTTAACAACCCTTTCAAAATCGATATCCTTTTTTAGATCCTCATTTTTGAAACAAACAAAAATAAGAAGCCCTTTTCCGGTGTTTGAAAAGATCTTGCCATCAACAAAAATTTTACTTTCCAAAACTCTCTGTAGAAGAAGTACCATTGTAAAGTTCCACAAATTTTGAAAAAAGAAGATCAAGGTTTTCGTTTGTCTGTGTTGTGATAAGGTTTTTGGATGAAACTATGTCCCTGTTAACATACTTTATCTTAACATCTTTAACCTTCTGGTAGAGCATATATGTGTTTGTCATTGTCACATATTTACCATCTGTAACTTTAGCCTTAACAAGCAAAACTGGAGCGTAACCTATTGCTATAATAAATTTCTTTTGTAAATCTGCCTCTTTTATCAGTTTTAAAAGTTTTTTATTTTCAATCTCATTAACAACACCTCTTCCACCAACTATGATAAGGTAATCAAAATCTGAAACACTAATAGAATCGATACAAGTATTTGGAAGAACCTTTTCAAATGTTTCAGATATACATGTATCGTTCTTGTCCGAGAAGGTAAAATAGTTCAAATTCAGGGAATCAAAAATAGTTTTGAATTTAAAAAGATCAACATAGGAAAAATAATTTTTTGGAATATATATAGCACCTGTAGAATTTTTAATATCAGCCCCAAAAAGTGTTGTAAAAATAAAAACGAACATTAAAAAATTTAATTTTTTCATAAAAACATATTATATTTTAACAAAAACAAATAGTCAAGAATTTTAAAAGTAATTTAAAAATCTTCATCACTCTCTTCCCTTTTATCACCTCTCAACCTTCTCCTTTCAAAAGCTGATAATATTTTTTTCCTCAACCTTATAGATTTTGGTGTAACCTCAATCATCTCGTCATCTTTTATAAATTCCATAGCTTTCTCAAGTGTCATGGGAATAACTGGAGTTAGAACTATAGAATCGTCCTTTGAGACTGACCTCATATTCGATAATCTTTTTTCCTTAGTTGGGTTAACATTTAGATCATTCTCCTTACTATGCTCACCTATTATCATACCCTCATAGACAGGATCGTTTGGAACAACAAAAAGCCTTCCTCTCTCTTCAAGATATGATAGTGCGTAAGCAACAGCCTTCCCTTCATTTTCAGAAACAAGTGATCCTGTTGTCCTTGAAGGTATATCTCCTTTATACTCATCATAACCTTCAAGATACCCATTCATTATTCCAGTTCCCCTTGTGTCAGTTAAAAATTCTGATCTGTAACCTATAAGACCTCTCGATGGAATCAGAAATTCCATTCTAACCCTTCCGTTTGCATTTGTTGAAAGGTTATGTAATATTCCCTTTCTCAAAGATAATTTTTCTGTAACTATTCCAACATACTTATCCTCAGTATCGATGAAAATATGTTCAATAGGTTCAAATGTTTTTCCATCTTTATATTTAAAAATAACCTTTGGTCTACCAACCGTAAGTTCGAAACCTTCCCTTCTCATACTCTCGATTAGAACAGAAAGTTGTAGTTCACCTCTACCCTTCACTATGAATGTGTTTGGTTCAACACCATCCTCAACCTGAATTCCAACATTTTTAAGAGTCTCCTTATACAATCTCTCTCTCAATTTTTTAGATTGTACATTTTTACCTTCCCTTCCCGCAAGCGGGGAAGTGTTAACAGTGAAAACCATTGAAATTGCAGGTTCATCTATAAGTATTCCAGGCAAACTCTCTGGAAAATCTTTATTACAGATAGTATCTCCAATTCTAACATCTTCAACTCCAGCGAGAACTATTATCTCACCACTTTCAACACTCTCAACCTCTTTGATCTTATTCCCTTCGTATACCTGCAGTTTTGTAACCGTAAGAGGTATTATGCCTCTTTCAGAATTAATACATACGAGTTGGTCATTCTTTTTAACATTACCGTTGACAACTTTTCCTATAGCAAGCCTCCCAAGATAATCGGAATAGGAGAGATCACAAACAAGCATCTGGAAAATTTCATCATCCCTATACATTGGGGCCGGTATATAGTTGTAAATAGCTTCAAAAAGTGGGGTGAGATCTTTTGAGTCATCATCAATTTTTCTTTTTGCTATTCCATCCCTTCCAACAGCGTACAAAATTGGGTAATCCAGTTGTTCATCCGTTGCATCAAGGGAAACGAAAAGTTCAAAAATATCATCTGAAACTTCTTTTATTCTTGCATCCTTTCTATCTATCTTGTTGATCACAACTATTATTTTTAAATTTTTCTCGAGTGCCTTTTTTAAAACGAACCTTGTTTGTGGAAGTGGACCTTCAGAAGCGTCAACAAGTAAAATCGCTCCATCAACCATAAAAAGAGCCCTTTCAACTTCACTTCCAAAATCTGCATGACCGGGAGTATCAATAATGTTAACCTTTATATCCTTATAGTTGATAGAACAGTTTTTCGCAGCTATAGTTATACCCCTCTCCCTTTCAAGATCCAAAGAATCCATTATCCTTTCCTCTATTCCATCCCTTACTTTAAACATTCCACTCTGTTTGAACATTGAATCAACGAGAGTTGTTTTACCATGATCCACATGTGCTATAATAGCAATATTTCTAATTTTTTTGTTAAATTTCATAAAACCTTCTTTTTTGAAAAAATTTTTACTTTATTTTAAAATGAGGATTTTCTAATTTCAATAAAAATTCCTTCACTTTAATCTTTCCGGCAAATCCTCTAAGATTTCCATCTTTTCCTATAACTCTATGACAGGGTATGATTATCGGGACACTGTTTTGTTTCAAAGCACTACCAACAGCCCTTACAGCTTTTGGTCTACCTATCATCTTTGCTATCTTCGAATAAGAAACAGTTTCTCCGTATCCGATTTCACAGGTTTTCTTTAAAACTTCCTTCTGGAAATCTGTACCACTGAAATTAACCTTTAAAGAAAATTTCTTCCTCTTTTTTTTAAAATACTGATCAAGTTGTTTCAATGCCTGATCTAAAATTTTACTCTTGTATAAATTTTTTTTCACACTTTTGCTTTTAACAAAATCGAGTTTTGTTACAACACCATTCTCCTCTTCTATAAGAATCAAACCTATCGAAGAATCGTAATAAACACAATTTTTCATAAAGTATGCTCCATCAAAATTTTTATCCCTATACCGATAAGTATCAAACCTCCAACCAATTCTGATCTGTTATTTACAAACCTGTTAAAAAATTTTCCAAAAAGTGTAAAGATAAAAGAGTTTAAAAATGTTATCATTCCTATCAAAATAGTTGTAATAAAGAGATCAAAACTCAGTAAAGCGAAGGATATTCCAACAGCCAAGGCATCAATACTTGTTGCTAAAGAAAGAGTTAAAAGAACTATTAAAGAATCGGTATTGAAACATTTCTTTTCCTCTTTTTTAAAATTCTCGTAAACCATCTTTCCACCAACTAAAATCAAGAGAAAGAATGCCACCCAGTGATCGAATCTACTTATTAAAATCGAAAATCCAACACCAAAAGAATAACCTATTAAAAACATCAACGATTGGAATATTCCAAAAAATGTTCCCAATTTCAAAGATAGTAAGAATCTTTTTTTCCTTTCGTTCAAACCACATACAAGTGAAACTGCCGATGCATCAAGAGAAAGTCCGATTGATACAAAAATTATTGAAAGTATGTTCATATTCTTTCCTTATCGAGATCTATAATTTTATAGTTTTCAAGATTCTCCCATTTTTTAGGGAATGTTATTATAACTTGAGGATAAGATTCAAAAATCTCAAGTAGTTTGTTTGTCTTTATTCTGTCAAGTTCAGAAAAAGCATCATCTATTAAAACTACCGGATACTCTCCTATATTTTCATATATAAGATTCAGTTCAGCTATTTTTAATGTTATCCCAAGTAAAGTTTTTTCCCCCTCGCTTCCAAAATCGCTAACTGGTTTTCCTTCAACAGTAATTACAATATCATCAAGGTGAGGTCCAAACATTGTTCTCTTCTTTTGCTTTTCAAAAGAAAAATTTGTTTTAAATTTTTCGAAGAGTGGTACATCTTTAAAATTCCCTCCATCCTTTGAAGAAGAATATTTGACTTTAACGAGCCCTTTTCTTTCGAAAACCTTTTCATACAACCCATTTAGAAGATCTTCAAAATATGTTATGAATTCTAACCTTCTCTCATACAAGTAAACAGATCTTTCGGAAAGTTGAAGAGAGTATGTTTCAAGCAACCTTTTATCTCCATCCTCTTTCAAAATAAAATTCCTCCTTTTCAAAATAGAATGGTACTGGATAAGATTTTCAAAATACTCATTATCGATAGTTGAGATCAATCTATCAACAAATTTTCTCCTGTATATAGCCATTCTATCAGAAAGAAGTTTATCGTATGTTGAAAAAATAACGGATATAAAAAAACCAAAACCATCTCTCAGTTTAGTTATTCTGTTACCATTTATTGAGAGTATCTTTTTGTTATCTTTATACAAAAGCCCCAAAACAAAATCTTCTCCACCCCTTTCCCCTTCAAGGTTTATAATAAAACTATCCTCACCTATCTTAACAATTTTTTTATCGTTAGATGTCCTGAATGATTTAAAATTTGTAAGATAATAGATAGATTCTATAATTGATGTCTTACCGGAGCCATTCGCACCGGTTATCATAGTTCTATCTTCAAAAGTAAACAGTTTACTTGAAAAATTTCTAAAATTAACTATACTTAATTTTTTGATAATCATTCAGTAAGATTACCAAAATTTTGTAAAAATTCAACTCTAAAAGGAGAAAAAATGGAAATAGATTTCAAAAACTTAAATATCGAGTTAAAAGGATGGGAAGATTTAAAAGATTACTATGAGAATATCCTTAAAAGGGATATAAAATCTCCAGAGGACCTTCTCAAACTTCTTGAAGATTTTTCATTTCTTTCTGAATTCATTTCGGAAGCTTTCGGATGGGCTTACATAAATATGACAAGGGATACACAGAACAAAGAATACCGTGATAGGTTCTTGGTTTTCAACAACGAAATTGAACCAAAGATGAAGGAGATTAGTTTTGAAATTTTAAAAAAGATTGTAAACTCTAAATACATATCGATGATAGATCAGGAAAAATGGGGGCTTTTGATAAAAAGGTTCAAAAATGAGGTTGATATTTTCAGAAAAGAAAATATACAACTCGATACGGAGATAACTAAGAAAACTATGGGATATCAGCAAACTATCGGAAGTATGGTTGTAAACTTCAAAGGAAGAGAGTATACCCTTCCTCAGATGTCTTTATTTTTACAGAGTAAAGATAGAAATGAAAGGAAAGAGGCTTTTGAAGCCTTGGTTGGAAAGAGAATGGAGTACTCCGAAAAAATAGAAAATATATTATCAGAGCTGACAGAACTGAGAAACAAAAAAGCAAAAAATGCTAACTTTAAAAATTATGTTGAACTAAGGTTCAGGGAACTTGAAAGGTTCGATTATGGAATAAAAGAATGTGAAGAGTTCCACAATTCTGTTCTAAAAATAGTTACTCCGATTTATGGTGAGATAGTTAAAGAAAAAGCAAAAAAATTGAACCTCGAAAAAGTTAAACCTTACGATCTTTCAGCAACTTCACCTGATGAAGTTGTTTTAAAACCTTTCGAAAACACAGAAGATTTTATTGAGAAATCAAAAAAAGTTTTTTATTCTGTTGATAAAAGGTTCGGTGAAGCTTTTGAAAAAGTAGTTAATAAAAAACATTTAGATCTCGAATCGAGAAAAGGGAAAGCTCCAGGAGGTTACAACTACCCTCTTTACAAAACTGGGCTTCCATTCATATTCATGAACAGTTCTGGGATACATTCTGATATGAAAACTCTTATGCATGAAACAGGACATGCTGTTCACACTATCGCTGTGAAAGATCTTTTTACATTTTTCTACAAAAGCACTCCATCTGAGGTTGCGGAGTTCGCATCTATGGGAATGGAACTTTTAACATACGATAGATGGGATATTTTTTATAAAGACGAACAATCTTTAAAGCAGGCAAAGAGAAAACATCTTGAAAGTATAATCGACTTTTTCCCATGGTGTGCCGTTGTTGATAAATTCCAACACTTCATTTACTCAAAAGAGAATATAAATTCTTCTGAAAGAAAAGAATATTTTAAAAATATTTTCAACGAGTTTTCAGAAAAGTTTGTTGACTGGTCAGATTACGAAGATTATATGAAAATTTTCTATCATAAACAGTTGCATATTTTTGAACAACCTTTCTATTACATAGAGTATGGTATAGCACAACTCGGTGCTTTACAACTCTGGATAAATTATAGAGAAAATCCCAAAAAAGCTATAGACGATTATCTTTCAGCTTTAAAAGTTGGTTCATCTTTGAGCATTGCGGAAGTTTACAAGAGAGCAAATGTGAAGTTTGATTTTTCTGAAAAGATGATGGAAAAACTTATAAACTTCACCTATGATGAATACAAAAAGGTTAACTGTTGACAACTGAAACTATAAAGATAAAATTGATTTATGTTGTCTAAAATATTTTTTTTAGTTTCCTTGATAATATATTTGTTAACTGTAATCTTCCAATTCAAAAAAAGAGGACTTTCCCAAGATAAAAAATTATCAAATTATATAATTTTTATTTTTCTTTTTTTAATTTCTCTATTCTTCTTCATATCTTTTTACAACTATGATTTTCACCAGATACAAAGTCTAAACAGAGAAAAAAATCTTGGTGGAATTGTTGGATATTTTATCTCTGAAAAAACTTTTGGATTTTTTGGAGTTTTGGCATTTTTTCTTCCAACATTTCTTCTTTATTCAGGTTTAGGATTGATTTTAAATTTCCGAAAAGTTTTTTTCCCTTCGATACTCTCTATAATACAGATAGCACTTATACCTATTCTTATAGGTAATATAACAAACAATCCAGAGATAAGTGGCTTTTGGGGAGATAAATTATCTTCAAAACTTTCCACATTTTTTGGAAATATAGGGTTGACTCTTATTCTTTCTTTTCTGATAATAATCCCTACACTACTTCTTACAAACCCAGAATACATCTTTGAATTAGTATCAAAAATTCATCAGAAAATATCCAAAAACAAAGAAGAAGAAACAACTGAAGAAAACGATATCGAGCCATCTGAAGAATATGAGAATGAAGAAGGAAATAATCCTGTAAGTCAAAAGAAAAAGGAAAAGAAGAAAAAAGTTTCTATCAGTTCACAGTTGAAACAGGATATAGATTACAGAGAACTTTTGAATGACCAGTTCAAAAAAGAGTTTTTGGATTATCTCGAGGATCCTCCAAAAATAAAAGAGGGTGCGGATGAGGAAGAGATAAAGCAGAATATAAAAATATTGGAGGAAAAGCTAAAATATTTTTCAGTTGAAGGGAAAGTAGTTAATGTGAATATAGGACCAGTAATAACAACCTACGAATTCGAACCTGCACCTGGGATTAAGGTTAACAAGATAACATCACTTTCAGATGATCTCGCATTAGCGATGAAAGCAAAATCTATAAGGGTTTTGGGACATATACCCGGAAAATCTGCTGTAGGTATTGAGATACCGAATAGAAACAGGGTTACAGTTTTTTTAAAAGGCCTTTTAACAGAGAAAGAGTTTCTTGAAAGTAATGACCCAACAACAGTTGTTATAGGCAGAGACACAGAAAACAATCCTATCATAGCCCAGATATCATCGATGCCACATCTGCTTATAGCTGGAACTACCGGTAGCGGTAAATCGGTCTGTATAAACGGAATAATAGCATCTATACTTTTTAAAGCACAACCTGAAGAGGTTAGATTTTTAATGGTTGATCCAAAAAGGATAGAACTTTCAATCTACAACGGAATACCACACCTTGAAAGACCTGTAATAACGGATGCAAAAGAGGCTGTTTTGATGTTGAAAGAATTAACCGAATGGATGGATCTTAGATACAAAGCTTTTGCAAAACTCGGAGTCAGGGATATAGTTGAGTATAACAAGAAGAGTGATAAGAAAAAACCTTATATAATAGTAATTATAGATGAGATGGCGGATCTTATGATGACAGGTTCAAAAGAGATAGAGACACATATCATTAGACTGGCACAGATGTCAAGAGCAGTTGGAATACATCTTATACTTGCGACACAGAGACCTTCAGTTAATATAATAACAGGTTCAATTAAAGCTAACTTCCCTGTAAGAATTTCTTTTAAAGTCCCTTCAAAGGCTGATTCAAAGACAATAATAGATACATCAGGTGCTGAAAAACTTCTCGGAAAAGGTGATATGCTTTACATCCCACCACAGAAAGGAGTAACTGTTAGGGCTCATGGGGCTTTTATAAAAACTGAGGAAGCTACTAACATTGTTAACCTATGGGCTGAAACATATATGAAAAAACTTTTCGAGAATGAGGTAAAGGATCCTGCAAAACTTTCAAAACTCATAATCGAAAATGAACTTATACAATGTATAGCCAACCCTTCAAATACTCCTGGTTGTGAATACAGAATAGATGAGTTCGTTCAGCAGTACAGTGAAGAACTTGAAATAGAAAAAGAAAAATTGACCCAACTTCTTACAAGAACAGTTTACCATATACCTATAGAGGAATCTGGGTATACACAGAATATAAGAATAGGTCAAAATTTTGATGGGAATATAGAGGATGAGAACGAACTCGATCCACTTTTTGAACAGGTTAAAGAGTTCGTTTCCAAACACAAAGAGGTTTCAACAAGTATGATACAATCCTATTTCAAACTCGGATATCCACGTGCAGCAAAAATAACAAGACAACTTGAAAAGAATGGAATAATAGGACCAGCGAACGGTTCAAAACCAAGGAAGGTTCTTATAAACGATGATAAAAATAGTTGAAATATTTTATCTAACTTTTCTTTTTCTTTCATTCAAAGAATATGAGAATGTAGATAAATTAAGATTCTCTTCAAATGTTGAATACTGTGAAAAAAATATGTGTATGTTTAAAAACCTTTCTGGAAGTATAGATTTAAAGGATAAAAAAAATATAGATATAACTTTCGATAAGAAGAGATTCCAAAATTTAAAAGATTTGAAAAAGAACGATTTTTTAAACTATCTATTCTACCCTTTTATAAAGAAAGAGAGTATAGATTTTCTTATTGAAGATACTTTTAAAATAGTAACCTATAAAAGGGATAAAGAGATCTGGGACACTTTACTTTTCGATGAAAATTTTAACCTTTTAAAGTATATCACTTACTATAAAAAATCGAGAGTAGTTTTAACAGTAAAAAATTTTGAAAAAATAAAAGATTAATCCTCTTTAATCTTTTCTATCCTTTTTTTCAAATCGTTTAAGAAAAGAAGAGATTCTATTGGAGTTAAATTCTCTATCTCTTTTTCAGATATCATTTTTATTATTTCTTCATACTTTTCTTTCTCTTTCGAATTTTTAAATAGGGAGAGTTGGGAAACATCCCTCATCTTCTCTTTAACATTCATCTCACTCTCTTTTAAAAGTGATAAAATCTGCGAAGCGTTTTCCGTTATCTCTTTGGGTAATCCAGCCATCTTTGCAACTTCTATACCATAACTTTCATCTGAACTACCTTCAACGATCTTTTTAAGAAAAACTATCCTATCATCATATTTTCTTACCTTTGCTGTCATATTGAACATTTTTGGCAATTTGCTTTTCAGTTCGGTCAACTCATGGTAATGTGTTGCAAAAAGAGTCTTTGGAGATCTGTCAAGATTATGTATATATTCTATTATAGCCCATGCTATCGATAAACCATCGAAAGTCGAAGTCCCCCTTCCTATCTCATCGAGAACTATAAAACTTTTTTCTGTCATATTCTCAATTATGTTAGAACATTCAAGCATCTCTGCCATAAATGTTGAAACACCCTTTGAAAGATCATCACTCGCTCCTATCCTTGTAAAAATTCTATCTGTCAAAGGTATTTTAGCTTTTTTAGCAGGCACGAAAACTCCAATGTGAGCCATAAGAATAATCAGAGCATTCTGCCTTAAATATGTTGATTTCCCTGACATGTTTGGACCTGTCAAAAGTATCAAAGATCTTTTATCATCCATATATAGAGAGTTAGGAGTAAACCTTTCGTTTCTGTTGGTTATCTCTATAACAGGATGTCTCCCATCCTCAATGTAAAGTTCATAGAAATCACCAATTTCAGGTTTTACATAATCATTCTCATAAGATAACAAAGTATAAGAATATAGAAGGTCAACTTTACCAATGAATGTTGAGACCTTTTTGAGTTCAATATAATAAATAGATAACCTTTCTATAAGTTTATCGTAAAGTTCCCTTTCCAATTTGTTAAGTCTTTCCTCTGCAGTCAATATCTCTATCTCATACTGTTTCAACTTTTCGTTAACAAACCTTTCAGCGTTCTTCAATGTTTGTTTTCTTATATAATCTTTAGGGACTCTATCAAGATTTGAATTTGTTATCTCGATATAGTAGCCCATAACAGTTGAATAACCTATCCTAAGATTGTTGATCCCTGTTCTTTTTTTCTCCTCATCCTCCATCATATATATCGATTTAGATCTCTCAAGTGAAAGTTCTTTCAATCTATCATATTCAGGGTCGAATCCTTTTTTGAAAAACTTTTCCTTCTCTCCATCAAGAACAACATTTTCATCTATTGATATATCTATTATCTGGATGACCTTTTCAACAGCACCCCTGTCTATCTTGGGTAGATCGATTGACAAAGTATCAACAATATCAGATATTTTTATAGTATTTTTTAAAGATTCCTTAAGATTCACAAGACAACGGGGTGTAGCCCTTTTGGAAATTATCCTCGCGTTTATCCTTTCAATATCCCCAACATTTGAAAGCAACTCTTTTAGAGATTTCAAAATATCATATTTTAAAAGCATCCTTTCAATATTATCATAACTTTTTGTTATCGACTCTTTATCATAGTATGGAGATTTTAGAATTTCTCTCAAAGCTCTTCCACCCATAGGAGTTTTAGTTCTATCTATAGAATGAAGAAAAGAATTTTCATACTCTCCGTTACTCCTTGAAAATATCTCAAGGTTTCTGATAGTTTGACTATCCAAAATCATCCTTTTGGAAAGATCTACATACTCTATATTTTTAACCTGCTCAAGAGAAGTCGAATATGACTCACTTATGAAGGATAAAAGAGCACCGGATGCTATAACAAGTTTTTCGTCAATATTTTTTATTCTTTCTATTCTATCCATACCAAAATGCTCTTTCAAAATTTCGAAACATTCTTCAAAGTTGAAAAAACCTTCATCTATAAGTTTGACTTCCTTTTCATCGATTCTTATTTTAATGTTTGAAACTATCTCCTTAATATCTTTTCTTCTTAAAAAATCAAAAATGTTCTGGTCATCTTTGAAATCATATATAAAAAGATCCCCGGTTGAAATATCAAGAGTTGATACAACATTTTTCCCATCAACAATATAGGTTAAAGCGAAAAAGTTGTTCTCTTTTTCGGAAAGTAAAGATTCTCTCATTATCGTTCCAGGAGTTAGAACTTCAACAACTCCCCTTCTCACAAGTTTCACATTTTTATTCGATTCTTCGAGTTGATCGGCTATCGCTATTTTTTTACCACTTTCAACCAATCTTCTTATATACTGATCAGCAGATTTTATCGGAAATCCTGCAAGAGGGACTCTATCTTCTCCATATTCTCTTGATGTTAAAGTAATGTTTAAAAATGATGAAATGAATTTGGCATCTTCATAAAAAGTTTCGTAAAAATCTCCCATCCTGAAAAGGAGCAGGGAATCCTGGAAATTCGATTTTATCTCTTTGTACTGCTTAAGTATAGGAACATCCTTATCCTTCATATCATTCTCCATAAACTATCCAAGCAGGTAGAGTTTCTGCCTTTTGAAAAATTTTCAAAAAACTTTTCGCATCCTGTTCGTTCTTAAATTTACCTATTCTAACTTTATAAAGGTTCTCTTCAAATACTACAAAAACATCATAGCTTTTATCCTTGTATGTTTTGAAGAGTTTATCAGCATTATCTTTACTTTTAAATGAACCTATCTGAATGGAATAGAATTTTTCTTTTGCCTGTGAATGTTTATTTTTTTCATTCAAAGAAAAATAATTTAAAAATGGACTCGAGTCAACCTCATTAATAAAACTTGTAATCCAGTAATTGGAACTTTTTATATCAGCGTAGTTCTCATAAATCCCAATAATGCCAAGATACGCGTAAGGTAAAATATTTTTTTCCTTCAAGGAAATAAGTTTTCTATAGTATGTTAGCGCTTTGGAAGTATCCCTAATAAGTGAGTAATACTTTGCAAGTCGAAGAAGAGTTGTCGTATAAAAAGGAGAGTCCTTATAATTTTCTTCAACAGTTTTATAACAGTTCAAAGAAAGTGTTAGATCATTTGAAATTTCAGCTATATAAAAATACAAAGAACTTGATGGTTCTATATTTTTACCTTTCAAAGAATCAAGTAAAAGTTTCAATGATAAAAAATCACCTTTAATATAAAATTCTTTGATATCAGTTTCAAAAGAAAAGAAGAATAAAAAAATTATACCAAAAATAATCACAATTTTTTTCATATTCACCTCTTTTTTATTCCATAAGGGGTTATCCCTTTTATCTGAACTATCTGAACAATAACTTTGTCATTTATTTTTATATCATCTCCGTTAACAACAACACTCCTGTTATGTCTATCCCTTCCGTAGTACTCCTTTTTACTCTTCTTACTGACCTTTTCAACTATAACCTCTACTTCCCTTCCAACAAGTTCTTTCAGTTTCTTTTCCTTTACACTTCTCTGCAAATCGATAAGTTTTTTAAGCCTTGAAGAACTCACCTTTTTATCACAATCTTCCATAAAATAAGCAAGAGTATTCTTTCTTTTTGAAAACCTGTACATGAAAGCATCATCAAATTCTATATCCAAAACGAGTTTCAATGTATCTTCAAAATCGTTTTCATTCTCATATGGAAGTCCAACCATAATATCTGTTGTTATTGAAATATCTTTAAGTATTTTTCTTGCTTTATCTATCTTTTCTAAAAAATCTTTAACAGTGTAATCTCTGTGTAAAAGTCTTAAAAGTTTATCGGATCCAGTTTGAACAGGAAGATGTAAATGTGGACAAATATTTTCATAATCAGCCATAAGTTTAACTATATCGGGGGAAAAATCTTTCGGATGTGAAGTTAGAAATCTGATTCTCATATCTTTAAACTCTTTTGCAACTTTCTCGAGTAATCTTACAAAATCATATGAATCATAAAAGTATGAATTCACATTCTGCCCAAGAAGCATTATCTCACCCGTTTTGTCGTTGATGTTTTTTTTTATATTTTCAATAACATCATCAACACTGAAAGATACCTCTTCTCCTCTCAGATAAGGAACTATGCAGTACGAACAAAAATTGTTGCACCCCTTCATTATTGGAAGATAGAGAGTAAAATCAGTCTTTCTCAAAATATCAGAATAGTTACCTAAAGAATTTATCTTGAATTCTTTAAAATTTTTAAGCTTTAGAAGTTCAGGTAGTTTTTTGTATTCTGTCGAAACTATAAAGGATTCATCTGAAAAAATATTTTCATTTTCAAGTGATTTCGCAAGACATCCAGCTATAATGAACCTTTTACCATCCTTTTTACCTTTCAAACTCTGGATGAACCCTAAAGCTCTCTTCTGTGCATGATCCCTAACAGAACAACCGTTAACAACAACTATTTTTGCATCCTCAATATCAAAGACCTCTTCGTAACCTTCATTTTTAAGAATAGAACTTATTATCTCACTATCATAATCGTTCATCTCGCAACCGTAAGTTACAATCTTAAAGGTTTCTCTCTTCACAGATAACCTTCCCATCGACATAATCCAAAACTTTTACCTTAATGATATCACCTTTTTTAAATTTATCATCATATTCAAGATAACCATCAAAATACCTTTCCCCTTTCCCTTTTATTTTACCATCCTTCAAACCTTCAAAAATTATAGACTCTTTTTCACCCTTTAAGGATTTCAAAAACTTCTCTTTTCTTTCTTTATGTACTTCTCTCATTATCCTCATCTTTTCCTCTATCGATATTTTTGAATCTTTATTTTTTTCAAAATAGTATGCGAGTGTTTCTTTTCTTCTTGAATAAGGGAAAATATGGAAATGTGAGATATTACTATTTTTATAGAAATCAACCATCTCTAAAAAATCCAGATCATTTTCAAAAGGAAAACCAACTATGACATCACAACCCAACATAGGTTTAAAAAAATTTTCCTCAAATGAGAATAATAGATTTTTTATCATTTCTTTGTTGTATTTCCTTTTCATCATCTTTAAAACTTTTTCAGAAATGTGTTGTAAAGAAAGATGGAAAAATGGAACAACCTTTTTTATTTTTGCCAGTTTTTCAATATCCTTTTCATCTATCTCGTTTATATCGAGAGATGAAAGTCTAATCCTTTCTATTTCTTTTTGAGAGATAATTTCTATAAGATCTATAAGATTTTTCCCCTCGGAATTGTATCTCCCTATATGGACACCAGTTAAAACTATCTCCTTTACATTCTTTTTGATGAGTCCTTCAACCTCTTCTATAATACTTTTTATCTCTCTGCTTTTTTCATCTCCCCTGAAATATGGAACTATACAGTAGGAACAAAAACTGTTGCATCCTGTTTGTATGGGGATTTCAACTCTTGTTCTGTTAATGAAAGAATTTTTTAATTGGAAAATTCTATCCTGCTGTATGTATTCAACCTCTTTTTCAAGGGAATCCTTATCATAACAACCAACTACCTGAAACCTCTTTTCAGGATATTTTCTAACCATCCTTTCAAGAACATTTTTGAACTGTTTCTGTGATGTTTCAGTCACTATACATGAAGAAAGAACAATAATATCAGCATTGGATGGTTCACTACAAACTTCCCATCCTTTTTCAACAAACTCACCAATATATCTTTTTGTTAAAGATTGGTTCAATTTACAACCCATACTATAAAAAAATATTTTCATTTCACAAGATCCACTTTCAAAAAATATTCTAAAGATTCCTTCCAGTTTCTCATAATATTTATACCGTTTTTTTTCAAAACTGCATTTTCGAGAACAGAGTACTTCGGTCTTTTTGGAAAAAGATCCTTTGAATCTTTTTTTTCAATTTTTATATCAAGGTTTAAAATCTTTTTTATCGCTAAAGCGAAATCATACCAACTTGTTTCTCCTTCATCCGTTGAATGGATTATACCTGAAATATCAAAATCTATCAATTTTTCAACCTGCTTTGCAATGTTTTGGGTGTATGTGGGAGTCAGGAACTGATCGTTAACAATCTGAACCTTTTCCCTTTTTTCAGCTTTTTTTATTATGAATGAAACGAAATTATACCCCTTGGATTTACTCTCCTTTTTACCGTATAAACCACTAACCCTTAAAATTTTTGCATCAGGGTTGTTCTCAAGGATCATCCTTTCTCCAACATATTTCGATAGTCCATAGTTGTTCAAGGGATTACATCTATCAACCTCAACATAGGGAGTTCTTTTTCTTCCATCGAAAACATAATCTGTTGAGAAATGAAAAAATTTAATTTTATTTTCATAACAGTATTTTGAAATGACTGAAGGTAAAATCGCATTCATAAGAAAGGAGTCTTTAATATACTTTTCACTGTTGACAACATCAAGATATGCTGAACAGTTTATGATGATATCATATTTAAATTTTATAAAAGCTAAAAAATCATCAACTCTTCTTACATCGAACTTCTCTCTTCCTCCACCATCAACTTCATACTTCTTTGAAAGCACCCTGTCAAGATCAAAACCCAACTGTCCATTTTTACCTATTATATATATTTTCATAAAGGAAATACCTTAAAAAGGTCTTTAACAGAATCACAGACAATATCAACATCAAGATTGGATCTTTTATAATCTTCAATCTTCGTTTCTCCTGAAAGAACTAGTACAGATATTACTTTCGCATCAACAGCCATTCTCATATCTGTATACAACCTGTCACCTATCATAACAGCATCTTTACAATCTATAGAATAATATTTTAATATATTGGAAAGCATTTCAACATTCGGTTTTCCAACAATTTCAGGTAACCTTAAAGTACACTTTTCAAACATACTAATAAAACAACCTATATCAGGTATGAATCCATCCTCAGTTGGACAAAGGATATCAGGATGGGTAGCGATATATCTTTTCCCTTCCTTTAAAAACTTGTATGCTTTTTCAATCTTTTCATAAGTTAGAGTTTTATCGAAACCGAGCAAAACAACTTCCGGGTCTTTATCGGTAAGTATAAAACCATTCTCTCTCAACTCCTCTTCAAAAGATGGTGTTCCGAGTGGGAATATTTTTTTAATATTTTCCCTTTTCATCTTTAGAATGGTTGCGTTCAAAGATGTGAAGATCTCATCAATGGAAAGTTCAAACCCCATCCTTTTTAGTTTCATATAATAATCGTTTCTGTTTTTAGATGAGTTGTTTGAAAGAAAGACCCTTTTTATTCCAAGATCTTTCAATCTATTTAATAATTGGACGGAACCATCTATAAGTATATCTCCAAGATACAAAGTCCCATCCATATCGAAGAAAAAAATTTTAGGGAGTTTACTCCCATTCGATAGTTGAAGGTGGTTTTGATGATATATCATACACTACCCTGTTTACTCCTTTTACTTCATTGATTATTCTATTGGAAATCTTTTGTATAATTTCCTTTTCAAACCAGTAGAAATCAGCTGTCATCCCATCTGTAGATGTCACAGCCCTTAAAGCCACAACATTCTCATAAGTTCTCTCATCACCCATAACTCCGACACTTTGAACAGGTAAAAAAACAGCGAAAGCCTGCCATATATCGTTGTAGATTTTATTTCTTCTCAACTCTTCTATATATATAGCATCAACCTTTCTTAAAATTTCAAGTTTTTCTTTTGTTACCTCACCAATAATCCTTATAGCAAGACCGGGGCCTGGGAAAGGATGTCTGTTAATAAAATCTGAAGGGATACCGAGTTTCAAACCTATCATCCTAACCTCATCCTTAAAAAGATCCTTTAAAGGTTCAACGAGTTTAAAATTCATATTATCTGGCAAACCACCAACATTATGGTGACTCTTAATAACAGCTGAAGGTCCCTTTGTTGATTTCGATTCAATCCTGTCAGGATAGATTGTTCCCTGAAGTAAAAATTTTGCTTTTTTAATTTTTTTCGCTTCTTCCTCAAAAGATTCTATAAATAGTCTACCTATTATCTTTCTTTTCCTTTCAGGATCAACAACACCTTTCAAATTTTTCAAAAATGTTTCACTCTTATCAACATACTTAACATTAAGTTTCAATTTTTTGTTGTAAAGTTCTATAACTTCCCTTCCCTCATTCATTCTTAAAAGTCCTGTATCTATGATGAAACCTTTTAGCCTGCCACCAACAGCTTTTTTTACAAGGACCGCGGCAACGGTTGAATCAACTCCACCTGAAAGTCCACCTATCACATAGTTGTCACCAACATCATCTCTTATTTTATCAACAATCTTTTTTATTAGATCTCTGCTTGTCCAATTCTTTTTTGCTTCACATATCTTGAAAACAAAATTTTTCAAAATATCTTTCCCATAATCTGTATGGTATACCTCAGGATGGAATTGTAATCCGAAAACTTTTCCATTTTTACTAACCATTGAACCATTTTTACAGTTTTGACTATACCCACTTCTTTCAAAATTTTGCGGTAATTTAACAACATTATCAGAATGCGACATCCACACTTTTATCTCTCTGGGAATACCCTTGAAAAGTTTATCATTTTTAACTATGTGGAATTTTGCATAACCGAATTCTCTCTCTTTAGATCTCTCAACTTCCCCTTTGTATTTTTTTGCTAAAAGCTGCATACCGTAACATATACCGAGTACTGGAACATTAAGCTTCAAAAGATCAACATCTATATCTGGAGAATTTTTATCGTAAACGGAGTTAGGACCTCCAGATAAAACAACTCCATAATAAGAGTTCAGATCAACTTCTTTTATCTGGTCAGGATGAATTATTTCAGAAAAAACTTCAAGTTCTCTTATCTTTCTTGCAATCAGTTGGGTGTACTGGGAACCAAAATCAACTATCAGAATACCTATCCTATCCATTTAAAATCCTTTTTATGTTTTTTTTAATATCACCTTTAAAAAGGTATGAACCTGAAACAAGCCACTGTGCACCTGCTTTTATAGCTTCTTTTCCGGTTTTATCATTTATTCCACCATCTATCTGAATAATATATTTTCTTTCCCCTCTCAAATCTTTCAATCTTTTTACTTTTTCAAGAGTGTAATTTAAAAATTTTTGCCCAGCAAAACCCGGATGAACTGACATCACAAGAACATAATCTATATAGTCAAGATAAGGAATGATTTTATCAACTCCGGTTTCAGGATTAATAACTATTCCAGCTTTCACCTTTCTTTTCTTTATCTTTTTTATAAGGGCAAAAGGTTTAACTGTTGTTTCTATATGAAATGAGATATGGGTAGCACCTGCATCTATAAACCTATCATAATACCTATCCGGTTTTTCTATCATAAGGTGACAATCAAGATCTCTTGAAGTCAAATCTCTTACAGCTTTAACAAAATGTGGTCCAAAAGTTATATTATCAACAAAATGCCCATCCATAACATCAAGATGTAAGATTTTTAAATACGATGGTATAGAAGATATACTTTTTCTTAGATTTTTTATATCTATAGATAAAAGGGAAGGTATTATCTGAATATCCTTTTCCATCATCTTCCTTTTAATATAATTTTAAGTGTATCATCTTTTTTAAGGTACTGGCCACTATCTGGAACCTGCTTTATAACATAGTAATTGTCACCTTTACTTCTAATTGTATCAATCTTAAGATTCAGATATTTTAAAAGTTTCGATGAAAGAAGAATAGCAGAGTCTGATGATAGACCAACAAAGTTAGGTATTTGAACATAATTATCAATCTTTCCTTTTGAAACATAAAGGGAGATAGTTCCACCTTTTGAAATCAAACTGTTTTCAGGTGGTTCACTTCCAACAACAATATTTTCAGCATAGTTGTTATCGAAAACATAATTGGTGTCATTAACTATGATACCATTCTTTAAAAGCATATCTGTAGCATTTGAAATATGAAGACCTTTCACATATGGCACACTTATCTTTTCACTTCCCTTTGAAACTATAACTTCAACTATCTTGTTAAACTTAATTGAACTGTTTGGTAATGGGTTTTGAGATATAACTATTCCACTCGGGACATTTTCAGAATACTCTTCCCCAGCTATCCTCATATCAAGTCCAGCAAGTTCAAGGTTGGTTCTTGCCTGACTTATAGTTATTCCAGTTACATCTGGAACCTTTATCTCTTTAGAGGTCTTTAAAATTATTGGCATGAAAATCTGTCCCAACAATAATCCGGTTAGAACGAAGAGAAAAGCGAGTGATGTTAGTAAACAGCCCCATTTTCTCCCTTTTTCATCAACATCTATACTTTTCACTTCATCTTTCAAATTTTCGACTTTAAAAAAAGATAGTTTCATTCTCTTTCCCTGTTTATCCATATTTTAACACCTGTTCCTTTTTTCACTTTTGTTCCAGATGCAGGTTGCTGTTTTATAACTATATCGAATGGATATTCAACATCTGTAACATATATAATCTCTTCTACAAGAAGACCAGCATTATTTATCTTTGCTCTGGCATCCTCTTTTGTTAGAGAGTTGACATTTGGAACAACAACGGTAGTGACTCCTTTGGAAACATTAAGATTCACAGCGGATCCTGAAGGTATTCTCGCTCCTCCAACAGGATCGGTTGAAACGACAACATCAGCTCTGTACTTGTCATCATCAACATATTTAACATCACCAATTTTAAGCCCAAGATTGATTATCTCCCTTTTTACCTCATCAACATTAAGCCCTATAAAATATGGGAGTGTAACTATTTTCTGTGTATCTAAGGTAACACTTTCAACATTTTCTTTTCCTGCACTAACAACCACATTAACAACACTATTTTTTACAACATTAGTCCCAGCGAGTGGTGATTGGGAAAGAATAACACCTTTATCTTTTTCACTCACCTTTTCAGATTCAACGAATAGATTCAAATTCTTGTTTGAAAGAATAATTTTTGCCTTCTCATAATCAAGCCCTTCAACCATAGGGACTTCAATCATCTCAACTTTACCATTTTGGGAATCTTTTTTGAATGATGGTAAAATAGGTGTTAGAAAAATAACCGCAAGAGTTGATACGATTATTGAAACGATGAATGAAACTATCAAAGAGATAGTTACTATCTTCCCTGTGTTATCAAACATTTCATCCTCCTGTTTTCCTTAGAAGAGCTCCATAACCACCGTTGAAAGGATCTCCAAAAGTGAAGAACTGGCTTATCATTTTATAATCTTTGTTTTTCTTCAAAAAATCAAAAACAACATCATGGTTTTCCTCTTTGAAAACTGAACAGGTTATATATAAAAGTAAGCCATCATCCTTTACAAACTCTTCAGCTTTTTCTATCATTTTTTTCTGTATTTCAACAAGTTCATCTATCTTCTTTTTATAGTTGTATTTTACATCAGGGTTCTTTCTTATAGTCCCAGTTGAGGTGCATGGAACATCAAGTATCACTAAATCGAAAAGTTTGTCAAGATTGAGTTTGAAAATATCAGCTGCAAAAGTTGTAATATTTTTCAATTTCAACCTTTTTATATTACTATTCATCATCTCAATCCTTTCAGCATCTTTATCTATAGCGACAATTTTAGATTTTGGAAGAAAAGATTTTACAAGAAAACTCTTTCCACCAGGTGCAGCACATAGATCCAAAACATCATCTATAGTTTCTTCAAGTTGTAAGGATCTGAAGATGTTAAGATATATCGGATCGAGTATATACTCTTTTTTCGTTAACCTCTCATTATCTTTAAATTCCCTATATTCGAGCTCGTCTATCCTGAAAGCATAAATAGGAGGTTTTGAATTGTAGAACTGGAGAAGTTGTTTAGTCCTTTCAAGACCCACCTCTTCAAAAAGGTATTCTATAAAATGTTGTGGGAAAGAGTATTTTATTGATAAGCTCTCCAAGGAATCATCATCTGGAATTACAACCTTATCTTTGTTTCTTAGAAACTCTCTCAAAATCCAGTTTACGAATTTTTCCTGATTTTTTGTTTGAGATTTCGCTATATCAACTATAGTTGAAAGTACAGCATAATCTTTATGGTTCATAAAAAATATTTCATATATACCAATTCTTACAAGATTCTGAACCTTCTTCGAAAGGTTGTTTATATTTTTCCCTGTTGCCTGTTCCAAAATATGATCGAGAAGAATCTTGTTTCTTACAACTCCATAAACGAGTTCTTTTATATATGATGCTGTTTTTTTATCTTTTCCAAAAACTCTCATCTCATAAGATTTTTTCAAAGGAATGTTTCTTGAGAAAATATCCTCTAATATGAAGTATGAGATCAATCTTCTATCTTCCATGTTACCCCATCTTTTAAATCGTTTATAATAATTTTTCTTTTTTTGAGTTCTTCCCTTATCGTGTCTGCCATCTGATAATTTTTCTCTTTTTTCATAGTTTCTCTTATTTTTAAAAGTATTTCAACAAGTTGTTCTGTCAGATCATCCTTTTCCTTTTTTTCAAATATAAAACCAAGATCTTTATACATCTTGGATAGAGTGTTTCTGAGAAGACTCTCATCCTTTTCTTTTTTGTTTATCATATTAATAGTTTCAAAAATTATTCCCAAAGCTTGTGGTGTATTCAGATCATCTTCCAAAGCATCCTTAAAATCCTTATATATTTTATCATCTACATTATCCTCTTCAAAATTTTCATCTAAATAAGGAACCAATCTTTTGAAAGCTGTTTTTGCTTCTTCAACTCTTTCGGTTGAAAATTCTATATCCTTTCTATAATGTGTTTTATAAAGGAAGAACCTTAAAACATTAGGTCCATAAAGTTTGAGAAGCTCCTTGGCTTTGAAAACATTACCTAAAGATTTTGACATCTTCTCACCTTTCAAATTTACCATACCGTTATGAACCCAATATTTTGCAAAAGGTTTACCTGTTGCACATTCGGATTGGGCTATCTCATTCTCATGGTGTGGAAAAATCAGATCCTGTCCCCCAGCATGTATATCGAAAGATTCTCCTAAATATTTAATACTCATAGCTGAACATTCTATGTGCCATCCCGGTCTTCCCTTCCCAAAAGGAGAATACCAATAAGGTTCATTATCCTTCGCACCTTTCCATAAAACAAAATCCAAAGGGTTTTCCTTGTTCTGGTTAACTTCAACTCTTTTTCCCTCTATAAGATCATCCAACCTTTTACCTGAAAGTTTACCATACCCTTTGAATTTGGAAACACTAAAATAAATATCATCTCCAGATCTGTAAGCAAAACCTTTCTCTAACAATTTAGATATTAGTTCTATAATCTCCTCAATATGACCTGTTGCTCTTGGATAAACATCAAAGTTAAGTATGTTCAAAGAGTTGAAAACCTCAAAAAACTCATCTATATTTCTCTGAGATATTATCCTGTAATCTATCTTTGATTGTGCCATTTTTGTAATGAGTTTATCATCTATATCGGTAAAATTGTAAACAGAGAAAACTGAATAACCTGACAATTTTAATACCCTTCTTAAAATATCAACTGTGACCAAAGCTCTTATATGACCTATGTGTGGAGTATCCTGAACAGTCATTCCACAAGAGTAGATTCTAACTAAACCATCTTTTGAAACAGGCTCAAAATTTTCAACATCTTTTGAAAATGTATTGTAAATTTTAAACATCTATCATTTCTCCTTGTCAACTATAGCAGCCGTTAATTCTCCTTCACAGACAACCTTTTCATCAACATAAGCTTTACATTCTAAAACAAAGAAATTCCCTTTATGCTCTTTTAAGATGCACTCGTTTTTTAATACATCACCGGGGAAAACTGGCTTTCTAAATTTCACTTTATCTATCTTAACAAAATAAGGGACCTTCTCTTCTATATTTTCTATATAGTAAGATATAAGCATCGCACCTGTTTGTGCGAGTGATTCTATTATTAAAACTCCGGGCATAACTGGATGTTGCGGGTAATGACCCTGAAAAAAATGTTCATCCATTGAAACACATTTTTTGCCAACAACCCTCTTCTCATTAATCTCTAATATCCTATCAACAAGAAGCATAGGATACCTGTGTGGGATAACTTTCATTATCTTTACAATGTCAAAATCTTTGTTTTTATCTTCCATAATACCTCACTTTTTTAACAATAATTTTATTTCTGATATATATTCTGATATTTTATTGTTAAAATCTATATCACTTGTTGATTCTTTATTTATAGTTTTAAGAAGTCTTCTCGTTTTAACATCGTAAATTGAAACTTCAGAAATTATCTTACCTGAAACCATCTTTACCTTTCCCATAAAGCAGTAATCAGCATTCAAAGTGAAAGCATAACTCAAAGCGTCAGCAGGTTTTAAATTTTCAATATCCGTGACACCCATCTTTTGTAGATAGGAATTAACATCATTTATGCTTACAGGTTCAAGTTTGTTTTCAACCTTTAATGACTGGTAGAGTGATTTTGCAAGTTTTATATGGTATTGTTCACTTCTCGTCTCTTTGTCTTCAGCAACAAAATCGTAAACTATGTACCTTTGTAAAACAGAAACAGGGACAAAAAAATCTTTATTCAGTTCTTCTATAACTCTGTCAGTAAGATCTATCTCCTTTTTTGCATAAAGTATATTCCCATCTGCGAAATCGAGTATAAGTGTATAACCTTCATCATCACCTATTTTTTTTATTATTGAATTTATCTTATCCACAACAGGTTTCAACATCTGTTTGTTTATAGTTGATGATTTACCACCCTCACCATATATTTCCTGAATATATTTGTTAAGTGAATCTTTTTTATCATTGATCTCTTTCTGTTTTCTTGAGTTCAACTCTTCTGAAAGCATACTCTTCTGTTCGTTGTAGATTTTTTCAAGTGAATCTATCTGCTGTTGAAGGTTGTTAATCTTTTTTTTCCAATCTGCCAACTCTTTCTCTACCTCTCTGTTTATATCATTCAATCCTTTATATTCCTGAAATATTCTTTTAGAATCGATGTAACCTATCTTCTCAGCAAAAAAATTCAAAAAAGTCAAAGAAATTATGAAAAGAAAAATTATCCTTTTCATCAAACCTCCTAAAAAGATGTTCCTATCTGGAAGTGTGGCTCCCATCTCTGTCCATAACCATTTCCAGTTTTAGAGAATCCATATCCAAGATCTATTCCCATTATACCAACCATAGGAATCTGCAATCTGACTCCTAAACCTAAACCAGAGTAAAGTGGGAGAAATTTGTTTTTAAAACCTTCTGAGATAGAGTTATAGCTGTTTCCAACATCATAGAAAAGGATAAGGTAAGCCATATCGTTTAAAGAAAGTCTCAATTCTGAATTTAAAAGTAAAGCACCTCTTCCACCAACAACATAACCATCGAGAGTATAACCTATACTTCTATCAGGATAACCTCTCAGTCCCCAGTTACCTACTCCACCGAGAACAAACCTTTCGGATAATGGTATATTCTCTATATCTTTGTAAGAATCTATAAATCCATAAGCGAACCTTTCCATCAGAACGAATTTCCAGAAAAGTTTTCTGTATATTCTAAGATCAACATTCATCTTATAGTAATCTATCTGCCCACCCAAATAACCACCGGCGAAACCTGTATACAAACCAAAAAGTTCACCATTGTCAGGGAAGAAATCACTATTCCTTGAATCTCTGACAATAGAAGGTGATATCTCGGAAAGTATCCTTTTATCACCTAAAAATTGTTTAATCCATGGATCGAGTATACTAAGGTATGATGAATCAGCATAAGTGTAAACCTGTTCAAGTTTGTATGTTGTGTAGAATCTTGTCATCAACCTTTCAGATAAAAAGAAACCTGTCGTAACACTACCACCAATCCTTCTATCATAATAGTATGTTCTATCTTTCGTTGTGTAATACTCTCTTGTTCCAACAACAACAGGATAACCTAAAAAGTATGGTTCGGTGAAACTGAAGGAGAAATTCGAAATCGATGCACCCTTTTCAAGAAGGAATTCTGTGGATAAACCTTTTCCAAGAATATTTTTGATTTTTATAGTTATGTTACCAGTTAACCCATCCACCTGATTATAACTACCTCCAATGTTGAACTCACCTGTCTGTTTTTCTTTTACAAGAAACTCTATATTTATCTTATCCTCTTCTTCAGTTTGTTTTGGATTTATCTGGACATTTTCAAAATAACCTGTTCTTGAAAGGTTTGAAAAACTCAACACAAGATCTTTTCTCTTGAATATATCTCCGGGTCTTGATAAAATCTCCCTCCTAACAACGAAATCTTCAGTTTTTTCATTTCCGGAGATTATGATTTCATTTATGTATGCGAGTTTGTTTTCAACTATTTTAAAATCTATATCACAAACTCCACTATTTTTAAAATACTCTTCTCTAACATTAACATTTATAAATCCCTTATCCATGTACATCTCATATATTGAAGACAAAGTGGAGTTGACTTTACTTAAAGAGTAAGGTTCACCTTCCTTCAAATTTATCTGTTTTTTTATCTCTTCCGCTAAAACATTTTCATTTCCAGAAAAAGTGACCTTCCCAATCTTGTAAAAATCGTTCAAAGTAACATATATCTTCAAAAAGAGAAATCTGTTGTCATAGGAGTAATCTTTAACAACCGAATCGAGTGTAGCATCTATAAAACCTTTATCCTTCAGTATGTTAACTATTAATGTTTTATCCTCTTCAAAATCCTCCTCTTTGAATAAACCATCCCTTAAAAAACCTTTCTCTTTTGTCTTCATCTTAGATTTTATCTGATCATCTGTAATTTTATAGTTCCCAATAATCTCTATCTTTTTTATCCTTATCGATTCATTCTCATTTATAAAAAGGAAAAGGTTTACCTGTCCATTATCATTCTCACCTATCGAATCGTTTATCTCAACATTGAGAAAACCTTTTTTATGGTAAATATTCTCTATCTCTTTTTTAATCTTAAAGAGAGCATAATCGTTTAAAAAATCGCCCTCTTTTACTGAAAGAGAGTCGGTAAGATCTTTTTCTTTAACCTTCCTGTTACCTTTTAAAACTATCTTTTTCAACCTTACATTCTCTTCAACAGTAATTTTAACTATATCGTTTAAATCTTTCTTTTCACTTTTTACTTCAACCTGTTTGAAAAAACCTGTTGAAAAAAGATTTTTTATAGCATTCTCAATATCTTTATCCGTAAGTGGTGAACCTATATACAAACCTGACCTGTTTATAACAAACTCTTTTGATGTAAAGTTGTTTCCTTCAACCTCTATATCGAATATTCTATCAGTTAAAATATTCTGTTGATAAGAGATTAAATATAAAGAAAAAAGTAAAAAGAAAGAAAAAAACTTTTTCAATTTTCCTCCTCACGCTGTTTTATGATCTCTCCATAAAACACACCAATTTTATCGTTAATGATGTCAAAAAAGATCTCGTTATGTGTTGTGAACTTATCATGTAGAATCTCTTCGGTTATAAAATTCTCAACATTCTCCTGAATAACTCTTGAAACATTTCTCGCTCCAAAATTCCTGTCAAAACCTTTTTTTGCAAGATAATCGACAACTCTATGTGAAAAAGATATATTGTAACCTTTTTTAGAATATATCTCTGATAGATTCTGTAGATTTTTTAAAGTAATTTCTCTTATATTATCCTCAGTCAAACTGTTGAAAACTATTATCATGTCGAGTCTATTTAAAAATTCAGTTTTAAAATTCTTTTTTACCTCTTCCATAATACTTTTCTGGAACTTTTCTTCATCGTAATCCTTTTCAGAAAAACCAATATCCTTTTTGAATATGTTTTCAGATGTTCCAATATTAGATGTGAAAACTATTATAGTATTTTTAAAATCAATAGTTCTATGGTAAGAATCAGTTAAGATACCATCATCGAGTATCTGTAAAAAAATGTTGTAAACATTTGGATGGGCTTTTTCAATCTCATCGAAAAGAAGAAGTGAGAATGGATTCCTTTTAACAAACTCTGTTAATCTGCCTCCTTCCTCATACCCAACATATCCCGGAGGTGAACCTATGAGTTTTTGAACTTCATGTTCAAGAGAATACTCTGACATATCGAATCTCATAAAAGAATCTTTTTTAGTGAAAAGTATGGAAGCCATCTTTTTTGCAAAGAATGTTTTGCCAACACCCGATGGTCCAAGGAAGAGCATTGAAATTCTCGGTTTTACAGGGTCTTTTATTCCAAGTAGTGTCAATTTAACAGCTTTTGAAACTTTCGTAATAACATGCTCCTGCCCAACTATATCTTTTCTGAACTCCTGTTCAAGTTTCATTAGATCGTTTTGAATATCCATATTAAGTTTATCGACAGGTATACCTGTCCACTGTGATATAACCTCTTTTACTATCTTCTCATTAACTTTTAATCTGTTAGTTCTTTTTGATATACCTTCCTTAAGCTGTTTAATTTTTTCTTCTATTTCAAGCTGTTTTGTTCTCTTTTCACCAGCAAGTTTAAATTTGTTTACTGATGTAAAGAACTCTTTCTCTTTTATAGTTTCGTTCAATTCATTATTTAAAATTTCAAGCTGTTTGTTAACTTTGAAAGAGAAATCCATGTTCACCTTTGAACCAGCTTCATCTATCACATCTATCGCTTTGTCTGGCAAAACTCTATCAGTTATATAGATTTCAGAAAGGTAGACCGCACTTTTTAAAGCATCATCGGTATACTCAACATTATGGAAATCTTCATACTTGTTTTTGATATGGTATAGAACCTCAAGAGTTTTTTCAACACTCATCTCTTTTATATCGACTGGCTGGAATCTTCTTTCTAAAGCACCATCCTTTTCAATATATTTGTGATATTCGGAAAGTGTTGTTGCACCTATACACTGTATATCACCCCTTGAAAGTTGTGGTTTAAGCATATTCGCTGCATCTATCGAACCTTCAGCAGCACCTGTCCCAATTATTACATGAAGCTCATCTATAAAAAGTATAATATTTTTATTCTCCTCAATCTCCTTAATAAGATTTTTCAACCTTTCCTCAAATTGCCCCCTATACTTTGTTCCAGCTACAAGCATCCCAACATCGAGCGATAAGATCCTTTTGTTCCTAAGATTTTCAGGAACCATATTATTAACTATTCTTTCAGCTAAAGCTTCAACAACAGCTGTCTTTCCAGCACCCGGTTTTCCTATAAGAACAGGGTTGTTCTTCTTTCTTCTTCCAAGAATCTGAATTATTCTGGCTATCTCCTCTTCCCTTCCATAAACTGGGTCAAGTTTATTCTCCTTAGCAAGTTTAGTGAGATCCTTACAAAGATAATCGGCAAGAGGTGTTGAACTTGTCTCATCTATATTGATGCTACCCTTCTCCTCATCATCTTTTATTCTCATCCTGAAACTTGGATTTTTGACAAGGTTCTTGAATGTCTGAATGTTAAAACCAACAGAGTCTAAGGATTCTTTTGACTCAGGGTTTAGGTTGTAAATAGCTATGACAAAATGTTCAGGTTCAATGTAAACCTCTCCATTTTCAAGAGCTATCTTTTCAGCCTCATTGAAAACCTTTTTAGTTTCATCAGAGTCAGTAACATCGAAAGTTATATTTTCGACATTTTCCTCAACTCTTCTTACATACTGTCTTAAAATACCTTTCAAAATATCTAAAACCTCTGGACTTTTACTTTTTGTGGAGTTGATTATATAATTGTTAGTTGCAAGATCCCTATCTGAAATTATAGTTAAAAGTATATCGTAAGGTTCAACTTTAGATCTGTTAAGCCCTCTTGTCCTCTGTTCACTTTTTTTTAAAATTATACTCATCCTTCTTGAGAAATTGAGCTCCATAAAACTCCTATTTTAAATAAATATAATAACAGAAAATAGTTAAATATTCAATATTGTTTATTATTGGAAAAAATTATTTTTATTAAAATTAACAAAAACTACTTTTTAAAATTCTTTATTATTTCTTTAGCTTTTCCCTCTTGATTTGGGAAAAGATCTAAAGGAACATTCTCTTTACCTATAGTAGTTGAAACCAAATACCTTGTAAATCTTATGTAATCTTTTTTGCAATAGTTCCTTTTGTAGATATTACTCATAGAAGGCATATCTTTAAGTTTGTCGTTGAAAAATGGACATGAGTTTATAGACGGACAATCCATTTTCATCCCCCTTTTAATATTTAATCATATTTTTTAGGTTAAGGTTTAATCCTTCGATCCAAAAAAGAGTTATATTCTCTTCAATCACTATTATTGTTGGTAAAATATTTACATCAAAACTTTTAAGATCATCCTTTGAAATTTTAAAAACGGAGATATTTTCTTTGTTGAAAAGATCAAAAACCTTATCATCCTTGTTTGTAAATATATATATGAAACCTTCAAAACTTTTTATAAAATCTTTGTTAATCAAAAGTGTTGATATAGATTCTTCATTGTTAAGATCTAAAAAGATCAACATCTTTCTTTTATCTCTGACATCCTTATATTTTGAAAGTTTTTCAAAATTCTTAAAACTTTTCAAAGATTTTTTCTGTGTTAAAGAAAAAATTTTCAAACTATCAAGAAAAATATTTATAGTATCACCAATAATATTTTTTAAAGAAACGAAAGATGAACCTATATCATCCCTGAAACCGTATATAAGATAATATTTGTCATAATCGGTTTCAACTTTTATGAAAGAATCACAATTCTCTGCTATTTCAGGTTCAATAATGTCAGGGTGATTTTTAAACCTTTCTATTGAAAAATCCTCATAAATTTCCTTCTCTTTTGAAATATTTTTACCATTTTCAAAGAATTTTAAAAATATCAGTTTTTTCTTGTTTTCTGTATTGCCAAAACTTTTATACTTCCATCCATCTTTTCCAAAGTAAGATATCATCTTAATATCATAGTTTAATTTTGCAGGAATATTCAAACTCCTTAGTATAGCAACAACAAGTATATACCTTTCAAGTTCACTACCCTTTTTTAAAATGAAAGTTTCCAAGGGAGTTTTTATAGTTTTATAAAAATTGTCAGAACTTTCATCTTTAATATTTTTTTCTACCCATCTGTAAACCTTCTCAAAAGTTTTTTCATCATCAACATCTTTAAATTTTTTAAAATTTTTAGAAAGTTGATACCTGTAAAAACTTATTGGCTCATAATAAATCCTTTGACTAATAAGATAATTTTCAATTATACTATCATCTATACCATCGAGTTGATATTTTAGAGATTTCAACTCGTTATAAAGGTTTGTTGTATCCAAAAAAACTAAATCTTTGGGTGCAAAATTTTTCAAAAATATCTTTAAAATTTCTTTTTTGGAACAATCAATTCTCTCATAAAAACTCAAAATCTTTTCATAATTCCCTCTTGAGTTTTTAAGGATTGTGTCAAACAAACTATCACCACTTTTACCTGAAAATTCTAATCTTTCAAAATTTTTCTTTCTAACTATGTTCAAAGAATCAAAATTCGGTTTATAAAAGCTTTCATTATTATCTTTAACAACATTTGAAACTTTTAAAAAAAATGAAGTATCTTTTACAAAATCCTTTTTAACTTCTAAAGTAACAGATGTATCTGAAAAAAGATCAACTATACGATAATCCATTTTACCATTTTTATATCCAAAGATAAAATATGAGTTTTTCCCCAATTCAAAAGTTATGCTATCTTTTAATGTATCCAAAACTATAGGCAAAAGGCCGGCAAAATTAAAAACTGATACTGAAACAATTGTACTATCTTCAGATAAGATTTTTAACTTTACAGGTTTGAAATAATTTTTTGAAACATTTAAAAGATCATAACCTTTTTCCCCTTTTCCAAAAACAGGAGATAAAACTATACCTGTTCTTTTAACTTGATCTTTAAACCATGTGTTGTTAAGATCCCCTGGTTCCCCACCGCCAAGGAAATACCATTTCCCATCAATCCATAATTCACACCAAGCATGGTTACTATTTGTAAAAGGCCAATATGGTGTATAAGCTTCTCTTGCAGGTATACCAACACTTCTTAAAGCTTTTATAAAGAGTATCATCATCTCTTCACATCTTCCAAAACCTCTTTTTATAGTAGTTGTTGCGTTCTGATCGTATGGCTCCGTAGGTTTATATTCCATCTTTGAAAAGCACCATTCGTTTATCTTCAAAACAGCATCCCTCATTGAAAGGTCTTTTACAAGTTCAAAAATAGTATCACCGTAAACTCTATAAAAATTTTCAACAGGTTCTTGAGAAACTCTTAAAGGGATAACATAATAAAAGAGTAAAGAATCATCAATTTTATCTTTCCATTCAACCTTTTCTAAATTATTTTTAATAGAAAGAAGATTAAAAATAAAATTATCTTTGTTGAAATTTAAAATGTCAACATCTTCAGAATTTTCAATTATGAATTTTGCCCAATCCTTGATATTATACTTTTCACTCTCCTTTAAAAGTTCTTTTTTCTTACTTTCAATAGAAAAGTTGGATATGAATAAAAATATCAAAGAAAAGAAAAATAAAATTTTAAAAATTCTTTTCATAATCTATCTTATAAGTTTAATCTCCTTTAAACTACCTACCGAAACACTTCCAAAAAGTCCGAAACCATCATCGAAAGATGAGTATTTTTGATCTGTAAGATAGTTAAAGTATGAAGAATCATAAGAGATTATATAAAAATCGTATGTCCCACTATCCGGAAAAAGGTAGGAAAGGGTTGAAAGTGGGAAAAAAGTATCATTTTGAACACCTACCTGAAAAAAGTAAAAACTACCATACTCATTTTTTTGGTTTATCTGTAACATATAAAAACCTATTCCAGAACTGTTCCATAATAGTACCAAAGAACTATCGATTTTCAAAACTGAAGAATCAGAAAAGGATAAAAATTTTATATTTTTTGGAGTTAAACTTTTTGATGTAAAAACCTTATCTTTGACTTTCACCTCAATTTCATATCTCTTTTCAGGAATAACAGTTTTATCGATACTGTAAAAATATTTGTATCCGAAACTATCAACATCCAAACTTTCAAGTGATAAACTTTCTCCATCTATTTTAACTATTGCATCAAAAACAAAATTGTTTGTGGAATTTAAAGAATCTTTTATAGAAAGGGTTGAATCTACTATAACCTTTATCTTATCATCGCCAACTCTCAAAATTGAAAAAATATAATATCCTGTATTGTAACCATCATCTTTATTTATAAAAGAGCATGATATTGAAAGGATTATCAGAACAACTAAAAAAAAGATTTTAAAATTCACACATAACCCCCAAAGTTGGAATTATTGGAAACATATCGAACTTCTCTCTTTTTGATGGAGAAACCGAATGATCATAATAGTAAAAGTAAACATTTTTGAAATTGAATATGTTTATAACATTTAAAGATATACCAAAACTAAAATTTTTTATTTTGAACCTTTTGGAAAGACCAAAATCAACCCTTTTGTATGGAGGGAATCTGGCAGAGTTAAAATCAGATTCTATCTCTCTCCATCCACCTGCATAATAATCACCATTTACAGGATCGAAAGAATAATCTATATATTTACCTATTACAGCAGTATAAGGTAATCCACTCCCATAATTTATAACCATACTCAAGTTTATGCCATTTTTAAAAAGGTATGAGATGTTCAAAACAAAGGAGTTTGTTCTATCGTAGTATGTTGGATAGTAAACAGAATCTTTAAGCATCCTCACCCTTGAAAAAGAGTACCCTATCCATCCTGTCAAATCACCTGAACTTTTTTTCAAAAGTATCTCAATTCCCTGACTGTAACCTTTAGTTGTTTTATAACCTTTTACAGGATCATCAAGATTGTAAAAAATATCCATAAGAGTTGTGTAAACAAGATTTTTGTAATCTTTGTGGTAAATTTCAAAGTTAAAAGATATATCGTTGGGAAACCACTTCTCGTAACCTGCAATATAGTGTAAACACCTTAAAGGTGAAAAATTTTCAACAAGAGGTATCCATGTTTCTCCAAAAATTGATGAGAAATCTCCAGTTTCCTGTTTTACAGAAGTTATGAACTGGTAGTAATCTCCAATACTTAAAGTCAAAGATGAGTTCTGATCCAAAAAATACTTAAAAGAACCTCTAAGGTTTGGATAGAATTTTTCAATATACTGGTATCTGTCCAATCTAACACCAAAATCAAAAATGTAAAAACCAGTCCTTTTAAAAGAATAATCGAGAAAAGATGAAATATAATAAGGATTGTTTTTAATATTCAAAAGTTCACCTGTATCTGAAACTGTAAAATTGTAATCAAAACTATCTCTGTACAATTCAACTCCAGCATAGAAATTGTTTTCATCTATTTTTTTCTCAAATTTGGTTTTCAACCCATACTGGTAAATATAGGAATGTATATGAACGAGTTTCAAGAAATCCATCCTGTTTTTATAATCGGAATAATAGATATTTGATACTATGTTCGAACTGTTGTTAAGAATTAATGAATGCTCCAAGGAAACCATCCTGTTTCCCCATTTTACATCTGCAACTGAAACTGTATCAAGATGTATATCAAGGATATCCTGATCTAAAAAAAATGACAACTTCAGATTATTTTTCTCGTTAACTCTGTAATTGAATGCTGATGTTATATCATAAAAATAGTAAGGGAAATCAAACTTTATCAATTTTAAAAGTTGGTCAAAATATGTTCTTCTAAATGAAACAAAGAAAGAAAAGCCCTTATATAATTTAGATTGGAAATGTAACTTTGAAGATAACATCGAAATATCAACTATCGTTTGACTTTTATCTTTATTTGGAGTGATACTTTTCATGTCAATTACAGAGGATAATCTGTTACCAAAAATTGAAGGAAATCCTCCAGCATAGAAAGTTACATTATCAATAGAGTTTATCTCGAATGTTGAGAAAAGACCTCCAAGATGAAAAGGATTGAATATCGGGGAATTATCGAAAAGAATAAGGTTCTGGTCAGGTGCACCACCCCTTACATAAAGTTCAGACGAAAAATCTGATGATGCCGTAACTGAAGGTAGAAGCTGGAAAGATCTCATAACATCGTTTTCTATGAGAGGAACAGATATTTTCAACTCTTCCCTCTTGTATATCTTTTTACTTATAGATATCTCATTTTTGAATTCACTCATCTGTGCTGTGACTTCACTCCCTTTGTATGCTAAACTTTTGACCTTCAATTTAAAATTGTTTTTTACTTTGACATCTTCCCCTTTTGAAAAAACTTTTAATGTTTCACTTTGGAAACCTATCAGATCAACGATCAAAAAATATTCACCTTTAGGTATATCTTTAATAACATAAAAACCTGTTTCATCTGTAAGATCACCTTTTATTATCTTTTTATTTATGTCAACTAAATAAACATTACAGAATGTAAGTGGCTCATTTTTTTCTTCCTCAAAAACATATCCATAATAATCATCAGCGAAAATAAAAATGTTTATAAGTTGGGATATAAAAAACAAAATTATAAATTTTTTAAACATTGTTATTATTATATTATAAAAAAATCTTTTGTAAACAATCGATAACAGATAAAATAAAACTTTTAAATTAAATCGTTGAAATCCATCTTTATAAAATCTTTACTTTTTTCGAAATCTTTTTACTCCTTCAAAGATAAAGAAAATAGCAAGAATTATAAGAAGAATGGAAACTATAAAAAGAAGATAATTCTTTTCTTTAAAGAATGTTAAAGACTGATAAAAAAGAGCTGCTGTAGAAGTTAAAAACATAAAGAGAGAAGGTAAAAGTGCTGTAAAAGCACCTCTTCCCTTGTTAAGAAGGAAAAAACCAGCAACAAAAAGAGCTATAGCTGCTACCAACTGGTTTGATGCACCAAATACTGGCCATATTTTTTGCCAGTTACCAAATGCAAGATATGCAGCCATAACTATTACAAAAAATGTTGAAAAGTATCTGTTTTTAAATATCTTTATTTTGAAAGCATCACCAAAAAGCTCACTTGAAATATACCTTGTAATCCTTGTTGCTGTATCAAGTGTTGTTAGAACAAAAGCATTTATCATAACAATAGCGATCATCTTACCTACTTCAGGTTTCATCAATTTTGATGTAACCTGGCTGTATCCAGTTGCAAAAGTTCCTATCCAGTTACCTTTTTCCATAAGTAAAGGATAACTTATAGAAGGGATACTATTGTTCCAACGCAGACCAGCACCAACACAAAGGAGTGCGAGTATAGCAAGAACACCCTCTGTTAACATACCACCATAGGCAATTTTCTTCGCATCCTTTTCACTTGCTATCTGTTTGGATGTTGTCCCACTTGAAACCAAACTATGAAAACCACTTATAGCTCCACATGCTATCATTACAAACATCATTGGCCATAGTGTCCCATTTTTTCCAGCTGAAAATGATATTAAAGAAGGAGCGTTAACTGCTGGTCTTGATGTGAAAAGACCAAGATAACCGAAAATAAGTCCAATGAAAAGTATAAAAGCTGAAAGATAATCTCGTGGTTGCAGTAAAAGATTAACAGGGACAACACTTGCAACAAAAGAATAAAGAAGAAGTATAAGAATCCATAATTTTACCGCATCCCCCTCTCCAAAAGAAATAGGAAATCTGTTACCTAAAATGAAAAGAAAAAATATAAGAATAAGAGCACCAGCTGTTGCAAAGATGTAATTAAATTTTAAACGATAAACGAGAAATCCAAATATAAAAGCGACAAATATGAGACCAAATGTTGGAATTATTATTTGTGGCTCGGCAACTAATGTGTTGGCAGTAACAGCTGCGAAAACAGCAACAACAAGTATAAGAGAAAGTATAAGGAAAAGTGAAAATAGTATTCTGCTTCTTTTCCCAATTATAGTTTCAGCAACCTCTCCAACACTGTTACCACCATATCGCAAACTCAAAATCAAAGAAGAAAAATCATGAACTCCACCAAAAAATATTGAACCAAAAATAATCCACAAAGCTGCAGGAAGCCAACCCCAAAGTATGCATGTTATTACAGGACCAAGTATTGGACCTGCTCCAGCGATTGAAGAAAAATGGTGACCAAAAAGTATTATCCAATTTTTAGCAGGGATATAATCAACTCCATCCTCTTTCTCAAATGCTGGTGTTTTTCTTTCTTTTGAAACATCCCAAATTTTTTCAAGATACCTTCCATAAAAATGGTATCCACCAGCAAAAAGAAATAAAGAAATACCAACAAGCACAAGAGAGTTCATAATCCTTTCCCAAATGAAAAATTTTTTAATCGTTTAATCATTTTTTTTAATTTTATCCATCTCTCTATAAAAATCAATAATCCAAGGTGATGATAAGATTTATTTTCTTCAAAAATTGTTGAATTTGAAAAAGGATGGGGTATAATAAAAAAATCCAAGGAGGTTATATGAAAAAATTTCTAATTTTCATTTTTTTACTTGTTTTTTTTATTTCAAATTTTGCCTTAGAAAATTTTTTTACTTTGAATGAAAATGATAGTTCGATAAAATTTTATCCTGTTTATGAAAAAGGATTTTTGAATGTTTTTTCACATAAGATACAGTTCGGTAAAGATTGCACATATTTTGATTATGTTAAATATGGTAATCAGAATAATCTATATCCTTTTGAAAGATTTTCAATAGATATGGTTATAAAAAACAAACATGTAGTTACATTTCTTTACCAGCCGTTAACTTTAAAAACTCAAGCATACCTTTTCGATACTTTAGTTGTTGACTCTGTTATTTTCCCAAAAGGTTCAGATATGGATTTTCTTTACAGTTTTGACTTCTATAGAATTTCATATATGTACAACATTTTTACTTTTAACAGAAGCAGGATATTCTTTGGTTTATCTTTCCAGTTAAGAAACGCTTTTATCTCTTTCTCCGATGGAGAAAACATCTTAACAAACTCCAATATTGGACCTGTTCCAATATTCAAATTGAAAACAGAATCGGAAATTGGAAGCAAATTCTATATAGAAAATGAATTTGATGGATTCTACGCTTCAGGCAAATATATTACTGGTTCAAAAAATGATTTCGTTGGTGCTATATTCGATTTATCCTCAAGATTCGTTTACAATTTGAATTCATTCTCTAATCTTTTTTTAAACCTGAGATACCTCGGTGGCGGTGCTGAAGGGACAAGCAAAGATGAAACTTCAAGGTATGATGGCTATGTGAAAAACTGGTTACATACTTTCTCACTAAGCTTTGGAATAAAACTAAAATAGTATATGGTAAACTTCGAAAATCTCTTTTTCCCAAAAATTTTGAGGGAGATACATTCTCCCTCAAAAAAAGATTATAAGATAAATGGAGTAGTAACCTTCACAGATATATCAGGTTTCACACAACTTTCTGAAAATATGATGGCTGAAGGTTATGAAGGTGCTGAAAAAATAAGGGATACAATTCAGTTCTATTTCAAAAATTTTACAGACATAATCGATAAAAATAAGGGTGATATACTTAATTATAGTGGGGATGCGATATTAGGATATTTTCAAAATTTTTCTGATGCGAAAAAGAGTTTTGAAAATATGGTGGATTTCACAAAAAGTGTTGGAAATGTTTTAAGTATAAGAGCAGGGATTTCTGGTGGTGAGATAAAGATACATATTTTTGAAAGTAACGGTGGAATAATTCCCCTTTTCTATGGTGAACCTATAAGTGATGCTTTAAATGAAGAAAAGAAAGCGGAACTTTTCGAATACAGTTTGAAAAAAATTGAAAATTTTGAGAAAAGTAAAATTGAAAATAATTCAAATGATAATTTAAAACTGGATAATGAAGTAAAAAAATTCTTTTTGGAAAAAGGTAAAGATTTTGGTTCTTTCACCTATGTTTCGGTTCTTTTCCTTTATGTTAAAGATTTAGAAACTGTTGAAGAAATTTTAAGGTTGAACTATGGAAGAATACATGTAAACAAGATTGAACTTTACGAGCATGGAATAAGGTTGATGTGTCTTTCAGGAATACCTTTTGGCAGGAGTTCACCAACTTTAACTATGGGAGATTTTATTTTCGACATTCTTAAAAATGATTTTAAAGAGAGGATAAAAGGTGGTGCTACTTCAGGATACATTTTTAACGGTTTTTCAGAAGGTAACATAAGAATAGAGTATAACCTTATAGGTAAAACGATTAACAGGGCAGCAAGAATTTCAACTGAAGCGAATTTCGGAGAGATACTTGTTGATAAAAATTTCATTGAGGATAACAGATTTTTAGATGTTGAGTTTATAAAAAACTCAAACCTTAAAGGAATAGGTAAAATAAACCTTTACCTTCCAAAAAGTTATAATAAAAACAAAGTCCCACTTTATAATCCATATTACAACAGAAATTCTTATATTGAAAAAATCGAAGATTATTTAAAGGATAAAGATGTTTTGATTTTAGGTGGAGATGAAGGAACAGGGAAAACTCATCTGGTTTCATCCTATATATTTAAAAACAACCTCTATGCTGAATATTTCCAGTTCAACTATCTTTTTGGCGAAAAAAATATAATTTTAAAAACTATTTCAAAAATAAACATAGATGAGGATATAAATGAAGAGACTGGTATTAAAATATTTTTAGATGAGATCAAAAACTCATCTTATTTTCTTTTCATATTTGATAACTGCGAATACCTTGATGCAAACTCTTTAAAACTTATAGAAAGTTTGAGAAAAAATGAAATTGGCAAAAAGATAATTTTCATATTCAACAAAAAGTCAGGAGATATAATTCTTGAAGATTTAAAAAAAGATGAAATTTTTGAACTTCTAAATATCAGGACCGGAATCAAACCTTCAAGAAGAGTTGTTGAAAACCTTTTTGAACTTACATCTGGTAACATATTTTTGATAACAACTTTATTTAAAGAACTTGTAGAAAAAGGTAAAATAACTATCAACTTCATTGGAGAGTGGGATTATTTATCAGATGGTGAGGTTGTTTCAAAAGATTTAAGTTCCACAACACAAATACTCTTTTCAGATCTACCCACAGAGCAGTTCAACTTTTTAAAATACCTTTCATTTTTCAATAAACCTTTAAAATTAAAAGATCTTAAAGAAATCTTTAAAGATGTTAAAGAAGATTTAACCAACGAATTGGTAGAAAAATCTTTCATAGAAAAGAATGGCGATTTTGTATTTTTTAAAAATAAAATTTTACAGAAACACTTATACCATTCTCTATCATTGAGGGAAAGGGGGAAAATACATAAAATTATAGCACAATTTTACCAAAATATTAACGATGAGTTCGAATCAGGTTTACATTTCTATAAAGCAGGTGAAAGAAAAATCTCTTATGAACTTTTAAAATCATTGAAAAATTTCCCTTCCTACAATCTCAACTACTCCCACATAGTTTATTTTAAAATTTTAAACTCTATTAAACCACAAAAGGATAATGTAGAAAAAATCTTTTACATACTCAATAAGGAAGGAAGAGTTGATGAGATAAAAGAATTGATAAAAGAGAATGAAACTGTTTTAGATAATTACACAAAGCTTTATTTTATTATGGAGATACTTTTCAAAGAAGGGAAACTTGAAAATGTTAAAGAGAAATTTTTCTCAACTCCCATTGATTCTATAAAAGATAATATTATTAAAATAAAAATTCTTGACCTTGCTACATATGTTATGGTTCTGACTAACGATGAAAGAAAAAACTATCACATAGACAAGATTTTAAAAGAGTATAAAAAGGTAGATCTTGAAACAAAGGTATCATTGAGGTTACCTTCAACTCTCATCCAAATAGGTGATTATGAAAAATCTGAAGATATATTCAAAGATATTTCAAATTCCTACCTTTCAAAAAATGATAGGTATAACGCTTACTCAACTCTTATAAAAATGTTTTACCTTTTCCCCCTCGGTAAATATGATATTGTTGAAGCGATAAAAATAGGTAAAGAGTATTTGAAAGAGATTGAGAATTTGAACCTTCCACTTGAAAAGTTCAGGGTTTTACATTCAATAGCAACAAATTTGAGAGAGTTCGGAGATGTTGATGGTTCATTATCATATGAGATGGAAGCGTTGAAATTGGCTGAGCTTTTAAATCTCACATCTGAAAGAGCAACCATATATATAATACTTGGTAGAATATTCTTTAACAAGGGTGATATTGAAAAAAGTATAGATTATTATAGAAAGGGAATGGAGATAGCACAAGTCAGTAAATCGAATCTTCTTTTGGAAACTATAACAGGAAATTTAGGTGTCTGCTACCATGTTTTAAAGGATTACAAGAATGCCTACGATTTTTATGAAAAGGCACTCGATCTTTCAATAAAGGTTCCATACTCAAACACAAGATTCATCTGGATTTTAAATCTCGCTCTACTTTCAACTGAAAACAGAGATTTTGATACTGCAAAAACTTACATCGATATGGCAAAAGATGAGATAAAAAAGAATAATTTAGATGAAAGATGGATAGATGTTTACCAGATTGAAGGGAACTGCTATTTTCTACAAGGAGAATATGATAGATGTGTTGAAATTTTAAAACCTGTTATAGAGGAATCTTCGAAAAAAAACCTTTTTGAGATATATTATGAAGCTTTACCATACTATGCAGGATCTTTAATTTTAACAGGTAAAATTGAAGAAGGAGAAGATCTTTTAAATAAAGTAAAAGGTTGGCTGAAAGATAAAGATTATAAAAATATAGAAGATAACCTTAAAGAGGTTTTAGATAGAATAGAAAAAAAATAGGACAGATGTAATTTATTCCTTACACTTCCCCAAAAATAAACATATATAAATTCTTAATTTAGCTCGGCATATAATATGCATTTAATTTTATTGAAAAAAGTGAGGTGAATTATGAAAAGAAAAATATTTATAATAATTTTTATACTTCTTACCTTCCTTTCTATTTTTTCAAGTGAAAACAACTCTTCAAAAGCTTCAATACAGATAATTTTAAAGTTACCAAAAATAGATAAAAAGATATCAACCACCTCAGACCTTCATCTCTCCTCCTTTCCATATACCCCCCCAAAAAATATTCCCTCTTCCTTTGAGGTGGTTGATATTAAATTAGATAAAGGTTTAAATTTAAAGATAAAAAACATTTCAGAAATCAAATCAAATATAAATATTTTGGTAAATATAGTTGATAGAAAGGATAAAACTAATATTACTAAAAGTTATAACATAACATTGAAAGATAAAAGAACTTACAATGTAAAAATTATAAATGAAATTTTTTCGGACATTAAAGGTAAAACTCTCTTTGCTGTTCTTAACGATGGGAATGGTAACTCTTACTCTTTTGGGTTCAATCAGTAAAATTTTTCTAAGAATTTTATGGTACTTTTAAAAAAGAATATCAAAAAGATTATTAAAAAATTTTTTCTATAAGGATACAAGAGAGAAACAAAACTTTTCAATATAAGAATAAAAATAATTTTTTTGTTTTTAAGATTTTTTAAGTTAACATTGCCTATCTTTTTATTTAAATCTTTCTCATCGAACAAAGGTTTTAAATCGTAGCCGAAATTCTTGCAATATTTTAAACCATCAAAATAACCTACAAGAAAATCGTTATACCTTAAATTTTTATCAAAAAATCCTCCAAAATGGTTCAAAATTTCACCTGCGAGTTCTTCTTCTGGTTTTTGAGGTGAAATTATGTCTATCTGTATTATCTTTTTTCCTGTTGATAAATTCTCATCTAAATTTTTTAAATCCAAAGAGGATACATTTAAAAAATTTTCAACAACCTTTTTTTCTTCCAAATCAAGATTTTCAAAAGAACTTTTCAAACTGTTTCTTATTTCAAAAAGTTTTTTCTCTATTCTGTTGAACTCAAAAGATAATTTTAAATCTGAATAGTATGATTGGTAAAAACTACTATCGAGAAGTTTAATTATCACATCAGAGATATTCAATTTTCTTTTATTTTTAGCATTTTCTATAATAGTTGAAGGATCATCGGGATGTGGTATTATAAGAATTATCTTTTCACTTTCCCTTATATTGTTGAAAATTATTTTTAATGGAAGATTCTGAGTTACCCCACCATCAGTAAGATCTAACTCTATTTTATCATCTTTGTAAAAATTTGAAAACTCTTTCAAATCATCATTTTCAAAAATATACCTTACAGGAGCAAAAAAGATGGGGAAGGAAGCTGATGCTTTTAAAAGTTTATATATCTTTTTTTCTGAACAACTTTTAAAATCAAGAACGAAAGAGAGGTTATGTGTTCTCAAGGTAAAGTTTTTAGAAAACACCTTGTCCTGTATATCCTTTAGGATAGGTTCAAGTGTTGTAACATTGAAAACCATCTTAATCTGCTCATTCTTTTTTTTAGAGCATCTCTTATCTTTGCAAAAATTTCTACATCTTGCCTTTTTACAATCACTATCACCGTAAGTATACTCACACCTGTTCTCACACTTAAAAATCTTTTCAAATGAAGGGATAAGGTTGTCAAAATCTAAAACGAATTGATCATGCTTTGAAACAAGATTTTTAATATCGGTATTCTCTATTATCATATCAGCCATAAAATATGGATTAAAACCTTTGAATAAAGATGATGAAAAAAGAAATGTTGAGATTGCACCTGCTGAAGAGCCACCTATAACCTCAAAATCAACATCCCCATTTTCAAGGAAAAGTTGATATAAGGAAGTGAGTACTCCAACCTCATATGTGCAAAGTGAAACTCCTCCGGAAACGATGATTGAGATTTTATTCATTTAGAAAGATTTCAAAAATTAGGTATTCTGAATCTATCCTTTTTAAAACAGAACCAGTTGACCTCACCATAAGGTAAGCGTTTATGAAGGATGCATACCTTTGGTCGGAAACATATATCGATTTTTTTATAATATCATCTATCTTATCTTTATCAAAAGTTTTTGCAGTAGATTCTATTCTAAGTACAATTCCCCCATCTTTTTCATAAGTTTCAATGAGTATTCTTTTTATATGTGTTGTTGACATCTCAGATATCATAAAACTTAAAATATTATGGAATATTGTTGACAAAACTCTATACTCAAAAACCACATCCCTCAAACTCTCATTCAGTTTAGATTCTATATTTATAGTGTATTTGTACTCTGTGTTCGTTATATAAAAAAACAACTCCTGTTTTACAAAGTCATTCAAAGAGAAATTTGTTTTTCCCTCTTCATACTCATACTTTATCTTGTTGTTCAATATTTTAAAAGCTTCCATCAACTTTGCAACACCAACATCGGTTAAGTTGAGAGTTTTCTGTAGAAGGTTTATCTTCTCTTCAAAAACATTTTTAAGTTGAACCTGCTTTTTCGTATGAACATATTTATCAAGTTCGTCTATATTATCAAGTATATAATCGAATCCAGCCCTTATAACAGATATCATTGAAAAAGAGTTATGAGCGAAACCTTTTAAGAAATCGTACATCTTCTTGTACTGGTTCTGTATATTGAACTGATAGATCCTGTCGAGAAGCGAGTTGAAAACAAAATTTGTGTACTCTTTCGACATCTTCTCAAGTATTTTAACATTCGTATAATTGAAAATAACATAGATATCAAGCGTTGAAAACCCGCTTTTAATCTTCCTCTTTTCAAGGATTAGATTGTATTCCCTTTTTCCAATTAAAAATTCCCTGTTGAAGAAATTATCATACTCCAATTCTTTTAGAATACCTTTATTTTGGTCAAACCATTTTTCCAATGTTGTCTCCTCATTCAAAAGGAGTTGTCTGAAAAAGTTGTTACAATTCAATTTGCCTTTTTGGTCTATAGTTACTATACCGAAATTGAGATTTTCTATAATCAGGTCCGGATCAAAGTTTCTTATTATGTTATACCTTCGAGAATTGAAAAAATCAAAAAATATAAATATGGGGGTTGCCAACATTGTAAGGAATAAAAGTATTAAAGATAAAATGTTCGTTGATGCTATAAAAAATAAAAGATAAAAAATTGTATGGATGAGTGAAATAAAAAAGAAAAATAACCTTTTTTGAAATATTGAGAAAATAAGAATCAGAATGTAGAAAGGAAAGATAAAAATAGAAAAGTGTGAAGTCTCACTTAAAAATTTATCGACAAAAAATAATTTTTCTGGGCAAGTGACATCAAAAAAAACAGGTGAAAGAGTATAAACGAAAGAAGAAATTATAAAAGCTACCAATGGATAGATAATTCTGACACCAACACTTTTTATGTAATTTTCAAAATAATAGAAAAAAAGAAAATAGTTGTAAAAAAGAAAAAAAAGAAATATCAGAGAATATGTTACTTTAAAAGATTGTCCATAGAATGTTAAATTTATAAGAAAGATACCAACTGAGATGTAAGAGAATATTCCAAAAAAGATTAGAAGATTGTTCTTTTCAAAACCTATATCTTTTCTGAAAAAAATATAAAAAGCAAAAAATAATGAAAGAAGGAAAGAAAAAAGTGAAAATATATTTATAACATACATTATCAATTTAATTTAGAGAGACTTTTCTGAGCTTCCTCTTTAAACCTAACAACTGTCTGTTTTATAAGATTCCTTCTCCCAGTATCTATCTTTAAATTAAAAAGGTAGTCAACCATAGAATCTGAGAAGAGGGTGAAAATAATATCTCCACCCTCTTTCTCCAATTTTTTTCTTCTTGAATTCGAATAGGGTATTTTACCATTAAGGTCTGAAAATATTTTGTTAAAATCTATCTTCGGATCTTCAGAATAAACTTTCAAAGCCTCTACGAGTAAAGTTATAAGGTTGAACCAGTTATCATAATCCCTTTTGAAAATATTTTTTCTATCCTCAACTTCAAGTAAAGGAATATAATACTTGGTTATAGCATCTATATCATAATTAAAATTTGAAACCGCTTTACTCATATTTTCCTTGAATATATTATATCACAATTGTTTCTTTAATCAACTGGTTATTTTTAAATCTTTCAAATTTAAGATCCTCAACACCTTTTATTGTTTTGTATTCACCTTTTAAAATCTTTTCAGCAACTGAAATCCCAACTCCGGGTGCTTCCATAACTCCATGCCCTGAAAAGCCTGTTGCAATGAATAGATTTTTAAGATTGGAATGAAAACCTATTATTCCATTTTTATCTTTAGTGTTATGTTCATAAAGTCCACCCCACATTGATTGTGAAGAGATTATTCTACAATATTCCATTCCCGGAATCCTTGCTGCCATATAATAGTTCATCTCTTCCTCATAATATTTTGGATCAGGTGTGTAATCGTAACCGAAAGGTTGCTTTGGATCAGCCCTTCCGACTATAAGATTCCCCTTCTCGGGATGGAAATAAACTCCATTATCTATTATAGTCATAGGTATCTTTTCAAAACCTTCGATGTTTGGCATCTTAACAGTGAAAAGCATCCTCTTCCACGGAACAATAGGAATATGGTAATCTTCATTTTCAACAGATTTTTTCAAAAGATCTCCTGAAAATGCACCTGCGGCAAGAATTACAAGATCACCTTCAATTATTGTTCCATCAACAAGTTCAACTCCAAGAGTTTCATCATTGTTGAATATTATCTTTTTAACTTCACTGTTCAACTTTATTTCAACCTTTTGTGGATATTTCTCTTTTGTGTATTCAAAATATCTGTTAGATGCTGTAGTAGGATTAAAAACTCCACAATCTGGTCCAAATAATCCACCAGCGATAGGTTTCATCTTCAAAACTTCGTTAACTTCTGGATCAATATGGTCTATTGTTGGTATATAACCAGGAACAAAATTTTTTATCTCTTCGGGTTTCAAGAGTTCAGTTCTTACACCATTTTCATCCCAGACATGTTTGAAATCTTTTATAGCTTTAAATTCCTCTTCATAATAGGTAAAAAGGTAACCTATCTGTTCAAAACCTATGTTTGTTCCAAGTTCTTCGTGAAAATTTTTGTAAGCGTTTATAGAGTAATTTGTCAACATCAAATTTACATTTGTAGACCATATATTTCTGAATGCTCCCGCTGAAAGTGAAGTTGATTCCTGTGAAAGTTGGCTCTTTCTTTCAAGAACAACAACTTTCCCCTGATAACCTTCTCTGTAAAGATGGTAAAGTATAGAACCACCTATTATTCCACCACCTATAATAATTATTTTATCCATAAAAACTCCTTAATCTTGAATGTAAATTTTAACTCCTTCAAAATTTTTTAAAATCTCTTCCCTTTTTTCATCTTTTATAAGCATCAACGCTGTTGCAAGACCATCAGATGTAGTCCCATTTGTGGCTATAACTGTAACAGAATGGATTGAAGAGGATGGGTTTCCACTTTTTGGATCAATTATATGACAGTATCTTTTCCCTTTTATTTCATAATATCTAAAATAGTCCCCACTGGTAACTATTGAACCATTTAAAATCTCTTCAACTTTTACAACACTATCTTTTTCAAAACTCCTTATACCAACACGGAAAGGTTTCTCATCAACAAGGTTGAAACAAACTATATCTCCACCAAGATTAACGAGTCCTTTCTCTACTCCTTCTTTTTTCAAAAGGTCCACAACAATATCACCAAAATAACCTTTAGCTATTCCACCAAAATCTAAAGCAACATATTTGTTCTTTTTATAAATTTTTCCGTCCTTAACTGTGAACTGATTGGAATCGTTTACAAGTTGAACAAAAAATTTTATAGAATCTGTTTCAGGCTCCCTCTCTTTCTTTTCACACCTTGAATAATATGAAAGTAAAGGTTCTATGAAAACATTGAAATAACCGTCTGTAAGTTTTTTCAAAGAATCACTTAAAAAAATCAATCTTAAGAACTCATCGTTTTTTTCAATAAAATTTTCACTTCTATTGAATCTATAAACATAGGAGTTTTGGTTATATTTAGAAAAGAAATTATCAAGTTTTTTTAATGTATCCTCAACATCCTTAAAAACTTTATCAAAATCAAAATCCCTTTCACCATAAAGGATTATCGAAACATTAACATTCCCGAAAAAAAGATAATTCTTTCTTCTCTCTACAAGTTTAGAGCAGTTTATGAAAATTAAAAAAATAAATAGCAAAAAAAAACTTTTTTTCATCACATCTTTACAAGACCGGTAAACCCGAAGAAAGCAAGAGACATGAGTCCGGCAGTTATTATTCCAATTGCAGGTCCCTTAAAAGGTTCAGGTATATCAGCCCACTCCATTTTTTCTCTTATACCAGCAAAAAGATAAATCGCGATAAAATAACCTATTCCTGTTGATAATGAGAAAACTATTGTTTCCATAAGGTTGTAATTTTTCTGAATATTCAATATTGCAACACCAAGTATTGTACAGTTTGTTGTTATCAGTGGTAGATAGATACCTAAAGCTTCAAAAAGGGCTGGTGCTATCTTTTTCATAGTTATCTCTACTATCTGAACCAATGCTGCTATAACGAATATGAAAACTATAGTTTGAAGGTATTGGAGTTTCAAAGGATTCAAAACATAGATCTGCAAAAGGTATGAGATGAGAGTTGCCATCACCATAACAAAAATTACAGCGAAACCCATTCCAGCTGCTGTTTCCTGCTTTTTGGAAACACCTATGTAAGCACATATACCCAAAAATTTCATCAGGATTATGTTTGAAATCAACATAGAATCGATAGCGATAATCAATAATTTTAACATATCACTTTACCTCTTTTTGAGTTTTTAATCTTTCTTTTTCAAGTTTCTGCCTAATCTTTTCTCTCTCTTTATTTTTTATATTAATAAAATTCATACCACCAAGCATTAAGCCTATAGTTAGAAATGCCCCGGGTGGGAGAATTGCTACTATTACTGGTGAATAGGATGAACCAAAAAGTTTTAAACCAAAAAATGTGCCATTACCAAGAACCTCTCTTATGGTTGCAAGAACAACTATAGTCAATAGAAAGCCTATTCCCATTCCAATTCCATCGAGAAAAGAGTCAAAGACATTATTCTTTGAAGCAAAAGCTTCTGCCCTTCCAAAAACTATACAGTTAACAACTATCAAAGGTATGAAAACTCCCAAAGATTTATGGAGTTGTGGGAAATAACCATACATTACAAGATCAACTATTGTGACAAATGTTGCTATAACCATTACAAATACAGGGATTCTCATCTTGCTTGGAATAAATTTCCTGATAGATGATATAACTACATTTGACAGGACTAAAACGAAAGTAGCTGCAAAAGCCATTCCCACAGCATTGTTTACGGTAGTTGAAACAGCGAGTACCGGGCAGAAACCAAGTAAAACAACAAGAACTGGATTGTTTGTCCAGATTCCATTAAAAATTTTCTTAAAACTGTTATTCATCTTTCACCTCCACACTTTTGGAGGAATCGGTTGCACTCACTTTAAAATTGTACTCTAAAACTTTCAATCCTCTCTCTAAGCAATCTCCTACAGCCCTTGATGTGATTGTCGCTGATGTTATAGCCTGAATGTCTCCTCCATCTTTGTTAACTTTGAATTTAAAATTGGATAAGGATTTTGAAAGGAACTGATCCTTAAATTTATTTTCAGTCATCTTAGTACCAAGTCCAGGTGTTTCAGAAAACTCCAACGGGTAGACACCCGTTATTTTGAATTCTTTATCAACTCCTATCATCATGGTTATAGTTCCGCCATAACCTTTTTTCGTATATGATAATACAGAATAAGCGTATACTGTTGAATCGCTGTTTAGAATAATATAAACTTTCAAAGGAATGGATTCAATATCTGACACAAGAAATGTATCTTTTATAATCATCTGATCTGATATGTTTGGTATTACACTCTTTATCGCTTCAGTTATTTCAGCATTTTTTGCTTTCTCGATAGGTTCCTTTGTTACAGAGTAAACATAGGAAAGTAGAAAAGCTGAAACTACTGCAACCAAAAAAAGTTTTGCGATCTGAATAATATTATCTTTCATATCACTCTCCAAATTTTTTGTTTTTAGTAAACTTCTCTATTGTTGGAGAAATAGCTTCCATGATAAGTATAGCGAATGAGACACCCTCAGGATATGCACCGAAAAGCCTTATGAGAGAAGTTATCAAACCACAACCAAAAGCAAAAATTATTTTCCCCTTTTTAGTTATCGGTGTTGTTACCATATCTGTAGCCATAAAGAATGCACCAAGGAAAAGTCCTCCTGTAACCATGTGGAAAAATGGAGATGCATACTTTGTTGGATCTATGATGTTGAAAATCCAGGTAAAAACAAATACGGTCGATATGTATATCAGTGGAACTATAAATGGGATTATCCTTCTGAATATTAAAAGAATTCCACCTATAAGTATTGCGAATTCAGAGATCTCACCTATTGAACCACCACCAATACCTTCGATAGGAAAACCGAAGAAAAGTTTTAAATAATCGAGATTTGAAACTGATGATAAACCTTGAGTTTTCAACATTCCAAGTGGAGTTGCAAAAGTTTGGGCAGTAAGGTTAACTCCAGTTGTCCATCTTGTCATAATTGAAGGGAAGGACAAAAGTAGGAAAACTCTTGCAATGAGAGCAGGATTGAAAGGATTGTTCCCAAGTCCCCCATATATATGTTTTCCAAAAAGCATAGCGACAAAGGAACCTACCGCACACATCCACCATGGTGATGTTGATGGAAGATTTAGAGCGAGAAGTAAACCTGTTATGAAAGCACTTCCGTCGAAAGCTTTTTCAAAAACATTTTTTACTCCCCTTATCTTCAGAAAAATCATTTCAAAGATTTCGGTGAAAATAATACAGGAGAGGATAACAGTTAACGCTCTGTATCTGTAAAGATAAATAGCCCACAATGTTGTAGGTAAAAGAGCAACAACAACTGTCCACATTATACTTTTTATATCCTCTTTCCCTCTAAGAAATGGAGCATTTTTAATCACGAATCTGTTTTCTTGCATCATTTACCTCTCTTCAAATATTTTGAATATTTCTGTTTTCCTTTTACTATACTGCTTGCCAAATCCCTTGAAGCTGGACAAATAAAGGAGCATGACCCACACTCGATACAATCCAAAACATCATCCATCTTCTCATACTCTCTTCTGTCTGATGCCTCTTTAAGATAGGTTGGATTTAGACCCATAGGACACACAGACAAACATCTTCCACACCTGATACAAGGATTTTCCTCTTCTATGTTTACCTCTTCATCAGTTAAAAACAAAAGTCCAGATGTTGTTTTTGTTATTGGTAAATTGATATCTGAAAATGGCTTCCCCATCATGGGACCACCATTTATAAGGTATCTACAATTATCCTTTATTCCACCACAAAATTCAGCTATCTGTGAAACTGTAACTCCAATTGGGGCAAGAATATTTTTAGGTTCATTTATACCTTTACCTGAACATGTCAAAACTCTTTCAGTTAAAGGTTTGTTGAAAGTGATAAGATCGTATATCGCTTTTACAGTAGATACATTCTGAACTATTACACCAACCTCAAAAGGCAACTTTCTTATGGGAACAACCCTTTTTGTTAAAGCGTATATCAGCTGTTTTTCTGCACCCTGTGGATATTTGGTTTTTAGAAGTTTAAACTCTATCCTTTTATCACTGTTAGACTTTTGAAGTTTTTCAAAAGCGTGTTCTTTGTTCTCCTCTATACCAACTATAGCTTTTGGAATATCAAGGTTATCAAGGATCAAACTTATCCCAGATAAAAATTCATCCCCAAATTCAAGCATAACTCTATAATCGTTTGTAAGGTATGGTTCACATTCAGCAGCGTTAACTATGAAAAGATCTATCTTTTTATCCTTTGGAGGTGTCATCTTAACATAGGTTGGGAATCCTGCTCCACCCATACCTATAATTCCTCCATTTTTGATCTCGTTTATAAACTTTTCTTTATCTTTTTTAAATTCTCTCTTCTCCTCTGTTCCCAAAACCTTTTCATTTTTGAAATCGTTTTTTATAACGATAACGTCATTTTTAATCTCACCGGGGAAAACCATACTCTTTATCTGAACTACCTCTCCAGATACAGGTGAATGAACAATAGATGTAACACCACCTTCACCAGATGCAACGATCTGATTTTTAAGAACTCTCTCCCCTTCCTTAACTAAACTTTTAGCAGGAGCCCCAATATGCTGGTTTATTGAAAGGAATATTAAATCTTTAGCTTCAAACCTTTCTATCTTCTTATCCTCTGTTAACTCCTTTCTCTCCTCAGGAAGAACCCCACTCTTTCCAAATGTGTAAAGTTTAGCCATTGGATACTCCTTCTTTCTTCTTTTTAAGTATCTCCCTAATCTTGTTCGCCACTTCATCCTTTCCAACAGGACAGATCTTGTAAAGTTCACCTTTTTTTGCCATCTCTACGGCAAAATTCTCGCAACCGGCAAAACCACATGCACCGCAGTTAACTCCAGGAAGAACTGCCAAAATTTCATCAACAGCTGGGTCTCTCTTTATTTCAAAAACCTTCATAGTTATCAATATCAAAATTCCAAGAAATATTGAGAGAGAGCCCATGACTAAGACAGGATATAGAATCTCTTTTATCATTTTAAAACCCTCACTATTTTATGGTTAAATTGATCTTTTTTTCTTTTATTGAAAATATATATTATTATCAGTGAAATCAGAAAACCTAAAAATCCAAAAATAGCAATTATCCCTTCTCCCTTTTTCAAAGAGTATCCTATAAGTGAAAATATTAAAATCAAAATTGTTGGAATAATATAAAAGATGATTGAAAGAAGAAGAATCTTTTTTTGCTCTATCATCAACTCAACTGTGTCACCTTTTTCAACCTTCTCACCTGAAATGTTTTCACTTTCAACTACTTTATTCTGATCTTTAGAAAAAATAGAACATTCTTCCGAATGTGAGCAGGAAGAACATGCTGATGGGAGATTGATTTTGACAAAAATCTTCCCATCTTTTATATCAAAAACCTCTCCAAAAATTTTTTCTTCCATAATATTTTGATATATTATACTTTTAACACCTTTTGTCAATAGATTGACATCACCTATTATAGAAGTATTGAAATTTTTTTATTTTTATATTATATTATTTATTATGGGAAGGAAATTGAATCTTCTTATAGTTGATGATGAGCCTCTCTTTTCAACAAGTTTGAAAGATGCACTACTTGCAAACTATAATTTCAACATTTATACAGCATTGACAGGTATAAAAGCTTTGGAGATATTAGAACAGACAAATATAGATATATGTTTTCTTGATGTTCATCTTCCAGATATTAACGGATTTGACCTTATAGAGAAGATTAAAAGTTTTTCCCCAGATTGTGAAATAATTATTATGACAGCTTATGGAGAAGTTGAACAGACAAAAACAGCTTTAAAGGAAGGTGCTTACTTTTTACCAAAACCTTTTAAAATAGATGATTTGAAAACAGTTTTATCAAAGATAAATAAAAATATAAACTACTCTGAACTTTATGAAAAATTGAAGGATGAGGAAGAGATTATAGAGATAAAAACAAAAAATAAAAAGATGAAGGAAATTTTAAAGAAAGCTGAAAAATATGCAAAAAGTGATCTACCTATACTCCTTTTAGGTTCAACTGGAACCGGAAAAGATACATTGGCAAAATATATACATCAAAGGTCTGAAAGAAAAAATGAGATTTTCATCATGCAAAACTGTGCATCTCTACCTGAAACACTTATAGAGAGTGAGCTTTTTGGTTATGAAAAGGGAGCTTTCACAGGAGCATATTCGAGAAAATTTGGGCTTTTCGAAATAGCAAACAAGGGAACAATTTTTTTGAATGAGATAGTTGAACTTCCATTGTCAAGTCAGGCAAAAATATTACATATAATTGAGAATAAGAGTTTTAGAAGGATAGGTGGATTACAAGATATAATTGTTGATACGAGAATAATAGCTGCAACAAACAGAAAGATGGAGGATCTTTTAAAATCTGGTAAGATCAGAGAGGATCTTTTCTACAGACTTGAAACATTACATCTTGAACTTTTAGATCTGAAAGAAAGAGTTGAGGATATACCACTTATAATAGAATCTTTACTTAAAAAAAGGAATATAGATCCAAAAGAATTCAGAATAGATAAGAAAGTTTTAACTCTATTTCAAAATTATAACTGGCCCGGAAATATAAGAGAACTTGAAAATGTTATTGAAAGATCTATAATTTTGACTGAAGGGAAAGGAATAAGTATCGATACACTTCCCTACTCCATACTAAAGTTAGAAAATCATGTAAAAAGGGAATCTCTGAAAGATCTTGAAAAAGATGAGATAATTAAAATATTGGAATCTGTTCGAGGAAACAAATCAAAAGCGGCAAAAATACTTGGAATAGATAGAAAAACACTTTACAGAAAGATAAAAAATTGGGGAATTTAGTTTTTTTTGTCCCATTTTGCCACACTTTTTTTAATTGATATTTTTAAATAATTTTAAGTTATAAAAAAATATTGTATTTAAAATTTTTATTTTATGGCATAAAATTTGCTTAGAATAAACAGGTATGAAAAAGATAGCGGTACTTTCATCTGACAAAGATTTTATAGATGGGATAAAGTTAAAGGTGGATAATTTTAATCATTTTATAGATTCTATTTCCCTTTTAACTTTTTCACTTTTAAATAAACCTGAAATTATAATTATTGATACTTCTGATCTTCCGGCTAACAATGAGAACAAAATAATAAAATCTTTAAACGATATTGTTCCAAAATCAAAGATAATGTTACTTTTGAGAAATGATGATATAGAATTTTTGAGGATGTTAAGGAAGAATAACAACATATTTTTTTCATTCAACCATCCAGAGGAGTTTTTACAAATTTTTGAAATAATAGATAAGATTGAAAAAAATAAAGAGAAAGTGGGGGGGTGAATATGAGTAGGTTATTTAATTTGATTTTTATTTTACCTTTATTTTTGTTCGCTTCTTACAGTGTTGAAACTGATCTCAATGTTGAAAATCAAGAAGTTTTGTTACTTGAGCTTTCATCATCAAAAATCGATCTTGGAGAGATCAAACCTGATATGAAAGAGGTAGTTAAACTAAAAGGAATAACTGTGAAGGTAAAAAGTAATGTTAAATGGGTTTTAACGGTTGAACCGTTGGATAATCTTGTATCAACAGATGGTGATATTATAAATATTGAAAGGTTGGAGTTAAGGGGTAAAAAAGGTAACTTTACTCCATTATCTCTTGCAAACCCTATAACTATAGCTTCTGGTGATAAAACAGGAGATAATGGTTATGATATAGATATAGATTTCAGAATGAAGATAAGATGGGATGACCCATCTGGAAGATACAATACAAAACTTAGATTCACATTAAACTCAATATACTAAGGAGGTCTTATGAAAAAACTTTTAACAATTTTCACAGTCATCTTGCTTTCTCTTGTAGTTCTTCCAGTATTTGGAGCTACAGCAACAGACAACATCGATGTTCAGATTCTTATTCCAGCAAGGGTTGGAATTACTATTTCAAATGCAGCCCCACTTTCTTTTGATTTGACAAGTGTTGCTATACCTGCGACATTTCCTGCTTACTACTTCCCAAACGGTGGGGATACCGAGATACTTATGGAAATTTTCTGCAACGCAAAGAACGGATACACACTTGATGTTACAGCATCAGGTGATTTTGACCCTCAAGTTCCAGTTTCACAACTCTTCTTTGCACCAAGTGGAACTACGAAAACTGCAGATGGGTCACCCGCTCCATCAGCACCTTGGACACCATTCTCAACAGCTTCTGTTAATGTTGAAACAGGTTCGAAACTCGCAGGCTGGACAACAAAAAATCAGGCTATAGAGTTCAAATGGGAAGCTGATGATCCAGAGATAGATCCAACAACAACAGTTACACTTACATACACTATAACAAGCTTATAAAATTTTTGGGGGTGGGATGTTAAAATTTATAAAATCTGTTATCATCTTAACAGTTGCGATTAACATTTTTTCACAGATCGGTTTTAACATCTCCCCCCCCAAATATGAATTTACAGTTAGACCAGAGGAGATAAAAAACTTCACAATAAATGTTCAAAATACAACAGACTCTATACTCCATATAAAAATTTACAATGTCGATTGGGCTTTAGATATTGAAAATAATGTGAAATATTTTACAGCAGGGAAACTTAAAAATTCATGCTCAAACTGGATTTATGTTAATCCACAGGAGTTCAATATATACCCAAACAGTTCACAGGATATAAGATTCACCCTTTCAGTTCCAAAAAATGTTTTTGGAGATTACTGGTCAATGGTATTCTTCGAATCTACTCCATTCAACCCAACTGGCTCGAGTATGCTTCTTGTTTCCGGAAGGGTTGGATGTACAATATACTCAACTATAGCTGGAACAACTGTAAAAAATGGGGATATAGTAGGACTTGATTTTGATAAAAAGGATTACTCCGTAAAAGCGATATTTGAAAATAGTGGAAATGTCCATTTAAGGATAAAAGGGATTATGAAGATATTAAAAGATGAAAAAGTTGTTTTTCAATCGGAGATCCCTGAAAAGGTATCTTTGCCTGAAACTAAAACAACACTTTCATTTCCGGTTGAAACCCAACTTTTAAAGGGAAAATATACAGTAAAAGTTAATATAGATTATTCCGGGAATGAGATTCTCGAAGGTGAAAAGATAATCAGTATAGACTAAAAGACAAATTCGATGAAAAAAATTTTTTTTCCTTTTATATTTTTATTTTTTATTTTAGTTTTTTCTGAAAGTTATTATGATATTTCCTTTGATAACTATCTTTACTCAAATTCAAACTATTATTCCCCATACATAAATTTGAAATACTTTTCAGAAAAAGAAAATCAAAGGACAGATTTCTATTTGCAGTTGTACCAACTCTTCCCTTCAAATTTTTATCTTTCATATTTAAAATCTTTTGAAAAGGGGAATGGATATATAAGTTTTGAGGGAGGAGATATTTTACCTTACAGATTTTTACAATTCTATCTTAGAGGATTCAGATTATATTCAAGGTACAAATTCACAGGTATTGAAATATTTTTGGGAAAGGATAACAGCATCTCAAATCAGATTTTCCAAAAAAGAGATCTTAACAGAAGTGTATCGGGAATAGTCGTTCCATTATCGATTACAAAAAATGATACAACGAAATTTTTTCTATTCTCAAGAGATGATAGATCTTTATGGTCACCTATAACCTATCAAAATCTTTTAGGGGTAAACCAATCTTTGAGATTTTTCGAAAAACTTTTTTTAGATCTGACTTTCAAAAAACATCATAACTTTTTTGGTTTTGATACAACAACAACCAAATATTCTTACACTTTTAAAACCCATTTTCTAACAAAATACTTCTCCTCATCTTTAATTTTAGTTGATGAACCTAAAAATTTTTCCGACTTCTCTCTTTTTTTCAGAGAGAATAAAAGAACATATTTGAACTTCTATCAGACAACAAGGATTTTCGATTTTGCTTCTTTCAACTTGAATTTTTCAAGGTATAACTTATATTCAAATGATAACTCTTCTTATGACAGATATGGTGTTAAAAGCTCCATCTTTTTCTCTTCTATCCCAAAGTTTGATATATCTTACGAGATATATAGAAACATCTCTCAGAAAAATTTTTTTGGAAAGGTTTTAGGTCTTAACATATCTAAATGGATTAAAAACTTTTATTTCAACTCCAACTTCTCAAAGGATGACTTTTCAAATTACAAATCTCTTAACTTCTATTCAAACATTTCATACAATTTTTACAATGGAACAAACATAGGTTCCACATTCAAACTTACAAAAAGGGATACAATAAAAGATTATTTCGTTACAAACTATGTTAGATGGAGAGTTGAAAAAATTTTGAATTTCGAATATGGTGTTGACTTTGGAAATTTCAGTAAAAATTCTTATATAGGTAACCATTTTGATTTCTCAATAGATTATAAAAATTACAATTTCACAAACAGGTTGAACATAAAATATTTTGAAAAGGTTTTTCTTGAGATTCAAACGAAATTGAGCGTAACAGGTGCACTCGATAACATATACACAGGTATATTAAGTGGAAGGGTATTTTACGACAAAAATAACAACTCTATCTTTGATGTGGAAGATATACCTTTGAACAATCTCAGGATAACCCTTAACGATACCTTGGTTTCAAAAAGTGATAAGAATGGTTTCTATTCTTTTAAATTTTTAAAACCTGGAAAATATAAAATTTCAATAGATAAAAAGAAGATACCAGCTTATTTTGACATAAAAGAACACTATTTTGTGGATGTAGAAAACTTCACAAAAAAATTTGTTGATATTCCACTTATAAAACTTGGTTCTATTTCAGGATATGTTTTCATAGATTTGAATAAGGATGGAATAAAGGATGAAAATGAAGAGGGAGTAGCAGGAGTCATAGTGAGGATAAAAGATTCAGATAGATACACTTATACAGATATTACCGGATTTTACACTATTTCAAACCTCCCGATGGGTGCTTACATAGTAGAAGTTCCCAAACTCCCTGAAGGTTACCAGTTCGTTTTCCCAAACCTTATAATGTATATAAATGTTGATAAATTGAAATCTGATTTTACGATAGATTTTGGAATAACAGAAGAATCAAAACCTGTCAGAAAAAAGATATTTTAATATTTTTTTCCTTTCCTTTAAAAGTTCATCCCTATCATACAAAAGTACTTTACCAGCATATTTTAAAGGTATTCCGCGTGAGAAAACATATTTTATATTTTCAGGATAAAGTGAAAATATAAAAGATGATGCTACATCAGTGTTTAAAGGAGAAAGATTTATATTATCCTCGATCAGAATAAAATCAGCATCGTATCCATCTTTTATATAACCTGTTCTATTTTCAAGTTTCAAAGCTTTTGCTCCATTCTTTGTAGCCATCTCGAATATTTTTGTAGATGGTAAGCTTTTATTTTTATGTTTTATATTTTGATATAGTTTTGCCAATCTCATCTCGAAGATCTGATTCATATTGTTGTTACATGGAGCCCCATCAGAACCTATCCCAACATTGATACCTTCATTGTAAAATCTTGTAATATCAGCTATTCCATTTTTCAATTTTCCATTTGCTGACGGGCAATGTGCAACATTTACTTTCTTTTCTTTTAAAATTTTTATATCATGCTCACTTAAAAATATGCAATGAGCAAGAACAACATTACCATCAAGAAGACCAGTTTTTTCAAAAAATTCAACATTTGAAAGTTTATATTTTTTTAAAGTAAAATTGTTTTCTTCAACAGTTTCAGAAGAATGTGTGTGAACAGTAAGAGAGTATTTATCCCTAAACTCCAAAAGAGTTTTTATACCTTTCTTGGTTACACCGGGAACAAACCTTGGGCATAGAACATATTCCAAATTTTTATAATCTTTACTCTTCTCGATCAACTCTTCGGTAGTTTTTTTATAATTTTTCAAATCTGTTTTAAAACCACCGAAACTTCTATCCATAAAAACATTTCCAGAAAAACCTCTAATATTTGAGTATTCTATCTCTTCAAAAATAAGATCCTGATTTTCAAATGTTCCCATATCAAGTATGGTTGTTGTTCCAGAATCTATAAGTTCATAAAGAGAAAGTTTACATGATAAAGACAAAACAGTTCTATTTAAACTCCTTTCGTAAGGGATTATCCTCTTTTGTAACCAATCGTAAAGTCCCATCTCCTCAGCATACCCTTTTGATAGGTTTTGACATATATGTGTATGGATCTGGATAAAAGATGGGAAAAGAAAATATTCAGAACAATCCAATTTAGTATAATCTTTTGAATCATCTTTACAGTTGAATGAGAATTTACCATCTTTAACAAAAATTTTTTTCCTGAAAAGTAACATCTTCTGATCTGAATCAAAATATTTAACATTCTCAAGAATAAAATTTTTACTTTTCAATTTTGTACTCCTTTATCTTTTCAAGTAAACTCCTATAACTTATCTTCAAGATTTTAGCAGCTTTCATTCTGTTCCAGTTAACCATCCTTAAAGTTTTAAGTATCTCATCCTTTTCAACCTCTTCCGTTTTTTCCTTTATAAGATCTTTCAAACCACCTTTACGGTTGTAAATTTCAATATTAAAATCTTTCTCTAAAAGATAACTCTCCAAAAAATTTTCAAGTTCTTTAACATTACCCAAAAATTCTAAACCTAAAATCTTCTCAACGAAAGAGTTAAAATCTTTTCTTTTCTGTAATGAAAGTTTTTTCTCCAATCTACCTACAAGAAAATTGGCAAGAATTGGAATATCCTCCCTTCTTTCTCTAAGTGGCAAAATCTTTATTCTGTAAACATTCAACCTGAAAAGCAGATCCCTTCTTAGAAAACCTTTTTCTACAAGATTCTCAGGTTCTTCTGAAAAAACTGAAATGATCCTCGAATCAACTCTCTCTTCCCTATTCGAACCAACAGGATAGAAAGATTTTGTATCAAGGAATTTTAGAATTTTCCCTTGAACTGAGAGATCAACCTCATTAAGGTTTTTTAAAACAACTGTTCCGCCATCAGACCTTTTCAAAAATCCATCTCTTGAAACCAAAGCACCTGTGAAAGCTCCTTTTGAAACACCGAAAAGATCACTTTCAATAAGATTCTTGTTCAGGGATGCGAAATCTATTTCAACAAAATTTTTTTCATTTCTATTTGAATTTCTGTGGATGAGTTCTGATACAAGAGTTTTGCCAGATCCAACAGGTCCCGTTATAATTACATTGACATCGGTTGAAGAACACTTTTTTATATCCTCTCTGACCTCTATACTATTTTTTGAAACTCCTACATATTCTTGTTCTATATCTTTAAAAGAAGTATCCCTTAAAATATTTTTTACCTTTTTTTTAAGAATATCATAATCTATAGGTTTCTGCCAGAAATCGTCAGCACCTTTTTTAATACATTCAATGGCAAGAGGTATATCACCATAAGCTGTTAGTATAACAACTTTCACTTCACTATCTAAACTTCTAATCTTTTTTAAAACTTCAACCCCACTTCCATCTGGCAACTTTAGATCAAGAATTATCAAAGAATATTTGTATCTAAAAAATATATCATCAAACTCTGAAACACTTTTAACTTCATCAATTTCAAAATCATCCTTCAAACTCTCTTTTATAAAGATTCTGAAGGATTGGTTGTCCTCAACTATCAGAACTCTTTTTTTCATTTTTTAAAACCAAAACTATTTTTCCCCTACCATCAAAATTTGAAAATTTGTAATCTATATTTAAAATAGTGCATATTTTTATTATTATCGGGATTCCGAGTCCTGTCCCTTTAGCATTTTCATTGAAAGGGCTGTAAAGTTTTTCAAGTATATTTTCAGGAAATCCTGGACCTCCATCTATAATATTTACTTCAATTTTTTCCATAAGATTCTTTATAATTATATCAACTTTTGGATTTTTAGAATATTTATAAATATTATCAAAAATATTGAAAAATACCTGTTCCAAAAGCACAGGGTCAGTTTCAACAAAAACTTTTTCATTTGGAAAATCTTTAGAGTAATCGAGAGGAAACCTTTCAGCAACACTTTCAACGTTCTGCTTCAGTTCCACTTTAACAAAATAAGGTTTTTCATCCTTAGAGAACTCTATGAATTTTTTAGTGAAATATGAAAGTTTTTTCAAATCCTCAATTACCGTTTTTACAAGATCAAAATCACCATTTTCTAAACCTTTTTGTAGAAGGCCAATAGATGAGCCAAGACTGTTGTTCAACTGATGTGCTATACCGGATGTTATCTCTGAAAGTTTCATCAGCCCATCTTTTAACCTGAAATTTTCTTCAAGTTCTTTCACCCTCTTATTCAAAATAGCGTTTGCATCCTTTTCTAACTTCTGTGATTCTATTAGATTTTCAAGTGAGTCCTTGAAAACTTTTACAAAACTATCAGGGTTATCATAATCTAAATCCATTCCAACAATCTTTGTTATCTGACTCATCTTTTCAATCGGTTTTTCAATGCTTTTCAGAAGTGAAATTATACTTATTACTGTTAAAACTAAAAGTATCGATTTGTATATAAGAAAATAAAGGATGATCCTCTTGAAAAAATAGCTTGTACTTTTAAAATTCATTATCATAAAAATATCTTTATTCTTTCCATCACTTATTTTGGTAGTATAAATATCGAGATCCTTATAAAAGAATCTCATACTGATATTATCTTTTAAAAGTGGGAGTAAAAAGTACCTTATCTGATTATCTGTAAAGAAAAATTTTTTTGAAGTTATGAAAGGATAGAGAGAAGAATCTGTTATAAAGTATGAATGCAAATTTAAACTGTTAATATCCTTTTCAAAAAAATCTTGCCTTTTCAAAAGAAATTCCTGTAACGAGTTGTAAGCTGAAAATTCTTTATCATACTTTTTTTTAAAATCTGTAATCTTTTTGTAATTATCGTTAAAATAATCGCTCTCATAATAATTTATCAAGAGGTTTAGATAAAATGAAAATATTAGATCGGATAATATTAAAAAAACTAAAAATATAGACAGGAATACTCTTTTCCCTAATATAGATTTAAATTCCATTCTCTAATTATATAAAAAAATGGAGAGTTGACAACAATTATTTGAAAAATGAAAGCAAAATACCAGCAGCTATAGCTGAACCTATAACTCCAGCAACATTTGGACCCATAGCATGCATCAAAAGATGGTTTTGTGGATCATCCTGAAGTCCAACTATTTCTGAAACTCTTGCAGAATCTGGAACAGCTGAAACACCAGCAGAACCAATCAGAGGGTTTATCTTATCCTCTGGTTTTAAAAATAAATTTAAGAATTTTGCAAAAAGTACTCCACCGGCTGAAGAGAAAGCAAAAGCCAATGCACCAAGAATGAATATTTTTATAGATGAAGAAGTTAAAAATACATCTGCCTGTGTTGAGGCTCCCACACAGATTCCTATCATTATTGTACATATATCAATAAGTGCTGTTGATGCTGTTTTTGCCAATCTTGTTGTTACACCGCTTTCCCTTAGAAGATTACCGAAGAAAAGCATTCCAAGAAGAGGTATAGCAGCTGGAACTATCATAGCGGTTATTACAAAACCTGCTATTGGGAATATTATCTTTTCTGTCTTTTTAACAGGCCTTGGTTTTTTCATCCTTATCAATCTTTCTTTTTTTGTGGTTAAAAGTTTCATTATAGGTGGTTGAATAACCGGAACAAGAGCCATATAGGAGTAAGCAGCTATAGCGATAGGTCCCAAAAGTCTTGGAGCGAGTTTCGAGGTCAAAAATATTGCGGTAGGTCCATCAGCTCCTCCTATTATCCCTATAGAACCTGCTTCTGGTAGAGTAAAACCTAAAAGGTATGCACCTATAAAGGTTGTAAATATTCCAAGTTGTGCGGCTGCACCAAGGAGCAAAGTTTTTGGATTTGAAAGTAGTGTAGAAAAATCTGTCATAGCACCAATTCCAAGAAATATCAGTGGTGGATATATACCTTGAAGAACTCCGAAATAAAGGTAATTCAAAACACTACCCTGTTCATATATACCAACCTTCAAACCAAACATGAGCGGAATATTGCCAATGAGAATTCCAAAACCTATAGGAAGAAGAAGTAAAGGTTCATACTCTTTTTCTATAGCAAGATATATAAAAACTATTCCAACAATTATCATAGTTAAATATTTGTAATCTAAATTAGCAAAACCTGTCATAGAAAAAAATGTTTGAAAAAGATGAGCCATTTTTTATTCTCCTATTTCAACAAGGATGTCTCCTTCAGCTATAGTATCATCCTTCTTTACATTTACCTTTATTACTTTTCCAGAGTATGGAGAATGTATAGCATTTTCCATCTTCATAGCTTCCATTATTAAAAGATCCTGCCCTTCCTTAACATGTTCTCCCTCTTTAACGAGGACATTCAAAACAACACCCGGAAGAGGAGCAACAACTTTCTTTATCTGTTCTCCATCACCCTTCTTTTCACTCTGTAAGACTGGCTTTTCAACATTCTGAGATGTGACATTTTTCTTAACAGTTTGTTCGACACTTCCCAACTGTCTGAAATTGACTTTGTAATTTTTCCCGTTTATCTCTATATCTGCAACATTCTCTTCAAGGGAGTTAACTTTTACTTTGTAATCTTTACCATTTATGTTTAATACATATTCACCCATTTTTACTCCTTGCATAAAACCAATATGGAGGTTTATCCTCCCATTTTATTGTTAATTTATCTTTCGATAATGTATGATGAAGTTTATATTCAAGTATCAACGCTGTTGTTATAGCTAAAAGTTCCTCCTCATCAAGTTCCTTTTTTTCAAGAATACTTTTATTGTAATCTTCAACCTTTTTATCCTTATCACTTTTCTGTGGTGGATTCAAAAATACTTTCAAAATATTTATAAAAACCTGAATAAGAATAAGACCGGCAAAAACCGCAGCAAGCCCAACAATGGGTAAAAGGTAAGGGTTAACATTGTAATTGCCATCTGAAGAAAATATGAGAATATTCAAAAAGAGAATAAAAAGGATTGTGATGAATTTTGAATTTGTTCTTTTCATAATATTATAAAGGTATGTTTCCATGTTTTCTTGGTGGATTCGTATCCATCTTATTTTTACAAAGTTCCAAAGCCCTAATTATTCTGAATCTTGTGGTTTTTGGTTCTATAACATCTTCGATGTAACCTCTGACAGCAGCAGAATAAGGGTTTGCAAACTTATCCCTATACTCTTCTTCGAATTTTGCTTCAGCTTCATCTTTATTTTCAGCTTTCATGATCTCTTTGGCAAAGATTATTTCAACTGCACCTTTTGGACCCATAACAGCTATTTCGGCAGTTGGCCAGGCATAATTTATATCACCTCTTATATGTTTTGATGACATGACACAGTAAGCACCTCCATAAGCTTTTCTTAAAATAACCGTAATCTTTGGAACAGTAGCTTCTGCAAAAGCATACAAAAGTTTTGCTCCACTTTTAATTATTCCACCATACTCCTGTTGTGTACCAGGTAAAAATCCCGGGACATCCTCAAGTATAACAAGAGGGATGTTGAAAGCATCACAGAATCTCACAAACCTTGCACCTTTTTCAGATGCGTTTATATCAAGAACACCTGCAAGTGATTTTGGTTGGTTGGCAACTATTCCCACAGGTCTTCCGTTAAACCTTGCAAAACCTATAACAAGGTTTGTTGCAAAGTAAGGCTGCACTTCCAAAAAATCTCCATTATCAACTATAATGTTTATTATCTCTTTTATATCGTAAGGTTTATTAGGATTATCTGGAACTATAGTGTTTAACCTAACATCCTCTCTGTTAATAGGATCATCATTTTTTATAACTGGAGGGTTCTCTTTATTATTCAAAGGGAGAAAAGAAAAAAGTTTCCTTATATTTTTTAAAACTTCCTCATCAGAATCAAAAACAAAATGTGCTACACCAGATTTTGTTGAGTGTATTGAAGCACCTCCTAAAGATTCTTCATCAACATCCTCGTTTGTAACAGTTTTAACAACTTTTGGACCAGTTAAAAACATATATGAGGTTTTCTTTACCATGAAAATGAAATCTGTTATCGCTGGAGAGTAAACAGCTCCACCTGCACAGGGTCCCATTATAGCTGAAATCTGAGGTACAACTCCAGAGTACATAACATTTCTCAAAAATATTTCAGCGTAACCTGCAAGAGATTCTATACCTTCCTGTATCCTTGCTCCACCAGAATCGTTAAGACCAATAACTGGAACACCATTTTTGGCAGCCATATCCATAATCTTGCAAATTTTTTCCGCAAAGGTTTCAGATAAAGAACCACCAAAAACTGTAAAATCCTGAGAGAAAACAAAAACTGGTCTTCCATCTATAGTTCCGTAACCTGTAACAACACCATCGCCTAAAATTTTTGTTTTATCTATTCCAAAGTTTGTACATCTATGCTCAACAAACATGTCAAACTCTTCGAAAGATCCCTCGTCAAGCAAAAGGTTAATCCTTTCCCTCGCCGTTAGTTTTCCTTTTTCATGCTGTTTTTTTATCCTCTCTTCGCCACCGCCAAGTAAAGCTTTCTCTCTTTTATTTTTAAGGTTAAGTAATTTTTCCTCAAGAGTCATTTTAACTCCTTTTAAATTTACGAATTTAGAATTTAATATTATCAAAAATAAAGATTATGTCAATAAACTAACCTTTAATAACACCAACAGGTAAAAGTTTTGCAACAGGGAAAGATAGTTTAGCATCTTGAACAGTCTTTACCACATTATCAACATTCTTGTATGCCTGTGGGATCTCTTCAACTATAGTTCTGTTACTCTGTGAAAGGACAAAAACACCACTTTCGTTTATCTTTTCAAAAACATCTGTTCTCTTTGAAAATCTTATCGCCTCTTTTCTTGAAAGAGTTCTACCTGCACCATGACATGTTGAGGAGAAACTCTCTTCAACACTCTTTTCACCTCCAACAAGTATATATCCACCAGAAAGCATATCTCCCGGTATTAAAACAGGTTGTCCTGTTTCTTTAAAAATACCTTTAAGTTCCGGATGCCCTTTTGGAAAGGCTCTTGTGGCTCCCTTTCTATGCACTATCAACTTTCTTTTTACACCATCTATTTCATACTCTTCTATTTTTGCTATATTGTGAGCTATATCATACAAAAGTTCAATTTTTAGATCACTTTCTGATCTTTTGAAAAATTTTAGAATAGTTTTCTTAATCATATAACCTATTATTTCTCTGTTACAGAAGGCATAGTTGGCTGCACCAACCATAGCTTTATAATAACTCCTTCCTGAATCTGAATTGAAATAGGAGTAAACGAGTTGTTTATCAGGTAAAGATATATCCTTTTTTCTCAAATCTTTTGAAAAGGATGAAACATAATCTGAACATATCTGATGCCCAAAACCTCTTGAACCTGTGTGCAGCATTACAACTATCTGATTCTCAAAAAGCCCAAATTTATTAGCTATATCAAGATCATAAATTTTTGATACATAATCTATCTCAAGGAAATGGTTCCCGCTGCCAAGTGTTCCCTGCTGAGATATACCTCTTTCTATTGCATCCTCACTTATACAATCAAATTCTCCGCCTTCCAAACACCCATTAGATTCTATACTTTCAAGATCTTTTTCATCTCCAAAACCATTTTCAACTGCCCAAAAAGCACCTTTCAAAACTATTCTTTTTAAATCGTTTTTTTTCAATTTTACACTACCCACACTACCTATCCCTGAAGGAACTTCAAGAAAAATTTTTGTAAGAAGTTCTTTTATACAATTTTTTAAATCATCCCTTTTTAAACCGGTTATTATACATCTTACTCCACAATTTATATCGTAACCAACTCCGCCCGGAGAAATAATTCCATTTTTCAAATCGAAAGCTGCGACGCCACCTATTGGGAAACCATATCCAGAGTGAATATCTGGCATCGCTAAACTTTTTTTTACTATCCCAGGTAACTTTGATACATTAACGAGTTGCTTTATAGAGTCATCCTCAAGAGATTTTTCAACTTCCCTGTTTATAAAAATTTCACAATCAACCCTCATCCCTTCAAAAGAACCTTTTGGAATTATAACTCTATTTTCATCAACTCTTTTTAAAAATTCTTTGTAATTCATAGGTCAAAGTAGATTTTTACTTTTTTATATTTTTTACTTTCAAACATTTCAAAATTATGGTATGTCGCTGCTTTTAAAACATTTTTTATAAAATGTCTTGAAGGGTCCAATCTCTCTCCAAAAATTTTGTAATATACAACAAAAAAATTTTTACTTCTTCTAAAATCTACTTTTACCATTTTGCCAACAAATCTTCCACATTCGAACTTATAGATTATCATATTAGAAAATTTTATAAGAAGATCCTCTAAGGAATCTTCTTTAAGAACCCCTCTATCAACTTTAGATATAAAAACATCCTCTCTTTTTAAAATAATATCATAAACAGAATTACCTAAATTTTCAAAAAGTTTTGAAAAATCTTCACCTTTCACCTCTATCCCTAAATCACCTGTATCATCCAGTAAATTGTATTTCATATTTATATTTTATTGCGGACAAAAATTTTTTCAATCTATTTGATTTTTTAATGAAAAAGATTATAATTTAAAATGATGGATCATATTTTTGAAACACTCTCTCTTATATATCTTTCACTATCCCCTTTCATTTTTATAAAATCCCAAAAAAATATCCATAAATTTTCAACAAGCATACTCTTTTTAGTTTTATTTTTTCTTAGATATCTTTTAAATCCATTCATAAACAGATTCTTAAACTTGTTTTTTTTATTTTTAATCCTTATATTTTCATTTTTTATCTTTTCCCATACAAAAAAATTAGAAAGGATATTTTCAAATATTCTAGGAAAATCTTATCTTTTTTATCCATTACAGATAATCATGACTGTAATAATTATTTTGGGATTATCAGAATTCATTTTTTTCTGGTTACTTCATTTTGACAGGATAAAACTCTACTCTCCAATATATGAATTAAAAGTTTCAGATGATATAGAAGATATTGCTTTGATAAATGAGAGATTTAAAAATTTAGATAAAAAATTTTTAACAAACGATTTTGACCTTTTGATAAAGGTTACAGATAATTCCCATCTTATTTTTCACCCAATATTTTTCTGGGAACCAAAGAAGGGAGAATTCCCTTACAATAAGTTCGGGTTTAAAGGTGAATTAAATAAAATTAAAAAAGAAAAACATGAGATAAGGATATTCTTTTTAGGTGATTCTAACACCGAAGGTGAAGATTTACATTCATATCCTTACCTTCTCCAAAAGAAGTTTGAAAAAGATAAGAGAGATAATATAAAAGTTATAAATGCAGGTGTTACAGGTTATACATCATTTCAGGGGCTTTTAAGGTTCAAACATTACATATTAAAATTTTCTCCAGATATTCTCTTTCTTTCCTTTGGATGGAACGACCCTTCAACATTTTTTTATGGATATGACAAAAGCAGAAAAATACCATTAATTTTACTCAATTTTTATGATATTTTTAAGAATTACGCTACAGTAAAATTTATCGTTTCACAAAAGATTAAATTATCTACAAAAAAAGGGATAGATGACCTTGAAAGAGTTTCTCCTGAAGATTATAGAAAAAATATTCTCGAGTTTATAAAAATATGCAAAAAAACCAGAATAAAAATTATACTTCTAACAAGACCTTCCAGAATAAAATTTTTAAAAAATGGAAAGGATTTCAGAAAAAATGTTCCAATTTATAATGATATTTTAAGGGATATTTCCAAAAATGAAAATATACCACTTATAGATTTAGAAAATTTATTTAACAGAATTGAAGACAAAGAATCCTACTTTATAGATGACTGTCATAACAACTTTAAAGGATATGAACTCATCTCTGAAATTTTGTATGATTCTTTGCAGAACTATCTCAAATAAAGTTGTTGATATTTTACAAAAATTAAGGTAAAATCTTTATCATAATAAAAGGAGTTATTTATGATAAAATATGAAGAACTTTTCTCAGATAACATTAAATCAATGAAAAGGTCAGTTATAAGGGAACTTTTAAAGTTGACCCAAAAGGAAGGAATAATCTCTTTTGCAGGAGGACTCCCATCAACCGAATCTTTCCCTGTTGAAGATTTGAAAAAGATTACACAGGAAGTATACGACAAGTATGGTGCAAAAGCTTTGCAGTACGGTTCAACTGAAGGACTTCCAATGCTTCTTTCTGAACTTATAAAACTGATGAAAGATAGCGATAATGTCTCTGTAACAGAGGAAAATATAAGTATCACTATAGCGAGTCAGCAGGGACTTGACCTTGTTGGTAAAATCTTTCTGAATCCAAATGATACCTGCATCGTTGAATCTCCAACCTATGTTGGTGCTATAAGTGCTTTCAACAGTTACAGGAGTAAAATGGTAGATGTTGAACTCGATGATGAAGGTATAAAAACAGATCTTCTTGATAAAACGATAAAGGATTTGAAAAAAAACAATATAAAACCAAAATTCATCTATGTGATTCCAGATTTCCACAATCCAGCCGGTGTAACTATGTCTCTAAAAAGAAGGAAAGAGTTACTTGAAATAGCTACAAGGGAAAATATAATGATAATAGAGGATTCTCCTTACAGGATGATAAGGTATAGGGGTGAAAATATTCCATCATTACTTTCTCTTGACAAAAACAACCTCGTGATAGCACTTTTTACATTCAGCAAGATCTTCGTTCCAGGTTTCAGATTAGGATGGGCTGTTGCTCCAAAAGATATAATAGATAAATTCATAGTTGCAAAGCAGGCAACAGATCTTTGTACTCCTCCTTTCAACCAGTTCATAGCGGCACTTTTCCTGAATAAAGGACTTCTTAAAAAAACTGTGGAAAGAACTATCTCTATTTATAAGGAAAAGAATGAACTTATGTTAGAATCACTCGATAAATATATGCCTAAAGATAAAGGGATAAGATGGACAAAACCTGATGGCGGGCTATTTTTATGGGTATCATTACCTGAAGGATACGATTGCGATGAAATGTTCAAACTCGCTTTAGACAAAAATGTTGCTTATGTTGTAGGAAGCGCTTTCTATGCTGGTGGAGAAAAACATAATTCCTTTAGAGTAAACTTTTCCTATCCAACAAAAGAAGAGATAGTTGAAGGTGTAAAAAGATTGAGTGAAGTCATTTCAGAATATGTGAAATAAAAAATTGGATATAGAGAGGTTTTTACCTCTCTATATCTGTTCCCACATTTTTTTTACAATATTCTTCTTATTCTTCCAATCAGGAGAAACTTTAACAAGAAGTTCGAGAAATACCTCTCTCCCAAGAAAATCTTCTATAAGTTTTCTCGATTCTATACCAACATTTTTTATCATTTTTCCATTTTCACCAATAAGTATTCTCTTCTGGGATTCTCTTTCAACCAAAAGTATAACTTTAATGTAATCCTTCCCTACCCCTTTCTCTTTGAATTCATCAACAATTATACCTGTGGAGTATGGGATCTCCTGCCCATAAGTTTCGAAAACAACCTGCCTGACAAACTCTGCAACAAAAAACCTTTCAGGTTTTTCACTTATTATGTCATCAGGATAAAATAGTACATCATAAGGCAAATGGGATTTTATCTCTTCGATGAATCTATCAATGTTGTATCCTGTTGCAGCAGAAATGGGAATGACAAGAAGTGAGTATTTCTTTTCAAGTTCTTCGATGATCTTATTCGCCTCTTCTTGCTTCAAAAGATCTATTTTGTTCAAAACTACAAATTCAAAAACATTCTTTTTCTTTTTAAAATTTATCCTTTCATCTCTCCAGTTTTTATCATCATGTATATAAACGATTATATCTGATGCTTGTATAACCTTTTCGATATCCTTCATCATCTCCTCTTCCATAAGATTCTTGCTTTTGATTATTCCGGGAGTATCATAAAAGATTATTTGGGAGTTATCATCGTTGAATATACCTAAAACTGCAGCTCTTGTAGTTTGTGCTTTTTTGCTTACAGCTGAAATATTTACATTCAAAATTCTGTTCAAAAGTGTAGATTTACCTGTGTTAGGTTTACCTATAATAGCGACATATCCACTTTTTTTCATCATGCACCAAACTTTTTCAATTTTGAAGATGCCGCAAGCATAAGAGTTATCAACTCCTTTGAGTATATTTTACCTATAGATCCTTTCAAACATTCCCTTTCAGAAAAACCTTTCACATCTACAGGGCGGGCATAACTGTTTATGAAAAGTAAAGGGACATAATGGTATGAATGTGCTTTCATAACAGAAGGGGTTGAATGGTCTGCAGTTATAGCAACAACTTCAAAACCTAAAGAGAGTATTTCTGGTAAAATTTTATCAAACTCTTCAATTACTCTCACTTTGTTTTCAAAGTTCCCATCCTCACCATAGGAATCAGTTTTTTTAACATGGAAAAAGAAAAAATCGTAACCATTATAATTTTCTTTTAGAGTTCTAACTTGATCTTCCAAACTTTCTCCAGTTTTTAAAATATCCATCTTAACTAAAGAAGCTAGACCTTTATACATAGGATATGTTGCTATACATGCTGCTTTTAAACCGTATCTATCTTTGAAAGGTTCTATTGAAGGCATCTTTGAAATACCTCTGAAAAGAATACAGTTAGCTTTCTTTTCATCTTTTAAAACTTTTAAACTCTTTTCAAAAATTTCATTTATTATCTCTGCACATTCAGCACTATCTCCTTTTAAAGGTTTCGCTTCTAAAGGTTTTTCGTTAACAACCTGAGGATCAGTATCATTAACGAAAGCATCATTTTTTATCCCTCTTATTATTAGAACGAATCTGTGCTCTTTTCCAGAATAAAACTCTACATTATATTTTTTATAATCCTTAAAACTTTCATTCAAAAGTTTTACCAACCTTACATTATCTTCAGAAGATATTCTGCCTGCCCTTCTATCAACTATTTTTCCTTCAGAATCAATAGTTGCAAAATTACATCTTGCTGTTACAGTTTCATCATCTATTTTTATATCTAAACCTAAAGCTTCAAGTATACCTCTTCCAATAGGATATTCTGTAGGTTCATATCCAAAAACAGCAAGATGGCCTGGACCACTTCCAGGTGTAATTCCTATATCAACTGGAACCATATATCCAAGATCATTCTTTTTTGCGAGTTCATCCATATTTTTTTTGTTCGCTTTCTCAAGTTCAGTCATGTTAGACTGGTCAGGTATTCCTCCAACACCATCAAGAATTATAAGTAGAATTTTTTTATCGTTAACCTGTATCAAACTTTTTAACAGATCAATATTCATAAATTCCTCCATATATTATAAAACTGTTCAAAATTCGATTCATTTAAACCATACTTCTGATATTCACCATCACCATGGAAATCTGAACCACCTGTTACAATCAAAGAGTTTTTAAATGCTTTCTCATTAAGAAAATCTATATTAAACTGATTATTTTTTGGAGAAAAGACCTCAATACCATCAATGCCTGTTCCTATAATCTCATCCATAAACTCTACAACATTGTTCTCATAAGGATGTGCTAAAACAGCTATACCTTCATATTTATGGATCATATCAACAGTCTCTTTTACTGAAAACTCTTTCTTGGGGACATAACATGGTTTATCATCACCTATATATTTTTCAAACGCTTCTTTCAAACTTGAAACAAAACCCCTCTTTACCATCACCCTTGCAAGATGTGGCCTTCCAATAGATTCAGAATCTTTAGCCTCAAAAAATAGATCCTCTTTATCTATAGTTATATTAAAATCTTTAAGGAGATCGACCATCTTCAATATCCTTAAAAACCTATCGTTTTTTCTGATCTCAAGTTCTTTAGCTATACCTTCAACTTTTTTACCATAAAAAAGAATATGAACCTGCCTTTGCTTATGAACAGTTGAGAACTCAATACCTGGGAAATATCCAAGATCAAATTTTTCAGCATTGTTCTTAGCTTCCTCGAAAGACCTTATAGAATCATGATCTGTTATAGAAAAATATTTTATTCCCTTAATTTTTAAAAGCTTACATATCTCTTCAACAGAGAGTTTTCCATCTGAAAAAATTGAATGTATGTGTAAATCTGCAACGATATTGTTCATTTCAAGCCCATATCTGACGATATCTGCTTAATAATATCCTCGTCGATGAATTTTTTCTTTTCAATGAACGCTTCAAGCAAAGCGTTATCACAAATAGTATTTATAAGTCTTGGTTTTCCTTTAGAAAAATTATACACCATCTGTAAAGCACCATCAGAAAATAGTGGCTGTTCCCTTCCAGCAACTTTTAATCTATGATTTATGTAACCTATCGTTGATTCAAGATCAAGAGGGTTTAATGTCAACTTAACACTTATCCTCTCATATAGTGGTGGATCAAGTTTTAAATTCTCTTCAGTTTCAGGCATTCCAAAAAGTAAAAATGTTATAAGATGTCCATCGTTATCAACTATGTTTAAAAGTCCTCTGAGTTCTTCCATTATCTCCCTACTTTTCAACATGTTAGCTTCATCGATCATCACAACGGGTCTCTTCTTTTTCTCTTTAAGGTAGGAAAGTTGCTTGTAAACATGTCCAATTATATCTATCTTGTTATCAGTTTCAACTTTAGCTCCAAGTTGTATAGCAATTTTTTTTAACAACCATCCAGCTGTTATCTCAGAATGTATTATAACAAGAAGTGATACCTCAAAAATATCACTCTTCGAAGAGAAGTAATCCAAAAGTTTTCTCGATATCATAGTTTTGCCTGTTCCTATGTCACCAATAAGAACTGCGAGTCCCCTTCTCTGTTCAACAACATGTAAAAGTTTTAAAATCGCTTTAGAATGGTATGGAGAATTATAATAGAATCTCTCATCGGGTGAGCTTGAAAATGGAGTAACTGAAAATCCAAAATAGTTATTGTAATCCATATCACATATAACTTATCTTGTTGTTTTTACTGTTGTCACCCTTAGAATCATCAATAATATCAATATTGAACTCATCAACATTGAAATCATCCAAATTGAAATCTTCACCTATCTCCTGTTTTAGTATTGTTGAAAAATCGATGAACTCTTCCTTTTTATTCTCTTTTTTATCCGATATCTCTACTTTTGGTTTCTCGATCTGTTTTGTTACATTCTTCAAAGTGTTTATCCTTTTTTCAACATCTTCGAATTTTGAATCAACAGCATAGATTTCGTTATAGAGTTTTAATGCTTCTTTGAACATATTCTTTTTTTCATAGAGTTTAGCTAAAGTGTACTTTATTCCAAGATACTCTATTTCAGCTTTTCCCTTCATAGAAAGAGCCTTTATCAAGCTTTCTTCTGCGAGCTCTAACTCTCCTTTTTCTAAGAAGCATTGACCAAGCATCTCGAGTGATTTCATCTCAAAATCTTTATTCTTTACTGATTTCTGAAACTCTTCAATAGCCATATCGTAAAGTCCCATCTCTTTAAACGACAAACCGAGATCGTAATGGCTTGAAACATCCTCCTCAGCAATATTCTGATCCAATCCCTCTTTCAACTCATCAAGTAATTCCTGTAAAGACCAAAAAGATTCATCCTTTGATTCCTTCTTACCCTCCTCAACTTTGAACATGGGCTTACCACCCTCATTCTTTCCTTTCACAATATCTTCTGCTGTTATATTTTCACTCTCTTTGAAAAAGTCTATATTTTCAGATTCCTTAACAAGATCTTCTTTAAAGGATGATAAAAAGTCCTCAACTTTTTCTTCCTTAATTTTTGGTGGAGTTTCCTTAACAACCTCTTTTGGTTTTTCAACAGGTTTTTTAGGTTCTTCAAAGACAGGCTTTTGAAAAACTTCAGAACCTTTTTCTATCTCATTTTTTATTGCAAGAGCTTCTCTGTTTGTAGGATCAACTTTTAAAACAGTATCTATATACTGTTTCGCTTTTTCTTTTGATTCACCTTTGATTTTGTTTGCAAAATAAAGGTAAACCATTATCGCACCTTTAAAATCACCTGTTTTGTTTGAGAGTTCAACTATCCTTTCAGCAGCCACCTTCTGTTCTTTATCAAGCTCAAATATTCTTATATAAACTTCCAAGGCTTTTTTCAAGTTACCATCATTGTAATAAGCTTCAGCACCTTGGAAATAGTATTCTATAGCACTTTTTATATCCAAATCTTCCTGAAGTTTCCCAAGTTCAATATAAGATTCTATACTTGAAGCATCCTCTTTAAATATTGATGAAATATCTTCAACCTTTTCCTCAAAAACATTCCGTTCTTCAACTTTTTCTTCCTTTTTAGTTTCAAAAACATCACCTGCGAAAGTTTCATCAAGTTGTTTTGTAAGATCTTTAGCAAGTTCATTAAGGTCCACTTCAAGGCTTTCCTCTACAACCTCTTTTTTCTTTTCTTCAAACTTTGGAGTTTCTTTAACAGGCTCTTTTATTTCCTCTTTTTTAATTCCAAGTTTGGATTCAATCTGGGAGATCCTTTTTCTTGTCATAGATGCTAAAGGCAGATCACCCCTTTTCAGATAAAAAGATTCTATATCTTTTAAATATTCTAAAGCGAACTCTAAGTTGTTCTCCTGTATGTAAAGATCAACAAGTTTTTCTTTTATTTCAACTTTTTCCGGAACAAGTTCAAGTGTCTTTTTGAAACCTTCAATAGCCATCTGTATATTCTTCTGCTGGATAGCTTTTTCAGCAAAGAGTATATATGAATTCAAAGCTTCACCTATAGAACCAGCCTTTTTTTGCAAATCCGCAACAATTTCATACATCTCGAGTTGCTCAGGATCAAGTTTTATTATCTTTTTTGCCATCGCAATAGCAAGAGGAAACCATGTTTGTTGAACATAAATGTTCATCGCCATTCTGTAGCTTTCTATAGCTTCAGATTTTTTCTTAAGATTGTTGATATAGATGTCACCTATTTTGTTGTAATAGGAAGGATCAGGTTGCCCTTTTGATGCGGAAATAATCTTCATATATATTTTTATAGCATCCTCATACCTTCCGCTCTTCTCAAGTTGTAAAGCTTTTTCTTTCGCTTCACTTAATGTTGCCATAAATCTTTCCTTTTATAGTTCCCTTTTAAAGTTTCCAAACTGCTGTTTCTTTAAACCCAAAGATTCAGAGACTTCCTCTATCATCATGGAATCAACAGGAACTCTCTGTAAAAAAGCAGCTTCCAAAAGAGCATTATCACAGATAGTATTTATAAGTCTCGGTCTTCCATTTGAATACGAATGGATAAGATCAACACTATCTGGAGTAAAAATAGATGATATGTTTGCACCAACGACAGATAATCTATATTTTATGTAACCGAAAGTTTCATCCCTTGAAAGTGATTTAAGATATGTTCTTGCTGCTATCCTTTGTTGTAAGGATTCATTCTGTAGTATATGTCTTTCAAGTTCGGGAACACCTATAAGAATAAAGGTGATTATCCTTCTATCGTTGAGTTCAAGATTCAAAAAACCTCTAATCTGTTCAACTATTCTGCTATCTGAAAGTTTGTTAGCTTCATCTATTAAAATAACTGTTTTCTTACCTTCCCTATCAAGATTTATAAGTTGTTTGGTAAGGATGTTCATTGGGTCTTTCATAAGGTTGGTTGTGTCTTTAAGACCTATTATCTGTCCTATCCTTGTAAAAAGCCATTCATCAGAAAAATTCTCATGAGTTAAAACAATAAGTCCAGTTTGAAACTTCGGACTTCTTGTAAGGTATGCCAAAAGTTTTCTGGCAACTGTCGTTTTACCTGTTCCAACATCTCCAACAAGAAGTGCGAAACCTCTCATCTTATCTGCTGCATGCATCAATCTCAAAAGAGCCATCTTATGCTGATTAGTTTCAAAAAAGAATCTCGTATCTGGGATATTTGCAAAAGGCTCGAAAGACATCTGAAAGAATGACTCATAATTCATAAATCCTCACTTACAAAAAGTGAATATGATTTTCATTTCCAAGATCAAATTTTTCCGTATTTTTTATTTTATACTCTTTTTCTCCATTTGTCAATTTACTTATTTTCTCTTGAACATCGAGAAAATCTGGATCATATTTTGAAATCTTTTCATAAATTTGGACAGCTTTTGTCTGATCCTTAATTTCATATATTGATGCGAGTTTATACATAAGTTGAAGGAAACTGTTATCAAGTTCATTTATGTAAAATGTTAAAATCTCTATAGAACCTTCTTCTTTCCCTTCCTTCAAAAGTATATCCGAATATCTAAGAATAATTCTTACCTTTGCATCACCTTCTGAAAAATCTATCGCTTTTTTGAAAAAACTATCATTTAAATCTCCATCAACAAGACCTTTCGATATTGTTGCAAGTTCGTAGTATAAAGCCCCAAAGTTATCCTTTTCTTTTATCAAAAAATCAAGAAAAATTTTAATCTCATCTAAATTTTTGTTAGAAAACTCTTCAGGCAAAGGATATTTTTGTAAAAGAGAAAAAAAATCTTCCTTTCTTTCTTTAAGTTCTTTCATAAGAGAGAAAGATTCAGGATAGATTTTTAAATATAGATAATGGTTAAAAAGATGGAAAATTACCTGATACCTATCTTCAAATATATTTAGAAGGTTGTAAAGGATTATTATTGATTGATAAAATTCTTTGTATTTTGTTTTGGAAAAAAGATCAACAAAAAATTCAACTCTTTCTGTAAAAGATTCTAATCTTTTCCCTTTAAGAATAAAATCTTTAAAATTTTCCAAAATCTACAATCTCCCCTTTTAAAATAACTATATCAGGCTGATCATCTCCAGTAAAATAGAAAAGATCCTTATAATCATCCTTTTTAAAAAGTAAAAGATCAGCATCCTTTTTTTCATCAATGGAACCTTTTTTATCAAGATCTAAAGAGAAGGCTGGATTTATTGTTATTCCATAAATTAATTCATCGTAATTTAAACCATAGTTGACCATGCCAACAGTTGCAGCAAAAAGTATTGAATAGCATGGAGAAGAACCAGGATTGAAATCTGTAGATATAGAAATAATGTTTCCAGTTTCTCTCATCTTTTCTATTGGTGGTCTACCTTTCAATTTTAAAAAGAAATTTGTTGCGGGAAGGAGAGTAATAACAGTCTTATTTTCTTTAAGAAAGATAAGATCCTTTTCATCAGGGTAGTTGAAATGATCAACGGATTTTGCTTTAACCATTCTTGCAACAGAAGAACCACCTGAGTTTTCAATCTCATCAGCATGTACTCTCGCTTTTAGTCCATACTCTATACCTTTTTCAAGAATATCCAAAGATTCATCTTTTGTAAAAACTCCCTTTTCACAGAAAACATCTATAAAATCAGCCAATTTTTCCTGAGCTACATAAGGTATCATTTCTTCTTTCAAAAATTTTATATAATAATCTCTTTTATCTTTAAACTCTTCAGGTATCTCATGTGCTCCTAAAAAAGTAGACCTTATTTCAACTGGGAAACTCTTTTTCAGCTCTTTTATAACTTTCAACTGCTTTATCTCCGTATCCCTGTCAAGCCCATATCCTGATTTTATCTCAATAGATGTGACTCCCTTTTTTAAAAATTTTTTCAACCTTTCCTTAGATTCTTCAAAAAGTCTTTCAAAACTGACTTCCCTTGTCTGTCTAACACTTTTTTTTATCCCTCCACCACTTTTTGCTATCTCTTTGTATGGAACTCCAGAAGCCCTCATCAAAAACTCGTCAGCTCTTGAACCTGAAAAAACAAGATGTGAATGTGATTCTACAAAACCTGGAGTTACTATATAATTTGAACAATCCAAGGTTCTATCAGCACTTTCTTCAATATCTTTTCCTATTCTTTTAATCTCTCCATCTTCAATTACAATAGTATTATTTGATGATAACGGCGTACATATCCTATCAAGAGGAACGAATCCATTTTCATCAGAACAGGAAACCAACTGTTTTATATTTTTTAAAATCAACTTCATAATCAGTCAACCATAGGCATTCTGATTTTTTCTTTTTTTGCAGTATCTATAGCTATCTGATAGCCAGCATCAGCATGTCTTACAACTCCGAGTCCAGGATCGTTAGTTAAAACTCTTTCAATTTTTTTTGCCTGAAGTTCTGTCCCATCAGCAAGTACAACCTGACCTGCATGTATAGAATAACCTATCCCAACACCTCCACCATGATGTAGTGAAACCCAAGTCGCTCCAGATGCAACATTCAACATAGCGTTCAATACAGGCCAATCTGCTATAGCATCTGAACCATCTTTCATAGCTTCAGTTTCCCTATTAGGAGATGCAGCACCACCAGTATCATGGTGATCCCTTCCGATTACAACCGGACCAGATAATCTTCCATTTTTTACCATCTGATTCATCATAAGCCCAAATTTTGCTCTATCTCCCTGCTTCAACCAGCATATCCTTGCTGGTAAACCTTGGAATCTGACAAGTTTCCTTGCCATTTCTATCCATTTTCTAAGATGTTCATCCTCAGGGAATATCTCAAGCAAAGCTTTATCCGTTTCATATATATCTTTCTCATTACCTGTTAAAGCTACCCATCTGAAAGGACCACTCCCTTCACAGAAAAGATCTCTTATATACGCTGGCATATATCCAACTATTTTAAAAGCATCTTTAACTCCATTGTCTAAAGCTCTTTGTCTGAGATTGTTACCATACTCAAAAACATTAACTCCATTCTCCTGCATCCTCAACATAGCTTCAACATGTTTTGAAATAGAATCGTAAACTTTTTTAAGATACTCGTTTCTATCCTTCTCTCTCAAAATGTTAGATTCCTGAACAGAATAACCGGAAGGTATATAACCGAATAAAGGATCATGTGCAGCTGTCTGGTCAGTTAAAACATCAGGATAAATTTTTCTTTTAACAAGTTCAGGTAGTATATCGGCAATATTTCCCAAAAGTCCTATAGAAAGTGGCTTTTTTTCTTTCAAAGCTTGATCTTTCATTTTCAAAGCTTCATCGAGTGTTTTTGCTTTCACATCACAATACTTTTGTGCTATCTTTCTATCTATATGTGACTCATCTACCTCAACAACAATTATAACAGCATCATTCATAACCGCAGCGAGAGGTTGTGCACCACCCATCTCTCCAAGTCCAGCTGTCAGAACCCATTTCCCTTTCAAACTCCCACCATAAAGTTTTTTCGCTATAGCATAGAATGTTTCGTATGTTCCCTGAAGTATTCCCTGTGTTCCTATGTATATCCAACTTCCAGCTGTCATCTGTCCATAACATGTCAACCCCATAGATTCGAGTTTTAAAAATTCATCAAGTGTTGCCCATTTGGGAACAAGCAGAGAATTTGTTATCAGAACTCTTGGAGCCCATTCGTGAGTTTTAAAAACAGCGACAGGTTTCCCCGATTGCATGAGTAAAGTTTCATCGTTATCCATATTCTGTAATGTTTCTATAATCTTATAGTATGACTCCCAATTCCTTGCAGCTTTTCCCCTCCCACCATAAACTATAAGGTTTTCAGGATCCTTAGCTACATCAGGATCAAGGTTGTTCATAAGCATTCTCATCGGGGCTTCAAGTTGCCATGATTTGCATGACAAATTTGTTCCTCTCGGAGCATGTATAGGTTTATATTCTTTCATAAAAACTCCTATTTTAATTTTAAATAATTTTCAACCTTTTCAACAACTTTTCCTGAATATGTTAGAGAGAATATCTTTTCAACATCAAGATAAAATGCTCTATCATTTTCAACAGGTTCAACATTCTTAAAAAACCAATTTAAAAGTTCATTTAAAGGTTTCGAACTCAAAAGGGGTTTTCTAAGATATAAAGCTGTCATAGCTGCAAAAAGTTCTATAGAAAGTATGTAGAAATTATTTTCTATCACACTTTTCAACTTCCTTGCGGAGATTGTTCCCATAGATACATGATCTTCCTGCCCCAAAGAGGTTGGTATAGAATCAACACTGGCAGGATGTGCGAGCACTTTATTCTCTGAAACGAGAGCTGCCGTTGTAACCTGTAACATCATAAAACCACTGTTCAGTCCAACATCCTTTATCAAAAAAGGATACAATCCTGTTTGATTCGTATCCAACAATCTGTACAACCTTCTATCTGAAATATTACCAAGCTCACATAAACCAATAGTTAAAGAATCAAGAGCTGTTGCTATTATCTGACCATGGAAATTGCCTCCTGAAACAACCTCCTTTTCTTTTATAAAAACGAGTGGGTTATCGGTTGAAGAGTTAAACTCCCTTTCAACTATTCCTTTTGCAAAATAGAAAACCTCTCTTGCCGCACCATGAACTTGAGGTATACACCTTATCGAATAAGGATCCTGAACCTTCGAACATTTCTTATGTGATTTTCTTATCTGTGAACCTTTCAAAAGGTTATAAATATTATAGGCACTATCAACCTGTCCCTTGTGGTTCCTTATATTTGATATTCTCTTTTCAAATGGTAAGTCCGTTGAAAGTAAAGCATCAGCTGATGCTGCTGCGACTATATCTGAAAGTTTTAAAAGTATCTCACCCTTCACAAGAGAGCATCCGGCAATGGATGTCATCATCTGAGTTCCATTTATTAGAGCGAGTCCTTCCTTTGGTCTCAATTTAACAGGTTTTATTTTATGTTTATTTAAAACATCGATACTTTTAACTCTTTCCCCATCCTCTATACATTCCCCTTCACCTATAAGAACGAGTGCTATATGTGATAGAGGAGCTAAATCTCCACTCGCACCAACTGAACCTTTTTGTGGTACATATGGATATATTTTTTTATTCAAAAGTTCAACAAGAGCGTTAAGTGTTTCTAACGAAACACCACTGTTCCCCCTTATTATAGTATTTATTCTTAAAAGTATCGCACCTCTTACATCATAGAAAGAAAAAGGTTCTCCAACTCCAACAGAATGTGATCTCAAAATATTGAACTGTAGGATATCTATTTTATCTTTTGGGATAGTCACATCAACAAGTTTTCCGAAACCTGTTGTTACTCCGTAAACTCTCTTGTTCTTTTTGACTATCTTTTCAATAACTTCATAAGATTCTTTCACTCTCTTTAAAGCTGTATCTTCTATCTTTACATCTTCAAGATCCAATACTACCTTTTTGAATTTTACAAGATCAAGATTGAAACCATTGATTAAGACCATTTTACTCCTTTTTTAAAATTTTAATTATAGTTTAGATTTTTAAAATAATCAATAATCAAAATGTTGCTTTGTATATTATAAGGTTGGAATTTTTTTCAAAAGTTTTTGCTCTGATTAAAAGAGTATCTTTATACTTCACAAGGTCTTTGATTTTTACTACTTTTCTTTCACCTTCTTTTACATATATTGAAATAGTATCATCTATCAAAAGTTTTGCAGAATCATCATTTTCAACATCAAGATAAAAAACCAAATCTTTATATTTCTCTTTTAAATTTTTAAACTTAAAGTACGAAAGGTCGGATAACCTCAAAGAAAGATAATGGGAAAAAGGTGAGTAGGTTTTTATGTTAAGATCTAAAAATTTTTCCTTAGAATAATCCAAAAGATCTTTCGAGGTTATAATCTCTCCAAAAAAGTTCTTCTCTTTTCTATCATAATTTTTCAAAGGGAAAATTAAAAAAACAAAAATTAAAAGCAGATAGGTGATTGAAACTTTTTCAAGTATTATCAAATTTTTTGGAATTAAGATTTTATCATTACTTTTCAATAAAAGTATAAAAAGAATTACTGTAGAAATGGAAGAGAGTGAAACAAATAAATAATAGAGAAATTTATTTGAGAAACTGAAAATGAAAAAGGCTATATTCATAAATGAAACAAAATATAGTATCAAAAAAATTATTTTAAATTTAAAATCTTTTTTTTCTAATGTGAAGAAAAGAAAAAATAAAGGATAAAGTATATGGTTTTCTCTCAATCCAACGAGAAGATTTATCCAGAGAAGAGAAAATAGAGCCATTTTTTTAAAAATGTTACCTTTAAGAAAAGATATAACCAAACAAAACAGAAAAAGCAAAATCAAAGAATATGTTCTTAAAGAAAGATTTAAAAAATTTTTTGCGGGATCCAAATAATGTGTCTGTGGTATCAAAGATAGAAGGTTGAAAGAATAACCTGAAAAAGGCAACATATAAATTGAGTTGAAATAGATATTTTTTAATGTAAAAATTAATTTTCCTTTTATTATAAATGGTAAAAATATTAAAAAGGATGTAAAAAGAATTACAGGGATCGTTTTTATCAAAAAATTTTTCTTACCATTCTCCTTAAAATAATGTAAATAGATCAAGAGGACAAAAAAAGGTGCTGTCGGTTTACTGAAAATCAAAAGTGTAAGAAGAAAAGAAGCGAAAATAAACTTTTTTTGCTCATACAAAAATATAGAGAAAAAAATCAAGAAAAGAATAATTATATCAAACTGACCATTCAAAAAAATTGAAAAATAAAATATTGAAACAAAAAGAAAAATCTTTAAAAATGTATACCTTTCTTTGATCAAAAATATGAGAAAAGAAAAAAGAAAGAGAAGTGGGAAAATTTTGTAAAGGTTAAGGTAAGGAACGGAAATCAGAGTTAGTGGTTTGAAAAAAGATATAACCCTTCCAGTTAAAATGGCTATGTAAGAACCAAAAGGCATATAATCACATAATCTATCGAAATAGTTTTCATTAGTGTAAAGTTCAGAAACTCCATATTTCAAAGAATTGTATGCCCATACATGGTAAGAGTAAATATCATATTGAAAAATAAAAAAAAGAGGAATCAAAAAAAATAAAAAAGATAGAAAAATAAAGATTGTTCTTTTCATAGATAAATTATAAAAACAAAAAATTTTCAGTCAACAGAAAATTACTTGACAAAAGAAAAATTTTGAGTATATTTAAAGAAAATCTTATATAAAGAAAACTTTATATAAAGAAAACTTTAAATAGGAGGTAAAATGAACTGGAAAGGAGTACCGAGAGAAGAAATCGACTGGGCACCAACTATCTCGTCTGACAAATGCACCGGTTGTGGAATGTGTGTCACAAGTTGTGGTAAAAATGTCTTCGATTTTGATAAAAAGAATAAAAAAGCGGTTGTTGCAAGACCAAAAGATTGTATGGTAGGTTGTACATCATGTTCTGTTTGGTGTGTCTTCGATGCGATAACTTTCCCTGATCCTCAATATGTTAAGGATATAATTAAAAAAAGAGGTGTCCTTATTTTTGCCAAAAAACAACTTGAGGAAAAGTTAAAAAATGAAGAAAAATGACTATATCTTAAAGAGGTTCAAAGCACTTTCAGATAGAACAAGGTTAGAGATATTATCACTTTTAATTCAAAAAAAGATGTGCGTTTGTGAACTATCCAAAATTTTAAATATGTCACAACCAAGGGTATCAAGACATCTTAAAATTTTGACAGATAGTGGCATTTTAAATCATGAAAAAACTGCTCAAAAGGTCTTTTACTCTATTAACTCAAAAGATCCTATAAATGTAAAATTTTTAACAATAGTAAAAAAAGGAAAATATGAAAAAAGAAAAAATAAAAATTCTATTTGCATGTGTTGAAAACAGTTTCAGAAGCCAATTAGCTGAAGGTATTGCAAAAAGGTATTTTTCAGATTATATGGAAGCGTATTCCGCAGGTTCAAAACCAGCTCAAAATGTTAACCAGAAAGCGAAAGAGGTACTTGAAGAGATTGGTTTTGATACTACTTTATTAAAACCTAAAGGTTTTTTCGACCTACCTGATATTGAGTTTGACTATCTTGTGACAATGGGGTGTAAAGAAGTTTGCCCAATTTTCCCTTCAAAAAAGAGCCTTAACTGGGAACTTGAAGATATAAAAGATCAACCCATAGAAAAGATAAGAGAGTTAAGAGATACCATTAAAAATAAAATAGAAAGGATAATAGATGAAGAGTTTAAATCTTAAATTATCATTTATACTTTTACTTCTATTCTTATTTTCATGCACTCCGAGTGAAAATGACAAACAAATCAAAAGTGAAGAGAATTTGAATTTTGAAAAATTTAAAATTACTTTCATAGAAATAGGTTCAACGACTTGTATACCTTGTCAGATGATGCAACCTATAATGAAAGAGATAAGAGATTCTTTCCCTAAAGATGTTCAGGTTATCTTTTATGATCTTAACGACAGAAACAATTTGAAATACGCTCAAAAATATATGATAAGAGTTATACCAACCCAAATCTTTATAGACAGCAAAGGTGAGATCGTTGAAAAACATGAAGGTTTTTTCCCGAAGGATGAGATTTTCAAATTTTTAAAAAGTAAAGGGATAAAACAATGATTGGAGATCTTTTCAACTTTTCTTATAAACTTCTCACATCTACAAGTTTCTTTTCTATAGTAGGAAGTTTTATCTGGGGAGTTTTGAGTTTACTTTTAAGTCCATGTCACCTTTCAAGCATTCCTTTGATAATGGGATACATATTACAGAACAAGAAGGATGAAAAAATAAACGGCATTCTCATATCTTTCATATTCTCCCTTGGTATCTTATTTTCAATAGTTATAGTTGGAACCATTTCGATTTTGCTTGGTAGGATTGCGGGAGATCTTGGCATATTAAACAATCTTATTGTAACTTTTGTTTTTCTTATTCTTTCATTATATTTTTTCAACATTTTAAATTTTGATTTCTTCAATTTAAACTTTGACAGGATTTTTAAAAGTAAAAACTCAAAATTCATAAGTTTTATAATAGGATTACTCTTCGGCACAGGTGTTGGTCCATGCACATTCGCTTTCTTTGCTCCGGTTTTCCTTTTGGTCTTTAAAAATTCTACAAATATTTTTAAGTCATTTTTGATACTTTTTTCTTTTGGTTTAGGTCACATCTTTTTGATAATAATAAGTGGTGGTTTTACAGAGATAATATCAAAATATATCGATCTTTCATCAAAAAATAGAAGTGTTGATATCATAAAAAAAATAATAGGAATTATAATGTTAATAATTTTTTTCTATTATCTTTTAACAACAATAAAAGGAGTTTTTAAATGAACGATGATTTAAAAAAACTTTTTTGGATAATTGTAATATTTCTTTTTGCATACTTTTTGCCTATAAACTCAAAAAATTTTCAGGAAGCTATACTATCTTCATTTTTCCTGTTGCAGGATTATGCCCAAAAGCATGTTATTTTATGTCTTGTTCCAGCTTTTTTCATAGCAGGTGCTATGGGAGTATTCATCTCTTCCGACACTGTTTTAAAATATTTGGGTAACAAGGCTAACCAAATTTTAGCTTACCTTATAGCATCAGTTTCTGGAACTATACTTGCAGTATGTTCCTGTACAGTTTTGCCCCTCTTTGCTGGGATATATAAAAAGGGAGCAGGACTTGGACCAGCAGTTGCTTTCCTATATTCAGGCCCTGCGATAAATGTGCTCGCTATCATTTTGACCGCAAAAGTCTTAGGATTTCAAATAGGTCTTTTCAGAGCATTGTTCGCTGTTTCACTATCAATAGTGATTGGAATTCTAATGTCTTTAACTTTTAGAGAGAAAAAAGATGAATCTAATGGAAATGAAATTGTTGAAAATAAAGATGAGGGGAAAAACTATTTTCTTTTCAACATAATCTACTTTTTTGCAATGATAGGAATACTTATTTTTTCAAATTGGGCAAAAACTGATAGTTCTACAGGTTTCTGGTTCAATGTTTTTCAGGTAAAATGGTTGATAGTTGCAATTTTTACAATCCTTTTCGGATTTTCTTTAAAGAAGCTCCTCGATCTGAAATTATCATATCTTCTAATATCACTTTTAATACTCGCTTTAACTTATCTTATTTTAAGATCACCTATTATAACATTCGTTGTTGGAATAATAACACTAATAATACTACTTTTGAAAGGTAACGATAAATCAAAATTCTGGCTCGATACAACCAAAGATTTCACTTTTCAGATAATGCCCCTTCTTTTTTCTGGAATACTTATAGCGGGCTTTTTACTTGGAGCACCAAATGGCAGAATCGGTATAATTCCTTCCAACTGGGTATCAAAACTCGTTGGTGGTAACTCAATATTTGCCAACCTTTTCGCTTCGGTTGTAGGAGCTTTTATGTATTTCGCAACACTAACTGAGATTCCAATTATACAGGGACTTATGAATTCAGGTATGGGAAAAGGTCCCGCTCTATCACTTCTTTTAGCAGGTCCCGCTTTATCACTTCCTAATATGCTTGTTATAAGAAGTATTATGGGAACAAAAAAAACTGTTTTTTATGTTCTTTATGTTATTATATTATCAACACTATCAGGATTCCTTTTTGGATTTATAAAATAATAAGGAGGTTAATTATGAAAATACAGATTTTAGGAACAGGTTGTCCAAAATGTATTAAACTTGAAGAGAATGCTATTAAAGCAGCCAATGAACTAAATCTTGAGTATGAAATAGAAAAAATCAAGGAAATCTCAAAAATAATCGAAATGGGAGTAAGGATGACTCCAGCTATTGCAGTTGATGGAAAAGTACTTGCGTATGGGCATGTTCTTTCTCCAGAAGCAATAAAGAAACTTTTAAAAGAATATTTGAATATATAATATGAAAGAGATTGAAAAAAATCATAGCCATAACCATCATAACCATGAAAGTTATGATGGTTTAAATTTTAAATTCATAGTAACAATCTTTTTAAACCTTATAATAACAATTTTTGAGATAGTTGGTGGTTTTCTTTCAGGTTCACTTATGTTAATATCTGACAGTTTACATAATTTTGCTGATACTTTCTCACTCGTACTCTCATTTTTCGCTATAAAAATTTCAAATAAGGAGAAAAACCAAAGAAAAACTTTCGGCTATAAAAGGGCTGAGATACTTGTTTCACTTTTTAACTCATCTTTCCTTCTCATAACATCATTTTTTCTGATATTTGAAAGTATAAAAAGATTTTTTAAACCTGAAGAAATCAATTCTAACATACTACTTATTGTATCAATAATAGGATTTTTTGGAAATCTTATATCAGTCTTTTTATTACATAAAGAATCAACAAAAAGTTTAAACATAAAATCAAGTTATCTACATCTTTTTTCAGATACTTTAAGCTCCGTTGCAGTAATAATTGGAGCAGTTTTTATAAAACTCTTCAACATCTATTTCATAGATCCCATTTTAACAATTTTCATTTCTCTTTACATACTTTTCCAAACTTTTTCCATTTTAAAAAAATCAATAGATATTTTGATGCAATCTTCGGTTGATCTTGATTACGAATCGGTAAAAAATGATGTTGAGAAAATTAAAGGGGTAAAAAATATCCACCATGTTCATACATGGATGACAAATGAGACATCATATTACTTTGAGGCACATGTTGAACTTGAAGATATGATGCTCTCTCAAACCTGCAAGATCCTTGAAGAGATTGAGAAGTTGTTAAAAGAAAAATATAGTATAACCCATATTACAATTCAATTTGAAACTAACAAATGTGAAAACAAATCTATGTTTTGATTAAAGAGATAATATTTTCTGAAATTTTTTTTGCTTCTTTTTCAACATTCTTAAACATTCTGTTTATACAAAACTTTTGCAAAACTTTTCCATCCTTTTCTTTCAGAAATTTTTCCATCATCGATAGAGCCCTGCTACCCCCCATCCATTTAAACGGAAAAGCCATAGTAACGAATAGAATGAACTCTTTCCCTTTTACATTCTCAACTGACTCCAAAAATTTTAAAATCGGGAAATCAGCTCCAAAAGCCCATACAGGTCCACCTACCAAAACAATATCAAAACCTTTTATGTCCGGCAATCCAACTATTTTGAAATCTTTTTTTATATTGTTGTTTTTAAACTCTGGTTCTGTTTTCAATTCAAACAAAGATACAGAGTGTTTTTTTGAAAGATTCTCTTTAAAAATTTCTACAACATTTTTTGTTACATTTGTTAAGGAATAATAAACTATAAGTATATTCATATCACTCTCCTATAAAATTTTTTTCAAAAACATTTTTAAAAATCTTATAAGTTTTTTCATCGTAAAGAACTATGAAAATCTTTTCAAACCAACCTTCTTTACTTAAGAAATCATAAATAGCACCTAAAGATACTTTTGCCGCATCTTCTTTCGGATAGCCATATACACCTGTTGAAATAGCTGGGAAAGCTATAGTTTTAATACCATAATCTTTTGCTAATTTTAAAGAATTGTAAAAAGAGTTGTAAAGTAACCTACTCTCTCCACTTTTACCATCATTATAAACAGGTCCAACTGTATGAATAACATATTTCGCTTTTAGGTTGTAACCTTTTGTAATCTTCGCTTCACCGGTTTCACATCCATTCAATTTTCTACATTCCTCAAGAAGTTTTGGGCCAGCTTTTCTATGTATAGCACCATCAACTCCTCCACCCCCAAGGAGCGTTTTATTCGCAGCATTAACTATAGCATCAACTTCCATTTCAGTGATGTCACCTTTTATAAGTTCTAAAATTCCCATAATTTTATTATAAATCTAAAGAAATATTTTTTCAATATAATGTTTTTAAAAAATCTCATTTATAAAAAAATTTTTCTTGCTATTTTTATAAAGTCCAACTACTTTCAATTAACACATTTCTAAAGATGTAAACAAATCCCTTGACTTATTGACCTATTAAAATAGAATAGTCAAAAAAGAGAGGTGTTTTGAAAAATATATTTTATTACTCGATAGTTGGTTTAACATATTCTTTCTCATTTATAATTTTAAAAAATCTTATACCTATAACAGGCTATTTTATACCCGGAATGATGGGATTCGTATTCACGGCATCTTTGATTTTTCTACTTTTCGAGAAAAAAATAATTTTGGGATTTAAAAAGAATTTTTATAACTCTTTCATATTTTCTATACCTTTGACTATTCTTTACCTCACAACAATATTTCAGATCAACCTTTTCAACACTTTTTTTGTTTTCGTTTCCCTTTATATCTCTTATAGGTTTGCAGATAAAAAACTTTTCATTAAAAAAAATATCTTTTCAAATCTATTCAACTTCATATCACTTACAATCATTTCTATTCTGATTTTTAAAATCTCATCAAAATTTTTTCTATATTTTATTTCATTTTTTATAGTGCAGACACTTACAATCTATTTTATAAAAAATATTGATAAAAAAAATCTCTCTTCACCTGATTTTGTATTCTACCCAAACCTTATTTCCGCTATTGTGTTAACTATACTATATTTTTTAAATAAGCCTTTAAAAACTCCAGAATTGAACTCTATAAATCAAGTATACCTTTCAATCTATATTTTTGCAGCAAATTTTTTGAACTCTCTTGTTTTGATAAAAAAAGAAGAATTCAATCTACAGAAACTTCATAAAGAATCAGTTCTATTCCTTTGTCTAACATTTATGCTTATCCTTAACTTTTCTTTTCCAAACCTTTTAATTTCAATACCTCTTTTTATTCCCCTATTAATATCCTTTAAAATTTCTAAAAAAGGTTTTGGAGTGAGTGAAACTATAGCTATAGTTACTATGGTAGCAATTTTAATTTCACTTTTATTACCTACTATAAAAGTTTTGAATAACAAAATGGTTGCTACACATGATTGTGAAAAGTTGAACAACAATAAAAATAGTTTGAAAGATGTTTATGTCATAGATAATATATACATAAAATTTATAGATAAAAAACCTGTCGCTATATATTCAAAAGTCAAAGATAAATATAAATACTTTTTCAACCAATAATTTTATAAACTTCAACTTTTACCTTCTCACATCTTTGGTTTATTTCATCGAGTAATTTTTTACTCTTCTCCCTTATATTATTTTTGTAATTCTCATCAGTCAAATTTTTAAGGTTTATAAGGATATTCATATACGCACCTTCAGCACATGAAAGAAGATTCAAAGCTGAAACACCAGCATCAGATATTGAGTTCACATTTCCTTTCTGGGTTATCTTTTCAAGATATGGTAAAAGTTCTTTTATAGTTTCAAGAGTTTTCAATGGAACATCTATGGCTTTTTTCGTAGCTTCTTTTAACTTTTCATCCCGTATCCTTTTTTCCTCTTCACTCTTTTTTGGCATTTTAAAAACTTCCATATAATAGTTGAAAGCTTCAGTATCAAGATCTATAAGACCAAGCATGATATCTTTTATCTTTTGTGAATTAGAAGCTATATCATCAACCTCATCATTATATTTTTCATATCCTTTTTTCCCAAATGTGAGATTAGCTACCATCGACACGAGTGATGCTGCTATTGATCCAGATAATGCTGCGACACTTCCTCCACCAGGTGCAGGAGAATCTGTTGAAAGTTCATCACAAAAATCTTTTATGCTCATACTGATAAGTTTTTTCTTATTCATTTTACTTTCATAAGCGTACTCGATAACTTTTTTTTCAATTTCAAAAGGATATAAAGTATCAAGTCCCAAAGATTTTATAGCTATGTATAATATCTCCTTTTCAGGTAAACCTGTTGATTTGTTCTGCTTTTTTAAATAATATTTCCCTGCCTCAATTAAAGCATCTTTAGGTATCAGACCAACGAGTTCTGAACCTGTTACTTTAACACCTATTCTGCTCGCTTCATCAGTTGCTTTTTCATAAGCTATATGTGGAGGAGTCACTTTCCAGTTAGTTAGATTAATTGATATCTGTGCTATATTGTAATCATCAACAAACCATCCTATAGCACGACATTCCTTAAGAAGTCCCGGTATATAGATTGTGTTTCCATTCTCATCTTTAACTATTTTTCCATTCTCATCTTTCTTAGGATAACCTTTTTCCCTTATCACATTCGCTATCTGTGTTGCGAGTTTAGCATCCTTTGTGTTAAGGTTAATGTTGTATGCTATTAAAAAATCTCTAACACCAATAACTGTGGCACCACTTTTTGGATTGAACTCAGCTTTACCAAAATCAGGTTTCCATAAAGGATCCTTTATCTTTTCTTTTAAACCTTCATACTCCCCTTCTCTTATGTTAGCGAGTGATTTCCTCTTTGGCTCAGTTGCAGCATACTCGTAAAGGTAAACTGGAATGTTCAACTCGTTTGCAACCCTTTCACCAAGTTTTTTTGCAATTTCAACACACTCTTCAACACTTATATCACTTACAGGGACGAATGGGCAAACATCGCAAGCTCCCATTCTTGGATGCTCACCTTTATGCTTTGACATATCAATAAGTTCAGAACCTTTTTTTATAGCAAGGAACGCAGATTCAAGAACAGCTTCCGGTGTCCCTATAAAAGTTATTACAGTCCTATTTGTAGCTGCTCCTGGATCAACATCAAGGAGTATTGTTCCACTTACAGATTCTATAGCATCGGTTATCTGTTTTATAACATTCATATCTTTCCCTTCAGAAAAATTTGGTACACATTCTACTAACTTCATTTTTCCTCCTCACTTATTTCATTCTTCCTTTCAATATTGTATTCTTTCAATTTATAATGTAATGTTCTCAAACTTATTCCAAGAACATCCGCTGTCTTTTTTCTTGAATAATCGTTCTCGGCAAGAACATTCAGTATATGTTCTCTTTCAACATCTTTCAACTTTTTTGAGTAAAATTCTCTCTTTATTATCCTTTTGTTAAGTATCTCTTCAGGAATATCATCTATCGTAATAATATCGTTTTGAGCCATAACAATCGCATGCTGTATAACATTTTCAAGTTCTCTTATATTACCTGGCCAATCATATTTAAGAAGTGCTGCCATAGCCTCATTAGAAACACCTTCTATATTTTTATTTTTATTGTTCAACTTATGTATAAGATATTTTACAAGAATCGGTATATCCTCTTTCCTTTCCCTTAAAGGTGGGATAACTATCTTAACAACTTTCAACCTGTAGAAAAGATCCTCTCTGAACGTCCCTTTCTTTACCTCATCTTCAAGTATTTTATTTGTAGCGGATATTATTCTAACATCAACATTCCTATCCTCAGTATCTCCAAGTCTTCTAATCTTATGCTCCTGCAAAACTCTTAAAAGTTTTGTCTGAGTTGATATTGAGAGATCTCCAACTTCATCGAGAAAGAAAGTCCCACCATCAGCTGCTTCGAAAAGTCCCATCTTATCTGTCAAAGCACCCGTAAAAGCACCTTTCACATAACCGAAAAGTTCACTTTCAAGCAAAGTTTCAGGTAAAGCACCACAGTACTGAGTGATGAATTTTTTATCCTTTCTCGGTGAATTGAAATGTATCGCTCTCGCTATAAGGCCTTTTCCGGTTCCACTCTCACCTTCAAGTAAAACTGGAACATCACTGTTTATAACCTTCTCTAAAAGCCTTAAAACATCTCTCATCTTTTTACTTGTTCCAATTATATCTTCAAAATTGTATAGAGAAGAGATCTCCTTTTTTAAACTGAGGTTTTCCATAGCCAGAGAATTTGTTAGTTTTGCATTCTCAATACTCAACACAGCAAGATTCGCAAAAGCGTTCATAAACTCTATTTCTTCATCGGAAAATATCTTTTTGCTTGTTTGAGTATCAAGATATATCACTCCAATAACTCTGTTAAGCCTTTTCAAAGGAACTACAAGTATGGAACGAAGGTTATAAAGTGCTATAGATTGCGATTGTGAGAATCTGGGATCAGTTTTTGCATCGGATGTCAAAACTATCTCTCCATCCTGCAAAGCTTTATAAACTGAAGTCATAGAGATCTCTTTAGAGTTTATTATATTTTCTTTGTGAAGATTTCTTGCAACCTCAACTTTCATCTCTCCTTTTTTATCCTCAAGTATCATCAAAAATCCTCTCTCAGCCTCAAGTACATTCAAAGTAATATCCATAATCTTTTCGAGGAGTTCGTTGTAATCTCTTATCGAATTTATAACCTCGCTAGCTTCATAAAGAGATTTCAGAACTTTCACATTTTCTGGTAAACTTTTTGCCATAGAAACTCCTTATTTTGAAAAGAAGGTTACAGAATTTTCTGAAAAGTTGCCAAAAAGATCGTAAACTCTAACAACGAACCTGTATTCCCCCTCTTTCAGAGAACCGTTATAAACAAACATAGTATCCATAATTGAAAAGGAATCTGAAAAAATTGTGACACCATTAACATCTATTATAGAAAGGTTCAGATAAGATGAATAATATGGTTTTTCACTTTTGAATTTGAAAGAGTATGGATAAAAAAATTCCTCACCTTCAGAAGGAGAGATTATAGTTGGTATATACTCAACAAATCTTATCAAAGACAGATCTTTTACTTTCAAACTCTCCTGATAACTATCTTTTATAAAGATATTTCCCTTTTCACCTATAAGATCATAAAGGTTCAAAGGTGAATTCGTTTTATTGAAATTCAATGAACATTTTATAAAACCATCATCATAAACTTTCATAAGTTCATAACTTCCAAAATCAAAATATATGAAAGCTTCAGAGATATCTTCTATTGAATCCTTCTCCAAAACCTTTACAACAAAATTTACATCGAATCTTAAACTATCAAAAACATCAAAAGTTTTTCTTACCGAAGAGTAAACATAAGAACTTTCCACCTTTGGAATAAAATTCAAATATTCAACAAGATTTAGAGGAATGCCAGAAAAAAGTATGGTGTCTATGTATAGTGTTGAATATCCATCTTTAGATAATCTGATTTTTAGATCACCCTTTAAAATATTCAAAAAGGAAACATAACCAAAATCATCCGAAACTTTTGTTATAGTATCATTTATTGTAACAAGAACCCCCGGAAGTGGATTATGTGAACGATCATAACATTTTATCTTAACGGTGCTTTTTCCAAAACTGTTCTCAGGGTCAAGTAAACCACTGTGTGGCATATCTATATAACAAGCTGAATATAAGAGAAAAAGAAAGATAAAAAATGTAAAAAATTTTTTTACCATATTATATCAAAAATGTTAAAAAGATAAATTGAAAAGGTTACATCAACGAAAAACCTGTTAACTTTGGACCAATTGTTATAGATGTTATAATTTTTAATAGCATCCTCTTCATTTGAAGATTTTAAATACATCTCTCTCATATTCAGAGTGAAAACATATGATGTAACACTTCCTATAAGAGATGAAAGGAAAATAGACCCCAAAACTACAGATTTGTTTTTTTCTCCCAAGGTGCTCTGTCCCCATCCGGGAAAAAGAGCTGATTTGATTAAAAGATTTTTTCTATCAACATTAATGTTAGATTCAATTTTATAATAGGATGGAGTCTCCTTTATCAAAAAATTTATCCTCTCTTTTGCTTTTAAAAATACCTGCACTATTTTTGGAGAAACGAACTCTTCATTTAGAGCATAGTTGTTATCTAAAGTTAAAATATTTTCAAAATAGTTCTGCCCATTTATAGTATCACCAATTGCTATGTATGAAAATGCTATATATGTTTGTAAGTTTATAAGATCATCCTTTGACATCTGATCTTTAAAATCCTTTAACATCTTTTCACCTTCAGAAACCACCTTTTCATACTCTCCAGTTTCATAAAAGATTATTATATCGTTTATTGAAGTAGCGAAAAGAAAAAAGGGAAACAGGAAGATCAAAAAGAGTATATCTTTTTTAATAGTTCCTCCTCTTTAATATATATTTCATCCTCTATTGGATTAAAGGATGGATTTTCAATTTTTATTTTATGCGGACCTATCAAAAGTTTTATAGAATCACCAATGGGTGTTATTCCAACATAGTTATCATCTACTGTAACTTTTCCCCATGGCCTTACAACTATTTTTAGATACCCATAAGCTTTTTCAAGTTCCATATCTATTTTTAAAACTTTATCTTTCTCTATAAAAATCTCCTTTGAATATTCTTTTCTGTTTGGATGTTTCAAAGTTATTATATGCTTTCCAACCTCAAGTTGTACATTTTTTGAAAGAGGTGTCCTATCGATAAACTTCTCATCAATGTAAAGATCCGCCCATGGTATAACATTAACATTCAAAAATCCATAATCTATCTTTTCCACCTTTTTCTCAATCTTTAAAAATATTGTGTCATTTTTTTTAAGATCTATAGTTGTATCAATTTTTTCAAATCCAGTGTTCAAAGAGGAAATTTTGTATACTCCTTTTTCAAGAGATATTTTTTGTGGAGTTAAAATAACTATGGAATCGTTTATAGATACCTGAATTTCTTTTGGCTCGGTAACGATATAGAGTTCAAATTTTTCTGCCTGATCTTCTTTCAAATAGACAGTTTCAATTTTTTGATTTTTTGAGAAGTAATAGAACTGATAAAAAATTATTGAAAAGAAAAGAATAAGAAGAACAATAAAAATTATTGTATCCCTATATCTGCTTCTTTTTTTAACTGTCACTTTTATAACAGGTTTTGAAGACTCTTCCGTTATATTTTCGGAAAAGATGAATTCTTGTAGTTCATCTTTTGAAATATCCATTTTGAACTTTTCAACCTTTTCTAAAAGTTCGTCAGCTGATGAAGGCCTTTTTGATGGGTCCCTATTCAACATCGAATTAACAATCTCTATAAAAAGTGGTGGTATTTTGTCAGGGTCATAATCAAAATCAATTTTTTTAAAATAGAGTATATTGTTGATAGTTTCAAACTGATCTTTCCCTTCGAATGGATTTGTTCCAGTTATCATCTCTATAACTGTTACACCTAAAGAAAAGATATCTGATGCTAAAGTTATCTCCCTTCCTGCAAGCTGTTCAGGTGGGAAGTAGGCAGGTGTACCAAGGTATGTTCCCGGATTGGTAACATTGATAAGTTCTTTTCCAAAAGCTAATCCAAAATCTGTTATTTTAACTGTTCCATCATCAGATAACATTATATTATCAGGTTTTAAGTCTCTATGTAAAATCTGTTGGGAATGAATGTAGGATAGACCTTTCAAAACTTCTTTTAAAATGAAAAGTGTATATTCGAAAGGAATATTTTTTTTCTCTTTTATTAAACTTTTAAGTGATTTTCCTTTGATGTATTCAAGAACTATAAACTTGTCATCATCCTTCTCATAAAAATCTATTATTGAAACTATATTCTCATGTTTCAATCTACCAAGAATTGAAGCTTCCCTTTTAAACCTTTTTACAAAATTTGCATCCTGACTCAGATGGGGGTGCAATTTTTTTATTACAACTTCCCTGTTTAGAGAAATTTGCACACCTTTATAAATTGTAGCCATTCCCCCTGTTGCAATTGTTTCCTTTAAAATATATTTGTTTTCATCAAATTTCATAATATTTTATTTTATCATTAAAGAGGTTTTAGTCAATAAAGTGGTAAATTTCAATAAAAGGTTATTCCAAACCAGTCAAAATTGTCATTTCTATTTTTATCGAAATTTATAAAACTTACTCCTTTATTTTTAAGAGAAATCAAACCTGAAGAGTTAGGTTTTACAATATGCTCTTCCTTTTCACCATCAAGATAATTTATAAAAATCTTTATACCATCAGATTTTTTAAGAACTCTAAAATCATCAAAAAAAGATATTTTTATCTTTTCAAAACTTTCATTTTCAACCCTTATAGTGTCCGAAAGTTTACATGTAATTACAACTTCACTTCCAATAATAGAAACTTTTTCTCTATATTTTTTAAAGATAGGATTTCCATCCTTCAAATATAAATATTCGTTGTTGTATGTTGAATAATCTTTTCCAAAAGAGAATGGCAATAATCCAAAAAGATCCGTATAATATCCACTACCATAAATTTTTGAAATAGTTTTAACAAAAAAGTTGTTCAAAGATTCACTCCTTACAGGTCTCAAATTGATAATAAAATCTTTGTTTGGGTTATACATCCTTTCAAAATTCGAAATATAAACTGAAGAGGAGTCAGGTAAAGATACAAAATTTATTTTGAGAGGTTTCAAACCTTTACTTTCAGCATTGTACCTATAGCCCCATTCACCAATAAAGTATCCATTCTCTTTAAAAGTGAGTTCTCTATAAGAGTTTGTTATTTTTAGATCTGAATATAGAAGGAAAGATAGTAAAACAAGAGTAATTATAAAGGAGGATTTTAAATCTTTTGAGCTCAAATATTTTGAAACTGTTAACATGTAAAAAAAGTAACCTATATAAAGATACCTTCCAACAATCATAGGGGAAAGAAATATTATGGAAAATGAAAACAGAACAAAAAACAACTTTTCTCTACTATAATCGGTTTCGAACATGAACTTATAGGTATAAAAAAGACCTGTTGAAAGTAAAATTATTCCCAAGATCATGTTTAGAATAGTATTATCCGTATAGATAAAAAATATAGTTGATATCAAAATTGAGAGATAAAATAAAAGATTTTTCAGATCTTTTGAAGAGATGAAAGGGATATTTAAAAGCCCAAACCATATGATATACTCTATTATCTTTTTAAAAATTTTATGATAGTTTAAAAACTTTTCAGATCCCTGCCATCTTAAAGATTTTAAAATATCTGCACCAAAAATTGATATATTTAGTACTATTAAAATAAACAAAAGGAATAACAAAAAAAATAAATTAAACTTTTTATCAATTTTTTTAAAGTAAAAAAGATATATCAATATCAAAAACAAATTTATATAGGATAAAAATATAGATATTGATAACAAAAGAAAGAAAATTAAAAAATTTTTTAAATCCTGATTTTTTAAAAAATTTTTGAAAGAAATATAGGAAGCAAGAAAAGATAAAAAGAATAAACCATCAAGCATGAAGGAATTATAATACAAAGCGAATGCTGGAGTTAAAGTGAAAAGGAAAGATAAAATATTGCTCTTCTCTATTCCTAACTTTTTAAAATAAAAAGATAAAAGAAGAAATATTAAAACTGCAACAGAATAGTTAAAAAGATGTAATATTAAAATGTTTTCTCTAAAAATTTTATTTATTAAATGGAATAAAAAGTAAGGTAAAAAAGTGTGTGTTCCATCCAGTGGTGTTAACTTTAAACCATTGAATATAAATTCTGTTTTTGAAAACTCGAAAATGTTTTTACTCTGAAGTACCTTGGAAGAAAAAAAGTATAGATAGTCATCATAGTTTACATATCTACTTGAGAATATTGATAAAAAGAATATAATTAAAATTATGAAAAAAAGTTTTTTCACTCAACAATTATATTATTTTAAAACTTTTTAGTCAATACAAGGAGTGTCTATGATAATTGATAGTAGAATCAAAAAATGGGCTGAAACGATTGTGGATTACTCAACAGGAATAAAAAAAGGAGAGAAGGTATTTTTAAGAGGTTCCTATGAAACATTACCACTTTTAAAAGAGATATATAGAGAAGTTATAAAAAAGGAAGCTGTGTGTGAAGTCAGAATAGTTGACAACGAATTTTCCGAAATATTTTACAAAGAAGCAACTGATACCCTTCTTAGTAATGTTTCTCCCATCGATGAATACATTTTCAACAACTTTGATGTTTTGATATCTGTAGGTGGGGAGAAAAATTCTAAAACTCTTTCTAACATAGATCCGGTGAAAATAAGAAAATCTATGAAAGCGAGAGAAAACCTGAACAAGATCTTTTCAAAAAGAGTTGCTGAAGGAAAGATGAGGTGGGTTTTAACATACTATCCAACACATTCCGCAGCACAGGAAGCTAACATGTCACTCTCTGAACTTGAGGATTTCATAGTTGATGCATGCTTTTTGAATTCTCAAGATCCAGCAAAAGAATGGAAAAGGATACACAACCTTCAAAACAGAATAATAGATTTTCTTTCAAAAAGAAAAAATTTCAGAATAGTTACAAAGGATACAGACCTTTCATTTTCTACAATCGGAAGGAAATGGATAAATTCTGACGGACATAACAACTTCCCATCGGGAGAGGTTTTCACAAGCCCTGTTGAAACAAGTATAAATGGGAAGATAAGATTCACATTCCCAGGTATATATATGGGTAGAGAGATAGAGGATATTTACCTTGAATTTAAAAATGGGAAGATAGTTAATTATAAAGCAAAAGTTGGAGAGGAACTTTTGAAAGAATTACTTAGAATAGATGATGGTGCTTCAAAGATTGGAGAGGCTGCAATAGGTACAAATTACGGTATAAAAAAGTTTATAAAAAATATGTTGTTCGATGAGAAGATAGGAGGAACTGTTCATCTTGCATTAGGTAACGGCTTCAAGGAAGCAGGTTCTAAAAACTTCTCTTCACTACATTGGGATATACTATGTGATATGAGAGAGTTTGGGGAGATTTATGCTGATGGTAAGATTTTCTATAAAAATGGTAAATTTTTAATAAAGGGAGTTAACCTATGAATGAAAAAAACATCAACATAAAAATAGACAAAGAGGTTGCTGAAGGTGAATACGCTAACCTTGTTTTGACAGTACATTCATCATCCGAATTCATCTTCGATTTTGCAAAACTTCTTCCGGGAATAACTGAAGCAAACATCCATACGAGAATAATAATGACTCCAGCTCATGCTAAAATGTTCTATAAATCTTTGAAAGATAGTATTGAAAAGTATGAGCAGAATTTTGGAGAGATAAAAATCGAGGAAGATCTTAAACAAAAAAATATAGGTTTCAACAAAAACGGTTGATACAGAAGATCACATAAAAGAAAATTATCGTTGAAAAAAGAAATGAGAATTTAAACTTTTTGTAAAAAATAAAGATCAAGGTTGTTTCAAGCAAAATAAAAATAATAAGATCTATTTGAAAATGATAGATCAGCGACAACCTATCAGAAAATGCTACAACATTTTCAATAAATTTAAAAATATAATTTACAGGATATGTCAAAAAACCAAAAAAAGGAATAAAAGATAGTATAGACATAGGTATTATTAGAGAAAAAGGTAGATATAAAATAAAAGTGAAGAATGGAGACCCAACAGATATATATTTGAATTGAAACATCATATAAGGAATAGTTAAAATCAAAACTATTACAGAAGTTAAAAATACTTTTAAAAAACCACTTTTAAATTGAAATATTTCACTTGAGATGTATATCCCATAAACCGCTATAAAAGATAAAATGAATCCATTGTCTTTGAAATTACTATCGTTAAATATAAGCATTAAAAGGAAAGTTAAAAAAATTAAACTCTCTCTGTCAACCTTTCTACCTATAAGTTCTCCAAGAAGAAATATCGTTATAAAGATAACTGCCCTAACAACAGGTGGATTGTTGTATGTCAAAAAAGAATAAAAAATCAGTAACATAATAGAAATTATTACTTTCGCTCTTTTTTTAATTGGGATAAAATAAAAGATTGAGAAAAGAAAAGAATAAATTATTAAAACATGCTGACCGCTTATAGCAATAAGATGTATCACTCCTGAATTTATAAAATCTTTCTTTAAAGAAGGAGAAAGATCTTTTCTGTATCCCAAAAGAATAGAATTTATAAAACCTGATATTTTTTGATCATCATATTTTTCTTTTGCCCTGTTGACTAAAATGGATCTAAACCTATCTACAGTTTTTATACTTTTACAAGAATCTATTTTTAAAATATTCAACCTGTAAAAAACATCGTAGTTTTCAAGGTATTTTTCATAATCATTTTCGAAATCAAGCTTTTCAACTTTGAAAATCCCAAATATCCTATCACCCTCTAAAAAATCAAGATCGGTTTTTAAAAGAAAATTAACATTATCCTTTGAAACTATATAATCGTTTTTCAAACTCCTTTTAACAACAAAATCGAATCTATAATTCCCTTCACTTAAAAAAGGTTCACTTTTTAAACTCAAAATCCAACCGGAAATAAAAATGATAAATAATGAAAAAAAGAATAAAAATCTTTTTTTTATAAGAGGTAAAATTGAAATTAAAATAAAAATGAAAATCGTACTATTATTTTTAATGTAAAAGTAACCAGAATATATTGAAAAGATGTATAGAAAAAAATATAATGTCATCAACTATAAAGAACAGGTGAAAGCTCCGTAGCTAACCTTTTTATCTCATATCTTGCTAAGCCAACATTCTGTTCTTTCCCAGTTAAAGCATAATAGATATAATAATCCTTCCCTATCATTCCCGTTACTATAGTCATTTTACCTGTTATAAGTATTATCTCAGCCATCTCTCCTGCACCAATCTCTTTGGAAATTTTTTCAGCAGTTATTGCGAGGGTTGCCAGTTCAGCATCAGCGAGTGAAAGATCCGCTTGGGGATATTTTGTGTAAGATGCCAAAGCGATACCATCCGTTCCAACAAGGGAAACAGCTACACAACCAGTTATCTTCTCACCACTATCTTTAAGAATCGAATCAAAATCCATCATTTCCTCCCTAAAATTATGTCGATAAGAGATCTTTTCTTTTTAAAATATTTTTGTTTTATAACAAAGGCTCTTTTGTTTTTAGGGTTTATGTTCAAAGAAAGTTTAAAAAGTTCTTTCGCTTTTTCATCCTTTCCAGATTCGAAATAAGCTTCAACAAGATTTAAAATTATATCCTGATCTGAAAAGTTGGATGAGGTTAGAGCGTTATCCATAAGTTCCAAACCTTTCTTTTTATCTATTCCAGAAAAGAATAGTGAGTAACCGTATAGTGAAATAAATTCATCTGTAGGTTTTTTATTTTTATACTTATAATGCATCTCTAACTTTTTGAATATTTCTATAGCCTCTTTGAACTTTTTTTCTTTAATTTTCCTTTTCGCTTTAAGGTAGTAGTTTTCAAATCTTTCATCATTTTTCTTCTCTTCTAAATCTACTCCCTCTTTAAATTTTTTCAATTTTTCATCATACTCTTCTCTTTTTTTATCATCTGATAATACATCATAAGCTTCTGCGATATCAGCGAAAATATTATCATCCTTGTTCCCTTCCTGTGCGAGTTTATCAGGATGATACTTTTTCGCAAGTGCGAAATAAGCTTTTTTTATTTCAGCTTTTGAAGCGTTCTCTGGGACATTAAGAATTTCGTAATAATTTTTCATAAAAAATATTATATTGTTAAGATTTTTTAAGTCAACAAAATGTTAAAAAATACCCAAACTAACTTTTATCTTTTGAAGTTTATCCTGTGGAATCTCCTTGAACTGTTGGAATTCCATATTGAAAACACCTCTTCCCTGAGTTAGAGTTCTAAGATCGTTCATATAGCCAAACATTTCGGAAAGAGGGACTTCACACTCTATCTTGGTTATCCCTTTATCTTTTTCTATCCCCTTTATTGTTGCATACCTTGAGTTAAGATCATTTATAACAACACCAACAAAATCATCAGGGACAAAAACATCAACCTTCATTATCGGTTCAAGAAGATAGTTTGGAACTTTTTTAAGTGCCTCTTTAAAAGCCATCGAAGATGCGAAGTTGAAAGATTGTTCATTCGATGATGAAATATCATATTTCGCATCTTTAAGCGTAACTTTTATGTTAATAAGAGGGAAACCAGCAATCAATCCACTTGAACTTGTAGATCTTATCCCATCCTCAACAGCCTTAATAAATTCAAGCGGCAAAGAATCTTTTGATATTTCAGATTCGAATGAGAAATTTTCTTTTTCATTACCTTCTACAAGAATTTTTACATAAGCGAAAACATTCTTCTGTCCTATAACTCTGTTGAGTTCATATTCACTCTCAACCTTATCCTTTATAGTTTCTCTGTAAGTCACTATAGGTTTTCCAACTCTTGGATCAACATTGTATTCCCTTCTCAATCTATCTATTATTATTTCAAGGTGTAACTCACCCATACCTGAGATCAAAAGTTGTCCAGTATCTTTGTTTAATAGTACTTTGAAAGTTGGGTCCATCTCCTGCATGTTTTTCAAAGCTTCGTTCAACTTTTCTTCTTCATCTTTCCTTCTCGGTTCAACGGAAACTGATACAACAGGTTCGGGGAAAATCGGTTTTTCAAGTGCTATAGGATGTTTCGGGTCAGAAAGAGTTGACCCTGTTATTGAACTCCTTATGCCAACTATACCACAAATATCTCCAGCTTCACACTTTTCAACTTCTATCCTTTTGTTAGAATGTATCATAAAAATTTTCGTTATCCTAACCTTCTCGTTGAAAGTAGTATCAAGTACCTGATCCTTCAAATCGACTTTTCCAGAATATACCCTCATATATCCAAGTTTTCCAAAATGTTTGTCTATCTCAATCTTGTATATCAAACCACAGAAAGGTCCCTTTTTATCAAGATGTCTTAAAATCTCTTCACCAGTTTTTGGATTAATACCCTCTATCGGTGGTCTATCGAGTGGTGAAGGTAAATAGTAACAGATAGCATCAAGCAACATATGAACACATTTGTTTCTTTTTGAAGAACCTGCAAAAACCGGAACTATTTTACAGCTTAGAACTCCCTTTCTGATAGATGAAATTATCTCATCCTGTGTGATACTTTTCCCTTCAACAACCTTTTCAAGTATATCATTATCAAAGTTGGCAAGTTTTTCTATCAGACTCTCCCTTTCCAACTGGCTCCTCTTTTTCAAACTATCAGGTATTTCTACAACATTGTATTTATGCTCATCCGTAGGGTCGTTGTACAAATAAGCTTTCATCTGAACCAAATCAACAACTCCAGAAAAATCATCCTCCCTTCCGATAGGTATATGTAAAGGTATTATTTCAACAGGGAATTTTTCCTTCATACTTTTAACAACCCTATCAAAATCAGCACCATTCCTATCCATCTTGTTTATATACGATATCCTTGGCACATTGTATCTATCAGCTTGTCTCCAAACAGTTTCAGATTGTGGTTCAACACCTTCAACACCACTAAAAATAACCAATGCTCCATCAAGTACTCTCAAAGATCTCTCAACTTCAGCTGTAAAATCTATATGTCCTGGGGTATCGATAATATTGATTTTAAAATCTTTCCAATTAACTGATGTCACAGCGGAAGTTATTGTTATTCCCCTCTCCTTTTCCTGTTCCATCCAATCCATAGTTGCTGTTGCATCATCAACCTCTCCGATTCTATGTATTTTCCCTGTATAAAAAAGTATTCTTTCTGTAGTTGTAGTTTTACCTGCATCTATGTGTGCTATTATCCCGATGTTTCTAATAATGTTTTGTTCCATATAATAAAAAAAAAGCCCATTGTTAAAAATGGGCTTTCAAAAAATATAAAAAATTAAAATCTAAAATGAGCGTAAGCTTTGTTAGCTTCTGCCATCCTGTGTGTATCCTCTCTCTTTTTCAAAGCTGCACTGTTCTCCTTTTTATAACATGCTAAAAGTTCACTCGCAAGTTTTTCAGCCATAGAATGATCGTTTCTTGCATGGGCAGCTTCAAGAACCCATCTTATAGCAAGGGCCAATTTCCTTTCAGGTTTAACTTCCATAGGAACCTGATAGGTAGCTCCTCCTATCCTTTTAGGTCTGACTTCAACAACAGGTTTAACATTGTTCAAAGCTTTTTCAAATACCTGATAGCCATCCTCTCCGGTCTTTTTTGATAGAATCTCTAAGGCATCATAAAATATCTTAAGAGCAGTTGATTTCTTTCCTTTCTTCATAATACTGTTTATGAATTTACCTGCTGTTAAACTCTTGTATCTTGGATCAGCATATTCTCTTTTGGGCAGAACTCTAATTCTTCTTGGCATACTCTTTTACCCCCTTTATGTAGTTTGCTTTGGTTTTTTTGCACCGTAAAGGGATCTTGATCTCCTTCTATTTTCAACTCCAGCGGAATCATAAACACCTCTAATAACATGATATCTAACTCCGGGAAGATCCTTAACCCTTCCACCTCTTATCAAAACAACTGAATGTTCTTGAAGATTATGACCCTCACCAGGTATATAAGCTGTTATTTCATAACCATTAGACAATCTAACTCTTGCAACTTTTCTTAAAGCTGAATTAGGTTTTTTTGGTTTTGTTGTATAAACTCTAACACATATTCCTCTTTTTTGAGGTGCAGCTTTCAACGCTGGTGATTTGGTTTTTTTAGTTACTTTTTTCCTTTTAGTTCTTACTAGTTGGTTAATCGTTGGCATACAATTTACTCCTCCGTTATAGATGTTTGTTGATAAAATTCATTATCAGTAGAAATTTCATCTATCTGTTCATCTTCAATTTTTCTGAATTTTCTAAAACCTGTTCCAGCAGGTAATAGATTTCCAATGATAACATTCTCTTTTAAACCGTTAAGAAAATCTATGTTACCATTTATCGCAGCATCTGTCAATACTCTTGTTGTCTCTTGGAATGAAGCAGCAGAAATAAAAGATTTTGAATTCAAAGATGCTTTAGTTATACCCATAAGCAACCTTGTATACAAAGCTGGTCTTTCTCCCCTTTCTCTCACCCTTTCATTCTCAAGATCAACATCCTTCTTTTCAACTATTTCACCCTGAATAAAGTCTGTTTCTCCAGGATCCGTTATTTTAACATATTTTATCATCTGTCTTATAATAACTGAAATATGTTTGTTATCGATGTTAACTCCCTGTGCTCTATAAACTTCCTGTATCTGGTTCATCAAGAAGTTCGCTACATCTCCAATATCTTTAATTCTCATAAGATCATGTGGGTCAACAGAACCTTCGCAAAGTTTATCACCAGCTTTAACCTCTTCACCTTCATAGACAAGAATATGTTTGCCTCTTGGTATTCTGTACTCTTTTTTACTTCCATTTGGAGTTATAACATAAACTGTCTGATCACCTGTTCCTTTCTTTGTTTCACCTATTTCAACTGTTCCATCAACTTCAGATATTATTGCTTTGTCCTTTGGAACCCTTGCATCGAAAAGTTCTGTAACTCTCGGCAAACCTCCAGTTATATCACTCGTTGAAGATTTTGATTTTGGAGTTTTAACGATCATCGTTCCAGGTTCAACCTTTTGACCATTCTGTACAAGTATATAAGAGCCAACTTTAACACCTACAGTTCTCAAAATGTTTCCTGTACTTTTGTCAACTATTTCCAACCTTGGATTTAAACTCTTATCTTTCGTTCCAATAACAACATTTATTTCATCATTTCCAATCACTTCCCTTTTAACATTGTATTCTTCTTTAATATCTTTATACCTTACTATTCCAGAATGGTTAGAAAGCTCTACATATGCGTAAGGGTCTCTTGAGAAAAGTTCTGTATCTTTTGTAACTAACTGTCCATCTTTAACCAAAAGGTGCGATGCTGGTGGAACATTTAACTCATATTTTATCTTATTTTCCTGATCAAGTATCTGGATCCTCGCATCCTTTCCAGAGCTGATATCCTCACCTTTTTCATTTTTCAAGATTTTTAGATGGACAAATTTTACTTTTCCTTCCTCTTTTGATTTTATAGAAGTTTCTTCAGCAAAACCTCCAGCTGTTCCTCCGATATGGAATGTTTTAAGTGTGAGTTGTGTTCCAGGCTCTCCTATCGATTGCGCAGCCATTACTCCAACAGCTTCACCTATCTCTACCAATCTGCCTGTAGCAAGGTTCCTTCCATAACATTTCTGACACAAACCATGTTTTGCTTCGCATGTAAGAACAGATCTTATCTTTATCTTCTCTATACCTTCCTCATCAAGTCTTAAAGCTTTCTCATGAGTAATTTCCTCATTTTCATGAACTATTATCCCTTTTTCAATATCTTTTCCATACACATCTTCAAGGGAGTACCTACCTTCAACAAGTTCACTCAACTTTTTAACAACTCCCTTTTCCCTTATTGGAGTCACCTCTATACCGAGTATAGTTCCACAATCCTCTTCAGTGATAATAACATCCTGTGCAACATCAACAAGTTTTCTTGTAAGATAACCTGCTTCAGCTGTTTTTAGAGCTGTATCCGTTAACCCTTTTCTTGAACCGTGGGTTGAAATAAAATACTCAACTACCTGTAATCCTTCTTTGAAGTTTGATTTTACTGGTGTTTCAATAACCTCTTCACCTGTTAACTTTTTCTGAGGCCTTTGCATCAAACCTCTTATTCCAATAAGTTGTCTCACCTGTTCAAGATTACCTCTCGCTCCTGAACCAACTATCATATGTATTGGGTTAAATCCATTTCTATCCTCTTTAAGTTTTTTCTCTACTATCTTCTGTATATCGTTAGTTGCTTCTATCCATGCGTTTTTTACCCTTTCGAATCTTTCCTTTTCTGTTGTGGTACCACCTTTACTATGATCCCTGTTTATCCTATCAACTTCTTTTTGGGTTTTTTCTATTATCTCATTTTTCTCCTTTGGAACTATCATATCATCTATTCCAAAGGTGAGCCCCGATATAGTTGAGAAATAGAAACCTTTCTCTTTGATGTTATCAAGAAGTTCTATCATCTCTCTATTTGATACATTCCAGAAAGCATCGTAAAGTAACTTTTGTAATTTCTTTTTATCAAACGTCTCATTTATAAATCTCAATTTTTCAGGAATAAAACTGTTAAAAATTATTCTTCCAATAGTTGTATCGAAAATCTGTTTTTTATAAACAAATTTTACAGGGGTGTGGAGTTTTAAAACTTTATTTTCATAAATATAGAAAGCTTCTTCAAAACTATCAATAATTTTTTCTCCCAAATCTTTTGCAAGTTCATCTTTTTTTGCAGTTAAATAATACATCCCTACAACCATGTCGTGTGTTGGAGTTACAATAGGACCACCATGTGCTGGAGAGAGAAGGTTGTTTGCCGAAAGCATAAGAAGTTTAGCTTCAACTCTTGCCTCATAAGAAAGTGGGATATGAACAGCCATCTGATCACCATCAAAATCAGCGTTGAAAGCTGTACAAACAAGGGGATGTAACCTGATAGCTTTTCCTTCAACAAGTACAGGCTGGAATGCTTGTATTCCCAACCTATGAAGAGTTGGCGCTCTGTTTAAAAGAACTGGATGATCCTCTATTATCTCTTCAAGTATTTTCCATACTTCTTTCGATTCAGCGTCTATTATCTTCTTGGCATTTTTTATTCCAGTAGCTATCTTTCTCTCTTCAAGTTTTTGAATTATGAAAGGTTTGAAAAGTTCAAGAGCCATCTCCTTTGGAAGACCGCATTGATATATCTTCAACTCTGGGCCAACAACAATAACACTTCTTCCAGAGTAATCCACCCTCTTTCCAAGTAGATTCTGTCTGAATCTTCCATTTTTACCTTTCAAAGAATCTGTCAAAGATTTTAAAGCTCTGTTACCTCTACCTTTAATAGGTTTCCCTCTTTTTGTATTATCAAGTAAAGCATCAACAGATTCCTGAAGCATCCTTTTTTCATTTTTCAAAATTATCTCAGGAGCATTTGTCTGAATAAGGTTTTTCAATCTGTTGTTTCTCGAAATAACTCTTCTATAAAGATCGTTGAGATCGCTTGTTGCAAACCTGCCACCATCCAAAGCAACCAAAGGTCTAAGATCTGGTGGAATAACAGGCAATCTAAAAAGTATCATCCATTCTGGTCTATTACCAGATTTTCTAAAAGATTCAACAAGCCTTAACCTTTTCAAAATCTTCTTCTTTTTATCTGAACTATCACTTCCACTCTCATTCCTTATCTGCATTCTCAATTCTAATGAGAGTTCATCAAGATTTATATCTTTTAAAAGTTCGTATATAGCTTCGGCACCCATCATAGCTTTAAAAGTATCACCGAACTGGTCAACAAGTTGTTGATACTTTTCCTCAGAAATAACATCACCTTTTGCAAGACCTGTCTTTCCCGGATCTATAAGAGCGTAAGCGTTATAATAAAGAACCCTTTCAAGATCCTGAGTTTTCATATTCAAAAGTATTCCAATCCTACATGGAGTCGATTTGTAAAACCATACATGTGCTATAGGGACAGCAAGTTCAATATGTCCCATCCTTTCCCTTCTAACTTTTGATAATGTTACCTCAACACCGCATCTTTCACAAACTATTCCTCTATATCTCACATGTTTATATTTACCACAGTTACATTCATAATCTTTAACAGGTCCAAATATCCTCTCACAGAAAAGCCCATCCCTTTCAGGTTTCTGTGTTCTATAATTTATCGTTTCCGCTTTTAAAACTTCACCACTTGAAAGTTGTAAAATTTTTTCAGGTGAAAGGAGTTTCAACTGTATATAATCAAAATCTATAGGTCTGAGGATCTTTTTCTGTTTAATTTTATCTTCAGCCATTTTTTCTCCTTTTTATTCTAAAGATTCTTTTTTCTCGATGATATCTTCTTCTTTCAGATCTTCCTCTTTTCCCAAAACAACATCAAGACATAAGCCGTTCATCTCTTTCACAAGAACATTGAATGCTGCAGGTAAACCCGGCTCAGGTGGATTCTTACCTTTTACAATGGATTCGTAAAGATCTGTTCTACCTTTGACATCATCAGATTTTACAGTTAACATCTCCTGTAAAGTGTATGCTGCTCCATAAGCTTCAAGAGCCCAAACTTCCATTTCACCGAATCTCTGTCCACCGAACTGTGCCTTTCCACCAAGAGGCTGTTGGCTTATCAGAGAATAAGGGCCTGTTGCCCTTGCATGTATTTTATCTTCAACCATATGTGAAAGTTTCAACATATACATGTTGCCAACTGTAACAGGTTCATCGAAAGGTTCTCCAGTTTTTCCATCATAAAGGACCATCTTTCCTGTCGGATTTCCAACTTCGGAAAGAAGTTTTTTAATCTCTTCAATTGTTGCTCCCTCAAATACTGGTGAAGAATATTTTTCACCTTTCTTATATCCAACATATCCAAGTAAAGTTTCAAGAACTTGCCCTATGTTCATTCTGCTTGACACTCCAAGAGGGTTCAAAACTATATCTATAGGTGTTCCATCAGCCATGTATGGCATATCCTCAACAGGTACTATTTTTGCTATAACACCTTTGTTACCATGTCTTCCTGCGAGTTTGTCCCCAACCTGAATATTCCTTTTCTGTGCTATAAAGACCTTGACTATCTTTAAAACACCGTTAGGTAATTCATCACCGTGGAGTTGATCAACAGAATCTTCACCGATTCTATTTTTAATCTTATTTATAGCGTTGCTTGCATCCCTTATTATCTTGTTCACCTTTTTGTAATTATCAGGTAAAACTTCCCTGTCAAAAATTATCTTTGAAAAATCAAGTTTCTTTATCATCTCAGGTGTAATTTTAGTTCCCTTTCTAATAACAACTTTGCCGTAAATATCTTTCAAAGATTCATTCAATTTTTTATCGACAAGCAACTCTTTAAGGTATTCGTTTCTTTTCTTAACTATTCTTTTTATCTTCTCTTCAACTTCCTTTATAAGTTGTTTTTCAACTATTTCCTTCTTTTTACTTTCCCTTGAAAGAACCCTAACATCAACAACTACTCCACTGATTCCTGGTGGAACTTTCAAGGATGTATCTCTGACATCACTCGCTTTTTCTCCAAATATAGCCCTTAGAAGTTTCTCCTCAGGAGTCAACTCTATCTCTCCTTTTGGAGTAACTTTTCCAACAAGAATATCACCAGGTTGTACCTTTGAACCTATCATTATAATTCCATTCGCATCGAGATTCGCTACAGCCTCTTCGCTTACACTCGGCAACTCCCTCGTGAACTCTTCTGGACCAAGTTTTGTTTCCCTTAAAACTATTTCAAGCTCTTTTATATGTATTGAAGTGAAAGCATCCTCTGTTAATAACCTTTCAGAAACAACTATAGCATCCTCAAAGTTGTAACCATACCATGGAAGAAAAGCAACAAGAACATTCTGTCCCAAAGCCATTTCACCCTTTTCACATGAATGCCCATCAGCTAAAATATCTCCACTCTTCACCTTTTGTCCTATGTTAACGAGTGGCCTTTGTATTATTGTTGTATCCTGATTGGTTCTTTCAAAATTTTTCAATCTGTAAATATCGTATCCTGCCTCTTCATCAAAAATATTTTCAGTTGTTTTATTATCAAGTTTTACTTTTATGTAATCTGCTGTAACCTCTTCAACTACTCCATCATTTTTGGCAATTATAAGAGCACCACTATCTATAGCTATCTGTTTTTCAACACCTGTTCCAACTATAGGTGATGATGGTTTTAACAATGGAACAGCCTGCCTTTGCATGTTTGAACCCATCAAAGCTCTGTTTGCATCATCATGTTCCAAAAACGGAATCATAGAGGTTGAAGGGCTTACTATCTGTTTTGGTGAAACATCTATGTAATCCACCTCTTCAGCTGGAACAAGCGGATACTCACCTTTTTTCCTGCAAAGAACGATTTTATTTTTGAAAGTTCCATCTTCGTTCAAAGGTGAATTCGCCTGTGCGATAAAATATTTATCCTCCTGATCAGCGGTCAGATAGTCAACAGTGTTGGTAACTTTACCTTTAACAACCTTTCTGTATGGTGTTTCAATAAAACCGTATTCGTTTACCCTCGCATAGGTTGAAAGAGAGGTTATAAGACCAATGTTCTGTCCTTCAGGTGTTTCTATTGGACATAGCCTTCCATAATGTGAATGATGGACATCACGGACCTCAAAACCTGCAGTGTCCCTTGTTAAACCACCAGGGCCAAGGGCTGATATCCTTCTTTTATGTGTAAGCTCAGCGAGAGGATTTGTCTGTTCAAGAAACTGTGAGAGCTGACTTGTTGAGAAGAATGATAGAATAGTTGATGATACTAACCTTGCGTTTATCAACTCTTTTGGAGTAACCTGCTCTTTCATCATCATTCTCTCTCTAATATTTTTTGCCATCTTTGCGAATGCCTGTTCGAACTGATTTTCCAATAGCTCTCCAACCCTTCTTATCCTTCTGCTACCAAGATGATCTATATCATCGAATTCAAACTGATTGTTTGGATTTACAGCAAACAAAAGCTTCTTTATTGAATATATCAGATCCTCTTTTGTAAGAGCTAAATTTTCTGGATCAATCTTATGCTCTAACTTTTCATTAAGTTTTAATCTTCCGACTTTTCCGAGTTCATACCTTTCCACTGTAAAGAATGCTGCTTCAAAAAATTTCTGTGCTATCTCTGTTGTTGCTGGGTTTGTTCCTTTTAGATAGAAAAATATCTTTTCTATCGCATCCTCCATACTTGTTGTAGGATCCTTTTTGAGTGTATTCAAAACAACATTCAAAGCTGTTTCATTATCTGTTTTTACAACTTTAATTTTAGAGATCTCCCTTTCAAGAAGTGAGTTCAAAACAGCAGGTGTTATAACAGTTCCAGCTTCAAAAACTACTTCACCAGTTTTTTTATCTATTATATTTGAAAATAGAATTTTCGAATTTAATTCAGGTTTAAAATTTTTAACATCCTTTTCGGAAAAAGTGATCTCCTCTTTTGAAAATAATAGCCCAAATATTTTTTCAACACTATCGTAACCGAAAGATTTCAAAAGAATAGTAGCAGGAAATTTTTTCTTCCTATCAAGGTTAGCATACATTATCTCATTAGTATCAACATCGAATTCAAGCCAGGAACCTTTATTTGGAAGAATCTGTGCTGTGTAATAGAATTTACCACCTTCCATCTCTTCCATAGTAAAGAATATTCCCGGAGACCTATGTATCTGACTTACAACAACCCTCTCAATACCATTAATAAGAAAAGTCCCATTCTCTCCCATAAGTGGAATACTACAAAGAAAAACATCCTGTTCTATAACATCTTTAATGGTTCCAGTTGGTTCACCAGTTTTTTCGTTGAAATTTTTATATATCATCTTCAATGTTACTTTCAAAGGTGCAGCATAAGTTAAACCTTTGTATTTGCATTCATCAAAAGAGTATATAGGTTCCTCGATCTCATATTTTACAAAATCTAAACTGAATCTTGAGTTTGTATCATCTATTGGAAACGCATCCTTTAAAACTTTTTGTAACCCCTGATATTTCCTTTTATCAGCAGGAACATCAGCCTGTAAGAACTGTTCAAAAGATTCCTTCTGTATTGTCAAAAGGTAGGGTAATTTCACATTGGAATTGAACTTTGCAAAAGATATTCTTTTCATTTAACCACAACTCCTTTTTTGTTGTGAAGGAGGGGTATCATCCCCTCCTTTTAAAGTTTTACTTCAACTCTACAACTGCTCCTGCTTGTTCAAGCTGTTCTTTTATTTTTTCAGCTTCTTCCATTGGAACATTCTTCTTTATCTCTTTTGGTGCTGCATCAACTATCTCTTTTGCTTCTTTGAGTTCTATGTTAAGAATAGCTTTAACAACTTTAATAACTTGAAGTTTTGACTGACCAGCTGAATGTAAAACAACCGTTGCTGTAGTTTTCTCAGCTTCACCTGCCTGCTGTCCACCACCCTGTGCTGCCTGTGCAACTGCAACTGGTGCTGCAGCTGTAACTCCAAATTTTTCCTTTAAAGCTTCAACAAGTTCTGCAAGTTCCAAAACTGTCATCTTTTCTATCATCTCTATGATTTTTTCTTTATTTTCAGACATTTTTCCTCCTTACTGATTATTCTCTTTTTTTTGTTTGATTGCTTCAACCGTATAAACGAACTCACTGATGATGCCGTTTAGAGTCCATACAAAATTGTATATAGGAGCTTGTATAGAGCCTACAAGATTTGATAGCAATTCTTCCTTTGATGGTATCTCTGCCAATCTGTCAACTGCTTTTTGATCAAAGAATTTTCCATCAACTACAGCTACCTTAGCTTTAGGATTCTTATATTTTTTGAAAAACTCCTTTATAGTTTTTGCAGGTGTAACTGGATCACCGTAGGAAAAAGCTACAGATGTGTTACCTTTGAGAGCGATATCGATGTTTTCGTTTGGAAAAACTTCTTTAAAAGCGAAATAGAGTGTACTGTTTTTAATAACTTTATACTCTATTTTCTCTTTATCAAAAGTTCTTCTCAACTCATTCACCTGCTCAACTGTCATACCTTTAAAATCTGAAAGGTATACTCCTTTTGCATCCTTCAGTTTTTGAGCAATCGTTTTTACGGTTTCTTTTTTGAGTTCTAACTTTTTAAGATTGCCCATTTTCACTCCTTACTTTAATGAATTTATTTCCCCTGTATCAAGAGGAACTCCTACACCCATAGTTGTCGACAATGTGACACTTTTAAAATAAGTGCCTTTGGCTGACTGAGGTCTTGCGCGTTTTATCTCAGTCAGGAGATGTAATATATTTTCTTTTAACTGTTCTTTACTGAATGAAACTTTTCCAACGATTGTATGGATATTAGCATTTTTATCCATCTTGTATTGAACTCTTCCCTTTTTGGCTTCAGTAACAACCTTTGCTATATCGTTGGTAACTGTTCCAACCTTTGGGTTTGGCATAAGACCTTTCACTCCAAGTATCTTTCCGAGTTTTCCTATCTTTTTCATAAGATCTGGAGTCGAAATAACAAGATCAAAATCCATAAAACCGTTTGAGATCTTTTCAATAAGATCATCCTCACCAACATAATCTGCACCAGCTTCCAAAGCCTCTTTAGCTTTATCACCGTTAGCGAAAACCAAAACTCTTACCTTTTTGCCTGTTCCATGTGGAAGGGTTGTCGCACCCCTTACCATCTGATCAGATTTTTTTGGGTCAACTCCAAGTAGTATGGCAAGTTCAACAGTTTCATCGAATTTTGCTTTTTTGGTGTTTTTTAAAATATCTATAGCTTCATCTATAGAGTATCTTTTACTTTTATCAACAAGCTTTTTGTTTTCAAGAGCTCTCTTTCCTCTTTTCATTATTCCTCCACTGTGATGCCCATGCTTCGAGCAGTTCCTTTGACCATTTTAATCGCTCCTTCAAGATCTTTTGCATTAAGATCTGGCATTTTCAGTTCAGCGATTTTTTTCACATCTTCGAGTTTAACCTTTCCAACCTTCTGCTTGTTTGGAACACCTGAACCTTTTTCAAGTCCAGCTGCCTTCAAAAGAAGAACTGAGGCTGGAGGGGTCTTAGTGATAAATGTGAAAGATTTATCCTGATAAACAGTTACAACCACAGGAATTATCAAACCTTTCTGCTTCTCAGTTTTCGCGTTGAAATTTTTGCAGAATTGCATTAGGTTTATTCCGTGTTGTCCAAGTATAGGTCCTACTGGTGGTGCTGGAGTTGCAGCTCCCCCTGGGACCTGTAATTTTACGATAGCAACTACTTTTTTTGCCATTTATCTCCCCCTTGCTTTTATTTGCCTATTAGTTCGGCTTGTGTGAATGATAGTTCAACGGGTGTTGATCTACCAAATATTGTTACTGTTACTTTCATCTTTTCTTTATCTTTATCTATCTCTTCTACTACTCCATTGAAATCCCTAAAAGGACCTGAAATTATCTTTACATTGTCACCTACTCTGAAAGGAATCTCAAGAACCTCTCTAACATTATCTTTATTGTTCAAAAGTTCATCAACTTTTTTTGCATCATCCTCTTTTAATTTTACAGGTTTCTTTCTTCCAGATATGAAGGTAGTTTGAGCACATATCTGTGTTAAAAACTGGAGCATCTCCTTAGAATCCTCCATATGAATGAAAACATATCCGGGGAAAAGGTTTTTTTCTAAAACTACCTTTTTGCTTTTCCTTATCCTTACAACATTTTCTACAGGAATAAAGATTTGATCGACTTTATCCTGAAGTTCTTTTATCTTCAACTCTTCCTCTATCAACTTTTTTGCTCTTTTTTCATATCCTGTATAAACTTGCAACATAAACCAATCCATAATCACCTCGTAAATAGACTAAAAATTTTCGAAATAAGAAGATCAAATCCTCCAACAACAAAACCTAAAATTATGGATACAACTATTACAACAAGAGTTGAACCCCAGAGAGATTTTGAATCTGGAAGAACAACCTTTTTCAACTCAATTTTTACCTCTCTAAGATACTCAATAAAATTTTTCCACCATTTCATAAAATCTCCTTTTATTCAGGGCAGGAGGGACTCGAACCCCCAACATTCGGTTTTGGAGACCGACGCTCTACCAATTGGAGCTACTGCCCTAAACATTTATTTTGCCTCTTTATGAAGAGTATGTTTTTTACAAAACTTGCAGTACTTTTTTAGTTCAAGTTTATCCATCTGTTTTTTCTTATTCTTCGTTGTCATATAATTTTTTCTTTTACATTCAGAACAAACCATTGTTATTATTTCTCTCATCTTTTCCTCTTTATTCTAATATTTCAGTTACAACACCGGCACCAACAGTTCTTCCACCTTCCCTTATAGCAAACCTTAACTCCTTCTCCATTGCAACCGGTGTTATCAATTCAACTATAAATTCCGTGTTCTCTCCCGGCTTCACAAACTCCTGTCCAGGTGCCAACTCTATTGAACCCGTCACATCTGTAGTCCTGAAGAAAAATTGCGGCCTGTATCCACTC